>Ga0080064_1000007_pt1 | contig 867498 bp, 1079 predicted proteins | sample Subgrocontami54m_FD_69260 | JGI IMG/M metagenome (GOLD analysis project Ga0080064, IMG submission 69260) | Subsurface groundwater microbial communities from S. Glens Falls, New York, USA - GMW46 contaminated, 5.4 m (SPADES assembly) (version 2) ... | reverse complement strand
ATTTATGAGTAAAAAAGGAGTAAGTGATGTTATAACAACTGTTCTTATGATTTTAATTGTATTAGCAGCTATTGGAATTGTATGGGCTGTTGTTTCAAGTTTTTTAAATAATAGTACTGAACAGATTGATTTAGGAGCTGGATTTTCACAAATAGATATTGTTGATAACTCAATAAAATATCTTCCAAGTGATGTTCTTGAGTTGAAAGTAAAAAGAGATTCAAATCCTGGAAATATTAGTGGTTTGAGAGTTATTGTTGAAAGTGTTGAAGGAAATGTGCAGAGTTATGATATTGAAACTTCTGTTAAAGAATTAGAAACTAAAACAATTGATGTTCAATTGCAGGGAAAAATAACAAATATAAGCAAAGTTTCAATTGCTCCAAGAACTCCAATTAAAAATAAAATTAAAACTGGGCAAACTGCTGATGAACAGAGTTTGGGAAAGAGTGTTGTTGGTAATGAAGGGTTGGTCTTGTATTTACCTTTTGATAATGATTTTCAAGATCATTCTGGAAGTAATCTTTTAGTAAATAATTCTGGTGCTAAATCTGCTGGTGGAAAAATAGGCAATGCTTATGATTTTAATGGTATTTATGGTATGACAACTGGTAGTTATATGAATGTACAAGATGACTCTAAGTTAGATATTACAGGAGAGTTAACTGTTAGTGCATGGATTTATCCTAAATCTATTTCTGGTCCTGAAGGAAGAACTGTTTTAAGTAAATATGATTTTGGAGGTGGAAATGAAAAAGGTTGGAATTTTGGGCTTGATTGGGTTGGAAATTGGTTTCATTTTCAGATTAATCAACCTAATGGAACAAGATTATATGCATCAAATGGAACTTTTTTCATAGGTGGATTAAATAAATGGACCAATGTTGTTGGAGTTTACAAGCCGAATACTTATATAAGACTATATCAAAATGGTGTGTTAATTAATGAACAAACAATTAGCGTACCTGCTTTAATAACTTACAGTGCAGCAAGTGATCCAGTAATAATTGGAAGAAGAAGTGTTCAACCTCAATCTCATTTTAATGGAACTATAGACGAAGTTAGAATCTACAATCGAAGTTTAAGTCCTCAGGAAGTTTATTATTTATATAAGTATAACTAAGTCAGTATTTCTACTTCACCTTTATTAATTATTATTGTTGCTTCGCTTTGTGCTACTGGAGATTTTGATTTTTCGACTAAATGACTGAATTGATGAATTATACCTGCTTGTTCTAAGAAGTTTAAAGACACTAAAGCACGAGTTCCAAATTTTTTAACTAGCCATCTTGAGCAGAATGGAAGAGAATTATATTCTTCTAATATATATTTTAAAATTTCTCTAGCATTAGAGTCCCTAACACTTCCTGATTTTTTTAGCTCATATATTCCTGAAGCTTTTCCATCAAATACCTTTCCTTCTCCTGTTGTTATAAATGGCTCAATTGCATATATTCCATCTTCTAAAATAATACTAGAGTTGTTGTTATAATTAGGTATTGTTAAACCAGAATGCAATTCCCATTGACTAATTCCATGTCCTGATAAATTTTGAATTGCACTAAAACCAGCATCTGAAGCTGTTTTTTGAATTTTTGTTCCAATTTCTCCAAGCGTTTCATTATTTTTTACAGATTCTATTGCATTTTCTAAAGCTAACTCACTTGTTTCTATTAGTTTTTTATTTTTGCTGGAGTTACCTAAATCTATTGAAAATGCATTGTCTGCAACATAACCATTTATCTGAACACCAAAATCAACTTTTAATAATCCATATGCAATTGTTTTGTCATCATTTGAAGGAGTGTAGTGTGCAGCATACTCATTTATACCTAAATTTACAGGGAAAGCTGGTTTTCCACCTAGTTTAACAATTTGTGTTTCTATTTTTTCAGCTATTTCTATTAGTGGCATACCTTGTTTTATCCAAATTCTTGCTTCTTTTTTTATTTTTTTAACTATTTCGCCTGCTTTTCTTGCCGATTCTACTTCTTCTTTATTCATTTTATTCTCCTTTCTTTTGGAACATAATTTTGTATATATGTTTTTCTATTTTTTGCTACTCCTAATAAATCTTCATTATTCTTTATGACAACTAGATCATTTTTTGTTAATTCTTCTGTGTTTATTTCAATTGATTTCCCTTTAAGCCATTCTAATACATCTGAATTTGAAATTTCAATTATATTTTTATTTATTTGAGATTTTATTTCTGGTAAATTTAATATATCAAAATTAATTCTTAAATTATCTTCTTCTATTTTTCCTAAAGATGCACCAATTAATTCTAATCTTAAGTTCTTACCAAATAAGTTTAGTTCTTCTAAAGACAATCCTCCAGAATAAATTCTTATTTTGTCATTTCCAGAACGAATAAACAAATGATGTAAACTTTCAATTCCATAATTCTCATTAAGATTTCCAATCATTTTTTTCTTTTTTGTTTTGTCAAGAAATTCTATTTTACTCATTCTATTAATCTCCTTATCATATCTTTTGGTTCAGGTATATTTGTCTGAGTTAAACCTGGAATGTCTCTACATAAAGGAGTTATTTTTTCTATAGCCCTATTTTGAGAACTTACTTTTTCTTCCGAATAATACTCACTGTCTGGTGAAGGGTGTTGCCCATAATACTCTTTTAACCATTCAAAAGGCATTATTCTAAAGCATGTACTATTTATATGCACAAATCTTTGAGGACTAAATACTTTTTTTGGTATGTGATCTTCTGATATATTTCCTCTTAATGTATATTTATCTTCTTTATCTTGTAAAAATAACACATCTATTTTATGTATAGTCTCAAGTTCTTTTCTATAATCATGTTTTCTACCTAGTCTATAAGTAGTATACCCTAAATCTCTGAAAATCTCTAAAGCTTTTTGTTCTTCTGAGTTTAGTACTAAATCTAAATCGCCATGAGTTCTTTTTTCTCCATTTAGCCCATCGTAACAAAAACCTCCAAAAACATAGTATTCTAATCCAGAAGATTCTATTCCTTGTATAATTCTTTTAAATTCTTCAGTAGAATATACTTTCACTTTTTTTCCAGTTCCAATCATTCTATTTCACCTGTTTTTTTAAGATGTGCAATAAAAAAACCTTCTGTATTATTATCTTGAGGGTATATCCTAACACATTGAGATACATCTTTATTATACTCCTGATTTTTCCATCTTGTAATTCCTGGTCTTGTTTTTAGTGGTAATTCTATTTTTTGGATTTCAACTGGAAAGTTTTCCAATAAATATGAGACAATTGCCTCATTTTCTTCAGGAGCATGAGTACATGTGCTATAGATTAAAATACCATCTTTTTTAAGAACTTTTAAAGCATTTATTGCAAGGTATTTTTGAGTGTTTGAAAGGTTTTTTATCAAATTTTCAGAAAACATCTGCACTGTTTTTGGTGAACTTCTAATTGTCCCTTCACCAGAACATGGAACATCTGCGAGAACTTTATCAACTTTTATATTCAGTTTAACCAATTTTTTACATAAACTTTCACCAGTTTGTCTTATAACAAGAGTATTTGTAACTCCACATCTTTGTAAATTAGTTGACAAAATACTTATTCTTCCAAGAGATACTTCGTTTGCTATAAGAACACCTTTATTATTCATTATCGAAGCAATCTGAGTAGTTTTTGATCCTGGAGCTGCAGCTAAATCAATTATTGATTCAGTTTCTTTAGGATTTAATACAAGTGCCGGCATCATACTTGAAATTTCTTGAATATAATAATATCCTAATATGTGTTCTATAGCTTTTCCTAATTCTCCTGGCAAAAGCTTAGATTCTACTATCATAATTTCAGGAAATTTTGGAAATGGTTGTTTAATTTCCCATTTTTTCTCAAGACGTTTTTTTAACTCAACTGGAGAGATTTTAATTGTGTTACATCTTACTGAATTAACTGGATGAATAACTGAAATTTTACAAAATTCTTCATAATCTTTTTCATCGTTTAACTGAAGCCGGATTCTTTCTAAGAATATAGGATTTGCTTTTTCAATAGGATTTATTAATCTTGACATATTAATTATAAAAATAGTATGTTTTTAACTATTATTCTTTTATAGGAATAGAAGCCTTAAAGTAAAATGAAGGTAATGGAGGCACATGTTGTTCTGGTGGAATAATTCCGTACGTTTTTCTTTTCATCCCCCTTGAGTCTTCTTCCCTTAGTTTAAAAGAGTCTCCACTTGATAATTCATATTCTCCGCCTAGTTTTCCTAGTATGTTTATTACACTTTCTAATCCTATTCCTTGATTTGACTCAAAAAATACTCTATCTTCAATTTCTTCTGCAGTATAACCATCTCTGATTTTTCTTAGAGCATCTTGGATATTTACTGGACGATTAACCATATTTTCTATTTCAAAAACATATCTTTCTTCACTAGAATCAAAATGTGAGACTAGTTTTATTACAGAACCATCAATAGCATATTTCACAGCATTTGAAAGGGTGTTTGATAACGTAGCTGCAAAAGCATACTGATTCATTGAAACTTCTTTTTCAGAATCATCTTTATTATACTGAAATGATAAACCAAGGTTTCTTGAAATTATTAAATGATTATGGGCTTCTATTATTTTTCCAGTTCTTTTTATTGGTTTTGTTTTTTGCCAACCCCTCTCTAATTCATATTTTGAAGCACTTTCATAAGCTATACCTTCAACTATATCATTTCCTAATTGCACTCCAGTTTGAATTAGTGTGGAGTATTTCCTCATTAAAAATACTAATTCAGCTGTAGCTTTTTCAATTTCCTCATTATGAGGGTGTTTTTCCCTTAGTTTTAGCATCTCTCTTTCTTTTTGCTCTAAATCATGCAGCATTCTTTTGACATTTGAATCTATTGAGCTTAGTGGTGATTTAAGATGATGAGTTATTACTCTTCTTCTTGCTTCTTCATTTAAAACTACATGTTCTAACTGTTTTCTTAATTCTTCTTGAGTTTGTTTTTCTGTCATTTTAATGGAGAATTGGCTAATTAAGTTAGCTTATAAATGTTATTAATTAAAAAAATTAAATCAAAAAAGAGTTTTCTGTTTGTTTTTTTCTTTAATATTAAGAAGTTTTTCAATTTGTTTATCAATTCTTTCTTCAGAAAAATCTCTTTTTGTTAAAATATCTTTTATTTTGTCGGGATTTATTTTAGGAAATTTTATATCTATATTTTTTTTAACATCTGGTTTTTTGAATAATTCAAAAACTTCTTTCCAATCAAAATCTGTTTCATAATTTTTGAATATATCTATAGGATTTTTATATTTTTGAACAATTTCTAGAGCTTTTTTTTGACCTATTCCTTTTATACCCCCAGGATTGTAATCAGTTCCAGTTAAGATGCCTATACATATAAGCTGGTCATGGTCAATATGTAAATGATTAAGCACTTTTTCCAGTTCAATTATCTCTGGATTTATTTCAATTATACCTGAAGCAGTTTTTCTTTTTCTAGCAAGAGTTAGATTTTGAATGAGCAGTGGTGCTCCAAACAACAAACAATCGTAGTCTTGAGAAGCAACTGCATAAATACCTTTTTCTTTTGATAATTCTGAAGCTTGAGCTTCTCCTTCTCCAGGAGCTTGGATAACTGCAATACCCATTGCCTCTAAAAGTTCTTTACTTTCTTCAATCATTGTGCTATTTATAATTGAAAGTTGTTTGCTGTATTTCCTCATATCATCAAAGTCTTCTTTTTCTTTAGCTTCTTTATACCTTGCTTTAGCTAAATCTTTTATTTCTTTTCTTTTCTCTTTAAGAGAATTTTTTAAATCTGGAGCTTTTCCATCAAAAACATAAACTAGCTTTACACCTTCACTAAGAAGAGCAATATTTCTGTAAAATAAACCAGACAAATGGCTGGTTATATTTCCCTTTGAATCCATTAGTGGAGTTCCATCATACTGTCTTATACTACTTAGAAATTGATAGAGGGCATTGAATGCATCAACTGCTACTATTTTTCCTCTTAATTCGTTAGTATCCAATTCTTTTCTTGGAACAATATCTCTTATGTTAAGACCCATTAAAAAAACAAGAAATTGCAATATAAATAATTAATTATATGAGTATTAATCTATTCAGCTTTATCATAACCAAAAATTCCACCATAATTTCCTATAAAATCAATACCACCTCTGTGACAAGCTGATCTTACTGCATCTTCATCTAGCCTTGCTAAAGCTTCTTCTAATTTAATCCTTGGAGTTAATTTGTGAGCTTGTGGAGGTAATATTGAAAGATTACTATATTCTGATGTAGCATATTTTTCTCTTAATTTTAAAGCTAATTCTGCATTTCTCATTTCTTTTTGCCAGTATCTTCTAACTTGTTCTTCAGAAGCATCTGTAATAGGGATTAATCTTCCATCTCCAAATTCTATTGTAGGTATAGCAGGAATATGGTAAATTCTTCTTAGTATTTCTTTTGCTTTTGGCAAGTTTCCAGCATCAACTCCATTAGAAAAATCTGTTCCTGAGTTAGTTACAGCATCAACTAGACTTCTATATCTAGTAATATCTGTTTGAGTTGGCCATTCCATAATATGACTTATTTTAGAGTATTTTTAAACCTTTCTCTAATAGTTACTATATAGTGGTTACATATAGAAAGGTTTAAAAATATTAACAAATTAGTTTAGAAGATATAAAAATGGCAAGAAAAAAACGGAGAAGCCGATGTCACTTGTATGTGGAAAGATTTACAGATTTAGATGAATTATGTAGATTTTATTATGAACATACTGGAAATCAAATTCCAGATGAAACTATTAAACATGAAATGGCCCATTATAATAAAGCTCTTGAGTTAGGCTATGAAACTGAATTTGAATTAAGATTTGGTAGAAATTGTTTTACAAGAATAACAATTGAATTTAAAGATAGAGACAAAGTTTCTGATGAAGATTTAATAGCAATTGCAGAAGCTCCAGAAAATCCTTCTTGGGAAGATAGGATGACTGCAAGATCAAAAAGAGAAAAAATATACAGATCAGATTAATTCAATCAGAACCTTTTAATATTCTTATTTCTTTCTTACTATTATGGATAATTATACAATGAATGCTGGATGCATAGAAACCTGCAGGAGGTTTTTATTATGGAAGTTGATTTTATACCTTTAAGCTACGAAGATTTTGAGCTTAATGGTAGAAGTTATATGAAGATTTTTGGAAAAACTAAGAGCCATAAAAATATTTGCATAATTGATACTTGCGATTCTTATTTTTGGGCAATTTTAAAGCCAAAACTTAGTGATAGTTCTATAAAAAAAATCCAGGAAAAAATTGATGGCATTAAGGCTGAAAAAGGTAAGGTGATAAAGACAAGAGTTGAAAACAAGAAGTTCTTAGGTGAGGATGTAAAAGCTATAAAGATTTTTGTTGATAATACAAGATATTCGAATGATATTTCTGAAAAATTAAAGGTTAAAGAAATAGCTAGTATAAAAGAAAATGATATAAACTTTACCACAAGATATATTATTGAAAAAAAACTAACTCCTTTATCTTGGTACAAAGTTTCAGGAGATATTATTACTTCTGAGGAATTTGACGGAATTAATAAAATACTTGAAGTTGATCTTGTGATAAAAGCTGATTTAATTAGTTTATTAAAAGAACAGCCAAAATTTGAACCAAAGGTTTTAGCATTTGATATAGAAACCGATGAATTGGAAATTGGTAAAGGTGAAATACTTATGCTTTCTGTTTATGGCAAGGGTATTAAAAAGGTTATAACACATAAGCCAAATGACTCGAAGGATTTTATTTTAAAAGTAAAAAATGAAAAAGAAGTTTTAGAGAAGTTTATTGAAATAATAAAAAAAGAAAATCCGGATATAATAACCGGGTATTATTCTGACTCTTTTGATTTACCTTATCTTAAATCGAGAGCTGAAAAAAATAAAGTTAAATTATCTATAGGTCTTGATGGTTCTCAGCCAAAAACTTCTGGAGGAATAAATCCTAAAGTAAAAATTTCAGGAAGAGTCCATGTTGATCTACTTAAATTTATTTCTTCAGCTTATTCTCAATATTTACAAAGTGAAACCCTTGGTTTAGGTGATGTGTCTAGTGAATTGTTAGGAGAGAATAAAAAACTACACGAATTCAAACACTCTTCTAAACTTTCAAAAAATGAATGGGAAACTTTCTTTGAGTATAATCTTCATGACTCTTATTTAACATATGAACTTTTTATGAAAGTTTGGCCAGATATGATGGAATTTTCAAAAATTATGGAAGAGCCTTTATTTCATACTTCAAGAGATGGTATGTCTAATAATGTTGAAAATTATATTATTCATAATTTAAGTAAATATGATGAAATAATAGAACAAAAACCATCTCATGAAGAGATATCTAAAAGGAGGTCCTTGGGCAAATATGAAGGAGCTTTTGTTTTAGAACCTATTCCAAATCTTTACAAAGATGTTGTTATGTTTGATTTCACAAGTATGTATGCTAGTGTTATAGTGTCTTATAATCTATCAAAATCAACATTTTTAGAGAGAAAATCAAGTAATTCTATTGATGTAGAAATTAGTAAAAATAAAAAAGTTTATTTTTCTAAAGCTAAGGGTTTTTTCCCAGACATTCTTGAAAATATAATAAAACTAAGGAGGCAATATAAAGAGGAATATAAGAAAAATCCATCACCAATATTAAAAGCTAGAAGTAATGCTTTTAAGTTACTTGCTAATGCTGCTTATGGTTACCAGGGTTTTTTTGGAGCAAGGTATTATTGCAGAGAGGCTGCTGCAGCAACAGCTGCACTTGCTAGGAAATCAATAAAAGATACAATAAAGAAAATTGAATCAAAAGGATATAAGGTAATTTACTCAGATACTGATAGTATTGCTTTTTTGCAAGGTAAAAGTTCAAAAAGTGAAATTATGAAAGTTCTTGATAAAATAAATAAAGAGCTCCCAGGTATAATGGGGTTAGAATTAGAAGATTTTTATAAAAGAGGTATTTGGGTCACAACTCGTGGTGGAGAAATTGGAGCAAAGAAAAAATATGCCCTAATAAATGAAAAGGGTAAACTAAAAATTAGAGGTTTTGAAACAGTGAGAAGAGACTGGTGTAATTTAGCACGTGAACTCCAAAATAAAGTTTTGGAAAAAATACTTAATGAGGGAAATGAAAAGTCTGCTCTAGTATATACCAAGGAAGTAATAAATAAAATTAAAGATCGTAAAGTAAACAAAGGAAGCATAATGATAAAAACACAGCTTAAAAAATCCCTTTCTGACTATAAAGCTGTAACTCCTCACGTGACAATTGCAAGGAAAATGTTAGCTAAAGGAATGCCTGTAAATGCAGGCATGTTAATTCAGTATTATATAGCAGAATCAAGTGATAAAAAAGCTTTGACTAGAGATAGAGCTGTTTTTCCAGATGAGAATAAAAATTATGATATTGACTATTATTTGAGCAAACAAATATTACCTGCTGTTGAAAATATCTTCCAAGTATTTGGACTTGATATGTCAGACATCATAAAAGGAACAAAACAAAAAACCCTGTTTTAAATATATTTATTAACATATCATTTTTAGTATATTTATGAGTAAAAAGGGAGTAAGTGATGTTATAACAACTGTTCTTATGATTTTAATTGTGTTAGCAGCTATTGGAATTGTATGGGCTGTTGTTTCAAGTTTTTTAAATAACAGCACAGAACAGATTGATTTAGGAGCTGGATTTTCACAAATAGATATTGTTGATAACTCTGTAAAATATCTTCCGAGTGATGTTCTTGAATTGAAAGTAAAAAGAGATTCAAATCCTGGAAATATTAGTGGTTTGAGAATTATAGTTGAAAGCGTTGAAGGTAATACTCAAAGTTATGATATTGAAACTTCTGTTAAAGAATTAGAAACTAAAACTATTGATGTTCAATTGCAAGGTAAAATACAAAATATTTCAAAAGTTTCAATTGCTCCAAGAACTCCAATAAAAAATAAAATTAAAACTGGGAGTACTGCTGATGAACAGAGGTTAAGTAAGAGTGTTGTTGATTTAAAAGGTGATAGTTCAACTATTGCCTATATTCCTCTGAATGAAGGTTCTGGGCTTATTGCAAAGGATTTGATAAGTGGAATTAATGGAAGCATTCAGACAAATGTTAAATGGACAAATGATGTAAATTTTTCTCACGGATTAATTTTTAGAAATATAGGATATCCTCCTCCAAATTATAATAATGACTACGTTTTATTTCCTGGAAATAGTCTTTTTGATATTACTACAAACGGTTTTTCAGCTGGATTTTGGATTAAGTATGATACTTATACTAATATTGCAGTTCCTTTTCAAAATGGAAATGGTAATGATTTAGCCTCAGGATATAGATTTGCGTTTAGTAATCCAGGAAATATTTATTTCAGGATTTCAGACGGAACAAATAGAAGAACTACTTCTCAATATCTTTTACAAAATGGAAATACTTATTTTGTTGTAGGAGTTGTTGACAGAACTAACAACAAAGTGAGGATATATATTAATGGAAATGAATATGGAAATGCTGTAGACATAACTGGTGTTGGAAGCTTAGTAAGCCCATCTGAGTTGTTTTATGTAGGATCAAATGCTTATGCAGGAATTAATGGTTCTATGAAAGATGTTTTTATAGTAAACAGAACTTTAAGTGCTCAGGAAGTTTATTATTTATACAAATATGGTTAATGATTAGTTTTATTAATTGATTTTTGTTGTTTTTTATATGAAAGTAAGCTATGATATTTTGGGAAATATAATAATTGCTAAATTTCCCGATAAAGCTAAAAAATCTGAAAAAATAAAAGAAGCTAAGAAATTACTTAACGATAAAAAAAGTGTTGAAACAATTCTCGAAAAAATAGAAAAAGTAAAAGGTAGATTAAGAACAATTAAAACAAATTATCTAGCTGGTAAAAAGAATAAAGAGGCTTTATATTTAGAAAATGGATGCAGGTTTAGGTTTAATGTTGAAACTTGTTATTTTTCTCCTAGATTAAGTAATGAAAGAAAAGAGATTTATCAGCAAGTAAAAAAGGGTGAGAAAGTGTTAGTTATGTTTGGAGGGGTTGCACCTTATGCTATTGTTATTGCAAAGAATTCTAAACCTGAAGTTGTTTATAGTGTTGAACTTGGAAAAGAATGTGAGAGATATGCAAAACAAAATGTAATTTTAAATAGGGTTAATAATGTTAGAATAATTCAAGGAGATGTTAAAAAAGTTATTCCAAAATTATCTAAAGAAAAATTAAAATTTGATAGAATTGTTATGCCAAGACCTAATTTAAAAGATAGTTTTCTTGAGTCAGCCTTTAAAGTAATTAAAAAAAATGGAATAATCAATTATTATGGCTTTTCTGATAATTCTAATGAGATAGTTCAGAATATTCAAAACGAAGCTAAAAAATCTAAAAAAATCATTAAAATCATTAAAATAAAGAAGGCAGGAGATATAGCTCCGTATAAATTTAGATGGAGAGTTGATTTACGAGTCAACAATTAATATAAAGTAGCGAGTGAGTATAGGAACTGAATAGATTTTAAAATTTCAATTAACTTTATTAATTCAATTTGTCTATAACATTTATGAGTAAAAAAGGAGTAAGTGATGTTATAACAACTGTTCTTATGATTTTAATTGTATTAGCAGCTATTGGAATTGTATGGGCTGTTGTTTCAAGTTTTTTAAATAATAGTACTGAACAAATTGATTTAGGAGCTGGATTTTCACAAATAGATATTGTTGATAATTCAATAAAATATCTTCCAAGTGATGTTCTTCAGATTAAAGTAAAAAGAGATTCAAATCCTGGAAATATTAGTGGTCTCAGAGTGATTATTGAAAGTTCTGAAGGAAATGTGCAGAGTTATGATATTGAAACCTCTGTAAAAGAATTAGAAACTAAAACTATTGATATTCAATTGCAAGGAAAAATACAAAATATTTCTAAAGTTTCAATTGCTCCAAGAACTCCTATTAAAAATAAAGTAAAAACTGGGAGTACTGCTGATGAACAGAGTTTAGGTAAAGGTGTTGTTAGTAATGAAGGGTTGGTTTTGTATCTGCCTTTTGATGGAGATATGAGAGATAAAAGTGGAAATGGAAATAATGGAACAGCTATCCATGGTACACATGATGTGGCTGATTCTGTAAGAGGAAATGTGATTCAGTTTGATGGAAGTAATGATTATATTTCAATTCCAGATAAAATTTCTTTAAAATATACTGGCGGAAAGGATTTAACAATTTCTATCTGGATGAATCCTAATGCTGCTGAAGTTGATAACGGATATATCATTTCTAAACCATGGAATTGGTGTGGAGAGTATAATTATGATCTTAAATATGTCACGGCGACTAAGAAAATATCTAATTATTTTGGAACTATATCTGGAAATACAATTGTCCTTCCAAATACATGGGCACATGTTGTTCTTGTTGCTAGTTCTGATAATTTTGTACGAACATATGTTAATGGTAATTTAGATTTTTCTGGAACTAATATTTTATATACAAATCCAAATATTCATGTATTTCCTCCTTGTGGAAATGCTAATGCAGATGAGATGGTATCTCTTTCAATTGGAACTTTATACCCTTATGGAAATTATAACTGGTCTAAACCAGATTTTTCTTTTAATGGAACAATTGATGAAGTTAGAATATATAACAGATCTCTAAGCTCTCAGGAAGTTTATTATCTGTATAAATACGGTTGATAGTTAGTTTTATTAATGTATTTTTTCTATATATAAGAATGTTAAGAGGTGAAAAGGGTTTATCCCAGAGTTTAGTAATATTAATAGGAATTGCAATTATTATTGTTTTTTTTGGCATAATATATTTATCATTTTCAATATTTTATTCTGTTGATCATTCAAACATAGAATTTGCTTCAATTGGAGATATTAATGTTTCAAATGTTATTTTAGAAAAAGGAATACTTAGTTTTGATGTGAAGAAGAAAAGTAGTAATGAAAATATTAAAGGTGTTAATGTCGTTTTAGAAAGTGAGGATGGAAGCACTGAATCTTATAATTTTAGCACAGATCTTTATTCTACTGAAAGAATTAATATTGATATCTCAAAAAGTACTTTAAATAAAATATTAAAATTTTCTATTTATCCTATAGAAGTTTCTGTTTTAGGACTAGAACAAACCGGATCGCCTTCTGTTTTAGAGTTTGATAGACCTGTTAGTAGATTAACTAATGTTGGCAGACCTTCTTCAAGAGGTGGAGGAGGCAGAGGCTCTGGTGGCGGAGGAGGCGGATCTGGTAGTGAGGGAAATAGGAATATTTGTGGTAATGGAATTATTAATGGAAATGAGCAGTGTGATGATGGTAATACTGCTAGTAGTGATGGATGTTCAAGTGGATGTTTGAACGAATTAATTGTCAATATAAATTCTCCTTTAGATAATAATACTTATGGAGTACAATCTATTGGATTTAATTTTAGTATAATAAGTTTGCCAGGATACTTGAGCAGTTGCTGGTATTCTTTAGATGGTGTAAATCAAACTATTGCTGCTTGTGTTAGCGGAGAAAATTATAATTTAATTTCAAGTGTTGCAGGAAGTCATAATATAAACTTATATATTAATGGAACAGACAATTCAAGAGTTAGTAAAAATGTTCAATTTTCAATTGTTTTAGGCCAAACTATTATTTGTGGTAATAATATAACTGAGCAAGGAGAAACTTGTGATGGTAATAATCTGACATGTACAATAAATAGTTATTTAGGAAATCAGTTTTGTAATAACCAGTGTATATTTAATAATTGTACTTTAACCGAAAGTTGCGGAGATGGATTTATAAATGGACTTGAAGCTTGTGACGACGGAGTTATGAATGGTCAACCAAACAAATGTAATTTGTTATGTACTAATATTACAAGTTATGTTTGTGGAAATGGTTTAAGAGAAGGAACTGAAACTTGTGATGATGGTAATGTAATTAATGGAGACGGATGTAGTTCTTTATGTATAACTGAAACGCCAAGTGTTGTTTGTGGTAATGGTATTATTCAGTCAGGAGAGCAATGTGACGACGGAAATGTTGTTAATGGTGATGGCTGTTCATCACAATGTCTGAATGAACAAATAATAATTAATAATTCTGGAATTCAAGGATCATTATTTTTTGAAGCTGAATCTGGAAATTTACTTTCTTTTTCTCAGTTTGGAGGAAGTATATATCAAGCAAATGACAGTTTTAATATAGGTTCTGGAGGTAAAGCAGTTTATAATTTTAATATAAATAATTCTGGAAGTTATATTATAACTGCAGGAGTTAATGCATCTGATTTAGGATCAAATTCTTTTTTTATTAATATTGATTCAAATCCAGATTCTAGTATGGTTTGGGATGTTAATCCTTTAACTTTTGGGAAATTTGCATTAAGAAATGTTTCTTGGAGAGGGTCTGGAAGTGCAACTGTTAATCAGTATGATCCTAAAAATTTTAGTTTGAGTTCTGGAAGTCATCAATTAATAATAATGAGCAGAGAAAAGAATACTTACATTGATAATTTTACAATTATAAAGTTAGGATCATCTGTAATAACTCCTTCAGTAATTTGTGGTAATGGTATCATCCAGTTAGGAGAACAATGCGACGACGGAAATCTTGTAAATGGAGATGGATGTAGTTCTTCGTGTATTATAGAAACTTTTGGAGCTGTTTGTGGAAATAATATAACAGAAATTGGAGAGACTTGTGATGATAACAATGTAATTAATGGAGACGGTTGCAGTTCTTTATGTCAAATAGAAAATGTGACTATTATCTGCGGAAACAATATTATTGAAGCTGGGGAATCGTGCGACGACGGAAATCTTGTAAATGGAGATGGCTGTTCATCAAATTGTACTATAGAAACTCCAATTGAAGTATGTGGAAATAGAATAAGGGAAGGAAGTGAAACTTGTGATTCTGATTCTCAACCTTGTACATCTAATGGGTATTCAGGAAGTAAAACTTGTAATTCTCAATGTAATGATTTTGATGCCTGTATTTTAAGTGAAAGTTGCGGAGATGGAATTATTAATGGAAATGAAGCATGCGACGACGGAAATATAAATAATGATGATGGTTGTTCAGCACAGTGTATTATTGAACCTCCAAAATGTTTGATTACTTCATTAGCTTGGAGTCCTGTAAGTGCTATTGAAGGAGATGCTGTTAGTTTAACAGCTACAGGAAGTAATTGTGATGGTAAAACAATTGATTTCAGTGTTTTAGAGGATGACTTTCCTTTAGGAGTTGATCAAGTTAATATTAATCCACCTAGTGTAACATTTTCAGGAGGAGTTGCTAGATCAACATGGACAGCTGAATGGCAGTGTGATGGGGATATTTTAGGAATTTGTATTTTAGGAAATCCAGAATATTATTTTGTTGTTAATGTTTCTTCTGTTGCTCAAACTGTTAATAGTAAAACTTACCAAAATGGAGTTTTAACAACAACAGCAAATACTCCTGTTTGTGGAAATAATATTACTCAAACTGGAGAACAATGCGACGACGGAAATATAATTAATGGAGACGGATGTTCAGCAACTTGTCAGAATGAAATTAGTGAAGGACCTTTCTTTTTTGAAGCTGAAAATGGAGTATTTAGCGGAAGTGTTACTAATGCTGGAAATTATATTACATTAGCAACTGGAGGAAGTGCTGCATATCAATTTAATATTAATAATCCTGGAAATTATATAGTTACTTCTTCTGTAAATGCTCCTGATACTGGAGCTAATTCATTTTTTGTTGGTATGAATTCAATTTCATCAACTGATGATAAGGCATGGGATATTGTTTCCCTAACTAGCGGATTTAATTTAAGAAACATTTCTATTAGGGGAACTGGAAGCTCTTCAGCTAATGAATTTAATCCTAAAGTATTTGCTCTTTCTGCTGGAAATCATACATTATTTATTGCTGGTAGAGAAGCAGGAACTCAATTAGATAATTTAAGAATAATTTATCATAGTGCAATTGCTCCAAGTGTTTGTGGGAATTCTGTTATAGATGGAATTGAACAATGTGATGATGGTAATACTATTTCAGGAGATGGATGCAGTTCAACTTGTACAAGTGAAATGGTTGTACCTGTGTGTGGTAATAGTTTAAGAGAAGGAACTGAACAATGCGACGACGGAAATGTAATTAATGGAGATGGATGTAATTCTGTTTGTCAAACTGAAATTGTTATTGGAGTATGTGGAAATAGGGTAATTGAAGGTTATGAGCAGTGTGATGATGGTAATATTGTAAGCGGAGATGGATGCTCTTCAATTTGTATTTTAGAAGGAGTGTCATCTAATACAGTAAGCTTAGGAGTAAATATAGGAAATTACGATGGAAATTATGAATATGTTAGAAATTACATATTTGTTGATGTAATTAAGACATCAAGAATTTTATATGCTAATGGAGGTTATACTCCCGAAGGATGGCCAATTGGAGACTTTACAGTTTTTGCAATTACAATAGATAATTGTAATGGTGCTTTAAGGGACGGAAATGGTAGGTGCATAAATTCTACAGGATTTTTAATTCCAGATATTTCAGGAACTTATTCTTTATCATTTAAAGGACAGGCAAATGTTGGAGCTGGAGGAGTTTCAAGCGTACAAAATAAAGTTTATAACTCTGATACTGGGTATACTAGTGCTCAAATCGTTGTTCCAAGTACTCAACAAGAATTATTTTTATATTTTAGTGGTACAAATAATAAACCAATTACAAATATAAAATTATTAAGGCCAGGTTATCCGGCTGGAACAACTCAGGCATTTACTAATGAATTTATTTATTCTATTCAACCATTTACAACAATTAGGTTAATGGATTACCTAAGAACTAATTGGTGTAATGAAGATCCAGTATGGGTATACAACTGTGATTCTGATGAAAGACGTGCTTCTTTTGGACCGACTATTGAATGGTCTGAAAGAACTCTTCCAACAGATGCAACAATAAATGGACCTGCTGCAGGTTCAATTGAGTTAATGGTTCAACTTGCTAATGAACAACATAAAGATTTATGGATTAATATCCCTCATTATGCTTCTGATGATTATATACAAGGATTGGCCGATTATTTAAAAAATGGAGAAACAATTAATGGAGTATTTTATCCTCCTTTGAATAGCAACAGTAAGATTTACTTAGAATTTAGTAATGAGTTATGGAATACGTTTTCTGCCTTTGAGCAAAGTGGTGTTGTTAGAAAAGCTACACAAGATTATATTGATGCTAGTCCAGCCAATGCAGCTTTTATTCAAAATCCAAATACTAATATTTATTATGACGCTAGAAGATTTACTTTATTCAAAATCTTCCATGTTTCAACTATTTTTAGGCAAACTTTTGGTGATAGTCAGATGATTACTAGAATAAGGCCTGTATTTGCTGATCAAGTTAGTTGGCCTGGACTAATGGGTGATACATTAAATTGGGCATATAGGTCTTATCCACATCCTCCTAGCTATTATTTATATGGAATTGCAGGAGCTCCATATATAGGTTCACCAAATGATGTAGCTTCATGGGGAAATTCAACTCAGATTGTTGCAGATGAGTTATATGATGTAAATAATAGGTTACTTAATGCTCCGATGGATTTTTCCATGGTGAGTTACCCATATTATTATTCAATGGCTCAAACTTATGGTATGAAGACATTATCTTATGAAGGAGGCACACATTTGACTGAGAATGTTAATGTAGCAAATAAAATTGCTACATCATATGATCCTACTGAAGAAAATGTAATAAGATTATATCTTGCTAGCTGGTATGCTTGCGGTGGAGATTTATTTATGTACTTTAATCACGCTTCTCCTTATGGTGGTGAGCAGTGGGGATTAACTGAAGATGTTAGGAGAGATTATATAAATCAAAAGTTTTTTCCAAAAATGAAAGCTGCAAGGTCAGTAGCTCAGAGCAATATCAATACTTTTGAGTGTGGGCCTTCAACTAATGGAATATATGGCCAGTCATTTACAGGAGTTTTAGGAAATGGAACAGGATTATTAGGAACATATTATAATGGTGGTAATTTTGGAACAGTTGCATTAAATAGAATAGAACCAGTGATTAATTTTGTATGGGCATATTATAATACATTAGGTCCAATTCCTACCTCAAGGAGCGATGGTACTTACCCTGAATTCTCAGTAAGATGGACTGGAAAAATAATGCCTAAATATTCTGGATTATACAGATTTGAACTTGAAAAAGAAGGCAATGATGTTGCTTCAGTTATAGTTAATGGTCAGAATTTAGGAACAGATGGAACAATCAGTTTAACTGGAGGTAATTTATACACTATTCAAATAAGTTTCCAGCCAAATGGAGGTAGTGGAAAAGCTAGATTATGGTGGTCAAGTAGTGGTGGAGCAAATGGAAATCAGATTAGAGCTATAGTTCCAAAGAACCAGTTATATCCAAATTAATTATTCTTTTAACTATAAACTTTTAAAGCAATTATTAGATTACATTTGATTAATTACGAAACTATTTAAATTAAATTTGTCTGTAACATTTATGAGTAAAAAGGGAGTAAGTGATGTTATAACAACTGTTCTTATGATTTTAATTGTGTTAGCAGCTATTGGAATTGTATGGGCTGTTGTTTCAAGTTTTTTAAATAATAGTACTGAACAAATTGATTTAGGAGCTGGATTTTCACAAATAGATATTGTTGATAATTCAATAAAATATCTTCCAAGTGATGTTCTTCAGATTAAAGTAAAAAGAGATTCAAATCCTGGAAATATTAGTGGTCTCAGAGTGATTATTGAAAGTTCTGAAGGAAATGTGCAGAGTTATGATATTGAAACCTCTGTAAAAGAATTAGAAACTAAAACTATTGATGTTCAATTACAAGGTAAAATACAAAATATTTCAAAAGTTTCAATTGCTCCAAGAACTCCAATTAAAAATAAAATTAAAACTGGGCAAACTGCTGATGAACAGAGTTTAGGTAAAGGTGTTGTGAGTAATGAAGGGTTGGTTTTGTATCTGCCTTTAGACTCAGATTTTAATGATAAAAGTGGTAATGGAAATAATGGAAGTTGTACTGGAAGTAGTTGCCCAGTATCATCTACGGGAAAAATTGGAAATGGGTATGATTTTGATGGTGTGGATGATTATATTAATTTTTTAAGTATTCCTTCTGGGCGAGGCCAAACAGATTATTCTCTTTCATTATGGGTTAAATCAAACTCTCAAGACGGTATAGCTTTTGGCCAAGATGAGTGGGATGTCAATTCTGATGGAATAAAGGTTTATTTACAAACTGGAAAAATTTGTGGCAAAACTTTAGATGTGATTTGTACTGTAAGTGCAAATTATAATAATGACAATTGGCATCATGTTGTTTTGTTTAGAAATGGTGCAAGTATTCAAAACTTATATGTTGATGGTGTTTATATTATAAATAGTATTGGTGGAGGCATAAATAATGATGGTGGTCTAGGATTTAAGATAGGGGCAGATTATGAAGGTGATGCGGGCAGCTTAAATTATTTTAAAGGTTTAATCGACGAAGTTATAATCTACAACAGAAGTTTAAGCTCTCAGGAAATATATTATTTGTATAAATACGGATAATTAGTATATAACTAGTTGTCATATACTTTTTAAACAAGGTTCTTTTTTAACAAATTATGAGGTTTGAAAAAGAGGATAAAAACCAGAGCCAACTTAGCTTTAATTCTGATGGTAGTATTAGTTTGCCTGGAAATATAGAAAAAGATTTATCATTTAGGAAAAAAGAAGTCGTAGATATATGGGATGATTATGGGCAGGATGATGAAACTCATAATTTGCAAGATGATGTAATAGGTTTTAATCTTTATAATAACAGAGAAAGATTAAAACCTTTAGTTTTTTCAAATGGCAAAAGTCAAGAAGATATTGTTAATGAAGTTATTTCGCATATTTCTAAAGGACAAAAAGTTGTTTTTATCAAAGGTATGTGTGGTACTGGGAAGTCTGCTATTGCTTTGAATATTGCCAAAAAACTTGGGAGAGCAAGTATTGTTGTTCCTGGAAAAAATTTACAAAAACAGTATATGGAAGATTATTCTAAGAGCAAATATGTTTTGAAAGATAACCATAAAAAATTAAAAATTAAGGTTATAACTGGTAGAGAAAATCATAGATGTTTGTATATTTCTGGAAATGCAAATAATTCTGATTTACCATGTAAGATTGAGTTAAAAGAAAGTAATTATGGGAAAATTAAAGGATATTTAAAAGAAAATCCTAAAATTAAAAATGATTTAGAATTAAAGGATGTAAGAAGAATATCTATTGCTCCTGTTTGTCCATACTGGTCTCCAGTAGTTCCTTCAGAACTTGATTTACCTTTAAAAGCTGACAGAAAAACTTATGATAGTGTTAAGGGAAAGTATACAATTTATAATAGAAAACCTGGTTGTAGCTATTATGAACAGTTTAATTCTTATTTTAATAATGAAGTTATAGTTTTCAATTCTGCAAAATATAAAATTGAAATGGCTATGAACCGAAAACCAAAAACTGATGTTGATATTATTGATGAGTGTGATGAATTTTTAGATAGTTTTTCTAATTCAAGAAGAATAAACTTGAATAGATTATCAAGCTCACTGATAAATATTTTTAGTGAAGATGATCATAATAATTTTATAATTAAAAAAATAAGTGAGATTACCTTACAACTAATTAAAAATACAGATTTTGGTGATGAGATTTTTCCATTAAAAGAAACTTTAATTTACCCTTTGTTTAGATATTTAGTTGAAAACCCTAATTTAATCGACGGAGTTGATGATGAAAATTATATTAATTCTGTTTATGAATCTGCTTTAGATTTTGAGGATTTTTTTGATGAAACTTATGTTTTATTTAGAAGAGAAGAAAGAGGGTTGGTTGTTGAAATAATTACAACAAATTTAGAAAAAAAGTTTTCTGAGCTTTTAGATAAGATTGATTCTTTAGTTTTAATGTCTGGAACTATTCATTCTGAGAACATTTTGAAAAATGTTTTTGGAATAAATGATTTTGTTATTGTTGATGCAGAAAGTGTTAGCCAGGGAGAGGTTAAATCATTGAGAATGGGTAAAGAAATTGATTGCAAATATGAAAATTTTTCAAGCGGTAGAGTAACAAGAGAAGAATACTTAAGAGTTTTTGAAGAAATTGTTGAGAAAGCTCCAAGACCTAGTTTAATACATGTAAATGCTTTTGAGGATTTACCAAGTGAAAGAGAAAAGGAGTTATTTGATTTGAAATTTCTTGTTACAAGAGAAAGATTTTCACATTTGCCTGAAAATGAAATTGAGAAATTTAAAAATAAAGAACTAAAAATATTTTTTACAACTAAGTGTGCAAGGGGGGTTGATTTTCCAGATGATCAATGCAGAAGTATTATTTTTACAAAGTATCCTAATCCGAATGCAAGAAACATTTTTTGGAAAATTCTGGCTAAAACTCACCAAGGATATTACTGGGATTTTTATAAAGACAAGGCAAAAAGAGAGTTTTTACAGAAAATTTACAGGGGGGTTAGGAGTAAGAATGATTATGTTTATGTTTTATCTCCTGACTTAAGAGTTTTGGAAGCTGTTGAAAGTAATTTTTATATTCGATGATTTATAAAAATACTAGGATAATATTTTGATTTTTGCGACAAAGATGAATATGATGCCAAAATATTTGCAGCTTTGAGTCCTAAATAGTAAACTTTAAATAGTATTACGTATAATTACGTAACATGGAAATAATAGGAAAAATAAGCAAGGGAACAAAAATGGATCAAATTTATATCAGTAAGCAAAGAGATGGAATGCCTATTGGAGAATATGTCCTAATTAAACAAATAACAATAGATGAAAAAATTAAAATTGAAGAAAAGGAAAAACAAAAATATTATTTTTATGGAGTTAAAGAAATTGAACCTATTAAATTAAAAATAATTAAAGAAATATTTAATATCATATCAAAAATTAATGATAAAATTGATAATGTCATAATAACTGGTTCATTTTTGGATGAGGGTTTTAAGTTTAATGATATTGATATATTGATTATGTCTAATTCGAATATTAATCATAGTATAATTAATAATAGGCTGAAAAACTTAACAGGGGTAAAAACTCATTTAATTATACTAACAAATAAAGAGCTTTTGGCTGGAATTTCAACAGATCCATTATACCAGTCAATGCTTTCTAAATGCGTTTCAATGGGAAGAATAATATATAATATAGATAATAAAGTATATAGAATAAACTATAAATTATTAGATTTGCAATTATTAAAAAGCAAAATAGTTTTAGATTCTTTTGATTTTCTAAATGGCGGGGAAATATACTATTACCTTCAGAATTTAATGTCTATTTATCTTTTCCTTAAAAATAAAAGAATAACTAAATCCGAAGTTGAAAATAAAATTAAAAATTTATTTGGAGATAAAGACAAAATAAAAAGCAAAATAATAGATAAAAAGGAATTCTTAAGAGAATATAAAGTAATTTATCACGAAATATTTTCTGTAATAATGGATAATATCAGAAAGGAAAATGGTTCAAAACAGAAATAAATTCATTGGATTATTAATAGGGAATATCTCAAATGCAATAGTTCATGAAATACTGGAAAAAGCAATTTCATCTGAACCAGAGATTTCCATAAAATATGAAAAAGAAATAAGAAACAGCTTTGAGATAGCTAAAATATATAGGCGTAAAATAAATCCCATAAATAAATCATTGCCTGAAAAAGATGTACAAGATATAAAGAGAAAAATCAAGAGAATTGTAGCTAATGAACTTAAATTAAGAATCTATAATGGATATAAAGGTATAAACCTTAATTTAATAGATATTAACATTGATAAAAAATTGAAAGAATTAAGATTATAAATTAAATGTTCTTGAAATTAATGAATTTGAATATAGTGATAATTCTATCTTTTTAGCTTCAAAATTTAAGCTTGATAAACATAAAAGTAATATTTCCTACACAGATGCTTTAGGTTATTCCATAGCTCTTGAAAATAATCTTAAATTCCTTACAGGAGATAAGGAATTTAGAAACTTAGACAATGTGGAATTTGTTAAATAAATTGCCTTAATTAAAGTTTAATTTTTTAGCGTTTTATCATAATATTTATATACTATTTTTCCGATGTTTGCTTATAAAAAAGAGATATGTTTAAATGAGGATTGGAAAGGTATTATTTAGCTTGATAGTTATATCTATTTTAATGATAATTGTTTTATTTTCTAGTGTATTAGCTACTGATGATTTACTTAGTTTGCAGGGAAATATTAAACAGGCTGGAATAGACTTAGCTTTAGGTAATTTAACTGTTAGTGTTTATGATGCTCAGACTGCAGGAAATTTAATTTATAATTCTTCGAATGAATTTAATGGCGCTATAGTTGCTGGTAAGTATGATGTTATGTTAGGAAATTCCTCAAGCAACAATCTTTCTTTAGAATATGGAAAATTGTATTACTTTGAAATTTTTGTTAATAATGAAAAATTTTCGTTTAATAATTCTGGAGGAAGACAGATATTTCAGAGTTCTACTGGACAGATAAATGGGACTTATGTTAATTCTAGACAGATTAATCAGACACATTTTGTTTATAGTATTGATTTGAGTAATGCAACTGGATTTAATGCAAGTTTTTTAACAGGACAGGTGAGTATTTCTCAGTTAACTCTTGGAAGTAATATAGTGTTAAGTAACCAGTCTGTTAGTTTTTCAGATGATCAAAATATCACTCTTGGTAATAGAGGATGGTTTAAAGGATTATTTAATTGGTTAATAGCTGGAAATTCAAGCCATTACCTAAGTTTTAATGGAAGTACATTAGTTTTTGATGAAGCAAGATTAAATACAACAATTGGAAATTTGGGAGTAAATGTTGGTTTTAACAATACTGCAAATATTTTTAATCAGAATCTTAATACTACTAATAACGTTCGTTTTAATAATTTATCAATAGCTGGCAATATTACTACAGGAGAGGAAATTTATATTAATGGTGTTGCTGTTAAACAATGGCTGTATAATCAGACATTAAATCTTTATTATTACAACCAAACAGCAACACAATATTTCTATAACCAAACACCAAGTATTTACTACTATAATCAATCACAAACAATTTATTATTATAATCAAACTGCCAGCCCTTATTTTTACAATCAATCTTCTGGAACTTCAAATATTTTCAACCAGAATTTGAACACAACAAATAATGTTTTGTTTTCTGATTTAAATGTTACAAATGTTTTAAGAGTTGGCAATACTGTTTTACAGGCAGATACTTCAGGAACTTTGAATGTTACAGGAGTTGCTAATTTCAATGGGGGATGGAGAAGTAGTGGAGTGACTATTTCAGGAGGAAATGTTTTTGCACAAACTCTTTTTGTTTATAATATTACTTCTTTAGCTGTTAATGATTTAGAGATAAATGGAAGTTTGATACCTGATTTGAATAATACTTTTGATGTTGGTAACATAACACAAGTGTACAAGAATATTTATCTTTCAGGAGATCAAGGAAATATTTATTTTGGTTCTAATAGTGTTAAGCAGTGGTTATACAATGCTTCACAAACAATTTATTATTATAACCAAACAGCAACACAATACTTTTACAATCAGACACCTAGTATTTATTATTACAATCAATCACAAACAATTTATTATTACAATCAAACATCAAGTCCATATTTCTATAATCAATCTGATGGAACTGGAAGTTTATGGCAAACTAATGGAACAGCAATCTATAATGCAACTACAAGTCAGGTAGGGATAGGCACAGCAACTCCGGACGCTTTATTTGACGTAAGTGACCAATTTGAGGTGAACAACGATGGAACGACACTGTGGGGAACTGCAGGAACTAATTATGGTATTTTGAGTTGGGATACCAATAAGGCGACGATTGGAGGATACACCAGTTCTGATTTAGCGTTAGTAGCAGGCAATAGTGAAAAGGTAAGAATATTATCAAGCAATGGCAACGTCGGTATTGGTACAACAATACCATCTAATAAACTAACAGTAAATGGAACATTTAATGTAACTGGTGGTTATGATACAACTGTAGGATTAATTGTTAATGGAAGCGGAGCTGTGGGGATTGGGACAAATGCTCCAGCTCAATTATTGGAAATTGGAGCTGATGATACAACATTAAAATATGCTTTAATTGATGGTTTAAGAATTTCAGGAGATGATACTGGTAACTCAATTTATCAACAGACTTCAGGTGATGAATTAGCAATTACAACTAATGGAGGAGCAATTGGGTTTAGAATAAAACCTGCTGGAACTGATAATGTAACAATTGCATCTTCTGGGAATGTTGGAATTGGAGAGACAAGTCCAGAATCTACTTTAGATATAAAAGGAGCAGGAACTATAACACCTACAAATGCAACAAATGTTGCACCTGGAAGTATATTTTTATTTGATTCAACAAGTGGTGGCACAACAAATGGAACTGTTGGGGTTTTTGGCTGGCAGGCTGATACGGGAACTAAAGGAATTGGTTCAGGAATAGGTTTTTCAAGAGAAAATTCAGCTGATTGGGGTTCTCAAATTCGTTTTTATACACATCCACCTGCTATAGCAAATCTTTATGATATTACTGAAAGAATGCGAATTGATGCTGCAGGTAACGTCGGTATCGGAACAGCGACTCCAACTGGATTATTAAATGTAAAAGGAACTGGCACTATTTTTAATCTTTCTAATGGAACAACACAGAACTTATTTGTTAGTGGAACAACAGGTTATATAGGAATTGGAACAGATGTTCCAAGAAGCCCGTTGGAAATTAATAATTCAAATGCTTTAACATTACTTACTTTAAGTTCTCCATTACCAAGAATACTTTTAGAAGATACAACAAGTGGAGAAGATGATTTTACAATAAGTCCAAACTCAGATTATATTGAGTTTTTATCTGGTAGTTTAAGAAATATATTTGTAATAAAAGGAGAAACAGCTTCTCCTGCAGGAGCTATTGGAATCGGGACATCAAGTCCAACAGCTTTATTACATCTTTATAGTCCTGTTAAAAATGTTAATGCTCCAACTTTTGGAACTACAGTTGGGAGTATTATGATAACTCCTAATGGAACAAATAATAATTATTCTGCAATAACATTTGGAGGAAATAATGTAAATGCAAGAGTAGACACTGCCAATGCAGGAATTTATGTTGATAGTTCTTCTGCTTATGGAACAAGAATGTATTTAGCTACAACAAATAATTTTGCAACAGGTTCTCAATCAAGATTGATTATAGATGAAAATGGGAAAGTTGGAATAAATACAATTATTCCTTCAAATACATTAACAGTTAATGGAACATTTAATGTAACTGGTGGTTATGATACAACTGTAGGATTAATTGTTAATGGAAGCGGAGCTGTGGGGATTGGAAAAGTGAATCCAAATGGGAAATTACAAGTAAATATGGGAACAGACCAAAACATTGTGTTCAGAACTTTTGGGGGAGAGACTACTTTTGAAGCTGTTAATGATGCTTTTAATGCTGATGTTCCATTAAGATTTTATGCTACTGAATTTGATTTTAATGGTGGTAACGTCGGCATCGGCACAACAGTTCCAAAAGCTCTTTTACAAATTAATTCAAGTGGTGGAAATGGAATAATAATAAGTAATGGAACAGAAGAATATAACATATCAATATCATCAGGAACAGGCAAGTTAATTATACAAGATAAAACAGGTTTTGGAGATATAACAATTAATCCAGGTGGAGATATAGCAATCAATCCAGGTGGTATTTTAGAAATGGGAACAACAGGAACAGATGCCATTTATTTAGGTAGAGCATTTGCAGGAGCAGCTAATATTGGAACATTCATAAGAGGAACTGTAAGTCTTACTAATGCTACTTCATCTCAAGGATTATATCAAGATGGTAATACAAATGTCGGAATAGGAATTACAAATCCTCAGTCAAAATTAAATGTATATAATGGAAATGTGAATATCAGTTTAGGTAATTTGACATTTGACAGAACAACAGATGGTGTTGTATTTCCAACAAGTGCAGGTGTAGGAGTAATTCTAAGTGGAACAACTGTTGCTAATAGAGTTGGATTAACTGGACAAACAGGAGGAGCTGTTATTGAATTTGCAGGAGCAGGAACAAGAGGTATTATATCAAATGCACAAGATTTTAGTTTAGATACTTACTGTGCAAATTGTGAAAAGACATTAAATATTTATAATTCATTAGCTGGAAGGTCAAGTTATGTAAAAATAGAAGGAAATGTAAGTATTGGAGGAGCAGAAGGTGCTGGTTCATTAATTCAACCTTCAAATGCTTTAGATGTTGTTGGAGGATTTAATGTAACTGATAAAACTAAATTAGTAAATTCATTTTATGTTACTCCAACTGGAAAAGTTGGAATAGGAACTGCAAATCCACATTCTAATTTAGAGATAATAGGAGCATCTGGCAATACTGCATCTGGATATTTAGGAGTTACTAATGCTAATTTTTCTTTAGGAAATGATACTGCTAAGACAATATTTGGTATGGGAACTTATGCTAATCTACCTACGTTGATTATTGATGTTGCAGGTGGTTCAGCACCTAGTTCAGGGCTTCTTAGGATTCATACAAATAGTTCTGACCATGTTGGTGCTTATACGCAATTTGGCTCAAATGGTATATGGATAGTTGGAGGAAATGATACACAAGGGGCTGCATTACATGTGAATAATTCGGTAGGACTTGCATTTGCTAGATATAATTCTTTTGGAAGTGGAGCTGGTGCTGGAAATACAGCAGCAGGACAGATTGAAGATGCAAATGACGTTTATATTTCAGATGATTTAGAAGTAGATGGAACTGCATGGTTAGCAGGAGGAACTACTTGGACAGCAGGAGATATAGCTGAAAATATTCATACTAAATCCTCTAGAAACAATCAGTTTTGTGGAGGAGATGTTGGTTGTTATCAAAATAATACTAAAGATGATATTGATTTTGGAGATTTAGTTTGTATTGATGCAACTGAGGCACATACTATAGTAAAATGTAGTGAACCAAATTCAAGGCTTGCAATAGGAGTTATCACAGATACTGCTGTTCTTCATGTAGGTCCTGATGCAGGATATCCTGTTTCTTTAGCAGGAATTGTTAAAGCACATGTAACTAATGCAAATGGAGATATAATGCCAGGAGATTTACTAGTTTCAAGTTCAAAGTCAGGATTTGCTATGAAAAATAATGAACCTAGAGATGGAACTGTTATTGGAAAAGCATTTGATTTCTGTAATAAAGATGAGTGCGACATAAAGATATTTGTAGCTTTAAGTTAAACCTAGTAAAATTTATAAACATTAAAATACGATAGAAATGATGGAATCTAGAGAAAGTTACGTTAGTTCTGAAAGTAATCTTTATAGTAAAGTTTCTTCTTTAGGAAGTAAAATTGGAAGATTAGCTGTTACTGGATTAGTTGGAGTTTTTTCTTATTTACCTGCTTATGCTATACAGAATACGCTTCCTGATGCTGATAGAGATGGAGCAGGAGATAGTTATGAAACAGCTAACGGTTCAAATCCTAATGTTTATGATTCAAAATTTCTGGAAATACCTGATGGATTACAATTAGGAGGACCTTCTCCAGATGCTTTTCCTGGAGCAACTACTACTTTTTATGATCCTGATCCTGATAAAAATGGATTAAAAGATGGAACTTTTGTACCAGATTTAGTTAATCATACAGATGGAATGCATGAAATACCTGTTGGGCATAATATTTCTGGAACTAAAGAATATTTTTTAAGAGGAAAAGCTATTGATGGTGTTAATGCTGGCACTAAATATATTGGTGATGCTGATCTTTATTCAGTTGATGTAGGCACTCCTGCTAGTGAAACTGCTTTAACTAGTGGAGCAACTTTTTCCCGTTGGGGATTAGATTTTGGAAGTGGTAATCTTACAAATACTGGAATTTACTTTAGTGATGATGGTGTAATAAAAGAATTTTTTGATAATTCTAAAATTGATCCGAGAGTTATTTTAGAGTCTAAGACAGGAGAAACTTATTATAATCCTGTTTATTATACTCATTCAACTTTAGGACCACACTTGCTTGTGAATGTTGTTCCAAGTGATAGAAATGGTCTTGCTTCTGTGATAAATGCTTATCCATTAAAAGATGGAGTTGCTGATTCAAAGAATTTTGATAAAGTTGTAGATATGACTCAAGCTGGTTTAGGTCCTGCTGCTGGTGGAGTTTTTTATTCTAGACCTAGTCCAAATGGAAAGTTAGCTTGGTTATTATATTCAGAAGAACAGCCATTAGCTCCAATGATTCTTGTTCTTAGTACTAATGCTGATTTAGAAGCTAAAATAAGTGATAATTCCTCTACTGGATTTTACAGAAATTCAAATAATACTGAATGGAGTTATAAAGGAAGTTCAAAAGGTTTATTTCCTTTAGGATGGTCGGGAGAAAATCTTTTATCATTATATGATGAAGAAGAAGCTTTTACTACTTCTGGGGCTTTTGAAACTAATTTGTTAGAAGGAACAACTGATTTTGACTTAAGGGTTTGGAGTACTAATAGCAGCTCAATTAGGACATTTGTTTTATGGCCTGGAAATCAATTTGCTGTTGATTTACTTCCAGATAAAAGAATGGCTGTGACTAATTTTAATGGTGGAACAAGTGGAACAGATGGAAAGATTGATTATGCAGTATTAGAAAGTGCTGTTTATATAGGTCCTGGAGGTGCTAAGAGCATTTCACAACCTTTAAACTTTGATACTGATGCTGGTTTACAACATAGTATTCCTCCAGGAACAACTATTACTCTTCCACTAGGAACTAGTTATATACATGAAAGAGCTAATTTTAATATTATAAATCCTCCTGTAGATCCTAGTGCTCTTGTCACAAGACAGATAGATAGCACTCCTAGCGGTACTACTTTTGATACAAGTACGCATTTAGTTAAATTCCCTATAAGTAAAGATCTTCTTACATATCTTGGTAAAGAGATAACTGATCCAACTGTTGTTGATGTTAAGCTAGACGGAGTTTCTCTTGCAATTTTATCTAGAGATTCTAGTAACTCAACTGTTTCAGCTTATGTAGATCATTTCTCAGATTCAACAGTTATAATTAATGGAGTAAATAGTCTGCCTGGAGATACAGACGGAGATGGTTTATCAGATACTGATGAAACAGATGTTTATTTTACAAATCCTTTAGTTTTTGATACTGATAATGATGGTTTAAGTGACGGACAGGAAGAGTTACAATATAATACTAACCCTAATAATTTTGATACAGATGGAGATGGAGTAGGTGATGGAACTGAAGTTAGTTTAGGAACTGATCCACTAAATCCTAATGATTTTCCAACTATCCCAATTAATAGATGTGGACAATTTGGATTAGTTTCTTTGTTAGGAATGGTTGGTGGAAGTTATCTTATAAAAAAAAGGTATGGAAGTAAAAGTTCAACAAGTAATAGATAATTATTTCGACTTCTGTGATAAACTTAAATGCGATATAAGAATATTTGTTGCTTTGAATTAATTTTATTTTTAATTTAAAATAAAACTAATATATCAATTATAATGCAATTTATTGACAGACTTGTAGGGAAAAAGTTTATAAACTATAGCTTCTATAGGAACTATAGATAATATGGAAATTACTTCAATACAGTTAAGCAAAGAAATAAAAGATAAAATATCTACTTTTGGAGTTAAAGGAGAAAGTTATGATGAAATACTTAGAAGAATCTATAAATTAGCTGTTAAAGAGCAACTTAGGGATTTTTTAATGTCTAGTGAAGGATTTATTCCAATTGAAGAGGCTATAAAAGAGGCCGATAAAAAATGGCCAAAGTAGAAATACTTGAAAGTTTAAAAAATGAAATATTAAATAAATTTAAAGGTGAGTCTAAAATTATTTTTAGATTAATGTATTCTTTAGAAGAAAATCCTAATAAAGGAAAAATATTAGGAAGTGTTGGAGGAATTATTATTAAAGAATTAAGGTATAAAAATTTTAGATTCTATTTTATTACAGATGGATATAAGCTAAAATTATTTAATCAACGCAGTTTATCAGATTTATTAATAAGATTTATAAGAATGTCTGATAAAAAAGATCAACAAGAGACAATTAATGAAATTAAAAAGATATTAATAAAAATAGGTGCAGATGGATTTAACTAATAAATTAGAAATAATATTTTACTGGTTTTATTTAACCGAAACATTTATATAACGCTTGATGTAATATTATATCAGATGATACAAAATTATGGCAAATATAAGGTTTTGAAAGTATTTTTTGATAGTCCCACTAAGAACTTTCAGGTTAGAGAGATATCTAGATTAATTAAATTAGGTCAGCCTTCTGTTACAAATTATTTAAAATATTTAGTCAAAGAAGATTTTATTATAAAAGAAAATAAAGGCATTTACCCCTCATTTAAAGCTAACAGAGAAAATGAGTTATTTAAGTTGTATAAGAAATTTGATATTATAATAAAAATATCTTCTAGTGGTTTATTGGATTACCTTAAAGATAATTATCTTCCGAGTTCTATTATTCTTTTTGGTTCTGCTTCAAAGGGAGAAGATATTGAAACAAGTGATATTGATATTTTTATTCAATCTAAAGAGAAGAAATTAAATCTAGATAAATATGAAAAATTATTGAAAAGAAGAATTTCCTTATTTTTTAAAGAAGATTTTAACAAATTAACTGCTGAGATGAAAAATAATATTTTAAATGGAGAAATATTAAGGGGTTATATAAAAATATTTTAAATAGTTAAATTTATATATTACTTACTTTATATTTAACTTTATTTATTTTATATAGAAAAGTTTATATATTAGTTCTTATACATTAATATATGAAAATAGATGACGTGGCAAAAAAACTTTGTGGTTTTCAGACAATTCTTTCAGTAAAGAAGATACTTGGCGTAGATACTCAAAGAGCAATTTATTATATTTATAAGCTTAGGAAAAAAGGATATGTAAAAACACATTATGAGTCTGATAAGAAAAGAGTATATTATATTTCACCGAATAATAGTTTTGGAGGTACTAATTATATTGAAATAATAAATAAATATTCTCCTATAAAGCTAGCTTCTTCTCAAGTTTATCAGATTTATGGAAGAGAGCTTTCAATTGAAGAAACGCTAATTTATGCAATTAAAAAAAGAGAAGTGCGTTATATTATTGCCTTACTTGTATTGTTTAAAAAAATAAAAAATTGGCCTGAACTTTATAAATTGGCAAAAAAAGAGGGAATAGTAAGAGAATTAGCTGCACTTTATGAGGTTTCAAAATTATTTGTAAAAAAGGTTAGAAAAATTCCAAAAAAATATTTAAATTTGGCTAAACCTAAAAAATCAGATTCTTATTTATACATTATAGAAGGATATAGGTCATCAGATTTTAAAGAGATAGAAAAAAAATGGAAAGTTTATATTCCATTAAATCGTGCGGATTTGGAGGATTATAGATAAAATGATTTCAATTGATGATCAACAAAAATTATTAATCGCTTTAGCTGAAGTTTTGCCTTATGAAATAAATACTTTTGCAATTGGTGGGACAGCTATGATGTTTTATGGAATAAAAAAACAGACTTTAGATATTGATCTTGTATTTTTGAATGAAAAAGATAGAAAAATATTTATCGAATCAGCAAAATCTTTGGGATATAAAATGCTTGATTCGAAAATTGTATATGGTCATAAGAAAAATACTCCAATTATGATAAAGGTAGGTGATGCAAGACTTGATTTATTTCTTGAAGATGTAATAAGTTTTAGATTTTCAAAAGAAATGATAAAAAGATCAAATCAAGTCCACCAGTATGGAAGAAATTTAACCATTAATATTGCAGATATACATGACCTTATTTTAATGAAATGTGCTACTGGTAGATTAAAAGATGAAGAAGATATAATTTCAATATTTAATGAAAGAGAAGTGGACTGGAATATATTAATTCAAGAAGCTGAAAATCAGGTGAAAATTGGAAAAGAAAGTGCTGTTTTAGAACTAGGAAACTTTTTAGAAAAAATAAAAAATAAAAAAAAGTTAGTTGTACCGAAATGGTTTCTTTATAAACTTTTGGAAATTCTTAAAGAACAAATTGATGGAAAATTACATACTTAAAATGAAGAAAATAATAACTAATAAATTAGGTGATTTTAAATGAAATTTCAGTTTAATCATAATACCTTCTATGTTATTATTTTAATTCTAGTTTTTTTAATGCTTATACAAATAGAAATTACTATTCATAAAAATTATGCTCCTGAAAGTATTCTTATAAGGGTTAATAATCCTCAAGGTTTACCTGAGATAAATGCTGATTGCAAGGCGGATATAATTTCAGACCAAGTAAATACAGATGATAAGCCATTAACTTCTTTGAATAGCATTTATGATTTTATTGATCCTAGTATCTGGAGTTATCAAAAAGGAGATAAAGGTTTTTATTTATTAGAAACTGGTTTTAAAGATTATTTCAAAGAGTTTGAAATAAAAGTTGTTTGTTATTCACCAGGATACTCTGGGGTTTCTTACACTATAATTAACAATACAAATATGCCATGTGAACTTCAAGGTAATGGGAAATTCCTAATTTGTTAAATTTATTTTATATAAATAAATATTTTTTTCGTAAATTGATTCAAGAAAAGGACAGTTTTGCTGGAAATTTGATACTAAAATAACTTGTTTTATTTTTTTGTCATTTAACCATATTAGGGTTTCTTTTATTGTTGTTATCCCTTTTTCTTTATCTTTACAGGATCCATATATAAAGTCATTACTTTTTTCTGGAAAACCACCACCTAAATTAGCTCCGATTATCCCTATTACTTTTGCCCCAGTAGTAGGATATATTGCTGACGATATAAGTCCATTTGCAATTATTATTGTTTGAGCAGGATTATTTTGCTTTAGTACATTAATAATTTCATAATTTTTTTCATTTATTATGTGTGGAGGGTTTAGGGGGTTTTTTATAATTGAATAATAATTTATTGAAATTAATGCTAAAATAATGATTATAACAATTATTTTTACATATTTTATGTTATTAAAATTTTTTGTTTTTCCTAAGTATTCAATCGTAAGCTTTGTAATGTATATTACTCCAATTCCTGCTAAAATCGATAGTCCTATTAGATAAAATGTAAAAAGCCTTGCGAAGGGAACTAAAATATTAAATTTAAAAATATAATATAGGTATATTTGAATTAGTGAGAAAATAAACCAAAATAATATTGCTTTATTTTTATTCTCTTTTAGTGTTGAAATTAATCCAAAAAAAGCAAAAATACTAGAGATTATTCCAAAGAAAAATATCGGAGAGTATTTTGCTTGTATTGGAGTCCATGTGTCTGGAAATATAATAAATTTCGTTAGGTTTAGATAAGTCATTAATATTAGAGAGATTATTATAATTATTGCAGAAATAAGTGCAAAGTAAGCAAAGAAATGCCTTTTTTTAAGGTTAAACTTTTCATGAATATTATGTGGCATGAATAATATATACAAAAATAAAATTCCTGCAAAAAATGTTAAAGTAGGTGGGTAAACTAAAGCAGTTATTATAAGTGTCACAGCTAAGTAGCTTAGGTATTTATTGAATGGTTTATTTGTTTTTTCATGTTCCCATTTATAGAAAAATATAAATGATAATAACAAAAGAGTTATTCCTATAGTTAGAGGTAGGAAATAGTTATGTACTAGTAAATCCCCTGTACTTTTTATGGTACCATAAAATAAAACAGATAGCAAAGCAGTATAATAATTTTTAAACCATAGCATAACTAGGTAGAATAAAAGAAGGCTATTTAGTATCATAAATAATATTATGAAATATTTGTAATATAAGACTGGTTCTTCAGGAATAACTAGAAATGTTGCTGCAAGAAAAAAATGAAATCCTGACTCAAAGTTAATAACTTTTTCAGGATATGCTAGATAAGGATTTGTAAATGGTAGTTTATGTTCATTTACAATATATTTTGCAAATGCTATATGGTTGTATTCATCTGTTAATATTGGATAAGGGTAATTAAAATGGGGTTGATATGCTAATAATATGTTTACTAAGATTATGGCACATAACAGGCCTACTTTAACCCACTTTTTCATTTTATAAAATGGGATAGTTATTATATAAACATTTTTCCGTTTCGGTCTTATATAAATTTTTAAATACATTTGGTTTATTTATAAGTAATAATTAATGTTAAAATGAGTGACAAAGAGATTTCAGTTGTAATACCTTGCTTAAATGAAGAGAAAGGAATTGGTATTTGTATTTCTAAAATACAAGATGTTTTTGATAATGAAGGAATAAATGGTGAAATAGTTGTAGTAGACAATGGCTGCACAGATAATACTATCAACGTGGTTAGATCTTTTAGAAATAGTAATATAAAGATTGTTAATCAGCCAAAGAGAGGTTATGGAAATGCTTACTTAGCAGGATTTAAAGAAACTAACGGAGAGATAATAGTAATTGGTGATGCAGATAATAGCTATGATTTTTATGATATACCTAGATTTTTAGATCAGATAAATCTAGGAAATGACTTTGTTATCGGTAACAGATATATTATAGAAGATAAATCTATGCCTTTTTTACATAGATATGTTGGCAGACCTATGTTTTCTATTTTGCTTAGAGGTCTTTTCGGATTAAAAATAAGTGATTCCCATTGTGGTTTTGGAGCTATAAAGAAAGAGTCTTTGAATAAACTACATTTAAAGTCAAGTGGTATGGAATTTGCTTCTGAAATATTAATAAAAGCAAAAAAGAATAATCTTAAAGTTAATGAAATTCCTATAGTTTACAGCCCTAGGCTTGGAAAGTCAAAACTAAGAACTTTTAGAGATGGAGCAAGACATTTAAGACTGATTGGATATGAATTTCTGAAAAACTAAATCATATTAATATTTTTAAATTGTCTTAATATTGGTTCTTTATGAAGGTAGCAATTTTTCATAACTTTATGGATAATATTGGTGGGGCAGAGATTGTTGATTTAATTCTTGCTAAAGAATTGAAAGCAGATATTTATACAACAAATATCGACAAAGAGAAAATAAAAAAAATGGGCTTTACTACAGATAATATTATTAGCATTGGTAAAATTCCAATAAATGCCCCATTTAGGCAAGAAATAGCTTATTGGAAATTTAAGAGATTAAATCTTGGTAAGAAATATGACTTTTATATTATTGCTGGAGATTGGGCAGTTTCTTCAGCATTACATAATAAGCCAAATTTATGGTATGTATATTCTCCTAAGAGAGAAATATGGGATTTATATGAATTTACAAAAAAAGAGAATGTTCCCTGGTATAAAGGATTAATTTATGATTTTTGGGTGATAGTTCATCGTTATCTTGATAAAAAAGATATTAAAGAGATTAATGAGGTGATTACAATTTCTGAAAATGTTAAAAATAGAGTTAAAAAATACCTTAACAGGGATTCAATTGTTATTTATCCTCCAATTGAAACTAAAAGATATAATTACAAAAAAACTGGAGATTATTGGCTTTCTGTAAATAGACTAATAAATCATAAAAGAGTTGATTTACAAATAAAAGCATTTCAGAAGTTACCAGATGAAAAACTTATTATTGTTGGAAGCTATGAACAATCAAAACATTTTAGAAAGTATGCAGATTACATTAAATGTATAAAACCTGGGAATGTTGAAATAAGGAGTTGGGTTGATGATAAAGAGCTAATAGAACTTTATGTTAATTGTAAAGGATTTATTACAACTTCTATGGATGAAGATTTTGGGTTAACTCCGATAGAAGCAATGGCTTCTGGAAAACCAGTTATTGCTCCGAATGAGGGAGGATATAAAGAAACAATTATTAATGGAAAGACGGGAATTTTGATAGATAATATAGATGTTGATAAGCTTGTTAAGGCAATTGAACTTTTAGGAAAAAATCCTAAAAAGTATAAGAATAATTGTATAAATCAGGCTAAGAAGTTTGATAAAGAAGTTTTTGTTAAAAAAATAAAAAAGTTAATTGATGAAATTAAAAATAGGAATTAATGTTTTATGACTAAGAAAAATCTTTTAGTTACTATTGCAGATGAGAGTTATGTAGATGCAGCTAAACAGGTTTTTTCAGGAGCTTATTTCAATGCTGGCTGGAAAGGAGCTTATATGCTTCTTTCTTATAAAATACCTGAAGAAAAACTAGAATGGTTTAGGGATAAAGGAATTCTTGTAAAAAAATATGAGCCTTTAGTTGATGAGAAAAAGTTTGGCAGATGGTTTTCAGTTGCACTTAGTAGATTTTATTTGTTCAAGATGGAATTCAAAAAATGGAACAGAATTATTTACATAGATGGAGATATAATTATAAGAGCTTCTTTAGATGATTTATTAAAAGTTAATGACTTTGCTGCAGTTGATGGAGTTTATCCATTTAGGACTTTGTTTTCAAAAAACATGAGTGAGAAAGGTTGTAAGTTCAATAGTGGTTTATTTGTTTTTGACACAAAAATAGTAACTAAAACAACTTTTTTAGATTTAACTAAAACATTAAAAAACTATTCAATTTATGCACTTAAAGCTGATGAATCTATTCTTAATTTATTTTTTTACAAAAAATGGCAAAAACTACCTTTTTATTATAATGTTTATGTTTCTGAATTTTTTAAGATGCTGTACAAATTTAATATTATAAAAATAAATGGAATTATGATTCATTTTCCAACAAATGGTGTATTTGATAATCACAAACCATGGAATAAAACAAATCCTTTTTACAAAGAATGGAAGTTTAATTTTGACAGAGCAGATGAAATTAATATTAAAAAATATTATGATAACTATAAAGTTTTTACTTATTCTGAAAAAAAATACTGGCAAAATTACTACAGAAAGTTATACAGTTTATGGAAAATAGAGATTTTTTTTGATAAAGTGTTTATTAGGCCAATCACCATTTATCTTAATTTTTTGGGAAAAATAGGTATTTTTTTAAAAAAGAATTTTCCAAATATTTATTATAACCTTAAAGGAGTTAAAAATGAGAATATTAATTATAAGCTATGATAATGAATTTATTAATGGAGAGGAAATTTATGTCACTCAACTTATTAAAGCTTTGAAAGAAAAAGGTCATAACCTATATCATATATTTTTAACCAAAAGAAATTTAATAAATTATAACAATTATGATAAAAATACTATTTGCCAAACCAAATTTATTAACATTTCAGATAATAACCGAAATAAATTCAGTTTGCTTTTTTCTAATAATCTTATTGATTTTAAATTGTATTTTAAGTTAAGAAGGTGTATTACTAATTTTAATCCAGATGTTATTCATATAAATAATGTTGGTTCTTTTAAAACAATTATTTTATCTTCGAGAGGTTTTCCTAAGGTTCAAACAATTCACGAATTAACAAGTATTTTTCCATTATACCTTAGGTTTTTTAACATAAACAATAAAGATCTGGACAATCATAAGATTAGTTTAAAATCTGCTAAAATTTTAGGCCTTAAATATAGGACCATTTTATTTGATTATCTTATCTTTGGAAATAGTTGGGTTAAAAAAGGTTCAATAAGGTATTTTCTATGCCCATCACAATATTTAACTCATATGTGTAAAATTAATGGATTCAAGAATTCGATTTACTTACCTCATTTTCAAGATATTTCTAACAAAGACAGTATGAATAGTATTAAAGATGAAAATTATATTTTGTTTGTTGGAAGACTTGATAAGGTAAAAGGAGTAGATTATTTACTAAAAGCTTTTAAGATTGTTCATGAACAAAATAAATATTTAAAATTGATTGTTATTGGAGACGGCCCTGAAAGAGGAAATTTAGAAGACTTGGCTATTTTATTAAAAATAGATAAATTTGTTAAATTTTTAGGAAATGTTAACAATTTAGATATTGGTGCCTATTATAAAAGGTCTAAATTAGTTGTTATTCCAAGCATATATCCTGAAACTGGGCCTTTAGTTGCTTTAGAAGCTATGAATTTTTCAAAGCCCATAATTGCTTTTGGAGTAGGAGGCTTATTAGACTTTGTTGAAAATGGATTTAATGGTTTTTTAGTTAAAAGGTTTGATATTAACAGTTTTGCTGCTAAAATACTTACTTTATCAAAAGACAAAAGATTATCAGTTAATATGGGTAAGAATGGTAGGAAAATGCTTGAAGAAAAATGGTCAAAAGATAAACATCTTGATAGATTGATTAATATATATAAGTCTGTTATTTTGAATATTGGAGTAATAAAATGATGAAGTTAGATAGTTCGTTTTTAAAATATTTAAGGAAGTATATTTCTACTTTTAAATTAAAAATTAAAAATTATGATTATTCAATTGAATTTGTTAATAAACCACTTGGAAAGAACATTTTAGTTATTTCTCCTCATTTTGATGATGAGGTTTTTGGATGTGGAGGGACTTTAGCAAAACATATTTCTTCAGGGGATAAAGTTTCAGTTGTTTACTTGACAGATAGTTCAAATGGCATTCCTAGTATAAAAAATAAACAACTGGTTAATAAAATAAGAAAAAAAGAGTCTATTGAAGCCTTAAAAATCATTGGAATTCATAAGGCTTATTTTATTAGTGAAATTGATGGAACACCTAAAATAAAGAGAAAAACCATAAAAAATATGACAAAGATATTTAACATCATAAAACCAGATTTAGTATATTTACCATGGTTTCTAGATAACCACGGGGATCATATTAAGGCAAATTTTGTTTTATTTGAAGTTTGTAAAAATTATGGTGTGAATTTTAATATTTGTGCTTATGAAGTTTGGGCTCCGCTAGTACCTAATATTATCATTGATATTAGTGATTTTTATGATATTAAAATGAAAGCTTCTTTGTGCTTTAAAAGTCAGATTAAAGAAAATAATTATATTAATGGTATTTTTGGTTTGAATAAATATAGGACTATGTTTGGCTTAAAACATGCAAAATATGCTGAAGGTTTTTTGTACCTCCCTGCTATAGAATACCTTAAATTGTTTAAATTATCTAATGTTGAATGATAAATATGAGTAATATGTTAGAAACTTTTTTAACACATGTATATGGTCATTTAAACAAAAAGTATTCTAATGACACGCTTCCTAAAAATGTTATTATTAACCTTAAAAGAATACAAAAGATAGATAAGATTAAGAAAATTTCTATTGTTATAACAACTAGGAATAGATTAGAATCTCTTAAAAAATACGCTTTGGATAGTTTAATGAAACTAAAATTCGACAAAGAAAAATACGAAATAATTATAGTTGATAATGGGTCTGATTTTGAGACTTATAATTACCTTAAAAAATTGAGAAATAAAAAAATACATAACCTTTTAGTTTTAAAAGAAGAAAGAGAAGGAGCTAGCTATGGAAGGAATAAAGGTATAAAGTACTCTAAAGGAGATGTTGTAGCTTTTGTTGATGATGACTGCTATGTTGATGAAAATTGGTTGTTTAGGTTATTTAATTTTTATAACTCTACTGATTATCTGTTTGGAAGAGGTTATATTTATGAGGAAAAATTAAAGAAAATAATGAATCCATATAAGAAAGATGAAAACGAAGAGGCTTTTTTCTCTGGAAATTTATCTTTTAAGAAAGAAGTATTTAACTTAGTTTCATTTAACGAAAATTTTTTGTATGGCTCTGAAGATATGGATTTAATCTCCCAAATATGGACTTTCTGGCCAGAATCTAACTACTTTGTGGATAAAGAACCAATAAAACATTATTCTGCTGAATCTTTTTATAGGGATAAGGGTAATATTTCTTTAAATAGAAAAGGGATAAAAATGGATAAAAAAATGAATGGTTTATGGAATGTTAATAGGAGTATTTTAAAGCGTAATTTGAAGGTGAATAGTACATTTTTTAGTTTAAGTTACTTAATAAAAGAATTACTCTTTTTTCCTTTAGAGTTGTCTTTTATTAATTTTAATTTGGTGAGGCTTATTAAAACAAAATTAATAATTTATAGGCAACTTAAAAAAATAAAAAGTTTTTCAAAATGAAAAACAAGGTCAAATTTACCCATAATAAAGAGACTTTTATAATAAAAAAGTATAATCAGAGAGATGAAAGATTTTTACTCCCTTTAATGAATAAGAATTTTAATGAAAATTGGTATTTAGATGAGTGGATTTGGAAGTATAAAAAAAATCCTAATGGTTTTTCTACTCTTGTCTTATTAAATAGTGCCGGTAAGATAATAGGACAGTATTCCCATTTAATTAAAAAGTTCCAGATACATGGTAAAGTATATAATTCTTTAATGGGAGTTGATGTTTTTGTTGATAAAAATTATCAGGGTACTGGTCTCATATCAGAGTTTCCAAAATATATCCATTTATTTTATATGAACCAAAATTTCTTTCATTATGGTTTTCCTAGTAAAAATGCATTGAAAGCTTATAAAAAATCAGGAGATGTTTACAAAGAGTATAGTATAATAGATAATTATTATCATGCTAAGCAATACAATCCTATTTCGAAATTTTTCATCAATTTTGTAAAATTTAGTAATCAGTTACATTTTCATCACTTTAGTACTTCTGATAAAAAAGAAATAGATGCTTTATGGAATAAAAAGAAAAAAGAAATAGATGTCTGTGTTATAAGGGATTTCGAATATCTAAATTGGAGAATACTACAATCTCCTGATAGAATGAAGCTATTTCTTATTAAAAATAAAGGAGAAACTATAGGCTATTTTTCTATAATGATTAAAGATAAAGTATGTTATATTACTGATATACTTGTACTAAATGATTTTATTAATGAAAAATTAATTAAAAAAATTGAAAGGTTTTGTTTAAAAGGTAACATTAAAGAAATAAGGATATTTATTAGTGATAAGAAAATTTCAACTTTATTTAAGGGCAAATGTTTTAAACAATTTGAATTTTGGAGTTTTATATATTATAATTTATACTCCAAAAAGATATTATTCCACCCATACTTAACATATATTGATACGGATTATTTTTACTAGATTTTATATATTTACATAATTAATTATTAAAATGGAACTTAATAAGTTTAAAATTGGTAGAGAATATTTCGTAATGAGAATGTATCAAGAGGGAGACGAAAATGTTCTTATTCCTATGGCAAATAAAATTGGAAATATGTCTAGAGATTTGAAATTTTGGGATTGGAAACATAAAAAAATCCTAATGGATTTTCTATTGTAATTATTACTAATAAAAAAGGAGAAATAATAGGGCAAACTTGTCATTTATACAAAAGAGGGTATTATTATGGTAAAGAGAGATTGTTTTATGTTACTGGAGATGTAGGAATAAGAGAAGACTATAAAGGTAAAAGACTTGTAAGAAAGGTTGTTTTTTATTATCCAAAGAAATCTTTTCTAGAATTTGGTTTTCCTAATGATACTGCTTTAAAAGCTTATTATAAAATAAAGGAATTTGGAAATTATCATGTTGAAGGAACTTATTTTTTATCTAAGCAGTATAGTTTTTTATCCCGTTACTTTAAAATATTAAAAAATGAAAAAGTATTAATATTGTTATGTTTTCATATTCTGATAAAAAAGAAATAGATGCTTTATGGAATAAAAAGAAAAAAGAAATAGATGTCTGTGTTATAAGGGATTTCGAATATCTAAATTGGAGAATACTACAATCTCCTGATAGAATGAAGCTATTTCTTATTAAAAATAAAGGAGAAACTATAGGCTATTTTTCTATAATGATTAAAGATAAAGTATGTTATATTACTGATATACTTGTACTAAATGATTTTATTAATGAAAAATTAATTAAAAAAATTGAAAGGTTTTGTTTAAAAGGTAACATTAAAGAAATAAGGATATTTATTAGTGATAAGAAAATTAAGAAAATGTTCTTCAACAACAATTTTTTATTTGTTAACTTAGGAACTTTAGTTTACTATAATAAAATTGGAAAAAATACCAACATATCACCTTATCTCACATATATTGATACGGATTAGATTATTGCCATTTCATAACTATTGTTGCCCATCCTAGGCCAGATCCGAATGCACAAATCGCTATTAAGTCACCATTTTTTATTTTTTTATTTTGTAATGCTTCATGTAAAGCTATTGGAACAGAAGATTCTGAAGTATTACCATATTTTTCTATGTTTGTGTAAGTTTTTTTCATAGGTAGTCCTAGAGAATTCATTATAGATTTTATTATGTTAATATTTGCTTGATGTAAAATAACAAAATCTAAATCTTTTACTTTGAGGTTTATTTTTTGCAACGTATTAATTATTGATTCTGGAGCTTTTTTAGTTGCAAATTTGAATACTTCTTTTCCTTCCATAGGTTTGCCAAGTAGTTTGTAAGGAAATTCATCTGGTAACTTATACATTTGTATTCCTCCTAACGGTATTTGTAATATATTTGAGTATTCAGGATCATTTCCTATATCAATTGCCATAATTCCTTCTTTATCACTTTTTTCCAAAATTGCTGCTCCTGCACCATCTCCAAAAAATACTCCTTTTGTTCTATCTTCCCAGTTTGAAATGTTCATTACTGTTGCTCCAGTGTATGTAGAGACAACCAAGACTTTATTGTATTCACCACTTTTTATGAAATTACGTGCAATTATTAATCCTGTAACAAAGCCTTGGCAAGCGTTTTTTATATCGAAAACAGCAGCTTTTTTTGACCCTATTTTCTTTTGAACTATTGCTGCAGTCGCTGGAACTGAAAAGTCAGTAAATGTAGCTACAACAATTATTAGATCTAATTCTTCTGGGGAAATTCCTGCATTTTTACATGCATCTAAAGATGCATATTTAGCTAGGTCTGAAGGTAACTCTTCTTTTTTAGATATTCTTCTTTCTTTGATACCTGTTTTTTCTTGTATCCATTTATCACTTGTATCCATTTTACTTTCTAATTCTTTATTTGTGATTATTGTTTCTGGTAAATAGACACCTGTCCCGGAGATTTTTACATGAATTCTTTCATCGCCCATGTTTATGATAATCCTCCATCTACTTTTATTACTTGACTAGTTATATAATTTTCTTGATTTGTTAGTAAAAAATAGACTAATTCTGATATAGCTTTAGGTTTTCCAAACTTTTTAAGAGCAATTTTATCAACTATTTTTACTCTAATATTTTCTGGAATTGAGTTAATCATTTCAGATTCTATTAATCCTGGAGATATAGCATTAACCGTTACATCAAATTTTGCAAGCTCCTTTGCAAGTGTTTTTGTAAATCCTATTAATCCTGCTTTTGACGCTGAGTAGTTTGCTTGTCCAATGCTACCATAATCTCCAGCTATAGAACTTATATTTATTATTCTACCTTGGTATTCTTTTATTTTAGGAATTAGTTTTTTTGTTAGTTTTATTGTCCCAATTAAATTTGTGTTTATAATTAATTCTATGTCTTCCTCAGGCATATTTTCTAACAAATTATCTTTTTTTGTACCAGCATTATTAACCAGGAAATCTATCTTATTGTAATTTCTTGATATTTCTTCTGTAAATCTATTAATTGATTGCGAATTTGATAAGTCTAAGTGAAACATTTTTACATTTTTATTTATCTTTTCTATTTCTTTAGCTTCTTCTTTTTTGTTATTATATGTCCCTATAACTTTAATCCCTTTTTCTACTAAATACAACACAATGTTTTTTCCTATTGAACCTGTTGCTCCAGTAACAATTGCCACCTTCTTTTCCATAAAAATAATACCTAAATAAATTTTATAAATATATGTTTATTAAGTAATTAAACTATAACTTGATATGGATTTGTTAATTAAAGAACTATTTAATAATATTAGAACAAATCATGAGGATATTTATTATTATCTAGATTTAATTAAAAGTATAGGTTCAGATGAAATACATTTTGGATATTGGTCAAATCCTAAAAAATTATGCCCATCAAATTTAGAATTTGCGAAAGCTCAATCAAACCTTTCAAATTTAGTTATTTCATTAATTAATAAGGAATTCAAAAGTGTTTTAGATATAGGTGGTGGGATAGGAAGTTTGTCTAATAAGCTTTTTAATCTCAGGTATGACCCATTATGTATAGTTCCAGATAATAAATTAATTAAAATTGGTAAGAATAAATTCCCAAATATTAAATTCTTAAAGAGTAGTGCAGAATTTTTTAAAATTAATAATACCTTTGATTTAGCTATTTTATTTGAGTCTTTTCAATATTTCACTAAAAAAGACCTTGCACTAAAAAATATCTATTCACATTTAAAAGTGGGTGGGAAATTAATTATCTTAGATGAATTCGATAAAAATAACAAAGATTTATTGAATGAACCTCTTTTAATTGAATTTATGGATAAAATTGGGTATAAATTAAACAAAAATTTTGATATTTCAAAAAATATTCTTCCGACATGCGATTTTATTATAAATTATTACTTAAGAGATAATAAAGAAATGACTAAAATGTGGAAGTTAAAAAGAATTGCTTATATTAATAAAACTTTGAATTACAGGATTTTAGTTTTTGATAAGATTTAATAAGTTTATTAATTAAATAGATTAATCGATTTATATGAAAGATAAAATAACCAAAAAAGAAATAGGAAATTATTATAAAATAACTAATAAAGCCCTTAGTATTGTTACTAAAAATATTGTTAAAAGCAGAGAAAAAGATGCTAAAGAGATTATAAAAATGGCTGAGGCTTATCTCTCAGATTCCAAGTTTTTTGAGAAAAAAGGTGATTTAGTTAATAGTTTTGGAGCTATATATTATGCTCATGGATGGTTAGATTGTGGTGTTAGATTAGGTATATTTGATGTTAAGGATGACAATTTATTTACTGTTAAATAAATGTTTTGTTTTTCTTTGTAATCTTCAAATTTATAACCTATTATCCTTTCTTGATTCCAATTTAATTTATTTTTTATAAATTTTAAATCTCTTTTTTTAATGTTTTCATATATTTTCGGAATATATTCTTCATTTGAATCTTTATATTTAGTTATGTTAATAACTTTCTTGTTTTTTAATTTTATATCAAACTCTTTAGCTATTTTTTTTAAAATATCTTGATTTTTACTTAATTCTTCATAATTAACAAAATAATAGTTTTTCACTTTATTTTCAATCATTAAAAAATATTTAATTTTATTGTTTCTCATGTCTAACACATTTCTAAATCTTTTTCCATTTTCAGGATTTCTTTCAAATAACATTTCAGAACCATATTTAGGATCACCTTTTATAACCCCTCCCTCTTCATCAAATATACAAATCCATCTTCTTCTTATAAATTTTGAGAAAGAGATATTTCTTAATCTTTTATGGCAGTGCCACGGGTTTTTATTTATACTTCTTAACCAATCAAATGGATTTCTCACAATTATTATGAAAAGACAATCATCGTGATCTTTTCTGTTTAAACCTTTAGGTAAAAAGTGACGCCATCCATAATCTTCTACAACTTTAACATTGGAAAAATTTATTTTGATTAAATTTGCTAAATAGTTAGTACCTGAACATCTTTCCCCATATATTTGTATTCTTTTAATCATCAAAATAATTTGACAAGTAGGTTTTTATAACTTTTTACTTTAAGGTAATTTTGTATAATTTAGAAAAGTTTAAATACTATAGCCAGTTATATAATTATTATGGAGACATCAATACAAGTAAGTAAAGAATTATTAGAAACTTTGAAGAAAAGGAAAATGAATAATAAAGAGAGTTATGAAGAAATAATTTGGGATTTAATTGAAGACACAATGGAATTATCTGAAGAAACAAAGAGAAATATTGAAATTTCTAGACAGCAGTATAAAGAAGGAAAAGTACACAAATGGGAAGATATTAAGAGGGAATTAAAATTAAATGTATGAAATTATATTTTCTGATAAAGCTAAAAGCCAATTTAATAAACTTGAAAAAAATGTACAAGAAAGAATAGGAAGCGTTTTAGAAAGAATAAAATTAAGGCCAGAGCATTTTATAGAAAAGTTAGTTGGTGAACCTGGATTTAAATTAAGAGTTGGAGATTATAGAGTATTTCTTGACATTGATAATAACAAATTGATTATTCTTGTGCTTGAGTTAGGACATAGAAGAAATGTTTATAAGAAATAATTTTACTATAAAGTAAGCTATTCTAAATATACAATATTATTGCCTAATTTTTAGATGTTTAAACTTAACTATTTACATTTTTATTTTTTACTTATAAATAACCTTAAAAACTTCATTTGTTTTTTATAATTATGAAAAAAGAGGTAATAGTAATTAGTCTTGGAGGAAGCCAGATACTAAAAAATGGAGAAATTAATATTCCTTTTCTCTTAAAGTTTAAGAAAATAGTCTTAAAACATTCTAAAAAAAAGAAGTTTGTTATTGTTACTGGAGGAGGAAGTATTGCAAGAACTTACATTAATGGTTTGAAGAAGATTGGAAAAAATGAAAAATTACAAAGTTATGCTGGAATTTCCATAACAAGGCATAATGCTAGATTTATGAGTTACTTTTTTGGAGATGAGAATGAAGAAGGTATACCTCATACTTTGATTCATTTAGGTAGGATGTTAAAAGAAAAAAATATTATTTTTTGTGGAGCTTTAGAATATAAAACTAAACAAACGACTGATGCAACTTCTGCTAAAATAGCAAGTCATTTTAATGGCCTTTTTGTTAATATTACAAATGTTGCCGGATTATATGATAAAAATCCGGAAGAAAACAAGGATGCCAAATTTATTCCTGAGATAAATTGGCTAAATTTTAATAAACTAGCTAATAAATCTAAATTTAAACCAGGGCAGCATTTTGTTCTTGATCAGACAGCTTCTAAAACTATTCTTGATAATAAAATAAAGACCTATATTATTGGTAATGATTTAAGAAACTTGGATAAATTGCTTCAAGGGCAGAATTTTAAGGGTACAACTATTTATGGTTAGGTTTTTTAATACTAGTTAACTGATTATTTTATGGATTTTATTAAAGGAAATATCAATGAAGTAAGAAAGGAAATAGAAAAGCTTTCTAAGTCTAATAATCTAAAGGAAATAATTGTTATTGCAGGAGATAGTGATTTTAACAGAAAGATACTTGAAAACAAAAAAGTTAATGTTCTTTTATTTAGTGACTTTACTGGCAGAGATAAATTAAAGCAAAGAGATTCTGGGTTAGATCATGTTTTGTGTAAACTAGCTATAAGTAATGATATTACCATTGGTTTTGACTTGAATTTTTTAAAGGAAAAATCAGATTTAGCTGTTTCTCAGAAAGCTTCTAGATTAGCTCAAAATATAAAGTTATGTAACAAATATAAGAATAAAATTAAGATATTTAATTATACTAAAGATGAAATTATTAAGTTAAGAGCCTTTTTATTATCTTTAGGGATGAATAATAAGTCTATAAAAGAGGCTTTTACTTAATTGTACTTATATAAATAATAAATTTCTTGGTCACTTAAAGTTCTGTTGTAAATTCTAACTTCGTCTAGTTCTCCAGTGTAATAATAATTGCAACTAGCTCCCGCACATAGATGGCCAAAATGCCAATAACTATTGGGATTGTATAAAGAATTAGCCAAAATAACTGTTTTAGTTTGTTTTCCATCAACATACATTTTAACTGTATTACTAGAAAATGTATATCCTAGTTGATGCCATTGATCTCTAGAATATAGTGCATCATCTAATACGCTTGTAAGTATGGGGGTCGGAGAAGAATCATAAAAATAAAAACTAAATTTATTACTATTATCATAATACAATCTCCTACTCCAAGCAGCATTCTGTAAAAGTATACTAGATCCTCTTGGTTTAACCCATATTAATAAGGTTTCTTTAGTACCGTCTAATCCTGGAAAAGAATTATAATTAACTTGAACATAATCATCCACACCATCATAACTATAAGAGCTTCCAAATTTTCCTGTAGATGATACTGGGCAACTACTTCCAGTACAACTTCCATCATTATCATTTCCACTTTTATCTCTCATATCTCCATCAAAAGGCAAATACAAAACTAAACCCTGATCACTAACAACCCCTTTACCTAAACTTTGTTCATCAGCAGTCTGCCCAGTTTTAACTTTATTTTTTATAGGAGTTCTTGGAGCAATTGAAACTTTTGAAATATTTTGTATTTTTCCTTGCAATTGAACATCAATAGTTTTAGTTTCTAATTCTTTTACAGGAGTATTAATATCATAACTCTGCACATTTCCTTCAACACTTTCAACTATAATTCTCAAACCGCTAATATTTCCAGGATTTGAATCTCTTTTTACTCTAATCTGAAGAACATCACTTGGTAAATACTTTATAGAGTTATCAACAATATCTATTTGTGAAAATCCAGCTCCTAAATCAATTTGTTCAGTACTATTATTTAAAAAACTTGAAACAACAGCCCATACAATTCCAATAGCTGCTAATACAATTAAAATCATAAGAACAGTTGTTATAACATCACTTACTCCTTTTTTACTCATAAACATACTAGAAATAAACAATTAATAAACTTAATTAAAACAAAACCTTAATAAGTATTTAATTTCTAATTCTCTTATGGATATGCAGGAATTAATAGAAAGTTTATCGCCTATTGAAAAAAAAGTTATTCCTTTTCTTAGTTTACAAAGCTTTGAGGAAATTACAGAAAAATCAGGACTTGATAGAGTTTCAGTTTTAAGAGCTTTAGAATTTTTAAATTCTAAGAAAGTAATAGAGCTTAAAGTAGAAAAGAAAAAAATTATTGATCTTGGTACTAATGGGATTTATTATAAGAAAAAAGGTCTTCCAGAGAGACAATTATTGTTAATTGCTGAAAAAGGTCCTGTAAGCCTTGAAAACGCTCAAAAACAGAGTAGACTGAGTGATAATGAGTTTAAGGCAGCTATAGGAGCTTTAAAGAAAAAAGCTTTAGCAGACATAAAGAATGGTAGGCTTATTTTTACAGGAGATAAGTCTGATATTGTTAAGAAAAGTCTTGAAGAGCAGTTTATTGATATTCTTCCATTAGAGTTTGATAATATTTCACCTGAACAGAAATTTTCACTGGATAAACTTAAAGATAGAAAGGATATTGTGATAATAAATGAAGAACAAGTTATTTCATTTATATTAACTAAACTTGGTAAGGACTTAGTTAAAGAAGATATTTCTAAAATTGATTTAATTGAAGAACTTACTTCTGAAATGATACAAAAAGACTCTTGGAAAGGCAAAAAATTCAGAAGATATGATGTTGAGTCTCAAGTTCCAAAAATTAATGGCGGGAAGGAACATTTTGTTAATCAGACAATTGATTATGGCAGGAGAGTCTGGACTGAAATGGGTTTTAAAGAAATGAAAGGAAGTTTGATTCAGGAAAGCTTTTGGAATTTTGATGCATTATTTACCGCTCAAGATCATCCTGTAAGAGATTTACAAGATACTTTTTTCATAAATTCTTTAGGAGATTTAGGTAAATATGGCAAAGTTGTTGATTCTGTTAAAAAAACTCATGAGCAAGGTGTTGATGGAAGTAAAGGATGGGGAGGAAAGTGGAATACTAAAGAAGCAGAAAAATTAGTTCTAAGAACTCATACTACTTGTTTATCTGCAAAAACACTTTATGAACTAAGTAAACTGCCTAAAGAGCAAAGAAGAGGCAAGTTTTTTGCAATTGGAAAATGTTTTAGAAATGAAACTGTTGATTGGAAACACGGATTTGAATTTAATCAGACAGAAGGAATTGTTATTGATAAAGATGCTAATTTTCAGAATTTACTTGGATATTTAAAAGAATTTTTTAAGAAAATGGGCTTCCCAAAAGTAAGATTCAGACCGCATTATTTTCCATATACAGAACCAAGTGTTGAAATTGATGCTTGGCATCCTGTAAGGAATGAATGGATAGAGCTTGGAGGTGCTGGAATATTTAGACCAGAGGTTACTATCGCTTTACTTGGGGAGTGGATTCCTGTTTTAGCTTGGGGACCTGGTTTTGATAGAATACTTATGGATTATTATGAAATAAAAGATCTTCGTGAATTGTATAGTAATGATATTAAACAATTAAGAAATATAAAAATCTGGAAGGAATAAAATGGAAATAAATGAAATAAATAATTTTATTGATAGTGAGATAAAAAGATTAGAAGAATATTATTCTCTAAAGGGTAAAGGTCAAGAAGAAATTATACTTGCAATGGCTCTTAAAATTGGAGAAGAAGTTGGAGAGTTATTTAATGAAGTATTAGCACATAAAGGTTTTCAGAGAAAAGATAAGTTGAGTAAACTTAATAAAAAGGAAATTGAAAGTGAAATTGCAGATGTCATTTTTACTACATTTATTCTTTCTAGGAAGTTTAATATTAATATAGATGATGCTATAAATGAAAAAATGGCTAAAATTAAAAAAAGGATTTATGATAAGGAATAAAATGGATATAAAAGACGCTCAGAATAAAATAAGGGAATTTGACAAAGCTAGAGGATGGGAAGATAGCTGGAATTTGAAAGACTTATCACTAAATATTACTGAAGAAGTTGGAGAATTTTGGAATTTGATAAAATGGATAGATGATGATAAACAGAGGGAAGTTATTGAGAAAAACAGGGTAGAAGTATCTGATTTTATTGGAGATACTTTATTTTTATTATTAAAAATAGCAAATCAAACGAAAGTTAACTCCTCAACTGCTTTACAAAATACTTTAGATGAATATGAAAAAAGAATGCCGTCTAGTAAAATGAAAGAAGTAGGGCATGCAAATAAATTAGCTGGAGGATTTGATCAGAAATGACAGTTGTTACAATTAGAAAGTCTGAAGTAAAAAAAATTATTGGAAATAAGAAAGATGATGAAATTGATCATATTCTTAGTATGATGAGTACTGCTGTTGAAAGAATGGATAATGAGATAATAGATGTTGAAGTTGCTCCTAATAGACCTGATATGTTATCTGAACAAGGAATTTTAAGAACTTTGAAAACTTTTAGTGGTAAAGAGAGATATAGTAAAATAAATGTGAACAAATCTGGACATAAATTAATTGTTGATAAGTCAATGCCTAAAGATTATCCTTATGGTATTTCTTGTATTGTTCGCGGATTGAAATTTGATGATGGGAAAATAAAAGAAGTTATTGATATTCAAGAAAAGCTTGGAGCTACATTATTAAGAAAAAGAAAAAAAGGAGGTATTGGGCTTTATCCTTTGGAAAAAATTAGTTTTCCGATTAAACTAGTTGCAATGAAACCAGAAGATATTAAATTTAGACCTTTAGAATTTCCTAGAGAGCTTAATGGTAAACAAATTTTAAGTCAGCATCCGACTGGAAGAGAGTATGGACATTTAGTTGAAGGATGGGATAAATTTCCAGTTTTTATAGACAATAAAAAAGTTATAATGAGTATGCCTCCAATAATAAATTCTCATGAAGTTGGTAAAATTGATCATACAACTAAAGATGTTTTTATTGAAGCTACAGGTGTTGATTATGAACTTCTTAAAAAGGTTGTGAATATTATTGTTTCTTCACTTGTTGATATAGGAGGTAAAGTATATAGTATGGAATGTGCTCAGAGTAATGGAAAAAAAGAAAATATTCCTGATTTTAGCCCGGAAAAAAAGAAGCTTAATATTGATAATGCAAATAAGCTTCTCGGTTTGAAATTAAATGAAAATGATATAAAAAAATTACTTGGAAAAATGGGAATTGATTATAACAAAGGAACTGCTTTAGTTCCTGCCTATAGGGTTGATGTTCTTCATGAAGTTGATTTGATAGAAGATATTGCTATTGCTTATGGTTATGATAATTTAGTTCCTTCTATACCTGAAGTTTCAACCATTGGAGAGATTTCAAAAGAAGAAATTATTAAAAATAAAATTAGAGAGCTTCTTATCGGATTAGGTTTGATTGAAACAAGTAGCTATCATTTAACAACTAAAGAATATCAGGTTGATAAACTTGGGCTGAAGAATAATTCATTTGTAAAAGTTGAAAATTCTAAAACTGAATATAATATTTTGAGAAAGGATTTGAGTCATTATTTACTTAAAATTTTCGGAGAAAATGTTGATGTTGAGTATCCTCAAGATATTTTCCAGATAGGAAGCATTTTTGGAGGTAAAAATGGATTAGAAGAAAATGATAGTTTGTGTATTGCTTCAGCTCCTGGAAATTTTACTAGGTTAAAGCAAATTTTAGAATATTTTGGAAGAATGCTTGATTTAAAATTTGAGTTTTTAAAAACTAATAACTTTGAACCTTATTTTATTGAAGGAAGAGTTGCAGAAATAAAACTTAATGGAAAATCTTTAGGATATTTGGGAGAGGTGCATCCTAAGATATTGAAAAATTTCAAGATAAAAATGCCAATTTCTTTACTTGAAATAAATTTAGAAGAATTTTTTAGAAAATAATTATCCGAAATAACTCTTAGATTTTTTTGAATTGTCTTTTTTCCAGTTTTCACCTAATTTTTTTATTATACTATTTAATTCTTTGCTTACTTTTTTCCATTCTTCAGAGCTATTTTTTATAAACTCTGCTTCAGCTTTTTCAGAGTATTCTATATCTAGAGTATATGATTTTATTTCTATTTGTCCAAGTGTATCGAATAATTTTTCTAAGATTATTTTTTCCTGAGATTCAATTCCCCTTGTTAACAACATATTAAACATGCTACCATTGCTTGGGTTTAGTAAAAGTTCTGTTAATTGTAAACTTGAAGAAAATTTCACCATTATTGTTTTTCTTATGTCTCTTAAAATAGTATGCTCATTAAATTCTGCTTTCCCTATATCAAATTCCTCATTTAACTCTTTGAAACTAGGTAATTTGTATTTTTTATTTAGTTCGTCATATATTTCTTTTAGATCTTTTTTTGCCATTATTAACTTTGAGTTAGTTCATTTATAAAGTTAATGAACAAGGCTCACAATTTTCTGGTAGTCTTCCCCCACAATAAAAATAATGTGATGCAAAAGGGCGAAGAGCTAGATTCCTTATATTTTCAGGAGTTATTACCGAAAGACCTGATTCTAAGTCAACATCTCCAAGGAGTCTTTTAGATGATTTGACGATTTGTTTTACTCTTTCTATTCTTTTTTCTGATAAGTATTCAATTTCACTGGGAGCTTCTCTTATTGCATAGGCTTTTTCAAATCTTAATAATTGTCTAACTATTTCTTCAGCACTTGGAACAATGAAAAAATCAATTGTTTTCCAATCTACAAGAGGTAATTTATCTCTAACATTTTGAGGGATTAATCTCCACTCTTTTGAAATCATAAATAAGTCTATATCTCCTATTAAACTACCAAATAAGTATGCAGATTGTTTTATGTCTTTAAAAATTGGGTATAATTCTTTTCCTAGTTCTTTTATAACCCTTCTTTTTTCTTCAATAAAAGCTTCTGCAGGTGGAATTGAATTTTGAAGTTCAAGAAATAATTTAGCATCTTCTTCAGATAAGTTTTCCCCTATTTTTTCAAGTTGATTTAAAGACCATCTTTTAACAACATATGGAAATGATTTTGTTTTATTTGGTAATCTATCTGATCTAGTACAATAAAGAGGATATACTCTATCAAACCAATCTCTATGTTCTTGCTTCATAATTTTCAACTAAAATTGTGGTTTATAAATGTAGTGAGAGCCTGTGCTGAGGATTGAACTCAGGACCTCCACATTACCAATGTGACGCTCTAACCAACTGAGCTACGCAGGCATAATTTTTTTAGAATTATTTAGTTATAAAGGTATTTATTTAACTATTCTTTTTCTATACTTATCTCTTTCAGCTTGAGCATTTAACTCATTTGTTTTATTTTGATCAGTTTCATTTAGAGCTTTCCAGTCTAATTTAACTGCTTGTCCAGTTAGACTTTTAAGATTTGTAAAACTATTTCCCATCCACCCTAAATATAACTTTATAGCTAATTTAGCTCCTTCTGGTGTTTTTAGATCAACATTTTGACCTGCAATGCTTAAAATAAATCCAAGATATACTACTAGAACAAACACAAGTAATAAAATCCATACTAATTTGTGTTTTATGTATTTCATTTTTACAAATAAAAATATTAAACCAACTAGGATTACTATCAAAATTATATGAAAATAGCTTAACATTTTACCTCTTTGAAACTTTATATAAAGTATACTTAGATTTAAAAATATTTAGTTCTTCCCATGATTATAGCCCTGTAGTCTAGCGGTCAATGATCCGGCCCTCTGGAGGCTGGGACCCAGGTTCGAATCCTGGCAGGGCTATAAATCTAAAATTGCTAAAGGTTAATGGATACTAATAGAAAGTCTATGTTGTTAAGTTTGTTTTTTAAATCAGGATATGAAACTCAAACAGATATCGTTAGGGCATTACAATCAAATGGATTTTATACAGATAGTGATTTTAAACATCTTAAGGCTTACCTTAATAGTGTTATTTCTGGAAGAAGATCGGCTTCAGAAAAATTAAAGGAAGGATTAACTAAAGTTTTGGGTAATAGTTTAGTTTTAATAATTTTAAATAATCCTGCTAAATCTTGTAATTCAATTAGGCAAGAATATAACCCTGAGTTTAGATTAGATACTGCGTATTTTGCATTAAAGAAATATTTTCTATCTACTCCTCCTGAAGAAAAGAAGAAAATTTGTGAAGATTTTAAAAAATATGTTGAGAAGCATATTAGAAGACATAATTAACTAATTTTATAAACAATATTAACTAGTTCTTTGAATGATATCAGAATTATTTAGCTCTTTTACAGGATTTTTAGTAAATAGTATTAGTAGTCTCGGTTATATTGGAATTTTTCTTTTAATGAGTGTTGAAAGTTCATTTATTCCTTTCCCTTCTGAAGTTGTGTTAATTCCTGCAGGAATTTTAATTTCTCAAGGTAAGATGTCATTTATTTTAGTTTTAATAGCTTCTTTAGCAGGTAGTTTAGTTGGAGCATTTATTAATTATTTTTTAGCATTATATCTTGGAAGAGGATTATTTAATAAACTTGTTGTTAAATATGGAAAAGTTGTTTTGTTAAACAGAGAGAGTTTAGAGAAAGCTGACAAATATTTTGAAAAGCATGGAGATATAACAACTTTTGTTGGAAGACTAATTCCTATTATTAGACAGCTAATCTCTTTACCAGCTGGATTTTCTAAAATGAATAAAGTAAAGTTTGCTGTTTATACTGCTTTAGGAGCTGGAATATGGAGCACTATACTTATTTTAATGGGTTATTTATTTGGAAATAATATGGATATTATAAATAAAAATTTACATTTAATTACAATTTTAGTCTTAGTGATATGTTTATTTTTAATAATATTTTACCTAACTCTTAGAAGGAGAAAAAAGAAGAAAAATTTAAATAATAATTTTAATTTTAATTAATATGGCAAAAAAGAGTGTGATTGAAAAAAAGAAATTTTCCAAACTTGCGATTTTATCATTTATATTAAGTATCATCCCCCTATTTTTTGATTTCATGCCGAAAGATATTTACAAGAAACTTTATACTTCATATCCTATTTTTGGTGACGGATTCTTTATTGGCTTAATCTTAACTTTGTTCTTTTCTATTCCAGGATTTATTTTAGGATGGATATCATTAGTTCATATAACTAAAAAGAAACTAAAAGGGAAGTGGATGGCTGTAACTTCTATTATATTAGGATTCTTTGCTCTATTAATTTTATTATTCTTTATATTATTAGGTTTCGCAGATTTTGGTTCTTGGTAAGCTTTTTATAGTATTATTTTTGTTATATTAATGAAAGCTCCTGTGGTGTAGTGGTCAAGCATTGGGCCCTCTCGAGCAGTGGTGTTAACTTGTTGAAAGAATACACCTGATCCTAAGATCAACTGCACTCCTTCCTTTTATTAGGAAAGTCTCAGTTTGAAAACAAAACTTTGGTTTTGTTTTTTATTCGGGATCATCGGAGAACGGCCCAGACCCGGGTTCAAGTCCCGGCGGGAGCATTTATTTTTTATAAGAATTAATTCAACACTTCTTCAACACCACTAACTAAATTCCAGTCAAGTTTGATTAATTGTTGTACTGCAGGATTTTTTGTATTTAATTTATACAAATCAGACTTTCCGACTCTTCTTGTTTTAATAACAATATTATTTCTTTCTAAATTATTCCAAAATGTTTGGAGTGTTGAATAGCTTACTCCTGAATTCTTGGCAATTTCTGTTAAAGGATAATCAAATAGTTGATATGTTATAAGAAAATCTAAAACTTTCATTACTGGATTATTACCAAATACTTCAATAAATATTGTTTCATTTTTCATAAAAGATATACAATTATTCTCTTTTTAAATGTTTCTCTTTATGTTTTTATATTTCAAAATTAGAAACATTTAAAAATTCATTTATCATTTATATTTATGGAATTTGATGATGAAGATCAAATAAAAGCAACTATCTTATATCATCTGAGGAGAAAAAGGGTGATTGGGGGTGTTCATACTCCTTTTGATACAATTACCAAAGGTTTTCCTAGTCATATTGGAAAGGATGTTAAAAAAATTGCACAAGATCTTATCAAACAGGGTTTTATTATTACCAAACCTACTTCATATGGGTTACATATTTCATTAAATAAAGAAAGAATTAAAGAAATTGAAGAGTTTATTTTTAGTGTTCTACATATAAAATTTTGATTCTTTAATTATTTCTATTTAAAAGAATAGAGGTCTTTATAAATCTAAAAGGCTAAATAATTTTAAGATATTAAGTAAATAAAAAATCTCTTGAAACTGCCAAAAGGGCTATTGTTTCGGCGGGAGCATTTATTTATTTATTTATTTATAATTATTTCTTTAAAGGGAAGATTTAAAAAGTACTAATTTATTGCAAAATTAAGGTAGAATAATATGGAAAAAAACAAATTCGTTAACAAGAAGGAAACTTTTACAATTAACTGGTGTAGGATTATTAGGGTTAATTGGAACTTCTCTAACTGGAAGCGCTCAAACTCTTGATGAAGCTTTAGAAAACAAAATAAAACCTTTAACCCCTGAAGAAAAGTTACTTGGAACTTCTTTAATTGGTTATGGTCAAAGTGAAGAAATTTTAGAAACTAAAACTAAATCTTTAACACCTGAAGAAAAATTAAGAATTGCTATTGATAGTAGAAATAATCATGAAATATTGAGGGCGTCAGCAGTTTATGTTAGTGAAAAATTACCTTCTAAATATTCTGGTTCCGAAGTTAAAGGTATTTATGAATACATGGGCAGTACTGCATTTAAATTAGTTACAAGAGAAGGACAATTACTTGTAAAATTAAGTTACTCATCTTCAATCAATAATAATTTTTTAGAAGTTTGCGTTGATGATACTGATTTGCATTTAGCTTGTGAAAATGCAATAAAATTAACTCATGAAAAAGGTTATAAAATCCATACGCGTAGAAATGAAGACGGGACTCAGTACTTTTATTAGATAATATAAATATAATAACTTCAACTTATTTTTGATAATGTTTATAAATTCAGTTTTGTTAGAGAGAATATGGGAAAATTAATTTGGATTGGAGCAATACTAATCTTATTAATATTGGGAATTGGGAGTTATTTTTTATTTTTTAATAATAAGATCAATGTTACAGATATAGACCCAAGTAAATTATATGAACACAGTATTCAACAAAATGAGGTAAAGTCTACTTTGGGAAGTTTAGAGGTAAATAACTATGATGTTTCTCCTGTTTATTCATTTTCTAAGGAAAGCCCATATTTTGAATCCCCAAACCTTTATGATCTCATAACAGCATTAAACCCTTCTTGTTTAGAGAATTTAAAAATAGGAGATGGTATAAGGGTAGTTACTTATCATTCTCCAAATAGAGATACAAAAATAGTATATTCTACTGAAAAGAATAAATTAGTTTGTGTTATTGGTTTTGATCCTGGCAAATATACTCTTTAATTTAATATTACTTATCTAAAATATTTACAAAAGGTAGAATCATTTTTATTTATTTTTTAAGAATCAATACTTGTTTCTAGTTTAGAAGGTACCCATTCACCATGTTCATTTTGAATACATGGTTCATAGGTTATAGATGTGTTAGAATCTGATGACCTATATGGTCTGTGGATTAAGTCATTTCGAAATGCTTCAAGTTGATCTGTAAAATCTGTGTTATACATCTAGTTTAATGTAATTTTGGGTATAAATAAATTGTTATTTTAATTTGAAAACATTTAAAATAAGTAGTTTATTCTTATATTTATCTTAGGTGAAAAAGATGGTGAACAAATATTTTGATAAGAAAGATAAAGAGATACTGAAATTATCACAAGAAAAAGCAAAACTTGCAGCTCAACTTGCAACTCAAAAAGCTAAAAGTTCAATTAGTGGTTTTAGAAAAGAACTTAGAACATCTGTAAGCACTGCTATAGTGGCTGCATTTTCTTTTCTAATAGCTTTAGTATGGAAAGACCTTATTACTTTGTATGTGAATAAAGTTTCAGAATCATCTCCTGTACAAGGTCAGTTATTTTCAACTATACTTATCACAATTATATGTGTTATTGGAATTTTTATAACTACAAAAATATTAAGTATTAAAGAAGGTTAAAATATATGCCAACTAATAAAAATAATGCAGCTGAAACCAGCTCTGAGTTTAAAAAAGAAGAGCAAATGAGGCAGGGAAATGTAAGTCTTATACTTACTTCTTATGATGATATATTTTCTGATTTTGATCCAAGAAATTATTCCCAGAGAGCACTGTCAGATGATTTTTTACAAGAATGCAAAAGAGCTGTTAGAGATAAGACTTATAGTAAAGAAGGTTTTGATTTAAGACTTTTAGTTCCAAAAAATAAAAGAGATATTAATGATGAAATTAAGATTAAAATCAGGTTGAAAAATCATTTTTTTAAACATTATCTTGAAAAAAAGAACGAAATAAAAAGGTTGAAGATTGAAGGGGTAGTGTGGTTTGCAATTGGAATTGTATTTAGCCTAATGGCTGCTTTTATTTATTCTTTAGAAGGATTTGCATTTGATGTTTTATTTGTTATGCTTGAGCCAGCTGGTTGGTTTACAATGTGGTCTGGATTAGACAAAATTTTTATTAATTCTAGGGATAAAATGCCTGATGTAAGGTTTGATAAAAAAATGCATACTGCAAATATAATGTTTATTAACTATTAAACTACAATAATATTTTAAAACAAGCACCTTGTGTTGAGTTAATGATTGAGAAACTTAGATTTTTAACAGATGATGATGTTAGGGAGATAACCGGAGAATTTGGTACACCTGTTTTTGTTTATTCTCAAAAAGTTTTAGAAGAACAAGCTCAGAAAGCTCTTGCTATGCCTAATGCATATGGTTTGACAGTTAGGTATGCAATGAAGGCAAATCCAAATACTTCTATTTTAAGGATTTTAGATAGACAAGGAGTACATATTGATGCTTCTTCCAATTTTGAAGTTGAAAGAGCTGTAAGAGCTGGGATTCCTCCTGAAAAAATTCTCCTTACTTCTCAACAACTACCAGATAATTTGTATGAAGATTTTCTTAATAGAGTTGATATAAATTTAACTTCCTTAGAACAAATAAGAAAATATGGTGATTGTTTTTCAGGCACAGATGTTTTTGGAAGAAATAAAAAAATATCTATAAGGGTTAATCCTGGTTTAGGTTCTGGAGGGACTAATAGAACAAATGTTGGTGGACCAAGTTCTAGTTTTGGTATTTGGCATGAAAATTTTGAAGATGCTTTGAATTTAATTCAAGATTATGGATTTGATGTTAAAAGACTTCATACTCATATAGGTTCTGGAAGTGACCATAAAATATGGGAAAAAGTTGCTTTAATGAGTTTAGATTATGCAGAAAAATTAGTTAGATTAGGGCATCATTTGGAAGTTTTAAATTTAGGTGGAGGATATAAAGTTGGAAGGATGAGTGATGAAGAATCTATAAACTTAGAAGAATCTGGTAATATGGTTAAGAAGGCTTTTGAAAGATTCTATGATGAAATTGGAGTAAAACTTAGACTTGAGATTGAACCAGGAACTTTTTTAGTTGCTAATGCTGGGAGTTTAATTTCAAGAGTTGTTGATATAGTTAAAACTTCAGATTATACTTTTATTAAAACAGATACAGGAATGACTGAAGTTACAAGACCCTCTCTTTACGGAGCTCAACATCCTTTAGTTGTTGTTCCTAAAGAAAAAAGATTTGATAGATTTACTAAAGATTATGTGGTAGTAGGACATTGTTGTGAAAGTGGAGATATTTTAACACCTGAAAAAGATAATCCTGAAAAACTGAATACTAGAACTCTTAGGGAAACTAAAATTGGAGATCTCTTAGTTGTTGAGGGAGTTGGAGCATATTGTTCTTCAATGTCTACTAAAAATTACAATTCTTTTCCTGAAGCTGCTGAAGTTTTAATTGACAAAAGTAATACTTCTCACTTGATTAGAAAAAGGCAAACTCTTTGTCAGATTGTACAAAATGAAACAGTTCCTTGGTTCCTTAGTTAGTTTCTTTTACTTTAAAGCTTATTAAAAAGAATAAAAACATTGCTATTCCAAAAACTAGGAATACTGTGTTTAGAGGGAAGAATAAAATTATTATTGAAGGAATAAACTTTCCAAGTAAACCACCTATTTCCACTCTTGTGTTATATGGACCATAAAATCTTTGCTCTTCTTCTTTATTTGAAACTTTGAAGAAATATGATTCTGTTGTAGGCTCTAACATTGCCAAGCCTATACTTGCTAAAATTAAAAGTCCTAGGACAAAATATGCATTTAATATAAAGAAACTTGTGATTGAAAACACAGCAGCTATTAAAAATCCTATTTTGAAGAGCTTTCTAAATCCATATTTTTCAGATATCTTTGACATTTTATATTCTAAAATAATTAGAGGAATTGGTATTGCAAATAAGAAATATCCTATCCATAATTCATTTAATCCTTTTTCTAAAATATATAATGGAATAAACAAATATATCAAAGCCCACCAGAAACTTGGACCAGAGCCAATTATATAAGTGATTATTCTGTCTTTATTACTAAAAAAAGCTTTTATATTTCTTAGTATATTTTTATCAATATTCTTTTGTTTTTTATTATCCTTTATCCCAGATGCAATAAAAGTTATTAAACATAGAAATATTAGTACTGATGCTACTATAAACACAACTGCTTCTCTTGAATTAGATGCTAGATAACCAGCTATTAAAGGGCCTATTACCCATGCAGAATTTGCAAATGTGTATATAAGACCTTCATTTCTTGAAAGCTTGTTTTTTTGAGATTTGTCTTTGACTATTAACCCAAAAGAGGTTAGTCTTATTGCATAAAATATATTTGTAATTACTGCAATTGAAAGAAAAAGCCAGAAATTTTTTGTTATTGAAAAAAGTATGTAAGATATTCCAAAAATTATTAACGAAAAGGCATATAGTTTAGACTTGCTTGATTTTTCAACCAAAGGAATTGATATAAAATAAGAAATAATAGCAATAAGAGAAAGAAATGTAGAAACTAATCCTACTTGAGCATTACTTGAAAGAAAACTTTTGAGGTATACTGCCCATATTGTTGTTATAAGGGCACTTGCCAGCCCTCCCATAGAACCTATAACAGCTATTTTACCTATTTTGCTTACTTTAAATTCCCCTTGGTGTTTTCTTATTAAGATTGTCATGTTCTTTTTCTTTTATACTTCCACCTTGTAAACAAAAACTTTATCATAAGGAATAAACCATTTTGTTGTTTCCTCTTTTGATTTATTTTCCCAGATTTTTCTAAATAATCTTATAGAATTTCCATGAGCTGAAATTGCAACATTTACTTTATTTTTCTTAACGTATTTTATTAAATTATTGATAAATGGTTTGACTCTTTTTTCAACCATTGCAAATGATTCTCCTTCAGGAGGTGGAGTGTTGTAACCTCTATGTATGGCTTTGTATTCTTCTTCTCCTAAAAATCTTTTAACTTTTTCTCTCATGTTTGGTGAGAGATTTTCAATAGCATCACCTTCTACTTCTAAGTTATAAACTTTTTTACCTATGTTTTTAATAAATTGTTCATGCGAAAGACCGTTTAGTTTTCCATAGTTTCTTTCAATCATTCTATTATCTATTATAATTTTTTTACATTCTGGATGATTTTTTAGAACTATTTTGAGAGTTTTTTTGCTTCTGTTAAGTTTTGTTTGAAAAGCTACTTGAATATTTTTATTTTTTAGCTTATTAGAGATTATTTTAGCTTGCTTAATCCCTAAAGGTGTTAAGTTAGAGTCTTTCCAACCTGTAAAAATGCCCCCTTTATTATAATATGTCTGACCATGTCTGAATAAGTAAATATAATACACCTTTTTTTCCATAATAAAATCAAGGTGATAGTATTTATAAATAATACTCCATTATCTAGCTCATGGCAAGATGGGGATTATTTTTTAGTTTAATCATAATAATTATTGCTTTATTTTTAGGTTCCGGAGTATTTACTTATTATCCTGGAAGTTCACAATGGGAGAGTAAAGATGCAGGGTTTTTCACTGGAATAATACATGGAGTAATTGCTCCAATAATGCTTGCAGTTTCTTTGTTTACAGATTATACTGTTTATGAAGTTCATAATATTGGATGGTTTTATGATTTTGGTTTTATTATTGCTCTTTTATTAGTTTGGGGCGGAGGGCAGACAACTAAAAATGTTGTTAAAAATTACTACACAAATAAATCTGAAGATGAAGATCATAAAAATATCGGTAAAATTATAGAGGAAAAGATAAGTGAGAAACTTAAAAACCTTAAAAAAACAAGTGATTTTTCAGACGAAAAAACTACCATTTCAAAAGAAACAAACTCTAAAAAGACTAAATCTGGAATTGTTGAAAGCAGTTTACCTAGTGGTAGTGTTAAATTAGACTCAAAGGATAAGAAAGGAAAAAAGTAAGCTTTTTAAACTACCTAATTTTCTATTTTTTATGAATAAGTTAACAAAACTTCAGGAAAGTATTGCTATTCCTATTTGTTAAACTATTTCATTATTCTAATAAATTATTTTATTTGTAATTAATATGGAAAATATTGATAAAGAATCTATTGCCCGTGAAAATATCCTTAAGAAAAGTGTGGAGATAGATGGGACTAGGATAAAGGGTTATGATTTTAATAAAGGGGTAGATTATTCTGAAATTGTTAAAAGTTTTTTAACTACTGGTTATCAGGCAAGTCAGCTTTCTAGAGCAATAGAAATTGTTAACAAAATGAGGAAGGAAAATGCTCACGTATTTTTAGGATATACTTCAAATATGATAAGTAGTGGTTTGAGAGAGGTTTTTAGATTTTTAGTTGAAAATAAAAAAGTTAATGTTGTTGTTACAACTGCTGGAGGTATTGAAGAGGATTTTATCAAATGTTTAGGAGATTTTGTTCTTGGAGATTTTAAAGCTTCTGGTAAAGAGTTAAGGGTTAAAGCAGTTAATAGGATTGGAAATATTTTTGTTCCTAACTCTAGATATTTAGCATTTGAAGAGTGGATAATGCCTATACTTGAAGAGATTTATCAGGAACAGAAAAAAACTGGAAAAATAACAACTCCTTCAGAATTAATTTGGAAGCTTGGAGAGAAAATTGATAACAAGGAAAGTATTTATTATTGGGCTTGGAAAAATAAAATACCTGTTTATTGTCCAGCTATAATGGATGGAAGTTTGGGTGACATGATTTACTTTTTTAAATACAAACAAGGAAGAGATGATTTTATGTTAGATAGTGTTGAAGATGGTAAAAGACTAAATGATTCAACTATGGGCTTGGAAAAAAGTGGAGTTATAATTTTAGGAAGCGGAGTTATAAAACATAGCATACTAAATGCTCATCTTTATAGAAATGGAGCTGATTATGCTGTTTATATTAACACAGCTCAAGAGTTTGATGGTAGCGACGCAGGAGCAACTCCAGACGAAGCTGTTTCATGGGGTAAGTTGAGAGGAAATGTTGAAAGTGTTAAAGTTTTTGGAGATGCTACAATATTATTTCCTATACTTGTAGCTGAGAGTTTTGCTAAGAAGTAAGAAAGTAAGAATAGAAATATTTATATACTTCATATATATGTGATATATATACTAAATATATAGATAAATTAAGTTAATAAATGTAAAATGGTAAGAGCAATGATTGATATTCCTGAAGAAGCAAATCATATTCTAAATATAGTCAAAGCTAAACATAACTTAAAAGATAAAAGTGAGGCTATTACAAGAGTTGTAATTGAGTATGGAGAGGATATATTAGAACCTGAATTAAGGCCGGAGTTTATAGAAAAAATGAAATTAATTTCTAAGGAAAGAACAATTAAGTTTAAGGATTTAGAAGATTTTAAAAAAAGATATAACTTATAAGATCAATGTATAAAATTGAGATTAGAGAATCATTAAACAGTATTTTCAATAAGCTTTCTAAGAAAGATAAAAAGCAAATGGAAATAATATCAAGAAAAATTCAAGAAGTTATTCAAAATCCAAATCATTATAAAAATTTAAAATCTCCTTTACAGCACTTAAAAAGAGTCCACATTGGAAAGTCTCATGTCCTTACTTTTTCAGTTGATGAGAATACTAAAACGGTTATTTTTGAAGATTACGACCATCATGATAGAATATATAATGTTTAATAAGTCAAGATTTATATTATTACATGACAAAAACAATTAAAATAAAATCATGGAAAGAAGCAACAAAACCTTTTAGGGAAGCAGTGAAAAAGTCTGATTTTTCAAACGATGATTTAAAAAAATTGATAGAAGAATTAAGAATGCGAAAATCTAAAGCTTAGTATTTAGTTTATCTTCTTTATTAAATGAACTCATTACCTTTAATATTCCAAAACCACTTTTTATTTTTCTTTTATTTGTTTTAGTTTTCTTTTTCATTTCTTAAAATTATAGGTTTGATTATATTTAATGTTTTAGTTTTATAATTGGTTGTAGATAATTTTGCTAAGAAGTGAAATTATCTTTTTAAGAAACATAAATTATATATAGTTCTAAATCTTTGTTTTTATGCTCAACTTCGGTTGAGTAGGGGTGTTCAGATCTTCGGATTTTTTCACCCCACCTTTCTATAATTTTATAAAACATATTTTGCTATTTTATTTATGGGATTTTGGAAAATAATTGGAATAACAATTTTAGTATTAGTTATTGCAGTAATAGTTATAGTTGCTGTTTCTGGATCTGTTTTGTATAATTTTATTCCTTTACATATTGTGAGCGTTTGTATTTATGAAGATGGTGTGAGTATTCCTATTCAATGTAATTCTGATGTTGAATGTCAAGATAATTTAAATCAGTTGTTAAGTAACTCAGAAGCATTAAGTCTTCCTGATGAATTAAAGAGCAAATTATCTCCAGTTATACAGGAAGCTGTTTTATGTGTAGAAAATTATTGTTTTATGAAAAAAGTTCTTTTAGTAGAGGGAGAAGGTATTGCTTCTAATTATATAGGAACTGATATTCCAAAAACTAAAGTATGTGAAGGCAATAAAATAGATATTAAGGTTTATGGTAAAGAGATTTGGAATTTTTATAAAAATAATAAGGATAAATTTAAATAATATAATCTTTTTTAGAAAATATGTCAGCAAAATATGAAATTGAGGTAAGTGATAATAATTTTGATAAGAAAGTTATAGAAGCGTCTAAAAAAACTCCAATAGTTGTTGATTTCTGGGCAGCTTGGTGTGGACCTTGTAGATATCTTGGACCTAGTTTGGAGAAGTTATCTGGAGAATATAAGGGGAAATTTATTCTCGCTAAATTAAATGTTGATGAAAATCCTAAAAAATCTGAAGAATATAGTGTTATGAGTATCCCCTCTGTTAAAATGTTTAAAAATGGGAAGGTTATTGCGGAATTCGTAGGATCTCAACCTGAATCTCAAATAAAAATATGGTTAGATAGGAATATATAGTAATTCTATAAGTAAAGACTTATAAATAAACCTTTTAGAAAGGTTTCCAAAACGGAATATACTTTTAAAAAAGTAACAAAATGAAAAATGAACGAGAACCTTTAGAAAAGGTTTCCAAACCAAACCTTTAAAAACAGAATTTTTCTAATCATTTTAATGAAACGTTCTAGCAGAAGATGGAAAAAGAAAGGCCAGATGAGATGGAAATGGCAGAGGAAAAAGCTTAGAAAAGCTAAACATCTTAGAAAGGTAAGAAGAGCTAGAAGTAAGTAATTATAACTTTATCACAGCAATCTTTTTATAGCAACTTCATTTTTCTCGTTATAATGATGGGTGATAGCGAAATCTGGACAGAGAAATTTAGACCTAAGAAATTTGAAGAAATTGTAGGGCAGGATGATATAATTAAAAGAGTTCAGTCTTTAACTAATTCATTAAATATTCCTCATTTATTGTTTGCGGGACCTGCAGGAGTTGGTAAATCGACTTTAGCTTTAGTAGTTGTTAAAGAGCTATTTGGAGAGGCATGGAGGGAAAATTATCTTGAATTAAATGCAAGTGATGAAAGAGGAATAGATGTTGTTAGACAAAAGGTTAAGGATTTTGCAAGAACTAAGGCTATTTCAAAGATTCCTTTTAAAGTAATATTTCTTGATGAGGCTGATGCTCTTACAAATGAAGCGCAGAATGCTTTAAGAAGAACAATGGAAAATTATACTGGTAACTGTAGATTTATTCTTTCATGCAATTATTCTTCAAGAATAATTGATCCAATCCAAAGTAGGTGCGCTGTTTTTAGGTTTAGACTTTTAGAAAAAAAAGATATAGAAAAAGTTGTAAAAAAAATTGCTCAAATTGAAAAATTGGAAATAGATGTTAAAGCTGTAGAGTCTTTATTTGAGTTAAGTGAGGGAGATTGTAGAAGAGCAATTAATTTACTTCAGACTACTGCTTCAATAAGTAATAGAATAACTAGCGAGCTTGTTGATATTATTGTGCCAAGTGCAAAACCTTCTGATATAAAAGTTATTTTAGAGTATGCTTTAGCAGGCGATTTTATAAATTCAAAAGAAAAATTACTAGATATTATGTTGAAAGAAAGTATTTCTGGAACAGATATAATTAAAGCTATTCAGAAAGAAGTCTGGAACTTAGATATTGAACCTGAATTAAAAGTAAAACTTACAGAAAAAACAGGTGAGATAGAATTTAGATTAACTGAGGGAAGTGACGAATTTATACAATTAGAAGCTTTACTTGCTAGTTTTGTAATGGCTGGAAGGAGCTAGAGATATGACTAAAGGAAAAGAGTATCAAAATTGGTCTGAGAAACATAGAGTTCTGAAATTTGATGAAATAAAAGGACAGGGTCATGCAGTTATTGAGCTTAAAAAATTTTTTGATAATTTTCCTCATGGAAAAAAAGCGATTTTATTTCATGGTTCTCCTGGAACTGGAAAGACGAGTTTAGCTTATATTGCAAGAAATGAGTATGATTTTGAAGTTTATGAGTTGAATGCAAGTGATTTTAGAAATAAAGAACAGCTTGAGATGAAACTTAAACCTGCATTAGAACAGGCTAGTTTATTCAAAAGAGGAAAAATAATATTGGTTGATGAAGTTGATGGATTGTCATCTTTAAAAGATAGAGGAGGTTTACCTGAGTTGATTGAACTTATTGATGGAGCTCAATTTCCAATTATAATAACTGCTAATAAAATATGGGATTCTAAATTTGGAGAATTAAGAAAAAAATCTCTTCTTGTTCCATTTAAAGATGTAGATTATAGAGATATTTCTGTAATCCTTCAAGGAATTGCTAAAAAAGAAGGGCTTAATTTAAACAATCAGATTATAACTAGTTTAGCTGTTAAATCAAAAGGAGATGTTAGAGCTGCGATAAATGATTTGCAGATGATTGCAAGTTATAATAATTTAACAAATTCTTCTGAGTTAATTCCTTTATTAGATGAGAGAAATAAGGAAATCGATATTTTTCAAGCTTTGAAAATTGTTTTTAAAAATTTGTTAACTCAAGATAGTTTGAGAATATATGATAGTGTTGATTTGCCTTTGGAAAAAATATTTTTATGGGTTGAGGAAAATATTCCATATGAATATTCTGGAGAAGAGTTATATAAAGCTTATGAAGCTTTGAGTATTGCTGATGTTTTTCGTGGTAGAATAAGAAGGCAGAGACATTGGAGGTTTTTAGTTTATCAGAATATTTTTTTAAGTGCTGGAATATCTCTTGCAAAGAAAAAACCAAAGATAGGATTTACTCACTATCAAAGACCTACGAGAGTTTTAAAAATATGGACTTATAATCAGAGAGACCAGTATAAAAAATCCATAATTATTAAGTATGCAAGACATACTCATTGCTCAAAGAAAAAAGCTAATACTGAGTTTAATTTTGTAAAAAGTATTTTAAAAAATCCAGATGTGCAGAAAAGATTAGATTTAAGTGATAAAGAAATAAAATATCTTAAAGAGCTTAATTAAATGGATTACCTATATTATTAATTAATATTGATTATATTTAAATATTAGGCATTTATTTAAAATGTCTTAGTTGTTACCACAATACTCTTAGAAAACTATAACGAAATCATTAAATAGGTTTTTTTGCTCTAATAGATATGCCTTATGATATTATTATTGGAAGAGATGAAAGTGATAAAAAAAACTTTGGTAAAAAGGGTTTGATTAAACTTGGTAAGGGTTATGTTAGAATGGGGCAGTATACTAGCATGTCAAATAATATTTTTATGGATGTTGCTAGGAGTCATGTTGTTCTTATAGCAGGAAAAAGAGGAAGTGGAAAATCCTATACTTTAGGAACAATAGCAGAAGAGATTTCTAGCTTAAATGAAGAAGAAAGAGAAAATATAGCTCCTTTAATTTTTGATACAATGGGCATTTTTTGGACTATGAAATATGAAAATGAAAAAGAAAAATCACTTCTAAATGAATGGGGGTTAAAACCAAAAAAACTTCCAGTTAAAGTTTTTGCACCATATGGTTATTTTGATTATTACACTGAAAACGGAATTCCTGTTGATAGTCCCTTTGCAATTAAAGTTTCTGATCTTGAAGCAGAAGATTGGGCCTTAATTTTTAATTTATCTTTTATTGATCCAGTAGCAGTTATAATTGAAAGAATAATCTTTTCATTGAAAGAAAAATCTGATGGTTTTGATATTAATGATATTGTTTTTAGTATAACTAATGATAAAAATGCGAATGATACTCAAAAAAATGCAGCTATAGGTTTATTTCAAGCAGCTGATACATGGGGGGTTTTTGCAAAAAAAAATATGCCTGAGACAAGGATTGAAGACTTATTAAATCCTGGAGTTACAAGTGTTATTGATTTAAGTGTTTATAATGCAGTTGGAGTTTTTAATGTTAGAGCCTTAGTTATTGGTTTACTTTGTAGAAGAATATTTAATGAAAGAATGAAAGCAAGAAAGATTGAAGAGGTTGATGCTGTTAGACATGGAGTTGATTATTTAGCTTATAGAAAGAAAAGAGAAACACCTTTAGCATGGATTTTTATTGATGAAGCTCATGAGTTTTTGCCGAGAGAAGGAAAAACAAGTGCAACTGATGCTTTAGTTCAGTTATTAAGAGAAGGGAGACAGCCTGGAATTTCTTTAGTTCTTGCAACACAACAACCAGGACAGATACATAGAGATGTTATGACTCAGAGCGATATTGTAATTGCTCATAGACTAACTTCAATGGCAGATGTTATGGCATTGAATGAAATAATGCAAACTTATTTAGTTGAAAGCATAAAAAAACAAATTGATGATCTTCCTGATTTGAAAGGAAGTGCTATAATTCTTGATGATAATTCTGAAAGAATTTATCCAATGAGAGTTAGGCCAAGGTTTACTTGGCATGGTGGAGAAGCTCCAACATCTGTTAGAATAGAAAAAAGAATTTGATTTTATTTTTTTATAATATATAATTTAACATTATTGGTTATTTTTTTTGGTTTTATATTTGGAAAGGTCCATTTATTTGAAACTATTTTAGTTTTGTTTTTACATTCCTTTCTTATTTTTTCTTCTAGTTTAGGCATTATGTACCCTATTTGAAATAGTGTTATGATATTATATTTAGATAAATCTTTGCTCCAGAAATTTCCAAAATGGAAATGAGCTGTTTTAGCTCCACTTATTTTTGCATTAATTATGGAGTATAAAACTAACCAAGGATTTATTTCATAACCATGGGCTTCATACCCTTTTTTTGCAAATGCAATTACAATACGACCATCTCCAGAACCCAAGTCTACAATTTTATCTTTCTTTTTTGGAGAAGCTAATTTTAAGATCGATTTTATTCTGTTATCTTTACTTGGTTCAAATGGAGCACCTATTATTAATGGTATAAATAATAATAAAGAAATGCTTATTATTATAAATATTATTCCTAGTGTTAATTCAAATATCATTTATAATTAAGTTTATTTTTAATTAAAAATGTTGCTTATTTAAAATAAAAAAGCAAGAATTAGAACTTAAGTTAAAAATCAATCAAAATCATCTTCTGGTTCTTTGTCTTTGTCATCATCATCGTCATCGAACTCATCTTCTTCTTCAAAGTCTTCTTCGAATTTTTTCATTTAAACGTTTTACCCCCTTTAAGCTTTTTTAGATTTTATTTTTGTGTCTTACAAGGTTTTTAAATGTTTTTTCTATTTTGTATAACTATTCAGGAACATTTTTACCATTACTCGGCTTTATGTTTATAGTAAATATAATATATATGTTGTAAAATATATATTACAGTATATGATAAAATTGCAAAAAAAATATGCTCATAAAATTAAGAAGGGGAGTTCTACCTAAATCCTGAATGGAAATAAATAGAACTCCCCGATGCTGGTTAGTCAGTCTCCTTTCTTAATGCTTGTTGCTTTGTTGATTAGTTCTTGCCATCGTCGTCCGAGTCAAGGATCATGACGCAGTCGCCGAAGCGTTGCCTGATTGCCGACTTCAGACCGTCGATGAGACCTTCTGGTATTCCGACGCCGATACTTTCGATGTCAATTGCCATTCCAGATATACCTGTTCCACCGCCGAGACCGAATGAGCGTCGGAGAAAGCGTTGCGCGTCCAGGACTTCCTTGACTTTCGTGATGACTTCGTCGGTGACGCCGTGTTCTGCATCCTTATCGTCACCAAGTTCGTCTTCGAACTTCTTGATCATGGCTGCGAAGTCGGTCTTTGTTTCTTCGCCCAAGATTTGCTCTTCGATTTTCTTGGGAATGTAGCTGAGAGCACGCTTCGTGATGCGGATGCATTCGTCCACCGTCATCGCCAGAGTCGGAAGTTCTTCGCGCGTCTTCTCGTCCTTGATGATGAGCGCGATTGCGTCGTCCAGATTCTCGCATTCTACGAAGGCTTTCGCTGCAGGATGCCTTTCGAGAAAGACACGGCATGGCTTGATCATGCTCATACACATTGATGTCTCGGCCTGGAGGATCGCGTGGACACGATCGTGAAATCCGCTTTCTGCAGGATTGACTTTGCAGAAATCACTTTCGATGAGATCCTTCAGTTTCTGGATGACTGTTGTACCGTCGGTGAAGCGCGAACGATTGATCTGAAGTTGCAAGATGTCCAACGCTTTTGGATGCACGCCATTTTGCGCAAGGACTGCATCATGGTTGTTCCCGACGAAAGTGCCGAGCTCGATGAGACCGGTCGTTTTCTTCGAATCGATGAGCTTAACCGGCGATTCTTGCGGCAGGAATTGAAGTGCGACCTCTTTTCCGAAGAGTACGCTGACGAGCGACATCAGAATGTGGCGAAAGCAGCACATCTGGATTCCGTCTTCGTCCTTTTCATTTCCTGCATCAAGATCACCAAACATTTCTTTGAGAGCTGCGAGCATACTCATTTCGAGTTTTCCTTCACTAGTTGTTTGACATTGTTTCATACACACTTACTTTTCTTTTCTCTTCCGCTTTCATGATTCAGAGAATTGTGTTCTTCACCTCCTTAATGTACATGCGTGAAGTGTCCGCAGAAATCTTGGAGCAACTCTGACGCATTTTGGTTTTTGTTTCTTTGTTTGTTGAAAACTTTGAGGAATTTTTATTCCTTTAGTCTCATCAACCTTCATGCTTCTTCACCTCCCTTCCTCATTTTTTACATTAGTGTTTAAGATCAGCACTCAGAAACACGGACTCCTAATTTTTACTTTCATTTTATTCCTCTCTTTTTCCTCTCGTTGTTTGCAGCCTGACCACTCTCCTTTGCGCCAAGAGAGTTCCAGAAACACTTGAAACACGCAGCCCAAGTTAGAAGGATTCGACGATTGCCAGGACTATTGTAACCATTTCACTATTCAGTCCATCAAGGTGAAGGATGTATGAACGATAAATGGATACGATCCTGTTAAGCTGACCCTTTGTAATCTTATCTTGGATAAGCATATCTCGTGCAGTCTGGGAAAGTTGTTCAAGTATTTCTACCTGACGTTCTCCCAGTGCTTCAATAAAACTTATCCAACGAATGTCTGCTTGGTCGAGGAAGAACATGACTAAATCTTCATGTTTTCTATTTTCCAAGAGTTTCACAATATGGCCTGCTTTTTGCTGAGTGATTGTCCTTCTATTGTTGGACATCTTCTTCTACCCCTTCTGCTTTTGCTTAGACTTCATAACACGCGTGACGTGCTCTTAGTCCTGCTCTCTTCCTGAAAATTCCCCAAATCTTGACTTTGGTTCCTGGTTCTGGTTCTGAGTCTTCTGCCCATACATCTTCTCGCAAAGAGAATGTGACAATTTCATTCTTGCCTTCAGGATAACATACGGCATATCTTCCGTGATCTCCTTCTTTGACAAGACCTACTATTGCCACTGTTCTTTCTCCAGTGAGTGTTGGGCTTTCGGGTTGTGTTGGCATGAGATATTACTCCTGTTGATTTCTCTCCTTAATCTGTTTCTTCTGTTTTTTTCGACCTAGTTTCTCTACGGCTTTTTGCCGAATTGAGAATTGCCCTTTTTTCTCTTTCAATTCTCGCACCTTCGTCAAACTCGTTTGCGATTGGATCATCTCCGATGTTGATTCTTCCGATGCGAGATCCGCGGACAAAGGCTGCAGAGTGTTCTTTGATGATTCCTTTGCTTTCAAGGCGAGAGTAAACCATCTCTGCTTCATCTGCGTCGACGCCTAAAGCTAATATAATCCATTCAGGTGTGATGGCTTCGTTGAGTTCTTTAGCAAGTCGGACAACGTCGGAGTCAGTGACTTTCTTGGACTGCTTCTTTTTTCTCATGCCAAGAATCCCAAGGATAAGTGCTCCAAGAGAAAACAGCCCTTTTGTTTCAAGCATGATTATGGGGTAAAACCCAAGGAAAAATCCAACTACGCCCAGGATGATGAAAATGGTTCCTTGGTTGTTCAGTATCTCTTTCTTCTTTCTTATTGCTTCTCCTGGGTCTTTGCTTTGTTGCTCCATAACAAGTCTTTCTTTAGTTATGGGAGGAAGACAAAATTGATTTTATCTTTCTTATCTTCCTCCCGTTGAGTTGTTCGTTACTTCTCGTCGCCGAGCTCGGCTTCAAGCTTGGTGATTCGTGAGAGAACTGCTTCGCCCATTTTGCCTTTCAGCAGAAGATGACGGGCGAATGTTGCGATTGTTTTCGTGTCTGCTGTTTCGACAAATTCTCTCGCGACGACCGTGAGTGCAGAGACAAGGAAGCCGCGTACGATGAGCAGAATCGCGATGAACGAGAACCATGAGATCGCGCTGCCGAGGATGCTTGCAACTGCTGATCCACCGACGATGGTTTCTTCGGCAGCGTAGACATTGGATACAAAGAATCCTCCAAGGATCAGAGTAAAGCAGATCGCGAGAAGGACTTTTTTTGGGAAGGTTAGGAATTCCTTCCAGTTGAGATTATTCATGTTCACCTCTTTTTTATTAAGTCAAGGGAAGACTTTGAAAACAATATTCTCCATCTTCCCTTGACAGTTGATTTACTTTGACAATTTGGTCGAGTTACGGATGCGTTGTCGGAAGTATTGGTTCTTGTCCTCCTTGTTGTCCTTGCTGTTCGCCTTCTTGCTTCTTTTGTGCAGGATGTTTTCCCACGAAGCCGAGCTCGCCGAATCTGGCCATAATGTCGTTGACGTCCATGGTTTGCAAGTTAAGGTTTCCGTTTCCAGATTGACCTTGTTGGATTGTTATGAAGTTTGCTCCTGATTCAAGCAGAGCTTGGCCGTACATGAGCCGCACCATTTCTTCTGAGCCATCTGCTTGTAGGGCTTTGATCTCAGCTTGAATTCCTTTCACCTCGTTTTCGCCGGCGATCTTGATTGCCTTGGCATCGTTTTCATGAGCCAGATAATATGCATCTGCTTTTGCAATCACCTGGCGTTTTTGTCCGTCAGCTTCGGCAATCATCTTGTTGTACTTTCCTTGAGCTTCCTGGAGTTTTTGCAACTATTCAGCTTTCGTCGTGTCAACAAGATTTTTTTGTTCCTGCGATTGCTGTTCGACCTGTTTCGATTGGTCAATAAGCTGTTGGTAGGCTTCGTCGAAATGGTGTTCGTCGAAGATGACGTTTTCCACTTTTATTCCGAATGGATTTAACGCCCTGTTCAATTCCGCTTGGGCATGGCTCGTTGCTTCGTACCTCTTGGTATTATCGTAGAACTCATTTGTCATGAGCTTACCCAACGAAGTTCGTATGTAGCTACGCGCCCAGCTCTGGACAGTGTTTGAAACATCTTGCGGTTTTGGCCCGACTTGGAACAGGACGTCCTTGATTTTGTCGGGGATAATACTGTACTGGACTGTGACGTCGAGGAAGACTTCGTTGCCGTCGCCAGCACGCGTATTCACCTGATCGTTGACTTCAGGATTGTTACCACTTCCTACTCCGCTCCAGGTTACGGATTGCATTGCTGTTGGAATGGCATAGCAATCGATCCAGAACGGGTAGATTTTGGTTTGGCCTGGCGCGACGATTTCGTCCTTGATTCCACCCATGCCCCAAGGGAGTTTGGAGAACAAGATGCCTTTTTCAACAGTCTTGTCGTCCATAGTTGACATATTACATCCGCAGAAGGATATGCAGAGAAGCGCCAACAAAATTCCACCTATTACTTTACGCATATCTAGATCCTCTTAGTTCGTTTTCGTTTGTTGTTAGTTCTGGTTCTTGTACACTGAATTTGCCGATTGCGTTTGCGATGTCACAAGACCGATCCAGTAGTCGAGACTAAGTGGGTCTGAACCCATTAGTATTCCACCCTGAATCATCTTCGGCAGTTCACTTAGTTGTCTTGCGACGTAGAGTTGACCTCCTTGCATTTGGAAGGCGTTGGCTTTTAGCTGCACGACTTCTGCCTTGGCTTGTTGTACAAGCAGATCACTTCCAGATTGCTTTTCCTGCTCATACAAGTTTGCTTCTGCTTGGATTTGGGTGACTTTGGCTTCGGCTTCTGCCAGTTTCACGTCGACATTGGCTTTGCCTTCAGATTCGGCTTTTGATACTTCGGCCGCCCACTTTTCACGTTCTTCATTCGCAACATTCAGTGCTTTTTTTTGCACTTGTGTTACTTTTGACATGATCGCAGTGTCGATCACATCTGGAAGATCATAGGCGCGAATGAGAACAGCTTCTATGTTCACGCCGTATGCATGCCAACCAGCATGAACTGTTCCGTCTTCGTCCTTCCAGCCTTGATTCAGCATTTTCTGTGCAAGCAAGGCTTGGTTTTCACGTAGGCCAGAGTTGTAGTAATCGTCGGTTTGCAGTTTTCCGAGAGCACGCCGGCAAGCATCTTCGGCAGTTTGCTTCATTCTTACTTGCCAGGCTGCTGGTGATGTTCCGAACTTGGCCACGAGTTGAAGAGGTCCACCATGGTAGTTAACCTTGGCTGCATCTTCGGCAGTGACTTCTGATTTCGCAACATCTTCTGTTGTGACAACTTCTGCCTTAAGCTGTTTTGCAGCTTCTTCTTCAGTCACTTCTGTGATCGCTGCAGGCTGGTCAACTTCTTCTGGAAGGTTTGCCGTCGGGAAAACACGCCAGGAAATTGAAACGTCACTTGTGACTTTTTGTCCGTCTGTTGTCGGGACATTGAGTCCAGTTCCGTTATGAGCCAGCATCTCTGTGTACTGGAGATTGACAGGTATGTGGTGGAGTGTTTCGACAAATGGCCAGACAATGTATCTTCCCGGATTTTCGTAACCGTCGTGGAAGCCAATGTCAAGACCCATTTTCTTCTGCATCACACCAACTTCGCCAGGCCACACAACACTTGAGAACATCAAGCTGCCAAAGGCCATGATTAATACGAGGACTATTGCTGTAATTCCAAGTCCTCCGAGTTTGTTGCTGATACCAAAGTTCTCCATGACAAGTATCCTCTTTTGTTTTTTTAGTTGAACTTACAAAATCACACTTACTGCTTGTAACTACTCATATCTTCCTTTTGGTTTTTTTCTCGCCGAGCTTCTCCTCATCCTTATTATTGGTTTGCTTGTTTCTCCCCCTATATTCCCTAGGTCGAGTGTTAGATTCCCTTTAGCTTCTTCTGCATCAAGTGGGACTCTTGACACAGATAGTGATGAGTATGCGAGAGTGACCTTTTCTGTTCTGTAACTTCCAGGTTGTGTTGCGCGAGGAATCCTTAGTTCCTGCTTTCTTTTGTTTTGGAAGTAGAATGGACAAAAGTAAATCTTTTTTTCGCCGCCTGTTGTTATTTCAATCCTCCATTGTCCAGTATCTGTTGAGTCAGCGGCTGAATAGAGTAAGTTACCTAGCTTCCTTAGAAGACGTGGTGAAAATACTCCAAAGATCAACAGAAGTCCGATAAAGGATATGAATGGAGTTAACTCATCAAATATTGCTACGGTGAGTATTATCCAGACATATGGAGAAACGAGGATTTTGTGTAGCCTACCCATGTTATTTCAGGAACTTACTGATCTTGGGCCAGAAGTACGTGATGATCGCGGCAGCGATACCGACGACAAGCAAGAACTTCCAGGTGAACGCGATGAATTTCGCGAGGACAAGTAGGAGCACGACGATGAGAATCAGGCTAATGAGCAATCGCATAACTGTTCCTTTCATACCAACTTTTGTTGGTTAACTTGCTTTCTTCATTGCGAGTTTGAGTCTGTCCAGTTTCAAGAACCAGTTAGTTTGTTGTTTATCTCCTTTTATACATTCTGGTTTTGTTGTCTTCACTGAACTCATTTTTGATGATCCAGGTAGAACAACCTATGTTGAGACCAAGAGTTAGAATGAAAGTCATAGCCACCATCCATCCAGGAGGGTTGATGGTGAGGTAGGAGAAATCAGCGAACTGTTTTCTCTTCCATTTAGTTTGGATTTGTGGTTTAAGCCAGGTTGCTAGCTTTGGTAGATCCAAAACCTTGCCTTGCTGATCAACAATTTCCATTCTAGTTTTGACTTTCAGTTCTTCTACTTCTGTCCAGGAGAAAACATAACCCCACTGCACTTGGTAGTTTCCGTCGACACCAATTGCAATGTTTAACTCATTCTTGTTTCCACCTTTCCAATACTGTTCTTGTGCAAACCCAGCATCGATTGGTTGGTTCTTGAAAATGAGTATCCATATTCTTACTTGCTTGGAAGCGCCGAGCTCGGCGTTGATAAGACTGAATTCCCTTTCAGCCTTTTGGTGAGTAGGTCCTGCATTACCGAGGATGGAAGGACATGAGTAGTTGCCCTGTATCTTTGGGTAGTCGAACAATTGGAAACGTTTGACGTCTTTTTTGTCAACTACCTGAAAGTTGAAGACACTATCTGAAGCCTGCACTTTGTTTTCATAGGTGTGGATTGTCGTCGTCGGAACAAGTCTTGCTTCTGAGCTGTCCCAGATTGTTATGTACTTGTCTCCGTCGATTAAATGGTAATCTCTGTGCATGTCCACAAACTTTCTGTTACCAAAGCGCTTTGCTAGAGTTTCGAATTCCTCTTTGCTTGTGCTGAAGGTTATGTTGTTTGAGTCTTGCACATTCCACCCTGGAGAATGATCATCCACATCATACGAATGTTCGTATCCGTCGAACACTTTTCTTGACTGCTTATTGCCGTTAGCGTCTTTGTAGTATTCTGTACGGTATTTTTCATGTGTGCAGGACACTTCTTCATCCCATGCTTCGTAGTACTCTCCTTGTTTTACCCATCCTCCCCAATATTCTGTGTCCTGTGTTTGAACTTCTTCTGTTCCATACTTGCAAATTGTAATAAGTAGGAAAGAGGCAGTGATTGGAACTACCAATTCCCACCACACAACTTTGCGAGGGTACAAAAAGAGCAACAAAGGAACTACAATAATTGGGATAACGAGAGCAAACCAGATTATCATTGTTCACCTGCTTACTTGTTGAAGAGCGGTTCGTTGTCCTCACCTGTTTCGAACGATTCCTTTGTTTTGCCGGAAGTGACGAGCTGTATTTCAGGAGTTGTTCTTCCGGCGAGAAAGATGCTTCCTGGAAATGTCTGTACTAGATTACGATGCTCGCGTTGAAGGTCGATCAGCTTTGCTTGCGCGGTTTTGAATTCTCCACGATGTGCTTCGATCGAGGCCATGAGTTGCTTGAAGATGGACAAGTCAAATTGTGGGTTTTGTTCTTGCACCCATTTCATGAAATCTCCACCTTCTTTGTAGCGTCCTTCCATCAAAGGGATGTAGATTTCTTTGAACGCGTCCTTGGCCTTGTCAGTCACACCGGCTTGATCTCGCAGAATTTTCCAGACAGCGTCGAAGATGTTTTCGTTGTTCTTCTGCTGCGCCGCGATTTCGTTCCTGAGTCTGATTTCGGAATTGGAGTATGAGATTTTCATCCCAAACCCTAAGATGATGATTGTAAGCAGGACAATAACCACACCGATGACTTTCGTGTTCATACATTCCTCTTTTCTTGTTCGACTTTGGTTGACGTTTACATCTCAAAATTACTTCTTACTTCGGATTTTTGCTGTTCACTCCTTTTCTGGTTTGATCTTTGGAAATATTTCTCCTTCTTTGTATGCGTTGAAAACACTCTCGGAAACTTTCACCCATTTTTCGTCTCCAAGATAGAACCAGTATTCAAACTCGTAGCGGATTTCAACTTTCTTCAGTATCTCCTTTGGTTCGAGAGCCTTGTTCTTTTCTTTGTATCCTGGATAAGGCTCTTCTTGCTGAAATCCTGGATAAGGTTCTGCAGTTGAATCGTACTTCGGAGTTTTCGCAGCTTCGGTTGCTTGGGTTTCCTTCGCTTTTTCCTCCTTGACTTTTTCAGCAGCTCTTTTGTAAGCAGGGATTAAGATAGCTGCTAGTATAAGAATGATCGAGATAACGATCATCAGTTCGATGAGTGTGAAGCCTTGTTTCTTCATTTCTGTTATTCCTTAGTCTGCTTTGCTAAATGCGAGTTTGAATGCAAAGCTTGTTGTCTTTACAAAAACTCCAAAAGCCATGATGACTGTCAGAGTGAGAATGTGTTTCCAGTTTGTGACTGCAAACTTGAGTGAGTAAAATCCAAGAGCAATCACAAATACAAAATTACGCAACATAGGTTTCCTTTCTTTTTTTCGTTTTATATTCCGGCGAATTGTTGCTGACAGTTTTGTGCCGGCAGGTCGTCGCTGCTGAAACTTCTAAGCATTTCCTGTGAGATGAGGGCTTGCTTCTTCGACAGATGCCCTTGCTGCTGCTTCTTCTTGGAGCGAGAGGCGTCCAAGAACGAACCGAACGTCATCGTCGTCAAGAGTTATTCCGATGCAGTTTGCGCAAACTCCTCCTTTTACCACATGGTTTCCGCACTGACATTGCTGATGATGCTTGATGCTTCGCATGTCTGAATCTCCTGTTGCTTGCCATTGTTTGAAAAATTTATGTAAAAAGAAAGAGAACATCCTTGTAGGGTATGGGGTTGTGGGTTACAAGGGTAACACTTTAAGCGGGGCTATATAAAATGTTACAGACTGCCTATGCGTCCATGTTCTCTTCCTTGAGAAGTATGTAAAAGGGCAGGCGTCTTACTAGGCGAGCTTCTCCTTTTAGGGTGGGCGGTGTGAGGAGAAGTGTTTGCGGGGCGTAAGACAGAAAACCTGCCCTGTGAAGGCTACTTGGATTTGAGTTCTACTACTGCTGGTTTGGAGAGATAGGGAAGTCTGAGTTCTTCTGCCTTTTTCACGAGAAGTCTTTCAGATAGGACATCTCCTTTTTCCAAGATAAGGAATAGGAGGTTGGTGGTTGAGTAGCTGGTTAGCTTTCCTGTTTTTGTTTCCTGCTTTTCTTCGAGATCAATTACAGAAACTGTGGATGGATGGGAAATAACTAAAAACACCTCCTTGAGTTGTTGGTCGTATCTGACGTCGATGACTGTGAGGTTTCTTTTGTTCACACAGAAGTCTTGGAGTTCTTGGATTGAGTAGTTGTTGGTTTCGCTTTGCTTGTTGCTGACGCCGTAGGCGGTGTTGTGGGTTGTTTCAGACCATTGCATGTAAATCAATGAGGAAAAGAAGATTGCTGCTCCAATTAGGGTAATGATTACAAGTTTGAGCATCACTGTGCTTTTGTGACCTTGTTCTTTTCCAAATGTGACTAGCGGTTCGTTAAACATTATTCGTCTCCTGTTTGCTTGTTGCTTGTTTTTTCACTTGTTGCTGTTTAGTTCAATTTCTGCTGGTTGCTGTTGTTGTTATTTGTTCGAGATGAGAAAGATTGTCAAGTCTGTCAAGATTGAGATGTAAATGGTTCTGTTTATTATGACTATCCTTAAGCTTTTCTTTATTTCTTCAAGCTTGGCTAGTCTGACTCTTTTTTCATTGCCATCTATTTCCATTGCAAAGATGATGTTTTTCGCTGTCATAATGTTGGCAGCTGAGAAAGTTGATAGAGTATTTCCCATCAAGAAAATGATTATGGGAACGAGAATGTAAATTGCGAACATGTGCGTCTCCTGGGTTTTTCGCTTTTGTTTTCGTTGCTGTTGCTTGTTTCAGAACTGGAGGAACTGGAAAATGTATGGTAAACTTGAGATTGAGATATTTCACTCTATGTTCAAGAGATATTGAGAGGGTATTTCACTTATAAGTTATATAGAGAAATAGGTATTTCTATGTCCTTCTGAAGGGTTTTCAGATGGTATTTCACTTATTACACGTAATTTCTAAGAGATTAAGATATTTCATTAAGTTTTTTACTTTTTGATTTATCTTTGTTTCTTTAGTTGTGTTTGTGTTGTTTGTGTAATAAGACTGATGTCTTGTTTGAAAGCCGAAGCCTTTTTTGTTTTGTGTGTTTTGTTTTGTGTGAATATGAAATTATTAATTTAATCTAATGAGTTTTTTCCACCCTTTCTCATTTCTTACTTCTTGTATTTTAACCATTTTCTTTTCAACAAGTTCATCTTTAATTTTGTTTCCTTTTCTTGCTGATAGCCCAATTTTCTTGTAAATTTGCGTCGCTGGCAAATCGTGATCTAGATTTACCTTTACAAATTCCAGTAATTTTTCTTGGTCTTTTGTAAGACCATTGTAATTACTAATATTGGGTGAATTTTCTATATCATTTTCCTTTTTAATACTTTCGTTTTTTGCTATTTCAATATTTTTTCTTGCTTTTTTGAACTCTTTAAATCTAATTTCTATAGAATGATTTATCGCTTTTATAACATCTAAAGAAGTGTAATTCCCTTCTGATTTCCCTGACTCAAGAGTTTTTTCAATGTCTTTTAAGTATTTTCCCTGAGATAGTTTTTTCTCAACATACTCATTAAGTATTTCCTGCTTTTTTGTTAATCCTTCTGAATTAACAATTTCATTTACTTTAGGAACATTTATTTTTGTGAATTTTGATTCTTCAACTATTTCATTAATTATTTCATTAATTGTTGGTATTTCTTTATTTTTTCCAAGTATAATTCTTTGCATTTTTTCAACTATTTCTTGATCTGTAATTATTTCTTTTCTTGCTTCTGAAAATAAAACTTCTACTAAAAATGGCTGAGTGTATCTTTCAGATAGTTTTACAATTGCTGAACCTACAGGTAGCTGATTGAATACTTCTTTATTTTCTCTTAACTGCATTAAGCCGCTTATATCATAAAGATCTTCTGGTAGCTGTTGCTGGAATGCAATATGGCATGCTGAATTTCCTTTAACAGTATCACTTAATTTTGAAATGTGCTGATCTAGACATATTAAACTAACTCCATACTCTCTAATTTCTCTGTATATCATATCTGTAACAGATTCTTTCACAAAGTTAGTTTTATCTTTAAGAAAAACATTATGAGCTTCATCTACAATTATAGCATAATTTAATTCTCTATCTAAAGATGGTTGTCTTAACTTTTGTAATTTATGAATGTAGGTTAAAATATATTCACAAAGGAATTTTTTTTCAACATTTCCTAAAGCATCTAGTTCAAGAATAACTTGCTTGTCTAAAAGATCTTCAATTTTAAGAGATTCTTTTTCTTTTGAATTAATTATCTTGCTTATAGATCCAAATGTAAGAACAGTTGCTATTCTTAAAGCACTTTCAACCCATTGAGCTTCACGTCCCTTTGATCTTTCTGCTTTTTGTTCTAAATATATTTTCATGTCATCCCATGTAGGATAGTTTCCAGAACCTTCATAGACTTTATTTTTTTTGAAAGCCATATCTAAAGTTTCAAGAATAACTTTGTGGACTCCAAATGAAGCATTAAAACTTTCAGTTATTAAATCACATAAAATATTTATCCATTCTTCAGGATTTATTCCTTGAGGCGGTCTATTTACATTTATTCTAAATATATTTGTTATATTATCATTTCCTAAAGTAAAACACATTACTTTATCTCCTGAGTTCATTAAAGGACGGAAGCTTTTTTTCCAGTCAAAAACTAAAAATGGTTTGCCTTTTTTTATGAAATTTTCTATAATGTTAAATGCAAGAGTTGTTTTTCCACTACCACTCATTCCACTTATACAAACATGTCTTGGCCAGTCTTCTTCTCTTAGTGAAAATTGGTATAATTTTTTGTTAGCATAACTTATTGGTGCAATTGGATAATCTCCAGAAACTTGTTCTTGAGTTGGAGGTTCTAAAAGAATATTTCTTTCTAGTAATTTGCTTAGATTTTTTTGATATAAAGCATTAAGAAAGTGAGCTATGTCTTCTTTTTCCTCTCTTGTTTCTGCCATAGAGTATCTTAAATAGATTTCATCTACTTTTTTTCCAAATATAGGTTTTAATTTTCTACATATTTCTTCTATTGATAAAGATTTTTGGTACATTTTTATTGTTCTCCTAAGATATAATTTTTTATAGCATCAGTAAGTAAATCAGCTTCTTTATCAGATTTAATTATTTGTCCTGCTCTGTAAATTGCATATAGTAAATCATTTGTGTTAGCTTCTTCCCTTACTTCATCACTTGTACTATAATTTGTTTTCATTTTATTCACTCATCTCCCCGAACATTTTCATTCTTTCTTCTTTTTCTAAGAGTTCTCTTTCTCTGTCTCTAAGCTCTTTCTTTAGAATAGCTACGTCTTTCCAGCAGCTTACTTTTTCATTTAGCTGTAATTCAGAAATATCTATTTTCTTTTTTCTTAGTTCTATTTTTTCTTTCTGAGCTTCAGGCTCTCTATTTTCAGTTTCAAGTAAGAAGTTATTTATTTCAGTCTTTATTTTCTCCCCTTCTTTAAATATTTCGTTAGAAAGTCCTTCTCTTCCATCTATTAAAGTATTTATTTCAAATATAGTATTTTTTAAAGCATCTAACTTTTCTTTACCTATTTTGCTAAATAAAGAATCTGCATAGCTATTACTATAATCATTAGATTCTTGGGTATTCCATGCTTTTTCAGGATTTTCACCAAGTGAAAAACCTTCTAAATTCTTTTCCATAAAATTTAGCTATTTTTCTGGTTTATAAATCTTTCTATTATGTCACCACTTAATAGGCAGAACATAATTAGAATCGGGAAGTTTTAAAATTGCTTAATCTATGTATGTTTATGAGCAACAAAAAATTGAGTGATACTATTAGATATTTAAAAAAGAAAAAAAAGGTTTTGTTTATTACAACTTCTAACAGATGGGTTAAAAGCAAGGATGTTCCTAAAAGCACTATTCTAGCCCATTTTATAGCAGATCAGTTAGAGAATGCTAAGGTGATTGATGTTACTAAGCTGAATATTTATCCTTGTGAAGGTAATAATTCTGAAGCTTCTGGTAATTCTTGTGGTATAAAACATGCTATTTTAAAAGATAAGACTAAGAATCCTTCTGGTTACTTGAGATGCTGGGCTTCAATAAATAATAAAGATGATGAGTTATGGAAAGTTAGTAAAGAATTACTAGAAAGTGATGCTGTTGTGTTTTTTGGAAGTGTTAGATGGGGACAGATGAATTCTTATTACCAGAAATTAATTGAGAGATTAAACTGGATACAAAGTATGTGGACAACTCATAAAGATAAAAATATTGTTAAAAATATAGATTCTGGGTTGATATGTATTGGTCAGAATTGGAATGAAGTTAATGTTATTAAAACTCAGAAAAAAGTTTTAGGATATTTTGGATTTAAAACTCCTAAAGAACTATTTTGGAGCTGGCAGTATACTCATAATATTGATGATGAATCTAATGAATCTTATAAAAAAGCCTATGATAAGTTTATGAAAGAGTTTAGTATTGATAAAAATATTTATCCATTAAAATTAAAAGTTATTTCTTAGTTTTCTTTTTCAACTTCTTTAAATTTAAGAATAATATTATTAATATAATAAGTAAAATAATTTCTGAAGATATTAGGTAATTATTCAATTTTGATTTTTCATTTTTTGTTTCTTCTGCTGTTTTTTCATTTTGATTTTCAGTAATTTTCTCATTTATTTCTTTTATTGATATTTCAAGTTCATTTTTTTGATTCAAATTTTTTTGTATTATCAGTATGTCATATATTCTATCATTATTTAGGTCAATTTTATTTAAATTTTTATTTAATTGAATAATATCTTTTCCAGAAATATTTATTATTAAAGGACTTATTTTTTCAACACCTAAAAAATATGAATAATTTTTGACTAATAAAATTATTTTATCTCTTTCTCTTACACTTATATTTATTTCTCCTTGATTAGACAATTCTTTATTATTATAATCAAGTACTCTTTTCCAATATCCTCTATATGTTCCTACAGATTCTTCACTTGTTGTAACTGCTGCAGTTGCTGTAGAATTTACTTGATTTGCTATTTTTGTGCCAAAATTACCATATGGAACTCCTAAAAATCCATTCATAGTTTTACTGAGTAATATTGCTGCTTCAGCAGAGTGATATGCTGCTTTGTATTCATAACCTTTAGTAAATGTTACTACATCTCCTGTTAGGTTTAATTCTTGGAATAGCTCTCCATTTGTTTCATCCAGAAGTTTTTCAATATATGTTCCGGTTGATTTTTTGAAATAATCATAATAGTATTCATTTCCTGTATATTGATATAAAATTTGTCCAGCTACAACTCCATCTTCTATGACCCACCATCCTATTGTTGATTTAGCAGATGAATTTGTTGTTAAGTCTAGAGTTTCATACCAGATATTATACTGGTCTTTCCATCCTAAAGTTGTAGAATTTTGGAATACTGAAATTGCCTGAGTTTTATAAGTTTCATTTTCAGTTAAGTTATACATGTACATCAAATACCAGGAGTATTTTGTGTTATGTCCTATTGTATAATTTGCACTATTCCCAGTGTTTATCCATCCTGGAGAATAACTTCCTTCAATCATTCCACTTGAATCATTTATCATATGAGATATTGAAGAATCGGTAATTTCTTTTAATTTTGTTAAATAAGTATCATTACCTGTTAAAGTATAAAGAGGAAGAACTAATCCTATTGCTACATCTATAGTACTTGAGAAAGTATATACATTAGATGTAAGACTCCAGGTATCATTAGCTATATCTGCATAGGCTTTATCAGTTGAGTTCCACATTTTTCTATCATATAAGTCATAGCTTTCTTGAGCATATGTTAAAAAAGTCTGATTGTTTGTTGCCCAGTAAGCACTAATATATCCTAATGAAGCCCATGATTGTGTGAACATACTTTTTTCATTTCTTGAAACAAGTATTTGACTCCCATTTGATACATTAAAGTCATCATTTGAAAAACCTCCATTTGTTGAATCCCAAAAACTATTTCTTAACAAGTTTGTAGCATTTACTGCCATATCTTTATATGATCCATTTCCTGTTAAGTTATATGCCACAGCCATCCCATAAATATGTCTTCCTAGCATCTGGTTCCTTACTAAATCATCTTGTTTATCACCAGTTGCATTTAAATCCATAATAAAAGCTCCTGTGGATGGAACAAATTTTTTTGTCCAAAAGGTTGCTATATTTTCTATATAGGTTGTTTTCCAGTATGTTGAATTGTACTCCCATGGTTGTGTAAAGTTTATTGTTATTGTTCTATAGGCAGTTGTGTTCATTCCATTTGTGTCATTTGCAAATATTCTATACTGGAAAGTTGTATTTGTAAGATATGAAATATTGACTTGGAAAGCATATTGAGATATGTTTGAAAGAGAATAATTAACTCTTCTAAATGAGTTATTCAGTTCAATTACTACTGATGGTATTCCTGAGAAATTTCCTATTGTGGTATTTATGAATAAAGAGTCAGTATTGCTTGAAATATAGTTATTTGCTGGAGTTGGATTTTCAAAAGTTGCATTAATAGCAGAAGTTAAATTTAATATACTAATAATTAACAGAAATACTATGATACCTCTTCTTACCATATGGCATTAATAATTCTTCTTTATATAAAACTAATCTTTAAAATTAAAAAAGATAAAATAACAAATTTTTTTGTCCTATTTACTGATTTTATTGATCTCTATGTTTTGCATAGCAATCCTTACAATAAACAGGCCTATCTTCTCTTGGCTTGAATGGCACTTCGCATTCTTTCTTACAGTCTGAACAGACTGCTTTATGCATTTCTCTTGGTCCAAAATCTCTTTTGAATCCAGGTCTTCTGCCACCAGTATTTCCGCCGAAGCTTCTTCTTGGTCCTCTGTTGAATCCTTCCATATCTTCTCCTATGTTTTACGTTTTATATTTTATATTACTTTACTAAGGATTTGACTCTTAGCATTATAATATTCTTTTAAGATAAAATATATGTTTAAAAGCTTTGCTATTCTTGTTTTTAGGATATGGCTAAGCCACATTTGCTCTCAGCGTTTTTACAGGACCATAAAGTTGCATCTATTAAGAGTAGTTCGGTGTTTATTACTAAGTATATATGTAAAAGAATGGATTTTGATAAGGAAATTATTATTGTTGAATACGGTCCTGGGACAGGTGCACTTACAAAAAAATTCCTTAAATTAATGAATAAAGGCTCAAAATTAGTAATTATTGAGACTAATGAGAAATTTAGCTCTTATCTTAAAAAGATTAATGATGAAAGGCTAATAGTTGTTAATGATAGTGCTGAGAATGTTGATAATATTTTGGAGAGATTGAAAATTAAAAAGGTTGATTATGTTATAAGTGGAATACCCTTTTCTATGACTTCAGATGAAGAAAAGGAAATTATTATTAGAAAGACAAAAAGTATTCTTGACAGCAATGGAGTGTTTTTTGTTTATCAATTTAAGAAAGAAATTGAGGATGATCTAGAAAAATGCTTTATAATAAAAAGTAAAAAACTTGAGGTAAGAAATATTCCGCCTTTGATAATATTTGAGTGTGAGAAATAATCTTATTTTACTTGAGCTTTTAGCATAGCTTCTCTTACTTCTTCTAGATTTGTTCCATCATACCTTATAACTCTTTCATCTTTGAAATCTTTATTATATTTACTATCAGGCATTATAACTAATCCTTTTGGTCTGTGTTCAAGCCATGGCATGAAATATCCTGGATAATCATCAACCAAAACTCTTCCATAATGCCGGCTTTTATTTTTAGTTATTGTAAAATCGATATCTTCTCCTAGTTTGTCTTCATGTTTTATTATCCATTTTAATTTTCCAGCTAAAGATGCAGGGTTTCTTTTTGGTGCTTGAGTTAAAATTTCGCAGTAATATCCAGTTTCTTTAGCTACATCCATAACTTCCCAACCAAGCGGAAATATCGGCAAATTAGCCCACCATTCTTCTTCTGATTTTATTAAATTCATTCTGTCCCATAGATATTTGTATCTAGAATCATTTTCTGAATCACCTAAGCTAAAAGGATCTACAAAAATTTCTCCAGGAGCTCTTAGCTTTTCTAATGCTTCATGCATTGCTTTTACATAATCGCAGATAGTTCCATCCATATCAAATAAAGCTATAGCTTCTCCAAGTTTCATAAAAATTCCATAACTGGGTTGTTTTTAAATATTTGTTAAGAAGTTAAGATATAATTATAAATATATAATCTGTTTATTTTATATGACTAATCCTAGCAAACATGAAAGAGTTCTAAACAAGAAATGTGATGAACTTAAAAAAGACTCAGGTGTTTTAGGATTTTATCTTATTGGTAGTATGGTAAAAGGAACTGCAACAGAAAATTCTGATATAGATATTGAAATTATTTACTCATCTCGTAAGAATTATGAGCTAAAAGATGAGTTTATTGATGGTATTAAAATAGGTTTAGGATTAGATTCTTTGAATGGCTTTATAGAAGAATGTGAAAATAATCCACAAAATGCATATATTGTATTAAATTCTAAAATATTATATGATCCTAAAAGAATTATTTTTAAGCATATTAAAAAAGTTAAAGCATTTTTTAAAAAGAATCCAAAAATATTACAATACTGGGAAGAAAATTATACAGAGTATCAAAAATTAAAGAAAGCTACAAAATCAAGGAAGACTTATTTTGATGTAATAAAAGAGCTTAATGAAAAAATCAAAAACAAAGAAATAAAGATTGTGTAAAAAGAAATATTACATAAATTTTCAAATAACTTTAGAAGTTAGCTAAGAAATAACTTTCTATTTACTTGCAATTATACAATAGCTATACCCTTCAACTAAGACAATTTTTTCTATTTTAAACCCAATCTTATCTAAAATTTCTTTTATTTCTTCTTTACTAAATGCTTTTACTTCTCCCCAAGCACTTGAATAAGAAGTTTCATTTTTATCAAATTTAACTTTAACCCCAATACTATCATAATATTCCTGTCTTAAATATTTAGAACCTTTTGCACAAACACTAAAATAAAATTTACTTTTAGTTACTTTGTATATTTCTTTTAATGCTTTATTATAATCTTTAAAACAAGACATTGTATTAAAGAGGCAGAAACTTTTGTCAAATTCATTTTCTTTAAACATTTTAGAAAGATTTTCTACATTTAGTTTAATAATTTTAACATTATCAAATGCCTTTGATATTTTTTTAGCCTTTAAAAGATATTCTTCATCTATATCTATCCCCACATAATTTGAGACAAGTTGGGAAATATTTGGAATAGCTCTGCCAGTTCCACATCCAATGTCTAATACTTTATCTTTTTTCCCAACAAATTTTCTAAGTATTTCTATTTCTTTTTTTAAGTATACTTGAAATTTTTTAGGGTATTTTTCTATATCAAGATCATCTTTTTGTGCCATGGTAAGTATTTGTGTAATCTTACTTAAAAAATTATCTAAACAGAATAAAACTATTCCTAATCAATCTGTGAATTATAAATTAACAACGATATGTTCTACTTAGTACTTTATGACTTCCAGAAGGTCTTGAAACTAATCTTAGCTGAAGAGTAGCATCTCTTTCATGAGAATGATTTCTACATTCTCTTAAGTGACCATCTACTTTTTCTATTACTTGAGAGTTACCCATTATATTATCTGCAGCTTCATCATAGCTACGAGCACGTGTTTCAGATTCTGCTATACATAAATTTCTATGGAAAACATATGCTCCATACATTGAACTTGCGTTAAACATTTTATTAAAGAAAATAAGGTATTTTTAAATCTATTGGAGTTGGGTAAGAAATAATTATTCTTCTTCATCTGAATCATCTTCAGAATCAGTTTCAGAATCAGCATCTTCTTGTATGATTTCTAACTCTTTTAAAACTGTAATTATTTTATCAAGTTTTGCATTGATTATATTTAATTGATCGCTTGATGGCGCAGAAGCTCTTGATTCAAATCTACTAGAACTTCCATTCTCACCTTCATTTTGTCTAAAACAATCACTACAAAAAACAGGTTTACTTCCAGTAGGTTTAAATGGAACTTGGCATCTTTTTCCACATTTATCACAAGTAGTATCAGACATCTCAAATCTTTTTTCAAACCTTCCAGAATCTCTACCTCCACCTCTATCTTCATTTCTACTAAATCTTCCAGTATCTCTATCTCTTCCACCAGACCGAGAATCAGAACGATTTCCTCTGTCAAATCCTCCTCCGCCTGATCTATTATTTCTTTTGAAGTTTCCCATAACTATTTGCTTAAATTGGTATTTATAAAGGTTTGTAAATTGAAATTTACAAGCTAGTATATTTTTAATTGTTAAAGAGTTGGATAATAAGTAAGAAGCGCCCTGACCGGGAATCGAACTACCAAACATGGTTTTGAATTAAATCGCTAATTTATGATTTAATTAATATTATTAAAGACTTGATATTTATAAATGTATGTGTTTTAGCGTCGGTGAATGATAATTTTAATAATGGTAATATCTTTAATATAATAAGAATTCACTACTTTAATCAGATAAAGAAATATGGAGAAGTTTTATAATAAACCAAACCTTGAAAAAATGATGAAAAAAGGAATTGTAACCTTCTTATTTTTGTTCTTATTAGTTCTTCCTTCCGTGTTAGCTATTTCAGAAGAGAGATATATAGTTGAGTTAAGTAACGAACAAATAAGTGATTCTATAAATAATAATATTGTTGAAGAAATAGAATCTTCAGTAAAACTTAATCAAGTTGCAAGAGCAAGAGTTGGATTAGATAAAAAGAAAATTGTTGTGAAGGATATTTCTAAAGAAACATTAGAATTAGAAGACTCGATAATTAGATTGGAACCAGATTACAAGGTCTACTCATTAGAAGAACCTTCTAAATGGAATTATGAAATAATGGGTGTGGATTCTTTTATTAGTGGTGGAGAAGGGGTTAAAATTGCAGTTTTAGATACTGGAGCAAATTATAATCTCTTGTCTATAGACTCTGGTTACGATTTTGTAAACGAAGATAACGATTTTTTTGATGATAATGGGCATGGAACTTTAGTTACTCAAATATTGAGGAATCCTGTAACAAATTTTCCACTTAGAGATTCTAAAATATATTCTATAAAAGTTCTTAATAATAATGGGGAGGGTTATGTTAGTGATGTAATAGAAGGAATTAACTGGGCAATAGATAATAATGTTAATATTCTCTTAATGAGTTTTGGTGGGGAACAGGATTCTGCATTTTTGAAAGAAGCTCTCCAAGAAGCTTATAATCAAGGAATTTTAATTATTGCTGCTGGAGGAAATGAGAACAATCCAGAAATAGTTTATCCTGCTAGATACAATGAAGTAATTGGGGTGGGTTCTGTTAATTCTAATTTAAACAAGTCTTCTTTTTCTAATTATGGAGATGATTTGGAATTTGTAGCTCCTGGAGAAAACATAATTGTTTTTGATGGAGATAATTATTTAGAAGTTCAAGGAACTTCTTTTAGTGTTCCTCATGTTGGAATTGTAGCGGCGGAATATTGGAGTGAAGATTTAGGATTGAGTAATATCGAAGTTCGTGATAAATTAAGAGAGAGTTCTTTGGATTTGGGAGAGCCGGGAAGAGATGGTTTATTTGGCTGGGGATTAGTGAGGTTTATTAACCGAGATGAATCTCTTATTTTAGAAAAGAGAGAAGTTGAGGGCTATCAAAATTTAAGCATACAAGAAATATTTGATGGTAAATTTGATTATAACAGTCAGGAATATACTTTTTCTGTCTTATCTTTTGAAAACAATCTGATAGCTAAAGATTTTCTTGATGATTATCTTCCTGAGGCAAAAATAAACATTATTACTGGAAATGGTCAAAGTTTATGGTTAAGTGATAATAAATTAGTTTTTTTAAAGAGTGATGAAATTGAGATAATTTCTAAGTTAAACGAAAAATATCCTTTAGCTAATAATAGTCTTTTATCAAATTTTGTTACACTAGATTTTGGAACTTTGGCTAGCTGTTCTTGTGGGTTTAGTATACCCTTTGTTTGTAATGAAGCAGAATGTTGGGCAAAGGGTAACTCATGTTACTTAAATGGATTTGCTGTATGTGTTGATGGACTAAATCTTGTTAATGGAGATGATAGTTATTGTAGATATAAGGAGCAAAGATTTAATGGCTGTTTATTAAATGAATTTGATTGTGATAGTTCGAATGAGTGTTCCCCAAATTTATTTTGCGTAAGTAGTTCTGGAAGTTCTGTTTGTTCTGGATTTGAATGTGGTTGTTGTTCTTCAGGGCAGATTTGGAATTCGAGTACAAATACTTGTTTTTTCCCACAATCAATCAATTCAGTTTCTTGGTCTACTTTACAAGCAAATACTGGTGATACCGTTACTTTAACTCTTAGCACTAGTGGATTTCAAAATAATCAACTTGTTGAATTTGAGATATGGGAAGAAGACACATTCCTTGATGGAGGAGATATAATTGATGACCCTCAACCAAGTAAGTTTGCTGTAATAAATAATAACTTTGCATCAGTTGATTGGACTATTCCAAATGGTGGTGATGGTATTGGAGGAAATTTAGAATTTTACTTTAAGGCTAAAATAAACAATTTAGAATCAGATAAATCTTCTGTTTTGAGTACCAAATTCGGCCATAATGGTTGGGATTGTGACGCAACAAATCAATGTGCTACTAATTTGCCTTTTAGTTTAATATGTGATGGAAATACACCAGTAATAGATACTGAATCTGAGGGATGTTGTAAATTTGAAGAAAATTGGAATAATCAAAATAAGTTTTGTAATGATGCTGTCTTTGGAAAAATATATTCCGTAACTCAAAATGGTCAGAACTTTAACGAAGCCCCTTATGGAAATTTAAAGTTAAGGGTATTTGTTGCAGAAGATGATTTTGCGATCAACCCCGATAATATAGTTAAGAGCTTTGATTTATTTAGTGATTCACAAGGTAATTTTGCTTTTAATCCTGAGAGAGAAGTTTCTAGCTGGAATTGGGATGCTGGATTTTTAGCAAAATATTATATTCACAGCATTTATGTAATAGAAGGGAATGAAGTAATCGGTAAGTGGACAAATCAATTCTCAGACGACCCTAAATATCAAAACGCAATAGAGTCTGTAAATCAGATAGTGAGGATTCATAAAGATAAGGTAACTTGGAGACAAGTGCCAGAATTTCCAGAAATAGACCCGTTTACAGGTTTGTCTTTATCTACACAGTCTCTAAATGAACAATCAATAAATATCGAAAAGCCAGTACACTTTAGCTGGAATGGAAAGCTAAATATTTCTGAAACTGGAGAATATGTTTTCTTATTTAATATTACTGGAAATGTTAAATTGAGAATAAATGGAAAAGAAGTAATAAATAGTGAGAAAGATGGGATTAAAGAAGGAAAGATTAATTTAGAATTCTTAGAAAATAAAGTCTCCTTTGAATTTTTTGAATCTGGGAAACATAATCCTAAGGTTTATTGGAGATATGAAGATGAAGAATTTAAAGAGATTACAGAAGAAAATTTGATAAGAGAATCTACTAAAACCGTTCTTGTAGATGAGTTAGATAAATTATCTAGTCTCTCATTTTCTGAAGTTAACAATCAGCCAGATTATATGATTTCTTTCTTAGAAAAGCCAGAGACCTTAAGAAATCAAAAACCTTTAATCCTAGTTCATGGAAAACACGGAGAATCTGGATATTGGGATGAAGGCGATGCTCAGAATTGGTTTAACGACATTAATAATGGAGGATATGATGCATGGGAATTTTATTATCCTGGAGATGATTATATTAATGTAAGTGGGGCGTTATTGGGAGATGCATTAGATTATTTGAAAAGAACACGATATGGCTCAAATGAAAAATTTGATATCGTTTCTCATAGCATGGGAGGATTAGTTTCTAGAAGTTATGTTCAAAATATTTCGCCTTACAATTACAAAAATGACGTCAATCATTTGGTTATGATTGGGAGTCCTAATTATGGTGCTGGAAGTTCTGTAGGGGTTTCTGAACAATGGTTGCTCACCCCCACTCAACAGATTATTGCTTTTTTATCATTATGTGGAACAATATCAACTTATTCAGAATTAGAAGATTGCAGAATTAATCGACAAGGGGAATGGGAATCCCCAATATACAAACAAATGAGTTTGGGAAGTGATTTAATCACAAATTTATCAAGTGATACACTAAGTAATAAATCTATAGTAATTATTGGAGATAAAGAATCTGTTGACTTTGATAGTTTTTCTTCTTGGTTATGTTCTCAATTAGATAATATTGGAGGACATCAAGAAGGAGATGATTTTGAACATGATTGCCTCGTCGCTATTTCTTCTTCAAGTTTATTAAATAAAAATATTCCATTATCTATAATACCTAATAAAAATCACGCTACTGAGAAAGATGAAATCCAAGATTTCGCACCATTAATAAAAGACTTTTTGGATGACAAAACAGATTCAATATTAGCTTCTCGTTCTTTTTCTTATTACAATCCTAAAACTGGATTTAAGAAAAACTTTAATTATCAAGAGGGTTCTGTCCAAATCAAATTATTAGAAGACGGTCAAATCTGGAATTCTAATTCTGACCAAGACTTACAAATTCAAAAATTAGATTCTCCAAATCAAGGATTTATTTTCAACCTTCAGAGAAATCAACAATCTAAAAACTACTTCCATTTCAATAGAAATGATAATCAGGTAGACTCTTATTACACACTTCCAAAAGGCAATTATAAACTCGTTGTTCCAGGACAAAATGATAAGCCAGAACTACACTTTGAGGTGAAGCCTATGGAAACAAACTTTTTAACAATTAATCTTATTGAAGAAATTTGTATCCCAAATCTTCAAAATACTTCTTGGAGTAATTGGCAGAATATTTCTTGTTTGGCTAGTAATTTAATTAATCAATCAAGATATTTGGTACAGTATGACATTAATAATTGTGGACAAATTCAAAATACTACTTTTTATGATTATAGAGCAACTTTAAATTGTGGAAATCAAAGTAATAATCAAACAAATAGCTCAATTAACTTAATTATTAATTCACCATCTCAAGATTTGTTTAATGAAAGGAGAACTCAATTTAATCTAACAGTTGATGAAATGGTAGACAAAATAATTTATATTGATAATTCAGACAGCAGACCAAGAGAGAAAACTTTGTGTAGTAGAAATTGTTTAGAGTATGGTAATGTGAGGCTAAGGACATTATCTTTAACAGATGGGAATCATAGTTTGGTTTTCAAAGCAATTAAGGATAACATAGTATTAGATGAGAAGAACATCTCATTTTTTATAGATTCAAGAGACCCCTTAATAATAAAAACATTACCAACAAGAGGATTTTCTAATGGAACTTTTAATGTAGAATTTAGAGAAGATAATCCAGAAGAATTGATGCTTTATTATGGAACCAATATCATAAGGACTAAAAATGTAAGTATTGCTCAAAATTGCATACTTGATAGAACAACTTACAAATGCCAAGTTGAATCTAACTTAAGTGAATTTGATGGTCAGTATATTAGTTATTGGTTTAATCTTAAAGATATTGCAGGAAATCAAGATGTTTCAAGAGTAAGCACATTAAATGTAGATCTAACAAATCCAGTACTAAATAATCCAGATTCATTTTGGACGCAAGGAACTGGAGTATATCATAGATATATTTATTTTAATTTTAATATAAATGAACAAAACTTTGATGAAGTAGATTATACTGATTGGGATGCTAGAACACCAAGACAAACAAGACTATGTTCAAATCTAAGAGATGGAATTTGTTCTATAAGAAAAAGTTTTGCATCTGGAAATCATAATTTAACGATTACTATTTTAGATGACGCTGGAAATTCAATAACAAAAGATATTAGCTTTGTGATTTAGAATTATACATTATGCTGAGACTCATTAACTAAAATTTCTATCTTATCAAGATACTCTTGACAGACTTCAATGACTGGTCTATATTCTAATTCAGGAAAGACTGGAATTTTAAATACTCTTTTTTCCATTTTTATTTCTTTTCCTTCTTTTGTTTTAGCCTTAATTTCTTCTTCACCGGTAAACATTTTCTCAGTTAAGATAACTTTAACTTCTTCAAATGGTGGAATAGTAATGCTGCATTCTATACCAAATGCAGAAATATTACTTCCAGGATCACCTTCTTTTACAATAATGTTCCTCTTTTCTATAAAGAAATTTAAAAGTTTATCTTTTTTCATTTCTTCTTGTTTTTTAGTATACCATTCTTTAAACTTTATATTATTAGAATACTCTTTTTGCATAGCAAATGTAACATTTCTTGCTGCTTCAACGAAAGAACATAATTCAAAATTAAACTCTTCAAAAGTAAGTATCTTAACTTTTTCTTTCATATTATTAAAATGATACTTGGTTTGTTTTAATTTTGTCAGATGCCCTTGTTGGTTTGTCATTTTGTTATTGTTCTTCACAGAGATTTTCTTCCAATTCTCATATTTTTATAAAGTCTAATAATATAAATATTTTTTCCTGTATCTATTATTTACTAAGTTAAAGATTTAGAGATTTGTATAATTTGATATTTTGTGAAGAAAGTTATATAAGCATAAACTTCATCAAGAAACTAGTTAAAAAGATGGGAAAACAAATTAAGAAAAGACATATACAATTTAGTCATGTAGTAATGAGGCGCAAAATAGTAAAGACTATTGGATTAGATACAAGTGTTTTTGTTGATATGGCTCTTAAAGAGCCAATGTGCTATATTCATAATGCTAAGATAATAAAACGAGGAGGATTATATGTTAGCTATTATGTTATTCAAGAGGCTTGGGGAATCTTGGTTCATATAAAGAAAGTTGATAAAAGAAAGGCAGGATTGTTAATTAATAGATTTATAGAACGGAATAAGATTGAAGTTATAAGAAAAAAAGATATTACAGAAACTCAAGTAAACTCTTATTTTGACTTGTTAAAAAAACAAGAAGAAGTAAATAAGAATATTCAGATTAAAGGAAGCAAAGACAGCGATTTAATGATAATTTCAATTTACAAAACAGCAAATATTGATTGTATCTTTACAAGAAATACTTTTGATTTTCAAAAAGCGTGCGAGTATCTTGATATAGAAATTGAGAGACAATTAACAGATACTCAGTTTATGCTGAAGAAATTAAGGTAAAGAATTATTGAAGTGATTTAATATATTCATCAGCTTCTTCAAGTTCAATTTCTTTGTTTTTGACTTTCTCTCTTAGGCTTTTAAGATATTTGTCTGTTCTAGCTGAATCTTGCTTTGTAATCTGTGAGGAAATCATAAAGTTAAGCTCTAATATGTCAAATTCTCTTTGTGCAACTTCTTTAGCCATAGCTATAACAGACTTTTGTTTTTCTTCAAAGAGTTTTTCTACATTCATTTTTATACCATCTGATATTGCAGTTTGTTCCATATTATGTGTCAAATTTCACTCTTTTTAAATCTATTTCCTTCTTTTTGTAGGCAATAGTAGTAAAAATTATTTAGATAAGAATTATGACTGTTAATTAAGCAATAATATTTAGAAAAACTACCCTCTTTTTTCATCATCTTATTTAAATGCGTAAATACTTTAAATAGCTTACTATAGTTGACTACTGTTGTTACTATTTAGTTTTGTGGAAATTGGCTAAGAAGTAGATATTAAAGATAAAACTCCACTTCCTTAACATTTTTACTTTTAAAAAAATCTTCTAGATATTGAATTAAATTTTCATATAGAGCAATCATAGATTCTGGTGGGTATTCTATGGAAGACCTTAGTTTATTTTCTGGATAAGACAAAAAAGAAATATCATACTCACCCCATGTTTCTAAAGTTGTCCAAGGAGTAGCAATAAACCCTTGATGAATTAGGGAATTTCTCCAAAAACTATATAATTCAGTAGCTTTTTCTTTTCCAACCCCCATATTTGGAACAGAAAGAAGTGAAATAAATCTTTTCCCTGAATCAGACTCTTCTGGGTATAGTAATTTTGCTAAACTTTCGAATCCAAGAAAGGAAATCTGAAATATAAGCCTTCCATGAGTTTTATTTTTTGCAAATTCCTTCAATAAGTAGATTCGGTCTTTGTGAAATAAAACAAATTTTTCAATATTTATAATAACTTTTTCTTCACCATTCATGTTCTTTTCCATTTTGCCATAACTTGTTTGTTTCTTTTATAGTTATTATTAAATTTTAATTTTAAATTTGTTCTACAACTTCCTCATAAACTAGTTCATTTCTTTCTCTAAGGCTTTTTATTCTATTTAGTAAATCTAACGGAATAATTTTTTGGTTATTGTCAAATAACGATGAGTTATACAAAGTTTGTATTAAAATAAGTCTAGATAATCTTAAATTACCTAACTCTTTTATACACTTTTCTTTTTCAATTGCTTCTTTATTGTTAACATACCAATCAATTTTTTTCTTAAGATCTTTTTCTTTTCGATCGTATTCCTTCATTATACATCTGAAACCATTTTCGATAAATGCTCTCATTAATTTTCTGGTTTCTTGATCTACTTGAATATATGCATCATCAACGCCTTTACTTATTATTACCTCACCAAGAATATAATCACTTAGTTTATATGAATCTAAACAGTATTTTTGCACTTTCTTAGGTTTTATATGTATTTTAGTTCTATAGTTTGAGGTTTTCCTAATTAAAAATTTATTCTGTGTATAATAGATTTTTAAGCCGTTAATTTTTTCTTTTAACGGGTTTTTCTCTATTAGTCTATTACAATAATCTCTAGTATCTTGAATATTTTTATTACCTAATAATTCAGTAATTCTTTTAGCATTTGCCCATCTTCTAGAGTTTCCTAAAAGAGCAAGTGCAATTCTTTTTTCTTTACTCTCCTTTTTTCTAGCCATTAACCATTCAGAAAATTGCTCTTTATAAAAGTTTAGGGAGAATTATTTAGGCTTATTTAATTCTCTCCAAAGTTTTTTAGAGTAGTATTTCTTGGCATTTCTATGAATAATGATGAACTTATTGAAACACAAGAACTTGAATATGATGGAGAATATTTTGAATGTCATAGATGTAAAAAGAAACTTAAAATTAATGAAGTTTATTACTTTGGACGAGAACCTTATGGCAAATGTTGGTGTAAAAAGCATTGGGACGAAGTACTTATCTGGATAAAAGAAAAAAAGAAGAAGGAAGAACGAGACTGGTTTACAATTACTCTACTTGACTTAGAGAAGAGATATGCTGAGGTAAAGATTGGTACTAAAGAATATGAACAATTTAAAAAAGATCTTAGAAAATATGGGAGAGAGTTGAAATTTTTCAAACAAAAAAATGAGGTGAAAACACTAAATGATTAAATTAATTTTTGTTTTTAACTATATAGTAATGGTCTAACCGTTTATAAATGTAGATTTAAATTAATTTAAAATGAAAAAGAATTGGACATTAATTCCTGTTAAGAAAACCACAAGAAAAATGTTGAAAGATAAGAGAATTACTGATAGAGAAACATACGATGAAATTATGAATAGATTAATTGAATTTAGTGCCAAATAGTTTATATAACTGAAAGGAGGAAACGAAAGTAGAAGAAGATGATAGAAGAAGAATTAGAAGTAGGCGAGAAGAAAAAGATTTTTCTTACTAATGGTTATGTTTTTACCATTAAAATAACTAAAATAACTCAAGATACTATCTTTGGTATTGATAAATTTGGTCAAGAGATATCATTTACCAAAGAAATGATTGCAGGAATCTTGTCTTCTTTTAGTGATAAAAATGTTTAAGGGAGAAGGGTATACAATTTATGAGTTAGATGAAGTTAGAGAAGATTTAAGACTAATAAACATTAAAGCTTTTCTTGATGACCCATTAGGATATTCTGAAAGTTTAAAATGGATTAATAAGGAACTTTTCGGAGTTTTTGATGATTGGCCTTTTGTAACAAGAGAGCAAATAGATGAAAGAATGACTACATGGGAAGAATTACTTGAAGTTAAAGATTGGACTGATGCTGATGAAAAACTTAAAGAAAAATGTATCAGTAATTTAAGGGAAGCTTTTAAAACTGAATGGCTTGAAGACAAATGGTCTAAACAAATACTGGATAGAGCATTTCCTAATAAAAGTGATAAAGAAAAATCAGAAAAACCTAATGAAAAAAATGAGATGTTTATTACTTTAAATTATTTACTTTCTTCGGGTATAGAAAAACCAGAGTGGCTAATAGAATCTATAACTAAAAAATCAGGAATTACTATGTTTATCGGCGAGTATAAAAGTGCTAAGAGTTTTTTAGCTATGTATTTGGCTCTTTGCGTGGCAAATGGTATCGACTTTCTAGGATTTAAAAATAAACAAGGTTCTAAAAAGGTTCTTTTTATTGATGAAGAAAATGGTGATATTACATTAGCTGATAGATTTAAAAGAATAGCTGAAGGTATGAATCTAAAAACAGATGGAATTTATCTTCTTATTTTTAAAGATTTTAAACTTCAAGGTAAAAGCTCTCCAAGTTGGAAATTCGCTATAAGAGATTTTATCGAGAAGTATGAACCAGCTTTGATTGTATGTGATTCATTAGTAAGATTTATTGAAGGTGATGAAGATAAGTCTAAAGATGTAAGAGAAGTCTTTAATTTTATAAAACCATTTAAAACAAAAACTAATTGGCTTTTGTTACATCATACACCTAAAAGTTCTGAAACTGCAAGAGGAAGTGGAGATTGGATTGCTCAAGTTGATGATTCATTCATCATAAAATCTTTTGGTAAGAGGGAAGAACATAAATTTGTTATGAAAACCTTTAGATCTAGAGGTGCTGATTTTTTAGAAGGTGTTGAATTTCAGTTAGTTGGTGAAGAAGAAGATCCACTTATTTTCAAATGTTTAGGTAATTATTCAGCTGTTCGTAAAAAACAGGAATATGAAAAGTCTGCATTTGAGATATCTTCATGGTTAATAAGAGATAAAATTACTAATTTTAAAGCTGCAGATGTTAAAAAACAATTTCCTTATATGCCTGATACAAGAAGAGTTCAAGCTCTTAAGTATCTGTATAATGAAAAATGTTTGAGTAGGGTAGGTAGTTTAAATGAAGGTAGATATCTTGCAGTTCATAAAGAGCTAAATAAATTTGCAGAGAATTATTTACAGATTGGTAAGACTGAAATTGCTTTAGATAATGGGGTAAATGGTAATTTAGAGTAATTTTTTACTTATTTGTAATTATAAATTACCTATACCAAAAATATACGCCTATACACACTAAAAAGTGTATAGGCTATATGGTTTTATTTAGATTTAGTAATTATTCCTTTATTTTTATAGGGAAATAATTACGAATTACCTAAAAATCCTAAATATATTATAATATATCAAAATGAGTAAAAAGAAAGAGATTGTTATTAGCTTCTTACCTATTACTAAAATGGGTAAGCAGAGGATTGTGACAATACCTAGAAGTATAAAGAAATTACAGCTTGGAGATGTTGTTTTAGTAGTTAAATTTGCACCAGAACTCTTAAACCTGCCTGAAAAAGTAAAATTAGAGTGGGTTGATTATAAAGCTAGAAGAAGGTTTTAGTTAAATTAAAAGACAAATTTTTAACCTTCTGATTCTTAGTTTATATATGGTTTTTAAGAAAGAATATACACCTTGGAATAAAGGAAAAACTTCTTGGAATAAAGGGATTCCCATGAGGGAAGAATCAAAAAGAAAATTGAGTAAAGCTTTGAAAGGCAAACCTTCATGGAAGAAAGGTGTTCCTACTTCTGAGGAAAATAAAAAAGAGCATTCTGATTTTATGAAGAATTATTATCAAACCCATAAGCATCCAATGTTGGGAAAAAAGCATTCTGAAGAATCTATAGAAAAAGCAAAAGAATCTAGAAAAAAGACATTACTTGATCCGGAAGTTAGAAAAAGATTGGGTGAATCTCATAAAGGACAAGTTGCTTGGAATAAAGGGATTTCTCCTTCTGAAGAAACAAGAAAAAAGATGAGTTTGGCTGGAAAAGGAAAAACTTCTTGGCTTGGAAGAAAACATTCTGAAGAATCTAAAAGAAAAATGAGTGAAGTTCACATAGGAAAGAGACCTTCTGAAGAAACAAGAAAAAGACTAAGTGAATCTTATAAGAAAAATTGGACTAATCCAGAAGCAAGACAAAGAAGGGCAGAGGCACAGAGGAAAATAATGGCTAGTCAAGAACATAAGCAAAAAAAGAGTAAAGCCAGTAAGAAAAATTGGACTAATCCAGAGTATAGAAAGAAACTTATTGATATTATGTCTACTCCAAAAAATAGGGAGAGAAGTAGAAGAAAGATATTAGAACTGTTTGAAGCTGGAAATTTTCCTAGTGTACAAAACACCAAACCCGAGAGACAGATAAAAGAAGAACTAATTAGAAGAGAATATAAAGAAGGAATAGACTTTATACACCAATTCAAATTTATGAATAAATTTATGTGTGATTTTTGCTTTCCAAATCAGAAAGTCATTGTTGAAATTAATGGGGATTATTGGCACGCAAACCCAGTAAAATATGCTGGAAAAGAATTACATCCTCGACAAAGAAAAGCATTAGGAAGTGATAAGGCAAAAGAGGCATACATTACAAAAGTCGATAATCATACTTGGAATTATATTGTTATTTGGGAAATGGATATTAAAAAAGATGTGACTAAATGCGTCGATAGAATTGAAGAAGTCTTAAGGAAGAAATAAGATTTGATAGTCAACTAAAAGATAAATTTATCTTTCATCTTTTACATACACAAATATCTCTATTTTTAGATTGTTTTAAATCACAAGTTAAACCAAATTCTTCTATATGTGTTTGATTAGAGTTTTCCAAAGCGTCGCATAATATGTCTTTTTTAATGCTCAGAGGCATGAAGTTAAAATATCTTTTAATTTTATTAATTAGTGATTCTAATAAACTAATACGGTTGTCTAACTCATTTACTTTATTTTCTAAATCTGTTAATCTTTGTTCTACATCTGAATTTTGCTCCTGTTCTGTGCATATAACAAAATTATCATAATCCATTTCAATTAAACCATTACTTCCTGTTCTTGTTATTACACCAAATGTATGATTTAGACCTAGAGATGGTAAAATTCCATCTGGTCTAGTAAAAACAAGAGTTTCATTAGGTAAGGTTATTTCATCTGTTAATCCTTGTTCTGTAAAGTTGATTTTAACATGATATAACCCAAAATCATTACCAACACCTGCGTCTTCTACACTATTCCAAAAGCCAAATATAGAATATACATTATCATCTATTTTTACACTAGATTCTCTATTACCTGAACCATTAACATAATTAACGTCATACTCTAATATATCTCCAACAGAGAAGTTTTTTAGCAATAACAATAGAGTTCCTTTATCTGCTTCTGTTAATTGTGCTGTATGATAAACACCATTTTGAACTAGATGTACATCTGTTAAATCATTATTAAGATTACTTCCTGGTAATTCAGAGAATTTAGATGTGTCTAAAGTATTGGAAGAGAAATCATCATAAGTTTGGCAGATTTGTACAGCTGGAACACTAAAAGCTAAAGTTAGAATAGTTAAATATATAAAAATTAATAGTTTTTTTGACATGTTGTGTAATATTTAATGAAGTATTTAATTATGTTGTTACTTTTATAAGTTCAGTCATAGTACTTATCTCTGTACTGGCTTCAGTAAGTTTTTGTGCTCCTTGGTTAATTAAGTCGGCATTGTTTTGTGAAGCACCTTGTGAAGCCAAATCCATAGCTTCTATAAATAAATTAATAGCTTTAATGTATCGTGTATGAATATCTTTATATTTTTCAGGAGGTTCATAATTAACTAGATTTGTTCTTACTTTTTCAAACTCTGTTTTATAGGTTTTAAATAAATCTGAAGCTTGATCAAATGAAATATCACCATAAGAGGCTTTAGTAGAAGTTGAAGAGGCTCCATTAAGTATTAATGTTATCCTATTTGTTTGTGTAGAAAGAAATTCTAAGTAATCTGCTTCTGAATTAATTTTTGTATTATCTATATTATTCTGATTTTTATTATCAACAGCATTATTTTGAATACCATCTGTTGATGGTTGATTATTTGGTACAAATATGCCTATAAGAATTAACAATAGAAAAATACCAATAATTCCAGTCCAAATTGGGTGTCTTTTAAACCAATTTCCTTGTTTTACCATCGGTAATATATAAGACTCAACGTTTTTAAAGGTTTTGTTTAGTGTTACGCTTCTGTTACACTCTCTTTTTAATAATTGTTACGCCTATGTATCATGAATAAAGAGGTTAGATTAGAGATATTTCTAAAGAAAAGTAAGCTAAGACAACAAGTATGGTCAAAATTAGATAAAACTAAAACTGCTACTGAAATAGCAAAAGAAATAGGTAAACATAGAAGTTCTGTTAGTAGGGTTTTACTAGACATGGAAAAAGCTAAACTTGTTAAATGTTTGAATCCAGAAGATGCTAGTTTTAGGTGTTATGTAAGGAAATAAGTTTATTAATAATCATGTTTTTGTTTATTTTATATGAAAAGTAGGATAATTATATTTTTTGTCATTGGCGTGATTCTGCAAATTATTATTTTTTTTACTTTAGGGTATAGTATAACTTACGTTTATAGTCTCATTTTTACTCTATTGATGTATTTTTTCCTTGATGAGAAATCAAAAGCTTTTTCTTTTATACCTTTCCTTATAATGTCATCTATCCCAGTTCTTCAGGATGCTAATGATTATCTTAAACCTAAACCAGAAATTAATCTAATTATGGATAGAATAATGCCTTTACAAGACATGACACAAGAAAATATGATTAATATAATAAAAGATCTTAATTTAACTGATATTCAATTATTATTATTTTCTTCAGGAAATAATAAAAGTCAGCTTAGGCTAATATTCAAAAGAGATTTTATTCCATCTTCAAGATTTTATTTTGGTTATTATGAATCTTTAGATACTTCTCTTCCGTTTTCATATACAGTTTTTATCAAAAATGAAGGTAAAGGTGAGACAAAAGAAAAACTGTCTGGTAATATAAATTTGGGAACTTTAGGTGTTAAATGTGTTTATAATGATGCTAGTATTGAGGTTATTTGCAATGAACAAAGATCTTTCAATCCTAAAGTTTTTTTTGAAACCAAAGACAAATTTATTAAAGGAGATAAAGTAGAATTTAGGTTTAATGCAGATAATTTATATCAACCAATTATTACTTGTAACAATGGGCAAAATTGTATTGTGTCAGTCTACGATTTAGTTCCATTTATTATAAAATCTAGCGCATACCCAATGGTTTTAAATATTAGTAATGAACAGGTAATTATTCCTGATTACCGCAATACTAAAGGTGTTTGGGTATATGATATGAAATTAAAGAACTGGACAACTTTTATTGACAATGATCAAATAATCTTTTCTGAAGCTTTAAAATAGTAAAATTTACTTTTAATCAATCCACTTACCGTCAGCGGTTAATTCAGCATGGCAGATATCTCCGTCTGAGGCTATAAAGTGTTTATCTGGATTTTGTTGCATCCTTCGGAAGAGCTTTTTATAATGTTCATAAAATGATTTCATTTCTTCCATACTTTTTGTTTGCTCTTTTAGTTTTTCAACTTCCTTTTCTAGTTCTACTTTAGTTATATCTACATACATATCGTCTTCTGTTATTGTATCTTTCATACCTAAATATTCTGTATAGTAATGAATCATATCAGTCTTTTTCCAACCAAATCTGTATTTCAATCCTGCTTCACTTTTATATCTTACAACCCAGTAACATGCAGAACTATGCCTAAAGCTGTACATAGCTAGACTTTTGAATTTTATTTGTTCTGCTGTTAATACTTTTTTACCTAATGCCCTTAACTCTTTGTTAATCATATTTTGAGATTTTTGTATAACATAATCATCCTGTTTTAGCCCTAATAACTCAATGTATTTTTTTATCTGTTCAGAACATAGCATTAGTTTAATTTTTCTACCGAATGTTTTTGATGTTTCTTCTCTAATTACAACTTCTTTAAAATCTTTAGAAAAATCTGATACCTTAATGTTCATTAGTTCCGTGGGTCTTGAGCCAGTATCGAAAGCCAAAGCTAAAATAGGTTTCATATCATAACTTGCCTTTTCTACTAGTTTTTCAAAATCTTGTTCTGTAAAATATACAAATTTAGGCTTTTCACCTCTTCTATCTAATTCTACTGTTATATCCTCTATAATTTCTTTTTTATTTTTCTTCATAACACGTTGATACCAATGCCAGAATGTTTTAAAGGTTACAACATAATCTCCTGCTGATTTAAATGGCAATCCTTTTTTTGTTGGTAATACGCCAGTTCTCATTTCTGCAAATAATCTATGTAAATCTTCTTCTTTTAATTTAGATATAGAATCTATGCCTCTTTCATTTAATTTCCTAAAAACAAAGATTAGTTTTTGCCTTTTGTTGTTTAAGCTATGGGCATCTCTAGGACCTTTTTTACTTTGTGGAGAAATGTTAATACCTATCCTAAAGTCTTTAACAAACTGGATTATTAGATCTGATATTTCTTTAGATATGCCCTCTATAGTGCTATTTTCATGTTTAGATAGGAAGCTCTGCAGTTTTTCTTCACTTCCATACATATTTCTTCTTACCATACTTTCTACCATCTTTTTTAGGTTTTATATCTTGGGAGAGTATTAACTAAGGCATTAATACTCGATATTAAAACCAGGTTCGGTAGAATTACGCCCTGACCGGGAATCGAACCCGGGACTCGTCCGCGACAGGGACGTATTTTAGCCACTAAACTACCAAGGCAATAAAAGACAACCAAAGGTTTTCTTTTCAACTTTCCTTTAACAGAACCAATGTTTTCTTTTTAACTTTCCTTTAAGACAACCAAGGTTTCTGTTATCTTTTTTAGAGCTGGGTGATTTTTAAACCTTATTATTGGTTTATTGCGAAACTTTAAAAGATTAGTTTTCTTATTTTGTTTATGATTGGTAAAGTTCTTTACGGTCTTTTTCTTATGATACTTATTGTAATGCTTTTTCTTGTTTGGATTTTGTTTTATCAATCATATCTTAGTGAAGATATTCCTTTCCAAGTTCTGAATAATCAAGAATTACCTATTGTAAGCAATGTACCTGGACAGGAAGATTATCCTCAGGGAATGATGTTTTACGAAAATTTAAGATTTAAACAAAAGGTAATTAGCTATTCCATTGATGCGACCTGCACTGAGAAAAGAACTAATGATGCAATTAGTGCTTTTGAAATATTAGATAATGCAACTAGTCTTAATTTTGTTGAAAAAGAAAATGGAGAAATTTTTGTTAGTTGTTCACAAGATGTTCCTCAAATAGATGAAAGACATTTTATAGCTGGTGAAGGCGGGCCGACAAATATTGTTAATGCTTCTAATTTTAATATTATTCTTAATGGAACAATTTTACTTTATGAAGATAATGATTGTCAAAATCCTATTGTAGCTATACATGAAATACTTCATGTTTTAGGTTTTAGGCATTCATCAAATAAGGATTCTATTATGTATCCTGTTTCTAACTGCAAACAGCAAATAACTCCTGAATTAATTGAAAGAATAGATCAGCTTTATAGTTATCCAACCCTCCCTGATTTAACTATTACAAGAGTAGAAGCTGTAAAAAAAGGATTTTTACTTGATTTTACTGTGACTGTTATGAATGCCGGGTTGGATGAGGCTAAAAATTCTACTTTGGTTGTTTATAATGGAGATAAAAAAATATTTGATTATGATATAGGAAATTTAGAATTTGGTGTTGGAAAAGTTATATCTACAAAAAACATAAAAGTTTTTGGAAATAATGAAAGTCTAAATTTTATAGTAGATAAAGATAATCTAATAAGTGAGATAACTAAAAAAAATAATATTCAAATTTTGGTGTTAAAAGAATAAAGAATAAAAAGTTAAACTAAAAAGAATATTTAACATTATTTTTGATGAAATCTATTAGAAGAACTTTTAAATACACTTTATTGTTAAAAAAGTAATACGAGCCTATAGCTCAATAAAAAGAACCGAGGTTCTCTTTATGATTTTTCCTTTTAGTATAAGGAGATTAAGAGCTAAGTCTCGGAACGAGCCTGTAGCTCAGCCCGGTTAGAGCACTGGTCTTATATGACTTTCGTCCGTAAGGACGAGTGCTCTCATAGGAAAGTCTAAGAGAGCCAGGGGTCCGCGGTTCAAATCCGCGCAGGCTCATATAATATATTCAAAAGGTTTAAATATGATTTTTCACTTTAATTATTAATGGTAAAAAAGAGAGTTGTAAGAAAGTCCATTGTAAAAAAATCTGAAGGATTATATGATAATTCAAAGCTATTTGCTTTTATTGCTACATTTCTTAGTGTAGTTGGATTTATACTTGCAATACTTTTGTGGAAAAATGATAAGTATGTAATGTATTATGCTAAACAGTCTCTTCTTATATTTATTATATTTGTAATAGGTGCAGTTGTTTCAATAATACCTTTTATTGGGCAGTTTATTGGAGCTATTGTATATATAATTGGTGTTATATTCTGGATAATGAGCTGGATTTATGCTTTATCTGGTGAGAGAAGAGAAGTTCCAATTATTGGAGCATATGCGGAAAGCATGAGAATTTAATTTTTTAAAATGGCTAAAAATAAACCTTTAAAAAAGGTTTCCAAAACTGAAGAATATTCTAAACCTAGAATGAGCGAGAGAAAAGAAGCTTGGTTTAGAATTATAGTATGTATTATTTCAGGAATTATTCTTAGTATTTGGAAGATTTTAATTTATGTTTTAGGAATTATTCACTGGATCATTGTTGTATTTTCTGGAAAAAGAAATAAAGGATTAGCTGATATTTGTGAATACTGGAATACTGAAACTTACAAATATGTAAGATATTTAACTTTTGTTTCTAATAAAAGACCTTTCCCTTTCAGTGATCCTGAAAGAATGACTAAGTTTGAGAAGTAATTGTAATAATATTAATTAAGCTAAAACTAATTCTTCTTCATTATTTTCATTAATCCATCTTTCTTTTTTAATTAATTCTTCCCATTCTTCAAATGTCGGCCAGTAAGCTCCATCTTTATCTGTGCCATTTTCTTTTATCCACCAATGATTTCCAATTCCATATCCTGTAACTCCTAAATATTCATCTGAATTTGGAGTTACTAACTTAACCATTACTCCTCTTGTTTTTTCAAAAGGAAGAAATTTAACTTGAGTTCCCCAATATCTAAAACCTTCTTGTTCTCCATACATTGTTCTTGTTTTCATAAATTCTTTTTCAGGATCTTCAGGATATTTATCATAGTCTGGAAATTTTCTTACTGATTCTCCATTCCATAAAACTTCTATTGTTTGTTTATGTCCAATAAGTGCTAATCCTTCTAAAGATCCAATAACTAAATGATGCGGATGCCCTAAAAGCCAGTTAATTCTTTCTTCAGCTTCTTCAGTTCCGTATAACTCTCCCTGCCTTGCATACGCATTAATTAAAACATCTAACTTTAATCCTGTAACTCTCTCTAAAGGTCTTTCTTTTGGAGCATTTATTCCTATAAGTGTTGAATCTTCAGCTTCTAAAAATCTTAATCCATTTTTCCAGCAATATGCCCCATAATCAGAATAACTCATACTACTTTCTTGTTTGAAGGGTTTAAATTTTTTTATATATATTTATTATACGTTTAAATGTTTAATTTAATAGTAGTTACAATAAGAAAAGTATTTAAAGCGCTCTTTTTTCCAAATTTAGCTATAATAAAATGAAACTTTCAGATTTAGAAGCAATGAGTAAAGATGAGGTATATGACCTTTTTTCTAAAGAGAGGATTAATGCAAATTCTCCTAGGGAAACATGCACAAGGAAATTTCCAATTGGATCAAGAGCATATATGTGGACTAATGAAGCAATGTGTAATTTAAAAGATGATTTTAATTTAAATCTAAAAGGAAGAGATATGCTTGTTGTTACAGCTTCTGGTGATCCTTTTCCAATTTTTTCATATTTAGGTGCTAGTACTATAGTTGGTTTTGATTCGTCTCATAGAGCAAGTTTATGGGCAGAACTTAAACTTTTAGCTATAGATAGATTAAATTATGAAGGTTTTGAAAAGTTTGTTGGATTAAATAAAGATGATGAAGATAGTGAAGGTGATGAAGATGATAAACATGATGAAACAAAAGAAAAAAAATATGTTAAATGGTTATTACCTAAATTATCAAAATATGGGCAGGAATTTTTCAAGCCATTGTTTGAGAAACATGGAACTTTGAGAGGAATTGTCCAAAGTGGAGAATTATTTAGGGGAGGAGAATGTACAAGTTATTTCCCTGGAAGCAATATTTATACTGATGATAAAATTAAATATCAAAAGGCAAGAAAAAATTTAAGAAAAAATAAACAGGTAATTGTTCCTGCATGCATCTCAGATGTGTTTGATAAAGTAGATCATAAATTTGGTGGGTTTTATGGATCAAATATAATGGATCATTTTAGAAATTCAGCAGGAGATTTAGATCATTCTCAATCAACAGTTAGTGGTTTTCTTAAAAGTGTTGATTCGCATTTAGATAAAGATGCTCTTATGGTATTGCAGTTTGAATGGTCTCCTGAAGTAAGACAATATGCAACTCAAACATTGCAAGATTTGGGATATAAAATTGATTTTGCAACAACTCAGGGAAAAGGATATGGAGTCATTGGATTAGCAAGGAGAGAAAAATGAAAGTTTTACTTGTTGGCGGTCCTGTAGAGTCTCATGAAATTGATAGGATGAGTGTTGCTTTAGCTGAAACTGGTTATGAACCACATGCTCACAGATTTAGTGCAGGTGATGAAAGCGTTGATTATTCTGATGAATTGCTTAAAACTATTGGAGAGGTAAATCCAGATATTGTTTTTACAAGAAGAAATTTTTATCCTAATGCTAAGAAACATAATTTACTAGATAAAATTGGTACTAATTATATACCAGAACATTTACTTAATTTAGGAATTCCAGTTATAGGTTCTAATGCAGATGTTATAAGAAAACTAAGGGTTAAATCAAGCTGTGATCATATTTTTCATGAGAAAGATGTTCCTTATAAAAATGATTTTATTCTTATAGATCCAAGTGATGATGTACAAAGAGATTATGGAAAAGTGATAGGATCAAGAGGATTTAGCTGTCCTGAATTAGACAATCCTTTTTTTAAGTCTAGTGTTTTATTTGTTAAACCAAATTCTTCTGGAAGAAGTGAAGGTATACAAGATTCTAATGTTGTTTATAATATGGATGAATTAATTAAAAGATCTAGAGAACTTAATTCAGAGTTAGGTAAAGGACTTTTATTAGTTACTCCTTTTTATCAAGGTAATGAGTATACTGTTGGAGTTATAGGAAATAGAGAAAGTGATGGAGAAAGGTTAGTTTTACCAGTTAAAGTTTCTCAGGTAGAAGGATATTCAAAAAATAAAATACTTTTAGAACATGTTAAGAGAGGAGGAATACCTTCTGGAAAAGTTTATACAGAAAGAATAGAAGATCCTGCTCTTGTTTCTATGCTTGCACAATATGCTACAGAAATATTTGATTTGCTTGAAGTTAATGATTATACTAGAACAGATTTCAGGCAAGATTCTAATGGAGGACTGCACGCAATTGATGTTAATGGAGTTCCTGGATTAAAGGAAAGAGAAAGTTATATTGCAACAGCTGCTGATGAAGCTTTTAAAGGGCAGGAAAATGGATATTCAATTTATGGAAGATTAATCAGTTCAGTTATTTATTCTGCTGGAAAAAGATTTAATCTTTCTGTTGAAGGTTATCCAACTTTGTTTGGTTTAAAAAATAGTTTTTTTGAATAAAATGTACAAAGCAAAAGCAAAACCTATTGATGAAAAATTAAGTGAAAGAATTAAATCAACTAATTGGAGTCAGATGCCTCTTGCTTTGATAGGATTTGATGTTTATGTTGATGTTAATGGAGATGTAGGATTTTACGAAGGTAATTCAGTTCCTTTTGCATTAGGAGATTATAATTCTATGTATGGTGGAGACTTAAATGAAGCTATAGTTTCTGGCCTTAAGGGAAAAGGATTGATTGGAATAAATATTTCTCCAGATACTGAATTAAGAAGTGCTAGAAATTATAATGGTTCATTTGCAGCTATGCTTTGTCATAGAAATGGAATTGATTATGTTGCTGGAAGGCCTTCAACATTAAAATGGGATAAGAAGAAAAAACAATTTTATTTTGATGATGAAGGCACAAAGAAAAGATTTGATTTTTTATTTAACAGATGTCCTGGATCAGTTAGAAGATTAATGAAAATTGTTCCTCAAAAAGATTGGTTAACTGCACCTGTTGCAAGCCCAATAGTTTATTCTGCAATACTTTCTGATAAATTTGAAACAAGTAGTGCTTTAAGAGAATTAGGTTTAGACAGTCCTTTATCTTATATTGTTAATAATCCTGATGAAAGAGTTAGAGCTATGAAAAAAGTTGCAAAACATATAAGAGAAAATCATCCTGATTATGTTGAACCTTTTATTTTTATTAAACCAGTTAATGGAACTGGAGCAAGAGGAGCAAGAGTTTTAAGAGACGAAAAATCAAAACCATCTAGAGTTTTTGATTATCCATGTTTAGTTACTGAAAGAATTACTACCTTTCCATTAAATAATTATGGAAGTAACCATATGGTTGATGCTAGAATGTTTTATTTTAATGGCCATGCCAGCCATAGTATTGGGAGAGTTGCTCCTTTATCTGTGGAAAATGCTGGAATTAATGATGGAAAAGCTTTTTCTAAAAGAGCATTTGTTACCAACCTTTGTCAAGGAGGAAGTACAACAAGATTTGATCCAACATTAGAAAATACATTGAGAGAATATGTTTTAGCTGCTGCATTAGCTATTGATGATGCAAGTAAAAAATATATGGAGAAATTAAATGGAAAATAATCCTATAGGAATTTTTGATTCAGGAGTTGGAGGAATAACTGTTTTAAGAGCAATTAGAAATCTTTTGCCTAATGAAAATCTTGTTTATTTTGGAGATACAGGAAGAGTTCCATATGGTTCAAAATCACCTGAAATTATTACTAATTATTCTGTTCAGATTGCTAACTTTTTGGCAGATAAAGATGTTAAATCTTTAGTTATAGCATGCAATAGTGCAAGTGCTAGAGCTAGTAAAGTTTTAGAAGATATTATGGATGTACCTGTTTTCGGAGTTATAAAACCTGCAGTAATAGGTGCTGTTGCTTCTTCTAAAAATGGAAAAATAGGAGTTATTGGAACTAAGAATACAATAGAAAGTTCTGCTCACAGAAATGCAATTTTAGGAATAAATCCTGATTTAGAAGTTTATTCAGTTGCTTGCCCAATGATTGCTCCGTATGTAGAAGAAGCAGAGACTCAATCTCCTGCATTTAAATTAGAAGTTTCAAGATATTTGTCAGGATTGCTTGATAAAGGCATTGACACATTAATATTAGGATGTACACATTATCCTTTGGTTAAAGATATTATTCAGGAAGTTACTGGAGATGGTGTGCATTTAATTGATCCAAGCACTTCTGTTGCAGAAGAAGTTTATAATAAAGTTAAACATACTAATTTAAAAGATAAAAATGGAAAATTGGTTTTTTATGTAACAGGTGGAGTTAAAGAATTTTCACAACAGCTTGAAAGATTTGGTTTACCAGATGTCCATATTCATCAGGTTGAAATTGTTAATCTTAATACTCATCCTGAAGTACAAAGAGCTGAGGAATATGCTATTGATTTCTTATTTTAGTCTTCTAATTTAATATCAGCTACTTGATCTGATCTGTCTGATTGAATTTCTTTATAATCTATAACAACTCTATTTCCATCAATTGTTAACAAATCATATGAGTTATTTTGATATGGCTTTTTTATTTCTCTATTAAGCAGTGTTCCAGCAGCAGATACATAAAATGGAACTTTTCTCCCAGAATCAAGCTGTATTTCTTTTTCTACAAATCCTGGAATGTGTTTATGTCCGCATAAAGATAATTGTACCCCATTTTCAATTAATGTCCTTCCTGTTTCCTCTCCATTATAAAAATTTCCATATTTTCCATTTGATCCAGGTATATGAAATATTGGATGATGAGCTACAAGAATATTTAATCCAGGATTTAAATTCCTTAAAGTTTTTTCTACATGGCTTTTGTTTATCCTACCATCCATTCTTTCTGTAAGATATACTTCTTGATATGGATCATCTGTTTCTACTGACCCTACAATTAGTTTTCTTACATCTCTAGTTGAATCTATTCCTATTAAGTTTACATCTCCTATTCTTAATAATGGTTCATCATCTCCTAGTGTTCTAAGATAACTATCAAGACTAGCTTTTTCGAGATAATTTACATCATCTACACATTCAATAAATCCATAGTATTTATCACTTATTTGAATGTAGTATGGAAGACTTCTAAACGGAAATCTTTGCATGTCTTGTATATCTATTTCTCTATCAAAAGTTGTAATTTTCTTTACTTTAAATCCTTCAATAATTCTTACTTTTTCTTCTTCCCCTTCCCCTTCCTTTTTAGTATAAAATATAGAATAATTATAGTCAATATTTCCTGGAATGCATAATGTAGGAGCTCTTTCTTCTAATTCTCTTATGAAATCAAGTGCAACTTCAAAATCTGCTTCGCATGCATATTTGACAAGATCTCCTGATACTACAAAAGCATCTGGTTCTTCTCTTAGAACTTTTTCAAGAGCTTTTTCTCTTAAATCTTTTTTTATATTAAGTCCTGTTTTTACTCCCTTTCCTAAATGGAGATCAGATACATGCACTATTTTTATTGTCATATTTTTCTTTAATTTCTTATATTTATAAGCCTTTTCCTTTTTAGTCTCTATTAAGTGATAACAAAACCGAAAGGTTTATAAGAAAGATTCTTGATATTTTTTTATTGTAAAAAGTAGATAAAATGTTAGAAACAGATAAAAAATTTGTATATGATTTTGGAGAAATTGGAAGAGAAGGTATTGATCTAGTCGGTAGCAAAGGTGCTTATCTTAGTGAAATGACTAGAATGGGATTACCAATACCTAGAGGTTTTACAGCAACTACTAAAGCATTTAATTTTCCAAATAGATCACTTGTACCAGGTGTTGCAGAGCAGGTTGATGAAGCTGTTAAAAGACTTGAAATGAAGACAGGAAAAAAATTAGGAGATACTAAAAATCCTCTTTTAGTTTCTGTGCGTTCTGGAGCTACTGTTTCAATGCCTGGAATGATGGAAACTATTCTTAATGTAGGTATTAATGATAACATTGCTGATGCAAATAATTCACCTTTTATTTGGAATGTTTATGACAGGTTTCTTAATGCTTATGCAGTTAATGTTATGGATATTCATTATCTTGAAAAAGGTAAAGATCACTATCGGCAATTTCAAAGTATTACAGATTTAGAAGAAAGAGTAAGAAGAAAAAAAGATTGGATAAGACATCATTTTAACCCCGTTACACAAAATCCTAGGGATCAATTATTATATTCTGTTAAAGCTGTATTTAAATCCTGGAATAGTTCTAAAGCTCAAAATTATAGAGAGGCAGAAGGAATTGATGCTAGTTTGGGAACAGCTGTTAATGTTCAGGAAATGGTTTTTGGAAATAGGGATAATAATAGTTTAACTTCAGTTTTTTTTACAAGAAATCCTTCAACTGGTAAAAAAGAACTTTTTGGATCTTTTATAAAAAAAGAACAAGGAGATGCTATTGTTGAAGGAAATGAAAGTAAGCCTATAAGTAAATTAGATCCTAAAATAGAACAGGAATTTAGAAGATATGCAGGTATTCTTGAGTATGAACTTGGAGATATGCAGGAAGTTGAAGCAACTGTTGATTCAGGAGAAATTTATATTCTACAGACAAGACCTGGAAAAAGAACTGCAAGAGCTAGTTTAAGGATTTTGTTAGATTATTTTAAAGAAGGGAAAATTTCTGAACAAGAACTTTTGATGAGATTAAATCCTGAAATGATTTTAAGTGTTAATAATGCAGAAATTGCACAAGGACAAGATTTGGATTTGTTTGGAAAAGGCACTCCAATTTCTCCTGGAATAGTTTCAGGTAATGTTGCTCATGATTATGATGAGCTTGTTGGTTTAAAAGATGAAGGTAAAAGAACAGTTCTTGTAAAAAGAGCACTTACAACATCTGACATAAGGTCTATTGGAATTGCAGATGCTATTTTAACTAAGGAAGGCACTGGAAATACAATTTCACATGCATTAGTTGTTGCAAGAGGAAAAAATAAAATATGTGTTACAGGATTAGAAGATTTAATTGATGATGATAATGATCCTAATCTGTATTATGACCAAGAAGTAACTGTAGATGGAAATACTGGAAAAGTTTACCATGGCCATTTAAAACTTATTGAAGGAAAAACTGATTCAGCTGCAGAAGATATTTTAAATATAATTAAGAAACACAATAATCCTAACTTTTTATTGCTGGCTAGAGGAGTTGATGAAATGTCTTCAAGTGCTAAAGGTATTTTTTATTTAAGTAGAATTCCTGTTGATGAAATTCATGATTTAAGAGCAGTTGTTAATGGTTCAGAAAGTTATTTGAAAAGTTATAGAGAAATGCAATATGAAGACTTTTCAAAAGCACTTGAAAGAGGAAAAAAGTTTTCTCCTTTTGTTTTTGGTTTAATACCTCAAAGAAGTCTTGAATTAATGCTTGATGATTCTGGAATTGTTAGTTCTAGAAGAAGATTTTTTGCATCTGTTGCTGAAAGATATCAAGAAATGAATAAAGAAGGAGATGGTGAAGTAGTTGTTCAAGTTGGAGCACAATTAACCTATAAAGGATATAATGTTACAGTTTCAGGAACATGTGGTGGATGTGGACATGTTCTTATTTCATACTCTTCTGGGGAAACTGAGCACGCAAATTTAGTAATGGGTCAAAGATATAAAGGTAATCTTCCTTTTGGAAGTTTTAATATTTCTCCTTTTAGTGAAGGAGCTCAACAACCTGAAGTTAAAACTGATAAATCATCAGAAATAAAATCTATTTATGATACTCAAGTTAGTGCATTAAAAAAAGCTGTTGCTAAATCTGGCAGAGAAGTTCCTGTTTTTGATTATTTACCTACAATACATTTTGTTAATTTAAATGGAACTAAATATGTTATAGGTAGTTTCAAAGATTATTATACTGCTTTAATACAACAAGCACAGGAGAGAGTTAGAAATGGCAACTAAAACTTCAACTGCATCTGATAGAATTAGAACTTTTAAAGAAGTAGAAGCTGAAAATGGTAAAGCTTTGAAAGCTCTTTATAGTTTAAGAACTGCATTTGATTCTGGAGATTTGGAAGGAGTTAGAGAACATTATGCAACTTTATTTGATAGAGTTTATCAGATGGGAGATAAATATAGGGAATTAGATAGAGAGTATGCTTATCTGCAGTTTTGCGGAAAATTAAGAGAAATTGAGGCAGAGACTTCTCAAAGATTAAGTGAAGCTGTTCCTAAAGTTGTTTTAGGATTACCAACAGATTTTGATTTTTATTCTGAAGTTGAAGAAATAAACTATCAAGAATCTGGAAGAAATTATGATAATTTTAAAAGTTGTGAAACATTTCATGATTTAATTAGATGCCTTCATGGGTCTTCTACTAATGCACTTTTTTCTGCACAAACCTCAGAAGGAAGTGTTACAAAAAGAAGTTTTGACAGAGGAGAATTTGTTATTTTAAATGACTGCAATCAAAGAAATATGGATTTAGTTGACGCACTTTATGTTATTTATGAAAAACCTGTTGAAAAAAGAGGAAGTGAATCTTTTAGAGTTGTTTTAACAGATGATATGTTGGTTTCAAGAGTTATAATGGGATGTCACTGGTCTTATTTTGATTCTAGATTTGATGAAGAAAAAGGAAAAGTTTTTTTGAGATTTGCAAATACTTTGCAAAAAGATTATCCAAATGCCATGAATAGAGCTGAATATGTTGCAAAATGTATGAAAAATTTAGGATTTGTAGATATAGAAAGATTTAATGAAGATGTTCTTGGTAATAGTAATCAGATAAGCAGAAAAGATATACCTAAATTTCTGACTGAAACAGCTAGAATGTTGGCATCTACAAAAGATTTAGATGTAGATGGATCAGGTCTTAATGGAAGAGTTGACGAAGCTGTTAAAGCATTTGTTGGAGGAAGAACTGATATATACAGATACCTAAATTCATAATTTTATAACTATAAAGTGATAACTAATGGAAAGGTTTATAAAATAAATATACAATAAATTTAAAACAAAATGACAAGCGAAATATCTGAAGGAAGTCCGTATCTTTTTGTATGTAGTGGAAACACATGCAGAAGTCCTATGGCTGAATATTTATTTAAAGGAAGGGCTGCTAAAGAAGGTATTGATATAGAAGCTTTTTCTAGAGGAACTGGAGTTTTTGGAAATAAAGATCAAAGGTTTGAATTACTTTGTGCAAGAGAAACATATAAATTAGTTAATGATATGTATCCTGGAAGCTGGATTTTTACCCATATTCCAACTCAAATTACTTTGAGAGATGTTGCTAATTCTAGAACAATTCTTACTATGGAAGAATATCAGAGAGATAATATTCTAAGAACTGCTAAAGAATTTATTCCTGGGTTAGCTAAAAGAGTTTTTAGCATAAAAGAGTATGCTGGGATTTGGGATGTTGATTTACTAAAAGAACTAAATGTGAAAGATCCTCTTGGAGGAGCAACTTCATCTGGTGGAGGTTATGTTGGTCAGTGGTCAGGAGGATGGTCAGGAGCTTCAGGATTTTCAAATGATGTTGAAGATGATTCTAGAGTTATTGGTTTTAGTTCAGCTGATTCTAAATCTGCATTAGGAAGTACTGGAGTAGTTAAATCAATAGGACCAGATAAAGATAACAAAGATGTTAAAGTAAATAGCTATGTTGAATGCAGAGATGATCTTTTAGCTTGTTTTGACAGAATTTTTTCAGGAACTAATCCAAGTGTTGATGATATTATGAATAGAAGAAGAGATGCTTATAGCTTAAGAGTTGAAGAAAGAAAAGCTGGCGAGCATAAAAGAAATTTATCAGATTTGACTACAGTATATAATGTAGTTAACAGAGCATCTGGAGGATGGGATGTTGAAGTTGACAAAGATATTTACAAATTAATAATTGAAGATAGTGTTTCTCAACCAAGAGAAATTAGAGATGAAATTTCTGATATACTAGAGCTTGCAGAAAGAAAAAAGGTTAATCTTGTTGAGAGAAAGGCTTATGGGCATGCTTCTTATTTACCTGCTGCATCAAGTACATCTGTATCTAGCACCTCTGTATCTCCTAAGAGAAATGTAATTTCTAGAGGAAAACGTAGAGGGCCTAAATCTGGTGGTCAAAGTAATTTACCAGAGATGTAATTTTTGTAATAGTTAGTTTTAAAAAGTATTTTTTGGTCTAATTTTGATATATTAGTTAGTTATTAAACTATACATAATATTATGCCTCCGTGGTCTAGGGGACAATGATTCGGCCCTTTCGAGGCTGAGACCCGGGTTCGAATCCCGGCGGGGGCATTTTTATTTTTATAAAGATTTAAAAATAAGTTTTGTTATATTACTATATGAAGAGAGGTGTATTATTAGTTATCTTATTATTTGTATTTTCTTTTTCTTTAGTTAGTGCTTGTATTTTAGATGTTAAATTAATTAATCAAGACCCTTATCCTGCTCTTCCCGGAGATTATGTTAAAGTTATATTCCAATTAACAGGACTTGAAGATACATCTTGCGGGTTAGTTACATTTCAGTTACTTCAAGATTATCCATTTTCATTAGACCCTGGAATTAATAATGAGGTAACTGTTAGATCTGGAACATATGCAAAAGATTATGACTCGAGTTTAATTATTCCTTATAAGTTAAGAGTTGATGAAAATGCTGTTGATGGTGACAATAGTTTAAATGTAAGGTTTTTTACTACAAATACAAATAATAATCTTTACCAAAATAGGAATTTTAATATAAGTGTTGAAGATTCTAGAACTGATTTTGAGATTAATGTTAAAGATTATTCTTATACTACAAAAAAACTAGTTTTTGAAATATTAAATTCTGGTAAAAATGATGTTGAAGCTCTTACTATTGAAATACCTGATCAAGATAATATTAAAGTAATAGGTACAGATAGAAGTATTGTAGGTAGTTTAGGAGCTAATGAAGAAGATGTAGCTAGCTTTGAAGCAGATGTGTCTGTAGGAGAAATTACTTTAGACATTCTTTATACTGATCAGGTAGGAGTAAGAAGAACTGTGGAAAAGGCAGTAAAGTTTAATCCAGATCATTTTCAGGCTAAAGTAGAATCAGGAAGAAGTATAGGATCTACAACTGCATTTATTATAGGAATATTAATTCCAGTAATTGTATTTTTAATCTATAGATTTGCTAAGAAAAGAAGAGTTAAAAAAAATCTTCATAAGCTTAGACATTAAGCATAAGTTTATATATTTTTATAGATTTAATTAATTATGACTTCTATAGAAGCTATTAAAAAAGAGCATATTAAAATTGAGAGAGAATTAATTGAAATAGAGACTATTATTGATGAAGAAGATATTAACTATTCTAATTTAATTCATATATTTAAAAAACTGTTTAATTTTTGGGATGCTCATGAAGAAAAAGAAGATGCTTTGTTAACTAAAATTGTTGGAGATGATAAAGTAGAAAAAATGCTTTCTCAACATAAAGAATTGAAAGGGCATAAAAAAGTTATTCAAGATGCTATAAATTCAGGAAATGAATCAGAGGTAAAGGCAACTCTAGATACTGATGTAAGATTTTTCATAGACAAAGTTAGGAAGCATATATCTGAAGAAGAAAAAATGTTTAGTAAATTGAATAGCAATCTTTAAAAGTGCTGGCTTTTCTACTTAATAATGCATCAGCAATTAACACTTAGTGAAGTACTTGATTCAAATAAACTTGTAATAGTTGATTCTTCTGTAGTTGACTTTAAATATCGTTATCCTAGATGTTTTTTAGCTGTTAATGATTATGCACATTTGAGAGAAAATATGCTTGATAGTTTTATTGAAGATTTTCAAAAAATGACTCAAATATTCAAACATCCAAATACTACAACAATTCATGAAGTTAGCGATGAAATCAGAAGACCATTAGTTACATTGGAGAAAATGTCCAGAAGGATAAAGTCAAGGGTAGGTATTTCTAGAGGTAGAATTAAATTAGATGATAAATTAAAATTATCTAGAGAAGCCATTCAAGAAGCTTATAATGCTGCAAGAAGTTCTGAATTACCTCTTTTAGATCCTAAATATGAAACTTTAGTAGATATTTTGAAGCTTACAAATTCTGCTTTTGGTTTTGATCTTCATGATGGTCAGTGGAAAAAAGATATTTCTCTTGTAGGAAGGACAAGAGCATTTCATGGTCCAAGATTATCTAAAGATACTGATGAAAGACTAGCAGCTGCTTTAATGTATAATTTAATTTACTCAGATAAAACTCCTGTTTTAGTTTCAAGAGATGCAGATTTTATTAATTTACTTAGAGATTCTATAGGTATAATGAGTGCAGGATGTTTTATGGCAGAAAATATTGAGCTTGCAGATGCTGTTAGAAATAAAAATTTTAGATTTTATTTTGGTATTAATGGTGTATGGGGGTTACGTGCACATAGAAATATGGTAAGAGAGTATAATGCAGCAATGATAAATAGAAGGCTTGGTGAAAATTCAAAAGCTTATTTTGCTGAAATGAGATCTCTTTGGGAAAGATTTAGTTACTATCCTGTTTTACAAACACAAGCTGTTTAGTAGCCTAAAATAAAAAGTATTAGGGTTATTATGCCTATAATATAACAATATATTGAAAACATCCAGAATTTATCTTTTTTTATTATGTAATTTAGTAAGTTAAGAAATAACAAACTTAGCAAAAAACAGATTATAAATGAAATTAATAGTGTTGTTATTGGGATATTTATTGGAATACTATTTCTGTAATAATCAAATATTTCCAATGAAAAAGCACCTATTGCTAACGGAATAAACAGCAAAAATGAAAATTTAACAGCTTTTTCTTTTTCTATTCCTGAAAATAATGCTGTAGAAATTGTCATTCCACTTCTTGAAACTCCTGGAAGCAAGGCAAGAGCCTGCATTAGTCCTATGAAAAAAGAATTCTTCTGGTTTATTCTTGTCCCCTTTTTATTTTTCTTTACTTTTGTTAATAAAATAATTGTTCCAGTAAATAAAAAACCAATTCCTGTTATTAATAATGATGAAAATGCCTGTTCAATTAAATCTTTTGCTAGAAACCCAACTAATGCTCCTGGAATTGTAGCTATTATTATGTATAACCATAGCTTGTATGTTTCTTTTTTAAATGATAAAAGAAATTTTATTTCTTTTCTTGTAAATATTAAAACAGCAAACAAAGAAGCTATATGCAAAAATGTTATAAAAAATAAGCTTGGTTCTGAAAAAAGGTTTGCATATAAAGCTAAATGCCCATCGCTAGAAATTGGAAGAAACTCTGTAATTGCTTGGATTACTGACATTGCTATTTCATTTAACATTTGGTAATATAATAATATTAATATTTAAATTGTTATTTTTTAGTTTCTAGTTTAGCTGTTTTTTCTGCATATTTTGTTAGACTTTGCCCAATCATTTTTCCCCTTCTTAAAAATTCATCTTCAGTAATTGCAACCCTCAATAATTCATCAATACTTGTTCTATCTGCTATAAGACTTTTAACAGCATTATAAACTAAAGGCTCAAATCCTCTTTTTACTGCTTCCACAAAATATGCTTCATGACTTGCAACTCTTGACAGAATCATTTCTCTTTCAACATCTCCAGGAATCCATAATTCTGGTATCATAAATCTTCCTTTGTATCCAATACCTTCACAATGTCTGCAGTCTTTTGAATCTGAAGATTTTTTAATCCATATTTCAGAATTGAAATGATCTGCTCCTAAAAGATGTTTTAAATCTTCTTGAGCATTATATGCTTCTGAACAATCAGGGCAAAGTTCTCTAACTAATCTTTGAGATAAAACTGCTTTTAATCCTGATGCAAGATATTCTGAATCAACTCCAAGTCTTTGTAATCTTAATAGTGTTGAAATAGAATCATCTGCATGAACTGTGCTGAAAACCACATGTCCTGTGTTCGCCGCATTTATTGCAGCTTCTGCAGTTTCTTTATCTCTTATTTCCCCAACTAAAATTACGTCTGGATCTTGTCTAAGTAAAGCTCTTAGAGCTTCTGAAAAATCAAAACCTACTGCCCTGTTAACTTGTGTTTGTACCATTCCATTATGAACAATTTCAACAGGATCTTCTATAGTTGAAATATTTCTCGTTCCATCATTTAATTCTTGAAGTATTGAGTAAAGAGTAGTTGTTTTACCTGAACCAGTTGGCCCTGTTACTAAAACTAACCCATGAGGTTCTGTAATTTTTTTTCTTATCTGGAATATAACACTTGATGGTAATCCTAAGTTATCTAATTTATATTCTATTTCTTTTGATTTTAATAAACGTATTTCTGCTTTTTCTCCAAAAACTGTTGGCATAACAGAAACTCTCAAACTATAACCATCTAATAGAGAATTTTCTCTTATGTCTGATCCAGAAAAAGTAATACCTCCATCTTGAGGTCTGTAATGTTCATCCATTTTAAGATTTGCCTTATTTTTTATAATCGCAACTAATTTTTTTACATTTTCATCTGTTAATTCATAATCTCCTTTTACTAATACTCCATCATATCTATATCTTATTTGATTTTTTCCTTCACCTTGAGGTTCTATATGTATATCTGTAATTCCTTTTGATATTGCATGTTTTAGCACTGCTTCATAACTTTCAACTGCAGTTGTATCTGCATCAATACCTTTTAGGTATTTTCTTCTAGCAGCTTGATTAGATAATAATTCATTAGATAAAATTTCTTGAGCTTGTTCTAAACTTAGCAAAACATATCTTATTTTTTTATCATTTTTACTATAAAAATCAGTTATCCCAAATGAATCATCTAATGACACAAGAACAGCATCTGATTCTTGTAATTTTTTTGCTTTACCATCTACTTTATGAGTAACAATACCAAAAGTGAAAACTGGATTATCTCCTTCATATCTTGTCATTAAAGGTATAATCCCATTATTTATATAAACTGAAAAATTTCTCCCTTGCTGTGGCTCATCTCCAGGTAAGTGGGCAGGATATGTATCAACTCCTCTAATTAGACCTTCTAGAGTTAAGAAAGAATCTTCAATTGTTGTTACTCTTAACCCTTCTTTTTCAAGTCCTTCATATAAACTATAAGTTTCTCCAAGAGTTGTTTGAAGAACACTTTTAGAATCTCTTTGATTCATAAAATATTTATTAAGATAAGAGTTTATTAGTATTTGTATTATTTATTGCATTAGTAAGCTTTAAAAATGCATATCTTTTATGATATTTGAATGGTATTTAAGTTTAATATTTCAGAGAAAGGTAAAACATTTAAGTTGGAGACAGAATCAGAATTCTTTGTAGGAAAGAAAATAGGCGACACTTTTAATGGTGTTGAGCTTAGCCCTGAACTTAAAGGCTTTGAGTTAAAAATTACTGGAACTAGTGATAAGTCTGGTTTTCCTGGTAAAGAAGATGAAGCTGGGCCTCAATTAAGAGGTATTTTGCTTAGTAAAGGAAGATTTTTGAGAAAAACTCCTCATAAAGGATTTAGAAGAAAAAAATCTGTTAGAGGAAATGAAATTTCTTTAGCCACTATACAAGTAAACTGTAATGTTGTCAAAGGAACTAAACCTTTAGATTCTTTTTTAAAGAATGAGCCTAAAAGTGAATAAAATGATTGCTGAAAGAACTTATCAACATCCTAACAATCCTGGTTTAGATGTAAAATTTCAAAATAGTTTACATACTCAGTCTATGAGATTACTAAATCTTATTTCTGAATCTTTTCTTCCAGAGCCATTTATTCTAGAAGATGTAAAGGAAAGTTTTAATACCCCCTGGTTTTGTTAGAAGCTCTCCTTCTGTAAAGTTAACTAGATTTGGAAAAAGTCATTTACACTATCTTATTTCTGTAGGGGCTTTAGATTATGATTCTGAAACAGGAAGCTACTTAGTAAATCCTAATTCTCGTTATGTTAGAAGTTTGGTTGTTTAATTTTTTCTAAACCACAACTTTAAAAACACATTTCTCTAATGTTTTTTATGAATAAAGAAAAATCTGATGAAAAAGTAGATATTGCAAATTTACCTGTGATTAATGTTGGAATGGTTGGGCATATTGACCATGGTAAAACTACTTTATTGCAGGCTTTAAGTGGAAAATTTGCTGATCAACATTCTGAAGAATTGAAAAGGGGTATAACAATAAAATTAGGTTATGCAGATATTGTTCTTAAGAAAAATAAAAATGGGTATAATACTAGTGATGGAGAACCAGTTAGATATATTACATTTGTTGATGTTCCAGGTCATGAAATGTTAATGGCTACAATGCTTTCTGGAGCTGCCATGATTGATGTTGCGATTTTAGTTGTTGCAGCCAATGAAGGAATAAAACCCCAGACAAAAGAACATCTTATTGCTTTACAGGCTAAGAATATTAAAAATATAATAATAGCACAAAATAAAATTGATCTTGTTTCTAAAGAAGAAGCAGTTAAAAGATATAAAGAAATTAAAGCTTTTGTCAAGGGAACTGTTGCTGAAAATTCTATAATAATTCCTGTTAGTGCACAGCAAAAAATAAATATAAATAAAATTTATGAAGCTTTGGCAGATATTAAAGTTCCTGATAGAAAAGACTCTGGAGAACCTAGTTTTATAATTGCTAGAAGTTTTGATATAAATCGTCCTGGAACAAGCATAAATGATTTACATGGAGGAATTCTTGGAGGAGCATTAAGGCAAGGGGTTTTAAAAATTGGAGATGAAATTGAAATAAAACCTGGCTTAGCTATTAAAGAAAAAGATAGAGTTAGATATGAAACTGTTAAAACTAAAATAACTTCATTACATAGGGGGAGTTATTCAATTAACCAAGCTGTTCCAGGTGGAAGTCTTGCTATAGAAACTAGCCTTGATATGTTTTTTACAAAATCAGATAAGCTGTCTGGTTGTGTTGCAGGTTTAGTTGGAAAAGTTCCAGAAATTACTTATTCTTTAAAAGTTAAAGCAACACATTTTAAAGAAGTTCTTGGATTAGACGGGCATGTTGGAGTCGATGATTTTAGACCAGGAGAGACACTAATGTTAAGTGTTAATACATCTGTTACGATTGGAAAAGTTATAAGAGTTAAAGATGGAGTTATTGAATTTCAACTTAATATTCCAGTTGTACCTTTTTTAGAAGCTAATGTTGGTATTGCAAGAAATATAAATGGTCACTGGAGATTAGTTGGTTTTGGCGAGATTATTTAAAAAAGAAGATTAATAAAAAGGTTTCTATTGTTTTTTATCATAGAATACTTTTTAAACTTCCAAATATTAAAAAAGGTATTGAAAGGAGGATAAACTATGAGTGGAAATATAAAAGATAGAAAATTTTTTATTGCAGCTATTATAATTGTTGTTCTTATCTTGGTTTTAGTTTATGTTTTATTAGTGGGGCCTAAAATACAGGGTTATGTAGTTCAAAAACAAGTTGATGCTCAACAATCTGCAGTGCAGGCTATAGTTCAGATTGTTAATCAGCAAGGTTATGTTGTTTTGGGACAGGGCAATGACTCAGTTGTACTTGTAAAGTATAATCCAGAACAAGCTAATAATCAAGCTAGTAATTAAGGACTATTAAAATGAGAAAAGAGGTTGGTATATTTTTAGTTTTACTTGTATTAGTATCAGCAGGAGCTTTTGCTCAAAGTGCAGGAATTGGTGATGATGTAACTACTTATGTTAAAGGTTTTATAGAAAAAGGTGGATTAAATGGAAGTAGTGTTGATCAGATTAGAGAAATTAATCAGGCAGATTTGCCAGATGATGTTGAAATAAAAGAAATAGATAAAAATAAAGTTGGAATTTATGAAGTTAATTATACAGGAGATTCTGGAGATAAAGGCAGTGTTTATGTTGTAACTTACTCAACATCTAAATTAAAACAAAAAACAGAATCTAAGAATACCCAAATATTTGCATTTGGATCAGGTTCTGAAAGTACTGAGTCTAAATTCTTAGATAGTTCAACAGGAGTTCAGACTGGAGAAAATGTTGGATATGTAATGATGCATTCTGGAAGTATAACTGGAATTTCTTCAAGTTTGAAAATTTTAGAAGGAGAAGGTCAGTTAGAAATTAAAGTTTACAAAAATGGAGAAGACACTGGTTTTGAAAATTTAATTAGTTCTAGTGATGATAAAAAAGTTGATTATGATCTTCAATCAGAAGGAGTTCTTAGTTATAAAGCTGGAGATATTATTTCTGTTTATGTTGAGCAAAAAGGAAATCTAAAGTGGAGTAGTGTTATTACAAGTTTAGAAGTAACTTCTTAATATGGTAAAAAATAATTTATTCAAATTAAAGTATCTTATTATTGTTGTTTTTATTATTTTATTAGCAATTTTACTATTTAATTATAAAAATTTTACTGGCAATTCAGTGTTTAATCCTTCCATAAGTGGAAATGTTATTTTAGAAGCTACTACTGTATACAAATCAAATAGTACTTTAGAAGGAGATTTCAAGATAAAAATTAAACAAGGAGAATTAATTCCTGCTGATTCTAAAGTTATAGTTAATTTGAATGATAATAATTATGAATATGTTCTTTCTGATTTAATACCTAATGATAAAACTCAAGGAGACTTTTATGTTGAGAATGTTGATATTTTTGGTAGTGGTGATGGTTATGGTTCTCCTGGAACTAGTAGTGTTGATTTTGTTATGAAGATAACTAAAAAATCAGATCAAAATACTGAAACAAGTTCAGGTGGAGGTTCTGGTGGAAGTTCAACTAATTCAAATTCAGAAACAACACAAACTAATACCGAAGAAACTACAAGTGAAACTACTACATCTGAAACATCAAATGCTAATACTGAAACAACTACTACAACAGAATCAACTAGTACAAATACAGTTGAAGCTACAACTAATTCAAACTCAGAAAAACAAAAAGAAGAAACTAAATCAGAAAAGAAATCGAATGAAGAAAATAAACCTTTAGAAAAGGTTTCCAAAACGAGTGAAGAAAAATCTAAATCTGAAGAAAAATCATTTGATAATACAGAAAGTTCAGGTTCATCTGAAAGTTCAAATGCAGAATCTAGCAGTTCTGAAACTAGCTCTTCCCCTATAACTGGAAATGCAATATTTAGAGTTTTTAGATTTACTGGAAATGCAATTTCTGGAACAAATAATGAAATTAGTGGAAGTGTGACTAAAAATAGTCCTTATACTTATGAATTAAGTGGAGGAGAGACAGCTGAAATTGTTTCTTCAAGTCAGCCTGTTGATTTGTTTATAGATGGTAAAATAGTTACAGTTACAACTGAATTTGGTGGAGAGGGTTTTGGAAAAGATTATTTAGGGGAGGACCGTTATGATTTTTCAGTTGATTTATCTAAGTTAGATATAAAAGCTGAAGAAGGTGATTTAAAAATTTCTTTAGTTTATGACAGCCAAGAAATAACTAGTATTTCTAGTAGTATTAGTATTGAAAGTTCTGGAGAGACAACAACTAGTACAAATACAACCCAATCAAATACAACCTCATCTAATATTACTATATCAAATCAAACTTTAACTAATGAAACGATTTTAAATCAAACAACTAATGTTACAATACTAATAGCTAATATTAGTGATTATACTTTAACTGATGTTGAATTAGCTACTTTAAAACTTAAAACTGGTTCTGGTACAGTTTCTATAACTAAATCAGAAATTGTTAATAATAGGCTTATAATAAGATTTCAGATAGGAGATTACTGGCTTGAAAATTCTTATGATTCATCAATGAATAAAGATGATCTTGATTATCAGATTAATTTAGATAGGGTTAAATGGGTTAAATTTCTTGCTCAGACTCTTAGCCAGAGTGAGCCTGAGTCTAAGAACGCAGACTCTTATCTTGGTGAGTATAATCTTTAATTATTATAGTAAAGTTTAAATACTAAAATTAGTATTTTTAAAGTATTGTATTAGTATTATGGTAAAAAGAGTAAAATTTGGTAATTTAAAGATTCAGAAACTTAACAGAGTTGCACTGCCTAATTCTTTGCTTGAAAATCTTTCTTTGTTAGAAGGAAATGATGTTGAAGTATATTTAGATGTTGAAAAGGAGGAAATAATAATTAAAAAATCTAAAAAATGACCTTAAAAAACATTAAATTTTTCACACTAGGAATATTATTCTTATTTTTAATAGGTTTTATTTTTGCATATCAGGGTAGTTCTAGCAGTTATTCTGGTGATATAAAACAAGATTCATTTGCAGAAACAAATTCTTCTAGTAATAGTTTTACTCAAAGGTTAATTGGAGGAGTGCAAACAGTTGGACAGTATTTGACAAATAGTTTTTCAGGAAGATTTGGAATTTTACAAGGCGTTAAAAATTTAGCTATATCTATAATTTCTCATTCAAATAATCAAGAGGTAATTAGGGGAGGAGGAGCAGTAGCTGGTGAAGATGATTTAGATATGGTTCCTAACTTTGTTAATTTTACAGCTCAGGTATATGAAAATGGAACAAATATAGGATTTTCAGGTGCAACTTGTTATTTCTATGACAACGGAGTTTTGTTTGGAAGTTCTATTACAAATTCTTCTGGACATTGCACTATGAATTTAACCAAGTCTGCATTATCTACAGGATTAAGAAATTTAACACTTAACTATTCAATTTTAACTTCAGATAATCTTTTAACTTCAAATTCTAGTATTAATTTTTCTATTATAAAATATTTAATAGGATTAACGGCAGGAAATTATAGAACTTCTGGATGTCCTTCTCCACTTACTAGTTGTTATTTTAATGGAGATGTTGCAACTCTCGCGATTAATGTTACAAAAACAAATGAAACTGGAATTTTTCAGTATGACCCTCAAAATGTAACTGCTAATGGGACAAATGCTGCAGGAATTCTCCATACGAATGGATATTCTACATACCCTGGAAATATTACAAAGATTAATTCTGGAAGATACTCTGCTAATGCTACTGTTTCTTATAGTGCTGGGACAGGGGCATTTATTAGGTGGACTGTTTTGGCAAGTGATAATAATCTTACAAGTGTGATTAGTGATGCTTTACATGCTGATTTAACTCTTTGTGCAGGTGATTTTGGAGCATGGAGTGCTTGGGGTGCTTGTTCTGGAACAACTCAGACAAGAACTAGGAGTGATTCAACTAGCTGTTCAGAAGTTGAAACACAGAGTTGTACACCAACTGAAAGTTGTTTTCCTGCTGGAACAAAGATTTTATTGTCTGATGGAAGTTATAAAAATATAGAAGATATTAAAGTTGGAGAAGATGTTTTAAGTTATAGTGAGATAAATAAAGAGAATGAAGTTAGTAAAGTTCTAGAAATTGAATCTCCTATAAGAGATCATATGTGTAAGATTATATTTTCTGATAGTTCTGAATTAAATTTAACATCAGAACATCCAATTTATTCTAAAACTGGATGGAAATCAATAAATCCTGAAGCTACTAAAAAAGAAAAATCTTATATGGATTTTGTTGAAAAATTATTTGTTGGAGATTTGATTCTCTCAAGCAATTTAGATTATAAAGAAGTTAAAAATATTTCTTGTTGGAATGAGACAATTCAGACATATAATCTTAAATCTGTTTCTAAAAATAGAAATTTTTATGCCAATGATATTTTAGCCCATAATAAGGGAGAGGGAGGATGTACTGATACAGATACAGATGGTTATTGTTCAATTGCTTCAGGAGGAACTGATTGTAATGATGCTAATTCAAATATTCATCCTGGAGCTTCAGAATCTTGTAGTGATGGAGTAGACAATAATTGTAATGGCAATACAGATTGTTTTGACGGAACTTGTAGTGCATTACCACAATGTCAGATTCAAGAAACTATTTGTAATGACGGATTAGATAATGATAATGATGGTGCAACTGATTGTGCAGATAGTGATTGTTCTGCTGCTCTAAATTGCCAGGTAGTTGCAGAGGGAATTTGTAATGATGGATTAGACAATGATAATGATGGTGCAACTGATTGTGCAGATAGTGATTGTTCTGCTAATAATTTTTGTACATGTATACCTGATTGGAAATGTGATTGGACTGGATGTCAAGAAGAAACTAATAATACTTATTATGATACTCCAATAAATTGTGTAGATTTAAATAATTGTAATAAGCAAGATAATAAACCAACTAAATTATTATGTGAATTAACTGATAAAGGTTATGTTGTATCAGGAGTTTGTTTACCTCAATGGGATTGTAGTGATTGGTCAGATTGTTCTGTAAACTATGATATTACTAATGATTTACTTTCAGGTCAAACAGAGTTTAATGGAAGGCAATTCAGGACTTGTAGTGATTTAAAAGATTGTAAAAATGAAACTATAGAATATAAATCTTGTAATCTTGCTTTGCCTGTAAGTGTTGTTAAAACAGAATGGTGTTACGAGAAATATATTGAGGTCTATGATATACAAACAAATAAGCTAGTAAGCAGAATAAAAGATTTTTCAGTTAGAGGATTAAAAAAATTAGAAATAGGTTTGATTGTTTCTGATTTTAGTGGATATTGTAGTTATTGTTATGACAGAGTTCAAAATTATGATGAAAAAGGAATTGATTGTGGTGGTAGTGGATGTAGACCTTGTCTTGACAAGGGTTCTTTCTTTGATTTAACTTTCTATATTAAGTTAGTATTATGGATTTTATTGCTTTTATTAATAATAATATTTATTATTACTAGTAGAAAAGAGTTAAGAGAAACATTTGCACCAGTTCCTGAGGTTATGAGGGAAAGAGCAAGAGCAAAGGCAAGAGAAAGAGTTATTGCTAGGCAAGAATTGAAAAGTAAAGTTAGTTTGAGAAGTTTAATCTCAAGATTAATACCTAGAATAGAAATTAGACTAAGAAGACCAGAGGTAAGAAAACCAGTTATAACTCCTGTGTATGAAACAATTAAACCTAGGATAAGAATACCTAGAAGAATTTCTCCTTATTCAGATCTTAAGAAGAAATTAAGTGGATGGCAGAAGAAAGGATATTATGTGACTTCTGGATTACAAAGGAAACTTTCTAATGGTATCAGCGAGTATAGGAACAGCAGAGCTGAAAAAAGAAGAGTAGAAGAAATTGAAAGACAAAGAAGAAAATTAGAAAAAATTAAGATTATAGAATTAAGAGCTAGAGAACAGGAAAGAATGCAGACTAGAGAGCAAAGAGAAAATGAAAATAGGGAAACAAGATATGGGAAAGCTAAAGGTAAAAGTTTCAGAGAATTAATTTTTGGTAGAAGAGAAAGATTACCTAAGATTGAGAAACATAGAAAATATAAAACACTTAGAGAAATTTGGTTTGCAAAATCTGGGGTAATTGAAAGAAGAAAAGAAGCAAAAGAAAGAGCAAGAGAAGAAAGAAAAGCGCAGAGGGAAATTAAAAAACCTAGAAAAAGCATCTTCCTTTCAATTACTAGTACATGGGCTAGACATAGAGAAGATGTTAGGAAAAGAAAGTTGGAAAGAGTTGTTAGAAAACAACAAATTAGGGAAAATAAAGAAAAGATAAGAAAGCACAGAGAGATTGAAAGACAAAGAAGAAGATTAGAAATAGCAAGGATTAAAGAATTAAGAGTTAGAGAGAGAAAAATACATATAGAAATTAAAAAACCTAGAAAAAGCATTTTGAAAATAGCATCTAATGCTTGGAATAGATACAGAGAAAATTCAAAGAAAAGAGCTTTAGAAAAAGCTACAATAAAGGCACATAAGAAGCTTATTAGAGCTAATAAAAAGTTTGCAAGAAAAAGTGCCGTAGTTTTAAGAAAATCAGAGAGAAAAAGAGTAATAGAGCATAAGTTTAGATTAAGATTAGCTAAAAGACTTGAGAAAAAAGCTATTAGAATTAAAAAGAGAACTGAAAGAAGAGAAATAAAAATAAGAAGAAAAGAAGTAAGGAAACATATTAGACATATACATAAAAGAATAAGAAGAAAAGAAGTTAATAAATCAGAAGTTGCTTCATTAAAAAGACAACTTAATGAGTGGCATAAGAAAGGTTATTATGACACTACAAATCTTCAAAGAAAATTAGATGAATACAAGTAATTAGTTTAATATAGACCAAAACCTATAAAAATCAAAAATAGCTGGTATAAGTAGTATTAATAAAAGAGGGACAATGGTGAAGCAGAAAAAAAAGAGATTTAATAAGGAAGATAAACTCAGAGGGGATTTTTATTCATTCCAGAGAAAAATAGCTAGACTTGAAGAATTAAAAAGAGAACTTCAGTCTTTGCAGTCTAAGGGAATGACAAAAGGATTTGAAAAAGATGTTAGTTTAATGAGATCTAGATTGAAAGATACTACTGCTATTCCTGAATTGGAGAGGCAAATTAGAAGCCTTAGAAAAAGAATAAGGGATAAACGTGATATAAAAAGAAAATCACCAATAAAAAAAATAGAGAAAGAAGTTAGTAATATTGGTAGTGAGATGGAAGATTCTACAAAACAACTTAAAAATGAGATTAAAGGTTTAAAATTAAGAATAGATGAATCACTTGAAAAAGAAGGACATGTTGATTCTGAAGTTGGATTAAAAGTTGATGAGGGCTTTCAAAATTTTGTTAAAGAAATTAAATTAGATCTTTCTGAAAAAGTAAAAGATAAAGAAAAAGAGCTTAATGACAGGTTAAAGAGAGATCTTTATATAAGAAGAAATGAGCTTGACACCAAATATAAAAATATGGATGAGGATTTAAAAAAGAATTATGAAAGAAAAATTCAAGATACTGAATTATTAAAAAAAGAACTTAAAAATAAATATCAACAAAAACTTAAAGACGAACTTGATAAAGAGGTTAAAGCAAGATTTTCAGAAGAATTGAAGAAGAAATTTGAAGAAGAAAGAACTAGACTTGACTTATATTACATTTCTCAGATAAAGAAAAAGTATAATAATGAATTTCAAAAACAAAAACAGTTACTTGAGAAGAATTACCAAGATAAAATATCTAAAGATCTTCGTAAACTAGAAGATAATTACTATTTAAAAAAGAAGGATCTTAGAAGAGAAGTTGAAAGTAAAATTTTCACTATTAATCAAGAAAAAAACAAAATTGAAAAATCATTAAAAGATAAATCTGCAAGTGAACATGGGAAAGTATTAAATAAATTACGAGCCCTTGAGGACGAAAAGAAAAGACATGAAAAGATTTTTAACTCTAATTTAGACGAGATAAATAGAGAACGTATATCTAATAAATCAAGATTATTGTCTGAACAAGAAGTTTTGAAAAGAAAGTTTTCTGAAGAAGCTCATGAAAGGATAAGTAAAGAGGTTGCTTTATATAAGAAGAAACTAGATTCTGAACTTAAAAGTGAACTTATTACAAGGATGGCTTCTTTTATTAATGAACAAAAGAAAAGACAGGAGTCTGAAATTGAAAAAAGAATAACCAAAGTTAGAGAGTCATTAGAACATGAAAGAAAAATGAATGATCTTCTAAGAAAAAATCTTTCTGAAAAAGAATACAACTTGGATAAATTAGAAGAGTTGAATACTAAATTGAAAAATGATTTGAATATGAATGAGAAAAATTCCAATCTTAAGTACAAGGATTTTGAAAAGAGTCTTAGTGATAATTATGAGATAAAAGTTAAAGATTTGAATTTATTAAAAGAAAAATTAAAAGGTCAGTATGAGCAAAAGATTAAATCAAAATTAGATACTGAGGTGCGGGAAAGATTTGAAGAAGAGTTAAAAAGAAAGTTTGAAGAAGAAAGAAAGAAGTTAGATATATCTTACATTTCCCAAATGAAGAAAAAATATAATGATGAATTCAATAAAAAAAAGTTAATCCTTGAAAAAAAGTATAATAATAAAACTAACAATGAATTAAATAAATTAAATTCTAAGTATAAGACAGAGAAAAGAATACTTGAAAATGAGCATAAGAATAATCTTATTAAGTCAAAGGATATTGAAGCAAATAAAAAGAAATATGTCGAGATGTTTAACTATAAATTTGCTGAGTTAAATAAAAAAAGAGATAATGATAAATCCAGAATTTTGGCTGGACAACAAGCTATTAAAAAAAAGCTTGAAGAGGAAGCTCATCAAAAAATGAGTGGTGAGTTGAATTTATATAAGAAAAAGATAGAATCTGAGTTAAAAAGTGAGTTGTCTATGAAGATGAATACTTTTGTTAATCAACAGAAAAAAAATCAAGAGGTAGATATTCAAGGAAGAATTGAAAAGGTTCGACAAGCGTTGGAGCATGAAAATAAAATTAATGAAACCTTAAGAAAAAATCTTTCTGAAAAAGAGTATAATATTGAGAAATTAAAAGAACTTAGTAGAAAAACTGTATCAGAAGTTTCTGATATTAAACATAAAGAAGCATCGAAAAGGGCTAAAGAACACAAGAAACTTATTGAACAACATAAAAGAGATACTGAATATATTACAACAAAACTGAAAAAAGAGTTTCATAGTAAGTTTGATGAAGAATTAGTAAAACATATTTCACTTGAAAAAGCACAGTTAGATAAAGAGCTTAACTTAAAATTGGATGAGTCAAGAGAAAAAATTAAAGATCTTTCTAATAGTGAGGCTAGAGAGTTTAAATCTAAGTTAAGAAGCGATTATGATGAAAAGCTTAGAAAAAATGTAGAGGTCGTGAAAGAGAAATTACAAAATGAGATGAGGAAGCAGTTTTTTAGAGAAGCTAATGATAAGATTTTACTTGAAAGACAAAAATTAGAAAATAAAATTAAAGATCTTGACCAAAAATATAAAATGCGTGAGGATGCCCTGAAAATTAAGGAAAAACATTTTATTGACTCCCATAAAACTAAATCTCTTGCTCTTGCATCTGAGAAAAAAAGTTTACTTGATAAAATGAGATTATTTAAAAAATCTGAAGATAAAAAAGTGGAAGCTCTTAGAAAAGAAGATGAGGCAAAATTAAAGGCTAAAGAATTATCTTTAGCAGAAAAGGAACATCAAGAAATGTTAAATGAGCTTAAACTAAGAGAAGCTGCATTGAAAGAAAGATTACAAAAACATTTTGATAAAAAGGTCAAAGAGTATAAAGAACAACAAGAAAAAGAAATTACAGCTAAAAAATCTCAACTTGCAAATGAATTAAGGCAGAAAGCTAAATCTTTGATGAGTTAACTAAAAATTAATTATATTGTTGCTGTCTTATTTTGTTTATTATAAATCTTGGGCCTCCAATATGTGAGTCTATTGCAGTTATTACCATATTATTGACAACTGCTTTAAATACCCCTCCAATTCTAGGTATTCTTGATTCTTCTGAAAATGTGTTTATTATCCCATCTATATTTTCTTTTGTCAGAGTTATGTTTGTAGACAATTTTTTATCAGACATTTTTACTATTACGAATCTCCCAGGTCCTGTACATTCAATAGCTATTACTCTTGGATCTAAAACCATGGGAGTTATTTTTCCTAAGAAAAATCCTTCTGTCTTGTTTTCTTCACCAATTTCATATATTTTTTGTTCTATAGGTTTGTCTTTGATAAAATTAGGTTGTATTAATGGAATTGTTTTTTCTTTAGTTGGCTCAAGTATTGAAGGCATTAAATTATCTTCTTTTTCTATAATATTTTTTATTTTTTCAACTTGAAGCTTTTTTTCTTTGTAATCTTCTGGTAGGGAATTAATTATTAGCTCTTTAGTAAATTCTCTTAAGAATTCTAAGTTATACTTTTGCATTCTAGAATCTCGGTAATGGTCTGGGTTTTATGTCACCTTTAACCATATTTTCGTTAGGGCTTCCTCTTTCCCTTATTCTTTCTTCCATTAGAGTTAGACCTTTTGCAATTACTTTATTTTGGTCTAAAACCCTATCTAGCTTATCAAGGAATTCTTTTTCTTCTTTAGTTATTCCAGAACCATTTTTTTCAGTAAATGTTTTAGCAGATATTTCGAATAAGTTAAGCATTTGTCCCATTTCATCACTTAATTTATCAAATTTAATAGTTAAGTTTGTTAAAACCTTTTGTAATGTTATAAAATTTTCAAGTATTAGTCTGTCTAAATCGTCTCTTGATAGTTTTCTATCACTTGCACTTTCATGTATAATTGGATGCGTCTTTTTTACTGAACTCTTTTTTTTAGCCATATTCTATTTATGGTAAGGTAATTTATAAATCTTGTTGATAAACTATAAACAAAATGAAATATTTATAATGTGCAGATTTATTTAATATTATGGAAAACTGCATATTTTGCAAGATTGTTAAAGGAGAAATTACTTCTGTGAAAATATGGGAAGACAAGGACTTTTTAGCTATTCTTGATGTTTTTCCAAACACTAAAGGAATGACCTTAGTTTTAACTAAAAAACATTTTGATTCATATGCTTTTGATATGCATGATAAGGCTTACAGCGAGTTGATGTTAGCTTCAAAAAAAGTAGCTAAACTTCTTGAGAAAGGTCTCAATGTTAAAAGAGTAGCAATGGTTATGGAAGGTCTTGGTGTTAATCATGTTCATATTAAATTATACCCTCTTCATGGTATTAAAGAGAAATTTAAGGAAACTTGGGCCAAAGAAAAAGTTTTTTTTGATAGATATGAAGGTTATATTTCTACACAATTAGGTTCCCAAAAGGATATTATTGAATTAAAGAAAATAGCTGAAGAAATAAAAAAGAAATCAAAGTCTTAAATTTCCTCTCTGCCAATCTCGTATAATTTGGATGGCAACCCTATTTTCTTCTATTTCACCATGCTTTTTTATAAAGCCTTTTTTTACTCCTATGAGTCTTATTATTTCTTCATTATCTTCTGCTTTTTCTTTTATTTCATAATATTCTAAAATTCTATTTTTATTTGGAAGAAGATCTATTATTTTGTAAGCAACTAATTCTAGATTTTTTATTTTTTCAGGATTTTTTGAACCAATTAGACTTAGTCGCATTTCATCATTTTTACCTATAGGGATAACTCCTGGAGAGTCCATTACCTCTAAGTTAGATGATTTTACCCATTGTATTCCATGTGTAGTTCCTGCTTTTGATGAAACTGGTGCTTTTTTTCTTAAAACTAAGGAATTTATTATAGAGGATTTACCAGTGTTTGGATAACCCAAAACACCTATTCTTATATTTTGATTTTTAGATATTCTAATTAGATATTCTCTTAGTCTTCTTGTGCCCATTCTTTCTTTTGTAGATACTGAAAAAACGCCTGCCTCCTTTTTTAGTTTGTTAAACATTTTTCTTAACATATTTTCACTAACTAGATCAGATTTATTTAGTATAAAGATAAGTTCTTTATTTTTTCTTTTAACTAATTTTTCTAATTCATCATTTCTTGATAATTCAGGCATTCTTGCATCTAAAACTTCTAGGATTATGTCAGACTCACTGATTATTTGTTCTATTACTTGCCAGTAAGGAATCATGTCTGTACTTCCCACTATTTTTGGTCTGTTTGCTTTGAATCTTCTGTTTATCATATAAAGACAACCAAGGTTTTCTTTATCAAACTTTCCTTTTTAATGATTAACCTAAAACTATAAGCTTTTACAAAAAGTCTAAATATTGGTACTTGTTTTATTATTTATGAAAAAAGAGACTAAAAAGACTGAGAAAAAAGTTAGTGCTAAAGATAAATCAACTGAAGATATTAAAGATGAAGATTCTGAGAAATTAGAAGAAAGTGAGCTAGAAGAAGAGGTTGAAACTGAAGATATTAGATTTAGAGAGTTAGATAGTTTTTTGCAGTCTTTATCTGGTTTTAATCAAGGAGTTGTAAATCCTGTAACTAATTTGGAAAGAGGGGTTTCAGGATTTAGATTATCAACTAGAGAGGATACTGATGAAGAAAAAGAAGTTTCTTATAAATCTTCTAAAGAAGATGATAATAATCATTATCAAGAGGTTAAGGAACATGTTGTTGAATATAGGACTTTAGATTCTGGTAATGATAGAGGTGTTGGAATTGTTAGTCATGATACTGGATTTGAAGTTTCAGGTAGTTCATGGCATAGAACTGATGTAAGAAAATCTGATGAAAATACAGAGTCAATGTCTCAAAAAGCAAGAGTTAATTATGAAATAGGAGAAAAGAAGGAAAGTATCTTTGAATCTCAAGATAGAAAATATAAAATTAGAAAGTAATCTTAAACAATAAAGAAACTTTAAATAGTTATTTTTATTTAATTAATAGAGGTATTTAATGGTTAGCTATGAACTTTTCTATCAGGGAAATTCTTATAGTCTTGATGGAAATTACGGAAATTTTATTGGATACAGATTGCCTGTAAGCCAGGTAGGGACTTCTTTAAGACCAGATACTGCTGCGCAGATTGTTGAAGCTACTAATGTTTTAAACCAAGGTTTTAAACAAATTGAAGTTGGTGCAATTAATTCTCAAATACTTGATCAAATACCTAAACAGCATTTTAAAGAGATAAATAGACTTACAAAGTTAACAGGAGCTAGAGCTTCTTTACATGCACCAATTCAAGATATAGAAGCTTCTGGAATATTAAATAATAAATATTCTGATTTAAACAGAGAGATTGTTGAAAGACAATTAAAGGAAGTTATAGATAAAGCGCATGAGATGAATCCAGATGTTTCAACTCCTGTGACAATTCACTCAGCAAATATGCCTGGAACTCAGTATGTAAGGGGTGATACTGAAAAGGGTGAAGAAAAATATAAAGAACATGAAGTTGTTGCTGTTAACCAAGAAACAGGGGAGGTAAACAGAGTTTTTAGAGAGGAATTAAGAGCTTATCCTGAAGCTATTGCTCTTACTGGTGAGCCAAGGAAATACTCTCCAAGTGATCAGCTTGAAATTGCTAATAGTTCTCAATGGATAAGTAGAATTAATGAATTAGCTAATTTTAAGAAAACTACAGATGAAATTGTTACTGGTTTTTCTTCTCAACCTTTGATAGCAAACAATATTGCAAAAGAAAAACTTGGTGAACAGATTAGACTAAGTGAACCTGAAAAAAATTATATTAATCAACAGATATCAAAAGCAGATATTTTTTTACAAAACGCAGAAACTTCTTTTAAATCAATGTTTGAACAGGCTTACAAATATTCTGATGAAGATACAAAAAGGGAATTGAAAAAATTGGCACAAGATTGGACTAAGGGTGTTGGTAGTTATAGAAACAGAGATTTTGCTCAACTTGCAAAAGAAAAACCTTTAACAACTCAGACTGAAATAATTCACTTGAGAAGTAATATACTTGATGATGCTCTTGTAAAACTTGATCAGATTTATGGTGATCCTACTAATAGAAGAGAAGCTCCGCAAGTTTTCAAAGCAGTTGAAGAATTTGCAATGGAAAAATCTGCAGAAACTTTTGCAAATGTTGCTTTACATTCTTATAAAAAGTATCATGATAAAGCACCCATAGTTAGTATAGAAAATCTTTATACTGGAATGGCTTTTGCAAAGCCAGCAGAGTTTAAAAAATTAGTTCATACTGCGAGAGAGAAATTTGTTGAGAAAGCTGTTAAATCTGGAATGAATGAAGATCAGGCTAGAAAAGCTGCAGAGCAAGTTATTGGTGTTACCTGGGATGTTGGACATCTTAATATGCTTAAAAAACAGGGATTTAAAGATGAAGATTTAATTGAAGCTACTAAACTCCTTGGTAAAGATATTAAACATGTTCATTTAACAGATAATTTTGGTTATAGTGACTCTCATCTTGCACCTGGAATGGGCAATGTTCCATTCAAAAAACATCTTGAAGCTTTGGAAAAAGCAGGTGTTTTAGGTAAAGGAAGCAATACAATGGTAATTAATGAAATAGGTGGTTTTGTAAATCAGTTTAAACAAAGTCCTCTTCCTTATATGCTAGAAGCTTTTGGATCTCCTGTTGTTGCAGGAGGAGGATATTGGAATCAGGCTGTTTGGAATACTGGTGGAGGATATCAACAATTTCCATCTGCTTTATTTCCAGATTATCATTTTCAGAGTTATGGAGGATTAGGATTTTCATCTGTACCAAGAGAGCTTGGAGGACAAGTATCAAGCGAAAGGTCAAGATTTTCAGGAGCACAGAATAGTTAACAATTAAGTTAAAATGAAATAAGTAAATTTAAAAAGAAAATTTACTTGTTTATAGTAGTAAGAAAAGATGGTGAAGAGAAAAAAAGCAAAATCAGTAAAAAAGTCTAAGAGTAGTGAAGCTAAAAATATAAAAAACTTTCCAACTCTTGATTTAAAAAGTGAAAAAGAAATTGCAATGGATTTTGCTGTTAAAGCATATAAAAGATTTGATAAAATGATTAAAGCAATTGCACTTTTTGGAAGCAGTGCAAAAAATTCTGCTGTTTCTTCTTCTGATGTTGATATAATAATAGTTATAGATGATGCTAGTATATCTTGGGATCAAGAACTAATTGCATGGTATAGAGAAGAACTTGGAAAATTAGTTGCTTCTAATCCTTATAAAAAAGAATTACACATAACAACTACTAAAATTACTACTTTCTGGAATGATTTATTGAAAGGAGATCCTGTTGTTGTAAATGTTTTAAGATATGGTGAAGCTTTAATTGATGTGGGAGGTTTTTTTAATCCATTAAAAGCATTATTACAACAAGGAAGAATAAAAATTAGTCCTGAAGCTATATACACTGCGCTACAAAGAGCTCCAGAGCATTTTAGGAGAAGTAAATTATCTCAATTAAATGCTGTTGAAGGATTATTTTGGGCAATGGTTGATGCTTCTCAATCAGCTTTAATGTCTGCAGGAGTTTCTCCTCCATCTCCAGAACATATAACTCAACTTCTTAAAGAAAATTTTGTAGATACTAATATGTTAAAAATGAAATATGTAGTTTGGTATAGAGATCTTTTAATTTTACATAAAAGCATTAATCATCACGAAGTTCATGAAATAAAAGGTGCTCAAATAGATGATTGGCAGTTAAGAACAGAAGAGTTTATTTCTGTTATGGCTAAATTAGTTAAAGAGATTATAGATAAACAAAAATAATTATTTCTTTTTACCTTTCTTCTTTTTACTTTTATCTTCTTCAGGTTCTGTTGGTTTAACAGCTGTTTTTACAATTGTGTAAATTATATTATCTTTTAACTGAGCTTCTTCTGGTTTTCCTTCAGGTAAAGCTTTTAAGTTTCCAGCAGCATATTTAGATAAATCTTCAGTATTAATTTTCTTTCCAGTATCATCAGCGAATTTTCCTAAAAACTCTAATCTATAACCATTTACAAAGTCTTGTACTAATGCTTCCCCTAGTTGTGTTGCTACTCTTACTTTTTTTCCATCTTTAGTTTTTGCTTCTTGTGAAGCTATTCTGTTCATTAATGCATCCAAGTGTTTACTTTTTGAGTTTTCTTGATTAAATGGCTCTAGATATTTGGTAATGTTAACTCCTTGTTCAGTTATTAAATCATCTCTAACTTTAAGATATGATCTATGAGAATCATGTTTAGCATCTTTTTTAGCTGAAGGGCTAATAATATTTGTAGCTATTTCAAATAAATTTTCTGTATCTAACAAACCTAAAGTTGCTTCTAAATTAGATTTAGCTGTATCAATTATTCCTGTTTGAGTATCTCCTGTAAGAGCTCTACCAACTGCCATTGCAAATCCTGAATCTTGTGCAGCATAAAATTCTAATCCTGGATGAGGATGATATCTCATTGATATATCACCTATTGCAACTCTCGCATTTATTTCTTCTTTAGAATTTGTACCAGCATATTCCTGAATAGCTGAAAGTGCTCCTTGTAATTGAGCTTCTTGATCAACATATTTTTGTAGTTCTTTTTTTACCATTTTTATTAAAATTCATATACATTTATTATTTATAAAGCTTTCTATTTATCTTCATCATATAGTAGTAACAATATAGGAAGGTTTAAAAATTAGTAAAAAAGAGATTATTTTATGAATAAAGATAAAGGATGGGTTGTTTATCCACTTGAAGACAAAAAAGTCAATGAATTAGTTTTGCCTAGAAGACATGTTACTGATTTAAGAAAATTAAGCAGAGAACAAAAAGAGTTAACTGGGCTACTTTATGGAGTTCCAAGAGAAAATTCTTTGTACTTAGTAGGATATTTACAATTAGGAGAAGGAACAAGAACAGAGTGTGGGTTTAATGAGGATTACAGATGGTTTCAGAACGAATTTGCAACTAGGATTAAAAAAGCCCACCCTGATTTAACAACTGCTATATATCATAATCATCCTTTGCTTACTCCAGAAGAACATCCTAGAGAAGTTATAGATATTTTAAAAGAGGAAATAGAATCTGGGGTGTTTGATTATTTAATGGATTATGGGATTGAACCTACAATTCACAATGTTATTGCAGAACAAAGCAGATATTTGTCTGAAGCTGATGTTAAAGCAACTTTCGGAAGAGTTCATGTACTTATTACTGATACTGAAAGAGATGGATCTAGTTTTTCTCATATAAATGCTTATAAATTTGATCCAAATTCTTCTTTACTTGGTGCTGAACTTTTCAAAGTTACTCCTTTGTCTGATAAATCACAAGAAATTCATTCTTGGCTTGGAGGAGTCTGCAGTTCAATGAAGAAAATAGATTATGAGATGAGAAATTAAAATGGAAAGAGAAAAACCTAAAGACTTGGGAAAATTAAGAGCAGACTTAGATATTAATCCAGGTGAATTTTATTGTGAACAAGGAGTTTCTCAAGAAGAAGTAAGAAGAATTTTAAATGAAGCTAGGGGAATGCCCGATGATTTTGTGCTTTCAACTCCTGAAGAAACTTATGGAAATGCTACTCCGAGTTTTTCAGATGATTTAATTCAGGGATATGAACTATTTAGAGATAGAATTTATTCTCCTAAAAGGGTTTTATATCCTTCTTGTGATTTAGATGCTTCTCCAGTAAAAGCTTTTCCAGAATCGTATGTAGTTTTAGTTGATATTAATGAACATGTTGTGAATGCTCTAAAAAGGGGAGGAATTAATGCAGTTCATTCAGATATCAGAAATTACGTGCCGGAAGAAAAGTTTGATTTAGCTATTTTGTTAAATCCTTGTATAGATTCTTCTGACATCACACCTTTCTTGTCAGAAAGAGCTTATGTTTTGGCCAATGACTGGCATGAAAATGCCAGACAGTTAGTGTGGAATCCTGATTTTGAGTCTATAGGAACTATTGAACAAATTCCTAGAAAAATAGACAAAGACAGATGGGGACATAAGTTTCATTTAATATCTGGAGAAATGAAAGACTTAGGAAGGGTTGCTGACAACTTCTGGATTTTTAGAAGTAGAAAATAATTTTTGATAGTTTTATAAATCATTTTTTCTTTAAGTGTAAAAGAGTGTTGGAATGGTTATTATAAATAAAAAGACTAAAGAAAAGGTTGATTTTAAAAAAAACTTTAAGATTTATGTTAATTTGATATCTAAGTATAAATGGATTTTTGTATTCATTTTATTTCTTTCTCTGGTAATTGAGGGAAGTTCACTTCTTGAAAAATATTTATTTAAGCTTGTTATTGATAATTCAACTCAATTTGTTGCAAAAGGTATTGAATATACTGCCTTTACTCATATATTATTTATAATTGCTGCTGTTTTTGTTATTACTGCATTTTTTAAACTAGCTGGAAATATAATCCAATTAAAAATTGTTAATAGATTTGACGCCCAGATAATGTTTGACTTAAAAAAGAAATTTTTTGATCATATTATAAATCTTTCACATAGGTTCCATACGACTCATAGAACTGGAAGTTTAATTTCTAGAATGAGTAGAGGAAGTGGCGCGATGGAATCAATTAGTGATTTTATAACTTATAATCTGACCCCATTAGTTTTGCAAGTAGTTATTATAGGCGGATCTTTAATTTATTTTGACTTTACCTCTGCAATTATTATTTTTATAACTGCATTTATATTTATAGTATATAGTGTATTTATTTCAAATAAACAACAGATTCCGCAGTATAATGCAAATTATGCTGAAGATAGAGAAAGAGGGATTATGGCAGATATTTTTACAAATGTTGATTCTATTAAATATTTTGGAAAAGAAGATATTGTTCAAAATAAGTTCGCAGAATTAGCTACAAATACAAAAAAGAAAATAATTAGATTCTGGGATTATGGAGTTTATTTTCAGTTAGGACAGATAATTATTATTTCTATAGGAACTTTTTTCTTAATATATTTCCCTATTATCAAATTTCTTCACAATGAATTATCTATAGGTACTCTTACCTTTATTTATACTGTTTATCTTACTTTGGTAGGAACTCTTTTTGGTTTTGTTCATGGAATAAGAAGGTTTTATATTTCTTTAGGAGACTTAGATGCATTGTTTGAATATGCTAAGATTGAAAATGATATTAAAGATGTTCCTAATGCAAAGAAATTAAAGATTGAAAAAGGAGCAGTTGAATTTAGGGATATAGGTTTTAGTTATCATGATAGGAAAATAATAAATGGTGTGTCTCTTAAAATTAATCCTGGTGAGAAAGTTGCTCTTGTAGGACATTCTGGAAGTGGTAAAACAACTTTAGTTAAGCTTCTTTATAGGTTTTATGATGTAAATTCTGGAAAGATTTTAATTGACGGTAAGAATATCAATCAATTTAATCAAGAATCATTAAGAAGTGAATTAAGTATTGTGCCTCAAGAGTGTATTTTATTTGATGATACTATTTATAATAATATTAAATTTTCAAATCCAAAAGCCTCTAAAGAAGAAGTATTAAGAGCTATTAAATTTGCTCAGCTCAGCGACTTTATTTCTAAGCTACCTAAAAAATATAATACTATTGTTGGGGAAAGAGGGGTTAAACTAAGTGGAGGAGAAAAACAAAGAGTTTCTATTGCAAGAGCTCTTTTAGCTAATAAAAAAGTGCTTGTTTTAGATGAGGCTACTTCTTCTTTAGATTCACATACAGAGCATGAGATACAACAAGATCTTGAAAAATTAATGAAGGGAAGAACTTCAATAATAATAGCTCATAGACTTTCAACAATAATGAAAGCTGATAAGATAGTTGTTATGGATAAAGGGAAAATTGTTCAGATTGGAAAGCATAGAAATCTTATTAATCAGAGAGGAGTTTACAAAGAACTTTGGAACTTGCAGAAGGGGGGATATATTGAGTAGGATGAAAAAAAGAAAAAAAGTTCTATGTGTATGTGCTCAAGGAATGAATAGGAGCAGATATCTTGCAGGATATTTGAGAAATAAAGGATATAACACAAGGTATGGCGGAGCAAGCATAGAAGCTCCTAATCCAATACATCAAAAAGATATAGACTGGGCAGATGTTATTATAGTTGTAAGAAAAAGGCTTGTGTCAATAATGAAAGAAAGATTTCATGTTAAGAATAAAAAATTAATTGTGTTTAATGTTACAGATTCCCCACTTAGTTTATTCTTTGAAAGAAAAATGTTAAAATTTATGGATTATCTAGATTTTCAGAAAAAATGGACTTATCCACAGCTTAGAAAAAATATTGAAAAGTATTTACCTCTATAATATTAGTTAGAAAATATCTAGGACTTCGTCTTTTTGTCTTTTGTTATTTATTTCTTCTTTTGGCTCTATTTTTTCCTGGAAATAGTTATTTTCAAATTGATCGTATTCTTCTATATTTGTGTTTTGACTATTATTTGAAAGCTCTATTATTGCTTCACCAAATAACTCTCTTAAAGCATTAATTGAGTTGTTTTCATCATTTATTGTTTTTTCAACATAACTTGGTACTTCTATCATAGATGTCTTTATTTCATAATTTTTACTTTCTTTTTTATCAACATTGCCATTTTCTTGTATTACTTCTTCACTTTCATCTGAATTTAGTATTTTTTCTTTTAAATTCATAATTTTCTTTGCAACTTCCTGAGCTTTTTTCATTGGACTTTTATATTCTGGTTTTTTATTGTTTTTATCAAATGATTTTTTGAAATCTTTTTTAATATTTTCTTTACCAGTTTTTTCTTTTAGATTTTCATCAATTTCCATTGGTATTTTTGATTCTACACTTGCAACTATTTGTGATATTTCATAAGCTGCATCTGCATTTACACTTATGCTTGTTATTCCATTTGCAACTAAGAATTTAACCATTTCAGGTTTACTTCCTGCTTGACCACAGATACTTGATTCTACTTCAAGTTCTTCACAAGTTCTTAGAACTCTTTTCATTGCATTTAACACAGCAGGATGTAGTTCATTAAACAAATCTTGCACTTGTTCATTATTTCTATCAATTGCTAAAACATATTGTGTTAAATCATTTGTTCCGAAACTGATAAAATCTAGACCTACTTTTAATAAATCTTTAATAATTAGACATGCAGAAGGTGTTTCAACCATTATTCCTATTTTTACTTTACCTAAAAGACCTAATTCTTTTGCTAATTCTTTTGTTTTAACAACTTCCTCAACTGAAATTACTTGAGGTATCATTATCCCAAATTTTTTATCCTGAAATTTATTTGCACAATTTAATACTGCCTTTAGTTCTGCTTTTAGTATATCTGGATGTTTTAAACTAAATCTTATTCCATGATCCCCTAACATAGGATTACCTTCTATTTCTACTGCTCCTTGTAATGTTGAGAATTCGTCACTTCTTATGTCTGAAGTTCTTATCCATATTTCTTTAAAAGGAGCTGAAATTTGAGAAATTCCTTTTTCTAACATTTCAGTATATTCTGGTAATTTTTTCTGCTTTTCAAAAGCTAAAGGATGTTTTCCATTTGATGCAATAATTCCTTCTAATCTTAAAAGTCCTATAGATTCTGATTTTGTTTTTGCAGCTCTTTCTTCAGCTCCTGGGAGATCAACTATTACTTTTATTTTTGTTCTTGTTTGTACTATTGGCAAAATTTCAACAGCTTTTCCTTGGCTTAAACCCTCATAAATTAATCCTTTGAAGCCATCAACAGTAACTTCCTGACCTTCTTTAAGAGTTTTTGTTGCATTATCTGTTCCTACAACTGCAGGAATTCCCATTTCTCTGCTTACTATAGCTGCATGACTTGTTAAACCACCTTCATTTGTTATTATTCCAGATGCTTTTTGCATGCTAATTACCATGTCGGGATTTGTCATTTCAGTAACTAAAATATCTCCTTTTCTTACTTTAGTTAAGTCTTCTAAATTATGAATTATTCTTACTTTTCCTGAAGCTATTCCAGGAGAAGCTGCTAAACCAGAAAGTATTGACTTACCCTTAATTTCTTTTTCTTCTTTTTTTACTTTAGTAGTAATTGGTCTTGATTGAACAATGAATATTTCTCCAGATTCTATTGCAAATTCTATATCTTGAGGCATTCCATAATGTGTTTCTATTTTCAGCGCAATGTTTGCAAGTTGTTTTACTTGAGATTCTGTTAAAACTTGTTGTCTCCCTTTATCTTCATTTAAATGAACTTCTTGATTATCTCCTTGTGAGTTTCTTGTTATTGCCATTTTTTTGTAAGCTATTTCTTTATTTGTAATTTCTAATTCTCTTGTAACTTCATAATTATCTGGTTTTATTTTTCCAGAAACTATTCCTTCTCCAAGGCCAAAAACAGCTTCAATAACAACATTATTATTTTCTTTTACAGGATTACTTGAAAAAATAACTCCTGATCTATCAGAATCTACCATTTTTTGCACAACAGCAGCAAGTGCAAATTTTTCTTTTGAAAAACCACGTTTTTTTCTATAATATATTGCTCTTGCAGTAAACAAACTTGCAAAAACCTTTTTTACACTTTCAATTAATTCAGTATTTCCTTTAACATTAAGGTATGATTCTTGTTGACCTGCAAAACTACTTCCTTCCAAATCTTCTGTTGTTGCAGATGAACGAACAGCTACAAATGCTGATTCATTAGAATATTTTAGTATATGTAAAGCATCTTTACCTGCACCCTGGAGAGCATTTTTATCAACATTAAGATTTTCATAAGAATCTGTTATTTCTTCTTTTAGTTCTTGTGGCATTTCTGCTTTTATTATTAATTGTCTTATTTCTTTAGATTTGTCTTCAAGCTCTTTTGTGTTATTGACATCTATAAAATCAATAACAGAATCAATTTTTTCTTTTATCCCTGATTTTTCTATAAAAAATCTGTAAGCATCTGTTGTAACAATAAAAGCAGGTGGTACTGGAAATTTTGAGTTATACATTTCTGCCAGATTAGCTCCTTTTCCTCCAGCAATCATTCCAGAGCTTTTATCTAATTCAGAAAGCCATTTAATAAAATTATTATTAATCATTAAAAACCACCTCTGAGTTTTTTATCCTGGTTCCTTTGCATTTTTACCTCTTTTATTTAATACTATAACAATGAGATATTATAAAGTTTATTATTAATAACTAGTTAGAATAAAATGGAACTTCTAGGCCTTCTTCAATAAGTTTTTTGTAACTTCTTCCTGCAAGATCTTGATGATCTGTAGCCATATAAATATGTGCTGCTTGATGATATAATAAAGCTCTTCTTTCTTTATCTTTTCCATTAAGAGATTCTGCTTCAGTAAAAAGATCATCAGCTACTAATTTCCATAAAACATTGTCTTGAGTCCATGGGTGTTCTGATCGATTTTTTTTATCTTCAAATTTAAATCTAAGTAACCTGAATTCTTCTACTTGAGAGTTTTCTCTCGCTTTAATATTATTAGTCATGTTCAGATATAGAAAAATTAGTGTTTTTAAATCTATCTTCTTGTTATTATTATTAGGGCAATACCACCTATTAAGAAAAATACTCCGAAAAATAATCCTATTGATGTTGCTATTTCTTTTGCCCCTATAACAGCTCCAAGAATACTTGACTTTAAGTTAATTAGTAATAGAAACCCGATTAGTGTATAAAAGACTCCTTGTATATAGTAAAATTTTTTTAAGTCCATATTTAAACAAAGATGTAAGTATTTATAATATTATTGTTTTATTTCTATTATTCTTGATTTACACGGAAGTTTTGATTTAACAGAATTTAAAACTTCTTTAATTAATCTTATTTGTTTATCTCCAGAGGTTTTTAGTCTGAATATTTGCTGGCCAGAGTTTACAATAGCTGCCCTACCAATTATTTTTCCAAATGATTTTTGCATACCTGTCTGCATTCTATCACTTCCAGCTCCAGTAAGCATTTTATTTTCTCTTTGTAGATGGTGTGGATGAACTTTAACTTCAAAATAAAATTGCCCCAATATTTTTTTGTCTAATTCTCTTATGATCGCTTGTCTACATGCTTCAATTGCATTATCTCTCATCTGGATTTTTTCTAAGCTTATTAGACTTACTTCAGTATTAAACTTACCTTCACTATCTGCTTTCTGGTTACCCATACTAAACTTTACAATTTTTTTCTGAGGTACTGTTTTAATAAAACTTTTAGATTTTTTCTTAGAAACTCTTGTATAAGGTCTTGCATATCTTTTTGAATATGAACCTGCTTTTCTTAATGCTACCATATTATTTTGCCTCCACCTCTGTTGTTACTGCTTGTCCTGGTAAACCACGCTCAAAAATAGCTCTAACAAGGCCTTTATTTCCATGAGGACCTGCAATTTTACCATGAATCTTTTTTTTATCTTTTCCAGAAGAAGTCCATATTACTTCTTTACCAACTAGTTTTGCTGCTTCTTCCTTATCTTTTGCTCCAAAATCTAAAAGAAAGTGCCTTGGCTTAAAAGTACGCCTTCCTCTTCTGAACTGAACAACAATTCCTTTAACCATATTATCTATTGAAAATAAGTGTTTAAAAAGCTTTTGAACTCAATGCTTCTTGAATATTCATTTTACTTAGGTCATAGTCCTTTAAATCCATAATTCTTATTTCATCTCCAAATTGCTCAAGAAAAATTGGTTTACACCCTTTTTGTCCCATGTATAATGCAACATGAGTATACTGTCTTCCATTTCTGTTATTTTCACTATCATAATGGCGTATTCCAACTACTGCTCCTGGTTTTATTATTCTTACTTTAACTAAATGTGGGAAACTATGATTATCTGTGGCTAAAGTAAATACACCTTTTTTATTTCTCATTTCCCAAGCATGCGAAGTTGGTAAACTATAATTGAAAATGAAAGATGCTCCTAATCTAACATATCTTGCGCAATAGTCTTTTGGTAAATCTTTTGAATCATAAAAAGGTATTGCTCTTTTTCCATCATCTAAGTCCAATGTTTCTATTCTAGATGGAGAAGGAATTGTTAACATAAAAATACATTTTTATTCAATTTAAAAATCTTTGTTATACTAAATAACTTATTATAGTACTATTTCAAATTTCCCAAGTTCTTTTTCAAGTATTGAGAATATTTTTGGATCTACTTTTAATGGAGTTTTTGATTTTTGGCTTGATAAAGCTTCATTAAACTCCTGAATGGTTGATTTTTCTAATTTATTAGTTATTTTTTTAACTTCTACTCCTTGTAGTAAAAATGTCCCTTTTTCTGTAACTATTAATTCTGCCTGTTTATCTTTGAACATAATTTTCATCCTTGTTTTTTCTAAACTTATTAGGTCAATCCTTTGTGCATAATCCATTAAGTGATTTACAAGTATAGCTCCATCTTTTCTTGCGGTTTCAATTTCTTCTTTAGTTGTTTTTCCTTTTTTAAATTCATGAGAGACCTTTTCAATATCCTTTAAAACTGTTAACATTCTTTGAGGCATTTTCCCTTTTTTCACAAGATTTTTTTCAAATTCTGTAACTAAATCTTTGTGCGATTTTTTTCCAAATAAATGTTCTAATAGCTGGAATACTTCTTTATCTAATTGTTCAACTTTCTTTTTATCAGCAGATTTTTCAATTTGCCCTCTTAGCTGTTTAAGTCTTTTTATATATTCTCCAGACTCTTTCATTAGTTTGTCTATTTCTTCACCTTTTATCTTTGTTAATTTACCATGTTCATATTCTTTGAATAATTTGACTGATTTGTCTAAAGTATCTATATATTTTTTTTCAATTAGTTTTTCTTTTTCTTGAAAAACTTCTCTGAATAATTTAGTTGTTTCTTTTGGTGTTGGTGGTGGCATTCCATAAAGCATTAGTAATGCCTGTGATGGAGTTATAACTCCCCAAAAAATATCTATCATACAGTCAATTAGTCTTCTGTCGACTGTTTTTTCTGTTTTATCTCCCATAGACATAAACATATCAATTGATTCTGGAGAGGGTTTGATTTTACCCATTTTTAATAATAATTTCCATGGTATGAATGTCCCTCTATCATATAATGGAACTCCGTCTCTGATAAATGTGAACATAACAGGATGAGCATCTTTTACAGCTTCCCAGAAATCAGTTAAAAGATAAATCTGAGGTTCTAATTTGTTATTTGTACCTGCAATTGCAGTTGCTTCTGCAATATACTGATATATTATTCCTCTTAACCTTTCTCTTAGTTCTAAACGAGGCATTCTTTTTACATCTGTGTCATCTATTATTATAAACACATCAACATCAGACGTTTTTGTTGCACTTCCCCTTACTAAAGAACCTGCAATTACATAACTTGAGACATATTTTTCAAATTTTCTGATAACTAGATTTTTGTGAATTTCAGCAACTCTTAAAGCTCCTAACAAACCAGTATCATGTAAAGGAAAAGCCATTGCTATTGGAGCTGTTAAATAATGTCTTGAATCCATGTAAAAATTCCATATATCAATAGGAGTTATAATATGAAACCATAATTTTGGCTTTGAACTTTTAGTATATTCTAATATTTCCTTTTTTATTTTTGGAATATTTTTAAATTCTTCTTCAGGAACAATATGTACAATGTGTATTCTTTTTTCTTTTCTTTCTTCTTCAGGAATATCTTCTTCCTCTTCTATTTTTTGGATATATTCTGGAGGTAGAATACCTAAAGCAACTGTAAAAGGAAATTTTTTTGTTATCCAGACCTTTATTTTTTCCAACTCTTTTTTCTGGGCATCCATTTTCTTTTTATCTTCTTCAGAAAGTTGAGGCATATCTTTTTTAGAAATATATTTTTGACTATTAATTTGTTCATTAAGATCTTTTGGAGCATTATTTTCTGTTGCCATTCTATACTTTAAAATATATTTTGTAGTTTATAAATTTAGGTAGAAGTAGCAAAAATAGATGATTTATAAAGGTTTTGAATGACTAAGTGGCTAGACTTTTTTTAACATATTTGTGATGATGTGCTTCTTCAGTTGGTTTTACAACTGCTACATATTTGTTATGGAAGTCAGCTAGTTCAGCAGGTATTGCTTCAACTCTTGGAATTATAAATCTGGCAAATTCTTTTGATAACTTAGTGTTTTGACCACGACTATATGTAAAAAAATCAGGAACTCCAATTATATCTACTAAATATTTTGAAGCTTCTAATGCATCTTCTTCAAATTTCCTTGAATTTTCTTTTTGTTTTGCATCATAATCTTCATCTTGAGTAAACATTGCTTTAAGATATTCATTACCTATTTCTGAAGGATATGAAAAACCAATTTCTATTGCTCCAAATGCAGGATCAGAACTTGGGTCTGGAATAAAAAATCCTCCATTTCTATGAGTAAATTTAATGTCTGGAAAACTTGCAAAGTGCATAAATTCAAACATGCCAGAGTTTACTCTTAAATTTAGCCCTGTCTGAATTTCAAAAGTTGGTCTTGAAATTTTTGGAATTTGTTCTACCAATTGTGATGACACTCTTGATAATCTTTCTAAAGAACCACTCATCATTTCACCATTTAAATTTGGGAAAACATATCCTAACTCAAATGCTGGTGAAAATTTCATTCTAATTAAAAATAAAAATAGTTTTTAAAAATTATTGTGTTAAAAATCAGTGCAATTAAGGAGAACCAGAAACTTTGCCGTTTCTAACTCTACATTTACGACAAACACCCTTAAAGAGCTTACGACATTTTCTACATCCATTTTTTGGCATGAAAAATACAAGAAATTCGGGTATATTAATACTTGCTATTTGGTTTTTTCCAGATTACATTCCTAAAAACTTGAGTAAATCATATACTAGGAAAGCAGGCCAGACAATTGCTTTTAATATTCCTAAAACTCCCATCCAAAAACTATTTGATGTAGAAATATAATAAATTGCAGCCCCTATGAATCCTAGACCATAAACAGCTCCGCCAGTGTGTTTGCCATAATAATAATTTTTATGATGACCACAACATTCACAATCTTTATTTTTCATATTTATCATTGATTTTTTACTCTTTTTCATTTTATCATTAAGACTTTATATTATTTAAATATTTTTAAAATGGCCCGTGGAGGAATCGGACCTCCGCCTTCTCGGTGTAAACGAGAGGGTCTACCATTAGCCTAACGGGCCATAGAATAATATTATCTATATCAAAGTGTTTTTAAATATTAACTTTTTTAGTTTAATAAGCGCGGATGGTTTAATGGTTAGAATATCTCGTTGCCAAGCTTAGGGAACAAAGTTTCCCCGAAGCATCACTCTCCTTAAGGAGATGATGTTGAAAACGCAAAGACGAGGTGACCCGGGTTCGATTCCCGGTCCGCGCATGCTTTTTGACCGGGTGGATGCAGGATAAAAAACCAGCAGGTGGTTTTTATTCCCGGTCCGCGCATGCTTTATTTATTTATTTTGAGATTCTTTGTTTAGAACATGGCGGTACATTGTTAGAATTCTTATTGCTTCTTGTGTAGGTCTCCCTCTTTCTTTATAAGTTATAAGTATAGATCCTCCATCAACAATATAACTAAATTTTTTGGCTAAATGTGAATTGCTTGTTCTATTTAATATTTCTTCAAAATGTTCTTGAAAATCTTTTATAACTTGAGTTTCATCTGCTGGATTTAATCCTTTTAGATGTACTGCAAGTTGTCTTTCTTGTCTTAAATTTGTTGATACTATATCATAACCTGTTTTTTTTGGAGTTCTTAAATCACTAGGAGTTATTTCCATTACTCCTTTTATAGCTCCATCATCTCCTGTTCTTGTTCCATAAGGATTTCCAGCTACTTCATCTTTTGTTCTTGGCTTATAATTTACAACACTATCTTCAACAGTTCTTCTTGCCCTTATTCCTTTAGTTGCTTTTAACCTTTCTATCATTTCTTGTTCTGCATCTATTGGTATAGCTTTGACACTTTTAGGACCTTTTGAATCAATTATTTTTATTACATATTCATCAATTATTCCTTTTCTTATTCCATAGTATAAACTAGCTTCACTTAATCCTGTTTCTTTTGCTATTTCTCTGATTGTAGTATATTTTTTACCTTCCATAAGAGATTTTATTCCTTCTAACTCTGTTGCAGAAATTCTTCCGTTTTCTTCTTTTCCGATTAATCTATGAGAAATAAAAGAATTTATAGCTCCTCTTTTACCAAATAATTCAGGATATATTTTCATAGCTTCTCTTATTAGAATACTTTCTCCTGGTAAGTATTTTCTTTCTTCTTGAGTAGGTTTTCTTGTGTATTTTCTTTTTACTCTTTTTTCTTCTGGAGCAGGTAAACCTTTAACACTTTCTTTTTGTGAAGTGTTTTCTATAAATGGAAGTAATATACTTACATTAGGTTTTTTTCCAGTTTCAAGACTAGTTACAAAACCTTCAAGACCTCTTTGAATCATTCTAAAATGCTCTACAGAACTTTTTATTGCATCTAAAGCTTTTTTATCACCTTGAGCTAAAGCTTGTTCATATAGAAAATTTATACCCATAATTTGTGGCCCTAAATTGCTTAGATCAAATGAAGAAGTAATATTATCTACATATGTTTCTGACACATCTGCTAACCCTGTACTGTCAGAATTTTTTCTCATTTAATTATTAGATTAATTCTTTTTTAAGTTTTTATTTACTACAATATTCATTTTAAACTGCTTCTTTTACAAACTCAGCAGCTATTTCAGGATAAAATAATTTTATGTAATTACCTATTGTTAATAAAAGAGGCCTTTCATATTGCCTTATTCTTTCCCTTGATAATGTAAATCTTTTTCCTAATTGCTCAAGAGTTTCTTCTTGTATGAATCTACCAACAATTATTTCTTTATCTCTTTCTGGAAGTATACCTAATGCATTTTCTAGTACTTCATTTAAATCTAACTCTCTGAAATGGGCCTGTCTTTTTTCTTCTCCAGCTCTATCTGGAATTAAATATGAAAGGTCTGAATCTTCGTCTCCAATTGTTGCATTTAAAGATATTTTTCCAAGTCTTCTTCTTTCTATTAACAGTTTTCTTATTATTTCTATAGACTCTCCAGTTAGTTCAGCAAGTTCTTCTTCGCCCAATTTTTTCCCTTTTTCATGCTCATATTGTAATATTTTTTTCTCAAGCCTCATTATTTCACTTAATAAATAAACTGGAACTCTGTATGAACCTCTAACACTAATATCATTGGCTATTCCTCTTGTTATTGATTGTCTTATCCAGTAATAAGCATAAGTTGAAAATGTGCAGTTAAATGCAGGATCAAATCTTTTTACTGCTTTCATTAAACCAAGTGTTCCTTCTTGTGCTAAGTCTAGAAAATCTTCTTGATCAAGTCTTCCTGTTGGCTCTCTTCTTACTGCATATCTTCTTGCAATATTTGCAGCCATACGCAAGTTGTGCACAATCATCTTTTCTTCTGCATTTTTGTCACCATTTTTTATTCTTAATGCTAAATCTATTTCTTGATCAGTTGTTAGAATTTGATACTTATTAATGGTATTGTAATATCTACTTACTCCATCATGCCCATTTCTTGAAACCATTATTTATTAATCTCTAGAAAATAGTATTTAAAGATTGTTGATATATACAATTCTAGTTTTCTCATTTTTTTTATTTATAACAATTCTTAAATATAGTAAACAACTTTATTTTTGATGAAATCCGGAACAGCTAGAGATTTAATGTATACTTGTTTTGGAGGTGCTGTTTTAGGAGGAATTAGTTCTACCTTTTTAATAGATTACACTCTTCCCGGAGCTGTATTTTTAGCTTTTGCATCTTTATCTTCGGCAGGAGCAGGTTTTTACTTTAGAAGTATTAAAGATAGAGAAGAGATCAAGGAGAGAAATTATGCTTTAAGTCATAGTTTAGAAGATATTACTCGAGACATTCAATATACTCCAGTTGGAAGAGGAAAAAGGCTTAAAGCTAAACTAAGATAAGTTTAATATATTAAAATTATTTAAGAGAACAGCAATTAGTAATAATAAACCTCCAATAATAAACTCAATTATTCCCCATTTTTTAAATTTGGAATTATTTTTTATAAAATAAGAAAAAATATTTTTAGCTGATTTTGAAAATACTGCTATAAAAAATCCTTCAACCAAAGTTAATACTGCTATTGTTCCTAAAATTATACTTATTACACTTTCTACCATTTATCCTATTTGTTTATTTTAATTTATTAAATTTTATTTACATTTCATCTTTACAAGATTCACAAATCATTCTTCCATCAATACCTGATAAAATATCAAAGTTACCACATTCTTCGCAAATATTTTCATGAAATGTTCCTTTTGTGGCTGATTCACTTTTTTTCATTTTTTCAGATTCTTCTCTTATTCTCTCAAATTCTCTATTTTCTTCAAAAACTTCCGGTATAAATTTAACAATATCTTTCAATGTAACATAACCAACTATTTTTTTATTATTAACAACTGGAAGTCTTCTTAGCTTTTTCTTGTTCATTTTTTCTAAAGCTTGATGAATTGTAGCTTCTGGAGAAATTGTAACCAATTTTCTTGTTAAAACATCTTTAGCTTTTATTTCTTTTAACTTATCTGGTTTTTTTGTCATAGCCCAAACAAGGTCTTTTTCAGTTATTATTCCATGCAGTTTATCATTTTCTTTAACAACTAAACTCCCAACTCTTTTTTTCATCATTTTTTTAGCACATTCAAATACACTAGAATCAGGATTTATATGAACAAAGTCACGAGTCATTACATCTCCTACTCTTATTCTTTCAACCATATATAATATAATACCTTTCTCTTTAAATAATCTTCGTATTTCATTCAATTTTGTGTTAAATTTATTTTATTTTAGTATATAAATCTTTAAATTTACCCGTTATTTTTGTTTTAAATGAGGTGTAAAAAAGTAGTAATATGAATGATAAACAACCTGTTTATGTTTTGCCTGAGAATGTGCAAAGAATGATTGGTCAGGATGCTCAGAGAAATAATATTCTTGCAGCAAGAATTATAGCTGATACTATTAAGACAACTTTAGGGCCTAAGGGAATGGATAAGATGCTTGTTGATTCTGGAGGAGATATTGTTATTACAAATGATGGAGTTACTATTCTTGAAAAAATGGAGATTGAACATCCTGTTGCTAAAATGATGGTTGAAATAGCTAAAACTCAGGAAGATGAAGTTGGGGATGGAACAACTACTGCTGTTATGATTGCAGGTAAACTATTAGAGAATGCTGAGAACCTGCTTGACAAAAAGATACACCCAACTGTTATAACTAAAGGTTATCAAATGGCTTCTGAACAATCTTTAAGTATTTTAAAAGAGATTGCATCAAGGATAACAACAGATGATACAAATTCTTTAAAACAAATAGCAATGACTTCTATGACTGGAAAAGGAGTTGAGTCTTCAAAAGAAAAATTTGCTGAGATTGTTGTAAATGCAGTTAAACAAATTGAAGATTATGGTAAAATAAATTTGGATAATATTAAAATAGAAAAAGTTAAAGGAGATAGTATAAAAGATACTTCACTTATTTCGGGAGTTGTACTTAATTCTGAAAAACTTAACATAGAAATGCCCAAAATTATAGAAAATGCAAAAATTGCTATAATTGATTTTTCTTTAGAGTTAAAAAGCCCTGAAATAGAAACTAAAATTAATATTTCTACACCTGAGCAATTACAAGGATTTATTGATTCAGAGGAGAGAGCTTTAAAAGAGATGATACAAATTGTAAGAAATACAGGTGCAAATGTCGTTTTTTGTCAAAAAGGTATTGATGATGTAGCTCAATATTATTTAACAAAAGCATCTGTTTATGCTTGTAGAAGAATATCTAGGAGTGATATAGAAAAACTTTCAATGGCTACAGGGGCAAGAATTGTAAGTAATTTAAATGAGTTGAGTTCAGATGATCTTGGAAGTGCTAAAAGAGTTGAAGAGATGATTACTGGAGAGAAGAAAATGACTTATGTTAGTGGTTGTATAAATCCTAAGGCAATTACTATAATAATAAGAGGTGGTAGTGATCATGTTCTTGATGAAGTGGAAAGAGGTATTAGGGATAGTTTAGGAGATGTTTCAGCTGTTTTGAAAGATGGGATGGTTGTTGCAGGTGGAGGTGCTGTTGAAATTGAATTAGCCAAAAGATTAAGAGAATTTTCTCAAAGTCTTCCTGGAAGAGAACAGTTGGCAGTTGAAGAATTTGCAAATGCTCTTGAAAGTATTCCTATTGCTTTGTCTGAAAATGCAGGTTTAGACCCTATAGATATCTTAACTGAACTAAAAGCAGCTCATGAATCAGTTTCTGGTAACGGAAAAAATTTTGGGCTTAATTTATTTAATAATAAAATTGAAGATACTTTCAAAGCAGGTATAATTGAACCTCTAAAAGTAAAAACTCAGGCAATTTCTTCTTCTACAGAAGTTGCTACAATGATACTTAGAATAGATGATGTTATTGCTGCTAATACAAAAAAACATCCATACTCTGACAGGAATTTACCTAACAAAGGATTTGATTTTGGTTAGAATCCAAAGGTTTCCAAACCATAATTTTAAATATCTAATTTCTTTCAATTATTCATGGCTGAGAAGGATAAGATAATAACTGAAAAAGTGAAGAGATCTGGAATATTTAATTTTAAAGAGGTATATCAGTTTGTTTATAGATGGTTTGTTGATGAAGGGTATGATGTTGAAGAGCAGAAATATGTAGAAACTGTTTCTGGAGATTCTAAAGATATAGAGATTGCCTGGTCTGCAACTAAGAAAGTTTCTGATTATTTTAAAAATGAAATTAAATCTACTTGGAGAATTATTGGTATGACTGATATAGAAGTAGAAAGAGATGGTAAAAAAATTAAGGCAAATAAAGGTAGTTTTGAAGTAAAGTTTTCTGGAACTTTGATAAAAGATTATGAAGGTTCTTGGGAAAAAGCTCCTATGATGAAGTTCCTAAGAGGAGTTTATGATAGGTATGTTATTGAAGCTAGAGTTAAGGAAAGAGAGGGAAAAATAATTGCAGATGTTGAAGAGATTTTAGAACAGGTTAAAGCTTTCTTAACTATAGAAGGAATGAAGTAATAGTGTATTCATTGAATAGTTTTAATTTTATCATCAAAATGTTTATATATCTATTCCAATTTAGCTAGTTTATGGTAATAAAAAAAGGGTTGGTTATAGTATTTGCATTTTTATTTCTATTTAGTCTGGTTTCTGCTTTTAATGTTCAAACTGACCCTGTAAGAGGCACTATAATTAATGATAATAATGTTCCAGGAGTTATTCATTTTAAGATAACAAGCACAAATGAATCTGGGAATTATGAAATATACACAACAGAAAGATTTCAAATAATGCCTAGGGAATTTACAATATTAAACAAACAAACTGTTGAAATAGATGTTAATTTTTTACCAACAGATGCTATGAGGAAAAATACTGGATATGTCAAGATACCTTATAATATTAGGAAGGTCGGAACAAATGATGTTCAAAAAGGAGAGGTTTATTTGAAGCTAGTTAATTTTAATGAAGCTTTTGCTATTAAAGGAGATCCGTTGATACTAGAATCTAAAGATATTATAATTAATTTTTATAATGTTGAAGATGTAGGCTATGAAAATGTTCACTTAAAAGTTTCTGGATCTTTTTTTAATAGTTTTGAAAAAGATGTTTCTTTAAATCCTTATGAAATTGAAAAATTTAGTATTCCTGTTAATCAAGACCAATTAAGAAAACTTGTTTTTGGAGAGTATACTATTAATAGTGAGGTAACTCTTAATGGTCAGACAGAAGATATTAATGGAAAAGTTAAATTACTTGAAAAATCCGGGATAGATGCAAGCCAGTATACTGAAGGAATAATTGTAAGAAAACTTAATGTTGAAAGAAAAAATGAGGGGAATGTTCCAACTATATCTGAAATACAAATAAAGAAAAATATAATATCGAGACTTTTTACAACTTTTTCTATTGAACCGCAAAGAGTTGAAAGAAAAGGTTTTTCTGTTTATTACTATTGGCAAAAGGAATTACAGCCTGATGAGTCTCTTAAAGTAAAAGCAACAACAAATTTACTATTTCCATTTTTACTTATTATTGCAGTTGTTATAATAGGTTATTTGTCTAATCTTTATTTTTCTACAAATCTTAATGTAAGAAAACAAGTTCAGTTTGTTAAAACTCATGGTGGAGAGTTTGCTCTTAAAGTTACGCTAAGAATTAGTTCTAAGAAATTTATGGATAATGTAACTCTTTATGACAGACTTCCTGCAATGGCTCATTTATATGAAAAATATGGACAGACTCCTAGTAAAGTAGAGCATGGAAGACTTACATGGAATATAGGAAAACTTGGTCAGGGAGAAGAAAGAATTTTTTCATATATTATATATTCTAAATTAAAAGTTATTGGAAAGTTTGAACTACCTAGAGCTACTGCTGTTTATAATGTGAATGGTAAAATACATGAGTCAATATCTAATAAAGTATTATTTATTCATGAACCATTGTCTACTAGGGATTAGCATCTTTAAATAAGAATACTTGACGAATAGAATTCATTGTTATAACTGGAATGTAATATTGAGCATCTTGAGGGTAATATATTTCTTTTTCACTGTTATATGGACATCTACATACAGGTTCAGGTATTAGTGAACACGAAATTACTCTTCCTCCATTATTTCCTGTTGTTAGAGATAGTATCTCTTCTTCATTTTCATGATATTCTTCTATAGATGAAACTTGTATTGGTATTTCTTCACCATCAACAACCCATATTAGCTGTCTTAATTTTTCTCTGCATGTTTCCATTTTGTTTTTTACTTATAGAATATATATAAATGTTTATATCGGATAAGTTTATAAAACCTTAATCTATGAATTATTATCAGACTTAGGTGCAGATGAGTCTAAAGTTATTCTCTTCTGTTTTTAATAAGTTTGATAAATCAAAACCCTCCGTAGCTCAGTGGTTAGAGCGCCTGGCTGTAGAATTTAGGGTGGATTTTCCATAAGGAAATAAGATGAAACCTGACTAGCCATAGAAACGTAAGTTTTTTGGGTACAGAACCCGGGAGATCCCCAGTTCGACTCTGGGCGGGGGGATTTTTCTTTTTTTTAGAATAAAAAGAAATTCATCAAAATTTTCTAAAAATTTTTATTTACATAGTTCTATATTTGCAGTATCACATTTTTCTTGGCAGCAAAAAGTCAGAACATCGGACACGTCCCCACTTAACTCTCCACCTACAATCATATATGCTCCAGACTCATCAACACCATTTCTATTAGGGTCTGTCGGAATCTTTCCCATATAAAACCCTCCAATATTGTTAGGACCGATTCTAAGAGTGCAGTCACTTGAATCGGTACCAAGTTTAAGAGAATATTTCTTATTATTAGTCACATCAAAGTTTACTGTAGTCTGAATTGTCTTATCCCTATAATTTCCATCAGCATTTTTCGTGCAATCTCTATAAACATTAATTATATCTAAAGAGTTAACTTTAACTTTTTGTAGTTCATTAGTATAATTCTTTATAAAAAAGAAACCTACTATACCAATAACTAATACGAAAACAATAATTACTCCAATCATAACCCCTTTATTCATCTTAAGAACAATCTTTATGGCTATAAAAATCTAACGATTAGTGATAGTTCTGTATAGAACACTTTCATTCAGGTTAGGGTGGGATGAAACTAAGCTTTTTAGCAAACTTTTTAATGTTTGACTTCTTTTTTAATTAATGGAATTAAAAGAGGTTAAAAGTTTTCTTGAGAAACTTAATCAAGATGAAGTTAGTTTTGATCCACATTTTTATAAAAGACTTGGAGAAAGACCAATAAGCGAGAGTATGGTCAGAAGCTTTTTATCACAAATCGATAAGTTAGAGAAGATTGAACAAGGAAAAGGTGAAAGATTTAAGTTATGGTTTAAGATGAGCAGGAAATATTCATTAGTTTTGATAATCGAGATTGACGTTTCAAAAGGTTTAAAAGTTGTGAGTGCTTGGAATAGTGATAGAAAATGGCAAGACAAATTAAAACAATAGACTATGACTCTGATAATGATATTTTCTTTATTTCTAATGGAGATAAAGTAAAAGCATCTATAGATATTGGAGATTTTATCCTTGATGTCAGTCATGATAATTTAGTTTGCGGTATAGAAATAATGGATGCAAGTGAGAATTTGGGAGTTTCTAAGAGTGTATTAAGTAATATTCATAATATCAAGATGTCTGTTACATATAAGACTAACCATGCTTATGTTTTACTTGTAATGACTTTTAAGAAAGAAGATAAAGAAGTTAATGTGCCTATACCTTTAACTTTAGATTTAGGGCATAAAACTCCTAGAAAGGATGTTTTAGTATACAATTAAACTATCTCCAGAATTGAACACTTTTATTCAGGTTAGGATGATTTATAGTTATAAAATGAACTTAATCTTTCAGAAACTAAATGCAAGCAAGTTTAGAAGAGAAATACATTTATCTGAAGAAGAAAAGAATTTTGTTAGAGATAAAGGTTTAGGTAAAATTATTGAAGATGCCTATAATTTTCTTGATAAAAATATTAGAATAAAAAAAGATAATGATGGTAAACAAACTCCTTGGAAAGGGCACCCTGTTTTTGTTGCACAACATGCAACAGCTACTTGTTGTAGAAAGTGTATTAAAAAATGGTATAAAATTCCAGAAAATAAAAATTTAGACGATAAAGAAGTTAAATTTTTTATTGAAATTATATTAGAATGGATTGATAAAGAAATTAATAATTAGCTTTATTTACTTATTCTCGAGAATAAAAAACTTTAAAAACAAGGTATTTCTAAGAGGAGTAAATAAAAAAGAGGACATTGACTGTTTTATGAAAGAAAACAAGCAGAACCAACTTGGAGAGGATGAAGATTTAGCTCTTCTTAAAGAGCCTATTGAAGATGTAGATTTCTTTGAGATGGACGAGATAGATGAAGATTTAGAGTAGTTTTTTCTTTTTTCTTTTTTTTTCATAATATATATAAACCAATTAAATCTCTGATTTTTATGCTAATAGGATTAGTAGGTAGGCCTAATGCTGGCAAAAGTACTTTTTTCAAAGCTGCAACTCTTTCAGATGTTTTAATAGCAAATTATCCATTTGCTACAATAAAAGCTAATAGGGGAATTGCATATATTAAGATTAAAGATCTTGCAAGAGATTTTGGAAAGATAAGTAATCCTAGAGAAGGATTTGTAAAAGATATATGGAGATTTGTTCCATTTGAATTAATGGATGTTGCAGGATTAGTTGAGGGAGCTAGTGAGGGTAAGGGTCTTGGTAATGAATTTTTGAATGATTTAGCTGGAGCAGATGCTTTTATTCATGTTGTTGATATGTCTGGAGAAAGTGATGGTGAGGGTAAGCCTGCTGAAAATTATTACCCTGGAGATGATATTAAAATAATAGAAAGAGAATTAGACTTATGGTACTTAGGTATTTTAAAAAAAGCCTGGAAAAATTTTTCTAAAAAATTAGAAGTTGAAAAAGGAAATTTTGCACAAGATGTATCAAAGCAATTTTCTGGATTAAAAGTAACTGAGGATGATGTAAAATCAGTTATTAGAAAATCTAAACTTAATTTTTCTAGTCCAAGTAAATGGTCTGAAGAAGAGTTATTTGAATTTGCAAAAATATTAAGAAAAGAAACTAAAAAAATGATAATAGCAGCTAATAAAGTTGATAGACCGAATGGTAAGGAAAATTATGAAAAAGTAAAAGAAGAATTTGATTATCCTATTGTACCTTGTTTTGCAGAAGGAGAACTTGCACTAAGAGAAGCTGATAAACATGGTTTAATAGATTATATTCCAGGAGATAATGATTTTAAAGTAATAAAAGATTTAAGTGATAAACAAAAATTGGCTTTGGAAAATATTAAAAAAATATTAAAAGATTTTGGAAGTACTGGAGTACAAGAAATTCTTAATAATATTATTTTAGATATTTTGGATTATATAGCTATTTATCCAGCAGGATCTAAACTTTCTGATAGTAAAGGAAATGTACTTCCAGATTGTTTTTTAATGCCTCCAAGTTCTACAGCTTTAGATTTTGCTTATAGGTTACATAGTGATATTGGTAAAAATTTTGTTAAAGCTATCCATATTAAGACAAAACAAGCTGTTGGAAAAGATTACAAATTGAAACACATGGATGGCCTTGAAATTATGACAAAATAAAAAATAAGAAAATAGGTGATTAAATTGAGAATTGAACTTTCAAAACATGCAGAACAAAGAATGATTGAAAGAGATATAAAATTTGAATATATCCAACAAACAATTGAATTTCCAGATTATACTATTAAAAATAATGGCAAAACTGAAGCTTATAAAAATCTGGGAAATAAAACTTTAAAAGTAGTATACATTAGTGAGCATAATTTTATAAATGTTGTAACAGTTATATGGAAATGAGAATTGAAATAGATAAAGAAATAGATGCAGCATATATTTATTTTAAAGAGATTTCTCCTGGAGAAGTTAAAAAAACAATCTCCTTAAATGAGTCTATAAATGTTGATTTAGATAAAGATGGTAAAACTATTGGTATTGAGATTTTAGATGCGAGTAAAAATCTTCCTATCTCTGCCCTTAAGTCTTTAAAAGTTAGTAATTAAATGTTTATTCTGAATTAGTGTTTCAAATGATAATTAAAATAAAAGTGAAAACAACCTCTGGGAAACAGGAGATTGTCAAAATTGATGAAGATGAATATAATGTTTATTTGAAGTCCCCACCAGAAAATAATAAGGCTAATTTAGAGCTTATAGGATTAATAGCGAAGTATTTTAATACTAATCATCACAATATAAGAATAAAGAGAGGGTTAAAATCTAGAGACAAGATTTTAGAAATTTTATGAAATCAGATGTTATTGTTAAGGTTAAAACTGGGAGTACAAAGAAAAGTATAGAACATTTTGGTGAAAATAGATACCTCATAAAAACTGAGTCTGTTGACAATGACTTGGTGAATAAAGATGTTTTATTTATGATTTCAAAGTATATGGGTCTTCCACCAAATAAATTTGGTTTTAAGTCTGGAATTAATAGTGAAGATAAAGTTTTACAAATAATTTAGAATGGGAATAAAATATGAGTTTGATCAGGGTTTACAAAATGAGGTCGAAGATATATCTAAAAATCTTTTCCCACATGTTAAATTAGATAGGATAAAATGTTTTAGAAGCTATGGTAGTTCATCTAGAAATACAATAGCAAGATGTCATGCTTTAGGTAAATTATTGCAAATGGCTATAGGTGTAAAAGGGTGGTATGCAATTGAATTTTTACATGAGAATTTTGAAAAGCTTCCTCAAGAAGAAAAAACTAAAGTTATGATACATGAATTAATGCATATTCCTAAGACATTTGGAGGAGGATTTAGGCATCATGATTATGTTTGTGATAAAAACATAGATATATTTCATAAGCAATATAAAAATATAAAACAAGGTAATTTACAAAATGGCGACAGAAAGCTTAAAGATTTATTTAGATGGTAAAGAGATAGTTATTAAAGACACTCTTAAAGCAAATCAGTTCATGAAACTTACAGGGCTGATGTTTTCTATAAGAGAAAGAGCTTTGCCAATACTATTTGAGACAAAAAATCCTTTGAGTATTCACTCATTTTTTGTATTTTATGAATTTTTAGCTGTGTGGTTAGATGATAAAGATAATGTTGTCGATTATAGGATAGTTAGACCATTTTCTATTCGAGAAATGGCTGAAAAAGAATTTTCTAAAATACTTGAAATACCACTAAACCGACGATACTACGATGTAGTGAATTTTATCGTCGGAGAAAGATTTAAAAACAAATAATTACTTAGATATGTATCATTGTGCAAAAAGGAGGTAAAAAAAATGGGAACAATTCTTGTAAAGAATGTTATTAAGAGAAAGCCTGGATATCTTTACTACGTTGACGGAAAGGGAAATGTATGTGAAGCTAAAATGGCTAGAGGCGGTAGAAAAAAGAAAGCTGCTAAGAAAAAGAAAAGAAGATAATTTTTTTCTTTTCTAACGTAATTTTTATTTTTTTCAAGAGCTTTTTATTTTGCTCTTTACTTTATTTTTTTCATTAATTTTAAATATTGATTCATTATTGTTAATTTATGATATTAGGAATTGAATCAACTGCACATACATTTGGAATTGGTATAGTTGATAAAGGAAAAATACTATCCAATGTTAAAGATACTTATACGACTGAACGAGGAGGAATAATTCCCCTTGATGCTGCAAAACATCACCATGATTTTTCTGAGATTATTTTAAGTAAAGCCTTGGTTGATGCTGGAATAACTTTAAAAGATATTAAGGCAATTGCATTTTCTCAAGGTCCTGGACTTTCTCCATGTTTGCTTGAAGGAATTAGATTTGCAAAAAAATTATCTAAAGAATTAAATATTTCTTTAATTCCTGTTAATCATTGTGTTGCTCATTTAGAGATTGGAAAAATAACTGGGGCAAAAGACCCTGTTTTACTTTATGCATCTGGAGCTAATACTCAGATAATTGCTTATGCTTCTGGTAAGTATAGAGTTTTTGGAGAGACTTTGGATATTGGTATTGGAAATTTTATTGATACATTTGCAAGACAAGCAGGTTTAGGATTCCCAGGGGGACCTAAAATTGCAAAAATAGTTGAAGATGCTAAAAATCCTCAGTACATAGAATTACCTTATTCAATGAAAGGAATGGATGTAAGCTTTTCTGGTTTACAAACTAAGCTAAATCAAATGTATAATTCTAAGAAATATAAATTGGAAGATTTATCTTATAGTTTACAAGAAACTGTATTTGCAATGTTAATAGAAGCTAGCGAGAGAGCTTTAGCACATACTGGTAAAAAAGAATTAGTATTAGGTGGAGGAGTTGCTTGTAATAAAAGACTTCAGGAAATGGCTAAAATAATGTGTAAAGAAAGAGGATGCAAATTTTTTGTACCTGAAAATTCTTTATTAGTTGATAATGGGGCTATGATAGCTTATACCGGAGAGATTTTATTTAAGGTAGGAATTAAAATATCTCCAAAGAGTAAAGAGTTTGATAATATTGATATTCAACCTAGACAAAGAACAGATGATGTTGAAGTTAATTGGAGATAAAAAGATTTAAAATAATATCCTTTTATATAACTGGATCATAACCACCTTCACTAAAGGGATTACATCTTAATAGTCTGGTTATTGCTTTTACACTTCCTTTAACTTCACCATATTTTTCTATAGCACCACGAGCATATTCTGAGCAGGAAGGTGTATACTTACATATTCTTTCTACTCCTAGCCTTCTTTTTACTTCTGGCGAAATAACCTTTTGATATGTTCTAATTTTTTCGAGTAAAAAACCCTCATCCTCACCTCCACTTTCTAAATTATCTTCTAATCTTGGAATATCATCGCTTATCTCACGATTGTGTGAGCATGATTTTCTTCCTTGAGATTTACCTACTTGATATGCTACAACTGCTGCTGTTGCACCTGTAGCTAAACAGCAACAAGCATCTGTATCATTATTGTTTCCCATAAAAAAGTTATAATATTCCCTTTTAAAAACTTTTCTATAATTAATTTAATAAAAACATTTAAAAAGCCGTTTTATGATTAGTTTATAACCGATGAGGTAAAACTAAACTTACGGAGGTCCAATATGGATTTCTATACAATTGTTGAAAAAGTAAGAAAAACAGGAAAAATTGAAAAAGGAACTAACGAAGTTACAAAAGCTGTAGAGAGAGGAACTGCTAAATTAGTAGTTGCTGCTAGCGATGTTGACCCTAAGGAAATTATACAACATCTAAAAATTTTGTGCAATGAAAAAGGCATAAAATATGGTGAAGTTGATAGTAAGAAAAAATTAGGAATTTCTGTAGGATTGCCAGTAGCTTGTTCAAGTATTGCTGTTCTTGAAACAGGAGATGCTGAAAAAGATATAGCAGCTTTAAAGTAATAGAAAATTAAAATGAATTTTTCAAATAGGGAAAGTATTGAAAGAGAAGTTAAACAAACAATAGCTGATTGCCTTAAAGTTGAATCAAGCTCATTAAAAGATAGAAACACTTTTGACTCATTAGGAGTTGAGTCTTTGACATTTACAGAAATAGCACTTTGTTTAGAGGATAAGTATTCATTTGGAGATGAAGATGTAAGAGCTTTACGTACTGAAGCTGTGCTTGATAAAAAACAATTATTTGAATATTTAACAGTTGGAAAATTTGTTGATTATATTAATTCAAAATATGAAACAGAGGCTTTAGCTTATACATAAAATGGAAACACAAACTGCACATCGTAAACTAGTAAAATCTGGAGGAGGAGTTAGAGATAGAAGTTATAAGATGAAATTAGCAGTTCAAGGATTTAGAGGTGGACGTGCTTATCTAGGAAGAGTTACTTTTTTTGACGGATCATCTTTAACTTTTAATAATTTAAGATATATTGGAGAAAGAAATAAAACATCTGAAGAAATTCCAAATCATGGTTATTATACAGATGGTGGAACACAAGTTCATTTAAGAGATGTAAAAAATATTTATTTAACAGATAGTACTGGAATTGAAAGTAGGTTATCTTTAACAGGACGTGCTTAAAATGGCAGATCAAAAACCTCAACAACAAAAAAAAGAAAGAATGTCTTTAAGTAGTGATCAGCCTGCTCCTGCAATTGTTGAATCTATTGTTGGAAGAACAGGGTTTAGAGGAGAGGTAACTCAGGTTAAGGTTAAAGTTCTTGAAGGAAAAAATAGAGGAAGATCAATGAGAAGAAATGTTAAAGGTCCTGTAAGAATTAAAGATACTTTAATGTTAAGGGAAACTGAAATTGAAGCTAGAAAAATAAGAAGTAAAGTTACAAAGGGGACTTATACTTAAAATGGTAAATAATAAAAGTAGAAGTAATGGTAGAAATAGAGTCAATATAGAAAATTGGAGAGCACTAGAGCAGGAAGAAATACTAAATATCGCTGGATTAATTGCTAGTGCAGGACATAAACTTGAAATACCATTTAGTAAGTTGAGGCTTAGAAATGGCGAAATTGGATTTGATTTAAGAACAGTAGATAGTTCTAGAGGATATGTTTTATTGCGTGGAGAAACTCACTTAGAAGTTTCTGATCATTTAGCTAGAGTAAAACATGCTTATACTTTCTATGGATATTTACCAATTTCAGAAGTTGTAAAGGGAACACCTTATGGTGAAGATGGTGTGACTGGAGATTTCTTTGCTTTGATGAAATGGAGGGTTGCTTAAATGAGAGAAGATATAGTTATAGGATCAATTAATCCACATGGTGAAATTCAAGATTGGGAATTACCTAAAACAGATTTTTTAATTCATTATTTAAGCACATTTAGAGAGCATTTTTCTCAATACACTTTTCCGTATACAGAAGTTATTGGAAAAATGCAAAGTGATGGAACTTTTAGTGAAGATAAAAGAGCAAGATTAAATTCAATGAAACAGATTGCACATGAATTAGGATGTAGGGTTGTTGTTTTTCAACATCCGCCTGAATTATTTGAAGATAGTAATCCTCTTTATAGTGTTAAGGTATATAAAACTAGAAATGTTAAGAGAGCTAGTATAGGAGGAGTTGGGAACTAAAATGCCACAATGTTCATTTTGTAAAAAGAATTATGATATTCCAAGAGGACTAACTTATGTATTGGATAACGGAGAGATTCTTTATTTTTGTTCTAGTAAATGCAGAAAGAACCATAATCTTGGGAGAAGACCTGAGAAAGTTAATTGGATAAAAAAACAGGATAAAAAAGAAATTGTTGAAGAAAAGAAGTAATAATTTTTAAATCAGTATTCTCTTTAGTTATATGGTAAAAAGGGGTTTGTCTTTAATTTTAATTATTAGCTTTATGCTTGTCTTTAGTTTATTTAGTTTTCAATTGATAAGTGCCCAGTATATCTCTGGAGATATTTATCTGAATGATAAAGGAGAAGCAAGTTTTTATGTAGATAGCGATAAGAGCTTAGATACTGAAGGACTAATTTTCAACAATAATCAGATATCTGGAAAAACTGAATTGTTATCTAATAAAATTGATGGAATTTGGTATTTCACAATAAAATCTGGGAATTATAAAACTATCCTATTAGATATTCATCTACCTAAAAATGTTAAGTCTATTAATTCTATTCAAGGAAATAGTTATTTAGTTGATATAGATAATAAGGTAGTAAGTTTTATAGATAATGATAATAAATTAGATTTTGAAGTCTCTTATAAATTAAATAAAACAAGCTATTGGGGTTATTTTTATTTTTTTATTATTCTTATTATAATAATTTGTATCTTATTATTTATTATTAAAAGATATTTTAAAAAAAGTGAAAAAAATAAAAGATTGAAATATATAATGCCTTTAGTTGGAGATAATGAAGAAAAGATAATTTCTTTGCTTATGAAAGGGCAGATGAGGCAAAAAGAGATAAGAAAAAAGCTTGGTATTCCCAAAGCTTCTTTTTCAAGATATTTAATTAATTTAGAGAAGAAAAAATTAATATTAAGAGAAGGAGAGGGGAAGAATAAAATTGTAAGGTTAAAATGATTAAGATTTGTGGTATTAATAGGTTCCAGATAGTTCCAGGTAAAATAGATATATTAATTTATTTGAATAGTTTTAATCTAAATGCTAGGAGGTTACCAAATAGCCGAAATTTATAAAATGAAAACGCAAAAAATGAAAATGAAAACAATAATGTCTTTTGTATTATCTATGGTGATAATACTTTCATTATTTAGCTTAGCTTATGCAGAGTCTGGGTCAAGTGAAGATAATAAATCTCCTCAAAAAGAGTTTGTTTCTTTGTCTTTAACTCCAGAGAAAAATATAGCTAAACTTGGTCAAGAAGTAGAATATACTTTATTGATTAAAGATTTACATGAAGCTGTTGCTTGTATTCCTGAAAATCTTGATTGTGGAACTTATAAATATGACTTGGATTTAAGTTCAAAAAATCTTAAAGGAAGATTTGAACTTAATGGAAAAGAAGTAAATCAAGTTTTATTAAAATCAGGAGAATCTGAAAAAGTTAGTGTTTTAGTAAAGACTGAAAGTGTCGGTTCAAGTCCTTTTATTGTTAATGTAAGATATAAAACAACTCAAACTATATATGATAGTAGTGAAGAAAAAACAAGTTTTAACTCTTATGTAAAAGGAATACTTCTTGTTTTAGGTGAGGGAAGTGATTCTGATAATAATGGAAATGATGATGAAGATAGTCCAACTGAAAAACCTAATATAAAACCAAGTGAATCTGAAGGTGAAAGTGGATTTTATCAAGATTCTTCTTTCTTTATGGGGCAAGGATTTGCTTTGAATGATGATGAATCTCAGGGAAAATATATAGACTTAAGAATTTTAAATAAAGATAATAAACTAGAAGGAAAATTTGTAGTCTCAAATAGCCCTTTAAAAATTGATGGAAATCTTGATGGAAATAATGTAAGTTTTAAATTGTTCTATCCTGATTCAGATGAAAGTGTCGGAGTTTTTAATGGAGAGTTCAAGAAATTTGATGATTTTCTTCTTTTAAGAGGAAATTTAGAATTTAAAGGAGAAACTTATAAATTAACTGCAACTTCAACAAACAAAGCTGTCTTTAGAGAATTTGTTGAAGATGATTTTGAAAAATCATTTAAGACTAAGGTAAAGGAAGTAATTGTTGTTACAAAAGATTTTGATACCTCTAATAAAAACGAATCTCAAGATGATTCTACATATATTAGAAGTGTTGAAATATCTAAGGAGAAATTCTTGAAAATTATTCCAAACCCTTGGGGAAAAAATGTAATTGAAGTTGAAGTTACAGAAAATAGCAATGTCTTTAAAGAAAAGATTAAGGAAGGTGAAAGCAAAGATATTGGAAAATATGTAATTGAAGCTGGACAGATAATTGACGACCAAGACATTGAATTCAAGATAACAAAGAAAGGATAAAATTTTATTTTTCTTTAATTTTTTACTTTATTCTTTTTTTCTTTTTCTTTTTCTTTAGATATGTTTTTAAATTAGGTTTTATTTAATTATAGATGGGTAAAAAGGGGATATTAACTTTAGTTCTTGTAGTCTTTAGTATTTTATTGATTAATTTTTATCTTATTGGTGCTGACAAAACTGAGTTTGGGTCAGGAGTATCTGAAGATGTTCCTTATGGAGAGTCAGATAAACCTAATACTTTTAATGATAATTCAAATACTCTTCCTAAGAGATGTTATTTAGAACCAGATGCAGGCTCTTGCAAAGCAAATTTTGAAAGATATTATTATGATTCTTCTAGTAACTCTTGCAAGTCTTTTGTCTGGGGAGGATGTGAAGGAAGTGTTCCTTTTGATGATTTAGGAGAGTGTGAAAGTGTCTGTGGGAATTCAATTATAGTTAAAAAAACATTAGATGAAGGATATTCTGTTGAAATTCCTTATTCTGAGAGCGATAAACCAAATCAAAATGCGAATGATAATAGTGGTGAAAAAGAAAAGAAAGAATTAGGTTCTGGATTTAGTGATGATGTTCCTTATACTGAAGAAGAGAAGATAATCATTTTTAAGAAGAAAAATGGAGGAGAGATTGAGGTTAAAACTAAAGAAAAGGTTGAAGTTAGCAGTGGCCAGTTGTATGTTAATGAGAAGAAAGTTAAAATAATGCCTGATGTTGCATCACAAAAGGCAATTGATCAATTAAAGTTAAAACAAGATGTTGAGATTGAATTAAAAGATGTTGGAAAGCCAACTTATGTTATTGATGGAGAGAAAGATGTTGAGTTATTTTGTTTTATTGATAAAAAAATGAATGTTGAGATTGAAGTTGATGCTAATGAAGGTAGTGTTGAAAAAGTTTCTAAACCTTGGTGGGGTGCTGTGACTTGTGAGAAAAAAGAGAAGGAAGTTAATAAAAATAAAGATAATAATGGAATTGAAAATAGGGAAAATTATTTTATTAGTAATTCTATAATTTTTGATAGAACTTTTGAAGAAAATAATTCCGATAATTTCGGATATATTATTGAATTTAATGAACCTTCACTCGCTGAAAAGAAAGTCCAAATCGAAAAATCTCTTCCAAAAACTCTTGATAAAGCTTCAAAAGATGTTCAAATTAAAAATGCTTTAGATTCTCAAAAACAAAAAATTGAAACTGAACAAACTAATGCACTCAATGATATAAATTCTAAACTTGGTAAGAATATAAATGTTGAAAATAAATTCACGAAAATCTTTAATGGAATTGTTTTAAATATATCTTCAAGTGAGGCTGAAAAAATAAAATCTTCCCCTTATGTTAAAAATGTTTATCCAAATTATGAAGTTCATACAACATTAATGGATTCAATTCCATTAATTAATGCTGATGAAGTTTGGCAGATAGATATCGATGGAAATAACTGTATAGAAAGTGGAAAAGAATGTTTAACTGGTAAAAATGTAACAATCGCAATAATTGATACAGGAGTAGATTACACTCATCCTGATTTAGGAGGTTGTACAACTATTGGGCCAGATTGTAAAGTTGTTGGGGGGTATGATTTTGCAAATAATGATGATGATCCAATGGATGATATTGGACATGGAACTCATGTAGCTGCGACAGCAGCTGGAAATGGTGTATTGAAAGGTGTTGCACCAGATGCGAAAATTTACGCTTATAAAGTATTTCCAATAACTTATGGTGATATAATATTGAATGCAATTGAGGCTTCAATTGATCCAAATGGGGATGAAGATTTTTCAGATCATGTAGACATTATAAGTATGAGTTTAGGTGGATCTGGCAATCCTGATGATCCATTATCTAAATCTGTAGATAATGCCATTGATAATGGAATAGTTGTTGTAATCTCTGCGGGAAATTCTGGGCCTCAGGAAAATACTATTGGAAGTCCTGGAACATCAAGGAAAGCAATTACAGTAGGAGCCACATATAAAAAAGATTATGAAGGACAATATTGGGAAGATACTAATCCTAGAATTAATCAAATTACCTCTTTTAGTTCAAGAGGGCCTGTTATTTGGGAAGATGATAATCAGGAAATTAATTACTTAATGAAACCAGATATTGTTGCACCTGGAGCAATAATTTGTGCAGCACAATCTTCACAAGATATTATTTGGCAAGAGTATATTGATCATGGAAGAGATATACATTGTTTAGATGACAAACATATTGATCTCTCAGGAACATCAATGGCTACTCCAATTGTTTCGGGAAGTGTTGCATTAATAAAACAAGCTCATTCCGATTGGACTCCTGAAGAAATAAAATCTTCATTAAAAGGTACTTCAATTGATTTAGGATTACCATTTGAAACACAAGGTAGTGGAAGAATTGATGTTTTTAAGACAATTAAACTTGATCATTCTTTACCCATTATTAAATCAATTCAAACTAAATTAAATCATACAAATTTACAATTGTCATTTTATTTATCTGGAGCGGATATGAATAAATATGAAATTTCTTATAAAAATATAGGAGATTCTCAATGGAGTTTATTATATCTTGATAATTTAACTATTGAAGGGATATACACACATAATTTTAATATGGTTAATTTATCGGAAGGATTGTATCAAATAAAATTATCTGCATTTAATAATTTAGGATTTAAAACTGATGAAATAATATATCAAAAAATTCAAAGAATTGTGATTAAAGAACCATATAATAATAATGTAATAAAACCAGGAAATATTTTAGAAATTAAAGGTAGTATTATGCTAGATGAAGATAATGAATACTATGTAGTTAAGATAAATAACGACTTAAATACAGATATTATATATCCTAATTTTAATGGTAGTTATAGTATCAATAATGGGATTTTAGCTTACTTAAATTCAAGTAAGATAAATGATAATGGATTATATGAGATTATAATTCAATTGTATAAAAAAGATTTATCACATGATATTTTAATATCTGAAAAATCTGTTAGGATTTTTTTTGACAAAAAATTAAGTTCTGGATGGCCCTATTATGTTGATGCATCTAATAACTACGAGAAAAAATATTATAATTCTTATCTCAACTTGAATGTTTTAGATATTGATAAAGATGGAAAAGAAGAAATAATTTTTTTGAAAAGAATTGGAAGACCAGTTTTAAATGTTCCTGCTCAATTATTTATTTTAGATAACAGTGGAAATAATTACCCTAATTTTCCGATTAGTTTGCCATTCATAATATCTTTAGACGAAAGTTATAGCCCTTCTTTTGCAGATTTGAATAATGATGGTTTAATAGATATAGTAATTGGGGGAAGTATTGGTGGATCGGGTGAAGCATCTACAACTGCAATTTATGCTTATAATATTAATGGATCATTATTAGCAGGATTTCCAATTAATATTGAGGAATATGTTCAATTAAATAATGATATTCCTTTAGTATTATCTGATTTGAATAATGATGGAAAAACTGAAATTATTGCGAATAGTATAAAGAGAACTGTAGATAATCATGTTGATAGATTATATGTTTTTGATAATTCTGGAAAAGTTTTGGACGGATTTCCTTTAGAATTTGAAAGTTCAGATGTTCAACCTTTAGATCTTCCACTCCAACCAATTGTAGGGAATTTTGATAGTGATAATAATTTGGAAATAGCATATATTGTTGAGCAAAGGGAATTAGGAATTTATAAACAAAATCTTTACATAATTGAAGATGATGGAAGTATAAAGTCTGGATTCCCGAAAGAATTATGTGGAAGAAATGAACAATCAATTAAAGGAAATTGTTTTGTGAAAATTTCTCCAGTGGCGGGAGATATTGATAATGATCAAAAAGATGAAATTATTGTTTATATTGAATATTCTGGACTGTATATTATTGATGATAATGGCGAAATAATAACTAGATTACCTAATCAAGATATTGGAGATAATTCAATTTTTGTTCAACCAGCATTAAGCGATATAAATTTAGATGGAGATTTAGATATTGTCTTTGGATCAGTTCGCCTTAGTGAATCTGGAACGAGTGAATTGAATATGTATGTAGTTAATAAAAATGGTACTATATTTAATGGTTGGCCGATTTCTTTTCCACTACAAAGCAATTTTCTCCCTGAACATGGTAGCCCAATAATTGGTGATGTTAATGGAGATAATAGACTAGATATCCTTTTTGCAAGTTTTGATCAAATTAGGGCATATGACTATAATGGGTCTAACATAAAGGATTTTCCGTTAATTGCTGAAAAATGGACATATTCTGTTCCATCAATTACAGATATTGATGGAGATGGAAAAATTGAAATTATTGCATCTTCAAAATTTAATTATGATTATATTACAAGTAAAGAGAAGTATAGGGGTAGTATTTATGTTTGGGATTTAGATTATCCATATAATAAATCGAATTTACCTTGGTCAATGTTCCAGCATGATCCACAGCATACTGGTTGTTACGATTGTGATAAGGTGGTTGAGGGAAATGTATTTCATCCACCTAAAAGATGTTACTTAGAGCCAGATGCAGGCTCTTGCAAGGCTAATTTTGAAAGATATTATTATGATCCTTCTAGTAACTCTTGTAAGTCTTTTGTTTGGGGTGGTTGTGAAGGAAGTGTTCCTTTTGATGATTTGTATGATTGTCAAGTAATATGTGAAGGTCAGATAGATTATAGGAAATAATTCTTATCAATTAACTCAGATTTAAACTTATTTCTTATTTTATTTTACCGTCGGTAAATAACTATCATTTAAATTCTATTTAAAATTCTTTGGAGATATTCTTTTTATTTCTTTTACAACGTCGAAATCAGAATCTTCTGAGACAATTTCATTTATTCCTGCATGAATGGCAGTTGCAATATGAATTGCATCTCTAGGATTAATTTTATATTCTTCAATAAGTTTTTGAGCCTTAAGAATAATGTCTTTTTTAGCATCAATAAAAATGAAATTAGGCAAGGTAAAAAATTTAGCCCCTTCTATTTTTGCAATATCTTTTCCAAGAAATTTTTTTACTATGTGGACTATTTCATCCCAAGTTAATACTGAAGTTACCCCCATTATTTCTTTTTTTGCTATTTTTATAATTACGTTTTTACAGTCTAAATCATTTCTAATAATGCCTTGAATAAAAACATTTGAATCAACGTAAATGCCTTTCATATTGTTCATTATATATTTCTTTTAATTCTTTAACAGAAATTTTTCTTTTTATTTTTGGAGTATCAAAGAAATCTTCAACAATTTTAATTGGATCTTGTTCTTGTTTTATAATTACCTCTTTATTTCTAATTTCAAATACAACTTTGTTTCCTTTTGAAAGGCCAAGATATTCCCTAATATCTTTAGGAATAACTACCTGTCCTTTTTCTCCAATTTCTCTTTTAATTTCCATGATTTATTAAGTCATACTTAGTATTTAAACTTTTTCCTACTTAAAGGTAGGAAAAAAGTGTATTAATTTTATTTTTATGGATTTTTCATATAGAAAACTTTAAATATTGTGTATTACATGTATTACAATGGTAAACATAACAGCTAAACTGAAGAGAGTTGGAAATTCACTTGGAATAATTGTTCCTTCTGATGTTGTAGATAATAATGATTTAAAAGAAGGAGAAGAATTATTTATCAATATACATGTTAATGAAGTATCTAGTGTTGGACAAATGTTAGCAGAAGCAAGAAAGCATAAATTAAATTTCAAGAGGTCCACACAAGAGATATTAGATGAAATAGACAAAGATTCTGACTAAAATGTATTTTTTTGATAGTTATGCGCTGATTGAAATTGTAAAAGGAAGTAAATTATATGATCGGTTTAAAGATATAAAACCTACTTGTATTATTCTTAATCTTTTTGAATTACATCAAGCTTTATTAAGAGAATTCAATAAACAAACAGCAGATTATTGGATTACTAAATTTGATTATATATTATTAGATATTTCAAATGAAGATATTATTGAGGCTTCAGATTTTAGGTTTAAAAATAAATCTAAAAAATTATCAATGACTGATTGTTTAGGTTATGTTGTTGCTTCAAAAAATAGTTTAAAGTTTCTTACTGGAGACAAAGAGTTTGAAGGTATGCAGAATGTTGAGTTTGTAAAATAAAATAATATTTTATATTTCAATTCTTATTTTATCGTCGGTAAACAGCTATTTTTGTATAGAAAGCTTTTTAAAGCCAGATGGCTTTTTGTAGGGGTAAATTTAGGAAAATTTTTCAAATTTTCTAGGTGATATTAACAATGGCAGAACAATATGATGCAAAATCTATTAAAGTTTTAGAAGGTTTAGAAGCAGTAAGGTTAAGGCCTGCAATGTATATAGGTTCGACCTCTAAAGAAGGACTTCATCATTGTTTTTATGAAGTAATTGATAATTCTATTGATGAAGTGCAGGGTGGTTTTGCTACTTTAATTGAAGTTACTATAAATAAAGACGGAAGTTTGACTGTTACAGATAATGGAAGAGGTATTCCTGTTGATAAACACGAATCTGGAAAGTCTGCTTTGGAAATTGTTATGACTAAACTTCATGCAGGAGGTAAGTTTGAGAATAAGGCTTATCAGATTTCAGGAGGGTTACATGGAGTTGGAGTTTCATGTGTAAACGCTTTATCTTCTAAATTAATAGTTCAGGTTAAAAGAGATGGTAAAATTCATGAACAGACTTATAAAATTGGGGTTCCTCAAGGTCCTGTTAAGGTTGTTGGAACAGTTAAGAATGGAGAAACAGGAACCTCTGTTACATTTTATCCAGATTCTGATATATTTTCAAGTGTAACTTTTGATTTTTCTATTATAGCTTCAAGGATTAGAGAGTTGGCTTTTTTAAATCCCTCTGGGAAAATAATTGTTAAAGATGAAAGAGATGGTAAAAAAGAAGAATTTCATTATGAAGGAGGTTTAACAGAGTTTGTTAAGTGGATTAACCGTTCAAAGTCGCCAATTCACAAAGCTATTTATTTTAAGAAACAGGCTGATTCAACAATTATAGAGGTTGGAGTTCAGTATGTTGATGGTTATCAAGAAAATATTTTTGGTTTTGTAAATACTATTAATACAGTTGAGGGAGGAACACATATTTCTGGTTTCAAAACTGCATTAACAAGATCTATAAATGATTATGCAACAAAAAAAGGATTATTGAAAGGAAAGGATGAAAAACTAACTGGAGATGATGTTAGAGAAGGACTTACAGCAATTGTAAGTATAAGAATTAAAAATCCTCAATTTGAAGGGCAGACTAAAACTAAATTAGGAAATTCAGAAATAAAAGGATATGTTGATTCAGTTTCTACTATTGCACTAACAGAATTTTTTGAAGAAAATCCAGATATAGCGAATAAAATTGCAAATAAATGCTTATCAGCTGCTAAGGCAAGAGAGGCTGCTAGAAAAGCTAGAGATTTAGTAAGAAGAAAATCTGTTGTTGGATTTTCAGGACTTCCTGGAAAGTTAGCTGATTGCTCTTCAAAGAAATTTGAAACTACTGAACTTTATATCGTGGAAGGCGATAGTGCTGGAGGTTGTTTTTCTGGAGATACAAAAATTGCGCTTGCAGATGGGAGAAATGTTTCATTTAAGCAGTTAGTTGAAGAAAATAAAAATGGAAAGAAAAACTTTTGCTATACTATTAGAAAAGATGAAAGTATTGGTATTGAAGAAATTAAACACCCAAGAATTACAAAAAAAGATGCAGAAGTCATAAAGGTAATTTTAGATAATGACCAAGAAATTGTTTGTACTCCTAATCATAAGTTTATGTTAAGAGATGGAAATTATAAAGAAGCTAAAGATTTGGCCAAAGAAGATTCTTTAATGCCATTATATAAAAGAATATCCAAAATTGGAGGAAGAATAACTATTGATGGCTATGAAATGGTTCATGATCCTATTAAGAAATGGACATTTACACATATGATTTCTGATGATTATAACTTAAAAAATAAAGTATATCATGTTGAACAAGGAGATGCCAGACATCATATAGATTTTAATAAAAGGAATAATAATCCTACTAATTTAATTAGATTAGCTAAAGAAGATCACTTAATTTTACACACAGAACATTTGGATAAAACATTGCATAGAGAAGATGTAAAAGAAAAAGCAAAGCAAGCTCATCAAACTCAAGAATATAGAGGAAAGATGAGCGAATGGGCAAAACAGCCTGAAATTAAAAAAATGTTAAGTGAAAGAGCAAAAGAACAATGGAAAAATGAAGAATATAAAGAATTTATGATTAGTAAATTTATTGAATTTTATAATTCAAATGAAGAATATAGGAATAAAAATAATAAACTTTTAAATGAAAGCCAAAAAGAGTATTGGTCTAGTTCTGAAAATAGAAAAAAAGCATCTGAAAAAGTAAAGAAATTTTTTGAAGAAAATCCAGATGCTAGAGATTATTTGTCTAATATTGCAAAAGAGCAATGGAAAGATGAAGTTTTATTAGTGTGGAGAAGGCAAAAAACTAAGGAGCAATGGACTCCTGAATTTAGAGAAAAAAGAATGGAATCTTATAATAAAACTTATTATAATAAAACTATTAAATTAATGAAAGAAGCTATTGAAAGATTTGGAAGTTTAGATAATTTTGACAAAATTAGAATAGAAAAGAATGATAAAAGTATTTTGAGTAAGAAAGAATTCCTTAATAGGTTTTTTGATAATAATGATAAGGAAATGTTGGAAGTAATTAATAACTATAACCATAAAATAAAATTGATAGAAAAATTGAATCAAAGAATAGATGTTTATGATATTGAGGTTCCTAATACACATAATTTTGCTTTAGCTTCTGGAGTATTTGTTCATAATAGTGCAAAAATGGCTAGAGATAAAGAATTCCAGGCTATTTTACCTTTGAAGGGTAAACCATTAAATGTTGAAAAAGCAATGCCTGTTAAAGTTCTTGGAAATGAGGAGATTGTAAATTTAATAACAGCTGTTGGTACAGGAATTAAAGAAAATTTTGATCTTAAAAAATTAAGATATGCTAAAGTTATTATTATGACAGATGCAGATGTTGATGGACAGCATATTAGGACTTTATTGTTAACATTTTTTTATAGATATGTTCCAGAGTTAATTGAAAATGGAAATATTTATGTTGCTATGTCCCCACTTTATAGAATTAGAAATAAGGGAAAGGCCCAGTATGTTTATTCTGATGAAGAGCTAGAAAAAGAATCTAAAAAGTTAGGAGGAAATCCAGATGTTCAGAGATTTAAAGGATTAGGAGAGATGAATCCAGATCAGTTATGGGAAACAACTATGGATCCTAAAAAAAGAATTCTTAAGAAAATAACTGTTGATGATGCTGTCAGGGCTGATGAAGTATTTACAATGTTGATGGGAGATGCTGTTGGTCCTAGGAGAAAATTCATTGAATTAAATGCAAATATTGCTGAGCTGGATATATAGGATGGAAAAAGAAATTAATAAAGAAGTACCGTTAGGAATTAAAATCATTTCAGTATTGGGTATGATATTTAGTGCCCCAATTGTTCTTTTGGGAGTATTTTTTTCTTTAGCTTCACTTTGCATTATAGATCTAAGTATACCTTTTTTATCATCTGGATGTAACCCTTCTGGACTTTTATTTATTTTTTCATTATTTTTTACTTTAATTGGGATTTTTACTTCAATACTTTTAGTTTTTTTATGGAAAGGTAAGAAATGGAGTTTAATTTTAACTAAGATTATTTTAATATTATACTTGATAATTTCATTAGTAATTATTTTTTTATATTTTTCTGGATCTAGTTTTAACTTTAATCTTGAGAATATTTTTGGAGTTCTTCTTTATGTTTTTTATCCAATAATTACTTTAATTTACTTATTTATGAGTAAAAAAGTCAAGGAGTACTTTAAGTAAAAATGCCTAAAAAAACTGACGAAGATATAGATGAAGAGAATTTAGAAGAAGATGAAGAAGATTTAGAGTCTGAATCTCAAGACGAAGAAAATGGTAATTCTGAATCTGGAAATGAAAAAGACTTTGAGGAAGATATAGAGACTCTTTCTAGAGAAGAAATTAATCTTAAGGATTTAGGAGAAGATAGAACTGTTAATACTGAGATATCTGGTGAAATGCAAAAAGCATATATTGATTATGCTATGTCAGTTATTGTATCTAGAGCTTTACCTGCTGTTGAAGATGGTTTAAAGCCTGTTCATAGAAGAATTCTTTATGCAATGGACCAAATGGGCTTGGATAAAGGTCCGACAAAGAAATCGGCAAGAATTGTTGGAGATGTTATGGGTAAATACCACCCACATGGAGATGTTGCTATTTATGATTCTTTAGTTAGAATGGCTCAAGACTTTTCTTTAAGATATCCTTTAATTCATGGTCAGGGAAATTTTGGTTGCTTTACTGCTGATACTAAAGTTAAATTAGTAGATGGAAGGGATTTATCATTTGCTGATTTGATTGAAGAACACCAAAAAGGAAAACGTAATTTTACCCTTTCAGTGAATGAAGATGGAAATGTAATAATTACAGAGATAAAGAACCCAAGATTAACACAAAAAAATGCAGAAATAATGAAAGTCACTTTAGATAATGGGGAAGAGATAAAATGTACTTTGAATCATAAATTTATGTTAAGAGATGGAAGTTATAAAGAAGCACAATATTTACAATCTGGTAATTCTTTGATGCCTGTTTACTTTAAATTATCTACTAAAGATGATGACCAGAAAGTTATTGGTTATAGTATGGTTTTTCAGCCTAAATCAAACAAATGGAGTTTCTTCCATTACCTTTCTGATAAATGGAATTTAGAAAATGGAATATATTCTGTTTCTGCTGGGAGAGTAAGACATCATATAGACTTTAATAAATTAAATAATAATCCAGATAATATAAGAAGAATGCATTGGAAAGATCATTGGTTATTACATTCTTCTTTAACTTCATTTAAACATAAAAATGACCAAGAATATGTAAAAAAATTAGAAGAAGGAAGAAAAGTATTTTGGGAGAATAATCAAAATAGAATTAATTATTCAACTAGGATGCATAGTAGAAATATTGAAAATTGGAAAGATCAAACTTATAGGGCTGAAATGAGTTTAACTTTAAGTGAAGTTAATAAAAAATATTTGGCTGAACATCCTGAAAGAATCGAAGAAATCCGTAGAACTGCATCATTGACTATGAAAAAAATGTGGCTTAGTCCAGATTATAAAAACTTATTTAATGAGAAAATTACTGCATCTAACAAGAGAAGAGAAACTAATTTAACAGGAAAAAAGAAGTTTTTGAATATATGTGATTATCTGAAAAAAAATAATTTACTTATAAACAAGGAAAATTTTGAAAAAGCAAGAATTGAAGTATTTGGTGGAAAAAACTTTACAAGTTGGGAACATGGTTTAACTAAATATTATAGTAAAGATAATAATTTACTTCTGGCTGAGCTGAATAGTAATCATAAAGTTGTTAAGACTGAATTTTTAAGAGAATTTCAAGATGTTTATGATTTAACTATAGATAAAACACATAATTTTTCTTTATCTTCTGGAGTATTTGTTCATAATTCAATGGATGGTGATAGGGCTGCTGCTCAGAGATACACAGAAGCTAAACTTGCTAAACTTGCTTTAGAATTATTACAAGATTTGGATAAGGAAACAGTTCCATTTGCAGGTAATTTTGATAATTCATTAAAAGAACCTTTAATACTTCCTGGAAAAGTTCCTAACTTACTTATTAATGGTTCTTCAGGAATTGCAGTTGGAATGGCAACAAATATTCCTCCCCATAACTTAGTAGAAGTTTGTGATGCTATAATTGCTTTGATTGATAAACCAAACACTGAAATTAAAGATTTGCTTGAGATAATTAAAGGTCCTGATTTTCCAACTGGAGGAGTAATGGTTGCTGAAAATTTATTAGAAATGTATTCTACTGGAAAAGGGGCAGTGACATTAAGGGGAAATGTTAAAACAGAGTCTGCAAAAAATAAAGAAGTAGTTGTTATTAATGAAATTCCTTATCAGGTTAATAAATCTGAATTAGTAAAACAAATTGCAGAGCTTGCAAGAGATAAAAAATTAACAGATGTAAGTGATATTAGAGATGAGTCTGCTAAAGGTAAAGTAAGAATTGTGATAGAGCTAAGAAAAGGTGTTGATTCTAAATTTACTATAAACAGACTTTACAAAAGTACTAATTTGCAGACTAGATTTAATTCTACTTTTGTTGCTTTAGATAATGGTATTCCAAAAACAATGAATTTAAAACAGATTTTAGAAGCTTACATTTTACATAGAAGAAAGATGGTCAGAAAAAGATCAGAATTTGATTTTAGGAAGGCTGAAGCAAGATTACACATTGTTGAAGGATTATTAATTGCCCAAAAACAGATTGATAAAATTATTGAAACAATTAAAAAAAGTAAAGGTACTCAAGAAGCTTCTGATAATTTACAGCATAAATTTTCTTTATCTAAGAAACAGGCTGAAGCAATTCTTGAAATAACTCTGAAACAATTAACAGCTTTGGAAAGAGAAAAACTTGAGAATGAGGAAAAGTTTTTGAGGCAACTAATAAAAGAATTAAAATTAATTCTTGATGATGAAAAAGAAATACTTAAGATAATTAAAAAAGAATTAAATGAGTTAAAGAAAAATTATGGAGATGAGAGAAGAACTAGAGTTATTAAGGCTATTAAAGAAATTGAAGAAAAAGATCTAGTTTTAAAACAAGATGTTGTAATTACAATAACTGAAAAAGGATACATAAAAAGAATGCCTTTCAAATCTTATAATGAACAAAAACGTGGTGGTAAAGGTGTTATTGGAACTGATCTTTCAACAGATGATTTTGTTAAACAGTTGTTAACTTGTTCAACTCATGATTACTTATTATTATTTACTAAACGTGGAAGATTAATGTGGCTGAAAGCCCATAAAGTTCCTGAAACTCAGAGGTATGGTAAAGGCCAGGCAATTGTTAATTTACTTAATATTAAGGACGATGAAATATCAAGTGTTATGCCTGTAAAAGATTTCAAGGATTATTTATTTATGGTTACTAAAAAAGGAATGGTTAAGAAAATAAACTTAAGCATGTTTGCAAAGCCTAGAAATGTTGGAGTGAGAATAATTAATTTACCTGCTGATAATTCTGATTCTGTTGTAGATGTTAAGAGGATTATGGACAAACAACAGGTTATGTTAATGAGTGCAGATGGACAGGCAATTAGATTTAACTCTGATGAAGTTAGAAATATGGGTAGAGCAAGTTATGGTGTTGCTGGAATAAAATTAGATAAGGGAGATGAGGTTGTTTCAATGGAAATAGTTCCTATGGAAAAAACTAAGAGTAATATTTTAACAATTACTGAAAAAGGTTATGGTAAAAGATCTGAGATTGATGATTATAGACTTACAGGAAGAGCTGGAAAAGGGGTTATTAATCTTAAAGTTTCTGAAAAAACTGGAAAGGTTATAAGAACTATTGAACTTGATGAGAAAGATACTATTGTTGTTACAACAAAAAAAGGAATGGCAATAAGGACTAAAGCTAAAGCTATTAGGGTTATGGGAAGAGCTGCTCAGGGTGTTAGAATTATTAACCTGAAACAAGGAGATAGAGTTGGTGATGTTGCTAAGCTAGTTGAAGCTCCTGAAGAGATTTTCACCGAGTGATAAACAAATGGTTGTATTAGTCTGAAGTTGGACTATACGTATCTCTTATCCATGTTTCTCTTTCTTCTTCATGTTCAAGACTAACTAGATCATAGTCAGTTTGCACTTTTGTTTGATATATTGGTTCCATCATAAAACTTTAGAAATAATTTATATGGAGATTATTAAATCACTAAGTGTTTGATAATCCCGACTAGAATAGTTGATAGATAATCAATATTTATTCTAGTGTTATTCATTTTATTTTGATGTATAAGAAGTTTATATATTTTTAGTTTTTTGCAGATATTTTCTTGAAATTTGTTTTTAGAAATATTTAAAAACTAATTTTATCCTAATAACGTCATGCCAAAGAAAATGAGTAACTCTCAAGTTACTACAAAAGGTAGTAAGAAAGTTAAGAGCAATGGTAGAATTGATGAATTGAAAAAACTAAGAGACCAGCTTGAAAAAGTAGATTTATCTAGAACTTCAAGATTTAATCATCATCATGTTGAATTTTCTAGTTTTGCCTCATGGTGCAAATCTATTAAAGATGTTAAAGATATTGATAAAGCAAGAAGTGTTCTTTACTTTGGTTTTCAACCTCTTTATGATGCTTTAATTAATGATAGAAATCTTGATGGTAGAAGGCATCTAGCTGTTGAAGCTTGTGATAGGATAGTTACAACTGGAACTGAATTTTTAACAGGTTATTATTTGGGACAACCTAATGTTAAACTTGTTAATGAATTAGGTAGTGATTTAAAAGATCATATGGAAAAAATTGACGATTCTGAGTTTAGGATAAAATTTAGAAATGTAGATTACAATGGTATTACTCCTGAAGGGATACTTTCGTTTTTAAAACAATTTGTTGATTACTCTCTTAAAGATGGTTCTTTTATTCCTGATTATGTAGTTGGATGTGCTTGTGGTTCTAGTGAGGTTGTTATGCCTTTAGCTGGAATTTTTGGATCAGATATTGGATTTATCAGAAGATCATATAGAAGGGGGGATGATGACCCAATTATTGTTGATGAGCATGAGCCAATAATTAAAGAAAGAACTCATGACAAAAATGTTGCTTGTGTAGAAGATTATATTTGCACTTCTGCTTCTCTAAGAAAAGTTATGCAAAAAGTTAGAAGTTTTCATCCAAGTGATGTAAGAGGTTTTTCAGTTAATGGTAGAGAAGAATTTGATTATGATTACTTAAAGTCAGATGGTAGAAGACATAAATTCCAAGCATATAAATTAAGATGAAACTAGATATTTCAAGACAAATAAGAAAGTCTATGGATCTCCCAATTGTAGGAGTTATTGGTGCTACTAATCCTGATGTAGATTATTCTAGGACTCAAGGTATTGAAGTTGGATATGCTTTAAGAGAGTATTTTGATAATAAGAAAGGTACAATTTTTACTGGAGGAGTTGATGGAGTTGGGGTTGATGTTTATACTGGAGTTGTAAAATATTGTATTAATGCACAGTTTAATGATGGAAAACTAAGAGATGACAAGTTTTTTTTATTAGTACCTAAATTTGAAATGATGCATTTTGTTGATGAAGAATCTGAGAGACCTAAGATTGTTCCATATATTCCACCTCAAGCATACTTTGCTCTTTCTTCTTTAATAGGTCTTAATGTACTAAATAAAATAGTTGTTGGAAATGATATGGCTGAGAGAAGAAAATATGTTGGAGATGTTGCAGATGCTCTTATTGTTGTTAATGGAGGATTTGGAACTTTAGATGAAGCATATCAAGCTTTGTCAAGCGGTAATAAAGTTATTACTCTTCCACAGACTGGAGGAGCAGCAAATGTGTTAGGTTTGGTTAAAAGAGATAAAATCCCTAAAGAGTTATTACTTAATTTAAGGAAAAATAAAATGTCTTTTGAAAATTTAAATCTTGATTTGTTGTATGATTCTAATTCTGTTGGAAACATGATTAAAATTTTAGATAAAGAGTTATAGTCTTATTTTTTTATCTCAATTTTCTTAAAACCAGTATATTTGTGTAAAACTGCTGGAATGTTTATTGAACCGTCTTTATTCTGGTTATTTTCTAAAATACATACAAGGATTCTTGATGTTGCTAAAGCAGTATTGTTTAATGTGTGAACAACTATTCTTTTATTTTCTTCATTTAGAAATCTTATATTATGATCTCTTGCTTGGTAATCAGTAATATTTGAAAGAGACATTACTTCTCCATAAGATTTTGTTGTTGGTCTCCAGACTTCAAAATCAGCACTTCTATATTTCCATTTTGCTAAATCTCCTGTGCATAATTCAATTATTCTGAATGGTAGTTTTAATGCTTTCAATATTTCTTCAGAATTTTTCATTAATTCTGAATAGTATTTTTCAGATTCTTCAGGCTTGCAAAAAATAAATTGTTCTATTTTATTGAATTGATGTGTACGCCACAAACCTTTTTCATTAATACCATGAGAACCTATTTCTTTTCTAAAACACATTGAATAAGAAAAATATTTTTTAGGGAGCTCTTCTTTTTTGAATAAAGAATCTTTATGCATTGCCATAAGCGCATGCTCTGCTGTGCCTATTAAAGCTAAATCTGTATCTTTTATTTCATAGATAGAATTTGCTAAGCTTTCCATGCCTTCAGAAGTTGTAAGAATATCTTTTTTTATCATTAATGGAGGTTCTATGTATTCGTATTTCTTTTTTCTCATGAAATCTATTGTAAATCTTATTAAGGCCTGATTTAAAATAGCTAGTTCGTTTTTTAAATAGTAAAACCCATTTCCAGAAACTTTTGCAGATTCTTCAAAACCTACAATATTAAGTTTTTCTGATAATTCAACATGGTTTTTTATAGGAAAACTGAATTTTCTTGGTTTTCCCCATTTTTTTATTTCTACGTTTTCGGTTGAATCTTTTCCAATTGGAGTTTGTTTTGATATGATATTTGGTAAACTTTTTAAAATTGTGTCCCTTTTATTTTGTAAATCTTCTGATTCCAATTCTGTTTTTTTTATCAAGTCTGGAAGGTTTTTTGCTTCTAAAATCAAGACCTTTGCTTTTTTATCATCACCTGATTTCTTTAGTTTATTTATTTCTTCAGAAATTTGATTTCTTTTAGATCTTAACTTATCTGTTTCTAATTTTTTCTCACGCCATTTTTTATCTAGTTTTAGTATTTCATCAACTTCAATTGTTTTCCTATCTGCCTTTAATTGGTTTTTCTTTACTAATTCAGGATTTTCACGTACAAGATTTATGTCCAACATAATGTTAACTATCTAAGTATGTATATAAATTTTTTTAAGTATTGGTTTTCTCTGTTTTTTATGAAAAAAGAGGAAAGTTATGCCTTAATTATTGCATTTATTATTGCTATAATTATTTTTATAGGTTCTTCAATAGTTTTTCCAAGTTTACAAGGAATTGGAGGTCTTAATCTTAAATCTACAGCATATCATTTTTCTATATATTTCTTTTTATGTGCTTTCTTTCTTTTAGCACTTTCTCCTAAAGGTAATCTTAGTAATAATATCTTTGTTATTATTTTATCCTTTTTATATGCAGTTTCAGATGAAATACATCAATTATTTACTTCTGGAAGAAGTTTTTCTTATGGTGATATTTTTGCTGATTTATTTGGTATTTTGTTAGCTGCTTTATTATATTCAATATTTAGATTATGGCAAAAACAAAAGGCTTAAAACGAGCTTTTTTCTTGTATTTTTACCATTACACTAAAGGCTGTAGTGGAGGGTATCTCGCTCGCGGCGCGAGATACCTACTTTTTTATGTTTTTTTAGTATGGTAAGATTTTTAAACCGATTTTAACCATATAAACTATGAACCTTTTAGAAAAAGGTTCCCAAATAAACCTTTTAACGAAAAGGTTTCCAAAAACGACAAAGAAATAAATCAAAATGGCAACTGTAAGAATTAAGCTAAGTAGTATTGATGTAACTCAACTTAATGAGATTACTGATACAATAAAAGATATAGCAAAGAAAGCTGGAGTTGCAGCTAAAGGTCCAATTCCTTTACCTACAAGAAGGCTAAAGGTAACTACAAGAAAATCTCCTTGTGGTGATGGTACTGCTACTTTTGATAGATTTGAAATGAGAATACATAAGAAAATAATTGATCTTCCAAGTAATGATAAAGTTCTTCATTCTGTTATGAGACTTCCAATTCCAAGAAGTGTTAATATTAAGATAGAAATGAAGGAATAATTCTAAATTATATCTAATTTTTTGCATAATTATATTTATAAACCTAAAATTTATTCGTTTTATATGGTTTTAATTAGAGCTAAAATATCTCCAGTAGAAATGTTTGTTTCACAAAGCTTTCCTATTGAATGTAATGGTAGAGATTCAAGAGGGAGTGAAATTTTAAGTGAACCTATGCAAGTTAGTGTTAATATTTACAAATCTCCTAGTAGTAGTATGATATCAAGTAAAGTTACATGTCCTTATAATGGTGGAGCTCATGGTGGCAATTGTTATGCTTCTCAAAACAAAGATGCACTTTGCCCGTATGCATTTGATATACCTCATTGTTTAGAATAAAAAACGTAACCCTATAATTTTGTTGATCATATACTTTTTTTAACATATTTATTTTTAAACTGTTTTTACTAAAATTAATTGATGAAAAGGGGTAAACTAATTGTTATAGAAGGTACTGATGCTTCTGGTAAAGCAACTCAAACAAAATTATTATTAGATAGGCTTAATCAAGAAGGTTATGTTACTGAGTCTATGAGTTTTCCGAGATATGAAACTTCTACTGGTCAAGTGGTAAAAATGTATTTAGGTAAACCACCTTATATACAAGAATTTGGACCTTCTAATTCTGTTGACCCTAAAATTGCTTCAACATGGTATGCTTTAGATAGACTTGCTGCAAAGCCTGAGATTGAAGATATCTTAATGTCTGGAAGGAATTTAGTAGCTGATAGATATGTAGAATCTAATCTGGCTCATCAAGGCGGAAAAATGGTACCTAAACAGAGAGATAGTTTTTTTGAATGGGAGCATACTTTTGAGTATGGCATTTTAGGTTTACCAGTTCCTAGCATTGTTGTTTTTCTGTATATGCCATATAAAATTGGGATGGAGTTAAAAAAAGGTATGAAAGAAGCTCCAGATGGACATGAGTCTAATGAAGAGCATCTTAGAAGTGCAGAAGAAACATATTTAGAGCTTGTCAGCAAGTATAGATGGGAAAAAGTTAGATGCACTAGAGACAGTAGTATTAATGGTTTAAGAACACCAAAAGATATTGGAGAAGAAGTTTTTAACAAAGTTACAAAGATACTTAAATAATTTATAACCTTAAATTATGATCTGGAAGGTCTTTTGAATGATTATCTAAACGTCCGGAAGCTAAACAGTCCCAGCATGTATGAACTTGTCCATTTGGCTCTTTTACTATCCCGGTGTTTTTGCATTTTTGGCAAAATTTATCTTTTTGACTATAATCTTCCATATAAAATATAACTGAAGTGGGTTTTTAATTATTGTTATAGTTAATTTATCTTAGGTTTACTTTTTTATAAAACTATTAAACAAATTCGCTAGTTCTTCTTTCATTTCTTTAGGCATTTCTCCTTTAAGTTCATGAGATAAAGATATTGCATAGGCTTGGATTTCATCATTTAATACTTTTTTGTTATATCCTCCAAGTGAAAGTAATTCTTTTTTTATATGTTTTAAAGAGTATTTTTTCATTATGTTAATCGCCTCTTTTTTGTATGCTAGATGTGTATAAAACAATCCATGTGCTAATTCGTGTTTTAATATTTCTGCATGTGCTTTTCCATGAACAGCAATTATGTAAAAATCATGTTTTTCATTTCTAAATAAATTAAGTATCATCTTTTCATTTTTAGATAAAGGATTAAAATGCCCCTGATAAAATCTTTTGAGTACTCTTGAAGGAATATTAAATCCATCCCATTCTTGATAGTAGGTAAATTTTCCTTTTAACTTTGTGTACCATTGTTTAAATTCTTTATGAGTAAATATTTTATCCATAAATTTTGGAGATTCATAATGCTCCTGAAATCTTAAAAATGTGCGAGCCATATCATTTTGTTTTCTAAAATGAACAAGATATATATCTTTAGTCAATCTCTTTTTTTTCATTAAAACCTTTGAGTACTCTTTCCCCATATTTTAATTTTCTCTTTTTATAGAAAGTACAATCAAATTTAGTATATAAATTAGTTTCAATTATTTATCTCAAAGCTTTCTTTTGGCTTTGGGAAGAAATCAAATCTTAGCATGAAATGATCAGAATCTCCTTCTTTAACTGAAGTTTCTATATCTGTATTACTTAAAGTATGAAATATATGATCATAATCTCTTTTAAACCATTTAAGTAATTTTATTGATGGGAAAGTTGGAGTTATTTTTGTTTGCATTCCTAACTCCTTGAATTTTTTATGTTTATTCAGTTTTTTTATTGGTTCATTAAAGTCACCCATTAATACTATATTTCTACCCGAATTTTTATGATGAGCTATAAAATCTGATATTTCTGTAAGTTGTTTTAAGCGGATTTTTTTAGATAAAGCTAAATGAATTCCTATAACTATTAAATTCTCTTTTTCTATATCTATGACACAAAAACTTCCTTCATTAATAATACTTTTTCCTTTTGTTATATTCACAATAATTTCATTACCTTCATATTTTGAAGCAAGTACTGTACAAAGATCAAGCCCATCTTCTCTGTCTGAAGATTTTCCTATTGAAAATGCTTTGTAACCTATAGATTTTAAAAAATTTGTTAATTTTTCTTTTTGTAATTCATAGATTACTTCATTTATGCATATTAAGTCTGCATTTGATTCTTTTATCATTTCATTTACTTTAGAAAGATCTTTTGTTTTTTCTTTTATTACATCCTTTGCCCTTTTTGCATATAAGTAATAGTGATGTTTCATATTTGCCATTATAGCATTTCCTTTCATTCCTCCAAAGATGTTATATGTCACACATTTCATTTTTTCTTTATCCTATTTATAACTTTTATTTATAAATCTTGTTAATGTTATATTATTTAGAAGCATCACTAATATAAATTCTTTATGAAAGATTACCTATGATTATCTTTTCCCAAGTACAAACCAGCTAGACCTAATCCAAATGAAATGTATGCTATTGCTGCTGATCCTATCATTGTGTAATTATTAACTTCTTGAGAATTTGATTCATTAAGTGTACTAATTCCAATAACACTTCCAAAACCCCCTAAAAGTGCAGCTCCTAGACATATTTTTGATAATTGTGAATACGTTTTATTTTCCATATATTAGCTTGTTTTTATTGTTTTTTATATAATGGATACATAATAAAAATATTTATAAATGATTTTTACATACTTTATATAATAAAAGAGGGTTATATGAGGAAATTATTTATTCTCGGGATATTTTTACTATTAGTTGGAAGTGTGTATGCTGCAGAAGTTAGTGTTAATATTGAAACTCTTCCAGATCATACTCTTATAGTAAGTGCTTTAGATGGTGATGCTGTTTACAATCTTTTAGACAGTAAGAAAGTAAATTCTGATTCTTCTGGTAAAGCAGAAATAACTCTTACTGTTAATACTAATGTTATAGATTTAGGTGTTACATTAAGTAAAGATGGTAGTAAAATACTTTATAATAGGTTTGAAGATTACAACATAAATAGTCCTATTTCTCTTAAAATAATGCCTGGAGGGTATATTGGTGATGCAGCCAGTGATCCAGCTTTACTAACAAATACTATAAATACAACAAATGTAACTGAACCTAGTATTTCTAATGATTCTGAAGTGTTAGTGCCTTTAGAAAATGATAGCACACTGGTTAATGATGATTCTGTAGATGTTGAAATTAGTTCTAATGATACAAATAACCGAAAATTTACAGGTTTTTCAATAAATAAAACAGGAGAAATACTTAAGAAAAATTGGTATTATCCAGTTGGAGCTGTTGTTCTTCTTGTAGTTGTACTTGTTGTTGTTTTAGGTATGAGATCAATGCCTATGAAAAAACAAGAGGTAGTAAATAATCCTGATAAGCCTATAGTGTACAAAAAATATTATGATTTTGAAAAAGAAGAGGATCAAGAAGATCCAAGGATAAAATCAGCAGAAGATAAAATCGCTCAGGCTCAAAAAGAATTAAAAATGATTAAAAATGAAGAAGAGATAAAAAAAGCTGAACAGAAACTTAGAGAAGATCAAGATAGATTAGAAAGACTTAGAAAAGGTGGTTTTTAGGGAAATAACCACCTGATTTTATTACCATCTCCAACTTTTTTTCCAAGTAATCCTTGTGCTTCAGCTAAGTTAATTTCTTTTTCAAGACCATATTCTTTACCAAATTTCATATTATCAGTAATTTGTAAATGTTCATTCCATGTTTGAGGAAGCCTATTAAATTCCCTTTGGCTTTCTCTTCTATATTCCTCAATGAAAAATATAGGGTATCCAAATACCTCAACCTTTTCATACCAAACAATTGGAAGTGGATTGTTTTTAATATCATTTAAAGTGTTAACTGATTTATATGCAATTATTGGAAATAATAGTATTGCTGCAATAGATAAATACTTTTTAACCTTCATTTTAATCTAAACCAAAAGATTCAGTAAATTCTGCTATTAAAGTATATTTTTTGAGATATTCATGACCTTTTTCAGTTATTGAGTATGTTTTTCCAGTTTTTGTTTTAGTTTCTTTTATGAATTGTTTTTCAATTAGATCTTTTAGATATTCTTCCATCATTTGATGAGAAAGATTAGATTTGTATAAAATATGTGTAGGTTTTATTTTACCGTTACGACTATTTATAACTTGAAGTATATCTCTGATTATTTCTAATTTATTCCTTTTCTTGTTCATTTTATTATTATCGAAAGTCTTACTAAAATCAGAATATATGCAATTAATTCAAATATATGTCCGGCTACATAATACACATACTGGGTTGTTGAGAAGATGAATATTATATGGCTTACTACAAGAGCCAAGAATGCTGCAAAAACAAGCACCGATTTTATGTTTTTGTTACGTTTAACTTGGTACGCAAAGTGAATTAAAAGAAAAGCTAAAAGTATTGATGATAGTATCTGAAATGTAAATCCTTTATTGAAACTTGTTACTATGCCTACTAAAGAAGTAAGAAGTATTATTATGTATATTGATTTATTCTTTTCTTTTAGAGTGGTATAATTTAGGGTTACTAAACCAACTATGAATAATAGCATATAGAAATATATTCCTAAAGCTCCCAGGGAGACAAATTGTTGAAAAGACAGAACTTTTGTACTTTCATTTAACTGATCTAATAAAAATAAGTTAATTAGCGACCATATAATATAAGAAAGTGATATAAATGTAAACCCTAGTCCAAATAGTCTAAATTCGTTTTGTTTTGATAAATTGTAAACTTTAAATGATAAAAAAGCTACTAAAGCTGTTACTACTGCAAATATTATTTCAAACACTATACTTGTTGTAAAGAACCAATTTGGTATGTAATATAGGCTTGTCATAATTTAATATTCAGTTTTTCCTTTTTAAGTCTTATGGATTTCTTCTCTTTATTGCCTTTCCTTAAGACTTCTCTTTATCTTTCTTTAACAAGTCCTTTATAAACCCTAATCTTAAGTTAAATATCCTTAAGTGGAGGTGTAAACTTAAAATGAAACAAAATATCAACCCAAGAAGTAAAGAAAAAATGAGTAAATATGAAGAAAACTCAGTGAGTTTTAATTCAGTGACTCCCCCCCCTTTCCATACCTCTTAACAACTCTATATTATATTTTTTCCTTTTTTCACATAACAAATTTAGAGGGCGTGTATAACTTAGGTTAATGCACGCCCCTACTCTTTTATCAGTTTTTTTAATGACCCAAATTTATACATTTTATTGTTTCCTATAATGTGGACATAAAAATTTTTAAGATTTTTCCCAGGTATTATACAATGATTATCACTTAAATGCTCATTTAAGCTTGTTCCTTCAACTAAAGGCAAAAAACTTGGTAAAATTATCACTTCTTTAGTTTTATATTTTCCAATTAGGAAGCATTTATACTTTTCAGCCTTTATATTTTGAGAATCTCTTAGCATTATAGCTGGATGTAAATGACCCATGACAATATATTTTATTTTTTTATCAAAGGCTTCTTTTATTTCTATATCTCCATGAATGAAAGCTGTATCTTCTTCTATGTAGTAATTAACTAATTTTTTATCTGCTATTTCTGCTATTTTTTCATGGTTTCCTTTTAGAGCAATTATATTTTTTTCACTTACATATTTACCAATTAATGCATTTAACTCAACAAATAAATTTTTTTCACCTTTATTATATCCAAAGAAATGTTTTATATCTCCTAGAAAAATTACTTTTTTTACTTTATATCCTTTTTTTCTTATTAGCTCAAATATATTACTCAAGTCGTCTTTTGTCTGCTTAAACTGGGTAGCAGGGATTAAACTTCCAGTTTCTCTTAACATGTATTCATATCCTAAGTGTAAATCTCCAATTACTAAAATACCTTTTTGTGGGAAAAATAAACATTTACCTATAAATTCATATTTCATATTTTAATGAAATTTAATTATTTTATTAATCTTCTGTTGGAGAATTTGAACTAAATTTTATATCAAAATTAAATGAAGTATAATTTGAAGTTCTGAAGATTAATGGAGTTATTCCAACATTATCCTTGTCAAATTCTGTACTTTGTGATTTATTATAAATTGCTCCAAACATCATGTTTACATTAGGACTTTTAGATAATAAGTTTATATTTATACTTGGTTTATGTGCAGGCTCTAAGTAAAATCCAAGACCTTGTTTAATTGAGTCAAGATTGTAATAATCTCCAATTGTGTTGATTGTTAAATTATCTGAAAAATCAAGAGGAAAATGATCCCCATTTTTAGGTGACCAGAAATAATTAAAGTTATTCCCAATTACTTTAACTTTCTTCATATCTCCTGTGTCACCATATTTTCCGTTTAATAGAGGGACGTTAATTAAATAATTTGTAGATACCCTGTATAAATTAAGATCTAAATTAACACTATCTAATCTATCATTTAAAATAATATTATAATTTCCTTTACCTGTAATTTTTTTATTATTTTCATCATACTTGACTGTTAGTTTTAAGGTATAATTTCCATAGTCATTTGGATTTCCTGAAACATTTCCATGAGTTTGGATAGCAATTTTATTCTTTTTTGCAACTACTTTATCTACAATTGCATCATTTGGTTGTGAATTTGATAGAAATGGATTAGTATACCAACTTGTTCCCCAGCCATTAATGTCTGCTCCAGGATGAGTTCTTATTGTCCCCTTACCATTATCAATTAATGTCATAAAATGAACCCCATTTTTAGATAATTGGTATTCATATCTTCCTTCAATAAAAACTTTTTTTATTGAATAAGCTTTATTTTTTTCCTCTAAATCATTAGTTTTTGAGAAAACTACTCCAGAAAACATAACTATTAATATTATAGATATAATAAATAAAATCAGAATTTTATTATTTAACCTTTCATTTATTTTCATATTTTTGTAAGAAATAGGTTGTATAAATATATTACTGTTTAAAAGCTTAATTTTTTACAGCTTTTTTTACTTCTTTCCTATGATTTTCAGTTTTAGAGTTAATTTTTTGTGATAGTATAATTAGCTCTGCTATCAAAACAATAAGTAATACTACTGTGCTGAAATATATTACTATTATATTTTCCATGTTATTGTTTATTTTTTTAAGTTATAAAGGTTATTATTCTTCACCTATAACCTTCATGTGAAGCTCGTGCATTCTTTTTAGGAATTTTTGTTTGTCTTCTATTTTTATTAAATCACTGTGGCCTTGTAAAATAAGGTTTAGAGTAAAAGGACTTGGTAGCTTAACTTGTTTTATTTCTACTTCTATCTGATTTGATTCAATTAAATCTAGAACTTTTTTTGTATTTTCTATATCTAAAACATCTTCTAAAACTTCTCTTCTTGCTTCATTAAGTATGGGGAAATTTTTTGAAACTTTTCTTACAGCTGCCATTAAAAAATGACTTTTCATTTGTTGTTTTCCTACTGTTTTACTATATCCCTTGTAAGTACGAATAATCATTAAAGATCTTGTAGCGCAGTGCCTAAACCTTCTTGCCAATAAATCAGTTTTTTCTATTGCTTCAACTAAAACTTCTCTTAAATTTTTTGAGTTTAGAAATTTAATTGCTTTTTCTATTTTTAGTGATTCTCCGGCAATATAAAACCCAGAATCTGTCACTCCTAATTCTATATCTCTTCCCCCTGCCTGTCCCATTAAATATCCTAAAGCTCTTGATAATGCATCATTAACTCTACGGCCGTACATACTATTAAATAAAAGATAGTTTTTTTCACCCTTATACTGCTCTATAATAATTTTTTTTGAAGTGGGTATTTCTGAAAACTTGTGTTGTTCATAATAAAAATTATAGATTGCATTTGCAGTTCCATCCTGAACATATAAATGTTCTTTGATAAACTTAATAATTTCTTCTTTTTTATTTTTTTTATCAAATTTTTCTTTTATTAGTAATCTAAATCTATTTATTTCATTTGCAGTATCAAAACTTAATGGAAGTTGCTCTGAAAACCATGAAGGAATTGTCGGGTTTCTATGCAATGCTGATCTGACATAGAGGTTCATGCCTCTAACATACCCATATTCATATTTACTTCCACCTAAGACAAAAACATCTCCCCTTTTCATTCTTTCTAAAAATGATTCATCTATAACCCCTATTTTTTGTTCTTCTCCACCGCCTGCTAATTTTACTGTTATAAATGATTCTTCAGGAATTGTACCAATATTTGTTAAATATATTACTCTGGCTAACTTACCTCTTTTACCTATCATTTTTGTTTCAGGATCATACCATATCTTCCCATAAACACTTGATTTTTCCAAGGCATATTCTCCGGCAAGATAGCTTATAATATCATAAAAATCATTTTTACTTAATTCATGATAACAATAACTTTTTTTTATGAGCTCAAGAATTTCTTCTATATTCCATTGTTTGTAAATTGCCATGCCATAAATTTGCTGGGCTAAAACATCTAAGGCATTTTTTGGTATTTGTATTTTGTTGATTTTCTTTTCAATCATTTCTTTTTGTATAACTGAGCACTCAACTAAATCTTCTCTGTCATTTACTATAAATCTACCTTTTGCCACTTCATGTAATTTATGGCCAGCTCTTCCTAGTCTTTGTAAAGCTCTTGCACTTGATTTTGGAGATCCAAGCATTATTACTAAGTCTATATAACCTATGTCAATTCCTAACTCTAAACTTGTAGAACATACAACTGCCTTTAATTTTCCATCTCTTAAACGTTCTTCTATGTCAAATCTATGACTTTTACTTAGTGATCCATGATGGGCTGCAATATTATCATCTCCATAAATTGTCGGAAATTTATCCTTTAAATGAGCAACTACTCTTTCTGTAGCAGCTCTAGTGTTTGTAAAAACAAGAGTTGTCTGATGTTCTTGTATTAAAGAATCGATTAATCCATAAATATCATTTTGAATATTAATATCTTCTATTAGATTATCACTAGGAGATAAAACCTGGACATCTATTTTTTTTCTTAAAGGAACCTCAGCTATTTCAACTTCTCTTTCTTCTGAAATTCCAACTAAAAATTTAGCTACTTCTTCTAAGGGAGATATTGTAGCACTTAAACCTATTTTTACAGGGAAAATTTTACTTACTTCATTTAATCTTTCTAGTGTAATTGACAAATATGTCCCTCTTTTATTATCTAAAGCATGTATTTCATCAACAATACAAAATTCTACCATTTGCAAATGCTCTACAAATTTTTTACTTGTTAACATAATTGCTAAAGATTCTGGTGTTGTAATCATTATATGTGGGGGAGTTTTAGCCATTTTTGCTTTTTCAGCAACTGTAGTATCTCCTGTTCTTAAACCAACTCGAATTTTTTGCAGGTTGATGTTTTTAGTTTTAGCTAAAGTTTCAATTTGTTCTAAAGGCTCTATGAGATTTTTATGAATGTCATTGCTTAATGCCTTTAATGGAGAGGTGTATACACAATAAACTCTATTTTCAAGTTCATTTTTCTCAGCTAGAATAATTAAATAATTTAATATGGAAAGGAATGCTGTTAAGGTTTTTGTTCCTCCTGTAGGTGCTGATATGAGAATGTTCTTTCTTTCCCATATTGCTGGAACCCCATATCTTTGGGTTATTGAAAATTCTTTGAATTTTGAAAAAAACCATTCTTTTACTAAAGGATGTAAGGCTTTCACTATTTGAGCATCTGTTCTTTCAATAGCTGATGTTACCTTGGTCATTTTAAAGAATAAGTTATTCTAATTTATAAGGATGATTTATAATAACTGGGTTTTAAAAATCTTATTAATAACTAAAGAATGAACAATTATATCTGATAATCTTCTTGAATACTTCCTGAATCAACTTTGTACTCTTCTTTTATTCTTTCAATATGTTCAAGATAGTTAATCCATCTTTGCATTGGTATTGGCGGCATATCTTCTGAAGTAAAACATACTTCTCCATTAATAATTTCCATCTCTTTGTATCGACTTAAAATAACTGGTATAACCTGATTATGGTAACTCATTAATTCTTCTATTTCTCTTTGTGCAGCTTTTTTACCAATTCCATATTCTCCATACAAAGCTAGAGTTATTAGTACTTTCTGTCTGTCTGATTTTTCTTTTCCAAGTATAATTTCAAATGCACCTGGTTTAACTTCGTTTCTTATTCTTTTTCCTTTCATCGAAATTTAGGAGTTGTATATTTTATAAAGTTTTCTGATTAATTCTTTATAGATATTTATTTAAATTAGATACATTTTAATGGGTAATGGAAAGAAAATATGACCCTACTAAAAAAAATGAATCTCCGGAAGCAGGCATAGGAATTTTTGACTATTATGTTGAAGAACCAAAAATAGGCAACCAACCTGAAGCAGGAGTTGGATTATTTCATAATTACCAAGATCATCAAGATGAGAGATTACCGGAAGCAGGCATAGGAATTTTTGATCACTTAGTTGATGATTAATTTATATTATTTTACAAGAATTCTTTTTCTATCTCTTCTTCTAGTATTTCTTCTTGTTCTTCTGAAATACTTGTTGAAGCTTTTTCTGTGATTTTTTCTTCTGCTTCTTTTACTTCTTTTATTTTGTCTTTATCCACTATAATAGATGAAAGAAGCTGTTCTTTTTCTACTAACATTTTTTTGTGAGTTTCTAACTTTTGCTTAATCATATTATTTCCTTTAAAACCATGTTCTAAGTCATATGCAGTGTTTTTTATTTTATTTCTAAGCTCAGCTATCTCTTCTGTTAATCTTTCATGTTGCGGTATTTCTTCTAAAGGTACCATGATTTTAGTTATTTTTAGAGGTTTTTATATATTTGGGTTAGTACAATTATCTTTAAAAATATGTTTTAATATAATAACAAGTGGAGATTTCAAGAAGAGGTTTTTTAGGTTTATCTGGACTAACTGGTTTTGTTTTAGTTCCAGGATGTGAAAATGATAGATCTCATATGTCAGAAAGACCAGTATATTCTGTTGATTTAGAAGAATTAAGTAAGAGAGAACAAAGACTTACTGGAGTTCTTGTAGGTGTTGAAGATGGAGATAATAGAAGGGAACAGAAAGTTGTAAGAGTTATGATTCCAGATGAATCTGAAGAGCGTGAATATTGTATATCTGTAAGACAAAATGGTCGTCATCCTGGAGTTCATTTATCCTTAGATCAAATTCGTGAATCTTCTATTGGAGACTTTGTTAGTTTTCCAACAAAAAATGTTAATTTTGACACACAAACAGGAGAGTATGGTATATCTAGTGATGTTTTTACTGGTAAAAATACATATGGGGTTGTTGATTTAGACAGAGTTGGAATGGAGTATAACCCTGATAAAGAAAAGTTTGTTAGAGATTATATAATAAAAAAGAATCAGAAGTTAAAGGATTTATATGAAATGCGTAAAACAAAAGGGTAACTTTTATTTTTTTAAATAACTATCTTTAAAAACATCTGTCTTTTTCTATAAACATGAAAATCAGACAACCAATCATAACTGTTGCAGGTCATGTTGATCATGGGAAAACAAGTATTTTAGATGCTCTTAGACGTAGTAGTATTGCAGAAAAAGAAGCAGGGAATATTACTCAAAAAATAAGTTTTACAGATTTTCCAGCTCAAAGTCTTAAAATGAAGTGCCCATTAATTGAAAAGTATGGGATTAAATTAGAAATTCCTGGTTTTTTATTTATTGACACTCCTGGACATGCAGCGTTTAATAATTTGAGAAAAAGAGGAGGTAGTTTAGCTGATTTAGCTATTCTGGTTATTGATATAAATGAAGGTATTAAACCTCAGACAGCAGAGGTTATACAGATATTAAAAGCAAATAAAACTCCATTTATAGTTGCTCTTAATAAAGTTGATAAGGTTCAGGGTTGGCATAAAGTAAAAGAAGAGTTTAAAGATAATTACCAAGCGCAGCCACCGCATGTTAGACAAATATTTGATGAAAAATATTACACATTAGTAGGGGCATTACATGATTTTGGACTTAATGCAGAACTTTATCACAAAATAACTGACTTCTCTAAAAATTTAGTTGTTGTTCCATGCAGTGCAAAAACAGGAGAGGGAATTTCTGAAATACTAATGATGATATGTGGTTTATCCCAGAAATTTCTTAGAGAGCAATTAAAGCTTGGAGAAATTGCAAAAGGAGTTGTGCTTGAGATAAAAAAAGAAAAGACAATAAATTACATAGAAGCAATATTATATGATGGACATCTATTAACTGGACATGATATTGCAATTGCTAAATTTGATGGGTATTATACTTCTAAAATTAAGTCTATCCAAGTAATTGAACCTTTATCATTTAAATTTAGAAATTGTGATAATGTAACAGCTGCAGCAGGGATAAGAATACAGCTTGCAGATAAATTAGATATTTTGCCTGGAATGCCCTTTATGTCCTACACTAATGAAAAAGAAGTTAAAGATTATTTTAAAAAAGATGTTGGAGAATCAATTAAGACTGATAAACAAGGAATAATTATAAAAGCTGATTCTTTGGGCAGTTTAGAAGCTTTAATGGTTCTTTTAAAACAGGCAAATGTTTCTGTTGTCAGGGTAGGAATAGGAAATATAAACAAATCTGATGTTCTTGTTGCTAAAGCTAATTTAGATATTAATCCTATTGACTCAGTTATACTTGGTTTTAATGTTGAAATTGATGGTGATGTTATAATTAAAGATAAAATCAAAGTAATTACAGATAAGGTTGTTTATAAATTAATAGAAAACTTACAGTTATTTAGAGAGGAAAAATCTAAAGAGATAGAAAAAGAGAGGTTAATGTCTATGTTCAAAGTTTGTAAAATTGAGATCTTACAAAATTATGTTTTTAGAAATACAAGTCCTGCTATTTTTGGAGTAAGAGTAGTAGCTGGCAGGTTAGTTAATGGTCAGGAATTTATTGATGATAATAATGAAAAAATTGGAAGGATAAAAAATATTCAGTCTGATAATAAGAGTATTGAAGAAGCAACAGAAGGCATGGAAGTAGCTATATCTATACCAGGTGTTAATTTTGAGAGAAGGTTAAAAGACAAAAAATATCTTTATTCTGATATTTCTTCTAAGCAATTTAAAAGTTTTAAAGATAATAAAGATTTATTATCAAATTCTGAACTTAATGCTTTGCAAGAGATAAGAAATATTAAACAAAAAAATGATGATGTCTGGGGCGGATAACTGTAACTCTTTTAAAGTAGTAAAGTATATAAATATCAAGCTACTGGCATTTATACTAAAATGAAAACTCTAAGAAGGGTAAAAAACCCTGTTAGGGAGTCTAATGAAATAGTTCCGAGAGACTTTGATTTTTTTAGAGTTAATGATGGCAAATTAGATGGAAGATTTGTTTTCTATTCTTTAGTGAATGATGGCCCATATTCTCCTTATGCCTTTGTTTTTGGGAGTGATATTAACAAACTTAAATTTGAAGACTATGGGATTCCTAAAGTTATTTTTAATACTTTTTTAGAGCGAGCAAAAAAACAAGGTTCCTTATTTGTTTGTTTTTCAGGACTTTCAGATTCTGAATCTAAGATACTTAAGTTTCCAGGAGATGTAATAACTTCAAAAGTAACTTCAAGACTTAGTATAGTATTCCAAAAGTTTTTTAGATTATCTATTGATAATTATATTTCTATATATGCAAAACAAGAAGGAGTTAATAATCCCACAGCATATTTCAATGAGGGACCTTTATATGTTCTTGGAAATCCATATCCTGATATTTCTGAACATATGCACTTACCTAACTTAACATCTTTGGCTGATATTCCAAGAATTGTTTTAGATGACGAGTCTATGTTTGATATACCTGGATTTAAACCAACTGAAAATGAATGTAGAGTTACAACTGAAAATGTTGCTGATTTTTTTAGAAGTAAAAGACCTGGAAGATTATATAATATAATTGATATTTATAGGGCATTTAACTCTCCTAGAGAAGATAGTTTTGAATATGTAGATTCTGCTTTGGATGACTTAGAAGCTCAAGGACTTGTTGTAAAGACTGAAAATGGTCGTTACAAGATGAATTCATCACTTCCTTTAATTAAAATTTAGTCTGCATCCATATAAAGTGTTTCCCATCTTCTCAAGAGATGTTCTGGTACTTCTATTTTATGAGTTTTTCTTTCTTTTTTGATTCTATTTACTCTAAATATTATTCCAAATATTATTCCAAATGCTATTCCTGATAAATGAGCTATATGTCCAATATTACTTGGTATGAATATTCCTACAGCATCTACTATTACATATATTACAGCAGCTATACTCATTGGTAGAATCATTCCAAACACCCAGACACCCATAAATGGTCTTAGTATTGCTAGTGCTCCTATTATACCCATTATTGCTCCGCTTGCTCCTAGAGAATTTGAATAAAAATTTATTGCAATTAAATTTGCAAGTATTCCCGAGACTAAATATATTGCTAAAAATCTTTCACTCCCAATTATTTTTTCAAGTATAAATCCAAATAGTAATAGTGCAAATAAATTAGCTAGCAAATGGGCTAAGCTTCCATGTAAAAATATAGATGTAACAAATCTCCACTGTTCACTAAATGAAGATTTATTTAGTATTAGTGCATCAGTAAATCCCGAAATAAAAGACTGAAGTGCAAACACAATTATTAGTATTAAAGCAATCCAAAATGTATAATATCTCATTCTAGGCATTTTTTATAGAAATAAAGAAGGTATAAAAATGTGGTGATTATAATAAAATTTATATCTTTTCAACTACATTTTCACTAGCTACTTTTTTATTTTCTCTTTCTTTTAATTTTTTCCCAATAAAATAAAAAGTGTGTGGAAGGCTTGCCATACTTTTAACAAAACCAAGACCTTCAACTGCGCATGCTATTATGCTGTCAGCAGTGTCTACTCCAATAGTTCTTTCTAAATCATAAATTAGAGCTTTTGTTATACCTTGATTTTTATAAACTTCTCTAAATTCTTCATAGTAATTTCTTGAATTTTGCATATATATCGGGAAATTGTTGTTTTATAAAGGCTTCTATAGATAGGTTTAAAAGCAGTTATATGAACTAATTTTATGGATGATTTAACACGAGATTCACTAAAAAAAATGGTAGACGCCGCTGTTTTAAAAGTCATACAATATCCTAATAGTGGTAGTTTCAGATGCCATGAAATGATCAGGGGGGTTAGAAATGAAATTAGTGATGAAAGCGGTTTTTTGATTAATGTTTGTGATGGAATTGCAACTTATCAAGCAGATTATTTAAACCAATTATTTAAAGATAGAGATCATTTATATTCGTCTGCAGAGTTTAGAGACTTTTTGACAGCTAATAGAACTAAGCCCTTTGCTGTTCCCCATTCATGGGGAGAAGTTGATGAATTTATTATTGATTGCCATCAAAATATAGATGTTAATGGATGTTCTAGTATTTCTCAAATAAGATTAGTTCATTCCAAAGATGAAATTAAGGGTAAGGTTGATTATGATGCTCGTGGTTCTGAATTTAGTTTGTTTGGAATGAAGTTTTTCTATGTACCTCCTTTGTATGTTACAAGAATTAAGATTTAAGAGCCATCATTTGAAATAACTAAGAATTCTCACCTTTTAACTCCACAAAACTGACACCATAAAAGCTTTTTCTTTCTTCCTTTCCATTTGAAAATCTGACTAAATTTAAATTATGATCATATTCTGTTGGAAATATTAATATTCCATCATCTTTGTTTAATTGGTCAATAAATGGTTGAGGATTGAAATTTTTAGTGTGTGGAGCAGCTGTAAGATATATTCTGTCATATGGAGCATTTGGTAAATAGCCTATTGATCCATCTCCTACCACAAATTCAATTTTTTTAGCTCTTTCTTTAAAATGTTTTTCTAAATTGCTTCTAGCCATTTTAGCTAAATTAGGATTTATTTCTATTGTGGTTAATCTTCCTTTTTCACCGATTAATTCTGCTGTTAGTGCTGCATGGTATCCACATCCTGATCCTATTTCTAATACATTATATCCTGGTTTTAATTCAAGAAGATCACACATTAAGGCAACTAAAGATGGCTGAGAACATGTTTGTCCTTCACCAATTTCAATAGTAGTATCATTATATGCTAAATATTTAATTGGGATTTTTCCAAAGAATACTCTTCCTGCTAATTCCCAAGCATAATTTGTCAATGAATCGTAATCTTCTTGATTAACCTCTGCGTTTGCATTGGGATCTCTTTCTACTAATTTCTTTTTTTCTTCAAGTTCTCTTTCTATTTTTCTACGTGTTTCAAAAATATTATTTATTATATGGGGATCACCTATTCCACAAACCATCTTTCGATTATCTAAGAATTTTTTTCTATCAACTTTTCTAAGAGCTTCAAGAACCAAAGGATCTCTAGGACTTTTTATTGATAAACAATAAGGCATTTCTTCAACTGCTTCCACTAAAAGATTATTTGAGATCATATTCATATCTTTTATTCTTTCTTTATAAGTATTTTTGTTATTCACTTAAAACGTAAAGTTTAAATATCATTAATTTCTGATGAAAATATGAAACTAACAAAAAGAATTCAAAATTCTAATGGGGCGAAAGGCACATCTTGTGCTGGTTGTTTTCACTTTTGCTAGTTCTAACTCTAATTTTCAAAACTCTAAAAGAATTTTTATACTATATTTATCTAATCTAAATGTTGACAATTTAAAGGAAAGTTTAAAAGAAAACCTTTGGTTGTCTTTTAATGGCGGTTGTAGTTTAACGGTAGAACGTACGGTTGTGGTCCGTAAAACGAGAGTTCGACTCTCTCCTTCCGCTTTAAACCTTTTCGCAAAAGGTTTCCAAAATACTTTTAAAAAAGTAACAAAACAGCCTTTAGAAAACTGTTTCCAAAATATTAACTTTGAGGATAAAATCACTATAAGTGATGATTTAGTTCATCTATCTTAATTCTGAAAAACTTATTTTAACATTGCCTGAAAGGAGGTTTATTGATAATGGAAGATATTAAAGCAAGAAGAATATCTTCTGATGATATAGCAAAGTTATCTTCTGTTTACAAGAGTGTATTTAGTGGTTTTCCTTGGTATGAAGAAAGAGTTTGTTCTGGTATATTCCTACCTGATGAAAAAGAAAGATGTAAAGTTCAGTATACCACACATCAAGTTCCTCAAGATTACCAATGGCCTTTAAATGAACAAGAGAGAACAGGTGTAGTTGGAAATGCAAATGGATTAGAATATTGTGTTGTATGTAGAAGAGATTTAATAGATTTTTATCCTAACTTTGTTAATCAAGATGATTTAATCAAGGAAGCTTTGCTTAAAGAAGGATTTATAGGATATTTACTTGAGGACAACCAGATTCCATTTGGTTTTAGCTGGGGATATAAAATTCCTGTAAATGAAAGAACAAAATCAGTAAATTTCCCTATGATAGCTCCAATGCTTGATTTAGCAGGAGTAAATTTAGAAAGTACTTTTTATGGTGCTGAATTAGGTATTATTGAGGATAAACAAAGTTCTGGAAGAGGGTTACTAGCTTCTGCTGTGAGACTTAATAGTGCAAGACTGGATGATTATACAGACTTTGTAGTAAGAACTAAAAATAGCAAAGTATTGTCTATACTTAGTAGGATTTTTTCAGGTCAGAAAGGAAGATTACTTTTTATTGATCCTGAAAAAAATGCTCCGTGGTACACATGGAAATTTGAATGTTTTGATGAAAAAGGCATTTCAAATCTCCTTTTAAATTTAAGGCAAGAGTAAATAATGAAAACTAACATAAAAGTTATTGAATTGAAATCAAATAAGCCTGGAAAAAATATAGTTGTACTTGCAGGAGTGCATGGCAATGAAATTTGTGGAATTAAGGCATTTGATAAACTTATCTCTACATTGAAAATAGATGCCGGTAAAGTTACTTTTATTTATTCTAACCTTGAAGCAATAAAACAAAATAAAAGATTCATTGAAAAGAATCTGAACAGATGTTTTTTTCAAGAACAAGACAAGGATATAAAAAATAGTCTAGAGGGCAAAACTGCTAAAGAAATAATTCCTTACTTGGAGAAAGCTGACACAATGTTAGATGTACATGCTAGTGCAAGCCCAAATTCTCAGCCATTTGTTATTTGTGACGAATCATTAATTAGGGAAGCAAATATATTTGATGTTAAATTAGTTGTTTGTAATTTTGACGAGTTTGAACCCGGATCTACAGATTATTACATGAATCAGCTAAGTAAAAAAGGTTTTGGTATTGAATGCGGATATATGGATGATGTTAACTCTAGTGAATTTGCTGAAAAAGCGATTATAACTTTTTTAGTATCAAATGGATGTATAAAAGGAAGTTTAAATATAAAGGAAAATCAAAGATTTTTGAAAATAATTAATTTATACAAGAATAAATTTGGAAAATTTATTAAATCAAGAGAATTCTCAGATTTTGAATTATTAGCTGGAAAAATTATTGTTGGTAGTGATAGGGATAAAGCAGTTTATGGGAATAAAGGAGATATTTTGCTTTTTGTTAGAGATAGAGATGATCTCAATTCAGAATGCTTTTTAGTTGCAAAGGAAATAAGTAAGGTTATTAAATATAAAATTACTAAGATAAGAAAATGAGATCTGTATTGAGAAAAGCAAAAAAATCAGAATTAAATAATATCTCTAAAATTTATATGGGTGAGTTTTCTAAACCTCCATATAATGAGAAATGGACTTATAGGAAAGTTAATGAAAGAATTCAGTTTTATTATAAATATTATGATTTGTATAGTATTTTATTAGATAAAAAATTGGTAGGATTTATAGCTGTAAATCCGAAGTTTATGTGCCCTGGAGATGTTGCCTATGGTGAAGAAATGGCTATTAGTAAGGAATTTCAGGGTAAAGGAATAGGAAAAGAAGTAATAAAACAAATATTTGAAATATACAAAAAGAAAGGATTTAAGAGATTTCTTTCTTTAGTAAATAAAAGAGGAAATTCAATAAAAATGCTTAGAAAACTAGGTGTTAAAGAAAGTGGCTCAGATATTCTTATGGAGAAAAAATTGAATTAAAATGACAAGAGAAACTGTAAAAGGATTTAGAGATATAGAAGGTCAAGAAGCCACTAAAAGACTTGAAATTCAGAAGATTCTTATTTCAGAATTTGAAAAATATGGATTTGAATTTGTAGAAACTCCTGTAATTGAGTATGAAGAGTTTGTTAAAGGTGAAAATACTAGTGATGAAGCTGTATCTGATATTTTCAAGCTTAAAGATAGAGGAGAAAGAAAGTTAGCTTTAAGATATGAATTTACTTTTCAGCTGAAAAGACTTGCTGAAAATAAAAAGCTGCCTTACAAGAGATTTCAAATTGGCCCTGTTTTCAGAGATGAACCTATAAGTCCAAATAGATTCAGGCAGTTTACTCAATGTGATGTTGATGTTATTGGAAGTGGTTTAAAAGATGAGGCTGAAATATTAGCTCTTACAAATAGTATACTTAAAAAATTAGGAATAAAATTTACAATTTATTTTAATAATAGGAAATTACTAAATGAAATAATTGATTCTTTAAGCACTAAAACTGAAAAAGAACAGATTATTCGAGAAATAGACAAACTAGATAAGCTTTCTGAAAAAGAAGTTATTTCTAATTTAAAGAAATACAAAGCAGAAAAGCTTGTTTCTATTCTTAAAAATAAAAAAGATTATTTTAAGAAATTTTCTTCATATAAAGAAGTTGAAGATTTAGAAAAATACTGTAAAATGTATGGAATTAAAGTTGAATTTTCCCCGTTTTTAGCTAGAGGATTGAGTTATTATAATGGAAGTATTTTTGAGATAAAATCTGATATAAAAGAAACAATTTGTGCTGGAGGAAGTTATTTGGTTAATGGAATGCAATCAACCGGAATTTCTTTTGGTTTAGATAGATTAACTTTTGTTAGTAAATTAAAGGTTTTGAATAAAAAAGTATTAATTATTTCTTTAGATCAAGATAAGAAAGCTATTGAAATTGCTGAAAAAATAAGAGAAAGTAACATTTCTTGTACTGTTATGTATGGCAAGCCTTCCAAGGCTTTAGAATATGCGAATTCTAAAGATATTGGTTGTGTTATTTTTGTTGGAGAAAATGAGGTTAAGGCTAAAAAGTTTAAAATTAAAGATATGAAGTCTGGAAAAGAAAGTATGGTTAGTGAAAAAGATTTGATAAAAAATCTAAGTTAAGTTAACTTCTTTATAATAATCTTTATATAGCTTTTACTCAATTTTATTTAACTATAAAATGGATGACAAAAAATCTGAATCAACCAGACAGATTACTAAACTTCTTGAACTTACTGTTAAACAAAACTCATCAGATTTACATTTAGTTCCTGGAGAACCACCTTCTCTAAGAATAGATGGAAGAGTTGTTAAGGCTGATGCTAAACCTTATGAATCAGGCGAAATACAAGAGCTTATTTATAGCATGTTGACAGAAGAACAAATATCTCATCTTGAAAATTATAAAGAATTAGACTGTGCATTTTCTTTTGAAAAAGTTGGAAGATTCAGAGTAAATGTTGCTCGTGAGGTTAATGGTTTTTATGCAACTCTTAGGCATATAAGAGATGAAATACCTGATGTTAGAGAAATTGGATTTCCTACAGATGTATGGAAGGATATTATTAAATTAAACAATGGATTAGTTTTAGTTACAGGAATTACTGGATCTGGAAAATCTACAACTTTAGCTTCTTTAATTCAGGAAATAAGCAGGACTCATTCATATAAAATAATTTGTGTTGAAGATCCTGTCGAGTATGTTTATTCAAGAGGAGATGCTAAAAATAAGTCTTTAATTGTACAAAGGGCAGTTGGATATGATACTAATTCTTTTGCTAATGCAGTTAAGCAGAGTTTGAGACAAGACCCTGATGTTATACTTATTGGAGAGATAAGAGATAAAGAAACTGCCCAGGAAGCTTTAAGAGCTTCTGAAACAGGACATTTAGTGCTTTCTACTTTACATACAAATGATGCTGAAGGTACTTTAGGAAGATATCTAGATTTTTTTGAATCTGATTTACAATCAGAGGTTAGGGGAGTCCTTGCCCAAAATTTAAGATATGTTTTATGCCAGCAATTAGTACCTTATGCAAGAGGAGTGAATAGAACTTTAGCTATGGAAATTTTAAAAAATAATAGTGGAATTGCAAACATGATTCGTTCTGGAAAAACACATCAAATTGCATCAGCTATACAAACTGGAAGAAAAGATGGAATGATTTTAATGGATGATTGCTTAGAAATGTTATGTTCTCAAGGAAGAATAAGTTCAGAGTTAAGAGATAGATATAAGTCATATAGACAAAAACAATAATTATTCATCTAGATTATCTTTTATTTCCATCTCATTCTTTTCATTAATATCTTCATTAATATCTTCTTCAATATCTTCTTCTATTTCATTTAATTTATCTTCAAATTGAGCTTCAAGCTTATTTGTTATTATGTCATCTCTTTGTATAAACTGTTTTCCTGATTTATGAATCCATATTTCTTCTAAGTGTTTTTCTTGTTGTAACCAGAGTTTATTGTGATTATCTAAATGTAATAATGGAATAAAAATTTGTATTTTCTCTTCTCTTTTAGGTCCAGAAAATTCACTAAATGCAATTTTGTCCTGTTTTTGAAATACTTGGGTTATTTTTTCCTTTATGCTTTTTATTCTATCTACTAAGCTAACAGAATTTTTGGGCACGAAAAGCATGGTTCTCTCATAACTTTCTTTTTCAACTTCTTTTTTGAATATTCTTCTATTTTCTGTTTTTACAGCTTGATTTAAGGCTGATATTAATTCTTGAATACTTATTTTTTTAAATCTTGGCAAAGGAGTTTTTGGGATTAGTTCAGGTATTTCATCTTCATCATATTCATCAAATTTTATGGTCTGTTGTTCTTCTTTTACTTTCTTTCCAAACAATATGTCATCAAGACCTTTAATATAATAATTCATAAGAAGTTCTGATTTAATTCTTAGCATTAAAGAAGCTACTAAAAGTACCTTACTACTAAGAGAAAAATTAGCTTCTTCTAATTCTCTTACACGTTCAAGGTATCTCTGAGATAATAATGATAAATCTATATCCCAGGGATCTAATTGTTCAGTGTTTATCAAATCATAAATTATCTCTTGCCATGACATTTTATCGCCAAACACAAAAGAATAAAATTGTTCCTGTCCTATTTTATCTATTTTTTGAATATTCTTCTCTTTTTGATCCATTATTGGACTAATTTAATAAACTTTATAAATAGTGGCTATCTAGCTAAGTTACTCCTATAAAAGGAAAGAGGGTAGTCATTTTAAAAGAGTAACAAAATAGAAAGATTTAAATAGTATATTCATATTAGATTATTATCACCTCTTTTTCCCCCTTAGAGGCGATTCAACACTCTATTTGATCGTTGGATTTCCTCTATCGGGGTTTAATAATAAACCTTTTATTAACGTCTAGTGTTCGGAAATCTTTTAGAAAAAAGGTTGTTTTGTTACTTTTACAAAAGTATTTTGGAAACCTTTTCGTTAAAAGGTTTCCAAAATACATACATATATATACTAGTGATGGTATCAATATGTATTATACTTATTAATTTAAGATAACTCAATATGAGTTTAGCGGATTAATCCATTATTTTTTTAAATTCTGGTTCCGCTTTTTATATTCTAAAACTATATCTTTTAGATATTGTTTCTCTATGTCTCTTTATCCTTTTTATTAAATAATATTGTTCTCCCGTGACTATTTCATCTTTTCTTTGGGGTATTTCTCCAGGAACTTTAGAAGGATCTATAGGTTTATTAAAATCAGTATATAATATGTTTTCTTCATTATTACCCTTTAATCCATATTTTCTCATGAATTCCATTTTATATACAGAATTAATTATTTTTTAGAAATAAATTCAGTATAATGACACTTTCCACAGTATTGTCTGTTAGGTGTTGTCATTAAGAATGTTCCAGGCCCACATCTTGGACAGTTAGGAGCTCTTTTAACTTTTTCACCTTCAATAGAGTATTTTGTGTATTTTTTACTAGTAGGTTTATTTACATGAGGTTTTTTTCCTTTTTTCTCTGATTTTTTCTTTTTTGCCATTTATTATTCAGTTGCCTCCAGTGTTTCTTTTTTTTCTTGAGCAGCTTGTTTTTTCTTTTCTTCTTCCATTTTTTTAGCTTCTTCCAGACGTTTCTTTTTTTCTTTTCTTGTTACAGTTTCATATTTATCTTTACTCTGAGAATCATTATAGACTTTAGCATAAACTGTGAACTCTTTTTTTCCAAATTTACTATCTATTTTTTCAATTATTATGTTTTCTTCTGATGATTTGAAGTCTTTAGCTATTTCTTTAGCTACATCTATTTTTGAAGGTGTTTTCTCTCTATTTAGTTTTATTACAACTTCTTTTCTATGTAGAAGTTTATTATCAAATTCTTTTACTAAACTCATTTTTGTTTTTGGACATATTCTGCCCTTTCTTTTAATTTAAGATTTTTTGCAAATTCTGATTTTTCAGGATCAAAAATTATAACTCTACCTCTAATATTATCTAAGTGAATTTTTTTCAATTCTTCTTTTTTGCTTACTTTATTTTCTTCCATTTTTATTAAATTATTTCTTTTTACCACCTTTAGGTTTATCAGTTTTTTCAGTAGATCTAACAGCTTTTTTAGCTTTTTGCTTTTCTTCCTGTATCCACTCTAATTTTCCTAAACCTGGTTGCCTCATTGTAAGACCTATTTTTGGCTCCCCTAGTTTAAATGAGATTGCAACAATTCTTGCCATACACGCATCTCCTTTCTTTAGGGATTTTTTATTATTTTTTCCAATTAGTGTATTTGTTTTTGAAAAACTTACATAATCATCCATTGTCTGGCTAATATGAATCATTCCTTGCATTATTCCTAAGTCAATAAAAGCTCCAAAATTTGTTATTTCTTTTATAGTTCCATAGACTAGTTCCTGCATTTCTGGCCTCCATACAACAAGTTTGAAATTTGACTTATAATATGCAGCTCCATCACCTGGAATTATAATCCCTTCTTCTATACTGTCAACACCAGCAACAGCTATTACTTTACCCAGTTCTTTATCAAAGTGGTCTGTATAGCTTTCTTTTAACTGTTGTTCTACAGCTTCCTTTGTAGGAAGTCCAAAAAGTCTTGGCTCTACCCTGATGAAATCTTCGACTTCGATTAAATAGAACATTTTATTGTAAATATAAATGGTAAAAGTAGGTTTATAAAGGTTACTTTCAGATTGGCTTTGCACAATATTAATCTGCACAGTATTGCTTGCATATTATTAAATTAATCTTGTGCATTATCCGGTAAATTTAAATATTAACCTATTTCTTAGATTTTATGGAAAATACGGAAAGATCTGTTAAGAAAGGCTTTAACTTAAGTTCATTTCTTTTAGGAGCGATTGCTACTTTTTCAACGATTACAGGTATAGAATATCTAATTTCTCATCCTATAGAAAAACCAAAGATAACAAGGACTTCTTATCAAGACTATCAAGTCAAACTTAATCAATATACCGATAGAACAGTTGTAATAATGGAAAATACTAAAACTCCTGTTAAGATACATGGAGAAGATAGATCTAATGATGGTTCAATAGATTTCTCTGAAAATATTATGGGTTATCCAGGAACTGGTAATGATCAAAAAGTTCTACAAGAAGCTTATGATGCATTAAGAAAAAGATAATTATTTGAAAGCTTCATAAGGTGATACAAATATATCTGCTACAAAGATTCCTTCTCCTGATAAAACATTAGCACTATGTCTTAATCCTTTTGGAATATAAACACTTGCAGGAGATTTAACAATATAAACTTCATCTTCGATTTGTATTCTATAAACTAATTCCCCCTTTTCAGATAAAATTAGGTTTATTTCATCATATTTATGTCTGTGTAATTCTGTATAGTTTCTAACCTTTTTAGGAACTTTCTTAATAACATGAACTACAATTTTAACACCTTTTTGATTTATTTTCTTTTTTTCAAGCATTTCCAGTCTTTTTATAGGAGCTTTCTCTTTATTATGAAAAGCTACACTTTGTAATGATTTTACAATTCCTCTATTTATTAAATGTGAATATTTTTTCATCTTTTAACCCTCTCATTTATTTCTTCCATTTTACTTTTTTAAACTAATTCAATTACCCTTTTAGCTTTTACCCTTAGAAACTGAACATTTAGCTTTCTTGCCATTATTCTTTTTTTTAAATCCTTATCCATTGTTCCTAATACAGATTTATCTAATTTTGATAAATATTCTAATATCCCCTTATCTACATCATCTGTTTTTAAATCAGGAGATAAATGTTTTTTTGTTTCTACAACCTTAAGAGATATTTCAATAGCTTGTCTGTCTTTTCTGTTCTTATTTTTTTCAAGTAATTTTATTAATTCTGATATTATTTGTTTAGGAATTATTATCTCATCTCCTGGAAATAAGTCTTGCAACTGTGAAAACATATCTATTTTATTCTTTGAGCAAGTTATTATGAAATTTGTATCTATTAAAATTTCCATTATTAATAATGTTAAGGAATATTTAAATAACCTTTCTTACTAAAAACAATATGATAGAGAGGCCACATATTTTAAAACTTTTAAAACAGGCTAAAAAAGCTGTATTAAATCAAGATATCCTTGAACTAAAAAATCTTAGTGATCAGACAGTTCATAGCGTTTCTATTTATCAAGATGAAGATAATATGCTTGCAGCAATTGTTATTTATGCTTTAGCAAAATTAATTGAAAGAAAGGATAAATATTCTCCCCAAGATTTTGATAAATACCTTAAATTATTTATCCACACCATAGATGATTCAATTGAGTGTGTTAGTAACGATTCTTGTGATGAATTCAGAGGGCATATTAGTTCAATGCTCAAAGAGTCTGAGAAATTACCTAAAGAATTTAAAGAAGATGTTCAATTTATTTTTAGAAAAGCCAGGATAAATAAGGCTTCAAAAGTTTATGAACATGGTATTTCTATGGAAAAAACTGCAAAACTTTTAGGAATTTCTCAATGGGAATTGGCAGAGTATGTTGGTCCTATGGGCGCTTCAGAATACCCTCAAGCTCAGACTTTAGATATTAAAAAAAGAGTTAAAAAAGCAATGGAGTTTTTTGAATGAAAGTTGTAATATTTGATTCTGGGACATTAATAACTTTGTCTATGAATGATTTACTTAGTATGCTTGTTGAGTTAAGAAAAAACTTCAAAGGAAAATTTGTTATAACAAAAGATGTTGAAGATGAAATAGTTAAAAAACCTTTAACAATTAAAAAATATAAACTAGGAGCTATAAGGCTTAGGAAATTAATAAGTGATAAAATTCTTGAATTCCCTGAATCTTTGGGAGTTGATGGTAGTGAGGTTAGAAAGATTTCTTATGATATATTAAAACAGGCAAATTCTATTTACTTTTCCAAAAATCATCCTGTACATATTATTGATACTGGCGAGGCAAGTGCTTTAGCTCTTAGTAAAATACTTAGAGATAAAAAAATAGACAATATAATTGCTATTGATGAGAGAACGACAAGAATTTTGTGCGAAAGACCTGAAAATCTTAGAGAAATTTTAGAAAACAAACTACACACAAAGATTGAAGAAAGAGGAAGTATGGATAAAGATTTCAAAAATACTTTTTTTATACGTTCTACAGAGTTAGTTTATATTGCTTTTAAAAAAGGTTTAATAGAAGATCAGAGTAAAGATATGTTAGATGCTTTGTTATATAGCACTAAGTTCAAAGGTTCAAGTGTTTCTGGTTCAGAAATAAAAGAAATGGAAAGACTTAATCTTTAATATTTAGGAATTAGACCTGTTTCTGTTCCAGCCCAGCTAAATGGTCTTAAAACATATTTTTCTAAACTTTCTATTCCAATTAGTCTAGTAGCATTTTCTTTTAATATGTGTTCAGCTGCTTTTTTATGTCTGTCATGCATATCTTTTATTATATTTGAAGTATTTTTTATTGAACCTATATAAACTAAAGCTCCTGTTTCTTTGTCTCTTGCATATAAGTGATATTTTTTAGAGCCTCCACCATATTCACAAAACAATTCTAATTCATTTGAATCATTTAATTCTAATTCTGCTGTATCAATAGTTTGCCCTTCAGATTTCATGGGAGACTACTTGTAATATTGGACTTAAAAAGCTTTCTAGAGTGTGTAATTTGCAAATGCATAATCTTCACCAACCATTATTGAACCTTCAATTGTAGGGTATGCAATATATTTTAGTTCACCTTTTTCTAATTCATCAGCTAAAACATGCCCCTCTTCAACTGCTTTTCTTAATAAATCACTTATAAATGCTTCAGTCCTTTTATCTCCAGTTAAATCTTTGTGATCAGATAAAGGCATTTTTCCAATTAGTTTTGTTGATCCATCTCTAAGCATTGCAGAAAGTCTAAATTCTGTTGAATTAATTTGATATGCAAATTCTTTTCTCTCTTCCCTCCGTATTCTTGCTGTACTTATCATAATTATCGGATATATATTGTATTTATAAAGATTATAATAATGCAAAATATAGTTACTCTTATAAACCTACAATTTTTACTTTAAGTAAGGGCACATAGTTAAATGGTATAATCTTCCGCTCCAGACGGAAGGTCGGGGGTTCGATTCCTCCTGCGCCCATTCTATGAGAGACCATTTTTTATTTAGAAAAGAAAACCAACTAAAAAAAGGAGATAAGAGTATTAAACAAAGTTGGGATAAAAAAATTTCTAATTTATGTAATTTAATAAATAAAAGTAATGATTATTATACTACAAGTTCATGTAGTGGAAGAATTCTTATTTTGATAGAGGATGAGAAAAAAAGAAATGACCTTTTTTTGTTTTGCTCCCATGACTTAATTTCATTTGACATTTTAAAAAAAGAGTTAGCTCAAATAAAAGATAAAACAAAAAGATTGGTTTACTTTAGACATGATCCGTGCATTTTACATGTTTCATGTAGGACTTTAGAAAAAGCCCAAGAAATGCATGATCTTGGTAAAGATGCTGGTTGGAAAAGATCTGGAATAATAGCAACAAAAAAAAGATTTGTTGTTGAATTAAATGCAACACAGAAAATAGAAATGCCTATAATTGATAACGGAGAAATTTTAGTTGATGATAAATTCTTGAAAGTTTTAGTTGATGAAGCTAACACTAAACTTAAAAGATGTTGGGAGTTTATTGGAAGGCTTGAAAAATCATCGCCTAAAGATTTATAAATTGCTTATATAAGTTTACTTAATGAATATTTTAAGATATATACCTTTATGGATGAGAAATCCTGTTAATGCTGAAGAGCTAGCTAGAAGAATTGACTATAGGCATTTAGATGAGCGTGTTGGTTTAGATGTGACTGTTAATGATTCACAAAAATTTTCTGAAATACCTTCTAAAAATGATTTATTTTTCACCAGAAAACATAGAGTTTTTGTTTATAGTATAGAAGATTTAGAATTACGTTTTGTTAGACCTATTCCTTATGATATTAATTGGGGACTTTCAGGCCATTTGATAGAAAATGTTAATTATGATAAGATTAAATTATTTTTATCAGATCTTAGAACTGAAATAACAGAAGCTGATTTGTTAATTTTCAGACAAAATATCCCAGAATATTTGAAATAATTAACCTCTTTTATTTACTCAAAAGGACTATCATGTGCAGCCATTTTATGTGCTTTTTTGTATACGTCGTAAATATTAAAACATAATTCTTCAGCTGATTGCTTTGCTAATTTTCTAACTTCTCCTTCAATATAATTATCTTTTTTTATTTCCTTTACATTTTTTATTTCCTTTTTATCCTTCTTTTCCCCTTTTTTAGGCCATAAACCTGAGAAAAGAGCTTTGAACGGATTTATGTCATCTTTTTGCTTTTGCTTTTCTTTTATTTCATCTTCTTTATTACCTTCAAGAAAGTGATCAATATCTTTTTTTATTTCATCTAAACTTTCTGTTGTTGCCCCTTCTATTAGTTTCATAGCTTCTTCAATATCTGAGTCTTTCATTTCTTTTTGAAATAACTCAAGTTCTTCACTATTTAGAGCATATCCTTTAAAGTCAACTGTTGCTTTTCCCCCAAAAAGATAATTCTGGCCTGCTTTCTGAGGAATTCCTCTGAAATGAAACTTAATAATTACGCAAGAGTAATAGTCTCTTTTTAGTTTAATTCCCCGAGGAAGTTTTTTTTCCAAAATAGCATCTTCTATTTTAACCTGATTTTTTCCAAATAAAGTTAGTTCAAGAACCATTGTATTAAATGCAATTACTAATTCAGGATCCATTGTTTTCTCTTCCATTTCAAGTTCTGTTGCTGCTTTTAAATATGGTTTGACCCATCTAGCATATAATTGTAATGTATTTACCTGACTTCTAAGGTAATGTTTTTCTATATTAAAACGTTTTTTTAATTCTACCCCACTTGATTCTGTCCATTGGTAAAACTCAGCCAATCTTGGTTTTAGAATTCTTTTTACTCTATCATTTAGATCCATTTCGTCAGCTTCTTTTAATGAATTTGTAGCTAGAAATGCATCTCTTAGAGTTACAAAATTAAGGTTTCCAGCAGTCATTTGGTGGATACTACCAACTCCTCTTTTTATATCAACATTATCTAACCATATTTGCTTTAAAGCAAGCATTGCAGCATCTTTTGTGTTTTTATCTTTGGAATTTATATCTTCATAATGTTGGAGTCTTATTTCAAAATCTTTTAAATCATAAACTAAATTAACTACTGATTTTGTAACCTGGTTTATAGCTCCCATTGTTTTCATTACATTGTCCTGCATTATTGTTTTTCTTTGCCCCATTTCTGTAAAATGTACACTTCCTGGAGATGAAGAAAAATTATCAACTAATTTTTCAACTTTACCACTAAATAAATTATTCATGAAATTTAGTATCCAAAAATAAATTGGTTCTAGCGTTGAAGAAGGAGAGTCATAAACTAGCTGATGAGATCTTACAGGTTCTTTCCCAATGTTTTTTAAAACATCAAATGCATCTGCCAAATTATTTCCACCTTTATTTTACCTTTTTAGTATATTGAGAAAGAATTATTTAAACCTTATTGAATTGTAAATATTTCTTATATCCTTATATACTCTTTACTTATGTATTTTTATGAATTTATTATTTGTATGTAGTATGGGAATGGACAGAAGCCCCGAAGCAGTTAATATTGCCCTTCACCTTGGATTAGAAAGAAAAATTCCTGTGAATGCTGATTATATGGGAATTGATAGGGAAATGACTGAATACAAAAGGAGTGTTTTAGAAAGATTACATACATATGATAAGATATTTGTCATGGATGAAGATATGGGAAAAAAGCTTGTTGAGGAATATAAAGTGTCAGAAGACAGAATAATTTGTTTGTATATAGATGAGGATTATGATAAGGGAGATCCTATACTTAAAAGTCTTATTAGACTTAAGTTAGAAAATTTTATAAAATAATTTTTGTACAACAAATCTAGCATTTTATTAGTATCAATAAATTTAAAAATAAACCTTTCAAAAAGGTTTCCAAACCATAACTTTAAAAAAAGTATATACTTATGTAATTTATGGGTTTTTTAGGTTTTGGAAAAAAGAGAACTATTGATTTTACAAATTCTGAAGCTCCACCTCAAATTGTAAAAAAAGATTATCCTATGTCTGGAGATTTTGTGGATTTTAGATCTGAGAAGAAAGAACCTATTTATTCTAAACAACCTCAAACTATTTCAAAAAGTCCTTTTGATTTTTTAGCTGGAGGTTCAAATCCTGGCTCTTATCAAAGTACTAGTTCTAGTAATCCTATAGCTGATGTTTCAGAAATTTCTGAATTAAAGACAAAATTAAGGAATATGACTACTAGAATTGAAGATCAGTCAAATGAAATGTATAGATTAGTTCAAAGAATTGAGCTTTTAGAAAGAAAATTAGAAAGATATGAAGGAAGAAGTTAATTTTACACCTTTATTATAAAATACTACAACAAAGTTTTTATACCAACTAAATTATTTTTAGTTTGAGTTTAAAAAAAGGTGTTTTTATTATGTCTAATAAAAGAAAATTCATTGTAGTGACTGGAGGAGTTTTATCTGGTTTAGGAAAAGGTCTTTTTGTAAGTTCTTTAGGCAAATTACTTCAATCTCGTGGATATAAAGTTGCTCCTTTGAAGATTGATCCTTATGTTAATGTTGATGCAGGTACAATGAATCCTATTGAACATGGAGAGGTCTTTGTTTTAGATGATGGTTCTGAAGTAGATATGGATTTAGGAACTTATGAAAGGTTTTTAGATGTAAAATTAAATAAATATTCAAATATTACCACTGGTAAAATTTACAAAAAAGTAATTGAAAAAGAAAGAAGAGGAGATTATCTTGGTAAAACAGTTCAATTAATACCTTTTGTTACTGGTGAGCTAAAAAATGATTACAAAGCGCTTTATGATCATTCTGAAGCTGATATAGTTATTATTGAAATAGGTGGAACTATAGGAGATATTGAAAATCAGATATTTTTAGAATCTGTTAGAGAATTATATCTAGAAGAAGATGTTATGTTTGTGCATTGTACTTTAGTTCCTGTTATGGGAGTTGTAGGAGAACAAAAAACAAAGCCTACTCAACAAAATGTTCGTATGTTAAGAGAAATAGGTATAATGCCTAATATGATTTTCTGCAGATCAGAGAAACCTTTGGAAGATAGCACAAAAAAGAAAATATCTCTTTTTTGTAATGTTTCAGAAGAAAGAGTGATATCTGGCCCTGATTTAAAAAATATTTATGAAATTCCTTTAGTTCTTGATGAGCAGTGTGTAGCAGAAAAAGTGCTTTCATTCCTTGATCTTGAACCTAGAAGAAAAGATCTTTATGAATGGAAAGAGTTTGTTAAAAAAGTTAATAACCCATCTAAAGAGATTAATATTGCTATTGTAGGTAAATATACTGGTTTAAAAGATTCTTATGCTTCAGTTATTGAATCTTTAGATCATGCAGCTGGAAATCTTAATGCAAAAGTAAATGTTAAATTTGTTGAGTCTACTGATATAGAAGATAATAAAATAAGTGTTGAAGAAGCTTTGGGAGATGTTCATGGGATTTTAGTTCCTGGAGGATTTGGAAAAAGAGGTATTGAAGGAAAAATTAAATGTATTAAGTATGCTAGAGAGAAAAATCTCCCATTTCTAGGACTTTGTTTAGGATTTCAGTGCGCAGTAATTGAGTTTTCTAGAAATGTTGCAGAATTAAATGGTGCTAATTCTACTGAGTTTGTTCCTGATTCTGAAAATCCTGTTATTGATATTATGTTAGCTCAGAGAGGTATTAATGAAAAAGGCGGAACTATGAGATTAGGAGAGTATGAAGCTGTTCTTAAGGATAATTCTATTGTAAAAAGTTTGTATGGGGATAACATTGCATTTGAAAGACATAGACATAGGTATGAAGTTAATACAAATTATGTAGAATTGCTGGAAAATAAAGGATTAGTTTTCTCTGGAAAGTCTAAAGATGGTCAACTAATGGAATTTTTAGAGATTCCAAACCATAATTTCTTTGTAGCAACACAAGCACACCCAGAATTTAAGTCTCGCCCATTAAAACCTTCTCCATTGTTTTTTGGGTTTGTTAGTTCTTGTTTAAAGTAAGAAAATAAAATAAAAAAATTAAAAATTTAGTTTGTTCTATTATTTTTTAACTGCGTAATAGATTAAGTAAAGACCTGCAAGTCCTACTAATACATAGACAGCTCTTTCTAACCAAACGATAGATCCTAGTATAAGGTTAACCACATTAAGGTTTACAGCTCCTACTAGTCCCCAGTTAACAGCTCCAATTATTGTTAGAACAATAGCAACCCAGTCTAGCCAATTTTTCATGTTTTATTCCTCCTTTCACACCACTTTTTGATTATTTTAAATAAGGATTTTGAGCTTATAAACATTATCTTTCTAGGCTGATTAATAGACAACCTTTATTAAGATTATTTTACTTTTACTCAAAATGACAGGTAAATCAAAGAGCTTTACAGATGAAATTTATGCTTATGCTTTAGAAAATGCTATAGAACATGGGAAAACAATGCCTAATGTTGTTATGCCTAAACTTTTCCAGCATGGGCTTAAAAAAGAACATATAAAAGATGTTATGTCTGAGATAAATAAAGTAGTTGAAGAAGTTAATTCTATGCCTGAAAATGATAGGATTAAACTTTTCAATAATTATAAAAAGTTATTACCTAAGAAGGTTATTGAAGAAAAGGAATTAAAAGACCTGCCAAATATTAGTAAAAAAATGATTTTTAGACTTGCACCTTTTCCATCTGGATCTCTTCATATTGGTAATACTAAAACTTATTTATTGAATGCTTTATATGCTGAGAAATATAAGGCTAAAACTTTATTGATTATTGATGATACAATTGGAAGTGATGAAAAGGCACTTATTTTAGATGCTTATAAATTAATACCAGAAGCATTTGATTATCTTAAGGTTAAATATTCAAAACCAATAATATACAAATCTGATAGACTTAATATTTATTACAAGTATGCTGAGGAACTAATAAAGAAAGATAAAGCTTATGTCTGTTCATGTTCTCAAGAAGTTTTGAGAGAAAATAGGGCAAATAAAAGAGAGTGTGCATGTAGACTTCTAAAAAGTGTTGATAACCTAAAAAGATGGAAAAAAATGTTTGATGCAGAACAAGGAGCATATACTCTTCGTATAAAAACAGATATGAAACATCCAAATCCTGCTTTTAGAGATAGAGTTTTGTTCAGAATAAGTGATAGAGAGCATCCAAGAGTTGGTAAAAAATATAGAGTTTGGCCTTTACTTGAGTTTTCATGGGCTGTTGATGATCATCTTCTTGGAGTAACTCATGCTATTCGTGGGAAAGAACTTATGATTGAGGGTGATATGCAAAATTATATATGGGATATATTTAAGTGGAAGAAGACTAATTTTATTTATACCGGATTATTAAAACTTGAAGGTATTTCTGGAAAGTTAAGTAAGAGTAAATCTCAAAAAGAAGTTCTTAGGGGTGAGTATAGTGGATGGGATGATCCAAGAACATGGAGTGTTCAATCTTTAGAAAAAAGAGGAATATTAGCTGAAAGTTTGAGAGAGTTTGTAGAAAATATAGGTTTGAATCAAAAAGATATTGTTGTTCCAATAGATGATCTTTATGCAATTAACAGAAGAAAATTAGACAGAGAAGCAAATAGATATTTTTTTGTTGAAAACCCCGTTGAATTAAAAATTGATAATTTTCCAAATGTTAAAGAGATAAAGGTTAAATTTCACCCTGAAAAACCAAAAACAAAAACTGTTAAAATTAATAAAACAATTTTTATATCAAATAAAGATTTTAATGATTTTAAAGATAAAGAAGTAAGACTTATGCATTTATTTAATATTAAATTAGATAAGAAAGTTAAATTTACCTCTAATGAAAATAATCCTAATTTTAGAAAAGTTCATTGGGTAAGTGAAGGGGTAAAAACTAAAGTAATGATGCCTAATGGAATATATGTAAATGGTTTAGCTGAATCAAATATTGAAAAATTAAAAAGGGGAGAAATAATTCAATTTGAGAGATTTGGTTTTTGTAAATATCAGGGGAAAGATAGGTTTACAGGAGATTATGAATTTTGGTATACCCATGATTAAACGACACTAAGGTTTATTTTATAGTCTTCTTTTTATACATTCTAATAGAAAAAGATTTATAAATGTAAGAACTTTGATTATATAATGAGTATGAATAAAAGAGGAGTATCAAGTGTTATTAGTGTTGTTCTATTAATATTATTAGTTTTAGCAGCTATAGGAATATTATGGTATGCAATTAGCGGATTTTTAAATGAAGGAACTAAAAGTGTTGAAGGAAGTGCAGACTGTTTAACAAATTCTTTTTCAATTGAGTCTTTAGTTATTTCTGCAAATGATGTTAATGCAAGTATTAAAAAAACTGGAGGAGATATAACTCCTGCAAGATTGGAATTTATTGTTAAAGGTATTAAAGTTCCTCAGGGAGATGTTTCTCCTACAACATGGCCGGAAACAGGTGAGACAAGAGTTTATAACTTAAATAATGTAAATGCAATTTCAGGAGATGAAGTTGCTGTATTAGGAGTTTTCGGAACTAAAACATGTCCTACTACAGATTCAGAAATAATTCCTTAATGGTTAAAATGAAGAAAATACAAAAGAATAAGAGAAAAGAATTTAGTAAAAAAGCAGTATCTGGAGTTGTTACTACAGTTCTACTTATATTAATTGTTTTAGCAGCTATTGGTATTCTCTGGGCTGTTATTTCAAATTTCTTAAAACAAGGAACTCAAGGTATTGAAGGTGCTGCTGATTGCTTTTCATTACAGTTAAGTATAGAAAGTGCAACTAATGCTACTGCAACTGTTCCGGGAGCAACTATAAGAGTTAAAAGATTAGCTGGAGAGGGAAATATTACTGCAATTAAATTTTTAGTTGATGGTATTGATACACCTTTTTCAGGAACAATACCTCAGGTTGCAGAAACAAGAACATTTGTAGCTAGTAGTCTTACTAATCCTCAACAAATTCCCACTATAGGAAAGAGTATAGAAATAGCTGCAATTGTTGGAAGTAGAACTTGTGGAGTTGCTGATTCAGCTACAATAACTTCTGCTTAATTTTTTTTATTAAATTTTCTTAATCATATAGAACTTCTCTAATTCATAACCTAACTTTCTGTAATACTCTCTGACTCCTACTCCAGATATTATTGCTATTCTTTTTACGCTTTTATTTTTCTTTGATTCTTTTGTAATAATTTTCTCTGCTTTATTCATTAGTTCTTTTCCAAGACCTTTATGCTGCCCTAATTCTTTATTTTCTTTACCTATATTTATAGACTGCCCATAAACATGAAGCTCTCTTATAATAGCTGCATTTTTTAGTTCTTCTACAATAGGAGCTTCTAAATTTTCTTTTCCAGGTATTCTTAACCTTAGTAAACCAAATAAAATATTATCTTTGTTGATTGCTTGTATGAAGAATTCCTTACCATCAGATGCAGTATACTCTAAAATTTTTAGTTTTATTTTACTATCTATTTTATTACTAAATTTTTGTGCAAATCCTATTTCCCTGAATCTTATTTCTTTTATTGGTATTTTTTTATCTCTTAGTATTTCATCAATATCTTTTCTTAGAGAAATCCTTGTAGTTCCTGCAACTATATGCTCTGGAGCAAATTGCCTCATAACTCTCATTGTTCTACAATATTCTGGAATAATTTTAAACATTTCAATTAAAAGTTCTTGAGTTTGTTCTAAAGTATAAGGCTTGTATCTTCCAGCCTTAAAGTCTTTTTCTAATCCTGTATTTTGCATTACAGTTGTTGGATAAATTTTAAGTTGATCTGGTTTAAATCTTTCATCATCAAAAACCTGCTTAAACAATTTAAAATCTTTTTCTGGCGAGCTTTTTGGTAGGCCAGGCATTATGTGGTATCCTATCTTAAATCCAGCATCTTTCAAATTTTTAGTTGCATTTACAACGTCTTGAACTGTATGTGCACGATTAATATGTTTGTAAATTTCATCATCTAAAATTTGAACACCTATTTCCATTCTAGTGCACCCAAAATCTAAAGCTCTTTTGATATCTTCATCTCTAGCAAAGTCTGGTCTTGTTTCAATACATAATGCAATACATCTGTGCTTCGCTTTTTCATTAAGTTTTTTAGCTTTTTCTAAACTTGATGATTTTTTACCATTTAAAGCATCATATATCCCTTTTATGAATTTATACTGATATTCAATTGGATAGTCTAGGAAAGTTCCTCCAAGAATTATTATCTCAATTTTATCTGTTGGATGATGCATTACTTCAAATGCTTTTAATCTAGACTCTATTTGTCCATATGAGTCATAATTATGCCTTTGAGCTCTCATTACTGGAGGGGAGGCAGGAGTATATGATTGGGGAACATTAAATACAGGACAATAACGACATACTCCATGACTACAAGGACGGGGAGCACACATTACAGCTATTGGCGTAACTCCAGCTAGAGTTTTTGTTGGTTTTCTTACTTCTTCTTTAGTTGTAGGTAGTAACATATTAACTATGGTTAATTATGTAAATTTTTAAAGGCTTGCTTTTTATTATTAGTTATGGATAAAATTACAGGGAAGAAATTAACACAAGAGCAAGTATGGGATAAAATTGCGCCTTTATGGAATAGAGATAAAAAAGTACCTTTTGGGGATGATGATAAGGGAAATATATTTGATGGATTTTTATCTAAAGATGATTCTAAAGTGTTAGATTTAGGATGTGGTAGTGGAAGAAACTTCACAAGTATAGTTAATTCTGGTTTTAATGGAGAGTTGTACGGAGTTGACTTTTCTGGTGAAATGTTAAAACTTGCTAAAGAAAATGCAAAAAAATTAAAGATAAAGATTAACTTATTAAAATCTGATGCAAGTAAATTAGAATTTGAAGATAATTTTTTTGATAAAATAATTTGCATAGCTACTATTCATTGTATTAAAACAAAAAAAGAAAGAAATAATACTATTAAAGAAATGCATAGAGTTTTAAAATCAAAAGGTAAATTGCTTATAACTACTTGGAATAAGGATTCAGAAAGATGGAAAAATAAACCTAAGGAGAAATATGTTTCATGGAATCTTCAGGATGGTGGAAATAATATTAAAGAAGGAAAAGTTTGGAGGCATTATTACCTTTATAGTCAGGATGAATTAGCTAGTGATTTAGAAAAAGCTGGATTTAAAATATTAAAGAAAAATAATCCTTTAGCTAGGAATATAGTTATTATTGCAGAAAAGAATTAGATACTCATTATTAACCTTGCCAGTTTTTGGGAATCATGTCTTATTAAAGGTCTTCTTTTCCCGTCTTCTTTTGCATGCGGTTCTTCATCTATTAAATCTGATTTAATAACATTGTAATTTTCATTTTTTTCAATATTTGGTGAGACATAAAATGATTCTTCATCTTTATAACTTTCAGCCAATTCTTTTGAAGGAAGATTATTATTACAAATTACTAAATCTGGATAAAATCCAAGGTATTTTTTTATTTCCTCTATAAATTCATTTGCCGTGAAATTTGATGTTTCACCTTTTTTGGTCATGATATTGCATACAAACACTTTTTTTGCATCTGATTCTTTAATAGCTTCTTTAACACCTTCTACAAGTAGATTTGGAATAATACTTGTGTAAAGATCTCCAGGTCCTATAATAATTAGATCATTTTTGTCTTTTATGCTTTCAATTGCTGAACGATAGGCAAATGATTTTGGTTCTAAAAAAACTTTTTTTATTTTTACACTTGTATCATGTTTTGGGATATCTATATTGGTTTCCCCCCTTATTACTTCTCCATTTTCAAGTTCTGCACATAAGTGGGTTGTTTCAAGTGTTACTGGTATAACTTTACCTTTAATTTTTAGAATTTTAGATACTTGATCTAATCCTTCAATGAAACCACCTTTAATATCTGCCAAAGCAGTCATTATTAAATTACCTAAACTATGGTTTTCTACTCCACCTGAAAATCTATATTTGAATAAGTCTCTCCATATTTCCCTTTCTTCTGACATGGCAATAAGACATAATCTTATATCTCCAGTAGGAAGTATACCAAACTCATCTCTTAATTTGCCAGAGCTTCCTCCACTATCAGACACAGATACTATAGCTGTTAAACTAGTGTCATAATCTCTTAAGCCTTTTATTAATGTAAAGCTTCCAGTTCCGCCTCCAATAATAACTATCTTTTTCATATAAGTTACTCTTGTTCTTCTTTTATATAATTTATTAAACTAAAAAATAATAAAAATAAATGAATTTTTTATAAAGAAATAAAGAAACTATCCAATAAGGATACTTCTTTCTTCATTTCGTTTTCTTGAAAGATTTCTTGAAACTTCCATAAGTTCAGGATAAAGATCTCTTGCACCAGATTCACTAAATCCTAGATTTTTCATAACTCCAAGATAATCTTCACTTGTTAGTCTACAACCTGGATTAACTCCAAAATACATATTGACTTCTCTTTCAATTCTTTTTTCTTCTATTAATCCGTTTAGTACAGCTCCATATCTTGGATACATCATAGAAAATGTTTCAATTCCTTCTTTCATACCTCTGGCTTTTTCAGTTTCAAGTTCACCAACTCTAGCATAAACTCTTTCACCTTCAAACCTATTTCCATATTCTTGAAGGTCTATTTGTTTAGCCATTTTTGGCTTTAATCTTTTTAACTTACCAGACATACTTGAGATTGGTATATCTATTCTATCTGCAGCAATTAAACTTATTATTTGCCTTTCTAAATTTTCTGTCATTTTAACCTCCTTACACTTTTATTTTTCATAATTATTTATAGAAAGAAATGTAAATGAAGTTATGAGGTGATATAACTCACCACAATATTTATATATAAATATTGTGTATTTTTAATATGAAAGAAAATTTAAGAGAAGCTGGTTTGACTGAAAATGAGAGTAAAATTTATGTTTCTTTATTAGAGTTAGGACCAAGTAATGCAGGACTTATATCAAGAAAGTCTGGGTTACACAGAAGAGTTGTTTATGATACAATTGAGAGGTTAATCAAAAAGGGGCTTGTTGGATATATAATAAAAAATAATGTGCGTTTATTCCAAGCTTCTAACCCAAAAAGAATTCTTGAAATCATAGATGAAAGAAAAAATAACATTGAAGATATTATGCCTAGAATGCTTGAGCTTTATACTAAAACAAGAGAAAAAGAAGAAACTAATTTTTACAAAGGAAAAAATGGGTTAAAGACTGTTATGGAGGATCAGCTTGAAAGTTCTAAAGAAAAAGAAATCTTAATTATGGGAGGTTCTCCTATTGCTTATGAAATATTACAATTTTATTTTAAATGGTTTGATAAGAGAAGAGTTGAAAAAAGAATAAAAACTAAAATAATTTTTAACAAAACTGATAAAAATATTAGTATTCCTTATTCTGAAGTTAAATTTCTTCCAGATAAGTATACTTCCCCTTTAGCTGTTAATATTTATGGTGATAAAGTTGCTCTTATTTTGTGGAGTAAAGAAAATCCATTAGCTATTGTTATAAAAAACAGAGAGATTTCTGATGGATATAGGAAGTACTTTGATTTGATGTGGAAAGTTGCCAAGAAGTAAACCTTTTGCGAAAAGGTTTCCAAAAGAACAAACTAAAAATAATAAAAATAAATGAATTTATTATATAAATATTTTAATACTATCTATTTTTAACTTTTTCATGCAAACTTTAAGAGCAGGAGTATTGGGAGCAACTGGAATGGTTGGTCAGAACTATATTTCTTTGTTAAGAGATCATCCTTTGTTTGATGTAACTTATGTTGCGGCTTCTCCTGAAAGTGCTGGTAAAACTTATGAGGAAGCTGTTAAAGGGAGATGGCATATGAATTCAGATATTCCATTTCATGTTGGAGATTTAGTTGTTGGAGATGCTAATAATGTTAATAATGCTTTTAGAAAGTGTGATTTTGTTTTTTCAGCTCTTGAGCTTAAAGATAAAAAGGCTATTCAGGATTTAGAAGCTCAATATGCTTTTGAAGGATTAAGTGTTATTTCAAATGCTTCAGCTCATAGATGGACAGAAGATGTTCCTATGATTATTCCAGAAATTAATCCAGACCATAAGCAAGTTTTAGAGTATCAGATGAAAAATAGAGGATGGAAAGGTTTTATTGTTACTAAACCTAATTGTTCTATTCAAAGTTATATTTTACCTATTCATGCTTTAAGACAAAAAGGATATAATGTTAGAAGTGCGATAGTTACAACTGCCCAGGCTGTTTCTGGAGCAGGGCATCCCGGAGTTTCTTCAAATGATATTATTGATAATCTTATTCCTTATATTCCTGGAGAAGATGAAAAAAGTGAAAATGAACCATCTAAAATACTTGGTCATGTTGATTTAAGCACTGGGAAAATTATTAGTGATCATTCATTAAATATTTCAGCAAGGTGTAATAGAGTTAATGTAAGAGATGGCCATATGGCCTGGGTTAATTTACAATTTGATGGAAGAGTTCCTGAGTTAGAAGATATAATTAATATATGGAATTCATTTAGAGGAAAACCTCAAGAGTTTGAACTTTATTCTGCTCCAAGAAAACCAATTATTTATAAAAAAGCTTTAGACAGACCACAACCAAGATTAGATAGAGATAATGAAAATGGTATGGCTGTAACAGTTGGAAATTTATCTAAATGTAATGTTTTAGATGTTAAGTTTACAGGACTTTCACATAATACCATAAGGGGTGCTGCTGGTGGAGCTATTGAAACTGCAGAGCTTTTAGCTTATTATGAATTTCTAAAAAGAATTTAAATTTAAGGATTAACTCCTCAACTTTTTCCTCACGACATTAAATTTAATCATAAACATTTTTTCTATGACCAATTCTAATTACCATAATTTTATTCATAGAAACAATAACATCAATAACTGCCCGATAATCTCTAATTCTTAATCTCCATAATTTCTCTCCTTGTAATCTTTTTAAAAATCTATATGGATTTTCTCTAATTGAATAAATCTTGTTTAATATAATTTCAGCATCTTTTTTTCGTAATTTTTTAAGAAAATCTTTTGATGTTTCAGTTAATTCAATTTGAAACATTTTATGTTAAAGCAATTCCTAATTCTTTTGCTACAGCCTCTATAGAATAAACTCTTCCCTTTTTAACATCTTCCAAACCTTTTTGTATTTCATTAATCTCCTCTTCACTTAAGCTTTCTTCTTCACAATTATTTATTAAATTATTCAAAAGTTCGTCATAAGACTGTCTTTCAGAGCTTTTTAGAGATTTCAATCTTTCAAGAGTTTCAAAATTGATTTGTATGGTTGTTTTTTCCATGTTATATATTAACTATAGAAAGTATATAAAACTTTCTGTTTACAATTATTATTAACTTAAGGTAACATGCCCCCACGAGATGTTTAATTTACTAAAGAATTATTTACAGCTTTCAAACACTCTTTTTGATTGTTCCAGGTTAGTCTTTTTAGTGCTTTTTCATAAGGCAACCAAAGATATGATGAGTGTTCTCTGTGATCTACTCTAACAATTCCATTACTTAATTCTACAGAATATAACTGATAGCTTTGCCCTTTGTATGGTCTGTCTGGCAAGATTTTTTTATAATCATATTTTCCGTATATTTTATGATTTACGATTTTGTTTATTTTTAATCCTGTTTCTTCCATTACCTCTCTTTTTACTGCCATTTTTTTTGTTTCAAACAATTCTACTCCTCCTTTTGGAAATTCCCAGCCTTTCCAATGGAGTTTTCTTTTTAGAATTAAATATTTTATGTTATTATTTATTATTCTATATGCAACAATAAACAAAGCTTTTCTATAAGGTGTTTTGTAATGTATTTTGTAATGTATTTTGTTATAGAACTTTTCTATCATTTTAGTTATAGTACAAAATTGCTTATAAATATTATCCTAAAGCTTATGAACTACATCAAATAAGTTAACAGCTTCAAATTTTAAAACTGAATGATCTGAATCAGATACATGCATTTTTATTATTCCCATATCACTAGTAATACAGTTCAAATTCCAAATTAATTTTCCATCTAAATTTTGTAAGATAGCTATTATTTTATGCAATTTATGTGTTACCATATGATTTTTCATCTCATCTTCAACTAATCCTTTTAAAGAATCTAAATCAAGATTTATTTGGATATTTATTTCTCTTGGAGTTGAAGCATTTGATGCTTCGCTTTCTTTAAGCTCTATTTTTTCTTCATCAAGAGCAAAAGTAGCCATTTTTTTATTTTCTGGATTATAATAATCTATTTGATGCAAACTATTATTTTCTTCAAAATCTAGAACAAAAAAGCCTGCTGAAAAATATGATTTAGGATTTTTAGATTTAAAGTTTCTAAACTCTTGAGAGCTACTTAACTTATCCATATATGGTTGTATTTTCATTTTCTCTTTTTTATTTAATATCTGAAAGGTATTTTAAACTTATCTATATTCCAAGATCTTTTTCAACTCTTGCTTCTATTCCCCTTGACTTAAGATCTTTTTTTACTCCTTTTGCTTCTATTTTACCAAATTCTCTCCAATCCTCAGGATCTGTAGACCATATTTCTTCATAAGAACCCTCTTTAGAGTAATCAGAAAGATACTCTGGAAGTCTTTCTGATGCCCCTTTTGTTATTTTTACTATGTGATATTTCATTTCCTCTCTTTTATTTCTTCATTAATCTTTTTCATAAAATTATCCATACTTATTGATTCTATATTTTTTGAACCTCTTTTCCTTAATGCTATTGTTTTCTCTTTTTCTTCTTTATCACCCACTACAATTATGAATGGAATTTTCATAAGTTCCGCATCTCTTATTTTACCACCTAATGGAACAGAAGACAATTCCATATCAACCCTTATACCATTTTCATTTAGCTCTTTAGTTATTTTTTCAGCATATTTATTATTTCTATCTGTAAAATTAATTACTCTAGCTTGTATAGGTGATAACCATGTTGGCAAAATACCATTTGTATGTTCTAACAAAATTCCAATAAATCTTTCTAAGCTACCATATATTACTCTATGAAGCATAATTGGTCTTTGTTCTTTGTTATTTTTATCCATATAATTTAACTCAAATCTTTCTGGCATTGAGAAATCTAACTGAATTGTTGCGCATTGCCAAGTTCTATCCAATGAATCTTTAATATGAAAATCAATTTTAGGTCCATAGAAAGCTCCATCTCCTTTATTTATTTTATATTTTATTTTATTTTTTTTAAGTGTTTCTTCAAGTATTTTTTCAGCTTTATCCCAAATTTTTACTTCACCTATGAATTTTTCAGGACGTGTTGATAGCTCTAAAGTATATGAGAAATCAAACTTAGTGTATATTTCTTTTATTAAGTCTATTATTTTTTTAATTTCTGATTCTATCTGTTCTTCTGTACAGAAAATATGTGCATCGTCTTGTGTGAATTGAATTACTCTAAACAATCCTGCTAGTACTCCTGATAGTTCTGTTCTATGTACTACTCCTAATTCTCCCATTCTTAACGGCAAATCTTTATATGATTTAGGTTTGTTTCTATAAACTAGTATTCCTCCAGGGCAGTTCATTGGTTTAAGTAAAAAATCACGCCCTTCATATTTTGTTGAAAAATTATTCTCTTTATATTTATCCCAATGACCTGATATTTTCCATAATTTTGAGTCTAAAATTTGAGGGGTTTTTATTATATTATAGCCTGCTTTTCTATGCAAGTCCATCCAGTAGTCTATTAGTTCATTATAAATTACCAGACCATTATTATGCCAAAAAACCATTCCTGGAGCAATTTCACTAAAACTAAATAAATCTAATTTTTGTCCAAGAATTCTATGGTCATTATCTTTTAATTTTGATGTGTCTAATTTTAATTTTGATATTTCTCTTAATAGTTGTTTAGGATCATATTTTTCTTCGCGTAAGACACCTATGGTTTCTTCACGCATTAACTTCCCTTTTTCTTTGTTTATTTCTCTTTCTCCAATTTCTCTTGATAATTCGCTTAAAGGATGACCTTTTACTTTTAGCTCAAATTCTTTATAATAACCAAAAGGAGCTCGTGAAACTTTATACTTTAATTTTTGTAATTCTTTTTCTGCTTTTTCTAAAATTTGCATCGCTAAATCTGGATTTCCTAGATTTGAAGACAAATGAGCATAAGGATATAAAACAATATTATTTGTTTTAATTTGTTTTGAAATATCTTCTATATTTCTAACTAATTCATTTACTAAATTTAGAGAGTCTGATTTTTCTACTGCAGTTAGAATTACTAAACATTCATCAATTTTTATCTCTTTTTTTCTTTCTTCTGAAAGCTCTTCAGGTTGTTTAAGAGCTTTTTTTAATGGTTTGAATTTTATATAGTCACAGTGTAGTGATATTATTTTCATACTGATACTAAAGAATTTATGTATTTAAAGTTTATAGTCAAATTGTTTAGAATAAAATGTATCTATCTTCAGCTTTTCCTGTAAGTGTGTCTGCTATTCCTTGACCATGTGCATATGCTACTTCAGACATTGTGCTAGGAGACATTAGTCTGCCAAGTAATCCTTTTGATTTATCTGGCTTTTCAACAATTTTATCATGTTCAAAATTTCCAAGAGCTTCACATCTCTCAACTGCTGTTTGTTTATTTCCTATATAGTCTATAAGTCCTTTTTCTTTTGCTTCTTCCCCTAAAAATATCCATCCAGTAGCCATTTCTCTAACTGCTTCTTCCTCCAGATTTCTATTTCTAGAAACAATATCAATAAAATGATCATATGATGTGTTTATCATTTTCTGAACAAGAGCTCTTTCTTCATCAGTTATATCTCTATGTGGAGAGAGTAAATCTTTGTATTTTCCAGCTTTGAATGTTTCATGACCTACTCCAAGATTTCTCATTAACTCATGGTAAGTATTTTTACCAAATAATACCCCAATACTTCCTACTATACTTGTTTTTTGTGCTACTAATTCATTACATGCTGATGCAACTAAATAACCTCCAGAAGCACCTAAATCACGAAAAAGACCAACAACAGGTTTTTCTTCTCTTAAATATTTAACTTCATCAGCAATTTCTTCAGAAGCTACTGGAGAACCTCCAGGAGAATTAATTGAGAGTAATACTGCTTTAATATACTTGTCATTTCTTGCTAATTCTAAATCGTCTATTATTTCCTTAGGAGTAATAGAACCCATAGATGGTCTTCTAGGTATTTTTGGCATTATTGCACCATCAAGATGAACTACTGCTATTCCATTAAAATATCTCTCTTTTTTATTAAACTTTTTCCTCATGCTAATTTTGTATTTTTTATGTTTTATTAATATTTATGTTCTTTACGATAAGATTATGTAACTACTATTAAGTTAAGATAATAGAAAGATTTATAAAGTATATGTGTTGTAATTTTTTAGAGGTTACATATTACACTAAAAAGGAGGCGTAATATGGAAAACATAAAATGGTAAAAATAATGCTGCCAAATAGAGAAGAATTAGGTTTAGATAATAAACTAGACAGAAGGGAATTTGTAGCTAATGCTTTATGGGGATTAACTGCTGCATTTATGGGTGGTAGTGCTTATGCTTATAGAAGTGAAATAGGAAATCTAAAAAGAGCTGATGAAGAATATGTTGGTATTGAAAGACAATTAATAGAATTAGAAAATGAAAAAAATGCTAAAAAACTAAGGGAAGAAGTTGAAAGAATTAGAGCTGAACAAGAACAAATACAAAGAGAAATTGATGAGAAAAACAGACAAAGAAATATGTATTTGACAAATCCTCCTGAATATTCAGCTGACGAACCTGATGAAGTTAGTGTTACTAGATTAGTATATTCAGAAACTAGGAGTGAATATAAAAAACCTGTAATACTAAAACATAAAGCATGCTCTGTTGTTAACCGTTCTAAAGAAAGAGGTCTTGGAATTAAAGATGTTATCTTTGAAGATATGCAATATAAGGCTTTAAGAGATGGAAATTATCCTTATTTTTACAGCCCTTCTAATTTTACTTCAGTAAGTGAGATTGATTTAGAAGCTTGGCAAAAATGTTATGAAGTTGCCGAATCTATACTTAAAGAAGGAGCTCCCTATAAAACTACTCATACTTTCTTAGAAAAACTTAAAGATAAAGATCAAACAATTCCTAAGTGGGTTAATGAATTAACTCCAGTTGCAAATATAGAAACTGTAGATGGAAAAGGGCTTTATCATTTTTTAACAGAATTATCTTAATTCTTTTAATAATTTGTCAACATCTTTCTTAACAGACTCTCTTTTTTTCTGATATTCTTTTAAAAATAGATTTATTTTTTGTATAGCATATTTTTTCAAATCACCTGTTAATAGCTTTCCAGACTTGTAATCCTCTTCCATTTGCTTTAATTTTTTATCATCTTCCTCAAAAATCATTTTTAAATATTGGAAAGAAACATCTATGTCCGGATTTCCTCCTTTTTTTCTGTGTTCTTCAAGTGTTGACTGCCCTCCTGAAAAAGCATATTTATTTATTTTTTTCTCAACTTCTTTGGGAGAGTCTGTTGGAGCAATATAAGAGTTAGGATCTGATGCAGACATTTTACCACCATTTAACCCTGGAGCAAATAAATGATAAGTTGATGATAATTGTATGAAACTAGGTGATTTTATTCTTTGAGAAATATCTCTTGCTAATCTTAAATGAGCATCTTGATCAATTCCTACTGGGACTATTACTGGAAGACTTTTTTCAAATTCTGGTAATTGTGGATGTAACATGTCTGATGCTTGCAATAATGCAGAAAGCATTTTTCCAGGAGTTATTTCGCCATAAACTGCCTTAAATTCATTAAAACTAGCATGTCTTGCCAATAGATTTTGTAGCCTGTAATATGCATTTGCCTTTTCTGAGTTTTTAGATCTGGAACTCTGAAAATATATATCAGCTTTTTTTAAGTCTAAACCTAAGGCTGCATACCCTAAAATATAATCTTCCGCTATTTTTTTACTTTCTTCTAAACTTTGACTACGGGCATTATATGCTTCTAAGTCTGCTACTGCAATATATACTTTAGCTCCTAATTTTTGATAAAATACCATTTGTTGAGCTAACATCATATGTCCAATATGAAACTTTCCAGTTGGCATTAACCCGGTCATCATTACAAATGGTTTTTTGTTTTTAACATTTTCAAGAATTCTTTGTATGTCTCTATGGGCAAATATAATTTTTCTTCTAAATAAAATATTTTCATTGAAAATTGGAGGAAGTTCTTTTAGTGGAGATACTCCAAACTCTCTGATTATTTTTTCATAATCTATATTTCCTGATACTTCCCAAGGAGTTATTTTGTTTGTTTGAGGTTTGACCATGTATTAACTAGTTTTATTAATTTTATAAAGGTTGTCTTGAGATGACTTTATTTTTTTCTTAGTATTTATTTTAATTGTATCAAAGAAATCTTTAAATAGGTAATTTGGTTTAATTGATTATGAATAAAAAGAGAGGAGTATTAATTATATTAATTGTAATGTCTTTATTTTTAATAAACTTTGCAAGCGCTGATGTTTTCTTAATACAACAGCCTAAAGATGTTTATAATTATGGAGATAATCTTGAAGTATTGCTTGGGAGTGATGGTGGTGAGGGATGGGTTAGTATAGATCTTGTTTGTTCTCAAGGATTTAAAACTCTTTATTTTCAGTATTTATATGGAGAAACTGAAATACCTATTACTCTTCCTCTAACTTCTAAATTTTTAAAAGACTTAACTGGGGAGTGTTATCTTTCTATAACTTTTGAAGACCTGGTTAAAAAAAGTTCTACTTTTTTAATAACAAATAGAATAAATGTTGATGTAAAATTTAATAGAGTTGATTTTTTTACCAATGAAAATATAACCTTTACTGGAGTTGCAAGCAAAGCCAATAAACAGCCTGTAACTGGAGCTGCAAAGATAACTATTAGCCAGATAGGTTTGGAATCAATAGTGCCTGTGGAAAATGGTGAATTTTCAGGATATATTATATTTCCAGAAGATACTAAGGCTGGAGATTATAATATGGATGTTTTTGTTTATGAATCTAAAAATGACCAAATTACAAATTTTGATAATAAAACTTTTTCATTAAGTGTATTGCAAATGCCAACAAGTCTTGAGATTAATTCTCCTGATAATGTTAATCCTGGCAGTGAAATTGATATTTCTTCAGTTCTTTATGATCAATCTCATGATTCTATGGATGGTTTTTCTGTTGCTCTTAATGTTTTTGATGTTAATAACCAAAACATTAAAAATACATTATTAAAAACTGGTGAAGTTAGTAAGTTAATTCTTCCTAAAAATGCTCCTTATGGATATTGGAATATAACTGCTGAATCTGAAAAAATAAAAACAAATAAAGTTTTTTATGTAAAAGAGAATAAAGAGGCAGAGTTTGTGATAAGTAATAATACACTAATTATTAGAAATGTTGGAAATGTGCCTTATGACAAATTTATTAAGATAAGTATAGGAAATACTACTAAAATTCAGTCTCTTAATATAAGTGCTGCAAGTTCATTATTATTAGAGTTATCTGCTCCAGATGGAGTTTATGATGTAGAAGTTAATGATGGAGATGTAAAAAGTAATGCTAGAGTTGCTCTTACTGGAAATGTTATTGATATAAGATCCCCTCATGAAGGTGCAGGTGTTTTAGGAATAATAAATAAAGGATTTTTTGCATGGATTTTTGTGTTTATGATTTTGGGACTGTTTATTTTTATATCTATAAAAAAGGTTGCTAAGAGAAAATCAGTCTTGTTTTTTGATGGTTCTTTACCTAAGAAAAAAGAAGGTGATAAAGGAGGAGTTGTAAAATTAAGCTCTTCAGATTCTATAGGAAAATCATCTGGTGGTAAAACTAGAATAGAGCATGTAAGTAGTGAAGCTTTACCTTCTCTTGTTTTAGATGGGGAAAAGCAAGATTCTTCAGTTATTTCATTAAAAGTTAAAAATTATGAACAGATAAAAAGTGGTAAATCAAATGCACATGGTGCAATAGAAGAAGTTATTAAAGAAATTACTAGTAACCATGGAAGAATTTATAGAAAAGAAGATTCAATTGTTGGAATATTTGCACCAATTATTACAAAAAAGTTCGACAATGAAGTTAATGCTGTTAAAGTAGCTAAAAAAATGTCAGAATTATTAAATGAACACAATAAAAAATATACTCAAAAAATAGACTTTGGCATAGGAGTTAACAATTGTAATATAATTGCAAGCAAAGATAAAGGTAAGCTTTTATTTACGCCTGTTAATAATTCAATTGCTGGTGTTAGGACAATTTCAGAATTAGCCAATAACGATCTTCTTTTAGGAGAAGCAATACATAAAAAATTAGGAGCTAAAGTTAAGACATCTCCTCATAGTCATGGGGGAGTTAAAACTTATGCTGTCTTAGATGTTATTGAAAGAAAAGATAATGATAAGTTCATAAAAGGTTTTCTAGATAGAAATAAAGAGTATAAAGATGATAAACCTAGGTTTAAGCAATAACTATTTGAATACACCTCTAAATTCTGACACGAGGGATTTATCACATCCTAATGACTTCATTTTCATAGAGATTACATTTGTTAGTTCACCAGAAGTATTTTTCATATGAACCTCAATTTCGTTTTCTATTTCTGCCCTATGTAATGGTATATCTTGATTACCTGACATTTCTTTTATTTCAAGCCAGTCTTGCATTCCTTCAACAAGAGCTTTTAGATAATTCCAATTATTATTTTTTCTTTGTAAACCATTTGAAGTTTTTTTAGAAGCCATGTTTAAAATCTATACACAATCTAAAAAAGATTTATGTATTAACAGAATTTAATAAATCTATAAGATCTAGGAGCCACTGCTAAACAATATGTATTCCATATCGTGTTTTGATGACTCTTATTCATACTTTATTTAGGAATTATGTCTTTAAAAATATTTCTACATAAATTAATGTTTATTAAGTAGTAAAAATCTTTAAGAAATTTTTATTAGATTTTTGCTTGGGCCTTTATGTCTTTTTTATTTTTAGTGCAGAAAATGGATGCATCATATTTCTTAGGGTTCCATATAGAGGGTGTATAGTTTCATTTATGAAGTTAAGATGTTTTATGTAAAATAAAGGATTTTTCTTTATAGGTGTTGTTTCTTTTCTTACTTCTTTTATATGTGGAAGCATAAATATTACAATAATTATTCTACCAATTCCTGAAATTAAAAATATAAAAAGGAAAATGTTTATCCAACTTGGATGGAAGAATTGTGCAGTTAGACCTCCTAATGAAGCTCCTATAAATACAGCAATTCCATTAAGTAAACTATAATATGCAATTACAATTCCTCTTCTTTGAACAGTTACAGCATCATAAATAAAATTTGAAGCTCCTAGATTAAATGCAGTCCAGCCTATTCCTGAAATTAATTGTGGTATTAAAATGAGATAAATTGGATTAGCATTTAATAACCAGAAAAAAGGTATAAATGGAACTATTAAACTTCCAATTCTTACTAACTCTCTATTTCCGTATTTATCTGCGAATTTGCCCCATAAAGGCATCATAATTACAGAAAATATACTTGCTGAAATGTTTACTAAAGTAAACCAGGTATAATTAAAATGAAGGTCTTTTAACATATAAACTGCAAAAAATGGCCCTGCGAAGCTTACTGTTAAGTTTACTAAAGCAACATATATTGCAAAACGTCCAAAATTATTTGAAGGAGCTTTTTTTATAAATTGTAAAAATGAGAAATAATACCCTTTTTCAAAATTTATTTTAGGTATGTAGTGTTTAGTAAAATAATATGCTGAAAGCGTTCTTCCTATTGCTGATATTATGAATAATATTATAAATCCATATATTACAATGTCTATTCTTTTTGAGTAGTCTAACCATAATGCAGCTGCAATTGTTACTATGATTGCTATTGCACCATTTATTTTGTTTCTTTTAGCAAAATAACTTCCCCTTAATTTTTCAGGAACTATTTCTCCCATCATTGAAAACCAAGAAGGAGAAACTATTGAGCCAAATGTTATGTTAATAATATATGAAATAATTAAAAATGGAACAATAAACTCTGGAGCAAATGACCTTAAAAATAAAATTCCTGCAACGACAAATAACAACCAGCTTGCTGCCTGTAGTGCAACAAAAGTTACAATTAACTTTTTTCTATCATACTTTTCCATTAATTTACTACCAAAAATTTGGGTTATTGGTCCAAATAAACCTGGAAAACTTGATAAAAAACCAACTTCTGCATTAGTTGCATTTAGTGCTATAGCATACGGAGTTATGTAAGTTTCACCAGCTCCTCCTGATACTGCAGAAAAAGAACCTTCAATTATAGACAATTTTCTTGTTTTTTCAAGTTTTTTTTCTATTTCAATATCATTTGTTTTGGGAACCTTTTCTAAAGATTTATTTTCCCCTTTCTTTTCAATATTTTCTATGTTTTCAGAATCATCCAAAGTTATCACCTAGTATAGTATTTTTTACCTTATTAATAAATTTTTTTGTTATGTTTCCTTTCATAAGCTTTATAAGTCGTAATAATTGTTTAATAGCATCAACAGTTAAATTTATAAAAACAACTTAGTTTGAAAAAATATGGTTAAACATTGTGAAAGGAGGTTAAAGAATGGAAGAAAAAGCGAAAAGCTCAGAAGGTGGTAGTGTTACTTTAAGTAAACTAACTATCTGGAAAACAGCTACTTTTGTATTTGCTGCATTATTTATAATTGCTCTTCTTACAGGAGGATTTGGAATAGGAGGAAGCACTACTGGAAATGTAGTTAATAATGGAGATGTTCAAGCTCCTGGTCCTAGTGCTGATATAAAAGTTAATATTGGAAGTGGAGATCCTATCTTAGGAAATAAAGATGCTTCAATAAAAATTGTTGAATTTTCAGACTTTCAATGCCCTTTTTGTGAAAGAGCTTATTCTGGAGCTGTGGCTGGTATAAAATCTAGTGAAGCTTTTAAGAACGGAGATGTTGCAATTGTATACAAACACTTCCCTTTGACAAGTATTCATCCTTATGCACAGAAAGCTGCTGAAGCTGCTGAGTGTGCAAATAGACAAGGTAAATTCTGGGAATATCATAATATGTTATTTGAGAATCAACAAGCATTAGATATCCCAAGTTTGAAGAACTATGCATCTAAACTAGGTCTTGACACTGGTAAATTTAATAAGTGTCTAGATGGTGGAGAAGCTAGTGCAAAGGTTAGTAAAGATTCACAAGAAGCACAAGCTGCAGGTGGACAGGGAACTCCTTATTTTGTTTTAATAAATAAGAAAGGAGATACTCAAGTTGTTTCTGGAGCTGTACCTTATGCAAACTTTGAAGCTGCAATAAGTTCACTTAAATAAGAGTTTTATTTATTTTTTATCTCTCTCTTATTTTATTTTTTAATTCTAGTAAAAGTTTTGTATTCATAACTTTTATATACCTTCTAAATTTAGTTTTTTAAATGGCTGAGGACTTAAGTTCAAATAATAAGTTTAAGTGTGGGAAATGTGAAAGAGAATTTTTTAGCAAAGAAGCTCTTGAAATGCATGTGAATGCTAAACATTACGAGACACCTAGTGGGATTAAAAAGTTGAGTGGCGTTAATAAGAAAAAAATCAGAAACTGGAGCATTATTATAGCTTTGATAGTTATCGTTGTTATAGCTGCTTATTTTCTTGCATTTAAGCCAGAAGCTCCTGGGAAATATGATGATTTTGCTCAGTGTTTGACTGAAAAAAATCTAACTATGTATGGAGCATGGTGGTGTCCTCATTGTAAAGACCAAAAAGATGCTTTTGGAGCAAGTTGGCAGTATGTTAACTATGTTGAATGTTCAACTCCTGATGGTAATGCTCAGTTGCCTGTTTGTACAAATGCAGGTATTGAAGGATATCCTACATGGAAGTTAGGAAATGGAAGTAAAATTGATAAAGTTCTTACTCTTAAATATCTAAGTCAAATAACAAATTGCACTTTATCCTGATTAAATTTATAAACAGCCTATTTTTATTGGGTTGATGTCAATAAATTGTGTAAATAGTTCAATTCTTAATGATTATAAAGAGTCTATCAAATTTTATAGAAGTCAGAGAGCAAGGGAAACCCTTGATAATTTGAAGGTAGTTGAAGATAAAATCTCTGGTTCTAGCCCTTTTATTCAAGTTCACTTGATAAATTCTGGCTTAATTGAAAATGGAAATAGACTGCCGGACATAGAAGATTTAGAAAGTGCTCTAAGAATAAATAATAGATTTTTAATTAAAGACTTTTTAATAAGTAATTCTGGTTGTGCATATACTGATTTTGGTTTAGCTTTAAGATCTTATGGAGATCCTTATCATAAACAGAATGATATGCTTTCTAAGAGATTATATGAACAATTGATAAGAAGAGGAGTTAATATTGGTATGGGAAAATTAATTCCATTAAATGCTTTGGAATTAAAAGAAGAAGAAAATTCAGCTTATGGATTAGTATTTGATCTAAAAGAAAATGTTGAAGAATATATATTTAATTTACAAGATTTTAGATGGGACTATTGCAGAAATCAAGGTTTATCTATTGCATGTATTGGTGGAAGGGGCTGGACTTCTTGTATAGGAGAAATACTTGATAGGTCAAATGGCAATGGACGAATATTTATTGTAAAGAAATAAGTTTATATAATTAAATTTAATAAATAGTATATGGCATTAGAAATATTTATTAACAAATTTGTAGGTCTTGGAACATTAGTTATTCATGTAATTTTAGGTTTGATGCTGATAAGTTTTATTTATCATAAGGTTACTAAAAAGAAACTGCCGAAGTTTGGGAGTAATTTCAAAAATTTCTTAATTGAGAATGGTATTTTATTTGCTTTCTTACTAGTTTTAGGATCAACAATTGGAAGTTTAATCTATTCTGAGGTAATTGGTATCCCTGCTTGCGATTTATGCTGGTATCAGAGAGCTTTGATTTACCCTCAAGTTATAATATTAGGAGTTGCACTGCTAAAAAAGAATAAGGAAATATTTGATTATGTTTTAGGTTTAAATGTTGTTGGAATAATTATTGGGGGTTATCAGTATGTAATGCAGATGATAGGATATTCAGGACCTTGTCCTGTTAGTGGAGGAATAAACTGCTTTACAAAAGATGTTTTTGAGTTTGGCTATATTACTATTCCTGCTATGTCTTTAACTGTTTTTGTTACAGTTATTGTTTTGACTTGGATTGCTAAGAAAAATTAATAGTCTTCTTCACTAAGTATTTCATATCTGTTTTCTAATTTTGCTACATTTATTTTGGCCTTAAATCCAATTTGTTTTTGAATAAAGAATCTTTCCAACATTCTTAAATCACTAGGATTTATTTCACTTCTTAGATTTTGTATGTTGAGAATATCTATTTCAAATACCTGACCTTCTTTTGAGTCTCTATAGTCAAAAGTTCTTGGAATTACATGGTATATTGTAATATCATGTCTATATGCAAGTTTTCCATCAATATAAACTGATTCATCATAATAACCTATAGGCTCTTTTGTTTTAATGTATAAACCTGTCTCCTCAAAAATCTCTCTTTCCAAGGCTTGATCTAATGTTTCGCCATTATCGACTTTTCCACCAGGAAGGATTAAAGTGTCTTTAAACGGCTCTTTAACTCTTTTTATAAACAGAACTTTATTTTCAAATTCAATTATTCCAACAACAATCTTCATTATAAAGGATTAACCAGTAAATTATTAAATATTACTATATTGATAATATAATGAATTTAAAAGATAAAATATATCAAAAATTGAAAAAAGTTCCTAAAGGAAAAGTTGTTACATATAAATCACTTGGGGAAAGTGTTAATTCTAAAGCTTATAGATATGTTGGAATGTGCATGAAGACAAATTTTGATCCAATTAAAATTCCATGCTATAAGGTTGTTAAATCTGATGGAAGAATAGGAAATTATTCTGCTAGTGGAGGAGTGAAAAGTAAAATTAAGAAACTTGAAGCTGATGGTATAAAAGTTGTTAATGGGCGAGTTGATTTGAAGAAGTATGGATATAATCTTAAGTGATTTTTAAAAAGGTCTTGGACCGCCGATGCAGAAGTAACACATTTTGTTTGGATCTAAGCCGAATTTTTTATGAACTAGTTTCATTCCATCATCTGAAATGTAAAATACCTGCATATTAACTTCTTTGCTTACTTCTTGTATTGACTTATTTTTTTTATTAATAATATCTTTTATTATGAATCCATCGTTTTGAGGCATGTCTACTCCGTAATCACATCCTCTTTCAATACCATCTTCACCTATAACTCCAATTGGAGGTGTGTAGCTTACAAAAAAAGCTTCTTTGACTCCTCCAAGTTCATATAATAATTCTCTTGCTTTTATTATATTTGTTCCTCTTACAATACTATCATCAACAATAACCACTGTTTTTCCATTAAGTATCTCAATAGCTTTTGGAGTTAGATTAAGATTCATTTTTATTGAATTTCTTCTTTCCTCTGGATCAGGTCCTTGGAATGATCTTTCTGCCCTTATTTTGTAAAATATTTCTTCAAAAGGAATTCCTGTTGTTCTTGAAAATCCTCTTGCAGCAGGTTCTGGGCATCTTGGAAGATAACTAACAAAATCTATTTTTTTATCTGGAAAAGCTTTTTGGAATTCTATACCAAGTTGTTCTCCTAAAGCACCTCTTACTGCATTAACACTTACCCCATTTATTGTAGATTCATGATGTGCTAGATAATTAAATTCAAAAAAGCATAGTTTTTGACATGGTCTTATTATATCTTCCCTCCTTATTGTTCCGTTTTTATTGAAATAGTAAATACTACCGGGTTGCATTTCTTTTACAGGCCGGCCTCCATTTTCAATAAAGGCACGATCTTCAGAAGCAGCTTGATATTTTCCGTCTTTCCATCCTATAGCTCCTGGTTTTATTCCAGATCCATCTCTCATAGCTATTACTTCATGTCTTCTCTTGTCTGCAATAGCCATTGAATAAGAACCAGGTATTTTTGATATAATTGCTCTTTCCCCAAATTTTGCATAATAATGCAATAATGCTTCAGAATCACAGTTTGTTTTTAATTTTGTTCTGTCTATGTCTTCTAAATATTTTTCATCAACCTGTCCATTATGCACAATAACCATATCACAGTCTGTTATAAGTATATGTCCAGGTCTTTCATGTATTTTACCACCTATTACATGTGGATGAGCATCTATAATAGAATCTTTTCTTCCTTTAGTAGGATAACGAACATGAAATAAAAATAAGTGATAGTGATTTTCAGCTGGAAATACTTTATACATATCTTCAACATCAAAACTTGTTACAGGTCCAATCCATTTTACTACATCTATTCTTTTTTCACTTACAGCAGCTATTCCTGCAAAACCTCTTCCTCTATGCTGGAGAGCTTTAGCCATTGAGTATGCATCATGGAGAGTATGTGCAACACCAAATCCACATTTATCTTGTATAATTTCCTCTCCCATAAACCTCTTTATCTAAAATATTTATTAGTTATTTTAGGAATATTATTTCGGTTTAAAAGGATTATTGTTGTGAAAGCATAATAATACTTAAAAAGCTTTAATTGATATAAACTAAGATGGTTACAGTTGTGAGTAAGGAATCAGAAAAAGAAAGAATTAAAAATACTTTTCTAAATTTAGAAGAAATTACAAAAGATTTATTTCCTAATTGTGAAATTAGATTAGTACCGCTTAGCAATCCACAGACTGATTTTTATACAAGAGCTGTTTATATACAACCTTGTCGTATTAGTATTTCTGCTTTTGAAGCTAGTGAGGTTATAGTTAGGTTAGGTCCTGGACCACCATCTCTTTCCATTATAGATAAAAGAACTTATGAAGACGCATTAAAATTAGCTCATGCTTATGAAAGCCATTTGAACAAAGAATTCCATTTACATACTCCTTAATCATTCTTCCTCTATCCAAGAATAACCCTTTTCTTCTAAACTATCAACAAGTTCAGCATTGCCTTCTAGAGCTATTTTACCTTTAATTACTATTGAAAGTTTATCTGGTTTTAAATATTCAAGAATTCTTTTATAATGAGTTATTATTAGTATTGTCATTTCTGGATTTTTTTCTTTTAAAGTGTTTATTCCTTGCGCAATTATTTTTAATGAGTCTATATCTAACCCAGAATCTGTTTCATCTAAAATAGCTAGTTTAGGATTTAAAATTGATAGTTGTAACATTTCAGATTTTTTCTTTTCTCCACCTGAAAAACCTTTGTTTAAATATCTCTCATAGAAATTTTCTGGAAGGTCTAATAGCTTTGATTTTTCTTCTAATAATTCTTTAAACTCCATTATACTTGGTTTTTTCCCATTAATTTCTCCTAAAGTTGTCCTTAAAAAATTAGATATTGTTACTCCCTCTATCTCCTGAGGGTATTGGAAGCTTAAAAAAATTCCAATTTTTGCTCTTTCATTAACCTTTAAATTAAGAATGTTTTGACCTTCAAATAATATTTCTCCTTTAGTTACTTGGTATTTTGGGTTTCCCGCAATTATATTAGCTAGAGTTGATTTTCCAGATCCATTTGGGCCCATTATTGCATGTATAGTTCCTTTTTCTACGTTTAGATTTATGCCTTTAAGAATTTCTTTACTCTTTCCTTCGCTTAAGACGCCAAGGTTTCTTGAAGTATTATCTTCCTTTGAATTTAACTCAACATGTAAGTTTTTTATTTCTAATATGTTCATTTTAATTTAGAGCTTTTGAAAATTTAAATGTAGTAGTATTACTTGCTTTATCATAATCTATATCAGTTTCTACCCATCCATTTGATTCATAAAATCCTTTTGCTTTATAATTGCCCGTGCTATAACACCAGATACCTCTGCATTTTTTATCTCTAGCTACTCTTTCTGCTATTTCTAATAATTTTGTTCCATAGCCATTTCCTTTTTTGCTTATAGCTATTGCTTCTAATTCACAATCTCCAGATATAAGATCAAGAGATATTGCCCCAACTGGATTGTTATCTTCAGTTATAACATAATATCTTCTTTTTTCATCACCCATACTATTTCTTAACATTTTTCTTGACCATCTTTCTCTTCCTCCTTCTAAGACTCTAAATATGCTTGATATTACTGGAACATCTTCTAAAGTTGCTTGTCTTATTTCTGTTTTCATTTTAATTTTCCTTGTTTATAGCCCTTTTAATTGCTTCTAGACTTAGGGTTGCGCATTTAACTCTTCCAGGAGATATTTCAATTCCTAGAAGTTTTTTAATATCTTCAACATTAAGTTTTTTTACATCTTCAATTGACATGCCTTTTACTTTTTCAGTTATTAAGGAAGCTGAAGCAATACTTATAGCACATCCAGCTCCATTGAACTTTACATCTTTTACTTTTTCATTTTCAATTATTAGCTGAACTATTATTTCATCTCCACATATTTGATTGAACTCATGATATTCATGGGTGAAATTATCTAGCTCTCCAAAATTTGAAGGGTGTTTGTATAAATCTATAATTTGTTCTTTATACATGCTTGATGTCATTTTTTATTCTCCTTGAGTTCAAAATTATTTTCTATTTCTTCTTTTAGTTTATTAAAATATTTGCAATTTTTTAATAATATAATATTAATATGATTTTTTGTAAAAATAATATATCCAGATTCTTCATATTTATTAATAATCTTAAAATCCAAGTTATCACATTCCTCAATTTTTGGAATTCTTTCATAACCAATTTTTTCATCATAAATTAATAATCCAATTGAATCATATTTTCTCATTATTTCATCTAATAATTCAATACTTCTATTTGTTGGACTTACTTTAATCCACCAAACTTTTTCTGTATTACTTAATCCTTTAATTTTTTCTTTTTTCATATTAATCAACTATCTTAATGTAGATCCTCCTGTTATTTTTTCCTCTACTGTCTAATTTTATGAATTCTATCTTACCAATTTCTTTAGTATTATGAACATGTGTTCCACCATCTGCTTGAATATCATAATCTCCAATTGAAACAACTCTTACTTCTGTTAAACTTTCTGGAAGACCTTTTGCTAATTTAGAAAGCTGAGAAATTTTTTCTGCTTTACTTCTAGACATAAATTCAATTTTAATTGGAAGATGTTGTGAAATTACTTTATTAGTATCTTCTACTGCTTTTTTCATTAATTCTGCATCATTATTCTCCAAATCAAAATCAATTCTGCATTTGTCTATGTCTATATTATTGCCTGTTACTAAAGCATTTGTTTCTTTGAATATTGTTTCTGCTAAAAGATGAGTTGCTGTGTGAGATTTCATTAATTTATACCTTCTTTCCCAGTCAATTTTACAATTAACTTTTTCATGCTCTTTTAGCCCTTCTTTATCTATCTCATGCAGTATTTTTCCGTCTTTTTTTGTAACAGATAATACTTTGTATTCATTATTATTTTTATCAGTGATTTCACCTGTGTCATATACTTGTCCTCCACCTTGAGCATAGAAAACTGTTTTATCTAATATTATAAAGTATTTTCCTTCATTTTCTATAATTTCTAAGACTTTTGCTTCACATTCTTTTAAGTAAGAATCTTTTAGATAGAGGAGTTCTGTTGATGTCATTTCTTAAAAACCTCCTGGGCTTTTTTAAGTCCTATTATTAACTTGTCAATTTCTTCTCTTGTATTAAATATTGAAAAAGAAACTCTACAAACTCCACTTACTTGTAAAACCTTCATAAGAGGCATAGCACAATGATGTCCTGCCCTTATTGCAATTTTATCTTCATTTAATATACTTGCAACATCATGACAATGTATTCCTTTTAGATTAAATGAGATGATGTCTACGCTTTTTCCTTGCCTGGGATTATATATTTCTATTCCTTCTATTTTTTTTAAGTTCTCTACAGCATAATTATACAGATATTCTGAAATTTTATTTATTTTTTCCATCCCTAAGTTATTAAGATATTTTATAGCTTCTGCAGAAGCTATTACTTCACCTATATTTTGAGTTCCTGCTTCAAATTTTTCAGGTGGGTATAAGTATTCTGCTTTTTCAAATGTAACAGACTTTATCATTCCTCCTCCAAAATTAAATGGTGGTAACTTTTCTAACAGATTATACTTTCCATATAAAATTCCAACCCCTGTAGGTCCAAGAACTTTATGACAGGAGAATATTAAAAAGTCACAGTCTAAATTCTTTACATTTATTTTTAAGTTCGGAGCACTTTGTGAAGCATCAATTATAGTTATAGCATTATGTTTTTTTGCTAATTCTACAATTTCTTTTATAGGATTTATAGTTCCAAGAACATTTGAAACATGTGTAATAGAAACAATTGCAGTTTTGTCTGATAACTTTGTTTTATAATCTTCTATATCTAATTCAAAGTCTTTTGTTATTTTTATGAATTTTAATATTAAGTTATACTTTTTAGCTATTTCTTGCCATGGAACTATATTACTATGATGTTCCATTTCGCTAAGTATAACTTCACTTTTTCCTTTTTCTAGTATCTGTGGTAGAGTATATGCTAGTAAATTAAATGCTTCTGTCGCATTTTTTGTAAATATTATTTCATTTTCTTGAGCATTTATGAAATTAGCTATTATTTTTCTCGACTCATTAAAATGCAACATTGCTTTTTCGCTAAGAGTATGGACACTACGATTAATATTGGCATTTTCATTTTCCATAAACTCTTTTAATGACTCTATAACTGGTTTAGGTCTTTGAGATGTTGCTGCATTGTCTAAGTAAATAACTCCAGTTTTCAAAATAGGAAAATCCTTTCTGATACTATTAATAATTTTTTCAGTTTCCATTTTTAACATACAGAATTTTCAATTTCAAGTTCTATTAAACGATTAAGTTCAACAGCATATTCTAAGGGGAGCTCTTTTATTATAGGTTCTATAAAGCCTGAAACTATTAGGTTTGTTGCTATTTCTTCAGATAAACCTCGAGACATTAAATAAAATAATTGCTCTTCTCCAACTTTTCCTACAGATGCTTCATGAGCAACTTTAACATCATTTTCTTCAACTTCCATGCTTGGAAATGTTAAAGCTTTTGAAATATTATCTAACATTAATCCATCACACTTTACTAATGAGTTAACATTCTTGCATCCCTTTTTTACAAATATTAATCCTCTATAAGATGCTACTCCTCCATTTTTTGAAATTCCTTTACTTAGAATAGTTGAAGATGTATTTGGAGCATAATGATATACTTTACAACCTGTATCTTGATATTGCCCTTGTCCGGCAAACTGAATTCCTATATAATCTGATTTAGAGTTTTTACCAAGTAAGACGCTGCATGGATATAACATTGTTATTTTACTTCCTAAATTACCATTAACCCATTCTATAATTCCGTTTTCATAAACAACTGCTCTTTTTGTGTTTAAATTATAAGTATTTTTAGACCAGTTTTCTATGCTACTATAACGAACTCTGGCGTTTTTTAACACATGAATTTCAACTCCTCCTGCATGTAATGAATTTTCAGAATAAATTGGAGCTGAACACCCTTCTATGTAATGAACTTCTGAGTTTTCATCAGCTATAATCAATGTATGTTCAAATTGCCCACCTTTTTTTGCATTCATTCTAAAGTAAGCCTGTAAAGGAATTTCTACCTTAACATTTTTAGGAATGTAAATAAATGTACCACCAGACCAAACAGCTGTATGTAGAGCAGAGTATTTGTGTAGATTAATTGGAATACAAGTTGTCATGAAATATTTTTTTACTAATTCAGGATATTCTATTAAAGCTTGATCCATATCTAAAAATACAACTCCTTGTTCTTCTAAGTTTCTTTTTAGGTTGTGATAGACAATTTCAGATTCATATTGAGCCCCAACTCCTCCTAAAGCTCTTTGTTCTGCCTGAGGAATTCCTAGTTTTTCATAAGTTTTTCTTATGTCTTCTGGAACATCTTCCCATGATTTTGAGTTTTTCTTTGCATTTGGTTTCATATATAAAATAATATCATCAATATCTAAATCAGACAAATCTGGTCCCCATGTAGGAACTGGTTTTTCTAGATATACTCTTAATCCTGTTAGTCTTTTTTGTAACATCCATTCTGGCTCGTTTTTATCTTTAGAAATTTTTCTTACAAGTTCTTCAGATATTCCAGGTTCTGCCTTAAATATTAAATCTTCTTTATTATAATGATCATAGTTTTCTCTAGAAATCTCTACATTTTCATTGTTGATTTCTGGTTCTATGATGTTTAGCTTTGACATTTTTAATTAACTATTGTTAAGTTGAAGTATATTTAAAGGTTTTTCTTTTGTATTTATTATATTTATTTTTGGTAACCTTTTTTTGAAAGGCTTATTCCATAATCTTTATAAATCAAATTTTTATTAAGTTACAATGAATAAAAAGTTAAAAATTATAATACTTAGTTTAACTATTGTTATTTTAGTAGCCATAGTTGTTTTTTCAGTTGGAAATATTAGCACTATTAGTGCATCTAATACTCAAAATAATAATCCTGGAAATAAAGGATTATCTTTGGTTGGTAATACTACTCAGTCTGGTCAAAATAACACTGGTTCTTCTGGCATCACTTTAGAAGAATTATCTAAGCATAATTCTAAAATTGATTGCTGGGTAATTTATCAAAATAAAGTGTATGACTTAACTTTATGGCTTACCAAACATCCTGGAGGTGTTGATGCCATACTTCCTTATTGTGGAACTCAAGAGTTTGAAGATGCATTTAAAGAACAACATGGTAATTCAAAGGCTTCATTATTTTTTAATGTAGCAAAATTAATTGGAGATATAAATTTAAAGGGCAGTTTAAATTAAAATGAAACTTTCAGAAAAAATAGACAAGCTAAAAAAATACTCTCCAGTTGTTTTAAGATTTGGGCTTGCTATTGTTTTTTTATGGTTTGGTTTTTCTCAGTTGAAAAATCCTGAACTTTGGACAGGACTTTTGCCAGGATTTTTAAATGCAAGTGTTAGTTTTATTTATCTTAATGCTATTTTTGAAATTATATTTGCTTTTTTACTTATGGTTGGTTTATTTACTAGAATTGTAAGCTTTATATTAGGACTACATTTAATTGGAATAATATTTTCTTTAGGCTATGGAGCTGTTGCTGTTAGAGATGTAGGATTAGCTATAGCTACTTTTTCAATATTTTTACATGGTGCTGATGAATTTTGCTTAGATATTTTAATTAAAAAGAAAAAACATCATGAACATAATTCAGAAATGAGTCATATATCTGAATAAATTACAAAAATTTATTATTACGAATTTTTAGAATTTATAGAAAGGTTTAAAAATAAAAATTAGATGAGTTTTTAACAATTAAAATTTTTACTAAGTAAAATGTGGACACCTAAGAGAGATAAAAGTCAAATAAGAACATATTCTGGAGAGTTTCAGGACTTACCTCTAGATGGGTTAAGATTTGAATTACCTGAAAGTTTTATGACAGCATTTAGAAATAGAAATCTTAATAATGGGGAATTTTATGCCCACAGGATAAAAGATGGGGAATTTAAGTATATTAGTTTGTATGATACAGAACATATTAGGAGGAATAGGGCTAAAAGATTAAAAGAGCTTGGTGCATATGTTATTGTTCCGGATAATTTTGGTTTTGTTAGTCTTCATCCAGATTTTATAGAATATTTGAACTTAGTAGATAAAATAACAATTGAAGATGAATGTGATGAAGTAATAAGATTATGGAATCCTGAAGATTTTAGGTCATATTCTCCAAATGATGGGGTTGAGTTTCGTGGAGATTTGGATGATTTCCAACGAAGATCATATGATTACCTAAGAGGAAAACCTTAATCATATTTTTCTGTATAAATGTTCTTTCCAAGAATACCCTTTTTTAAAAGTAGTAGATTAACAGAAGAAATCATGTCTTTTAGTCCACAAATATAATAATCTGCATTTTTATCGAAATTTTTTTCAACTAATGATTGAACTCTTCCTTGAGATTCACTTAGTATTATATAATTAGAAAAGTTATTATATTTTTTCCCAAAATTTTTTATTTCTTTATTATATAACACATCTTTTTCTGATTTATATCCAGTTATTAGTGTTATTTTTTTCTTTGATTTTACTTCTTCTAATAAATATGGGATCATTGACATAAAAGGAGCTATTCCAACCCCTGTTGAGATAAAAATAATATTTTTATTTTCGCTTTCTTCAGATATTTTAAATTCACCTAGTGGACCTAAACATTCTATTTCATCACCAACTTTTAATTTATCAAGTAATGGAGTTATGTTACCATTTTCTAAAATTTTTACACATAATTCAATATAACCCTTTTTAGCTTCTTCTTGAGTTGAAACAATTGAATATGGTCTTCTTAACTTTATATTATTTTTAGGATTATCCATTATTATTGAGATATACTGGCCTGGACTAAATTTAAAATCTTTTGAAGTAGATATTCTAAAATGTTTTACATTTTCAGTTAGTTGAACTATATTTGTTATCTTAGATTTAAATCTCGAAAACTTTGTTTTTTCCATTTTAGAGAGAGTTTTTAATAGTATTTAAATAGTTAACTAATGTTAATTTTTTATAATATTTTAAAATGTCATTGAAATTAATGCCTCAGGAACTTGAAGTTTGGTATCTTTTACCTAGTTTAAGAAAGGAAATAGCAAAAGTATTTGTAAATGAGTATAAAATAAGTCAAAAAGAAGTTTCTGGAATATTTGGTATGACTGAAAGTGCAGTTTCACAATATCTTAAATCAAAAAGAGCAAATGAACTTAAATTTTCTAAGTCCGAGTTAGAAGAAATAAAAAAATATGCTGATAAAATTATTCAGGATAAGAAAAATTATCATAAATATCTATTTGAATTATCTAAAAAAATGAGGGGAACTAAAAGTCTTTGTGATTTACATAAAAAAAGAGATCCATCATTAAAGAGCGATTGTTCTTTGTGTCATAACTAATGATTGTTATAAATTATATACTTCATACTTCTATTTTGTTTATATACTTCTTTTTTTAGTTTAGATTATGATATTGTCTGATAGAGATATACATAGAGCAATGGCTGATGGTAAAATAGTTATTACTCCTTTTCATAAAGCTTGTCTTGGAAGTAATAGTTATGATGTTCACCTTGGAAAAACTATTGGCATCTACAATTCTGAAATATTGGATGCAAAAAAAGAAAATGAACTTATTTTAGAAGAGATACCTGAAAAAGGGAAATTACTTATTCCAGATGAACTTTATTTAGCAACAACTATAGAATATACTGAGACTTATGATTTTGTTCCATTTTTAGAAGGTAAAAGTAGTACTGGAAGATTGGGAATTTCTATACATGAAACTGCCGGTAAAGGAGATGATGGATTCAGAGGACATTGGACTTTGGAAATAAGAGTTGCAAAACCAGTTATAGTGTATCATAAAATGCCTATTGGTCAGCTTATGTATCATACTTTAAGTTCACCTTCTGTAATTCCATATGATAAAAAAGGTAGCGCTAAATATTCTAATCAAGCTGGAATACCTGTTGAGTCTAAAATGTGGAAAAATTTTAATGATGACCCTATTTGGAGAGATTAAAATATACTTTTGATTATATGTTTATTTAAAAATATCCCTTTATTACTGGAATAATGGAGAAAGGGAGTGTAAAAAAAGAGGTGCCTTTACCTTTTGGAGTAAATCCAACAAAAAGATATGTTTCTCTTGGTGGAGAAGCTGTTTTATTCGATAAATACAATGTTGGAAATAGTGGAAGTGTTGAATTAGTTGATTACATGGGTGGAGATGATACTGTTGAAAGAGTTGCTACAGCTGGTCATGGGAGAGGAATTGTGCAACCTTTTTTAGATCAAGATATTTTTATTTCTAGTTTAGGATATAGAGGAATATTACAACCGTTTAAATCTGTTCAACTTAAACTTTCAATTCAAAGTCCAATTGAAGTTGCATTAGATTTTGTTTATGAACCTGGAGTTAATATTAATGAGTATTCGTTAAGATATTCTCGAGCTTTGGAAACTTCTCAAGTAACTTCTGTGGAAGAATTACAAAGTCATATGTCAAGAGAAGATGCTGAGATGGTGTATGGATTAATGAGAAAGTCAAGGGAAACATCTTTTGCAAGTTACTTAGAATTAGTTGGAGGAAATATAGATATGGCTAGAGAACTAGCTAGAACTGTTCTTGGAACAGATCAAGATACTAGATATTTTTGGAAAATTGATTTACCCTCACTTGCAAATTTTTCTAAGAGAGTAAGAGCAAGAAATAGTAGCTCTCTTTCTATTGATTATTTAGAAGCTGTTGAAGAAATAGCTATGAAAGTAGCACCTTTTTCATGGAATATTCTTAGATCAAACAATCTTAGTAGTGATTGTCCTTTAGAATTTACAATGCCAAGAGATAATATGATAGTTGATTCTAGTTTATCTCCTCCATCATGGAAAGCGAGTGAGACAAAAAGAGTTGTTGTTCCAGCTTTAGAAGAAAAATTATTTTCTATTGAAAATGTTTTAGATCATGGTGAATTTCAGGTTGTTGATTATATGGGTGACGATAATTCTATGGCTGAAGCTGCTAGAGTAAGTTATGGAGAAGGAACTAAGACTTTACAAGATAATGCTACTCTTGTTAGAAGTTTAATTAGAGATTTACATACAAGTCCTATTGAGATGGCTGAACTTGCATTTGAGTCAAGAGTTCCACTTTTTACAGACCCAAGGCAAGCAGGAAGACATAGAACTTTAGACTGGCATAGTTTTATGGGTTATGTTCCTTTAGGAGATAAATTTTACTTTCCTGATGATTTTCAATTTAAACATCAAGATAGAGTTAACAGACAAGGAAGAGGAAAAGAAATGGATGATGAAGAAAGAGACAGAGCACAAGAAATTTTGATAGCAACATTAGGAAATCAGTATTTGTTAGCTGATAATCTTAGGATGCAAGATGTTCCAGAAGAAATTGTTAGAAGAGTTAAAGGGGTTGGATTTTATACAAAGATATGGAGGACTGGAGATACACATAACTTAATGCATTTTTTAAGATTAAGAGATCACTCTCATGCACAATATGAAGTAAGAGAGTTTGCTCAAAGAATTAGAGAAGCTGTTAAAGCGCATACACCTATTGCTTATGAAGCATTTGAAACTTACAGGAAAAATGGAATTTCTTTAAGTACAAAAGAAGCGGAAGTTCTTTCTAGATTAATTAAGGGTAATTTAATATTTAGTGACACTGATTTGGGCGATTTAGAAATTTACAAAGGAGTTGGTTTTGTTATTAAAGACAAAAGTGATCCTAGTGGAGAGAGAAAAACTTTAGGTAGAGAGGGAATTGATTTTCAGAAAAAATTAGCAAGACTTCTTGGAAAATAAAATGGCACTTTATACTGGAGTAGTTTGGGATGGTCAAAAACATAAGACAAGAGGATTAACTAGATATCTTACATTAAGCAGATTAAGTGATAATACTGGAACACAACCTGATAAAAGATTATGGATGCCTCAAAATGATGATTTGTATGATGTTTCTTATCTTCCTTTAGCTCCATTTGAAAAAGATGTTTATTCTTGGTATCAAGGAAGTTTAAGCTGGGATAATTTTGCTGAAAAGTATCTTAAAAGAATAACTGAAGACGAAAGAAGATTTGGGTTTCTTTTAGATTTAACTAGAAAAGCTGTTGAAGAAGATCAGCATCCTGATAATAAAGGAATAGTGTTACAGTGTGTTTGTCCAGATGTTAAGTTTTGTCATAGAAGATTGCTTGCTGATGAAATAAAGATCTTGGCTTTGGATAGATGGGGACATAATCTAAAAATAAAACATATATAAGTTATTTATTAGGAGTTATAATTCTAGAACAATAATCTTCTGCTGAGAAATTTTTCCCAGTTTCTAATAATTGAAAGAATTTTGGAAAATCAATCCAAACTTTTCTTTTTAGAGATTTTTTTGCTAAAAGAATAACTCTTGATGGAATGTGTTCTCTAACATATTCGTATTCTGGAAGTAATTTTAAAAGATTTTTTGAGAAATCCTTTATTTCTTCCATATAAGGCATGTTTTCTACTTTATAATAATTTTGAGATGCTCCTACCCACATGTAGCTTTTTAATTCAATAACATCAGGATCTCCTTTTTTAATAAGATCTGCATAACCTTTCAGATCTGTCATATTTTCATTTTTTATTAATGTTAATCTTATGCATGTTCTATAATCTCTTGTTTTTAACAAATCTAAACATTCTAACATTCTCTCCCAGAAATCTTGAAATAATGGACGATCTATTTTTTCCATTAGCTCTTTATTTGGAGCATCTATGCTAAGATATAATTGAGTAACTTTGTCAATTTTTTTTATCTGCTCAGGATATTGTGCATTGGTAACCAAAAATGTAGATATTCTTCTTTTATGAAAGGCATTTATAGTTTCATTAATTAAAGGATATGTAATTGGTTCCCCTGTTAAAGACAAAGCTACATGTCTAATATCTCTTTTTTCTTCTAATAATTTCTGAGTTGATTTTGGATTTCCTCCAAATCCTGTTAAAAGACTTAGATGCGCATCAATTGCGTGATTTATTATATGTTCGGGAGAGTCTATTGGACCATACCAATTTTTAGACACTGGAGCTTTTAGTCCTCTCCAGCAAAATTTACATCTTGAAGCGCAGAACATTGAAGTTGTCATTTGTAGACACTGGTGAGACCTAATTCCATAAAAAACATACTTATAGCATCCACCTTTACCATTAAGCATATTTTTAGTCCAGCCACATATTTTTACAGCGGAATGATTTCCAACTAAACGATAACCCTGCTTTTCAAGAATTTTCTCCTGACCTTTTACTATCTGTTTTTTTTCTTTAACAGGATTTTCAGAGTGTTGTATAACTTTAAGTGATGTCATAATACTTTTAATACATCTTTTAGATTTTTAATAGTATATGTTGGTTTGCCTGTTTCTTTATCTGGAAGTTCATTTGCATATTCTCCTTTCCTAATCCAGAAACTTCTGCAACCCAATTCATTTGCAACTTTTACATCTCTTATTGTTCTGTCTCCAATAATTATCGTACTTTTTGAATCTGATCCTAATTTATCCATACATTTTTTATACATTTCAGGTGCTTTTTCTTGACATACATATATTTCTTTAAAGTAAGGTGTTAATCCTGATAATCCTATTTCTCTCCACCTTGAGTTTTCTGTATCTCTTTTTGCAATTGAAACTAATCCTAAATTATATTTTCCACTTAATTTTCTAATTACTTCATATGATTCTGGAAAAAGATCTTTATCTCTTTCATATAAAGTGCCTATCCAGTCAAATATTATTCCTTTTACATTATTCATGGAAATTTTTAATTTTCTTGATTTAATAACCTTTTTATATTATGTTTGTTTTAATTTGTTATGGCTAGAAGTTTAAAAAGAGCTAGGAATGCCTATAAAAATAAAGATGTTAAGGCTATGATAAAAGCTCATAATGTTAAAGACTTTAAAAAATTTGAATCTACCCATCATCATTCTGAAGGAAGATATTTGAAAAGTATTGTTTATGGTGGTCTAGATGGTGTGATTACTACTTTTGCAGTTGTTGCAGGAGTTGCAGGAGCTTCTTTGTCTTCTGGGATTTTATTAATTTTAGGACTTGCTAATTTAATAGCTGATGGAATCTCGATGGCTGTTGGAGATTATTTAAGTAGCAAAGCTCAAAGAGACTTTTATTTTACTGAAAAAGAGAGGGAATCTTGGGAAGCAAAAAACTATCCTAAAGGCGAGAAACAAGAAATGATTGATATCTATATGAAAAGAGGACTTTCAAAGTTTGATGCTAGAAAATTAGTTAGTATAATTTCAAAAAAGAAAAACTTTTTTGTTGATCAGATGATGGTTGAAGAATTGAATCTAATTAATGATATTAAATCATCACCTTCGAAGAATGCTGTTGTTACTTTTATCTCATTTTTTATTTTTGGGCTTATTCCTGTTTCTACTTATTTAATTGATTTGTTTTTTCCTGGAAGTATAAAACAGCCTTTTTTATATACAATAATTTTTACTGGAATGGCTTTGTTTTTATTAGGTATTGCTAAATTTAAATTTACTAGAAAACACTGGTTAAAATCTGGCTTAGAAACTTTAATTATTGGAGGATTAGCAGCAGGTGCAGCTTACCTTGTAGGAAGATTATTGGCAGGTTTGGCTTAGTTTCTTATAATTTTAGCTTCATAAGATTAATATATTAGTTATGCTTTAATTTATTATGGCAAGTCAACTTCATAGAAGACTTGAAACTTTTCTTAGTGGAGATGACTTAAATGTTGCTGAAAGAGTTATTGCTTACTTTAAAGTAGAAGGTGTAAGAAAACATCCTTCTGGATATATGGGAGTTACTTATGAAATGGTTGAGAGAAATATTCCAAACTCTCAACATAATGATTTAAAAAGAGTGTTTGAAGCACTCTCTTCTCAAGGTTTTATTAATAGAAAAAGACGAGGACATTATTCTATACCTTCTAAATATTTTAGGAGTCATTAGTTTTATATACTAACTTTTTACTTTATTAAAATGGTAGAATTAGCAAGAGTTGATGAAAATGGAGAAATAGAAGAAGTAGTTGAAGCTTCTTTAAATGATGAATTAGTAGAACCTGGAGAAAAACTTGGAGTGGCCTTTGGTTGCATTGATGGTCGTTGTGGAAGCTGCAGAGTTGAAGTAATAGAAGGTATAGATTACTTTTCAGAATTAACAAAAAATGAGCTAGATGCTGGCATGACAGAAGATGAGCCTTATAGGTTATTATGCCAGTGCAGAATAAAAAAGGATGGCTTAATTAAAATTAGGATTTAATTACCATCTACTAATCTTTTCCCTAGAATAATTATCCATAAAACATTTAGCATAACCTATTATAAATGATTCTACAACTATTCTTGCATTTTCTTCTGTTGGATTTTTTTCTATTAATCTGTATAATCTCTCTGCTGAACCTTTAAGCCAACTTCCATCACTTTTAGAGAAAAGTTTAGAAAGGTCTTCAATTTTTCTTGTAAATTCTTCTATTTCCATTTTTGTTTTTATCAAATACTTGTATAAAAAACTATCTAAAGCAATAATTTAAAAACTGACATTTACCTTAATTTTTATTAAAATGGGACAAGTATTAGCTCCTTATATAGATAATAGAATTTGGTGCACTAGAGCTTTAATGGTCAAGTATGGCTTTAGTCCTAGAGAGTACTATGGAGATATAAAAGTTGATGATTTAATAAGAGAAGAGTTAAGCAAAAGACTTAGTGGGTTAAATTTAAGTCTAGGAGCTGGATTTACAAATCATTATGATAAGTCTGTTAATTTAGATGTTTCTTTTGAATCTTTGGGTTTGAATGATAAGAAAGGTGTTTTACATGATATTGATGATTTAGGCTTTAAAGAAAATGGTTTTGTTTCTCTGCCTTTCAAAAGTTCTAGTTTTGATTCGGCAACTATGATTGGATTGTGGCCTTATTTAGATAATCCTGATAATGTTTTTTATGAATTGCATAGAGTTATTAAACCAAGAGGAAAAGTTGTTATTGTTAATCAAAATAATATGGCTGTTGAGCAGTTAAGAGTAAGAGGAAACGAAAGTGATGAAATATTAGAGCAAGCTTCTAGACTTTTTTACAGAACCCATATGAAAAAAGTTCCGTTTAATGACAGAACAATTGATTTTATTGATTTAGAGCTTGCATAAATCTTTATAAACTGTGATTTCTATTTCTTAAAATGGAAAAAGATGTTGGGAAAATAACAAAAAATGATAACACTGATATTGTTGTAAGAGTAGATGATTTTGGCGGTAAGCCTGGAGTTACAATAAGAGAGTTTACTACAAGTGAAAGATATACAGGATTTACTAAAAGCGGAACAAGAATACCTGCTGATAAATTTCTTGAGTTTAGAGAAATGATTAATTCTATTAAAATTGAAGATTTGAAGGCAGATAGTTCTGCTAAAAAAACAAAAGTGGAATCTCAAGAAGAAATTGATGATTATTAACACTTAAACTCAAGTTCTGATTTCAATTGAGTAGCATACAATATTCCATTAATTTCATCAACTTCTATTAAATTTGAAGTAGTATATATCACCCCTATTCCAAAACCAGCTCCTGATCCTGTTAATCCTAAGTTTTGACCGGTATATTTTTGTTCCCTCTTTTCCTCAAAATCTTTTTTAATTTTTAAAGATTTGAAAAAATTACCACCATCTTTAACTCCATGGCAGATTCCATTCTCACCAATAAATAACCCATATTCAATAGGAAACCTATTCATTGATCCATGATCTATAGAATTTGAAATTATATCTCCTAAAAGATTGACGATTAACCCAGAGTTTAATATAATTTTATCTGAAATCTCCTGCCTTATTATTGGAATTCTATAATACTCTGAAATTTGATGGACTACTCCTCTTAGTACAAGCCTAATTATTTTTTGAGCTTGATCAGCATCTTTTATTTCTGGAGGAATTGTTGTATATAATCTAATAAGATTACCTTCGGAACATATTGTTTCTAAAATTCTTTGAGATGGTTTAAAATCTGGCATTTTAATTTCTAAATTCCAATTCTTCTAAGGCTTTTACAGGATTGCTCGCTTCTTTTAAATTTATTAAAGGCTGGCGAATATTTACTATATCATCTGTACCTATTCTTGGACAAGCAGTATTTACCCAGGCTTTTATGAAAGGATAATTTTCCAAATGCCTTAAGTCTAAGTTATTATCAACAAAAATATATGCTTTTTTGCCTTGTTTTTCTAGAAATTCCTTTAATCTTTTGGCTGTTATGAAATAATTTTGCCCTGGTTTTATTGTTACTAAAATTCCTATAGTGTCTGCACTTATGAACATTTTAAGGTTTCTTTTATATCTTTTAATTTGATTTTCTATTATTTTTTCATCTAAAATCTGGATTACTTTAGAAATTGGATTCCACATTATAACTGGTTTTATTTTCTTATTTTTTATTTGAGCTAGTAAAAGTGCTTTTGGGTGAAAATAGCCATCTCCAACATATAATATAGCATCACTTTCGTCTAAAATAGGAGTTTCAAAACTATCATGGTAAGCATCACAACCTAAAATTTGCATTGGTTTACTTGTTCTTTTTGCCTTTGTTATATTTACTTTAATTCCTTTTTTTTCTAATTCTTTAATAAAATTATTAACGTCTGAGAATTGGACACTAGCAAATAATGCAATAGATTTAGTTTTGTTTTTATTTAGATATTCTTCCAGTTTTTTTTCAAGAGTTATTTCTCCTTCCCATTTCGCATCAATGAATATTATTTGTGTCATTTTAACAATTTTAAATTTTTTAGTAATTTTATGAAAGATTCTTCAAAATGAACTGCATTATCATGAGCTTCTTGATAAATATCTCTTATTTCAGAATCTTCAACATGATCTAAATAATCTTCAGCATATCTTTCAATTGTTACCGCTTTTCTGTATAATAGCAAGTCATTTCTTATGTTTCCTTGAGAAACTGTTCTATCACTAGTTTTATTTAATCTTACAAATCCATTTAATCCTATAACATCAGCATATTCTTCCATAATTCTTGCTCTTAGATTTTCTAAATGTTCATGTTCTTTATGCATTTTAATCTGAAACTCCTGATATTAGGTTTTCAACTCTTCTTTTTATTTCATCTCTTACTCTTCTATGAATTTCTATTCCTTTTCCTTTTGGATCTTCAATTTCCCAATATATAACTTTTTCAGAATTTTTTAGATAGTCTGGCCAAGTTTCTGGCTCTGCCATTACAATTATCTTATCATATTTATCTATCATTTTTTCTTGAAGTTGAGTAACTTGCCAGCTGAGCATGTTTAATCCTTCTTCTCCCATACATTTTACAACATCTCCTACGATTCCATCTAATTCACCTAATTTTTTACCTCTTCTTTCTTCTTTTACTAAAGTTCCTGCTGCATCTGCTTCCAAACTTCTATAATAATTATGAAAAGCTCTAGCCATCTGACTTCTTCCCATATTTGCTCTGCATATATATAATGTTCTCATTCTACCATTCCTTTGTCTTCCAGTATCTGTTGTGCCCAAACTGAATCATTAAATCTATTTTTAGAATATCTAATCCTAGAGGTAGATCACATGCTCCAAAACAGTCTGTTAACCATAAAAATGCTTGAGCATCTGTTTGAGATTCTATAATATCAATAATTTTGTTTGCTTCTATTTTAAGACCATCTGGTAGTTGGATAAGAACTTGTTTAGCCTTTCTTTCCTTAATTTCATGTATTATTTTATCTAATTCTAGTTTGTACATGTAATTTACTCAATTTTATGGCTTTTAAAAGCTTTCTAGAATTAGTTTTTCTCTGTTTTTAAATAAGTCAAAAATAGTGTATCTGCTGAATCTTAAAGCATTGTCTACTCTTGTACTTGCTCTTTTTTCTAAAAAAGGTATTTGATCAGATGAAACATCGCATCCTTCAGTAAGTGCTTTTACGCATAAATTTGTCCCGTTATTATTTCCTGATATCTGATAAAAGTAAAGAGCATTAGATAATGATGCTGCTGCCGGTTCTAAATCCCCAACTTTTAGTAATTCCATTCCTAAATCGTAAAACTCTCTGGCTTCTCTTTCAGCTGCTTCTTTTGTTACTTCATAATCCATTAAAACTCTAAGATAAATATTATTTAAAACTTTCTAAACCAAATCTTTATTAATATGTATTTTATCAAAAATTTATGGTTAATGACTATGTTAAGGAATTGATGAAGAGAGATTCTGAAGAAGAAAATCTCCTTGCACTTATTAGTGGTATGGCTCTTAGTTTTATGAATAATGGAGCAGATTCAAGACTAAAAGGTGATTATGATTTAGCTAAAGAATATTATGCTGTTGCATGGGCTTTTAATTACAAACAGGAATTTCATGAAGGGATGGTTTTATGTGACAAACTTTTAAAGATATTAGGTGCCGATGAATTTGAACTAATGAAATTACATGAATTTGGAACAAGTAGAGTTGATTATTCTATTTCTTTACTAACATGTGTTGAAGATAAATTTAGTAAAAAAAGGACTTTTAATTTTACTCCACCTTTTGAGCTTTCTTAGTTAATTTTTTAAACCATAAAGTTAGATTATTTTTATGAGTGAACAAAAGTTTAGAGAAAAAGGAAATGCACATTTCCAAAATGCTGTTTCTAGCCTTAACTCTAATAGGATTTATGAAGCATCTATGGCACTTGCATCTGCAATGTATTTTTATGATGCAGCAGGTGATTTAGATAGTGCAGAAGATTGTAGAAGTCATTTGCTAGAAATATTAGAAAATTTTGAAATAGGCAATAGAGAGTTTGAAATTTTTGATAAATATGGTAGGGAAACCTTGAGTAATTATACTTCTAAATCTGGCACAATTGAATCATTTGTTAATGCTCAATTAAGAGTATTTCCGAGATTAGATTCAAGAATTAAAACTATATTACTTGGCGATAGAAAGTACCTTAACTAATTCGTCTTTATCTTTACAAGACATTATTTTTTTTCTTAATTCAGCTCCACCTTGCAAACCTTTAGTAAAAGACACTGCATGTATTTTTATTTGTGGAAATGATATTTTGTATTTTTCTGCTAATTTTAAATATTCAAAGAATAATTTTATTTTGTCTGGAGTTTTATTATAACTCCCTGTTGCTAGATAGTCATTTATCTGTTTGAAAATATAAGGATTTCCTACTGCACCTCGAGCAATCATTATTGCGTCTACTTTGCTAAACTCTAATTTTTCCTTAAAATCTTCAGGAGTAAACACATCTCCATTCCCTATAATTGGTATTTTAACTATTTCTTTAACCTGTTTAATCAACTCCCAGTTTGCCTTTCCACTATATCCTTGTTTTTGGGTTCTTCCATGTACTGCAATTGCACTAGCTCCTGCATTTTCACATATTTTGGCAACTTCTAAAATATTTATTGAATTTTCATCAATACCTAACCTTAACTTTACAGTAATTGGTTTATTAGTATTTTTTACTAATAATTTAATTAGTTCTGCAATTCCTTCAGGTTTTTTTAGCATTTCACTTCCTGCTCCAGATTTAATTACCTTCCATGCCGGACATCCGCAATTAATGTCAATTATATCAAAATCTTTTTCAACTAATTTCGCTGCTAAAACAACATCATTAAAATCTTTTCCAAATAACTGAACAGCTACTGGCTTTTCTAAAACTGATGTTCTGATTTTTTCCAAAGACTTTCTTGAATTTCTAACTATTGCTGTTCCACTTGTGAATTCAGTATATGTTAATCCAGCCCCATATCTTTTACATAATTCTCTGAAAGCTACATCTGTGACACCTTCCATTGGACTTAGTATTGCTTTGTTTTTTATTTTTGGGAATTTATTCATTTTGTCCTCAGTATGTAAACATTTATAAATAATTGCAAAATGTGGAAATGATGAATCCTAATGAACAAACAGTTGAACAATCTGAATCAAGAGAATTTGAGCCTTCTAGTCATGAATATTTACAAAGTTTGCAAAAATATGCTGTAGTTTTAAGGTCAAGTAGAATAGAGTTACTTACAGAAAGTTTAGATTTAATTGAAGTTATACAAAAAGCAGAGGAATTAGGTTATAAAACAGGTAATATCGGACAAATTAGATATTCTGGATTTTCACAAGATGAGGGAATTTTAAGAATGAGACCTCAAGACCTTAATCATGAAGTTGGGATAATTTCCCATAATGATAAAGATTATGTTACATATTTATTAATTAAAGGTGTTGGAAGAGTAAGATTTTAGTTTTTGATTTATGCTTCATAAGCTTTATATATTGTTTTAAAACTCCATAATTATTAGTTCAAACTTAATTGAAGTCTTGAAGTGATTTATAAATTGAATAATTTTAATATTAAAATGGAACAAAAAAACAAGATAAATGCCATGATTGCAGTAATTTTATTAGTTAGTGGGATTTATTATACTGTAAGTTCTTCCAGTTTTAATATAGAATTTTTTAAATCAGTATTTAGTAGTATTTTATCATTTATTTAAGCATTTTTGCATAATTATCTATATTAAAGAGAAACTGATAGTAAAATTATTTAGAATCAAGCTACTTCTTGTCCAAACCTTTCATACAAGTCATAAAAGTCTGTTCTACTAAAATGCTCTTTTGCCTGTCTTGCAAAATCTTTTCCATATTCTTCTGAAACTCTTGGAGATACTGTGTCTGTAAGCATATCAAAATAATTATGCACTTTGTAAAGTCTTCCAGGAGTTAGATCGTGTTCTCCCTTTCTTTTTAATAGATCGGCCATTACAGTTAAGAAAGCCCTTGTATAAACCTCAGCATCAATCTCTTTTGCTTTAAGTGTATTTAGCTTTCTTACAAACTCTCCTGTAAAAGCAGAGTATATAGGGTGAGCTTGATTATCCATAAATTCCTCAGCAGTCATGCTTTCAAGTCCTTTAAATGGGATGTAACCTAGCTCTCTTACTAGTTCTAATCTTGGTAATTTTAGCTTTTTTGTTTCCATGAGTGATTATCCATTAATCTGGCTATTTAAATCTTGTTAACGATAAAAAAGTAGTAAATTAAGAAAAACTCTTACCACAACCACATTCTTTAGTTGCATTGGGATTTATGAATTTGAATCCAGATTCTTTTAAAGTTTCAACAAAATCAACTTTAGCTCCATTAAGATACTCCAAACTTTCTTTATCAATTGAAATCATTAAGTCTTCTTCTTTAAAGCTTAAATCTGCACTTGAAGATTTATCAACAATTTCTAAATCATAAGTATAACCAGAACATCCTCCTGCTAAAACAGAAACTCTTAGAATATTATTTTCTTTTCCTTCTTGTTTCATTATTTCTTTTACCTTGCTTATTGCTTTTGGTGTTATTTCTATAGAGAAATCATTAATACTAAAATCTGAATTTGTTTTAGTTTCTGAATTTATGGCTTTATTTAAATCAGCAACTAATAAATCAAGCTCATCTTCACTAAAACCATGGCCTAAAACTCCTTCTTCTAAAGTTTCAAATCCACTTGCTCCACACCCGACACAATGAATTCCAAAATCCATTAAAATTTCTGATAAAAACATAGCTTTTTCTGGATGCTCTGCTAGAATATCTTGAATTATCATTTCTTTTGTTATCTCATTCTTTAAGTTTCTTTGAAGTGTTTCTTGTGCCATTTTAATACCATTAGAATTGAGCTTAAAAACTTAACGATTGTTATGCAGCTTCATGTTGAAATAAGTAATTTACAAATCTCATTTTCTGTTTAACTGATAAAGATTCATTTAAACTTTGCATTTGTGATTTATATGTCCTTTCAGTTACATCTTCTGACATTTGTATAACTTCCTCTGCTATACCTCTTAGTTCTTCATCTGAAATATTTGGATTTGGAAGATGATGTTCTTTAACAAGATTATACATATCTAATCTCATAAAAATTTTAAAATTTGGACAAATATAAACTTATCTATTCTGATTCAAATTTCATCGAAGCTTCAATTTAGATGGTTCCAAAAATGTTTTTTTGCTTGTTATAGTAATTCTCTAAGAGGTTCAAGTACCAATAAAGCATATAAATGAGGCTCTCCTTTTTTTCTTTCCGGATATGGCTTTCCAGATATTTTCTCATAAGCAGTTGTAAGCTTATGTTGTAGGTCATTTTTATCTATAGGAAGTAGATCTTCTGGAGATGAAAAACCAGTTAGTGATCCTGCATATTGAATTGCTCTTTTTGTAAAATCTTTGCCTTCAAATATCATTTCATAAAGATTTCCTTCAATAGGTGGATACATTTCTCTTTGAAATTCTTCAACTCTTTTTTTTGAAAGAGTTCTCTTTATTTTTTTTGCTTTTGATCTTACAAGTTTAGCTGCATATTCCCTAACTTTTTCAATACTTCTATGTTCAGCAAGAATAATTTCTAAAGCATACTTAATTACTTCATCATATGTAATTCCCTCTCTTACTTGGAGTACTGTTATCCCGGTCATTTTATAGATAAAGAGATTCTATTTAAAAATATTATTGTGTTAAGCTGTTTCTTCAAACAATTCTTCTATTTTATCCCAGTTAATTATATTGAAAAAAGCTTCTATGTATTCAGCTCTTTTATTTTGATATTTAAGATAGTAAGCATGTTCCCAGACATCTAAACCTAAAATAGGTATTTTGCTGTCCATTAAAGGAGAATCTTGATTAGGGGTTGAGATAATTTCCAATTCGTCATCTTTAACTATTAACCAAGCCCAACCACTTCCAAATCTACTTAAAGCTACTTCTGAAAATTTTTTCTTAAAATCATCAAAACTTCCAAAACTGTCTTCTATTTTATCCATTAATTTTCCTTTCGGTTGCTTTTCTGATTTTTTATGATTAGGATTTAATAATTCCCAGAATAAAGAGTGATTTATATGACCACCACCATGGTTTATTATAGCATTTCTTATTTTTTCAGGTAAGCTATCTACGTCCATTAAAGTTTCTTTTAAATCTTGTTTTTCATACTTTGTTCCTTTTACAGCTGCGTTTAACTTGTCAATATAGGCTTGATGATGTTTTGTATAATGTATCTCCATAGTTTTTGCATCTATGAAAGGCTCTAGAGCATCATACTTATAGCTTAGTTTTGGTAGTTCAAATGCCATTTTCTCTTTTTATTTTATGTTAATTTTTGAATTTTTTAGTATATAAAAGTATGTGATAACTGGAATTTACAACAATATTTTTTTATACAACTTAACAATAGTAAAGTTTAAATATTTAGTATTTCCTATTAAAAATATGAAAAGATCATTAGTATTTGGTATAATTATTGTATTACTTTCAGTTAGTTTAGTTCTTGCTGTACAATCTGATTTTGTTGTTGTAGATGTTAACCCTTCAAATGGGCATGCTAATGTTGTTATTCCTTCTAATGCAGTTGAAGTTGCTCCTGGTGTTTTTAGCTTAGGAAGTGCTAAAGATGTTGATGGTATTGAAGTAGAAGGTTATGTCTTTGTTCATTATAAAAATAAAGGAGATGGTGTTAAACCAGGCAGCGGTGGAGGTTCAACCGGTACAACTTGTTATGCTTTCTTAGCTAATGGTGCAAAATGGAAAAATGTTGAAAATTATTCGTTAAACCCTTTAAATAATCAAGGTTTATCTGATAATTTTATTTTAAGTAATTTAGATTCAGATATTGGAAAATGGGATAGTGCTTCTGGAAAAGATATTCTTGGAATTGGAAGTTTGACAAATGATACTTTAGTTGCTGATAGTTCAAGTCCTGATGGAAATAATGAAGTTTATTTTAGTGATGTTTCAGATTCGGGAGTAATTGCTTATACAACAGTTTGGGGAGTTTTTTCTGGACCTCCAAAACAAAGAAAATTAGTAGAATGGGATATGGTTTTTGATCAAAATGATTTTAATTGGAGTACAGCTGGAGAAGCTGGAGAAATGGATTTTGAGAATATAGCAACTCATGAACTTGGACATGCAGTTGGAATGGGACATCCAAGCGATTCATGTGTAGAAGAAACAATGTATAGATTTGCTGGATATGGTGAAATAAAGAAAAGAGATTTGAATTCTGGTGATATTACTGGAATCAGAAAGTTGTACGCTTAAACTTTTAACATATATTTTATTTTATACAATTCCTTATTAATTGAATAATTTTTTTTATAATATGAAATTAAACCTTTAGAAAAGGTTTCCAAAAACTAAAATGAAAATAAGAGTTAAAAAGGCTAGAGAGAATAGAATTTTAAGACTTGAAGGAGGAGGAGAAGTTAAAGAAATTTTGATTAATGAAGACTTTTTACATCCTGATAAAGAGGGAATTTCTTTGTGTTTTAGAGGTTCTAATAGTTCTGGTATTATAGAAATTTCTTTGAAAGAGCTTGATATGGTACACTCTGCTCTAAAAGCTAAGAAACATATAATTAAAGGTGTTAAGATTTTGAAGTTTGATAAGGATTAACATTTTAGTTAAATATTAAATAGTTATAATAAAATTTAAAAAGAGCTAAAAGATAAAATTAATATGGTATTAAGATCAGTAACAAATTATGATGGAGAATATGGCACGATTGAAGGAATAGAAGTCGATATGTTGGTAATTAGTTTAAATAATTCTAAATATCTTGTACCAGTATCTTTGGCAGCAGATCTTCAAGATGAAGGTACAAGACCTAGTGCAGTAGCTTATAGGATTGCTAATGAACGTCCAAAATCGAGTACTGCCTTTGCTATTGATGTTAGAGATTATGCTGTATTAGAAAGATTGGTTGAGGTAGAAGATAAATTAATGAAGGAAAGAGAAGAATAATTAATTAATTCTTTAATCAGTTCCTAATAGCCATAAACCAGGAACGCTCTTTATTGTATGTTTTTCTAGAACCCCAGAATTTGCCAAAATAACTTAGAGAATATGTTTTATTCGGACCATCTATTGGGTCCATAAGTGTTATTTTGGTTGGAGTCATCTTTCTGACAACGGCATAATGTCCTTCTTTGTCTATTGGATGAAAATAGCAGACTATTATTTTATAATGATTTTTATAATAGTATTTTAGTTCGTCAATTGTTGCCTCTCTGTTAACACTATATCTTAACTTGTGTTTTTCAGCTAGACTTACGAAATCTCTGTGGTTAGTACCTCGAATTTTATTTGTTCCAAGAAGTTTTGTTATTTGATCTTCTGTTTTATTAATGCCCAGACTGGCTAAAACCATTCTCATACATGCAGGACCACAAGTATACTTGGTTTGCTGTTCGTAATACGGGATCTGGACCATCATCTGAATTTTCCATGTTATTTACCTATAATTAGTAATATTGCAAGGATTTTATCACTTTAAAAGGTTTTGGGTTGGCAAAACCTTTATTTTATTTATTTCTCTAGAATTAATATTTACCTTCTTGCTTTGTGTTACCACTTTTTTATATGAAATTTACCATTTTTTCATAAGATTTATAAAGAAAAATTGTTTTTAGTATTTATGTCGAAAGAAGATTCTGTAAAAAAACTTGAAGAAGCTCTTATCCAAGTAGGACTAAAAATAGCTAAGCGAGGAGAAGGAGCATTATTTGTAATTGGAGATGTTGAATACAAACCATTAGTGCGTCAGGAAGTTCCTTCATTTAATGTAATGAAAAATCTTAAGTTGTTAGAAAGCCTAGCAATTATGGATGGTGCAGTTATACTTGATAGAAATGGCATGATGAAAGCTTACGGAGTTATGGTAAAATCTAATAAAGTTTTCAAGAATTTTGGAACTAGACATAGTGCAGCTATGAGTGCTTCTAAAAAAGGTAATATTGTAGTAGTTATTTCTGAAGAAGATAAAAAAGTAAGAATCTTAAAAGAAGGTAAAATGATTATGCAGATTGATGCTTTACAAAAAGATGTTGAAAAATCTGTTCCTCAGGCAATGCAGATACTTGAAAGTGTTGGAGCAGGAACTATCGGAGCTATTGGAACAAGTATTTTAGCTCCTACACTTGGAGTTGCATTCTTGCCAGGAATTGTTGTTTTTGGAAGTGCTTATTATTTATTTAGGCTATTTGGAAGAAAAAAGAAATAAAAATATGTCATATATAACAAGGTCAAGACTAAATGCTGCTATAAGTATAATTCTTATTGTCATTCTCTTTTTGCTTATTTCTTATTTAGTTCAGCAAAATATAGACTATGTTAGAAATGTTTTAGATTATGGAATATATGGAAAAATGGCTTATATTTTAATGTTAATTATTTCCATAGTTTTTGCTCCAGTTAGTGTTGTACCACTAATACCAATAGCTTCCGGGTTATGGGGATGGAAAGTTACAGGTATTCTTAATGTAATAGGATGGTCTTTAGGAGCAATTACTGCCTTTTTAATATCTAGAAAATATGGAGTACCATTAGTTTCTAAACTGATACCTATAAAGAAACTTTATAATTTTGAGAAGTATATACCTGAAGAAAATTTATTTTTAGCTGTAGTATTTTTCCGAATGGTAACACCTGTTGATGGTTTAAGTTATATCTTAGGATTATTTACAAGGATGTCGTTTTTTTCATTTACATTAGCTACTATTATTGGAATAACTCCATTTTCATTTGTTTTTGCTTATGCAGGAACTTTGAGTATTTTATATCAAATTTTGTCACTTGGAGCAGCTTTTTTTATATTCTTACTAGGTATATTAATTGCTTATTTTAATTACAAAAGAAAAAACAAGAAGATTACAAAGCGATTTGTGAAGAAATAATTTTAACTTCCATAAAGTTTATAAAGTCATATGTATGCATCTTTCATATGATACATCACTTTGTATTTCCTTACAAAATATTAAAATTAAAATGGAAAATAAACCTTTTGTGAAAAGGTTTCCAAAATACTTTTAAAAAAGTAACAAAATGGAAAATAAAAATGTTGGATGGATGTTATTAGGTATATCTGTTTTACTTATAGTATTTACTTTTTTGTTTAACAGCACATTAATGGGTGCAGTAAAAAATAGCTGTTTTATACAACACGGGGATGTTAAATCATGTGAGATGTATAATTCTGTAAATTATCAGACCTATTTTGCTCTTGGTATTACCGGTGTTATTATTATTATTAGTTTATTCTTGATATTTTCAAAGCAAAATGAGAAAATAGTAATAAAAAAGGTAAAAGAAAAGAAAGTTGAAAAGAAAGTTGATTTATCTGGGTTAAGGTCTGAAGAGAAACATATTTTTAATCTTGTTAAAGAAAATGGGGCTATTTTCCAGGCTGATTTAATTGAGAAAACAGAATTTGGAAAGGCAAAAATGTCTAGAATAATTGATAGACTTGAAGGTCGTGGATTAGTTGAAAGAAAAAGGCGTGGTATGACAAATGTTGTTGTCTTGAAAGAAGATTAGTGTTAAGAAATATAATTTTATAGCAATTAATTTATTATTACCTATCTGTTAATGATTAAGTTTCTTTTAAATTAGTTTGTGAAACTAGTTTCACAAAAGCTCTTATATAAAACTATTTCTTAGAAAATTCATGGAAAACAAAAATCAAACAGAAATGAAAGGAGGCAAAAAAGACTACGAAGCCATTGCTCAAATTGTAATTATAGCAGTATTTGCTATACTTATTATTTATAATGGGGCTAAGATTTATGGAATTGGAAGCCCAGATGCTAATGCTATTGCTACAGGTATTGGCACTGTGTCTGCTGCAGAAATAATTCCTAAAGGTAGTCCATCGGTGTATGGAGAAGAGTTAGGGGTAAGTTTTGATGATGTGTCTGCAAACAATCCTCAATTGGCAGATACAACCATGGCAAAGCTGTCAAAATATGAAGATATGCAATTAGATAGTGCACAAATGAAGAGATATGTAAAAATTGGAAGTTCTATTGCGTGCGAATATTGTTGCGGGGCAAAAACTCTTGTATTCAGTAATGGAGAGAGAGCTTGTGGATGTGCTCATAGTTATGCTATGAGAGGATTAGCGAAATACCTGATTACAAAACATCCTGAAATGACTGACTTGGAAATCTTGAATGAGTTAGGTAAATGGAAAGTTTTATTTTTCCCAGGAGTACATGAGCAGAAAGCTCAAGTTTTAGAATCTCAGGGAATAGATTCAAAGAACTATGTTAATCTGGCAAGCAACCTTTATAGAGGAATTGAAAAAGGTCAAGCAAGCGGTGGCGGAATGGTCGGAGGCTGTTAGGGATTTATTTTTTTATTTTTCCCTTAACTTTAAAAATTCAAAATGGACTGTTGCAAAACAAAAGACGAAGATGGGTGCTGTAAGGATATCAAACTGAAAGGAGGAAAAAGCAAATTTAAAATGGAAAAGAAAACACTATTGTGGATAGTAATAGGAGTAATGCTTTTAGCTGTTTTATTTCTGACATTTAAGGTGTCTGGAAATACTGGGGCAGCTCAAACTACTGGACAAGCAGCAAAAAGTGTAGTTTCCAGCGGAATGGTCGGAGGCTGTTAATAACAAAATGGAAATAAAGAAAAATACACTAGTATGGGTTGTCATTGGAGTACTATTTTTATCAGTACTTTTTTTGACATACAAGGCATCAACTATATCTGGAAATGCGATTGCTGAAAGTTCTGGAAAATTAGATACAACTGGTTGGACAGAGAATGAGAAGATGAACTATGAAATGCATGGAACAATTCCTGCACGAGTTAAAGGCAGTACACCTAGCACATCAGCAGGATCAGGAATGGTCGGAGGCTGTTAATAAACTAATTTAAATTTTTATTTTTTTATTTTTTTTAAACATAATCATGGAAAAAATTATGACAAAAGCAACCATAAAGAACAAACAAAAGAAAAGAATCAAAAGAAGTAGTCATACTCCTAAAATATTAGGATTATTGTTAATATCTTTATTGAGTATAATTACAATTATTCCGAGTGTTATGGCTATGTGCCCTCTTTGCACTGCCGGTACAATTATTGGAGTTGGAGTCACAAGAACGCTAGGATGGGATGATTCTATAGTTGGAGTGTTTGTCGGAGCAATGATTGTTTCTACTGCTTTATGGATGAATAATGTTCTAAAGAAAAGAGATATAGGTGGTAATGCATTTTTAAGAATAGGTAGCATAACTGTTGCTACTTTTGTTCTTACTATATTAGGCTTTTATTATGCAGGTATATTTGGTCCTTCAAATACCTATAGAATATTTGGAATGGAGAAAATAATATTTGGCTCTATTTCAGGAGCAGTAGTTTCATTTGCTGCTTTTTTCATAAGTAACGAAATAAAAAGAAGGAATGAAGGAGAAACTTTATTCAATTATCAAAGTATGGCTCTTACTTTTGGAGCATTGATACTTAATGCTTTAATATTCTGGATGGTGTTTAAATAATGGCTGAAATATATTTTATTATACTTGGAATTATAGTTTTGTTTTTCATATTTTTAGCTGTAAAAAGTATTATCCATAAAAACAAAAATAAAGATAATTTTTGCGTTGTTTGTGCTTCAATAAGTTTAGTATGGATATTTTTATTGGGTTTATACTTATTTGATTTATTTGATAATATTTTAATAATCTCATTATTAATGGGCATGTCTATTACAGGAATTTATTACTTTACCGATAAAAAAATTGGAAAGAAAAATAAGAAACTTAAGGTATTTAGGCTTCCATTTATTTTAACATTAGTGATTATTGCTTACTATATTTTAACTTTTGAAAACATCATTAACAGTATTTTAATAGTTGCTGGTTTATGGGTGTTATTTGTTTTAATCTATGTTTATGATAACACTAAATTTGTTAAAAAACTATTGGAGTGTTGCAAAGAATGAAAGAGCATTACTATAATTATATTTGGATTGGGATATTCATTATTTCTTTATTCGGAACTTTTTTTATTATAAAGATGGCTTATGCAAACCCATTTGATCTTCCAGACTATGCATTTACTAAACCAGGAATAAAAGAAGCTTATTCTTTTGCTAAATTAGATAGTGATAAATTAACTGGATTGCCTTGTAATTGTGGATGCATGACTGATGCTACAAGTCATGGAGGTAGATTACATGCTAGGGGATTAATAGATTGTTTTATGAAAGGTGATGTAAACAATGGTGGAGAATGGGATGCCCATGCTTCAGAATGTGGATTATGTTATGAAGACTCTCTTTTGGCCAAAAAAGAGTATGAAAATGGAAAAACAAAAGATGAAATAAGGGGGATATTAAATGAAAAATATAAAAAACAAACATTCAGCAATAAAACAGCCTATTAGCATTAAAGATAATTCAGTATTTTATGGGGTGATAGCAGGAACATTGTTGCTATTATTTTATCTTGCAGTTCTAAGTTTTTTTCAGGGATTTGAATTTGCAATTTCTAATTTTAGAGAATTATGGTATTTTGTAGTTCCTTTAGCTGTAGGATTTGGGATACAGATAGGTCTTTTTGTATCAATAAAACACAATGCAGTATTGAACGCTGAAGTTGCCACTTCTGGAGGTGTTTCAGGAGGAAGTATGGTGGTATGTTGTACTCATTTTCTGTTAAACGCTATTCCAATCTTAGGTTTGTCTGGATTAGCAACTTTTTTAATGGCATACCAAAAGTGGTTTTTTACCATTGGGATTATTTCAAATATTGTTGGGATAGGAATATTGATAAATCACAAGAAAAAAATGAAAAGGAGTGAATGTTAAATGAGTAAAACACTGAAAATAAATTTTAAATTAATTATTTATGTAGTTATTGCTTTAGTAATAGCTGCTCTTATTGTTTTGACTCTTTTTCCAGGAATAATACAGGCGTGGAAAGACTCTGGAAAATCAACTAATGAGAAATGCCAAACTCCTTCAGGTTATACCAAAGAATCTTGGAGAGAACATATGGGTCATCATCCTGATATTTATAAGGAGTGTTTAATTTAACATGAACCTATTTAAAAAGAAATGCGAATACTGCAAAGCCAAAATTAATAAAGGAGAAGAGATTTCTAGAGATGTAAAAGTGCCTGGGTTTATAGGTACATACCCTAAGTACTTTTGCTGTTCAGAACATGTAATCAACTATGAAAAAGAGGTTGATGAATATTTAAAAAACTCAAAAGGAAAAGGAGGAAGCTGTTGTGGGTAAAATAAATTTAAGTTTAAAGAAATCAATTCAAAAGATAAAGAATAATCATTGGTTAGTTATGTTGCTATGTTGTGCAATACCAATAATATTATTAATGACATTAGCTTCATTTTTTAAGATTGATAATAAGTATTTATTATGGTCTTTAATATTGCTCTGTCCAATTATCCATTATTTTGTGATGAAAGACATGCACAAAAATCATAAATAAATAAAATGACAATAATAAATTCATGGTTAGTATTTTCTTTAATTTTATTTGGAATTTGGCTAATTATATTTTTATTAAAGAAGAGCATTAGAAAAGAAATGTTTCTTGTAAGTTTATTTACAATGCCTTTTGGATTAACAGAGCCATTATTTGTTCCTGAATACTGGGATCCTCCTTCTTTATTTAATTTGGCAGCAAATACTGGATTTGATATTGAAAGCTTGATTTTTAGTTTTGCAATTGGAGGTATTGGAGCTGTTATTTACGAATCTTTTTTCAAAGTAAGACATGAGAAAATGAGCAAGAAGGAAATGTATGGTAGAAAGCATAAGTTTCATTTTTGGGCTTTGTTTTCTCCAATAATTATTTTTTTGCCACTATTCTTTTTTACAGATTTGAATCCTATTTATTCAGCGATGATTTCAATGTTTATAGGTGGAGTTGCAGCAACTTTATGCAGGCCTGATCTTAAAGAAAAATCATTGATTGGCGGTTTTTTATTCCTTATCCTTTACTTTATTTTTTTCCTTGCTTTCAATTTTTTTTATCCTAATGCTGTTTATGGTTATTGGAATCTTGAGGCAATTTCAGGCATTTTGATTTTAGGTGTGCCTCTTGAAGAGTTAACATTCGCCTTTACATTTGGATTAATGTGGAGCGGAGTTTATGAACATTTAATGCATTACAAAATAAACAAAATCTGACAAAATGAAAAATAAGATAAACAGAATAACTATAAAAGTTCCTGAGCTATATTGTAGTTCATGCATAGAAAGACTAACTGAAAGAATTTCTAATAAAATAGAAATAATAAATATAAAAGCTGAAATAATAAATAAAACTTTAACCATAGACTCAAAAAAACCCATAAACAAGGAGTTATTATTCAGCATTTTAAAGGAAAATAATTATTGCACGACTGAAGACTGCAAACATTTTAGAGGTTTTGTCTTAGATGAAAGAATAGTTTAAAATATGGGAAATTATAAGGTATAAGTGTGATATTTGCTTTTTAAAAATAGTAAGATGAAAGGAGGTAAAATGGTGAAGAAAAATTTAGGTAACTTAGATAGAATATTAAGATTTGCATTAGCTTTCTGGTGGCTTGGACCATGGGCTCCTGATTTTAGCTTTGTTTGGGCAAATTGGATCATTATGATTATAGGATGGATTGCTCTTATAGAAAGTTTTGTCGGCTGGTGCTGGTTGCATAATCTTTTAAAGATAAATAATAAAGATTAGTAGAGGATTAAAAATTTTATTTTAATCTTTTTATTTTATATTTTTCATAAGATTTAAAAAGCCATATGAATTGAATTTTCATATATTAATTAAATAAAAATGACAGCTAAAGAATTTATTGGAGAGCTTAATGGAAAGGAAGTAGAAGGAGAATTAATAAAAACTTTTTTATATTCTTTTATTATAAGTATTGCTATTCTTGGAATTGTTTATTTTGTAAAATTTAGGTATATTGATGGTTTTCTTGGTAAATATGGTCTTTATTTATTATTAGCCAGTATAAGTCTTGCTTTGATAACTTCAATGATTAGACAAGTAAGGGCATATAAAGAATTCGCCTGCATGTCTGGAATGATGATTGGTATGACTGCTGGAATGATTTCTGGTTTTGATATAGGATTATATTTAGGAGCTACAAATGGAATGCTTTATGGAAGCATTTTGGGAATGCTTGTCGGCATTTTTATTGGTATTTGGATGGGGAAATGCTGTGGGATAATGGGAGTTATGGAAGGTTTAATGGCCGGATTTATGGGTGGAATAATGGGGGCAATGACTGCTGTAATGATGATTAATGATAATCTAAAACTTGCTGTTGTAATTATTTCAATTGTATCTTGGGTTATACTTATACTTTTGAATTATATGATTTACAAAGAGATGAAAGAGAATGAAAGACAGAGAAAAGAAGATCACACAACTACTGCCTTAATTACAGTAATAATCATAGCTATAATAACTTGGTTTATGATTTATGGACCAAGGAGCACTTTGTTTGGAGGATAAATGGAAATAAAGAACAGCACATTAAAAATAGGTTTGATTGTTATTATATTAGCTGCATCTATGTTTTTTCTGATTTTTGGAAATGTTGTAGGAGACAGGGTTAGTGGTAAAGTAGTAAGTAATACTATTGATCAAAATATTGGTAGAAATTTAAATATAGGCTCTGGAGATGTACAAGTTGTTAAAATGCATGTGGAAGGATCACAGTATATTTTAGAACCTTCTAGCATAAAAAAAGGCATACCTGTAAGATTAGAAGCAGATATGTCTAGAATGCCTGGATGTTCTAGAGGAATTATCAGCTCCGAGTTAGGAATTAGAAAAACTTTTAGTTCTAATGATAATACATTAACTTTTACACCAGATAAAGCTGGAACTTTTTATATTTCATGTTCAATGAATATGTATAAAGGAACTATTACAGTTTTAGAATCAGATGGATCAAAATCTAATTATGTTCAAAAAGCTCTTCCAGCTGGCTCTTCATGTGGTGCTGGTGGAGGATGTGGTTGTGGTAGTTAAGTTAAAATTAAAAACTAATTTCCATAACAAATTAATTATCCTTGAAAAAATAAATTAGTTATTATTCATAAACTTTAAAAAGTAATATGAATTGAATTTTCATATAAGATAAAATGAAAAATACAACGATACTTGCGATTATTGGAATAGTTATACTAGCTGTTGGAGTATTTATTTACTTTAATTCAAATGTTGCTCAGGCAGATATTAATGTTAATGGTAATTCTAATACTGATACTAATAATGAAAATGCTCAGAAAATAACTCTTGGAATAAAAAACTATAACTATTATCCTGACACTATAACTGTTAAAGTTGACAAGCCTGTTGAAATAACTTTAGATAATAGTGTTGTTGGTTGTTATAGAAGTTTTGTAGTGCCTGAATTTAGAGTTAATGGGTATTCAGCTAATCCTTCTCAAAAAATAACTTTTACTCCAACAAAAACAGGAACTTTTAGATTTCAATGCTCAATGGGTATGGGAAGAGGAACTTTAATAGTTGAAAATTAATTGTTAAAAAAGAAATGAAAATTTTGTTAAAAAAACCATATATATTTTGGCTTATAGTAACTTTTATTTTATACTTAATTTTAAATGTTATTTTTAGTGGGTTTTATAATACAATCCAGGGTATTTTTATTTATTATAAAACTTTAAATTGGTTTAAACTTGGATTTTCAGTTTTACTTACTTTAATTATTGGTATTTTAGTTTCTATTAATGCTGTGAGTTTTTATATTAAATATAAAGAAAGAAAAAATTTAAAGAAGTGTAAAGAAGCTGGAGTTCTTGGAGGAATAGGAACTGTTGGAGGATTAATTACTGGAGTTTGTCCTTTATGTGTTACTGGACTAATTCCCTTGATACTAAGCTTATTTGGAATTAGTTTTAGTTTTGCGGTATTGCCTTTTGGAGGAATAGAAATTCAGCTGTTAGTTGTAATTATCTTGTCTATAGGTTTATGGATGATGTGGAGAAGACAAAATGGATAAAAATAAACCTTTTAACGAAAAGGTTACCAAATAAACCTTTAAGAAAGGTTTCCAAAACGGAAAAGAAAATGGATGAAAAAACTGAAAAAATTATAAAAAAATATAACAGATTTTCTTATATCTATGATGTATTTGAAAAACCTATGGAATCTGCTATGTTCAATAGATGGCGTTCTGGATTGATAAGCCCATTAAAAGGAAAAATTTTAGAAATTGGTGTTGGAACTGGAAAAAATTTATCTTATTATAATAAAGAAGCTAAAGTAATTGGAATTGATTTATCTCCTGGAATGTTATCTAAAGCAGAAGAAAGGTTAAAACAAAATAAAAATAAAAATATTAAATTAATAGAGATGGATGCTCAAAATTTAAAATTTAAAGATAATTCTTTTGATTATGTTATATGCACTTTTGTTTTGTGTTCTGTTCCTGATCCTGTTAAAGCATTAAAAGAAATGAAAAGAGTTTGCAAAAAAAATGGTAAAATTATAATGATAGAACATATGTTATCTAAACATAAACTTATTGCTTTTTTTGAGCATTTACATAATCCAATAACAAGGTTTTTATTTGGGTTTAATGTTAATAGAAAGACAGACGAAAATGTTAAAAAAGCTGGCTTAAAAATTAAAAAAATACAAAATATGGCTTTTTTTGATGTTTTTAGGAAAATTGAGGCTAAAAAATAAAAATATTCAAAAAGGTAAATGAAAGGAGGTAAAATGGTGAAGAAAAATTTAGGTAACTTAGATAGAATATTAAGATTTGCATTAGCTTTCTGGTGGCTTGGACCATGGGCTCCTGATTTTAGCTTTGTTTGGGCAAATTGGATCATTATGATTATAGGATGGATTGCTCTTATAGAAAGTTTTGTCGGCTGGTGCTGGTTGCATAATCTTTTAAAGATAAATAATAAAGATTAGTAGAGGATTAAAAATAGTTAATTGATTATTTTTTTAATGGTATATTTATCTTCCATAAGATTTAAATAGTCATATGTATGCATCTTTCATATGAAACAAAAAAATCAAATGCAAAAACACATTCACAAACATGAACATATGAATTTAAATCACCATAAAGAACATGGAATTTCTGAGAAAGAGCTCTATGAAGCTTATAAAATATTTTTTGGGACTTTAGTAAGTGAATCTCGACTTAAAATAATAAATATGCTTAGGAGTGGAAAGATGAATGTTTCTGAAATTATTAAGGAGTTAAATATGGATCAGACACATATAAGTCATGATTTACAAAGACTTAGAAGATGTGGTTTTGTTAATACTGAAAAAGATGGGAAATTTATTTATTATAGCTTAAATAAAGAAACAATTGGGCAATTAATGGGTATAATAGACAAACATATGGGAGAATATTGTGTGCATATTTTAAAAGATGAGGTGAAAGGGGGTAATCAAAAATGAAAAAATTACTATTAATGTTAGTTAGCATTTTATCTTTAGGTTTAGTTTCTGCACAAAATCAAGGTTACAATTGTCCTGGATGGGGAATGATGTCTGGAGCTTATGGATATGGGTCTGGATTTATTTTTGGATGGATATTTATGGTATTAATTGTTGTTGCTTTGGTGTTATTAATAATCTGGCTTATAAAACAACTAACTCATGATAACAGGAGGAGAAGATAAACTTGGTAAAAGTTATTATACTTAATAACAAGAAAGCTTATCAATGTGAAGATTGTAAATTAATGTATAATAATAGAAATGATGCTGAAAAATGTGAGAAATGGTGTTTAAAACATCATTCTTGTAATATAACAATAACAAAATATGCAATAAATAAATTTGAATTAATAATAAAATGACAGAATTAAATAAAAAAACAAGAACAACAATTGGTTTACTTAGAATTTTCCTTGGATGGATTTTTATTTGGGCATTTATTGATAAACTATTTGGATTAGGTTTTAGTACAGTTAGTGATAAATCCTGGTTATTAGGTTATTCTCCAACTAAAGATTTTTTGAGCTTAGGTACAAGTGGGGTTTTCGCCGCTGTTTATCATACTTTAGCAGGTAATGTTATTGTTGATTGGTTTTTTATGTTAGGATTATTGTTGATTGGAATATCTTTGATTCTTGGTATTGGTATTAAAATAGCAAGTTATTCTGGTTCATTGCTTATGGTATTAATGTGGAGTGCTAATATTCCTCCAAAAACTAATCCTTTGATAGATTATCATATTATTTTTTTAATAGTCCTAGTATTATTCTCAATGTTAAATGCAGGAAGATTTTTAGGATTGGGCAATAGGTGGAGGAGTATAAAACTAATAAAGAAATTTCCAATACTGGAATAATAATTTAAAAATAATAAAATGACGAGAAAAAAAATAACAATACAGGGAATGCATTGTTCAAGCTGTGCTTCAAACATTGAAAAATCATTGAAGAAAGTTCCTGGAGTTACAGAAGCAAATGTGAGCTTAATGACTCAAAAAGGAATTATTGAGTGTGATGAAAAGGTTTCTGAAGAAGACCTTAAGAAAGCTGTTGCACGAGCAGGATATAAAGCAATCTCTGTAGAATAAAATGAAACACAATCACGAAATGAAAGAAGATATGCATAGTAAACATAGTGAACATGATCATAGTCATGCAAGTATAGAAGATATTGAAATTAACAGCTGGAAGAAAAAAATGATCTGGAGCTGGATTTTTACTATCCCTATAGCTATTGTTATGTTATTTGATAGAATTTTTGGATTAAATCTTTTAGAATTTGCCGGTGATAAAGGAATGATTATAATCCTTTTATTAGTTGCTTTTCCAGTTGTATTTATTTTTGGATTTGACACTATAAAAGGTGGATTAAGAGGATTATTTACATTTTACTTTAATATGGATTCTTTGATTGCTTTAGGAACAATTGTAGCTTATCTTACAGGAATTGGGGCTATTTTTGGAATTATGCAGGATTATTCTGGGGTTTCTGCAATGATTATGGCTTTTTTTACAACTGGGAAATATGTTGAAGCTATTGCAAGAGGAAGAGCTAGTAAAGAAATAAAAAAACTTCTTGAACTTGGAGCTAAAAAAGCTAGAATTCTAAGAGGTAAAAATGAATATGAAATCCCAATTGAACAGCTGAAAATAGGAGATATTATGATAATAAAACCTGGAGAAAAAATTCCTACAGATGGGATTGTAATAAAAGGAGATTCAGCAGTTGATGAATCAATGATTACAGGAGAAAGTATCCCTAATGATAAAATAAAAGGATCAAATGTAATAGGGGCTACTATTAATCAAGATGGTATTTTGTATGTAAAAACAACTAAAATTGGAAAAGATACTTTCCTTGCACATATTATTGAGTTAGTTGAAGAAGCACAGGGGACTAAAGTTCCAATTCAAAAAATGGCTGACAAAATTACAAGTGTTTTTGTTCCAGCTATTCTTGTTTTAGCTTTATTAACTTTCATAAATTGGTGGTATTTTACAGGAGATTTATCAAGGGCTTTAGGAGTAGGAGTTGCTGTTTTAGTTATAGCTTGTCCTTGTGCTTTAGGATTAGCAACACCGACTGCTTTAATGGTAGGAAGTGGAATGGGAGCTAGAAGAGGAATTTTAATTAGAAAAGGAGAAGCTATTCAAACAATGAGAGAAGTTAAGATAATTGTGTTTGATAAAACAGGGACTATAACAAAAGGCAAGCCAGAAGTTAGTAATATTTATTCTAAAGTTAATGAAGGCTATCTTTTAGAAATGGCTGCAAGTGTTGAAAAGTTAAGTGAGCATCCTTTATCTCATGCAATTGTAACAAAAGCTCAAGATTCTGGAATTAAAAAATTCAAAGAAGTTAAATCTTTTAAAATTTTAAGAGGAAGGGGTGTTGAAGGTAAAATTGGAAATAAAAGTATTATAATTGGTAATCAAACACTAATGAAAGAAAAGAAAATTTCATTGAAAGGTTTTGAATCTAAGATTGATGAATTTGAAGGTAATGGTAAAACTACTATGATAGTTGTTGAAAATTCTAAAGTTATTGGAATTATAGGAGTTGCAGATGCTGTAAAAGATGATTCTATCCAAGCTATTGGATTGTTAAATGCTCAAGGATATAAAACTGTTATGATAACTGGAGATAATGAGAGAACTGCTAAAGCAATTGCTAGAGAGGTTGGTATAAAAGAGGTAATTGCTAATGTTTTGCCAGAAGATAAAGCTAAAAAAGTTGAAGAGTTACAAAAACAAGGAATGGTTGCTTTTATCGGAGATGGAATTAATGACGCTCCTGCTTTGAAACAAAGTAATGTTGGAATTGCAATGGGTACTGGAACAGATATTGCAATTGAAGCAGGAGATTTAGTATTAGCTAAAGGTTCTTTAATGGGAGTTGTTCAGGCAATTAATCTTTCAAAAGCTACATTTAGAAAAATAAAACAGAATTTATTTTGGGCTTTTGCTTATAATGTAGTTGCTATACCATTAGCAGTAGCAGGAGTTTTACATCCTGTAGTTGCTGAGATTGCAATGGCTTTATCTTCTATAACTGTTGTAAGTAATGCAAATTTACTTAGACGGAAGAGAATTTAGTCAGAAACAGAATTTAACAACTGAAATTCCAAGGCTTTCTCAACTAGTTTTTTTATATCAAACTTATCAGTTTTATGTCCTGAAATTTCTACAATTTGGACTAATGAATCAAACAAAGTGTGCATTGTTAATCTACATCTTGCTTCTTCGAATCCTTTTATGTAATATGTAATAGAATTAGAATTTCCATTTTCTCTTGAAACAAATCTGAGAGCTTCAAAATCTTCGTCTTGTGTATAAAACCTATTTGAATTCTTTTTTGCTTCTTCTGTTCCTATTAGATATCTTTCATTTATCATAAAACTTTAGTATATAGCCTGTTTTTAATTGTTTTGATTATAGTTTTAAATGATATTCTTAACTATAACAAACTTTAAAAATATCAATTAACTTTTTTATTATGGAGCTTAAATTTATTCTTGAAAAAGCGGCAAATGAAGGGATAGCCCTTACTTTTGATGATGTTAGACTGCAAACAGGATATTCCAAAGTTATGCCTGATGATGTAAATGTTGAATCTAGATTCTCCAGAAATGTTAAATTAAAGATTCCTATTGTAAGTGCAGCAATGGATACTGTTAGTGAGTCTAAGTTAGCAATTGAACTTGCAAAACTTGGTGGGATTGGAGTAATACATAGAAACCTTAGCATAAAAGATCAAGTGTTTCATGTAAAAAGAGTTAAACATCATTTAAACGGTTTAGTAGAAAAGCCAATTTGTGTGTATGAAGATGAAAATATTTCTTCAATAATTATTAAAAGAGAGGAAAAAGGCTATACGTTTAATAGTTTTCCTATTTTAAATAGAGAAGAGAAACTTGTTGGTATTATTTCAAGTAATGATTTTGAGTTTTGTGATGATTCTTTTTTAACTGCTAAAGATATAATGTCAACAGAACTTTTAACAGCTCAAGAAGGTCTTTCACTTGATGATGCATATCATTTAATGCAAAAAGAAAAGAAAAAAGTTCTTCCTTTAGTTAATCAAAATATGGAAATTAAAGGTATGTATGTTTTTTCTGATGTAAAAAGAATTAAAACAAGAAGTGCTGACCATTACAATGTAGATAATAAAGGGCAGTTGAGAGTTGCTGCTGCTGTAGGAACTGGAGAGGAAGCAATTGAAAGAGCAGATGCTTTATGTGAAGCAAATGTCGATGTGATTGTTATTGATACAGCCCATGGTGATTCTGAATCAGTTTTACAAACTTTAAAAAAAATAAAGGAAAAACATGAAATAGATGTTGTTGTAGGTAATGTTTCTATTGGTGAGTCTGCCAGAAGGTTGGCTGAAGCAGGAGCTGATGGAATAAAAATTGGACAAGGTCCTGGTTCAATATGTACAACAAGAATTATCGCAGGAATTGGCAGACCACAATTATCAGCAATATATGATTGTGCAAAAGTTACTGAAAAGTTTGATATTCCTATTTGTGCTGATGGAGGACTAAGAGTTTCTGGAGATATACCTATTGCAATAGCAGCAGGAGCTGATTGTGTGATGATGGGAAGTATGCTTGCAGGAACAGAAGAATCTCCTGGAGACATAATTTTTTCTCAAGGAAGACAATGGAAAGGCTACAGAGGAATGGGATCTTTAGGAGCAATGGAAAAAAGTAAAAGTTCAAGAGAAAGATATTTGCAGAAAGATGAAGAAAAAAATAAACTTATTCCAGAAGGTGTTGAAGGCCTTGTTCCATATAAAGGAAAATTAAAAGATGTTGTTTTTCAGTATGTTGGAGGACTAAGAAGAGGAATGGGTTATGTTGGAGCTGCTTCGATTAAAGAGTTAAAAGATAAGGGGCAGTTTGACAGGATAACCTCTGCAGGATTTTCAGAATCTCATCCGCATGATATAGAAGTAACTATTGATTCTCCAAATTATAGTTTTAAAAGATAAACTAATGTAATTAATTTTAAAAACTCACAAAAATAACTGGTTTTATGAATAAAGGAAAATCAAAGCCAGTTATTGCTTCAGATATAGATGATGTTAAATTTCCATTTGTAGCTAGATTTTGTGATTTTCATAATAGAGTTTATGGTACAAATATATTTCCTGGTAATTTTTATGTTTATCAGTTTAGTGAGGTTATGGGCGTTAGTGAGGAAGAATCTTTAAAACGAATTGATGAATATCGTGATTCAGATGAGTTTTTAACTGCACTGCCTATTCTTGGAGCGCAGGATGCTATAGAGCATTTATCGTCTGATTTTAGGGTTATTGATGTAACTGCTAGGAGAGATAATTATAGAAAGATTACTCATGGATGGTTAGCTCATTTTTTCCCACAAGTTGCAGATGTTCATTTTTCTCATAATCATTACGTTCATGCTGGAGATAGGAAGACAAAAGCTCAAATTTGTTTGGAAAATAATACAAAATTTTTAATTGAAGATTCAGGGGCATATACTTTACAAGTTGCAGATGCAGGAATTAGGGTTTATTTATTTGATCATCCATGGAATCAGAAAATAACACATGAAAATGTAGTAAGAATTCCTAGTAATGGAAAAGGACACTGGGATAATTTGTTAGATGTTGTTTATAGAGAGTGAAGTAGTCTAAAAAATAACTTTATAATGTGTTCCTTTATACTCAAAGCAAGCACACTCTCTTGATGCTCTTTGTTCTCCAGAACCTTTAGGATAATTAATAACTACTCTTTCTCCTGAGTATATTGCAGGTAATATAGCAATAAACTCATCTCCTTCACTATTATTTTCTCTTCTTAGTTCAACAGGAGTTTTATCTGTTAATGGAAGACCTTGAAATGTTTCTTCTGGAAGGGCTTTTATACTTTTAACTAGCTTAGCTATATTATTTGGATTAGTTTCTTTAAAGGTAAACCTGCCTGTGTCCATTTTTTATTAATAAAAAGACATTTTTTAAGTATTATTACATTATAATATAACCTTAATTATATTACAAGAATTAAACCTGCACTTTCATAAGCTTTATATATTGTTATTTTTTATCTTTATGATGAATAAAATAGTAATTGGAGTTGTTGTAGCTGTTATTATTGTTGCTGCAGCACTAATTGGAGTATTTTTGTATAATAGTTCTACTGGTAATGTAATTGCTAATAATATAGATTCTAATTCAAATGTTAAGACTTTTTCAATATCTGGCGGTAATTTTAAGTTTTATATCGATGGTGTTGAAAATCCAGATATAGTTGTTAAACAAGGAGATAAAGTAAGAATTGAGTTTAACAATGAAGAAGGATTCCATGACTGGAAAGTTGATGAATTTAATGCTGCTACAGAAAAAGTAGCTGCTGGTGGTTCTTCAAGTGTTGAATTTGTAGCTGACAAGAAAGGAACATTTGAATACTATTGTAGTGTTGGACAGCATAGAGCAAATGGAATGAAAGGAAAACTTATTGTTCAGTAGTTCTTATTGTATAATTGAAATTAGCTAGATTAAACATAACAATCTTTAAATAGAATTTTTCTAACTAACTTTATGGTTGATAGACATTTACAGGAAAAACATTTAGCTATTCTTGTTAAAAATGGTGGTTTTCAGTTTAGTAGTAGTTTTTTTCCATATACCTCTGGAGAGATAGGGCCTTATTATATTCAGAGTGCAGATGTTTTAAAAAATGGGCAGGATTATGCAGAAGCTGTTAAAGATATGGTTAAACTGATTACACTTAATATTCCCTATGATAAAAAATTAGATCGTTCTAATAATATTATATCTGGTGGAGAAAGTAGAGACTGGATATTTTCTTTTCCAGTAGCTTATCAATTGAATGCTCCACATGTTATGATTTACAAAGATGGGAAAATGCTTGGTCCCCCATTAGATAAAAAGTATGTTATTCATGTTGCTGATTTGAATAACGAAGGATCCTCACCAAGAGATAAATGGGTGCCTGCAATTAGGACTTCTGGAGGAACTATTGATAGTATATTTTTCTATGTTGATAGAATGGAAGATGGAGTACAAGTAATGCAGGATTTAGGTTTAAATTCTCAGAGTTTAGTTCCTTTGGATAACAATGCCTGGGAATTTTTAAGAAAAAGTGGAGTTGTAGATGATGGAATTTATAAAAATTTAACTGAAAGAATGGAAGATAAACATGCATGGGCAGTAAACATGCTGAGAAGTGATTCTGGAATTAGAAAATTAAGAGAGATGGTTGATGATCCTAAACAAAGAGGGAAGGTTGAAAAAATTGTTAATAGTGGATATCCTGAACTAAAAGATGAACTTATTGAAAGAGTTCCTGGAATACCTAATACTTCACCTTTTGGAAAAATATAATGAAACTAACTGAAAAAGAAAAAGAAGCAAGAAAAATGTTGTGTCTTCCTTTAGATGGATTAGACAGTTTACCAGCTATCCAAGATAGGATAAGAGAATTATCACCTGTTGTTTGTTTATTTAAAGTAGGTAAAGAAACTTTTACTAGATTTGGTCCAAAAGTGATTAGAGCTGTTCAAGATTATGGAGATGAAGCTAATGTTTTTTTAGATTTAAAATATCATGATATTCCTAATACAGTAAAATTAGCTTCTAAAGCTGCTGCAGAGCTTGGAGTATATATGTTTAATGTTCATGCTTCTGGTGGGTTAGATATGATGAAAGCAGCTATGGAAGGAGCTGTAGATGGTGCTCAGAAATTTAATTATGCAACTCCAAAAGTTGTTGGTGTTACTATTCTTACAAGTATTGATGATAATATATTAAATAATGAACTTAAAATTCCTGGAACTGTTAAAGAAAGAGTTTTAGATTTAGCGCAATTAACTTATCAAGCAGGTTTAGATGGAATTGTCTGTGCAGCATCTGATTTAAGTTATATCAAATCTAAAATGCCAAAAGATAGGCCTTTTATTTATGTAACTCCTGGAATCCAAGGAGTAAATACTAAAGCTGGAAGTGATCAAAAAAGAGTTTATTCACCAGGAGAAGCTGTTAAAGATGGATCAAGTATTCTTGTTGTTGGAAGAGCTATAACTGGGCAGAAAACTTCTGAAGAGAGAATTCAGGCAGGTTATGAAATATTACAAGATATGGCTAAATATCTTTAAGCACTAGAATTAGTTGTGTTAACTATAGTTTCATTGATATTAGTATTATTTATTACTGGCATTGTATTATTTACTTCAGTGTTATTAGTTTCTGTCTGATTTGTATTTGTGTTATTTATATCAGTGCTATTTGTAGGAGGATTATTGTCTTGGCTATTATCACTAAATAATAAGAAAGCCCACCAAGGAACATTCTTTATTAGTATTTCTCCTGTTTCAGGGTCAATATCTCCTTCAATTTTAGCTTCCATCTTAAATATCCCAATAAACTTTCCTGTTTTGTTTCCCTCTATATGATAAACAACTCTTGGAATATTTTTATGGTTTATTTCCTTCAATATAATTGTAAAATTTCTGCTTTCAAATATTTCTCTTGCTTTCTCAGAAGCAACTGAAGGTAAAACCTTTATCTCTGTTGAATTTCCGTTCTTCATTTTTATTTTTATCTTTGTTTTGTTTGTTGCACTTCTATTATCACGCTCTGTTTCGTTCTCGATTTCCATTTCTAACTCATTTCCATCAAGATCATCACCTACTTCTACTTCCTCTTCAAGTTCAATTTCTCCATCTTCTAATGATTCACTCTTAAATTTTATTTTTCTTTCTAAAACTCCATTTTCCTCTTTAATTTCTATTTTAATTTTATATTTAACTTCATTACCATTTTCATCAATATACTCTCTTTCTTCTTCATACTTGAACTCTTTTTTTTCAGAGCCAGAAGAGCTTGAAGAGGGAACTTTTATATTATCTTCATCATTTTCTTCCGGACCATCACCAATTCCTACATCTATAATATCATCCTGTTCATCATTATCATCATCTTCATTATCTGTATTTGTTCCACTTCCAGAATTTTCACTATTTCCTGATCCTGAATTACTATTGCTCCCCGAATTATCATTATTATCACTAGTTCCAGAATTATCACTACCTTGATCTGCTAAAACTAGAGATAAACTAAAAATCATTCCTATGGCTATAAATAAACAAACTAATAATATAATCCCCTTTTTCATATTTTGTAAAAGCTTTTAGGTTTTATAAAGGTTTTTAATATCTAAAATTATTTGATAATAATGAAAAGGGTTTATATTGTCCATGGATGGGAAGGTTCTCCTGAGGAACCAATGCATAAATGGTTAAAAAAACAACTTGAAGAAAAAGATTTCAAAGTTTTTGCCTTAAAAATGCCTGATCCATCTTTACCAAGAAGAGATAAATGGATAGACTATCTTAATAAAACAATAAAAAATTCTGATGAAAACACTTATTTTATAGGACATAGCTTAGGATGCCAGACTATTTTAAGATGGTTAGAACAGCTACCTGATAAAAATAAAATTGGTGGAGTAATTTTAATAGCTCCATGGCTAGATTTAGATAAAAAAACAATTGAAGAGGAGGAATGGAGTAAAGCTGAATTTGAAATTGCAAAAGCATGGTTTGAACCTATAAATTTTTCAAAATGTTTAAAATACTGTAAGAAATTTGTGTGTATTTTCTCAGATAATGATCCTTATATTCCTTTGTCAAAAACAAAAATATTCAAAGATAAACTAAATGCTGAAATAATTATAGAAAAGAATAAAGGTCATTTTGATATAAGTAGTGGAATAAAAGACAACCCTGTGGCTCTTAAAAAGATGCTAGAAATTTCTAAATAATATTAATTATTTTCCTTTTTTATTAATATATTCATAGGCAGAGTAAGCTGCTGTGCAACCTTCTGCAACTCCTGTTATTAATTGTTTAAATGGTTTATCTGCTACATCTCCAGCAGCATAAACTCCTGAGATATTTGTTTCAGAGTTTTTATGATCAATTATTATTTCTCCTGCTTTATTTAGTTTAACTCCTAGCGGTTTAGCTAAATTGCTTAAAGCTATATGCCCAATTGCAACAAATATTCCATCTAATTTAAGCTCTTTTGAATTTTTGTATGGTTTGTCTAATATTACTGATTTTACTGACTTGTCTCCTTTTATTCCAATTAAATTTGTGTTGTTTATTATTTCTATTTTTTTGTTTTTCTTAACTCTTTCCATATTTACTAGTTCAGGACGTATTTCACTCCCTCGGTAAATAATATAAACTTTAGATGCATGCTCACTTAAAAATAAAGCATCTTTGGCAGCAGAATCACTTCCTCCAATTACTGCAAGTACTTTATTTTTGAATAAAGGCCCGTCACATAATGCACAAAAATTAACTCCTTTATTTTCAAATTCTTTAGCTCCAGGAATTTCTAATTTTCTCCATTTTGTACCTGTAGCAAACAAAATTGTTTTTCCAGTATATTCATTTTCTTCTGTTTTAACCTGGAAAACATTTTTTTGTTTTTTTAAATCTATAGCTTTTTCTTCTTTTATTTCAACTAAATCATAGCTTCTTGTATGTTCTTCTATTTTCTTTGCTAGTTCTTCTCCACTTAATCTAATAAATCCAGGATAATTCTCAACTATGTTTGTTGTTGTTATAATTCCTCCAATAGGAAGCTCGCTTCCATGAGTATGGCCAAGAACTAAAGTTTTCAATCCAAGTCTTGCAGCATACATTGCAGCAGCTAATCCTGTTCCTCCAGCTCCTAAAACTATAAAATCATATTCTTTATTTTTAGAATTACTCTTTTTCATAACACTAAAAGAATTATAATATATATAAATTTGTCTGAAAATCAAATAAAAACTTATAAATCTACTTTATTGATTATAATCATGAAACCTGAAAAGTTAAGGAGAAAAATAGTAGCTAAATATGGTTTTTTATACTCTCTTGATCCTTGTGTAGATCGTGATTCTAATTTTTTAAGCATTGATGGAATGAATGCGAAAGGTGTTTATTATGTTGTTGCAAGACTAAATAATGGTCATATTGAAAGAGATATTTTTGAAGATTTTAGAGAAGTAACATTATATCCTTTTAGTTTGAATGATCAGGATTGGTGGGAATGGGAGAAGAAATACAAATACTTATTTGGGCCATTACCAGAATTAATTGAACAAGGCGTTCCATTAAGAAACTTATTTTGGGCAATGCAAAATCAATTGCATTTTCTTAAGCCAGAACAGAGGCATGAAACTACTTATGCTTTGGCTCAATGACATCCTGTGAATTTTATTCTTTGAAGAGCAATTTCTGCCTATTCTTCCTCTAATTTTTTCATTTTAAGACGATTATTCTTTTAATGAAATTTATTTTAGTTAAATTTATAGACTCTTAAATCTTAATGTTCATTATGGAAGGTCAAAACATGGAGTTTTTTGAGAAAAAAAAGACTGATTTAATTAAACAATTTAATATTTTGAAAAAAAATGGTCCAATAAGAATAGAGAAAAAGACTTCTAACTTATTTCGAAACAGGAATCAAGTAAGTAAACCAAAACTTAATGTTGGTAATTTTAATAGTATTATTTCAATTGATACAAAAAATCATGTTGTAGATGTTGAAGGAATGACAACTTATGAAGATCTTGTTAATGAAACACTTAAGGAAGATTTTATGCCTAGTGTTGTTCCTCAGCTAAAAACAATAACAGTTGGGGGAGCTTATACTGGTGGAGGGATAGAATCTGCTTCATTTAAGTATGGTTTTGTTCATGAAACAGTATTAGAGGCTGAAATTCTATTAAGTTCTGGAGAAACAGCAGTCTGTAACTCTACTAAAAACAAAGATTTATTTTTTGGTTATCCAAATTCTTATGGAACTTTAGGTTATGTTTTAAGACTAAAAATAAAATTAATTCCAGTTAAAAAATATGTTCATTTAAAATATATAAAAACAAACCCTGAAAAAATGTTCAATAAGATGGATGAACTTGTAAAAGAAGGACAATTAGATTTCTTAGATGGTGTTGTTTTTTCAGAAGAAGAAAGTTACATAGTTATAGGTAAATTTACAGATAAAGCTCCGTATACAAGTAATTATACATATATGAAAATATTTTATAAATCAATTAAAGAAAGATCTGAAGATTATTTAACAACTTTAGATTATCTTTGGAGATGGGATACAGATTGGTTTTGGTGTTCTGAACACTTTTTAGTTCAAAAACCACTTATACGATTTTTTTGGGGAAAAAGAAATCTTAACTCAAAAACCTACCATAAAATTATGGGTTTAAATGCGAAATATAAATTAATGGATAAAATACCTATAAAAAAGAAAGAAACAGAATCAGTTATACAAGATGTTGAGATTCCATTAGAAAATGCTTACAAATTTATTAAGTTTTTTATGGAAAAAATTGGTATATGGCCAGTCTGGGTTTGTCCGACTAAAGCTTATAAAAAGAACGTCAAATTTGATCTTTATATAACAAATCCTGATAAGTTATATTTTAATTTTGGATTCTGGGACCAGGTTCCATTAAAAAATAAGGAAAATGAAGGTTATTATAATAGGCTTGTAGAAAAAGAAGTTTTAAGGCTAAATGGTAAGAAATCTTTGTATTCAAGTTCTTATTTCCCAGAAGAAGAATTTTGGAATGTTTATAATGGAAAAAAGTATTTTCAACTTAAAAAGAAGTATGATAAAAATAAAGTATTTCTTAATTTGTACGAGAAGTGTGTTTTAAGGAAGTAATTTGAAATAGAATTACCTATGAGTATCATATCTTTCTTCAACTTTTTTTGTTAGAACAGTTTGCCAAAGTTGAATAGTTCTAGATCTGAAAGCTCCAGCACAACATAATAAGTAATAATCCCACATTCTTTTAAAATGACCTTGTTGCATAGGACTATATTTGTCTTTAAGCTTATTCCACCCTTTGTTTGTATTATTATACCAAGCCATTAAAGTTTTGTCATAATCAGGACCAAAATTATGAACATCTTCTACAACAAATAATCCTTCAGAAGCACCTGTTATTTGAGATACAGATGGTAAATGTCCTCCTGGGAAGATATAAGTCATTATCCAAGGATCTCCTGTAGTAATGTTAGTACCTACATTTTTTCCAATAGTATGCACAATTGCTATACCATTGTCTTTTAAGCATCTATGAATCACTTTCATAAATGTTCTATAATTTGTAGGACCAACATGTTCCATCATTCCTATTGATGCAACTCTATCAAATTGCCCTGTAGCTTCCCTATAATCTTTTTCATGAAAAACAACATTTAATCCTTTACATATTTTTTTACCATATTCTATTTGTTCTTTAGAAATGTTATATACTTCGACTTTCACTTTGTAATTTTTAGCTAAATATCTTGCTAATCCTCCAAAACCTCCACCTAACTCAAGAACTGTCATTCCAGGTTTAAGTTTTAGTTTTTCAGCAACTAATTTTAATTTAGCTTCTTGAGCTTGATCAAGAGTTTTAGCATTTTTCCAATATCCACAAGTGTATTGCATGTTTTTGTCTAGCATTACTTCATAAAGATCATTTCCAAGATTATAATGTTCTTCAGCAACTTTTCTTGATTTTAACTTTGACTGAGGATTAAAAATTGCAGCTGCCAAATATCTAAAAACCCTTTCAGGATTAATTTTAATGTTTTTACTTAGTTCTGCTTTTGTAACTTTATAGAAAAACTCATCTAATTTTTTACAATCCCAGTCTCCATCCATATAACTTTCTCCCAAACCAAGAGTTCCTTGCGAAAATACTCTTTGATAGATTCTAGAATTATTTACTTTAATATCCCATGGATTTTTCCCATTTATTTTTATACCAGCTTTATTAAGTATTTCCTTAGCTTGTAGTTCATAAGACATATAATAAAGAAAATAGTCAGGTTTATAAAATTAATCATCTATTATTAATTGAGGTGAAAATTGAAATCTGTATCATTGGGTAAAATTACAACAAAAGGCAAAGCTTTGTATCTAGCTTATGATCAAGGTCTTGAACATGGACCTGAAATGGAGTTTAATGATTTTAATGTTGATCCTTTGTATGTTATTGATATAGCAAAAAAAGGCAAATACAATGGTATTGTTTTTCAGAAAGGCATTGCTGAAAAGTATAACAAAGAAATCAAAAAGTCAAAAGTTCCTTTAATCTTAAAACTAAATGGTAAAACTAAATTAGTAAAAGGAGAGCCAATAAGTGCACAATTAGCTACAGTTAAAGAAGCTGTTTCTCTTGGAGCTAAAGCAGTTGGTTTTACAATTTATTTAGGAAGTAAATATGAAGAGCAAATGTTTGAGGAATTTGCTAAAATTCAGAGAGAAGCACATTCTAAAAATATACCTGTTATTGTTTGGATTTATCCTAGAGGTAAGGCAATTAAAAATGATGTATCTAGAGAAAATTTATCTTATTCTGCAAGAACTGCTTTAGAAATAGGAGCTGATATGGCTAAGATAAAATATGGCGGGAAAAAAGATGATTTGAAATGGGCTGTTAAATCTGGAGGAAGATGTAAAATAGTAATTGCTGGTGGTGCTAAAAAGAGTGAAAAGGATTTTTTAAAGGATGTTAAAGATATTATGGATTCTGGAGCAATTGGTTTAGCTATTGGAAGAAATGTTTGGAAATCTAAAGATCCTTTAGGTATAACAAAAAAAGTGAAAAAAATAATATGGAAATAGTAATAAATCTCAAAACTTATAGACAAGGAGATAAAGTAAGGCAGTTAGTTCATGCTATAGAAAGAGCTAATGAAAAGGCAATTGTCTGTGTTCAGGCAACTGACTTGTATAAAGTTGTAAAAGATACAAAACTAAGAGTATTTGCACAACATGTTGACCCATTTAAAGCTGGTAGAAATACTGGCTATGTAATTATTGATGATATAAAAGCTCAGGGAGTAAGAGGTAGCTTGTTAAATCATAGCGAGCATAAAATTTCTTTAAATGAAATAAAGGAAACAATTAATTTATGCAGAAAGAATAATCTAAAGATAATTGCATGTGCTTCTTCTATTTCTGAAGTTAAAGATTTAATTCCTTTAAATCCATGGGCAATTGCTTATGAAGATCCTGAATTAATTTCTACTGGTAAATCAATTACTCAGTATGACTCTGAAAGTGTTGTAAAATTTGCTAAAATGTTTGAAAATTCAAGAATTATATCTTTGTGTGGTGCTGGGATTTCATCTAAAGAAGACATTCTAAAAGCTGAAGAATTAGGATGTAAAGGAGTATTAATTTCAAGTGCTATTGCTAAAAACGGCAAAGTGGATATTTTGAAATGGAATTAAGAAAAACTTCTTCTGAGAAAGATATTGAAAAAGCTTATTCAAGACTTAGTTATGTTTATGGTGGCTTTGAAAGTTTTTTTGAGAGAAAGTTACGAAATAGAAGTTTAGAATTATTTAATGTAAAAAGAGGAGATAAAGTTCTAGAAATTGGTTTTGGTACTGGTTATAATCTAGTTGAATTAGCTAAAATTGTTGGAGATAAAGGAATTGTTTATGGTATTGATTTAACTCAAGAAATGATTAATATAACTAAAAAAAGACTGGATAAAAATAATCTTGAAAAAAGAGCTAAATTAACTAAGGGAAATGCCAAAAAACTTCCATTTAAGAATAATTTATTTGACAAAGTCTATATTTCAAATGTTCTTGAAATACTTTCTGATAAAGATATTAAAGTAGTTTTAAATGAAATAAGGAGGGTATTAAAACCAAAGGGAAAAATTTGTGTCATAGATATTGCTGAAAAGGATTATGAAAAGTCTTTACTTATGAAATTTTATTTGTTTTTGAATAAAAATTTTCCAAGTTATACAAGCTCACCTATAGATGCTGAGGTTTATTTGAAAAAATCCAAGTTTAAAATTATCAAAAAAGAGATAGTAAAAATATTTGGATTTTTTCCTATGCAGGTTGTTATAGGAAGAATATAAACAACAAATATAAAAACTCAATTTTACTTTTTAGTTTAATAAAAACAGGTGATAGTATGAAGATACCAAAAAATGATAAAGAATTTGAAAAATTATTAAATGATGATCATTTTAGAGTTGCTATTTTTGGAAGTGCCAGAATAACAAAAGGTGACTTAAGGTACAAAATGGTTTATGAACTAGCTAAGAAAATAGGTGAAAGAGGTATTGATATTGTTACAGGTGGTGGACCTGGGATAATGGAAGCTGCAAATTTAGGTCATAGAGCTGGAAGTAAAAAATCTGGAGCGCATTCTATTGGTTTAGGAATAAAATTGCCTCATGAGCAGGTTTTTAATAAAGCAGTAGGTTATAAAAAAACATTTAATAGATTTTCAAGCAGACTTGATAATTTTATGCTGCTTGCAAATGTTGTTGTAGTTGCTCCTGGAGGTGTTGGTACTTTGTTGGAATTACTTTATACATGGCAGTTAATGCAGGTTAGGCATATTTGTAATATGCCAATTGTACTTTTAGGAGATATGTGGGGCGGTCTTTTAAAATGGCTAAAAAATGATCCTTTACAAAAAGGATTTTTTGATAAAAACGATTTTCGTTTATTATATCATGCAAAAAAATATGATGATGCTATAAAATTAATAGATATGGCACATAAAGAATTTAAAAAAGGTAATAAGGACTTTTGTATAAATTATAAAAAATATAGCGTATAATTTTAAAATGAAAGTAATAATAGGAAGTGATCATGCAGGGTTTGAATTGAAGGAGTCTATAAAGATATTTTTAGACAAAAATAAGATTGATTATGAAGATATTGGTCCTAAGAAATATGACAAAAATGATAATTATCCTTATTATTCAATAAAAGTTGCTGAAAGAGTTGTAAAATTAAAATGTATGGGTATTATTATTGGTATGTCTGGAGAAGGTGAAGCAATTGTAGTAAATAAAGTTTCAGGTATTAGAGCAGTTTCATATTATGGAGGAAATAAAAAAATAGTTAAACTATCAAGAGAGCATAATGATTCTAATATAATTTCTTTAGGAGCAGGATTTCTTAGCAGTAAAGAAGCAAACGAAGCTGTTAAGTTATGGCTAAAAACTCCTTTTTCAAATCATCCTAGACATGTTAGAAGGTTAAAAGAGATTTCTAGGTTTGAAAAAAGGTAATTACGTTTTAATGCAAAGATTTAAAATTACCTATATTTCATCTAAATTATGGTATTTGTATATTATGGGCAAGATCCTGAGATGATTAATAGGGTTAAAGCTGTTAAAGACAGACTTAATGAAAGATATTATGAAATTCTAGGAGATAATAATTATGAAAAATTACAAGGAGTTGTAGACAGAACTCTTGTCCCAGGAAGCTTTATTGAAAGTGTTAAAGATATAAAGGAAGTTCTTGACCAAGAATTACCTGAAAACACATCTAATAAGTTTTTTGTTGGATGTTCTGATGATAAACTTGAAACTGATAAAGAATGGAGAGTTAAAAAAGGAAAAATAAGAACATGCCCTGGTTTTTATATATCTCGAGAGGGTTTTACAAATTCAAGTTATTCTCAAATAAGTGATGATCCTGTTACTTCTTATATTCATGAATTTGACCATTTTATTTGGTATGCTTTGCAGGATGTACCATTATACTTAGCAAATCTAGTTATTCAATCAAAGTTGGATTTCAATAGTAATGGCGAATCTTTTAAAGCTCTGGAAAAAATTATGGGATCTAATGATCCAAACCCTAAAAAAATAGAAGATTTAATGACTCTTACTTCTTATAGGCTAATTAATGATATTTATGAAGGTTCAAATAGAATCCTTGATAAAATGGTAATGAGTAGCATTGGCATAAATGTTCCATTAGAATGGAGACATCAACCTAAAAGATATGTATTAATACCTACTAATTTGGGCGCAGCTATTACTTTTCCTGCTTTTGGAGACAATTTTGCAGGTCTTTCAGATGATGAAGTTGTTAGAAAAGTTTTGAAGTGGGAAGAACACTTTAGTTTAATGTCTTCTTTTCCAAATGTTAAAAATTTAATAGAATCTTTAAAAGGTGTAAGAGTTAGCAGAGTTCCTATAACAGATATTTTAAGCGAACTAAAATCTTAATTTGATATCTCACAGGTTTTATAAAATGAGATTTCTTAATTGTTTTATAATAAAATGAAACTTGTTACAAAAAGATTAATTATTAGAGAATTTAAAGATAGTGATGTTGATAATTTAATTGAAAATATAAATAATATAAGAGTTTTAAGATATCTCCTTATTGTTCCGCATCCTTACTTAAAAAAAGAGGCTAAATGGTGGATTAATCATTGTAAAAAACAATCAAAAGAGAAACTAAGAAAAAGTTATAATTTTGCTATTGAACTTAAATCAGAGAAAAAGTTAATTGGTGGTGTAGGGTTAACTGATTTTGATAGATTTCAAGGAACAGGTACTATTGGTTATTGGTTAGGTGAAAAGTATCATAGGCAAGGATTTATGACTGAAGCTTTAAATGAAATGATCATATTTTGTTTTAATAAGCTGAAACTTAGGAGAATTGATATTGCTGCATTAAAAGAAAATATTCCTTCTAACAATTTAATAAAAAAAGTTGGATTTAAATATGAGGGATTAAGAATAAAGAAGGTAAGACCAAAGTCTACTGGAAAAGTAAGTGATGAACTTATTTATGGAATGTTAAAAGAAGATTGGGAAAAGAAATGAAAAAAGAAATACAAAGCATCTTAGAGAGAAATAAAAGAGTTGAGTCTGATAAAGCTTGGGAAATAAGTTTTACACGAAAGATAATAATTGCTGTTTTTACATATATCGTTATTGTTTTATTCTTCTTAGTTGCTAATTTACCTAGACCATTTATTAACCCAATTATACCTACTGTTGGTTTTTTATTATCAACACTAACACTTCCTTTATTCAAAAATATTTGGTTGAGGTATGTTTATAAAAAATGACAAATGTACTATTTATCTGTAAATTTAACAGATTCAGAAGTAAGGTTGCAGAAGCTGTATTTAATAAAATAAATAAAAATTACAAGTATAAAGTAAAAAGCGCTGGGATAATAAAGGGTAATCTATTAGATAAAAATCAGGTTTCATTCTCAAAAGAAAGAGGTTATGTAATAAAGAATCCACCACAAGGTGTTTCAAGTAAGTTATTAAAATGGCAAGATGTAATAATTATTGTAGCTGACGATGTTCCTAAAAGTTTATTTAGTGGTAATGTAAATTATGGTAAGAGATTAATTACATTTAAAATTAAAGACGCAAAAAGTGATGATAAAAAAGAAGTTATGAGGATTATAGATGAAATTGAAGAACAAGTTACAAAATTTGTTAATAAATTAAAATGAAAATTAAAATAATACCTACAGTATTTGCAGAAAATAAGAAAGAGTTTGACGAACGTTTATTTAAAACTATAAAACTAAGTGATGAAATCCAGATAGATTTTATGGATGGCAAATTTGTTCAGGATAAAAGTGTTAAGTTAAGTGAGGTCCCAAATTTAAAAAGGTTTGATAAAAAATTTGAAGCTCACCTTATGATTAACAATCCTGAAAAATGGATTAAAAGGTTAAAGAATAAAGGATTTTCTAAAGTTATTTTTCACATTAAGAAATATTCTAAGGAAAAGGATGTAAGATGGTTAATAAATGAAATACAAAAGCAAGATATGGAGGCTTTTGTTGCAATAAGTCCTGAGATAAGAGAAGAAGAGGTTTTTCGTTATTTAAAACAGGTTGATGGAATATTGGTTATGGGTATTCATCCAGGGAAAGAACATCAAAAAATAATACATAAAACTTTTTATAAAACTGAGAATATAAGGAAAAAAGATTCTGAAGTAGTTATACAGATAGATGGGGGAGTTAATTCTAAAAATATAAGATATTTAGTAAAATCAGGAGCAAATATTCTTAATGTAGGAAGTTTTATTGCTCATGCTGAAAATCCTAGGATAGTTTTGAAAGAGTTGTATAAACTAGCTAAAGAAGGGCAATTTTAATATTATACTAATTAATAACCTAAAAATAATAGAAGATATTATTATGAGTGTAATCTGAATAAACCATACCATAAATGCCTTTGTCCATTTTAATTTAAATGATTTTTTGTATATCCATATTAAAACAATTGAACTTATAATTCCAATATAGATTTTTATTAGTGATGAAAGTATTGAGATAATAAGCCCAGAGACTAAAGTAATTAAAAGAGTTTTTGGAAAACTTGTTTTACCTTTTAAAAATTTAACAGCTCTATGTAATGGCATGGCTGATAAAATAAATGTTACAAGAATTATTATGATTTTAATAGCATTAGTATCAAGTATTACCATTTTATACTAATTTTTCAACAAATTCTATAATTGCATCTGAGTTTATTTTATATTTTTTTAGTAGTTGGTCTTTTGTTCCTGAGTGAGGAATTTCTCTAACTGCTAAATGATTAAAGTTAAAATTATTATTTTTATTACTTATTGAGCTTAAAACAGCTTCTCCTATTCCCCCTTCAGGATAGTGATCTTCTACAACGATGACTTTTTTACCATGAGATTTAATAAAAGAGTTTAGTTTTTGTTCATTAATTGGTTTTATTGAGTATAAGTCTATAATAGCAACATTTATCTTTTTATTTTTTAGCCCATAGTATGCTTTTATTGCTTCATGAAGTGTTATGCCTGATGAAATTATTGTAACTTTATCTTTTTTTGAACTAAACAATATTTTGAATTCACCTATTGGAAAATTTTCATTATTTCCATATAGTATAGGTGTTTTTGATCTAGTTGTTCTTATGTAGGTTATACCTTTGTTTCTATGGGAAATCTTTGTTAGTTTTTCACATGAAACTGCATCACTTGGATATAAAATTATTGAGTTTGGTAAAGATCTAAACATTGCAATATCTTCTAAACCCATTTGTGACGCTCCATCTTCTCCTATTGAAACTCCTGCATGAGAACCGCAAATACTAATATTTCCTGAAGATATACCAGCCATTCTAATTTGATCGTGAGCTCTTGTTAAAAATGATGCAAAACTTGAAGCAAATGGTTTAAATCCTTTTGCACTTAAACCTAAAGCAATAGAAATCATGTTTTGTTCTGAGATATATGTTTGTATAAATTTTCCGCCAGTTTTTTCAGCTAAATCTGAATAAGTTGAATTTCCAACTTCTGCATCTAAGACAACTGATTTTTCATCTCCAAGAGAAATAGAGACTAATGCTTTTCCATAAGCTTCTCTTGTTGAAATTTCAATATTTGGTTTGTAGTTATTTACTTTTACAAGAGATTTATTTACTTTTACAATTATTTTTTTAGGTAATTTTATTTTTATTTTTGGCATATGGCCTTTAGGTATTTCATCTAAAGCTTGTCCTAATTCTCTATAGTCTAAAGCTTTTCCATGCCATCCATTTTTCCCTTCTAGGAAACTGACTCCTTTACCCTTTATTGTTTTAGCAATGATACAAAGAGGTTTGTTAGTTTTTCCAATTTTATCTAAAGCATTATTTATTTCTTCAATATTATGCCCATCTATTTTTATTACATGCCAGCCAAATGATTCTATTCTTCTTTTATAATCATCTAACTTATATCCAAGTGTTGTTTCACCTGTTTGTCCTAATTTGTTTACATCTATTATAGCACATAAGTTATCAACTTTATAATAACCTGCTAGAGAAAAAGCCTCCCAAACTGATCCTTCTGCCATTTCTGAGTCTCCCAGAAGCACAAAAGTCCTATACTTTCTATTATCAAATTTAGATGCTAAAGCCATTCCAATACCTATCCCAAGTCCTTGTCCTAAAGAACCTGTTGCAACTTTTACCCATGGAAAAGATTTTGGAATTGGGTGCCCTTCAAGTCTTGAGTTTAATTTTCTTAAATGATTTAGGTTATCTTTTATACAACCTGCTCTAAACAAAGCTGAATAAAGTATTGGTGCTGCATGACCTTTACTTAAAATAAATTCGTCATTATCAGGATTATGAGGATTAGTTATATCAAAATTCATTTCATTAAAAAATAAACAGCTTAATATTTCTGCACATGAAAAACAACTAGTAGGATGTCCACTGCCAGCATGAGTAGTCATAATTGTCACATCTCTTCTTAGAACATTAGCTATATCTTGCAACTGCCTATCAGAAACCATCTTTTTATTTCACCTCTTTATATCAAACTAACATAATATAAAAAGGTTATTAATCCCTTTTTCTCTTTGATTATCATGTTTATAGATGTCCATGCACATTTAGATCTTTTGAAAGATGTAAAAGATATCATTGATAGTTGTAAAAATAAAAATATAGTTATTGTTGCTCAAGGTATTAATCCTAAAACGAACAGGCAAGTTTTAGAATTGTCAGAAAAGAATTCAAATATTAAATCAGCAATTGGCATTTATCCTGATGAGATTTTAAAGTTAAATAATGGTGAAATAGAAAATGAACTTAATTTTATAGAGAAAAATATTAAGTTAAACAAGGCAACTGCTATTGGCGAAATTGGGTTAGATGGAACTTATGAAAATATGGAAAAGCAAAAAGAAATTTTTGTTAAATTGGTTAAACTTGCTATAAGATTAGATAAGCCTGTTATAATTCACTCGAGAAAAGCTGAACTTGAAGTTATTGAAATACTTGAAGAATTAAAATGCAAAAAGGTTGTAATGCATTGTTTTTCTGGGAGTAAAAAACTTGTTGAAAGAATTATTGAAAATAAATGGTATTTGAGTATTCCTGCAAATGTGAAATATTCTCTCCAATTTCAAGAAAATGTGTCCTTATGTCCAATAGAACAGCTATTATGTGAAACTGATTCTCCTTTTCTAAGTCCTGATAAAAAATTTCCAAATACTCCCTTAAATGTTATTGAGAGTTATAAAAAAATTGCTGAAATTAAAAAAATCAAGTCAGATAAGGTTGAAAGTGTTATTGAAGATAATTATAATAAACTTTTTCTTAGTAAAGAATGAAAGTTGAAAAAGCAATGTTTGGAGCAGGTTGTTTTTGGGGAGTGCAATATACTTTTCAGAAAATTCCAGGAGTTTTAAAAGTTATATCTGGTTATAGTGGAGGAAAAAAGGAATATAAAAATCCTACATATGAACAAGTTTGTAGTGATAAAACAGGATTTGCTGAAGTAGTTTATATTGAGTTTAATCCTGAAAAAGTAAGTTATTCTGATTTACTTGCTGTGTTCTGGAAGAGCCATGATCCTACAACTTTGAACATGCAATTTCCTGATGTTGGTTCGCAATATCGCTCTGTTATATTTTATTATTCTGAGCAACAGAAAAAAGAAGCCAAAGCTTCTCTAGATAGAGTTCAAAAAATTATTCCTAAGAAAATTATTACAGAAATAAAAAAAGCTTCAGAATTTTATCCAGCTGAAAACTATCATCAGGATTATGTTAAAAAAAATGGTGTTAATTCTTGCCATATAGGAAAGAACCCTTATCTAAGCTGATTATCTTTTTTTTGCTTTAAATGCAATGTAAGTAGGTATTTTGAATCTCGATTCTTTTACAATATCTGCTTGATCAATTCCTTCTTCAAAATCAACTAAATCAAATAATCTAATTAATGGTGATAAATAATCTCTTAACATATGAGAAGGAGCTCTAACATTTATTCTACCGTACACATTAACTTGTGTTTCCTCTTCTTTATAATAATCCTTTGTTGGTTTTGCCATTAAATCAACTAAAGGATGTCTTGCAACTGCAATAAAATCTCCATTTGGTTTTAGAACTCTTGCAACTTCTTTATACGTTTCTTTTAATTCTTCTTTGTCTAAATAATGCAGACTAAATCTTGTTACTACTGTATCAAAAAATTCATCTCTAAAAGGTATATTTGTATGTCTAGCTAATTTCAATCTTTCTGGGGCAACTAAACTCATAGCTTCTGCTAACATTACTTTAGAAGCATCTGTTCCATATGCGTCAAAACCCTTTTCTAAGTATTTTACTAAATCTAAACCTGTACCACAACCAAGATCAAGTAAAGTTTTGTTTTTGTTTTTATCATATGCCTTAGAAGGCCAATCAATTTTGCAGTGGATAAATATTCTAGCACTATCTGGATTTGATGCATAAAAAGTTCTTTGAGCTTCTAAGTATTTTGCTCCAATTCCGTCATATTGCGTTGCTCTTTCTTCTTGGTTCATTTTACTTTTCTCCTTCTAGAAGATGTTTTATTCCTGCTGCCCAGTTTTTTCTTTTTCCTTCTTGTCCTTCAACTAAAATATCATAATAATGAGGAACTAACTGTCTAACTGCTTCAAATTCATCACTATGATGGTGTGTTGAAGTTACTATAACAGCAGGAATTTCTTTTTCCTTAGCTTTTTCTGCAAGTGGAATTCCTAAAGGTAGCTTTGTCCCATTTCTAGCATTGTTAAGTATTTCTTGAAATTTTTCAAATCTTCCATAATTTTCTCTTAAATGAATCTGACTTCTTACATGATCTATGAAATTGTCACCAATGTTAGCGAATGAATTAGGAATTATTTTGTCTGCATAATCTTCTACACTGATGCCAAGAATTCCTGCAACTTTTTCAGCAACTTCATTAATAGTATTTCTTTGCTTTGTTGAAAATCTTTGATTTCCAAAAGCTTCGTATGCAGGTAAAAATCTATTAACATAAAGCTGAACATCTATATTTCCAGCTGGAAAAAATAAATCTGATACTAAATATTTTGGGTCTCTTTCTAACATTTCAAAAGCTTGTCCTAAATCTTGAGCTACTACAAAATTTCTTAAGCCAAGTCTAGCTGCTTCTGTTTGAGCATAAATTGCTTCTGCTACATTATCTTCTACTATTAATAACTCTAATTGATTTGACATTTTATTTTTTACTTCCATACTTTTTTTCTAAATGAGCATCTGTTAATTCTACAAGTTGTTTATAATCCAACCCACTTCCATGTTCTCTTGAAGAACCTCCAACTAGAGTTGATCCGTTCCATCCATTTTCTCTTGTAAATCCTTCTGCTTGATTATATACGTCATATAATTCATTGACTGGAAATGGAATAAATGGTGATCTTCTTCCAACTGACCATACTTTTCTATTATCATGACGTGTTGCAACTAAACTGATAAAAGCATCCATACCTTGAGAAAATAAAATATACCTAGCTTCATTTCCTCCAATTTCATTTAGAACTTTGTATCCAAATTTAGAATCATGTAAAACTTCATACTTAGGGTCAAGAGATTTTTCTCCTCCAGAACCCATCATGAATTTTGAGATCCTTGCAAGAGTTGCTTCTAAATTATCTCTTATTACAGCTTCACTTGCATTTGCTAGAGATCCTGATTTTCTTAATTGATTGTAAGCATCAAAAACCCAATTATGCTGTCTTAAAAGTCTTTCATCTAATTTTCTAGGATAACTTCCACCTGTAATATCAAGTTCATCTGTTAATCCAATTAATCTACTAATTGAAGGAATACTTTGTGTTCCTTCCAGCAATTTATAATTATCAAGTTCCCATAAAGATAATGCTGTATCTTGATCAGGATCATTTACATAAACATGGGCAATTGGCAAACCATTTTCCTGAAATGATTTGAATAAGCCTCCTTTAATAGCAAAAAGAACTTGTTTGCAAGTACTCATTGTTGCTTCTCTAACTACATTATCATGATGATCAAAATTAGCATGTTTAGTTGTTTCATCATAAAATGGGCCTCCGATTACAACTCCATCTAAAGCAATTGAACAATCAGGAGAAACTTTAAGAAACTCATTTTTATTCATAGTTTTTCTTGGTAGTACATGTAAATCTATAAAATTATTCATCTTACTCCTTATCTTGAGATTTATGTTTGTAAAGATCAGCAACTCTTGGTTTTGGAACTCCTATCTGAACTTGAACACTTCCATAAACACTTGTTGAAGGATCTTCTCCAAGAGTTTGGTCTGCTTTGAATTGCACTTCATATCTTCCTTTTTGGAAATGCAATTTTCCACCAATTGTATCTCTAGCTTGAATATCTGTTAAATCTCCTGCTGTGAATTCGTGTTTGAAAATACCAGAAGCTGCAATCTGTGAATCTCTCCATGGTGTCCATTTATATCCTGCTTCTGCTGAAAAAGATCCATTTACAACTCCAACATTATCTCCTAAATTTAATTTTACTTCTCCAAATGCTCCTTTACTTGTATGGTAGTGAGGATCGTAATTTTCTAAGTTAAATGGTAGACTTGGTTGATTTTTAGCAAACTGTCCTCCATCATCAATTCTGTTGTTAGTTGGCCAGTCAAAAGGAAAATCTCTATGATAAGTTGGATTTTGGTTTATTCTTAGTTTTAATTCTAAATTATGTGAATCTGTATCATTATTCCAAGAGTAAATTCCAATTGCTCTACTTCCCCATTTTAAGTCTTTTCCATAATGTCCGTAAACTCCTGCGACTGTATTTGTTGAAGATGTTCCATCATTTGAAGTATGGAACGCAACTCCGAATTGATCATTTTCTGTTGGGAAAAATCTTGCTTTTATCAATGCACTGTTTTCAGTTCCGCTTGGAGAATCAACTCTATCAAAACCTGCTCCAACTATCCATTTATCAAATTCATAATCTACATAAGCTCCTATATGTGTGAATTCTTCTTCCCATTCAGCTCTATATGGTATTGTTAAAGTAGTATCTTCTTCTGATCCTGTTAATTCTTTAGGAATTGTTACATCTTGGTATCTTACTTCCCATTTGTCATCTGTTCTTTGATCAGCCATTAGAGAAAGATGTAATTTATCATTATCAAAAATATACTGAGCTCCTATTCCCTCGCTTGCTGTTCCTCTATCATTGAACTGATGAGAGCCCTCTTGGCCATAAAAGATAAATGCACTATCTAAACTTGGAAGATTTAATCTTAAGTTTACCTGAGTATCATCAAATCTTCCTCCAGCTAATTCTCCTTCTGTTTCATATACTCTAAAAACTTCATCAAACTTAGTAAAAGGACTTTTAGGATCTGATTTACCAGGAGAAACTCCTAAAGTGTATTTAGTTAAATTAGTATTTGTACCTTCATTCTTAGTTCCCTGAGAAATATATTCTACTCTTGATCTAACTACGCCTAATCTATTTTCAGCAGCTTCTTTTTCTTTAGCATCTCTTTCTTTAGCATCATTAAGTTCTTTTTCAAGTTTAGCTTTCTGAGTATCTACATGAGTGATCTTATTTTGTAAAGCTTGAACTTCAGCTTCGTCAGCTCTTGCTATAGATGAAAATATTCCTGTGCCTATAAGAGCAGATGCTCCTATTCTTCCTAGTTTTGATAACAGTGTCATTTTATTTACCACTCCTTAGTAAACATTATCTAAAATGTATAGATATAAACTTTTTTATTAAACTATATATACTAGTATAAATCTATATATAAATTAGAAAAGTTTAAATATATATTATATTAGATGTTTATATGAAAAGAAAACTTGTAAAACAAGGTACAGCAACACTTATGATTAGCCTGCCTTCTAAATGGGTTAAACTAAACAATTTGAGTAAGGGAAGTGAAATTGATATTGATGAAATTGACAGTAATTTAATAATAAAAGCTGATAGTGGTGGAGGCAAAAAAAAGATTGAAGTAAATATTTCATCATTGACAGAATCTTCTATAAGGACAGTTATTACGAATGCTTATAGAATAGGATATGATGAAGTTATTATTCACTTTAGCAATAAAAATACTATTAATATAATTCAGGATATTGTAGACAGAAACTTAATTGGTTTTGAAATAACTAAAAAAACTGATAAACTTTGTAATATAGAGAGTATTACAGAACCGTCTAAAGAGCATTTTAATAATATCTTTTCAAAAGTTTTATTAAACATAGATGAATTATTTTTAATTGCCGAGAAAAATCTATCTGGGGAGAAAGAGGATTTTGAAGATATAGAAAGAAAGATACAACAGTTTGATAATTTTTGCAGGAGAGTTGTCTCAAAAGAGAATTTTGCTTATGATGAATTAATATGGAGCTTTCATTCAGAATTAATTCATGCGCAAAGAGAAATTTATCTTATGTTAAAATATTTGAAAAATAATAAAATTAAAGACAATAAAGATGTAAAAGATATCCTGTCTGAATGCAAGAAAATTTTTGATTTATTAAAAGAAGGTTATGAGAATAAAGACATAAAGTCTTTGGAAAGAGTTCATGATTTTGAGAAAGATATTATTTATAAAAAGGGATATAAATTATTAGAAAAAAGCAAAGATGCAATTGTCATTCACCATATTTTAAGTGCTGCAAGAAATTTTTATTTAGCAAGTTCACCTTTGATTGGATTTAAGCTTATTCAAAAAAATTAACGAATACCTATAGGATTTAGATTTACATATTCTTTGAATTTATTTAATTTGTCTATATTAATTTCTCCATTATTGTCAGATATAAGATAGAAAGCAAGAGCATTATCTACTAATTCTCTTTGATATAGGGGTAATTGGCTCCTATAACCTTCTTGAATTCCGTTTTCACCTTCTCTCGGAAGATAGTTTATACTATTTGTTTTTACTCTTGCTGAATTTATTTCTTCATTAGAGGAATAATATTCTGTTAAAACATCAGATACATCTTTTTCAGGACCTAAACATAATTTTAGGTACTTTACTCCAGATGCAACTATTGGTCCTGCATCTTCACTTGTTAATGGGCTTTCTGGAGATCTTAATTCTGATAAAAACTTTTGTGCAAATGTTTCTGGAACAAAAATTGGATATAATCTCTTACTTTTTTTGTTTAAAGTGTATAACTCTTCCTGACCTTTGTTTATGTAACCTGCTCTTAAAACTGCTGATACTAATCTTCTGTCCATTCCATGAACACTTTCTGCAAAATTAATAAAATAAGGTATTTCATCCTGAGTGTCTTCGTCAAGTGCATTAAGTTTTTCTACAACTTTTTCCGCTTTTTCTCCAAGTATCCAGTACATTCTTTTTTCTTCAGCATCATTTAAACTATCTAAAGTAAAATCCCGATAATCATCTCTCATTAGCATATTGAGGGGAGTTAGATTATCTTTAGTATTAATTGAACCGTACGTTATTCCTAATGCCACTAGTCCTGCAATAGTTCCTCCTACAAGAGTAGGTATAGCAACCTTTACTCCCCTTGCTACAGCGTCTTTTAAGTTGTCATAGAAACTTGAGTCAATATCATCTAGCTTTTCCTTTAATTCTCTAGCATCTGTAATTCTTTTTTTATGGTCTTTTGTTAAGCATCTATATACAAGATTTCTGTATTTCTTTGGAACTTTTTTTATTCTTTCTTTCAAGACTTTTTCATGATCTTCTAAACTAATACTTTCAAGACTTTTTCCATCTGAACTAGTTTTAATTCCAACTCTAAATGTTTCTTCTCCTATCTGAACTTCTTCTCCATTTTCATCATATACTAAAGAGTAATCAAAAGCATTTTCTCCTGTTAGCATGTAGAAAAATGTGGCTCCAAGAGAATAAATATCAGTTGAGTATGATGCTCCGTTTCTCTCATTTTTTGCCAGGGCATTTATCAATCTAGGGTCTGTGTAAGGAGTTCCACCCCTTGTAGGCATTGTTGATTCCTTAATATTAAATACATGAGCTGCTGTTTGCAAGTCTGTAACTTTAACATTTCCTTTAGAGGTTACAACAACATTTGAAGGTTTTATGTCTCTATGAATAATACTTTCTCCATGCAAATATCCAATAGCTTCTACCATTTGAGAGGCTAATTGTCCGAACTTTTTCTCAGATAATGGTCCTGATTGTTTGACTAAAGATTCTAAATCTGTTCCATGATTATATGGCTCTACATTTGTTCTTCGGCCATTTAAGTCAAAGCTATCTATAGTTTCTGAAATATATGGATGTTGTAATTTATTTGATATTACAACTTCACGCTGATTTAATCCATTTAATCCATCTCCTGTTTTTGTAGCATTAATTCTTGTACAAACTGAAAAAGGGTCTAATTCTTTTTTAACAGGCTTTACAACTACTAATCTTGAAGCATCTCCTTTTCCTGCATTTGCTAGATAAGCAGATCTTGTGTTTCCTTCTCCTAATTTTCCAAGTATTTCATATCCTCTTTTTGATAGTATTTCTAATTCAAAGTTATTTAAGTCAATTCCGTTCTCATTTACATAAACTGGTTTCCTTACAACTGCCATTATTTTTTTCCCTCCTTATTTTCCTCAAGAACTTCAATTGTTAGTTTTGTAATTGTTCCTGGTTTTAGATGTTGCTCTAGAATTCTTGGTATTACTATAATAGATTGAGAGCCATGCTTAGCTATCTTTTTTGTTATTATATACTCTTTATTTTTTCCTATTTTTTCCATTTTATACATATAATATGTATAAATCCCTATGGCAGGTGGTTTATAAACCTTTCTATTATGTGTAACTTTAAAGTGACTACAATATCATAGTTACTTGTTCTTCATAAGCTTTTTAAAATTAGGAAAATAGAATAAAACATGGAAAAAAAGTGGTTAGTTGTTGGAATCTTACTTATACTTGGAATTGTAAGTATATGGCAAATTAGTAATATGATAGGTCTTAGTTTAGAAACTCAAAGTGCTGAAGAATTATTTTCTTTCAATTCAGATACTTACTCAGATAATGAAACGTTTATTTTTTCAGATTATGATTTAAAGCAAGATAATGAGCTTGGAAGTGTGTTTGCTCTAAATGGAAGTAATTTTGTTAGGACTAAAAAAATTAATCTTAGTGAAAGTGATAGTTTTAGTGTGAGTATTACTGCTAAAGTAGAAGATTCTTCTAGTAAAAATACTCTTGGTCTTGTTTCTAGCCATTCTCAAGATGGTAATGTGGGGTTTAGGATTTTATATAGAAATTTTGATGATGAAGATAGAGTTTATTTTGATATTGGAGAAGCTAGTGATTATGGTGAAATAAAAAAGGGTTCTTGTTTGAATAAATGGTGTGTTTATACTTTAACTTATAATGATAATAGTGGTAAAATAAAACTTTATGTTAATGGTAACAAAATAAAAGAAGTTAAGATACATAATAAAATAAGCGTAAATAAGAACATCAATATAGGAAAGACAATTGACATAAACAATGAATATTTTATAGGAGAGATTTCAGAAGTTGATTTTTACAAAGGCATTTTAAGTGATAAAGAGATAAAGGAATTATCTAGCAAAACTTAGCAATAATTCTTTATTTCTAACCTCTGGGTGAAATAAAATACCAAATAAAGGTTTATTTTTATGTTTAACCGCTTGAGGAACACTACCTGATTTAGAGCATATTTCAAAATCATTTAATTTTGAAAAGTCAATATAATTGTTATGTAAATGATAAACCTCTAATTCCTCATTTTCTTTTATATTTAAGAAACTCTTGGTAAATTTTTCCTTATAAAATCCTATTTCTGTTTTTTCCTTATTTATTCCCTCATTTACCATTCCTATTAACTGCATTCCAGAACAAATTCCTAAAACTGGCTTGTTTATTTTGTTAAGCCAATTAAACTTATCTAAATGATCAAGATAACTAAAATCATGCAAACTTGTTCCACAAATAATAATTTTGTCTGCTTTTTTCATGTCATTTTTATTTAACTGAGTATAATTTTTTGTAATATATTTCTTATTATTTTCTTTTAATATATCTTCTATAGGTTTGACAAACTCTAGTTCATGTAATTTATATTTACAAGTACTTATTATTAATATCATTTTAAGATAACCTCCATTCTCCAGCTTTTACCATTATCATCGCTCCATGTTCTTTTACTAATAATTTTTAATTTGTTTTTGAATAAAGGGCACGAGAGAACAAGTGTTTCAAATTCTCCACCTTCTCCAGCAGGATTAATCTTATATTTTTCATTTAATTTTTTCATATCTAAAATAAATGAACTATCTATTTTTCTTCCAATCCATTTTTCATTTAAAGGATAAGCAAAAACCCCTGTTAAAATTACTTCAAATTTATTTTTAATTAACTCTTCCAAAATTTCAAATTGGTTTTTCTGCCATAAAGGATTAAAACATTCTATTTTAAGTTCATTACATATTTTTTGTATTCTGGTAGCTTGATAAACTGAAGCAACTGCTCCTGTTACAATTCCTTCTACACTATACTTTTTTATTGCTCCTTGTATTGCTTTTTTCAGGTCTTTTAGTTCAGATTCTTTTTTACCAGATGTTTTTTGGGTTATTATTGGAATACCCATTACTTTTGATTGATTGATTGTTTGAGATATAGATGGTGTGTGAAACATATAACTTTCAAGGTTTTTAGATTCCATACTAATTAGACAAACAATTTTATGCCCGTATTTTTGTGCTAAAAAACCTGCATAAGTTGAGTCTTTTCCGCCAGAAAACAAAAGTCCAAGCTTCATAAAATTATGAGAAATAATAGCTATTTAAGTTAAACCCTTTAAATTTTATTTATTTTGAAAAGTTCTGGATTGTCATTTATGAACCTTTTCATTATTCCGCTTATGATAAACACCTCTCTTCTTTTAATATATAAATAACCTAAAGATGAAGCTATAAATGCACCAGCACTATCAAGTATTAAATCCCACATTGTATCTACTAGACCTGATTTTTGCATATTAAATCCGAAACTCTGGTCCATTATAAATTCAAATATTTCCCATAAAGCTCCTATTGCAAGAGCAAAACAAAATGAAAACACAGCAACAGTTGATGGTCTTGCTTCAATCTTTTTTCCTTTGTATAAGATGTACATTATTGTAAATCCTACAAAACCAAGAGCAAGTGCAGAGCCAGCATGTAAAACAATATCCCACCACCAGTAATATGTGTAATAACCATGAACTTCTCCAAGGAATATTGCTGAATAAATAAAAAGTACAGTAATAATCTCAAATTCAATTGGTAGGTTTATTTTATAACTTATTTCGAATATAAATGGTAAAAAAGTAAGTATAAAAACTGAGATTGTTATGAATAAAATCCACCAATCTTGTGTCAAAATAGCACTTATTATTGCAAAAATAAGAGTAATTCTTATGAAATTTATAAAAACAAAATGAGCTTTTTCAATTCTTGTAGTATAATTGTAAGAATCCTTTACTCTTTTTATTATTCCTCTAAATACCATATATGTATATAAAACTTATGCTTAAAAATCTTACATCTTTTCCAGATAAAGCAATTTATGCTAAAATAATAACCTTTTTAAATTAAGAATACTTAATTAAATCATGAGAGGTGTTCGTGATTTCTTAATACTATCCTTTTTAATTATTATTTTAATTAATATAACATTAATAAGTGCTTATCTTGTTTTTACACAATATGGTTCTGTTACATTAAGCCCTGGCGAAAATTACACTATTAATATCCCTTTCTTTGGGCCATCTAAATCACCTGTAATATGCGGAAAAGCTCAAAAAACTTCTGGTGAGATATTACCAGGAGTTAATGTTAGTGTTTATTATAATAATAATTTAGTTAATAAAAATGTTACAAATTCAAAGGGGGAATATTGCATTTATCTACCGAAAGTTACCTCAAATAAAAAATATGGTATTTTTATAGAGTATAATAATCAAACAAATACTGGAGACATTATCCAATTAGCTAGTAATGATTACACATTAGATTTTGATAATGACCTACTTTTTAGTAAATCATCTGATAAATATGTTATTTTGAAAGGATCAATAGTTAATAAAGACGCAAAGATTGAAAATGGTAGATTTGAGATTAATTTACAATACTGGCCTATTAATACAAGTGAAAGAGTTGAAATTTTTGATTACCAAAAGTATTTTGTTAATATAAATCCTCAAGAAACTTACAATATTCCTAACAATGAATTTAATGTTTCCTGGCAGATTCCAAATGATACTAAAACTGGAAGATATAAATTTTACATAAAAACATCTTTTAATGCAAAAGAGAAACCTGCAAATGTTTATTTTAATGTTACTGAATAAATTTTGTATTACTAATCATAAATATGCTTACGATGTCCAACTTTTAATATAATAATAGTATCTTTTTCAATGTAAAAGATAACTCTATAATCTCCGACCCTTAACCTAAAATCATTAATTCCTTTTAATTTTTTAATATCTTTAGAAAAAGGATTTCCTGATAATTCCTCAACTTTATTATATATTCTTCTTGAAATATTATTTTCAAGTTTGTTCAATGAATCGTGAGATTCCTTATCCCATATTATCTTAAAAGACATTATAATCCTAATCTTTTTTTAACTTCTTCATGTGAAATAAATTTTCCAGATTTTACTCTTTTTCTAGCTTCTTCTATTTCCTTTTTTGTTTTTTCATTTAACTCTAAATCATCTTCTATCATTCTTTCAATAACATCATTATAGGTTTCTCTATCTATCATTTTCATTCTATCTAATATTAACTTTACATTATCTGAAATTTGTATTGTTGTTGACATTTTTATAACCTCTTATAATTAGTTATAATTAGTTATAATTAGTTATAATTAGTTATAGTATTTAAATATTTAGGTTTATTAGAAGATATTCCTAAGGATTAACTTACTGACGTTTTCCTCAATTTTTTAGAAAAGAGCAAATTTTATCAATTATTTCATTAAACTTTTCTTGTTTTAATGAACCTGCCTTATATTTAATTAAAGATTTCTCAATAGAAGCAATTTTATCTATCCTTGTATAACTATTTCTTTTAAGACCACCTTGTTTAAAATCTTCTTTTTTTATTGGAATTTCAACAGATATTTCATAAGAAGTGCTAGTTATTTGTGAAACAATAATGTCTTCACCTTTAGGAATCTTTAAAATTAAAACAGGTCTTCTTTTAGTATCTTTTAAGTGAGAATAAGGAAATTCAATTATAACAATATCTCCTTTTACAAGTCCTTCCATGCTTCATCCTCTTCCTTATTGAGCCATGTTTTAGCAAAAGATTTTTCGGATAAGATAGCAGTTTCAGGAATAGATTTTTTTAAGATTATTTCATTACCTTTCCTTATAACAATTAATTTGTCTCCTTCTTTTATATCTTCACGCATATCTAATGGTATAACTACTTGTCCTCTTGAACTCATCTTAGTTGTGTCAATCATCATAAATAAGATTAATCTTACTTACATTTAAATCTTTCGATTTTCTAAAAATAGAATTAGGTTCAACGCTCCCCGCATTTTCCTAAACCGGATAAGAAAGATTTAAATAGTATTGGTTCATAAATGATACATATGGTTCATAATAAAAACAATTTAGATTTAGAGATAATTTTAGTTTTATTAAGAAATAAAACACATCTAAGAGAGATAGCAAGAACTCTCCATGAATCTCATTCTACAGTCCTAAGAAAGATTAATGAATTATTAAAAGAGAATGTTTTAGATTATAAGAAAGAAGGTAAAAATAAGGTATTTTTTATTAAGAATACCTTGAAAGCTAAAAACTATGTTTATTCTGCAGAGATTCATAAATTAAATAATCTATTGAAAAAGCATCCGGAATTATCCATAATTTTAGAGGATATTAAAAAGAATTTTTCAAAGGGGATGATAATTTTATTTGGAAGTTATGCCAAAGGAATTCCTAAGAAAGACAGTGATATTGATATTTATTTAGAAACTAATGATAATAACACAAAAACTAGGGTGAAAGAAACAAATTCTAAGTTAAGCATAAAAATAGGAAAATTTGATACTAAATCTTTATTAATCAAAGAAATTATCAAAAATCATATACTAATAAGAGGATTGGAAGATTTTTATGAAAGAGTTGAATTTTTTAAAGAAGCTTAAAAGAAAAGGAGTAGTTGAACTGGTTGAATCTTCAGAAGAGATGAAATCTTCTTATTTAATAAAAGCAGAGAACTGTCTCAAGGCAGCAAAAATACTGTTTTCAAGTCAACTCTATGAGAACTCCACTTCTGAAGCTTATTATTGCATGTATAATTCGTTATTGTCTTTATTATTTAAGATTGGAATTAAATCTGAGAATCATTCTGCATCAATAATTCTATTTGATAAATTATTTGAAAATAAGGGACTAGTAAAAATAGTTTCTTGGGCTAAAGAAGAAAGAATAGACAAACAATATTATGTAGAAACTCAACAAATAGTTAAGGTAACCAAAGAATCATGCAATGAAATGATATTGAAATCAGAAGATTTTCTAGTTAAGATAAGAGTATTAATCAATGAGATTAGTAATGAAAAAATTAGTTCTGTTAGAAATACTTTTACAACCATGTTGAGTTAAGTAAAGTTAAACTCTGCAAAAATGAGCAGTTAAGTGCTCCCCGGACATCAGCGTCGATAAGAATGTGGGATTATGAACCTAAGGTAACACACCCCACGAGATGTTTAACTACATCTTCTCTAGAACTGCAATTCTTTTTTCAATAGGTGGATGTGTTGAAAATGCATTCTGAACTTTTCTTTTAAATGGATCACTTAAGAATAATGGAGCAACTGATTTACTTACTCTATGAGCTTTCATTGGTTGATCATTTTTTATTTTTTTAAGTGCATTAATTAATCCAGTAGGTCTTCTTGTAAATTTAACCGCTGTTGCATCTGCTGTATATTCTCTTTTTCTTGATATTGCTAATTGAACCAACATTGTGACTATTGGAGCTAAAATAGCTAGTGCAACTCCAATTAAAATAAATATTATCTGCATTCGTCCATCTTTACTATCCCTATTTCCACCAATGTTTGTGAACCATAAACTTCTTAAAAATATTTCTGAAATAATTGCTATCATTCCAACTAAAACTGTAACTAAAGTCATAAATCTTATATCAAAGTTTGCAACATGTCCCATTTCATGAGCTATAACTCCTTCTAATTCACTTTTGTCTAATTTTTCTACAGCACCTGTTGTTACACATATAACTGCATTTTTTGGATCTCTGCCAGTTGCAAAGGCATTTATTTGATTGTCTTGCATAATGTAAACTTTAGGCATTGGTAATCCAGATGCTAATGACATTGATTCAACTGAATTATATAATGAACGATACTGAGTTCTATCTGCAAGCTGAGCTTTAACACTTGCTAAAGCTATTTTATCACTATAATAATAACCTGCCCAGACATATATTAAAGAGATAATTATTGCTAAAATCATTACAATAGTAAAATAATCTGGGCCTAAAGCCATCCCTATAACATAACCTATTAATACCAGAATAGCTAAAACTATAATTACTAAAAAAATAGAATTTCTTTTATTCTTATTTATCTGATTGTAAAATAAAACTCTTTCTGCCATGTTATTAGATACTTAATGCAATTTATAAAAGTTTATAAAATGTATTTCTTGAGAAAATTATGGAAAAATTCCCTGATTTTGAAAAAGTGAAAGAAATTGCTGTTCCAGTTGAAAATATTATGCCTGGCTTTTACTACTTTAGATAGTTACCCTCATCATATCACAGAACCATTGTATTCAGGAGATGAAATTATAAGGGATAGTAATTTAGTTGTTTATGTTAATGATTCTAAAACAGGTTACTATATTGGGTATATTAAAGGGCTTAATCATTTAGACCTTAATGGGGAAAATAAATTTAGATTAGTTGTAAGAAGAGTTATACCAAATGAATATAGTAAAGGATTTGTTGGTAGAGTATATTTAGAAGAAAGATTAGAACAAGGTGATGAGTTTTTGTTCCATGCAGAAGACCTAAGTAGAGATAAAAGTAAGTTATATGGAAGGTTTCTCAGTTATAATGTTTTTTGCTTTAGAGATTTCAAACGTAAGGAAATAAAACTTGGTTCTTATCTTAGAGTCAAATCAAGACTTGTTAGAGAAAGTCACATAGACACAAAAGTAGAACCAATTAGATTTAGTTCAATAGAAGAGTTTGAAAGGGAAAGAAATAGAATTTTTAGAGCTGGAAGCTAAAAACTAACTTTAACAGGCTTTTTTTCTTCAGCTTCAATTTTAATAAAAGGTCTTTCTTTAACATTATACATTCCAGCAAAGACTTTTCCTGGGAAGACTTTTATTGAATTATTGAAATCTAGGATTGAATCATTATAGTATTGTCTTGAGTAAGCTATTTTATCTTCTGTAGCTGACAATTCTTCTTGTAATTGTTTAAAGTTTTCATTTGCTCTTAATTGAGGATAGTTTTCAGCTATAGCAAATATACTTTTCAAAGCTGACTCAAGCTGATTATTTGCTTTAAGCTTAGCTGGAAGGTTTTTAGCTGATAGTAAAGCTTTTCTTGCATTTGTTACATCAGACATTATTCCCTTTTCGTGTTTAGCATAACCTTTAACAGTTTCAATTAGATTAGGTATTAAATCAGATCTTCTCTTTAACTGAACATCTATCTGAGCAAGAGAGTTATCTATTCTATTGCCTTTTACCACAAATTTATTGTAGTAAGCTATAAATATAATTACAATTAGTGCAATTATAATAAGAGGTATTAACCATGCCCAGATTACCATATTAAATAGAACCAAATTATGTTTATAAATCTTATGAAATAATTTCTGAATAGAATAAATAAATCTATTAGCATAATCTTTTTATATTAGGAGATATTATAAATAAAATGGGTAAATTAAGTAGGATTGTTTTAACTTCTTCTGTAATGGTTTATAGTTTTACTTTAGGATATTATTATGAATTTTTGAAGGATATAAGAGATAATGATAGAAATGCTATTACAACTCCGATTTCTGGAACATCTAAATCAAAACTTGACAATTTAGACAGAGATATAGATTATTTGAAAACTTTAGAAGAAAGACCTTTTTCTAGAAGAATGTTAATTCCTGACCCAACTAGTAGTGGATTTAAATTAATTCCTGCTTTCAAAGGAGAAAATTCAATTGATGTTCCTTTGTATATAAAAATGTCTGATGAAGATAGTTATAAATTCTTAACTGTTTAAACAATAATTTTATCTTTTATCCCTTAAAGCATCAGAAAAGTCAATCCACTTGTTAAACAGAAGCATTAAAATATAAGTTTGATAAGGAGTGTCTACATTATGGGAATGGTATTCAACTAATTCAGAAGATTCCCTTCCACTTAGCAAATCACTAATGTTAGTGTGATTTGTGGATAACCAAACTCCATTATCTCCTATGTAAAATTGAGTTATAAAACATGAATTATTACAAAAAGTATAAGGATTTGGCCACTTTACTCCTAATCTTTCTAGTTCTTCAGTAGCTAATTCATTCATCCTCTTTTGCCTTTCACCCGGAATAATTGAGTTAATCATTTCTAAAGCAAATTTTCTATCTAAATAAATTCCAAAGTCATATTTTCCATATAAATCAGGAGTCCAAATTGCTTTTTCCATTTTTAAGACAAACTTGTATCGTGTTATAAATGTTTATAAATTGTATTTAACTATTTATATTATACAAATTTTATAATTAAGATGGTGAGAAAATGAAAACTTGGTTAAAAGGTGGGTTGATAGCATTAGGGATTTTAATTATTTATACTGTTTTTATTACTTTAATTAATTGGTTATTCGGTGGTATAACTTCCTTTTCTATTTATTCTGAGAAGATTGTCTTGTTTCTATTTTATTTACTTCCTACTTATCAAGGTCTTAGTGAAGAAACAGGATTTATTATAGGACTTCTTAAAATTTACATATTAACTCCTTTATCTTGGTTCATCATCGGGGCAATTATTGGTTTTATCATTAGTAAAATCAGGAATAGGAAAAAATGAAAGTAGCAATTAATGGTTTTGGTAGAATTGGAAGAGTTATTTTTAGAATAGCTTTTGAAAGAGGAATTAATATTGTTGCTGTTAATGATGTTCATGGGGTAAAAGATGCAGCTTATCTCTTAAAATATGATTCTATTTATGGCAAGTATAATAAGGAAATTAAAACTGAAGGAAATAATCTTGTAATTAATGGTAAAAAAATAGCTGTATTAAATGAACTAGATCCTTCTAAATTACCATGGAAAAAACTTGGAGTTGATTTAGTTATTGAGAGTTCTGGAGTTTTTACAGATAAGGCAGGAGCAAGCAAACATTTGAAAGCTGGAGCAAAAAAAGTTATAATTACAGCACCTTCGAAAAATCCAGATATCACGGTTGTTCCTGGAGTTAATGATAAAAAATTAAATAATAAACAAAAATTAATTTCAGTTGCTTCTTGCACAACAAACTGTGCAACTCCTGTTCTTAAGGTTTTAAATGATAAGTTTGGAATAAAAAATGCTTTACTTAGCACAGACCATGCTTATACAAATAATCAGAGTTTAGTAGATGGTTTTAACAAAAATCCTAGGAGAGGTAGAGCTGCTTCTCAAAACATTGTTCCTACTTCTACTGGAGCAAGTGAAGCAATAACTGAAGCTTTGCCTGAATTAAAAGGAAAAATTAATGGTATGGCAATAAGAGTTCCTGTGGCAGATGGTTCTTTAGTTGATATAGTAGCTGAGCTAAAAAAACCATTTACAACTAAAAGTGTTAATGATGCTTTGAAAAAATCAGCTAGTAAAGAGATGAAAGGAATTATTGAGTATTCTGAAGAAGAGTTAGTGAGTAGTGATATTATAAAAAATCCACACTCAGCTATTGTTGATTCATTGCTAACATTAAAAGAAGGAGATTTAGTAAAAGTTTTAGCATGGTATGATAATGAGTATGGATATTCTTGTAGAGTAGTTGATGTTATTAAAATGTTAAACAAATTTTAGAAATAAATGATAAACCTTTTACGAAAAGGTTACCAAATGAACCTTTAGAAAAGGTTCCCAAAACGGAATAAATTTTTAAAAAAGTAACAAAATAAATGAGTCTTCAAACAATAAAAAATCTAGATTTAAAAGGAAAAGTAGTAATTCTAAGAATTGATATTAACACCGAGATTATTAGAGGAAAAGTTCAAGATAACCCTAGATTTAAAGCACATTCTGAAACAATTAATTTTCTTAATAAAAAAAAGGCTAAAGTAATTATTTTAGCACATCAAGGAAATCCTGGTGGGCATGATTTTACTTCTTTAGAACAACATTCAAGAATACTGAGCAAATATACTAAGGTAAAGTTTGTTAAAGATATAATTGGAGAAAAAGCAATTAATTCAATTCAGAATTTAAAAAATGGGGAAGCTTTACTTTTGGAAAATATTCGTTTTTTAAAAGATGAGTTTAATCCTGGAAATAATAAATTTGTTAAAATACTATCAGGAATGGCTGATATGTTTGTTATGGATGCTTTTTCTGTCTGTCATAGAAACCAAACTTCTATTATTTCATTTCCAAGATTACTTCCATCTTACATTGGTTTAGTTATGGAAAATGAGCTTAATAATATAGGAAGAGTAAAGAAAAATACAAAAAATGCTTTATTTATTCTTGGTGGAGTAAAAGTTAAAGACTTGGTGCCTATATTAAAAAATAATGTTCTTAGTACAGGCACTTTGAGTTTATTGTGTTTAATTGCTAAAGGTTATAGCCTTGGAAAAGAAAAAGAAATACTAAAAAATGATCTAAAATATATTTCTGTTATCAAGAAAAATATTAAAAACATTAATATTCCTATTGATTTAGCTATTTCTGTTAATGGTAAAAGAAAAAATATAAGCATTGATGATCTACCTTCAAAATATCCTATTTATGATGTTGGTGATAAAACAATTGAGTCATATAATAAAGAAATTAAAAAAGCTAAAGTTATATTTTTCAAAGGAGCTGTTGGAAAGATAAGTGATAAAAATTTCCAAAAAGGAACTAAAGAAATACTTAAATCAATTTCTAGATCTAAATCCTTTAGTGTTATTTCTGGAGGAAGTAGTGCATCTTCAATTGATAAATTCAAAATATCTAAAAACTCTTTTTCATATATTAGTTTAAGTGGAGGAGCTTTAGTCCATTATTTAGCAGGAGAAAAGCTTCCTGGCTTGGAAGCTTTAAAGAGGAAAAGTTTTATAAAACTAGCATAATTAAATATTAAATGATAAAAAGAGTGATACTTACAATATTATTAATTGTCCTTATTCTTGGAGCTTTTTTTATTGGTTACTATTATAACTTAAATAAAGTTAATGAATTACAAAATACTATCTCTCAATTAAATACTCAAAATAACACTAATAAAATTACAAAATTTGTAGATAACCCTCTTTATTGTGAAGAAGATTCTGATTGTAAAATTGTTACTAAAGACTGTGGTTGTTCTGAGTTATCTATAAATATTTATAATGAACAAGAATTACTAGATTGTTCAAATGCTACCATACCTTGTGGAGCAAATGTAGGAGCCATGGCTTCTCCTTCACCAACTATCCCTAAATGTATAAATAACAAATGTCAAATAGCAGAAAGAGAAGAAGAGTGTTTAGTTTCTGGAGAGTTATGTGGGCCAGGATTAGCATCTCTTTATATGGGAAAAAATGAATGGTCTTGTTGTTTAGGATTGACATGCAAAGAAGAATTCTTTAATGGGACAGAAAGGGCACAAGGAAAATGTGTTAAAATTTAGTAATGTTTAAAATCTTTCTTTTACATTAATTCTAAGTAATAAGAGGTGAAAATGTACGATATAATAAGTGTTGGTAGTGCTGTTGTAGATGCATTTATCAGCACAGGTGTAGAGGAGAAAAATGGTGAAATAGCATTTCCTGTTGGAACAAAGATACTAGTTAATGGTTTATTTTTTTCAATTGGTGGTGGAGGTATGAATACCTCAGCAAGTTTTTCTAAACTTGGACTGAAAACTGGTTATTTAGGCAAAATAGGTGATGATTATAATTCTGTTTTAGTTTTAAAAGAATTAAAAGAGAATAAAGTTGATTTCTTGGGAGTTAAAGGCAAAGAAAATAATGGATATTCCATCATTCTAGAAGGTAATAAAGGAAACAGAACTGTTTTAACATATAAAGGAAGTAGCGATCATTTGAAATCTAGTGAAATAAAAATCAATAAGCTAAAAACAAGATGGTTTCATTTTACTTCACAAAAAAATGATTCTTTAGAAACTCAGAAAAAAATAATTGATTATGCTGTTAAAAACAAGATTAAAATAAGTTTTAATCCTTCTAGCTACCAGGTTAAAGATGGTTTAAGAAATATAAGAAAAATTATAGAAAATTCTGAGATATTAAGCATGAATAAAGAAGAAGCAGAGGTGCTTATTGGAAAAAATGCTCATGTAAAATTACATAATCTTGGGGTAAAAATAGTGATAATAACAGATGGGGAAAATATAGGTATGGTCTATGATGGTAATTATTTGTATAAATACTGGCCAGACAAAATAAAAGTTAAAGAAGTTACCGGAGCAGGTGATGCTTTTTCTGCAGGTTTTATTACGGGATATATTAAAACAAAAAGCATTGAAAATGCAACAAAAATAGGCCTGGCAAATTCTCAGTCTGTAATAACTAAATTAGGGGCAAGTGAAGGAATTTTAACATGGAATGAAGCTCAAAAGATTATTAAAACCAAGAAGTTTAAAATTATAAAGGGAGTGGTGAAATGAAACTGGCATTTTTTGAACTTGAAAAATGGGAACAGGAATATGTTAAAGGTAAATTAAAAAAACATAAATTATTATTTTTTGATGAAGAGCTTTCTGAAAAACATATACCTAAAATTAAAGATATAGATGGGTTGTGTATTTTTATTTATTCGAAGATAAATAAAAATGTGTTGGATAATTTAACAAAATTAAAATTTATTTCAACTATGTCTACTGGCTATGATCATATAGACTTGATAAAATGCAAGGATAAATGTGTCAGAATAAGCAACGTGCCTTTTTATGGAGAAAATACTGTTGCTGAGCACACTGTTGGTCTTATACTTAGTTTAAGTAAAAAAATACCTTTAAGTGTTGAAAGAGCTAAAAATGATAATTTTAGTATCAAAGGATTAGAGGGATTTGATGTTAAAGATAAAACTCTTGGAGTTATTGGGGCAGGACATATTGGACAACATGTTATTAAAATTACCAAGGCAATGGATATGAAGATTATAGTTTACACAAAAACAAAAGATAAAAAACTTTCAAAGAAATTAGGATTTTCTTATGTTTCTTTAGATCATTTATTAAGTAAATCTGATATAATTACAATTCATTGTCCGCTAAATAGTTCAACAAGACATATGATAAACATGGGTAATGTGAAAAAAATAAAAAGGGGATCTTATTTAATTAATACTGCAAGAGGTGAAATTGTAGATACTCAAGCATTAATTTACTCTTTAGACAATGGGATTTTGAAAGGAGCTGCTCTTGATGTTTTAGAAGGTGAAGAAGACTTGAAAGAAGAAAGAGAATTTTTGAGAGGTAAGCTAAATAGAGATAAAATGAAAACTTTTTTAAGAAATCATTTGCTTTTAAAAGATAAAGATGTGATAATAACACCTCATACCGCCTTTTACACAAGAGAGGCTTTACAAAGAATTTTAGATATGACTATTGAAAATATTAAATCGCGTGGAAAATTGAATAGGGTTGCTTAAAAATATGGAAAGTTTTTTTATTCAAATTAGCATTATACTTGCAATAGTTTTAGCTGTTTCATTTATTATGCGTATACTTAAACAGCCATTAATAATTGGATATATTATCTCCGGGATTCTAATAGGTCCTTTATTCCTCAACTTATTAAAATATAATGAAGCAATTTCTGTTTTTTCTGAATTAGGAATAACTCTTCTTTTGTTTATTGTTGGATTACACTTAAGCCCTAAAATAATAAAAGAGGTTGGTAAAATCTCACTTATAACTGGTATTGGACAGGTTGTGTTCACGTCTTTAGTAGGATATTTTATTGGATTAGCACTTGGTTTAAACTCAATAACATCAATATATGTTGCTATTGCACTTTCATTTTCATCAACAATTATAATTATGAAACTTCTTTCAGATAAAGAAGCTCTTGATAAATTATATGGTAAAATATCAATAGGATTTTTGCTTGTGCAGGATCTTATAGCAATAGTAATTTTAATAGTTGTCTCATCTTTTTCAAATGAAAATAGCGTAACAAGTGCAGTTTTAATAACAATGGTAAAAGGAATAGTTCCAATACTCATACTTCTGCCGTTTAGTTATTATGTGCTTCCTAAACTTAATGATTTTTTTGCAAGATCAAAAGAGCTTTTATTTGTGTTTGCAATAGTCTGGGGAGTTGGATTAGCAGCTTTATTTTATGCTGCAGGCCTTTCTCTAGAAGTTGGAGCTCTTATTGCAGGAATTTTGCTTTCAGTTTCTCCGTACAGCTATGAAATAAGTGCTAAACTAAAACCTTTAAGAGATTTTTTCATAATTTCATTTTTTCTAATACTTGGGTCGCAGATGGTTTTTTCAGATATATCTAACCAAATAATTCCAATAATTGTGCTGTCATTGTTTATAATTATTGGAAATCCACTTATAGTAATGATTTTAATGGGGATATTTGGATATACTAGAAGTACTGGATTCATGGCTGGATTGACTGTTGCTCAGATAAGTGAGTTTTCTCTTATACTTATAGCTCTTGGAGTTAAAGTAGGCCACTTATCTAGTGAAGTTCTTTCTTTTGTAACAGTAATTGGACTGATAACTATAGCTGGATCAACTTATATGATAATGTATTCAGATCCTATTTATGCAAAAATTTCTAAATATCTTAGAATATTTGAGAAGAAAAAGACTAGAGAAAAAGCTCCGAAACAGGGATATTATGATTATGTTTTATTAGGAGAAAATAGAGTTGGATTTTCAATTATGAAATCATTTATCAAATCAAGAAAAAAATATGTTGTAATTGACTATAATCCTGACAGAGTCAAAAGACTGAAAAGTAAAGGAATCAGCTGTATTTATGGAGATGCTTCTGATTCAGAGTTTTTAGATGACTTGAATATTACAAAATCCAAGCTTGTTGTTTCAACTATTCCTGAAATTGAAACAAATATGATGCTTCTGCAGAAAATAAGAGAGAAAAGCAATAATTCTATTGTTATAGTTACTGCAAGGCAGATATCTGACACATTCAAACTTTATGATGCAGGAGCAGACTATGTTATAATGCCTCACTTTCTTGGAGGAGAGTATACATCTAGTATAATTGAAGAGTTCAAAGACAATAAGAAAAAATATGAGGATGAAAAGAAAAAGCAGCTTAAAGAGCTGAGAGAGAGAATTAAAGAGGGCCAGAAACATCCTGATGTTGATAAAGACTAAAGATTTTTTCTTATTTCCTTGCCTTTCCACTCAGTTATTTTTCCTGCTTCTATTTCTATTTTATCTGCTTTTCTTAGACCCATTATTTGTTTTTTATTTAGCATATTATGGTGTTTTGTATCAGCCATATAATTTGCAATATCCCAAACTTCTTCTTCTGTAGTCATCCAGCCTAGTTTATCAAATTTTTTTAAATTAACTGGAGATGAATATTTTCTTAGAGTTTTCTTTCCATTTGAAAATAAGTAGTATTCATTAAAATATGACATTGCAAGTTCTCTTATGTTTCTGTAGACAGGCTCTCTGAAACGTAGTATTGCATGATTTGTTTTACTTATAGCCCCAAAATGATTATCTTTTTTGAATAATGCAACTACATGGTCTTCATCATTATGAGTTGTTTCAAAATCAAGAATAAGTGGAGGATAACCATTAACTCTTAGAATTAAAGCTGCTAAAATAGCTCCTTCAATACAATGGCACTTATTATTTTTTAGAACTTGTCTTGGAGAATAGCATGTATCACCTTTTTCTTCAAAATTAATTGGAATTTTATCTATAAAGTCCTGTATTTTTTTAGGAGTATTAAGAGTTTTGAATAATTTCAGCTCTTCTTTAGTTAATCCAAACATTTCACTCATTATTAAAATATGTAAGATGATATTATAAATTATTTCTTTTTTAGTTAAAATTAATCAACTCCATCTTCAAATTTCATTAAATGCCTGTTATTCCAGGCTTTTTTCCTTTCCTTGGAACATTTATCACAGAATTTTCTTTGGTATCTTGGATTAGGATGAGGTGTAAACTTGAACTTCTTTCCACATTCCTTACAATTAATTTCCTTTTCCATTTTATTAATTAGTAATCAATGTTTATAAAATTTGATGTTTGATTAAAGATTTGAAGCTATATTAATATGATAGTTATATATACTAAAGATACCTTATTAAAAATAAGAAAATGAATAAGAAAGGTGTAACAAGTTGGTTGGTTTGGGCAGCGGTATTTCTAATAATAGCTATAGTTGCTGCCGCGTTTGGATTTGGACTTATTTCAGGAGTTTCACTTACAATTGCAAAATGGCTAGCAATAATTTTTGTAATATTATTTATAATTTCAGTAATAGCTCATACGATAAAAAGAGCTTAATCCTAAGGTTAAACGCCCCACGATAAGTTAATCTTACTAAGGAGGGATATCTTTTTAAAATAAAATACTTTATACATTTATGGCAATGATAAAATTTGGATCTAATTTTGCAATCTTCGTGTTGTTTTTTGGAATAGCAGCCATAGAAGCTATTCAGACTCATAATTGGTTGAAAGTTGCATTTTGGCTAGCTATATCATTAGTCTTTCTCTTTGCAGATAATTTTAATAGAATAAATAAAAAACAAAAATGAAAAAACACAATTTATTAAATTATATTGAATATTTAAAAGATAATCCTAAAGGTTATTGGTTTAAAAGAAAAATATATGGCTGGGGTTGGGTTCCTGTTAAATGGCAGGGATGGTTGTTCTTAGGTGTCTGGATTGGATTGTTTGTCCAATTCTTTACTATAATAGACGAAAACTCTCATTCTGCAAGTGATACCCTAATTGGAATGGTTATACCGGCCATATTATTATTTGTTATCCTTTTCTTAGTCTGTTATGGAACTGGTGAAAAGCCAAGATGGAGTTGGGGAAAATAATTTATTTGTGTTTATTTCTTTAAAGAAATGCTTATAAATGTTCTGCTAATAATCTTTATATGAAGAAGCTTAATATAGCAATATTCACTGATACTTTTATTCCCCAAAGAGATGGGGTAGTAACATCTACACTTAGTTTAGCTAAAGGACTAGCTGATAAAGGGAATAAAATATACATTATTGCTCCAAATTATAAAAATTTTAAAGAGTTATTATATCCAAACATTAGTGTGAAAAGAATGCCTGGTATACCTGCTCTTTTTTATCCTGGTTTTAAACTTACATCTCCTATTAGTGTGGAATTGATTCGCTATTTAAAGGATAAAAAAATTGATGTTATACATTTTCAAACGCCATTTACTCTTGGAGCTCAAGCAGTTTTAATAGCAAAAATTTTAAAAAAACCATTAATCGGAACTTTTCATACATTTATTACTGATGAACAATACATTAGACATATCGGGATAAACTCTAGTCTTATTAAAAAAATTTCATGGAGTTATGTAAGAAATTACTATAATAAATGCAATTTAATTACATGTCCTTCAGAAAGTACAAAAAAAGAGTTGGTTGAAAATGGTTTTATCAGACCTGTAAGAGTTATATCAAATGGTATAGACTTATTTTCTTCAGATAATTCAAAATGGAAAAAAATAAAGGAAAAGTATAAGCTTAACGCCTCGACTCTGTTATTTATTGGAAGAATAGCACATGAAAAAAATCTTGATTATCTTTTAGAATGTTTTAAACTAGTAGTTAAAAAGGTTCCTAATACAAAGCTCATAATTGTGGGGGACGGCCCTCAGATGGATCAATTGAAAAAATATGCGAATAAGCTAGGTATATCTAATAATATAATTTTTACTGGTAAAATAGAACACGAAGAATTATTAAAATCAGGAATCTTTAAGGCAGTTGATTTATTTGTAACCGCCTCTACTACAGAGAATCAACCAATGACTATATTGGAGGCTCAAATAAATGGTCTAGCTTGTGTTGGAATCAATGCACGTGGCATTAAAGATTTAATAAAAGATGGTTATAATGGATATCTGGCAAAAAATGGAGATAAAGAAGATTTTGCAGAAAAAATAGTTAGTTTAATTAAAAATAAAAAACTTCTTGAAAAAATGAGTAAGAACACACTAAAGGAAATTAAGAAACACGAAATAAAATCAGTAATTAGTCAATGGGAAGAAACCTACAATGAGGTTATAAATGAAAGAAAATGAATTGACTGGAAGAAAAAATATTAAAATATGCCTTTATGTTGGTGATTTTAAACTTCAAAAAGCATCTGGTATGGGTAAGTCGATTAGTCATCAAAAGGAAGCGTTAAGATTGAACAATATAAAATATACTACAAATCCATCTGATCAAGATTATCAAATCCTACAAGTTAACTCTCAATTCCCTAAAGACTTAATAGTAATTAATAGAGCAAAAAAACGGGGAAAGAAAATAATTATTTATTCCCATGTCACATCAGAAGATTTCAGAGAAACTTTCTTTTTTTCTAATCTACTTTCTCCTATTATTCGCATATGGCTGAATTATTTTTATTCTAAAGCAGACTTATTAATTTGTCCAACAACATATACAAAGAGTTTAATTGAAAATTACCCAAGGCTTAAAAATAAACCTATAAGAGTTGTTAGTAATGGTGTTGATGTAAATAAGTGGATTAACAATAAAATGTTAGGTGATAAATTCAAGAAAGATTATAATCTTAAAAAACCTTTAGTTCTTTCAGTTGGCCTAGTTTTTCCTAGAAAAGGCATTATAGATTTTATTAGAGTTGCAAGAGATGTTCCTAAAGCTCATTTTCTTTGGGTTGGCCAATACCTAAAAAATATGGTGAAGAGTAAAGGTATAACTAATGAACTTAAAAATAAACCCGAAAATTTTATGTTTACTGGATTTATTGATAATCTAATTGAGGCATATTCTGCAGGAGATATTTTCTTTTTTCCAAGTTATGAAGAAAATGAAGGTATAGTTGTTTTAGAAGCTGCAGCTATGGGCAAAGCAATTATAGTAAGAGACATCCCGGCATTTAGGTCTTATCTAAAAGATGAGGTAAATTGTTTAATGGCAAAAGATAATGAGGAATTTGTAAAAAAAATAAATCTTCTTCTTAACGATTCAAAACTAAGAAAAAAAATTTCATATAATGCAAGAAAAGTTGCAAGCACTAAATCTCTTGAAAAGATAGGAAAAGAACTTAAGAATATCTACATAGATCTTGTTAATCTTTGATTATAATATTTGTTGAAAATTTTTATCAGAATAAATATTATTATAATAAATATTCCAAAGGCTACTAAGATATATTTCTCTAATTTTAAGTATTTTAATAAAGAAGATACTGTTATACCTGAATAAAATCCTAATATAGTAAATAGTATTGCAGATAATAAATTAAGAGTGAGGCTTATAATAAAGAATTTCTTAAATGATACTTTTGAGAATCCGGCAAGTGCCAGGCCTGGAATTGCAAAACCAGGGATTAACTTAAAAAATATAATTAATTTAGCTGTATGTTTTGAAAAAACATTTTCTATCTTTTCCATTATTGGCTTATTTATACCAAAAAATTCAGATATTTTCTTAATAGTATTTATTCTGCTATGTTTTCCAATCAAAAACAATATGGTATCTGGTATTAAATTTCCAAGTATAGATAATAAAAATATTACATAGATATTAAATACTCCTAAAGAAGCCAAAAATGCTGCAGCAAAGGTAATAATTGGCCCTTCAAGGAACATAATTAAAAAGATAATAAAATAACCATTTGACTGAAGAAATGTAAGAAGTCCTGTAGAAGTGCTTAAATCAACCATTGTCAGCAAACGTTTTAATAATTAATAAAGTTTGCTAGTGCCACCACGATTATTTAATCCATATGATTAACTTAACTACTTTTTCCTTTGTGATACAGAATTTATTCTTAATGCTCTTTTTATCATCGCTTCTCCAGTTTTACCCCAATGAGTATAAGAGAGAAGATCTTTAGGATTTATGAATTTTCTTTCAAATTGAGTATTTGTAGCAGGATCAAGAGTTTGTTTTTTAATTTTTGAGATTTTTGTAATAAATCTTAATTGATAAAAAACATATTTCTTCCCATTTTTTATTTCATCAATTTTATTATATCCTATTGGTCTTATATTAATAATATCTACATCTGCTTCTTCATCAACTTCTCTTATCAATGTTTGTTCAAATGTTTCCCCTTTCTCAGGAGTTCCTCCTGGCAAGCTCCATTTTCCTTTATTTTTAACAATAAGTATCTTACCTTTTTTATCAAAACAAACTCCATAACACTGACTAACATTTTTCATATTAGAAAAGTCACTAGTTTCGTGCCAAAATATAGTTGTAATATTCTTCCCATCAGTAAGTATTGTTTTAGGAATATTTTTATTCATAGTTTAAGTAATATTTTTATCTTTAATAATTTAACCTTAGGATTAATGCACACCATTTTCCTATTGATATTCAACTTTTCATTATTTCCTTAATCGAAGAAATTAAAATTTCCTGAGTGTCTATTAGAAAATCATCTTTTTCTGTTATATTAGCTAAATCTGTGCAAGCAAGAATTACTTTCTCAGCACCTCTTTTTTTAAGGTTTGAAATAATATTATTTATCTCTAATTTATCTGTTTCATTATAGGACTTTCTTATAATCTTAATTATAATATTTGATACTATGTCTTGTTCTTCTTTTGTAGGATAGATTATTTCTGTTGAATTAGCAAATGTATCATAGATTTTCAACTCTTTTGTTCTTGTAGAAGCAAGTATTCCTACTCGATCGTATTTTGTCAAAATTTTTGATGTTTCATCAACTAAATCAATAACTGGAACTTTTGTTTCTTTTTTTAAGATTGGTAAAATTTCATGTAACGTATTGCATGGCAATACCATAAAATCTGCTCCTGCTCTTTCTAATTGTTTAATTGACTTTAGAATATAAGGAATCATTAATTTAGAATCTTTATTTTGTTCAATTATTTGTTCTTCTATTATTTTTGGAAAAGATACATTAGAAATAAGAATTCCAGGGATATTCCTTAGCGCTATCTTCTATAGCCAAGGCTAAATAAATCCTTGCAGTTGTTTCTGGCCCAAGGCCTCCAATTATTCCTGGTGTTTTTGTCATATTTTTTATAATAAGTTTAGTCTTATAAATCTATTGCTTAGGTGGTTCAATGCCCCATTCGTAACTTGCACAAAAATAGTCATTAGTTATTCGTTTTATGTAGCTAACTTAATCCTAAGGATAACTCCCTGACGTTTTCCTCGTGATATAGAAATTATCTTTCATAAACCTTCTTTCTATGATTAACTTTTAAAACATTAAGAGTTTTTGTAGAATTATCAACATCAACTATTGCTCTATAATCTCCGACCCTTAATTTAAATCCATCAATTTCTTCTAGGTGTTCAAGAAACCTAAAAGGATTTTCTTTACATTGTTGAAGTTTATTCCAAATTCGTTCTTTTATTTGTGGTTCAAGTTTGTTCAATGATTCCAAAGCACTCTTTTCAAAAATAAGATTATACATTAATAAAATAGACAATGCAGATTTATAATTTTTATTATAATCCTAAAATCTTTTTTGCTTCTTCTTCAGTATAGAACTCACCTTTTTTTATTCTTTCTCTTGCTTCTTTTATTTCTTGTATAGTTTTTTGGCTTAACTTTGGTTCTTTTTCACAGGTTTTCGCAACAACAATTAGTTTTCTAACTAACTCATCATAACTTTCATTCTTATATTGCCTAAAACCATCAAGTTCTTCTTTTGTATTAGGACTTATTCTTATTGTTGTTTCCATATACAATTGTATACATATGTATATTTAAATGTTTCATTTTTCATTTAACATTAACTCCCCAACATTTTCCTCTAAATGGGTTTAGAAAATTAATCACTGATAAATAAGCTATGCAAAGGAATAAAGAGGATAGTTAGCAAACCTACAACAACTGATGAATAAACAAGAATTGAATGGTCTTTTTTTCTTATAGCTATTATTCCTAAAACAAAACCTACTATAGACACAAGGAACACAATAGGAACAGTTACATCCCACCAATGGTCATCATAAGAGAGTATCCCTAAGCCATTAACTAAAGTAATAGAAATAATAATTACTATCAAGAAAAATGTGTTTAACCCTACAGACCACTTACCTAATTTTGTTTCTGGTTTTATTATCATATTGTTATAATGAATAGTTTATTTTTAAATATGAACATTTTAATTTAATCCTAAGGATTAACGCCCCCACGAGGAATTGAACCTCGGTTACAGAGTCCGCAACCCTGTGTTCTATCCGTTAAACTATAGGGGCTAAACCTTTTACGAAAAGGTTTCCAAAATTGCTTTTGTAAAAGCAACAAAACAACCTTTTAAAAAAGGTTCCAAAAATAAATCATATTTAATTTATCAAACTTTGCTTTATGATTGATTTTTTATATTCTTCTATTTTTTCATTCATTTTTTAATTCACAAACTATATAAATTCAATTAACTTTTATTTATTATGAAAAAAGTTCTAAAAGGTTTAAAAGAGTTGCATGGAGAAGAAACTGCTTTGGGACACATGTATCTGAAATCTTCTGAAGTTGCAAAGGCTGAAGGTAAAAGTGACATTGCAGATTTTTTAAGAAATTCTGCAAAAGAGTGCAAAGCAAGAGCAAATGAAATTGAAATGATGATGAAAACTCTTGAGTAGTTATAAAAAATAATTTTATTTTTTCCGACGGTAAAAGTTTTAGTATAGAAATCTTTAAATAATATTTATTTCTAAAAAACATACAAAGATACAATACAGTGTATTAATAAAAAAGAGGCATACAACATCTTGTATGTTCGTACATTAACATAACTCATAATAAAATGGTGATATCATCAAGGAAGTTTCATAAAAACCTTTGTACAAAGGAAGGTGATGCTTTAGGAAACCTTGGTGTCCTAAGCTTATGAAATGCCCATACTGTTCGCATAAAGAAACAAAAGTTACTGACAAAAGAACTTCTTATGAAGGAATAAGAAGAAGGAGAGAGTGCTTAAACTCTAAGTGTGAAAAAAGATTTACAACATATGAAAAAATCGAGCAGATTGAAAGATATGTTGTTAAAAAAGATGGTAGAAGAGAGCCATTTAACAAAGATAAAATTTACCTTGGAATTGTTAAGGCATGTGAGAAAAGAGATATAGGTCATGACAAAATTGATAATATAATAAATGAAATCGAAGACAAAGTACAAAATCAAAAGGAGATAAAAACTGAAAAAATAGGTGAGATGATAATGAAAAGCTTAAAAAAATTAGATAAGGTGGCATATATACGATTTGCTTCTGTATACAGAGATTTTGAAGATGTATCTGATTTTAATGATTTAATGAAAGAGGTGAAGGATTAAATGCCTCAGGAATTATTAAAATACAAAGATGCAAGAAGAATAAGAACTGAACTAGCTGAATATGCTGAACCAAGAATTAATTTAAGTTCTAATGCAAGACTTATTTTTGGAAATGTTTACCAGAAAAATTTAGAAACAGGAGAAAGAGAAAGTGTTGCAGAAAGAATGGCAGCTATTGCAACTGATATTGCAAGTGCAGATATGAAATATATGCCAAAAGAAATGCCATATAAAGAAAGAGTTTCTAGAGTAAAGGATACAGCTAGACAAAATCTTGAGTTATATGTTTCTAATGAATTCAGAGCAAATACTCCTACAAATATTAATTTTGGAAGATGGGAAGCTGCTTATGATGATAACGGAGATTTAACTGGTTATCAAATGAGAGATCAGATGGGCAGTGCATGTTTTGTTATTCCTGTTGAAGATACTTTTGGAAGTTCTATAGAAAATTTAGATGATGGAATTTTAGAAGCTTGGGTAACTCAGCAAATGTTGCACAAAGGTGGTGGTGGAACTGGATTTAGTTTTTGTGCAGTAAGACCAAAAGGATCTGTTATTGGTTATAATCCTGCAGTTGATGGTATGAAATCAATTGAATGGAGTTTATCAAGAGGAGTTTCTTCTGGTTATGAATCTTTCTTAGAGAATTTCTTTAATGCAGCTACTGATGCAGTTAAACAAGGAAATACAAGAAGGGGTGCAAATATGGGAATTCAAAGAATTGACCATATGGATTTCTTAGATCATATGTATGCTAAGTTCGGAAGAGACAAACATAGATTAGAATATAGAATGAAGAATTTTAATTTAAGTTTAGCTGTAACAGATGAATTTATGGAAGCTGCAATTAATGGCGGAACTTATACTTTATATAATCCTCATCGTGCAAGTCCTAAAATTAAAGGAGTTCTTGAAAAGAAATATGGCATAGAACGTCCGGAAATTGTTAGAGTAGATGATATTGCAACTAGAGAACAGTTTGAAAAAATAATGGCTAAGAACAAGAAAAATCCTATGGCTCCTGTTACAACTCCTAGTATGTATAGAGTAGGAAATGATGTTATTAATGCTTATAGTGGAGAAAGTATTGGTACAATTGTAGATGGAGTTGTTAGAGTTGAAGCTGCAAAAGTATTAAGAATATTTTCAGAACTTTCTCATGCAAATGGTGAACCAGGAATGGTTTTTATCGATAGAATAAATGAATTTAATCCTAATTTATTTGATGAAGAAATTGATGCTACAAATCCTTGTGGAGAACAACCAATTCCTAAATATGATGCATGTGATTTAGGTTCTATTAATACTGGAAAGTTTGCAAGATATAAAGTATTTGATTCAGAAAAAGAAGTACATTCTGGACTAGAAGAAGCTGTTTTAGAAGATAGATTTACTAAATTAGAAGATAGAAAAGATGGTAAAGTTGGAGTTATGTACTTTGATTGGAATGCTCTTGGAGAGATAGTTGATAAAGCAGTTAGATTTTTGGATAACTTAATTGACAGAAATGATTTCCCTGGACAAAAAATTATTGATAAAGTTCATCAAAACAGAAAAGTAGGATTAGGATATATGGGTGTTTGGGATGCAATGGTATTAATGAAACAAAGATATGGTTCTGATGAATCATATGAATTTGCTGAAGCACTTGCAAAAACACTTCATGAAAAATCAATTGAAACAAGTATGAAGTTAGCTGAAGAAAGAGGAGAATTTCCTGCATGGGAAACTAGTTTCTTTAATCCAGACTCTCCACTTTATTCATGGTTTATGTCAAATCCTAAAACAATTACTGATAGATTTAGAGGAGAAAGAAAATTAAGTTCAAGAGTAAAAAGAGATAGAAAAATGACTTATGGTGTTAAAGTAAGAAACTCTTATAGAACAACACAAGCTCCTACTGGAACAATTAGAAGATCTGATGGAGAAATAGATGTTGAGTTAGGATTAGATAATTTAGCAATATCTTCTGGAGTAGAACCTATATACACTTTATGGGAAGAATCAGAAATAATGAATACTACATTGCAGGACTTATCTTTAGCATCTGTTAGACTTCTTGAAAGAGAAAATCTACTAAGTGATGAAGTTATAAAGGCTATTAAAGAAAATAGAGGTAGTGCATTTATTTACAGTTATACTAAACCAGAAGTTGCAAAAGTTTTGAAAAGAATACCTGAAGATGTAAGAAATGTTTTAGTGACAGCTGCTGGCGGTGAAAAAGATCAGTATGAAATAACTGCTGAACAACATGCAAAAATGGCAACTGTTTTCCAAGGATATAATGATAGTGCTATAAGTAAAACAATAAACCTTCCTAATAGTGCTACTCCCGAAGACATGACAAAAGCCTGGCTCACTCTTTGGCAAAATGGTTCTAAAGGAGGAACTGTATATAGAGATTCAAGCAGAGAGTTCCAGATACTTAATGTAGTAAAGGGAGAAGCTGAAGTTACAGGAGAAAAATTCAGAAGAACTTTATTGCAGAATTCATTCACAGTTGAAAGTCCTTATATGGCTTCTCAAAGAAATAGTGATAATGGTGATACAGGATTAGAACCTCAGCCAGATAGATGTTTTACAACAGTTACTTATGATCCAGTAAGAAAAAGAGTAACTGGAGTATTTCAGAATGTTGGTGAGGTAGATCCTGAAAGATTAGCTCTTTTAAATAGCAGAAATATAATGCTGTCTACTAATCTGAAAAAAGGAAGATCATTAGATGATGTTATTGAAGAGATGAAAAAAGTTAGTGTAAAAGGAAGTAGATCAGGAGTTATATATGATGAGGGCGTCTTAAGTTTAACTAAAACAAAAGACGTAATGAGGCATAGGCTTACTGGCGGAACAACAACTGAATCTTTACTTGGAAGTTTATATTTAGTAAGATTTTTGACAGAAAATGGAAAGAATTTTAATAGCAATAGTATAGATGAAAAAATGAGTATGTATCTTACTGGAAAAATTCCGTTAAGAGCTATTATAAATACTGAAGGTAAAATAACTCTGGAAGAAGACAAAGAAAAAGCTCTTCCTTCTATACTTGGTAATGGAAAAGTTTTGAAATTACCTCCTGGAATGTCAGAAAAATTATGTCCTGAATGTAATTAGTTTTATAATGAATACTAGAATAGAATATAATGATGAAGTTGTTTCTTTTCCAATAGATCCGAGGGAAATTACAGGATATTGTCCTACAATGCAAGACTTAATTTTTATGGAAGGTGTTACACTTGTAGGAAAACATGTTATAAGTGTTCCAGTAATGAAATATGTTCCATGGATAGATAATTATTATGCAAGAGTTGATTAGATATTAATAATTAAATCTTCTTTCATAGTCTTTATGGGACATCCATTCAAGAATTAAACTTACAATCTTTATTTCATTTCCAATAACTGAATATAACAATCTCCATCCGTTTGGCAGATCATACTTCCATAAATTGTTTATTCCATATTTTTGTAAATATTGTATCGGTATCAAACGAGATGGAATTCTAATCCCACAAAGAGGATCTTTTAGAAGATCTTCTTTTGCCCTTGTAATAAATTTATATAACTCTTTATCTTCAAATTTCCCTTCTTGAAGAGATTCATACGATTTTCTTAGATTTATATCGGCAAATGTAACTTCTTTTATTTTATTCATCTTTTTAAAAGTCCTTGTTTTTCAAGTTTACGAATAAGTTCTGGATTCCATATCCATACAATTTTTCTGTCTCTATCAATTACAATTTTGTTGCTTTGTTCTAAATAGTCCAAAGATATCAAATAAGTTTGCCACATGACTTTTTTTGGAAGTTTTTTCCATAACTCTGTCCTGTTAAATTCTCCACTATATTCTTCTATAGTTTTTTCAATCATAAGAATTGTCTGTAAATTTGGAGATCTTATAAAAGGATTTTCTTTCTCTTTTCTTTTTAATATATTCATATTTTTTTATATATCAATTGATATATAAATGTTTCTATGTTTTAATTATCAAATTTTGAGAATGGATTAAATCCATATGCATCCCAGAGATGCGGGTTATATTCTACGTCTACAAGATGTGCTGTTTGTTTTAATCCATATACTTCGTTAACATTATAAAAAAGAATATTATCTAAAACTCCCTGTTTTATTCCTAACTTTTGTAATAATTCAACACCTTTTGGGTAAAAAGCAATAGCAGTAACTCCTGAAGCAGGTTTTTCTGGATCATCTTTTCTCTCAATAGGATGAGGAGCATGATCTGTTCCAATCATATCTACTTTTCCAGATAAAACTCTGTCAAGTAGTTTTTCTTGCATTTCTCTTGTTCTTAGAGGAGGATTCATTTTTACCCTGTTACCATGAATTTTATAATCTTCTGTATTTAGAAAAATATGATGCCATGTTGCTTCTGTAAATACTTTAAACGATAGCTTATTTCTTTGTTTATCCACATAATCAATTGTGTCTGGATTTGATGTATGAAAAATTATAAAATTTCCTCTAAAATATGAATCATAAGCATTTTTTAGCTGTCTTTCAACTTGAGCTATTTCAGCTTCTGCATCTTGATGTGTAGAATGAGTTAATGGTTGTTTTGGGTCAAATGCACCTTTGAAAAAGGCTGAATCTTCAAAATGCCCTGTCCTATTTCCATTAAAATCATGTACTCTTCCAAGTTCCCAAGATTGTCTTTGGTCTTCTTCATCTGTAATTTCAATTTGTCCAGAGTTTGTTGATCTAACATAAAATATTTTTGCAGAAACAACTCTTGAATTTCTGTCTTCTGCTAATTTCATTATATCTTCTTGCTGATGTAAGTCTGGAGTTAAAACTCCATGAACAAAAAATCCTATGTCTCCTCTATATTTATCTGCTCTTGCAAGGTAATTATTAATTGCTTCTTTTGTCGTTAGTGGAGGAGTTGTATTTCCTTGAGCAATCATAGCTATAATTCCAACTTCTCTTGCATCTCTAAATGCAAGATCCATATAATCTGTTTTATATTCATTCCATCTAAAATGAACATGTGGGTCTATTGGTGAAATATACTGTACCATTATTTTACATTTTTTTTATGTTTATAATTATTATTATAATTCTTAATTACAATTATGTTTATATATGAACACACTGAATTTTTATTATGTTAGAAGAAATTTCACATAAAATGTTATTGCATCTTAATCCTGAAACTGCTCATAAAATTGGTAAATGGGCAATGAAAAATGGAGTTTTTGCTCCTGGGCCTTATTTGACTAGTAGAAGTATAACTGAAATTTTTGGGGTTAGATTAGATAATCCTCTTGGATTAGCTGCAGGATTTGATAAAAATGGTGAGTTAGTTGATAGTGTTAGAAATTATGGATTTGGGTTTATTGAGGTTGGTAGTGTTACTTATCATGGAGGTAAAGGAAATAAAAAACCAAGATTATTTAGATTAGATTATGGAAGTTTGCTTAATAGGATGGGCTTAAATGGTGATAGGGCAGAAGTTGTTATTGAAAGATTAAAAAAATCAAAAGCTTCTTTTGGATTAAACATTGCTAAAACACATAATCCTGAGATTATTGGAGACAGAGCTATAGATGATATATTAAGTACATATGGTCTTGTTTTAAGAGATTTATACTTAAATGATAATTTAATGTATACAGTTTTTAATATAAGCTGTCCTAATACAAAAGAAGGTAAAACATTTGAAGATCCTGGAGCATTAGAAGAATTACTTTCTGCTGTAGAATCAAAAGAAAAAATTGGTCCTATTGGTGTAAAATTCTCCCCAAATCTTTCTGAAAGAGAAATTAGGCAACTTGTTGAAATATGTGAAGAGCATAATCTTGATTTTTATGAGGCTGTTAATACTCTTCCTTATACACATTGGAAATATGGAAAAGGTGGGTTAAGTGGAAGAGAAGTAAGAGAAAAAGCAATTGCAACTGTTGAAAGAATTAGAGATATAACTAACAAACCAATAATTGGAGTTGGAGGAATATCAAAAGGAGAGGATATGATTGGTATGAAAATGGCAGGTGCAAATTTATTTTTAGCATATAATGGATTTGTTTACCCTCATAGAAATAATCCTAATGCAGGACCTAAATTTGCGCATGAATTAAATGAATATTTCAATAAGACTGATTTGCTTGATTTTTAGATAAACCAATACTTAAAAAATAAACCTTTTCGCAAAAGGTTTCCAAAATACTTTTAAAAAAGTAACAAAAGGGAAAATAAACCTTTTAACGAAAAGGTTACCAAATAAACCTTTAAGAAAGGTTTCCAAAACGGAATAAATTTTTAAAAAAGTAACAAAACAACCTATTTAGAAAATGTTTCCAAACAAATAATTTAAAAACAAATTATTCTTATCTGGACAATGGATCCATAGCTCAGCCCGGTTAGAGCACTGGCCTTTTAAGCCAGGTGTCGGGGGTTCAAATCCCCCTGGGTCCATTCTATTTTATCAGTTATTTATGTAAAATTACTCACTTTTAAGGAATACTTAGTTTTATTGAAATTCTCTGAAAAAATAGAAAGCTTTAAAAACCAACTTTTGATAATATTTAGTATTAGAAAGTTGTAAATACTCAAGCTCGTCAACTTTTTTACAGTAAATACTTAACAATACCAGCTATAATGCACGCTCTTCAACCAAAACACTTAAAAATTAGCAAAAAAGATGAGGAATCTTTATTAAAAGGACTAAATGTTTCTAAAACACAATTACCAAAAATAAGAAAAGAAGATGCTGCTTTACCAGAAAATTGTGAAACTGGAGATATAATTAAAATAGAGAGGAAAGAAGAAGAAGATTCTTTCATCTACTATAGGGTTGTTATTTAAAATGAGCTTTGGAAAGGGAGTTAAATTAAAATTGAAAGGTGATGAACATCTTATTTTGCAAAAATATTTATCTGAAAATTCTTTAGTTGGATCTAATTTAACTTCATTCAATAATTTTATCGATAGAAGAATGCAAGAAATTGTTGATGAAATATCTGAGCATATAGAAAATGATGATGGTTTGGAAATAAAGCTTGGAAAAATAAGAGTTGGAAAACCAAATGTTATTGAATCAGATGGGTCAACAAGTCTGATTACTCCTGGAGAAGCAAGAATCAGAAATTTAACTTATTCTACACCAGTATTTCTAGAAATTTCTATAAAACAAGAAGGGCAGATTGAAAATCAAGAAGTTGAAATTGGTAGAATACCTATCATGGTTAAGAGCAAGGTTTGTAATTTAAATGGGATGTCAAAAGATGAGCTGGAACTTAATTATATGGATCCTATTGATCCTGGAGGATATTTTATAGTTAATGGAAATGAAAGAATTATGGTTATGTCTGAAGATCTTGCTGCAAATCAGCCATTTATCGAGCCTATTAAAGATAAATTAACACTAAGATTATTTTCAAGCAGAGGAGCTTACAGAATACCTATAACAATAACTGAATCTAGCGAAGGAATAATTGAGGTTAGTTTTTCTAGATTTAAAAATATCCCTGCAGTTATATTAATGAAATCATTAGGAATGATAAAAGAAGCAGACATAGCCAAGCATATTGGTAAAGAAAATGATACTGTTATTGTTAACCTTTATGAATTTGCAAAAGTATCAACAGCTGAAGATGCTATGCTTGAAATAGCTGAGAAAACAAGTGTTCAGGGAACGAAGAAAGAAATTCTTGACAGAATAAAACAAAGATTAGACTCTTATTTTCTTCCACATATTGGTTTGAAAAAAGAAAAAAGAATTGACAAAGCAATAACACTTTGTAAATTAATAAAACAATTTCTAATATTTAAAGAAAATGAAAAATTAAGAGTTGATAAAGATCATTATGCTAATAAAAGAGTTAGATTATCTGGAGATCTGCTTTCTGATTTATTTAGAGTTAATCTTAATATTTTAGTTAGAGATATAAAATACTCTCTTCAAAAGACAATAAAGAGAAAGAAATTCTTTAGTATTAAGACAATTGCTAAATCAACTTTATTTTCTCATAGAATAAAATCTGCCATTGCAACAGGTAGCTGGATTGGTGAAAAGAAAGGAGTTACTCAGAATATGGATAAGACAAATTATATGTCAATTATATCTCAATTACAGAAAGTTTCTAGTTCATTATCTGGAGAACAGACAAATTTCGCAGCAAGAACATTACATCCGACACATTACGGAAGATTCTGTCCTGTTGAAACTCCTGAAGGAACTGAAATAGGATTGAGGAAAAATCTTGCACTTATGTCTAAAATTTCAACTAGACTTGATTTAGATGAAGAACAATTAGTTAAGGAATTGGAAAAACTTGGTATGAAAAAAGAAGGAAATGGTGTAGATGTATTTTTTAATGGAATATATATTGGAGGTGCTGAAAATTATAAAGATTTTACTGAACAGGTTAGAAATAAAAGAAGAGAACTAAAACTTCCTGATGAACTAAGTATAAGATATGATAAGCAAATCAACAGCATACTAATACTTGGAGATATTGGTAGAGTTTTGAGACCTTTAATTATTGTAAAAAATGGTAAACCTTTGCTTGATGATTCACATATAGAATCTTTGAAAAATGGAAGTTTAACTTGGAAAGGTTTGTTAGAACATGGAATAGTTGAATATATCGACGCTTCTGAAGAAGAAAACTGCTTAGTATCAATAACTAAAGATAAACTTACAAATGAAAATACTCATCTTGAAATAGATAAAATTGCTTTCCTTGGACCAATTACATCATTAGTTTCTTTTGGAAATCATGATCAGTCTTCAAGACTTATAAGAGGAAGTAAAACACAAAAGCAGGGACTTGGATTATATGCTGCAAATTATTTATGTAGGGTTGACACAGATGTTTCTATTTTACACTATCCACAACAACCAATTGTTAGAAGTTTTGTTTATGATGCATTAAATGCATATCCTGTTGGAGAAAATATTGTCGTTGCAGTAATGACTTATGATGGTTATAATATGGAAGATGCTTTAGTTATAAACAAAGCAAGTATAGACAGAGGATTTGGAAGAAGTACATACTTTAGACCTTATGTTTCAGTAGAACTTAATTATGCAGGAGGATTAGCTGATGAAATTATTATTCCTGGAAAAGATGTTTCTGGTTATAGGACTGAAGAGTCATATAAGTATTTGGAAGATGATGGAGTTGTTTACCCTGAAGCTAAATTAGAATCTGGAGATGTTGTTATCGGTAAAACTTCTCCTCCTAAATTCCTTTCAGAAGCTAAAGATATTAGTATAAAAGCAAAAAAAGAAGCAAGTTCAGTTATAAGACAGGAAGAAAGTGGAGTAATTGACGGCGTATTCATAACACTAGATGAAGATGGGAATAAAATTGTCCAAGTTAGAACAAGAGATCCTAGAATACCTGAATTAGGAGATAAATTTTCAACAGCTCACGGACAGAAAGGAGTTATAGGTGCTATTGTTCCTGAAGATGATATTCCTTTTACATCAAGAGGGATGAGACCTGATTTGATATTTAATCCTCATGGTATACCATCAAGAATGACTGTAGGATATTTATTAGAGTTACTTACTGGAAAAATTGGTTGCTTAAAAGGAGAAATTATGGATGGGACATCATTTGGAACAAGAGATATTGATAATCTTGAAGATCAGCTAAGAGGTTTAGGATTTAGATATGATGGTAAAGAAACAATGTATCATGGAGTTACTGGAAAAAGAATGACTGCTAAAATTTATATTGGTAATATGTATTATTTGAAATTAAAATATATGGTAAGTAATAAAATGCATGCACGTGCATCTGGAAAAGTTGCTTTACTTACTAGACAGCCAATTGAAGGAAGGGCAAGGGGGGGAGCATTAAGACTTGGAGAAATGGAGCAGCAAGCATTAGTTGCACATGGAGCTTCTTTATTATTAAAAGAAAGATATGATTCTGATAAAGTAATAATTCACATTTGTGAAAACTGTGGAGCTTTAGGAATTAAAGATACGTTAAGAAATAAAACATATTGTCCATCTTGTGGAAGTAATGAAATAGAAGAAGTAGAAGTGTCTTATGCATTCAAATTACTTGCAGAAGAATTATTAGGATTACATATAAATACTGAGTTCGAACTAAAGAACAAATATGAAGAATAAACCTTTAGAAGGGTTCCGAAAAAGAACCGAGCCTAATGGCTCAAAGGTTTCCAAAAATAAACAAAAAACGGAAGAAAAAATAAAATGCATGCAGTAAAAAAACAAGTTAGAGCATTAAGATTCAAATTACTTAGTCCTGACCAGATTAAAAAAATTTCATGCGCTAAGATAATTACTCCTGAACTTTATGATATGGATGGTTATCCTGTAGATGGAGGATTAATGGATTTAAGATTAGGAGCTATTGATCCTGGAGTAAGATGTAGAACTTGTGGAGGTCGTTTGAAAGAGTGTTTAGGACATCCTGGAAGTATTGAACTTGCACGTCCTGTTGTTCATGTAAAATATATTCCAATTGTTTATACATTTTTAAGAAGTTTCTGCCAACATTGTGGAAAAATACTTATTGATGAAAAAAATATTGAAAAACTTGGACCAGCTGCAAGATTAAAAAAAGCAAAAGATGGAAAAAAATGTCCTCATTGTCAGTCTCCTCAAGAAAAAATAAAACTTGAAAAGCCAACAAATTTCATAATAGGTAAAAAAAGATTATTTCCTCCAGAAGTAAGAGAGCTTCTTGAAAGAATACCTGATGAAGATCTTAGATTGGTTGGTGTTAATCCTAAAGAATTCCGTCCTGAATGGGGAGTATTAACTGTACTATTAGTTCCTTCAGTTACTGTAAGACCAAGTATTACTCTTGATAGTGGTGAGAGAAGTGAAGATGATTTAACTCACAAATTAGGAGATATTATAAGAGCTAATCAAAGACTTTGGGAAAACCTTAATGCAGGAGCTCCAGAAGTTATTATTGATGATTTATGGGATTTATTACAATATCATGTTACAACATTTTTTGATAATACAATATCAAGAATACCTCCAGCAAGACATAGATCTGGACAGCCACTAAAGACTATTACTGAAAGAATAAAAGGAAAAGAAGGAAGAATAAGAAATAATCTTGCAGGTAAGAGAGTTAATTTTTCATCTAGAACAGTAATTTCCCCAGATCCTTCATTAAGAATAAATGAAGTAGGAATACCTTTTGAAATTGCTAAAGTTCTTACAGTTAATGAAGAAGTTACATCATTAAATATTGAAAAGTTAAGAAAATTAATCTCTAGTGAAGGTTATCCCGGAGCTAACTATATAATAAGACCTGATGGAAGAAGAAAAAAAATTAGTTTAGAATTAAAACAGGAAATAATAGAAGAAATTAAACCAGGATATTTTGTTGAAAGACATTTACAAGATGGAGATGTTGTTTTATTTAACAGACACCCAAGTCTTCATAGAGGAAGTTTAATGGCGCACTATGCCAGAATACTACCTTATAGAACATTTAGACTGCATCCTGCAGTAGTATTTCCATATAACGCAGACTTTGATGGAGATGAAATGAATGTTCATGTTCCGCAAACTGAAGAAGCAAGAGCAGAAGCAAGAATTTTACTTGATGTAAACAATAATTTAATGAGTCCAAAAAATAATACAAACTTAATTGGAACTATTTCAGATGCTATTACAGGAAATTATTTACTTGGAACAACTGAAATTTCTAAAGGAGATGCCCATCAGCTTCTTTTCACTTCAGGAGTATTAGCTCAATTCAGTAAGGATAAAATAAATGGAAAAGAAGTTTTCACAAGTATATTCCCCCCTATAAATAAAGCTATAATAAATGAAGTAACAAAAAGTGATTTAACTGATGAATATACTTTTGGAGTTGAAAATGATAAAACAACTAAGATAATTGATAGGGAATTAGGAAGAGAAAAAGCTATGGAAACAATTGGTAAAGCTTTTACTCTTGGAACTAAATATCTTTCAAAAGTTGGTTATACAATTTCATTAAATGACTTAAATGTTATAAGTAGTGTTAAAAAAACAACTGATGAAGTTATCAAAGAGGGAGAAGATAAAACAAATAAAATAATTGAAGATTATAATGGCGGCACAATGGAAGTTATCCCAGGAAAAACGCCTGAAGAAACAAGAGAAATTAAAATACTTCAGTCTTTAAATGAAGTAAGAACAAAAATAGGTAAAATTGTAAAAAATGAATTCCCTAAGGACAATCCTGTTAATAGTATGATAATTTCTGGGGCAGGAGGTAATATACTTAATATTACACAGATAGCTTGTTCAGTTGGACAGCAGTCTTTATGGAGTGAAAGAATTAAGTTTGGTTATACTAACAGAACATTATCTTCATTTAAGGAAAATGACTTATCTCCAAGAGCAAGAGGATTTATTTACAGCTCATATATGAAAGGTCTTGATCCAGATGAATTTTTCTTTAATGCTATAACTGGAAGAGATGGTCTAATGGATACTGCACTTAGAACACCTAAGTCAGGGTATTTATATAGAAGATTAGCTAATGCACTTCAAGATTTAAGAGTTGAGTATGATGGAACTGTAAGAGATGCAATTGGACAGATAATACAATTCAAATATGGAGATGATGGTATTGCAGTTCAGGGAGCACACCTTAAACAACAAATATCTCCTGGAGAAGCTATAGGAATAATCACTGCTCAAAGCTTTGGAGAACCTTCTACACAGATGGCTCTTAATGTATTCCACTTTGCAGGAGTTCAGGAAATGCAGATTACACTTGGACTTCCTAGATTAATAGAAATATTTGATGCAAGGAAAACACCTTCTACTCCTGCTATGGAGATTTATCTTGATAAGGACTTCAATGATGAGAAAAATGCTAAGTTGACTGCTGAAAAAATAAAAGAAGTTAAACTTAAAGAAATACTTACAGAAGCAAATATTAATTTCTCTGATAAAAAAATAGAATTAGTAATAAATAATAAAGCACTAAAAACAACACATATGTCTTTAGAAACAATTGCAAACAAGTTAAAGACAAAAACTCTTAAAATAAATGTAAAAAGTGATTCTATGTCAATAAATGCTGGAGATTTAGATTTCAAAGAGATGTATAAACTGAAAGAAAGGATGAAAGAAACAATAATCTCTGGAGTGAAGGGGATACAACAAGTACTTATTGTAAAGAGAGGAACTAACTTTATTATATTAACTGCAGGATCTAACCTTAAAGAAATAATGGAATTAAAGGGAATTAATAGAGATAAAACAACTACAAATGATTTATATGAAGTTCAGGATGTTTTAGGTATAGAAGCAGCAAGACAGGCAATTATAAACGAAATTGATAGAGTTCTAAACTCTCAGGGATTAGATATTAATAAAAGACATCTTAAATTAGTTGCAGATGCTATGTCTGTTGATGGAGAGATAAGAGGAATGACAAGAATGGGTATAATTTCTAAGAAATCAAGTATTTTAGCAAGAGCAAGTTTTGAAACTCCTATAAAACATTTTGTAGATGCAACAATAAAAGGTAGAAGAGATGAATTACTTTCTGTTATTGAAAATATAATCTTAAATCAACCTGTTCCAGTTGGTACTGGTCTTCCTGGATTAATGGTTAAAATTACAGGACCACTAGTGCAAGAGAAAGATATGAAAAAAGAAAAGAAAGAATCTAAAAATAAATCTAAGTAAGTGCGATATGTTTATAAACACATTCTATATTTATGATTTATACCTATTTATAAGATGATAAGAACAATTGATATGCAACATATGAGATATTTAAACCTCTTTTCTAGAATAACTAAGATAAGTACTCAACATTGTTTTATTTACAATGGTCAGCTTATTTTTGTTGTCCCTGAGCCACTTGTTTCAAGGGCAATTGGGGATAATGGTAGAAATATCAGGAAAATATCTGAGGTAATAAATAAAAAAGTTAAAGTGGTAATGATTCCTAATGGAATAAAAGATGCGGAAAAGTTTATTTCAACAATAATTTATCCTGCTCAGCTAAAAAGTGTTGAAGTTAAGGATAATGTTTTAATTATAAATGCTGGTCAGCAAAATAAAGCTATGTTAATAGGTAGAAACAAAGCAAGATTAGAAGAAATGAAGGAAATTGTTAAGAGTTACTTTGGAAAAGAGGTAAAAGTTGTTTGATTATAAATTAGCTATTTTTAGAAAAGTATAAATATAAGTTATGTTTTATAACTATGAAGTTAAGATAAACCTTTAAATAATTATTATTTTATTTAAACTAACTGGAGCATAAAATGAAAAGTTCAAGAGATACAGGTGATAAAAAGTATGAAGGAATAGAAAGAAGAGATTTTCTTAGGTATATTGGTAGAGGCTTTGCAGCAGGATTAGCAATAGCTTCTAGTGTTGGATTAGGATATGCTCCTCCAGCTTATGCAGATACTATTTATTATGGAAAAGTAAAAGATGCTAAAACTTCTGCTTATGTGATATATAGTGATATTTCTGGAAAAAGCAAATATCAACCAGGCAAGGATGATTCAGATCGTGCTAAAAAAATTGCAACAAGAGATACTAATATTAGAACCTCAATTACTGCTGTTGCAGTAGCAGGAAGTTATGATGTTATTGTAGAAAAAGGTGACCCTGTAATAAGTGGTTATAAAGATGTAAATAAAGAGGTTATTGAAACTCTTAAAGCAATTGAGAAAGGTCAATAATTAATTTTTTTAATTTAATTCCTTTGAATACCTAAATCACTATCTCTTTCAGGAGTATATACTGTTACAAAATATAATAGCTGTCTTTGGTATCTTCCATCTTGTTTTGAAGTTGTTACATGTTTTAAGAGAGGCAATTTATTAAACCAAGGTAGTCCTCTATTTACTGTCTGATCATTCTTTGTTAATGCTGATGAAATTAAGTAAGTCATCCCACTTCTTAAAGTTACAGTTGTACTTACATCAGCTACTCTAAATATTGGTTGCTGTTCAACATTAACAAATCCTGATTGTTCTCCAAATGTTGCTTTATCAATTTTAAGAGTAGCAAATCCTTCTTCAGTTGCATAAGGAGTTACTAATATATCTGTTCCAATTGTTTCATATGTAATTCCGGCTATTGGTGGATTTGTAAGTGCAGTTGAAGCATATGGAACTTTTCGTTGATTTTGGAATTTTGCAGGACTACCATTATTAACTGTCATGTCAACTCTATCAACTATACTTGTATGCCCAGTACTTTCTAAAAATTTAATTGCACCTTCGAAAGTATATTCTTTAGGACTTTCTGTAGTATGTGTTGCTATGTCTCCAACTTCTCCTTCAGCACCTGGAACATATTCATAAGTGGTTACTCTTCTTGGGTCATTTGCTTTGAAAAATGGATTTATACTCATTCCTGTTGTTAAGACTTGTGCAGGATTTGATCCACTTGGTAAATTCATATTAAAAATAGCTAGCTTATTTCTAAGTATATTTACTGCATCTATCTCTTTGTTCTGTGTTTTATCATAAACATATTCAGCAACTCTAAACTCAAGCCTTACAGGCATTAGTGGAATATCAAACTGATTTAATAATCCACATAAATCAGAGAAATCTCCAAATGTTTCTTTTTTACCAGAGAAGATTATTTTATTTTGATTAGCAAAATTAGTCATTTTAATATCTGCTGAAACAAATCCACCTAATGTTTTAATTAAATCTGGTGCAGGAAGCCTTGCATCATATGTTATTCTATATGACCCACCTGTTGGATCTTCTACACATGTTGCATTAATTAAAGGAATATCATATCGTGTTAAAGAATTAACAACTTTTGGTCCGCCGTCTATGAATGGTTTTTGTATTGGCTTTTCAGATTCTGGTCCTTCAATAGGTGGTTTAGGATATGCCCTATCACCAACAATTACTGTTTGATTAGCATCTTTATACTGAGTGTAATCAATTTCATTTACAGGTTCTGGAAGTGGATTTTTTTTCTGTGATCTTTCAGTCATTAACATCTGACTTACTGGATTATATTTTTCTGTTTTGTCTCTAATATCACTAAGAGTTGAACATCCAGAACCAGTTGTGCTAAGAATTCCTATAAGACCTGCTGTAAATGCTTGTGTGGCTGTTTTTCTTGCGTTCATTCATAACCTCGCCACCTCTATAGTATTACTCAATAGTTATGATATTTAAACATATACCAAAATGGATATATATTTTATAATATATATTATAATAATTCGATCTACAAAGTATCATACTCTTTGTGATTCTTTATCCATTCAGAAACTTTTTCATTGTCTGATGTGAAAGTTGTTTTATCCCAATACTCTCCGAATTTTTTGTTTATATGATATGCTGCTTCTCTGCATAAAATAAAATAGCTTTTACTTGGTAGTTTATTTTTTTTGTCAATTTTAATTGAATAGTCTACAACTATAAAACAATCACCTATTATTTTTTTATTTCTGAAATCATATGCTTTTGTTGTTTCAAATTTGTACAAATTTTCTCTTTTTTTGATTTCTTTTAATTCTAATTCATTAACTTTAAACATTACTCCATTTAGCTCTGAATTTTTTGATTTCTCAAGATTTAATATGTCATAATTTTCATTTTTCTTTACATAAATATCAAAAATTCTTTTATAACCTTTTATTATTACTGGCTTAAAGTGTTTATTGTTTATTGTTTCCTTCAGGGAGTTATGGCTAATAAGACTGCCATAACCTATCATATTATACTCCATTTTCTCTTTTTATGCTATAAATATATCTAATATATTATATTTAAACTTTAAGTTTTAATTAATAAAAATATGTTTTTTCTTGTAATAAAGTTTCCAAGATCTAACAGGAAACTTTAAAAACCAATTTTACTCTTGGATAACTATGGGATTGATGAATGCTAAAAAGCTTATAAAGAATAGAAAAAAGTTTAGATGGAGCGATCATAAATATAACGCTAGAACTTTAGATCTTTATGCAAAGGCAGATCCATTAGAAGGTGATAGCCAAGCAAAAGGACTTGTAGTTGAAAAAATTCAAAAAGAAGCTAAGCAGCCAAATTCAGCTATGAGAAAATGTTGCAAAGTTCAGTTGAAAAAAAATGGTAAAATGGTTATTGCGTTTATTCCAGGCAATTTAGCACAAAAATTTATTGATGAACATGATGAAGTATTAATAGAAAGAATTGGTGGAAAACAAGGAAGAACTAAAGGAGATATTCCTGGAGTTAGATTTCAAGTTATAAAAGTAAATGATCAGCCACTTTCAATGTTAGTTAGAGGAAAGATGGAGAAGGGTAGAAGATAAAATGGAAGCTGAATTAGAAAATAAACCTTTAGAAGGGTTCCGAAAAAGAACCGAGCCTAATGGCTCAAAGGTTTCCAAAACAGAAGAAAAAATAGTCTTGAAAGATAAAGCGAGTGAAAAAAAAGAAGCTATGTTAATTTTTGATTTGTATGATATTGCTGAAGTAAGTGTAAAAGATCCTGGATTACAGGGAGTTATTAGTCTTAATTATAGTTTAGTTATAAAATCACATGGTAGAAGAAGAGAAAAATTTGGTAAAGCTCATGTAAACATTGTAGAAAGACTTGTAAATAGTGTTTGTGTTCCTGGACATAGAGGAAAAAAACATAAAATAATAACAGGGTGGGCAACTGGAAAATATAATAAGAATTTAGCTCAGGTCTTGGAAGCTTTCAAAATAATAAAAGAAAAAACTGGTAAAAATCCTATTCAGATTTTAGTAAATGCTATTGAAAATGGAGCTCCTATGGATGAAGTTACAATGATTCAGTATGGTGGAGCAAGATATCCTCAAGCAGTTGATACTGCTCCTTTAAGAAGAATAAGTCTTGCATTAAGAAATATAAGTCATGGAGCTTATGATAAATCATTTAATAAGAAAAAAACATATCCTCAAGCTCTTGCTGAAGAATTAATTGGAACTGCAAATAATGAATCAACAAGTATTGCTGTTTCAAAAAAGAATGAGTTAGAAAAGCAAGCTGATTCTGCTAGATAATTCTATTTGTAAAATTAAATATAAATATTAATCATAGACATATTATTTAATAATATGGGAAGTGTAAGTAAATATAATTTATCTTCTTAAGTCGTGAGCAAAAGAAAAAACTTCATTACCTTGTTTACTAGGATTTTGTTTAACTAAATGATATATAACAATTTCTCCGGGAGACATATCTACTTTTAGTCTTTTTGATTTTATTTCATGACCTTCAGTTAATTTAGATACTTCTTCATCACTAAGCATATCTTTATTTTCTTTTTGAGCATTTGTAATATCTTGTGCAGTACTCCATAAATCATAACAGTTTGTTGGAACACTTGCATTATATTCTCCTTGGTCAATAAATGCTCTATTTGTAGAAGATTTTTTATCTGTGTGTAATTCAGCAGGTAAACTAACACTAATTTTAGCACCTTTCTGACTTAAAGAAGAATTTGCTTCAAATTTCCCAGTGTCAAATTGAACTTTAAAACCATCTATATCTACTCCACTTTCAATTTCTTCTTCACTCATCATACATCCATCTAATCCGGGAATATTGTTCATTACTTGGTAACTCATAGCAGTGTCTATTGACTTTTCTAAATCTCTAGTGCTAGGAACATGCACTCCTTTGCTATCTAAATAAATTGGGATATATCTTTCATCATTTGGAACATCAGCAAAAAAGTTTTCTTTTGGAGTGTAAAAGAAATTAGGCTGAGGAACAAAATAATAACCTCCACTTAGTTCAATATCTCTAACAGAACCTTCTAAAGATAATTCAAGTGCTTTATTCATATCTCTTTTAAAATTATTACATTGATAAGATGTTTCTGTAGCGCTATCTCTTGCTCTTTGTACTCCAGGCATGTTGTTTATTGCACATTTTTCTAAACAAAATAAAGATGCAATTCCAATAGCTGGTACAGCTAAAGCCATAAGAAATCCCCTTCTGCCTAAACCAATAACCTGAGATTTGTTTACCATTTTATTACTATTAATAAGTTACAACAAGCTTATAAATCTTGCTGTTTGTTATGAAAAGCAAGCTAATTCTGCACGTTAATTTTGTAACTCTTATAAAATAACAACAAATAACAAGATTTATATATATCTTATTCTTTATTAAAATGAATTAAAATGATGTCAAAAATAATGAGAAATTTGGCTATTATTGTATTATCGGGAGCAAGTACTTTAGGTAGCGGATGTGCTACAACTAATACGGATGATATTAAATCTAATGAGATTAATTTGAGAGATTCACAAGTTAATTCTCATCTAAGAGAAGTTGCTTATACTCATGACCCAAAGTATTATGAATACTTTAAATCAAGTTCTGATCCAAAACCAAATGGTATGGATGGTGGAGATAATTGCTTAAAGGAACCAGCTTATGTAAAAACACATTTTTGGACAGTACCATCACCACATAAAGATGAAGAGGGTTTAACTCCTTGGACAGTACACATTGAGCGAGACATTTTTGATAAAAAATATGGTGGAAAAAATAATTCGAATGTTTATGGTATTGAAAATGGAATTGTTAAGAGAAGAGTTGAATTTGATAATCAAAATACTACCTTTGATCCACGTGAATCACAAATAGGGTTAGAAGAATATATTAGAATAGATAATAATCCTGTTAGAATAGATAATGGAAATTCATTAGGAGTTTTAGTTTTAGATGAAAGTGTTTTTTATAGATTTTATGATAAAGAAGGGTTTACTACTTATGAAAAATCAGGACTTGATTCTGATCCAAAAGTTCTTAATGATGAACAAAAAAAGTTGTATGATTTAGTAGTTTTAAATGATAGAGATTTAAATTGGATAGTAAGTTTAAGAAAATCTAAAGGGAAATTAAATAATTAAACAAATCTCCATTTTACTTTACCATTACCAGGTATTCCTAATCTAACTGCAAGATCACGGGTAAGGTCAATTCCTGCTCCGTTACTTTTTGATGTAGCTGGACAAGATGGATTACCAGCAATATTTGAAAGTACCTGTCCTTTGTGAATCTCAGCAAATGGTCTTGAATCTCCATTAACATATACATTGTCCTTTTCGCACCATGGTCCTACATCTCCTACTTTAGTTGTTAAACAATTTGAATTTACACATATTTCTATTCTTTTTCCTAATGAATAGCGAGTTGGTAATGAAGCGCATGAACCACCACCACAATCTCCTGCTGTACCACTGCTCCCATCAAAAATAGTTGCATATATATTTTCATGCCATTTATTTCCTCCTCCACTACCTTTACAATCATTAGGACAATTATTTTGAGTCTCTCCAGAATCACAAACATTATTATTATTACAGCTTGCACCTGATGAAAATGTACAACATTGAATATTTGTTCCTCCAGGACATAATCCAGCTTGTGTTTGTCCACCTAAATTATTACAAGTACTAATATCTATACATTTCCCATTTATATCATCACATGAAGAACTTCCTCCTTGATATTCTCTTTCCCTACAACAAACTTTAGTTCCAGAACATTGATATGATGGTTGAGATGTTTGTCCTTGTTTACAAGATGACTGACAAGAGTAAACAAAATCATCTCCTTGAACAGGACCTTCTGGACATGGTGGTTTTGTACTAGTAGGAGGTTGTGTTGAATTACTTGGAGGATTAGATCCATCTGTGCAAGTTCCACCAACAATGTGGCATGCAAATTCATTTCCGTTGCATTTACCAATTCTACATACACTTTCTCCATTAGAATTTGAACATGATTGTCCGCACTCTCCAGATTTTTCACACTGATCACAAGGTAATTTTTGATCTGTTGGAAGATTATTACATGAAGGACAAGGGCCTCCACAATCTATTCCTGTTTCACCTTGATTTTGGATATTATCTGTACAACTTGGACCAGCATTTCCATATTCACATTGTTTTTTTGAGTTACATGTTCCACCTGATCCGCAATTCTGATCTACAATACATTCAACACATAAATTAAGTGTATCATTTATTTTATAACAATAATCTCTGCTAGGTTCGTAATCAGATCCTGCTCCTATTCTACATTCTCTATTAGAATTAAAGAAAGATCTTTTACACTTAACACTACAAAAACCTTTTGCGCTTATTTCATTACTTATTGCATTATTTGGGTTACAATCCTGACCTGAGACAGCATAACCTGTAATATCTGACTTAAAAAAATAAAAAAATAAAAATGCTAAAACTACAAGTATTATTATTCCTATTGTGATTAATATTTTTTTATTTTTTTCCATTTTATTTCATAATACATTCTCCATATATGCAGGTATATGAAGGGCATGGAGCCCTAACACACTGAATTTGAGGACAAGGTTTAGTCAATGAGCAATATATGCCTGTTTGAGTAGTGTTTGTTGCTGGTTCAACAATTTTGTTAATACATAATCCATTATCACATGTTTTATCTGTACCACAATTTAAGTCAATTGAACAAACATTTTGTGTACATCTTCTTTCATTACAAGAAAATTCAGTTGGGCATTCTGAATTATTAGTACATAATTTAGTCTGACAAATATTATTCAAACAAATTCTTGCAGGACTACCAGGACAGTCTGTATTTGAATTACATAGTTTAACTGTACATTTACCTCCAGAACAGATTTGCCCAGGGCATGAGTTATCATTAAAACATCCTATGTTCTTACATAATCCATTATCACATAACTGACCTTCAGCGCATCCTTCAGTAAAAGGAGGAGTACATTGTCTTGGAACACACAAACTTTGAGAAACATCACAAACTTTTCCTGATGCGCAGTCATCATTCTTAGTACAAATTGTTGGTTCAACATATTGACAAGCCCCATCAATACACTGCCTATTTCCTCCAGGACATTGAGAGTCCTTAGAACATAATTTTACAGTACATTGTCCTTGGTCACATGTCATTCCTCTAGATGAACAATCAGTATCGCTGAAACAATTAATTTTTTCACATATTCCATTTATACAAGTGTTTCCATTACCACAATTTGAAGATGATAAACATTGTTTAACCAAACAAATTCCAGAATAACAAACATTACCTATTCCACATTGTGTATTTGAGCCACACTGTTTTGGAAAGCATAAATTTAATGAACATGTTACCTGGTTAGATAAACCACAAAAGCCATAAATGTTTGAAGCAGATGTTGAAAAATCATTTCCACATTGAGGTTTTATACAAATTCCCTGATTACAAATACTTCCTTTCAAACAATCTATCTCAGAATCACACAATTTAATCCCACATTGATTTGTACTTCTACATAAATCAAAAGGAGAATTATCACAATTATCTAAACAATAAGCTTGAGGTTTTTTATCGACACACTTTCCATTGTCACAAGCATATAAGGATCTTTGTCCACAGTCTGTATCAAATTTGCATGAAGGTGCAACTGTACATACATCTCCAATACAAGTTAAATTATAAGGGCAAGGTTGCAACTCCCCATTAATATAACTGCATTTTTGTGGAGGACTTGATCTACAATAACCATTAATGCACATTTTACCATTTGAACAAGTTCCAGAAGGACAAGTTAATAATGAACTAGTACTGGTGCATTTATCATTTTCACAAATATAGTTAGATGCAAAATGGCTTTTACAGTAATTATCTCCTCCTTGGGAAATAGAACAATCATAATTCTGATTTTGTGGAGGAGGAAAAATTATATTTCTTAAAGAAAATGCGCTAACTAATGATAATAATAGAATAAATAAAATTCCAAAATAAACTAATCTTTTGCTCACCATCTTTTTAGTGTAAATTAATTACAATTAATAAGTACTAAATATGATATATAAATATTGCTGTTATATTCATTAATTTAACTGTTTCATTAAAGCCAAATGATTTAAATCTGCTGCATCTTCTACTATTTTAACAATATGTCTTACAAATCTTTGAGTATCTGGATCTGAAACTTTTATTTTCATTGAATTTTCTCTTACTCTGTCTCTTAAGGTATATAACTCTTCTATTTTTCTGTTGCCAATTGAAAAATACAAATCAAAAGCCATCTCAAGGCCTTCTTTAGACGATAAAGCTAACTTTTTTATTTCAGAATTTTTCTTTACTTTATACTTAATATTATTTCTCCATAATCTTTCTATTTCATCACTTATTTTTTCTAAATTAAAAGAATAAGTAAAAATTGTTCTGCCTAAAACATCATTTTCATAAGAACTTTTGTTAATTGCTCTTTGTAAATACAAACAAAATTTATTCACTTCTCTATCTCTAGATGATAGATTATCAAGGGTTTCTTCTTCATCTCCAAAAATGTCTTTTATAGCAGACTCATAAAAAAGAATTATCATTTGAAAAACACGTTTAAATATTTCATCCAGATCAGAGTAATTACTTGGAGAAATATCTTTTATTATGTATTTATTATCTTTTTGTGAAATTAGGGCATACCCTATAAGAAAATTAAGGGCTTTAGTTAATTGATTTGAAATATCTTCTTTAGAATTTATTTCTATTGTGTCTATTCCTTTTGCATAAATGGCATTAATATGAACATGTATAGATCTTGATGATTTATCACTTAAATCTATTTTTACAGAACCTCCATCTTGAGGATTACCAGAGTTGATGACAAGGCTTTTTGAAGAAACCTCAATATCTACTTCTGAATTTTTATCTATTTTATTTCTTCTAACCCAATCTATAGGAAGAGTAATTGTATATGCCTGTGATGCTTGCTGGATTACTTTACGCTTCATTGCTTAAGACACCAAGGTTTCTTAAAGCATTAACTTCCTTAAGATCCTTAATTTATATTATTTATATAAATGATATAAGAAATATATAAATGTTTCTATAAGCTAATTATATTATGGAAGTAGAAAATAAAGAAGGCAAAAGAAAAGGGCAATATGTAGACTTGCATATGCATACTTTTTATTCAGATGGAACTGATGATCCTACAAGTTTAGTAAGAGCAAGTAAAATGAAAGGGATAGATGTAATGGCAATTACTGATCATGATATTTTGTTGTGCACTGCTTATGATGATGCTAAAAGAGAGGCTGATAAATGGAATATTAAAATAATTCCAGGAGTTGAAGTAAGTACTGAAAGATATCATATATTAGGATTAAATGTAGATCCATTTAAGTTAGAATTTCAAAGATTGTTATGGGACATAAGAACTAATCAGAGAGAACTTTGTCATCAGAGAATTGAAGTTCTAAAAAAACATGGAGTTCCAATTAGCTATGAAAAACTTGAAAGAAATTTTCCTGAATCTAGACTTGGCAAATGGAATATTTTCATGACAATGGTTAGAGATGAAGAGTGTAGTGAATACTTAGCAAGAAATCATAAAAATTTAGATCATGAAACACTATTTAGACACTATATAGTAAATATTGCAAAGAAATTGCCAGGTGTTCCTGAAGTAACTTCAAGAGATGCTATCGAAGCTATCCATAATGCTGGTGGAATTGCTGTAATAGCTCATCCGTTTAAAGAAGTGGAGAATATAGAAGAAGAACTTGGCAAACTAAGGGGAGAAGGAATTGATGGGCTAGAAATTCAGCCAAATTATGGAGATAAAAATATTCCATTTAGAGAGTATGCTGAACAAAATGGAATGATTATGACTTATGGATCTGATTGGCATGGTCCTGCTTTTCCAAGACCTTTACTTGGAAGAGGAGAAAATTATGTTGAAAACCTAGATGAAATCCTGAGAAAACATCAAATAAGAGACATAATGGAGGTTATAAGAGATTGGGGAAAAGTTCCATTAAGTGAAGCTGAAAAATCAATCATGTAAGAATTAAAATGAATGAGGGTATAAAGAAATGAACACATATGTAAGATCTAAAGTTGAAGAAATAGAAAAAGGAAACTTTGTTGTAATGGGATATGATACATTTTCTAATGAATGGTATTATGTCTCATCTCCAAAAACAGGAGAAGAAGCTGACAGAACTGCAGAAAATAAAAGAAAAGAAGCTTTGAAATTAGCAAGTAATTCATCAATAGCTGATAAATATCACATATTTGAAAAAGAAGATTTTTTAAGGAATCATCTTCATCTGCTTGAAGATTAAAATGAATTGCATAGATGTGTACTTAATAAGACATCCTGAGTGTAAAGTTAATCAAACTCCAGGTTTTATAAATGGTAGGTCAAATCATTCTCCTGTTACAGATCTTGGTAAAAAACAGACGCTAGCCTTACTAAATAGACTAAAAAAAGAAGATATTTTCTTTGATGAAATTCATTCATCTCCTGCAGAAAGAACAATGCATATAGCTAAGTTATTTGTTGATAAATTTGAAAATATAATTATTGATGAAAATTTACAAGAGCTTGATCAAGGAGAATGGACTGGTAAAGAAAGAATTAAAATGTATACTCCTGAAATAGTTGAAGATATGAATAAAGATCATTGGAATTTTAAAGCACCTGGAGGAGAATCACAAAATGAAGTTAGTCAGAGAGGAATGAAATGGGCTAAAAAGTATGTTGTTGACAGATTACCCAAATTAGATAAAGATATACGCATCGCTGTTTTTACCCATGGAGTATTCACAAAATGTTTTTTGGCGAATACAATTGGGTTAGACAAACAAATAGCTTGGAAAACTCAAATAGATAATACATCTATAACTCATTTAAAATATGACGGAAGCTGGTCTTTAGTAAAAGTAAATGACTCTTCTCATATTAATGAATTAAAGGTTTGATATTTAAAATTAATGTAGGAAAAACACAACGCAAACTTTAAAAACTATTTTTATCAATCAGATATAATTCTTATGAGTAGTTTTCAAAGGAAGGTTATTAAATAAGATTTTAATGTAAAAAATGGCACAGGAAGAAAAAAGTATACACAAAATTCAAAGGCTTATTGATAATAGAGATAATGTCAGAAACATAGCTACAAGTGCACATATTCACCATGGTAAAACTGCACTTACTGACAATCTTTTAGCTGCTGCAGGAATGATGGCTTCAAAAGCTGCAGGTAATTTAGATGAGGGAATGGCAACATGGCAACATGCTGATGAACAAGAAAGACTAATGACAGTTGATGCAGCTAATGTATCTATGGGCCATAGTTTTCATGGAGAAGAATTTCTTATTAATTTAATTGATACTCCTGGACATGTTGATTTTTCAGGAAATGTAACAAGAGCAATGAGAGCTATTGATGGAACTATTGTATTAGTATGCGCATCAGAGGGAATAATGCCTCAGACAGAAACTGTTTTGAAACAAGCATTAAAAGAAAGGGTAAAACCTGTTTTATTCATAAATAAAGTTGACAGATTAATTAAAGAGTTAAAAATGACTCCTGAACAAATGCAGGAAAGATTTCTTAAAATTTTCAAACATTTCAATGAATTAATTGAAAAAATTGCAGAACCTGAGTATAAACAAAAATGGAAAGTTGATATTAATGATGGAAGTGTTGCATTTGGAAGCGCAAGAGAAAACTGGGCACTTTCATTACCTTTTATGAAAAAGAAGGGAGTTTCATTCAAAGATATTTTTACTCTTTATGAAATGAGTGAAGAAGATAAAAAAGAATGGACATGGAAAAATGCTCCTCTTTATGAAGTCTTACTTGATATGGTAGTAAAACATTTACCTTCACCTATAGAAGCTCAAAAATATAGAATCCCAAAAATATGGAAAGGTGATCCAGAAAGTGAATTTGGTAAAAATCTTGTTAATTGTAATCCTAATGGAGATCCTGCTTTTGTAATTACAAGAATTGTTATAGATCCAAGAAGTGGAAAAGAAATTTCTGCTGGAAGATTATTTTCTGGAAAGTTAGAACCTGGAATGGAAGTCTATTTAAATAATGAGAAGAAAAAGCAGAGAATACAACAGGTTTTAGTTTATAATGGAATAAAACCAGAACAGGTTGAAAGAGTTAGTGCTGGAAATGTTCTAGCTATTGCTGGAATTGTTGCAGATGTTGGAGAAACAATTACACTAAAACCAGAAACTCCATTTGAAGAAATAAAACATATATTTGAACCAGTTATTACAAAAGCAATTGAACCAAAGAGAATGATTGATCTGCCAAAACTTGTAGAAGTTTTAAGAAAAGTAAAAAAAGAAGACCCAAGTTTAAAAATTGAAATTAATGAAGAAACTGGAGAAAATTTAATTTCAGGTATGGGAGAGTTACATTTAGAAATTGTTGAAAATAGAATAGTGACTGAAAAAGGTCTTGAAATTAAAACATCTTCACCAATTGTTGTTTATAGAGAAACAGCTATGAAAGAATCCAAGGCAATGGAAGGACGTTCACCAAATAAACACAATTCATTTTTCATGAGAGTAGAACCATTAGAAGATTCTGTTTATCAGGCATTTCAAAGAGGAGATTTACCAGGAGGAAGAATAAAAAAGAAAAATGAAGAAATAACTAAAGTCCTCCTTGAATGTGGAATTAGTAATGATGAAATAAGAAGTTATAGAGGTATTTACAAAGGTAATGTTATAACTGATGAAACTCGAGGAGAGGTTCATATGATAGAAGTAATTGAATTAATATTAGATGCATTTGAGCAAGTTATGGATGCTGGACCTTTGGCAAGAGAACCTTGTACAAAAATGAAAATATCAATAGCTGATATAAAACTTCATGAAGATGCAATTCATAGAGGACCTGCACAGGTTTATCCTGCTATAAGAGATGCAATAAGCGAGGCAATGAAAAGTGTTGGAATTACTTTACTTGAACCATTACAAACTCATGAAATAGAAGCTCCAAATGATTTTATGGGAGCTGTTACAAAATTAGTTTCTCAGAAAAGAGGGCAATTAATAGATGTTGAACAAGATGAATTTGGAGTTAAAGTAAAGGCAAAAATACCTGTTGCAGAAATGCTTGGATGGTCAAGTGATTTAAGATCAGCAACTGAAGGTAGAGGAATATCGAATTTAATGGACCAATCTTTTGAAGCAATGCCAAGAGAATTGCAAGCAGAAGTTGTTAGAAAAATTAGGACAAGAAAAGGATTAGCTGAGAACCAGTAAAAATAGAAAGTTTTATAAACCAAGAAAAATATTCAAAACTACTCAAAAAAAAATTTAAGATGGCGAGAGAAAAATCAAACTTTAATGTTGTCTTCGTAGGACATGTTGACGCTGGAAAGTCAACTACAGTTGGAAGACTAATGTATGATACTGGTAAAATTCCTGAACAGGAATTAACTAAACTAAAAGCGGAAGCTCAAAAACACGGAAAAGCTGGTTTTGAATTTGCTTATGTAATGGACAGGATTAAAGAAGAAAGAGAAAGAGGAGTTACAATTGATCTTGCTTATCAAAAAATAATTACTCAAAAATATGAAGTTACAATAATTGATGCACCTGGACACAAAGACTTTGTAAAAAACATGATTACTGGTGCTTCACAAGCAGACGCTGGATTCTTAGTAGTTGCTGCAAAATCTGGAATTCAACCACAAACTAAGGAACACTTATGGTTAATGAAAACTATGGGAGTTTCACAATTAGCTGTTATAATTAATAAAATGGATGAAGTTGAATATAAAGAAGACAGATTTAATAAAGTTAAAGAAGATGTTGCTAATGAATTGAAAATGGTTGGTTATGGTACTAATATTACTTTCTTAGCTGTTGCAGGATTAAAAGGAGATAATGTTGCTAAGAAATCACCAAATATGCCATGGTATAAAGGCCCAACTGTTTTAGAACAATTTGATTTATTCAGTCCACCAGAACAACCTACAAACCTTCCATTAAGAATGGCTATACAAGATGTTTATGAAATTACTGGTATTGGTACTGTTCCAGTTGGAAAAATTGAAACAGGTATAATGAAACCAGGACAAAAAATTATAATCTTACCAGGAAGAACTGGAAAAGGAGTTCTTGGAGAAATAAGAAGTGTAGAAGCTCATCATGAACAACTTCCAGAAGCTCAAGCTGGAGATAATGTTGGAGTTAATATTAGAGGAATTGGAAAGAAAGATTTAGCAAGAGGAGATGTAATTTGTGATGCTGCTCAGCCTGCAACAATTGCAGAAGAATTTGTAGCTAAAATTGCAATTATAAATCACCCAACTGTATTAGCTAAAGGTTATACTCCTGTATTTCATGTTCACACAGCACAGGTTCCTTGCCAATTCATTGAATTAATTGAAAAATATGATCCTAAAACAGGACAAGTTGCTCAAGCACATCCAGACTTTTTAAAAAATGGAGATGTTGCTAAGGTTAGAATAAAACCGATAGGTAACTTAGTTATAGAAACACAAACTACTAACCCTCATATGGCAAGATTTGCTGTAAGAGATGCAGGACAGACAGTTGCAGCTGGAGTTTGTATAGAAATTACACCTAAGAAACTTTAATTATAAACCTTTTAAAAAAAGGTTTCCAAAATAAAATTCTAAAAAATTAAAATGACAAATTCACTTTTATCAAGATTGTATAATGCCGAAAATGGCGTATTGCCTAGCGAGCAAACTGATACTGAAGTAGGAAGAACAACAGCATCTGTTAATCCACAGTCTAGTTATTGCGCAGTAGCTAATGCTAATTCGGTTTTTAGAAGGGCAATGTTTAGTGATTCTGAATATACTGAAATAGTTCATGAAGGTTCTGCACTCCCACCTATAGAAGATGAACAAAGAGTTAAAAGATGGTACTAATAAACCTTTAAGAAGTTTCCAAAACGACAAAGAAATAAAATAAAAATAAAATTCTAAAAAATTAAAATGATACTAAGAATTGCTCTAGAAATGTTCTATATCTATAAGGACTGGATTAAGATTAATCTGTATCTCTTAGTATAGTTTCCCACCATAATGCTTAAATATTTACTATAATTTTATTAGTTATGGTAAGTAAAGAGGAGATTGAGTATTCTATAAAAGATCATGATGATTTTGTTAAAATAGACAAACTAAAAAGGTATCTAAAAAGTGCTGATAGTTTAGATACTAAGAAATATTTATTGTTAAAACTTGCAGCTGTATGTGAAGCAAGAACTTTGTATAAAGATGCAGCAAAATATATTGCAAATGCTTCTGAAATTACTATAACTTATAAAGAAAAAGCTGATTTATACATTAAAGAAGCTGAGCTTGAGATAAAAGATAATCAATTTGAAGCTGCTGATAGATCATTAAATTCTGCTTTATCATGCACAAATTCTCAAGAGAAAAATTTAGTTATTAATAGATATCTTGACTTGTATAGAAATGTTGGTAAAACTGCTGAAAATAGTGATAAAAAAAGAAGAGCAATTGAAGTTTATGAAAAATTAATTCAGTTAAAACAACCCTTTGAAAAAAGAATGGAAGTACGAGATAAACTTATAATTTTACATGAGGCAATGGGGCATATAAGAGATGTTGAAAGGTTAAAAAGAATGGACTTTAGAGAGCCTCCTAAAGTTGATTTCAGGCCTTACGGATAGTTATTATTCTTAACAATAAATATTAAAAACTCTTCTTTTCTGCTGTTTTTATGGTAAAAAGTAAACCTTCCAAAACTAGAATACCTAAAAAATCTAGTGTTAAATTATTAAAAAATGCTATAGCAATAGCTCAAACTGGAGCAATAAAAGTCAAAGTGCATTCTTCTAATACTCATTATACTGCACACAAACATTATAAAAATTTAGAAGTACATTTTGAAGATGGAGAAAATATACAGGCAGATGGACATATTAGGATTTACTCAGATGGAAAAGAGGTTTTAGAAGCAAGAGTAGATTATCTTGCTAATCACGGAACATTAAATGTTGTAACTCCTCCTCTTAATATTAAAAGGCCATTTAGTGTTGAATCATATATTCCTGGATTATGGGTAAGAGATGTTTTAGATTATGAGTAGTTTAATATCTTAACTTTTTCATTTCTTCAAGTCTTTTTTCTGATGAAACTGAATTATTAAACATTTTCCAAAATATCTTTGAAAGCCACTCTGTCCATTCTTTATCTGTAATTGTGTAAATAATAAATGTTTTTTTATTTAGTTCTTTTTCCCTACCTGTAGGCTCTTTTACTTCTTTCATATTTGTTATTTTATTATCTATAATTGTAACTCTTAATGGTTGTTCTCTGTGTCTAATTTCAATTAGGTTTTTTCCATATTTGTAGTTTAAAGAAAGCATTTTTTCTATATTTTCTATTCCTGCAAAATCAACTCTGCATAATACTTTTATTGAAATTCCTTTTTTAACTAAATTTTCAATAACATTAAAAATATCTGCTTCTTTATCTTTAAAATTAATAAATGATAAATTTCCTGAGAAAAATAGTATTTGTTTTTCTGCTCTTTCCAATAACTTTTTGAACTCATGCATTCTGCCTGCTTTTACTTCATTAGTTGCTGTTTTTATCCATGCATCTTTTTTATTATCTTTAACTAACTGAAATATGTCAAATGGAGAAAAGTCATATTTTGTTTTTCTAGAAACTATATCACTTTCCATTTTTTCCTGAAAAACTGAATTACTAACTTTATCTTGAGATGACCAGTAAACTATTTTTAATGCCCCTCTTGTACCTTCACGAAAAACTCTTGTTGAGATAGTTCCAAAATTTTTTTCTATTTCACCAACATAACGATCAGCAGTTCTCCAGTTTTTTCCTATATGTTTAGCAATTTCATCTACACTTCTTGGTTTTGTATAGATAAAATCTTCAATTTTTCTAATCACTTCTGTATTAAGCATATTATATAGAGAATTATCTATTATTTAAGCATTTTTATAATGTACAACTATATGCCTATTTTTTGTACACAAAAATACATTATTTCTACAAGTCTATGTATAATTATGGAAAGGAAAAAATGTTATGGAGAAGTTATTAGTGAATTAAGTGATTTAACTGACAAATTCCCAAGGCTTAATGAAATTAGGAAATTTTTATCTCAGTATCCTCAATTTTTTAAAGAACCAGATGAATATTTAAGGGAATTATTTGGAAATGGTATTTTAATTGTAAGTGGTGTTATGGCAAAGGAAAATCCCAAAAATCCAATTGTAATTGGGTATAAACAAATATCTAGTATTTCTAGCGATTATGAAGTTATTAAATATAAAAATCAGCCAAAATATGAACTTTGGATATTTTCAACTTTTGCCCATAGTGAAGGAAGTCATGGAACAAGATATATTAACCATGATTATGGGGGAGAAATAGCTTCTGGCTCAAGATCTATTGATTTTACATATAAACATCCTCTTGCAGAGGAAATTGCCCAAGAGCATGAAAGAATTATTGGAAATGCAAATATAAGACATTATACAAAGATAATAACAACTCATCCTTTTCATTCTAAAAATAGTGGATGTTATGATATAATTTCAAAAGAATCTGGAGAATGGACAACAAAGGATGATTTAGAAAGGGTGGGCAATAGAAGATGAAGAAAGTTGTAATTACAGGTGGTCCTTGTTCTGGTAAAACAACTGTTATTAACGAACTAGGAAAAAGAGGTTATGAAGTTGTTGGAGAAGTTGCACGTAATGTGATTAATGAAAGAAAAAACAATCCTTTAACTTACGATGAACATCACCTTCGTCAAGAATTAATTTTCTTAAGACAGGTTGAAAAAGAAAAGCAAGTCCATGCAGATGTTACATTTTTTGATAGAGGGATATTTGATAATTTTGCCTATCAATTACATTTCTTAGGAGATGTTATTCCTAAATATCTAGAACTTGTAAAAAACTATCCAAGGTATAATGGTGTTTTTGTTCTTGAAAGATTACCATTTGAACATGATGGACTTAGAATAGAGGAAGGTGAGCTTGAAGCACAAAAATTACATGATGATATAGTTATGCAGTATGATTACTTTGGGTATAAACCAATATTTGTTCCAGTTATGGATATTGAAAAAAGAGTTGATTTTGTAATAAGGTCTGTTTTGGAGGAGAAAAATGATTGAAATAGAGGCTAAAGTAAAAGTTAGTCATGAAAAATTTTTAGAAATTTATAAGAAATTTGGCAGCCCTAAATTTTTATTTCAAAAAAACTGGGGTTATTCTTATTCAGGTAATATTATTAGGGTGAGAGAAGAAGGAGATAAAATATATGTTACACTAAAAAAAGTAAATAATGGTAAAAAATATAGTTCACGAGAGGAAATTGAGTTTAATATAAACGATATTAACTCCTTCAGACAGTTTCTTGATTCTATTGGAATTAAATCAGATAACTATTATGAAAAGCAACGTGCAACTATAATTTTTATGAATTCTACAATATGTTTTGATAGGATTTCTTCAAATATGGAGTTTATAGAAGTTGAAGGTGATGAAAAATCAATTGAAATAATTCTTAATGATCTAGGTATTTCGGAATACCCTATTGAAAAAAGAAACTATTTTGAGATAATTGCGGAGGATTTTTTGAAAAAATGGGGGTAATACTTATTAATGGTGTGCCTGGAAGTGGTAAAACCACTATTGCATATAAGCTAGCAGCTATTCTTGAAATAGAAGAAGTTATACAAACAGATACTATAAAAGAAGTTTTTAAGGTTATTAACCATCCTGAAATTGCTTTATCAACAACTCATAGTGCCTGGAAGTTTTTTGGAGAAAAGAATAAACATAATGTAATAAAAGGATTTAAAGAACACACTAAATATTTTGAAGATTTTTTGCTTAAAATAATTGAAATAACTGAAAAAGAAGGTAAGAATATCATAATTGAAGGTGTACATGCAACACCAAGACTTTATTCTCTTATAGAAACTAAGAATAAAATTAGCTTTTTTCTTAACATTGATGAATCAAATAGATTAGTGAGATGTGATATTAAAAACTCAAAAAGAAAAGTCAAAAATACTGATTGGTATAACAATGCAGATGTTATATCTTTCTTGAATTCATATCTAAAAAAAGAGGCTGTTAAAAATAATGTTAATATCATTGATAATTTAAATCTTAAAGATTCAATTAATTTTATTATTTCTTCAATAAAAAGTAAATTTTTCATCAACCAATTTTATGAATATAACTAAAGGCTATATATCCAGATGGCAAGCTGAATCAACTCCTAAAAATGTTTCTTTGTTAGAGTTAGATATAAGTGATGATGAAAGATTAGGAATTAAAAAAGAACTATATGATAAGTATGCAAAAGAATATGAAAAAAGAACTGATAAAGCTCCTTATTTATATCAAAGGGAAATAGCAAGATTTTCTAGGCTTGTTAAATCTAAAAAAATTGTCGACTTAGGTAGTGGGCCTGGAATTTATGCCCAGGAGTTAAAAAAATATGGTCTAGATCCTTTATGTTGCGATTTTTCTCATGAAATGTTAAAACTTTGTGTTTTAAGAGGGTTAGAAATAAGGTTAATGAATTATGAAAAGGAAATGGATACTTTTGAAGATGAATCTCTTGGAGGGTTGTGGACAAATTGCTCTTTAACTACAACACCTAAAGATAAAGTTCAGGAAATTTTAAAAGAGATACATAGAAAATTAATGCCTGGAGCTCCTGTGTTTTTTGGTTTTATTGAATCAGAAAATGAAAATGAAGGCTGGATTAATTCTGATTGGAAATATAGACTTCCTAGGTTTAGATTTAGATCAAACAGGTATAGTATTGGAAAAATGCTTAGAGGGAGTGGTTTTGAAATTGATGCATTTACAGAAATTTCAAGGGAAAAATGTGGTAAAAATGATTATGTAAATTTTGTTTGTACTAAAAATGGAAGTTCTTGATTGTCATTATGTACAAGACAATAATGATAATTTTTACATTGTAAAGGGCTACTGGCATGAAAAAAATATTATAGGTTCTAGAGTTTTTTCTCCAAATGAAAAAGGCGATAGGTTAAGTAAAATAAATGGAGAAAAATATGAAAAAGTTATTTTGAACAGTTTAAAACCTGGAAAAATAACTAACATTAAAAAAATATTTGATCCTAGAGAAAAAACAAAACCTGTTTTAGAAGAGCTTAAAGACTCTATATGGACAAAATTTATTGAATCTTTTTTGTTATCTGGAGTAAAAATTAATGACATAGGTATAATTGGCTCTTATTTACTGGGATTTGATGTGAAAAAAGATGTAGATTTTGCCATATATGGAAAGGAAAATTGTGTTAAAATAAAACAAAATATCAAACTTATTAAAAGTTATCTTAATGCAACCAGTATAACTGGAGAACATATTAATTATCAGATAAAAAAATACAATGGTCAGTTTTCTAAGAAAAATAGTTTTGATAAAATGCTTGCTAATAAATGGTCTTCTATTCAGATTTCTCCTGGAGTCTTATCTACTATAAGATTTGTATACAAAAAAGATGAAATTCCTGAAAATTATTTTGATAAAAAAATTATAGGAAAAGTGAAAATTGAGGGAAAAGTAACTGATGATTTTGGAACTAACTTCTGTCCAAGATCATTTAAAATAAAGAATAAGAATAAAGAGTATATTATTGCAACATATTTTTGGATTTACCAGTCTTGTGTAAAGAATGGAGATTTTGTTGAAGTTTATGGTAATTTAAGAGAAGGAAGTATAGTAACTTTAGATGATTTCAATCACTGGATAAAAATTAAGAGTTAAGTAATAGAAAGCTTTTTAAATTAAATTTTATAGCTCTAGATTATGAGAACTGATAGTTATGAAACACCAGTAATAAAACCTAGTGACTTAAGTGTATCTATTAATAAAATTAGAGAAGCTACTCATAGACATTATTCTAATTTAGTTGAAGAAGGTTATAGCTGGGTAACAAATACTGGTGCAGAAAGTGCAAGTGAATGTGCTAGAAGATACATGTCTCCTGATAATTTAGTTGAGGTAAGAGATGTTGCATTTGATAACACTGGTAAAATTATGCCAAATATGAGGGCAATTTTAGTTAAAAAAGTTGGAGTAAAGAGGTAAATAGAAAACCTTTTAAACCTTCTAGGACTAAGTTTTATAATAAAGATTGATAGATATCAGTACATTATCATATCATATTCACAATCATGATTAATTTTAAGCTTAATGCTTATTTGATAGAGTAGATATTTCTTAATCTTTACAAATAAATATGACTGTAAGGAGGTCAATTAATAAAATATGGCAAAAATAAGTCCAGTATCAATCAAGTATATGATTCATGCTACATTTGAAGCATTTGGGCCAGTAGAAAAGCCTGATGTAATCGGAGCTATATTTGGTCAGACAGAAGGCCTTTTAGGAAGCGAATTAGAAATTCGTGACTTACAAAAGGAAGGAAAAATAGGAAGAATAGAAGTAGAAACTGAAAGTTCTGGCGGTAAAACAAAAGGGTCAATAAAAATCCCTACTGCTTTAGACCAGAGTGAAACAAGTTTAATAGCTGCTGCTATTGAAACTATTGACAGAGTTGGACCAACTGAAGCTAAGATAACAATTGGAAAAATTGAAGATGTTAGAGGAAATAAAAGAGATTACATTCTTGAAAGAGCTAAAAAACTTTTAGAAGGAATGCAAAATACTAACTCTAAAGAAATCTCAGGTATTGTTAAAACAGGTACAAGAGCTATGAGAGTGCAAGCATATGGCGCTGATGAACTTCCTGCTGGAGATATTGATTCAGAGGAAGAGATAATTGTTGTTGAAGGAAGAGCTGATGTTATTAATCTATTAGAAAATAGAGTTTACAATGTAATAGGTATGAATGGAACAAAGCTTCCCAAGACTATAATTGAACTTTCTAAAAGTAAAAAAATAACTTTATTTTTAGATGGTGATCGTGGCGGACAGTTAATAGCTAAAAACGTTATGGACAATGCAAATATTTCATATATTGCATTTGCTCCTGATGGAAAGGAAGTTGAAGAGCTTTCTGGAAAAGAGATACTTGCTAGTTTAAGGAAGAAAATTCCTGCAAAGGAATTTTCTCCTTCTTCTAGAGTTTCAGAATCAAGAGATGAAAAAGTAAGTGAAAAAAAAGAAGTTAAAGAAGTGAAAAAAATTGATGTTGAAAAATTAAGGAAATTTTTAGACAAAGAAGTTGATGGGAGTAAAAAAGTTTTCATATTAAATTCAGATTTAGAAGTGCTAAGAAGTGGAGCTACTTCAAAATTAAGTTATTTTTTAAATGGAGTAAAAGATGCTCAGGTAGTTGCTATTGATGGAAAAGCAACTTCAACAGTGATAAGAATATTAGAAGATTTTGACATCAGATATTTAGCTGCTAAAAATTTCACAGAAAATAGTGAAAGTATTGAATTTATCAGCTTCTAAAACTTTATAAATAATCTTATGTATAATACTTTATGTCTAAAGGGGTGCTAATTATTATATTAATTCTTATTGTATTAAGTGTAGCTTTGTATTTTACATTTATTTATACTCCTAAATGTGATAATCTTCAGTGTTGGGAAACAAAACTTGAGAAATGTGGAAGGGCAAGTTATACTAATGATGCAGGAGATGTTGTCTGGCAGTATAAAATAGAAGGTAAATCTAGGGTTAATAATTTAAATAAGTGTATTGTTAATGTTAAATTACTTGATTTAAGAAAAGGTTCTGTCAAAAGTTTAAGATTAGTAAATAAAGAAATGAAATGTGCTGTTCCTTTTGGAGTGATTAGTTACCCTGAAACAAATAGTGAAAGCTGTTCTGGGACATTAAAAGAAGGTATGCAGTCTCTTATAATTGAACAATTATATCAGTATATACTAGATAATGTTGGGAAAATCGGAAGTGAGATAGCAGATATAAATATATTTTCAGGGCAGAATATAACAGCTCCAAACCTTGGAACAACAATAAATCAAAATTCAACAAATCAGACAATTAATAATTCTGGGATAAATAACGGGACTGCTGTTTAATTCTATAAATATTTTTGATAGTTAATTAGCCAAAACTAGTCTTTCTAATTCTTCCTGAGACATCTCAGAAGAGTCAACATCAACACTTAAATTAGAAGTATAATATGCTGTTTCATGTGTAGCTGAACCAACAGCTTTTGGAAACCAAAATCTTCTTTTCTTTTTTATAGCACAAAAATCTAATGATAAAATACCTGCAACACCACCATTGTCAATTTCTCCCTTGTCAACTGTAAAATAATCTTGTGAGTTTGTTTTCTTATTTAGCCTATTTGCTACTCTTTGAGCATATTCACTATAAACTCCTTTATACTCTCTTACATAAACTGAAGATCGATTTCCCATAAACTTGAGCAATACTGACAATATTTAAATTTATCCTTAATAGGAAAGGCTTATAAATTAGTGTAAAATGCCAATTATATGGCATATAATAGAGACGAAATAATAACTCAATGTGGTACATGTGAAGCTGTAAGATATGAAGACACATGGATAGCTAAAGGTAGTCCTATGTATGAACAAATTAGATCGCAGTATTCTCATATTAGCCATGGTATTTGTGAACCTTGTGCAGATAAAGAGTTTGGAAAGCTGAGAAGAAAAGCTGCTGAAAGAAGAGCACAGCAAGCTAAAGAGCTAAGTGATATAGTAGAAGAGAGGAGAACTCTTTAAATGGAAGCTAAAGCAGATTTACATAATCATTTGAGAACAAGCAGCATATTCCGTGATAGAGATTTTAATCATGCTATAGATTTAGCTTATAGAAGGCTTGGAGAAAATGGAATTTTCGGTATGGTTAATTTTTCTGATATGAGGTATGAGCATTTTTCAGGATTAAAAGGATATGAAAGATTTGAAGTTGGAGAAAATGGAAATGGGCTTTATATTCCTAGCAGAAAAATTCTAGTTGTAAAAGGTCAGGAAGTTCCGACAAAACAAGGGCATTTATTAGTTATTGGATTAGGAAAAAATAAGCATATAAAAGAGTTGAGAGATGTTAAAGACACAATTAGAGAAGCAAAAGATAATGATGGGATAATCATTCTAGATCATCCTTTCTATAAACATGGTCTTGGACCTTATTTAATGAAATCTACAAATATTAGTTTATTAAATGATATTGATGCAGTTGAAATTCATAATGGTGAAGCTGCTTTTGGAACACCTTTTATAGAAACGGGATATGCTAAAGTTGCGAATGCTTTAGCTGAAGCAACTTATAAATTCTATAAAGAAAGATTTCCAAATTTAGGAGCATTGTCAACATCTGATGGGCATTCTATGTATGAATTAGGTAGTAGTTGGACAGAAATTGATTCTCCATTTATCACTAATACTAAAGGTTTTAATCGCTCATTAAGAGAAGCTGTTAGAAAAGCTAACCTTGATAGTCCTATGAAAAAGAAAAAGTCTATAGTTGGAGCAATTGACCATATTTTAGATTTAAAGTTTATAATAAATATAGCTCCAAAATTAGGCCTTGAGCATTTATTTGAAACTGACAGACCTGGTAATTAAAACATAAATTTATAAAGAATTGATTTATGAATTTTCATGAGTAAAATATTTTATTATGGTCAGATTAAACATGATTGTAGAGGACCTTTAGCAGTAATAGTTACACCAGGAAATGATCCTAACAGACTTGATAATTTTATGTATTCTATAACAGAAGATAATGAGGAGTTAATGTTTTTAATGCGTGGTAGAGGTGTTAGATATTCTCCTGTTAGAGCTTACTTTGGTGTTTCTAGAGAAGTTGGTGAAAATCTTTTAAGATTTCCAAAAGAGGCACCTGCAAATCAAGTTGACTTGGAGGCACTTGATAGATTAGTTGTGAATCCAATATTTCTTAAAGAAGCTAGTTAAAGTAGTTCCTATCTTTATTAACAAACTTTTTAATATTTATATTCTATAAATAGTTATGACAGTTATATTTGGGCCTTCAGGCCTTGGAGGTGTGAAAGATGCGGTTTCTAATTTAGAAGCTTATCATAAACTTGGAATTAAAGCATGTGAGATTGCATTTACTTATGGAGTTTATATTAAAGATGAAAAAGATATTAAAATTATAAGAGAGTGTGCTGAAAAATTAGGAATTAGTTTAAGTATTCATGCACAATACTGGATTAATTTAAATTCTGCTGAAAAAGTTAAAATTGAAGCTAGTAAGAAAAGAATTCTTGATTGCTTAAGAGTTGGGGAAAAGCTTGGATGTTATGCTGTTGTTGTACACCCTGGTTATTATGGTAAAATGACTAAAGAAGAGTCTTATAATAATATAAGGAAAGTAGTTCTTGAGCTAATGGAAGAAATAAAGAAAAATAAGTGGAAAGTCAAGCTTTGCTTAGAAACAATGGGTAAAGTTAATGTTTTTGGCAGTGTGCAAGACATAAAGTCTTTAGTTAAAGAAACAAAATGTTCATTTTGTGTTGATTTTGCTCATTTGAAGGCAAGAAGTAATGGTAAAATGAGCTATAAGGAAATGGTATCTGAGTTCTCAGAATTTAAAGAGTGGCACTGCCATTTTTCTGGAATTGTTTATGGAGACAAAGGTGAAAAGCACCATATACTTACTCCAAAAAGTGAATTAAAAGATTTACTAAAAGAGCTAAAAACTGTGAAAAATAAATGTGATATTACAATAATTAATGAATCTCCTGATCCTGTAAAAGATTCAGTTTTAAGTTTGAAAGTTTGGAATGAGATTAATAATTAAATTAACTTTCTTAGTTCAATTAAAAGAGGTCTGTTCATAATTGGTTTTGCTGATTTTATTTTTTCTCTAGTTTCTTGTTTTTCTTTTAGAGATTTTTTCAAAACATTTAATGGAACAATATCAACCAAGTAATTTCTTTTTTCTAAGTGTTTATTTATGTTAGTTGAAATTGCTAGTATCTCAATTTGATCTTCAGATTCACTAATTAAATAAATTCCAAGTATTTCTTCAAGAAAAGAATCAAGTATTGAAGTAACATCTTTCTTAATATTTTTTGGTGGAGATACAACTGCTACCTTAACATAATGTCCTAGAAATGCTTTAGGAAGTAATACTCCTGAGCTGTTTCCAACTTTGATTGCCCGACGATAAAATACTCGTTTATTTGGTACTGACATTTGTTATAACAATGTTATAACATATATTTAATCTTTGCTATTGGTTATTTTGTATCACTTAGTAGTTACATCCAATTTGTTGTCACCATAAAGTTTATAAATCAAGATAATGTGACAAAATTAACCTAAATATACATATATCCAAAATGAAAAAAAATATCGTTTTGGCTTCACTTGTAGCAATTTTAGCAGTTGCATTTGTTGCCAGTATCGTAGCAGCTACATCAAGTCTTGATGTCAATGTACATCAAATTGAAGTAGACGGCTTAGATGCGACAAGCAATAATGTAGCAATTGTTGCTGGAACAAGAGTTCCTGTAACATTAGACTTTACTGCTAATGAAAATGCAAGCGATGTAGTAGTGTCGGCTTGGTTCCAAGGTGAGAGAAGCGGAACATTTGTTGAAAATGATTTTGCTGACCTTATTGAAGGAAGAGAATACAGGCTTAGACTTTCTGTAAATGTCCCTAGTGATGTGGACCCTGAAGAAGAATTAACTCTTTTTGTAAGAGTTGAAACTGACTCTGGAAACTATGAAGAAGAATTAACTCTTCAAGGACAGAGAATGGCTGATGACCTAGAAGTGCTTTTGGTTGATTTTGAATCAAATGCAAAACCTGGGGAAACAGTACCAATCACTGTTGTTCTTAAGAACATGGGAAGACAGGAAGCTGAAGACACTTTTGTTACTGTGAAAATACCTGAACTAGGTATCTCAAGAAGTGCTTACTTTGAAGACCTATCTCCAGTAGACGTGTGCGATAGTAATGACGGAGAATGTGATCAAGCAGATTCAAGAGAGAGAAGGCTTTTCATAACAATACCAGAAGACGCAAAATCTGGTAAGTATGAAATGAGTGTTAGAGCTTACAATAGTGACACTGAAACAGTTGTTACTAAAAGCTTAACAATAACAGCCCCAAGAGCAGAAGGTAGTGTACTTTCAAATCCTACAAGCAAACAATTTGCTGTTGGACAAGAAACATCATATGACCTTGTTCTTGTGAACTCAGGTAACAAAATAGCTATCTACAACTTGGCTCCTACAGCTTCTGATGCTTTAAGCATTAGATTAAGTGAACCTGTGGCAATCGTGCCAGCTGGTTCAAGCAAGATTGTGAAAGTTTATGTAACTGCAAACAGAGAGGGGACATTCCCATTCTCAGTTTCAGCAACATCTGACAGCTTCACAAAAGAAGCACAATACCTTGCAACTGTAGAAGGCAGAGCACTTTCAGGTGGATCAACAAGTAGCAATATCGTTGCTCTTACAATAGTATTAGCAATAATCTTTGTAGTACTTGTTATAATCCTGGTAGTATTGCTTACAAGAAGGCCGGAAAAAACAGAAGAATTCGGAGAGAGTTACTACTAAATTTTTAACTTTTTATTTTTTCTTTCTCCTTTTTTTTTCTTTTATATTAAATTAGATAATAAATAATATTCAAAATGGACTACAATAATGGTTTCTTAAAGAAGGGTTATTTAATTCTTAAAATAGGTTATGGAATTGAACTTAAATGGTCTGAAAAAGCTGCTCTTAAAAACTATTTAGAGTCTTGGATTTCAAAAATAGGAGATGATGAACTAATCGATTTCATGGAAGAAGGAATAAACTCTTTTATGAGAGAGTATTTTGATATTGAGACAACAGAAATGGGATTACGTGATTTCTATTTAATATTTCCTGATAGGAAAGCTGATTTTGCTTCTGTAGGATCTGGTTGGATAGGAACCCCTGAATTTAAAGCATATTGTGAAGATAGAATTCAAATGTGGAGAGACGAAAGGGAATTGATTTAAAATGAGTGGATTAGAAGATATTAATTGGGCAATGTTTTTGACACCTCAAGAGGAATGTCTAATTGGAAGCACACCTGAACCAAAATATCTTGATAAATTCTACACACCTAAAGCTGTTCAAAGAGGGTATAATATTAGTATTATTAATAGTATAAGACAAAGTGCAGGAACTTATCCTGGAATAAGCACTTATTTTGTTAATGATAAAGGAGAAAATCCTGAACCTGACAGAAGCTTTTCTACAAGAGTTGTATTATTTCCATTAAATGATAAAGGGGAAACAGTTCATGACCCAAAAACTCTTGATGAAGCTTTCTTTATTGAAGAGATAGATAAAAAAAGATTTAAATTCAGAAGTTAGAACTTTATTAATTAAACTTCATATTCTTTTATCTATGTTTCCTTAACTTCTAAGCTAAGAATCTTACTTATACCATTATTCATTGAAACTCCATAAAGAATATCTGCTCCTGTGATTATTGAATCATTATGGCTTATTATTATGTACTGGCCTGTTTTAATGTATTTTTTTAATAAATTAGACAATAGTTCTGAATTCCTTTTATCTAAAGCTGCATCTATTTCATCTAAAATATAGAAAGCATATGGGTTAAATTCTTGTATTGCAAAAATAAGTGATAAAGCAACAAGAGTTTTTTCTCCTCCAGACAGAGAAGTAATATCCAGATATTTTCCTTTAGCTACTTTTATCATGATATTTATTCCACCTTCAAACATATTTTCCGGATTTTCTATTTCTAAAAATGCCCTTCCTTTTGAACTTAATTGGGAGAAATTTCTAGTAAATAACTCATTAATTGCTTTAAAAGTTTTCATGAATGTTTTTTTCTTTTTATTATCAATCTCAGTAATTATGGCAAGTATCTGATCTCTTTCTTTTTCTAACTGTTCTACTTTTTTATAAACTTCTTCATATTCTTTTTTAATAGCTTCATAAGTTTCCAAAGCACGCATGTTAACATTTCCTATTGTTGAAAGAGTTTGTTCTGTTTTTTTTAACTTTTCCTGAAGAAACTGAATGCTTCCTTGTATAAACTCAACTCCATGGAATTCTTTTATTTCATAATCAAGAGATTCTTTTTCTGCAGATATTCTTGCAATATCTACCCTTAAATTATTTATTATTTCATCTATTCTACCAAGAGCATTTTGCTTGTTAACAAGCAAAGTATTTTTATCCTTTACTTTTTCCTGAATTTTAGTTCTTTCATCAAATAGTTTTTGGAATTTTTCACCTAATTCGTCCAATGCAGATTCTTTTTTATCAAGCTCTTTTTCATCAGAATTTATTTGTTCAGACATCCTTGATAATTCAGATTTAATTTCTATTTCATCTTTATCTATGGATTTAAGAACATTTTTCACATTTTCTATTTCCCTTTCCTTGTAAAGAATAGTTGTATCTAAATTTTCATCTGTTCTTGATGATAATTCCTGCATTTCAAAAAATAATTTATTATATTTTTCTTCAATTGTATCTTTATGATCTATTTTATTTGATAACAAATTGTGTTTTTCTCCTAGTTTTTGTATTTCTAGCTTAATTTGTTTTTCATCATCAATCAATTTTTTCATAACTTCTTTTTTATCTTCTATGTTTTTTAGAACTCCAAGCTCATTATTCTTCCTTTTTAGAGCATCTTCAAAAGATTTTATTGAATCTTTTATTGCCTGATTTTTTTCATTTAAATCTTCAACTTTTTTCTGAAAACTTAATTTGTGAGTATTAGACTCTTTAATTTTATTTTCAGCTCCATCCATTACATGGGCTCTATGTGACTCTGTTAATTTTGTTTGACATATAGGACATATATCTTTTTTTGGTATGTTAATTTTTATTTTAGTATTTCTTTCAATAATGGAGTCTATTACAGATAATTTATTGCCTATTTCTTCTCTTTTATTAATATTTAAGGCTAGGGTATCTTCAAGTTCTTTTATTTTTGAATCTATTTTTTTCATTTCTGAATCTGCTTCACTTATGCTTTTAGAAACAATATCCTCTGACATTCTAGATATTTGATTAAAGATTAATTTGCTTTCTGAAGATGCTTTTTCCAGATATTTTGATTTTTCCCTTATCCTTTCTTTAATTGTATTAATCTCTGTTCTTGCATTAAATAAAAGCTCTCTTTCAGATTCTATTTTTTCAAGCTCTGATTTTTTCTCTTTTAACAAAGACTGTCTCTTTGATACTTTAGGTGATTCTTTTTTTAGAGATTCTATTTCTGACTCTAATTCTTTGACATTTTGTTTTAAACTTGTTTTTCTGAACTGATTTTCAGAAAGCCTTTTTTCAAAGTTTTCCTGCCTTGCTTTTTCACTTGCTACTCTAACATTTAGCTCTGTTACTTCATCATTAAGGCTTTCACGTTCAAATCCTGTTGTTTTCTGAATATACTGGTTTATTTCATTAGTTCTTAATTCTAGAGATTCAATTTCCTTATTTATTTTAAAAATTTCCTCTTTTAAATTGTCTTTATAAGAATTATTTTTTAAAACCTCTTTTTTAACTTCTTCAATTTTTTTTGTTTTCTCATCAATGTTTTTCTTTAGGATTGTTGCCTTGCATTGTTTTAGTGTTTTTTCAAGCTCTTTAAAACGTAAAGCCTGTTTTCTTTCTTCCTCAAGATTTTTCAGATATGCTGTTCTTTCCCTAAGCACTGCAGAAACTTCTTTTAATTTTTGTTCTGTTTTTTCAATTTCTCTAAGAGATTTTTGTTTTCTTGACTCATAAATAGAAATACCTGCAACTTCTTCTAAAATAATTCTTCTTTCTTCAGGTCTCATTTTAACTAAATAAGCAATCTCTCCCTGTAGAACAAGATTAAAACCATTTGGATCTATTCCTCCAGTTGCTAATAACTCTAGAACTTCCTGCCTTGTTTTCACTTCATTATTTATTTTATAAATTGAAGATCCTTTTCTTCTTACAATACGTTCTATATGAACTTCTTTTGTTTCAAGTTTCAAACCTTTGTCTGAATTGTCAAATATTATTTCAACAGAAGCTTCATGAGATGGTTTTTTTTCTTTATTTCCATGAAATAATAGGTTAGATGCTTTTGAAGCTCTCAAACTTTTGCTACTTAGGCGACCTAGAACAAAACACAGAGCATCTGTAACATTACTTTTTCCAGAACCATTTGGACCTATAATTACATTAATTCCATTATCAAAAGGTATCTCTGTCCTATTAGCAAAACTCTTAAATCCATGCATCACCAGTTTTTTTACAAAGACCATTAACAACCTCTAGTATAAAATTAGAATAGCAAGGAAGATTTTTAAAGGTTAATATACCGAATTTAATAAGAAAAATGAGAGTAAATATGAGCTATGGATACCAACTAGTGCAAAGTGCTTATGCTAGCCAGGCTTATAATTCCGAAAGGTTAAGAAGAATAAGGCAAAAATGTCTAAGGGTTGAATCTATAAAACCAACTAAAGATAGAGGACTAGAATATCAGATTGGGCATTTTTTAGATTTAAGAGCTTAAAACAGCTTCTTTTGTTTTTTATGATCTTTATGTTTTTTAATTGTTGACCAAGATTCTCTGAATATTCCTTTATCTTTATACTTATCATAACTAGTATAAATGAATTTTCTTGTTAATGGATCTGCTGCATAACCTGAACCAAAGTCTACTCCTAAAGATTTTTTTATTTTTTCAACTTCAGCATCTCTAATTGTTTTAGCTAAAATACTTGCAGCTCCAACAACTACATGATTTGCATCTGCCTTATGTTCACATGAAATCTCAAGATTTGCTCTTCCTACAAGAAATTTTTCTAGGTAATTTTTCCATGTTTCTATGTTAACTGAAGGGCAGTCTATTATTACTTTGATATTTTCTTTTTTCTTGTTCAGCTTATTTATTATCATAGCAGATGCAACTGCTTCTCTATCATTTAAATTCATTCCATCTTTATTTACATCATCTATCTCATTAACACTAATAATTACATGGAACCATGAAATTGCTTTTTCTTTTATTATTTTAGCAAGAGCTTCTCTTTTTTTAGGTAAAAGCATTTTAGAATCTCTTACTCCTAATTCTATAAATTCTCTTTCTGTTTCTTTTTTGATAAGAACTCCTGCAAGAACCATTGGTCCTATAACTGGTCCTCTTCCAGCATCATCAATTCCTAAAATAAGCATACAGAAATTAAAAGTAAGAGGTATAAAAATATTGTTATTAGAATTATTTATTAAAAAGGAAAATCTTCATCTTCATCAAAATCACCTGATTTTATTTCAGGAATGTCAAATGGAACTTCTTCATCTGAATATCCTTCTGGTTTATACCTTTCTGGATCTCCATAAGCTTCATCATTTGGATCATATTGCGGAAGAATTATATTTTCATCTCTAACTTTGCCAAATAAAAATTCAAAAATTTCCTTATTTTCAGCAATCCATTTCCTAACATCTTTTTGCTTAATAAAAATCATTGGAAATTCTTTTAATCTTTTATTATTTATTCTAATTCCTTTAACTTTAGCTTTGTCTATTTCAAAATCATCTGGATTAAGACCTAAAACCTCTAGGGTTTCCTCAGGACTTTGAATTAAATCATTTAAAAACATTGCAGATGTGCTTAGTATTGAATAGCTTCCATATCCTCTTTTTATTCTATCAGAATAATCATAGTCATTTAGTACATATCTTTTTCTGTTTATCTTATCAGGGTGAAGAAAAAACTGGGCAGGAATTGATATGGGTGTTTTAACTGCATACAAAACTCCTCCATCTAATAATTCATCTAATAATTCATGCTTTGATAAATGTCTTTTTTGCATATTCATTATTCTATGCCTATAAAAGACAAAATTACTTTCTGTATCTTCTCCAGAATCTTCATGTAACATCCACCTAAGATTTCCTTCAACTTGTGCTCTTATTAGTTTTAATTGACTTGTCCACTGACATGATTTTACTTCATAATATATTCTATCTCTATGATTTGATACATCTGGCTGGATAACTTCTCCTCCATTATCATATGAGATTATAGCTCCTTTATGATGATATCCTCCAAATATTGCTGCTGAAATTTTTTCAAAACAATATCCACTAAATGTAGTTATGCTTGTACTGTAAGGACCATTTCTAGGATTTGAAAAATCAAATTCCATTTGATCTAAGGGAATAGATATATTTTTTCTTACAAGTTCTACTTGATTACCAAATCCGTGTAAGCTTCTTAATAAGTCATCTCCTCTTCTATCTCCTCTCTTCATGACCCCAGATAATTTATGTTGTTTATAAATAATTGAGTAATAATAAATATATTTTAGAAGGCTTTAAAAATGCCTTCGTTTTTAGAATATTACAGCGGAGTAGAGGAGCCTGGAGTCCTCGTCGGGCCCATAACCCGGAGATCGCGTGGTTCAAATCCCGCCTCCGCTATCTACGATTGGCAATTCCGTTTGTAACATATTTTGATAATCTAATTTTATTTTTATCTTTTAATTTCCTACCTTTTTCAGAATTGAAATCAGCTATTTCTGATTTAAATACATCTAATAAATACCCCCATAATTTTCCTTCATAAGCTGAAGGAACTGGTTGTCTTAAAGGTGTTACCCAGGTTCTTGAAAATGGATTTAAATAACAATATATCTCATCATGAGTTTTATCTTTACGTCCTGTAGTACAAAACTCTGTTGGAACTAGTCCTTTTGGAACTTCAACTTTTATACGATTAAACATATAGTCTGGTATGTTATCAGAATCTTTTACTTCTATTGGATAATTTTCTCCGCCATATTCTAAATAAAATTTACCATTTCTTGTATCATAAACAACTACTCCTTCTTCAGCAATCTTTTCAAGTTTTATTTTTTTTCTTTTTGATAAATCTCCTGTAAATGAAACTTCACAGTGAGCTTTTGGTATTTTTAATTTACCTGGTATAAACTTTTTAAATGTCTTTTGAGATACCATTAAATAACCTACATGTTTTAATATAAAAAGAAATATTCACTTTAATATATACTAAAAAACTTAAAGGAAAAGCCTTAAAACTGCTCAAAAACTCATATTTTCAATATGCCCAGATGGCGGAGTGGTTAACGCGCCAGATTGCTAATCTGGACCCTTCGGGGTGCGTAGGTTCGAATCCTGCTCTGGGCGTATCCCCCTACATTATTTCTTAAAACCGTAAAATATATAAACTTGTAGGGGCAATATATAATATGGTAAAAATCCGTAAACGTACGAGGGGCAAACAGAAGTATTATTACTTAGAAAGCAGTGTGAGAGAAGGGAAAAAAGTTATCAAGAAAGAAAAATATCTTGGGAAAGAAATTCCAAAAGATATAGAAAAGATTAAAGCAGAATTTAATAAAGAAATTAAAACTGGCTTGGATGAAAAATTAGAATCCATCAAGAAAAATTTTCAGGTTGAATGGAAGAGAGTTCCAGAGAGTGTTAAAAACAAAGAATTAGAGGAGATTTCTATAGCATTTACTTATAACACTAATGCAATTGAAGGAAGTACAATAACTTTAGAAGAAGCTCGTGAAATAATTCATGATAAAATTGCTCCCAATAAACTATTAAGAGATATAAAGGAAACAGACGTCCATAGTAGGGTTTTTCTTAATATGTTAAATAATAAAGAAAAAATTTCTAACAAATTATTATTGAAGTGGCATCAGGAAATATTTGGGGAAACAAAACCAGATTTGTCTGGAAAGTATAGGGATTATTTAGTAAGAGTTGGTTCTTACATTGCTCCAGACTGGCAGGGGGTCCATGCACTTATTAATCAATTAATTGATTTTATCAATAAAAATGAAAATAAATTAAATCCTGTTGAGCTTGCTGGAAGAATTCATTTTAAATTTGAATCTATACATCCTTTTGGAGATGGAAATGGAAGAATTGGGAGACTGATAATGAATCATATTTTATGGCATAATGGATATCCTATGTTAATTATAGAATATAAGAAAAGAAATTCATACTATAAAGCCTTTACTCAAGGGGAGGATGGTTTTGTTAAATATTTCATAAGAAGATATCTAGCTGTTCATAAAAAGAGGCTTAGTCATAAATAGTAGTTAATTCTTAGCGAGCTTCCAAACATCATTAAAAGTTTAACGCCTTCAGCAAGTTTGTTCTGGGCGCTTGATAATTAATCATAAATGTTTTTTCTATGACCTAATTTCAAAATTAAAATAACCAATTCATTTTGTTTAATTTGGTATATTGCCCTATAATCTCCAAATCTTAAACTCCAAAGTCCCGCAAGACTTGCTGTTAATGGTTTTCCTAATTCTGGATTTTTCTCTAATTCATTAAACTTTTTAGCAATTCTTTCTTGCTCTTTTTTTTCTAACTTTCTAAAAAAACTCTCAGATTTTTTCTCAAGAATTATTTTATACATTTAAATTAAATTCTTTTTTAAGTTTCGAGAATTCAATTCCCTTTCTATTTTCATATTCTTCTAAAGCTTCAGCAATATCTCTCATAGTCTCTGGATCTGATAAAATTTCTATAGTTTCGATTAAACTGTCTCTGCTAACATTTTGAGAAGAGCCAATTATTCTAGCAATTAAATCATTATAAGACTCTCTATAATGAATTTTTAACTTATCTAATTTTTCTTTTATTTTCTCATCAATTTGAATTGTTGTAACCATAGGTTTCTATAGCTACCTATAGTATTTAAATGCTTCTGCAAGCCTTAGAGTAGATGTATTAAAAGAAAATACAAAATTAATTCTTGAGGCACCTCTACCTGACGATTACAAACCAATAGAATCTAAACAAAATTAAGTTTAATATTAATTTAATTTATCCATTGCTTAGCACAATATATTTTATAAGCTAATAAGGTTATTTATTTAAATGTCAGAACAGGGATTAGCTGAAAAATTAAGAAAAATTGATTTTGATAGCCAAAATCATTTTAGGAGATCTAGAGAAGATTCTCCTGTAAATTGTTCTTCATGTAATTATATGAGTGGTGTACCTAAAGGCAAAGGAGAAGCATTCTGTGAACATCCTGAAAGAGCTAGAAAAGTGCAACTAACAGAAACTTGGGGATTTACAGCAAGAGATAAAAATAGTATTACATACAAAAGTTTATGTGATAGATTTGAATCCCGTGATCCTTTACCTAAGGGAGTTGAAGTTCCAGACCTTCCTGAAGGACATGCCATTCTTCTTAGTAGTCAATTTGCAGATCTTTATCATGGAGATTCAAAATGTCCCTATGTTATAGAAGAATTAAAATTAATACAAAACGGGACTAGAACAGCAAAATACAATCGAGCTGGAGAGATAAGGATTGCAGACATGTCTGATATGGTTGCTGGAGAGGTAATAAGTGATATATGTGATATGCCATGTTGTGAAAGTAAATTGCCTTATCAAATTTCACATAGTGAATATAGAAGAAGATGGGGATTGAAACCTGATGGATCAGAACCAAGAGTTTGGGTAAGAAACAACATAACAAAACATGGAGGAGAAGTAAAGATGCCTCCTGAAGAAATAGATGCTTTTTTTGATTTAACTAATTTTCAGCATGTGGGTGATAAGGAAAAGTTAAGGAGCCATTTAGTCCACCATCAAATTGGGGAGGCAATGGACCACTTATGGGATAAGTCAAATATGCTAGGATCAAGACCATTATCTGAAGCGGCAAACCCCGTTAGGTTTTCTAATCAACACAAAATTTTAGGTGGTCTAAAACTAAATTCTGAAAAACATTTAGAGATTTGGGCATATGATCAAAGATTATTTGATTATAAGAATTTACAACAATCTATGAGAGAAGGAAACATAAGAAACTTAGAGAATATTCCAGAAGGTTTTGTTTTATGTGTTGATACAAATGATGTAATTGATAGAAGATTAACTTGTCGTGAATTTGATCAAAGTAGTTTTTGGGTTTACGGAGCTGTAAAACCTTTAGAAGATCAAAGTTTAACATCTAAAGGACTAAGTCATTTTATAGAAATTGGTGCTCTTACATATCATGACAGCAATGCTTTTATGGGAGTCTATGGAAAAGGATTTGGGGCAGTTGCGAGATTTGATGAACAATAGTTATCCGTTACTAGAACCATAAGCATCTCTTTCTACATGTCCGCATTTTAGACATTTAAATAAATATACACTTGATTCATCACTATATGAAGCTCCTAAATCATGAACTTCACTTTCATTGCAACCGCATTTCTTACATTTATGAGGAAAACCTTTTTTTTCTTTTTCTTCAACAACAACTCCTTCTCCTATTTTCTCTTTCTCTTTTGGCCTATCAGAAGTCATAATATCAGAATTAACTTCTTTTATAGCACCACAAGTACATAATCCAAATTTTTTACCATTTTGCGATGTTTTAATTTCAAGTATTTTTCCACAAGAATCGCAGAAAATTTTATGTTTCATAATATATAACCTGAAAAAAGCTTTTTAAGCTTTTTCGACGCATTTCGAAATGTTTAAATACTTATAAACATTAGAATAATTAGTATTATCTTAGTAAAAAGGTAAAATAATTCTCGTTACGTTCCCATGTTAAAAAATTTATTCTGTAATAGTTTGTTTTCACCAAATTTATAAATAGAGAATACCTGAAAATAATAAGGTGAAAAAATAAATGGTTCCTGGATGCATAGAAACCCGGTGGAGGTTTTTATAATGCAAGTTTCTCAAATAATGAAAAAAGCTTATGTTATTGACTCGAGTCTCAGTATAAAAGAGGCTGCTAAAATTATGTCTCATAAAAAAATAGGCGGGCTTTTAGTTATTAAGGATAATAAAATAGCTGGAATAATAACTGAAAGAGACATTATTAGTAATATGTCAAAATCAAACTCTCCTGTGTCTAGCATAATGACTAAAAGAGTGATAAGTGTCTCTTCTGATACAGAAATAGATGAAGTTGCCAAATTAATGTGTGAAAACAAAATAAAAAGAGTCCCTGTAATTGACAATGGAAAGTTGCTTGGATTAGTTAGGATAACTGATATACTTGGTAAAACTAACTCTGTTGAAGAGGGAGAATTTTTCTTTAGTTAATATGGAATGGTTATTTGTTTTAATAGGTATTGTATTAGCAATACCTGTAGGTTATATATTAAGAATTCTTACAAGTGATGAAATAAAAAAGAGTAGACCTTATTTTAAACTCATAATTATTATTTCGATTATACTTTCAGTTGTAAGTTTATTACTACCTTTTGAATCAGTATTGAAAAAAACTTTATTTTTTGGATTTTTGTTTATGGTTATAGTTAGTTTTATGTCTTGGTGGAAATAAAAATGACAAAATACTCAAAGTTGAAAAAGGAAAGTATTTTTTTAGTAATTTTAAAGAATTTTTCTGTGTTTTTATTTGGAGCTATAGCTGGAGAAATAATATTTATAATTTACTTTCTTAGTATAATGGTCAATAACATAGCTGAAAAGGCTGGGCTTGGAATTATTGCCTTGGCCCCAGTAGTATTTATAATATATTCTTTATTCAGCATTATCATTGGTGGCATTTTAGGAATTGTAATATTTAATATTTACAAAAATGGAAAAAGAAAAAGAAAGTAAACTAGTAAGATTCTGTAATTCTCCTATTGGAGCATTAGTAATTGTTGGTAGTATAATGCTACTTGGAGGAATAACAAAACATTATATCTTAGAAAAAATGGGTGATGATAAAGACACAAGTTATCAAAGCTTAGTTTATGATAATGGATCAGAAAAGGGCTATTAAACAACTAAGCAAATTAAAAAAGCTCTCTGGAAATATGAGACTTGCTGGAGAGTCTTGGAAGAGTGAATTTCAAACACTTATTGCTATTATTTTATCAGCCAGAAGCCTAGATGAAACTACTATTAAATATGCAAGTATTTTATTTAAAAAGTATCCAAATTCTAAAAAGCTTTCGAAGGCAAATATAAATGATGTTCAAAAAATAATAAGGCCAATTAATTTTTACAGAAACAAAACTAAAAGCGTAATTAATTGTGCTGAAAAAATACAAGAAGAATATAATGGAAAAATTCCTATGGATTTTAACTCTTTAATAGAACTGCCAGGAGTTGGAAGAAAGACTGCTAATGTTTTTCTTTCTGAATATGGGTATAATGCTGTTGGTGTTGATACTCATCTTGCTTATATCTCAAATTATCTTTGTTGGACTAAGAATAAAAATCCTCATAAAATTGAAGAAGATTTAAGAGAATTATTTCCTAAATCTTACTGGAGTAAATTGAATCCAATAACTGTTAAATTTGGTAAAAAATATACATCAAGAAAAGAGAAAAATAAAATATTAGATTCGATAAAAAATATATAATTATCTTCTTCCTCTTAGATAACCGCTAACCTTTAATACAAGTCTTGTGTAAAAACTTGATGTTTGAGCAACTTCTTCCTGAGATTTTGCTTTAGAATCTGCATAAGTTGCAGCCATTTCAAGAGTATGAGCTTTATATTTGCTTAATCTGTTTGTGTCAATATTTTGAGCTAAGCTATTTGCTTCTGCTAATTTCTGATCTAAACCTCTGTTATCATGTGGATTAAGTATTGCTCTTTCAATTCCATAAAAAGTAGCTTCTGATTGGCTTCTGTTAGAAATTGGATTTCTTAAATCTTTTTTAATGTCATTTCTAGGAGTTAATTGTCCCATGAATTTAGTATGCTCGTGATAATGATCTAAATTGTCTCTTCCCTCTTTTGGGGTAAGTAAAATTCTATAATGTTGGTCTGTAATATAGTCTTGAAATAACATAGATGTTCTTGTTGCTTCTTTTGAATCATATCCTTCAGAAATAGCATCTTTTATGAAAGTATTATACCCTTGGTTATTCTCACCTAAAACTTTTCTTAAAGTAATATATTCAGATTTAGTAAGATTTTTTCCACCATCTTCTAAAAATCTTTTTAGCCTATTTAGAACCTCCCTATGTTTAGTTCCACGTTTTATATATTCTAAAGCTTTTTCTAAATCTAATTCTGGATTAGAATTTTCATCAAATTCATCTAAGACATCCATTAATTGGTGTGCGAATATACGTGATGTTGCCATATTTGATGTTGCCATATTAATACCCGCTATAAACACTATTTAAAGCTTTCCAGACCATGAATAAAGGATAACCGATAATGTTTTAAAATGTAATAATATGGGTTTTTTATGCCTAAAAAACACGAACTAGAGAGAGTAGTTATAGAATCTGATTTTCCAGATTTTGAAAAGACTAAACATTATAAGTTCACAACTTTAATTGCTGAAACTATGGAAAGGGTTAGACCCCATTTTACAGAACAAATATATGTTAATGGTATTGACAATTTAAGAGAAAATTCTGATCCTAATGCACCACCTATTAAAGGTCCTTTGTTATATATTGTTGGGCATGAAAGCTGGTGGGATTTTGTAGATCTTCCACCTATATGGAGTGCTCTTCCTAGAAAACCTATGTTAAAAGTTGTTGCAAGGGATAATTACTCTCATTTTCCTCCTTTAGATTTTTTAATTAACAAATTTTTCAGTCCATTCACAGTAACTGTTCAAAGATCGTGGAATATGGAAGGTCTAAGTGATGAAGAAAAAGAAAAGCTTAGAGAGGAAAATAATGCTAAGTTTAATTCTTTGTTTAGTGCTGAAAATAATTCTTATGACAGAGTAATACTTCCAGAATCATCAACTAAAAAAAATGGCGCTTTTAACAAAATACATTCTGGAGCTTGGAGAGCTTCCCATAGAGTGAATAATGGAAAATTAGAAGTGCTTAATTGTGTCCCTATTGGAAATACCTTAGATAATATGGCTGCAATTCCTGGAAAACATTTAACTTTTGTAAATTTTGGAGAAATTTTCCAATACTCTCCATTAGAATGTATTGAAGGAGAATCTGAGGAAGATTATACTAGAAGAGATATAGCAGCATTTGCTAAAGCAATAAAAGATAGATTTGTTGATTTACATACTTATACACTTGGTCAATTAGGAGGAATGAGTTTGTTATCTAGAGCTATGAAAGGGTATCAAAGTCTCTCTAGATTAGATCTTTTAACAGAAATTAAAGAAGCTGTTGAAGCACTAAAACAAATTAAAGATGACAGGCCTGTTTATATTGATCCTGCAATTGAGAATGGTGATTTTAATTCAAGATTTAATAATTTTATTGATAACTTACATTTTAAGGGTTATGTGAGTTATGTAAGTAATGGTACATTACATATTAGTCAAGATAGATTAATGGAAACCCCTAGCAATAAAAGGTATAAGAAAGACAATCCTTTAAGATATTTAGCAAATAAACTAATTGATGTTTCACAGGAAAGAGATGAAGTTGGTTGGTTGGTTAGAGATGTTTTTGATTTTGAACCAGCTGATTATAAAATTGTTTAGTATAAATTTATAAATATGTATTTTCTGCAAAATTTATGAAATTGTGGGGAAACACTCAGGAAGCATTACAAAGGTTGAAGCAACAAGGAAAAATTGTAAGAGTAAATGGTATTCATTATTATGAAGGAAGGCATGTTATTGGGAGAGATACTCCAATTGATGGAGGAGTATCAATAGGTAATTCTGAACGAGAAGCTATAGTAGTTGATTCAAATGCTTACCCACTAATTAGAGATTTATACTATGTTGCAAGAAGAAAAGCAATGGTAAAAGGAGTAATTAGCAGAGAATTAGTATTAGAAGCTGTTTATGATACTGTTTTTGAAGCAATGCCTCCTACAGATATGAGTGAAGAAATGACTTCTAAATTAATAAACACTTATCTTGCTAGTAATGACATTAAAATGAGTTTAGATAGATTTATTGAAAATAGAGTTGGCGTATGTAGACATCATGCTTTGGCTTGTGGTGTTTTGCTAGAATTATTCAAAAAAGATAGACATATTTTTGGAAAACCAAGTGCTGACAGGAATATAGCTATTTTCCAAGGAAGTCATGCTTGGTGTAGATATACTGGATCATCTGGGGATGTAATAATTTTAGATGTTTCACAAAATTATTTTGGTTCAATTGAGAGAGCATTAAGGGAAGGAAGGTGGGATTATAGAAGGCCTAAAGATAAAACTAAACCTTAAAACAAGAGGTAAATTTTTATATTAAACTAGTTAACATATTTTATGTCTATATTAAATCAGATAAATAATTTTATTTCCTCAATCCAGAAACTAAACTATACAAACCATATACTTGTTGAACTGCCCATATTTGCGGATATATAACAACTCCATATGCTACTGCAAGCATTTCATAACCTGTAGGAAAATCAGCGGTTAATTTTTTAATAGTGTTTTCAAGACAAGATCTTCTATTTTTCATAATAAGATTTGAAATGATAATTTTATATAATTATTTATACTACAAAAAAAATGCTAACAGACAAAATAAATAATTTAAGTAATTCTTCTATAAAAGAAACTGTTGATAAAAGACTTTCTGAATTTAAGGCTTTTGAAAATAAAGAAGGAGAAGAATGGTTTAGTGAACTTTGTTTTTGTCTGCTTACAGCTAATTCAAGAGCAAGCAGTGCTATGAGAATACAAAATCAGATAGGAGCTAATGGATTTATACATTCTCCTCAGGAAAATATAGTTCAGGTTATTAAAATGAACAAGCATCGTTTTCATAATAATAAAGGAAAATTTATTGTGGGAGCAAGAAAATTTGTAAATATTAAAGCAATAATTCAAAAGATAATTAATGAAAAAGGGGAGAAAGAAGCTAGAGAGTTTTTAGTTGAAAATGTTAAAGGTCTTGGGTATAAAGAATCAAGTCATTTTATGAGAAATGTGGGTTATACAAATCTTGCAATACTTGATAGGCATATTTTGAATTTAATGGTTGAGAATAGTTATTTGGAGAGTAAACCAAAAACTCTTAGCAAGAAAATTTACCTTGAAATTGAAGAAAAATTCAATGAAATTGCTAAAGAGATTGGGATGAGTAGTGCAGAGCTTGATCTTTATATGTGGTATATGAAAACAGGTCAGGTTTTGAAGTAAAGAAAAATCTATAAATTATAGTTAATTTATTTTATAATGAAAAAAGAAAAAATTAGTGAGGAATACTGGAAGAAAAAACTTAGTAAAGAACAGTATAAAATCTTAAGGGAAAAAGGAACTGAAATACCTTTTACAGGAAAGTATGTTAATAATAAAGAAAAAGGAAATTACTATTGTGCTGCGTGCGGCAATATGCTATTTGATTCTAAAACAAAGTTTGATTCTGGAACAGGATGGCCAAGTTTTGCAGATGTTAAAAAGGGTAATGTAAAGTTAATAGATGATGGAAGTTCTAGTATGCATAGAGTTGAAGTTGTTTGTGCTAAATGTGGAAGTCATTTAGGTCATGTTTTTGATGATGGTCCAGAAGACATGGGTGGTAAAAGATATTGTATAAACTCCGCTTGTTTGAACTTTAAAAAAGATAAGAAATAATATAAATCACAATAATACTTATAAACAAATAATTTTCTAACTTAGATATGGCAGTTGAAAGTGAAATTAGTGGATTAAAAGCAAATAGTTCTATAGAATATTTTCTTAATCAAATGATTAAAAGAGAAGAGTTAAGAGCTTATAGTGTTCAAATTAACAAAAGAACTATTGAAAGGGATGATGAAAATGAATTAGTTGTCAGAGTAAAAAAAGGAGTTTCTCTAACACCTATTGAAAGGTTAGGCTCTTACTATCCTTATATTCTTGAAGATACCTCTACAGGGAATAAATATCATTTGTTTATGGGAGGTCGTGGCGGAGTTATAAGTGAAGATGGAGATCAGACAATTTATGATAATTGTTTGGTTGAAAAATTAAAAGATCCTGATTTTAGAAAAATTAGTGTAATTATGGGTGATGGACGTTTAGGAATTCCTGATGAAATGGTTGAAACAAGAGTTAGAACAAGCTACAGCACTGATTTTGAAGCACTTTCAGATGTTGATGTTCCTGTAGGAAATGATGGCCATGTTAAAGTTGAAGGAAGAGAAGAAAGTGATCCTTTCCTTGAAAAGTTTTATAAGTTTTTACAAAGTTAGTTAGGAGCGTATTGCTTCCCAAGATTAAATCTATTTTTTGAAATAACTAATACCCACCTAGAATATTTGTGTTTTTGATGATAATCATACCATCTTTTTTTAAATTCTTTAATGCTGATTTTAAAATTCTTGCCATTCCAAGGATCATCTAAAATTATTTTATTTCTTTCATACCCTACAACAACTGCATAATGGCCTTCTTCGGATTTTGGCTCTATATAGTTAACAATTACTGGTAAATTTAAGTCAATAAAATGTTTTACCTGATTTATAGAAGAATTATTATGAACATAGCAATAAAATCCTTCTTTACAAGCAAGTTTAATCATATTTACATGGCTTGTTCCTGATTTTTTCGTTTTTGCCATTTTTGTTAATTTTGCTTCACTTATTTTTTTCCCAAAATGTCTAAACACCATTTCAAGACAAGCAGGTCCACAAGCATATTCATTATCTTGTTTAAAATATTTTAGTTTTAAAAGATTAGTTTGCATAGTTCCTCTTTATTAAAATAGTACAATTAGATATTTAAATATTTCAACTAAGGTAAGTTTATTGATGTAACATAAGGAACTTGGGATGCTATGTCAGTTATTTCATGTTTATTTAAAGTTGCATAAGCACATCCACTGAATCTGTCTAAAGCAGAAAGAGCTGTAGGAGAATCAAAACGATCTAATAAATATTTTTGAAAAGAGGGGTACATTTCTGGAATATCAATGTGAACTTCAACCCTTAATCTTTCTTCATCACTTATTCTTTCAAGTCTACCTTTTAATTCTTCTGAAATAGCGTGAGTTTCACCTTTAAGCATTTCCTCAGCCCTTTTCATTCTTTCTGCGAAAACCGCCTTAGTATCTTCTCTTGTTATCATTTTCAATCAGCTTCTCCAGCTTCGCCTGATGCACATCCAATGTTATCTGGTGTTGTTTCTTTTATCCTAAGAGTAAGATATTGTCTTGCTAATTTTTCATCTTCACTAGATAATTTTGCTTCTGCTAAATTGTCCAAAGCAGTTCTCAAAACCATATATCTTCTATAATCATCCCCATTTTGGCGACCTGACTTATATGCTTCTATCTCAAGTCTTCCTACATAAATATACAAATCCAATTGACTTTTAGGCATCTGTTTTTTAGAATAATATGTTTTAAAAAGATTACTATGATAAATTTTAATACCTTAATTTCCATTATCTTATCATGTTATACATAATCGGTCTTGGTTTAGAGGTTAATGGAATATCGTTACATGGCAAAAAGATACTGAAAAGTGCAGACATAAAAAAAGTTTATTTGGAAGAATATACTGTAGATTTTCCATACACTAAAAAAGAATTGGAAAAGGAATTGAAAATAAAAACAATTTCTGCAAATAGGGAATTTATTGAAAGTGAAGGAATTGTTTCAATTGCAAAGAAAGAAGATGTTGCTTTGCTTATTTATGGAAGTCCGTTAAGTGCTACAACCCATATTTCTTTAATTAACTCTTGTAAAAAACAAAAAGTAAAATATAAAATTATTTATGCTGGAAGTGTGTTTGATGCTGTTGCTGAAAGCGGTTTACAATTGTATAAGTTTGGAAAGGCTACAAGTTTGCCAAAATGGCAGAAAAATTTCCAGCCTAAAAGTTTTATTGAAATAATTAAAGAAAATCAATCAATTGAAGCTCATACTTTATTATTAATTGATATTGGTTTGAATTTTTCAAGTTGTAAAGAACAATTAAAAGAAGCTAAATTTAAATTTGAAAAAGTTGTTGTATGTTCCAGGCTTGGAGTAAAAAGCAAAATATTTTATGATAGCTTAGATAAAATTCCTGAAAATAAAATAGAAGCTCCTTATTGCATAATTATTCCTGGAAAGCTTAGTGTAAGCGAGAAAGAGGCTTTGGAATTAACAATTAAATAATATAATTAAATTAATGTAATAACATTTAAAAATCAAAACTAATTATATCTTTAATGGAACATCATTCTAATCATGAGGATTTGATAAAAGAAGCGTATGAATTGTTAAAAGTAATTTTTGAAGAATCTCCTCAAGCTATTTATCTTTATCTAGATGATCAACATAAAATATGTAATGAAAATTTTGCAAATCTATTAGGATATGATTCGGGCAAAGAATGGGGTGAAGTTAAGGAACCTTTTACATCTGCTTTTGTTGATGATGAAAGTCAGGAAGAACTTGTAAGTTCATTTCAAAATGCTATTAATAATTTAGAAAGTGATTCTTTTGAAGTGATATGGATAAGAAAGGATAATTCTAAAGTTAAAACAAATGTAATATTAGTTCCATTTTCTATTAAAGATCATATTATTGCACTCCATTTTGTTAGTGAATTAGAAGATGATGATATTAGTAATTTAGAAGATGAAGAATAATTCATATTATAACAATTCTTAAAAATACATTATATATCTGATTTTATGGCTGAAAAGAAAGAATTAAGGTTTGTATCTCCAAGACATGTGATGTTTTATGAAAATGTTAGAGGCACTGGTATTAAAGCAAATTATGTTGGAAGAAGCAGAGTTGATAGTTTATTCCAAAATAACAGCTTATCAGTTATTGAGTCTAATGGTAAAGGAATATATGGAATAGTTGTTCTTGATGGTTTGGAGGTTGAGTTTTCAGTTTCATATGTAAATGAAAGGCCATATAGGGAAGATGCTAAATTATGGGGCACTATATCTAGAGGAGATACAATGCTTTTTGATGAACTTGTGATATTAACATGCAATGCAGAAAATGATCATCTTAGTGAAATGGTAAAAAAAATCAAAGGATTTGGATTTAGAGAAACCAAATAACAAAGTTTAAAAGTATTGGCATTTTAAGTTTAACATGGTTAAAGAATTAAAAAATAAAAATGAGTCAATTTCTTTAGCTGAAAGAATAAGTTCTATTATAATTATTATCTAATTGGCAATTTCTTATTGGATATTGCCGGAATTTTACAATGAGTTACTTTACTAGATACCTTGGTGATGATGTTAGAAAAAAGGAAAAACATAGTATGAATAGTGCAGATTATAAAATATTTTATGGGAACGCTGAACTAAGAGGGTACACTGATTCTGAAGGAAAAAATTATACTCCTCAAGAAATGTATGATATAATGAAATGGTATGAAGCTTTCTTGAAAACTAGGATGTACAAAGATGTGAGAAAAATTGAACAGGAAAGTAATTATCCTGAAGGCTGGTTAAATTTAGCAATATCTGGGCTTATAAATAATAATTCTACAAATGGTCTGGCTAAAAACTTAGTTAAAGAATTTAGAGATAGGGGATATTCAAAAGCCTGGCTTCCTGAATATAAAAAAGAAGTGGGAAAAGAAAGAGGCAAAGTTAATAAATCAAGAAATCGAATTTAATTCAAAGAGATAAAATGTATGACTTTAAAGCAATTGAAGAAGAAGCAAAGAAAGCCATTAGTGAGAAAGATATTCAAAAGGCCGTTGTAAATGATAAAAAAAGAAAAAAGACTTTTAGTTTTCTAGAAGGTCCTCCTACTGCTAATGCTCCTCCTGCTTTACATCATTTAGAGGTTAGAACTTACAAAGATGTAATTAACAAATTCAGATATATGCAGGGTTTTAATGTTCCAAGAAAAGCTGGATGGGATTGTCATGGTCTGCCAGTAGAAGTTCAGATTGAAAAAAAATTAGGGCTTAATAGTAAAAAAGATATTCTTAAACATGGGGAGACAAAATTTATTCATGAGTGTAAACAAAGTGTTTTTTCTTATATTCAGGCTTGGAATAAATCTACAGAAAAATTAGGTTATTGGATTGATCTTGAAAATCCTTATGTAACTTTAAATAATGATTATATTGAAAGTATCTGGTGGTCTTTAAAAGAATTGTATGATAAAAATTTGTTATATGAAGCACATAAAGTAGTTCCTTTTTGTCCCAGATGTGAAACACCTTTATCAAGTCATGAAGTTGCTCAGGGTTATAAAAAAATAAAAGAAGAGTCTGTAGTTGTTAAGATGAGATTAGAATCTGGGGAAAACTTATTAGTCTGGACAACAACTCCTTGGACTTTACCAAGTAATTTAGCAGTAGCAGTTAACCCAGATATAGACTATGCTTATGTTGAAGAAAGAGAGATTTATATTATTGCAAAAGAACTTGCAAGCAAATTATTTGAAAATCCAAACATAATTAAAACTGTTAAAGGTAAAAGTTTAATTGGTAAAAAATATACTCCTTTATTTAATTATTTTAAGGGTGAAGGTGCATTTAAAATAATTGGTGGAGATTTTGTTACAGTTGAAGATGGTACTGGAATAGTTCATATGGCTCCTGCTTTTGGAGAGGTTGACTATGAGGCCTGCAAGAAAAATGATCTTCCTTTTTTTCAGCCAGTTGATGAAACAGGCAAATTTACTCATGAAGTACCTGATTTTGAAGGGAAATTCATAAAAAGTGCTGATAAAGAAATCATAAAGAGATTAGAAGCAAATAATCAATTGTTTGTTACATTACCATATGAACATGATTATCCTTTCTGCTGGAGATGTGATACTCCTTTAATGTATTATGCAATAAAATCCTGGTTTATTAATGTAACAAAATACAAAGATAAATTAATAAAATTAAATGATAAAATAAATTGGGAACCAGCACATATCAAAGAAGGAAGATTTGGAGAATGGCTTAATAATGTAAAAGATTGGGCTTTATCAAGAAAAAAATTCTGGGGTACTCCTTTGCCTATATGGAGATGTTCTTGTGGAAATGAAGAAATAGTTGGAAGTATAGAACAGCTGAAAAAAATGTCTGTTAAAAAACTTAATTCAAAGGATATTGATTTGCATAAACCATGGATAGATAATATAAAGTTGAAATGTCCTAAATGCAAAGATGAAATGTCAAGAGTTTCAGATGTAATAGACTGCTGGTATGATTCTGGATCAGCTAGTTTTGCACAGTTTCATTATCCATTTGAAAATAAAGAGGAATTTGAAAAAAGAGTTCCATATGATTTTATTTCAGAAGCAATAGATCAAACAAGAGGATGGTTTTATACATTGCATGTCTTATCTACAATTTTATTTGATGATATAGCTTACAAAAATGTAATTTGTGCAGGGCATATAGTTGATGAAAAAGGGGAAAAAATGTCTAAGTCTAAAGGAAATATTTTAGATCCTGATAAAGTAATGAGTGAGGTTGGTGTTGATGCTGTAAGATTAGAATTTTGTACAATAGACACTGGAAGTTCTAAAAGATTTGGAGTTAGTATGGTAAAAGAAGAAGTTCTTCCATTTCTTAATGTTTTATGGAATACTTATCAGTTTTATAAACAGTTAAATAATAGTGATAAAGCTGAGATAAAAGTTGAAGATAAATGGATTCTTTCAAGATTAAATTCAGTAATAAAGGAAACAACTGAAAGTTTGGAAAACTATAAAATTGAAAAAGGACTTACACCGATAATGAATTTTGTAACAAATGATTTTTCAAGAACTTACATTAAGATAATAAGAGATAGAGAAGATAAAAATGTTGAAAAAGTTGTTGGAGAAATTTTAGATTCTGTATCTAGACTTCTTGCGCCTTATGCTCCAAATATAAGCGAAGTAATACACAAATCATTCGGCAAAGAATCTGTTCATTTAGACTCATGGCCAAAATATGACAAAAAGAAAATTGATGTTGAATTAGAAGCAAAATTTAAAACAATTTTGCAAATTATTGAAAAAGGTCTGGCTGAAAGAGATAAATCTGGAATTGGATTGAAATGGCCTTTGCAAAAAGTAAAAATATACATTAAAGGCGGTGATAATATTAAGGGATTAGAAGAAGTTATTAAAAATCAGTTGAATGTAAAAGAAATTGAATTAAAGTCTCCTGCTTCTAAAGAAACTGAATTAGTAGTTGAGTTAGACACAACACTAACTGAAGAACTTGAAGCAGAGGGTTATGCGAGGAATATCTCAAGGCAGGTTCAATCTGTAAGAAAAAAATTAGGTTTAGTTAAAGATAATCACATAGAGCTTGTTATAACTTGTGATAATGAATTAGTACTATGGTTAGATGAGTATAGAAATTTTTTAAAAGATAGAACTAATTCTAAAAAGGTAGAAATACTAGAAAGTTTTAGTGGTAAGGGATTTACCGAAGACAAATTTAAAGTTAAAGATAAAGAAATAAAAGTATATATTAAAAAGGTATAAATTAATTTGTTATTCACCCTTAGTAAAAGGTGAAAAAAAATTGTCATTAATAAGAAACACTATCACGAAAACATTTAAATACCAATTTGATTTAAAAAGAATGAAAAAATGATAGTGAAAGAAGAATTTTTAAGTAGACTGAGAAAAATATTTGACCTCAACCTATATGAGGTTAAAGTGTGGACAGCATTACTTTCAAGAGGTGTTAGTACCGCTGGCGAATTAAGTAATATTTCTGATGTTCCAAGATCAAGAACTTATGATATTTTAGAAAGTTTAGAAAAAAAAGGTTTTATTGTCATGAAATTGGGAAAACCGATTAAGTTTGTTGCACTTAAACCAGAAGAAGTTATTGAAAGGGTTAAGAAAAATTTAATGGTTACTGTTCAGGATAAAAGAAAGAGGTTGGATGATTTAAAAAATGATGATGTTTTACATGAATTAAATACTTTATTTACAACAGGGGTTAAATTTGTAGAACCATCTGATCTTTCTGGGAGTTTAAGAGGAAGGAATAATATGTATAACCATTTGGATATGTTAATAGCTGCAGCTGAAAAATCAGTTACAATTGTAACAACTGCTGAAGGTCTTAATAGAAAGGTAGAAGCTTTGATGCCTACAATTGATAAAGTAAGAAGACGTGGTGTTAAAGTAAGAATTGCTGCTCCAATAACTCCAAAAAATGAGAAATTTGCTAAAGAAATGGCAAGAGTTGCTGAAGTTAGATCAATAAAAGGTTTAAATGCTAGATTTTCAATTATTGATGGAGAACAATTAATGTTTATGCTTTTGAATGATGATAATATACACCCAAGCTATGATGTAGGAGTTTGGATAAACACTCCTTACTTTGCAAATGCTTTAGAGCAGATGTTTGAATTAGCTTGGAAAGATTGTAAGGCTGTAAAAGCTGTAAGAAAGTAAAAACCACCTGCGGGTTTTTTATCCTGCAACCAAAAAATAAAAAATTCTAAAATGATTGAGTATGGTGAGAGTATAACTTATGAAGAAAGAATGTATGAGCAAGCAAAAGAAGCTGAAAATGATTCTTTGTCAGAACTATTTCTAAGAGATATTGGAAAAATACAAAGAAAATATAAAAAATAAAAAATAAAAAAAAGAAATACAAAAATTTAATTTCTTGCTAAACTGAAAACGTTTTTTATTGCTACGATAACAGTTGCAGGCACGAATATAGCCAACAATGCTTGTAAAATGTTGTCCAAAACTTGGATTCCACCAGTAACGTTTTGTCCTAATGCACTTGCTATTATAAGCACAACACCAGACAATAAGAAAGGTTTAACTTCCTTATCAGCAACATTTAGCAATCCTACAACAAGCCCAATTATTACAAGAACAATTAACCATGTTCCTGCAACAGGTCCAAGAGCTCCAAGGATTACTGCAAGAATAACTCCAATCAAAAAGGCCCAACTTCCTATTAAGCCCATGTTATTCTTTTTTGCCATTTATTAACCTCCTTTTAATTTTTAAGTGTTAAAATATATAATATTTTAGTATATTTAAAGGTATTCCTGAAATATTCTTTTACATTTCATCCATAACTTCTATTCCTAAAAGGTTTAGAGAGTTCTTTAAAGTATTTCTAAATGATTCTACTAATTTTAATCTAAATGTCTCTTCTTCTGAACCTAAAACTTGAGATGAATGGTAAAATTCATTAAAAGATTGAGCTAATTGAAAAGAATAATTAGCAATCAGGCTTGGATTTAGTGTTTGAGATGCTTTCTTTAAAGTTTCTGGGAAGTTAGAGATTAATTTTATTAGTTTGAGTTCAGATTCGTTTATTTTTGGAATATCATATTTACTAGTTCTTTTATTATTTAACTTTTTTAGTATGCTTGAAGCCCTTGCATAAGAATACTGTAAGTAAGGTCCTGAATCTCCTTCAAAATTTAAACTGTGCTCCCATGAAAATATAATATTTTTATCATTATCATTTTTTAACATTGCATATTTTATTGCTCCAACAGCTATTTTTTTAGGATCTCCTTTTGTTTCTCTTTTTTTAATTTCCGAAGTTGCTCTTTTTATAGTTTCATTATAAAAATCTTCAAGTAAAACTAGTTCTCCTCTTCTTGTTGACATTTTCTTTACTTTTCCAGTCTCGGAATCCTGAAGCAAAACAAAAGAATAATGGACAACTTCTGGAGAGTTATATCCTAAAAGTTTAAGTGATTCTGCAATTTGTTCAAAATATAATTTTTGATCTTCTCCTAGAATAATTATATTTCTACCATTTTTTCCTTTAAGCTTGTTCATTTTTTCAATTGTATAAGAAATATCTCTTAAACCATATAAACCAGTACCATTACTTCTAGCTAGTACAAATACAGGAGCTTTCATTTTTCTTACAACAGGAGTGTGTGCCAAATCTAAAACTAAACGCCCTTCATCATCTTTAAACAATTTACCTGTTTTTTCAAACTTCTTAAGTATGTCTTCTGAATACTTACCAACATATTCTGATTCATAATCAAAATAATCAAATTCTATTCCAAATTTACTAAAAATTTCTTTTTGGCCTTTTACACATATATCTACTATTTCTTTGAATAAAGCAACAGTTTTTTTATCTCTTGCTTCGAATTTTTCCAGTAATTCAAAAATTTCTTTTTCAAGTTTTGAATTTTCAGAAACTTTTTTTGATATTTTAATATAATTATTTAACATATCTGAAAATTTATCTCCTTTTTTGTATATCAAAGCGAGCATTGCAATTTGTTTTGAAACATCATTAACATAATAATGAGTTTCAACTTTATTTCCTAAAAATTTTAAAATTCTTACTATTGAATCTCCTATTATTGAATTTCTAGAACGGCCTACATGAGGAGAGGCATTTGGATTTACACTTGTATGTTCTATTATTATTTTATTTCCTTGTTTTTCTGAACCATAACTTTCATTTAAAGCCTGGGTAATAGTTTCTTTTGCAAGTATTTTCCTATCAATAAAAAAATTAAGATAAGGTCCTTTATTTTCAACTTTAGAAATCTCTTTAGGTAATTTTTTTGATAAAACTCTAGATAATTCTAAAGCAATTTCTACTGGATTTTTTTTAAGTGTTTCAGATAATGTAAAACACGGAAATGCATAATCCCCCATTTCAAAACTTGGAGGTATTTCAATAAGTTTTTCAATTTCAGCTTTCTGTAGTTTTGTGTTTTTTGTCAATAAACTAACTATAATATCTTTCATAATAAATACAGAATAATTTGATTAATAAAACTTATCAATTAACATAACTAACTAAAATAATGCTAATAAAGGTATTAAAAATTAGGTTTACTTCTCAGCTTCAGCTTGTCTTTGTTTAAGCTTAAAATCCCCTTTTCCATCACCTAAAAATAAATATCCATTAAAATCTCCTTTTCCATTTGGTAAATTATATCGCATTGAATGCATATGCCATGTAGGATCAGTTGGAGATAGTCCAATAAGCACATCTTGATGTCCATCTTCATTAAAATCTCCAGTTACCATTTGAGGCTCAATAAGTGAGTTTACTCCAGGAATTGAAATTGAATAATTTTGTTCTCCTTCAGCTTGAGCATTATTTGAATAATATAAAGCAGCTCCAGAAGCAATAGCTAAAGAAGTTAATCCTAATCCTAATTTATTTAGTAAATTTGCCATAAAAAAACATATAATGTTTATTTTTAAATATTTGTATAGCAAATTATTAAGAAACTTGTCCACCGCAATTAGTACAGAATTTACTTCCTGTATGTATAACTGTGTAACATTTTGTGCATATAGAAGGTCCTGTTTTTTTCTCTATTTTCATTCCACATTTAGGGCAGAACTTTTCATGACCTTCTAATTCTATTTTACAAGATTCATTAGGACATAAAATTGGTTCTTTTTTTTCTATAATTGTCTTAAATCCTGCTTTTCCTCCAGAAACTAGTTTTGAAAAAGCATCATCAATTACACCTTCTTTTTGTAATGATCTTAAATCTCTATTACTTGACATTAAAAACCACCTCTTAGTTTTTTATCCTGGTTCCTTTTCATGTTGTCCTCTTTTTTAATTTAATGGAATGTTTATTTTTAAATTTAATTGTACAAGATTATTAATTCAAAACTGAAATTATATTTTAAAAAACATAAATGTTTATTAATCAAATTTTTTAAAATGATATTATGAAAAAAGTGGTGACTAGAAGAGACTTTCTTAGAGTATCTGGATTAACTAGTTTAGTTGCATCAGCTAGTGTTTCAGGTTTAAGCTGTCCAGGATTTCTCGCAATAGATCCTAATGTAGAAACAGATGTTTTGCAAATACCATATGCTGACAGAAAAATGGGTGTTGGAGTTTGGCATAATCCTAATTTTTCTGGAGAAAGGCCTTTAATTGTAAGTTCTCATGGATTTTCAGCAAGTTCAGTTGATCTTGGAACATTACATAATTACTTAGCAAATAAAGGGTATGTTATTTTAGCTCCAGACCATAAAGATGCTTATAATTTTGGTGGTTCTGATATGCTTAAAGATTCTTCTCCAGCAGTTCAAGAAGTTATTGATCAGTTCGGAAGTGTTGATAATTATGTTAGAACTGTTCTTTTTTCACCTTATTTAGATTTGAAAAAAGAAGGGAAGGCATTTATTAATATTAATCTAGACGTACTTACTAATTTGTTCACTAAAACATTTAATCAGATAAGAGATATCCCAGATTATAGTGAGTATAAGATACAAGATCTTTATAATTTAGTTGAATGGCTTTTGTCTGGAGATGTAGATGATCAAAGAGTAATTGATATTTTGGGAAGTGCATTATATGAATCAAGAGTTAGAGATATTTCAAATTTAGTTGATTTTGCTACTGGAGATAATCATATGGGGAATAATCCAAGGCATAGAAATATTCTTGAGGAAAAATTTAGTGGAGATGTTCAAATTGATAGTTCAAAGCTTTGTGGAATGGGGTATTCTTTAGGAGGGGGAACAATGCTTGAAATTCTAGGAGCAGGAGATCCTTGCAAGGGTAGTGAATATTATGATAAAAGATTTGAAAAAAGTCCTGTAGTTCTTATTGCTCCTGCAGCTGCACTTAATCATAAAGAAAATTTCCCAAGTATTAATAATAATGTTTTATTTTTTGATGGGGACAATGATATTTTACTCAAAGGTATTGTAAGAAGACAACCTTTACTTCCAAATGGAAAAGAGGTTATTATTTATGGTGATAGTGGACATATAACTTTTTCAGACACAGCATGTGGAAGTGATATAAATTACAGGCTTCTTAGTATGATTCCTCAGATAGTTGAAGAATGGGGTGATTGTGATACTCATGAAGCAGTTACTCCTTCAAGAAATAAATATGTAGGAAGATTTTTTGACAGAGAGCTTGGTATAAAAGCTGAAAAACAAACTGAGTTAATTGATGGTGCTTTACAAAATCCTGATGTAAGATATGCTACAAGTTATCCTATTGATGTTGTGGAATTTCAAGAGCTATTTCCAGAATATGCGGGGCAGTTTTAGTAATTTTCTAATTAAAACAATTGTTTATTAATTCTAATTTATTTATTTTATAATGTCTGAGAGCTGTATTATATGTAAAAATGAATTAGAGGAAATTATGCCTGGGAAGTTTAATGGTACAATGGTTAAAATAAATAAGAATACAAGTACTGGAAGAGGTTATGTATGCAGAGATTGTCAAAAAGAGCATGGTAATAAACTTAAAGAAGTTCTTGACAATCTTTAATAAGTAGTATAAAAATGTTTAAATAGAGCATAATTAGATATAATATTCAATCAAAGAGGTTAAAATGGATGTTTTTAATGGTGATAATTCAAAAGTGAAAATGGCTGTTATTGCTGGAGCTTCTGAAGCTCTTAAAATAAAAAAGAACACAAATAAAAGTGAGGAAGAAATAATCCAGAACATAACAAAAAGAATGGAAGAAATAATTTCTAGAATTGATTAATAAAAAGGTCTTAAGGTTTTCTTTATAAACTCCCTTATTGCTAACTCTATTTTCAAAGATATTTATGATAGAAAAGATTTATAAGTTTTCTAAACTCCCTTTTTTATAAGCGGGAGTGTCAGAGCGGTCAAATGAGCAGGACTTAAGATCCTGTGGCTTAGTGCCTTCGTAGGTTCGAATCCTATCTCCCGCATATGAACCTTTAGGAAAGGTTACCAAATAAACCTTTTAGAAAAAGGTTTCCAAAATACTTTTAAAAAAGTAACAAAAGAAAGATGAACCTTTAGGAAGGTTCCGAAAAGGAACCGAGCCTAATGGCTCAAGGAACCGAAAAGGTTCCGAGCCTAATGGCTCAAAGGTTTCCAAAAACGATGTATAAACTTTTTATTGCAAACAGCAAAACAGAAAAAATATTAAATGATTGCATTAAATCAAGAAGTGATATTAAGCATAAGCTGGATAATTTAAAGATTGATCCAAGAAAAGCAAATGGTGCACATCCATTACATGGAAGATTAGAGGGCAAATGGTCATGCTGGCTTGGTTCTAATATTAGAATGATATATATCATAGATGAAAAAGAAAAAATAATAATTATCCAAGCTGTAGGGTCGCATAAAATTTATTAATTAATATTTGAACTCTTTTATTTTTCTTTTCTTTATATTTCTTTCACTTTCTATGATTTGATTTAACATATCTTTGTCTTCAATTATTTCTTTTTCTTCAAGCTTTCTTATTTTTTCCCTGATTGCTTCTCTAATAAATTCTGTTTTTGTCATATAATTATGTTTCTTCATAACTTTTTCTATTGCTTCTAAGAAATTTCTTTCTAATTTTAAGCTTACACTTTCCATACTACTAAGTAATACCAAGTAGTATTTAAATTTTTCTAATAAAAACTCGCAAAGGTTTTTTATACCTTAAAAAATATAATATTATAATAAAGAGGGGAAAATGTCAGAATTTATAGGAGATACTCTTAACAACACTATTGGACAAGGAATAACTTACTTTAATAGTATTATTCCGGAAGATTATAAAATTTATTATACTTTTGCTGTTTTTACTCTTGTTATAACACTGTATGCCTTATTCATATGGAATTTCTATAGGTTATTATCTAAAAGAGATATACTTGAATTAAATCTGGCGAAGTATAATAAATATGATGATGCTGTTCTAAAAAAAGTATTGGCATTCCTCTTATTTGTAATTGAGTATATTATTATTCTTCCAATACTGGTATTTTTCTGGTTTTTTGTAATGGCATTTATTATACTTTTACTTGCTAAGGATATGTCAATAGTTCAGATAACATTAGTCTCAGCCTGCATTGTTGGAGCAATAAGAATAACTGCATATTATAGTGAAGACTTATCCAAAGAATTTGCCAAGCTTTTCCCTTTCACAATACTGGCTGTTGCTTTCATAACTCCCGGATTTCTTGATATTAATGATTTGGTATCAAAAATTTCTAATATTGGTCTTTTGTTTAATGATGTAATTTTTTATTTAGTTGTAATAATGGCTTTAGAGCTTATACTTAGAACATTTGAAATTATTATGCCTGATAAAGATGAAGATAAAAGAAAATAACCGAATAACAAAAGTTTTCAATGGGTTTTTATGAATTATGCAACCAAAAATCGTAAAAAATGTGATTAAGCACAATTTTTTGGTAGTAAATGGATGTTTCACTTAATTAGACTACTTTAAAAAATTAACCATTATCAGCTGCTTTTTTAAAATTTAGCGATGCTGTAGTCAGTTCATTAATCTGAAGTAACAACAAAAAACTATTTTTTCGACGACAACAATGCTTTTAAAGAATCCATATTAATCCTTTAATGTTATGATACAATTTAGAGAGTGTGGAAAAGGGGAAATCCGGAAAGAAGTGAAAGAATTATTTTTCTTAGCTATTATTAACAAATCTCATATTACATTGAATGAAAGGAGGTTAATTTAAACGATAATGAAACAAGTACTATCTTTATTAGTAGTTGCATCATTGCTTTTATCAATTGCTCCAGCTGTTTTCGCTGTTAGTATAGGTTCTGGCGTTGGTATTGACATAACAACTGAAGATTTCGCACCTCTTGTATGGATGTGTGATAACAGAGTTGTTTATGATGATAACACTGAACCAGGAAGACTTTTCCAAAACCAAGGAAGTAATGACTGTTGGAATAATGACAATGGTGACGCAGATGGAGAAGACGATTGTCCTCTTCTTGAAAGAATAAACAATTATGCTTTCGAAGGAGAACAAATCAGTTGGCTTGTTCTTGTAATGGACAAGAATAAGATTGATCAAAACATAGATGTTTATGCTACAATCGGAGATGTACAAGGTGAAGGTAATGACATTGAAGTAAACTGTCAGAGAGTAGGAGGACGTGATTACATTAAAGAATCTTGTAATGCAAGAATCCTTGAAGAAGAACTTGAATGGAATTCAAACACAATGGATTACTTTGAATGTCTATTTACAGTAGAAACTACAGAGTCAATGTATGGAGAATACTGGATTACAGTTGAAGCTCAAGATGGTGACGGCTTAATGGGAACAATGGATGAAAACGAGTACTGGTTCTTAAACCCAGAAATCGCTTTAAGCGTTGATGGGGATCTTACATTTAGTGATGTAAGACCTGGAACAGATTCGTACTCTGATACAATCCTTGTTGGAAATGAAGCTGATGATGGAAGTGGAGTTTTACTTGATATGTTTATATCAGGAACTGACTTTTACGACTCATCAAGTTCTGGAGCAAGATGCCCAACTACAAATCAGTTGGCATTAGATAACTTCAGATACTATGTAACAAATGGAGCTTACAATTCTGCACAAGACGACCTAAATGACGTTGTTGATGGAGACAGAGCTGTAGATGCTGAAGGTTACTTAAATATAGAATATGGTTTAGGATTTAATGATCCAAGTCCATTCTATAACAATGCTGAAATACTTCAGGCACCAAATATTCCGGGACCTTACTACCCTGGTAATTTATTAGCTCCTGGAGCAGAAATGGCTTTAACTTTCAAGTTGAGCTTACCAGAACCTTGTAACGGAGACTTCGATACTGGAAGTTTATACTTCTGGGGAGAAGCAATCTAAAAAAGGAAATTATTTTTTTATTTTTTTTATTTCTCCTTTTTTTATAAAATAGAAAGTAACCGATAACAAATCGGTGAAAGAGATAATAGTAAATAACATAATCAAAAACATAAAAGCTTAAAAATAAACCTTTAGAAAAGATTACCAAATGAACCTTTTAAAAAGTTTCCGAAAAGGAACCGAGCCTAATGGCTCAAAGGTTTCAAAAACAAACGAACAAAAAAACAAAATACAAGAATAAGAAAATGGAAAAACAAAATAAAATAATGCTGAGCATCCTTTTAATGGGATTTTTATTCTTAGTTGTATTAAGTATAAACTTAGCAAGTGCTGAATTTTGGATATGCTTAAACAAAGGAGAGCAAATAAATTATTGTAATAATTACAAACCTCCTTACACTTGCGATTCGAACAGCGGATGTCAGAGATGCATGTCTGTTTATAATTCAACAGCTAACTGTTATATTCATGGAGTTTGGGGACAGTGTGTAGCTGAAGGACAGCAGTGTTCAAGTGTTGGAGAAAATGGAACTGAAGTTGATGGAACTGCTCCTGTGATAAGTTTCACAAGTCCTTTACAAGATGGATTATATGTAAAAAGAGCTGTTGATTTAATATTTACAATAAATGAAAGAGCAGATGTTTTCTATACAGATTTAGATGATGGAAGTGGAAGATGGAGTAGAGTTTGTCAGGAATGCACTTCTTATGGGAATTCAAGAAGCTTTAGTGAAGGTCTTAATAATATTGGATTTAAAATAGTTGATGTTGTTGGAAACACAGCTTATGAAAATATCTCCTTTTTTGTAGATAGTAAAAAACCTAGGATTTACAAAACAGAGCCTAGAAGTGGATTTGCAAACGGAGACTTTTATGTTCAGTTTATGGAAGAAAACCCAAGTTTGCTGAATATAAATTATGGTAACTTTATTACTGGATTTAGAAATGCAAATGTTGATTTAAACACTTGTGTTCAAGACAGAACAAAGACAAATTGTAATATTAATGTTAGCTTAGATGATTATGATGGACAGGAAATAGATTATTTCTTTAATATAACAGATATTGCAGGAAATTATTATCAATATAGAACAAATACTGTAGAAGTTGATAAAACTGCTCCTGTTTTGAATAATATGAATTATACAATAGTTAGAACAAGTGTTACATTTATTTTTAATGTAACTGAAAATAACTTTGATGTTATTGAATACATGGATAACAGTGAATCAAGGCCAAGATGGAGAATTATGTGCTCAAGATTAAGTAATGAAATTTGTACAAAAAGAATTACATTTAGAGAAGGAGAACATGATTTAAGTATTCAGATAGCAGATGAGGCAGGAAACATTGTTGCAGAAAATGCTGTGTTTACAGTAACTAGATGATACTAAATTAAAATGAAAAGTATAATAAAAAAAGGATTTTTTCCTTGTCTCGCTGTATTTTTTATAATTTTACTAGCAATTAGTCTCTCTTCAGCTTCTGTTTTTATTAATGAGGTTGAATTAAATCCTTCTGGAAGTGATGCAGACAACCAATGGGTAGAGATATTTAATAACGGAGCATCTCAGAATTTAAGCGGATGGTATCTTAATGATATGAATGGAAGTGCTTTTTATTTTCCAAATATTACTATAAATAGTAATAATTTTTTAAGTTTAGATTTAATAAATTATACTTTAAGTGATAGTAATGAGAATATAACTATTTATAATAAATTTAATCTATTCCAGGATGAAGTTTTAAACTTAAGTGATTTAGATGATGATGATCAAACATGGCAAAGACTTCCAGATGGTACTGGAGATTTTGTTTTTAAAAATTCAACTAAAGGAGTTTCAAATTATATAACTTCAATAAATAGTAAAACTCATTTTCCCAGCTGTTTAGTTAAAGGAGAGGAAGTTGTTTTAAATGCTAATGTAACTGGTTTTTGTGTTAATGAAGTTATTTTTTCAGTAAATACTAATGATGGACAGGTAAATATAACTGGAAATAATCTTGGAAATGGCAATTATACTGCAGTTGTTAATTCTTCTTTGTTAAATGCTTATAACAATATATCTTGGACAGTTTATGCAAAAGATTGTTTTAATCAAACTGTGAGAAACGGAGATGAGTATTTTTACTTAAATAACATAACAACTTTAACAGTTGTTCCTAGTAATCCAAATGGTTTGAATGGGTGGTATGTTACAGAGCCAATTTTCAGTCTTGAAAATGGAGATTCTAATGTAATTTTTTACAGATGGAATAGTAATTATTTTACTTATACAGGATTGTTTGATTTGGATGGAACACCAAACAATGGAAATGTTACTGGAGGAGTACATGTATTGAAATACTGGAGTAATTTTTCATGTAAAACAGAAAATGATAATAGCCAGACATTTAAATTTGACTTTTTAACTCCTTTTATAACAGATTTAACTCCTGGTGATGGAGAGGTTATAGATGATGTTAATCCTGAAATAAGTGCTTATCTTGATGAGATTTATCAGAGCAATTCTGGAATAAATACTTCAACACTTTTAATGAAACTAGATAATTCAAGTGTTATTTTTATTAATCAAAGCTTTGGACTTGATGCTAAAGTAAAATATAATGCTAATAACTTATCTGAAGGTATTCACACTGTAAAAGTTGGCGGAATGGATAATGCAGGACATTATACTGAATTAGAATGGAATTTTGAAATAAATTTATCAACACTAGCTATCAACATGAGTGTAAACTCTCCTGTTAATGGACTGTATGGAAATAGAAATGTTCCTATAAATGTTACATTAGACAAAGAAGCTGATTATATTAAGTATATTAATTATAATGATAAAAGACCTGGATGGAAAATACTTTGCAAAGACTGCAAAGATTATGGTAAAACAAGTATTAAAACTAAAAGACTTTTAGAAGGAGAAAATAATCTAAGTTTTATGGCAATTGATTCTTTTGGAAGAGAATTTAGTGAAAATGTATCTATATTCATTGATTCTATAGCTCCTAAAATAAAAGATGTTGAGCCAAAAACAGGATATATAGACAGTAATTTTAATATTGATATTATAGAAGAGAATCCTACAAATATGTCAATATTTTATGGTAATGGAACTATTAACATGAGCAGTGATGTAAATTTAAGTGAGTGTACTAATTTTAAAAGTGTGAAATATTGCAATGGATTTATTGATTTATCTGAGTTTAACGGCCAGGAAATAGAATACTATGTTAATTTAACAGACATAATGAACAGAACTGCAAAATCTAAAATAAATAAAGTTATGGTTGATAGTATTAATCCTGTGATTAATTCTGTTTATTTTACTAATATAGGCAGAAGAGTTGAGTTAATGATTAATGTCAGTGAGTTAAATTTAGAAGAAGTTAATTATATTGATCTAGAAGATAGAACTCCTAAAGAAAGAAGATTATGTACTAAGTTAGTTGATGGTATGTGTGTTAAGGTTTTGAGTTTTAGACCTGGAGTGCATAATTTAACAATAAATGCTGTTGATAAGGCAGGAAATTCTGCTTTTGTTGATGATGTTATTTTCAGTATTGCATAATTTTATATAAAATAATTAAAACTTAAACAACTTTTCATAATCCTTGTGGTCCATCCAATCTAAGACTACTGCAAGTACTTCAATTTCATCATTAGTTATTGTATAAAGTAATCTCCAATCTTTTCTTAAATTATAAATCCAAAGATTATCTATATTATACTTTTGTACTAGTTCTTTTGGAATAAGTTTCTTTCTTACATTTCTTCCGAAAAAGACATTTTGCTTTATAACTTTCAAAGCATTGTCTATTTCCTTAAAAAGCCTTTCATCTTCATCCTTTAACCTTTCAAATGCTCTTTTCAGTTCCAAATCTGCAAAAATTACTCTGGATTCCATTCTAAATCCTTTCTATCTTTATATTTTTCATAAAATTTAGGATTCCAAATGTAAACTGCATAGCCTTCCCTATCATATACTACCCTTAAATTGCTTTCTAAATATTCCATTATTACTTGAAAAGTCTGCCACATTACTTTTTTAGGAAGCTTGTTGAAAATCTCTGTTTTTTTGTATTCTCCAGAATTATCTTTAATAAATTTTTCAACCATCATGACAGTTTGCAGAGTAGGACTTCTAGCTACACTATTTGTTTCCTTGTATGGCTTTTTTATTGATTTTGATTCCATTTTTTATACTATTATTTTACTATAATATCAATTGATATTATTTAAAGTTTTCTATGTTAAAAGTCTATGTTGATCAAGGATATTTTATGCCACATAAACTTTTATATAAATTAACTGATTATCTCTTTCTCATTCTTATAATTACTAAAATTACAGCAGAAATTAACATTACCCCTAAAACTATAAAGAAAACATTTAGCGTGTTTATTTTAACACCTACTAAATTAAGATAAAAAACTACCAAAGGTATTACTGAAATTGATAATGCAAAACTTAGAGCTATTCTTTCAATCCAGTCTATTCCCTGACTTTTACCATCTTTTTCATCATTAGTTTTATCTGAATCAAAGCTTTTTGTCTTTGGAAAGAAAATATAGCTTATTATGAGGCCTGGGAGAAATAAGACAAAAACAGAACCGAAGACTATTCTTAGGCTTTCAAAAAAACTCAGACTTGTAAAAAAGTTGAGTATTATAGATATTAAAAGTAAAACAAATATTGGAACTGCTATTAGTAATGCATAATAAGTATTTTTATTGTGTTTTTTGAAGTTATCATAAGCACTTGTTTTATTTTCTCTTTTTGACTCTTTCTCATCCTCACTTAAAATAAGGAATGAGAGTAATATTATTAGTATTCCTGCTATAATTGATATGATCCAAGATAAAAATCCTAACTCTATGGTTTTATATTTAATTATCCCAAAGCCTAAAATGCCTAAAGCAACTATAAACCCATAGTCAAACTTGTTTGGCTTTTTAACAATGAAATTATGCTCTGAAAATACATCTAAAATTCCTAAAATTATCACTATTACAAGCAAATAATTTAAATTAAGGTAATTTGAGACAAATCCTGTTTTTATCTGTTCAAGCAAAAGAAGAACTAAGTATAATACAAGCATTGTCTGAAATGAATGATTTATAATAGATGCAGTATGCCCTTTGAAAAAATACTTATTCATTTTCTCTCCATTCATTAATTAATCCATTTTTATGTACTTTAATATCTAGCCAGTCAATAGGAATAAACATTTTATTTGTTTCATTTTTATTTGTACCTAAGTGATCTGTGATAATAAGCATGCTTAATCTTCCATTATTGCTTATATAAACATTATCTGTGCCTATGTTTATGCTTCCCTCTTTCCATTCTCCTTCACTTATTACTGGAGTGTATGCAACTAAAATGTAATCTCCCTCTATACTTTTTATATAATTAATATCATTTTTATATACAAATTTACCATAAGGAAGAGGGTTAAACCAAGAGTCTTCTGAAAATGAAAAATATCCTGGGGCTGAGATTATTATATCACTTTTCTCAGGTATTATTTTATACAAACTTTCTGAATTACTTAAAACTATGAAGTGATCTTCATTAAAAGTTGGTATGTCTAAGCTGTAAGAAGTTAAAGATGAAGAGTTTAAGGAATTAGTAATATTTATTGTTTGATTTATGCCGTTGTTGTGATATGTTTTTACTGCAAGTTTTGGAGACGACAAGCTTGGAGATTTAAAGAAAAGCTGATTTTTTTTATCAAAATTGTTGAAATAAGCATTGCTTTGAGCTAAGAAGACTCTTTTGTTTGCAACAATCTTATTTTGGTTTAAACTTATCTTAGTTATTATCATATCTCCATTGTTTGATAAAACTAGTCTATACACTCCTTCTTCAAGATTATCTGTTAAAAGCTCTCCACTAATAGTATTTTTATTGCTTTTATCAATCTGTTTTCCTGTTATTCCATCATCTCTTATAGTTGAGTTTGCAATTATATGTCCATTTAAATCATAAAGAATTATTTTAAGCTCATCAGCTCCTGATTCATTTATATCATACCAATTTAAATCTCTTTTTTCAACATTTACTTTTAAATTACCTTTTACATAAACGTAAAACTCTGTGCTTTCTCTTAAAGCTGTGTTGATTTCAAAGTTTCCTGGTTTGTAGTTATCAAGTTTAAGACCTTTCATTGAGATATTCTGGTCTGTAATTAACTTAATGCTTAGATTTTCAGGATTTGACATTATTTGATCTATTGTATAATTATTAGTATTGTTTAAATTTATTAAAATAAGTCCGTTATTATACTCATAATTATATTCCTGCATAAGAGTTTCAATTAGCTTGCTGTAAACTAAATACTGTTTATAGTGCCATTCTTCTCTGTCTCTTGGCCCTATATACAGCTTCCCATTTTCAGGAAAATTGTCTTTGAACTTAATGCTTACATTTATAGCATCTGAGTTAGAACTAATAGGAATGCTGAAATAAACAAGCTGGCTTGTTAAGTTTCTGGAATTATAGTCTGAGTCAGATACTTTATCTGAAATTCTTTCAGCTGGAGAAAGAAAGTTGTCTTTTGCTGAGCCAATATCATAATAATAATCATAACTATGCTCTTGGAAGAAGTTTGCATAAACAAAGAATATAACAACAGCTATCCCAAGCAGAACAATAAGTATTTTGATAATTTTTACATGTGATGGCTCAGAAATTTGCTTTCTTATTGCCTCCATTTCTTCTAATGTGAGACCTTTTATATCTGTCATTTTAACAATCATACCTGTATATTTTGTTTGAGTTATCTTGGTATAAAAGCATTATGCACCCAATATTTTGAAGATTATCACCTTGCTTTTCTCCTATAAATATGTAAATTGTAGAGTTATACTCTTTTTTGTAGTCTGAAATAAATTCTATTTTTTCTGACTGATTAGTTGATGCCCAGAAATTTACCCATTCACTTTTATTATGAATATCATAGTCAAACAAGCCGGGAGCTATTGTTTTTCTGTCAGAATACCCCTGAATCCATGGAGAGTACAAAGATGAAGTGGTCATTACATAACTGTTTTCATCAGCAAAATCAGATAACTTGTTTATTGTATTAAATTCACTTTTATTTAAGCTTGATTTTGAGTTTAAAGTATAACTGAACGATGAAAATATTAGGCAGACAGCAAGTATAGTTACAATTATATAATTCAATTTTTTCCTGTGATTAATAATTGAAAAAACTCCAACTGATGACAAGATTATTAAGCCTACATCAAGAAATATTATAAATCTGTTAAAAAAGAAGAATTGAAAATAAACTATCAAAGCTGATATTAAAGTCCAGAAAAACAGCATGTTAAACTGTCTTTTTCTTATAAGATATATAAAACCTATAAGCGCAAATGGGAGATAGATAAGAGTTGCAAACTGATACTGGAAAAATGAGATAAATGTTCCTGGAGATTCTCCTGTATTTACAAAGCCTATTAAAATAGGCTCTATCAGACTTGTAATTTGTGTGCTGAAATTTCCTAGATAGAATAAGCTTGCTCCAGCAAGAATAATTATTCCTATAATAACATTTTTAGCTAAAAGTTTTATTTCATATTTTGTTTTTTCATTTTTTCCTATTTTTATAGGACTTGTGAAAGAATATAAAAAATAAGACAATCCGAAAAGATAGAAAGTCGGCTTGTGGATTCCTGCTAAAATAATTCCTAATATTGAGAATGCAATTAAATCATACTTTCTTCCTTTTTTCAAGAAATAAAGGGCAAAAAGAGCGATAGTTATTCCTAAGATATTTCTGTAATACATAAACTCAAAGACTTTAAACTGAATTATTGAAAAAGCATATACAAATAAAGCAATAATTGCACATGTTTTGTTGAAGTATTCTTTAGTTGTAAGATATATTGCAAATCCTAACAAAACATTAAACAGAATAAAAAGCCAGGTAAGAATAAAATGAGTTGAAAGAAATATTTTTATTGCTGACATTAGATATAGAAATCCAGGTTCTTCAATCATTACAACCCATTTGTCCATGTTTTCCAAGCCATGCTCAATAGCATATTTGTACATTCCTGCATCATAACCAAGAGGAATGCTATTACTTAGGTAAGGAATAGCTCTTAGAATTAAAATAAGCAACAATAGTAAAAATAAAATGGCATAATGTATTTTCTTGTTTTCCAAAAACTTAAGCTCATGCTCTTTTATTTTAGTGTCTTTTTTTACAATAAAAAATCCGAGAATTCCTATGATTAGTGCAAAAATTTCCATATGAATTATGTATTTTGTGAAAACTCCCAAAGTTATTAGAATAATAAGAATAGTATATATGGCTAAAAGCTGGTAAAAAGCATTGTTCAGTATTTCTTTAATTTTATTTTTCATTTTTTGGGTTATTTTTTAAAAGTATATAAGAAAAAATAGGGCCTAGGATGAAAATAACTATTGTTGAGATTGCTCTGCTGAAAATAGCAACTGTGAGAGATTGAGCTGGAGTTATTCCTATAACTAAAGCTGAGAAAACAGCAACAGCTTCTGCAAATCCCAGAGAGCCAGGAGTTATTGAAAATGCTCCTGCAATTGTTCCTATGGAAACCAAAAAGAAAGCCTGGCTTAAAGTAAGGTTTATTCCAAAAACATGATAGGCAATTATTGAAGAAACTGCTCCAAGTGCAAGCTGGACTATTGTTATAAGAGTTACCTGGAAAACAACAAGCCTGTTTTTTCTCAGCTTATTCCATCCATTAATAAGTCTTATAATTCTATTCCAAAGAGTATTATTTGTATCTTTCAAGTCAGGAGAGAAAATTATAACTGCAAGAGATGGCAGGAAAAAGGCTAGGAAAATAATGAAAACTATAATGTTAAACTGCGAGAATTCTTTATATAAAAACCACATTGAAATCATTCCCAAAAGGCCTGATGCTAAAAAATTGATTACGTAAATTCCTGAATAGTTTGAAAGGAAGTCTGTATATGCAAACTTATACTTTTTCTTAAGATAAACAGCTTTTGCAACCATTCCTCCCCTGAATGGAGTTATTGTGTTGTAAAAAGTTGTTATGGCAGCAAGTCCAAACCACTCTTTAAATTTCATTTTAATGTTAAATGGAATTAAAGTGTATTTCAAAACTAAGCCATTTACAAAAGCAAGAATAAGAGTTATCAGCACAAGATATAGAATAAATATTGGATTTACCAAAGCCAGCTGTTTGAAGTCGCCTATATGTCTATAAATATAATATACAAAACCGGCAACAATTACTATAAGTATCAAAACTCCAAGCCACTTTGCATATGATTTTGCATTTCTGTTCATTTTTATATCAAGCAAAAGTTGTATTTATTTGTATTGTTTGACTGGCAAAGGCCTTTAAAAATTGTGGTAAAATAGGAAGAGTTTTAACATGTTGAAATTACATAAAGTCTAGCGCCGAAGAGGTAGAAGGAGATTGATTCTTTGAGGGGACGAGAGAGTTAATAATAAAAAATTATTATGGTAACTTATGAAACCTTATGGTTTCCAAAAGATTTTATTCCTCCAAGTTTTTATCTTCCATTTTAATTAAAATTATCCAGTTTTAAAATAAATATTAAATATTATAACAACTCTTCAAATTCTTCTCTTGAGATTTGTAGATCTCTTTTAATTATCTTGGTTAACAAACCTGGACCTATTTCCTCACCTGCATGATGTGGGATAGTGGTTTTTCTGCCATCTTTATGCTTGTAAATCATATGGCTTCCAGTTGTATGATTATGTACAAAACCCAACTTTTCGATTATTTTAGCCAACTCTTTACCTGTTAATCTAGGTAATTTTGCCAAGAATTATACCTCTATTTGTTTAACTTCTATAAATTCACCATAAACTTCATTATCTTCTTCTGTTTCAAGATAAGCTTTAATAGCTTCCTTTGTTCTTTCCAATAATTCTTTTATAGTTCTAGCCTGAGTATGACATCCTGGAAGTTCAATTACTTCTGATACAAACCATCCATCTTCATCTTTTTCTATAATTATGTTGAATTTAGCCATATTAATTACTATAATCAAGATTATTTAAGTTTTTCGTTAAGAAAAACTTAGGTTGTTAATATCTCAATATTTTTACATTGGTTTTAGTTAGGGGGTTGGGGGAGTTAGTTAGTGGCCATTAAGTAGAGGCGAGCGCCGAAAAGGTAGGAGGGCATTGATTCTTTGAGGGGACGAGAGATTTTTACTAAACTTTGACTTAATTATTATTTATCTTTAAAAATTCTTCAGGAGTTATTATCTTAATACTCTTAAATTGCTTAATTTTAAGTAAATGTTTATCTTGAGTAATAAGATAATCTGATTTACCTGAAATTCCTGCTTCTAAAAATTTGTTATCATCTGGATCATCTTTTACTACATCAAGTTTTTCATTTGGCTCTACTATTATTGATTTTGAAATAATCAAATCTATTAGCTCTTTTCTTTTATTATCTGGTATTTGGATTTTAAAATCTTTAAGAACTTTAACTATTTCAGAAATGATTTCCATTGATATTACTATATTCAAATTGCCTTTTCTCCATAAATCTAATATTTTCCTAGATGATCCATCCCAGAAAAAGCCTGATATAAAAACATTGGTATCTAATACCACTTCCATTATTTTTTCCTTACTCTTTTAATTGCTTCTTCTAAATCCCTTTGAGTCAAATTATTGTTTTTAGCAAATTCCCTTGTTTTTTTCATTATTTTTTCGATATCATCAAATGATGGTGGAACAATCCTTTTAAGAATAATTGTATTGCCATCTCCGACAACAATAAATTTCTCTCCTTCAGAAAGCTGTAGCTCTTCTCTTATATCTTGAGGTATAACTATCTGACCCCTTGAACTCATGCTTGTTATTTCCATTTTATTTTGATTTTTCATTTTATTCATTATCTAATATTTAGTAATATTATCTTACTGGTAAGATTTACTTATATTTAAAGTTTACTATTAAACTTAAATTAGATTATGTTGGTAATGCAGACACTTTTTTAAATTGAGATTTAGATAGGTAGAGGTTGGATAGTTGGGATTTTTCTTTTAAAACCGATTCGTAGAGGGTGAGAGTTTCACGGGCGGAATTTTTTAATTCTCAATATTTAAATATTATAAACTATTAAAGCTATTATGGAAAAAGAGGAAGAGATTATTGAACAATATACTGCAAAAGAGGACATTGATAAAATATTTGCACTTGTAATGAAAAATAAATTGGTTAAAACAGAACATTTTAATATAAGGGTAATTGAAAGAGATATTCAAGGTGAGTTAATTGATACTAACATAAACAAATCTGAGAAAATAAAACTTATTGATAAAAGAAAACACAAAAAAGATATGGGCTATGATTTATATTATGAATTAAGCAATAATCAGACATTAAAACTATGTTTTATACCATTAAAAGATAAAACTCTTTTAATAAATGCAATTTTGAGGCATAGAAAATGGCAGAGTTCAATAAGATTTCTAAATAGACGAGGCTAAAGGTTGCATTACAGGAATTGTAGCCAAAGAAATTGACTGTTCTATTTTGCTTGTCTTTAAAACAATAAAAATAGATACTGAGTCTCTATTCTTTTGGATAATTAATTCAGAACCTGTCAGTTCATTTAATATATTTTTATTAACTTTAATCATATCCAAGAATCTAGATATTCCCAAAACCTCTATACTGGCTATCTTACCTTCATTAGTAAAATCTAACACAATGTTGCCTATTTCAGCACTCCCACTAATCTTTTCATTTTCGTTCTTTATTGAAATAAAAAGACTATCAGATGTCCCATCATAATCAAAAGTTCTTGCTTTCATTTTAATCTAATTATAAGTAAATGTCATTAGTATTTAAAATTATCTTTGAGGATAATTTTGTTTGTTAACAAACAATACCTCTGCCTTATTTATGGTTAGGAAGTTGGTAGTTGGGATTTTTGGGCACTTGATTAAGATTGAAAGGTTGTATTTATTTGTATTGTTTTGAATGACAAAGGCCTTTAGAAATTGTGGTGAAATAGGAAGAGTTTTAACATGTTGCAATTACATAAAGTCGTGTGCCGAAGAGAATGGAGGAGGGATATTGATTACTACTTTTTTTCCTTAAACTCTTTTATAACTTCTTTGTAAACTTTCTCGTATTCTTTAACACATTTTACCCATGAGAAATTCTTTTTAACATATTCTCTTGCATTTTTTCCCATTCTCTTTATCTCTTTAGGATTTTTTAATAAATAATCAAGTTTTTCCTTAAAGTCTTGTTCATCTCCAGGTTTGAAAAGAAGTCCTGTTTTCATATGTTGGATTTGCTCTGGTATTCCTCCTATATCAGAGGCGATAACACAAAGACTATATGACATTGCTTCTAAAGATGCCAGAGGACAATTCTCCTCAACGATAGAAGGATAAACTAAAATTGAAGCTTCTTTATAGTAATTTTCCGGATTTTGAAATCCTAAAAACTTAATATTTTTGTATTTTTTCTCAAAATCATTTTTAAGTGGTCCATCACCAAGAACTAAAATTTCATAATCCTTTAATTTATTAAGACTTTCAATTATTGTTTGGAGACCTTTTACTTTATGTAATCTTCCAACAAATAATATCTCTTTTTTATAGCTTGTTTTTATTTTAGGTATATTTATACCATTGTGGATTAAAACAATTTTATTGTTAAAAATATTCTGAAGCTTTTCACTAAAAAGTTTAGATGGAGCTATTATCATATCAACAATTTTCTGAATATCTTTCCTATGAATTTTTATTTTTATAGATTTTAAAAAATAGAATGGGCTAAAAGTAAGTAATTTAGGATAAAAGTAATTATTATCATGCACAGTTAAAACAATTGGAATGTTCAGCTTTTTTGATTTTCTTAATATGCTTGTCGATAAAACTCTAGAACAATTATGGATGTTTATTAAATCAGGGGAAAAGCTTTTTATCTCATTTTCTAATAGTTTTGCCCACTTAAAACTATATATTCTAGAAAAATAAGAATTTAATCTTTTTTTATCTGCTCCAAAAGTTTTAACCTTATGCCCTCTTTCAATCAACTCTTTTTCTAACTTAAAAAAAAGCTCTTCTGCGCCTCCAAATTTAAAATTATAATCGTTAATTAATAATATTCTCATTTTATGAAATTTGATAAACATTTATATCTTTATAGGATGATTTATAAGCAATAGGATAATTTTTTGATATATCATTTGCAAATGATTTTGGAACTTTACATATATTATCCCAACTTCCATCATTAACTATTTGACTATCAAATATAACTAAAAACTTAACATTCCTATCTTTAAATGCTTCCTCCCTTTCAGAACTATTGAAGAAGTATACTCTATAATCTCCGATAACTTTTCTCTCAGAATAAAATAAAAGCTCAGATCCACATGTTTGCCAAATTAGATCATCTTTATTTGTGTTATCTTTAACCCATTTCCCCACTTCCTCTACGGAATCTATCCCTCCGATACTTGGAGTATATAATTGAGAGCTTTTCCATTTTTGTTGATATATTGAATCTTTAACTGTTAGGTCAATAAATGAAATAAATACTAATAAAATTAATATCCCAATTATTATTAATTTAAGTGTCTTACTAAAGTTAATTAAAATATTATGGATAAAGAAATAAATTGGTATAATTAAAAATATGGAAAACAGCACCGGAATAAAAAGATGATATCTTGTTTGGTCATTTGTTCTAAAGAAGATAGCATAGTTAATTAGTGTAAACACTATGAAGAAAAGTAGTATCAATCCAAATAATCTTTTATCATATTTAATATTTTTTTTAGTAAATAAAAATGTTGCTATCCCCATTAACATTCCAGTAATTAAAAGAACATTCATGGTATTAGCCAAATTAGAGCTTGTATTGCCCCCGCCAAACTTTTCTAAGTATAAACTATTTACATTTAAAAAATCACTAAGAGAAATGAATGGGTCCCATGGCCAAATGTGTCTTTCTTCGGCTTTTTCTGTAGCTTTTTGGTAATACTGATCTTTTATGCTTTCCAACAAAGATCCGTACTTTTCATTAAAATTTATTTCTTGATTATCTAAATTATATAAACTTATTTTTTGTCCAAAGCTATTTATTTCATTGGTTATATAAAATTCATCTGTTCCTGGAATAATCATTCCATCAGTATGAAGTAAATTTGCATATGGAAATAATAAAATTAAAAATGATATTATAAAAAATAATAACATATCTTTGAAAATAAATGATCTTTTTTTCTTTTCGGGTCTTATTATTATCATTAATACAAAGAAAAATATTACTGATGTCAGTAGTACAAAAAGCCCTTGTTGTTTAACTGATGTTGTAAAACCAATTAAAATAGCGCTTAATACTAAATATCTTTTTGAATCATATTTTAAGTAACTAATAAATAAAAATATTGAGAAGATAAAAAGTCCGGATAAAAATATCTCCATATACATACGAGCAGAATAAAAGATAATCTTTGAAGAAGAAAGAACAAAAATCAATGCTAAGATACTTAAGTAATTTTTATTAGTTATTTCTTTAACTAAGAAAAAAACTCCCAAACCTATTAGAATTAAACCAATTATTATGATTAAGTTAAATCCTATATCTCCAAAGATAAGAACCATAAAACTCTGAACAATATAATATAAAAGAGGATAATTTATGTTTGAATTAAAAGATTCTCCTTTAATTAAGCTATGAGTAATACTAGAAATCGTTGCAGCATCTCCAAATAAAGGGAGATTAGTTAACATACTTGAATAAAGCATAACAAATAAAGCAATAGTTAACACTAATGTAAAAAATGTAAGAAGAATAACTTTTTTATCTTTCATTTAAAATACCTCACAATTTTATCCTTTAAATCTTCTTTGTTTCCAAACTCAACAAGCATTTCTTTATCTTTTACTATATCTTTTAATCCATCACTATTTGTTGCTATAACTGAAGTTCCACAAGCAAGTGATTCTATTGCAGTTATTCCAAAACCTTCAAAAATTGACGGAATAACTGTAAGTTGGCATTTATTATACCATTCTAGTAATTTTTTGTCAGATACAAAACCTAAGAATTCTACATTATTTTTAATATTATTATCTTTTACAAATTTTTCTAATTTATATCTTGATTTTCCTTTTCCAATTACAAATAATTTTATTTTATTGTTTTCTTTGATAATTAAAGGCATAGTTTTAACAAGAAAATCGATGCCTTTTCTTTTATCAAGTCTACCAACATATAGTATAGAATCTGATATTTTTTTTATGTCTTTTATTTTCTTAAATATTTTATCAGTTTTGGGGTGTCTTAAATAAATTTTATCTTTAGATATACCATAATTATTTATCAAAACATCTCTCGTGCTTTCAGAGATACTCATTATCTTATCACTATTTTTATATCCAATTCTTTCAAATGGAATAAAAATCTTCTTCCAAAATTGAGATTTAATATACTTAGTTTGTTGATAATAAGTATGATTCGCTATATACTCTTGTTCAATTGGTAGTTTTTTAATAAATAATATACCTCCTGGTCCACCTTGAAAGATAACTTTATCTAAATTATATTTTGAAATTAATTTTCTTATCTTTAAATTAACAATTAAAGAAAAAAATATGTTTCTTCCAAACTTAACATTATAATCATTTATTCTTACACTATCTTTTATCTTACTTTCAAAGGGAGAAAAAGTTATTACCTCATTTTTATCTTTAATTTCATTATATATTTGAAATATATTTCTTCCCTGTCCACCCATAAATTGGTATGAATCATATGAGAATATTCCTATCTTCTCTTTTTTCATCCCTTATACACCTCCAAGGTTTTCTTCGCAACAATTTTCCATGAAAATTGCCTTGCAATGTCTTTTGAATCCATTTCAAGTCGGTTTTTATTCTTTATTGCATAAAGAATTGCTTTCTTTAAACTATCTTTGCTGTTTGGCTTAGCTATTACCCTTTTGTCTTTGACTAATGTGGGAAGGCCTCCTGTTTTTGTTACTACAATTGCTTTGCTGTATGAGATGGTATCTGCGCCTGCTGCGCTACTTGCATCAAAGTATTTGTATGGGAAAACTACTAGGTCGCTTGCAGAAAAATAATTGACTACTTCACTATTTGGAATGAAACCATTTGAAAATATAATCTCTTTGTTTGAGATTATTTCATCTGTTATTTTCTTTTCCCATGATTGACCTGCAATAATTAACTTAAGGTTTTTATCTTGTTTTTTTAGATCATTATATACTTCAATTAAAACATCAAGACCTTTGTAATCTCTTATATTTCCAAAAAACAATAAAACAATATCTTTATCTGATAACTTAAGCTTTTTTCTTGCTTTATCTCTTAGTATTTGTTTTTTTTCCTCTAGGCCTATTGGGATAACATTAATTTTCTTGTTTTTTGCATATTTTTCAAATTTCTTTTTGTTATCCTCTGAATGAACTATATATTCACTAGCTAGACTAATTACTGAATTGTTTAAGAAATTTTTAATAAATGATTTTTCATGAGGCTCTACATTATGAATTGTCATTATTACTTTTTTACCTCTTAATTTTGCGATGGAAAGAGTTGTGATATATACGGGAGCTAAAAACCAACTCCACCATTGTACATGGATGATTTTATCTTTTATTTTAAACCCTGTATAAATCCAAGAAAATGGATTATACCATGTAAGTGTGTTTTTAATTTTCAAATTTTTTATTGTTGGCTCTTGTTCACTAGTTTTTGTTCCACCAGGATATAAAAATTCAGGATATATAGATTTAAAACCGAAAAAATTAATTTCAATTTCTTTAGAAAGCTCTTTTACTAAACCAAGTGTGTAAGGACTCATACCTTTAATCGGTGGAAGAGTACTTATCATGGAGACTTTTTCTATTTTCTCCATTTCCCCTACACCCCGTTACCGAACTCTAGCTTCTTTAACTTGAAGAGGATTTCTTCCAGATATTTCCTGTTAATTGCTAAGAGATCTGCTATTAGTCCCAGGAGGAATGACATTCCTCCAGCTATGATTAAAAGAGTTCCTATTATTATTGACTGAATATGATTCCCTGAATCATTTAATATGTATGAAAGTGTTAACCATCTTCCAATTAAAATTAATCCTAAAATTATTAAAATTCCTCCAAGATAACTGAAGAATTTTAATGAATTATACATTAAAGTAGAACGTGCAATTGTTGAAATGCTTTTTTTAATATGAGATGATACTGATTTTATTAACTTGCTCTGACCTTCTCTTTTTCTGAACTCTACCGGCACTTCAATAACTTTCAGGTTTTTTCTTGATGCCTGTATAAGAGTTTCATGAGTGTAAGTATGTTTAGAAGTTACAAACAATTTTAGAGCTGCTAATTTGCTGTATGATCTAAAACCAGATGATGCATCAATTATATCATAACCTGCTGACCATTTAACAACTTTTGATCCTAAAATGTTTCCATACTTCTTACTTTTTACCATATGAGTAAGACTTTCTACCTGACGATTTCCTGAAACAATGTCTGCTTCTCCTGCCAGAATTGGAGCGATTAACTTTGGAATTTCTTTTTGATTATACTGAAAGTCTGCATCTGTGTTAACTATTATATCAGCTCCTAACTCTAAACACTTATTCATTCCTTTCTGAAATGTATAAGCCAGCCCTGAATTTTTAGTGTTTTTAATAACATAATCTGCACCTGCTTTTTTAGCTTCTGCAATTGTATTATCAGTTGAACCATCATCAATAACAAGAACTTCAACTTTGTCAATTCCTTTAATTGTTCTTGGTATTTCTTTTATAACTAGTCCAATATGTTTCTCTTCATTATATGCAGGTATTTGAACTATAAGTTTCACTCTCTTTTCTGTTTTTACCATTTTAGACCATTCTGTGTTTACCATTTTAAGCTGATGAAATATTTAAGCATTTATGCTAATACTTTAGCTACAAAGGAAGAGGTTTATAAAACTTGTGTTATGTGTTAATTTTGAAGTAGTAACTTTATTATAAAATTTGCATTTAATTTTAAGCAAAAAGTGAGTTGTTAAGTAAATGTCTGGGTGTTTATTGCATTCGTTGTTTATTATCACTAAAAGATTAATTCTCTATCAACTGATAGTGAAAATAATTTATATACTCAGCAATATCAAAGTTTATAAATCATTTTTATTGATAATTTAATAAAATTAATAAAAATGTCAAATCTTCTAAATAATAAACAAGGAAAAAATGTTATTTCTCTATTAATTGTTATTTCAGTTATTGGAATACTTGTTATGGCTGGGCCTGCAAGTGCTTTTAATATTAAGGTAGACCTTGGAACTGAAGAAGTTGTCCAAGGCGATGATTTAGAGTTCTTAGTTAATGTTGATCTTGGAGATTATTCTTTTGAAAATATTCAAAGAGTTCATCTAAAACTAGTAGAAGCTGAAGATGGAAATGAAACAGATTCTGATGATAAAGGTAAGGATGTTAGGAACTGCTTATTTGACAGAGACGGAAACTTGATTTCTCATTGTGAAGGTATTAAGAATATAACTTTAGTAGGCATTAATCCTAATGGTTATGGATATGGCTACGGATATGGTTATGGCAGCGGAGATGGAGATACAGTTGTATACAAAGTAATTCTAGACACAGATGATTTAGATGATGGAGATTATTATATTAATGTAAAGGCTAATCTGAAAAAGCCTTTGAAAAATGAAGAAGAACAAGAAGTTAATTCTAGTTCATTTAAAGTAACAGAAAATGAAGAGGATGAATCAGAAGGTAATGATCATAATGGAAATGGTCATGATAATGAAGAAAATGATGATCATGACAATAGTAATGAACATGATGATAATTCAGACTCAAATTCTAATGAATCAGAACATGAAAATGATAACGAATCAGAAAACAATGGAAATGAAGATAATGAATCAAGTGATGATAATTCAAATGAAGAGAATGAATCAAATCATGATGATGAAAATAATAACAATGAAAATAATAACAATGATAATAATTCAAATGGTGGAAATTCAAACAATGAAAATGAAAACTCAAATGAATCAGAAGACAATGGAAGTAATGAAAATACAAATTCTAATTCAAATGATAACAATGAAAACTCAAATGATGAAGAAGAACATGAAGATAATTCAAACTCAAATTCAAACTCTGACAACGAAAAGGGAAAGGGAAAAAATAAATAATTTTCATTAAAAATATTTTTATTATCTTATTCTAACAATACTTTCATAATAGTTATATTCCAAAAGTAGTTAGATTTTACTACTATTCCTTAGTTAATATAGTTTAAATATAAGTTCCTATTGTGTATAATGTAAAAGCTTATATTTTAAGCTAAAAAGAGGTGAAAATGGAACACAAATTCAAAGCTATATCTGCAATTATTTCAGTTGTTATTATAATTCTTTTATTTGTAGCAGGACCTGCAAATGCCTTTATCTTAGGGTTTACAATTAAAGATCCTGTAGTGACTAAAGGAGATGACATAGAGTTCAAGATTTCCACTCAAATAGAGCAGACAGAAATACTAGATATAGACAAATTTACATTAATACTTGATGGACCTGAATTACAAGAGTGTGAGTTTGATGCTAATGGAAATATACTAAATGGATGTAAAGGAATAACCATAACAAAGCTTGTTTCTTCAAACAGCACTTATGGCTATGGATATGGTTATGGGTATGGTTATATGACAGGAGTTTTAGAGTTTAAAATAAAGCTTGATAGTGAAGAGTATTTGAGTGGTGTGTATAAAACTAGTTTGAAAATGATTATTGGAGAGAATGAATTTGAAGAAAATGGTGAAGATATTATTATAGGAATTTCAAGCTTACAAGGATGTTCGTTAAGAGCTGAAGATGGAACTTTCAGCACAGAAGAAATTAGCACTAAAAATAACAAGCTAAACTTAAATGTACCTTTACGAAATGCAGTTAATGGAAAAGGGCATATAATAAGCCAGTACAAAAAAGGAAGAGCTGTTTATCAGTTTGATATTAAGTCAGTAATTGAAAATGATGAAGATCATGCAGTAATACTGACTGATGGAACACTTAAGCTAACTGGCCAGGAAAAGATACAGGAAACTTCAACAATATATCTAGATAAAGTTAACATGGCTGTTAATGTAAATGGAGAGACATTTGATTTAGAAGACATGCCGATATACTTTATGCAGAGGTGTTAATTTAACTTTTATTCAATAACAAAACTTAAATAAAATTAATTCTTGCATTATCTATGACAAGTTATTACATAGACACTTGTATATATCTTAATTTATGGCAGAAAGAAGTTAGCTTTTCTGGTGTTAAATACTGGGAAATTGCCAAAAAGTTATTTGAATTTATTGAAGAAAAAAATTGTATGATATATTATTCTGGTTTTATTTTGAATGAACTTAAGTTTATATTAAATAAGAAAGATTTTGAAAACAAAAAAGATTTGTTTAAAAATATGATTAATTTTAAAAAAATTATATTAGATGAAAGTGAGTTAAATGAAGTTAGAAAAATTGAAAATGAAACGAACTTTGAAGTCAGTTTTTATGACATAATTCATATGATTCTTGCCAGAAAAACAAATTCAGTATTAATTACAAGAGACAAAAGGCTTATGAAAATAGCCAAAAAATATAATGTAGGTGTAAGTTTACCTGAAAATGTGATTAAATAATTATATATTATTTATCTCTTTTAAATTAATTTTTTCCTTAGAAAGTTTATCTCTTGTATTCCTTACTAACTTAACAGAATCTCCTTTTTTTTCTATACTTTCTACTTCACCTTCCCAGACAAATCTCCTAACAGCATCTCTTATTACATCTGATCTGTTAGAGTATACTCCAGATTTAACAAGCACATCTATTCTTTTCAGTAATTCTTTATTCATTCTTATTTGAAGCGTATCCATTGTCATTTTAACCTTTCCTGTATATTGTAACATTACAATACAATTACTATGGTAATGTGGTGTATTTAAATTTTCTTATATGTATTAACTGATTTTCTAAATATTCGCACAATTCTTCAGCTTCTTTAATACTAATACCTTTTTCATCTTTTAAGTTATTTTTTACAGCCAGGTATCTTTTATAGGCATTTCCTCCCTTAGAAATTTTTTTAATTAACCTTACAAAATCCTTTTTTGAATATTCCTGATTTTCCATTAATTTTTTAATTATATATAATGTTCTTATCCTTAAAATAAGCGTGTAAGCAACAGCATCATTAATGTAGTTTTTATTGCTCTTTTTTGTTCTTTTTACCGCCTCTTTTATTATCTTCAATTTATCTTCTGTAGTATCAATATACCATTTAACATTTTTTTTAGTTATTTTTACTTCTATAGAACTCAGATAATCTGAGTTTAATAATGGCCTGGCTTCCTTTATCATCTGGCCAACAGGCAATAAGTCTTCGTCTAATTTTTGCTTTAATAATTTTGATGAGACTATTAATATATTATAAATTCCTTCACTAATCATCTCTTTATCAATATTGCTTGTTATAATCAGTATGTCTATATCACTATTTTCATCTTCTTCTTTCCTTGCATAACTTCCTACTAAATATACACCTATGATTTCTTTTAAGTCTAGATATCTTTTAGATATATTAATAACATCCAACAGCATTGTTTCATAAGTTTTTTTTACCAGTTCAACTCTAACATCTTTATCCAGCCATGATCTTGGAAGTATCACTGCTGAAGAATTCCCTGCCTTAACTGTTGTTTTTATCTGAGCTTCCATTATTTTTCCTCTAAGTATTCTTCGTCTTCTTCAACCTGTTTTAAAAATTTATCATCTATTTCCTTCTTCCAATAATCTTTAGTTGTATCCAGCCTTCCCTTTTCTTTTTTTATTTTTTCTTCATGTTTTCCTATCTGTTTCTTAATAGATTTAATCCTTTTTTCTCTTATCTTCATCATGTGCTTTCTATCTTTCATGTAAGTACATGTACTTACATATTTATAAATCTTTTGTTAATAGTATTTTTAATTTAAATAAGTAAGTTTGCTAGAAAAATACTATGTAAGGGACGAACCTAAGAAGATTTATAAAATTTTGATTACTATTCTTATTAATAAAAATGGTGAAAGAATATACTTTAATTTTTGATAAAGAGTTTGCTAGAGATTTTGATAAACTTGATAATTCTATTAAAATTGAAGCTGAGAAAAAGCTCATTAAACTGAAGGATTTTCCTCATGAAATTGGAAAACCATTAAAATATTTTGGTAATTTATATGAACTCTATGTTAGAATGTACAGAATATTTTATGTTGTTGAAGAAGATAAAGTTAAAGTGCTTATTTTAGATATTGAACATAAAGATGAAACCGATAAATACCTAAGAGCATTAACAAAAGAAAATATTAAAGAAAAACTATCTAGACTTTGATTTATTAAAGAACTCTTCTTCAGAGAGGTATTCTCCATTATTTATCCTTTCTAGAGCTTTTTTAAGTTTTTTAACTAATTCTTGATTCATGCTTATAGCTAAAGCTTTTTTTAACTCAGCATTTTCTGCTTCAAGCCTTTTTACTTCATAAGCTTCTTGATTTGCCATATTTATCTTTAATCTCCCAATTATTTAAGCCTTTTGCTTAAATAATCTAGCTATTTAACTACAACCCATAATCTTTTTTATACTTAGAGTCAAAATGGATTTTTGCCCCTGATTTTGATCTTTTTCTTGAGTATTTGCTTACTAAATGGCGGAATTCGTCTTTTAGATATTTAGTTTTGTGATAAACATTGTTCATATCTTTGTAAGTTGATTCTATCATATCTGTTTTTCTTGGATCTATTCTTTGATGATATGGCCTTGCTTTCATAAGTAAGTATGAAGATAATGGCCCTAAAGCAAACAAAACTATTATTGAAACAACTCTACCTAAAAGAGCTGCTGAAAGAGAGCTTACTGGAGATATTCCTATAATTAAAGATGCAAATACAGTAATTGCTTCAGAAATACCAATTCCTGCGGGAGTTATTGCTATTACCAATCCTATCATTCCTATTGATGATAAAAATATCGCTTCTATAAAGTTTAGAGGAACATTAAAAATCCTAAACTGAATCATAAGCATTACTGCGCCTATAATAATCTGTACAAATGAAAGAACAAAAGTATAACCAACTGCCTGTTTATTCTTTCTTATAATATAATAGCTGTTTATTATTGCAACAAAATAATTTAAAATAGGATATTTTGTAAATGGAATTAATTTATAGAAATAAACTAGTATCAAACAAATAAAAGTAGTTGCTATAAATATAAGCAAAACAGGCAGATTAAATGTAAATTTATATAAGAATATTATTGAAACTGATAAAATACCTAATATTCCTGCAGCTAAAAATGACATTATGTAATTAGCAGAAGTTGCTGCAACAAAATCTGTATATGAAGAGTTATGCTTTTTACTGAGATAAACAGCTCTTGCAGCAAAACCTCCTTTAAATGGTGTGATTAAATTATAAAATCCTGTCATAAAAGCTATTTGTGTAGACTCTAGAAACCCTAGTTTAATATAAAGAGGTTTAAGAAGAGTTTTTGTAGCCAAACCTATTATAAAATAATTAGCTATAAACAATACAATTAAAACAATTATCAGCCATGGAGATATAAGAGATAAACTTTTGAAATCATTTGAATGAAGATACAAATATGTTATCAGCCAGATTATTAATGCAATTAGGATAAATATACTTAAGAATTTCTTTATATCAAATTTAAATTTCATTATTTTTTCTTTTTGTAATTTCTTCTTGAAAAAATAGCTATAAGGTTATCATCCATTTTATCACTTAGTTTTTTTGCTTTTCCTCCACTTATTGCACTTCTTCTTAAAATATCTTCAATCTGCTCTCCTAAAGTTAATAGGTTCTTTTTAGCTCTTTTTTCCAAAACTTCAAGAACATCTGAGTCTAAATATAATGCAACTTTATTCTTTGATTTTATCCTTATTTTAGGTGTGGCAGATGAAAAAGCATTTTCCACTTCATTAATAGACCATCCTTTGTCAAGCAAAGGCTTTCTTATTGCATAATCGCTGTAACCTCTTTTTCTAGCTTCTTTAATGAAAGCTACCAGTTGTTTATTAGCCATTTTATTTCTTTTTTGTAGATTTTGATGAAGAAACATAAACTTTCTGAACTGCAAAACTCTTGTAAATTCCCTCTAAAATATCTGTTCCTGCATAACCTGCCAATAAACTCAATCTATAATCAAAATTAAATATTAATCCTATGAAAATTCCGATAACAACAGCAACTAAAACTGTGATAGCATAATATCCCCATAGTATCTTTCTTCTCAAAGATAAAGCTTTCATCAATCCGACAAACCCTCTTGTTAAACCACCAACTCCTCCTAAAACTGCAGGGAGTATAAGTGTGTTAGTTAAATCTGATACCATTTTACCTCTTTTTATTTTAATAAATAGGAATAAATCTTTTTAAGTGTTTTTATTGCCCTAAAATCCTTAATAATCCGCTTGCACTATATTTCATTCTATTTTCTTCTGGTTCTTCCTGAACACCAGCCATAATTTCCAGATGGTCAACATCATCATAAATTTTTTTTAATCCGTCATGCAAAGCTCTAAGCTCATCTCCATCCATACTTAAAGAGTCTTTATCATAAGAAACAACTTTTAGCGTATTAGTAATTCCATTTTCCCCTTCAGTTACTCTTAAGGATAAAGAAAAACCTTTATTATCTATATCTCCAATTGAAAGTACTTGTCCTTTCATGTATCTTTCTACAGTTGTCATAAAAAAGTCATATAGAATGGGTTTTTAAATATTGTTGGGAGAGAAATAACAGATAATTCCTAAATTATATAAACCCATAAAAACTTTTTAATAAGCTTATCAACATGAATCAAAAACTTCATCTTTTCAAGGAAAAAGTTAGAAATCTAAACTGGAAGATAATAATAGTAATAATAATACTTATAATTGGAATTATCTGGGTTACATATGCAGTCAAACCAGAAATATTTGGAAAAGTTATTGACTCAGTTGTTCATGAAGGAATAAATAACAAAGCAACAGTTGAAAACTTTCCAGAATATCTTGAAAAAATTCCTGTAATAAATAACCTGCCAAAAGATGCTTCAATTCTTATAAGTGTATATAATAATGATAAGAGGTACAGATATTACATAAAAGGAAAAAATGTAGAATATCTTGAAGATCAGCAACCTAGAGCTGATATAGAGGTAAGTTTTCCATCAAAATATCTTGCAAAATTAAATAGTGCTAATTTTTGTGAAGTTGCAAAAGAAATGAATAATAACAGAGATTTGTCTTTTAAGATAAACACTGATAAAATAAGTTTATTCTGGAAATACAGAGATGTTCTCAAATACAGAAGCTGTTTAGGCTATTAATTTCCATGTTCACTTGTATTAAGTAGCACTAAAAACATATTTCTTCGACGATAATAATGTTTAAAAACTTCTTTTAATGAAAAAAATAGTTATGTGGACAAAAAAGAGCTTAATCGTGGCTTTATTAGTAATAGTATTAATTCTGCCTTTAGCTTCTGCAATCAGCGATGTTGCATATCTTTACAAAAAAGACATTAGAGTTGATCAAAATATTATTAATGAATTTAATTCTTTAGGATTAAGTGTTGATATAATACAAGAAAATAAAATAACAACAACTGATTTCTCAAAATATAAAATTGTTTTTGTTGGAGATGAACTTTTCAGTAATCCTTCAAAAATTCCAATAGGTCAAAGGCCTACTATTATATCTAATTATTACCATGGAGCTGTTTTTGGTTTAACAGACAATGATGGTATTTCTCAATTAGCTAACAACAAGCCTTTAAATGTAAATAAAAATAATCAAATAATACAAGTTTACACAGATGCATTTTATCAATCAGGATCTTCACTTGCAATACCTTATTATTACTTATCTGATGAAAATAAAGCTTCTGGATTTGTAAAAACTGCAGGAACTTATACAGGAAGTGCAGGTTTAGATATAGGTGATGTAATATCTTATGCTTCTGCAGGAACTCAATTAGTTAATGGTAAGACAATTAATAATAAAGTCTGCTTCTATGGTTTAGAAACTATAAAAAATGGTATGAGAAGCAGTGATTTCTGGACACCTGCTGCTAAACAAATGTTTAAAGAATGTGTAGCTTTTACAGGATCTCAATGTTCAAATGATAATGATTGTAATGATTCTGATGCTTACACTAAAGATACTTGTTTGAATCCTGGACAAATAAACTCGCAATGTACTTATCAAAATATAACTTGTTTTAATGATAATGAATGTACAGATGGAAATGATAGAACAGTAGATCAGTGTGTGAATCCTGGACAAACTTCTTCATACTGCAGAAATACAGAAGTTAACTGCTTATATGATTTAGACTGTGGGGAAACTGGATATATTGAAGAAAACTTCTGTTTTGTTGATGATGTTTACAGAAATTTCCAGAATGCAACATGTATAAATAAAGGAACTTTACAAAGCCATTGTGATATAGATGTTAGTCCAAAACTAATTGAGCAGTGTTCAGATTCATGTTCAGAAGGAGGGTGTGTTGATATTGTTTGTTATAATAATAACGACTGTAATGATTCTGATGCTTATACTCAAGATACTTGTTTGAATCCTGGAACTATTCAAAGCTCATGTAATTATCAAGATATTGAATGTATAACAAATAGTGATTGTAATGATTCTGACTCTTATACTCAAGATACATGTAAAAATCCTAATACTCCTCAAAGCTATTGTGAATACAAAGATATTGAATGTATAACAAATAGTGATTGTAATGATTCTGATGCTTATACTCAAGATACTTGTTTGAATCCTGGAACTATTCAAAGCTCATGTAATTATCAAGATATTGAATGTATAACAAATAGTGATTGTAATGATAATAATCATTTAACAACAGATATATGCTTAAATCCTGGAACAATATCAAGCCAGTGTACTCATAATCCAGTAGAATGTGTTTATGATTCTGATTGTAATGATAGCAATTCAAGCACCGCAGATAGTTGTGTAAACAGCATATGTCATAATGATCCAATTGAATGTTTTACAAATTTAGACTGTGGTGTTGATTCCCAAAGTGATTTATTCTGTTCAAGTAATAATGTAGTTCAGACAAATACTAGTTATACTTGTTTAAATGCAGGAACAAAAACTAGCTATTGTACTCAAAACAACCAGACAAACACAATAGAACAATGTTCTGATAGTTGTTCAAATGGAGCTTGTATTGATATAAACTGTAATACAGATAGTGATTGTAGTGATGATGATGAAAGAACAGTTGATAAATGTGTTAACCCTGGAACAACTGCAAGTTATTGTAGAAATACAGAAGTTAACTGCTTAAATGATTTAGATTGTGGAGCAACTGGATATATTGAAGAAAACTTCTGCTTTATTGATGATGTTTACAAAAAATATCAAAATGCAACTTGTATTGATCCTGCAACTCTTGATAGCTATTGTGTTATTTCAGTAACACCTATTAAAACTCAAGAGTGTGAAGATGCTAATGAAAATACTTATGATTACTGTTATCAACCTCAAAATCAAAGTGCAATATGTAACCATGATTTTGTTCAGTGTGATAATAATGGTGATTGCGGAACTACTCAATTATTGAATAACTTCTGTAATGGAGATAACTTATGGGCTAATTATTCAGTTCCATCATGTAATAATCCTGGATCACCAAACTCTCAGTGTTCATCTGAAAATGAACAAAGCTTTGTAGAAGAATGTTCATTTGGATGTAGTAATGGCCAATGTAATGAAGCTGAATGTACTTATGATTATGAATGCGGGATAATTCATGGAAATGAATTCTGTGTTGGAGATGACTTACATACTGTAACAATAAGTCCAATATGCACACAAGGAAACTGTGATGAAAGTACAAATGAAGTTGTTGAAACTTGTGAATTTGGATGTTCTCAAGGAGCTTGTTTAGAAGGCGGGCATGATGTTGCTTTAGATAACAGTTTTGGAGATAATGGAATAAAAATTAAAACAGTTTCTGGAACTGATGTTACTGGAGAAGATTTAATGTGTAATGAAAAATATAAAATAGAAGTGCAAGCAAGAAATCTTGGAGATTTCTATGAAAATGTAACTTTCAATGGAAATATCAATGGATTAAACTTCCAGCATAATGATATAGTTAACTTTGCATCAGGAGCTTCTACTATAAGAACAAAAACTGTAAATGTTACTTTAGCTGAAGGAGAGTATAATATTAGTGTGCAGGCAAATATTGCTCAAGATGATAACTTAAATAATAATAAAGTTTCAACAAGTGTTAGTGTTATATGTGAAACTCCAGAATGTACTCAAAATAATGATTGCGGAAGTATTACAAGCACAATAACATGTAATGGAAATAATGTTGTAAATGTAACAAATGCACCTCAATGTATAACTGGAGAGTGTAGTGAAAATATAATTAATAATACATTAGAAGTCTGCCAATTTGGATGTTACCAAGGCCAGTGTATTCCTGGAGAGTGTGAAGTAGATAGTGATTGTCTTTCTGATACAGAAACAGAGCAGTGCTTAGGAAATGATCTTAATGTTACTTCAGTAGATTATTTCTGTAATCAAGGAACATGTCAACAAGAAACAGAAAGTAATATAGAAGAGTGCACATTTGGATGTTCTGAAAACCAGTGCATACCTGGAGAGTGTAATGATAATGCTGATTGCGGTTCAGAAGAAATTAATAATTTCTGTGTTGGAGATGATTTACATACTGTAACAATAAGTCCAATATGTACTCAAGATTTAACTTGTGATGATATAACAAATGAACAAATAACAACTTGTGAGTTTGGATGTAAAGGTGGCGTATGTAAACCTTACAACCCAAAATGTGGTAATGGAATATTAGATTCTGGAGAACAGTGTGATGATGATAATATAAATAATGGAGATGGATGTTCTTCACAATGTTTAGTAGAAACATGTGAAGATGTATGTAAAGAGAAACCATTTGACTTTGATGTTCAGATAGACAGAAGCTTAAGCACTTTAATGCCTTTTGGATACCTTGGATATCTTAGTCCTATTCAAATATGGCTAATTACAGGTCCTCCTAAAATACTTGTTGAAAAAACAGCTGCAATAAAATTTGTTAATGTTGCATTAAACACTAATCCTAAAAATAAGATTGGAGTTACTGCATTTTCATCACAAGCTGTAAATATAAGGGACTTAACAAATGATAAAGAAAGCCTTGAAAGAGGGATATTATCAATAAATGTTTTCGGAACTACAAACTATTATGATTCGGTAGTTGCAGGTGTTGATAAACTAAACTCCCAGGGTAGGAAAAACACTGAAAAAATAATAATCTTTGTTTCTGATGGGAAACCATTTGCAATTAATGGATATCAAAAAGCAATTGAAGCAGCAAATTATGCTAAAGACCATAATGTAAAAATATACACAATTGGCGTTGATGGAATACTTCATGTAAATGCTCCATTATTAAGAGAGATGTCAAGAATATCTGGTGGAAAGTATTATTATGCAAGTACATCTAGAGCTTTGAATGATATTTACACAAGACTTGGTGAAGAAACTTGTAGTGAGATTTGTTCTGTTTAGTATTAATTATTAAAATGACAGAGAATAATTTATATATTGGTAATGCAGGTAGACATATTGATAATTTAAATCCAGAATTAGGAGCCATGATTAGTGATTATTATCCAATAATTGCTTCATCTAGTAAAGAAGCTGCAGAAAAACTTTATTATATATTTGAACTCACATCATAAAGGTCAATATCCTAATTGGGAGAAACCTAAAATTAGGGGGTTAAGATCTAATAAAGGAAAAGTATCTCTAGAAAAAAGATTAGAAATTGTAAAAGAGACTTTAAAAGAAACTTTAAATTCAGGGGAGGTATTAAGATAATTCACAAAAATGGTTTTTGTTGTTTAAATAAAGTAACAACAAAAATGTATTTCCTCGACGATAATAATGTTTAAAAAGGGAAGATTATGTCATACCTCTAGAGTAATACTACAAAAAATGAAAAAAAATATTGCTTTCATAGGGGTTTTAATACTAATTATATTATCTTCTAGCTTTCTTGTTAATGCTGTAACTGGGAAAATAGGTAATGGAAGAATGGTATTAAACATGGAAGTTGGTGATACTATAGAAAGATATGTTACTATAATAAACGATAACAATGAGTCTGTAAATATAACTCTTTTTGTTTCAGGTGATTTAAAAGATGAATTAAAATTAGAAGATACTAATTTTATATTAGAGCCAAAAACTGAAAAAAAGGCTAACTTTATATACAAAGCTAAAAAAGCTGGTACTTATAACACTAAGATAAATGTCCAGTTTGCTCCTTTAAATGCTAAAAATGGTGTTGGATTATCTTCAACAGTAATAATCAAAGTTTATGGTCAGGGAGATTTGCCTGATAACACAAATACTAACACAGATGAAAACAGCACTGGAAGTGTAAGTGTAAAACCAAATAGTAATAATGCCATAATTAATAATAACGGAACTAAATTTAATCCAATTTATTTATTTGGAATATCTACAATAGTTTTATTAGTAGTTTTCCTAGGATTATTATATTTTATTTATTCTAAAAAGACTAGGGGTGTAAAAGGAGGTGTTGCAAATGGCAATAAAGTTAAAAGGGAAATTAAGAAATGATCAAAAAAGCATCACTCATAGTTATTACAGCACTTTTACTAGTTTTATTTGTAAGTTTAGCAAGTGCTAAAGATATAGCAATTATTCTTCCTACAGCTCAAACTCCTGCAGGTTCTTTATTACCTACAATAGGCAATCTTGGTTATGATTATGATATTATTTCTGAATCTGAAATAGCTACAACTAATTTATCTCAGTATAAAGCTATTCTTGTTGGAGAGGGAAAATTTGTTAGTCCTACAAATGTTCCCGTAGATAAATATAATTCTTTAGTACTTAATTCAAAGCACAGAATAGACTGGGGATGGAGTGCAAGAATAAGCCAGTATTCAAGTCCTACTTCATTAGATACAAATTTACAGCTTGTAAGTCCAATAACTCAAAATCTTCCAACTGGATTTAGTGGATATAATACTTCTGATCCAAATTTAGTTACTTATGTTCTTAATGGTAAAAAACCTACAAATATTAAAATAGCAGTTTATAGAGGTACAATTGGAAATAGTGCTATTGCTTACTTATACCCTAATTCATTATTTTTGAACAGTAAAGTTGCAAATGGGAGAAGTCTTTATTTTGGAATGATTGACAGCAGATACTGGACTGAAGAAACAAGAACTGCTTTTGAAAATTCACTTATATGGGTAGTTGATGGAGAAGATAAAGATGGAGACGGTTATTACAGTGAAGATTGCAATGATAATAATCCTAATTTATTCCAAAAAATTCCTGGATATTTAGACAGTGATGGAGATGGATTTGGCTCTGGATCACAATTAATGGTATGTTCTGGAGATGCACTTCTTACAGGATATTCTGAAATAGACGGTGATTGCAACAATGCCGACTTTAATATAAACCCTTCACAAGAAGAAATACCTTATGATGGGAAAGATAATGATTGTTTTGAAGGAGATATGAGAGATGTTGATGCTGATGGTTATGATGCTGAAATAGTTGGAGGAGAGGATTGCAATGATCTTGACGCTGAATTTAATCCTAATGCAACAGACTTGAATATGAACTGTATAAATGATGCTCCTGTATCTACTGGATTTATTGATGATCTAGAATGGTATGAACATACTAATTATACTTTAGATTTAAGAAATTATTTTGAAGACCCTGAAAATGATTCTCTTTTTTATGGAATAAACGCAACTTCTAATGATAAAAATATAACAGCTAACTTCAATGGAAGTAGGGTTACATTTACAACTACAAAAGATTGGTTTGGCGAAGATTGGGTTGTATTTTATGCTTCTGATGGTGAAAAAAAAGCAGTTAGTAATAATGTTACATTAAGGGTTTTGTCTGTTGAAGATTATCCTATATATTCAATTATAAACAACCAGACAATAAATGAAGATAATAATTTAACACTTAATTTATCCCAGTATTTCCATGATCCAAACGGAGATGTATTAACTTATTTTGTTGAATACCAAAATAATAATTCCCACTTAAGTATTATTATTAATGGAAATACTGCTAAAATATCTCCTGAAACTAACTGGTTTGGCGAAGAAATACTTGGTTTTAGAGTAAGTGATGGTGAACATGAAACTATAGGAAATAATTTCAGCATAAAAGTAAATTCAGTAAATGATAAACCCATACTAAATATAACAAATAAAAATATTCTAATTGTTGCTGGAGAAGAAATACAAATAGAAGCAAGTGCTGAAGATGTTGAAGATGGGGTTTTAAATGTTAATTATACATCTCCTGTAGATTTTAATGGGTACTGGGCAACACAAAGAGGAGACGAAGGCAGTTACAAAATAAATGTTAGTACAAAAGATAGTGAAGGTTATTCTTCTAGTGATATTGTTAATATTAATATTATATCAGAAATACTAATAAATGAATTTGTTTCAGATTCTGATGATGAATGGATTGAACTTTATAATATAGGTAATACAAGTGCTAATCTTAATGGGTGGTCAATTGAAGACGATACTGGAAATAGATATAACTTATCTGGAATTATTAATGGAAAAGGTTTCTTTGTAGTTCAAGATTATCCTTTCCAGTTAAATAATCCTGGAGATATTATAACTTTGAAGCATGGAAACTCTATAATTGATAACTTAACTTATGGTAACTACGACGATGGAAATACTGAAGATAATTTGCCTGCGCCTGGAAGTGAAGAATCTTTGGGAAGAATTACAGATGGAAGTTCAGAATGGAAAATATTCAACCATACAACAAAAAACCTTCCAAACAATGCTGATGTTGTTCTTCCTGTTGTTGAATTATTATCTCCTAACAATACTGAAATTATTAATGTAAGAAATGTTCTTCTTAGATATAGTGTTGAAGATAATTCTGAAAATCTAAATTGCCAGATTTATACAAATACTCAGGGTAATTTCAAATCAATAGCAACTCAGATAGTTAACACAAGCACTAATGATTTCCAACTTACAAATTTACAAGATGGATTATACAAATGGAATGTAAAATGTTCAGATTCTAGAAACTCTGTGTTTGCAGCTAGTGATTACACTTTTTCAATTAGTGCTCCTGATGCTCCTGTAATACAATCAATAGGAGATAAAAATATTCATGAAAATAGCTTGCTAACATTTAATGTTGTAGGAAGCGATCCTGATAACAATCTATTAACTTATGGAGTAAGTGATTTACCAGAAGGGTCTACATTCAAAAATCAGGTTTTCTCTTGGACTCCTAGTTATAATCAATCTGGTTTATATGAAGTAACATTTAGTGTTAACGATTCTGAATTTACTACAAGTCAGAAAGTTAAAATAAGTGTTTTAGATACAAGAATACCTCCTAGTTTTAAAGATGCTGCTCAATGTAAAAATCAAAATAATAGTATTGTTTTAAGTATTGATAATCCGGAACAGGATGATGATTTTAATATTTTAGATAAAATAAAAGTTGAACTGAACATTGAAAATAATCTTCAAGATGACAGTGATTTTGACGCAGAGGTTCATTTGTATGATATAAGCAAGGAAGAATCAATTGACAACAAAGATGATAGCATCAGTGTTGATCAGGGGGATAATGAGGATTTAGAGTTTGAATTAGAAGTTTCTAAAAAAACTGATGAAAAACATGACTATGTAATATATGCCTATGCTGAGGGGGAGAATGGAGAGTGTGTCTCTAGTTATATAGACATAAATATTAAGAGAGAAGATGATTTAATTGAAATAAGCAGCATAGATCTTATTCCTTCTAGTACTGCTCCTGGAAGCAGTGTAACAGCTCAAGTTAAACTAAATAATCTTGGTGCAGAAAATCAAGATGTTAAAATTAAACTGGAAAATTCAGAATTAAATTTAAATTTTGAAACAGAAGAATTTGAACTTGAAGAATATGGCAAAAAGGATTCTAAAACAATAGAATTTAGCATTCCGATACCAGAGAGTGCAGAAGAAAAAAATTACACTCTGAAGTTCAGTGCTATTTACAATGATAAAGTAAGTGAAGAAAGAACAATAAATGTTGTTAAACCAAGTGAGATACCTTTAGTTAATAACGATCTTGGAATTATTAATTTAGAAAGTGAAAATGATTATACTAATTATGAAAAAGTAGATAATGGTTTGATACAAATAGGCAGTAAACCAAGCATAACTTCATCAATTCCAAAGGGTGTTGAATATTCAATAAAAGATAATAAGTATGAATTAGAACTTAATTACATGTTCGTTGCCTGGATTATTGTAGGCATCGGGATATTTATAATGGTTATTGGACTGATAGTTGCTGTGATTAGACGATAAAATGGTAGAAATAACAGCAGATGATATTTCATTAATGGTTGAAAGATTTTCTCTAGATATTGAAAGCACAAGCAGAGAATTAGTAAAATATGGAATTGAACTTTTGTCAGATATTCAAGAACTTTATGATTATGTTAAAGAATAAAAAGAACCAATGTTCTTCTTATGACATCTCCTTTAATTTAAACGCAAAACAAAATTCAATAAACTAAATGTTTAAAAATAACTATTTTTAAGGTATTAAATGGACTCAAATGGATTAAGAGAAGAAAGTGAAGTAAAGAATAAATCTAGAAAAGGTAAAGTTCTAGATTTTGCTAAAGATACTCTTTTGGCTACATTGGAATATACAACTGTAGGACTTATAGCTTATGCAGGAATGGAGTATTTAATAGAAACTCCAAATCCGATTATTTTCGTAGCTGGAATGGTGACAGGAAATCATCTTGGACAATATGTAAGAAAAGAATGTTTATCCAAAACTTTAAAGGATGATTTTGGAGTTTTTTTAGGATCACTTTCTGCAATTTTAATATATGAAAACATTGTGAGATAAACAATAACCTTAAGCTAATTTTTATATGAGTTCCAAAGAAGATCAAACATATTTTTCTGAGTATTATAAAAATCTTCATTTTCAATTACTATAGCATAATATGGCTCTTTTTGTAAATTAAAAATAGCAACTTTATTTGAATAAATAAAAACACTTGACTTAAAATTATAATTATCTGGTATAAAAACAAATTCTCTTAATTGCTTTTTTGAATTTCTTAACAAATCTTCATGTGCTTCTTCCTTTTTGCAGATTATTTTTATAGGTATTTTATTAGAGACCCTTTCCACTATGTATTGTGGAAAGATATATGGAAGGGAATTTTGAAGAGAGATGATATCTCCATAATGATAAATAATCTTTTTTTCTTCAAGAATATTTTGTAAAACAGATTTTATTCCCTTATTTCCCTCAAATACTTTAATGCTTGGTTTCTCTTTTATAGAAGAAATCATGCCCATGAGCTCTGGCATTGCACTTTCTAAAACTTTCTTTTTTTCATTAAGTAATTTAATAATTATCTGAGGTTCTACTGCTTGGAAGTTTTGTTTTTTATCTTTTAATACATAGCTTACTAAACCTTTTTGCATTAAACTTTCAAGGATATGATAACAAGTTGTCCTAGGAATTTTAGAATATTTTGCAATTAATTGTGCACTTGATTCGCTTAGCTTTAGAAGAGTTATGTAAACAGTTATCTCATTATCTGTCAGACCATATTCTTTTAATGCTAATTTATAATCAGCTTCCATAGGTATTTTAATAATTATGTATATTTAATTCTTTCTATTGTTGACCATTTAGGACAACAATAATTTAAATAAAGCATAGTTTCAGCTAAATTATGACAAAAGAAAAAATTTCGTTCGAACAAACAGATGAACAAATAAAAAATATAGGGAAACTTAAGAAAAAGCTAGTGAAAACTAGCCTAGATGATTTTTTAGGGATAACTAGCCAGCAATATTCTCATGAATATACTAAATTAGGTTATATCCCAAAGTATATTGGAAGAAATATGGCTTCTGGAGAAGGCTCTACATTCCCTATAAGACCTGGGGCTATTATGGGTGGAAGTCACAGTATTGAAGTTCCAGTTGAATTAGATATTTCATTCGGTAAAGAAAACAAACCAGGAGATGTATTCAGTAGAAGAGATGAAAGATATTTTTATTTATATTTAGGCAGAGTTAAAGATTATTCATGCTTATTATTATTAGAGGAATATAAAAAATATGTTTTTTTAGAAGAAGATATGGATGAGTTAATTAAGATTTATAAATCAATAAAAAAGGATAAATTTTGGGATTATATTAAGGAACAAGAAAACTTTAGAGAGCTTGTGCGATCTGGAGATTATGGTCTTTAATTATATTTAACTTAGAAACACTTAAAAACTCTCTATTTCTTGATTTTATGTAGACTAGGCCGGCACGTTAGCTCTGTGCCATTTGCTCGCGAGCTTTAAGCAGGCTGCAAGGAGACGAGTGACTCAAGGTTTATTGAGTCTTTATCGGACGTTGATGTTTTGTCCTGTTCGATCGTGCTCTTGCGAACTGGGTCAGATCTTGATCGAAGCAGCCCTAAACAGGAAACATGGTGCTTACAGGGTTGCAAAGCGGAGAAAGATTAAAGGTAGCTTAATAAGTTTTGATAAGCAGATCTCCGAGTCTACGCTGAATTTAAAGCATCTCAACATTATTCAAATTCTTAAAATGATTATCTCCTGTTAAAACTTTTAAGTTATATGTTAAAGCTGTCGAATAAATAAAAGAATCTAACATTCCCCAATTTTTGATTTTCTTTTTGTTGTCAAAGTTAATTTTTCCTGCCAAAATAACTATTTCTTTATTTAATGGTATAACTTTGGAAAGACCTTCTATTTTTCCGATAAAAATATTTGGATCAAGATTATTTCTTAAAGACCAGTTTATAACTTCCGATATTGTCACAATTGATGTAAAAGACTGGGTTGATTTTAAAACTAATTCAACTTTTTTTCCTTTTTCAGTTCCTTGGAAGAACTCTATCCATGCATAACTATCTAGAATCATTTTTTCTCTTTTCTTTTTTCCATTGCTTTTCCCATCTATCTAGTCTATCAATATTCTCTCTTTTGAATTTTGTAGTGCCCTTTGCAATTCCGAATGATTCATCTATAAGCTTATGGTTTTTATTAAGTATAGAAACCTCTATATCTTGACCTTCTTTTAAATTTTCCTCGCTAACAATTTGCTTTGGAATTAATAATCCTAGAGATGTCCCAACATTTCTTACTTTAGTCTTAAATGTCTCTGATGCCATAGACATTATAATATATTATAATATTTAAAGGTTTCTATAACTTACTCCATATGTGTTATCCAGAAATAAGGTTACCTCGATAACACAATTAAACTTCTAAATAATTAAATTTATATACCTCTTATCTTATGAAATTTTATGTTAACAAATACTGCATTTAAAAATCATACACAAGCAGAAGAATTAAAATTAACTCCTCAAGAAGCTTTTGAAAGAAGAATAGGAAGAGTTGGAAAGAAAAGTCAAAATCCTCTGGGAATAGAAACAACTTTAGGGCATTTTTTTTCTGTGTTTACAGAAGTGGCTGCACAAGAAGGAATTTTGGAACAAGATCATAATGAATTTTTAAAATATATGTCTGAAAAAATAGGTGTGGGAGATTCTGGATTTTTACTTGCTGATACTGGCACATTAAAATCTAGGTTATTTGCTATAAGAGAAGGTAATATTGTAATGCAATATATGCTTGATCAAGGGCTATCTCCAGAAAGCTGCGAAAAGGTTATGAAAGAAATGTATGGTCCTCAATTACCGTATAGATTTGAATTAGGAAACATTCATAGATATTTTGAATGTTAGTTCTCGCTGAATTTATTTAATCAAGCAACTTGTTTCGCTTTTTCACCATATACTCTTTTAACTTTTACTGCAAGTCTATCTAGTTCGTTAGGATTTGTTGGCTTGCCGTTTGTGAAAGAAAAATCTGCTTCAAACTCGTGAGTTACTAAATGGTAACTTGCTGGTCTAAAATAATTATTTTGACCAATTGATTCTACCAATTTTTTAACAATACTTCCTTGAGATCTTCCTTTTCCTCCGAAAATTAGTTCTCCTCTTTCAACAACTCCATTTATATGATTTAATCCATATTTCTGAAGTTTAAATGTCTCTTCTTCTAAAGAATTTCTTGAATAAGCACTTCTTCCCCGATTATTTCTAATGGCTTCTAAACAAGATGAAGAAATTGATTCTAATAATCTTTGATTATCTCCTTCTACAAATACAACTGTCTTTGTAGGCATTTTATGATAAAAGTCTACAATTATTCCAGATTTGCTTGAATCTCTTGTTTCTCCAAAAACAGCAAAAGAATCTAATGTAGAAAATCTATCGGCAAAACGTACTCCTTCTCCATAAGGATAAACTTCTAAGTCCCTGATCAAATTTTTTTTAAAATTGAACACTTTATGAAATATTTTATGACCATTAACAAATGGATTGGTATCCTTTTTACCAGGAATATCTAACTCTTCCAAAGCATCTAACATTAGAAAAAAATCTTTATGTTTTGATAATGGATGTTTTTTATCAACAAAAGCAATATGAGCTAATCTAGCTAGATAATCAGATCTTGTTGCTTTAGGCATTTTTTGTGGTGAAAGCATTATTAGGCTCATAAGTTATCTAATTTTTCATAGTTTTTAAGTATTATTATACCAATCCAAACCAAATCTTTATTAACATAATTCTCTAATATTTTAGTATGTTTTTTATGAGTAAAAAAGGAGTAAGTGATGTTATAACAACTGTTCTTATGATTTTAATTGTATTAGCAGCTATTGGAATTGTATGGGCTGTTGTTTCAAGTTTTTTAAATAATAGTACTGAACAGATTGATTTAGGAGCTGGATTTTCACAAATAGATATTGTTGATAACTCTGTAAAATATCTTCCAGGTGATGTTCTTCAGATTAAAGTAAAAAGAGATTCAAATCCTGGAAATATTAGTGGTTTGAGAATTATAGTTGAAAGTGTTGAAGGAAATGTGCAGAGTTATGATATTAATACTCTTGTAAAAGAATTAGAAACTAAAACTATTGATGTTCAATTGCAAGGAAAAATACAAAATATTTCAAAAGTTTCAATTGCTCCAAGAACTCCAATAAAAAATAAAATTAAAACTGGGAGTACTGCTGATGAACAGGTAATAGGTAGTGATAGTAATCTTGTTAGTAATGATGGTCTTGTTGGGTATTGGAGTTTTGATAATGATCAAGGAAGTTTAATAGTTGATAGTTCTGGAAATGGAAATAATGGTTTATGTTATACTGGTGGATGTCCAACTCTAATTAATGGAAAATTTGGAAAAGGTTATTTGTTTGATGGAGTCGACGATGCAATTAACATTACAAGAGGAAACAGTATAAACTCAATTTATGGAAGTAATAATAAGTATAGTGTTGCTGGATGGATAAATCCTAATGTATTGGGAAATGGATTTGGACCAGCTATTTTTTCTGATGAATATGAAGGAACTCCAAGATCTGGTTATAGATTATATTTAAATTCTGGATCTGGTGGTACTGGAACAGGTATTAGAATAGCTAATATAATTCCAACAGAACCAATTAATAATGGTGAATATAAAGCATTTAGTGCTAGTGGTGTTAGTACTGGAAGTTGGCAGTTTTTTGTTGGAACTTATGACGGAACAACTTTAAAATTTTATAAAAATGGAGTTTTATTGGTTTCTTCTCCTGCTCCTTCACTAATTGCTCCGCTGCCCACAAATATTCCAAGAATAGGAAATTTCAAACGTTTACCTGTCACTTCTTTAAATGGTACTTTAGATGAAGTAAGAGTTTATAACAGAACTTTAAGTGACCAAGAAATTTATTATTTATATAAATATAACTAATAAACCTTTTAACGAAAAGGTTTCCAAACCAAATCTTTATTAAATACCATTTCATTTATTAGTTATGATGAAAAAGGGGCAGTTTTATCTCATTGCTGCAATTATAATAATTGTAGTACTTTTTGGATTGACTGGAGTTACTAATTATATCTTAAAAAAACCTGACTTAGTAAGATATTATGACATCTCAAGGCAATTAAATTTAGAAAGTGAATCTGTTATAAATTATGGTATTGCAAACAACCCTGGAGAAATTGATACTTTATTAGAAGAATTTACACAAAATTATGGAGAGTATTTGGGAGAAGGAGAACAGGCAAATCTTTATTTTATTTATGGAGATGAACAAAGTGTTACTGTTTATGCTTATCAAGTTGAAGAACAAGGAGGTATTAGCATTATAATTGGTGGAAGTGCTCCAATACCAATTATAATTTCTGGAGGACAAGTAACAACTACTGAAATACCTGTTGGAGAAAATGGTAATGTAATAGTTCAAATTGGAGAAGATAAATATCCATTTAATATAAAAGCCGGGCAGAACTTCTTTTTCATAATAAAAAAGCCTTTGTAAATGAACCTTTAAAAAAGGTTCCCAAAAATGAACCGAGCCTAATGGCTCAAAGGTTCCCAAAAATGAAAAAATGAAATGAGAAAACTAAAAAATAAAAGAGCTGTAAGTCCTATGATAGCATATGTTTTGTTAATTGTAATAGGAATAAGTGTTGCATTTTTAGTATATCAATGGCTAAAATTACAAATACCTGCTCAGTCTGAAAAATGTTCAGAAGATGTGAGAATAATAATAAAAAGTTATGAATGTAACGAAGTAAATAAAATAAATTTAATATTTCAAAATAAAGGTTTGTTTAATATAGATGGGGTTTATGTAAGATATTCTGACCAACCAGATGGAGTGCCTGCTGAAGGATTAAAACCTACTGGGACATCAAACTCTTTGACTTATCAAGAAAGAGGATTTTTGTATTTTGGAGTTGGGATACCTAATCCTTTACCTCCGGACAAAACATATAATCAGACTTTTGACTATGGAGCTCTTGGATTTATACAAAAAGTCCAGGTTCAGCCATTTGTATTATCTGACGATAATAAAATAATATTATGTAATGAAAACATCATAACTGATAAAGTTAGTTGTTAATAAAAGACAACCAAAGAATTTAAATAATAAAATTAACATTGTTTATAAGAGATAATGGTAAATAATAAAAAAGGAATATCACCTGTTATTGCAACTGTTCTTTTAATAGCAATTGTTGTTGTTATTGCAGCAATTATATTTATCTGGGCTTCTAACTTTGTAAGTGAAGATATTCAAAAATTTGATAGTTCTATAAAAAATGCATGTGCAGACGTTGATTTAGAAATATCTGAAGTTACTTCAGGTTACTTAAATGTGGTAAACAGAGGAGATGTTCCAGTATTTGCTTTAAATTTGAAAGTTGATGATGGAAGTGGGAATAGTGACATATCTAAATGTGAAGGAAGTTTTTCTCCAGGACAATCAGGAGTATTAGATATTGGGCAAGATTGCGATATATCTGGGGCAGTAACAGTAATAAGTATTATTCCAGTTCTTGTTGGAACAACTAATGGTGAAAATGCAGAGTATTCTTGTGATAAAAACCAAATAATATTATAAAATGGTTTCCCGTAAAGATAAAAGAGCTGTTTCAAGTGTAATTGCAAGTGTTCTTTTAATATTAATCACAATTGCTGCTACTTCTGTTTTAGCATTTATAATTATACCTTTTGTAAGAAATAGCCTGAATGAAGGTACTAATTGCTTTCAGGTTATTGATAAAATAGAAATAATTAATGAAGCATCATGTTATACTTTAAGTCCTGAAACTTCAAAGGTTAAAGTTAAAGTTGGTAATATAAATTTAGAAGCAATTTATTTAGTTATTGAAAAAGATGGCGATGAAATAAGTTATGAAATAACAAATAACAGTATTGTAAATGATATAAATAATGGTGCAACATTAAAACTCCCTACATCTGGTGGGGGAGAAAGAACTTATAATTTTAATTTTAAAACTTCAAAAACAGGTGTTGGAATAATAGTTGATGGGAAAAGATGTGGAGTCTCTGATGAAACAACTTTAAATATATGCTAGTTTTATAATACATGATGAAAGATAAACCTTTTGTGAAAAGGTTTCCAAAATACTTTTAAAAAAGTAACAAAATGAACCTTTGAAAAAGGTTTCCAAAACAGAGTGAAAAATGAATAATAAAAAAGGACAAATATGGGTAGAAACGGTTATTTATACTTTGATAGGGTTAGTTCTTATAGGAACTATTTTAGCATTTGCAACTCCGGCAATTCAAAAGCAAAAAGATAAGTCAATAATCACTTCTACTATTAATTCTATGAATGAGCTTGATAATGAAATATTATCAATAAGAAGAGCTGGTATTGCCAACACAAGAAATTTTGATTTTCTTATAAGTGATGGAAAAATTACAATTGATGCTTTAAATGATAAAATAATTTTTAATATCCCTGATAGTAAATATGCATATAGTGAGCCTGGTGCAAGAATACCTATTTCTGGGACAAATATGGATGTTGTAACAACTAAGATAGGTGATAAATATGAAGTTATTTTGACACTAGATTACTCTGTAAAAACAAAAATTAATGTAACTTATGAAGGGGATGAAGATGATAAAATTCTAAATCCTGCTTCAACACCATATTCATTAGTAGTTGAAAATAAAGGCAAGTTGCCTGAACAAAATTTAACTAATGTTGATATTTATGAGATTTCTAGATAATTAATTTATCTTAAGTAATGTAAAAAATTTATCTATTTTTTCTAAAGCTTCTGGTAAATTAGTATATTCATAATTAATAACTCCTTCTGAACCTGAAATCATTGCTGAAAGTCTTCTATCAGCTTGCGGGCGATATAAACATAAAATATGCTTCCTATCAAATCCTGGAACTCGGGAGTTTCTTTCCACTATTCTTCCTATTTCATATCCTACTCCTAAACTAGCCCTAGTAACTTCTGCAACAATTACTCTGGATTTAGTTAACCAATCCATGTCTCTGTCATGAATTTGTGCATCAGATATACCGTCTTCTCCCATAATTGATATTGATTTATCTGCTACATGTTCTGTTAAAACATGACCATAATTTTGTAAGTGTTTTATTATGCCTAAATAAAGGTCGACGTCCTCTCTTCCTGCCCTTATAGAACCTGCAAAATAAATATCCATAATATCTTTTGGATTGAGACATTAAAAGCATTTATATCATCTAAAACAAACAATTTTAAAAACCTCCTCCTGGTTTTTTATCCTGGAACCAAGAGTTTAAATATATTCTAATACTATCAATTAAAAGAGGTAAAAATGCATAGCCAAGAATTTTTTATAGATACATCACCACCCATACCGCCTTTACCATTATTAAAAGATAAGACAAAGGTAGATGTGAGGTATGCAGTTATATCTCCATATGCAACTGTGCATATATTTTGGGATAAAGCTATTTCTGAACTAAGATATGAAGTAGAGGAGCCTGTACTTGAAGATGAAGAAAAGGAAACTTTAAGGATAATTGAAGAAGCTATGAGAGAGATAGTTAATGTTAACGTTGTTGTTGAAAAAACCCAAGAGGCAATACTTGAGTACATAGACAAAACATCAAAATTACTTATAAGTGAACTTGGATTAAAAGTAAGCGAAGAATCTTATGAAAAAATGTTTTATTATTTATACAGGAATTTTGTTGGTTTTAATGAAATAGACTCTTTGTTAAAAGATTATTTTATTGAAGATATAGAGTGTAATGGAGTAAACACTCCTGTTTATATTGTGCATAGAATTTACAGAAATATAAAGACAAATATTGTTTTTGATGATATAGATAAATTAGCTAGTTTTGTTGAAAAACTTGCTCAGAGAGCTGGAAGATATATTAGTTATGCATCTCCAATTTTAGATGGTAGCTTACCAGATGGAAGTAGGGTTAATGCTACATATACTAAGGATATAACAAGTAAAGGCCCTACATTTACAATAAGAAAATTCACAAGTTTGCCTTGGACTCCTACACAACTAGTTTCTTTTAATACTCTAAGCCCTGAAATGTTAGCTTATTTTTGGATTTTAGTCCAATATAAAACAAATATACTTATTGCAGGTGGTACATCTTCTGGGAAAACAACTTTACTTAATGCAATTTCTTTTTTCATTCCTCCAGAAGCAAGAGTAGTAAGTATAGAAGATACAAGGGAATTAAACTTGCCAAGAGAAAACTGGATTCCAAGTGTATCTAGAAGTGCAATAGGTACTGGCAAAGAAGGAGAGGTTGATTTGTTCAAATTATTAAAAAATTCATTCAGACAAAACCCTGATTATGTAATTGTTGGAGAGGTAAGAGGTAAAGAAGCTTTTGTTTTGTTCCAGGGTATGGCTTCAGGACATGCTTCTATAAGTACTATACATGCAGACTCTGTTGATACAGTTATAAAAAGACTTGAAACACCTCCAATTGAGTTATCTCCTACTTTAATTAATACTCTAGATGCAGTGGCAATTATGACTCATGCAATTGTAAATAAAGAACATACAAGAAGACTAAGTTCTGTTGTTGAGATAATTAATGTAACCCCTGATGGAGTTGCAATGACAAATACTCCATTTATGTGGAATCCTGCAGATGATAGATTTTATTTTAAGAAAGATAGCAAGGTTTTTGAAAAAATAAGAAAAAGATATGGAGTTACTTCTGAGCAAATACAAAATGAGTTTCTTCTTAGAACAAAGTTAATTTATGAGATGTATAAAAGGAAAACATTTGATTTTAATGAAATACAAAAAGTTGTAAATGAATATTATAAAAATCCTGAGCAAGTCTTGAAAGAGTTCGGGGTACATTTGTAATAAACCTTTTAGAAAGTTTCCAAAAATACTTTAAAAAAGATATAAAAATGAACCTTTGAAAAAGATATAAAAATGAACCTTTAGGAAAGGTTACCAAATAAACCTTTAGGAAAGGTTTCCAAAATACTTTTAAAAAAGATATAAAAACTAGTTTTCTTTTAAATTAGTATGATATCCCAGGAAGAATTTGTGCAGCTTTCCCAATTAATTGATTCTTTAGAAGAAGCTTACAAAAGATTAGAATATTTTTATGTTAATAAGGATCTTGACAAATTTAATGCAGCAAAAAATTTCATATCTGAAGTAAAAAATAAAATTGATGAGTTATTAAAAAATGAGTCTTGAATTACTAAAATCAAATATAGGGCAGGAAAAGGTTTTGACTAATAGATTAGAAGAATTGTATAAACAATACTTATATGCTCAAGACCAAAAGTATAAGGAGTCTATATTTAGTGCTATAAACTCTTCTTTAAGTCAAATAAAGATTATTAACAGCTCTATACCATCGCTTATTGGTAATATTTCATTTGCAAAAAGCCTTTCTGATAAGAAAAAGGAAGTAAAAAATATAGCAACATTTACTTATTTATCTCCTGAGGGTAAAAGAATGGTAGCTATAGATCCTAAATACAAAAAAGATTACCTAAAACAACTTAATATTTCTGACTCTTCACTAAAAGAGATAAAAAGGGCCAGGAAAACTACAATAGATCTTAATGTTCAATTCAAAAAACCAAACCCATATGTTAATCTCTCAAATACTTTTTTTATTAATATTTCTAGAAAATTAGCTTTAAATAAATCTTTTCATGAATTAAAAGAACACTTAATAAAAGGAAATATGTCTATACTTCTTCATAGTTATATATCTATTATATTTTTTACAACATTGCTTTCATTTTTTATTGCAATAATACTTACAACTTTTTTTCTTTTTTTTAGTATATCTTTTGCATTTCCATTTATATACAAAACTCCTGCAGACATAATAACAAGACTTCCACAAGTTATATGGATGATTCCTTTGTTTCCATTATTGACATTTATTTCACTGTATTTTTATCCTTATGCTGAAAGAAATGCTGTAGAGGGTCAGATTGATTATGAACTTCCATTTGCAACTATACAGATGGCAGCTATTGCTGGAAGTGATATTGAACCAAGTAATATCTTCGGAATAATTGCACTTAGCAAAGAGTATCCTATAATTAAAAAGGAGGCGAAAAAATTAATGAATCAGATAAACCTTTATGGTTATGATTTAGTAACTGCATTAAGAAATGTTGCTGAGACAAGCCCAAGTAAACAATGGGCTGATTTATTAAATGGTATTGGAACAACAATAAAATCGGGTGGAGATTTAGGTAAGTTTCTTAACAAAAGAGCTGAGACAATGCTTTTTGAATATAGACTTAAAAGGGAGAAAGCAACTAGGTCTGCAGAAACTTTTATGGATATTTATATTAGTGTAGTCATAGCAGCTCCTATGTTAATGATGCTTCTGCTTATAATGTTAAGTATAACAAATCTAGGTTTTAACTTAACAATTCCTGCACTAACACTTATTGTTATTTCTGCCGTCTCATTAATTAATGTTGTTTTCCTAGCATTTTTGCATGTTAATCAAAAGAAGTTTTAAATAAAACAAAAAAGTAAAATAAAAATGGCAATAAAAAGAGGAAGTATTATTGGTGCAATTTTTGGATTGATATTTATAGGCGTAGCAGTATTTTTTCTTTTATACTTTAATTCAAGAAATACGTTTTATTTCCTAATGGGTGTTGGTATTTTAACAGCTATTCTACCATTTGTTTTATCTTCAATTGGGCAAACAAAAGATGAAAGAGAAAAAGATGAAAAGTTTTTAGAATTTTCTAGAACACTTGTTGAAAGTGTAGAATCTGGAACACCTATAAGCAAGAGTATAATAAACATGAAATCTAAAAGCTTTGGAAGTTTAACCCCTCATGTCCAAAAACTTGCAAACCAAATTGAGCTTGGAATACCTATACAACATGCTCTTGAAACCTTTGCGTATGATACTAAAAGCAAAACAATTCTAAGAGCAATAACTCTTATTAGGGAAGCAGATAGAACTGGAGGAAATATTAATGTAATACTTAACTCTGTTGCTAAGTCTGTCTCAGAAATAGAAAAATTAAAAGAAGAAAGAAGGTCTGCTATTTCATCTATTGTTACTGAGGGTTATATAATATTTTTTATATTTATTATCATAATGGTTGTAGTAGAAGTTCAAATTCTTCCTCTTACTGCAAGTATTGCAGGAATATCAAGTAATTCAGGGGGGTTTGAAGGATTAAACTTAGGTAGTAATAATTTTGAACCAAATCAGTTTTCAATAGCATTTTTATCATTACTAATAGTTCAGGGTTTATTTGCAGGAATTATAATTGGAAAGTTAGCTGAAGGAAGAATAAAAGCAGGTATAAAACACTCTTTTATTATGATTGCTTTGGCAATATTAATATCTACAGGATCAAAAATATTTTTTGGGTTAAAATGAATAAATCTGGAACAGGACATGTTGAGGTAATAATATCTTTTGTTTTATTTGTAGGTTTCTTAGCATTTATCCTAATAACTTTTAATCCATTAAAAGGTCCTCCAAACCCTGCTATTGTTAACTCTGTTTATAATGTATTAGAAGATAACTTAAGTGTAGAGCTGAATAAAGTATCAATTAATCTTAATATAATAACAGGTCAAAGTTGTTTTATCCTTGAAAATTCTTCAAATTTGATTTCTGATATGAAATGTAACAATAATAATATACTTATTAGGGATGAAAATAATAACAGGAAGTATGCTGAGATTGTTTCAGATAAAATTGTTTCAAAATTAAATCCTACAAAGAATTTTTATACAATTTATTGTTCAGATGAAATAAATCCTACACTAGGAAATTTTGAAAATTTAAATTTATGTAGAAAATATGAACAAAATGATTATGAAGTTGGGATAATTGTTTCAAATAATTACTGGTCTTTGAAAAAAATAACACAGCTAAAAAATGACTATTTAAGCAAATATCCAAGTATTAAAAAGGAATTTATAAGAGAAACAAGTGATTTTGGTTTTATAATATGGAATTTGAATCAAAGCAAAGATTTTGATGTAACTCAGGATGTTCCAAAGGGATTAGACGTAATTAGTAAAACTCTTCCTATTAATATTATAGATTCTGATGTAAATATAACAAAGCATACAATTACTGTCATGACTTGGTGAGTTGCTAAGAAGTAACCAAAAACTTTAAATATGTGGTATGTATGTGAAGTGTATGTCAAATACACATATTAAAATGACAAACAAAACAATTTCTGCAAGGATGGAATTAGATGACTATACTAACAAGGTACTTGGAGTGATAAAAATAAAATTTGGATTGAAAGACAAGTCAGAAGCCCTAAATAAATTCATTGAACTATACGGAGATGAAGTTATTGAAAAAGAGGCTACCGAAGAGTATGTCAAGAAATTAGTTGAATTAACAAAAAAACACTACCAAAAATATTCTAACAAAAAAATGACTTTGCAGGAGTTAGACACTCTTTGTGAGGTGTAATAATGTTTGATTTTAATCTGACTGATGAGCTTCAACTTATTATAAGAAAACTTGTTAAGAAAGATAAGAAGAAAGTAGAGATAATAAATAAAAAAGTAAAGGAAATAATCAATAGTAATAATGATTCAATTAATCATTATAAAAATTTAAGACACGAGCTAAGTGGTTATAAAAGAGTTCATATTGATAGAAATTTTGTGTTGGTATTTAAAGTTGATTTATCAAGTAATTTTATTTTGTTTGTTGATTTTGATCATCATGATAATGTTTACAAGAAAAAGTTTAAAGAATGAAGAAGTTTGAAAGCTGTCTAAGAGATAAAAAGAAATAGCTTTTTATATTAAAGAATACTTTTTATTTTATGTTAAAAGATAAAGGTGGTTTTTTGAGAGTTCTTGAAGCAGTAATAGCAGTATTACTAGTTGCAGGAGCTGTGACAATAATCCTTGTAAAAAATGTGCAGGTAGATGATAATTCTGAAACAGTAAAACAAATACAGCAGATAATTTTAGAAGAGATTTCAACAAACCCTGAATTAAGAACAGCTGTACTTAGAGGTAATACTGCTGATATTAACTTACTTAATACAACAATAAAAAACTTAATGCCTCCTGAATATAATTATGAATTTACAGTATGTTTATTAGATGAAATATGCACGCTTTCTAATAGCCCTGGTTATTATACTAAAGGAGATATTTATGCTGATGAAGTTTCAGTAGCTGCCACTCTTGACATTCCCCCAACAGATCCAAAAAGGTTGAGGCTTTTTATGTGGCTTAAGGAATAAATAATGAAGTACAAATTTTTGCCCCATACAGCAGATGTTAAATTTAAATCCTATGGTAAGACTTTAAATGAAAGCTTTGAAAATTCAGCTTTAGCTATGTTTAATGTTATGTATACTGGAAAAATAAAAAGTTCTAAACAAATAAAATTTTCTATAAAAGGAAAAGATTTTGAGAACTTGCTTTATTTATTTCTGGAAAAATTACTAATATTATTAGACTCTAAAAACTTCTTAGTTTCAAAAATTAAAGTTAAAATTAATATTAAAGATATGTCTCTAAATACTTTAGTATATGGAGATAATTCTGGGAATTACTCTCTTAATACTGGGATAAAATCAGTAACGTACAATGAGATGTTTGTTAAAAAAGTTAATGGTGAATGGGTTTGTCAGGTTGTGTTGGATGTTTGATTTGTTATTATAAAACACAATAAAGCTTAAATTCTAATTATAAATTCTCTTTTAATGGAATATGTTTATGATGTTGATGTTTCTGTTGTTACAGGAAGATTCAGAGAAAGATATATTGGTGGTGCTTCATTAGATAGTATAGTTTTTTCAAACCCAGTTCAAAAAGGAGATAGAGTTGTTTTTGATGCTAGTAAATACCATATTTCTACACAAATGGGTGATTGGGGAGGTTTTATTGGAGTAGTTACTAGTATAACACATTTTATTGGAAATAATGAAAGTGGAAAGTCTAATTCTACTGTTTATGTAAAAATCCATGATAAATTAGATTACATTGCTGGGCTTGAAGTTGAATGGCTTGGAGAATTATCTAAATTAATTAAAGGTGAAAGAAAACAAAAAGTTAACTAATTATCATGAACATAATATATCTTTAAACAAAAGATAATTTTATAAAGATATTTCACTAGTCTAGTTTAATGAAAAAGGAAGGTATTTATTTTTTAGTTATAATTTCTTTAGTAATTATAATATCAGGAGTAATTGGAGTTATAGCACAATCAAATGAAAATTCAATTGATTCTGGAGTATGCGGTGATAATCAAGTAATATTAACTCTTTCAAAATTAACAAATGCTCAGGGTGGAATAATTGGTGCTAGTAATCATAGCGTAAGAGCTTGTTACAACTCAATATTTAAAAAACAATATACTGGAGATAATCCTACTCAATGTGCAGATGATTATTCAAATCTTGTTTTAATTCTTTCAGCAGAGAAAAATGCTCATGCAAAAGCTCCGAATATGACAATTAATCAGGGAGATGTTCCTGTGTGTTATGGAGATTTATCTTGTAGAATTGTTCAGGGAGCATGTAACTCTAGTATTGGAGAAAAGAGAATTGCAGGATTGTCAGGATATGAAAATGCTCATCTTTCATTATTAAAAGAAGAGGGGTATAGAAAAAATATATGCTGTACTAGTTCATTTACAGGAAGTAATACATCTTTATCAATTAACATAGTCAAACCAACAATGTGGGAAAATTTCAGTGTTACTCAAGCTATTGATTTTGAAGTTCAGATAGAAAATGTTTCCTCTCTTGGTAGTGATATAGATCTTACATGGGACTTTGGAGATGGTAATACTACAACTACAACTTCATGTATATCAAAGGGAAAATGTAATACTAAACATATTTACACTCAACAAGCTCACTATATAATAAGTGCAAATGCAAAGAAACAAAATTCAAGTGAAACATCTGAAGACCATATTGAGATTTTAGTTTACAAAAACGGTCTTAACTTATTTGCAATAATAAGCAAACCGCAATTTAATGAAAATATCGCAAGTAATACTCCTGTTAATTTTAACGGGAATCATAGTTTCATTTCTCAATGTGGAAATTCATGTCCAACAGGGAAACAGTGTTATAATATACCAAACAGTCAGCTAGTTTGTTATAATTTTGCAAAACCAGCAAGAGTAGACTTAAATGGAACTCTTGGAAGTTATTTGTTCTGGTTTAACTGGACATTTGATAAAGGAAAAGGGAATGCTGATGATAAAAGTATTATAGGGAATTGGAATCTTAACTATACTGGTGTAGTAGAATTTGATAGAACATTTTTCGCAGAAGGAAATCATACAGCAACTCTAATTGTGGGTTATGAAGCTACGAATTAAAAAGAGGTGAGATGAATAAAAAAATAGGTTTAATATTTGCATTATTAGTACTTGCAAGTATACCTTTTGTTATTGCTGTAATAGACTGGTCAGATCCTACAAGTACAGAGTTTAATGCTGGTGGAAATGTTGTTTGTAGTATTCAGAATGGTGAAGCAAGATGGATTGAAAATGGTCAGTCTATAAATGCAAGTAACTCATGTTTTAACGCAGATGGTATAACAGCAGGCGGTGTTCCTCAAAGTACATGTTGTCCTTCAGGATTTCAGTGTAATACAAATACTCAGAAATGCCGACCAGTAATAAGTGTTAGTTCATGTGGAGATTATACTACTAAAGAAACTTGTGATAACTTTAACCCTTCTAGCATAAAAAGTTCTATACAAGATCTTGGAAGAGGAATTATCGGGACTAATCCTGGCAACTTCTGTGATTCTCCAAAAGAAGTTAGTAAAGATGGAAAGTGTGCTATACTAAGTGGCCCTTGTGAATGCAGGTGGGATAATGTAGCAAACAAATGTCAGAGTTTTTTCTTAATAGAAGAGTGTACAAGTGATGATCCATATATTACTTATTGCAGAACAGAAACAACTCAAGTAACAAATAAGTGTAGTAGTGACGGGGTTTATGAAATAAGCTGGACAGGACAGGTTGTTGACTCTATTGGAGCTGTTGTTGAAGAAAATACACAATTTTGCCTTGGAGGTTTGAAAACATTCCCATGTCCATCAACTAGCAAAGTTCCATTTTTCGGATTGTTTAATTTAATTATTTCTGTATTTATAATAGCAATAGTTTACTTCTTTTTAAGGAAAAAATAAATTTGTTAATATTTTTAAACTAACATTTCTCTTGTTTATTATGGGAAATGTAAAAAAAATAAAAGAAAATATTTATCAGTTAGATAAAGAAGGAAAAATGAATGTTCCTGTGGTAGTTTATGCTTCTGAAAAACTGTTGAAAGATATGGAGAAAGATAAATGTATTGAACAGGCAAAAAATGTTGCAATGTTACCAGGAATACAAAAATACTCAATTGTTCTTCCAGATGCTCATCAAGGTTATGGTTTTTGTATAGGAGGAGTTGCTGCTTTTTCAATGGATGAAGGTATTATTTCTCCAGGAGGAGTTGGATATGATATAAATTGTTCAGTTAGATTGTTAAGAACTAATTTGAAAAAATCAGATGTAATTGGCAAAAATAAAGATATTTCAAAAGCATTGTATAAATCTATTCCTTCTGGAACTGGTAAGGGAACAAAAATTAAACTTACAAAATCAGATATGATAAATATTTTAGAAAATGGTGCTAAATGGGCTATTGAAAATAATATGGGTAATAAAGAAGATTTAGAGTATTGTGAAGAAAATGCATGTATGAAAGAAGCTGATTCTAAATTTGTTTCTCAGGCGGCTATTTCTAGAGGAATAAACCAGTTAGGTTCAATTGGTTCAGGTAATCATTTTGTTGAAATTCAGTATGTTGATAAGATATTTGATAAAAAAACAGCTGAAATTTTTGGTTTGAAAGAAGATCAAGTAGTTATTATGATTCACTGCGGTTCCCGAGGATTAGGACATCAGGTTGCTTCAGATTATATTAAAAAAATGGATGATATTTACGGGCATGATAAACTTCCTGATAGACAGTTAGCCTGTGCTCCTGTAAATTCTGATGTTGGAAAAGAATACTACAAAGCAATGTGTGCTGCAGCTAATTTTGCATTTTGTAATAAGCAAGTTTTAACTCATTTAATAAGAAAATGTTTAAGTGAATTTTTTCCAAAATTTGAAGCTGAGGTTGTTTATGATGTTTGCCATAATATTGCTAAGTTTGAAGAGCATAGTATTAATTGTGAAAAAGTTAGATTATGTGTTCATAGAAAAGGAGCTACTAGAAGTTTAGGTCCTGGAAGAAAAGAAATTCCGAAAAAATATTTAAGTGTTGGGCAGCCAGTACTAATTCCTGGAAGTATGGGAACTTCATCTTATGTTTTAGTTGGAACTAAGGAAGCTGAAGAGCTTTCTTTTAGTTCAACAGCTCATGGAGCTGGAAGAGTTATGAGCAGAAGTGAAGCATTAAGAAAATTAAATAGAGAAAAAATACTTTCAGAAATGGAAGATAAAAATATTGCATTAACAGCTGGGAGTTTCAAAGGTCTTGTTGAAGAAGCTCCTGAAGTTTACAAAGATGTTGATGAAGTTGTAAAAGTCAGCGACGAATTAAAAATTGGAAAACTAGTTTCTAAATTAAAGCCAATAGCTGTTATTAAGGGATAAAAAGAATCGTGGGGGTATTTATCCTTAGGATTAATGACCTGATATACATTCAAATCAATCCGCTTATCTCTTCAGTAGAATAAATCTTAACCCTCTTCTGTTCCTTTAACTTTTTATCATTAGTCCAGATAGCACAATCAAGTTTCAAAGCCAAAGCAAAATAATCCGAATCTTTTTTGTCAGGAGAGATTTTCTCAGCTTTAGTTATAAACAATTCATAGTTAGAAAAATCCACAAGATTAATTAACAATGAGATTGCATCAAATATCTCCTTAAGACTTTCAATGTCTCTTTTGGTTTTTCCTGCAATTTCCTCCCCATATTTAATAATTTCTTCAAAAATATATTTGAGAGCATATAAGTCAAGCAAGGGGCTAATTAACAGCTCAGCTGTCTTGCTGTTTTTTATAAGACTAGAAACAATTACATTGGCGTCGACAACAAGTTTCATTTTTTATGTCTTTTTCTTAAACCCTCATTAACTTTTCTTCCTATTTCTATTGCATCCTCTTCTGTTAACTCACTATCTTTTGAAAATTCTTTTATTTGTTTTAATATTATAATTCTTTTTTTAATCGCAGCTCTTGCTATTTCACTCCAGTTTATCTCTGGAAACATTTCCATCTCGCGTTTTATATCATCTGGAATTGATAAAGTTACATTAACCATTGTATTATGTGTAATATGTGTAAATATTTAAACCTTTCTTTTTGATTTCAAGACTTATTCCAATAATTGTGATTAAGGGTTGAAGGGAAGTTTAAAATAAACTGTAGGTGTCTTTTATTACTCATGCAACCAGGTAACAGAAAAAGAATCTCCTGATTCTGATAAAGATGATGTATTTGCTTTTAATCCATTTTGGTAAAACATATCTATCTGCCTATTTGCCCATGTTTCACTTTCTATCTTTCCCATTTTACCTTTGATCTTAACTTCTGCATTTCTAAATGTAACTTCGCCAAAATCTGAAAGAGGAACTATATTATCTGATTCTTTAGGTGCTTCTATAATCCATTCTGCAGAAGATCTTTGAGCATTATTTGATTTTCTTGTAACTGAAAATTTTTCTCCTGTATTATCATTTGTAATAGTTAACCTAAATTTTTCTTTTTTTGGCAAATACCTTACTTCTGCTGTTATGTTATCTCCTGGACTAACTGTAAATGAGGGAATAAAAATAGCATATTGTGGATAAAATTCATACCATCCAGAATACTCTGGATTACCATTAACACATTTTGAAGAAGTTCCAATTTGTTCAATTGTTGAAGAGAGATAACCATCTATTCCTACCCAAATAAAAGTATTCCCATTTTTAACTAAAGAGCAATCAACTTCTGGAACTGTCCAAGATCCTTTTATGTAGCTAACTGAATCAGATATTGGAAATCCGTTAGAATCTTTTTTAATAGCAATATATCCAGCCCAATTAGAACTATAGCCTATACCTCCATCAATTTTATCTTGATTATCTATAAATTCTATAGGTGATGCGTAAGTTAAGTTAGAATAATTATAAATCATAGCAAATGCTAAAATTATTAAGATACTTATAAAAATAAATCTTTTTTTCATATTATCCTTAATTATCTTAAGTTTATAAATTTATCCATTATAGTCATTGTCTAGTAGTCACTAAACAGGAGTTTTAAACTACAGAAATTTGCTGGATTTTGTATATCTTAAATTAGAACAACTTTTATAAATACGTTTTTTGTATTATAGTAATGAAAAAAAAGGGTGAAAGAGTATTATATTTAATTTTTGTAATATTTCTTTTAATGTTTTCTATTTCTTTAATATCTGCTTACAACTGGGTTAAAGACGGTAATATGACTTCTACAGATGCTTTTTCTTATGCTTTTAAAGATAATGACAAACCTGATGGTATAGTTGTATATAATTCAATTGCAGATAAATTAACTCAAAGGTATGCATCAATTAAATATGTGCAGTATAATGGAAATGTACAAACAATACAAGCTCTTAATGGAGCAGTTAGAAGAGAAACAAAATGGTGTGGGGTTCTTGGAGGAGGATTTAAAAGTAGAGCAATTTATGAATATCCGGTTTTTGTAAATCCTTCATTAATTATTAACGGAAGTACAAAAATTGTTACATATACTGAATACTGGATAGACAGAGATCTTAATTGTGATGATGCTCCTAATGCTGATGATGAATATAGTGCTAATTTAGGAGTTAGAAATAGTAATTTTAAATTTCATGTAGCAAAAACTGATGGTTCACAATGGACAATTGATTATCCTACTGGTCCTACTGATCCTTGTTTAACTGATTATAATACAACTTCTGTTCAGCAAAGAGCTTCTATTGATAAGCAAGGAAGATTACATTTTGTATATAAAAGAAGCACTGATGGTGGTATTGAAAATGTAGATGATTTAGCTGCAACATTTAATGGGTGTAGTTACGAGCTTGGATTATATCAATCAAATCCAACAGATAATAATTGGAAAAATGTTTTAAAGACTAATTTTAATCAAAAATTTAGTTGGGGTGGAAAAGAAGGAGTTGCTGGTGGAACTGGTATTGAATACTGTCTTTATGCAGGAACAGAACCAAGTTCACAAAAATTAGGATGTAGTAACTATGTCTGGGGGCAGTTTAATGCTATTCCTATTATAGTTACTGATGATATTAATAGAGCATGGCTTATATATATTAAAAAGGCAGCAGTTGGTTATGATATTAACTATCTTGTGCTTCAATATAATCCGCCTTATGGAATACAAATGGTTGATTCTGGGCTTATATATCATTTAGCTACTACAGAAGTGCCTGAAAGTCTTGCAGCTGTTATGAATGTAAATCAAAGATCTTTCCCAGGAGGAGCTCCAGAAATAACTTATTATGATCCTGTAAATGATGAAGTATGGTTAATTTATTATTCAGGAACTCAATGGCAAAGAAGCCTTGTTCAGAGTGGATCATTTTCAACACATGTTAAACCAGGATGGAGAAGTCCTGATATTGTACTTGATGAAAATGGCATAACGCATATAGCTTACTCAGTACAAGATGGTGTTTTGAAATATGGATATGCAAATGCTCAAAAGCAATTTACTGGTGCAACAAGAGAAACTGTTGCTGATACAGGTACAAATCATCCAATATTTTTACATATGGGTAATGCAACTTTCCCAGAAGTTGTTACAAATGGAAAGTTTTACCATCCAAATACAGTTTTCCCTCAGAGCAATGGTACTAGTGGTGGTGGTCTAGAAGATTGTAGTGATGGAATTGATAATGATGGAGATAGTTTAATTGATTGTTTAGATGTTTTGGATTGTTCTGCAGCTCCAAATTGTCAAGTAGGTGCAGAAGTAATTTGTAATGATGGAATTGATAATGATGGAGATAGTTTAATTGATTGTTTAGATGTTTTGGATTGTTCTGCAGCTCCAAATTGTCAAGTAACATTTCAATGTAACGATGGAATTGATAATGATGCAGATAATTTAACAGATTATCCTGCTGATTATGGTTGTGATAGTGCTAATGATCCAAATGAAACAGATGTTCCTGTTCTTAATTGTGGTAATAGCCAGGTGGATCCTGGAGAGACTTGTGATGGAACAAACTTTAATGGATTGACTTGTAGTGATTTTGATTCTTTTACTGGAGGAAACGTAGTATGTAATCCTGTAACATGTCAAATAAGCACAAGCAGTTGTACTGGTGGAACAACTGGAAGTTGCGGTGATGGAACAGTTAATACTGGAGAGACTTGTGATGGAACAAACTTTAATGGATTGACTTGTAGTGATTTTGATTCTTTTACTGGAGGAAGTTTATCTTGTGATTCAGGTTTATGTTTAATTGATACTGGTGCTTGTACTGGTGGAACAGGACCTACATGCGGTAATAGTTTATGTGAATTAGGTGAAACAACAGTTAATTGTCCACAGGATTGTGATATTAATAGTTGTGGTGATGGAGTTTGTGATTTATCAGAAAACCCTGTTGTTTGTCCTAATGATTGTGATCTTGTAAACTGTGGAAATAATATATGTGAAGATAGTGAAAACCAAGCAATATGCCCTCAAGATTGTGTAATTATTATTGGAGAAATAAGCTGTGCACAGTATACTAGTGAATCTTCATGTAATGGCGCAATATTGACTCAAGAAATAAATAATACAATAGAAGCAATGAATCCTCAGTTCCAGAGCGGCTTTTGTGGAGATCCTGCACTAACTTTTACACCAGACGATGAAGGAGCATCTTATTCACCTGAAACTTGTGGAAGTTATCTTTCATGTAAATGTAAATGGTTTGTAGATAATGCAAATCCAGACGGAGTTTGTGATGGGATTACTAAATTTAAAATAAACAATCCTACATCTTGTACAAGTAATGAATTAACAGATTATTTCTGTAGAACTAGTGGAGAGGGAGATATAGGAAGCTGTATTGCTGGAAATGAATATACTTTGACCTGGACAGCTCAAGCATATGATTCTGATGAAAATCCTTTACCAGAACCAGTTGAGTGGTGCCAGTCAGGAAGTAAGAACTTTCCATGTCCTTCATCATCTAAAATACCTTTTTTCACAGCAATAAATGTTATTATAGCCTTAATATTTATTGGAGTAATATATTATATTATATCAAATAAAAGAAGAAGTTCAAAACCAGTAAAAAATCATAAAAAGAAATAATTATAAACAGAAAATTCTTATTTAAATTATGGAAAAAAAAGTGGTGAAGATATTTTGTATTTCATTATTCTTAGTATTATTAATAGGACTTGTTATAGGAGCTGTGGGAAATCCTGCAGGAGAGGTTAGTTCATCATATTCTTTAGGTGAAAAAATTAAGGGATTTGTAAATATCAGCTTAGAAAATAAAACTACTAACTCCAAATTTGAAGATACATTTGGGAATAGTATTAGTTTAATAGATGTTTTAAAAAAAAGAAGTTATAATTATTCTTGTAACCCTATAAATTGTGAAACAGGATATACGACAAGTGGAAATGAAGAATCACAAAAAGTGATGAGTGTTGTTGGAGATAAATTTATTGGAATAAAATTAAATGGAGCAAATTTACATGTTAGTTCAGCATCTTTAGGTATATCAAGTAATGCTGGAAGTTCTTGTAGTAGTCAGTTAAGTCTAGATGTTTTAGATGATGGTGAAATTAACTGGGAAAACCCAAAATATACTAGTGAAACATGTGGAAGTGAATTAAAATCTAGTTGTTATACTAACTTTAATGAATGGGCTTCAATAGATAATGGAGAGTTTTATTGTGAACAGATAAATTTACCTAAATCTCCTGCTTTTGAAATAAAAACAAAACTAAAATATTCGGGAAGTAGTTTTAATAGTGGAGATATTAAAGCATGGATATGGAACAATGGATTTAAGGCGGAATGTAATTTAACACAACCAACAGCTTCTGGAAGTGATGTTTCTTGCACTTCTCAATACTCAAATAAAAAATCTGGAAATAGTTATGTGTGTGTAAAAAAAAGTGCTGGTTCAGGATATCAACTAAATTATAGAACTAGTGGAAGTTTTTGTGGAGCTCCTGGGATACCTTCTAGTTCAACACAACATGTTACAGATTATAACATACTAGTTAGTGCAAAAAAATATGATGCTCTTGGTAATTTTAATTTAGATGAACAAATATATAGTAAACATAATGATGGTGATTCCTTAACCCAAGCTTTAGATATTTATATTAGTGATAATTATAACAGAAATTGTGCTAATGGATGTGTTATTCCAATAAAATTATCTGGTATTTCTCAAGATGTAACTGTTAATAATATAAATATACAATATACATCTGATGGAGCTCCTGGAGGAGCTAGTAAAACAAGTATTTTTGAAATATCTAAAGCTCCTGCAATAATTTCATCTGAATTTATTAAAATAGATTTATCTGATCTTAGCTTTAGAGTTCCTAATCAAAATGGTGAGAAAAACTTTGTACTAAATTTAGATGGCAGTAAAATAATTGAAAGTAAAATTAATGTTACAGGTGAAAGAAAACTACAAATTTTACAAATTTATCCAGTAACTATTGCTGTAGCACAACCTACTATCTTTACTTTGTTTGTTGAATCAGATGCAAATAATACTGGACTAGAATATAAATGGAATTTTGGAGATAATTCTGGAGATAAAACAAGCACTACTAATAAAATAAGATATACTTATTCTGCTCTTGGAAATTATACCATTAGTGTTAAAGCTATTGAAAAAGGTCAAGAAATTGATTCTAAATCTTTTGCTGTTAATGCTATTTCACCTAAAGACGCTATAAATGAAACTTTAATAGAATATAAGAAAAGGCTTCAATTAGTTACAAACCAAGCAAATAACTTATCTACATCATACCAGCCATTATTAAGAGAAATAACAGACTTACAAGAGGTTAATTCAGAAATTTCTTCAATTGAGACAGAGTATAGACAGCTTTTGAATAGGGGAGATACATCTGATGCAGAGTATGTTACTCTTATGAAAAGCCTAGCTGCTTTTAATATGCCTATATCAATTCAAAATAGACAAGTTACAACAATACCTTTTATTGATGATCCTCAAAATATAGATTTGCAGGAGATTAAAGACTTATTTTTTGATGAAGATTATATTCAGGGGTATGAAGATGAATACAAATCTGCACTATTAAGCTGGTATTTTAGTAATCTTGATGTAACAATTGAACATAAAATAATATCTGTTTACTTCACAAATTCTATTGAAGATATAGTAAGTGAATTCAAAGTAAAAATTGATCCTAAATCTGCATTAGGATATGATGGATATTTTGTAATAAAAGAAGATAGTAGTAATTTAATATTTAATGAAAATTATGATAAAGAAGAGAAATTTGGGCTAACAGGACTAAGGATTAATTTAGATAATCCTCAAACAATTATCTTTTCTGTTAAAGGCGGTGTTGATGCATTTGATTTACCGATGTATATTTCTCCTCCATTAAAAGAACTTAATGTTGATACAAATCCAAGTGTTCCTCAACCTAAAGGATTTAAATGGGGAAGATTTATTTTTGGAATATTTGCTCTTTTAATTATTGCGCTTGCAATATATATATTTTTACAAGAGTGGTATAAACATAACTATGAAATACATTTATTCAAGGACAAAAGTGAGCTTTATAATTTAATGAATTTTATACAAAATGCTAGAAAGCAGGGATTAAATGATAATGATATACGGAAAAAACTTAAGAGTTCAAAATGGGGTGGTGAACAAATTAATTATGCTATCAGCAAACTTGATGGTAAAAGAGTTGGTATGTGGGAAATACCTGTTTTCAAATTCTGGCATAAGAGAAAAATGCAGAAAGAAATGGCTAAAAATGCCCAGCCAAGAAGAGTAATATAATAAAAATTGGAGTTTAAAATATAATAAACTTTTGAAAAGTTTAGTAAACCAGAACTTTAAATATAATAAACTTTAAATAGCAAATGAGGTTTTAATTAAAAATGAACCTTTGGGAAGGTTCCAAAAAGGTTCTGAAAAAGAACCGAACCTAAAGGTTCAAGGACTAAAAAGTCCGAGCCTTACAGCTCAAGGAACCGAGCCTAATGGCTCAAAGGTTTACAAAACGAAAAAAGATAAAAAAGAATGATAAAAAAGAAAAAATGAGTATATTTAAAAAATTTGCAAATAAAATATCAAGATTATTTAAGAAGAAAAATAATATAAGTCTTGGTTTCTATGGACCTCCAAATGCTGGAAAAACAAGTTTGGCAAATAAAATATGTGAAGACTGGCTTGGAGAATCTATGGGTGATGTAAGTGCAATACCTCATGAAACAAGACATGTTATGTTTAAGGAAAAAGTAGAAATTGAGCATAATAATAAAAAATTAACTTTTAAATTAGTAGATACTCCTGGAATAACAACTAAAATAGATTTTGAAGATTTCATAAGATATGGTTTAAAGAAAAAAGAAGCACAAAAAAGGGCAAAAGAAGCTACTGAAGGGATAATTGAAAGTATAAAATGGATAGAAGACATGCAAGCTGTTGTAGTTGTTTTAGATGCAAGCAAAAATCCATATTCCCAGGTTAATATTACAATAATTGGAAATTTAGCAGCTAGAAAAATACCTGTATTAATAGTAGCTAATAAAATAGATTTGAGAAAAGCTGATTTAAAAAAAGTAGAATCTGCATTTCCAGAATATAAAGTGATTGGAATTAGTGCAAGAACAGGTAAAAATATTGACAAGTTTTACGAGGCATTGTTTAAACTTGTGAAGTGATAAAAATAAAAAAGAGAAAAATGGCTAAAAAAATAAAGGGGTTAACTTTAGAATTCATGCCTTATTCAGAAATAAGGGATTTAGACAGCAGTAAAAGAATTAAGAAAATTCTTGACGTTGTTCTAAATAACAGAATCATAGTTTTACAAGGAAGATTAAAAGTTGAGGAAGAAACAAGATTAATTGAAGATACAATGGCTATGATAGGTCATGTTAAGAATTTTAAAGGTATAGAATTAGCTGTTATAAGCAGTGGAAATGGTTCTACTCCTATATTTCAAAAATTCACTCAAGGAATTGCAAAAGCTCTTGTTGGAGATACTGCATCAATGACAATTATAGGTCCTGCAAGTATTGTAAAGGAAATAAAGAAAAATCCTAAGAAGATTGAACTTATGTTGAAAAAGTGAAATAAGAATTAATTAGCTTTTTCAGCTTGTGGTTCAGGCAATAAAGGATTTCCCTGTATTCTAGTAGAATAAGATTTTAATTTTTTTTCTAAATCTTGAGATGATAAAGCTTCTGAATATAACTGATTTGCTGTTTCTACTATAAATTCAACCTGAGTCTTATCAAGTTTTGAACTATCATATTTAAATTTTCCAGGACTTTTTATATCAATTTCAACATTATAGCCAAATTCAATTCTATCAACATTTTTATCATGATTCCAATCTATCAGTCTACTATCTTTATTATCTTCAATTCTAACAACTTCCCAAGCATTTCCAACAATATCTCGAATATCATAATCAAAATCCCTTCCATCTTTTAATTTCCCATGATACTTAAAACCAACTTTATCTGCTAAAACATGCTGAGCATTTATTGATTGTTTATTAAAAGATCTGGATAGACTATAACTAAAATATGCATACCCGAGGACAGCTAATGCAACACATACACCACCTTTTACAACACCTTTTACAGGATTATTATCTTTGTTAACCATGATAATTAGCTATAAATTCCTGTTTTTAAACATTTCTATCTTATCCTTATTAATTTAAGATAATAAATTTAAACAACTAGTATTTATTGAACTAATGCTGAAGAAATAAGTTAACAATCAGTACTCATTTTTTTAACTTTAAATCCAAATTTTCTCATAGCTTCATCAGTATCAAAACATAAATGAGCAGTTACATGAACCCTTCCATTTGGATCATTGTCTTTAAATTTTTTAGCAACTTCCCTAATTACTCTATTATATATGCACCTGTCAGCAACACCTAAATGCTCATTAGGAAAAACATAATCTAATTCATCTTTTCTTTCAAACATCCTTATCATACTTAGATATTTATCGTTCATTTATCTGCTCAACTTATGATATTTAAAAACCTTTTTATTAAACAACTCTCTAAAACAGCAAAATCTATATAAAGAATTCTCCTTTGTATTATAATGCCTAATCAATGTGTACACTGTAAAAAAGTATATCCTAATGGTTCTGAGGAAGTATTAAATGGATGTAGCTGTGGAAGCAAGTTTTTCTTTTATGTTACTCAAGAAAGGTTGAATAAAGCAAATCAAGAGTTACCAATTGAGTTTAAAGAAGAAGATAAGGTAGCTATTGAACAAGACATAAGGGAAATAATGAATATAGAAGATGAAGAAATACCTGTAATACTTGATTTAGAGTCTGTTCGTGTTCTGTCTCCTGGCAAATTTCAGATAGATATAGTTAATTTATTTGATAAAAATAGGCCTATAATATATAAGCTAGAAGAAGGGAAGTATATTATAGATTTGGCTTCTGGGTTTGAAAAATTAAAAAGGGATGATTTAACCAAAGAAAAGCAGTAGGCATAAAGGTTTTAAACAAAAATAACTAGTATAGGTTATGAATATAGGTGAAATATTTAAAAAAGAGCTTGAAAAGATAAAACTAAGTGATGAAGAATACAAAAATTTAGAACATTTATCTTCATTAGTTATTGATTCTATAACTAAGAAGTTAAAAAGTAAAGGAATAGATGCTAAAGTTTTTATTGGGGGGAGTTTAGCTAAAAAAACTCTTATAAAAAAACCAAAATATGATGTTGATCTTTTTTTAAGATTTAATAAAAAATATTCTGAAGATGAAATAAACAAATTATGCAAAAAAATATTTTTCTTTTTTAGAATTCCAGGATATAGTTCAAAAGTTAAGAGGATACATGGTTCTAGAGATTACTACCATGTGCATCTTAAGAAAAATAATATTATTTTTGAAATAGTTCCGACCATTAACATTACAAAACCTGAAGAGGCAAGAAATATAACTGATTTATCATATTTTCATGTTTCTTATGTTACTAAAGAGATAAACAAAAATAAAAAAATACGGGATGAAATTTTGTTAGCTAAAAGTTTCTGTTATTCTCAAGGCTGTTATGGTGCTGAATCATATATAAGTGGATTTTCCGGATATGCAATAGAATTACTTATAATATATTTCAAGAGTTTTAAGAGAATGATTGAAGATCTTACAAAAACAGAAAATAAATTAGTAATAGACATGTCTAAACATTACAAAACAAAAGATGAACTAATAAAAGAAATGAATCCTGCTAAGATGAAATCACCTATAATCTTAATAGATCCCACTTTTAAAAAGAGAAATGCTTCAGGAGCATTATCCTATGAAACTTTTAATAATTTTAAAATAGCTGCTCAGGGTTTTATAAAACACCCTGGAGAGCATTTTTTTGATTATAACAAATCTAAGGGTGAGGAGCTTAAAGAAATTGCAAAGAGGCTTGAAATTACTTACAGTGTTTTTGAGATAAAAACTAAAAAACAGGAAGGAGATATAGCTGGTAGCAAATTACTTAAATTTTCTAAGGTTTTAACAAGAGATATTTCTAAATATTATACTATAGTTGGACATAATTTTGATTATGAAGGAGGTAAAACTGCTAAAGTTTATTATGTTATTCAGAAGAAAAAAGAGATAATTATAATTGGACCAAGTATACATATGAAAAATGCAGTTGAGGGTTTTAAGAAAAAACATCCTATATGGTATACTGAAGAAGGTAGAATAAAAAGTGCTAAATCAACAGATATAACACTTAAAGATTTTTTGAAACAGTTCAAGAAAACTCATAAAAAAATAATGAGAGAAATGTCAATCAAAAAGATAAAATTAGTTTAGTTACTTCTTATAATTTTAAATAATGAGTTCTAGAAAATTCTTTACCACCTAAAAATGAATTTTCAAATTTATATCTTAGTCTTTGTTCTTCATCGTTTATAATATAAGAAATGCGTCTTCTTTGTTCATCAGACATTTGCTCAATTTGATCATCAGAAATCCTTTCTCCTCCAAACCATCCTTCATAATAAGAAACATTGACTATTGCATGAGTAGATTCTATTACATGATGAGATATTGGTCTTGTTATAACTCTTATTCTTCTTTTCATTTTACTTTTTAGCATTATATTTTTAGGCGATATGTTTGAGATACATCTTTAAAACTAGGAGTAGAATGTCTATATAAGTTCCTCATTCTTCCTTCTTGTCCATATCTAACACCATTAATTTCAATTCTTTGCTCATTAGACATTTGACTAATTTGATCATCAGAAATCCTTTCTCCTCCAAACCATCCATTATAAACATCACTAAAAACTTGTCCTGTAGTTGTTGCTTTTGTTATAATTCTTATCCTTCTTTTCATTTTACTTTTTAGTATTATTTTTCAAAGCTAAATCAAACAAACTTATTAAAGACTCTACAAAAAATGGACTTAAAAACCAAACAGCCATTTGTTCTTGATTATCTGAATTTTCATTTAACATAAATAATACTTCAGTTTTATCTGCAATATAAAAAGAAGATTTAATATCTACTTTTTTTGCCTTTACTCCAAGCCTATCACTTAAAATTTTTACTTCAGCATCATTTCCATTTAAAACCATATTTATCTTAACTCCTGAGTCTCTAACTTGTTTAAATAATGGCTCTAAAAGTTTAATTCTTCTTTTTATTTCATTTGTAGTAGCACAGATTAAAAGATCTTTTTTTGTTGATGTTATAACATCTGATATTTGTGAATTAACATTTGTTCTGCCTCTTATAGTTGTAGAAAGATCTTGTTTTTTTATTAGTTCTGATTGAGAAGAATGCAGTAATTCTAATTCTTGGTATTCTTGAGTTCCTTTAATATTAACTAATGTGTCTATTCTTTCATTCATATCATCAAGAGCCCTTTTCTTTAGTTTGTCTATAACTGCAGTTGGCTTAACAGCAAAGTATTTTACAGGTTTGCCTATTTTTTGCATTGCAAATCCTTGTTTTTCCAAAGATTCTAAAACATCGTAAGTTCTACTTCTTGGCACACCAGACATATCTGCTATTTCACCAGCAGAAGCAATTCCTTTGTTTAAAAGAGCAAGCCATACTTTAGTTTCATAAATATTTAACCCAAAATAATTCTTTACTTTGTTAACAAGCTCTGGTTTTCCCATCATTTTTGTTCTCCTTCATATTTTGTTTCTGTTTTAGGTCTAAGTTCAAAATTTCCTTTTCCGTCGTTTTCAAAAAAATATAAGTTAGTATTATAACCATATTCAGGACCATTATCCTTACAATATTGAGTTATAGGAACTAAAAAATCAGTATCTCCATCGCCATCATAATCTCCTAAAATAATAACAGGATTTGAGTTCTCAGAAACGTTAATAAATCTTTGAAAATAATCAGTTGTTATTTGTTTAGGAACTTGTTCAGCTCGTAATGGTTGATAATTAAGATCGCATCTAGCAAATCCGCTAGCAATAGCTAAAGAAGATAATCCTAGTATTGCTGTTTTAAAACGATTTATTTTCATCGTCTTTCCTCCTCAACACTAGATGAAGAATAATTCCTTACAGTATAACCAGCACTACCTATTTCATCTATTACTCCAATCAAGTGATCAGAATCAGAGACAACTGTTTCAACTGTAACATCTTTAGTGCTTATTGTAGGATTAAAATAGATACTTATTCTTTCTACATAGTCAGCAGTTCTTGTGCTAAGTCTATTTCTTAAATCTCTTACTTCTGCATGACTAAATCTTCCTTTAAAGTCAGGACTAGAAGGATTTAATGAATAAGGTTTTGTTATTTTTACTATATGCTGTATTTTTGCCATCTTCTAAGATTCTGTAATACCTTCATAGGAGTTACACTATTTATAAATCTTTCTGTAATGTTACTTTTGGCCAGTAAGGACAAGTTTTAAAAAGCTGTAGAGACAGAAAAGGCAATGGCTAAAGACAGAAATTTTGGGCATAAACCTGGAGAATATTTAAGAGTATCAACAAATACTAAGTCAGTTGTTGGTGTTTTTGAAAGATTAGACTCTGATGAAATGTACTTAAGACCTAGTTTGGTATATGAACCAGTTTACAGATATGAGAGAATGCCAGATGGAACTATAAGACAGACAGAAGAACCTTCTTTTAGGGAAGAAACTGAAAGACCAACAAGAATAACTATTGGATCAATTATTTTAACTGAACCTGTGAGTGTAAATCTATATAAAAGTCTTAAAAACACAGAAATTAGACCTCATATAACAGTGTCTAAATCTATTGTAGAATAATTAAATAAATTAAAATGGAAGAAAGACTAAGAGACCTTGAGGAAATTTCAAAAGCTCTTAAAAGGAATGATGGAAAACTACTTGAGAATCTTGGTTTAAGTGGTTTTATAGAAGGTTTAGACAGTATAATTGAGTATTATAAGACAACTCAAGATGAAGATGCTAAAAATTCTTCAGTTTATGATTTTACTGGAATTATTTATGATATGATGGTAATTATTAAAAACTATAGGCTAAAAAGAGGAATTGAAGATGGGATTAGAGCTAATATAATAAATCTTAGAAAAGAAGACTTAGTGTTCAAAGGTTTAGTTAGAGTATATAATTATCTTGCTTTAGGAATGGAAAAAACTGGGCTAAAAAGAGAAGTTTCTAATAATTAAATAAGATAAGCTATAGCTATTCCTATTAGTAATCCTGCTGTTATAAAAGGCATAGCTGGATAGAACTTACCTTTTTTTGCAATCGTGAATAAAACAATAAGGGAAAGTGTTGCAAATAAAGATATTACTAAAGCAGGCATTAATCCTAAACTCCTAAGAACAACTCCTGCTGTTATTATTGGGAAAACAACATCTCCTCCACCTAAAATTGCCAAATTAACTTTCATAGTTTTTCCTTTTAATTTCTTGCTTTTAGAGTTCGATTTAGCTGCTAGCATTTTTTGTTTCTTTAGTTCAACTCTTTGTTTTTTATTTAGGTATGGAACAAAAAACCCTCCGAATACTTTTAATTCATTAATCTGGAAATTTGCCATTTTCTGCATAAATCCAGAATGCCATACAGCCCACATATCATAAATAGAAATAATCAAAAGCAAAATTATAACAGTCCAGATATTAAATATTGGTACAAAAACAGCTGCAATACCTGGATATATTAATAATTCAGAAATATTATGTATAATAAGATTTCTTTTGAAAACTTTAAAATATCCTATTACAAGAGCAATTATTGTAGGTATAATTAAAGCTACATTATAATTAATTTCAAATGGAACTAAAATTTCAAATGCATAAATTGTCAGCCAAAGAACCATAACTATAACAACAAAAAACCATGCTCTTAGTAATCCTGTAAATTTATATCGTGATAATAAAAAAACTATTCCTATTGCAATTATAAATGCAAGTAAAATACTTGGCAGAATTTTCCAAAAGTCTAAACTTTCTTTAACTTCTGGCTGTTGAAACCAAGATGGTAAAGGGTCGTATGTTACATTTTGTAAAGTACCATTAATTTCTACTTGTATTTGTTGTGGAGTATAAGCATGTATTACAGCTAATCCAATAAGCTGTGTAACTATAAACATTGCTATAAGAATTATTGTTATTTTAGCTGTGTGTTTAATTGTCTTTACCTCTAATTTTTAATTAGTTATTTCTTAAAGTAAAACTGGTTTTTAAATGTTCAGAAAGTTTAAAAATAAGGTATATGAAATGTTTTAATGGAAAGATTAGGTAAACTAAGTGTTGAGGAAATTAAAGAAAGAGTTGGAAATAGAAAGGTATTACAAGAGATAGACGAACTATACACACATTTAAATTTAAGGGTAAATGGTGCAGATATACATGTTAGATCAAGAATGGAAAGGGCTCAATTGTATGCTTATAGAGAGTTGATTAGAACTGAAGGTGATAAAGACATAACATTTGATGATTTTGAGAAAAGATATTCTGAAGAATATGATGATTTAATTAGTATTATACATCAAAGTGTTTGTGATTTTGAATATAAATGTTAAAATGGAAAGAAATGAATTAGAAGAAAGATTGAAAGACAGGATTGTTTTAAATGAATTAAGATTACTAGATCAACATCTGCAAACAAGAGGTAATGGTGCTAATATACATAATAAACTTGTTATTAGACAAAGATTAGAAGCAATAAACTGGGATAGAGAAGACAAAGGGACTTCTAAAATAACTTTTATCCAATATAAAAAAGTAAGTCCTACACATTATAAAGCTTTAATAAAAACAATAGATGAATGTACTAAAAAATATGAGTATAAGGTTTAAAATGGAAAGGAAAGAAATTCAAAAATATGTTTTAGAAGGAATGGTACATTTTTCAAATGAAATGTACATGGCTACAATTTTTAATAGAATCGCTAAGAGTTATGATGGGTATTTACCAATAAGTTTTAAACCAAGCCTAGGAGATAGAATGTTGTTCAGACAAATAGTAGAAAGAAGGATGGGAGATATTGAAAAACAAATGAAAAAATTTCCCGAGATGGATAAAGATGACTTTATGCATATTGGGTTTAAACTTTTAATTGAAGAGTTTTATCCTAAATATGGGGAATATATCCAAATGAATAAAGCTGAATGGCAAGAAACTCATGATAGATTAATGGATTTTTTACTTCAGCCTAATTGTCTCTAGGTTTCTTGGAACATTAGTTTCTATTCTTTCTATTTTGTAAATACTACTAGCTAAATCTAGGGATTTTGAAACTTCTCCGTGATTAATTATAATTCTTTTTGGTTTTGGTTTGCAATTTTTTACAAAGTTAAGTAATTCTGTTCTACCTGCGTGAGCTGAAAAACCATCTATTTTATGCACTTCTATTTCTATAGGTATTATTTCTCCTGATTCTGTATGCCATTCTTTAAGTCCTTCCTGGATTTGTCTTCCTAAAGAACCTACTCCTTGATAACACACAAACAAAATTGTATTTCTTTTATTACCAGCAAAATGTTTGAGGTATTCTACAGAAGCACCTCCAACTAACATTCCGCTAGTTGCTAGAACAAGACAAGGTCCTCCTTCTATAACTTGTTTTCTTTCTTGCGCAGAGCCTACTTGTTTAAAAGTTTCTGATACAAATGGATTTTTATCCTGGAATATTTGATTTCTAACACTATTACTTAAAAAATCAGGATAAGCAGTATGAATTGCGTTAATATCCCAGATCATTCCATCTATATAAACTGGTATTGGTGGAAGTTTTCCTGATTTTATAGCATCATCTAGTATTAACATTGTTTCTTGAGCTCTTCCCAAACCAAGTTCTGGAATTAAAACTTTACCCTCTCTTTCAATTGTTTTTTTAATATATTCTAATAAAGCATTTTCTGATTCTAATCTAGGAGGTAAAATATCTGCTTTTCCACCATAAGTTGATTCAATAATTAAACTCTCAACTCTTGGGAAATTTGTAACAGCTGGGTCTAATAAACGTGTTTTGACATATTTTAAATCAGCTCCGTATAGTAGATTATGTGAACCATTACCAATATTAATATGAACCATAGCACTTCCCAATGCATGGCCTGAATTGTAAAATGTTATTCTTACATCTGGCGTAACGTCAGTAACTTCATTAAAATTCAAACAAATACTATGTTTTACCATTTCCTTAATATCTTGGGAACTAAATAGTGGAGTAGCAGCTTGTTTATATGCAACTCCAATAAAATCTAAAGCTAAAAGAGCTGTGATATCTCTTGTAGGAGTTGTCATATACACTGGTCCTTTATATCCCATTTTATACAAGTATGGAAGTAAACCACAATGGTCAAGATGGGCGTGACTTAGTATTACTGCATCAATAGTGCCTATGTCAAATTCAGGGATATCAAAATAAGGAAATCTATCTGATCCATGAGAAGCAACATCAACTCCACAATCTAAAAGTATTTTTGACACAGGAGTTTGTAATAATATACAACTTCTTCCTACCTGTCTGCCTGAGCCAAGCATTGTCATTCTTATCCAACCTTCTTTTTTATCTGAGCTCCAATCTTTGTAGATTTTTTTTCCTACTTCATTTAAAAATTTTCTTCTATAACTATTATTTGCGTATAAAACCTCCCTGATATTATCAGTTATTTTACTTTTTATTGACGCACTTCTTTGAACTTGAGGTGACCAAAAAGTTTTATCTTTTATTTCTTGTAATACACTTCCTTGTTTTCCTATCACCATTCCTGGTTTTTTTGCTTCTATTACAACAATACTTCTTGGTTGATCAAAAATAATATTAGTAAGCTCTGCATCTTCTGGAATAATTTGCTTAATTATTTTCTCAGTTTTTTCTTGGCTTTCAAGAATAGATTCATCAGATCTTAATTCAATTCTTTTTTTGTACTTATTAACAAGTTCTTTTATCTGTGGTTCAGAAGATTTGAAAAATGCAGCATTATCTGTATATAAAACAATATTTGCTGCTTCAAAACCTGCATCTTTTATAACTTTAGGCAGGTCATCTGTAATACTTTTTAGAATATCTCCCATTTGCGTTATTTTTTATTTTCGTTTTTGGAAACCTTTGAACCTTTAGGTTCGGTTCCTTTTCAGAACCCTCTTAAAGGTTTATTTTTCCTTTTGTTACTTTTTTAAAAGTATTTTGGAAACCTTTTTCTAAAAGGTTTACCGTTCGTTTTGGAAACCTTTTCTAAAGGTTTATTTGTTATCTATTTTTGAGTATAATTTGGCACTATTTCTTCAGAAACGACGTGTTTAACTCCGTCTTTAGTAATTGTAAAAACATCAATTCCATTTCCAGAACCTGTATCTCTTTCAATAGCTGCTTTAATACATTCTTTAGCAAGTTCAACTCCTTCCTTAATACTTAATCCTTTTTTATACTGTCTTTCCAATAAACCTAAAATATAAGGCATTCCGCTTCCAAAGTTTGCATCATAATCTTCAACAGGATAAACTCCTCCTGCTGGTTCTATTGTGTATAATTTTGTTGAACCATCTTCGTTAACTCCTCCTACTAAAAGTCCAACAATACTTGGTATCATTGAAGGTGTTCTAATATTTCTATAAATCATCATCCCTATCATAGATGCAGATTCTTTAATAGTTGGTCTTCTTCTTGTCCTTAATTCTTTAAGTTTTAATTCAGCTGCTATAACTCTCTGACTTAAATCTATGTCTGCAGCAACTCCTGTACCTGCAGTAACTAGATAGTCATTTATTTGTATGACCTTGAATGTTTTTTTAGTCATTATAATGCTTCCAGCTGTTGCTCTTCTGTCTCCAGCAATTACAACTCCGTCTTTACAAACAAGACCAACAATACTAGTTCCAGATTTTAAAACTGATTTTTTAATATCTTCTTCCATATAGATTAATCCTCTTAATAGTATAAGAACTTCTAAATTAGTAAATATGGGATATTTATAAAGTTTTCGGCGATAACTTTATTGGTCTTAGTAATATTTTTAAAGGTAATTTTATTCAAAAATAAATGAATAATGATATTGAATATAAAGTTATGCCAAGAACTCCTCCAAGCGGGCCTTTCAGACCTGGAATCAGAAAAGATCGAAAGGAGAGAATAAGAAGAGGGCCTGTAATAATTAATGATGATACTCCAGAAACACCTGAAGATAAGCCGAGTGTTCCTTATGTTCCACCATACGAAAATCCAAGGATAAAAAGAGACAGAGACAGAATTCCCATACCTATTTCAAATGATTTTCCAAGAGACTACAGATACCTTTAACACTAATTCCCTTTACTAACACCATGATCCTTTTTTAGGCGAATTATGTTTTCTACAAAGCCTTCTATTTTTTGGTCATGGCTTACTATTATTAATTGTTCAACATTTAACTGATTTAAGACATCTCTCATTTTGTCTAATTGTTGCTGGGAAAAACCTTCTGTTGGTTCATCTAAAATTACAAGGCCTTTTGTTTTTATCTCAGACATTATAGAATTAATTGTCTGATTTAGAGCTAACCTATAGGCTAAAGCAATAGCTGTTCTTTCACCTCCTGAAAGAAAGTTATAATCTAATTCATAATCTTGCTGTTCAATTATTGGAGTAAAAGAATCATCTAATCTTACTGTGAAAACTTCTGGTACTAAAATAGAAAACCATTCATTAAAGAGTTTTGAAAATTCATCTTTTAACTTAACAAGAACATTTCTCTCAATAAATCCTATAACATCTAAAAAGTCTTTTGAAACCCAATTTTCCAACTCAGTTGAATAAATTAATTCTTCTTTTATTTTTTCTTTTCCAGCAATATTTTCTTCCAAGTCTAAAATTGACCTTTTTTCAAATTCAATTTCTTTTACTAATTCTGCTTTTTTGATTTCCAGCATTCTTTCATTACTTTTTATCTCATCAAGTTCTTTTTCTTTAATTAATAAAATATTCCCATATTTTTTGTAAGTTAAGATGTTTTCTTTCATCCTATTTATCTGCTCATTAAGAAGAATTATATCACTTTCAAAAGATGTCTTTTGTTTTTCCATAGTTTCAAGTTTTTTATGGTCTTCTTCTAAAGTTTTTATTCTTATTTTTAATGCTTCAAGCCTTCTAGATTCTTGTTCATATTTATCAACTTCTTCATTAATTTTATTTAGTTCTGCTTGTTTCTTATTTTTATTTTCATCCAATAAATTAAGTTCACCTAAAATACTGTCTAACTCTGTATTTGCCTGACTTAGGATAGAATTTTTATGTTCAAAACTAACTTCTTGAAGGCAAGTAGGGCATTTTGTTAAGGATTGAATTTGGGATTTTAGTGTTGAAAGTTCTAATTTTTTTGAACTAAAAGAGCTTAATTTTATCTGTGCATCTGTTAAGTCTTTTCTTATTATTTCTAAATGTTCTTTTTTCTCTTTTAGCATATTAACAACATTTTCCAGATCTCTTTCATTAAAATCTTTAACAGCTTGTTCAAATCTATTTTTTATAGAAATAACCTCTTGATCTAATTTAACAGATTGTTCTCTCTTTCCTATCAAAAGAAGATTTATTTTATCAATTTCATTTTCAAATTTTTTCTTGTCTTCTATCTTAATATCTACTTCTTCAATTTCATTTTCTTTAGTCTTTCTATTCAATTTAATAATTTCTAATCCTTTATCCAAACTTGGTATTTTATTTTCAATTTCCTTAAGTGAATTTATTTTTTCAGTTAGTTTTGATTTAAATGTGTCTAAATCGCCTATCTGTCCTTGTTTTAGTCTTATGCCTTCTCTTAATTTGGCTGATAAAATCGAAGAATTTTCTTTTATTCTTTTATATTTATCAACTCCGAAAACATGTCTTAAAGTGTTAAGTCTTATTTCAGGATCTTCTAAAATTATTTCTTTCATTTGTTCTTGTGGTGTGTAAACTGTAAATTTATATAATACATTTGTTTTCTTTGCAAATTCTAAAGGGTAATTAAGCAAGTTAAGAACAATATTTTTTATTTCGGTCACAGCTTTTTCTTCACTTTTTCCATTTATTGTGATAGTTGTAGAATCTTGTGAAATAGTTTTCTTTCTCTTTAAGCTTCTATTTATAATAACATTTTTATCATCTACTTCAAATTCTAATTCCACAAAACCTTCATCCATACCATTTCTAAGAAGAGATGCTCCTTTCTGTCCTGGTTGTAATCCGAATAAAGCAAATTCTATAGCGAGAAGTATTGAAGTTTTACCAGAACCTATATCTCCTGCCAATAAAGTTGAACCTTTATTAAAAATTGTTTCAAAATTTTCATAACTTCTTATATTTTGTATTTTTATCCTTTTCAAAATCATCTTTTTATTCTCCTTGTATATTTATTAAAAATTTAGTATTATTTTTAGTTCACTCATTAACCTTTCTTCAAAAATTTGGTTTTTTTCGTCTTCTTGCTTTTCAATTGACAGTGCTTTAAGCAAAGATGTTATTTTATCTCCAAATCTAGTGGCTGAATTAAAATGTTCTTTTATTATGTTTTCTTCAACTTCATGCATGTCTTTAACTTCAATAGATATTTGTGATTCTTCCACTTTTAGTTTTGAAGTATTTCTTACAAGACAATAAACTTTTTTATCTTTACAGAAGTTTTCTATTTCTTGAAATCTTATATCTGATATTTTTCCTGATTTAAACTCTCCAGAAAGTCTAAGGAGAACTATTTTGTCTATAATATCATTACTATCAAGTTCAGAAATTATTTTTTCAGTTGATGTTAAAGAGTTATCTAATTTGATATTAAGTATAAGCACTTCTTTTATTTGGATAGGTATTTTTGTTTTATTTACTGAACCTGATTTTGCATTGTATTCTATTAAGTAAAACTGCCCGTGTTTAAGTTCTTCTAATTCTTCAAAATTATTTGGATAAATTGGTCCAGAATAAACTACATTTGTTCTTGCGAAATCTACATGCAGATGTCCTAGTGCATAATAATCTGCTTTTGGTAATTCATTTATAGAAATTGAATCTATAGGCAAGTTTCCTATTGCTTCTGTTAAAGTTGTATGCAACATAAATATCTTAAAAAAACCAGGTGCATCTTGTAAAGCAACTTTCCTTAAGCCTGGAACTTCTAGGCCAGATTTCATTCCAGGGTAGCCATAAAGAGCATAATCTTGAAATATTACTGGCTGTAAATATATTCTATCTTCTCTTTCTTCTGGAATAAAAGTATTTTTGCAGAATCCTGCATGTTCTAAAACTTCAAGAAAGGTTTTTCCAGAGACAGAATAATCATGACTTCCAGCTATTATAAAGCAAGGTACTTTTGCTTCTTTTAATTTTCTAAACTCTGCAAATGTTCTTTTAAGGATATCAATTGGAGGATAGGCAGAATCAAATAAGTCCCCTGTTATAAGGACCATATCTACCTCTTCTTTAATGGCAATATCAAAGGCTTTGGAAAAACTCTGGAAATTTAATTCCTGTAACTCTGGAAATCTCCACCCTCCAAGATGACAATCCCCCATATGGGCGAATTTCATGAATGAAATTCGGATATAGTTTTTATAAAGATTGTTGCACTATTCTTAAAGTCTTATTTCCCAGACAAAAAGTTTTTCCATAAAAAGCTTTTTTTCTCCGATTTTTTTTATTTTTAACCTTTGTTTTTTTACTTCTTTTTTCCAGTTGTTAGGAGTTAAGGTTGATGTAAGTAAAAAACACACTCCATTTCCTTTTAAATGTTGTTTTAAATTTTTAATAAATTTAATAATAATTTCATCACCTTTTTTTCCACCTGTTGTATCTTGAAGTTTATCATATTTATTTTCTGGTAGGTAAGGTGGGTTAAATACAATCAGGCCATATTTGTCTTTTATTTTATCAAACAAATTGCTTTTTATTGTTTTAACTTTTAAGTTTTTTGCTTCTTTTAAAGCATAAGGGTTAATATCACTGGCTGCAATATTTTCTTTTTTTATTCCTAAATCAATAAGACTTTTAGTTTGAAATCCAGATCCTGTTCCTAAATCTAAAATTTTGATATTTTTGTCTTTTAATTTTTTTATATAATCTTTAACACATTCAGAAATTAAATAAGAGTCTTCTTCTGGTTGATAAAAATGTTCAGGCATTTTAACCTGTTAGAAGACTTTGTAATGCTTCGATTAAGGTGTCTTTAAATAAAACCATTCCAACTAAAACTGCTATAAGTACTAACAATAAAAATATAAGTACCATAACTTTCCAAGGGAAAGAACTTTTTTGTTTTGGTATTTTAAATTGTTCTTGAGGAATAGTTTGTTGGTTGTTATTTTGGTAACTAACTTGTTGAATTGGCACTGGTTGTTGTTTTTGAGCTAATTTATCTTGCCCTTGATTCTGGAAATTACTTTGTTGGGTGTTTTGTTGAGATTTTTCTCGTGATATTTGTTCAGGAAGATAACTATCTTGATTTGGTAATTCTATTTCTCCAACACCTGAAGTTAGGTAATTAATAGCTTCATCAACTTCTTTTATAGAATAACCAGAATTCATTAGTGATTGCTTAGCTTGTTCAATAGAATATCCTCTTTCTACTGCATTTTTTATTGAAATAGCTATATCTGCTCTTACCATTATAAAAAGAACCTACGGTTCTTCTTATGACATCTCCCTTTCATATTACCGCATCCCCTCTTTTATTTAGATTAAACATTTCTCGCTTTTTTTAATTTATATGGACAATACTTCCATTTTGACATAAATGAGCAGTTTTGTCATATTTATACCCAAGTTCTTTGGCTAGCTCCATAGCAGGAGTTGTTTTGTCTAAGCCACCATGACTTGGTATTACATGCTGTGGTTTTAGTAAAGCAATCAAATCTCTTAAATCTTCTCTACCACCATGACCTGAAACATGGACATTATCAAAAATTCTAACATCTTTCATCTTTAGTTTTTTGTCCATAGAAGCTCTATTTGCCTGGTTTACTGGAACAGGAATAACTTTTGAAGAAAATATTACACTATCTTTTGGTCTGAAATTAAAGGGTAGTTTATTTCCTGAAACTAACCGATCTAAAATACTTCCTGGTTCAGCTTGATGTCCTGTACATACCAAAACATACTCATGTCTATTTTTATCAATTTGTTTCAGCATAGATTTAACTTGATTTGGGTATCCCAAAACCCTTACTTCTTTATCAAATGGGTACTGGCCTGCTTTTTGAGCAGCGAGAACGTATTTTGCCAGGCTTCTACCAACAAGAACAACTTTTCTATCTAGTTTTTTGCTGAATTCAACAATAGTTTTAAGTCTTGCAATATGTGAAGAAAAAGTGCTAATTATAATTCCATGATTACCATGATCTACTGTAAGTAAAACTTCTTCAACCATAGCTCTTGCAATTTTTTCACTATGTGTTTTTCTTTCATCACCAGCATAAAGACAATCTACTATTAATGCTTTTACTCCTTCTTTAGATAATTCTTCCATTTTTTTATAATTAGGAGGAGAACCTATGACTGGATTGTCATCTAACTTATAATCATTAGCATAAACAACTACTCCTTCTTTTGTATGCAGGGCAATCATTGTTGACTGGATTGTTGAGTGTGTAATATTAACAAAATCCACTTTGTACTCTTTATTCTTTCCTTTAACCATATAATGAGAATCCGATTTTATACTTACAAGCTTATTTCTTAAAGAAATGTTAGCATCTTGTATTAAAGTCTTTAGTAATTCAATTGTAAAAGGAGTTCCTACAATATCTGCATTAGGGTATTTCATAGCAATATAATGAACTGCTCCTACATGATCTAGATGGGCATGAGTTATTAGAAAAGCTTTTACTCTGTCTTTATTTTTCCATAAAAAAGAATCATCTGGCAAAGCGCCTGCAATTGCTAATAATTTTGGTGTTGGGCGTTTCTCAGTTTCTTGAAGATCAATAACTGCAGGCAAATATAGGCCACAATCAAAAACAATAATATCTTCTCCTGTATCAACAGCAGTCATATTTTTGCCAACTTCATTATAACCACCTAACGTATGTATCTTTAACATTTAACAAGTTAATGGTATTTAGTTTAAATATCTTCTCCATAAAGATTTTGAAAATCTTTAAGCAAACCAGAATGTTTAAATATAATCGCGGTTTTTTTTATATATGAAAAAAAATTCTTTAAATGACAATTCTGATTTAACAGAACCTTTAAATAACATAGCTCCTGGAACTCCTCTTCGAAGAGCGGTAGATTATATTGTAAATTCAGAGCTTGGTGGATTGATTGTCATTATGAATGATAAAGTTGAAGGAATAATAGAAGGTGGTTTTAAAGTTAATATAAAATTTACACCACAAAGACTTTTTGAATTATCAAAAATGGATGGGGCAATTATTCTTTCAAAAGATATGAAGAAAATTCTTCATGCTAATGTTTTACTTATTCCAGATCCAAAAATAATCTCTAATGAAACAGGTACGAGACATAAAGCTGGAGAAAGAACTGCAAAACAAACTGGAGCATTGGTTATAGCAATTTCAGAAAGAAAGAAAATGATTACACTATATTATAAAAACAGAAGGTATCCATTAAGAAAAACAGAAGAAATATTAACAAGAGCAACTGAAACATTACAAATTCTAGATAAAGAAAGGGAGAATTTTGATAGTTTAATGGCAAGACTAAACTTCCTTGAAATAAATAGCTTAACTGCTGTATCAGATATTACTTCTGTTTTACAAAGAGCAGAGATAATAACAAGAATTTCAGGACAGATACAAAGAGATATTATAGAATTAGGTATTGAAGGTGCAATAATAAGTATGCGTTTAAGAGAATTAACAAAAGGTGTTGAAAAAGAAAAACAATTAATTTTGAAAGATTATACAAAATCATCAAAATCAGGGTCTGCGATTTCTAATTCACCTTTAGATGAAATTTTATCAAATGAAAGATTAGCGAGATTAATATTTGATAGACCTATAGATGATGGTATAACTCCTAAAGGCTACAGATTTTTGTCAAAAACAAAAATACCGCAGAGTAAAATAATGTATATAATAAGACATTGTAAAAACATCCATTCAATACTAGATGAAAATAATAAATATGTTAATCCTTATATAAAAAAAGAAATTGATAAAGTAAAAGAGCAGATAATTTTGAAGCAGTAATTTATTAATAATGCATAAATACTTTTAAGGGTAATTTTCCTTGAGTTTTTAATATGGAAGCACCAAAACCTCTTGAGTTTAGAATAATATCCACTCCTGAAAATGTAAAACCATCTAGTGATTTTATGAAAGTTATTGGAGTTTTTAATCCAGGAGTTGCAGTTGTTAATGATGAAACTTTACTAATGTTAAGGGTTGCAGAAATCCCTGTTGGAGATAAAATATTACTTCCACATTTTAATGTTAATGACACCCAAAATTCTCCGTTTGAACTTTCTTTAGATGAGATACCTAAAAAAAATACTAAATGGGTAAGAGATAAGGAGTTATTTCTTAAAAAAGAGGGCCATGTAAGATTAAGACATATTTCATATCCATTAATTGCAAGAAGTAAAGATGGTTTAACAATAGATAGTATAGAAGAAAAACCTAGTTTTTATCCTTGCTATGAACATGAAAGATTTGGAATTGAAGACGTTAGAATAACTAAAATAACAACCTCTCAAGGCCAGGAAGATGTTTATGCATTTACTTATGTTTCTCCACATAGAAGATTTGGAGTTTCAACTTCTATGGTAACAACTTTAGATTTTAAAAAATTCAAAAGATTTGAACTTCATGGAAGTCCAAGACCAATTAGGACACTTGTGAAAGATTTTTCTATTTTTCCTGAAAAAGTAAAAAGTCCTGAGATGATAAAAGATGAACTCCACCAATATAAAATGGATTATGCAGCTTTAACAAGACCAAATGCCTTTTCAGAACTAAGCAGTCCTGGAATCTGGATATCATATTCAGACAATTTAGTATACTGGGGAGGTACTCAAAGATTAATAGGAAGTTATAATGGAGAGTATACTGGTACTGGAACTCCTCCGATAAAAGTTGGTAATTTTTGGTTGGGGATTTATCATGAATTTGATCCTAGAAGAAAGAAAAAATTTGGTAAAGATAAATATGCTGCATATAGGGGGAGAATGTTTGCACTTGATTATTCAGATCCAAGTAAAGTAATTTATAGATCTAATTTTTTAATGAATCCAAATGAACATGATCATCCTCCTGGTTATAGGCCAAATACTGTTTATCCTATAGGAATTGTAAGAAGAGAAGATCAGGGAGTTATTGATATTTATTCTGGAGAAGATGATTCTTATACAAGTGTTAGAAGATATTATGAAGAAGATCTTATTAAATTTTTAAAAGAAAGTTCTACTATATAACACAAAGTTTAATTATACTTTTTTCCTTAGCTTATTATGAAAACTCTTAAGGCAAGTATGAGAGAGAACAAAAGATATATTTTACTTAAAGGAGAGTTTAGTAAAGAAGATGTTGAAAAAACAATTTTAAGGTATATTGGAATACTTGGTTATGCTAAGGCATCTCCTACTTTTGTTTCAAAAAATATTTTAGCTGTAAACAGAAGTGAATTAGAAAAAGTAAAAGCAAGTTTTGCTCTGTCAAAAGAAATACAAATTTCTAAAATTTCAGGTACTTTGAAAGGATTGAAAAGATAGGTTGTTTCTTTATAGCTGTAACAAACAGAAATCTTTAAATATGGGTTTATTTTTTGGGCATTATGGCAGAAAGAACATGGTATAGTAATAATTTGAAAGAAAGTGAAGCTCTGAAATTGGAAAAGGATTATGCAAGAATGTCTAATGTTATATATGGATTAAATGACAGAGACATGTTGGCTTTGCAATTTCATTTAAGTTATGCTAATAATATGGCTACCAATTGGCAACTTACTAGCGAAAAAGATATTAAACAACTGCTTATACAAACAAAAAAAACAGAAGTTTCAGACCTAGAAGACACTGTTGTTGAGGTTTATAGTGAGGGTAATTTGCTTAGAGGTATTTCAGTTAATCCTAATCTTGTAAGGTAAAATACAGATTAACAAAAGCTATGAGCTTAACAGTAAAGAAGAAAATTAAAGGGTTACCAATTCTTTCGACCATCAAAAGCTTTTTAAACCTTAACCTCTTAGAAAAATTGGAGAGAGAAGAAATAGATTATTAACATTATCCTAACTTCTCATTTAATATGTTAAAATGGACATGCCAAGTGAGATCCAGCATCAAGCAATGGGTTATGATCGAGCTGCGACTATGTTCTCGCCTGACGGACATTTACTTCAGGTAGAGTATGCAGAAAAAACAGTTCGATTAGGTAGCTCTAGCATTGGAATTGTTTGCACAGACGGAGTTATAGTTGTGAGCGATAGAAGGATAAATGATCCTTTAATAATCCCTGGAAGTGCAAATAAGGTTTTTGAAATTGATTCTCATGTTGTTGGAAGTGCTGCAGGAATATTAAGTGATGCAAGAATTTTAATTGATAAAGTTAGAATCTTAGCTCAACAACATAGAGTAACTTATGACTCGCCTATAGATGTTGAATCAGTAATAAGAGAAATAGCAAATACAAAACAAATGTTTACACAATATGGTGGGGCAAGACCATTTGGAGTTTCATTAATGATTGGTGGAATTGATGAATCTAAACCACAATTATTTGCTTCTGATATAACTGGAAATTATTTTTCATATACTGCGATGGCTATTGGAGAAAATGATGAAAGGATAAAAGAAATACTAAGAATAAAATATAACAAAAACCTAAATATTGAGGGAGGAATTAAATTATCTTTAGGAATCTTTAAGGAAATACTTGGGAAGAATTTTGAATTATCGAGATTTGACGCTGCATATATTCCAGTGAAAAATGCAAAAGTTGTTAGACTTGACGAAGGTTCTTTAAAGAAATATATGTAAAATGGGTAATGTTATTGCCAGGATTAAGGTAGGTGGAAAACATTTTGAAATTTTAGTTGATGTTGATAAAGCTTTGGCTTTAAAAAAGGGCGGGAATGTTTCTATTAATGAAGTTTTAGCAGTTGATAGAATATTTACAGATGCAAAAAAAGGAGATAATGCTTCAAGTAAAGATCTTGAAGAAGCTTTTAAAACTCAAGATTCTGGAGAGGTTGCAACACAAATAATCAAAAGAGGAGATATAGAAATACCTATTGAATATAAACATAAAGAGTTAAGTGATAAAGCCAAGCAGATTGTTAACTTTTTATCTAAAAATTCTGTTGATCCTAGAACAGGAAGACCATATACTCCTGAAAGAATTGAAAATGCTATAAAAGAGTCAGGAGTTAATATAACAAACAAACCAATAGATTCTCAATTAAAAGAAATAACAGAAAAAATTGCAAAAATAATTCCATTAAAGATTGAAACTAAGAAAGTAAAAATAACAATTCCTGCAAGATATTCAGGGCAGGCTTATGGAATTGTGCAAACTTATAAAGAAAAAGAAGAGTGGATGAATAATGGTGATTTGGAAATTGTCCTTAATATTCCTATAGGTTTACAAATGGAGTTTTATGACAAGTTAAATGCAGTAACTCATGGTTCAGTAATTAGTGAGGAGGTAAAAGAATAGTTTTTTAAACTATCTAAGTTAAAATTAAAAATGGAAGAAGAAATTAATATGGAAGAGAGTCATAGAGAAATAGTAATTCCTGGTGAAATAATTGTATCTGGAAGTGATTATTTGCCTGGAGATGGGACTAAAAGAGAGGGTAATGATATAGTTGCCTATCGTTATGGATTATCAGATAAAAATGGGAAACTAATAAAAATAATACCTTTATCAGGAGTATTTATCCCTAGAAGAGGAAATGTTATTATTGGGAGAGTAAATGATATTACATTCAATGGGTGGTTAACTGATATTGATTCTGCAATATCGGCATTTTTGCCATTATCAGAAGTTCCAAGATATATTGATAAAAACAACTTATCTGATTTTTTAGATATAAGTGATTTTTTTAATGCTAAAATAACAAATGTAAAATCAAAGGGTGTTGATTTAACACTTGAAGGTAAAGGTCTTGGCAAACTAGAGGGTGGAATAATCGTTAAAATTAATCCAAACAAAGTACCTAGAGTTATTGGTAAAGAGGGAAGTATGATAAAATTGATTAAAGATGAAACAAATTGTAAGATAACAGTTGGACAAAATGGAATTGTGTGGATAAGAGGAGAAAATGTTGAAGATGAATTATTTGCTAAAAAAGCTATAAATTTTGTTACAGACAGAACATTTATATCTGGTCTTACAGACAAAGTAAGTAAGTTTTTAAGTGAGGAAAAAAATGGAGGAAAAAAATAATATGGCATATACTAATAAACCTTTGAAAGGGTTCCGAAAAGGAACCGAGCCTAATGACTCAAAGGTTTCCAAAACTAGGAGAGAAAGATGAGTTATACTAAGAGATTTGACGGAAGAAAGTTTGATGAAACTAGAAAGATAACTGCAAAAGTAGGAGTTGTTCCTAATGCTGATGGAAGTGCAATGTTTTCATTTGGAGATACTGTTGCAATAGCGGCAGTTTATGGACCAAAACAATTGCATCCTCAACACATGCAAAATCCTGAAAAAGGTATAATGAGAGTTAATTATCAGATGATGAGTTTTTCAGTAAGTGAGAGAATTCGTCCTGGTCCAAGCAAAAGAAGTACTGAAATATCTAAAATAAGTGAATGGGCTTTGGCTTCTTCAACTTTACTTGATGAATTCCCAAATACAGTTGTGGATGTACATATTATGATTTCTCAAGCAGATGCTTCTACAAGATGTGCAGGAATAAACGCTGCATCACTTGCTCTAGCTCATGCAGGAGTTCCTATGAAAGATTTTGTGACAAGCGTTTCAATAGGAAAAATGGACAAACAAATGGTTGTTGATGTAACAAAAGAAGAAGAAGATTATGAAGAAGGAGAAGGAGCTACTGATATTGCAATGTCATTCATGAACAGAGCTGAAAGTTTAGTACATATACAACTTGATGGTAAAATTTCACCTAAAGAATTGAAAGAAGCTGTTAATCTTGGGAAAAAGGCTTGCAAAAAGATTTATGAAACTCAGAAAAAAGCATTAAAAGAAATTCAAGAAATGGAGAAAGAAAAATGATAGAAGAATCAAACTTAACAACAAAAAGAATTCGTGAATATTTAGAACATGGTAATAGATTTGATAAGAGAAACCCTGAAGAATATAGAGAGATAAAAATTGAACTTGGAATTTCAAAAAAAGCTGAGGGAAGTGCAAAAGTTAAAATAGGAAAAACTGAAGTTTGGGCAGGGGTAAAAATGGAAATAGCTGAACCATATCCTGACTCAAAAGATAAAGGAAATTTAATGGTAACTGCAGAGCTAACTCCTTTAAGTCATCCTAAATTTGAATATGGTCCTCCTAAATTTGAAGCTATTGAGCTTGGAAGATTAGTTGATAGAGGAATAAGAGAATCAAAATATATTGATTTGAAAAAATTGTGTATAGAAGAAGGTGAAAAAGTATGGCAGGTTTTTGTAGATGTGTATTCTATAAATGATGATGGTAATTTACTTGATGCAGCATTTATAGCAGCTGTTGCAGCATTAAAGGATGCAAAAGTACCTTTCTATGATAAAAAAGAAGGTAAAATTGATTATGATAAACCTTCAAAAGAAAAACTACCTTTAACTGAAAATGAACCATTTAATTTTAGTATTTATTTAATTGGAGATAAAATCATTTTTGATCCTACACAAGATGAAGAAAACGCTAGTGATGGATGTTTAGTCTTAGCAGTAACACCTACAAAACCTGTAAGTATTTGTAGTATGCAAAAAAGTGGAGAGTTTGAAATCAGTGAAGAAAAATTTTCTGAGATACTAGATTCAATGGAAAAGGTGTATAAAACACTTTTTTCAAAAATTCAGAAGTTAGTAGAATCATCTGCAAAAAAATAACAAATGTTTAAAAACCTAAAATATAAACTAATACTGATGGCTGAAAAACAAATTTATACAAACTATGAAAAAGCACGTATTTTAGGCGCAAGAGCTTTACAAGTTGCAATGGATGCACCACTTTTGATGAATATTTCTGATGAAAAATTAGAAGAAATTAATTACAATCCTATTGAAATAGCTAAAATAGAATTTGATAGCGAAGTTTTACCTATAACTGTTAAGAAACCTATGCCTAAAAGAAAAAGTGTTGCTATCAAAAAAACTGCTCCGAAAGTAGAATCTGATAAAAGTATTGAAGATCATGAAGAAAAAGAAGAAGAGGAAATTGTAAAAGAGGGAGAAATAATGGAACTTGCTAACCCTGAAGATGAAGAAAGCTTTGAAGAGGTTAGTGGAAGAGAAGGAAGCGAAGAACTTCACTAATTTTAAATTAATATATTATTAAAATGGTTATAAATAATCTTGTAAGATATGAAGCATTCATTCTGATTGGGTTATTAATAGCTATTGGTACTTTAATTAAACTTTTTGGCTTTTATGATTTTTCTTCTGATTGGTTTTGGTTTTTAGCAGGGGTTGGGTTAGCTGTTGAAGGAGCTATTTCCCTTAACAAACAAAGAAAATTTGATAAAAAGTACAAGATTGTTGAAAGGTAAAACCTTTTGCGAAAAGGTTACCAAATAAACCTTTTAGAAAGGTTTCCAAAACGAAAAAAAGTAACAAAACAAAGATAAACCTTTTAAAAAAAGGTTTCCAAAACGAAATAAATTAGAATATATTTTTTATTGTATAAATATTTTTAACCTGGTTTATTTTTGACTAATAATGCCTAAGGTTTTAATTGTTGGAAAAGGTGGAAGAGAACATGCTCTTGGATGGAATTTTGAAAAAGATAGTGATGTTGAACTTATTTTTTATGCTCCTGGAAACGGAGGAACAAACTCTGGTCGAGGAGTTAATATAAATATTGATGGTACAAAAAAGGATAATTTTCCAGTGTTATTTGATTTCGTTAAAAAAGAAAAGGTTGATTTAGTTGTTGTTGGTCCTGAAGCTCCATTAAATGACGGAATTGTTGATTATTTTAATTCAAATGGGTATTTTGGAATTTTTGGGCCTACAAAAGAACAAACAAGATTAGAGGCTGATAAATTTTATTCTTATGATTTAATGCAAAAACTTGAGATGCCTCAGGCAAGGTCTATAAAATGTTCTGGTTTAGAAGATGGTTTAGATGCAATTGATAGATTTTCCGGAAGTGTTGTTTTAAAACATAGATGGCTTGCAGAAGGAAAGGGAGTTAAGGTTTATGACTCAAAAAATGATGCTAAAAGAGATATAAAAAATTTCTTAAATTCTTTTCCCGGAGATTTCTTAGTTGCTGACAGACTTTATGGGGAGGAATTTTCATTTTTTGGTTTAGCTGATGGAAATATTTTTCTTCCAATAAATTTAGCTGTACAGGACCATAAAAGAGTTAATGATGGAGATAAAGGACTTAATACTGGTGGAATGGGAGCTTATTGCCCTGCACCAATTGCTTCAGCTGGAGATTTAGAAAAAATTACAAAAGAAATAATGAGCCCTGTTGTTAAAGAAATTGGATATAAGGGATTTTTATATGCTGGAATGATGAAATCAAAAGATAATAGTATGAATGTTATTGAATTTAATTGCAGGCTAGGAGATCCTGAAACTCAGGCAATGGTTATGATGATTGAAAATGGTTTGTACAGACCAGTATTAAATTCTATTGAAGGAAGGTTAAATCCGTACTATGTAATCAAAATAAAAAATGGGGCTTCATGTTGTGTTGCCCTTACATCGCAAGGATATCCTGGAAGTTATAAAAAAGGTTTACCAATAAATGGTATTTTAGAGGCTGAAACATTGCAAGAAGATATCATGGTATTTCACGGAGGGACAAAATTAAATGATAAAGAAGAAGTTATTACAGATGAAGGAAGAGTTTTAGGTGTTACCTCTCATTCCCCTTTAGGAATAAAAAGTGCAAAATCTGATGCATATTCTGTAGTAGATTTACTTAATATGTGGAATCCAGGAGTATTTCATTTTAGAACAGACATTTCTGATAAAGCTTTAAAGTATCTCCAAAATTAACTGGTAAGTTATTCTACTATATAAGGTCCTAATAACAAGAGATCTAAATTTCTATATAATATTTTTTCTTTATCTTTTCTATCATGAAAAGCAAAATAAAATCCAGATTCATCACTTTCACTTTTGTTTGGATGAGAAATATGTCCTACTAAATAAGTATCTAAATTTTTAATCCTAATTATAACATCTTTACCCAACATCTTCCTAATTAATTCTCTTCTGTCTTCAATTGTTTCTGGAAGCTCTATTTTTTTACATTCTTTTGGCATAAAAATCCTATAGAAATATCACTTTTAAAGATTTATATTAAGAAGGTTAATAAATCATAGTTCTATTATTAATTAATGCCCAAATTTGAGAGGATATACTGGTCTAAAGAGTTTGATTGGAAAAATTATTCAAAGGTTTATGATAAATATGCTAAATCAAAGGGAAATTATTATTCGCAGTCTTCTGAAGAATTAATTAGTAATATCAAAATAAAGGATAATTTTAATGTAATAGATTTAGGCTGTGGAACAGGTGCTTTAACTAAAGAAATATTAAAGAAAAATAAAAATATTAAGATATTTGCAATTGATATATCTAAAGAAATGATAGAAATTTATAGGAGAAATTTTAAAGATGAGATTAAGAGTGGACAAATATATGCTATCGCTGGAAATGCTGAAGAAATTTCGAGGTTAACAGATAAAAAGTATAACTTAGTCTTTATACCTTCGGCATTTTGGGATATTAATACTGAAAAATTAATACCAAGTCTTTCTAAAATAATGAATAAAAATGGGAAAGTTATATTTAATCTTCCAGCTTTAGTTTTAGGCAAAGAAAAAGGATTTATTTTCTTTATAGAACATTTTTTCAGAGAGAAATTAAATAGTAATATGAAATATCGGAGAATTGATGTTGATGATATTATAGAGATTTCAAGACAAAATAATTTCAAAATATCTAGTATGAAAGATTATTCGTTCAAAATGTCAAAGAATAATGTTAAACAATTCTTTAATTTACTTAAGTATAGGTATCCTTTTATATTATTTCCAAAGGAAATGCAGACTAAAGATAGAGTTAAGAAATGTGATGAAATATTTAAAGAGTCTTTACGGTATATTCCTAAAGATGGAATTGAAGAAAAGGGAGTTGTATTTACTTTAGAAAAATGAAGATAAAAAAGCTGGTGGCTAAGCAGATTAAAGATACTCGTGGAAATCCCACTATTGAAATAAAACTTGTAACTGGTGATGGGGAATTTATTGCGTCTGCACCAAATGGAAAATCCCGAGGGGAATTTGAAGCTGATGTTTGGAAAAAATCTTTGAAAGGAGATATTAATGCTGTAAATAAATATTTTATTGAAGATATTAATTTAACTGAATTTGATGATTTAATTTTAATTGAAAATGCCTTTTCAGATAGGGTGGGGGGAAACACTATGATTGCACTTGAATATGCTTTTCTTAAAGCTCTTGCAGTTAAAGAAGATAAACAGGTTTGGGAATTAATTAATGCAAGATCTTCTAAAATACCAATACCTATAGGAAATATTATTGGTGGGGGGAAACATTCTGAAAAAAGTAATTTAAGCATTCAAGAGTTCCATATTATTCCTGACTCATCAAGTTTTTCAAAAAATGTGGGTATTTTGAAAAGAAGTTGGGAAAATGCGAGAGAAATCCTTTCAAATTTAGATAGAAATTTTAAAAAAAGGGTGAATGATGAAAATGCCTGGCAAACAAGTTTATCAGATGAAAAAGTTATTGAGGTCATGAAAGATATAAGAGATAATATGAAAGATGAATTTGATTCTAAAATTCATATAGGAATTGATGTTGCTGCTTCTGAATTTTTCAAAGGAAAAAATTATGTTTATAATATGGAAAAGAAAAAATTAAATATAAAAGAGCAAATTAAGTTCATGCAAAAATTAAGTGATGATTTTTATTATATTGAAGATCCTTTAGAACAAAATGATTTTTTAGGATTTTCTGAAATAGTAAAAAAATCAAAATCCCTAATTGTAGGAGATGATTTAACTGTAACAAATCCAGACAGATTATTAATAGCAATAAAGAAAAAATCAATTAATGGAATTATAATAAAACCTAATCAAATAGGTTCTTTGTTAAAAGTCCAAGAAATTGTTAATATTTGCAAAAAAAATAATATTAAAATGATTTTTTCTCACAGATCTGGAGAAACTGGTGAAGATATAATTTCTGATATTGCATTTGGTTTTGGAGCTGATTTTGTTAAGTTTGGATCTTTAGGAAAGGGAAGAGATGAAAAATTAAGAAGATTAATAGAAATTGAAGAGAACCTATGATTATAAAAAACTTTATAAAACAATTAAACATATCTATTGAATAAGAGGTAGAATGAAGAAATACTTATTTTTATTAACAGTTTTAATAGGAGTAATTTTATCAATCACATTTATTTCTGCGCAACAGTCTTTAAGTGCCCAGCCTTGGGGAGATAATGATAATCATGAGGTTTGGCATTCTGGCCAAGATGTTCAGGTTAAAATTGGAGAAGATTATTTTTCTTTGCAAAATGTTATAGATAATAAAATGGATAATGATAGTTTATGGTTTCAGGATGAACATAATGTTAGTCATCATGCAGCAAATATAAAAGTAAAAATAGGCGATAGATATTTTTCTTTACAAAGGGTAATTGCCCATAGTCTTCAATTCTTAACAGGTGTTTTGCCCTCATCATTAAACCAAACTACAGATAAGACTTTTGTTGTTAAAGAAGCTAATGCACAAAATTGGAAAAAGGTTTGTACCACTTCTGAAGGTTATACTACTGGAGATAAATATGCTCTTTATTCTAGGTCAATAACTGCTGAAGGTTTTGAAGAAAATGTTAGTTATAATATAAATTGTAAATACGGGGATAATGATGCTGAGCAGAGTACAATAATATTTGATGGAAAAGACCAGTTAATAGCTAAAGGTGAAGAGTATCATGTAAGATGGGCAGGATTTACTGGGAATAGAGATAAACCTTTGTTTGGAGGAGATAAAGATAATTTCAAATATTATATTGATTTAGTTAATGGTGAATTCAAAATTAAAGTTACAATGAATAAAGGTGATGAATGTCCAATTTACAAAGCTAAAAAAGGATTTGGTCTTAGAAGTGAGACAATTTACCAGTTTGGCTCAGTAAGTTGCACAATAAGTGAATAAAATGGGAAAAATGAATAAATTAAGATTGAACATTTTTGTAATTTTAATTGTATTTGTTATTGGAGTGAGTTTAGTTTCTGCTGGAAATTTATTTGGGGGAAATAGAGATAATAGAATATTAAATGATGGAACTGGAAATGGAGGATTTTTAAGTAATATTCTTGGAGGAAACAGTAACAATGAGAATGAGAATAATAGTGGTAATGTTCCTACTTTTCAAGAATATGACTTTGAAGCTTCTGGTGTTGATTTAGATAGTTTAGAATGGGATGTTGATCCTCCTGTTTGGCATTCTGCTGATGAAATTAAAATAAAAGCAGATGACGGAAATTATTATTCTTTACAAGAAGCTCTTGATCATGGTTTAATTAAACTACCTATTGGAAAGGTACCTCAAGGAATTTTAATAAACTTTAGTTTGCCTCAAGGAAGCCCTGAATGGTATGACTCAGTTTGCCCAGCTGGTTATGGAAGAAATAAAAAAGACCAGTATGCAGATTATGTTGATGAATTTACAGTAACTAATCCATTTATTTATGAAGGGGGAGTTTATGATTTTTCTTGTAGTGTTGGAGATAAACCTGCAGTTGTTACAAGAAAAGTACAGTTAAGTGAAAATTATACTATTATAGTTACTACAAAAGAGCCTAGAGTAGCAAGAATTGGTTTAGGTGGTAGAGAAGTATCAAATGGTGAAGATAAATATTCTTACTTAGTTTCATTAGAAGGTAATAAACTTAAGTTTAGAGTAGCAAGACCAAGCAGCTGTGTAAATAATTTAATTGATAGTATCAATGTCCCAATATGTACTGGCATCTTAAGTAATTTAAATAATGGGGCTTCAGGTAATTTATTAAATAACTACAGAAGAGCACTCACTCCTGGAGCAGGTGTATTAATCGCTGATGATAATAAGGATAATGAATTTGAAATGCTTGGGGTACCAAATAGTGGAGAAGGGACAGGAACTTGTGGAGATGGAACTTGTTCTGGTGCTGAATGGTCAATGGGAAGTTGTTGTAAAGATTGTTCTGAATATACAGCATCTTGTAATACCGGAAATCCAGTAACAACATCTGGAAATCCAAAGCCTATAATGTGCTTTGGAGCATTGAGTATAAATCTACCTGAGCAAATATGTTTGAATGATCAGTGTCCTGTATATACAGTTCGATCTGGAATACTTGGAGGATTTAAAGAAAAAGAAATCTATAACTGGCAAGAATTAAAATGTAGTATTAGAGCTGCTTATTAGTAATAGAAGAATTTAAAAATACATTTTTCTCTTAAAATCTGTTGTTCTTACAACGATAATAATACAATGGTTAAATCAAAAGATAAACCTTTAGAAAATGAACCTTTGAAAAAGGTTCCCAAAGACAAGAATAAAAATTCTAAAGGAGAAGAAGAAAAAGTAAAAGAAAAAGCTGGAGCTAAAGTAAAAAAAGAAGGAACTGAAGAAGATTTGAAAAAGCGAACTTCAGATAGAAGTGTTTTAATTAAAGAAATAAAAGAGAAAGCGAAAAAATTACAGGAAAAAATTGAAGGTGTTGATACTGGAGTTATTAAAGAAGAGCTTGATAAAAAAAGGCAGTTACTAATTCCTTTAGAAGATTATGTTAAAACAGGTATTCATTTAGGTACAAGGGTTATAACTCCTGATATGAAAAAATTCGTTTATAGAAGAAGAGCAGATAGTATTGGAGTACTTAATACTTCATTAATTGATGAGCATATAAAAAAGGCTATTGATTTTATGTCAAAATATTCTCCTGAAGAAGTTGTTTTGATATGTAAAAGAGAATCAGGGTGGCAAGCTGCAATTTTATTTAGTAAAGCTACTGGAATAAAAGTTTTCACAAAAAAATATCCTGCTGGAATGATGACTAATACTCAACTTGAAGCATTTTATGAACCTGAATTAGTTATTGTTACTGATCCATGGGTTGATAGAAATTCATTAAACGACGCTCTAAAAACTGGGAAAAAAATACTTATGTTGGCTGATACTAATAATTTTATAAAAAAAGCAGACCATATTATTCCTTGCAATAATAAAGGTGGAAAGTCTTTAGGATTAGTTTATTATTTATTAGCTAAAGGATATATAGAAAAAAGAAAAATGTCTGATGATAGTTTAGAAAGCATGAATTCTTTTATTGCTTATGATGGGCAAGAAGAATAATACTTTTATCAGATAAATATTTATTAAGTATTTCTACATAAAAAATTAATGTTAGATACAAGAGATAATACTCCAGATGCAAATATTGAAGCTTATGTGAGAGATTTAAAGTTTCTTCTTGAAAAACACTATGGAGAGTATGTTGTTTATCAAAATGGGGCAAGAGTTACAGTTGAAAAAGATATTGGTAGTGCAAGAGATTACGTAAGTAAAAATAGCTTAAGAAAATCAGGACTTTCAGTTTTAATCCAACACATTGAACCTTTAGATGAAGAACAAATTAGAATATTAAGAAATACAAATGAAGGGTGTAAAATAAAAAGTTGCGAAAACTTAGTTAGTTAATTATTACTTCTAATCTATTTGAAGTTATACAATCATTTCAATAGTCACTTTATAGTTAATACAATACATAAATATTTATAAATAGATAAAATTAGAAAATAAAATGAAAGGAAAAATATTAAGCTTTGTGATTTTATCTTTATTATCATTAAGCCTTGTTTTTGCCCAATCATCTTTAGGCATAGTTAATTCTAATAATCAAAATATAGTTGGAGAAAATAATTTATTAGTTAGAGTTAGTGATATTAGTATTAATTGTATAAATTTAGTTGAACCTTGTGGAATGATTGATGGGGCAAGAGTTTACTTATATAATGAAAAAAACAGATTAGTTAAAAGAGGAGTAACAAAAGAAGGAGTTGTATTTTTTGATGACTTAAATGCAGGGAAATATACTGTGTATGTTAGAGCTAAAAATTATAACTTAGTAAAACAAGAAGTAAAAGTTGATGGAAGTACTACTCTGAATATTTACTTAAAGCCTATTAAAAAATATGATGGGAGATATGATATTAACAATGATAGAGTAATTGATATGCTTGATGTAAATACTGTGTTTAATTGTTATATGGGTAAGTGTGATGTTGATGGTAATGGAGATATTACTCCTGGCGATGCTAAAATAATATTTGATTATATAAACCAATCTCCAATTATTCTTGGAGTAGAAGCAATAATTCCTCCAGAAGCATATGATATAAATGATGATGGGAAAGTAGATAAAAAAGATGCTATTGGAGTGTTCAATTGTTATTTAGGAAAGTGTGATGTTGATGGTAATGGAGATATTACTCCTGGTGATGCTTTGTTAATTGCTAATTTTATTGGTAGATAATTAATCTTCAACTTTAAAAAACAGCCAGCCATTTTTATTTTTACCATAATTTGTTTTTAACAAAACATATTTTCCATTTAGTTTTTTTCCTTTTAGATGGAAAACAATTTTATCTTTTTTCCATGAGTCTTCTTTGTATGTTCCTTTATCCCAAATTTTTACTTTTCCTTTTCCATATCCTTCTTTTATTTCACCTTCGAAATTTCTATAACTATAAGCATGATCAGGAGTTTGAATTGCAAGTCTTTTAACAGATTTAGATTTTGGAGGAATTTTTGTTATTGCCCATGATTTTAGTTTTTTATTTTTCTCTAATCTAAAATCCCAATGTAAACTTCTAGCTTTATGTTCTTGAATTACAAAGATTGGCATAATTATTATAATAATCACAAGTATAAATTATTTTTGGAAATCATCTCCAATCAAAAGTCAAACCTTTTTTATCCAGAATATCAATTTTAAAATCATCTTCACTTAATTTATGGGCAGTATAACCAAGACAGCCAGAATCTATAGGTGTGGGACCCATACGAAAATACCCTCCACATAAAGAAATTGATTCTGGTGAAAATTCCTTTCTCATGAATCTAAAAAAATCTTCCCATTCTATTGTGTATGGATCTGGATGTCTATATTTAGTTTCTACGAAAAATGTATTAGATGACCTTCCTAAAGAATTTAACTTATCTGAAGTTTTATTTATTTTATCAAATTCCTCAAGGACAACTAAAGGTCTTTGTAGCGTTCTAAAAAATTTGTTAATTCTTCTAACATAGTCAGGATCATATTCTTCATTTTTTTCAGATATAAAATATGGGTGTACAGCGACAACTGGATTTCTATCTAATTCTGATCTTACTCTTCCATCTAATGAAAGAATTCCGTGTTTGTATTTTTTTAATTCCATTTCATTCTCCATTATATTCTGTTTTTAAATTTTGTTATTTATTTATCATTTTCCATCGTAAAATTGATAATTTTTAGCAAAACATTTATAAACTAATTAAACGAAAGAAATTTTGTAACTCTTTGAAGTTATATTAATGAGTTCCTTATCTTACGATATGGAATGATGTATGTTCAAACCTTGTTAAAGTGCAACCGTCGGAGGTAAATAAAAACCATATTTGGTTTTGAATATCAAGATTATATTTAGTTTTGATATTAGAGGCTTTGTTAATAAATATAACAAAATAATTCAATTTATTGAATTAATAATTCCAGTTTATCCTGCTGGCGGCTGCGGCTATCTGGTTGATACTAAGACATGCAAGTCATTCGCAAGAAGGCGAACTGCTCAGTAACACGTAGCTAACCTAACTTACAGTCAAGGATACCCTCGGGAAACTGAGAATAAGACTTGATAAGAGATTATTTCTGGAATGAGTTTTCTCTAAAAGGCAACGCTGTAAGATGGGGCTGCGGCTGATTAGGTTGTTGGCGGGGTAATGGCCCACCAAGCCTGTGATCAGTAAGGGCTCTTAGCGGAGGAGCCCTGAGAGGGAATCTGAGACACTATTCCCAGCCTTACGGGGTGCAGCAGTTAAGAATTTTCTGCAATGCGCGCAAGCGTGACAGAGTGAACCAGAGTGTTTCTCTATTTAGAGAAACTTTTGTCAAATGTAAATAGTTTGAAGAATAAGGACTGGGCAAGACCGGTGCCAGCCGCCGCGGTAATACCGGCAGTCCAAGTCGCAGCCACATTTATTGGGTCTAAAACATCCGTAGCTTGCTTTGTAAGTCTTTTGTGAAATTCCTTATCTCAAGTAAGGAGCAGGCAGAAGATACTGCAGAGCTAGAGACTGGGAGACGTAAGAAGTACAGAAGGTGTACCGGTAAAATGGGTTGATCCTTTCTGGACTAACGATAGCGAAGGCATCTTACGAGAACAGATCTGACAGTAAGGGATGAAGGCTAGGGTCGCGAAAGGGATTAGATACCCCTGTAGTCCTAGCAGTAAACTCTGCACACTAAACATCGGTACCTCCTCGAGAGGCATCGGTGCTGTAGGGAAGCCGTAGAGTGTGCTACCTGGGAAGTATAGTCGCAAGGCCGAAACTTAAAGGAATTGGCGGGGGGGCACTACAACGGGTGACGCGTGCGGTTCAATTAGATTATACACCGTGAACCTCACCAGGAGCGACAGCAGAATGAAGGTCAGTCTGAAGGGCTTACCTGACACGCTGAGAGGAGTTGCATGGCCGACGTCAGCCTGTGTCGTGAGATGACTTGTTAAATCAAGTAACAGGCGAGACCCATGTGTATACTTACTTTTTTGAAGAACAGTATATAGACTGCCGTGGTAACACGGAGGAAGGTGTGGGCTACGTTAGGTGAGTACGGCCCGAATCCCCTGGGCGACACGCGCGCGGCAATGCTGCATTCAATGGGATGCGACTCCGAGAGGAGGAGCCAATCCTAAATATTCAGCTTAGTTCAGATTGAGGCTTGAAACCCAGCCTCATGACGCCGGAATCCGTAGTAATCGTTCTTTAGCAGAGAACGGTGAATATGTCCCTGCCCCTTGCACACACTGCCCGTCAAACCAACCGAGTTTTGCATTGTTGAAGCTTTTTTAAGATGAAACTTTGTAAGACAAGGTAGGTTAAGTCGTCACAAGGTAACTGTAGGGGAACCTGCAGTTGGATCACCTCCTATATATTTTTTCAAGGTTTGAACATACCTTTTCAAAGAGTATTTTTTTCTTTTAAAAAATTAGAATAACAATAATTTTATAAACAATTAAAATTAAAAAACAAAATGAACAAAAGATTAATAACATTTTATGGAGGTCTTGCAGCAGCTATTTTTTCATTAGGAATAGTAAAAGATGTAGTAACATATGATGCAAATAAAGATCCAAAAGTATTATATCAAAAAGTAGTTGAAGAATCTGATTTAAATCATGATGGTAATGTAACAGAAAATGAATGGTTAACTGTTTATAGATTTCTAGATAAACCTTATGATGCTAGACATCCAAGTTCTTTAAGCATTGATGATATGAGAAAATATTTACAGTTAAATTAAAATGGTAACAAATGTAAGAGTATCAAAAGCAGGAATAATTCCCACACTTCCGAGAAGAAGCGAAGCAGATTATACTCCTGTTATAAAACCTTCACATTATTTAGAATTTAGAGCAGAATTTGACAGCAAAGCAGATGCTGATAAACTTCCTGTTGATTATGAAGTTTCATTGGATGATCCTTCAGGCGTTTTAACACCAAAAGATAAACATGTAGATTATCCTTTTATTGCTGAAACAGACTTACATTTATTAATAAGTGATATTTATCATGGCTTGAGAAAAAATGGGAGAAGAATTGTAATTAAAGGGGATATTAGGGTTGAAGTTTATGATTAGTGATTTCTTAAAATCAACTAAATTTAAAAACCATTAATTATATTCTATATCATTCATGGGCCTGTAGTCCAATGGTATAATACGTCGTTTGCAACGATGAGATCCGAGTTCGATTCTCGGCAGGTCCATAAATACTTTTTCTATTTCTGGAGAAGTTATACAGCAACAAACGATAAGTTAAAATAAATGGATCTACCATTAAATTTATGTTATTTTCAGAGAAATTTAATATAGAAATACGAGGAAATGAAAGTTGGTTTGATCCTATTTTAGATAATGATACAAAGCTGTTTATAGATCCAATGCTAGTATTTCAAAATAACTTGTCAGATTTTAAAAATTCAAGAAAGAAGATCACTAATTTTTTTCAGGAAGCATTTGAGAAAGTAGCTAAAGCTAAAGGACATATAAATGGTAAAAAATTTGATGCCATACAAATGCTACAATTTAAGGAGGTAAAAGAAACTCTCATAGGATATTCAAATTATGGTTCTAAGGGAAGTGGGATGGGTGAAGTTTTCTCAGAAAAAATATTTCATGCTATAATAGACTTGATGGAATTAGGAGTTGAAGATTTAGGTTCATACTTAAGTACATTTGAAATGTTTGTTGAAGGAATAGGTAGAGATAGAATTAGTGATATGATTTCTAATATTCTAAAAGAAGAATTAATCAAATATACTCAAGAAGTATGTAAAGATTACAGTATTCCTATGAAGAAATTTATGATAACAAATTACTGCTATGATTCTAAATTAGGGTGGATTTCTAAGAAAGTGGATTTACCAGAAAATCCTTATGAAAAAAATAGAGCAATAATTTTAATTCCTAAAGAATTTTTAAGGGCAAATTCATCCATTGATGTTAAAGATTTAGAAATGTATTTATCCAGAATAGAAAATACTGAATTAAGAAGACAAGCCACAAGATTGTTTACATTAGATCTAAACAGAGCAAAATTAAGGGAAGCTGCTAAAAAAGAACCATCTACAGTTAAACAAGTACTAGAATTATATTTTAGAAATAAAGAAAAGGAGAAAAATATTCCATATGATTTAAAAAATGATCCTGATTTATTATATTGGTTTCATGAAAAATTAAATGAAATAAAAAAAGACCTCCCGAAGATTGAAACTGAACAAAACAATTTAATATCTCTTAAGAATTTTGTTGAAGGTATTTTAAAACAATTTAAACATGTAATAGAAGGCAGAGAAGGTTACAAATTATTATTTAATGATAATGATCACCCAAAAGAAGAAAAAGCATCTCAAATACTTTTTTGGGGAATTGCGGATACTATGTGTAATTTGAATGGAAAGATTGTCATATGTAGAGAAGGTTTGACGGGAAGAGGTCCAGTAGACTTTAAATTCTCAGAAGGTTACAATAACAAAATTCATGTAGAAATAAAATTAGCTAAGAATAGTTCACTTTATACAAGTCTAGAAAACCAGTTAACAACTTATATGAAATCAGATAATGTGGAGTTAGGATATTATGTTGTTATTAAGTTGCTTGGAGGAGATAATGCTAGATCTGTTAGATTACAAGATAGATATGAAAAAATAGAAGAGACTATAAGGAAAAAAATTAATTTATGGATAATAGATGCTTATCCAGGATCAAAGGATTCTGCATCCAAATTTAAAAGATAATAAAAGCCTCGCCCCATATTATGTATCTTGTAATGATACGGCTTTTTTGAAATAAACTAATACCAACTCTGAACAATTGGAACTTGTTCACCTTGCAAAGCTTTTTGTAATCTTAAATAATATTTTTCTGTATAAGCTGACCAAATTAATTTTGATTTTTCTATCAACTCAGTTAATGATTCTCTTTTGACATTCCCAAAACCTTCTCTTTTTTCAGAAGTTCTTAGATCAACACAAAAGTCCATTGCAGTACCATTATAGTCCACTCTAAAACCAGAATAAAACATTGTGGGAATTATATTTAATTGAATTGCTGTTCTTGGATTATCTGAAACTGGAAATATTAGACAAGGGGCTAAATCTTCTGTAACAGCAATTTCTCTATGATCAAAAAATCCTCCCTTATACAAATTACCAATAATATTTGCATGATCATCTCCCAAAAGACTGATTGTTATATCTAAATTTTTAGGAGCATTATATAGGTTATCTAAAACTTGCTTGACTGCACTTGAGTTAGAATGTGTTGTTGGAACATTTAATTGCGTTGGAAAGCAAAAACCAATACTTAGGTATTCAACTCCGGCATCAGAAATATCTCTTACCATATCAGACAAACTACTTATATTATGCGGCATTGCAGTAAAAATTGTTGTAATATTTTTTATTCCAGATTCTCTCGCAATTTTAATGCCTTCTAAAGTTCTATCATAATTTCCATTCCCCCTTACATAATCATGCATTTCTCTATTGCCATCAACACTTACACTAAAGAAATAAAAATTAAAATCTTTCAACCAGTCAATTTCTTTTTTAATTAAAGTTCCATTTGTTATTAATTCATATCTAACTTCAGGATAATCTAATCTTTTTTTATCAGCAGTTTCAAGAATTGCCCTTGTTTCATGAGGAGATAGTAAGGGCTCTTTTCCTACAATTGAAATATGTCTAATTCCTTTTTCTATAGCTTCGCTTGTTAGATTCCTCCAGTCATCAACAGAAAGTCCTGAGACTTTTCCCTGTAAGGATTTATCATGCGTACTTGCATAATAACAATGCTTGCAAGTTAAATTACAAATATCATTTACACTTATCCCTAATTCAGACCCATGAGGCAAACCAGTTAAAGGATTATGATACATAAAAACTTTTTCTCTAACTCTTTCTGCAATTTCTCTAGAATCTTCTCCAGAAGATAATCTTTCTAAAATAGATAATTGGAATTTTGCAAATTGAGTAACTTTATCTTTATTTATCATGTGAAGGATAAGAACTCTCCATTGACTTACTTCTGTCATCCTTCACCTCAACTTGATAGTCCTCTTTGCCTACTGTCTCTACTGTTACATATCTAACTTCTTTTGGAGTTCCAGCTCTTCCAAATCCTACTGCAGAGCTAGCTCCACTAATGTTTGGGTCTATATTTATTTCCCTCTCTAAATTTCTATATGTCATATTTTCTATAAGTAAATAGAATTATTATTCCCTTCTAGTAAAAATATTAACAAAAAGGAAATATTTATATATAAAAGACCTTTAAGTTAAGAATGAAGGAAGATTATATTAACTGGATAGTAAAAGGCTCAGAAAAGATTACTATTTTAAAGAACAGAGATCGTTTATTAGTCAATTTTCTTACAACAAACTCTAGAGCTTCTCTAACAGAAATAGGAAAAGCAATGAAATTAAGTAAGGTTGCTGTTTTTAATAGAATAAAAAATTTAGAAAGTAAAGGAATAATTCTTGGTTATTCTACTTTTATTAATTTTTCTAAGCTTGGATTTAAAACCTACCAAATAGGTATAAAAACTTCTATGACTTTAGAACAAAAAGAAAAATATTTAGATGAAATAAATAAGTTTCCTTTTATTAATCAGATATTAAAATTAACAAAAGGCAAGTGGGATTTTCTTGTTAGAATCATATCAAATGAAGACCTTATATTAGATCAAATAAAAAAGCTTTCAAATGAAAATATTCAAGAAATGGATATAATAGAATCTCTAAAGGTTGTTTATTATAATGAAAAAGAAGTTAAAATTACAGATATAGATAAAATAATAAAACCGTCCCTTAATAAAAAGCAATTAAAACTTTTATTTGAATTGTCGAAAAATTCAAGAGAATCAATAGTTAATCTTTCAAGTAAAACATCGCTTTCTACAAAAACAATTATGAATAATATAAAATTATTAAAAAAGAATGGCATAATAATCTCATTTATAACAGAATTTAACCCATTTATATATGGTAATGAGTGTTATCTTATTGTTATAAAAACAAAAAAAAGGAATTCTGATGAAAATTTAATTAAAAATCTGGTAAAATTAAAGTCTACTGGAGCATTTATTAATTTACAAAATCCAAGCATCATTAGTTTTCATGTAATTTCAAGTTTAGATGACTTAAAAGAAATAGAAAAATCATTAAAACCTTATTTAAACGATATCTCATCATATGAATTTATTAAAGTTGAAGAGCAAACAAAGTATAATTTGTTTCCAGAATCTATTTATCAATATCTTTCTAAGAAAATATAACTATATCCTCCACTCCAACAATTTATATAAACAATTAATAATTATATTGATTAAACATTAAAATAAAACTTTTTAAATATACTAAAATAGCCTAGAAGTCGGCAGGTCCATCATTTTTATCAAGATTTATATAGAAACTAGTTCTTTTCTTTTAATGGAAGAGAAAGATAAACAAATTGATAACTTTATTAGAGCTATTGAAGAAAGTTTTAGTGGTCTGAACCCTAAAACTTTTTGGCCTTTAAATGGTGGGCAAATTGATGCTTATTTTGATGTTGATGAAGCATTAGATATGTATTATAGATTAAACAAACTAAAAGAAAATTTAAGTGTAAAAGAGATAGCTGATTTAATGCCTCAAGCAGACATAATTAGAATTTTTATAGAAAATAATGCTATAATTGGGTTAAAGGTTGCAAAAAAACTCGGAATTGCTAATATAAGTACAGAAGAGATAGTTAATTATGTTTTATTTTTATTTGAGATTTTAGAGTATAAAGTTAATAATGACATTTTTTGTTTAGATGGAAAAAATTTAATTCTTAATGAAAATGAAATTTCTCAACTAATAAAAGAAACTGAATGGGATAAACCTAATTCAAATGAAGAAAAAAAGCAAGTAGCTTTTCTTACAGTTATGGCAAATAATCTTTGTTACACAATTTACTATGATATTTTTATGACTGGTGGATTTTATCTTCATGGACCTTATGATGTTAGTGATAAATTTGGTGATGGGACAATTTTAGTAATTAGAGATTTCCATGACTTAAACCCAAAAGAAATCTGGCCAGATTTAGAAATGCCTTATAATAAATTAAGAATATGTGCAATTTATAAAAACTTAGACTTAAAAATAAACTTTGTTAATCATCCAGTTACAAAAGATTCTATTGGGGATAAATTAATTGCTTACAAAATTTATTTAGATGATAAAGAAATTAGTATTAATGACATAGATAACATAATAGAACTTTTCCAAAAAGTATCATCACAACAAACTAAAAGAATTAATTCTTTAGGTGATTTAGATAAAGTAAGAAAAGGAATTGAAATAGCATTCTATTTATTTAGGAATCTTAGAATATATATGGATGGAAACTGGAAACCATCTAGAGAAATAGAATACACTATAAGAAAATTTGGGGATAAATTCATAAAAGATTTTAAATATCAAAAACCTCCAGCAATTGAGCATTGGAAAAGAATTTTTGATCCTAGAGATGATTACTACTAATCAACAGTTTTAAAAACCAACTACTTCTTGGAAAAATATGGAAAGTGAAAGAAGTTCAGTACATGATGTAATGGAATGTGATTTAGTATCAAGATTTCCTAATCAATATAGTCAGGAGCATGTTGATTTATATCACACTAAAGAAAAAAGTAATTTAGTATCTAAATTAACAATGTTTGGAATAGCTTCTGCTATTGCACTTTCAACTTATTTTTCTGGGGTTAATTATTATTTAGCTACTCAAATGAATAATTTATCTCGTTATGATTCACAAACATCAAATTCACCGTCGGAAAATCCAAATTCAGAACATTTAACTCCAGTCGAAGATAGTCCTAATCAAGAATTAAAAGATGAAGGTTATGGATATCTTGTAGCAGCTTCTATTTTTGGATTAAGTTATTTTACATTAAATTTTGCAAAGAAAACACTCTCAAAAAAGTAATTTTTGACAAAACCTTTATAAAGCCTTATTTTCTCAAGCTAGTATCAAATGGTAATCGGTGAATATTTAATCAACGTAACTAAAATATTTAGAATTATGTTTGATTGATTTCTGATATTATTTGGTAATGATGAACCTCTTTAACTAAAAATTAATGGGGGGAGTTGAGACTTTATTGTCAATGAGACGAGGAGAGCAACAAAAAAACCCACTAGCATGTTTTAAACATGTATAGTAATGGTTTCTATTTAGCGAGGCCTATTATAATTTTAATTATAATAGAGATCCTATTAAGCTGTTAGACGGATAGCTTGGCTTGAGTTGCGATGAAGGACGTGGCAAGCTGCGATAAGCCTTGGCGAGCTGCATGCGAGCGTTGAACCAAGGATTTCCTAATGTGAGAACATTATCATCCGATAATTCCGAGAGGAAAGCATACGCGGGGAATTGAAACATCTTAGTACCCGCAGGAAAAGAAAATAAATTAATGATGCCCCTAGTAACAGCGAGCGAAAAGGGCAGAGGGCAAGCTGAATCTTTCTTTGAAAAGAGAATAGAGATGTGGTGAGGATAAATGCCTAAATATTTTTATTGAAGTTCACTGGAACGTGATACTGCAAAGGGTGATAGTCCCGTAAATAAAAATGTATGGTGTTCCTTAAAAGAGTAGTGTATCCTGGATTGGATGCATGAATATGGCAGGATTAACTGCTAACCCTAAACATAAACTCAAGTCCGATAGCGCACTAGTACCGCGAGGGAAAGCTGAAAAGTACTTGTAACAGAGAGTTAAAAGACTTGAAATCTAACAGTCACATTTTGTTACGGCATTACGGTGTTGTAACGTACGTTTCGAAAAATGGGCCAGGGAGTTATGTTCTGTGGCGAGACTAACTAATGGGAGTCGTAGCGAAAGCGAGTGTGAAAACGCGTGAGTCACAGGAGGTAGACCCGAAGCCAGATGATCTAATCATGAGCAAGGCGAAGTCTTTAGAAATAGAGATGGAGGCCTGAACCGTTGTTGTGTGCATGCACTCGAATGACTTGTGATTAGGGGTGAAAAGCCACTCGAATCTGGCGATGGCTGGTTCCGGTCGAAATATGCCTCAGTATAGTCTTATTTTGCTAGTACACGAGGTAAAGTCACGGATGGGGTTTGCAGGACCTAATGGTTACGGAACCCTTTCCAACTCAGAATTTGTGTTCTGCATAAAATAAGAAACGGGGGCAGGGCGTAAGGTCCTGTTCCGAGACCCGAACAAGGGAGACTAAAGTTAAGGTCCCAAAATATATGCTAAGTGTATCGAAAGGAGTCTTAAACCTGAGACACTAGGGAGGTAGGCTTAGAAGCAGCCATCCTTTAAAGAAAGCGTAACAGCTCACCTATCGAGGTTTTAGGCCCTGAAAATGGACGGGGCTAAGCATATTACCGATACTTTAGAGGCACTCAGATGAGTGTTCTGGTAGGCCGGCGTACTGTTTGCGTAGAAGCGTTCTCGAGAGAGTGCGTGGAGCGATTAGTAATGAAAATCCTGGCTGGAGTAGGATCAAATTTTCCTGAGAATGGAAAAGGCCGCATGAGCACGGTTTCCTTAGCACTATTTGTTAACTAAGGGTTAGTCAGTACCTTAGATGTACCTTAACTGAGTACATCGATGGACATCAGGTTAATATTCCTGAACTTGTTTATTTCGCTATGTTGAAAGATTGCTTCCGGATAGGTAGGGTCGCGAAAGTGGCTTTATTACAGAAATTTATGGATCGTAATGATAAGAAGTAGAATAATGTAATAACGAAAACTATTGAATCCAGGGGCCAGTGAAAAGTTTTTCAAATAGAAATAAACTAGCTGTACCAAGAACCAACACAGGTGCTCTAGCTTAGTAGGCTAAGGCCTGAAAGGGATAATCTAATTAAGGGAATTCGGCATATTGGCCCCGTATCTTCGGTATAAGGGGTGTCTATATACGTTCTTGATAATGTAAAGTGCGTACGTAGATCGCAGTGACAAGGACTGCCCGACTGTTTACCAAAAACGTAGCCGAGTGCTAATCTGAAAAGACTTGTATACTCGGTGAGACCTGTCCAGTGGTGGTGTCTGAAACTCCTTTTCAAGGGAGCTAATGCCCATTAAACGGCGGGGGTAACTATGACCCTCTTAAGGTAAAAGATTACGATTGCCTTACATTGATTTTTAATCAATGCTCTAAGGGAATAGTTAAAGTAAACAGAATAAAATAAACCAAAATAGAGAAAATCTAACTAAATGCTGGAAAATCCGAGGATATCTAATTACTAATTGAAATAAAATTCAAAAGTAAAAATATTAGATTGCGGACAATCAGCAGGAAAGATTTCTTAATTAATTTTAAGAAAAATCCTCAGAGACTATACGTTAGAAATAAAATAAAAATTTATTAAAATATAGTCCGAACATTATGGCGACATAATGAAGTTATTAGAAATAATAACTCTTTCAAGAAATTGAATGTAACATAATTGAGCGTAATACCTTGTCGTCTGAATGGCGACTTGCATGAATGGTTTAACGAGGTGGTCACTGTCCCTAATTAGAACCTTCTGAAATCACTGACCGGTGAAAATGCCGGTGACACCTAGTGGGAAGCTAAGACCTTGTGGACCTTTACTGCAGCTTGTTGTTGTGATTCTTTAAATGATGCATAGAATAAGTAGGAGCGTCGAGATCATCATTTTGGTGGTGATGGAGCAAAAGTGTAATACTACTCATCGTTTAAGGGACCACTAACTCTTGCAAGAGAGGACAGCGGCATGTGGGCAGTTTGGCTGGGGCGGCACCCTGTAGAAAATATATCTATAGGGCACAAAGATGAGCTCATCTAGGGTGGAAATCTAGAGTTGAGTGCATGGGCAAAAGCTCATCTGACTGTATTCCGAACAGCAAGGAATGCAGGAACGAAAGTTGGTCCAAGCGAACCTTCGAGAACATTTAATAGGTTCCGAATGTGACAGAAAAGGTACCCCAAGGATAACAGGCTTGTCGCGCCCGATAGTCCGTATTGACGGCGCGGTTTGGTACATCGCTGTCGGCTCTTCCTAACCTGGTGGTGCATAAGCCACCAAGGGTGTCGGAGTTCACGCATTAAAAGGGATCGTTAGCTGGGTTAAGAACGTCAATAATAAACTAACGATTCTGTATCAGACTGTAAGAAACTATCAAAAAACACGGCGTTGCGTGTGAGTAATTGCACGAAAAATAAAATCAGCTCATATCGGTGAAACCTAACCTTTGAAAAATAAGTATGGCAATACCGAGGGAAGATGATAATTTTAAATAATAAATTTTCATCCCCGTAGAGACTTCGAGAGAGATCTCGGGAGTTACATAAATAAATGTAGCTAACACGCTGATCCCCTAATTTTTAATTTTAATATTGTTAGGGTGATGGTATAGTCCACACCATTATGAAAATATTGGAGTATGTACGTGAGACAGTTTGTATGATATCTGCTAGGTGTGTTGTTGTTTGAGTGGAACGAGTATCTAGTACGAGAGGAACGGTACTTGGATGCCTCTGGTCAGCAGTTCTCACGTGGGAGGCTGCGCAGCTACGCATTGTGTGGATAAGTGCTGAAAGCATCTAAGCACGAAGCCATCCGCAAGACGAGACAACGTAGGCCCTTGTAGAAGACAAGGTTGATAGAACTGTGGTGTACGCACGAAGCTTCGGCGACGTGTTCAGCCAGCAGTTACTAATAGCCACATTTGGACAACTCAATAAATAGAAATATTTGCTCTCCTCGTCGAATTTTGATTTTTTCTGGGAATTTATTTGAAGTTATCAAATAATTTAAATATGGAAATTAACTAATTAGTGTATGAATTTTAAATTTACAAAGATTAAATGTTTAATATCTACAATCATTGCTGTTAGTTTAGGCATAATAGGATATTTTACAACTGTTTGTTTTGATTGTTCAAGAGAAGTATTAATAAAAACAAGCCTAACTACAGGGATAATCTACTTTATTATTAGCTTAATAATTATTTACATAATCTGGAGTTTAATCCAAAAGAAAAAATAATTATAAACACATTAAATTAAAAACCAGACACATAGGTTTTTAATTTTAATTTCCTACTTAGAGTTATGGCAAAAAGAGATGGTGATAAAAAACATACTCATAAATTTTTAATCTTTTTGATAATTGTTTTTTTGGTTATTGGAGTATTCTTATTTGTAACTAGGTATTATCTTTACATCAAATTCCTTCTTGTAGAAGATGTTTTAGTTAGTGTCGAAACTGAAAGTAATTATATTGAATTAAAAAATGGTGGAACAGAAAACGTATCATTTAGTTTTCAAACAACATCAAATATTTTTTGCAAGGTTGAATGTACTACAAGTTTTAGAGAATTAAACAATGAAAATTATACTGAAACTAAAACTTACGTCAGACCAAGAGATAAAGTAACTAAAACCTACCAAATAAACTCTAACAAAAATGGTAATGGTTTAGATCTTTATAGATTTGACATATCTTGCAATAGTATTAAATCATTAGCGTGTCCTACAAGTGGTTTTCCTACAAAAAGGAATTCCATTGTTTCAGTAAACCATACACTTAATAATTTTGAAGAAACTAAAAAAGAGTCTTATACCAATGACATAAATAATCTTATTTTTGAAATAAATTATATTAACATTTACTCTACTTACTTTTATAATTCTCTTTTGGAAATAAATAAAACTGTTTTATCTTATTCAGATATAAATAAAACTGAATTTGTATTAAATAAAATAAACTCTTCATTAATTTACCTAGATAATCTTCAAGAGATATGGAGTACACAAGACTATAATGAAATTGAGTTAAGTTTTAGAGAAGTAATAAAAAATAATGATGCTAATACAAAAAGTTTTAACGAAATAAATGATTCTATAAATAATAAAATTAATAATTATAATAATATTATATTAAATTTAAATAATGTTTATATTAATCTAACTAACATAGATTCTTATAATTTTGATAATGAAACTGATTTACTTGAAATAAACAGCACTATTAAAGACTATAATAAATTAGTTAATAATATTAAACTCTATAGTAATATTGAAAATAAAATATTACTAGTTGATGATTTTAATAATAATCATTTACTAAATATAACAAATCTTAATGTCAAATCTAAAAATTTAGTGAAAAAACAGAATTCATCTGAAATTTTTAAGATAGACTTAAGAAAAATAGAATTTAATGGCGTTCAAGATATTGCTAATTTTAATTTTGATGTATCTCCTCAATGTTGTTTATTTGGTAAATGTGAAAAATGTTGTTTTAATGACTCTTGTAGAGATAATAACTATCCAGTAATATTTCTTCATGGCCATCAAATAATAAAACAAGAATCACCAGAGTATAGTTTAGAATCACTTAACAATATACAACAAACAATAGAATCTTATGGTTATTTAAGTTCCGGGACAACGAGTATAATACTAAATAAAAATGATCCTAAGATTTTACAATACTTTAATATAACATCTAGTTTTAGAGCTAGCTATTATTATGATTTATTCAATGATCCTGAAAATCCTATTGTTGTTTCTGCTAAATCAGATGATATTAATACATATGCTATAAGGCTAAAAAATATAATTGAAGTTGTTAAAGAAAAAACAGGCAGACCTAAAGTAATTATTGTAGGGTATAGTATGGGAGGATTAGTAATAAGAAGATATGTTCAGTTATTTGGAGAAGATGATGTTGACAAAATTATTCTTATTGCCTCACCAAATTATGGAATAAGTGGAGATGTTGCGATGTACTGTGGTGTTTTTGGAGAGGCAAAGCATTGTAAAGATATGAAAGCTGATAGTGTTTTTATGAACAGTCTGAATGATGGTAGCACTCTAGGAATTCCTGTTTATAATATAATCGGGACAGGGTGTGATACTTATGGAGAAGATGGAGATGGAATTGTAACAAGTAAAAGTGCTTTTCTTAATTTTGCAGATAATTTTTATATTGATGGCACTTGTGATAATTTATTTGATCCATTGCATGCTAGAATAGTTCAGCCTGATGAATATCCTATAACTTATGAAAAAGTTATAGAAATTCTTAATTCTAAATAATTTTGTAACTTGTAAGTTATAACATTAAGAAAGATTTATAAACAATTATAATTTGAAAAAATTATTAATAAAATGATAGATGTTTATGTTGTTAGTACATACAGACCAAGATTTTGTGGTATTGCTGAATTTAGTGCAAATATTGTGAATTCTCTTAGAAGATATAGAAGATCAAATAAAGATATTGGGGAAATTTCAGTTGCTGCAATTGATAGAGGAGATAATGAAAAATACAATCCTAAAGATGTATTTACTTCAATAAATCAGTTTGATCAAAAATCATGGGAAGGTGCTGGGGAAAGTATTGCTCAAAGAGTTAAAGATGGGAGATCTATCGGTAAACAAGGTATTGTTCTTGCAAATATGGAATATGGAATAATTGGTGATTATGATAAAAGACAAGATAATTTAACTCCTATGTTAAAAATACTAAGAGAAAATGGAGTTCCTGTTGTTTTACAATTACACACTCTTCCAAATCCAGATCATCCTGATTTTCAATATCAGCTAGATGTTTTAAAAAACGCTTCAAAATATAGTAATGCTGTGTCTGTAATTTCAAAAATAGCTGGAGATAAATTATCTCAACCACCATACAATCTTGAAATTGAAGTAATTCAGATTGATCATGGAGTTAGGGCTCATAGATATAGAAAAGAAGATAGGGGGAATGCAAAGGTGAAACTTGGATTAGATGATTTAATTGTTGTTACAACTCTTGGCTTTAATTCTCCTAATAAAGGAAGAGAATACTCTGCTCAAGCACATGCTGAATTTCTTAAAAGTTTAAGTGACTCTCAAAGAAAAAGAATAGTTTATGTAATGGCTGGAGGCTATCATCCTGATTTTGTTATGAAAGGAGATGGAAAATTTTTCAATGAGTATAAAGATAAATTTTTAGGACAACTTGATTCTTTTGGTTTGTCTGTATTAGAAACTAAGCAATTAAGAAAGTTAGATAAAGATGATTTTGAAAAGCATGATGTTATTTTATGGGATAAATTGCTTAGTGATACACAATTCAGAGATTTGTTTAGTGCTACAGATGTTATAATAAATCCTACAAGAGATAGGTGGCAAGTTTCAAGCGGAGTTTTAGCTGATGTTCTTGGTTATGGAAGAGCAAGTATTTCTACAGATTCGTTATATGCTCAGGAAATAATGCTTCCAGATGCAGCTGTTTATCAAGAAGTCATTTCGAGAAGTCATGGTGATAAATGGAGGGCTTTGGAAAAAATATGGGATAAATCTAATGGGATTGTTGTTCCTTTAAATGATCTTCCTGGTGAAATGCCTGTAGGAGATGTTGAAACTATGATAAGGGCAGAACACTATCTTCACTTTAACCCAAGAACAAGAAAACATATGGAAGAAAGATCAAGAAGAAAAGGAAGAAGAATGCCTTTTATTGCGATAGCAGGGGATTATCATTTAGCTTGTCAAGATATAGTTGAAGGTGAAGAAAGAAGCAGTGAAAAGCTACTTTCTTTCAGAGAAATTAATTAAGCATTTTAGAAGCAGCTAATAAATATCCTACTAATGACTCAGCTCCCTGGTTTTTATTTACACTATTTTCTGTAATAGCATCATAAACTCCTCCATTTTCAGCTAACACATTATTTTTACTTACATTTACTCCTCTAAACCATCCAAAAACATTTCTTGCATAAAATACTTTATAATTATTGTTAACTAGTATTCTTGATGCATCAACACATGCTTCAACCATAGCCCCTGCTTCTATTGTTTGTTGATCATAAATAGGAGGTTTCTTACCTTGCAAGAAATCTGTTTTTGTAAACCACCCGTCATTACCTATACCATAGAAAACTCCGTCATGATTATTCCCGTTAGAAGAACGAAAACTTTGTTTTATTAAAAAATCAAGAGATTTTTTTCCTTGCATCAATAATCTTTCATCATCCAAAATTTCAGATGCCATTAATAGTGCTTGAGGAAGTCTAGCATTGTCATAAGTCATTTTATCTGAAAACCAAGTCCATCCATTCTCAGAATTTCGATCTAAACTCCCTGAAAGTTCATCTGCAAGATGTTTGACAATTCCATAAACCAAATCTTTATTATAATTTGTTGTTTTTTTACCAAGATATTTTTCTAGAGCAATTAAAGCTAAAGCCTGGCTGTTTAGTGATGATAGTTTACCAATTAATGGTAATCTTTCTTCAAAAATATCTCTTGTTTCTTCTCTGAATCTTGCTGGTAAATCACTTGATTGCACTTCTGATAGGGCCCACATCACCCTAGAAAAACAATCTTCTTCTATTTGGGGTTCTTTTATAGGTTCTCCTCTTAAATCCTGGTAATTATAAAAAAATCCATCTGGCCTCATTGCTCTTTTTATAAAATTTAGATAAGTTCTATGTTTATCTTTACTGTCTAGATGAGGAAATAAACTTGAGAATCTTGAAACAACAACTAATGCACGAGCAACATCATCTATACTATAAGGATATGAATTTCTATCTCTTTTAATAGGTATATCTAAATCAGAGTGTTGAACAATACCTATATCATCAGTCATTACTTCAACCATTCTTCTAAATTGTGGTTTTATACTTAGTTTTTCCATCATAAAATTTATATTATATTCATTTAAAAATTTATCATTTTTATTATAAAATGTTTATAAAGCTATTTTTTCTCTTTATGAAATGGTTTTATTTTTTGAATATCTTAAGAAATACAAAAGGATACTAATTCTAGCCCTTATTTTAGCAACTATTAATCAGGTTTTTTCTTTATTGGACCCACAGATTACTAGAATAATAATAGATGAGTATGCTACTAAATATTCTCAAATGGACAGCACAGTTTTCATAAGAGGAGTTGGTTTACTTTTACTTGCTTTTGTTGGTATTGCATTTATATCAAGAGTAGCTAAAAACTTTCAAGATTATTTCGTTAATTTAATGACTCAAAAAGTTGGGACAGATATGTATGCTGATAGTGTAAAACATACATTTTCTCTTTCTTATGATTTATTTGAAGATAGACGTTCTGGAGAGGTTCTGCAAAAGATGCAAAAGGCAAGACAAGATTCACAAAAATTAATTGAAAGTATGATTAATATTGTTTTTCTTAATGCAGTTGGAATGACTTTTGTTTTAATTTATGCTTTTTATGTTCATTGGAGTATTGGATTGACATTTTTTATTTCTACACCTATTATGGGTTTTTTTATAATTGTTATAAGTAAAAAAATAGGCAAGGCTCAGAAGGAAATTGTAAAAGAAAGTGCTGAATTATCTGGAAGTACAACAGAAACTCTTAGAAATGTTGAGTTAGTTAAAAGCCTTGGTTTAGAAGAACAAGAAGTTGATAGGTTAAATAAAGTAAATGAAAAAATACTTCAGTTGGAACTAAAAAAAATAAAGTATGTTAGACTCTTAAGTTTCATACAGGGAACAATTGTTAATGCTGTGCGTGCTTCTTTATTATTTTTAATGTTAGTTCTTCTTTATTATGGCCATCTTACAGTAGGAGAATTTTTGAGTCTTTTAGTATACAGTTTCTTTATTTTCTCTCCACTTGGTGAAGCAGGTATTGTTATATCAAATTATAGAGAGGCAGAAGCAAGTAATGCACAGCTAAGAGAAATATTAGATATAAAACCAGAACCAATACCAAAGGACATAAAAACTATTGATAAAATAGATTCTATTAAATTTGAAAATGTTGGATTTAAGTATAATTCAAGTTTAAACAATTCTTTAAATAATATTAGTTTAACAATTAAAAAGGGTGAAAGGGTTGCTTTTGCTGGACCTAGTGGAAGTGGAAAAACAACAATGGTTAAGTTAATTCTTGGATTATACAAGCCTAGTAGTGGTAAGATAACATTTAACGGCATAGACACAAAAAAATTTGATTATAGGTCATTTAGAAAGAGAATAGGATTTGTATCTCAGGAAACACAGTTATTTGCAGGTACATTAAAAGAAAATTTACTTTTTGTAAATCCTAATGCAACTGATGAAGAATGCAAAAATGTTCTTAAGATAGCAAGTGTAGATCACTTACTTAATAGAATAGGTGAAGGCCTTAATACTAAAATTGGGGAGGGTGGAGTAAAATTAAGTGGTGGAGAAAAACAAAGGCTTGCAATTGCTAGAGCATTATTAAGAAACCCAGAAATGATTGTATTTGATGAAGCTACTAGTTCTTTAGATTCTTTAACAGAAAAAGAAATAACTAACACAATTAAAAAGGTTTCAAAGGCAAAAAAAGACTTGATAATTATTTCAATAGCTCATAGACTTTCAACAATTGCTCACACTGATAGAATTTATGTCTTTGAAAAGGGAAAAATAATAGAGCAAGGAGATCATAAAACTCTTTTAAATAAAAAGGGGCTATATGCTGCTTTATGGAGAGAACAGATTGCAGAAGATTAGAACATTTCTTTAAATAATTTTAAATGTTTACTCACTATCTCTGCTTTATCATCTTTTCCGATAATTTTGTAAAATTTCCATGCTTTTTCCAATGGTAAAACAGGTATATCCATATCATCAACTTTTATCATCTTGTGTTCATTTATCATAGACAATTCTTGGTCATCATGAGCCAAAACTTCAACTTCTACACCACTAATATCAAACAACAATAAATGAGCTTTAATATCAGCTTTATAATTATCTTCCTGAAGAAATTCCTTAAGTTTTTCCTTGAAAATTCCTGATCCTTTTTCATCAGTTTCTATATCCAAATCTCTTGCTTTAATGTCAACTCCCTGAACAAGTAAATTAAAACTTCCATTCAAATGCCAGTTTAACTTTTCTTCTTTAATAGAATCATAAATAATACCTAAAGCTTCATGGAAATCTTCTACATTTTTTTCCATTGTTATTATAGTTTTTAGAAATATAAAAAGTTTGTTGTGATTAAATATCTGGTTTTTTGAGCTTTTTACCTAGCTTGTCCCAATCATCACTTGAAACTATATAACCAACACAGTTTTTACTTCCACATTTGCATGGATGGTCTTGCCAGTTTTCTATATCATAACCATAATCATATGTTATCTCTTCTCCTTTTTTTATATTTTTTATTGCAACAATCCATACTCTTTCTTTTTTTATATCAAACTCTGCATTTGGGTTGCATGAGTGATTAATGTTCTTTGCAGGATTCCATGGGACATTTCCATCTATGTCATACTTCTTATTCAAATCAAACAAATAAACTGCTCCATTTTTACTATTTCTTTTATGTCTTGCTATTTCTCTATCTGCTATTTTTTCAGCTTCTTTTTTTGTTATTAAATTACCTACATATTCTATAATTCTTGTGCCTTTGGGAATGTTTTTAGCTGCAAAACCTCCAGTAGAATGAATCTTTGATCTCTTAAAAGAAATCCATTCATTTTTGACTTGTTTTTTAGTAGTTGTCTTTTTTGATTTCATGAACAATTAAGAAATATTTTTGATTTTTAAATCTAACTTATTTTAATTTGATAGGTCAATTATACCCATAGGGCAGTTATCTTCAGCGAGTTTGTTTTCCTCTCTTTCATCTTCACTTATTTCTTTGATAAATAACCCTTTTTTCACTTCTTTACCTCCAATTAAATCAGCTTTTCCATCTTCTTCATTTATTTTCCAATTTGAGGGAGATGCTTCAAAACAAACATTGCATCCAATACATTTTTCCCTTCTATGAATTAACTTAAGTTTTGGCATATTATTATGAGAGTAGTTAGAAGTAGCCTATTTAATTATTTTCACCACTATCTCTTTAACCTGATCAAATTTTTGAGATTTAATTTTTCCAATTTTTTTAATAATTAATTCCTTGTCTAATTTTAAAATATTTCCAACTTTTATATAACAGTCTGTGATTAAGTTTCCGCTTTCCAAATCTTTATTTGTTAATGATAATGAATACCTATCTTTAGACATGTTTGAAGTAATTCCTATAACAACAATATCTTCAGAATTATCATTAAATTCATTGTTACTTATAACAATAACTGGTCTGACTTTTCTTCCTGATTGATCTGAAAATGGAAATGGCACTAATAAAAGATCTTTTTGTTCTACCATTATAAATATTTGCTCCAAACTTCATCATCTTTTTTATTATTCCAGATATCTTTCATTGACTTTTCAGCAAGAATCATCCAACCTATTTTTTCTTTTTTGTTTTTGTCCATTTTTTCCATTATTAAATGTCTTATAAATTCAGATTTAGAAGGATAGTTTTTCTTTTTTACAAATGCATCTAATTCATTAGCTTCATCTTCAGGAAGTTTTATTGTTATTGTTTTCATAGTAATCCATAAGGATTACTTATTTAAATAGTTTTCTATTCACTTGGATTTATAACTTTTAATTTATTATTCTGACCTTGAAAATTTTTTCTGTCTATAATAACATACAATTTATCATTTTCTCTTACTCTTTCAGGAACTTTTATTGTAATAACATCCCCTTGTTTTGCTTCTTTTCCAGACTTGTCATTTACAAACATTTCTTTAACTTTTCCTTCAATAACCCCAGTTGTATTTCCTGTAATAATTATTTCATCTCCAACTTTAATCTTTTCTGATTGAATATGAAATTCCCCAATTCCTGTCTTTGGAAAATAATGTTTTGCAATGCCTACAAATGTTTTTTCTTTTTTTGCCTGACTGCCATAACCTCCACTCCATTCTCCAAGTTGTTTTCCTAAATAATAACCTCCATGCCAAAATCCTCTATTGTAAACATTTTCTAATTGTTTTGTCCACTCTGATATTTTTTCTTGTGTATATGTTTTGTTTAAAACAGAATCTGCAGCTTCTCTATAAGACTTAGTAACTGCATAAACATAATCTGCACTTCTTCCTCTACCTTCTAACTTAAAAACTTTAACATCTGCATCAATTAATTTATCAATAAACCCTATAGTACACAAATCTTTTGGAGACATTACATATTCATTATCTACGACTAATTCATCTCCTGTTTCATTATCAGTTACTTTATATGAACGCCTGCAATTTTGTAAACAAGCTCCTCTATTTGCAGAAGCGTTGTAAGCCCCTAAAGACATATAACATTTTCCACTTACAGCAACACATAAAGCTCCATGAGCAAATAATTCTATTCTTACTAATTCTCCTTTTGGACCTTTAATTTGTTCTTTTTTTATTTCTTCACAAATTTTCTTTATTTGGCTTAGAGTTAATTCTCTAGCTAAAACTATTACATCTGCAAATTTAGCATAGAATTTTACAGCTTCAACATTTGAAACATTTTGTTGAGTTGAAATATGAACTTCAAGTCCTATTGAATTAGCATAAGATATAGCTGATATATCAGAAGCAATAACTGCACTAACACCTACTTTTTTAGCAGCATCACATATTTTTTTCATTAAGATCATGTCATGGTCATACATTATTGTGTTTAAAGTTAAATAACTCTTAACATTTTTTTCAGAACATATTTCTACTATTTTTGGGAGATCATTAAGTGTAAAATTATTTGCAGCTCTTGCCCTCATATTAAGCTGTTCAACTCCAAAATAAACAGAATTTGCTCCTGCTTTTATAGCAGCTGCTAAACACTCAAAATTGCCAGCAGGTGCCATAATTTCAATTTCACTATTGTTAATTTGCATGAAAATACGATATAAAATGGCTTTATAAAATTACTTGAAAAATAGAAGTTTTCTTAAACTAACTTAGAAAATTCAGACCTTACTTTTTCAAAAGCATCTTTGTTAATTCTTGCTACTTTTTTATTAATGATGTTTTGACTGATGGTGAAAAGTTTATCTACTTTTATTCTGCTTGGTTTTGGGATATTTCCTTCAACTAAGTCTTTATTTTCAACTAAAACTGAATATTTTGAATCTTTAATATTTGAAGTCATCCCACAGGTTATAATATCTTCACTAGAATCATTATCTAAGTTTTTTGATAATATTAATACAGGTCTTTGTTTTATACTGCTTAAATCAGAAAATGGGAAAGGAACAACAACTATTTCACCTTGTTTATACATTATCCCAAACATCATCCTCTTTATTATCCCATAATTTCTTTGCTACTTTTTCAGAATGTTTTAACAAATAATTAAAATCTTCTTTTTTAATTTTTTTAATTACAATTGTGTCTTTATTTTCTGTAATAAAAAGCTCATCTCCTTGCTTGATTTTTAAAGATTCCCTCATTCCTACAGGCAAAGAAATCTGCCCTTTATCAGTTACCTTAATTATTTTTGTTTCCATTTTAACATTAACAAAGTAAGAATTTCCTTACTTATAAGGTTTTCTGTTCTTCAAGATTTTTATAGTAAAATTAGTATCTTATTCCCCTAGTATTATTTGGGTGATTAGGGTCATCAACATTGCCGGGATTATAACGTTGTCCTGTTACAGGATTTATTGGATGTTCTCCAATTCTTCTATTTCTATCATGAACCCTACTAATATGCTCAGCAATGTCATCAATTACTACACTTCTTCTTCTCCAATTACTATGATGGTTAGGATGATTAGGATCAGTAACATCTCCAGGATTATAACGTTGTCCAGTATCTGGATTTACAGGGTGTTCTCCAATTCTTGCATCTCCTCTAACAGAATATGGTTTATGTAACATATCATACACAATTATTCTTTGTTTAAATATATTATTATTTTGTTATTTGAAAATAAATCTTTAAAAACAGACAAATTATGAAATAAAATGGATGAAAGAGTAAAAAGTGCTATAGAATCACACGAAGATTTTTCAAGACTTAAAAAAGCATTTCCTTTAGATTTTGTTGTAGAATGTTTAACAAATCCAAGAAGAAGCCCAAAAGGTGCTAGATTTATAGGACATCTTTTAAATTCTCACTCAAAAAATCCTTCACTTTTCATCTCAGCAATACACTATCATGAACTAGTAGAGCTTGAGAAATTTAGGAAACTTGGATATTCAGATAATCAACTAGGTGAAAATCATAGCAAGGATTCTAATAGGCCTGCAGCATGTGATGAGGCTAAAAAGAAAGAATTAGATTTTTACAATTTTGTTGCATTAAAAATTGATGGTAAGACTTATCCCAATTTAAGTTGGCCCTTTTCAAATATTTCTGTTATGGGAGAATATAATATGTCAACAACCCCATATGAAATTCTTTCTAAAATGGTAAGTGAACGTAAAGGTCTTTATGGAAAAAAATTTACATTTGAGAACGTAAAATCCTGTATAGATTTATTGAGATTGGGAGGAGATGAATGTCTTGATCAAGATATTTCTTTAAGTTATGCTAAAAGATATCTTAGTGGAGAAAGAGAAGATAAGTCACCTGATGTCTGGATGATGGCTTAAGCAACAACAGCCAACTTCTTCTAAAAAAGTGTTTCAATTAGATCTTCAGTTGAAAGAACCCTTACCTTATTCTGATTTTTAAGCAAGGAATCATTACTCCATAAAGCACAGTTCAGTTTGGATGCCAAGGCAATATAAGTAATATCGTCTTTATCTGGGATTAAATTAATTAGTTTTTTAACTTCGTCTTTATAATAATCTAATTCAATAAACTTAATTATAGAAAATACTTCTTTCTTTCTCAATTTAAAATCATCAATTGAAATTTTAGATTTAACAAAACACTCCCTTTCATTATTATTAAATTCCTCAATGAGATATGATGGGGCAAAAAATTCATATCCTTGTTCTAATAATTTATAAAATAAGAAAGATGAAGCTGAATCTGGCTTCATAATAGAAAAAACAATATTATTATCAATTACCAATTTCATTATAAATAAAATATTTGTTTATTATTTAATTTTTGGAGCTATTTTTTCAAATCTCCCTTTCTTAGCTCTTCTTCCAAGTTCAACAGCCCAATCATTAAAGTCCTTTTCTTTATTAAGTTCCTTTAACATTTCTTCTTTAAGAGCAAGTTTTTCAGCTTTCTCAATTATCGATTTTCTAACTAAGCCACTCCAGTTTACTTCTGGAAATTTTTTCATTAGTTGCCTTGTTTCTTCAGGAACAGATACTGTTATGCTTACCATTTTATCATTATTTTCTTATTTACATATTTTTGTGTAAAAACGTAAATATGTTTAAATATTTAAATGTTTTGGTTTAAGAATTAAGCAACAACTTTTAACTTCTTCTCATAAAATCTTTTTTCAACTAAAGGTCTGTATGATAAATACAAATCATTAATTTTTTTTGTTCTTTGTTTTACAATTTCAGTTGAAATTTGTTTCATTTGTGCAGCTTTAGTTCCTGGACGAGATGAAAAAGCAGCAACATTAATTACTTCAGGCTTAACTTCATTAATTAAATTATAAGTATCTAAAAAATCTTCCTCTGTTTCAGTTGGAAAGCCAACAATAATATCTGTTGCAATATCAATATTTGGAATTTCTTTTCTAAATAGTTTAACAGCTTCTTTAAATTCTTCAACTGTATGAATTCTTTTCATATCTTTCAAAACTTTTTCACTTCCACTCTGAACTGGAATATGCAAAAATGGTTGTATTCTTTCATCTTTGTAAACTTCAATTAAACCATTTAGTATTTTTCTTAAATGCCACGGATTCATCATTCCAATTCTTATTTTATAATCTCCTTCAGCTTCAAGAAGTTGTTTAACTAATTCAGGTAAATTTGTTCCTATATCAAACCCATAACAACCATTATCCTGGCTAGTTAAGTAAATTGTTTTACATCCATCATTAATTAAATTTTCAAATTGTCTTTTAATATCTCCAATTCTATAACTTTTTAATATTCCTCTAGCTAATTTAGTTGAACAAAAAGTACAGAAATTTAAACATCCTTGAGAAATTTGTATAATTCCAATATCTTTATTTGTCCTTACAATATTTCCATTTAGTTTATTTGTATTAATTGTATCAATAACATGAATGTTTGGAAATTTTTCTGTTAGATCAACACTTTTTACAAGGCATCCCCCGACCTCAATTTCTTTATCAGGATAACTCTTTTCAATTTCACTTATGTAATATATTATCTTGCTTTGAGTTTTATTTTTTACAGAGCAAGTATTAACAATTATTTTATCTGCATCAAACTCATTTGAAACTAAAACATTTCCTTCTGCTAAAAGCCTACCAGCTAGCACTTCAGAATCATTAATATTTGCCTGACATCCATATGTTTTAATAAATATTTTCATAGAAAATGGAAAATTAATAGGTTTTTATAGCTTTTTGAAAAAATAAAAGAAAAAGGGAAAAATAAACTTGATTCTTGATTACACATCTAACTCGTAACCTGTTCCTCTTTTTGATTTGAACTTGCGCCACATGGCATTTGGGTATCTCTGTATAAGGTCTTTAATAAGCTCAAGGTGATCTTCCAAAAGGGTTGAGGAACCTTTTTTATTGTCGAAAAGTACCTTTATTCTCATTTTACCTTCCTGTGATAAAAAATCTAAATTTCTTTAAAAACTATACTACTTGAAAATATATATTTCAGTATATATATGTCTTTTTATACCATGTCATTGATGAGTGGATAGTGTTCTTCAAAGGGGGTAAAAACTTAATTTTTACTGTTTTTCAATAACTTATACCCTTCTCCTGCTAAAAGAACTGATGATGAAAGTAATATGGTGATTAAAACCTCAAACATACTTAATTGTGTAAATTGGAAAATACTTTGTAAAAAGGGTACATAAATTACAGTAAACAGCATTGCAACTGAAAATAATAATCCCCATAACAAATATTTATTTGAAAAAAATCCAATCTTAAATACAGATTTATTTATAGACCTCATATTAAAAACATTAAACAACTGCGTAAAACACATAATCATAAATGCCATAGTTCTCGCTTTTTCTAAACTTTCATTTAAATAAATATGGAATATAACTAGGGTAAGAATTATCATTATTATCCCGACTATTACTAAAAATATTAGAGTTTCATGTGAAAGAAAATTTTCTTTTTTGTTCCTTGGTTTTTCATTTAAAACATCATTGTGGCCTGGTTCTGCTGCTAAAGAAACATCTGTAACACCGCTTGTGACTAAGTTTAACCATAATATCTGAATTGGTATAAGTGGTAAAGGATAGTTAGCTATTAAAGCAGCTAATAATGTAAAGGCTGCTGCAAAATTGGTTGTAACTAAAAATGAAGTAGCTTGCCTTGTGTTTGTAAAAACAATTCTCCCTTCTTCTATTGCATTCACTATTGAAGCAAAATTATCATCCATTAAGATTATCTCGCTTGATTCTCTAGCTACATCTGTTCCAATAATTCCCATAGATATTCCTATGTCTGCTTTTTTCAAAGCAGGAGCATCATTAACCCCATCACCAGTCATTGCAATTATTTCTCCTGAATTCTGGAGATTAGTTGCAATTTTCAGCTTCATATCGGGAGTCAGCCTTGCAAAAATATTAATTTCCCTAATAGATTTGTTAAACTCATTGTCTGTCATTTTTTCCAGTTCATCACCTGTTAAAACCTTATTCCCATCTAATCCAATTTCGTTTGCAACTGCTAAAGCTGTTTCTTTATGATCTCCTGTAGCCATAATTACCCTTATTCCTGCTTTTTTTGCATTTTCAATTGCACCTTTAACTTCAGCTCTTGGAGGATCTAGTATTCCTACAAGTCCAACAATTGTAAGATCATTTATTTCTCCTTCATCAATTGATTTGTTAGATTTAGGTATTTTTTTATAAGCAATAGCTAAAACTCTCATTCCTTTCTTTGTAAACTTATCTAAACCTGACTCTAATTCATTAATTCCATCCTTATTCATTATTTTTTTTGTGTTTTTCCATAAATAATGTGATGATTTAGAAATTATTACTTCAGGAGCTCCTACCAAATATAATTCATTTTCAGTTTTTGATTTAACTAAAGATGCTCTAAACTTATTATGTGAATTAAAAGGTAGGTCATCAATTCTATCTTTTATTAAAACTAATTTTTTTATTCCTGCTTTTTCACCCATAACAACAAAAGAAGCTTCTGTAGGATCTCCTATAATCTCATAATTATTTGAATCATTTTTTATAAGATTAGAATTATTTGATGTAACTCCAATGTATATTAATTTTTTTAGTTGTTCATTATCAAAAGGCATAATTACCTGACCATCTTGTGAAAAATCACCTTTTGGGATCCAGCCTTCACCTTTAACACTTATCTCATTATACCCTGGGAGAAATATTTTTTCTATGTTCATAGTATTTTCAGTTAGAGTTCCTGTTTTATCTGTTATTATTGTTGTTACAACTCCTAGTGTTTCTGTAGCAGATAATTTTCTTATAAGAGCATTTCTTTTAGACATTCTAAAGGCCCCAATTGCTAGGACTATAGCAAGAACAGCAGGTAGACCTTCTGGGACAATTGCAACAATGGAAGCAACAGTAAATAGTAGTATTTCTTGAAATTTAAAATCTCTTATGAAATAACCATAAAAAAATATTATTAGTGCAGTTATCAAAGTAAAAATTCCTATTTGTTTAGCTAGAATATCTGATTTTTTCTGGAAATGATTTCTTTGCCTTGGTATTTTTTGTATTGAACTTGCAATATTTCCTATAGCTGTTTCATTACCTATTGAAACAACAACAGCTTTACAGCTACCTGAAGAAATAAAAGTTCCCATGAAAACAGTATTCTTCCTATCAAAAATATTAATGCTTCTTGGTAATGCTTTTAAAATTTTTTCAACAGGTAAAGACTCTCCTGTAAAAGATGACTCATTTACAGTTAAATTTTTTATTTCTAGTAAACGGCAGTCTGCAGGTACTTTATCTCCTTCTTCTAAAATAATTATATCTCCAGGCACTAGGTTAGCTGCAGGTATTTTTACTAAATCCCCATCTCTATAAACTTTAGCATAAGAAACTATCATTTTTTTTAATGCTTGTATTGCTTTTTCTGTTTTATACTCTTGAACAAAACCAATAGATGAATTTAGTATTATTACAAAAATTATTATATAAAAATCAATTAAATTGTGAAAGAAATATGAAATTACTGCAGCAACAATCAAAATATAAATCATAACACTTTTTAGTTGCCTTAAAAATAAAACAAATGGATTAATAGGTTTTTCCTCTTTTATTTCATTTTTTCCATATTTTCTTGCTCTTATGATTGCTTCGCTTTTTGTAAGACCGTTAAGATTAGTGTTTAGCTCTTCGAGAACCTCTTCTTTTTCAAGTGAATGCCAATTCATTTAAACAAGAGTTTTACATTGTATAAAAAGTTTTATAAATGCAGAAAAAGAACTAATTTCAGCGAGTTGGATAGCTAACTTCGGAATAAGTTGTTAAATCAACAAATACTGATAATGAGTATTTATTCTGAGGAAGGTCCGCACACCACTAATAAAAACCGTATCTGAAAAGATATTGCTGTGAGGCAAGGCTCTGGTATAGAAACGATACCCTTAATTGGGCTGGAACGAGCATCCTGGTTGGTGCAACCACTTTAACCGTGGGCTTAGTAAGATGTTAGCACATTTCGTTTGTCCTTCAATGGAACAAGAAATGACAGAATGTGGCCTATTTCCAACTCGCACTTCTATATAAAAATTTAAAAGTAATATCGATAATATTAACGGATGAAAAGAAAGGGTTTTGCTGATTATGAACTTTTACCTAAAATAGCTGTAATTGGAATTATTCTTGGAGTTGGTATAATCCCACTAAAATATTGTCGTGACAGTGTTTATGATCAGTTTTACAATAAAGTTGAAGCTCATGCAATAGCTCAACTTGGTGATAGAAAAGCTCCTTTAACTGAAGCTGAAAGAAAAGAGTGGTATGGTGTTATGGGTATTAAATTAAATGAAAGACCAACTGTAGAACAACTTGAAAATTTTATTGAATCTAATAAATAATTCTTTAGATTTTTTATTCTATCGCTAGTTTTATAAACATATATTTTTACTTAAAAAAATGGAAGATAATAGCCAAAATTTAGAAAAGGTGTCAAGATATGAAAAACCAGACCTAGTTGAAACGCCTCATGGGATAATGGGTCTTTCAGCTTTAGTTGGAATAGGATTAGGAATAGCTGGATTTTCTTTAAGTTATTTAGTTGGAACATCTTTTGAATATTCTTATAAAGAAAAAGACAAAACACATTTGGTAGATCAAAATATAAAATCACATGAGATTAATTTACCTAGTCAAATATACAAAGATAAGTTAAAAATAGAAGATTTTTCTTTCTAAAAAACTTCTAACAAGTTTTAAAAAAGCATTATTCTTAGTTTTTTTGAGGGGATGTAGCTCAGTGGGAGAGCACATGACTGAAGATCATGGTGTCGGGTGTTCGATCCACCCCATCCCCATTTTTTAATAATAAGTTAAATTATTTCTTAGAAATTTTTTTGCTTTTGAAATAAGTCATAAATACTAGAAATATTAGTACAACATCAACAATTCCTGCACCAATTCCTATAACTCCTCCAACTCCTAATGCAAAAGCTAAATCAATCAGTGCAATTAGTATAACTAAAATACTTCCCCATTTTTTTGTCAAGACAATTCCAATAATTGCAAAAAGATAAGCTATAGAAAAGATAATATATATGGAATTAGTCCATAGAGAAACTCCATAAGAGTTAACTAAAAAGATTATTTGTGTTGCTAATCTTATCACTAACAAAACTAATAGTATAATATTAAACGAACTAAATTTTCCAAATTTCAACTCTTTCATATTAAAATAATAATTATTTAGTTTAAATAAGTTTTTGAAAGATAGAAAGAAAACGTTTATAAACTTCTGTTAATAATTAGGAATATAAAAAAGAGTGAAATGGCAAAAAGAAAAGTAAAAGGGGTTAGAAGAAGTGTAAGAAAGCCTGTTAGAATAAATGTTAGGTCAAGTAGAAAACCTCTTAGTACAAAAATGAATGGTTTTAGTATTGCAAGATTGCTTCTTAATTTAATATTTATTGCATTAATTATTTTTGGAATTTATGTAATATGGACAATAGACTGGTTGCAGGGTATTGGTATTATTTTTGTTGCGTTAGTTATTTATCTTCTTATTAAGCTAATTGCTAATATTAGGAAAAAATGAAGAATAGAAAAGGTGCTATAGAATTAAGTATGACTACAATTGTCATAGTTGTTCTGTCACTTACATTATTGATTATGGGTTTTGTTCTTATAAGAAATATTATGTGTGGGGCTATTTATTTAACTCAAGATATTAATGATAGAGTAAGAGAACAAGTAGTTAGTCTTTTTGGAAGTAGTAGTGGAAATGAGGTTGCATGTATAGGCCAAGGAAGTGAAGCTGTTTCTATATTTCCTGAAAGTGAAAACTGGATAATGTGTTCAATAAGGGCTCCTGAAGAATCAGGTTATGAATTTACATTAAGAGTAGATGATCAGTTATCTGACGTAGACCCTGTTCAAGTAAGAAGGTGGTTGAAAGCTACTAATAAAAAAATTACAATAGCTCCTGGAGATGAAGATCCATTAAAAGTAAGTAGATTTGAAATACCAAATAATGCTCCTGAAGGAAATATAGCTATTGATGTTGAAGTAAGAAAATCAGGAGCTGGTGCTAATAACCTAGTTTACTCAAGAACTCTTAGTTATCAAATGACAAGAAAAGGGGCAATAAGAAGTGTTCTTTGTTAAATGAAAAAGTTAAATATTTGGGCGAGTATTTTTTTAGGGTTAGGAATTTTAATATATTTATTTTTATCTTTAGTTCCTTGTTCATTTTATTCATCAGATAATGATTGTGCATTAGGGGCTGGATTTTCAGTAATATATTTTGGGTTTCCTTTGATTATTATAGGTATTATTTTATTTTTGGTATCTTTTTTTATGAAAAAGAAATCATTAAAGTAAGGGGGGGGCATTTGGTTGCATCCTACTAATTAAAAAGCTTTAAATACTCATTTTTACATTTTATTTTATTAAATATATGCTAAACAAAGTGAGAATAACTCTTTTCTAGCGGATTATTTTATGGAAAGTATCAAAGAATTTGAAAAACTTGGATTAAATCAGAATTTACTGAAAGTTCTAGCTGAGCTTCATTTTACTAAACCTACTGATATTCAGGAAAAATCAATACCATTAGTTTTAGAAGGAAAAAATGTTATTGGAAGTGCTGCAACTGGATCTGGAAAAACTCTTGCTTTTGGAGCTGGAATATTTAATCTAGTTGAGAATAATAAAGGCGTACAAGCACTAGTTCTTGTTCCCACAAGAGAGTTATGTGAACAGGTTGCAAAATCTTTAAAATTATTTTCTAAGAATTATGAGTTTCATATAACTGAAGTTTATGGTGGTGTATCATTGGAAAATCAGGTAAGAAAAATAAAAACCAGTGAAATTATTGTTGGTACTCCTGGAAGAATACTTGATCATTTAAGGAGAGGAAGTTTAAATTTTCATAAATTAAAAATACTTGTTCTTGATGAAGCAGATAGAATGGTAGATATGGGTTTTTTGCCAGATGTTGAAAAAATAATTCAGGCATGTCCAAAAGAGAGACAAAACTTAATGTTCTCTGCTACAATAAGTCAAGATGTAGAATATATTGCAAAAAAATATATGGGTAAAACAATTAGTATAGCTGTTGAAAGTCAGGTTGATCCATCTAAACTAGAACAAGTATTTTATGATGTTCCTACTAATATGAAATTTTCTCTTTTGTTTCATCTTTTGAATGAAGAAAAATCTGAATTAGTTATGGTATTTTGTAACACTAGAAGAAATGCAGATATTGTTGCTCAAAATCTTAAAAGGTTTGGTATGGAAGCAGTTGCTATCCATGGTGGGCTTACACAAAGTAAGAGAACTAATATCATGGAAAGTTTTCACTCTTCTAAAACTAAAGTGCTAATTTGTACAGATGTAGCTGCACGTGGTTTGGACATTAAGGGAGTTTCTCATGTTTATAATTATGATATTCCTCCAAGTGTTCAAGAATATATTCATAGAATTGGAAGAACTGCAAGAGCTGGTAAAGATGGAAAAGCAATAAATATAGTGAGTAGAAATGATTACACAAATTTTCAAAATGTGAGAGAAGATAATAAATATAATATAGAACAAAAAGAACTACCAGAGTTTGAAACAGTTAGTCCAAGATTTTCTCAGGATAAATATGGTAGTAACGGAAGAGATTCAGGGAGAAGTTATGGTAGAAGTTCAGGTGGAAGAAGTTTTGGGGGAAGAAGTAGTTCTGGAGGAAGAGATAGAGATACTGGAAGATTTAGTAGAGGTGGAAGTAGAAGTTCAGGTGGAAGAAGTTTTGGGGGAAGAAGTAGTTCTGGAGGAAGAGATAGAGATACTGGAAGATTTAGTAGAGGTGGAAGTAGAAGTTCAGGTGGAAGAAGTTTTGGGGGAAGAAGTAGTTCTGGAGGAAGAGATAGAGATACTGGAAGATTTAGTAGAGGTGGAAGTAGAAGTTCAGGTGGAAGAAGTTTTGGGGGAAGAAGTAGTTCTGGGAGAAAAAGTACTAGTAATGATAGAAGAAATGAAAGGAGGGAAAGAAATGAAAGGTAAAGTAAAATTTTTTAACGAAACTAAAGGATTCGGATTCATATCTGGAGATGATGGTAAAGAATATTTTGTTCATGCTACTGGATTAGAAGAAGGAGTTTCAATAAGTGAAGGAGATTCTGTTAATTTTGAAGTAGAAAAAGGAGACAGAGGACCTAAAGCTGTTAAAGTTTCGATTGATAATTCTGAATAAAGTTTTAGTAAACAATTAATTAAATGATTTTTTTTTAATTTTTAATTAGACGTTAGTCTAGAATTTTAACCAAGATAAGCAGTTTTGTTTGACAAAGCTGACTTAGCTGACTTAAGATAATTTTCTTCTATTTTTTGATATTTATCCATATCTGATTTAGTTACACTTGGTTTAACTTTTTTCATTGCATCTTCAAAATTCTGAAGTTTTATTTGTTTAACATTTATATTTTCCCTTAAAGCAAGCATTGCTGCTTCTCTTGCTAAATTTTCTACATCTGCTCCGACGAAACCATCAAGTTTTTCTGCTATATAATAAATTAATTTTTCTTTATGACTAAGCTCTTCAAAATTCACATCAATACTTTTTGTTTTTTTCTTTTCATCGTTTAATTCTATTTTCGGAAATTTTTTTCCCTTGAATGCACTATTAAGATTTTTAATCTCTTCATTTGTTAACTCAATTGGCATATTTTTTATATGAATACTTAAAATATTTCTCAGTCCTTCTCTATCAGGTCCTGGAACTAATAATATTCTATCGAATCTTCCTGGTCTAAGTATAGCAGGGTCAATCATATCAGGACGATTTGTTGCTCCTATAACAACTACATTTTGTAATTCTTCTAAACCATCCATTTCAGCTAGTAATTGGTTTAATACTCTTTCAGTTACTTTACTTCCAGTATCAATCCCTCTTCTGGGAGCTAGTGCATCCATTTCATCAAAGAAAATAACACATGGTGATACTTGTCTAGCTCTTTCAAAAACTTTTCTTACTCCTTCTTCACTTTTACCAACCCACATACTTAATAATGAGGGGCCTTTTACCTGAATAAAATTAGCTTCTGATTCATTTGCAACTGCTTTTGCTAAAAGAGTTTTTCCTGTTCCTGGTGGACCATAAAGTAAAATTCCTTTTGGTGGCCTTATACCAACTCTTTTGAATGCATCAGCATATTGCAAAGGCCATTCAACAGCTTCTATCAATTCTTGTTTTACTTGATCTAAACCTCCAATATCCTCCCAATTAATATTGGGAGTTTCAACAAGAACTTCCCTCATAGCACTTGGTCTTACTATTTTAAGAGCTTCCATAAAATCTTTTTCTGATATAATTAATTGTTCTAAGACTTCATTAGGAATTACTGTGTCATCTCTTATTTCTATTTTTGGTAATACACTTCTAAGAACAGACATTGCTGCTTCTTTTGTAAGAGCTGCTAAATCTGCACCGACGAAACCATGAGTTATTGCAGCTAATTTTTCAAGTTTTACATCTTTTGTTAGGGGCATATTTCTCGTATGTATTTTTAAAACTGAAAGTCTACCGTTTTTATCAGGAACATTTATTCCAATCTCTCTGTCAAATCTTCCTGGTCTTCTTAACGCTGGATCAAGACTATTTGGACGATTAGTAGCACCAATAACAACTACTTTACCACGAGTTTTTAACCCATCCATCATTGTAAGTAATTGTGAAACCACACGTCTTTCTACTTCTCCCTGAACGTCTTCTCTTTTAGGAGCAATTGCGTCTATTTCATCTATAAAAATAATTGCAGGTGCTGTTTTTTCAGCTTCATTAAATATATCTCTAATCTTTTTTTCTGATTCTCCATAAAATTTAGACATTATCTCAGGTCCATTTAATAAAATAAAATTAGCATCTGATTCGGTTGCAACTGCTTTTGCTAAAAGAGTTTTTCCTGTTCCTGGTGGACCATGTAAGAGAACTCCCTTTGGGGGTTCAACTCCTAAACGTTCAAATATTTCTGGATGTTTTAAGGGAAGTTCTATCATTTCACGAACTTTTTTTATTTCTTCTGTTAATCCTCCAATATCTTCATAAGTAACATCAAAAATTCTGTCTTCTGCAATTTCTATTGCTTTTGAATTAACTACCACCTCTGTGTTTTCAGTTATAACAACTGGTTGAGCAGGTGCTGTGTTTACAATTAAAAATTTAATTTGTTGAAATCCTGCAAAGTTCATTCCAAATCCACCAAGAATATCTCCAAAAATATCTCCAAACTCTCCTAATTCTTCAGACATTAAATCTTTTCTTCTTTGAACTCCGCCAAGAACAACAATATCTCCTTTTAACACAGCTCTTCCCAATAATCCTCTTCTAAATATTTCCGGATCTCCTTGAACAACTATATTTTCCTGAACTGGAGCTATTGTAACTTTTTTTGCTTCTTTAATATCTGATTTTTTTAGTTCAACTATTTCTCCAACACCTGTTTTAGCATTTTTTCTTATTATACCATCAATTCTCACAATACCTTCATTAACATCTGCAGGATAAGCTCTGTCAACAATTGCAAGAGTCTCTCTTCCACCTTTTACAGATATAACATCTCCTCTCCTTAATCCTAAGATTTTCATTGTATCATAATCTATTCTTGCAATTCCTTTGTAAGCATCATCTTGTGAAGCTTCTGCTACTCTTAATTTTACCATATTTTGTGTTGCTGGATTATTTGCCATTATTCTTCATCTTCCTTTTGATCTTTATCTTTTTTAACTTCGAATAAATTTTTTTCAGTGAATATTAAAGCTAGTTTTCCCATTCTTTCAAAACTAAGCTTAACCATCTCATCCATTATCTTATCTTGTTCATTTATAAAGTTCACTATCTCTTTTGGAATAGAAACAGTGTAACTATTTCCAACCATCCTTAGCTTAACATTAAATTGTTTATTTCTTAGTTTAAGAAAGTTTTGATAGTCTAGTTTATCTTCTGGATGCACTATTTTGTTGTCACATTTAGCACATTGTAAAATTCTAAAGTAAAAACCGTTTTTAAGAATTCTAGTTTTTTGCATTGGTTTACTACAATCTTTGCAAATTACTGTGTTGTCAAATATATCTGATGTCATTTTGTTTTTGTTATTATAAAACCGTGTTCTTGCGAACACGGTGTGAAAGGGGTTTAAACGTAGTATACATTAAGTATACTACTTATGTGTATACATCTGATGTATACTATTTAAATATTTCGATAATAGAAAAATATATTCTGAAACCTTTAAATATCATCCTGACGGCTTGATATAATGGATGACAAAAAGAAAGAAAGAAAAAATAGTAAAAATAATATTCTTAATGGATTGAAAAAATTCTGGAATTTTGTCTGGAATGGAGAGAGCTTTTTAAGTTGGATAGTATTTGTTATTTTAGCATTTATTGTTATAAAATTTATATTTTTTCCTGTACTAACTTTAGTAACAGGCACTTCATTACCTTTAGTTATTGTTGAGTCATGCAGTATGTATCATGATAATAAAAATTTTGATAAGTGGTGGACTGATAATGGAAATTGGTATGAAGATAGAAATATAACTAAAGAGCAATTTGAAAAATATAATTTAAAAAATGGCTTTGCTAAAGGGGATATATTTCTTGTAACTGGTGCGAAAAATTTAGATGTTGGTGATACTATTATATTTTTAAGTGGTAGTGCACAGAGACCAATTATACATAGGATTGTTGATTTAGAACCTACACAAACAAAAGGAGATAATAATGATAGGCAGTTTAGTAAAAATAATAATGCTGAAAAAATTGATGAAACAAATATTCCAAACGCTACGATAATTGGTAAAGCAACGGGTGTTAGAATACCATTTTTAGGTTGGGCAAAACTTATTTTCTTTGAACCTCTTAGAAGTCCTAGCGAGAGGGGCTTTTGTAAAGCCTAACAAGAAAATTTAAAAAGACTCTAAAACTATAAAACTGATTGTAAATATAATAATTTAATATGGAATTTTGTCCGAAGTGCGGTTCTGTTCTTGAAGAAAAAAGAAAGAAATTTGGTTGTGTTAGATGTGGTTATACTGCTAAAGGTAAAATTAAAATAATTAGTAATGAAAAAATTGAAAAGGCAAAAGAGGTAGGGGTAATAAAAGAAAAAGATACTGATGTTTTTCCAATTGTTCCAAACACATGTTCTAAATGTGAAAACAAGGAAGCATATTTCTGGACTTCGCAAACTCGTTCTGGGGATGAAGCAGAAACAAGATTTTTCAGATGTACTAAGTGTAAGAACACTTGGAGAGAGTATAAGTAAAATATGACTATAAACATTAAATTAGTAAAAAGTATAAACTAATCTTTGTTATTTTAATTATGGTTTTAAAAAATCCAAATGAATTTCAAAAAGGAAGGACAATTGTTTATTTTGTTAGACATGGAGAAAGGATTCATATTCCTAATAAAAAAGATGCTGGACTTAAAATTCCTGGTCCTGGCTTAACAAAAGAGGGTATTATACAAGCAAAAAAAGCAGCAAAAGGCTTTTCTAAGATAAAAGATGAGATTGATGTAATTTATTCAAGTAATATGCTTAGGGCAATAGAAACTGCAAATGAAATTTCTAAAGCCACAGGTAAAAAATTTAAAGTAATCAAAGGTTTATCAGAAATTAACAATATTTATAATAAAAAGAAATATTTACAAAAAAACTTTTGGAGAGATTTTATTAAGCACAAGTCAAGTTTAATTGTTTTTAATAATATCCTTAAAAATAATCAAGGAAAAGTTGTAATAATTGTAGGTCATGGTAATATACTTAAAGGAATTATTGGAAAAAAATTAGGATTATCTTTTAGACAAATAAGTAAGTTTGGTCACAGAAATGGTAATACAACTCTTATATCTTTTAAAGGACAGAAACTTGATTTTATTGAGTATATTAACAGCAAAGAATTGTTCTACTAGTTTTTATTCATTAAAAGTAAACATTAGGTTACATAGAGAGTATAAGTGATTATTATTTCTTTTAATTAAATTTATAAGCAATTACTTATTTAGTGAGCTAAGGATCCGTAGCTCAGCCCGGTTAGAGCACTGGACTCTTAAAAAAGCTAAGGAAACCTAGGTTTCCTACAGCACTACCTTCCTATAATGAATGGAAAATAGAGAAATCCAGGTGTCGAGGGTTCAAATCCCTCCGGGTCCATTTTAACCTAGTTTATACCAGGAATATAACAAAATTAATATCAAAAGAATAATAAGTAAAGCACTAAGAATGGCTATTTTTAATTTCTCTTTTTTTGGAATTTTCTTGTTTTTTATTTTATTTGATATATTTGGCTCATAAGCCATTATCCCAGGATTAAACTTCATAGAAGGAGAGAGATATATGGTATTACGACTTTTGCCATTTATTTTTTTCATTGTGAATCTTAACTAACAACTTGTCTGATGTTAGATATGTTATCAGCAACTTCTGTTCCTTTCTTTGTAAGCTTTATCAGCTTTATACGGCCTTTTTTTTCAAAAGTAACCAAGCCTAAATTCTCCAAAGTTTGCAGAATTTTTACAGCATGGCTGTAAGTACAATCAACCTCTTTTGCCAGAACAGATCCATATCTGACACGCGACAACTTTCTAAGCGCTATCATCATAAGCGCTGGCTTTCTTCTAAAAAAGATGTCGAAATTATCTTTTAGTTTTTCCATAGTATAACCTATATATCGCATTATAATATACTGTTTTTAAACGTTTCGTGATTTAAAAGGTAGGCAAGTTATAAAATTTCACTACTATAGTGAAGTTTAAAAATAATCAATTTTTAGTTAATTTAGGTACAACGAGGATAAAATGGAAAAGAATAAACTTGAAAGAAAATTCAGAATATTAGCGGCAGGAGATATACACGGAGATTCAAGTTTAACAAAAAAACTTGCTTTGAAAGCTGAAAAAGAAAATGTTGATTTAGTTATACTTGCAGGAGATATTACTGGATGGGTTGAAACTAAAGATTTGATAAAACCTTTCAAAGATAAGAAGAAAAAAGTTCTTATAATACCTGGTAATTGGGATAGTTTTGCAACTGTTGATTTTTTAGCAAATGTTTATGGTGTTAAAAATATTCATGGATATTCTGTAACTTATGAAAATATAGGAATTTTTGGAGCCGGGGGAGCAAGAGGACCTGGGCCAGGAGATACAACTGATACAGAAATATTTAAAGCTCTTGAAAAAGCTCATTCAAGTCTTAAAGGTATTGAGAAAAAAATAATGGTGACACATATGCATCCTTCTGGAAGTAAATCAGAATTTTCAGGAGTTCCTGGAAGTAAATCTATTGAAAAGGCAATAAGGAAATTTCAGCCAGATATTTTATTGCATGGGCATATACATGAAGCTGGTGGAATGGAAGAAATTATTGGTAAAACAAGAGTAATTAATGTTGGCAGAGAAGGTAAGATTATTGAGATATAAGAACACCAAGGTTTTCTTATCAACTTTCCTTTTTAACACCAAGGTTTTCTTTATGAACTCTCCTTTTAATTACCAAAATTATTTATAGAATATAAATATTTTTAAACATATTCTAGATTAAATCAAAATGACAAAACCAAATATTGAGGATCTTCCATCAATTCAAAATTTTGAAAAAGAAAGGGGAGAATTAGAAAAAGAAATCTTAAAATTTGATTCTCTTTCTGGAAGATCAAACTTGTTTCTTTATATGAGTAGGTTCTATAAAACTATAGCTGAAACTACACAAGATGATGAAATGAAAAGAAATGCATCAACTGAAGCAGAATATTTCTTAGAACAAGCAGTTAAATATGGAGAAGAATATAAAATTCAAACTGAAATGTTGCCTGATTTTTTTGATACAGATAAGCCAATAGCAATAATAAGGTAAAAAGAAACAAATTTATATTAGTTTTTGGAAAATTTTTTAAAAGGTTTATTAACAACATATTTATAATATGTAATTTTTAATTCTGAGATATAAAATGCCTCCAAAGAAGAAAAATGTTGAAGATCCTGTGAAACACTATGGTGAGCAATCAATAAGAGAGGATTTTGTTCCAGTTGATGAATCTGATTTAGCTGGTGCTGTTGATGTACTTGTAAAATCAAGAGATAATATAGAGACAATTGAAAATAAGCCTTTTAACGAAAAGGTTTCCAAAACGAAAGTTAAAAAAACTAAAACAAATAAACCTAAGTCAAAACCAACTAAAAAAAATGGAAAATCATGGACTGAAAAGTTTAAACCTGAAAGTAAAAAATTAAAAGATAAAGGATATATCTTAATAATAACTGAAAAACCCCAAGCAGCTCAGAAGATAGCTGATGCATTGACAGAGGGCAAAGTAATTAAAAATTCTTTGGGAAATGTTCCTTACTACACTTTACAAAGAAATGGAAAAGATATTCAAGTTGCTTGTGCTGTGGGGCATCTTTTTTCAATTGCACAAATTCATGCAAGAAATAAATGGCCAACATTTGATATTCAATGGGCTCCAAACTACTTAGTAAGAAAAAATGATTTTACAAAAAGGTATTATGATGTTATAGCAAAACTATCAAAAAATGCTTCAGAAATCGTTGTAGCTACAGATTATGATATAGAAGGTGAGGTTATTGGTATGAATATTGTCCGTTATATATGTGGTCAAAAAGATGCTGAGAGAATGAAATTTTCAACTCTTACATCTAAAGAAATCCAAGAAGCATTTGAAAAAAGAAGTAAAAGTTTAGATTGGGGGCAGGGAATTGCTGGAGAAACAAGGCACTATCTAGACTGGCTTTATGGCATTAATTTATCTAGAGCTTTAATGGATGCTATAAAGTCTACTGGTAAATTTAGATTAATGTCAATTGGAAGAGTTCAGGGTCCTGCATTACATATAATAGTAGAAAAAGAAAAAGAAATACAGAGATTTAAATCTGAGAAATATTGGCAAGTATTTTTAGATATTAATAATAAAAAAAATAATGTTAAAGTAAAATACCAAAAAGATATAACTAATGAAAAAGATCTTTCAAAGTTTAATGGTATTGAAGGCGAGAAAGGTGTTGTCAAAACAGAAAAGAACAAACAAGAAATGCCTCCAAATGCCCCATTTGACTTAACAAGTTTACAAACAGAATCTTATAGATTGTATAAAATAAATCCTAATAAAACACTTGAAATTGCTCAAAGACTTTATCTTGGGGGAGTTATATCATATCCAAGAACTTCAAGCCAGAAAATACCTAAAGAAATAGGTTATGATGTTATTTTAGATCGATTAAAAAAAAGATTTTCATTTGTTGATAAAGCTAAAAGAAAAACACCTATAGAAGGTAAAAAAACAGATCCTGCACATCCATCTATATATCCTACTGGAGAGTTCCATGAATTAGAAGAAGATGATAAAAGAATCTACGAATTAATTGTAAGAAGATTTGTTAATTGTTTCTGTGAAGATGCTATAATTGACAATAAGAAAATAACATTTTCATATAATGGAATGAATTTTTATGCAAGAGGCCTTGGAATTGCTAAAAAAGGGTGGATGGAAGTTTATCCAATAATAATGAAAGAGAATGAAATACCTGATATGGATGGAGATGCTGAAATTAAAAAAAGTGTTATAGAAGAGAAAATGACACAGCCTCCAAAAAGATATAGTCCTGCATCTATAATATCTGAGCTTGAAAAAAGAAATCTTGGAACTAAAGCAACAAGAGCAAATATTCTTGAAACACTTTATCAGAGGGGTTATATAAAAGAAAAAAGTATTGAAGCAACTTCTTTAGGATTATCTTTAATTAACACTTTAGAAAAAAATTCTCCGATAATAATTGATGAAAAACTAACGCGGGATATAGAGCTTAACCTTGAAAGCATAAGAAATTCAAAAAATCCGAATAAAAGTGAAGAAAAAATACTTGATGAAGCAAAAAAAATCATTATTTCAATAGGAAAAGATTTTGAAAAAAATAAGAATAAAATAGGAGATGACCTTGTTAAAGCAACTGAAACTTTATGGGAATCTGAAAAAAAAGATAACGAGGTAATGCCCTGTATAGAGTGTGAAAAAGGTAATTTAGGTTTGAAATATTCTAAGGAGTACAAAAGATATTTTTTAGGTTGTAGTAATTATCCTGAATGTAAAAAAACTTATTCATTGCCTCCAAATTCTTTAATAAAGAAATCTGAAAAAAAATGCGAGTATTGTGGTTTTCCTATGTTAATGTCCATAAAAAAGGGTAAGAGGCCTTGGATATTTTGTTTTAATCCTGAGTGTGAATCAAGAAAAAATAAAGAAAGTAAAGAATAAACTTTATGGTTTACTTACTGGTTTCTGAACATTAGTTGGTAATCTTAAAGAAGCAAATCCTTTTCTTACCGGAGGCATTTGAGAACTATTTCCAGAAGATGGTGGAAATGGGGGAGATTTTGGACCAGATGTTGAAGACTTTGAAGAAGGTGATTTTGTATTCTGTGATTTATTCTTTCTTTTTATTATATAAAAAGCAATTACAGAAATAACTCCAATTATTATTAAAATTATTAAAATTATTAAAAGATAAAACAGCCATTTTGAGCCTTGTTCAGAATTGCTACTTACATTATTTAACCTTCCCTGGAGATTATTTCCAGAGGTGTTAGTTTGGAATCCACATTGCCCTGGAATCTGCTGAGTATCTAACCACTGGCCATTTGCACAATAAACATAATATGTTCCGTCACAACTTGATGTACCATCAGTACATTCTAAGCTTATATTTACATTTCCATTTGTTTGATTATTTGAAAGAGGAATACATTTTCCGTTTGAACATATTTTAGTTGAACCACAAGATTGTTTTACAAAGTCAACATAATTATCATTAGAACAAAAATATTCTACAACATAATTTTGTTCACACTCATCTGGGAAAGATGAGTCAGTTAAATCTAAAGTATAATCAACAACTCCTGAAAAAGTATAATTTTTCCCATTATCACTATCATCACACATTTCATCTGGATAATTTTGATTTGAAACACATGCTTCACTTGAACATCCAGCAGGACAATTATAAGTTACATTATCAACATTTCCTGAAGAATCGCAAAACCATTCTAAAACCGCAGTTGAATTTGAACATGAATCTAAATAATAAGAAGTTGTTGAAGAAGTTGAATTTAATACTGAAACATTACCTTTATCATATAGCCCAAATGCACTTGCTCCAAATCCATCTGTGCCTGAATCAGTATCTAAACAAGTTTGTGATTGTGTTTGTGATAAACATGTTACAGTAGTTGGATTACATCCATAAGAACATGATTTATTTAATACTCTTGTTATATTTAAAGAATTACAACTTCCACCAGAACAAGAAGGAGTAATTGTTTGATTATATACACTACCTGTATAACAAACTAAAGAGTTAGATTTAGATCCACAATCACTAGTCTGAGTGCATGTTTGATTACCTGAATTTGGTTTACATGCTCCGTTTGAACAGGAATAACCAGATGGGCAACTATAGTCTATAGTGCTAAAGTTCCCGCTTGAACAAAAAAATTCTTTTAGAGTTGTAGTTGTTACACACTGATCAGTGTTAGAACCCCATGCATGACCATTTCTTGTTACATTTGTATTTCCAAGTAAATAATAGTTTTTACCATCAGAATAAGTTAAGTTAACATCTGTATCAATACAATTTAGTATTTCATAGTTATATAATTCTAAAACCTCATCAGAAGTTAAAGCTCTATCATATATTCTTACGTCATCAATAGTTCCATTAAAAAATTCTGTACCTGAAGCATTAGACAGTGTTTTTCCAATTCTCAATTGTAATGGGTTTTCACCATTTACAACAACTGCTTCAGCATCAAGAGTTTTTTGAGACCCATCAATATATACTGCAGGATCTGTTCCATTGTAACTAGCAACTAAATGATGCCATTGACCATCTCTTATGTCTATAGTATCGGTTACTCTTCTAGCATTACCATTACTATAAACTATATTTGGTCTGCCAAGGCCCCCTATAAGTAAACCTCTTCTGTATATGTTACCATTTCCAGTTGTTGATCTTGTAAATTCCACAATTCCTTGACTTAATGAGGAATTTGCTGATAATATCCAGGCTGATACAGTAAACTGATTTTTATCAAAATTTAAATTGCTAACAGAAATATAACTGCTTAGCCCATTAAAATTATAAGATCTATTATAATAACCATTTGAACTTTGAGTTGCTCCAGTATTCAAACCGTTATTACCTCCAACTAAATCATTAGTATTTGTATCTAAAGGATAATAAGAAAGTAGTGAACTATCGAAATCACTTATTACATTAGATGTTAAACTGATATTCTTAGGTTGAGAATACAGGACAGCTATTAAAAAAACAGAAGATGATACTAAGACTAGTAATAATAATTTAATATAAATTATACTTTTCACCTCTCTTTTCATTTATAAATAAGATAAAATTATCTTATAAAGTTTTGTATGAATTCAGAATAACCCTCTTTTTCTTATTCCTTTGTTATCAATTAGGAATTCCATTTCTTTTTCTGGCAAACTTCTATGCTTTTTAAGTATAATTTTTCTTCTAGAATTATTGTTCTGTAACTCAATCAAACACTTGCTCCAGTATTTTAATACATCTCCCCCAACCATATTAGCATCTCTTTGTTTCCCACTTTGGAAGTCTTCTTCACTTAAAAAAGAGTAATATATTTGATTTGTTATAATTATTGGAATATTCTTATTTCTTGCAATTTCTGCTAAAGTTCTAAGCTGTCTTGAAAGCTCACTGTTCATTTCTTTTATTTTGTTTCCTTCTTTTTCTGATAGCTCTAAACGATAAAGCATAGTCATACTGTCTACGATTATGAGACTAACATTAGTATTAGTTTTTATTGTTTTTAAAAGAGTATCAAATGCTTTTTTTTGTTCTTCGAAATTTGTTGGTTTTAGGATAAGAATATTGCTCAATGACTCTTCTTCTCCAGAAATCTGCTTAAATCTATCTATTGAAAAACCTCCTTCTGTGTCAATAAATATAACTTTATTTCCTTTTTTAGCTTGTGAAACAGCTGCTAGTAAACAGAAATTTGTTTTTCCACTTCCTGCCGGGCCATATACAGTAGTTATAATATCTTTTTCATAACCTCCAAAAAGCCATTTATTCAAATCGTAAGATCCTGCAGAAATCCTTTCTTCCCTCATTAAGTTTGTTGAATTGGCATATTAATAAGATTTTATATGATGATTTATACTTGGTAAAATTTATAAAACACTATTCTCTTATTAAATAATGGGTGAACTTAGTTTTTTTAATAATATTAAATTAATGTATATTTCTCCTTCAAAGTTCTTAGGCAGAAAGTCAGATAGTAAATGGACAAAGGCCTTACTTCAATTAATATTGTTTTATATTGTATATTTAGTAATTGAGTCTTTTCTTAACTTAGTTGTTTTTTTCAAAGATAATGGGGCAGTACAGCCTATTGCTATGTTATCTTGGTTATTTTTAACTTTACAGAATACAATTGGAAAAGGTTTAGTTATCTTAGTAGTTTTATTTTCAGTATCAGGAGTTATTCATTTACTCTTAAAGTTAAGCAAGACAAAAACTAACTATAAAGAAAATGTTAAATCTGTCTCATATTCATTAATGATATGGGTAATTTATGGGTTTATAATTTTAGTAGCTTCATTTATAATACAGCTTACAATACCAATAGATCAGTCATATCTGCAAGGGATACTAGCAACTTCTGATATAACAAATATTGCGCAATTGTACAAAGTTTACTTTAGTCAGCCTGGAGCACTTATACTTCTTACATTAGGAATTATACAAATAGTACACTTTTTCACATTTTTAATAAAAAGTACTAGTTATTTCAATAAAATAAAAACAGGGAAATCAGCTATAATCTCAATTATATCAATGCTAGTGGTTATAGCTATTTTAATGCTAATTTGGATAGGTTTTCTCTACACTAGTTTATCAGGTGGTTCTTTTAGCTAGTTTTACTTAAGAAAGATTAAACGGAAGTATAGAATAATTAATAAATAGTCTAGGCTTTTTATATAAAACACTAAGGAGTTATTTTATTATGAAAAAGGCAATAAAAATGCTGATAAACGGCACTGTTCAGGGAATATTTTTCAGGAATTTTGTAAAAGAAGAAGCTGATAAACTTGATGTTAAAGGATTTATAAGGAATTTAGATAGTGGAAACATTGAAGTGCTTGCTGAAGGAGAGATTGAAAATGTTGATCAACTATGTAAAATATGTGAAACAGGTCCAAAGCATGCTAAAATAAAAAATGTAATTATAAATGAATCTCCTTTTCAAGATTTCAAAGAGTTTAAGGTCCTGCACATATAAGAACACCAAGGTTTTCTTATCAACTTTCCTTTTAAAAACCAAGGTTCTCTTTATGAACTCTCCTTAATTAATTTAACTCAAGAAGATATTTAAACATAATTTATTTCTAATTAATATGGGAAGAGAAGACCAGATAATTGAGGCAAGAATTAAGAAAGTTGAAGAGTTGAGAAAGCTTGGTGTAAATCCATATCCAAATAAATATGAATTTAAAAATTATGCTTCTGAATTGCAGGAGAAGTATAAGAAACTAAAGAAAGAAGGAAAAACTAAAGATAAGGTTTCTGTTGCAGGAAGAATAATGATTAAAAGAGACTTAGGGAAAATATCATTTGCTACACTTCAGGATTCTTCTGGCAAAATACAATTAGTCTCTCAACAAGGAGAAACTCCTAAAAAAGAATTTGAATTTTTTAAAAAATATATTGATTCTGGGGATTTTATCGGTGTGGAAGGAACTATGCTTAGAACAAAAACAGGAGAATTATCTATTTTAATAAAAAAAATTGAGCTTCTTACTAAGTCTATACTTCCACTACCTGAAAAGTACCATGGTTTAGTTGATGATGAAGAAAAGCTAAGAAAAAGATATCTAGACATTTTAATGAATCTGGAAATTAAAGAACTGTTTATTAAAAAACAAAAGTTCTGGCAAACAATAAGGAGCTTTCTATTAGATAAAGGATTTTTAGAGGTAGAAACTCCTGTGTTGGAAACTTCGGCTGGAGGAGCAGCAGCGACTCCATTTAAAACACACCATAATGCTCTTGATATAGATGTTTACTTAAGAATTTCAATGGGAGAGCTATGGCAGAAAAAACTTATGGTTGCTGGTTATGGAAAAACTTTTGAAATTGGAAGGCAATTTAGAAATGAAGGTATGGATATGGAACATTTACAAGATTATACTCAAATGGAATTTTATTGGGGTTATGCAAGTTATAAAGATGGGATGAAGTTAGTTGAAGAAATGTATAAGAAAGTTGCAAAAGAAACTATTAACTCATTAAAATTTGAAACTCATGGATATAAAGTTGATCTTGGAAAGAAATGGGAAATTTATGAATATGATAAATTGATTAAGAAACATACTGGGGTTGATATTTGGAAAACTTCTGAATCTGAAATAAAGAAAAAATTAGATCAGTTAAAAATTGAATATGATCCTAAAATGAAAAAATGGAGACTAGTAGATAGTTTATGGAAATATTGTAGAAAAAATCTTTCGGGGCCTGGATTCCTTATTGGACAGCCTGTTGAAATTACTCCTTTAGCAAAAAGAGATTCTAAAGACTTGAGAAAGGTTGAGCAGTTCCAGGTTATAATTGCTGGAACTGAATTAGGAAATGGTTATTCTGAATTAAATGACCCTATTGATCAAGATGAAAGATTGAAAAAACAAATGGATATGAAAAAAGCAGGAGATAGTGAAAGTATGGATCACGATAAGGGTTTTGTGGAAGCTTTGAAATATGGAATGCCTCCAACTTGTGGTTTTGGAGTAAGTGAAAGATTATTTTCTTATTTAGTTGACCGTCCTATTCGTGAGTGTGCTATATTTCCTTTATTGAAGCCTGAATGGGTTGAAGAAATTAAAGAAGGAAAAGCAAAACAATCTATGATAGCTGTAGCAGTCATTAACAAAGAAGCTAAAATGAAAAGTTGGGAAGAAATGAACACAATTGCCCACTTGAATGCTGCCTTTGGAGCAAGAGAAGGAAGACAATTGTTTATGGTTGATACAATTAAAACAAAAGACGGCAGAAATATTAAACTTAATATTCAGCATGCAATTATGATTAAAGAAGCCAAGTCTAATAAAAATATTATTAATCTGATAGACAAAGCTAAGGAGCATGAGTTGGAAATTGCAGAATTCACTAGAGAAATGTTAGAAACTACAGATGATAAAAAAGTTATTGAATGGACTAAAAATAAAGATCATAAAGATGTTGAATATCTTGGAGTATTAATTTTTGGTAAAAAATCAGTTGTTGATAGTTTAACAGAAGAATATAAACTGGTTAATTAATTTTTAAGATGAAATTATTGAAATCAAAAATAGGATGGAGTTTAGTTGGAATATACTTAGTATTATCCGCTATCTCAATTTATTATTCAAGAGTTTGTATTGTAGGGATTTGTGATGTTGGCTATTTATTACTTCCAAGTATCCCTTGGATTGCTTGGTTGAGTGGAGGTATGTTTAACAGCACTTTTACAGGAGTACTAGCTTATATTGTTTCAATTTTACTAAACATAGTGATAATTTACATAATAGGTTATATTATCACACTTTTGATAAAAAAAATAAAAGGAGGAGTGAAATGAAAAATAAAAAATTCCCAACACTTGCAGCTATCTTATTAGCTGTTGGTATTATTTGGTTATTGACAGAGCTTAGTATAGTAACAATAAATATACCATGGATACCAATAGTATTAATAATAATTGCAGTTGGATTAATTATTAACAGATATATAGGTAAATGAAAATAAGAAAAGGGGAGTGGTTTTTAGTATTTTTCAATTTAGCTTACATATTAGCTTTTGCTTTTTATTATTTAAGTATAAAAAATTATGAATTTTTATGGTATGTTGTTGTTTTAATCTTCTTTTTTTTATTAATTGGTTTAACACTTAGAAAAACAAATTTTGATTATCTTATTTTATGGCTTTTGAGTATATGGGGATTGTTACATATGGCTGGTGGAGGAATATGGGTTGGAAATGGATTTTGGATTTTCAAAGGAGATGGTGTTTTATATAGCTTAGAAATAATAAAATTATTTAGTGTTGGAGATACTATTGTTTTAAAGTTTGATCAGTTTGTTCATGCTTTTGGTTTTGGAACAACTACTCTTGTTGCTTGGCATTTACTAAAACCTTATCTTAATCCTAAAACTAATTATAAAATAGTTTACTCCGCACTTATTGCAATTGCAATGGGTTTTGGTGCTTTGAATGAAATTGTTGAATTTGTTGCAGTTGTTGCATTTCCAAGTACAGGAGTTGGAGGATATTATAATACAGCTTTAGACCTTGTGTTTAATATGATTGGTAGTTTTATTGCTATTTTTGTGGTACATTTTTATTATAGAAAAAATTATTAATTAATGGCTCATTGAAATTGCCGCAGCAATTGCCTCACCTACTTCTCCAAGAAAAATAAGATCTTTTCTTGTGAAATTCTTTGGACTTATCCATGGGACTTTTGTTGAGAAATCAACAAGTTCTTGATAATCTTTTTCTGTAATTCCTTGTTTTTCAAAATTTCCATATTTTTGATATTTTAGTACAGCATCTATATTTTCTTGAACATCTTTACCTAAAGAATTATAATGTTTCTCAGGATGTTTATACACATCAAAAACATCCTTTTTATCTGCTTCAGTGGCTTCTTTCCAAAGCTTTCTTGTTTCATTTTGTTTATCTAATGGTAAACTATCCCATTGATTTCCAAGATAATGTGTAAACTCAGAGAAATCATCTCTATTAGCATAATTAGCTGAAGCACAACCATACATAGTTGAAGCTAATCCAACATTTGATAATTTTTTTAAAAAATCCCTTCTTGAAATCATTATTTAAGATAAAAAACAACCTTATATAAATATTTATGAGATATACTTAATTAGTACAGTATTTTTATTTTTCTATAGACAAAATTAGTTACAAACACAATTAAAAATGATATTGCAAACCACCATAACCAGTATGGTTTTGGATTTATGTAAGGGATACAAGAATAAAATACACAATTTATATTTTTATCTGAGATATTTATAATTTTTAGAATAATAAACAAAATTGTTACTTCTAAAATTGAAATTAATAACGAATTTTTATTATTTTGTTTTTTATCTTTTTTATCTTTAACTAGGTAAAATGCTAATATTCCTAAAGGTATGAGAAATAGATGCTCTAAACTTATTAATCTTGATATAATTGATGGTTCTTTAAAAAAATAATCAGCTAGCCCAAATATAGTCCTCTTTAATATCAAAAAGGAAAAAAAGTCGATATCCCACATAATAAGTGGTATTGTTATTATGTTTAGTTGGCTTGATATTAAATAGCTTTTATTTAATAAACAACCAATGCCAATTATTATCATTCCTATATAACAGATCCAAAATATCAAAATTGGTTCACCTTTACTGATGGCTTGAATCATAGCTAATAATCCAAAAATAATAAGAAATACTCCTAATATTTTGATAATAACTTCTTTTTTCATGTTTTATTAAAGTGAATAATGTTTATAAAATATGATCAATTTTTATAAGTAACAAAATGGACAATAATGAAGAAGTTGAGCATGAAGCTAGATTCAATGAAGAAGGAGATGGTAAATTAGTATTAAAAAAGAAGTCAGAGATAAAAAGGGGTAAGAAATCAAGATCTTTAGGGTTAAAGTTTGAATTAAAGGTAAGAAAATACTGGGAATCAGAAGGGTATATTGTTGATAAATGGAGTAATAATGTTGACATTGAAAATAATAAACTAATATCTGCAAAAAGAAAATATAATCCTTTTAGAAAAGTAATGGCAATTGGAACTGGATTTCCTGATTTTATTGTAATTCAGTTCATTAGGGATGGAATATATGATGTTATTGGAGTTGAAGTTAAAACAAATGGAATTCTTAGTAAAGAAGAAAAAGAAAAATGCAGATGGTACCTTGAAAAGAAAATATTCAGCAAAATTTTAGTAGCTAAAAAAAGTGACAAAGCTAGTGGCATAGAACATATTGATTTTAGCGAAAAATGGGGCTAGTGCAATTGATATTATAAAATTACAATAAAACTTATAACTAGGTGATTTAAACTAGTTATATGAATTTAAGAGGGGGAATTTATGCTGTAATTCTTTCTTCAGCAGCACTTATTCCATTTAGTGGATGTGGAACTGTTAGTTATTTGGATGATAAAGTTGGGACTTATGTTGACAAACATGAAGATTGGACTAAAGATATAGTGAGAGATTCTGGCTATTTTTCAGTATTTAGAACAAAAAAAGATAAAAATCCAGAACAAAAATCTTAATAAATTGCTTATTCTTAAAAAAAGCATGAGATTCAAAGAGGCATCTTTTTACAAGAGGTTAAATGATAAAAAAGTACACTGTAAATTATGCCCCCATAAGTGTATAATTGGTAATGGTGAAACTGGAAAATGTAAAGTAAAACAAAATGTTGATGGTAAATTAAAGGCTATGAATTATGGTAAAATTTACTTGAGCAGAACAAATCCTATAGAAGAGTTAGGCTTTTTCCATTTTCTTCCAGGTAATGAAGCTTTATTGATTTCATCAGTAGGAAATATTTTAGATAAAGAGTGGTATGAAAACGAATTAAGTGGAAAAGATGTAGATAATATTCCCACTGTAAATCAAACTCCAAGCCAAATAGGAAAAGATGTTTTGAAGAAAAAGATAAATATAATTTGTCATGGTTATAATGAACCTATGATGTCATATGAATTTGTAGACGACTTAATTACAAATAATAAATCCTTGAAACATGTTATACAAACAAATGCCTTTATTGAAGAAGACCCTTTAAAGGAGATATCTAAAAAATTAAATGGGGCTGTTGTTGAAATAAGGGGTATGACTGAAGATTTTTACAAAAATGTCTTGGATGGAAATTTAGATTCTGTCCTGAAATCAACAAAAATCTTATATAATGAAGGGGTATGGTTAGAAATCTATATGCCAGTGATAACTGAGATACATTATAGTTTATATGATGTGAGGAAGATTATATCTTGGGTATTAAATAATCTTGGTTCAGAAGTCCCTTTGCATTTTGTGTCTAAAAATTATGTCGATGAACAACTTTTGAAAAAAGCAAGAAAAATAGCTATTGATGCAGGTATGAAATATGTTTACTCACACATACCTGGATGGGAAGAAGGGGTTACTACTTTTTGTTCTGAATGCAAAAGAAAATTAGTTACTAGGGAAAATAATAATTTAATTGAAAATAACATAAAAGAAGGAAAATGTACTTGCGGGAAAAAAATTCCAGGTGTTTGGCATTAATTTTTTTAACTTTATATTTAACTATTTTAGTTTATGCTAGTGAAATTGATCTTGATTACCCTAGTATAATAAATACTGAAGAATTTAGTATTAATTTAACTTTGAAAGATTTTCCAGATGATAATTATGATATTAAAATAGATATAATTGGGAATGGGAAAAGGGTTGCTAATATTTTCGACTCTGGATCTGGTTATAAGTCTACTTATTACTATATTGACAATGGAATTAAAAATGGTGAGATTGGGCAAAGTTTTATCTTTAAGTTAACAGAGAGTTATATTGGCAAGATTAATATTGATGTTAAAATAAGAGATTCAAAGGATAAAACTTTTTCATTTAAAGATTATTCTTCAGAGATAAATACTATTACATCAAAAACCATAGACAAAAATGAAATAAAAGAAGGAAATGAAGTTGTAACAAAAGAAAAATCAGAAGATAATCAAACTACTGGAAATCAAGAAGAAATAAATATAGAAAGTGTAATTGAACATACACAAGATGATCAAATAAATGAAATTATATACTTAAAATCATCACCACAAGATATAAAAAACCAAGATGACAAGAGTAAAATAGAAGTTAGTAAATCAAAAAATGAAAAAATAAAAGAGTATTCTTTTTATGGATTCACTCTTTTTTTAGTCTTTATTTTAATAATACTAATATTAAAAAAACTTTAAAATGGCTCAAGAAAAACAAAAAATAAAGGTTGGATTTATAATAGAGATACTTGGACGTCCAGCAGACCATGTTAAATTAACAATGGAACAGTTAATTGATAGGATGGGTAATGAAAAAGGAACAAAAATATTGCAAAAAACAGTTCATGATCCTGTAGAATACAATATGGAAGGAGAAAATGAGGATAATAAAAAAATAAGTGTTAAACAAAGGCTTTTTACAACATTTGCAGATATTGAAGTTGAATTTGATGAGGTAGAGCATTTACTTATGGCTACATTTAATTATATGCCATCTAATATAGAAATTATCTCTCCTGAGAATTTTATATTAAAAAATAATGATATTAGTGGAATACTTACAGGGATTGTAGTGAGACTTCATAGATATGATGAAATAACTAAAAAGATTTTGGTTGATAGAGAAATACTTGAAAATCAACTAAAAAGTTTGATGGAACAAACTGGTTTATCAATAAGTAATTCATCAGAACAAGAAAAAACTAATGAAATAAAAGAAGAAAAAACTAGTAAAAAATCGGGAAAGAAAAAGCAAAATTAGTAATTTCTTAATTTACCCTTAGTTTCATATCTATCTGAAAAAGACTTTGACTTATCTTTTAAAACATCTCTTGGAGTTTTTTTTGTTTTCTTGATTTTCCAAAAAAAGAAACCTGCAATAGCAATTAATATTAAAACAATTACTACAACTGCAATCCAATTTGTTGAACTTCCAGTAGTTGGAGTAATATTTTTATCAACACATGAACCTATACAACAACTTCCATCTTTTGTAAATTCAATGTTCCCAGAACATTTCTGAGAACTTGAGCATGTTTTCCCATTTAAATTTGAGCATGTTCGGTTATTAAATGTTGAACTTATAGGTACTGTATCTTCTCCAATTGAGAATTCTAAATTAATAACATCAGAAAAATTAGATGTTGCAGCAGTTATTGTTCCTGAAAAATTTCCTGTTTTATCGAACAAAACACCTATTTTTATTTCTTTTTCTTCTTCCTTATCTAAACTTAAATTAGAAATTGAAATGTTAACGTACTTTTTAATATCTTTAGAAACGAAAATACTTATGTTTTCTAAGTTATTACCTTTATTCTTTATATTTGATGTATAAACATATGATTCTCCTTTTTTTAGCTGAGCATCCACACTAGTTAAAGAAAAAGAAAGCCTTTCTGTTTCATTTATGTTTATAACATTATTTGTTTCATTTTTTATTACATAAACAGGAATATTATAAATAAAACCTGTACTTGACGTAAAAATAATCATTCCTGCATAAGTATTATCAAAATCTTGTGTATTTAGTGAAAACTTTTTATTTTCTTGCGGTGGAATTGTAAATGATTTATTTTTCTCGTTATCAGTTTCATAATAAATAGTTATTTGTTTATCAAGATAATTAGATAAAGTTAAATCCTGGCTTGAACTTGTTATAAAAGCACCTGGATTTATTGCAAAATCAACAACACCTGTACTAACTGTGAAATTAACCTCTAAGTCTTGTTTTTTATTTTGATTAAACTCTTTGTAACTAACTTCTTTTACTCTTAATGAATAATTTCCTTCTTGAAATGGTAATATACCATAAATGTAATATGTTTCGTTAATTTTTAAAACATCAAAAGTTATTGGGATTTGCACATGACCATTATAAAAACCTATATTTGATTTATCAATAGGTTCTGTTATAACACCTGAAATACTTGAAATAAGAGTTTCTCCTTTGTTAAAACTATTTTTATCAATAGTTATGTTTAAAGCAGACATTAATGTAAAGCTAAATATTAGAATAAAAAATATTACAATTCCTCTTTTCATTAAACTAATATAGAATAAGGATTAATAAATTTAATTATAAAAAATATTTTGTTATTTACTCATCTCTTTAAGCTTCTTAATAGTTTCTTCAAATTCTTTATCTTTTTCACCTGTTTTTCTAGGCATTGGCCTAGGTGCATTTGCTGGGAAAACTGGACGAGGGTGATTATTAGATGGGTATGATGGCCTATATGATGGACCTGGAGGGAATGGTGGCCTTGTTTGGTTAGGTGCAGGTCCTTTTTTGAATCTAGATTTAAATTTGAATATAAATAACTTAAGTCTTTTTCTGAATATAATTGCAATTACTACAATAAGTATTAAGATTAATAATACCCATATCCACCGTGAGCTTCCTCCAGATTTTGAAGTTACACAACAAACTTGTCCTGGGGAACATGTTAAAGTTCTATCTTGGACTTCATTACCTATACAATTACTCTGACAGGCTTCATTAGATTCAACTCCACAAGTGTATATTTCGGGTTCTGGATTTACTTTTGGTTCGCAAGTTCCAATACAACAATTAAGAGTTTCAGAACTTTCTGTTAAATCTCCATTACACTGTTCATTTAACTCACAATCTTTTCCACCTAACTGTGAACATGTTGGTATATCTTCTGAACAACAAACTTCAAAACTTAAACATCCACTAAGCTCTGAAAAGTCAATTCCTGTACATGAAGCACTTGGAACACAAAAATGTCCTTGAGATACACAATTTTGACTTTGTATTGGAGCACATACTCCATTAAGACATTCATTACCTGAAGAACAATCTAAATCTGATGAACATTCTCCTGTGCCTCCTCCGCCACCAGAATTATCTTGCCATCCAGAATAAAGAAGGAAAGCTGTATCAATAAAATTACTATTAAAACATCCATTAGCTCCTTGGGTTTCATCTACGATATATGTCATAGCTTTGTCTGCTTCATTAGAAGTTTGCCCTTGAAGTGCAAGTAAAGCTAATGCAGTGCTTTTGAATTTACCATATGTTCCTATTTGCCAAAATTTACCATTAAAGTTATCTTGTAGTATACTTGAAAGATAATCATCTTCTCTTGTTAAAATGTATAAGAAAGATTCTGGGAAGTATCTATCATTTTCATCTATAGATGCAGAAAGGTAAGGTAAATATGAATTTGTATCATGTTTTAATGAATTAAGAGATGCTGTAGCCCATAAAGAACCTTCATAGTTACAAGCTCCTGCTTGTTGAAAACATTTGTAGGTTATCTTTTCATTTGTTTCTCCATTAGCTGATTCTGAATGAAGATTTTGAGAAACATGTATTGTTGAGGATTCAGCATTTCTATAAAGTAGGGTTGTTGTAAATTCTTTATCACAAGAAATTTTATAATCATTACTTAAACAGTTTCCTGATCCGAATTTTAACCAGTAACCATTTTCACTTACTGACAAACAAGAACCTGCTCCAGAAGAAACTTTTTTTGTACCCAAGATACTTACTGGGTAAGAACCTGAACTATATTGTATTTTACACGAAGAAGCTTCGTTCGTATCAATTTGTAAATACCATACTAAATCATCAGCAACTTTTGTCTGATTTAGTAACCAGTTTTCAACTTTTTCGGTATTTGCATTTGCCTGATTTAAAGCAAGTAATGCAAGAGCAGTATCTTTTAGTTTACAATTAGCTTTAGGCCAACACTCTTGGTCTCTTGAGTTTTCTAAAACTTTACTCTTACAATCTTTATAATTACCTAATGCAAGAATAGCATAAATTTGTTCTTCTGAGGTTAATTTAGAACATGAATCTCCTATCTGATCTTTTAAACAGTTGTAAGCATTGTCTATTTTAGATTGATTTGACGCTGCAGAAATTAATGGGAATGATAAAAATAAAATTGATAGAATTATTACAAAAGTAATCCACCTTCCTTTTTTATTCATATTTAATAGAGTGTTGAGGAGTTTAAAAAGTTTTATGCTTTGATAAACCTAGAAATCTTTTTAAACAAGATTAAACTTAGTTAGATAATAAAAAGATGGTGAAGAATAAAAGTAGTTCTAATAAAAAATTATTAATTGTTATTTGTGTTATTATTTTAGTTCTTGCATTAATTATTATCGGATTATTAATTAAAAATAAATCCAGTTTAACTGGAGAAGTTATATCAGGTAATGTTATTGGGATAACAGGAGATGTTGTTGGATTGCCTCCTAATGATTGTGATCGCGATAGTGATTGTCCTAGGACAGAAGTTTGTTATGATAGCTCTCAAGGAGATTATTGTGTTGAGTGTTATACTACTTCATTTTTTAATGTAGAAGGATGTAATATAGGAGAAATCTGTAAAAAACCCTCAAGCGATCCTTATTCTTGGTATTGTGAATCTACTGGTGGTGGAGCTATTTGTGGAAATGGAATTGAAGAAACAGGTGAAGAATGTGATGATAGAAATACAGTAAACGGAGATGGTTGTTCTTCAAGTTGTCAGGATGAAGGTGGACAAGATTGTACTATTCCTGGATGCTTAGCTTGTTCTATTCATAATGGAGTTCCTACATGTGTTTATGCTGATCCTAATGATTGTTATCCTGCTTGTGGTAATGGGCAAGTATGTAATTATGACGCAAGACCTCCAGAATGTGATGATAGAGAATGTACTATTGAAGGTTCAAATCAAGAATGTCCAGGAGAATTAATCTGCTTAGGTGGAATGTGCAAATTATGTGAAAGTAATCAAGATTGTATGGATGGATTTTATTGTGAAAATCCTGGAGAAAGTGATGCCTTCTGCAAACCAATGTCAAATGCTTGTAAAAGAGGAGAGAGTATTTGTGTAAGTGATACAGAGTATAAAAAATGTAAGTTTGCTTTTTCAGGTTATAAATTTGGTCCAATTAAATCATGTGACACTGGGAATAATTGCGTCGAAGAAATAGCTAAAAAAGCAAAATGTATCCCCTCAACAGATATTGGATGTAGTTATGAAAATCCATGTCCACTTGGGGAAATTTGTATTGGACATCAGTGTCAACCAAAACAAGAATGTGATTATCAAAATCCTTGTCCTGAAGGATGGTATTGTGGTGAAGGAACTTGTAAGCCTTTACAATGTAACGAAAATAAACCTTGTGCATTAGGAATGATATGCATTCCTGATGTGGGTTGTAGGCCTGATCCTAATGCTCCTAAACCTCATTGTTATGATGGACTAAAAAATAGAGATGAAACTGGACTAGATTGTGGAGGAAAGGATTGTAAAGAATGTTCACCTGAAGAAGAAGAACCTGAGTGTGATTTTTTAAATCAATGCCCTAATTTAAAAGAATGTATTAATGGAAAGTGTGTATCTCCATACCCTGATGGTCCAACTTGTTTTTCTGGGAAAAATTCTGAATGTAAAAACTCTGGAACATATAAATATTGCATTGATAATATTTGTTCTGAATGCAATCCTAAAAAAAATACTAAAACTGCATCTGGATATACATTAAATCCAGATTGTAATTTAAATAAAAATGGGGGGATAGTATGTGTTGCAGGTGGAAAAGGAGGGGCTATGTGCTCAGTTTGTTTAAGTGATGATGAATGTAAATTCTTAAGCAATTCAGGAATTCTTCAGGGATTAAATAAATGCAAAAAGTTACCTGCCCGTTCAGAATGTGTGGAGTGTATTAAAGATAATGATTGTCCAACAAATAGGCCTTATTGTGATGATTTATTTGGAGTATGTGATGAGTGCCAATCAGACAATATAAATAAGTTATGTAAAGAAGGATATGTATGTGATTTACAAGAAATTGACGGAAACTGGAGACCTGATCTGCCAAAAAAATGCTTTCAGGGAGATTGTGTAATTAATGATGATTGCCTTAAAATAGGTAAGAATACTTGTGTAGACCATCAATGCATTTAAAAAATAATTAATTTATAATATATTCTTAATTTTACTTTCCATATCCTGACTTCTTAGTGTTGATTTTACTATTAAATTTTCTGTCTAATTTTTCTTTTGCAACAACATAAGAAACTGGATTTTTTATTTTCTCACTTAAATTATCTGTGTCAAAAACACCTATTTCTTTATAGATCTCATTATCAAAGTTTGGGGGCATAACAGGAGAATGGCGAGCATGCCAGATTAATTGTGCTTTAATATAACCATCTTTAAGAGGAGGATTATTTTTTTTATTCCATTCTTCTATTTTATTTTCCACTTCTTCAATTGGAAATCCTAAAGATCTGAAAAAATTAAGTAAAATGAATAAGCCTCTTTTTTTTCCATCTTCCATTCCTTTTAGAATTTTTTGGATAATTGGAGGAAAATAATCATCTTTAACTTTTATCTTCGGCATTTCAAATACTTTATCTTTTCTATCAACTTGAGAGTAATCTAACTTATCTTCTTTTCTCTGAGACATATACCAATCTATTGAGCTTAAAAGTAATTCTTTAGCTTCATTTTTTTTAACTTTTGGAATAAACTCTTTAACAACAACACTAAGATGATCTGCATCTTTTATTTCAAAATTAGATATTTTATCTTTATCAAGCACAATACTTGCTAGAGCTGTTTTTTCATGTAATGAATAAGGCATTCTAAATAAATGCCTTGGAGAAACTAACTGTAAATCTAAACCTAAAACTTTGAAAATATCAATTGATATTCTTTCACTAAAATTTTTTTTATTTTCTAAAGAGTTAAGAGTACATCTTGGACAGTAAAAAAACTTCTGTTTTTTTGTTTCAATTAAGTCAGTTTTATTATGAATGGGGCATTTTTTAGCTTTATAATTTTCATTTGAAGTTTTGAATGTCTCTATGTGTGGAGGAGAACATTTATCACATCTTACAGTTATTTCAAACCGAGGATCTGCCAGGTTGTTACAATTTTCACATTTAACTCCAAAATAACCTTTAACTTTTAAAAAGTCAGACTCAGTTTCTTTAATCATATCTTCTAAAATTGGCCGAGCAAGTTCTTTTATATAACCAACTATTGCCCTTGGCCATTCAGGAAACATTGAGCTTGTTTTTATTCCATTTACATCTTCTGGAAAAGCTTCCCATGGTACTATAATATGGAAACCTTTACTACCTGAGAATTTAATTCCTATATTTTTAACCCCTCTGTATTCCAGAGCTTTTATTATAGCTATAGCTGCTTTTTTACTATAATCTATCCAGTTACAGTCAATATCAATAATAAGATCCCAACCCTCTCTTAATTCATTAAGTTCGATTTCAGGCATACCTGTTTTAAGTTGTAAAGGATCTTGCCATCTTTCTTCTGAGCAATGGAAACTTGAAGCACCTTTTCTTACTAAAGCAATTATATCAGATGGGTATTGAAAACTATCTGGCCTTTTACCAAAGCTATCAAAGTACCTTGGAGCCACTTCTCTTTTATTTGAAAAATTAAAAAGAACTTCAAGAACATCTTTTCTTGAATAATAAGGCAGAGAGAGTGACTTTACCTTCTCTTTTTTCATTTTATCAAAAGCCATTGTAATTTTAAATACCTTTGTTCAGTTTAGAACAATAATACTTAAAAGCTCCCAGCTATTATGAAAAAAGACTAAAATGAGGGCAAAACTAGATCATCCTAAACTACTTTCTGAGGTTGTTTCTATAATCTCAGAGTTAGTAACAGAGGTTAAGTTAAGATTCAATGAAGATGGGTTATCTATAGTTGCAATAGATCCTGCAAATGTAGCAATGGTTTATTTCAAATTACCAAGAAGTTCATTTAGTGAGTATCAGTCTGGACATGAAATTTTAGGAATTAATCTTGATAATTTTAAAGCAGTTTTACGAAGAACTAAACCTGGAAGTAGTTTAATAATGGAAAGTCATGAAACTACAATTGACTTAGATATTTTAGATAAAATAAAAAGAAGCTTTTCTCTTGCTCTTATAGAAGTTGAATCAGAAGACAAAGATCCTCCAAAATTAGAATTTCTTAGTCAGATTCAAATATCTCCAGGTGATTTTGTAGATGCTATTGAAGATTGCCTTATAGTTAGTGATGCATGTACAATGATATCTACTCCAGATAATTTTATAATTGAAGCTCAAGGGCTGAATTCAGCAAGGGCTGAATTTTCTGGTGATGAGGTAAAAATTATATCTGGAAACTCTAAGTCAAAATATAGTTTAGAATATCTTCAAAAATTCATCAAAGCCAGCAAGCTTGCTGATAAGATATTTGTTAATTTTTCAAGTGATAGCCCAATAAAATTAGAATTTAAAAAAGATACTTTTGAACTATCATTTATACTTGCTCCAAGAGTTGAGAACGAGGACTGATTAAGATTCTTATAAAAGAAAGTTTTAAATATACATATTACTAATCATAGCTGTATTAATAGTATATATCATATTATTATTAATATGCTCATACATGTGTTTGTTAATATGAATATTCATAATAAAAAAATAGTTGAATTTGTGAAAAGTAAAAAGGTTGTAACTAGTTCTGAAGTGGCAAGATACCTTAAAATCTCGTGGAATACTGCTGACAAATATTTATTAGAATTGGCATTTGAAGGTAAAATTGAAAGGATAAAAAAAGAAAAAGTAAATTTATGGATGATGAAATGAAAAAATTAATAATTAGTAGTGAGTCTGAGTTTAGTTTATGGTTTCTTAAAAACTATAAAAAATTAGGATATGATAAAATTATCAGGGGAGACATTCACAAATTTCCTGATTTTATAATGTCCAAGAATAATAAAGAGATTAAAGTAGAGCTAGAAACTGAATTATCAAACTTTATTTTGCACAAACATAATATAAAAGATGTGGATGAGATAATATGTATTAAAAATAATTTGGGCAAAGGAATAATAAAAAAACCTATTATAAAAATTAAAGATTTAGAGTATATTCCTAGATTAACTAGAATTTCTGCTACAATTGATGAAAATTTAAACAATAACCTTAATGATTTACTAAAAAACAGCGAGTTCAGAAACAAATCTCACCTTATTGAAGAAGCAATATTAAAATATATAGAGGAAAATGGGAAGAAAACAAAATAAAAAGGCTCAAGTAACAATATTTGTAATATTAGCAATACTTATAGTTGTTGCGATAATACTTCTTTTTGTATTACTCAAGAAAAATGATTTGTCTATAAAACCTACTAGCTCTGATAATCCTAAAGATTTTTTGGAAAGTTGTATCCAAAGTAGTTTAGAAGAATCTGTAGATAAAATAATTACAAACTCAGGTTATATACAACTTCCACAAAAAACAAAAAGTTACAAAGGGCGAGATTTACCTTATTTATGTTATACTGGAAATACTGGGGAAAAATGTTATCCTTCGGAAGCTGTTTGGATAGAACATTTAGAAGATGAAATTCATTCTTATATGGACAATAAGGTATCAAATTGTATAAATCAAATGAAAACTGATTATGAGTCTAAAGCATATCAAGTAAGTGTTAACTATAAAGGATTTGCAATAAGTTTAGTTCCTGATAAAGCTAAAGTTAGTATTGATGCAGATATAAACATAAAAAAAGCAGATGAGCAAAGAAAATTCAGTTCAGTAGAAATATCAACTTTTACTCCTTTGTATGACATGGCAATAATAATCCAAAAAATAATTTATCAAGAAGCAATATATTGTAATAGTGATTACACATTAATTATGAGAACAAATACTTGGGTTAGTATAACCAAAGATCAAACAGGAGATGATGAAAAAATTTACACTGTAACTGATACTAAAACTGGAAAGATAATGCAATTTGCTTTAAGAAATTGTGTTTTAGCTACTCCAAAATAAACCTTTTAACGAAAAGGTTTCCAAAAACGAGGAAAAAGGAATGAAAAATGAAAAAGAGGAAAATCAAGAGAGAGAAAAGAAATATATTGCTATATTTGAAATATTAATATTTATTTTTTCAATATTAGGTTTTAGTTTTATTTTATCTGGATATCAAATAAATAATAATTTAATTAACGAAGTTGATAATTTTATTACTTTAATTCCTAGTGTTTCTGCGCAATCACTTCCAGATATTTCTAGTCTTGGTGGAAATTCTTTAGGAGGATTAAGTAATGGAAATGGATGCTGTTTTGATAAAAATGAAGGGTTATGTACTCCAAATTCTGTAAAAACTCAGTGTGAATCTCAAGAAGATGGGCAGTGGTTTTCTTCAACTTCTTGTGAAATAAATCAGTGTGAATTAGGATGTTGTGTTCTTGGACAAGAAGCACAACTAACAACAGAAAGAAGATGTGAAAAATTAGAAGAGCTTAATGGAATACCTGGAAAATTTGATTCAAGTGTAAAAGATGAATTAACTTGTGTTGGATTAGCAGATAGTCAGAGTGAAGGTGCTTGTGTTATTCTTGATAGTGAAGGTGGAGAAAATACTTGTAAGTTTGGTACAAAAACTGAATGTCAATCAATAGGTGGAGAATTTTATGAAAATTATTTATGTAGTAATCCTGAATTGAAAACTAATTGTGAAGCTCAGCAAACTACTAATTGTGTTGAAGGTAAAGATGAAATTTATTGGTTTGATTCTTGTGGAAATAGAGAGAATATTTATGATTCTAATAAAGATAGATCTTTTAATGATGGAAAAACTTTGAGCAAAGAAAATTCTTGTGGAACTGGAAGTAATAATATAAGATCCCAAGGTTGTGGGAATTGTGATTATGGTGAAGGAAGTTTATGTGCTGATTATAGATCTGGGCAAGATAAAAAAAAGAGTGATGGAGATTATGTTTGTAGAGATTTAAATTGCAGAGATAAACTAAAAATTAGGACAAATGGAGAATCTTGGTGTGTTTATGATGGTAAAGTTGGAAATGGAAATGATGTTGTTGGTAGTAGGCATTTTAGGGAGTTGTGTGTAAATGGAGAAATACAAACAGAACCATGTGCTGATTATAGAAAAGAAATTTGTGTTGAAACAGGTGGGTTTGGAAGTAAAATTTTAAGTGGAAATGGATTGCTTGGTGGATTAACTGGTGGATTAGGAGGTGGGTTAACTGGAAATGCAATTGGAGATATTTTTAGTGGTGGTTTGGGAGGAGGATTAACTGGTGGATTAGGTGGAGGTAGTGGTGGATTACTTAATGGGAATTTCCAAGGATTTGGAAGTTTTTCTAGTCTTTCTCAAAATCCTGATCAGAGTGGAGCTTTTTGCAGACCTAATATGTGGGAAGATTGTTCTGGAAGAAATATTGCTACATGCTCTCAAAATCCTGATTGTATGCCTAAGATAGTTTATCTTAGCAGTGATTTTCATTTAGAAAAATGTGTTCCAAAATATCCTCCTGGAAATGAATTTGGAAAAGGAGGAGCTTTATCTGGAGTTGCTGGAGATGCAATTGGAGGAAGTAGTGGAGCACTTGGAGGATTATCAAGTTTAGGTGGATTAGGAGGTGGACAAAGTATTTGTAGTGCAGCAACTGAAACATGTACTGTTGTTTATGAAAAAAAATGTCCTCAGATGAAATGGGAATGTGTAAAAAATTGTGAGTGTGAAAAAATACAATTCACACAACAAATGAATGACTATTGCAGAACTTTAGGAGATTGTGGAGCTTATACAAACATTGCTGGAAAAACAACTGATGGTGGTTACTCATTAAAAAAAGAAGGAGGTAAAGCAGAAAAACCTCCAAGACTTATGGGTTTAGAAAAAATGTATGCAATAAATGCATTTTCTTCTGGTCTAACAAGTATAACTGGAAGTGCTGATCCTGGATTTTATAATAATGTGCAAGGAATGAACCTTTTGCAAAATTTTGGAATTGAAGATATGTTTTCTGCTGGAAAAGTTAGTGCTAATACAAATCAATTAGGAAATATGTTTTCTGGTTCAAATTTAGGTGGAACTGTTGGAGGAGCTGCTTTGGGTGGAGCAGCTGGAGTTGGAGCAGCGAGTGCTTTAGGTGGAGGAAGTGCTCTTGCTGCTGGAACAATTGGAAGTGGAACTGTTTTAGCAGGAGGATCGACAGTAACTCTTGGAGCAGGATCAAGCATAGCTGTTGGTGGAAGTGTAACATCAGGTTTTGCTTCTGGTATAACTGCAGCTGGTGGAAGTTTAACAACAGCAGGAGGAATTACAACAGTAACTGCTGGTTCAACGGCAATAACTGGAGTAGCTGTACCTGCTGGAACTACAGCAACTGTTGGAGCTGCTGGAGCTGGAGGAGCAGGAGTTACAACTGCAGCAGGAGGTGTTGGAGCTGGAGGAGCAACAACTGCAAGTAGTTCATTATTGGGAATAGGAACTGTTGGATGGGCTGCAATTGGAGTAGTAGCAATTATTGGGTTATATTATGCATTAGGATGTGGGAAACAAGAAGAAACAAAAATAACTTTTGAGTGTAAAGCGTGGACACAACCTACTGGTGGAAATTGTGAGTTTTGTAATAACAATCCTCAAAAACCTTGTTCAAAATATAGGTGCGAATCTTTAGGATCAAATTGTAAAATAGTTAACGAAGGAACTGGTTATGATGAGTGTGTTTCAATACAAGGAGAAGATGGTCCTCCGAGATTAAGTCCTGATGAAAAAATTTTAACTGATGGATACAAATACCAAAGTGTAAGTAATAATGGATTTGAAGTTAGAACTTCAAGTGGAGAATGTGTTAATCCATTTTCTCCAGTAACAATTGGAATTGATACAAATGTTCTTTCATCTTGTAGATATTCAGAAGAATCAGGGGCAACATATGAAGAAATGTCTGGAAGCTTTATTGAAGGAGAGATACTTAGTAAAAATCACACTGCACTAACATTTTTTCCAAGTGTTGAAAGTATTATTGCTTCTGAAACAAATAATCCTAGCGAATTTTCTCAAGCAGTAAGCAATCAAACAATTTATGATTCAATACTTAACAAAGCAGGAGAAATAAATTTGTATGTTAAATGTCAAAACATGAATGGTTTAGAAAATACTGGAGTATATGAAGTAAATTTTTGTGTAAAACCAGGACCTGATTTAACACCACCAGTTGTTATAGCAACTTCTCCAAAAACAGATTCTTATGTTGCTAAAAATACAACTGGATGGATAGCTACATTTTTCATAAATGAACCTGCAGAGTGTAAATATGACACAAGTGATATTGGATATTTCGAAATGACCAAAACATTAAATTGCAAAAATAATCTTAATGATGCAACTACAATTGGTTATCCTTGCATTGTTGGACTTTCTTTACCTGAAGATGAAAATAAATTTTATGTTAAATGCAGAGATCAACCTTGGTTAGGAGAAGATACTAAAAGAAATATTGGATCAGGTTATGTATACACTTTGAAAAAAACTTCAACTGATTTGACAATAAGTAGTATTTCTCCATCTGGAACAATAACAAGGGGAAGTGAAACATCTCAGGTTGATTTAATTGTTAATACAGTTGGTGGCCTTAGTTCTGGTGAAGCAGCGTGCCAGTATTCTATAAATACACAACCTTATATCACGTTTGCACAAACTCTTTCAAATGAACACAAACAAACATTTACATCACTAAATATAGGAAATTATTCTATAAATGTAAGATGTATTGATAGTGCTGGAAATCTTGCTTATGGAAATACTAGCTTTAATCTTGAATTAGACACAAATCCTCCAGGGATAACAAGAATTTATTATGACTTTGGAGATTTAGTTATAGAAACAGATGAAGATGCTTCATGTGTTTACAAAAATGATTCAGTAACTTGCAATTATAATTTTGCAAATGGCACAAGTATGGATTTCGGAAATACTAAAATTCATAAAACAGTATGGAATTTAAAATCAATTTCATACATAAAATGTAAAGATATTTGGGGTAATGAACCAGATCAGTGTTCAGCAGTTGTTAAACCATACCAAACTGTTGAATAAAATGTAAGATATAAATATCACAAAATGTAATTAAGTTTATAAATAAAATCAGCGTTGGAAATAAGATGATAAAAAAGGGTGATAAAAAAGGGCAAGTAACATTATTTGTAATCATTGCAATTGTGATAGTTGTTGGAATTGTTTTATTTTTTACTATAACTCAACAAGGTAAAAATTTAACTCAACAAGTATTCGGTAGCCAGGAAATAAATGTTGAACAAAACTTAAGAGAGTGTTTACAAAATGATGATATTAAAAATTCTATTAATAATATTTTATTACAAGGCGGAACAAATGAACCAAAATTATACTATCAGTATCAAGGAAAACAAATAGAATATTTATGTTATACAAATCAGTATTATCAAACTTGTTATATGCAAAAACCTCTTTTAGTTTCATATGTTGAATCAGAAATAAAAAAGGCGGTTAAAGATCAAGTTGATTCTTGTGTTAAAACATTACAAGAAGATCTAACTTCTAAAGGTTATACATTAAGTAGTAGAAATTATAATTTTGACGTTGATTTAGCTAATAAAAATGTAATAATAAAAATAAATTATGATCTTGCTGTTACAAAGGAAAATACTCAGAGATTTGATGGGTTTGAAATAAGCATTCCAAGTAATGCTTACAAATTAGTTGGATTAAGTACAAGTTTGTTAAATTACGAAGCAAGGTATGGAGATGCAGATCCTTTACAATATATGATATTATATCCAGGAGTAAAAGTAGAAAAATATAAACAAGATGATGGAACAACTATATACATATTAACTGATAGAAATACTAATGATAAATTTCAGTTTGCTGTAAGGAGTTTGGCATGGCCGCCAGGATATGGATTTTAAACCTTTTAACGAAAAGGTTTCCAAAATACTTTTAAAAAAGTAACAAAATAAACCTTTTAAAAAAGGGTTTTCAAAACATAAGAAAAAAATGAAGGAGATAAAAAATATAAAATGAAGGTGAATAAAATAATAGTTATAAGTTTATTATTAATAATTGTAAGTGTTTCATTTGTTTACGCTCAAACAACATCTAGTACAACTTCTGGAGAGGTAAGTTATTGTTGTGAAAGAACTGTAGACGGAGCTTATTGTCAAAATGCACCATTATCTCAATGTGATGTAAGTTTAAGAAGCACCCCAACAAGTTGTGAAGCAACTAGTTTTTGTCAAAAAGGAACATGTTATGATAGTGATGAAGGATTATGTATGGAAAATGTTCCAGAAGAAGCTTGTAAACAAGCAAATGGTTTATGGGATGAAGGTACTCCTGATTCCATTCCACAGTGTTCTTTAGGATGTTGTTTAGTTGGACAGCAAGCATCTTATACAACTTTACAACGATGTAAAAAAATGAGTGCTGATTTTGGGTTAATTACTGATTGGAATCCAGAAGTGCAAGATGAAGTAGCATGTATTGCTCTTGCAACTGCACAGGATTTAGGGGCTTGTGTTTATGAAAGTGAATTTGTAACAACTTGTAAATTTGGTACAAAAGGAGAGTGTGATTCTTCAAAATTAAAAGGAATAACTAATACTTCTCAGGTAGGATTTTACAAAGATTATTTATGTACAAATGCTGATTTTGGAACTGATTGTCAACCAACAACTCAAACAATATGTTTAGAAGATAAACAAGGAGTTTATTTTGTTGATTCTTGCGGAAATGTTGCTAATATTTATGATGCTAGTAAAACAAATGATGAAGCATACTGGACAAAAGTAGTTCCAAGAGAAGAAACATGTAATGCAGATGGAAACAATGCAAATTCAAGAACTTGTGGAAATTGTAATTATTTAGATGGAAGTTTTTGTGGAAAAACTGATGGTACAAGTGCAAAACCAAGCTATGGAGATTATATATGTAAAGATATTAATTGTAAAAAAACTTCTGATGATAAGAGCCATAAAAATGGAGAGTCTTGGTGTTATTGGGACGCTGGAAAAGAAGATAGTGATGCTCCTGGAAGCAGAGCATTTAGACATATATGTTTTATGGGAGAAGAACTTGTAGAGCCATGTGCTGATTATAGACAAGAAACTTGTGTGCAAGATGATATTGATGGGTTTTCTCAAGCTGGTTGTGTTGTAAATAGATGGCAAGATTGTATTTTACAAAATAGCTCTCAAGATTGTTTAAACTCAGATCAAAGAGATTGTCAGTGGACTCCAATATTAATTAATAAAGTTAAGAAAGAAGATTTCTTAGAACAAAGTCTTGGAAGTATTAATAGTTTATTAGGAGGAATAATAGGAAATAGTGTAAAAGATGAAGGAAATAAAGATGGTAACTGGAAATGTACTCCAAAAATAGCTCCTGGATTACAATTCTGGGATCAGACAAGTACATCACAATGTAATTTAGCAAGTCAATCATGTGTTGTGAAATATGAAAAAGGTCTTTTGTCAAGTAATAAAAAGTGTGTTGATAATTGTGAGTGTTTAGATGAACAAACTGCATTTCAATTTAATTTAATGTGTACAAATTATGGGGATTGTGGAGCTGATAAAAATTATCTTGGAAAGTATACATCTGGGGGTGTGGAAATAACAATAAATGAAGCTGGTAAAGAAGAAGCTTCATCAACAACTCAACATCAACCTGCACAGCCAGGAGGAGCTCAACAGTTTGGAGGAGCACCAGGAGGAGAGTTTAGTGCACCAGATGGGCAGGGTGGAAGAACACCTGTACCTTCTGCAAATAATCCACAACCAGCAGCAAGTGGATAGTAAAGTTTATAAATAGTGTAATCACTACAGAATAATAACAAAATGAAAAGAACAATGGGAAAAACACTTGGAATGATTGCTTTAGTTAGTGGTGTAGCTAGTATAGGAAGTGGATGTCAAACAACACCTCAAGGTTATAATTTTGGAGCAGGAATGGTTAATCAAGCTGTTGGTTCATATATTTCTGGTCAGTTAGATCCTAAAGGAACTAATGTAACTGTTAATAATGGGAATAGTTTTAGGGTAGATGATCCTTATGCTGATGTAGATTGTATAGTCATGAAAGCTTATTGTAAAATAAATGACGAAAATGTTGTGACAGGATATATTACTAGAATAAGGGAAAATGATCTTTTTATTTTATCAAATAAAGACGGTAGGACATATAACATAGAAATAAAAGATGTTAAGCAAGTAATAGATAATTAATAATCAAATAAAATGAGAAAAAGTGAGGTGAGTAAAAAGAGAACAAGCATATTTTTAGTTATAAATATAATTTTATCAATTATTGCATTTACATTTTTAATTAGTTTTAGTATTCCTAGTGTAAGTGCTGATATTGTACAAGGAGATTTAAAAAATGGGAAATGGATAGATACCACTGTCGGACAATATTATAAAGATACTAGTGATAATGCTTATTGGGGAATAAGTTCTGGAAAAGAAAGAGGAAAAGTTCAACAAGGAGGGGTTAAAATTTATAATGAAGCAAATGCAAATCCTCCTGCAAAAACTAGCGGTGGTGGAACTGGACTTGAAGCAATAAAAAAATCTAAGTGGACAGTTGATGAAAAAACTGGACTTTGGACAATGGAAGGATCTGATACAAAGTATAAAATTAATGAAAATGGAGATTATGTTAAGGTAAGTGATGGAACAACACCTGAAGCTGCCGGAACATCATCAGGAGGAACTGGAAAACTTGCTTCGCTGCTTGGAGTTGAAAGTAAAGTTACTGGAAATTTAATACAAGGAGTGCAATGGGCAGGTATTGCATATTTAGTTGTACCATACATTGGAGATTTACTTGGATTGCAAGATTCAACAACTAAAGCATTACAATATGGAGCATCATCTGGATTATTTGCATATAATGCTGCTGAAGCTTTAGGTGCTTCTGAAACTGGACTTGCTCAAAGTTCTGTTGGATCATGGATAGGAGGACATGCAGCGATATTTGGAATAGGTGTTGGAATTATTGTGTTTGCTCTGACATATAAAGAAGTAAGTTATGAAAGAGTTGATTTCTCGTGTAATCCTTGGGAAGCTCCGATTGGAGGAGATGATTGTGAAAAATGTAATGATGGCTTAAACCCATGTTCTGAATATAGATGTAAAGCATTAGGACAGGCATGTGGAATTGTAAATAAAGGAACTGAAGATGAAAAATGTGTTTGGTTAAATCCTAGAGATGTTAACTCTCCAATAATAAGAGCTTGGGATGATGCTCTTAAAGTTGAATCTACAAATAAATTAAGTTGTGAATATACTAATTTAGCTCAAAGACCTCCTGGTGGAGGAACAGAAATTCAGTGTAAAGGAACTAGGAATAATTGTCTTCCTGCATTTACACCATTTGAATTTGGAATACAAACTAACAAGCCTGCACAATGTAAAATTGATTTCAAGTTAACTAAAGGTTATGAAGAAATGGCTTATTATTTTGGAGAGAGTAATTTATTTGATTACAATCATACGCAGAGATTAAATATTCCTAATAAAAGAGCAATTGAAGCTTTAGCTACAAGTCAAAATGATTCTTTAGATGATAAAACTGGAATATTTATAGAAAATAATAATCAATATGATCTTTATATTAGATGTACAAGTGCAAATGGTTATTACAATCCAGATCCTTATGTTGTTAGTTTCTGTGTTGATGACGGACCAGATGCCACACCTCCACAAATAGTTGAAACAAGTATAAGAAATAATCAACCTGTACAATTTGAAGTTGATGATGTTCCAATTATTGTTTATACAAATGAACCTGCTACATGTAAATGGTCTAGGACAGATCAGCAATATGGCAAAATGGAAAATGATATGCAATGTGCAAAAACTATTGCAAATATGGATGCTAATTTATTATACCCTTGTAAAGGAACTTTATCAGGATTAGAAGACAGAAAAGATAATGTTTACTATTTCAGATGTGAAGATCAACCATGGGCAAAAGAAGATGAAAGAATAAAAATGACTCAGAGTTATGTATTAACACTTAAAGGAACTCAACCATTGAATATTAAAGAAGATTCTATTAAACCTGAATTAAATGAAGTTGTTAGTGGAGCAACATCTACAGTTCCTGTTACACTTGCACTAGAAACAGAAAATGGTTATGAAAAGGGTAAGGCAGAGTGTTATTACAGTAATGATAATAAAAACTTTGTACCTATGCTTGAAACAAATTCCTACAAACATAGTCAAAGACAGGATTTGACACAAGGAAGTTATACATATTATTTCAAATGTGTAGATCTTGGAGGAAATACTGCTACAGGAAAAACTAATTTTGAGGTATTTGTTGATACTTTTGCACCAATGGTTGTAAGAGTATTAAATGATGCTAACAGATTAAAAATAATAACAGATGAAGATGCTAGTTGTTATTATTCGACCAATCAAAATACTAAGTGTAATTATGAGATTGGAAATAATTCCATAGCTCAATTAATGCCTCATGAAATCCAAGATAACAAAAAAGAGCATTTTGCTGCATGGAATGTTAAAGATACTTATTATGTGAAATGTAAAGATGAAAATGACAAACAGCCAGCTCCAACACAGTGTTCTATAATTGTAAAACCAGAAGATTTAACTGAAGAAGAATAAGAAAGGTTTAATAATTCTTTTTTGTTTTTTTATAGATGAAAAAAATAAAGGTTGGTAGTAATAATTCTAAAGGGCAGATTGATATTTCTTTTGGAATGATATTTTCTTTAATATTAATAGCTGTTTTTCTTGCTGTTGCATTTTTTGCAATAAAAGCATTCCTTGATCAGAAGAAATCAATTGATGAAGGGATAATAATAAGAGACTTGCAAATAGAGGTTGATAGAATATGGAGAAGTTCACAGGGAGAGACTAATTATAAATTTGAAAGAAAAATTAATGAAAAAATAACGTATGTGTGTTTTTATGATAGAGATAAAACAATAAGTGGGGGATTTCAGGATATTGGAAAAGAATTAAAAAGAGTTGGTAGTTCTGAAGCTAATCTTTATTTTTATCCTACAAGAGCCTCTAATCTAGAATCAGCAAAAATAAAAAATGTTAATATGATTTTAAAAATGAATCCTTATTGTATTCCTACAGATAGTGGTTTTATTGAGATAACACTTTCAAAAGATGTAGGAGAAAGTTTAGTTAATGTTGCATAATGTTAAAATGAATAAAAGAGGGTTTGAATTTTCATTTGTATGGTTATTTTCAATAGTAGTAGGTGCAATTATTATTTTTCTTGCAATATATACTGCTACAAAACTTATAGGTAGCAATGAATATGAAATAAATACTAAAACAGCTGCTGATTTAAGAAATATTTTAAATCCTTTAGGAACTAGTTTTGAAGATTCTAAATCTGAAAAAATTGAATTAATAAAAGATACTAGAATTTATGTAACATGTAATTCTGAAAAAGGAAGTTTTGGAGAAAATAGGATACAGTTATCAGAAAAAAGTTCTTTTAAAGACTGGTCTGAACCAGGAGGAGATGTTAATATAGAAAACCAGTATTTATTTGCTGAAAATGTAATTCAGGGTAGAGCAGTTTATTTCATAGTTACTCCTTTTGAAATGCCATATAAAGTAGCTGATGTAATGTCTGTTTTTAGTCAAAAATATTGTTTTGTAAACACTCCTGAAAAAATAAAAAAAGAACTTGAAGTTTTAAAAGGAGATATATTGCCTATAAATATTACTAATTCTCCAAGTCAGTGTGAAAGAGATAGTGTAAGTGTTTGTTTTCAGAGTAATGGATGTGATATTAATGTTAAAGGAACCTGCACTGGCCAGGAATGTAAAGGTGATTTTTATAAGAATGGTATCGTTGAAAAAAATAATACTCAGTTGTATTATACTAGTGGTTTGTTATACGGGGCGATATTTTCCTCTCCTGAAAATTATCAGTGTAATGTTAAAAGGCTAGTTAGGAAATTAGGATATGTAAGTGAAGTTTATTCTGAAAAATCAAGACTTTCTGCAAATAGATGTAATACGGGTTTACAATCTGATACTCTTTTGTTATCTAAACTTGCTGAAAGTTATAGAGGGTTAAATGACTTAAAGATAATTGAAGTTCAGTCAGATATAATAGATACAAAAAATAATTTACTTGGAGAGTGTAATTTATACTAATATGAAAAGAAATAAATTAGGGCAGTTAAAAATACAACAAATGGTTTTTATGATAATAGCTGTTGCTTTATTTTTTATTCTTGCAGCTTTATTCTTTTTTGCAATTAAAACTGCAAATTTATATCAAGCAAGTATTGAGTCTGAAAGAGATAGATCAGTAGGATTAGTTATTAAACTAGCTTCAAGTCCTGAATTTTCTTATAGAGGAGTTAGTAATGGTGTGGATAGTGATAAACTAATGGCATTAAAAAAACAAGCAGAATATAGAGATTATTTTGGAGTAAATGGAATAACAATTAAAAAATTATATCCTGAGTATCCTTCAACAGAATGTAATACAGGTAATTATCCTAATTGTACTGAAATTATTCTATTTAAAAAAGAAGGTGATACAGCTCAATCAGCTTCATCTTATGTATCAATATGTAGAAAAGATATTATTGGTGGAAGAGCTTATGATAAATGCGAACTTGCTCTAATGATAATACAAACAAGAGAAAATCAATTTTAATTAAAAATGAAAATAGATAAAAAAGCGCAGGAAGAAATGGTAGGATTTGTACTTATTGTAATAATAGTTAGCGTTATAGGAATAATTATTCTAGGTATAAATTTGAATAAACCTAGAAATATCGAAGCGCAAACAAGTATTGAACTTGATAGTTTTTCATCAGCTATTTTAAGTTATACAACTAATTGTGAAATACCTGAAACTAATCCTAGAAAAGTAAGAGAACTAATAAAAGATTGCAAACAAAATGATATTTGTTCAAATGGACAAAGTCCTTGTCAAGTTTTAGATGTTACTTTAAAAGAACTTGTTAAACATAGTTCATACATAGTAGAAAGTGGTTCATATACAAGGTATTTTAAAATAAGTGTTTTAAATGAAATAGGTAATGGGACGTATAATGAAGTCATACCTCCTGTGAAAGAGGGGGATGAAAAAGAGTGTTCAAGAAAATTAATAGATACTCAACCATTAAATCTAGGTTTGGGAGAAAATAGTATATTTAAGATAGAAGTATGTTATAAGAACTAAATACGGACTACTATATTAATTACACTGGCAGTTATTAGCGGTTTGTGAGTTATTCTATTATTTGATTTTTCTTCTACAAGCTCCAAAAAACCAAATTTTTTGAGCATCATAACATCTTCCCTAACACTTTTAAAATCTCTCTCTAAATACTTAGAAAGCTTGTATATTGAGTTAGGTTTTTTGTTTTTAACAACACTTAAAAGTCTTGCTTTTTCATTACTTAAAAGATGTCTTAGTATTGATAGATCAGCAGTATTATACTCTTCTTTATTTTCTTCTCCATATCCAGTAAACCCTTTAAACTTTCTAAATACTGAAGTAAATGTTCCTCCTTTTTCATATATATCAATTATTCTAGTTTTTTCGACCATTTTTTCTCATTTTTTATTACCGACGATAAAATATATATGGTATTTTTACCCACATATATTGAGTGCCCTATAGTATAATATATGTTCAAATATACCATATATGGTAATAAAAGCCATACTAGTTAATAAATGTTTTGTTGTATTAATTGAAAAACATGTTACTACAATCAGTGACATCGTAAGATTTATAAATAAAACCATGAAAAAGTATAGATATTCGGTATAAAAGGTGTGAAATTCAAAAACTTTATAAAGCAATTTTATTTTTATTGAATGTTAAAAAATTATTTTGCCGATGACCCCTTAACAGGGTAAGTGAGTGTTAGTGATATTTATTATATACCACTAACCTGCCGACATATGAGGTCGAAAAATATGAAGAAATATGAAAGGAGGTTTAATTAAATAAAAAATGCGATTTAATATTAGAAAAATCGCTTCTGTTTTAGCAAGCGCAGCTATGATTGGTAGTACTATAGGAATTGCTGCTGCTGCATCATTCCCAGCACCTTTCGTGTCTGGAAGTAATGCAGATGTTGCAATTGTTGTAGGAAGTTCAGCTGCAAATACAGACTATTTAGCTGCTGTAGATTTAGGACAAAGTTTGCAATCGTCTTTATCAGGAACTGGATCATCAAGTGATACAGTTAGTGGTGAAGCTTATGAACTTTGGACAAGTTCTACAAAACTATACTTGAATGATTCAATAAACAAGGCAAGAACATCAGTAACAAGTAGTTACTTACCACTTGCTTTGAAAGATGGTTCATTCCAAGGTGATGTAACAGCTACATATACTCAGAAAGTTGATTTAGGATTTGATAAAAACACAAATAACAGGCTTGTATTTGGACAACATCCAACAAGTGATGATGACCCTATATATGCTTTTGATTTGGGTACAACTTCTGGATTAGCTGTTTATAACTTAACTGTAAATTTCAATAAAGCTATTGGGTTTAACAGTTCTGATTCAGAAGGACAAACACTAACTTTATTTGGAACTGAATATACTGTTGGTGCAGAAACTACTGCAACTAACTTAATTTTGTTAGGATCTTCTACTAAAGCAAGTCTTGATTCAGTAAGTAATCCTTCAGAAGAAGTAACTATCTTAGGTAAAACATATACACTTGAGTTAGTATCAGCTTCTGATAGTGCTGCAACTATTAAAATTACAGATAGTGATGGAAATAGTGATAGCAAAGAAATAACTGAAGATACTTCAAAAACTATAAAAGGAGTAGAAGTTGCTGTAAGTACTGCAGATGAAACAAATCAAAAGTTATCTGCAACTGTTCTTGTTGGTGCAAATAAAATAAAACTAACAGATAATACTGCAGTAAAAGTAGGTTCTGATGAAACAACTGTTGATGGAACTAATGTAAGATTTGGAGATGCTGGTTCTCAAACACCAAATAACATCACAAAAATTACATTCCAAATAGCTGCTGATGACACAGACGTAGATGCTGCAATTTCAGGAGGAGAGTTTATTGATCCTATATTTGGTTCAATAAAACTAAGCTTTCCAGGATTAAGCATTGCTGCTGATTCAACATCAAGAGAAGATATAAAAATAGCAAACTCTGGTAGTGATAAAATGACTGTTAACTTTGCAAGCTATGGTTCAACAGCATCAAAAACAGTTGACTGGTATTACAATAAGACAGATGCTTCAAGAGCAGATGGTAATGACGGTGCATCTCTTGCAGATTCTGGAGGAGATTCTATAAATGTTTTTGAAAGAGGACAAATCAACAAATCAGAATATGTTGTTGTTGGTAATGAAGATACTGGAGGTATATGGGAGTTTATAGCATTAACAAATGATACAACTTCTGCTACTGCTAGTGAAATCAAATTCAGAAACAAAATAACTGACAAAGAAGTAACTGCAAAATCAACTAACTGGGGAACAGGAACTATTGATTTAGATACTCAGTCTTATACATTTGACTTCCAAGATAATAAAAATGTTGAGGGAGATGAAAATGTAAGATTAAAATATCAAGATGGTTCAAGATCAACAGCAAATACTGCTGTGATTTTCCCAACTGTTGAGACAAGTAAAGGAGCAAAAGTGTTCTTTTACGAGCCAACTGCAATTAGCCTATCTGATTGGGATGGCAGTGGAAACTATGCTGCTAACTTAACAACATTGAAATTCCCTGATGGGGATGGATATACTTCAGTTACAGTTGCTGCTAACGTCCTAGGAGGTCCAACTGTCAATGGAACATTTACATTTGGAAGCCAGGTTATGAACTTAACACAAAAAGCAGGTGATGGTACTACTGGACTTGGAGTCAAATCTACTTATGTAACTATCGGACAGCTTACTTATAATGTAAGTAGTTCACAGCATGTTCCTGGAGCAATCAATGATGGTGAAAATTCAACTGTAGTTGTTCAACTTATGAATGTTGCAAACGCTACAGTAACTAACCCTGCAATTGTTATCTTTGAAGAAAAAGATGATAGTTCTTCACAAATTTATCAAGCTTTGATAGTTAATATCGAAGGTCAAGGAACAACTGCTGCTAGTGTAGGAGTAAGTGATGTAGAAACTACATGGGGCTTAGATGCTCAGTTTGATGAAATTCAGATGAAAACAGATAACGACTTATATAAGAGTGCAGATTTCTGGGGTAGTTTAATTACTCTAGATCAGTCTGATACAGATTCTTACAGTGCTACAATTAGCTACCCTGATGAACAGGTTTATGCTAAATTGTACATCGCTGAAAACTCTGCAGCAATTACTGCAGGTGGAAGCGCAGGAGGATCTGGTGGCTCTTTAGGAAGTGTTACTGTTAGAGATTCTGAAGTTGCTAGTGTTTCATCAAAGAACTTAATTGTTCTTGGTGGAAGCTGTGTAAACACAGTTGCTGCTACATTGCTAGGAAACAGTTCTCCATTATGTGGAGCTGATTTCACAACTAAAACAGGAGTAGGTAGTGGAGAATACCTTGTAGAAACATTCCAATCGCCTCAGTCATCAAGTAAGATTGCAACTTTGGTTGCAGGTTACAATGCAGCAGATACAACAAATGCTGTTAAGTTCTTAACAACTAAGAACCCATTGACTGACTCTGGAAAGAAATACAAAGGAACAACTACTACAGACGGAGCTGTTGTTGCGTAAGTAATGACTAATAAGGAAATTTATTTTTTCTTTTCTTTTTTTTCCTTTATTTTTTTCTTTTTTATTATAAAAATAAGTATGATTCTTAGTTTAAAACAGTATAAATTAACTTTTTAAACCCCAATTTCCTTTGTAGGAAATGAGAAAAATTGAAACTAAAGAAGCAACTGAAAAAAGACAGACTAGAAATAAAGTCATAATAGCTGTTATTTTTATAGGTTTAATGGTATTAAGTACTGCTGGATTTGCGTTATTTAGTGGTAATGGAATAACTGAAAAAAGTTCTAAGAAGTATAATGATGTGGAATTTAAAACAAATGACAATGGCTACTGGGAGTTTAAAATACAGGGACAAAGTTTTCAAACAAGTTTTACTCCTGAAGAAACTGAAAGTATAAGTGCAGATGCTATTAGTATTAGTGAACTTAGTGGAAAGCCTATTTATTTTGTTAATTCTGATCTAGCTTCTGCTAATGAAATACTCTATAATATAGGAAGGTATGCAACAAGGTATCAGGATGTTTGTCTAAAAGACTTGAATTGTACTAATCCAGATAATATAGTTAAGACATGTGATGATAATTTAATTGTTTTTAAAGAAAGTGTTGAAGATTCTGTAAAAAGAGATAATAATTGCTTATTTATTAATTATTCTCCTGGAAATGAAGTATTAGTTGGAAATAGATTAATTTTTAAAGCTCTTGGAGTTCAATAATTAAATGAAAAAAGAGAATAATAAACCTTTGAGAAAGGTTTCCAAAACGAACGGTAAACCTTTAAAAGATAAACCTTTAGAAAATGAATCTTTTAAAAAAGGGTTTCCAAAAAACGATGAGGAACATTCTGAAGGGTTCCGAAAAGGTTCTGAAAAGGAACCGAGCCTAACGGCTAAAGGACTAAAAAGTCCGAGCCTTACAGCTCAAGGAACCGAGCCTAATGGCTCAAAGGTTTCCAAAATAAAAGAAAAAAATAAAGAAGAGGTTAATTCTTCTCAAGAAACCCAACTAAAATGGATTGTTGGAGTGATGATATTTATAGTTGTGATAATAGCTGTGTTTTTTTGGGTTTCAAGTGCTTCAAAAAAATTTGATTATGCTGGAGTAACATTTGAAAATACAAAAGTTGGAGCTATTACTCTTTATAGCACAGTTATAACTGGCTTTGATCAAAATGGCCTTCCAATAGAGTACAGACTTAATTTGAGAAATGATCCTAGAGAGTCTAAAATACCTATTGATGGTAAATTAAATTTTATTAAGGGTAAACCGGTATATTTTTCATTTGATTTTGACTCAGGAATAAATGAGTGTAGAGATTTGTTACCTATAGTTGACTTTTCAAGATTTATGCAAGCTATGGGCTTTCCATTAATAAGCTCTGTTACAAGTGAAGAATTAGCTATTCAGTATCAAAAACCTATGGTGGATTGTACTAATAAAGCCGGAAATACTGTCTTAATTCTTACTACTGGAAAAGAATCTGGAATTTATCAAGATACTGAAAACCCTAATTGTTATTATCTAACTGTTAGTAATTGTGAGGAAGAAAAGGTAATTGAAAAATTAGAGGTTGCTACTTTGGCAAGATTTACTGGAGCTAAAATTTAATTTAGGTAAATCTTTTATGAGTAAAGTAAATATTAAATAGAAATACTTTTCCTTATCTATCATTGATTAGCAGGTTATTAATATATTTTATCAATTTAAATAATAATCACTAATAATTTATCTTTTAGATTTTTTTACAATTTTATACAGGTATTTAACATCATCATAAAAAGGTATTTCTTTTATTTTAAATATCCATACAGATGAAAACCATATTAATACTACAAATAAGGTACTTAGTCCATACCAAGTTATTTTATGAGTTATATCAAAAAAAGACGAGCCTGTAAAAAATAACGATGATAAAATCACAATTCTAATTATATTAAGTGCAAATAAAGCTACAAATGAATAAACTAATATAAGAATTCTTTTTTTAAAGTTTGTAGAAACTCCAAGGTTCAATAATAGTAATAAATAGTATGCTGCTCCTGCAACACAAGCCTTTACTATTTCTACTGCATTTTCTCCTAATGAAATGGTTATTCCAGATAAACTAACTTCAAAAAACAATTTTAATAAATAGTATGACGAATAAATTGTTAATGGTGTTAAAATATAATAAAAAATGAACAAATTGCCTAGGCCTAAAATAATTATTAGAATATATCTTAAAAAAATATTAAGTATTTTATTCATTAAAGATTAAATAAAAAGGGGTTTAAATATTTATAAGAAAATTAAAAATCAAGTTCATCTATGCTAAAAACTCTTAATAATATATTCTTCAAATTCAACTTGTTCTAGCATAAACATCATAAACTTTTGAATCTGAAACTTTAACAATTAAAACTTCTTTAACTCCCTGTAATTTAGTAGTAACATCTCTTGCAAATCTTTCTGCTTCACCTAACCTATGCATTTCCATATCATAACTTACCAACATATATCCTGCTTCTTCTAGACCACTTCTATCTTCTTCATTAATTATTGTTCTAGCTTGTATTATCATTTTATAAAGAAAAAATTTATCTTCTTGCTAACTTAACAGCAACTACAATTATAAGTACAATTAGTAATATATTGATTATTGCTATAACCCAGATAAACCAGTTTCCATCTCCACTGAATAAATCTGATATTGAATTCCCAGTTATTCCGCCAGTATTTCCATTGTTATCATCTGTAACATTAATAGCCTCTATTGGAACACTTATTCTTTGTTCATTAACAACACCATTTGAAACCACTTGGATAGTAAATTCATTACTTCCAGATACATCATCATTAGGTGTAAGTTTTATGAAAACATCTCCATTTCTTCCAGCTTCTAAAGAAAGTGCATTTGGATTAATTGAGTTTAATGTTGCCCATGAGTCATAACCACTAGCAGTTATTTTATAGTCTGCTTTAGCAGAACCAGTATTTGTTAAAGTTGCTTTAACAACCATTTCTTCTCCTGCAATTGCATCTGAGTCTAATAATGCATTTATTGATACTTTATTAGATGGAGTACAACCTGATACTGTTAAAACTTGGTTAAATTTAGCTTCATCATCATTATCATTTTGGAATATATCATCACTATCATCAAACACACTTAGTGTAAGTCTATATGAACCATCCTTTTTATCAGCTGGAACTAAAAAGTTAAATGATAAACTTGCATCATCTAAAGTTTGAATTTTGCCTATGTCAACTCTTTTATTAATTCCTAGTTCAGTACTTACTAAAGTAGCATAAACATCATCTTCATCATTATCTCCAATATTCCAAGCATCTGCTGTAACATCTATATTTTGTCCACATTGTGCAGTTTCAGGTAATTGTATATTATCTAAAACAACGAAATGTTTATCTTTAACTATTGTAATATCATCACTCTGAGATTGACATTGAACTGATTCTCCAGAATCTTTACTATAAGCTTTTACAAAAAATGCAAAATCACTTTCTGAGTCTTTATCACTTAAGTCATTTGGATCTACTTTGAAACTGAAAGTAAATGTTTCAGTATCATCAGAGTCTATGTCTATAGATTTTTCATTATCATCAACTATGAACTTTCCTGTTCTTATATTATAAAGTCCCCATTCAACAACAACATCTTGTAAGTCTTCATTTCCATTGTTATCAACATCTACTGTAACTTCAACTTCTTCTAAAGGATACCATTCATCATCTTTGCCCAATATTCCTTTATTATTATAATTAACATCTAAGTTTAAATCTCCTTTGTTTCCTTCTTTACAATAATCACTTTTTAAAACAACATTTATTGTCTGGTTAACATTTGGGTTTAAAGCATCTGAAACCATAAATTGTCCTGGATATGTTTTAGCTAAATTGAAATTTACTAAACTATAATCAATAAGTGAAACTGGAGTAAGAACAAATGAATGACTTCCAGATGCAGGTAATGTGTTATTACCATTTATATTAAACAAAATAACATTACTTTTGGCATCAGTTATTGATAATTGTGAAAATAAAACATTAACACTAGAATTTACTGAGTTTGATACACTAAAAGTAGAATTATCATTTCCTCTTTGTAAATTTATAACATTTGGTGAAACAGCTAAAGATGCACTTACAAGTCCTAATGCTAACAAAAGTACTGTAAAAACACTTAGTGTGTATAATGTTGATTTCATTTTGTTGTAATTCCCGAGTTACACTGGTTTATAAATCTTTCGATTTGTTCAAATTTAGTTGGAAATTAAATGGTTTTTTATCGAATATAAAATAATATTCTTACTAGCTCTTTGCAAATTATAAAATTTTTATTTTTACTAGCTTTTCATTAAATTGCAAGTTAATTTTTTAGTAGAAGTAAAATTTATAACATTGATTTTATTAAGATATGTAATGAAATCTAGGGAAAATCTAGTTGGGGCTTATGCTGTTTTATTTGGAGTTATAATTGCTGTAATTTTTGGTATCTTTCAAAGGTTTATACTTACTTCATGGATAGGATGGATTTATGGTGTACTAGCTTTGATAGGAATACTAATAGGAGCTATAAGTGTTAGTAATGATTCCAAAGAAGCTATGACTTTCTTATTAGCTACAGTATCTTTAGTTATTGTTAGTTCTGTAGGACAAGAAAAATTGATCTTAATAGGAGATATGGGACTTTTGATAATTACAATACTTAATGCATTGCTTACTATGTTTGTTCCTGCAACAATTATAGTTGCACTAAAAACAGTCTTTTCTATAGCTAGCTTGAAGTAATAAGAAAAAAACTGTTTTGAACTCTTATATATAATAGGACAATAAAAGACAACCAAGGTTTTCTTTTGAACTTTCCTTTGACAGAACCAATGATTTTCTTTTGAACTTTCCTTTGACAGAACCAATGATTTTCTTTTGAACTTTCCTTTGACAGAACCAATGATTTTCTTTTGAACTTTCCTTTAAATGCACAAGTTTTATTCAAGAAATTGTATTAGAAAATTGTATTAGAAATTAGTAAGCCTCAAACTTAGATTTAGATCCTTCTTGAGCTGCATTTTGTGGATTAGAACCAGATTGCTGTGTTCCTGGAAGGTATATTTGGGCAAATGCAGGAGTTGCAATAACAATGTTTTCTCCAAATCCAGTAATATTTCCTTCAAGAGCTTCTGTTGTTTTCTTTATTTTAGATATAGCTCTTTTAAGTTCTATTACATCTTTTTTTCTAAGAGTTTGTATGTCTATTACTGCAATAGTATATCCTTCTCTTAGAGAATTTAGTATATCATTAACATCTTCAAATTTTTTCAGAACAAATGGTCTAACACTTACTTTTGACTCTTTTTTATCCTGTCCCAAGTCAATTTCTACATAGTCTTCAGCACCTTGACCACCGAGGGCAAAACTCTTTTTTATTTTATCAAACACCATGAACTGAATAATTTGGACTAGTTTATAAAGATTTCTGTGTTAATACAATTACTTTAGAGTTACTTTATTTTATCAACAATATCTCCTCTTAATCTTTCAACATTTTCTCTTAAAGAAAGTTCTTGCTTTTCCAAAGTCTTTGTTCTTATGTCTAAAATCTTTTTTTTCTCTTCCAGTTCTTTTTTTGTAGTATTTTTATCAGCTTTAATCATTATTTGTCCAATTATCTTAAATATATCTCCTTTTGATTTATCAACTTCTTCTAAAGCTGTTTTGACTTCATTGAGCTCTAATTGAAAATTTTGTTTTTGGATTAATAAATTTTGGAATGTTCCTTCAAGAATTTGTAACTCTTGTAATTTCTCTGCAGCCTCTTTATCCATTTCAGCCATTTTATTTTGCCTTAATTTTTACGATTGCTTTTCTAGGTTTATAGAAAATTCTAGAATTACAGTGTGGGCAAGTAAATCTTTTGTCTAACTTTTTAGAAGAAATTAATTTCCCACATTTGAAACATTTATAGTCTGCCATTTTATAATAAATATCTAGAGTTTATTTAAACTTTGTCTATTTTTAGTTTAAATAATAAGCTCCTCCTGAAAAAGTTTTATTACATTTTTTACAAGTCCAAATTCCTGCTGACTTTCTTTTAGCTGTAAGATTATTACAAAATGGACATTTTTGTTTTTGCCTTTGTTTTGATTCGACAGCAACAAGTTTACGTCTAACATTTGTTCCATATCCTGCTCCATATCTTCCACTTGATTTTACTTTTTTTGTTCTTGCCATTTTAAGCTGCTATTTCTATTTCCTCGATTCCTGATCTTTTCATTATTTCTTGATCAATGCTATATTGAATCCAACCATATTCTTGATGATTTGAAAGTATATCTACAAATGATCCTTTAGTAATCTTTAATTTGTTTACTATTTGATCAAATTCAATTTGAGATTCATCACTTCCATCAATTCTTGCGGATAATATTCTATAATCATCAAATTGTTTTATTATCCTTGGATATCCATATTCTTCAGTATAAACCATAATTCCTTGTTCAGTGTCAACTAAATCTCCTTCTATTAATGCTCCTAAATCTTCTCTTGATTCTATTTGTTGTATTTGTTTCATTTTATTTTTATTATTAAATGGGGCTGCCCGGATTTGAACCGGGGTCGCGAAGTCCCAAACCTCGAAGGCTACCAGGCTACCCCACAGCCCCATTATAAAATGGGATTAAAGGAATTTATAAAAGTTGTTACTTCTTAGCTGCGGGTTTAGCAGCTGGTTTAGCAGCTGGTTTAGCAGCAGGTTTAGCTGTTTTTGTAGTAGCTGCCTCCACTTTGGCAGCAGCTTCTGGTGTTGCTTTTTCTGCCTTAGCAGCTTCTTCTTCAGCTTTTTCCTGTTGTAATTTAGCTTCTTGCTTTTTATGTAATTGAGAGAAAAATTCTTGTAATTCTTTTTTCTTTTCTATAGAAGTTTCTGTCTTTTCTGATTTTATTTCTTTATCATATTTACCATCGCTAACTTCTGCAGCTAATTCAACTGCTGATTTATTTTCAATCATTATTCCTAAACTAACACAACTTCCAACAACAGTTTTTACAGCTGCTTTTAGACTATTTTCTAGCATATCTGGAAGTTTTGTTTTTGCAACTTTAATTACTTGTTCTATAGAAATATTTGCTACTTGTAATTTTTTATGTTCTCCTGAACCTTTGTCAATACCAGCTTCCTTTTTTAATAATTCTGGGACTGGAGGAGATTTTATTGAAATTGTAAATTGTTTTGTACCAGTATCTATATCTAAATCAACTGGAACTTTCATTCCCTTAAAATCTTTAGTAGCTTCATTAACTTTAGAAATAACTTGGCTTATATTTATCCCTAAAGGTCCTAATTTTTGAGCTAGAACTGGACCTGGAGTCATATTTCCACCTTCAACTAATAATCCTACTTTCACTTTATTTCTTCCTCCGAATTTTCTTCTTGTTCTCCACCACGACGGATAACTTTAACATTTTCTATCTTAATAGTAACTGGTATCTGTACAACAGCACCTAAAAGGCTTACTACTACTTCTTTTTTCTGTTTGTCTATTCTTAAAACTTTTGCTTTTTCTTTTTTGAATGGTTCTGTTAAAATCTCAACAATATCATCTTGTTCAATGCTAACTGTTTCAACATTATGTTCAACCATATTTTTTACTTCATCATAAGAAATTGTTTTTCCAATTATTCCTTTAACATAAGGTAAACCAAAACATGCTTCTTCAGCACTGTCACGATCTTCACTTTCAAGAATTACATATCCTCTAAGACCTTTTGGTTTTGCAATTGCATAAACATTAAGTTTTTTTCTTAAAATAGTACTAGCTATAACATCTAATGCTCTTTCTTCTTTGTTTGTTGTTACTTTTACTACGAAAATCATTTTTATATGGTAAATCTCCCTACTCAAGATCTCATTCGATTATTAAATAATCTTCTGCTCATGAAATCTCTCGCTACCTCCAATACTCAAAGAAGTAGTAATTTTATCTGTAAAATATGGTTTATTAAGTTTTCGTTTTTATAAATCACAACTATTCTGCAAAAACAACTGCTGCAATTGTGGTTGTCCATAAACCATCTTTATTACCTTCAGCAGTTTGGGTAATATTTGTTGTTTTGAAAATATGTCCACTTGCTTTGTATATTTGCTCTCTTTCTTCCCATGCAGTGTCAGGATCAAATTCTATTCCTAAAGTTGTTGCTAACATCGTTGCTGCTAAATCCTCTGCATAATCTCCTGATTTTTTTGCATTTTCACCATAACCATGATGCTCTGAAATATATCCGTACTGATTTTCATCTTTTGGAACTGCAATTCCAACTGAAGAGAAAATTAGCCTATTTGGTTCGTTTGTTTCGCTTCTAGCCATAACACAAAATGTTACCTGGCCAGGACTTAATAATTTAATACCTTCGTCTTTAGAAAGTATTTTCACATTTGGTGGTAAAATAGAAGAGACATATACTAGATTACATTTTTCTATTCCTGCATTTCTTAATGCTAATTCAAAGGAGGCTAACTTATCTTTATGCACTCCAACTCCTTTAGTAAAAAATATTTTCTTCGGTATCATTTCAAAAAAAACCTTATAATTGTAGCAACAATAAATCCTACCAATCCAACAATTAGTATTCCTACAGCTGAAACTTTAGCAACTGTCAAGAATTCTTGTCTCGACGGTTTCCTCAATACTTTCCAAACTCTTATGCATTTACTCAAAAAAACTTTTGGTGATTCCATACTTTGAATAATTAGAGTGTGTTTTTAAAGTTTTTTAATTATCTAAAGAATTCAATTCCTAGTTCATCTGAGAGCTCGCCTTGATTTCTCTCTTCAATTGATCTTTTTGGTCTGCCTAGTATTTGATTACTTTTTACACCTGTAATTATCAGCATTACTCTAATCGTCTTCTCCATATCAGGAGATATTTGAGCTCCCCAGATTAACCTTGCTTGATCACCGAGATGCTTATTTATTTCTTCAATAACTATTTTTGCTTCATCTAAACTCATATCTGGACCACCGACGATATTAACAAGAGCTCCTGAAGCATTAGCAACATCAACATCAAGTAATGGATTATTCAGTGCTTTTTCAACAGCTTCATAAGCTCTATTTTCTGTATCGCTTTCGCCACCACCAATAAGAGAAACTCCACCATTTTGCATAACTGTTCTAACATCTGCAAAATCTAAATTTACAAGACCTGCTTTTGTAACTAGTTCTGCAATTCCTTTAACTGCATTAGTTAGTATTTCATCTGCTACTTTAAATGCAGTTTGTAATGGTAAATCAGGAGCTATTTCTAAAAGTTTATCATTTGGAATAACTATTAAAGTATCTACAATACTTTCCATTCTTTCTAAACCCTCATTTGCATTTTCTATTCTTTTAGCTCCTTCAATTGTAAACGGCATTGTAACAACTCCTATTACTAGAGAGCCTTGTTTTTTAGCTAGTTCTGCAATAACTGGAGCTGCACCTGTTCCAGTTCCTCCTCCTAAACCACAAGTAATAAAAATCATATCTGCACCTGCAATTTTTTGTTTTATTTCATGCTCTGTTTCCTTTGCAGCTTCTTCACCGACACTTGGATTACTTCCAGCTCCAAGACCTTTTGTTAATTCTTTACCAATAAGTATTTTCTTGTCTGCATTTGCATATAATAAATCCTGAGCATCTGTATTAACTGCAATCATCTCTCCACCTTTAATGCCTATTTCATGCATTCTAGAAAGAGTATTATTTCCGCCTCCACCAACTCCAATAACTTTTATTTTAGATGTTTGTTTTTTAATTAATTCTTCTAACTCTCTATCTATCTCAAGAAGTTCAGAATCAACAGATGAAGACGAATCTCTTATAGGAACACCTTCTTTTTCATATATTGCAGACATATTAAAAAAAACCTAAGATAACTTATAAGGTTTGTTGTAGTCAAAGACTAGTTTTGTTTAGTGGTTATTTCTTGATAATAAAATCAAAATCTAAAATTTTACCAAACTTATTGTTGATTATACTTAATAATGGCGAGAAATTTTCTTCTAGTTCTAAAATAATTTTTTTGTCTTTTATATCAAATTTAATATCTTTTCTTATGAAATAATCTAATACTGATTTTATTTTTTCGTTTATGTCATCTACCTTTCTTTTTATTGTAAATTTATATGATATTATTTTTCCAGATAAAGGGTTATTAAAATCAGCTAAAACTCTTCCTCCTGAGACACTTACTACCTTAACAAGCATATTATCTAAAGCAAAAGTCATTCCAGGCCTTGGAGATATTTTTTGTTGAGTAAAAACATTAAGAGGTATTAATTTAACTAAAGAACTTTTTCTTTCCTGAAAAGCATCTTTTGGAAGTAAATCTACTAAATATTCTTTTTTTAATTCCTTATTTTCTAATTCTTTATCAAGACCTTTTATAACCATTTCCTGGCTAACACAAAGGATAAATGGGGTCTTATTTATTTCAAGACCAATTTTTTTAGCTTCTTCTGGAATGTTTGTATCAAAAACCTCTCCATTTTTAACCTTACCAGTAAAACTTAGTTCAATGAAATCATTCTTTTTTGTCTTTTCTTCACCCATAGAAAAATAATTAAGGTAAGGTTTATAAATCTATTTTTCTGAAGTTATTTATGGCTTTTAAAATAATTGATGCTACTGTAGCAAAAATTGGGACAACAATTATGATTGAAAATGAACCGTGCACAGTAAGAAGTTTTGACGTAAGTAAGACTGGAAAACACGGTCATGCTAAAGTAAGAATAGAGGCTGTAGGTGTTTTCGATGGTAAAAAAAGAGTTATTGTAAAACCAGGTCATGAAAGATTTGAAGTTCCAATGATAAATAAAAGAAAGGCTCAGGTTCTTTCTGTGAATGGAAATCATGCTAGTGTTATGGACTTAGAAAGTTTTGAAACTATGGATTTAGTTATTCCTGATGAAGAAGATTTACAATCAGGAATAAAAGGAGAAGCTCAGGTAGAATACTGGGAAGTTGAAGGAAGAAAAATAATAAAGAGGATGTTATAAAATGGCAAAATTACAAGCAGCTCAAAACAGATTATACAAGAATTTATTTTTATGTAAGAATTGTGGGGCTAAAATTAAGGTAGATCAAAAGAAAATACTTGAAGGAAAAGTCAAGTGCAGGAGATGTAAAAAGAAGAAATTCAGATCTCCTAAGAAAAAATAAAATAAGATGGGGTTTTTAACAAACTTTGTATTCTATGATTTGGCGCTGTTAGCTATTTTTGTAATCTTAAGTATTTATTTTCTTCACAGAAATAGAGCTAATCTTGAAAAACAAGGAATAATTTATCTTTACAAAGCTAAATGGGGGATAAAATTAATTCATTATTTTGGTAAAAAATATAAAAGAACTCTTGGAATTCTAAGTTATGTTTCTGTTGTTGTAGGTTATGGGCTGATGTTATGCATGGTTATTCTATTTGCACAATCAATTTATATATATGTTAGATTCCCTCAAATAACCCAGATTGTTAAAGCACCACCTATTGTTCCAATTATACCTTATTTTACAAATATTTTTGGGTTAGAAAGTTTTTTCCCTCCATTTTATTTTACTTACTTTATAATTGCAGTATCTTTTGTAGCAATAGTTCATGAGTTTTCTCATGGAATATTTGCAAGTTACAATAAATTAAAAATAAAAAGTACTGGTCTTGCATTTTTAGGGCCTATACTTGGGGCTTTTGTAGAACCAGATGAGAAAAAAATGAATAAAAAACCTATATTCAATCAATTAAGTATTTTATCTGCAGGAGTTTTAGCAAATTTGTTTTTTGCTTTAATATTTTATATTATTCTTGCTATATTTTTTATTAACTTCTTTGCCCCATCAGGAGTTTATTTTACAGGTTATGCTTCAGGAATTATCAATTCGTCAGATGTTACTAGCATAAACGGAATATCTATAGAAAATTTAGACAATGCTAGAGTCTTAGATATTATAGAACAAAATAATATTCATGACGAACAAATTGGAAGTTTTAATCTTACTAAAGTAAATATTGGTAATCTAAGTGTACTAATACCTCTTAATAATTTAAAATCAGTTTTTTCTTCTGATAGTATGGCAGTTGCTTTACTTGATTCTCCTGCAATTAAATCTGGATTTCCAAATGTAGACCCGATACATAAGGCAGCAATAACTGAAATAAATGATGTAAAAATAAAAAGTTATAACCAATTAAGTAATGAAATAGCAAAGTATTCTCCTGGAGAGACAATTAATTTAAAGATAAAAAATGGTAAAGAAGAAAAAATTTATAATTTAACTTTAGAACCGCATCCAAATAATCCTAGTTTAGGTTATCTTGGTATAACATCTCAAACTACAAGTAATAGCATTACAGGTAAATTACTAAATAAAATTAATTTTTATAAAAATTCTCAAGTGAGCTACGAGCCTGTAACAAGCCCAACAGTTGTAATACTAATACATGACTTCTTGTGGTGGATAGCTTTGATTAATTTACTTGTGGCATTGTTCAATATGTTACCTCTAGGAATACTTGATGGAGGAAGATTTTTTTACTTAACAATACTTGCAATAACAAAATCTGAAAAAATATCTAAAAGATTTTTTTCTGCAATAACTTACATTATTTTGTTATTATTAGCACTTATAATGTTAATTTGGTTTTACCAAGTTTTTATAGTTTAATTTCTCGTCGATAAATTTTATAAATTTTTTAATAAATTTTGCAAAATTTGAAAAAAATAGAAAGATATATAAATGATTTTTTGTTATTTATTATAGTATAAAAAGAGGTAAAAATAAAATGGCAAAAAAGAAAAAAGCTGCAAAGAAAAAAAGAAGATAAACTTCTTTCGGGAAAAATTTCTTTGTTTTTTTAATAATTTAATCTATTTCTTTTTTATTTTTTCTTTTACCCTTATTAAACAATTGATTTGTTAATATAATTAATTCCTATAATTTCTAAATAAGCATCTATCTCAGGCTTGAATTCAATTAATTTTACAAGACCTTCACTACCTGAGTGTTCTGCATATACTACTAATCCAGAAAATCCTTTTTCCCAATATGCACTACCTTCAGTTGATCTGTGAACAAATTTAATCTCTAATAAAGGATTGTTCCTCACTAATGAGAGATATCCAAAATAATCTGCTCTATATAACACGTCTTGCTCTGCTCTTTCCATTCTTAATCTTACTTCTGGATTTCTAAAATTTTTACGCCTTTCAATTTCTTTTTCTGTCCATTCAAACCATTCTTCAGCATTACCAATATTTCTAAGTTGTAAATCAAAGTAATCGTCTAAAATTTTTAATAATCTTTCTTTTGTTAACTGACTTGAATCAAACTGGTAAGCTAGATATTTTGGCATGATAATGCAAGAATTATAATTGTTTATAAATGTTCACAGATAAACAATTCCGTCTTTGGTTAATGCTACAAATCTAATTCCAGTCGGCATTGATAACAAAGCTGATATTAATGACATATGTTCTTTACCATCTCCAGAAGCTATACTTAATGCAACTTCAGTTCCATCTATCTTTCCTTTTAGTTTGCTTAAAATATCCTTTTTTAATTCAACCAACTTTTTATCTAAATCAACTTTTATGAATTCAAAATTTTTTTCAGAAGTGAAATCTTTGGCAAAATCACCTCCTATTAAAATTATTTTATCCCATTCCCCATATTTTATTAAACCTGATACTTGAGCCCATGTACCTTTTCCAGAACTTAATAATGCAACTAATTCCATATTATGGATAAAAAGAGTAGATTTATAAGTTTTTATTTCATTTTTTATATATGCCAAAAGATAAACCTTTTGAAAGGTTCCGAAAGGGAACCGAGCCTAATGGTTCAAAGGTTTCCAAACAAATGTTTTAAAATGCCAAAAGATAACGCAATCAATGAAATAACTCTCCGTAAATATGAAAAACCATATTCAACTGATAAAAGGCAGCTTGTTAAAAAAATATGCTTATCCCTTGGATTATTACAACCTGGAGATGGGAGAGATATAATAGTAGACATTTTAATGGTTTTAATAGAAGAACAGAAGAAGAAAAATAAATTAGATTCAGAAGAAATAAGGAAAAAAGTGGAAGTAGTAAGAAAAAACCATAATCTTGAGTTAAAGGGTTTAGCAGAAAGTAATATTAGAAGGCAATTAAAAAGGTTAAGAGACTTGATGATAATTGAGAAAAATAATAATTTATACCATTTAACTGAATTTGAGTCTTTACATGAGATATTTAATAATAAAATTCAAAAATTTATAATCGATCCAAGCATACAAAGGATTAATGATTACCTAAGTGAGCTGGAAAAGCAATAAATTTATAAACTAATCAAATTAAATAAAATTATCAAACTACATCGCTTTCATCCTTATTCTGGATGGTTAGCGCATAGGTAGGAGATACTTAACATGGAAATTGTAAAATTAGAAAAAGCTGTAGAGCTCATAAAGAAAGACAAGGAAAGAAAATTTGATCAAAGCGTTGATTTAATTGTTAATTTAAGAAAATTTGATCTGAAAAAAACTCAAATTAATAATTTTGTTACTCTTCCTAATAAAATAAAAGATAAAAGAGTATGTGGTTTTATAGAATCTAAAAGTTCTATTATTAACACAATACCAAAATCACAATTTCCTGTTTACAAGGATAAAAAGAAAGTAAAAAAGCTTGTTAAAGAGTATGACTTTTTTATTGCTTCTGCTCCAAACATGCCGTTAGTTGCTACAACTTTTGGAAGAGTTTTAGGACCTGCAAGTAAAATGCCTTCACCAAAATTAGGTATTTTAATTGATGATAGTGAAAAAAATGTTAAAGAATTAGTTGAAAAAATAAACAAAATTGTAAGGATTCAGACAAAAGAACCTTCTATAAAAGTATCAATAGGTAAAGTTAGTATGAAAGATAATGAAATAGCTGAAAATGCAACTCATGTTTATAATTCAATACTTCATGAACTACCAAATAATAAGGATAATATTAAGTCAGTAATGATAAAAACTACAATGGGAAAACCATTAAGAATAGAAATTTAAAATGGCTCAAACAAAAGCACATGTTTCGAATGAGAAATTAAAAACTGTAAAAGATTTAGTTGGACTTGTAGAAGTTAATAATACAATAATGTTGACATCTATTAAGAGTTTACCATTAAAACAATTTCAAAAGATAAAGAAACAATTATCTGGTGAAGTTACTATAAAAGTGCTTAAGAAAAGAATATTCAAAAAATCTTTAGAAAATTCTAAAAAGGTGGATATTCAGGGACTTAATAATTTTATTAAAGAAGACTGTGCTGTTTTATTTTCTAACATAGATGCATTTGAATTATCATCAAAATTAAATGATAGTAAATCACCTGTTAAGGCTAAAGCTGGGCAGATTTCACCTATTAACATTGAAGTTGAGGCTGGACAAACAGATATTCCTGCTGGGCCTGCAGTAAGTGAACTAGGAGGATTAGGAATTACTATTAAAGTAACTCAAGGTAAAATAGAAATAGTATCTCCAAAGGTTATAGTTAAAGAAGGTCAAAAAATTAGTGAAAATGCTGCAAGCGTGATGGGAAAACTTAATATTCTTCCATTTTCAGTTGGTTTTATTCCTTTAGTAGCTTATGATTCAAAATCTGGACAAATCTATAAAGATATAAAAATAGACAAAGGTGGAACAATAGAAAGTCTACATGAAAGTGCAAGGAAGGCTTTGGCATTTGCAGTAAGTATTGCATTTACTACAAAAGATACTTTGAAATTCCTAATTTTGAAGGCAGTAAGCCATGAAAGAGCTATAAACTCTTTATTAAATAAGGAAAATCCTCAAGAAAATAAATCTATGGGAGAAGAAAAATAATGGAATACATATATGCAGCTCTTTTGTTGCATAAACTAGGAAAACCAGTTGATGAGACACACTTGAAAAAAGTTATCTCTGCGGCTGGAGCTGAAGTTGACGAAAGTAAAATCAAGTCTCTTATAGCTAGTTTACATGGTGTAGACATAGAAAAAGAACTTGAAAGTGCCACATTAGTTGCGGCTGCTCCGACAGCTACAAGTGCAGCACCTAGTGCAAAAGCAGAAGAGAAGAAAGAAGAAGAGAAAGCAGAAGCTGCTGCTGAAGGTTTGTCTTCACTATTTGGTTAATTTTTATTTTATTTTTGACCAAGTATAAGGCAAACCATGTCTAGTTCTTACTCCAAGTACTTTTTGAAATAACATTAATGTTTAAAAATAATAATTCTATCTAATAATTAAGCCGACATCGCATAGTCGAATAAATTCGATCGTTTATTTTATAAACGAATGCTATGTCTATTAAAATAGTGCCGACATCGCATAGTGGTATTGCATCTGGCTTGAGACCAGAGCCCTTCGGGGCCCCCCGGTTCGATTCCGGGTGTCGGCGTTAAAAACCACCTGCGAGTTTTTTATCCAGCAACCAATTAATTATAAAAACCACCTGCGAGTTTTTGATTTTATAATCTTGTTGTAGATATTAAAAATTTCATATAAAAATACTAAATTAAACCTTACTCTTTCTTTTGTCTTGAAGCATTATACTCTAAGTAAATTTCAAATAATGTCACAAGATATGCAACAATTAATGGACCAACAATAACTCCAAATATTCCGAATACAAGTAGTCCGCCAATCATACCTAGAAGTGTAAATGAAGTAGGGAGTCTCGATTGTCTTGATATAAATAATGGATGTGTTATATTATCAAAAAATGAAACAAAAAGTCCATTATACAAAAGGAGTAAAACAGCTGGCCAAGTTTGCCCTGATATAAATAATCCTGCAACAACTGGAATCCAGACGATCCATGGACCTACAATAGGAATTACTCCTGCAAGGATTGCTATAAACGTTAGAAGTGTTGAATTTGGAACTCCTGCTATATAAAAACTTATTCCGGATAACAATCCTGTCATAATTCCTATAATAATTCTACCATAAACAACTGAGAAAGTAACATCTTTTGACTTTTTTATGAATCTTGTTGTTAAACTTTTATTAAATGGTAAAGTATCTTCTAAAACTTTTATTAATTTCCCACCATCACGTAATCCATAAAAGAAAACTAGTGCAACAACTGCAAGTTTTAATAATAGTGATGGTAAATCAACTACAAAAGAAGTAAACTTCTGTAAAACTGTTTGGGTTGTCGTTGAAATAAAGGTGCTATAAGCCCCTGCAAAATTTGCAGTTATTTGATCGGATGCAAATAAAATTGGGAAAATTCTTTTCAAAACACTGGTTATATCTAAGCCAATAACTAAATTATAAGTATTAAATATCTGAGTAATTAATATAGGTACAACAAACCAAATAAACAAACCTAATAGTGCAACAACAATAAGAGAAGTTATACAAGCTGAAACTGTTCCGTTTTTAACTACTTTAATCAATCTTTTATCTATTGGATTAAAAATATAAGCTAAAATTAATCCGAGAATTATGGAAAAAAATATTGGTTTTATTATTAAAAAAGTGAAAACAATTAGTATGGCTATAAAGCCAATTGCAATAAGCTGTTTAATTGACTCTTCATTAAGTGGCATGTAATAACATATATTTTATAATATATAAACATTTTCTGCCATAGATTCTTTGTTAAATTCATTAATGAAAAAATTTATAAGCTAATCTTTAAGTTTAATATAATGGACTCATTCATAAAAAAGATATTTAACAAAAAAAGTGATAATTTTGTTCATCTTCAATTTCAAAAGTTTAGCAAAGGATTTTATAAAAACAAGGCTTTGATCAAAGCCTCAAAATCTAACAAAGGTTATTCTATAAATACAAGTTCAGAATATGCAAATGAACTTGTTAGAAATGTAGCTGAATTAATCAATGAAAACCAAAAAGTAAATGTTACTGGAATAGTAGTTTCTACAAGAAATCTTATTAATGAATTAAATTTTAAAAATAAAAAACAATTTATGGGTGTTAAACAATATATCATTGATTCTGAAATGAATAAAAAAGAGATAATAGGCATTTGTGATAAATTTCCTACTTCATTTATAGGCCTTTCTTTTAGTTTTGGTGAAACAGAATTAAAAATAAAACCTAAGTCTCCAAAATCATCTAAACCAAGCACTAAATCAGGTGAGCAGCCAAAGGTTGATTTCTGTAAATTAAAAACGAATAATGAAAGCTTAGTAAGAAATTTAATTTTTGATATTCCAGATTTTAAAAAATTAGAAATTTCTCATGATTTTGAAATTACTGGATTGGAAATACCTAAAAATGAACCAGATCCTTTGAAAATGAGAGAAAATACAGTAAGATTAGGTAAAATAAAAAGGAGAATGGTTATAGATGGTAAAAATATTGAAAAGAGTGTTGAATTCTCGGCATAAAATAAAAACAATAGCTTTATAAATACGCTTTTTTTGGATTAATTAATCCGTAAGAAGCCTAAAATGGTAATACTCCGCAAAAAAGTAGACTATGGCAAAACTATCAAGACCGAGAAGAGGAAGTTTGCAGTTTTGGCCTCGTAAAAGAGCCCAAAAACTGATTCCTAGTGTCAACTGGAAAATTGTTTCTTCAAAAAATTCTGACAAACCAATATTAGGTTTTATTGGTTATAAAGTTGGCATGGCTAGTGCTTATGTCAAAGATAACACTTCTGATTCTATGACTAAAAATAAAAGGGTGACAATACCGATTACAATTGTTGAGTGTCCTAAATTAAAAATACTTTCTGTGAGATTTTATAAAAACGGCCAGGTTATTGGAGATGTGCTTAATAAAAACTTGAATAAAGAGCTTATAAGGAAAATAAAAATGCCAAAGAACATAACAAAAAAAATTGATGATTACAAAGATTATGATAATGTGAGAATTGTGGCTTATACTGACTTAAAGGATTTTATAAAAAAAACTCCTGATTTAATAGAAATAAACCTTGGCGGTAGTTTAGATGATAAAATTAACTTTGTAAAAGAGCATCTTGATAAAAATATAAGTGTCTCAGATTTTATCCAACAAAATGGTTTAATAGATATTAAAGCTGTTACAAAGGGTAAAGGATTGCAGGGACCCATTAAGAGATTTGGGGCAGGTTTAAGGCAACATAAAGCTGAGAAAGGAGTGAGAAAGATAGGTTCAATTGGGCCTTGGCATCCAGCAAGAGTTACATTCAGAGTTCCTATGGCAGGACAAATGGGTTTCTTTACTAGAATTCAATATAATAATAAAGTTATTTTTGTGGGTAACACTTCTGAAAATAATATTAATCCTCCAGGTGGTTTCAGACATTTTGGTAATATAAATGGAGATTATATATTAATCACAGGAAGTGTACAGGGGCCAGCAAAAAGACAGCTTGTTATAACTCATCCTTTAAGATCAACTAAAAAACAATCTAAAAAAAATTATGAATTTATTGAATTAAGATGAAATCACAAATACTATCAATAGAGGGTAAAAAATTAAAAGAAATAGAATTACCTAAAATATTTTCAACTAAGATAAGAGAAGATATTATGAAAAAAACTTTTGAGTCTGAACAAATAACTCATCCTTATGGTCCTTCTTATAAAGCAGGAAGACAACATTCTGCATCTGGAATAATAAGACATATAAGGCATAAATGGAAATCAGGTTATGGAAGGGGAATGTCTAGAATTCCGAGAAAAATTATGTGGCGTAGAGGTACACAATTTTATTGGATAGGTGCAGAGATATCTGGAACAAGAGGTGGTAGAAGAGCTCATGGTCCTAAACCTGAAGGAAGAGTAAAAATTAAAAGGATTAATAAGAAAGAGAGAAAACTTGCTTTGTATTCTGCAATAGCATCAACAGTTTATCCAGAAAAAATAGTTGAAAGATATTATAGAATTGATGAAATTAAGGGTGTTGAACTTCCAATAATTGTAGAATCAAAAATATCAGAATTAAAAACAAAAGAATTGATGAATTCTTTAGATAAAATATTAGGTAAATTAAAAATATTAAAAGAAAAAAATTCACGTTCGGGAAGAGGAAAACTTAGAAATAGAAAATCAAAGACTTCTAAAGGGCTTATTATTATAACAGGTAATGATGAAAAAATAAAAACTAATATGGTAGATAATGTAAAAGTGAAAGAATTAATAGTGAGTGATTTTTACCCTATTGGTAGAATAACTGTTTATACAGAAAAAGCGATAAAGGATATTGAAAACTTAGAAAAAAATTCTAACGGAGTGATGAAAAAATGATTAGGAAACCAATAACTACAGAAAAAGCAATAAGACTTATAGAAGCTGAAAACATAATATTATTTGAAGTTGATACTAGAAAAAATAAGAAAGAGATAAAAGAGTCTGTGGAAAAAATGTTTAATGTTAAAGTTGAAAAAGTAAATACCTCTAATAGAGGAACAAAAAAAATAGCTTATGTTAAATTAAACAAAAAAAATCTTGCAATAGATGTTGCAACTAAACTAGGAATGATATAAAGAAAAATGGGTAAACGAATAATTAGTCAGGCAAGAGGGCATGGAGGTCCAAGATATAGAGTTAGAAAGAAAGCTTTTCTTCATAAAATAAAATATCCAATGCTTAATGGAGAAGGAGAAGTATTAAAGTTTGTTCATTCTGGTGGGCATTCAGCACCATTGTTAAAAATAAGGATAAATAATGAGATATTCTTTAATCCATCTGCAGAAGGAATGTATGAAGGTCAAAAAGTTTCTATTGGAAAAGAAAATGGGGTTGGAAGTATTGTAAAATTAAAAGATGTTCCTACTAAAACAGAAGTTTATAATATTGAAATAAATCCCGGTGATGGTGGGAAATTAATTAGAACAGCGGGTTCTTTTGCCACAGTTGTGAAAAAAACTAAAGATAAAGTAACTTTATTATTACCTTCAAAAAAAGAAAAAGATTTTAGTGGCGATTGTAGAGCTAGCATAGGTATAATTGCTGGAAGTGGAAGAATAGATAAACCTGTTATGAAGGCAGGAAGAATGTTTTATATTAAAAGAACAAAAAGTAAATTATGGCCAAGAACTTCTGCAGTAAAAATGAATGCTATAGACCATCCATTTGGATCTGGAAGAGGAAAGAATTTAACCCATGGAAACCTTGGAAAAATTCCGAAAAGAAATGCGCCTCCAGGAGCTAAAGTTGGTTCTATAAGGGCAAGAAGAACTGGGAAGAGGAAAGGAAAATAAAATGGTAGAAGAAAACATTGAAATTCAGAGAAGAAAAGAATTTTTGTATAGAGGTAAAACTCTTGAAGAACTTAAGAAAATGGAGATAAGAGAATTTGCAAAACTTCTGCCATCTAGGGAAAGAAGAACAGTTTTAAGAAATAGTGATAGTATGGAAAAATTCCTTACTAAATGCAGAAAAAGAAATGACAAAAAGAAACCGATAAAAACACATGATAGAGAATTAGTCATTGTTCCAGAAATGGTAGGTTCAAGTATAGGAGTACATAATGGAAAAACATTCCTTAAAATTGATGTTATAACTGAGATGCTTGGGCACAGATTAGGAGAATTTGCATTAACAAGGACAATGGTTAAACATGGAGCTGCAGGTATAGGGGCAACTAAATCAAGTGCTTCAAGGAGTGTAAAATAAATGGCAGATGAACAATTAAATCAATTAAATCAATTAAAAATACAGAAAACAAATATTATACGTGAAAATAGAAAAATAGCTGAGGCTCCAGTTAAGAAAGAAGATAAACTTTTAGAAAAGGTTTCCAAAACTAACGATGAACCTTTAGAAAAGGTTTCCAAAGATGAAGAAAATAAAGGAGAAAAAGTTGAGGAGAAAAAGGAAGTAAAAAAAATTCAGGGTAAAGCTCCAAAAAGAACAGAATCAAGTGTTTATGGAAGAAGTTTAAGGATATCTTTAAAACAAAGTAAAGCAATTGGTAAATTTATAAAAAATAAGAAAATTGAAGATGCGATTAAAGATTTAAATCAGGTTTTATTAAAGAAAAAAGCTGTCCCTATGTCTGGTGAAATAGCTCATAGAAAAGGAAAAATTATGTCTGGAAAATATCCAATTAATTCTTCTAAAGAGTTTATAAGGTTATTAAAGACTTTAAGTTCAAATAGTAATATGCATGGTATGGATATTGACAAAACAATAATCTATGAAACTATTCCAAACAGAGCACCAAATCAATTACATAGATTTGGATCAATGAAATTCAAGAGAACACATATTACAATAAAAGCTAAAGAAATGAACCTTTTAGAAAAAGGTTCCAAAATAAGGAGGAGGAAATAATGGAAGAACATAAGTTTGTTAGGTTTAAGAAAGATGAATTTGAGATAAGAGAATTTGTAAAAGAATACTTGGGGAAGGGAAAAGTGAGTAAAGTTAATATTGAATATACTCCTGTTGGGGAAAAAATTGTTATTATGACTAGTCGACCTGGATTAATTATTGGTAGAGGTGGGGAAAAAATAACTCAACTTACAGAGGTTCTTAAAAAGAAATTTAAATTTGAAAATCCACATATTGAAATTGGAGAAATAACAAATCCATACTTAGACGCTCAAGGAGTTGCAGATGAAATTGCTCTTAGTATTGAAAATAAGGGTTCTCTTAAATTTAAAATTGTTGCATATAGAATGTTAAAACAGATAGTTGATGCTGGAGCTAAAGGAGTTGAAATTAAATTAGCGGGGAAATTGCCAAGTGCAAGAGCAAGAACTTGGAGATTTAAGAAAGGTTATTTGAAAAAAGTAGGGGATAGTTCAAAGGTTGTTGATAAAGCAGAAGCTATTGCGAGCACAAAAACAGGAGCTATAGGAATTAGTGTAAGTATATTACATCCTGATGCAAAAATACATGATCAAATCTCAATAACAAGGAGGAGTGTAAATGAAAAGGTTTAAAGAACTGTCAAAACTTGGCAAAAATGATATTATAAAAAAAATAAATGAAATGGAAATGGAAATGGTAAAAGCAAGGGTAACTGCTAGTAAAGGTGGAAAAGTAAAGATAAAAGAATTGAAAAAAACTTTAGCAAATTTGAAAATGCTCAACAAACAAAACAATGGAGATAGATCCAAAAACAGGGTTGCCAGTTGAGGCTATAGCGTGGGAAGATCTCTCACGAGGCGAACAGAGAATCCAAGTAACAACAGCCAAAAAAAAATTTGGTAAGTATGTTACAATTGTGTCAGGGTTTGACAAAGGAACTGACCTCAAGAAAATAGCCAAGGAGCTTAAAGAAGAACTTGGTTGTGGAGGTACAGTAAGAGACGACTCAATAGAGTTGCAAGGAGATCATAGAAGAAAAATCAAACCAATCCTTGCAAGACTTGGATTTTCAGAAAGTTCAATTAGCAACTAAAAACCCAAAAACAAAATGGAAAAGAAAAACAAGAAGATAGACTTGAAAGTAAGAAACAGAGTAGTTGGAACTAGAGGAAGAAAATTTGAAGGTTATGTAATAAGAAAGTTCGACAAAAGAGTTACTATTCAACTAGAAAGAATAAGATATATTAGAAAATATGAAAGGTATGCAAAGTATCAAACTAAAGTTCATGCTTACCTTCCAGAAAGTATGAAAGATCAAATAAATATTGGAGATTACATACAAGTTGCTGAATGCAGACCTTTAAGTAAAATTATTCACCATCTTGTTGTAAAAAAGATAAGGGATGTTGATGTTAAAATGAAAATAATGGAAAAATTTAAGGAGGAAACAAAATGAAATTCGGAAGAGAAATAGTAGTGGTTGAAGGTATAAAAATGACAGAAGCTTTAGCGAAATATGTAGGATTAGCTAAAGAATTTAAAAGTTTAAATGAAAATCAAGATTTTGATGATGAAGATTATGTTAATAGATTATTCAGATTATCTACTATAGTTGGTTACTCTGAAGTTTTAGCTTATTGTGAAGATATACCTAATCATTATTTACCATTATTAGAAATATTAGAGAATGATTTAAATAAATTAATAAAAAAATATGTGGATACAAAACACGGAGTTTTAAAACAATGAAAGCAATAAGTGCGAGAGCAACAAGAGGATTAAATATTGGAAGTGAAGTAGTAGCTGCTGATAATAGTGGAGCAAGAATAGTAAGAATAGTTGGTGTTAAAAGAGGAAAAACAGTTAAGAAAAGACAACAATATGCAAAAATATCTGACTGGGTCAAAGTTTCTGTAAGAAAAGGAAAACCAGAAATGAAAGGAGAAGTTTTTGATGCTGTTGTAGTTAGAATGAGAAAACCATGGAGGAGAAAAAATGGGGAAAGGATTGCCTTCAGTGATAATGCTGTTGCATTATTAAAAGATGAAAAGGGAAACCCTAAGGGAACTCAAATTAAAGGTCCAATAGCCCGTGAAGTATTAGAAAGATGGGTTAGTGTAGCTAAAATTGCGAGGATAGTTGTTTAAAATGAATAAAAAATTTTCACAACATTGGAAATCAAGTAAACAGGTAAGAAAACAAAGAAAATACTTAGCTAATGCTCCATTACATACAAAAAATAAATTTGTTTCAAGTAATTTAGCTAAAGGTTTAAGAAAAACTTATGGAATCAGAAGTTTAACTTTGAGGAAGGATGATGAGGTTAAGATACTTAGAGGTAAATTCAATGGGAAAAATGGTAAAATTAATAGTGTTAGTTTAAAAAGGACGAGAGTAACAATAGAGGGAATACAAAACAAGAAAAAAGATGGTACTAAAATTAATGTTTACTTTCACCCATCAAACTTACAAATAATAAGTATTGGTTCAGAAGATAAAAAAAGATTAAAAAGAATGAATAAAAAAAACAAAGAAGTAAAGACTAAAGTGGAGGAGAAAAAATAAAATGCACCTGAAAAGACCTAATACAAATAAAATGTGGCCAATATCTAGAAAAGGTACAAAATATTTAGTTGTACCAAGTCATTCAAAAAATAATGGTATACCATTACTTGTAATATTAAGAGATGTTCTTAAAATTGTAAAAACAAGGAAAGAACTTGTAAAAATTCTGAGAGAAGGAAAAATCTTAGTTAATGATGAAAAATTAAGAGATGAAAGTAGAACATTAGTAGTATTTGACTCTATAGGCATACCTTCATTAAATAAATATTACAAATTTAATTTCTTAGATACTGGAAAAGTTAGTTTTGATGAAATAAGTGAAAAAGAATCTCGCTACAAAATATCTAAACTAAGTAATAAGAAAATTCTAAAAAAGGGAATAACACAGTTAAACTTCGGTGATGGTAGAAATATACTATCTAAAGAAAAAATATCTGTTGGAGACTCAGCTATTATTAATTTTAAAGAAAAGAAATTAGTTAAAATTCTACCTATATCTGAAAAATCTAAAGTTATGATTATAGGTGGTAAACATAGAGGGGAAAAAGGTGTTATAGAGTCTGTTGGAGAGAAAATTTTGATCAAATCTAAAGAATCTAAATTTGAAATAGGTAAAAAGGAGATAATGATAATTGAATAAAATGGTACAAAATAAACCTATGAAAAATGAACCTTTGAAAAAGGTTTCCAAAATGCCAAATAAAATGCAAGAAGTTGAAATGGAAAAGTTAGTTTTATCTTTTGGAGGTGTTAAAGATGAACTTGAGAAAGGGTACAAATTATTAAAAAAAATATCTAAAGAAAAACCTTCAAGGAGACTAACTTCAAAAAGAATACCAGGATTTGGGATAAGACCTGAGATGGAAGTTGGTTGTATGGTAACACTTAGAGGAGAAAAAGCTAAAAATCTGCTTAAAAGGTTGCTTGCATCTGTTGATAATAAAATGAAGAAAAAACAAATTGCAAAGAATCAATTTGGATTTGGGATAAAAGAATACATAGAAATACCTGGTGAAGAATATGACAGGGAAATTGGAATGATAGGATTTAATGTAGTTCTAGTTTTTTCAAGAAAAGGAAAAAGAGTTAGTATTAAAAAGATAAAACGTGGAAGATTACCTGAAAGACATCATGTAACTCAGGATGAAATAATTAAATATATGAAAGAAAATTTTAATGTGAGAGTAGAATGACAGCAAGTGATTGGAAAAAATTAATGAATCAATTAAAGAATAAACCAGCTGTTGCTAGAAAATTCATGAAGCATAATAAACCTAAAGATAGAAAATTCGGTATTGCTGCCCAAAAGTGTGAGCGTTGTGGCCGTTATGGAGCAAGAGTTAGCCAGTATGGATTAAACTTTTGCAGACAATGCTTTAGAGAAGTAGCAGAAGAGATCGGATTTAAAAAATATTCATAAATAAACCTTTATAAAAGGTTTTCAAATATAAAAACAAAATGAGCCAAGATATAATATCAGACGCATTGAACCAGATAATGAATGCGAAAAAAGCTGGAAAGAAAGAAGTAGTGATAACTAAACATTCTAAACTACTTATGGAAGTATTAAATTTAGCTAAGGAAGAAGGATATATAGAAAATTATGATATTTCTGGGAATAAATTATCGATAGCTATAGGAAAAATAATAGAATGTAAAGCAATAAAACCGAGATTTAATGTTGATTCATATTCTATAAATAAATATATGAGGAGATATTTACCAGGAATTGGTTTAGGAATTATAATTATTTCAACTAATAAAGGAGTTATTACACATAACAAAGCTCTAGAAGAAAAAATTGGAGGAAGTTTATTGGCTTATTTTTACTAAAATGAAAGAAGAAATTAAAGAAGCAATAGAAATTCCTGAAGGAATCGAATTTAAATTAGAGAGCAATAAAATAATAGCGAAGGCTGGAGATAAAACTATAATTAGAAAAGTCGACTTACAAAATTTTACCGTTAAAGTTGAAGGTAATAAAATAATTTTACATTCTAAAAAAGCTACAAGAAGTGAAAGTAAAATGATGTATACTACTAAAGCTCATATAAATAATATGATTAATGGTTTGGTTAATGATTTTGAGTATAAACTTGAAGTGGCATATTCACATTTTCCGGTTAGTATTGAGTTAGATAATTCTAACCATAAACTCATAGTAAAAAACTTCTTAGGAGAGAAAAAAAATAGAGTGGCAAAGCTACTTCCTGAAGCAGATGTTTCAATTAAAGGGAATATAATAACAATTAAGTCCCATAATAAAGAAACAGCTGGCCAGACTGCAGCTAATATTGAAAAAGCAACTCAAATAAAAAATAGAGATAGAAGAAAATTCCAAGATGGGATATATATTACTGAAAAACCTGGGAGGGAAATATAATGCCAAATAAAAGATTCCTAAGAAGAAATACTAATGAATACATCAAACTAGGTAAAAAAAGCAAGAAAAACCAGAAGTGGAGAAGACCTAGAGGTAGAGATAATAAAATGAGACTTAAAACTAAAGGTCATCCTTTAGTTGTTAAAGTAGGATATAAACAAAACAAAGCTAATAGAGGTAAAGTAAATGGGAAAGAGCTTAAAATAATTAGAAATATCAATGATCTAAAAGATATAAAGGGTAAAACTTTACAATTAGGTAAACTTGGATTGAAGAAAAAAATAATGATTTCGAAAATATGTCAAGACAAAAATATTGAATTTATAAATTTTGATCCAAAGAAATTTATTTCTGGGATGAAACAAGGAATTAAGACTGAGGTGAAAAAATGAACCTATTAAATAAGAAAAAATTGGCTGCAAAAACTCTTGGAATTGGAATGGGAAGAGTAGAATTTAATATTAATAGACTAGAAGAGATTAAAGAAGCTATTACAAGGCAAGATATCAAAGACCTTGTTAAAGGCGGAGCAATTAAAATAAAAGAGCCTAAAGGCAGAAAGAAAAATGTAAAAAGGAAACAAAGAAGAAGGGCAGGAAAAATAAAGCTTAAAGTAAATAGTAGAAAACAAGAATATGTAAAAATTACAAGAAAATTAAGAAGATATATTAAAAGTTTAAAAGATCAGGAAAAAATAACAAAAGAAAAACATATTGATTTAAGGAAACAAATAAGAAATAGAATTTACAAAAGTAAAAGACACCTAAGGGAGAGTTTGCAATAAAATGAGAACAGTAAGAAAAAGAAGAAATGAGAACAAAACAGACTACAAATTAAGAATGGGTTTACTTAAACAAGATAAACCAAGAATTGTAATAAGAAAGACAAACAAATACTTAATTGCCCAGTATGTGCAGAGTAAGAATGCAAAAGACACAATACTAATAGGTGTAACCTCAAAAGAACTTGTTAAATATGGTTGGCCTAAAGAATCTATAGGATCATTAAAATCAATACCTGCATCTTATCTAACTGGATATATATTAGGTAAAAAAATACTTGAAAAGTATAAAGACAATGAGAGTATTATAGACACTGGTTTACAGAGAAATATTCATGGGTCAAGAATATATGCTTTAGTAAAGGGTATTATTGATGCAGGAATTAGTATTCCGCACAATGAGAAAATATTTCCAAGTGAAGATAGGATAAGTGGTAAAAATACAAAGAAAGACTTTTCGGAAATGATAAAAAAAGTAAAGGGTAATATAAAATGAGTGAAAAAATAATAAAAAAATCTGAAGAAAGAGAAAAAATGGACGAATTAGTAGAGATAGCAGAAGAAGTAGTAGAGAAAGAAATAGTAGAGAAAAAAGCAAGAGGACATGAAAACTTAGACTCATGGGTTCCTCAAACAAAGCTTGGAAAAATGGTTAAAGGGGGTAAAATAAAAAATATTGATGAAGTGCTTGATAATAAAATGAAAATACTTGAACCAGAAATTGTTGATTACTTATTAAGTGTTGATCATGATTTACTCTTTGTAGGTCAGTCTAAAGGAAAATTTGGTGGTGGTAAAAGAAGAGCTTGGAGACAATCTCAGAAAAAAACTAAAGAGGGTAATGTAATAACATTTTCAGCATTTGTAGTGGTTGGCGACAAAAATGGCCATGTTGGGGTAGGTTTTGGAAAATCTAAGGAAACACTTCCAGCAAGAGAAAAAGCGCTCAGAAAAGCTAAGCTAAACTTAATAAGAATAAAAAGAGGAAGTGGTAGCTTTGAAGGATCTTCACATGAATTGCATAGTATTCCATTAAAGGTTGAAGGAAAATGTGGAAGTGTAAGTATTACACTTATACCTGCTCCACAAGGAACTGGTCTTGTTATTGGTAATGAAGGGAAAAAAATACTGAAATTAGCAGGAATACAAGATATATACAGTAAAGCATTTGGTCACAAAAGAACTACAATGAATTATGGTAAAGCAGTAATGGAGGCTTTGAAGAAATTAGAATGATAGTAGTTATAAGAATATCTGGAATGGTAAATATAAACAAACCTGTAGAGGAAACTTTATACAGACTTAGATTAAGAAGAAAATACTCATGTGTTATTGTCTCAGAAACTAAAGAAACAATTGGAATGTTAAAAAAAGTAAGAAATTTTATTTCTTATGAGAAAATAGATGAAAATACTTTAAAAGAACTAATAAATAAAAGAGGACAATCAGAGGACAAAAAAGAAAAAATAAATGTTGAAAAAGTTATTAAATATTTAAATGAAAATAAAACTCTTGACGGATCTGGCATAAAACCCTTTTTTAGGTTGCATCCTCCAAGAGGTGGAATAAATACTAAACAGCATTTTCCAAAAGGAGTTTTAGGAGAGAATAAAGAAATAAATAAACTAATTTTGAGGATGTTATAATGGTAGCTAAATCTAGATTTGTGTGGGAATGTGAATGTGGAAAAACAATTCATGGAGAAAAATCTCCTGAAGAATGTAAAAAATGTGGTCGAATAGATAGTTTTGTACAACTTCCAGAAGAGATAGTTGAAGAAAGAGAAAAAGACATGGTTTATGAAGAAGATGATTTTGATGATGTGGAGGATTTTGATGATGAATAATAAAAAAAGAAAAAAAGTTAGTAGAATGAGGGGGAGTCATACTCATGGAAGAGGAGGTATGAAAAAAGGTAGAGGTAGCGGTCAAAGAGGTGGAAAAGGAATGGCTGGTACTGGAAAAAGAGCTGATCAGAAAAAAACTCTAATAATAAAAAAAGGAATGAATTATTTTGGTGGGCATGGATTAAGACCTAAAGCAAAAAATTATGAAATTATTAATGTTTCAGAAATAGAAAAAATGGCAAATGGTAAAAAAGAGGTTGATTTAAATAATTATAAAATTTTGGGTAATGGAGAGATAGCTGTAAGTATAAAAGTTAACGCACTTAGTGCATCAAAATCAGCCATTAATAAAATAAAAAAGGCTGGGGGAGAGGTAATACTAAAGAATGGTAGTCAAACAACTAATAAAAAATCTTCCTGAAGTTCAACCACCTGCTGAAAAAAAACTTGACTTCAAGGTAAAGGCAAAATGGACTTTAATTGTTCTAGGAGCTTTTTTTATTTTAGCAAATATTCCATTATATGGATTATCAGGTAATGCTTTATCAAGATTTGAGAATTTAGCAGTTTTGCTTGGAACTGATTTTGGTAGTGTTATTTCTTTAGGTATAGGGCCAATTGTAACAGCTTCTATTATTTTACAGTTGTTAGTTGGAAGTAAAATCATTAATATTGATACTTCGACTGCAGAAGGAAAAAAGTATTTCCAGGGTATTCAAAAATTAATGGTTATATTTTTTGTAATATTTGAAGCATGTGTTTTTGTTCTTATGAAAGGACTAGAAGCTACACCTGGATATGCTTGGGTAGTAATAATTCAGCTAGTTTTAGGAGGAATTGCAATAATGTTAATGGACGAAGTTTCAAATAAATGGGGCTTTGGTTCTGGAGTTTCATTATTTATTGCAGCTGGAGTTTCATGGAGATTATTTACTAGTTTATTCCAGTTTATAGGACCTGAAGGAAATTTAGCTCCTAGTGGGCAGATATTAGTACTGATTAATTCTATAATAAATGGGAATACAATTGGGGCGACAATTGCTATCTCAGCAATAGCTTCAACAATAATTGTATTTTTAATAATTGTTTGGGCACAATCATTAAAGGTTGAAATTCCACTATCTTTTGATAGATTAAGAGGATATGCTATTAAATGGCCTCTTGCTTTTTTCTACACTTCTGTTATGCCAGTTATTTTAGTCTCTGCTCTTGCCGCAAATATTCAGCTGGCAGCAGGACTTTTAGAAAACTGGTTAGGCCATGCTACATTTTTAGGAGGATTCCAAGGAGGAGTTCCTGTTTCTGGTTTTTCACTATGGATAAATTCAAGTAATCTTTTACAGGCAATAATAACTAAAAGTTTCACACTAATGATGATCTGGCAATCAATATTTCATATTTTGTTTTATGTAGTGTTTAGTGTTTTGTTTGCATTTTTTTGGGTTAAAACAAGTGGTATGGATGCACAAACTCAGGCAAAAAATATTATGAAATCAGGACTAACAATACCTGGATTTAGGAAGGATGAAAGAATACTTGAAAGTGTTTTAGAAAGATATATTTTGCCTTTAACTATAATGGGTGGTATAGCAATAGGATTACTAGCAGCAGTATCAGATCTTGTAGGGACACTAATACAAGGAACATCATTCTTACTAGTAATTATGATTATATATCAGTACTATCAACAAATAGCTCAACAACACTCAATGGACATGTCTCCTGCACTTAGAAAATTCATTAAGTAATAAAAGACACCAAGGTTTCTTTTATGAATCTTCCTTTCTACGCCAAGAGTTTCTTTTATGAACTCTTCTTTTAAGAGCAAGGATTTTTTTATTAATTTGTTTAAATTAAATTCATATTCTCAATTAAGTAAATTTAAAAATGGTGTTTAGTTCTTAATAACATGGACAAAAAAGGTAGTTTTTTAGGAATTGCAATTGTTATGATTGCTTCTTTAGCAATTGCTTCGTTATGGAATGTTGTACCTCAAATAAGTAGTGCAATACATTATATTTTAGATCCTATTCTTGGTAGTTTATTAAACTGGCATGTAACAATTGGAATGTTAGCAATAACACTGATAATTACATTAATGACAACTTTAATTCAAAAATATGGTACTGACCAAGAAACTATGAGAAGTTTAAAGGCTGAACAAAAAAAGCTTTCTGAAGATATGAAACAATACAAAAATCAGCCAGATAAAATAATGGAACTCAATAAAAAGCAGTTTGAATTTATGGGGGAAATGATGAAACATTCCATGAGGCCTATAATCTATACAGGTATCCCTTTAGTTTTATTATTTAGATGGTTTGTAGACTATTTTGCTCAAATACCTGATTTTAAATTTTTCGGATTTCTTACATGGTTATGGATGTATTTAATATTCTCGATAGTTTTTAGTACAGTATTAAGAAAAGTTTTAAAGGTTGTTTAGAGAAAACCTTTTAAAGTGGGTTCCAAAAACAAAAAATGGTAAAAAATCAAACAAAAAATAAACAGGAAGAAATTTTGAAGTTGCAAATACTTGAAAATCAAGTTAATCAGTATGAAGAGCAATTAAAAATTATCGAACAACAAATAGGAGAATTGGACTTAATCAAGAAAGACTTAGAATATTTAGAAAATACTAAAGAAAATGAAATTTTTAGTGAGTTTGGAAAAGGGATATACATTAAGTCAATTGTGAAGAAAGAAATAATGGTTGATGTTGGTTCAAAAATCTTGGTTCCAAAAACTTTTGGTGAGATAAAAGAGGTCATTGAAAACCAGATAAGCAAATTTAATACTATAAAACCAGAAATATCCAGGCATATAGATGCTATAAACAAAGAGCTTGATAATATTATGAACGAAAATAATATTTACTAAAAGTATAATATTAAAAAGATAAAATTCTTCTAATAATTATGTTAGAAATGCTTTTAAGTCCAGGAAGATCTGAGAGGAGGCCATGGGAACTTTTCTTTGTAGGTATTTTTTATGCGACACTTTCAGTTATTTTAGTTAATTGGATATTTGCAAGTGATCCTGTTTTATCTAAATATTCTGGTATGATAATTGTAACATTTGCTGTTATGTTTTCTATGCCTTATGTATATTATACTATTAGGATGGAGGAAAATAAAAGTGCTTCACTTAGAGGAATACGTCTTTTAACAGAGCATAGCAAGGCTATAAATGCCTTTTTATGGTTGTTTGTTGGTTTTATAATTGCTTTTTCATTTTGGTATATAGTTTTAGGTTCACCTGACAATTTTAGAGCTCAAATAGAAACTTATTGTTCAATAAACAGTCCTCAAAATTACCAGGGTTGTGTTAATGAGCATGGTATTAAAGAAGGGGTAAGTGGAACAGGATTTGTAACAGGAGAAATAAGTGGTGGGAGGTTATTTGGTGGAATACTTACAAATAATCTTTATGTTTTAATTTTTGCAGTAGTTTTTTCAGTAATATTTGGGGCAGGAGGCATATTTATTCTTTCATGGAATGCTACAGTTATTGCTGCAGCAATGGTTATTTTTGCTAAATCTGATATTTATAGCTTACCATTAAGTTTAGGTAGGTATATGATTCATGGTATTCCAGAAATTGCAGCTTATTTTATAGGCACTTTAGCCGGAGGAATAATAGGGTTAGCCATAGTTAGAAAAGAGTTTAAAACATCTAGGTTTTGGGACATTATTTATGATTCAATTATCTTAATAGTTGTTGCCATATTAATTTTAGTAATTGCAGGCTTAATAGAGGTATTCTTAACTCCAAAGCTTTTCTAGTTTTTTAATGATATAATATAGACTAAAAACATTTTAATACTACATTTTCTAATCTCTAAGATGGCAAAATTTAGGTGTAAAAGATGTAATTACTCTTTTTCAATGGAAGCAAAAGTGACTCCAAAAGTTTGTCCAAACTGTGGAAATACAAATTGCATTGAAAGGGAAAAGAGTGCTTCAGAATTACTTGATGAAATGCAAGAATAATTCATATGGAAAATAACAAGGAAATAGCTGAACTAAGAAAAGAGAAAATACTAGATTTTTCTAGGAAAAATAAATTCTTGTCTGTTTTGGTAATCCTTACAGCTATAGCATTAATTTTTAGTTTTTTAACTAAATTCTCCATAAATATTCCTATTTTATCAAGTTTTTATTCTAGCATTGAAAGTCTAAATTGGTTTTTACTTAGCATTTCACTTGCTATATCCTCACTTTTAATTTACTACCATAAAGAAAAATTCTTTGTTTACCCCATATTAGTTTGGCTTGTTTGGATATCTATGTATGTTCGTTCTCTCAACATTTCTAAATTAAAAGATGTATCAACTGGTAGCTGGACTCTTGGACCTGATTTAGACCCATTTTTATTTTTAAGATGGGCTAAAGAAATTGTTGCTAATGGTAGTTTGTATTTAGTAGACCAGATGAGATATGTACCTTTAGGTTATAATACTGCAAGAGAACTTAAGTTAGTTCCATATTTAATAGCATTGTTCTATGAATTACTTTCAAAATTGCCTACCTCATTGATAAAATTTCTTCCAGGTAATCCTACTGAGATTACAGTTACTTACTCAGCAATAATAATGCCTGTCTTTATGTTTGGTCTTACAGTAATTGCATTTTTCTTCTTAACAAGAGAAATATTTAATGAAAAATTTAAAGACAAAAAATATCCTAATTTAATAGCTTTAATAGCTTCATTTTTTCTTATTGTTTTACCACCATTACTTCCTAGAACTATTGCAGGTATACCTGAGAAAGAAGCTGTAGCATTTTTCTTCCTATTTATGGCTTTTTATTTTTTCATAAAATCTTGGAAAACTAACAAAATAGTTTATAGAATAATTTTTTCAGTACTTGCAGGAGTTTCTACTGGTTGTATGGCTATAACTTGGGGCGGATATAACTATATATTTTTAATATTGTTAATATCTGTAGCCACATCTTTCTTATTTGGGCAGGTAAAAAAAGAACATATAATGACTTATGGCCTTTGGCTATTATTTTCATTTATAACTATGATTCCATTTTCAACAAGATATCAACAACCTCTTGGTCTTTTGAAAGCTATAACCACTGGTTCAGCAATTGCACTACTTTTAATAATGGTTATACATAAATTAATCTTCAGAACAAAACTCAAAGGACTTTACGAAAAAAAACTTAATAAAATACCCAAAGAACTATTTACTTTGATTGTTATTATTTTATTAGGAATAATTGCTTCTTTGATTATTTACGGACCTTCTTGGATAATTGGGGAAATTAATAATATTATCTCTAATTTAGTAAAACCAGCTACTTCTAGACTAATACAAACTGTTGCTGAGAACAGGCAACCATTCTTTAATGAATGGGCATATGAATTTGGACCTGTAATCTTCAAAATACCAGTATTTTTCTTTGTTTTTTTTATAGGTTCGGTATATTTATTTTATAGTATTTTAAATAAATTTGACAAAAAAGATAGAATTGTTTTAACAGTTTCATACTTAATATTTTTAATAGCAATAATATTTAGTAGATACAATAGTAGTAGTATCCTAAACGGAACAAATTCTACTAGTTTATTTTTATATGCTTTAGGATTTATTATTCTTGGATCAAGTATTACTTATTATTATTTTAATTACTATAATAATCATGACAAAAAAGTGATAATAAAAGAAATAAATTTCAATATGATATTTGTTTTAGCTTTTTTCTTTTTTGCTATAATCTCTGCCAGAGGAGCTGTTAGGCTTATCATGGTATTAGTGCCCATTACTTCAATCATAGCAGGTTTTTTTATTATATCTATGATTGAAAAAGCGCTAAAGGAAAAGAAAAATAAAACTTATTTAATAGTGTCAATATTGTTAATATTAATACTATCTTTTTCAGCGTTGCAATTTTACCAAACAACAGCTTCACAGTCTAAAAGTTATGCTCCTTCATATTACAACCATCAATGGGAAAAAGCAATGTCATGGGTAAGAGATAGTACTCCAGAAAATGCAGTTTTCGGTCATTGGTGGGACTATGGGTATTGGATACAAAGTATAGGTGAAAGATCAACTGTGCTTGATGGAGGTAATGCAATTTCTTATTGGAATCATTTAATGGGAAGGCATGTTTTAACTAGCACTGACGATAATGATTCATTAGAATTTTTATACACCCACAATGTAACTCATTACTTAATAGATTCTACGGAAATTGGTAAATATGGTGCATACAGTTTAATAGGTTCAGACACTAGTTTAGACAGACAAAGTTTCATATCAACTCTTTACATGGATGTTAAAAAAACGCAAGAAACAAAAGATGGATTAATTTACATATATCCTACAGGAATACCTCTTGATGAAGATGTAACTTTGGAAGATGGAACTTTATTAATAAAAGAAAATTCAATTATAGGGGCAGTTCTAGTTTATGAATTAAATCAAAGTATAAAACAACCAAAGGCATTAATCATAAATAATGGAAATCAGATAAGTGTTAACTTAAGGTATGTTTATTATAATAACAAATTAATTGATTTTGGTAGCGGGATTAATGCAGGTTTGTTTTTAATGGATTCTTTAAGTCAAACAAATAATCAGATATCTGTAACTAAAATGGGTGCAGCATTTTACTTAAGTCCAAGAACTATAGACTCTTTCTTAGTAAGAAAATACTTATTTGGAGAAGAAGGAAATTTCAAATTAGTTCATTCTGAACAATCAGAAATTACCCAGTTATTTAGATCACAGGGGCTAGAAGTTAATGATTATACATATTTCCAAGGTAACTTCCTTGGGCCTATAAAAATATGGGAAATAGATTATCCTGAAAACATAAAGTCTAATCCAGCTTACCTTGAAGTAAATTACCCTGATTCAATAAAGTTTTAATAAAATGACATTTGACTTAAGAATTGTAATACCTCTTGCTTTGAGTTTTTTTGTAGTTTTATTAGTAATACCTGTATGGATTAAGAAAGCAAAAAGTATAGGTTTAATCTGGGAAGATATGAACAAATTTGGAAAAGCATATGCTGCTGGATCTGGTGGTTTAATTGTTTTATTAGGGTTTGTTATTGGAGTACTTTTTTATATTGCATATAGAGTTTTTTTACTTAATACAGAAAACCATTTCCTGGTTGAAATATTTGCTTTATTAACAGTTGTTTTAATGCTTGGAGGTATAGGCTTAATTGATGATCTTCTTGGGTGGAGGCAGGGAGGATTGAGGAGGAGGACTAGAATACTTCTTGTAGCAGTTTCATCTATTCCATTAATTGCGATAAATGCAGGTAAATCTGTTGTTGGATTGCCATTCATAGGTAATACTGACTTGGGAATTTTTTATCCGTTTTTGGTTATTCCAATAGGAATAATTGGTTCAGTTACTACATTTAATTTCCTTGCAGGATTTAATGGAGAAGAAGCTGGGCAAGGAATAATTATCTTAACAGCTTTAGCTATAATTGCATACTTAACTGGAAGCCCTTGGTTGACTGTTATTGCTTTATGTATGATCTTTGCTTTATGTGGGTTCTTGTTTTTTAATTATAATCCTGCGAAGATTTTTCCAGGAGATGCTTTAACATATTCTGTTGGGGGATTAATAGCAATAATGGCTATAATAGGTAATTTTGAAAAAATTGCAGTTTTTTTCTTTATTCCATACATAATTGAAACTGCACTAAAATCAAGAGGTAAACTTGTAAAACAAAGTTTTGGCAAACCAGATAGCAAAGGTAATTTGAGTCTGAAATATGATAAAATATACAGTTTGAATCATGTAGCAATATGGCTATTAAATAAAACAAAATTAAAAGCTAATGAGGAAAAAGTTACTATTTTTATCTGGACATTTCAAATTATAATAATCTTAATTGGATTTTTTATATTCAGAAGAGGTATATTCTAATAATGAAGAATAAACTTTTTAGCAGTATTGTTGGTGGTAGCTTTCTCTTGTTGATAACAATTAATATTTTCTTTGTGTTAAACTATTTTTTCCATTTTGCTATGGCTAGAATGTTGCCTATTGAACAGTATGGGATTCTTGTAACTCTTTATGCAATTATATATATTTTAGCTGTTTTTACAGAATCAATTCAGTTGGTGATAACAAAATACACTACAGAAAAAAAAGATGGAGAAGTTAAAAATTTAATAAAAAAATCTTCTGGAAAATCATTAAAAATATCTTTTATTTTATTTATTGTTTACCTTATAATAAGTATTCCATTATCAATAATACTAAAAATAGCTTATCCATTGGTTGCTTTAACTGGAGTAATAATATTCAGTTCTTTCCTCTTGCCCATAACAAGGGGTGTTTTACAGGGACAAAAAAGATTTGGTACTTTAGGTTTTAATACGATTTCTGAAGCTGTAATCAAGCTTTCTTCTGCAATATTCTTGGTACTAATTGGATGGATGGTTTATGGAGCTGTTGTTGCCACATTGCTTGGTACATATTTTTCATTGCTAATATCTTTTGTAAGCTTGAAAAAAATATTTAAGAGTAAAGAAATAGAGACAAAAAATACTGGGATATATGCTTATAGTGCTCCTGTTTTTGTAGCAATTATTGCAGTTATTGTATTTTATAGTATTGATGTTATACTTGCCAAAATATTCTTCTCACCAGAAATTGCTGGGTACTATGCAATTTCTTCGATGATTGCTAAAGTAATATTTTTCGGAACTCAACCAATAAGCAAGGCTATGTTTCCTATAGCAAGTGAGTCTAAAGACGGAAAAAAAACTAAAAGAGTTTTCAAGTATGCTGTTTTGCTCTTATGTTTACTAATTTTAATAGGTCTTTTAGTAGTTTATTTTATGCCCGAATTATTAATAAAAATATTTTCTGGAAGATCTATTCCTCAAATAACTAGTATTTTAATACTACCAGCTTTAGCCACAGGTATACTTTCTCTTACAAATCTTAACATATTTTACAAATTGTCACAAGGTAAAGTAAAGGGTTGTTTTTATCTTCCTATTTTTGTAGTTATAGAAATTGTCTTAATGAGTTTATTTTCATACAGTTTAGCATCTTTTTCATTAGCTTTTGCAGTATCTTCTTTAATATTTTTGTTTGGTTCTATAATTTTGCATAAATAATTAATTATTTTATAGCGAGAACAGTATAATTTATTGTGAAAACATCACTATAAAATAACTTATCACTTATTTTACCTAAACAATTAAGAGTAAAAATAATTGGTTTTGCTATAAGTTTTGGTAGTTTTTCAGATATTCCCCATACTATTAATTGAAATATAGACAAGGCAGCTCCACCACTTTCTTTTATTTCCACATATTTAAAACCATTAAACAAATCTTCCAAAGCATATTTTGTAAACCTATAGTAATCATAAGGTTCTCCATGAAGTGGAGCAGCCATATGGGTAGTTAACAAACATCTTCCATTATTTTTTAATACCCTATATATTTCGTCTACAACAAATTTTGGGTTTTTAATATGTTCAAGTACTTGTATACAAACAACACTATCAAAACTGTTGTTTTTTATAGGTAGTTTTTTTGTTATGTCTGCAACTATATCTATATTTTTATAATCCCTATTATCTAGCCTTAGATATTCACTAGCATTTTTGAAAAATATTTTATAAGGTGATTTCCCTGCACCCAAATCTAAAACTTTACCTCTTATTTCTGGGGAATACTTTTTTATATCTTTTAAAACCTCTGAGAAGTGTAAATATATATCATCAGTAAGTTTAGGATTTGTCCATACTCTAATTGGTCTTTCAATTTTTCCAGTCCATTCTTCCATACAATTTTTAAAAAAAGGGTATTTATAAGTACTTATTTAGTCTAAAAAACGATATTTTACTAATGTCAAAAGTGCAAAAAGGCCATCATCCCAATGAATTTTCTTTCCTTCTAAAAAACTCCTTGATTTATAATTTATTGGTATTTCTATTATTTTATACCCTTTTTTTATTATTTTAGCAGTTATTTCAGGTTCTATATCAAAGCTATTTGATTTTAGGTTTAGATTTTTTAAAACATCTTTCCTCATCATTTTATAGCAGGTTTCCATGTCAGTTATTTTATTATTATACAAAATTCTTGTTACAAAAGATAAAAATAGGTTTCCATAGTAGTGTGAAGTTATCTGAAAACCCTCAATTTTTCCTAACATTCTTGACCCATAGACAACATCTGCTTTTTTGTCTTTTATAGGAATTATTAGTCTTTTGAAATCTTCAGGGTTATATTCTAAATCTGCATCTTGTATAACAACATAATCTCCTGTTGCATGCAAAAATCCAGTTCTTAAAGCTGCTCCTTTTCCTTTATTAACTTCATGATTAAAATATTTTATATTTTTATATTTTCTAATTAGATTTTTAATTATTTTATCAGAACTGTCTTTACTACAGTCATTAACAATTATAATTTCTTTTTCTATTCCAGGAATTATTACTGCCTGAACTTTTTTTATTATTTCAGTTATAGTTTTTTCTTCATTATACACTGGAATAACTATAGATAACTTTTCTTTTTTCATTTTATCCTTCTTTATACAATGAATAAATTACTGAAAGAGCCAATAAACCAGATATAAATATTATTATGTATAAAATTGCATGTGCTGTTTGATCAAGAAGTTTATCATAAAGAGTATGAGTCTGATAATTGTCAAATATTTTACTTTTAGGTTGATAATTTACTGGATAAAAAAACCATTCTTTAAGTGAATCAGAAACTGGAATTATCCCTGATTTTAGATAAATTTTCTTTTTATATATTTTAAAATAAGGCTTTCCATAAATATTATTAATTGTTTTAACATAACTATCCTGACTTCCAAATACACTGACTAAGTCTTCCATAGTCTTGTTAAAGTCTTCAGTTACTTTTCCTCCTCCCCATCCACAATCATCTGGAACACATTCCACAAAATAAATATCTATTGGAACTTCTTGACCTGGAATCTGATCATTATTTCTTAAAACTTCTATAAAGGCATTACCTTCAAGATAATGCCTATCCCAAAACATAAATGCTATTCTTCCTCTGTACACTCTAGAATCTACCAAAACAAGGGCATTTTTGTCTATACTAGCATCTTTAAAATCAATCAATTGTCCTAATTCATTTTTACTACCTAGTAATCCATTCGAACCACCATCAGCTATTTTTATATAAGAAGTTATTAATATTAAGACAATTATTGAATAAATAAAAATCCTTTGGTATTTTTTATTCTTAAGTAATAAAGACAAACTGTAAACCCCATAACCTGATAATATTACTGCATAATAACTAGTGAAAACAAAATGATTAGGTAATAATGAGGTTCCAGCTAAAAACATAAAGGGTATAATAAAAGTTATTATTAACAGAGGAACAAATTTATTTTTGTTTTTTATCATAAAAAATAAACCAATTAAAGCAAATATCAGTATAAAGACTGATTCTTGCCAGTACATGAATAAGAATCCGGTTAAAATTCCTGGCCTAGCACCGTTATTGTTTACTAAAAGAGTTGTAAAACTAAATCTTTCTATAGTTGGGGCAATTGCTGCATAAGTATCAACTGATATTCTTGTAAATCTAGAAAACTGTAAGTCTAAAATACCTTTATCTTTATACAGTAAATAATTGAATGTTAAAACTGGCGTAAAAATTAGCAACAAAAGTATAATCACAAAAATATAATCTTTAATTTTTATTGATTTAGACTTATAAAAATGATAATAAAGACTACACAAACCTAAAGGCACTAAAAACAACAATCCTATTGGTTTTACCATAACTGCAATTCCTGCAGATAACCATATAAGGTAAAAGTAAATTTTATTTTCCTTCCTTAATGATAAAATAAAAAAGTATAGCGCGAGTAATACAAAAAAGACCATTGTTGTATCCATGCCAGCTTCCATCATATCTAATTGATATGCTGATATTACAGAAATTACTGCTGCAATTAATCCTACTTTTTTATTAAATATTTCTTTACATATTAAATACACTACTATTACTGCAAGTGTTCCAAATAATATAGAAGCAAACCTAATACCAAAAACATTAACTCCAAATATCTTGACAAAGAGATCTGTTAACCAAAACCATACTGCTGATTCATCCATAATCTGTAATTTTCCAGAACTTATGAAACCTATAGCATGGGTACCATGTACCATTTCATCTGCACTAAAATTGTTTCTTAGCGCTACTAATGATCTTAATATAAAACCTACTAAGGCTATTAAAATAACATATATTAAATTTCTGTCAAGATTAAACAATCTATCAATTGACTTATCTATTATTGTTTTATCTCCCATGTATATTTTCGGTTATCTTAATATTTAAATTCTATTACATAACTACTAGATTACAAAAAATGTTTGCTTTTTTATAGATATCTTTAAAATATATGCTTTTTAATAGTTTTATGCAAAAAGTGTCCATAATAATCCCTGCCTATAATGAAGAGGAAAGGATAGGTAAAACTTTAGAAGAATACTCAAAATACTTTAATTCATTAAACAAAAACAATGCTATTGATTATGAAATTATTGTTGTAATAAATGGTACTACTGATAACACTGAAAAAGTTGTTATAGACTGTGAAAAATTGAACAATAAAATAAAACATTTAAATTTCAAAAAAGGTGGTAAAGGATTTGCAATACTTGAAGGATTCAAGTATGTTTCTGAGAAAAATAAAGGCCTTGTTGGATTTGTAGATGCAGATATGGCTACTCCACCTGAAGAATTTTACAAGTTAGTAACATCTATAGGTAATTATAATGGAGTAATTGCAAGTAGAGGGTTAAGAGAGTCAGAAGTAAAAACAAGTCTTTCAAGGAAATTAACAAATAGAGGTTTTAACCTTGTTGTAAAATTAATTTTATTTTTACCTTTTTCAGACACTCAATGTGGTGCTAAGATTTTTGACCATAAGGCAATAAATTTCTTAATAAAAAATATGAGTTTTACTCAGTGGGCTTTTGATATAGAAATGTTATATATATTATTAAAAAATAACTTTAAGATTAAAGAGATTCCGACAAGATGGTTTGATAAACAAGGTAGTAAAATCAATCTTACAAAAGTTCCAATTAAAATGTTTTTATCAGTTGTAAGATTAAGATTGATGCATTCCCCATTAAAGTTTGTTGTTAAGCTATATGACAGGATGCCTGAAAAACTAAAAGTACATCATACGATTTAAAATGTTAAATAAATTACATTTGGGTTGTGGAAATCAAATAAAAAATAGTTACATAAATCTGGATATTAAAAAACTTCCAGGGGTAGATGTAGTCCACGACTTAGAAAAATATCCTTATCCATTTAAAGATAATACTTTTGATGTTGTGGAAATGCACCATGTTTTAGAGCATTTATCAAATCCTTTAAAGGTTGTTGAAGAAATGTGGAGAATTGCAAAACCTGGAGCGTTAATAATTATTGCTGTTCCACACTGGAGCCATTTTACAGCTTATTCTGATTTAACTCATAAAAATTACTTTAGTTCTTCTCTTTTTATATACTACGAAGAAAATGATGCAGAGTATTATTCTAATCATGTTAGATTTAAAGTTTTAGGGAAAAAATTAACAGCTACAAGGATAAACTATCTTTGGTTAAATCCTATTCTTAATCCTATTTTAAATATATCTCCTATGTTAACTGAATTGCTTCTTTGTAAGATTCTTCCAGTGTCACAAATAGTATTTAAGCTTAAAGTTATTAAAAATAGTAAATAAATGTAATAATGAAACAAATAAAAGTTTCTTTTGTTATACCAGCACATAATGAAGAAAAGATTATTGGAAAAGCTTTGAGTAATCTGTATAAACTTCCATATGAAAAATATGAGGTTTTAATTGGATTAGATGGATGCACAGATAGTACTGAAAAAATAGTTAAGTCTTTTTCGTCAAAGTCAAAAAGATTTAAGTATTTTAATTTGAAAACCAGAGCTGGTAAACCAGAAGTTGTTGATTATTTGATAAAAAGAGCTAAAGGAGATATAATTATAATAAATGACGCTGATTGGATATTTAGATTTAATGATAAAAATAATTTAAAAAAATTTTTGAGTGTTTTTAAAGATAGAAAGGTAGGCGGTATAGCCGAATCTTTTCCAGTTGAATGGGATGAAAATAAATTAGAATTGGCTAACATTTGGTATAAAGTTGTAGCTTATGGAAACTATTTCTGGATAAAATCTCAAAAAGAAAATTTTACTGAAAAAATAGGTGATTTATCTTATATAAAAGAGCCTGCAATGTTTTTAACAAATATATTTAGAAAAGAATTTTATGAAAAGAATTTATCTTTAGGTGATGATTTTGAGAGAACTAGAGATATTAAAAATAAGGGATTTGAAATAGTCATTTCAAATGAAGAAAATATACCTAGAATGATTGCTATTTATGATGAAATAAGGCTAAATGACATTTTAAAACAAAAAATAAGAACAGGTGTTGCAAGAAATCAATTAGATAAAAAAGGTGAGAATATTAAAAAATATCAGTTTAGTTCTGGAACATATATTATGTTTAATTCATGGAAAATGGGTTTTTCTAGTGGATTATATTCTAATCTTTGGTTATTGATCACCATTATTGGGGGAATAATTGCAAAATTTAAAATAACAGATACAAAACAAGGATGGTTGCTAAGAGCTAAAAGAAAGTAAAATGAAGAAAAAAATAATATTAGGGTATGATTTTTTGAAAGAACTTGGGGGATTAGAAAGGGTTATGTTTTTTCAAGCCAATTCATTATATAAATTGTATAATGTAGAACTTATTTTTAGTTATATATCTGACAAAAATTGTGGTAAAATTATACAGGAATTAAATTTAAACAAGAAGATACCTATTAGGCAAATATCTAAAGGAAAATCTGAGATTTTACAGTATATTACATCGCTCTTGTTCCCAAAAAGGCTTACTAAAATAAAATCTGATCTCATTATAAGTCATAGCTTTATGTACTCTATCATGGCTATGAAAAATAAGAAGAAAAATAATACTCCTTATGTTGTAAATTTATGTCACCCTCCAAATTTTTTATATAACACTGGTTTAAAATGGGCTAACAACTTGCCAAGAAAATTTGCCTATTTCCTCGGATTAATATTTAGGAACCACTTTCGAAATCTTGACAAAAAAGCTATTAGGAATGCTGATGCTGTTATAGCTATAAGTAAGTACACTGCTAAAAGAGTAAATGAAATATATGGGATAAATCCTACAATAATTTATCCAATGCTTGCTAAAGACTTTAAAATTATTAATGAAAAAGAGGCTTTGAAGAATTTGGAAAAATTTAAGCTGAAAAAACCGTATATTTTGTTGCATGGAAGAATGATCTCTGACAAAAGACCTGATTTGGCGATAAAAGCTTTTAGTAAAACAGCTAAAGATAATAATGTTGATTTAGTTATCTCAGGTACTATAGAAGAGGAAGAAAAAATGAAGAATTTGATAAAGAGCTTAGGCATAGATAAAAAAGTTCATATCTTAGGGAGGGTTTCAAATGAGGAGCTAGTTGCCTTATACAATTCAGCTGAATGCTTCCTAATGTCTGCTCCAAAAGAAGACTTTGGTTTAACACCTATAGAAGCTATGGCATGCGGGTGTCCAGTAGTTGCATGGAAAGATGATGCTGGTCCTCAAGAAACTATTAATAATGGTAAAACTGGTTACCTTGCTGAGCCTTATTCAATTGATGATTTTTCAGGAAAAATAAACCTCTGTTTAAGAACAAAATTTAATAAAAAAGAAATTTCAAAGTCAGTTAATAAATTTTCTGAGGAAAATGTAAAAAAAGAGTTTTTAAAAGTGATAAAGGGGGTTAAGTTCTAGTTATTTTATAGATAAAAACATCTTGTTTTACTGTAACAAGATTAAAAGTTAAGTCTCCATAAGACTTAGATTGTTTTATATCTTGAACATTATTCAAAAAATCTATTTTTGTATCCATAAATGGTATTTCCCAAGAAGCCACTGTTATTTGTCCATTTATATTTCCATAATTTACTTTTTTCATCCATTCTGGATGGTTTGGTTCTGAAAATGATATTACTAAGTATTTTACATTAGTATCGTTCCTAATTGCATCTAAAAATGGTTCAAATGGAATATTATACCTCTCCCAATATCCCCACTTATTTGGGTTTATAACGTGCTTTTCTGAATAATATTCTGTTTGAGGTTCTGGGACACTTAATATTATATCATTTTCATTTGCATTGTCTTTTAGGTAAAGACTTGCTTGTTTTATCCCTTCAAAAGAGAGTATTTTATTTTTTATGATTGCATTAGCAGAGGAAATTTCATAATAAGCTCCAAAACCTACTAAAACTATAATTAAAACAGCTGCAATTTGCTTACCATACTTAGATGAGTATTTTATTACATAGTCAGAAATAGTTGTTGTGGCTTTTGATATACAAATTAAAGATCCGAATAAAAGAGGAAAATACCATCTAGGCTCTCCAAAATTAGCTTTATCTGGTTCTCTTAAAACTAAAATAAAAAACAAAAGTGTGACAATTATGCTAACTATTATGAAAATATCTGACCTTGATTCATTATACTCATTTTCTGATTTCCTTATATGGCCTATTGATAATAATGTCTTTATCACAATTATGATTAGTCCTATCCAAAAAAGGTATAATAAAACACTAGCCCATTTTAAACCTATATTACTAAAAAATAAGTTAAAAATTTGTAGAGGGTAGAAATTGATTGCTCTATCAAAATGGGCATATCCTCCAGCAACACTTGTTATTCCGGATCTAAAAATCAGTATTTCTACAACTAAGATAATAATTATAGAGATAATAGCTGCTATCCAGTTATATTTGTCTTTAACCAAATCTTTCCAATTCCTAGACGCCAGCATTTGAATAAATAAAAATACACCGAAAAGAAAATATCCTCTCCTTATTGAATAAGTTATTAAAGATAATACTGCGGCTAGAGGTATTGCCCAATTATAACCTATAATTCCAAAAATCTTTTCTTTTTTTTCATATCCTTTCCAGAATACATAAACTGACAGCATTCCAAAAAATAGCCCAAGTATTTCTACTTGGAACCTCATAGCTGTAAAAAGCACAGTCCACTGAACTGCAAATAATGCCGAAGTGATTAAAGCTATTCTTTTATCCTTATACAATGCAGATGCAACCATATAAGTTACAACAACAAGTAAAATATACGGTATAAATTCTACAAAAAACTTAGTAAGTGTTTCTGAAAACCCAAGTTTAAAAAATAAAGCTACTATATATATGAATAATGAACTATGTTCTGCTGTTACTATCCAATCAACATTATACCCTGCAAGATTCTTAGCATATGCTAGATAGTCAGATTCATCCCACCATAATGGTTGAGTTTTAGTTAGTGAAAAATAGTAAGCTCCAATTAGAATAGTTAGTATAATAATACCTAAAAAAACTAAATTATGTCTTTCTTTTAACCAACTTTTAATTATGTCTTTCTTTGATTTTTCTTCCATAAATAACATAAAATAAACAGCCTTTTATTTATTTGCTTATTTTGTACTTTCAATCCTTACCCAAATGTCTTTGTGACTCTTTTTTCTTATATTTATATCAAGGTATATCATAATCCATAAGTAAACTCTAGCAAAAAACAATGTGAAAAGAAAATACATTTCTTTTATTGAATTAACATATTTAAACAATTTAAAAAAACTTGATGATTCCTGACTAAATGATCTTATATTCACTCCTAGAAGATTTTTTATTTGGTTATAACCGCCAACGCTTCTTCTCTTCTGTTTAATCCAGTCATTAAAATTATCTGGGTATTTAACAAAGACTTTTGATTCTGATGAATAATCTATGATGTATTTTTTTTCATAAACTTTATGTGAAATATACCCATCTTCTGAAAGGATTTCATGAGCTAATTTTGGAAAGAGGTCTTTTTTAATAGCAAATAAATAACCTGAACAAAATATTCTTTTACCTTTTTCCATTGAGTCCTTTCTCAAATCATCTGCTATAGAACTTAAAATATAACCCCAGTATCCTAACATCTTATTTTTATCACTAATTGAAACAGGATGTCCAGAAACAGCTCCAATTTTTTTATCACTAAATTTCTCTATCAAAGATTTAAGAGAGTTATCTGAAACATAGACATCACCATCTGTTAGAACTAAAATATTACCTTTAGCTTTTTTAACAGCTAAGTTTAAAGCTGCCGGTTTTCCCTCTCCAGGATCTTTTAACAAAACAATTTCTTTAAAATATTTTTTTAGTTTTTTGGCCTCTAAAAGTGTTTCTTCATCTGGAGCAACTATAATTATTTCATTTGCTATTTTTTGTTTAGCCAGCTGAGTAATGGCTTTGCCTATAGTTTTTGGTTCTTTAAATGCAGTTATTATTATACTTACTTTGTCCTTTTCCATTTTAAATATATAATTGCATGATTTTTTTATTTATTATATCCCAATCATATTGTTTTGCTTTTTTTAAATTATTTTTTGAAATTGTATTTCTAAGATTATTATTCTTCAACAAGCTTATTATTCTTTCTTTAAAACCTTCATTATCTCCATAATTAACTAAAAATCCATTTTCATTATCTTTCACTTCATAAGATACTCCATTAACAGGAGTAGCGACAATTGGGAGTCCTGAAGCCATTGCTTCAAATAGAGTTAAAGGTAAACCCTCTCTATAACTTGGTAAGGTATAAATGCTAGAGGATTGATACATTTTTATTATTTCATTTCTATCTCTAGTTTCTGACATTAAGATTATTCTTTTTTCATTTCCTATTAATTCCTTTACAGTTGATTTCATACCTTCATCCGGCCCTCTTATTACAAACGTAACATCAGGGTAAGCTTTTAGAACTAACTTGGCAATTTTAACAAAGTTATCTGGAGATTTTGTTGGATTTAAACGACCGAAAAATAAGACTATACTATTCTTTATTTTATTTTTTTTCTTAAAATCATTATTTTTTATTTTATTAAAAAATATACTTGACATTCCATTTGGAATTACAACTAATTTGTTGTTATCACTAACATACCTAGAAATAAACTCTTTTTCCCAGGGAGTTATTAGTATTATTTTATCAGTATATCTTAAAGCTATCCTAGAAAAAACATTATAGCTTAGATACATTAAAATTTTTCCAAATAATGGCCTATAGGCATCACTCCATGGACAGTGAGTTGTATGTATATGTTTCGCTCCTGAAATCTTTGCTGCAATAGCTGAAAAAATAAAATGTGCGTGTGCAAATAAATGGCTATGTATCACATTAAATTTCCCTTTAATTAATTTAGGAAAAACAGCAGGCCAAAAAGTTCCGAAATTTCCTGCTTTGAACCAATAAAAAAGTCTATGGACATGTATTCCGTCAATTATTTCATCTCCAGAAGCTATTCTTTTTTCTTTGTCCCAGGCCGGAGCAAAAATATGGACTTCGTGACCTTCATTTACTTGTCGGACAGCCAACTCTCTAACTACTTGTCCTACTCCACCTATTGCTGGATAAAACTCGGGTGATACATGTGCTATTTTCATATGAAAACTAATAACTAAATGGTTTTAAGTATTTTTATTCAACGAAAACCTTTTCTCCATTTTTTATTTTGTCTAAAATTATTTTAGATATTTCTGGCCTCATAAACCACTCTGGAGGTTGTATTTCCTTAAGTAACATTTCTCTAGCCTGGGTTCCGGAAATATGTAATTTGTCTTTTTCAGGATGATCAATAAAATCTGGCTCATGAAGATACTTGTCTTCTATTTCAGAGTAAAAAACCTTATCAAATTTTATTGGGGTTATTCCAAGCTCATCTTGTGAAAAATTGTCAAATATTTTGTGGGAAGCGTTTGGATGATAAAAATTTCCAACTCCAGTATGATCACGTCCAACTATAAAATGTGAACATCCAAAGTTTTTTCTTACAATGGCTGTAAATAAAGCTTCTCTAGGACCACAATACCTAGAATAACTTGCGAATGTTCCCATGAGCACTTTTGATTTTGGGTAAAAATCCTCTATCATTTTTTCATAAGATTCTATAATAATATCAGATTCAAAATCACCATTTTTTTTCTTTCCTACAACTGGATGGACAAATAATCCGTCGCACAACCCTCTCTTCATGCCCTCTAATTGAATAAATTCATGGCTCTTATGTATAACATTTCTTGTGTGAAAACCCAATACTTTAGACCAACCTCTTTCAGAAAATATTTTTCTTGTTTGTTTGGGAGTAAGCTCATGTACTTTATACTTAGATGATTTTCTGTTCAATAAAGTTATCTTTCCTCCCAAAAAATAATCTCCTAAACTCATAAACCTCTTTACACCAGGATGTTCTAAATCTTTCGTGCCAAATATCTTTTCTGCCTCCTTTTCTTTATCAATCTGGTATATTTCATCTAAATGTAAAATAGCATAAACTTTCCCATTAAAAACTAAAGAAATATCTTCTCCTTCAGAAATTTCTTGTCCTTTTTCTTCATCCACTGATAAAACAATTGGTAATGGCCAAATAATCCCATTTGATAGTCTATAATTATCGGCAACAGAATGAAAATCTTTACTTCCAAGAAAACCTTCCAATGGGCTAAATGCACCTATGGCAATTTGCTCAACATCCATCAAAGTTTCTTCATCTGTTTCTATTTTTTTATTGGGAATATTTCCATTATAATTTGTTTCAAATCTGTCAATAATTTTACCGCCATGTGGTTTTACTAATAGTTCTGGAGTATTTTCTGAATAAATGTAATTTGTCTTTTCTATATCTTCTATTAAGTTTCCGCTTATCCCTACATAGCTTACTTGCGCAATTAAATTAGAAAGCATATTGACTGTTTCAATAGGATATTTTCCTACAGCTGTTTCTTTTGTTAGAGCTATTCCTGTTACACCATCTAGAATTGTGTTTATTATATCATTAACTTCTGCTTTATTTGGTTTGAGAGCTAAGGCCATTTGCTCAAGGGTATTTGTAGCAACAAAAACTTCTTTGTCCATTTCTCTAACTTTTTTTATTATGTATTTTTGGATAAAGGGTATTTTTTCCAAAGCTACTTGACTACTTAAATCTCCTCTATCTATCAAAATTCCATCTGATACTTTAGCTATTTCAATAAAGTTATCAAGGCCTTTTTTAGATTCTATTTTTGAATAAACAGTTACTCCAGGATATAATTGTTTAAATTTTAAAACACTTTCTGGAGATTCCATAAAAGATAAAGTAAAGTGCTTTATATTATGTTTTTTTGCAAGCTCTATTGCTAGATGATCTTTTTTGCTAAATGGGGGTAAACTAAAAGTTGGGCTTTCTATTTGAACTGCCTTTTTACCTCCTATTTTGCCTCCCATGGCCACCTGGCACTCAATGTATCCTTTGTCTATATTATCTGTATCAATAACTCTTAGAAGAACAGAATTAAACTCTAATGATATAAAGTCCCCCATACTTAATTTTGAGATTATACTTGTAGGTCTTAAAAATAAGTTATTTTGATCACATTGAATTTTTTTTGAATGAACTTTTATATTTGTCCCTTCTGGGAATTCTATTTCTGAGGTATTCCCAGTTCTTACCTGTGAACCTTCAGTATCTAAGATTATCGGTATTCCATAACCTAGAAGATCTTTGATTCTTGGTTCAATATCTTCTTCCTCTGTATGAGATAAGTTTATTCTAAGGAAACTAACCCCCCTATCCTTAAGCTTTTCAAGTATTTCCTGTTTATTTGAACTAGGTCCAATTGTAGTAATTATTTTTATTTTACTCATCAATTTATGATAAATAGTGATTTTAAAAGGTTTATGCAATATGGCTATATAAGACAAATTGGTGAAGATTTAAAAAATACTAATTGTTTATAACAAAATGGATGATGTTAATAAAAAACTTGATGGAAAAAATGAAAAGGGTGTTAAAAGACCTACTTTAAAAGAAGTATCTAAACACTTTAAAGGGGATCATTTAACGAGGCCTTTAATCAAGTATATATATTACCCTCCATCTGTTCTTTACTCGTGGATTGCAATATCTTTAGGAATTTCTGCCCATATAGTTAATATTCTTGGACTAATTGCCACTATTTCTGCAGCATTCATTATTTATTATCTTGGAGGAAATTGGATGATTTTAGCTGGATTTTTAGTTATGTTTGGTTTGGTTGCTGATTTGTCAGATGGAACTGTTGCTAGGTATTATAATAAGAAAAATGCTATGGGTAAATGGTTAGATGAAAGTAGCGGATTTATAGGCATTTGTGCAGTTTTTTTTGCACTTATGATGAAGAACTTTGTGGAAACAGGCAACTTAGTTATAATAATTCTTGGAACTTATGCTATCTTTAGTTATATGATGATAAATTATGCTGCATTATTGTCTGAAGTGCTTAGAACTAAGTTTAGTTTATCAAATCCAATGGATAAAGTTAGAGGTGGTCTTAGTAAAACCTTTTTTGGAATAAGTCCTGGAGTATTTTCATTTGCACTTGATTTGCAGTGGAGTTTGGTTGCTTTAGGAGTATTTTTATACCAACCATTTTGGTTATTTGTTATATTTGGGGGAATATCTAGCCTTCAATGGTTAGCAAGATATGTGATATTTTTCGGGAAATAAAACTTTATTAATTTGAGATAATAGATAATTTTATGAGAATAGACTTTATTGGTGTTGGTTTTGGAAGAAGTGGGTCAAAATGGCTAGCTAATTGCTTATATGAGCATCCTGAAATAAGTATTCCTAAATTTAACCTTCATACAGAGATAAATTACTTCCCTGAAGAGTATGAAATTATGGGCTTAAAGAATTATATGAAAAAATTCATTAATTGTGATTTTGAAAAAAAGGTTGGAGAATTAAGTACATTGATAATATGGGATAAAAAATCTGCTAAACTATTAAAAAAATTATTCCCAAATGTTAAAATAATAATCTATAGAAGAAAAGAAGGTGAAAGGGCAAAATCAGCTTATAATGTTGCTAAATATTATGATTTGGTTGATGATAATAGTTTAAGTACAAACGAAATAAAAGAAATAAAACAAGAAGATTATATTAAACCATTTGTAAAAGAGTTTAGTAAGAATAATGTTTTTATTTTCAATATGGATAATTCTGATAAACAGGGTGAGTTAAATAAACTTTTCAAATTCTTAGGAGTTAGTTATTTTACCCCAAAAAATATGAATGAAAGATTAAATACAAGTTATTCAAACAAAACTGGTAAAAAAGAGCCTATTAAATCTAAATATCCAATTATTAGAAAAATAATAAACAAAGTAAAACCTAAACTGAAGGCAAATAAAAAATTGTATTACACTTTAAAGAGAAATTTTCACCTTGATTACTTATTTCAGTTATTAAATCATAATTTATAAAATGAAAGATATTAATGCGACCATAATTATAAATTTAAATGGTAAAACCAAAGATGAAGTATGGAGAAATGTAAAATACTCAAGAAGAAAATATGTTCAGCAGGCACAGAAATCTGGATTATATTATGAGAAAGCTTTTTCTGAAAAAGACTTAAAAGAAATGTATGACATGCATATGCAGACATTAGATGAAGGCGGAGCTGTTAAATGGACTTATGAGAAATGGAGAGACTTTGTAATTTCAGCAGGAGAAAAGTTTTTTTATATAAAAAAGGGCGATAAAATAGTTGGATGTTTTGCTTTAGGCGAAGTAACGGAAAAACTATATGGTAAAGAATCAGAGAAAAAAGGTATAAGACCTTTAGTTTTTGCAAATAAAAAAGAATACAATGAATTAAGACCAAATGATTATATGTACTGGGAAAGTATCAAATATGCTTTAGATAATAGTTATTCTTTTATAGATCTTGGTGGATGGCAAATAAATGCAAGAGGGCATCTTAAAAATGTTAATCAGTTCAAAGAGCAATGGGGTGGAGAGATAATTTATTATTATTTAGAATACCCTTTTTTAACAGCTATAAGAAGAAAATTAATAAGAAAATTTAGTTTTTTCTGGAAAATAAATACTTTTGTAAAGAAATCCTTTGGAAAAATCGGAAAAAGTGCACATGATGATATAATCAAAAATGCCACCGCAAGGAATTTAACCTCGAGTTCTTCCACGTAAAGGAAGCGTGTTAAGCATTACACCACGGCAGCAATATAACAATAATTGGTAAATATATAAAATTTCTGGTGTTATTTTAGATAGAAATCAATATACTTATCTTTCCAAAACTCATCTGATAGGTATTTTTGAGCGTACTCTCTTGCTTTAATAGAAATAATTTTCCTTTTTATTTTGTCTACATTAAAAAAGGCTTTTATTTTTTTATTAGCCTCAATTGCATCGTCTTTAATTTTTATTATAAAATCACCATCAGGAGCATAAAACCTTTCAGTATGTAACACAGGAATTCCACAAGCAAGAGACTCTGATCCAGTAATTTGTGGTTGATCTCCCTGCCTATTATAAACAAAAGTTAGGTCAGAAGCAGAGTAATACTCAGGAAGCTTTTCATTAGGGACTCTCTCAATTACTTTTAAGTTTTTAGCATGTATTTTAGGTATCTCTTTTTCAATCCATTTTCCTATAACAATGAATTCTATATCTGGGTTTAATTTTATAAGTTTAGAAAGAATATCTCCTCCTTTAAGATATGTTACCCTTCCAACATAAATAATAACTTTCTTCTCTATACTTATGCCTAAATTTTTTCTTGATCTTACTTTGCTATATGGTTTAAATAAATTAACATTAACTGGTGCTTGTAAGAAATAAAATTTCTTACTGTTGGACAAAAAGAAATATGGTGCTTTTTTATGACTTCTGTAACCTACAAAGGCAGATTTGTCAGTTATCTTAGACAGTATAAAATAAGGTAAAAGTATCAAGAAAAATTTAACTTTTTTAAAAGATAGTTCTGTTGTTTTGAATATTTCAAGAACATCTCCAAGATAATAAAGAAATACCTTCCTATCTCTGAAAATTTTTGCAAAAATCAAAGGGATAGCTCCAAAAGGGTGTCCAAGATTTGACAAAACATCTAATTTATATTTATCACAAGTTTTTCTTATTTCAAATATATTCTTTATTGGATTATGTTTTAAAACAATAACTTTGGTCCTATTTAATCCCCATTTCTTTTCTTCTTCTTTAGCATTTCCATATTTATCTGTGGTTATTAAAAACATTTCTACATCTTTTGGGAATATTTTCTCATAATATCTCATCCTTACTAATCTATTAAAAGCAAATCCAACACTAAAAAAACATATTCTTTTACTCATTAATAAGGTCTAATAGATGCTATTTATATACTTTATGTCTATTTATTTCATTTTTAATCACTAAAGTTTAGAAATAATCACTAACAAAATTTATATACATAGCTCTTTCCTATCTAGCTTATGGGTAAACCATTATTAAACGAAAAAAATAAAATAGTATTCCTACTTGGAGAATTTCCTAAGATGACTGAAACTTTTATTCTTAACCAAATTACTGGATTAATAGATGAAGGTTGTGATCTGAAGATAATTGCTTTAAATAAATCAAAAGATAGCAGTGTGCCAAAGGAAGTAATAGACTACAAACTACTTGAAAAGACTGAATATATTAATGTTCCAAGAAATAAAAAAATAAGGGCATTAACTGCATTAAAATTGTTTATACAAAACTTCCCATTACATCCGATAAAGACATTGAAATCATTAAATTTTTTTAAATATGGTAAAGTGGCATTAACCTTAAACCCTTTTTATGTTAATATGTTTTTCCTTAATTCAAAAGATAATTTTGACATAATCCATTGCCACTTTGGTCAAAGGGGGTTATATGGGGCTAATTTGAAAGATATAGGAATTAAAGGAAAATTAATTACATCATTTTATGGAGGTGACCTCTCATATTTTGTTAATCAAACAAATAAGAATATTTACAAACCACTTATAAAAAATGGCGATTTATTCTTACCATTGTGTTCTGATTTTGGGAAACGTCTATTAAATATAGGATTTGATGAGGAAAAAATAAAAGTTCATCATATAGGCATAAATCTTGATAAATTCAATAAAATTAAACATAATTTTGATAAAAAAGAAATAGTTCTCATGACAATTGCAAGAATGGTTGAGAAAAAAGGACATAAATACTTAGTAAAAGCCTTACCAAAAATAGTTGGAGAAAAGAAAAAAGTTAAATGTATATTTGTTGGAGATGGAGACCTAAAAGACAATTTAATTAGCTTGTCTAAAGATTTGGGAGTTAATAATTACATAGAGTTACGTGGTAATGTAAATTCTGACAAACTTCCAGAATTATATACTGAAGCAGATATTTACATTCTTCCAAGCAATACAACTGTTGATGGAGATAGTGAAGGTACTCCTGCTTCAATAGTTGAAGCTTGTGCTTCAGGTTTACCAATAGTTTCAACTCATCATGCTGGTATTCCAGAAATAGTTGTTGATAAAAAAAGTGGGTTTTTGGTAAATGAGAAAGATTCTGATAGTTTAGCTGAAAAAATATCATACTTAATTAAAAGACCTAATCTTATGAAAGAAATGGGAAAAGTTGGTAGAGAGTATGTAAATAAAGAATATGATACTAAAATTCAATCTAAAAAACTAATAGATCATTATATAAGAGTACTAAATAATAAAAAGGTCTAGATGTACCTTGCCAGGTTTGCTCTATAGAAATCTACAGTTTTCCTCAAACCTTCTTCAAAGGTAGTTTTTGGTGTCCAACCAAGTTCTGAATGTATTCTTGTGATATCTGCATAAAAATTTCCAGTTTCTACATTTTCATAATTTTTTGGCCAAGGAATATGTTTAACTTGCCCACCATTAGAAAATTCCATTACTTGTTTTGCCATGTCTGCAAATTGCATAGGAGTTCCAGAACCAACATTATAGACTCTACCTGTTGCATTTGGATGAACCCCTGCAGTTAAAAACGCATCTGTCAGGTCATCAATGAAAATATAGTCTCTTACCTGTGAACCATCTCCAAAAATATTTATGTCTTTACCTTCTAATGATTGTCTAATAAACCAATTAACTATACAATATCCTGGATGTTTAACTTGAGCTCTTGGTCCAAAAGGATTTGTGACTCTTAATGAAACAGTATCTAACTTATGATGATTATGGTAAGCTAAATAGTAAAGTTCACCAACTGTTTTATTTGCTGCATAAATACTTAATGGATTTAGCTGATGAGTTTCATGTACTGGAAGATCACTATCTGAAACTTTACCATACTGCATTCGTGAACCTGGAAAAACTATCCTTGCATCAGGATTATTTTTCCTACACTCTTCTAAAACATTAACATGTCCTTTACAATTAATATCTATATCTAAATGTGGATTTTGCATACCAAAATTATGATCTACTTGGGCAGCTAAATTGAAAATTATATCTTTACCAAATATATGTCTATTTAGTGCAGAGGTATCTCTGATATCTCCTTCATCTACCACAACTTTATCTTCTACTCCAGCTAAATTAAAGTAATTTCCCCCATATCTTGCTAAGTTAGCATCAAGTATAGTAACTTCACTACCAAACCCTACAAGCTCTCTAGCAATACTACTTCCTATAAAACCTAACCCTCCGGTAATAAGAACCTTTTTTCCCTTATACTCTTTTTCCATATCAACCATTAATGTAAGCCAGATTAAGTGTTTATAAATATTATTAAGTTATATTACACTCCTGAACCTAGCTTAAATTGATTATCCTTTATTAGCAAAAAGATTAAAAACGGTCTAATGGTAATTAAAAAATGGTAAATTTTTGGAAAGATGGAGTCCTTAGTACAATCTATCCTTATATTAAGAAAAAGGAAGTTCTTGATATAGGTTGTGTAGATCATGACATAAGAAGAAGAAATAAAAGTAGGATATGGCCACACGGATTTTTCAAGAAATATACAAAATCAGTATCAGGGATAGATATTCTTGAGAAAGATGTTAACTTCTTAAAAAAAGAAGGGTATGATGTTTCTTGTCAAAACGCAGAAAGTTTTTCTTTTAAGAGTAAATTTGATGTTATTTTTGCTGGAGAACTAATTGAACATTTAAGTAATCCAGGAAATTTTCTTGATAGATGCCACAATCATTTAAAGGATGATGGATACCTAATATTAACAACTCCAAATGCATTCTGTGGTTTTCGTTGGTTAGAAATGGTATATAAGTATACTAATAATCCGCATGCAAGTAAAGCAAAAGAACACACTGTATGGTTTTCTCCTGAGGTAATTGAAGTATTATTAGAAAGACATGGGTTTAAAATTGAAAGATTAGACTATGCCTATTACCCTTTTTTAAGGAAAGATACATTTAAATGGAAAATCTTAAAAGTATTAATAAAATTAACTAATAAAAAATTTAAAGATACTATGATAGTTATTGCAAGACCAAGTGATAAAAAACAATAAAAATGAAAAAATTAATAAAAAATGTTCTTTGGAACATTAAACACAGACATTTTAGATATAATAAAACATTTCTAGCATTATCAGAGTTAATAAAATTTGATGAAAGAGAAAATTTCTTGGAAATGGTTATGGACTATGCACGTTCATCTAGACTTAGTGGAGATTATTTAGAATTTGGAGTTTTCCAAGGCCATACATTTATATCTTCTTTTCATTTTGCAAATTCACAAGGCAAAAATTTGAGTAATATGAGATTTTTCGCTTTTGATTCTTTTCAAGGATTACCAAAACCAGAAGGTGTTGATATTGAAACTTTTGATCATTTCAAAGAAGGAGATTATAGTTTTAGCCTTGATAATTTTGTTAAGAACTTAAAGAGATCTAATGTTGACATGAAAAGAGTTATAATAACTCCTGGATGGTTTAATAAAACATTAAATAGTAAATTAAAAGACAAATTTATATTAAAAAAAGCCTCCATTGTTTACATAGATTGTGATTTATATAGCTCAACAGTTGATGTATTGAATTTTGTTGAAGATCTTATTTATCCTGGAACATTAATTGCTTTTGATGATTGGTTTACATTTAGAGGTTCTCCAGATCAAGGAGAGCAACTAGCATTTAAAGTATGGTTAAAAAAGCATCCAAAAATCAAAGTAGAAGAATTTAGGAAATTTGGTTGGCATGGTAATTCATTTATAGTTGTAAAAACAAAATGATAATAGTATTTTAGAAATGTATTTTTATGGCTTCTTAATCCACCAATCTTCACCTTCAATGCTAACTTCTAATCCTTTTGATAATGCAAACTCAAAAACAGCTTTCATTACTCCCCTATTATGCGGCCTTACTGCATTATGTACATCATGGCCACCTAAAATACCTCCATTTTTCAAAACTTTCCAATAGTTTTCAATATCTTCTTTGACAGCTTTATATTCATGATTTCCATCAACATATACAAAGTCTACTTTTTCATCTATATCTTTTATAGCATCTCCAGAATATTTACAAATTAGTTTAACACCTTTAAAATCTTTAGAAAGATTATATACTTTTTTTCTTGCATTTAGGATCTTTTTTCTCCAATCATTAGTATAATGCTCATGAATAACATATGGGTCTATAAGATATAATTTTTTTATACTCAAGTGTTTTAGTAAAGATAGTGCATGTTCACCTTCAAAAACTCCTATTTCTATCCCTATCAGGTTATTTCCAGATATTGCAAACCTCTCAAATCCTCGTGGGTATACTCTTTCAAGCCTTAAATTAAAAACTTTTTTTAAAAAAGAGTTTGGTGAAGGTAATATTTTTGATATTTTTAGCATAATAATTTAATTTGCCTATCAGTTTATAAATATTCCCACTTATAATAACTAATAGCAAGTTTAATATATAGGTGTTTTTTGAAAATCTGATGAATGAAATCCCTTTATTAGAAAAAGCTAAGATATTTGTGATAAACCTTATAAAGGAATATATAAAATTTATTTACTACCTTTTTTGGGTGTTCATAGATCCAAGAAAGTTCACAAAAATAAACAAAAGTGGAATAAAAAGAGTTCTTTTTATCTCAGGTGGAGCTGTGGGTGATGTATATAACATTGTAGCTATAATAAACGCAGTTTTGGATAAGTATCCTATTAATATAACTCTTTTGACTCATGAGAAAAATAGGAAATTTGTTAAAAACCCTGCGATTCATTTAGTAAGTCTAGATGAAGCAAAGAAAATGATAGATGAGAGAAAAATTGATGCTGCTTTGTTATTAGATCCTGGAAGAGAAAGAGAAATATTTGATAAGGAATTATTTTTCAAGTTATTAAAAGTACCTTATGTTATTTCTACAGATTCTGTAAGGATGGATCCAAGGAAGTTAATTAGGCAGTACTTTCCAATATTAGCTAATAGAAAAGTCTACCCAGTAAGGGCAAATGGACCAAATAGTATATTAAATTTATTTAAATTAGCTCATCTTAACATAGACTTACCAAAATTTTATTTTACAAAAGAAGGAGAAAAGTTTGCTAAAAAGTTTCTTAAGAATAATGGAGTAAAAAAAGGAGAAAGATTAATAATAATACATCCTGGTGCTGGGAAAATAATAAAAGCCCTAAATGAGGGAAGATCTCCAGCCCATCTTTGGCCAGAAGAAAGGTGGGCAAAATTGATAGATAAAATATTAGATGATAAAAATGTGAAAGTTATAATTACTGGAATAAAATCTGAGGAAATAATTACTAAAAGAGTTTATGGCTTAATTAAAGATAAGAAAAGAGTAATATATTCAGTTGGTAAAGTGCCAGATGTAGAATCACTGGCTTCATTAGTAAAAAGAGCAGATGCAACTGTAACACCAGACACTTCAATGTCACATATATCTTCACATGTAGAAACTCCTGCAATAATTTTATACGGATCTTACCCTCCAGAAATAGTTTCTCCAATAAGTTCAGCTAATATAAATATATATCATAAAAATAAAGCCCATGATTGTAGAAAGTATGCATGTAGATACTGTTATAATGTACATATGAAATCTATTAGCGTTGATGAAATATATTCTGCAGTAAAAAGTATTTTGTCAGATTAATATTTTATCTATGTTAATCTATATTTTTTAGTGTTTATTTTATTTTTTATTGCCTTAAGTATTAAGTAATCATTAGAATCAATGGAATTAGTAATATACAAAAGGAGAGGGTATACAATACAAAATACTAAACCACTTATTATTAACTTAGTAAATCCTGTATTAAAGTAAATTGAGATAGACCATGTGATTATAAAAGAAATAATTCCAGATAAGAAAACTTTTATTACATCTTTTTTTATTATAAAAATCGATGTTTTTTTCCATGCTTGATATGTAAATAAGACACTGAGAATTGAAATTGAAATTGCTGTAGATAATGCAGCACCATTTATCCCGTATTTAGGAATAAGGAAGTAGTTTAAAATAATATTCAAGACTACAATAATTAAAGTATCTACTAAAATAAGCTTTGATTTTTCTTTCATTGAGAGTATTTCTGGAGAAACATCTAAAATAGATGCAACAAAAAAACCTAAAGTGAGAATCCTTAAAGCACCAGCAGCAGCTAAATATTCTTGGCCAAAGATAAGCCTTATAGCATCTTGAGGGAAAAGGAATAATGCTACAAACAAAGGTATGCTAACAACAAACAACCATTTTGTAACTTGTCTGCTTATATCTTTCACTGCAATTATATTTCCTTTACCATATTCTTTAGTTATTAGTGGTAAAAATATTTGCCTAAACAAATCAGTAGAAAGTGTTATTAGTAATGCAAGCGGAACTGCTGCATTGTACAAACCGACTTCAGTAGTTGATTTTAATAATACTCCAATCATAAAAGTATCTGTCCAGCTAAGAATTGATGAAAAGAAGCCAAAAAATATAAGTGGCCATGAATATGAAAATAGCTTCTTTAGTAATTCTCTATCTTCTTTATTTTTGTTTTTGACAAAAAGAATTGGAATTGTTTTTCTAACAATAATATAAGTAATAATAAATGTCAGGACTGCTCCAATAAGATATGAAAAAGCTATGGACTTATAGTTTAATCCCAAGTATATCAAAATAATAATTGCTATTAATTTAACTGCATTCTGGAATATGTTAACTATAAATGCAAACCATCCAATTTTTTCATATGATCTAAGAACAGAAAAAAAGATTCCAGATAAAATGCTGAATGGGATAGCAAAACTAAATATTATTAAGAAAACTTTAAGTTCAGGTACTTTAAACAGATTATTTGATATAAAATCGCTGGCAATTATAAGAGCTACACAGCTTAAAGTTCCTAAGACAAGAAGAATTATAGTTGTTTTTTTAAGTAAATATGATGACTTAAACTCTTCATTTTTTCCTCTTTGATATGAAAGATATCTTGTTAACCCACCTGCAAAACCAAGTCCAACAAAAACAGTAACCCATCCAATAACCATTAAACTTAAAGAGTAAACTCCATAAATTTCCACTCCATAGTATCTAGCAATTATTATCCTATAAAGATAAGTAATAATTTTTGAAAAAAGGGTTGTTATAAGTATAATAAAAGAAGCGCTAACTATTATCTTTAATGATTTGTCTATTTTTAATTCTTCTTGCTCCATTTAAAAATGATGCTAAAAATCCTTATTAATCTTTGCATATAAAGAGCTAAATATAATAAAATAATTTTATTTCCTTAAATAAGCAAACAGATTATATGTTTGGGATCCTATATGTTTTAGGCTATACCCATAATAAACTATATGGACAAAATCTAAAATTTCGTGGAAAATAAATCCAATTAAAATATACAGGAAGAAACTATTTATTAAAGATAATAATATCAGAACTATTATAGCTTCTATCCCATGAAAAATACATGGTATTTGTTTACTAAAATTTTTTCTATCTTCCTTTGATAATGAAAGAGATCTAGCACTTTCTTTCATAAACCATTTGTGAGATTTTATTAAACTAAAATTTTTATTGTGAAAAACATAGAAAATATAGTGATCAACATCAATTAAAAATGAAGCTAACCAGATTGTAAAAAAACCTAATAAACTTATTTGTGGAAATAAAAAAAGTAGTAGTAAAGAAAAGACAAAACCAAACGCTATATGTTTACTTGGATACATATCCTTACTCTTTACTAAGTGATTTAATTATATCTGCAAATGCTGGCCTTGTTATTAATACTCCTACTGTTAAACCTATAAGAGTTGTAACTGCAAATCCTTTCAAAAGTCCTGCTCCTGCCCAAAATAAAGGGAGTAGAGAAGCAAATACAGTTAAAAATGAAGCAACTACAATAAATAATGCTCCTTTAAGTTTTTCTTTCATACTCTTAGATGAAGATGATTTAGACTCGTCCAAAATAACAATCTGCTGGTCAACACCTGTTCCAATCATAACAAGTATTCCAACTATACTTGGTAAGTCTAAGTTCCATTTTACTAAAGCTGCGATACCTAATAAAATAACTACTTCTGAAAAACTTGTGAATAATATTGCTAATGATGCTTTAACATTTCGGTATCTAAAAAAGATTATAATAGACACAGCTAATAATCCTACAATTCCTGTAAGAAGTATTAGGTAAGTAAACCTTTGTCCTAAAATAGGGGAAATTGTATCAAGTTTTACAATTTCAAGTTTATATGGAAGACTTCCAGTAATAAGAATTGTTTGCATTGTTTTCATCTCTGCTTCTGCAATTTTTATGGCCTCATCCCTTGTAGATCCTTGAGATGACCCACTTACCTGCACTTGTGTTGTTACTTGTCCTTTGAGATTTTTGCTAATGAATAAAGACTGGGTTGGTCGATCATCTACATAAAAGTCTATTTGTTTATCTAAGTAATTAGGATTTGAAGCATTAATCCCTAAGTTTCTAGTAATGTCTGCATGTTTTTGTGCAGCTTCTTCACTTAGGTAAATATCAAAAGCATATTCACAGACAAATCCTCCTGAAAATTGATTACAGCTTTTTATTCCTGAACATGTTGCATCATCTCTACAAACATGAGTAATATCATTATTCCCTCCGACAAACACTGTTTCATTTCCAATCTTAGCTTCAAACTTTCCTTGTTCAGCAATTAGGTTTTCAAGATCTTGAGGAGTAGCTCCTGCAATTTCTATTAGCATATAATTATTACCAGACAAATCTGAAACAGGTCTAATAACTACATCACTTATCCCAAATGTGTTGAGTCTCTGGGAAATAATTGAAATAAGATCTTGCATTTGACCTTTATCTATTTCCTGTTCTGGTTTAATTAAAGCTCTGGCTCCTCCTTGTAAATCTAAACCTGCTTTAAGTTTTGTTTTTTGAATATTTGCAATAGTGATTTTTGGTATTTTATCAGAAAAAAATACTACTTGTTTATCTTTAGTATTAATTACTAATTTAATAGGTTCAGTATTATTTGAAAATATATTTGACACCGCACTCACATATTCAACAGAATTTGAAACTTCCTTTCCATTAACTGAAGTTATTATATCTCCTTGCCTTAAACCATTTTGATACTCTGTTGAATTTAATTCAATATTTTTTACAAGAACTCCTTGAGAAAAAAGTGACTGAAAATTAATTATAGAAATCAGTGACAAAATAATTAGAATGATTAAAATCCAAATTTTCCAAGTAAATTTAAAATTCATTTACTTATTCCTCCTTTCTACATACCATTTAATAAATGAAGCATTAAATGCCCAGGTATTAATTATATCAAAAAATAATCCTATTGCTAAAACTGTAAATATTTGGTTGAAAATTGATGAAAAAGATGATGTAAATATTAATCCAACTATTACTATTGAAAGCGCTGCTAGTGTCATTGTAATACCTGTTTTAAATGAGCTCCATATTCTTGAGTTAACACTTCCTTCATGTCTTTTGACAACTCTAGTCGTAAGTAAAATATCAGTATCTACACTATACCCTATAAGCATAAGAATTGCGACAATTCCTGCTGTAGACATTTTTATTCCTAACAAATCAATGACAGCTATGGTCATAACAATATCTGAAAATGCTGCAAAAACGACAGCTACACTTGGAGCAAATGTTCTAAATATCAAAAAGACTGCAAGTGCCATTAAAATAAAAGCTATAAAAATTGCAACTCTTAGCTGATTGTAGAAACTTCCACTTAGAGCAGAACCTGTAAATTCTACGCTACTATTGTCATTGTTTAGTTTTATTCCTAAAAACTCCTCTAAAAATGGTTTTACTTCTTCTGGAGAAGATGCGGTTTCTACTATAAATGCAACTTGCTCTCCCGTTATAATATCTGAAACTTCTCTTACAGAAACATCTTCAAATTTATTTTCTAATGCACTTCTTAATTTAATAATATCTGTATTAGTATGGACTTGAATAGAAGTGCCTCCTGTAAGAGTAATATCTTTTTTTATTATATCTCCATTTTGATAAGAAAAGTATGTTAGATATACTAAAGTTAAAGCTAATAAAATCACTGGAATTACCAAGAGAATTAAATAGTATTTATTGTATGTGGCATCTGCATTTTTTAGATGCTCTTTGAATTCTTTTTTTTCTTTTTTTTGTTCAACTTTCTGTTCAATTTGTTTATTTTCTTTTTCTTGGTTGTCTGACATATAAAAATTATAAAATATAGGTATTTAAAACATTTGGATGCACCAGCCGGGAATCGAACCCGGGTCAATTGGTTGGAAGCCAATGATTCTACCATTAAACCACCGGTGCAATTTATTTTATAGTAACTTGTTAGTGTTTTAAACTTTATGCAAACGCGCCCGGAAGGAGTTGAACCTTCGACCTTTGGGTTAGGACCCCACTGCTCTATCCAGGCTGAGCTACGGGCGCATAACAAACTCAAGTAAATGAAGTTTTAAAGTTTTAGTAAAATAATGCGGAAGAAAGGATTCGAACCTTTGTAAGCACTAAGCTAACAGGTCCTAAACCTGTCCCGTTTGACCGCTCCGGCACTCCCGCATAATAAAAAGAACCAAGGTTCTCTTTATGAACTCTCCCTTAGAAACTGATAAACAATTCCTATAAAACCATAATATCAAAAGCTTTAAAAATACTACTAAACAACTAATTTCAGACAGCCATAGTAGTCAGGTTCCACCTGTTCCCATTCCGAACACAGAAGTTAAGCTGATTACGTCTGACATTAGTTTCGCAAGAAGTGAAAATCAGATGCTGTCGTTAACTTTTTTCTGATTTCTATATAATATAACTCATAAATAAATATAAACAAATTTTAACCTCATAATTTATGGGTCTTAAAGAGGATAGTGTTGTCGATAGAACTAGAGTTTATGTTTACACTGCTTTAGAAGGTGGAGAATCTGGACATGATAAATATCATATTGAAAGAGTTTTTAATAATGCTGAAAAAATAAGTGATAAAGAAGGTGGGAATAAATATGTAATAAGACTTTCCGCACTTCTTCATGATATTGCAGACCATAAATTCCATGGAGGAGATTTTTCAGTTGGTGCTAAAGTGTCTCGTACATACTTAGAAAGTTTAGGTGTTGAAAGTAGTATAGTTAATCATGTCTGTGAAATAGTTGACGGAGTTTCATTTAAAGGATTGGGGTCTGAAAAACCTGCTAGAACAATTGAAGGCAGAATTGTAAGAGATGCTGATAGATTAGATGCATTGGGAGCTATTGGTATTGCAAGATGTTTTACCTATGGAGGATATAGAGGGCTACCTATGCACATTCCTGGAGTAGAACCTGTGATGCATCAAACTCCGGAAGAGTATAGTCAATGTAATAGTTCACAAATAAATCATTTTTATGAAAAACTATTACATTTGAAAGATTTAATGACAACTAAAACTGGAAGAGAAATGGCTGAAGAAAGACACAGATTTATGGACGAATTTCTTAATAGGTTTTTAAAAGAATGGGATGGATTAATATAATTAGAACTTCTTGAACTTTGAAGTTAATTCTAATAAATCAACTTGACCTAAGAATACAGATCTGCAACAATATCTTTCCAATCCAAGATCATCTAGAACTTTTCCTGCTTCTTCTCCTGCTTCTACACGTTTCTTGAATTCTTCCCATAAATGGGCAATTGGTTTACCACATGAAAAACATCTAATTGGGATAATCATAAAAAAAAGAGATGGAAATGGTTTTTAAACTTTTGCTAAATAAACTTGGAAAAGTTTAAAACTCTCTTCAACTAGTAAAAGCATGGCCCATCTAATAGAACTAAAAAATGTTGCAAAATATTACTACATGGGAGATAATATTGTTAAAGCACTTGATGATATTAATATAATAATTGAAAAGGGGGATTTTGTTGCCATCATGGGTCCTTCTGGTTCTGGAAAAAGTACTGGAATGAACCTTACAGGTAGTTTAGATTTAGCAACTAAAGGAGATATATTTCTTGATGGAATAAATATAGAACAACTTTCTGAATCAGAACTAGCACAAATAAGGGGTAAAAAAATAGGTTTTATTTTTCAAAGTTTTAATTTAATACCTAATTTAACTGCTTTAGAAAATGTAACTTTGCCGATGATATTTCAAGGAGTTGATAAAGAAGAAAGAATAAAAAAGGCGGAAAAAGTTTTGGAAAAAGTTGGGTTAAAAGATAGAATGGATCACTATCCTAATCAGTTATCTGGTGGGCAGCAACAAAGAGTTGCTATTGCAAGAGCATTAGCAAATAATCCAGATATAATTCTTGCTGATGAACCAACTGGAAATCTTGATACAAAAACTGGAGAAATTGTTATTGAATTTTTACAAAAGTTAAACGAAGAAGGAAGAACAATAATAATGGTTACCCATGATCCTGAATTAGCAATGACACATGCTAAAACAGTTTACTGGTTAAAAGATGGTAAAATAGAAAAAGTTACTAAAAAAGTTTCTGGTAAATGGAAAGTCATCAAACAAAAGTAATAAAATTACCATTATAATAAAACTTATATAACTCTTATTTTTTGTTGGGCAATGATAAATAAATTAATTTCATCTATAGTTTTGTTATTAGTTTGTACGAGTTTAACTTCTGCCATGGTAGTTAGCAATGTTAACCAGGGAAAAATTTTTCCAGGGGAAGAAACAAACTTAGACCTTACAATTGAAAATACTATTAATGAAGATGCACAAGATGTATCATTAAATTTGTTATTTTTAAATCTTCCATTTATACCTACAAGTGGAAGTGAAAGAAGTGTAGATAAAATAAAGGAAGACAAGGAAAGAATTCTTAGTTTTGTTATCAAATCATCACAAGATATTGCTCCTGGAAATTATAATATACTATATGAATTGAGTTATACTAATAGCAATGATGAAAAAATAACTAAGCATGGTAGCATAGGAGTAGTAGTTGATGCAGACACTGAATTAGAAATAAGTACTGAATTAGAAAATAATGTAATTGGGCAAAAAGGTAAAATAACATTAAAAATAGTAAATTCTGGTTTTGGGGAAATAAAATTTGTAAATGTTAAAATTTATCCAGATGGTTATGCATTATTATCTGGTTCAAGCGATTATATCGGGAATATAGGCAGTGATGATTTTGAAACATCTAGCTATGATGTTATATTTAATGAAAATAAACCTAGACTAACTGGAATTATTGAATATAAAGATTTTAATAATAATGACAAAATTGAAAATATTAATATGCCTATAAAAGTATATTCTAGAGAAGAAGCAATTAGCCTAGGTGTAATTCAAACTAGTAAAATTCCGTTGTATGTTGGGGTTGTAATTATTTTAATTGTTTTAATTTTAATCTATAGATTTATAAGAAAAAAACTAAAGAAAAATAACAAGAAATAATTGCATAGAATTATAAATTATTGGTAATATAAATGTCCATGATTAAAGATTACTTTATTCTAGCTTTTGGAAATTTAAGACATAGAGGATTAAGAAGCTGGCTAACTATGCTTGGAATATTTATAGGGATAGCAGCTGTTGTTTCACTTATTTCTTTAGGAAGTGGTTTACAAGAGACTATAACTGGCCAGTTTTCATCATTATCTGTTGATGTTTTAACAATCCAGAATGCAGGAACAGGCTTTGGACCTCCAGGAAGCACATCTGTAAGAAAATTAACAGACCATGATGTAAATATTGTTGAATCTGTTAATGGAGTAAAACTTGTTGTTCCTAGATTAATTAGAGTTGTTAATGTTGATTATAATAAACAAAGGCAATTCAAATATATTGCAGATTTACCAGAAGAATCTGACAAAATGAAATTTGTTTATGATTCTTTAAATATTGGGGTAGAAGAAGGCAGGTTGCTAAATTCAAATGATGTGGGAAAAGTTATTCTGGGTAATGATTTTCTTAAAGATTCATTTGGCAAGCCAATAAGAGCAGGTACTACAATAACAATAAATGGGAAAGAATTTGAAGTTATTGGAATTTTAGAAAAGGCAGGTACTTTCACAGTTAATAGCGCAATAATAATGTTAAATGATGATATGAAAGATCTTCTTAAAATAAATAATGAAGTTGATTTAATTGTTGCTCAAGTTGAGGATAAGGATAAAATAAGTGATGTTGCTGATGAAATAGAATTTAGGATAAGAAAAGATAGGCATGAAAAAATAGGTGAAGAAGATTTTAGTGTTCAAACTCCGATACAGAGTTTAGGTAGTATAAACAGTATTCTCACAATAGTTAATATGATTGTAATTGGGATAGCAGCTGTTTCTTTATTAGTTGGAGGAATTGGAATTATGAATACAATGTATACTGGTGTTTTAGAGAGGACGAGAGAAATCGGAATTATGAAAGCGATTGGTGCTCAGAATAAAGATATACTTTCTATATTTTTAATTGAATCTGGATTACTAGGATTAATTGGAGGAGTTATAGGTAGTTTAATTGGTTTAGGATTAGCTTTTAGTGTTAGTAAAATTGCAGGTGGTTTTATAGGCGGTAGTGGAATTAAAGTAACAATTTCATATCCATTATTATTTGGTGCAATTGCTTTTTCTTTAATTATTGGAATAGCATCAGGATTATTACCTGCAATGCAAGCTAGTAAATTAAGGCCAGTGGAGGCTTTGAGAAGATGATTCAAGATTCATTTAATTTAGCTTTGAAAAATTTAAGGAAAAGAAGATTAAGAAGCTGGCTAACTATGGTTGGAATAATTATTTCTGTTGCAATTATTTTTATTTTGATAAGTTTATCTATAGGTTTACAAAACGCAGTAACAGAGCAGTTTGAAATACTTGGAGGAGACAAATTTTTTATTCAACCTAAAGGACAACTAGGACCTCCACAAGCAGGAGCTTCAGTTCAATTAACTAAAGACGATCTGAAAATAGTTGAAAGAACATCTGGGGTAAAAGAAGCCACTTATATTACTGTTGGTAATGGTGAAATTGAGTTTAACAAAGAAAAAAGATTTTTTATTGTAGCTGGAATTCCTCCTGATGGTATGAAACTTTATACTTCTTCGGGATCTTTAGAAGTTGAAGAAGGTAAAAACATAGGAAAGGGAGATATTGGTAAAATTGTTATTGGTAACCACTATAAAACAAAAAATATATTCAGCAAACCAGTAAAAGCTGGGGATAAATTCTTGATAAATGGAAAAGAATTTGAAGTTCATGGAATATTTGCACTTATTGGAAATCCTGATGACGACCGAAATATAATAATGCTATCTGATGATTTTGAAGAATTATTTGGGTCTGGAAATAGGGTAGACGCAATGGTTATTCAGATAAATGATGGTGAAAACATAAATGATGTTGCTGACAGTGTTGAAAGAAAATTACAAAGATTTAGAAATGTAGATGATAAAACTCAAGATTTTACTATTTTAACACCTGAAGAGTTATTAGCAACATTTCAAACAGTTCTTTCAGTAATAACTTTATTCTTATTTGGAGTTGCCGCCATTTCTCTTATTGTTGGAGCAATTAATATTACAAATACTATGTACACAAGTGTTTTAGAAAGATATAAAGAAATAGGAATTATGAAAGCGATTGGTGCTCAGAATAAAGATATACTTTCTATATTTTTAATTGAATCTGGATTGCTAGGATTAGTTGGGGGAGTTATAGGGGTTATCTTTGGTTTTGGTGTTTCAAAATTAATAGAATATATTGCCGTTCAACAATTAGGAACTAAATTATTACAGGCAGCTGCCCCTTTATATTTAATAATTGGATGTTTAGTATTTGCATTTTTAACAGGAGCTATATCTGGGCTATGGCCTGCGTGGAATGCATCTAAGGTTAGTGCTGTTGATGCTATAAGATATGAATGATAATCTAATAATTAGATTATTAGTTTTGAAATAAGAAAGCTAATATCAAAAGAATAATTAAAAATCGGATGAACGGAAAGGATAATATCCACTATAATGCCTATGAAACTCCTTATATCTTGTTGCCATTTCAAAAAATGGACATTTAGGTAATGAATCAAGAGCTTCTTGTATTCTTTTATTACTTTCTTCTCTTCTCCTCAACCTTTCTTCTCGAGAAATAACCTCTAAATTTTCGTTATTTTGCATGTTTTATTGAGTAATAAGTTATTTATTAATATTATTATACAAATTACCATAAATAAGTTTAAAAACTAGATTGGGTAATTAAATAATAAAAGAGGATAAAGTGGCAAAAAAGTGTATATACTGCCGAAATGAAATTTCAGATGATTCTGTAATAGACTTCTGCGACTCTTGTGGAGTTGGAGTTTGGGGTCATAAAATGTTTAAGACCATTGTTAAAAACATGGAACAGGCACGAGATAGAGGAGATATCTAAATTTCTCACTTTTCTAGCATTGAAAAGATATAAAAAGGCTTTTAAACGACTTATTTTTAGATAAATTGTAATATGGCAAGCAAAAGGAAACCTGTACGTCAGAGAGGTAAGATTAAATTTAGTGAATACTTTAAAGAGCTAAGCAAAGGAGATAAAGTGGCAATTAAGAAAGAGCAGTCAGTTCCATCAAATTTCCATAAAAGAGTGCATGGAAGAACTGGTGAAATTGTTGATAAAAGAGGATCAAGTTATGTTATAAAAATAAAAGAATTTAACAAAGAAAAGACATTTATAGTTCATCCTGTTCACTTAAAGAAGATAAAATGATAAAAGAAATGAAAGCACTAACATTAGTAGAAGCACAACAACTAGTGAAAGCTAATGATGGAAGTAAAGAAATAGAGCCATATTTTGGAAAGTTTATAAAACTAAAAGTAAAAGAAGTGGGTGAGTTAAAGAAAGAGTTAGAAGGTCTAGACAACCATAAAATTAAACCAGAGAATATTATAAAAATAATTGACATCCTTCCTGAAGATGCTTCTGACTTAAACAAAATATTTTCAGATATAAGCTTAGATGAAAATGAAATTAAACAAATTGCTGATATTGTCGCAAAGTATAAGTGAAAATGGCAATCAAAGAAGAATATGCAATAATACTAGACTATCTTCCATACGGATATCCTTTGGAAGGAAAAATGATGCCTTTAGCTCAGGCTATAGGAGAAACTAACTTTACACTATTACAACTTATTCCTAGAAAAGGTACAACTCTTCAGATAATGGAAAAAGTTTATATAGGTGAAGGTAAGAGAGATAAAATATACTACATTTTCGGCAGGCTGCCTGCAGATAAATTAACTGAAAATGCAAAATCCCAGTTGAATGAATTTATAGAAAATGTTGTTACAGGGAGAGAGAAAGAATTTGTTGAATTCTTTAATAACTCAACAGCAATAAATACTAGAATGCACCAAATAGAACTACTACCAGGATATGGGAAAAAACATATGAGAGAGATACTTGAAGCAAGAGAGAAAAAGAAATTCGAATCATTTGAAGAAATGAAAGAAAGAATAACAAGTTTACCAGATCCTAAAAGTGCAATAGTAAAAAGAATAATTGAAGAAATAACTGGAAAGGAGAGAAATAAACTTTTTGTAATTTAAATGGAAAAGAAAACAGAACAGGTAGAAAAAAAGCCTATGAGGAAAGAAGATAAGACTGAAACTATAGTTAGAATACTTCAAACAGATATACCTGGTAAAAGAAATGTTTATGCGGGTTTAACAAAAATAAAGGGGGTTTCATTTTCAATGTCAAATACAATATGTTATAAACTGAAAATAGATAAAAGAAAGAGGATACAAGATCTTGATGCAAAAGAGTTAGGTATGATATCGGAGATTGTTAAGAATCCTCAAGTACCTAAGTTTATGATGAATAGAAGACTAGACATAGATACTGGGGCTGATAAACATCTTATAACAACTGAACTTGATTTGAGGAAGGAGTTTGATATTAAAAGACTTAAAAAGATAAGATCTTACAGAGGTTCAAGACATGCTTTAGGTCAGCCTACAAGGGGGCAGAGAACAAAAAGCCACTTTAGAAAGGGTGGGAAAAATAAAGTAGTTGGAGTTAGGAAAAAATGATAAGAAAACATAAATTATTTAGCAGACCAAGAAAAGCTTTTGACTCTCAAAGGATTAAAGAAGAAAATGTCATTGTAGCAAGATATGGATTAAAAAATAAAGAAGAAATTTGGAGAGCAAAAGAAAAATTAAAAATTATAAGAGATGCTGCTAAAAAAATGATACATAGTTCTGAAGAAAATAAGGCTGATTTTGTTTTGAAGCTTAATAATATGGGATATAAGGTAAAAAATTCTGTTGAAGTTTTATCTTTAACAGAAGAAGATATCTTAAGAAGAAGACTTCAAACAATAATAATAAAAAGAGGTTTGGCAACAACTCCTAACGGAGCTAGACAATTAATAACTCATAAAAAGATCGTTGTAGGTAACCAAATAATAAATATTCCTTCTTACCATGTTAATGTGACTGAAGAAAGTAATATTACTGTTTTAAAAAATGCTAAAAAACCTGTAGCTAAAGTTGAAGTTATGGAGGTAAGTGAATAATGGCTAAAGATCAAAAAGAAGATGCTGCAATAGCCTACATTTATGCTTCTTTTAATAATACTATAGTGCATATAACTGATTTATCTGGAAATACAATATCTAGAATTTCAGGTGGGATGGTTACAAAGCAAGATCGTCTTAAAGCAAATCCAACAACTGCAATGTTTATCACTAAAAAAATAGAAGAAGAAATTAAAGAGCATGGTATAAATAATCTTTATATTAGGATGAGGGGCCAAACAGGGGGTCAAGGAGTTGGTCCTGGAGCAAACACTGTTGTGAAAACTCTTTCGAAAGATGGATTTAATATAATTAGTATTAGTGATGTTACTCGAGTTCCTAGAGGTGGACCAAAGAAAGCTGGAGGAAGGAGAGGAAGGAGAGTATAATAAACCTTTAAGAAAGGTTTCCAAAACGAACGGTAAACCTTTAAAAGTTAAACAAAATTAAGTATAAAATGAAAATAGTAGAAAAAAATGATAATAGAATAGGAATTTTAATAGATGGTAATGAAAGTTTAGCTAATGCTTTGAGAAGAAGTATTAATGAAATTCCTAATGTGGCAATTGATGAAATAGAATTTTACAAAAATGATTCTGCATTATATGATGAAATAATTGCTCATAGACTTGGATTAATCCCAATAATAAGTAACAGAAAATTAGATGAAGTTAAGTCTGATAGTAAGACTAACATGAAATCTGAAATAAAACTATCTTTGAAAGCAATAGGGCCATGTACTATTTATGCTAAAGAACTTAAAGGCGATGGTAAAGCAGTACACCCAGACACACCAATTGTTAAACTTGATAAAGATCAAGAAATAGAACTTGTAGCTTATGTGCGTTTAGGGAAAGGAAAAGAACATGCAAAATTTGCTCCTGGATATGCTTATTATAGAAATACTACTAATGTTAAAATAAAAGATGCTCAGAAAGCACAGAATTTAATTGAAAAGATGAAAAGTTTTTTAATTACTCAACCTAAGAATATAAAGGCTGGAGAAACATTCACTTCATTTCATGATGAAGATTATATTGAATCATTTGACAAAGAAAATAAAATATTTGAAGCTACCCAAGGAGAAGACATAGTTTTTTTTGTTGAATCTTGGGGACAAATGAAACCTAGTGATATTCTCCAAGAAGCTGTAAAGGCATTTGACCGAAACCTTAAAGAAGTGTTAAAAGCACTGAAATAAATCAGCGGGAGTGCCAGAGTGGTCAAATGGGTCACGTTAAGGCCGTGATGGCTTAGTGCCTGCGAAGGTTCGAATCCTTTCTTCCGCACGTAAACCTTTTAGAAAAAGGTTTCAAAATGAATCTTTAGAAAAGATTCACAAAAGACAAGAAGAAAAAATGAACAAAACAAAAATTGAAAGAAAATTAAGAAGAAAAACAAATCCAGATTTAGTTAAAACTATAATTAATTCAAAAAAAAGTGAAGCTTGGGTAAAAATTTCTCATATAATCTCAAGACCAAGAAGAAAAAAGATATCCTTAAATTTAGACGAAATTTCTGCTCAGTGTAAAGATGGGGAGAGTGTGTTAATACCTGGAAAAGTTCTTGGTACAGGTAATATAGATAAAAAGGTGAAGATAATTGCACTTTATTATTCAGAAAGTGCAAGAGAAAAATTAAAAAAATCAAAGATTGAAGCTTTACATATTGATGAGGAAATGAAGAAAAATCCCGAAGCAAAAAATATTAAAATTTTAGTGGAGAGAGTATAAATGGAAGTTTTAATTGATGGGAAAAATGCAGTGATGGGAAGACTAGCAAGTTATGTTGCAAAACAGGCTTTGCTTGGAAAAGATGTTATCATAATCAATTCAAATGAGGTTATTATAACTGGAAGAAAAGAAGACATTTTCCGAAAATACTCTGAATTATTCAAAAAGGGAGGGTCTAGCCAAAAGGGTCCAAAAATATCTAGGACTCCTGAAAGGATACTTAAAAGAGTAGTAAGAGGTATGGTAAGTCATAAACAAGGAAGAGGATTAGATGCGTTAAAAAAAGTGAAATGTTACAATGAAATGCCTGAACAATATAAAGACTCAAAAAAAATTGTAGCGGGAAAAGAAAAACATGGCAAGTATATCACACTAAAAGAACTTTGTAGACTCTTAAAATAAAATGGTAAAATCAGATTTAATAATAGTTAGCGGGAAAAGAAAAACAAGTATAGCAAAAGCCCATATAAAAGAGGGTAAAGGTATTATAACTATAAACAGAGTTCCATATACAATTCTTCATAGGTTTCATAGATTAAGTATTGAAGAGCCTATCAGGATTGCAAAAAGTGTTCTTGGTGATATAAAATATGATATTCATGTTAAAGTTACTGGTGGTGGAAATGAATCTAGAATTGAAGCTTCAAGATTGGCAATTGCAAGAGCGCTTGTTAAAAAATCAAAATCTGAAAAATTAAAAAAAGCTATGAGTGAATATGATAAATATTTACTAGTTGCAGACACAAGAAGAAAAGAAGCTTACAAACCTGGTGATTCTAAGGCCAGAGCAAAAAGGCAGAAGTCGTATAGGTAATTAATATCATATAAATATTTAAAAAATCTTAATTAATAAAATTTTATGCAAACGTTAGAAAGATCTAATGAACCTGAAGTTAAATTTCCCACACTAAAAGAAGTATCAGATGAATTTTCTATAAAAAATAATTTAGCCACAAATAAACTAGTGCAACATAAATCAGGGTATATTTTAGATTTAGGTAATAGAGGATTAGTAAATCTTAGTGGTTATGGTCCTGTTAATGATAGCGGTATTTTTGATGATGAAGTAACATTTACAATGCGATACCGAGACACTATGAAAAGAGAGTTTAGTGCAGGATACTATTTATCTGGAATAATAGATGGAAAACCAATAGATTTAGATGTTAGATTAACTTATAAGTTTGATAGAGTAACAAGCGAGGGTGCATCATTGGGTTGGAATAAAGAGGAAATCATAGAGAGAAGGGACAAAGAACCTTATTGGTTTTTAGTTGATCAAAAGCAATAATTCTATTTCACACCCATCTTCTTTTTTATATCAGAAATATCTTTTTGAATCTCTCTTATTTCTTTTTCAGCTTTTCGGTTAACAGCATAATCATAGTGCATACGTATTCTGTCTCTTTCACCCTCTCTATTCTGAGACATTAATATTATTGGGGCTTGTATTGCAGCAAGACATGACAAAAATAAATTAAGCAGGATGAATGGATATGGATCAAATGCTCCTTGATACCATCTTATTAAAAAATATCCATTTGTTATTACCCATAAAATTAGAATTAATCCAAAAATAATAATAAATGTCCAGCTTCCAGCAAATTTTGTTAAAATGTCTGCTGCTTTTTGTCCCATAGTAAGATTTTTTTTACTAAATAAACTATGAAAATGCTCTGGGTTAAGAATATTTTTATGTACTTTATCTATATTTATAACATACTCTCTAGTCTCTTTTTGCATCTGCTACGAAAACAATAACGCTATATAAAATTTTCCCAGATGTTTTATAGAATTATTACCTTAAAGAGTCATGAGATTATATAAAACAACAATCCTTGAGGTAAAATTATAAAGTATATTAAGTTATATTAAGTAATGATTGAAAAAAAATATTTGAGAATTCTTGAAATAATTATTTTGATATCTCTTTTCATTGGATTATATTTAGTAAATTATTATTATCCTGAAGAAAATAAAGAAAAAATAGTGACAAAAATAACTGATGGGGACACGATCATTGTAGAGGGTGGTGAAATTGTAAGGTTTTTAGGAGTTGATTGTGATGAAAAAGGTAGGGAGTGTTATGCTGAAGCTAAAAATTTCACAGACTTTAGCCTTTTGAATAAAAAGGTTGAGTTAAAATCTGAAAATGAAGATAAGGATAGGTATAATAGAGAATTAAGATGGATTTTTATTAATGGAGAAAATTTCAACAAAATTTTAGTTGAAAAAGGATATTGTGTTGCAAGGTTTGATCAAGATTCTAGATATAAAAATGAAGTTGTAAATGCTGAAAGTTATGCAATTAAAAATAGTATTGGATGTAAATGGAAAGATAACATTTAAAAAGTAAATCTTCTATTTTATATAATGGTTAAAAAGAGGGCAAAAAAAGCTAAACCTATTAGAAAAGTTTCTAGTAAAAGTTCAGTTAGAAGCAATAACCAAAAAAGAACTTTTGATAATGTACCATTAAGCGTCAAAATAATTTCTATCCTATTTTATGTTGTTGGTGCATTAGGAATAGCATTTGGAATATTTTTTGTTATTGCTGGATTAATGGCTCCGAGTTTAATGAGTTCTTTAGGAACTCCTGAAGATATAGTTCAAAAAATAACACAAGCTAACCCAAGTGTCCAGATAAGTGTTGATGAAGTAAGCAATTTAATATCAATACTTCCTGTTTTGTTTGCAGGAGCTGGAATTGTTCTAATTGCTCTAGGAGTTTTATATATATTTATTGGAAGAGGTTTGATTGGTAGAAAACAATGGGCTAAGGTCTTAGCAATATTATTTGTTGCTCTGGGAATTGTAAAATCAGTAATTTCTCTTTTTGGAGGAAGGGTAATCTCAGGAATTATTTGGTTAGTAATATTTGTTGTAATAGAGTATTATCTTAGTTTTGATGAACAATCAAAAAAATTCTTTAGGTAAGTACTTCTTTACAGTTTTATTTTTTGTTGTATTAGTAATAGTTTTTATCATATTTTATAATTCTAATTTTAAAAATGAGAAAAATGTTGAAATAGATGGTCAAGTAGTATGTATTAATGATAATTGTTTTAATGTTGAAATTGCAGAAACTAATCGTGAAAGGGTGAAAGGTTTAATGAATCGCGAATTCTTGGATAAAGATAGTGGTATGCTTTTTATATTCCCGAAAGAGGACATTTGGAGTTTTTGGATGAAAAATACCTTAATTCCTTTAGATATTATATGGGTAAATGAAAATAGTTCTATTGTGGAAATAAAACAAAATGTTCAACCATGCAAAGAGAATACTTGCACTATTTACTCCCCAAAAAATAAATCAAAATATGTGCTTGAAATAAATGCTGGTTTAGTAGATAATTTAAATATAACAGAATCTGCAAATTTTAGTCTTCATTTTTCTTCATAAGAGAATCTAAAGGAGATGGTATTTTTTTTAGTTCTTCACTTGAGATGTGGGTATAAATTTGAGTTGTAGATAAATCACTATGTCCTAAAAGTTCTTGTATTTTTCTTATATCTATTCCTTGTTCAAGCAAATGAGTTGCAAAACTATGCCTGAATGTATGTGGGTGAACTTGTTTTTTTATTCCTATTTTTTTAACTATTCCTTGTACAATCTTTTGTATATTTCTTTCAGTTAATTTTCCATTTAATCCTGAAAAAACAAAATCAGTATCTTGTTTTTTATTTTCAGTTATATAATTCTTAAGATCATCTTCAAGAAAAATAGGGATATTAAAAATTCTATCTTTTTTACCTTTAGCTTGTTTAATATGTCCTGTTTTTTCTTCAAACTGAAAATTATTTACTTTTAGATGTGTTATTTCAGAAACTCTCATCCCAGTTGCATATAAAAGAGAAAGCATTAGCCTACTTTTTTTTGTTTCACAGGCATTTAGAATTCTTTTAACTTCATCTTTTGTTAAAACAGAAGGTATTCTTTTTTCCCTTTTTGGCCTTTTTATACCAATTGTCGGATCTTTTTTTAATATATTTAAGTAAGCATACCTTATTGCTGATAGAAATAATATAACTGAAGTTGAAGCTTTATCAGAGATTTTTTCTGACATAAATAATTTTATATCATCTTCAGTAATCTGATCTGGGTTTTTTTTAGTAAAATCAAGTAGAATCTTATTAGCTTTAAGATAGTTCCTAATAGTATAATCTGAATTTTTTGATATTTTTAGTTCAACTCTTATTTTTTCCAGAAACTCTTCTTTATTCATTCCTTCCTCCAATCATTTTTAACAATCTTCCTTCATCAACCATAACCCTTTTACCATGATCAATAACTTCCCCATAACTTAAAGAATAAATATCATGAGCTAAGATATCTGCAATGTAAACAACTGTTGGGCATTGATGAATGTTTTGTCTTTTAACAAAATTATCAATTGTTATTTCTTTAAACCTTCCAGTATAAACATCTCGAAGGAATTCTTTATGCCATTTCTTAAGTATTCCATCAAAATAAATTTGGATTTTATCAAATTCTAATCTAGTTGATGACAAATAATTATCAATTAAAGAAGGAGCTACTAAAGGGAGATTTGGTTGAATTCTTCTTAACTCGTCGTCATGCAATGCTGCAAATCTGTAATCTTTATTGCCAGAATTATTTGCAAACCAGTTTCTGAAAAATTCTCTATCTCTTCTATTTTTAAATCGAACAACATTTGCATCTTCAGGGTTATCTGAAAATACTCCTGTTATTATATCTCCTTTTCTATCACCAGCATGATTTGAATCATCAAATCCACAAATTAAAGTTTTCATTCACCCTCTTTTATTTATTAAATATTGTGCGAACTTATTTATAAAATTATAGGTAAGAATAATTAACAAAAATTATATACTTATTAATTACTTTATTTTTATGGACCTAATAAATATTACTTTAATTATCGGAATTATTATACTTGGGATTTTTGTATGGTTAGCTTATAAAATTGGAAGGCAAAAAGGAAGTTATGAAAAAGAAATTGAGTGGCAATCTCAAATGAACAAAATAAGGAGAGATATTGCTGAAAGGCAAAGAGTTAACATAAAGGGTAAAGTTTCTGAAGTGTTTGCTCCTTTTTTAGAAGGGTTTCCTTACAAAGCAAGTGAGTGTAAATTTTTAGGGGATCCTATTGATTATATTGTTTTTGAAGGTCTTGATGAAAGGGATATTAAAGCTATACATTTTGTTGAGGTTAAATCTGGAAAAAGTCAATTAAATGATGTTCAAAAACAAATTAAAAATTTGTTAAATGATATTAATTCTGATAAAGTTAGTTTTAAGAGGTTTGATTTTAAGGATGATTAAAAATTAACTACTAAGTGTGTGTAATAATTAAAAGGAATTATCCTTAGAAAGCTTTAAATAATAAAGTTCTAAGAAATAGTATGGCAAATAAAGATTTTGTTACTCTCAGTAAAAAAAATGTTATTATAGGAATTATTGTAATTGCTATAATAATCCTTGGAGTTGTTGTTTATTTTAATTTGGCAAGTATTAAAGACTTAATGCCAAGTAAAGCAATTGCAACTGTTAATGGCATTAAAATAGATCAAAAACAATTAGATCAAGCAATAGCTGCTGTTCAATCTCAAACTCAGGGGGTAGTTAACGAAACACAAGTCATAGATCAATTGGTATCTAGAGAATTATTAGTACAAGAAGCTGAGAAAAGAGGTATAACAACAGATGTTAAAGAAGCTGAAGATTTACTTAGTACACATCTTTCACAACAAGGAGCAACTATTGATGATTTGAAATCTAAATTAAATAAAAAAAGTGATTATGATTTTATAATTAAAGGGTATATAGAACAAATTTCTCTTGGAAAACTAACAGATCAGCTTTTTGAAAATGAAAACTTAGAGGTAACTGATCAAGAATCAAAAGAATTTTTTGATAAAAACCAGCAATTGTTTAATTTAGTGCAGTCTAATGGAAAAAATGCAACTTATACTGATGTTAAAGATCAAATCAAAACTATTCTTAAACAACAAAAACAGAATAAAATAATTGGTGAGTTAATTGATTCTTTAAAAAATCAATCTGAAATTGTTTATGATTAATTTTTAGATTAATTTTATATCCAGATATTATAAAGGATATTTTAGACTATAATGGTGTATATAAAGCAAATTCTAGTTGAATTAATATAAAAAATGAAGGTGTTTAAATTGTTACCTGAAAAAGGAAAAATAACTCGAGAGACATTATCTCATCTAGGGAATTGGATTTACCAAAGTGATGAAGTAAGAGAAGTCGTTGTAAAAGTGAAGTTTAAAGATGGTGTTGAAATGGGCTTCAAGAAAAATGAAGCCGAAGACGAACTTCTTGAGTTTCTTAGAGAAGACGACAAAGAGTAATGGAAAGTATTAAAAAGGTTATTTCTTTGCCTTTTTTATGAAAATAAAAAATACTGATACAGTTGTTGTAGAGTATGAAGGGAAGTTAGAATCTGGAGAGGTATTTGATAGTTCTAGGCATGGAGATCATGTTCATTACTTAATATTCAAAGTTGGAAGTGGACATATAATAAAGGGATTTAATGATGCAGTTATTGGTATGAATAAAAATGAAGAAAAAGAAATAACTTTGAAAAAAGACGAGGCTTATGGTAATTATAAAAAAGAACTTGAAAAAGAAGTACCAAAAAGCCAGTTTCCTGAAGCTGATAAATTAGAAAAAGGAATTGTTTTAATGCTTGGAACTCCTGATGGAAGACAGTTTCCAGTAAAAGTAATTGATGTTAAGAAAGACAGCTTTGTAATTGACTTAAATCATCCTTTAGCTGGAAAGACACTTATATTTAAGATAAAAATTGTTGATGTCAACCCAAAAGATGTTTCAAAGTATGAGCATCATCATGAGCATTAATTAGATTTATTAATCCTAGTTTCTTAGCATAAATATGGGTGAAAAAAAGAGTAAGTTTGCAATTGCTGGTTTTGTTTTGGGGTTTATTTCTTTGATCCTAGGAATTGTTTATTTATTATCACAATCAAAATATAGTGTTCTTTTTATTTATGTTATACCCATTACTTCTATAGTAGGAATAATATTATCAATTGTTTCTTTTTTAGAAATAAAAAAGAAGAATCTTGAAGGAAAGGGATTTGGAATTATTGGGTTAATTCTTTCTATATTAAGTCTTTTAATGTTAATATATGGGATAGCAATGGGTATTGCTGGTGCTCTTAGTTTTATTTAATATTATTTGCTTTTATTTTTAATTAGTACATTCTCCATCTATGTAAAAAATAGTTCTTGTTTCTGCACATGCCGAGCATGGATTTGAATAAGTTTCTGGAACTGGATAGCATGGTGCTTTTATACATTCTACTGTTTTAAATCCACAGACTGGTTCATAGAGAGTTGTACAAGCAGTTACTTTTTTCTGTTTTTCTGTACAAAGTGTTACGTTATTTCCAATAATTCTGTTATTTACTGCTTCACAACCACAACCAGTTTTATCACTGAATTTTTCATAACCTAAAGCACAATCTATCTGAACTCTAGAACATTCTGAAACACTATAACTTTCATAATTTCTTAAAATAGATTTATTTTCATTGGAAGATGATTGTACTGGAGTTAGAAGGTGGGCTGAGTTTAAAACAATTATCCCTATAATAAATAAACCAATTAACCCAAGGATTGTCCACAACTGAACAGTTTCCTCACTTGGAACTCTTGGCCTTATGTTTTTTATGTTTTTCAGTTTCTCAATTTTTCTGTACAAAGGCATAAAAAATAAAAGAGCTTCTAGTATTTAAATTAAATTATTACTTCTAACAAGATTGAAGGCAATTATTTCAATAAATTGGCTAGTGATTCTTGTTTCCAAACTGGCCATGAAGCAACCTCTTTAGATGCTCTCTCTAAAGAGCTCATAAAACTAGAATGATTAGCAACTGCTTCTATAAATCTTTTTTTAATTTGCTCTTCAGTTAATTTTTTTCCAGGATTTTCATATATGCAAACTTCCATGTTTTTTTCAACTGCAAAACAAACACTTGGGTCATCAACCCTATCACATATTCCATGACTTTCAAAATATTGGGTATTTGGCTCATTAGGCCTTATGCAAGGTATATAATATTCACATTCAGAACAAAATCTTGCAGTTTCATTACCCATAAGTTAACTTGATGTTGATTGTTTTTAATTATTTATATTTCAGAATACTGAAGAAAAGTTTAAATACAATGTGTTTCAGTGTAAAATATGGAAGTTGGGGCATATTGTGAAATGGTTCTTGAAATTGCAGAAACAAGAGTTAAAGGAAGAGGTAGTTTAGCAGATCATGTTCAGCATCGTTTAGGTGTTAGAGCTATGGAATATTATAAAATTTATGGTGTATCAAAATTAGACGTTGCTCAAGCTAGAGCTCATGCAGAAAGAGTTGTTATACAAGTTTTACCTGAAGAAAATGCCCAGACATTTGAAGAGTATCTTTGCACTATAAGAGAAAGATAAAATGAATTCTGAAAGAAATGAAAATCCTGGAAATCCTCAAAACAATTTAGGTTTAGGTGAAAGGTTTAGAGATTATTGTTCAAATTATCAACCTACAGGTTTTAACTATATGGCAACATTTGTTTCTTCTGCATCAACAGGAGTAGCTATAGATCATTATATTGATGGAAATACAAGTAATGCAATATTTTCCTTATTTTTAGGTGGATTGTTTGGAATTTTACAATTTATGAAACCTTATGAAACTGAAAGTGATGATGAAGATTAACAAAGATTTAAAAATTCTTTAAAACTTAAATGTAAATGAAAGATGGTGTGAAGATATTATGGATTCTTGCGATTCTTAGCGTATTACTTATTGCCTTAATTTACACATCTACACAGAAAGATATTTCTACTTTATCTGGAAAGGTAACTGGGAATTTTATTTTTGGAAATGCTGACAGCTGTGCAGATACTGATGGTGGAAAAGATGTTAATACTTATGGTGTGGTTACTCTTATTTCTAATGGGCAGACTAAAATAAAGGGTGATTCATGTCTTTCAAGCATAAGCCCAAAACTGCTTCAAGAAACATATTGTTACAAACCTCCATTCAGTAGCAGAATCTTAGTTGGAGCTTTAAATTATAACTGCCCTTATGCATGTTCAAATGGCGCTTGTGTTAAAACAGGACCTATAAACAATACTAATCCTTCTGGAAAAGCAGAATATATTATTTCAGGAGCAAGTGTTTCATCAGATTATACTAACACTGGGAAAACAACTATTAAACTTAAAATAAAAGATAAACAAGGATTTGGATCAAATGGGAATATACTTGTTTATGATCCATCTTACAGGTTTTCTAGAGATAATGTATCTATTTCTCTTTCCTCAAGCGCAGAGTCAGAAGCAAAATTTGTAACTACGGGAAATCCTTGTCCTGGAATTGCATTTAGAATGATATTAAATGATACAAGAACAGGTAATAGAGAAGTTAATTATGCAGAACCTTATGACACATTTACTGTAAATGTGTTCTGTGCCCTTCGTAATGGTCAAAGCAGATGTTCAAGTATAAAAATTCAAGGAGAATATAGTCAATTACCAGTAATTAATCAGCCTTATTGTTAAATTTGTCTTTTAGATAACGATCTTTCAGTATTCTTTTCTCTTCAAGTACCTTTGCAAGTACTAATTTCTCCATTTCTTTTCTCATTTCTTCTTTGTTCATTTTAGTAGTATTAACTCCTTGAGTATTTCAATAAGACGTCTTAAACTTGATTAGTTATCAATTAAAAAGAACTTCTATTAATTTATAGAGTCATCTCAAGTATATATATGCTTGCATTTTAGGAAAAAAGTTAAAATATATAAACGAACAACTTATTAATTTTTTATGGATAGAGAAGATTATTATCAAACTTTTATTAGATATATTAAACCTTCTGAAGATAATGAAAGTGTTAACTTGGCTGCATTAAGACATCATGCTTATGGTATCTTTTACTCTTATAAGGATAGACCAATTAATGAAGATGACATAAAAAGAGATGCTGGTATTTTTCTTATGGGAATGAAAGCTGGAAGAGCAAGAGCAGTTGAGGTTGAAGGCTTTAGAAAAGTAACAAAAACTATTAGTGGACTATTACATAGAGTTGGTCAAGCTTAAAAAATAGAGTAATAGATTGTGATTTTTCTCAAGCCACTTTCTCTATGCTTCTCTAGTTCGCGGGTAAAACTGTTTTATCTCTTTTAATTCTGACATGAATAAGGGAAGGGAAAGGGGGTATAAAAAATTATAGAAATTAATATAAAATAGTAAGTATTATTAAAATCAATGGAAGAAAATGAAAAGGGCAGATAAAAATGGATATTCAATTGAATAAACCTATTGTATTTATTGATTTAGAAACCACCGGAATAGAAACACTTATAGATAGAATTGTAGAATTCTCTGCATTGAAAATTAACCCAGATAATACTGAAGAAAGTATAACTACTAGAATTAATCCTCAAATCCCTATATCTCCAGAAGCAATAGCTGTCCATGGAATAAAAGATAATGATGTAGCAGACAAACCAACTTTTAAAGAATATGCCTTAATAATCAGAAATTTTTTAGAAGGTTGTGATTTAGGGGGGTTTAATATAAAGAGATTTGATTTAGAAATTCTTGAAGCTGAATTCAAAAGAGTAGATGTTGAATTTTCAAAAGAAAATAGATTTATTGTGGATGTCCAGACAATTTATCACAAATTTGATCCTAGAGACTTATCGGCAGCATATAAAAAATATTGTAATAAAGAAATTGAAAAACATCATAGTGCAGAGCATGATGTAAGAGCAACTGTTGATATATTAAAATCTCAATTAGAAATGCATAAAGAACTACCCCATAATATTAGTGAACTACATGATTTTTGTAATGAAAGAAAATCTGCAAGTTGGATAGATGGTAAAGGTAAATTTATTTGGATGGGTAATGAGGCTGTAATAAATTTTGGCCAACATAGAGGAAAATCTTTACCTGATATGGTCAAAAACGAACCTGGGTTTCTTAATTGGATGTTGACTAGAGATTTCTTACCTGATGCAAAAAACATAGTATCTGACGCATTGAATGGAAAATTTCCTCAGAAGTAAAAAGACATTTTCTCAATTTTTAGATATTTGGGTAGTTGAGATAGTGTAGGAAAGGGTTAAAAAAGATGTGATTCTTTTAAAAAATTATGATAACACAACAAGAGTTTGAAGAAAAAGTGGATAAGTTTTATGAGCTAGAAGATGCAAGAGCGCAAATTGGTGAAATGGCATCAAATTTGATAATTGAAGGTAAAGATATTGAAGCTTATCTGTTAATATTAGCTACTTGGAATTTTGCTTATTTTAGATACATTTTACTTAACTTCAACATAGATAAATTTCAAGTAACAATAAAGGAAATTAACCCTATATTCAACGAATTAAAAGATAAGGACTTCAAAACAGCTGATTTTGATAAAATAAACAACAAAGTTTCTTTTATTTACAGTAAGCTAAATGAATTAGTTAAACAAACTGGTGCGACTAAAATCATGCATTTCAAAAATCCTAGTCTATTTGTAATGTGGGACATTAACATAAGAAAGGTATGGAAAATACCTCAAACTAAGACAAGCAGTAAGGATTATATTGATTTTCTTAAACTAATGCAAAGAGAGTTCTCACACATTTCTTGGGATAATAAGAAAGTTAGCTTTGCGAGGGCTATTGATATGTATAACTATGCTATAACTCAAGAAAAGATTAGGAGTAAAAGAGATAGATAGTAGAAGGTTTTTCTTGTGACATAAAAGAAGGAAGGTGGGAGAGGTATAAAAAATGTGTGAGGAAAAAATTATATAGTGTTTAAAACTAAAACAGCTATGGTAAACACGGTAAATTACATATATTTGCTTATCTTTTCTTTATTTGCTTATTTTGCAGGAATAATAGTTACTGTATTCTTTGTTTCTAGAATAACGCCAACATTTTCTCAGACAATAGTTTCATTAATGGGTGTCATAATTGGTATTATTTTAGGGGTAACCACCATCAAATTTATGATTAATAGAAAATGGTAAGTAACAGTTTATATTTATATGTCATAGTAATAATTATAGTTTTAACAATTTTTATTGAATTTCTATATCAAAAGAAAAGCATTTTGAAACAAGAATCAATAGGAATATTAATTGGAAAGATTGCTTTAACAATAATTTTTGGGTTATCTTTTTTTTATGGATTAGACATCCTTAAGTGTAGCTTATCTAATGAAGATATTACTTGTACTGGATGTCATATTGAAGGAATAAAAGCGATTTTACTTGGAACTGGAGTTATAATAATTGTGACGACCTTACTTTCATATGTATTCATGTTATTTCATAGATCTATAAAAAATGGAAATGTTAGCTAAATGTTTATTAACTTTTATTGTTGAGCTTAATTATGAATATAGATGAGTGTATTAAACAAACAGAAGAATTAATAAACTTAACAGATAGCATCATTTCTCAAGGAGCACTCATTAAAAATACTATTTTAATAGACAAGTACAGAGATATATTTGTTCAAACAAAACAATTAATAAGAACTCTTTTCCCTGATGCTGATGAAAGAATAAAAGATATAGATAAAAGCATGGATCTAGCGGCTCAAAGAGACGGACCGCCATCATTTAGAACATCTTTTTTAGAGCAAGCAAAAACTATTAGGCGATATCTAATCTCAATAAAAGACACGCTGAAATTGAGAGAGTCTGTTGAAATTAAAGAAAATAAATTAGATAGCTTAAAAATGAAAGTAGAGGAAAAAGAGATTGAAGCAGAAAGGAGAGAAAAAGTTGCTGAAACAAAATTCTATGGGGCAGCTATTGAAATAATTGACAGGCTTAGGGATCAGTTAAAAAATGAGGGGGACATAAAGCAAGAGATCCTAAATATAAAAAATGAATTGATAGAAATTAAAGAGGGCATAAAAAAATTAACTCATTAGTATTATAGAAGTTTTGCCCACTACCTTCCCTTAAATCCTTCTCTTTTACACACTACTTAATATATGCTAAATGTTTTAAGCGTTGATTGAAAGTTGTTGCATGTAAAATTAAAGGGTTCTGAACTCTAATCTTGGATCATCTGGGATATTATGACCTTTTTCCCTTAATATATTAATCATTTCTTGTCTATATCTAAAGTCGTGCAGCATTTTATGATGATTTGGGCATAATCCTATAAGATTATCTTCTGAATTATTCTTATGATTACCATCTAGATGATGTAAATCAACTACTTTATCAAAATCGCAGATTTTACATTTACTAGTGATTTTATTATAATCTTCAAACTTCAAACCATAATTTTTCTTTTGATTCCAGGCTTTATTTCTTTGAAGATGAAATGTAAAGTTATAACATCCTCCACATAAATCTTTTGCATGAATAGGCATTACTCTTTTACATCTTTTACACTCTTTTTCTTTAGGTTTCCAATGAATCTTTTTATAACAAGTAACACATAAACCTTTTGCATGTTTAATACATTCTTTACCACAATTAGAACATTTATCACCCATACTATATTTAATTCGTTCGAATATATAAATTTGTGTTCGAACTTTGTAATAGTTACGTTCGTTTTGTTAAAAAGCGAACTACCGGCAATATATCTTGTGCGAATGTTTAGGGGATTTATTCGGTTTTAGAGGTGCTCTATAGAGCAATTTCATATATGTAGGAAGTTTTAAGCGTTGATTGAAAGTTTTATTGAATTATTAATAGTTTAAGAGCATCTTCACAAGTTGCTTTTGTTTTAATTATAAGATCTCTATCTTTAGGTCTATCAGGACGAGCATAGAAATTTAAATATCGAATTGCCCAATCTAAATGTTGTTGGATCATTGGGATAGCTTCTTTATATCTTCTTCTAGCTAAAACTTGTATTCCTTTATTAGTATAATTTGTATCACATGCGGGAGTTATTTTTTTTAGAATTTCTTCAGAAGTCATATCTTCAAGATCTTTTAGCATTTTTTATTAAAAGGGCGCGATATTTAAACATTTGTGAAGTGTTTATATGGTTTTTACACATGCTAAAAGTTCCTGGCTTTGATTAAAAGTTTTAGCTAATAATTAATTACTAGAATAAGTAGATTTTGGATAATAATTCTTTAAAGTGTAAGTCTCTAATTGTCTAATAGGTCTTTCAATAGATGTATTTTCTGGATGACTATGGAATGGCCTGAGAATAAATCTTTTTTTAGGGTCTTCATCATCCATATGTCTAGCTGTTTTTAACATATAACTTTAAGAAAAAGGTGATTTTTAAAACTATCTAAGTAATTAAAATAAATTCTAAAATAAATAAGTTAGTTCTCACTAAACTATCTTTTTTTCATTAATTTATAGTTTCTTGCTAGTTTGGTTAATCCTATCACTAAGACGCCAATTGCTATTAGCCAGCCAAGGATTCCATCAGTAACTGTACCTAGCTGATCAACTCCTATTAAGGGTAGCAATAGCAATACACCTAAGATAGTCACAACCCATGCAGTTAGTTTTGCCATTTTTTCCTCTTTTTGTTTTTACTTTTTTTGGTTTTTTTGAACTAATTGGCAAGTCAGCTCATAATCTTAAACTACTAATACAAAGGTAGTTTTGAACTGATCAGGTAAATTAGGATGTTCACCTAATTTAGTTTCCTACTTTTTTATGTTAAATATATTATGTGTTTATGTTATTTAAATCTTTCTCGTATTTATTGTACGAACCTTTAAAATTTGCTAAATTAGTTGTTGCATAGATAACTATCTGGGAAATACCCTCGTGAAAATGCACTTCCTAGATCTGTAACTTCTGGACATATCCTTGAAATGCTTCTAACTGAGTCTCTGTCCCTTTCGAAATCCTCTCTTGACCTATGAAAATGGTATGTAAAACTCTCGGTAAAATCAGGTGAAAAATTGTGAATAGGAGTGTCTCTAAAGGGTAATTTTGGGTTAAAGGAGCCTTCAAGTCTGACCCAAAAAAGCTCTCCTATCTCTGGGTAAACATGAATTCCATCCATTCCAGGGATTGTTTTTAATTTAGTTTCTGGATTTGATGATCTTAAAAAAACCCTTATTTTTTTATTTATCTCGTATTTTTTGTCAGAGATATCAAAAAAATTCCGATAAAAATCCGTGATATCTTGTAAAATTCCAGCCATTATAGTGTTTAAACAGCTATTTTATTTAAATATTATTGTGCTTTAATTTATCGTCGCTATCTGTGTGTTTAAGGGTGTTTAAACAGCTGTTTATCTGGTTTTTTTGGGTGTTTAAAATTTTATTTTGATAAAATGATGGTGTTTATATCAGATTTTTATGTGTTGAATTATCTGTCGAAACGAAATATTTAAATAGTATAATTCGTCTATAAATGTTAATTTAAAGGTAAAATGTTAAGCTGGTTTTTTAAAAAGTCTGATAAAAAGGATATAGAACAGATAAAAGATGAAGTCAAGGGTTCTTTTTCTAATGTTAAAAATGATATTGATAAACTTGGGCAGTGGGTTAATCATTTAAACAACCAAGATAATACCTTAAACAACCAAGTAAATGATCTTAAACAAGATATATCGTCCATTAAAGATGAAATAGAACAGATAAAAGAAGTTTTAGAAATGGTTAATGAAGGTGTTTCAAAACAGCTGTTTAAAACACCTCATGCTGTTCAGGTTAAACAAACAGCTGTTTTACCTGTCCAAACAGCTGTCCAAACAGCTGTCCAAACAGGTGATTTTTATGGTATTTCCAACTTATCAGTAACTGAAAGGGCTATTATATGGCTGTTAGTTAATAATGATTTAAAATTAAGTTATGAAGATTTAGCTGCAATGTTAGGTAAAACAAAATCAACTATAAGAGGACAAATAAATAGTATAAAACAGAAAAGTGAAGGTGTAATAGAAGAATATACGGAGAAAAATGGGAAAAAGAGAGTATATATTCCTGAAGAAACTAAGGAAAAACTGCTCAAAAAGGCGAAAGTGAGAGTTCAAATAGACAAAAAAGGCTCAAAAAGAGGTAAAATTGAGTAAAATACCTTTCAAAAACTGGAAAGTGAGAGTTCAAACTAATTAAATATTACTTTAAAAGAGGTAAAGTGAGTTGTAGGGAACTTATTTAACCTGAATTAGGGTAAAGTGAGAGAATAATTAGTGGGTAAAAACAAGAGAAATGTAGGAAAAGGAGGTTTTAAATAAAAAAGTAGTGGGTAAAGAAATAATTGGTGGAAAATACAGAGAAAATGATGGAAATTAAAGTAAAGAAAGAGTAATAGTTATTCGTTTAACCGGAGTTATATATCCCTTAAGCTAATTAGGGTATTAAGGGATGCTAATTTCCTAAAATCGTCGGAAATATGAAGGATTACCTTTTTATTATTGACTTTTTCCTTTAGTAAAGGTATACCTTTAACAGATATCCTTTGTACATAATCTCTTATTGAGCTTTGGGTGAGACTTAAGTAATTAGATAAGAGATTATAATCAACTAAGTGACCTTGATCTTCTAACTGGTATATCGTCGATAAAACTAACATTTCTTGATTAGTTAGTTTTTTGACTTTTATCCTTAAATCTCTCTTTATTTCATCTAATTGGTTAAGAATCGTAATAGTTTTAGAAATGTTATCTATATTATTGTGCGAACTTTTAGGTGAAATAACCCCCTTATTTCCTGTCGAAGTGTCTGTCTGTCTGTCTGTCTGTCTGTCTGTCGAAACCCCATCATTTCCACTGGAACTATTGTTTAAAGGTGTATTTTTACCTTTAAATTGGTAAATATCAGTATTAATTGTATTTATAGAGATATTATCTGTCTTATTCATCTGTCGAAGTGTTGAATTTGAAGCCTTATCTGTCGAAAGATGTGTCGAAGTGTCTGTCGTAGAACTAACTAGGCTAAAAATGTGTAGTAATGAATTTTGGATTTCATTTAGTTCTTCTTTTATAGAACTCAACTCATAATTTAAGTTAGTTATGTCTTCTTTTACTTTCTGAAAAGCCTCTTTAATGTAATCCATAAAAAGAGAAAATCGTTGAATTATATAAAGATTATTCTTGTAAGATGTCTTCTTTATTTATAGGTCCATCTTTTAAGTTGTTCAAATTATTAGGGAGATTATTGGAATAAGCTGAATAAGCTTTGTTAGTGAGTCTCCAACGTGCACGCCTAGAATATTGTAGGCCTTTTGAATTCTTATTTATAAGTGTAATAAGCTCTTTTGTTTTAAGATCATCTAATATTTTCTTAATGAATTCTTCATCTCTTGCTATCTCTTGAGCTATATGGGCTGTGAAAATTGGTTCAGGATATTTATCTAGAAGAACTGATAAAACATGTTCAGCTATTTTTTCTTTCTTTATATCTGAAATTTTTGGCATAACTAGACTAAAAAAGAGTGATTTTTATAGGTTTGGGAAATGAGAATTCTTAAATTAGTTGTCTTTTTTGTCTTTTTTGTCTTTCAAATCACTAGGTTTGTGAAAATTAGCTTGTGGTGGTCTAATATGGAAAGGCAATCCAAGTCTTTCTTCAAGATGTAATGACTCTAAATAAGTTTTAGAAAGTACAAAATCTAATATTAATTTCTTTAATTGATCATCAATATTATTCTTATTTTTTTCAACTTCTTTTGCTTTATCTTCTTCTAATTCAACATAAACACTTCCTTCAAAAACTAAAGAAGCTACGTCGTCGTAATCTATTAAATATATAAAGTTAAAATTATAAACAGGATTAACACTTAACTTAGATATTTTAACGTCTTTTTCAATTTCTTTAAGAGTAAAATTAGATTTTAATTCTATTGTTTTTGTATCTTCTTTTAATTTCTCAGCAGAAATTTTCTTAAATCTTATACCTATAACTTTCATTTTATTGATAAAAATTTGAATATTTTTAAATATATGTGAAATATAATTTAACTAAAATCTTCTTCAGAAACCACTACAAAATCACCTATAGCCATAATTGTATTATGTGGTACTAGAACTTCTCCTTGAGGAGATCTTTCTAAATTCAAATTATGAGTATATGATGTGGGATTTCTAATAACTAATTGGATTAGCTCTCCAGAACGAACTTCAAAAGTTATATCATTAATAGTTCCAATTTGTTTACCTTCTTTTGTAACTACCATTTTACCTAAGAGGTCTCTTAAGGGTCTTTTATCACTCATTTTAGTCTTTTTTAATTTATCTTTATCTAAAAAATAGTTTGTATTTAAACTTTTCTGTGATGTAATTAATATCATTAAATAGATTAATAAAATAAAAATTACTAATAAGGTCTTCAAAAAGAATACTATATTATAAATTTAATCATAAGAAACTAGTAATAATACTTAGGTACTACAAATAACAATTAAAAGAGCAAATATTAATATGTAGTAGGTAGTAGGTAATAAATAATAACTACCTCACCCTATAGTTTCTTATGGAAAGTTTTATAAAGAAAATTTTATTTTTCTTTCTTTAATTTTTATTTATAAATATTTATATTATATATTATATATATCATAATATATATAATAATACTATTAGTTTTTTGTTTAAATTATTTTATATTATTTATCTCGATAGGAAATAGGGGTGTGAGGTTTTAAACTAGAATTTTCTCATTATTAAAATTTTAAAGAGTATACTTCCTTAATTTTTAAGTTATTTCATAAGAAATAAAGGTTAGTAAAAATACTATGCTTTAGTTTATACAAAGGTTTATAAAAATTCAATGAGGTTAGAATTTAATAGGTGTTAAAAGAGGTAAAATGGAAAAATCAAATTCTAAGGTTGACCAAATTTTTGATTCTTTTATGAAAAATAACTTATTTAAAGATAAATTTGTTCTTCAAACAAGTTATACTCCCGAGAATATTCCTCATAGGGATGATCAAATTACTCAAATTGCATCAATATTAGCTCCTGCATTAAGGGGTGAACGTACAAGTAATTTATTTGTTTATGGTAAAACAGGTACAGGTAAAACTTTGAGTGTACAAAGTGTCCAAAATGAGTTAATTAAGAGAAGTAGTTCTACCAAAGTAAAATTAGTTATGGAATATATTAATTGTAAATTAAAAAAAGTTTCAGATACAGAGTATAGAATACTTGCTGAATTAATTAAAAAATTAGGTGGTAGTGTTCCTGCTACAGGATTACCTACAGACCAAGTTTACAATAAGTTTATTGAATTAATAGATAATGAAAAAAAATTAATTATACTTATTTTTGATGAAATAGATCATGCAGTTGATAAAATTTCTGATAATTTTTTGTATAATTTAACAAGACTTAATTCTGAATTAAAAAACTCCCAAATTAGTGTTGTTGGTATAAGTAATAATTTGACATTTCTTGATGGTTTAGATCCAAGGGTTAGAAGTTCTCTTAGTGAGGAAGAACTTGTTTTTCCACCTTACAACGCATTACAATTAAAAGATATATTAAGTGAGAGATCAAAAAGAGCTTTTAAAGAAGGTGTTTTGGATGAAGGAGTTATAGCTAAGTGTGCCGCATTTGCTGCTAGAGAACATGGAGATGCAAGAAGAGCTTTAGATTTATTAAGAATTGCTGGAGAACTTGCAGAAAGAAGTAACCAGAAAAGAATCACTCTTAAAGATATAGATTTAGCTAATGAAAAAATTGAAAAAGATAAAATTTTAGATTTTGTAAAAACAGAACCCAAACAATTTCAGTTAGTTCTATTTTCAATTATATCTTTGGAAGAACGAGTTAAATTAAATGAAATTTTTACAGGGGATATTTATAATCAATATCAACTACTTTGTGAAAGAACTAAAAATGATGTGTTAACCCAAAGAAGAGTTTCTGATATATTAAAAGAATTTGATATGATGGGGATAATTAATTCGAATGTAGTATCAAAAGGAAGACAAGGTAGAACTAGTAAAATTAAACTATCAATATCTAAACAACTTTTGCCTAAAGTTAAAGAAATATTAAATGACTCGTTGAATTTATAATAAAATGCAACAAGAAGTTCTAAACTTTTGCATGTATAAGGGTATTCTTTTAGATAAAGATATTCTCAATGTTCTTGAGAATTTAAGAGATATTGAAGTAGCTAAAAATTTTATTGAAAAAATAGATTTTCAGTATAAACAGAAAATAATAACAAAGTCTTTTTTCCAAAAAAATTCAGATAAGGTTTCAGATATTTTGTTAAGTTATAAAGGAGACAATCGTAAGTTAATTGAAGAATTCTTTTTATCTTTAGGTTTAAATATTTCAAATTCAGAAAAAACTGAAGATAGTATAAATAAAATAAAAGAAAATGTGGGAAATGTTTCTGTTAAAGTCTTTCAAAATCTACCAAAAAAAATTGAAGTTAAGGATTTTGTTAATAATTTTAGAAGTAGGTATTCTTTTTTGAAAGGTATTTTACAACAAAGGCCTGAGTTAGATAACTTAATATCTATTAATAGAATAAGTGAAGGTTCTTTTTCAATTATAGCTATGGTTTCTGATAAAAGAACTACTAAAAATGGTAATGTAATCTTAGAATTAGAGGATTTGACTGGAAGAATAAGTTCTCTTGTAACTAAAAATAGACCTGAAGTTTTTGAAAAATCAAAAGAAATTTTATTAGATGAAGTTATTGGTTTAAAATGTAATGGAAATAAAGAAATGATTTTTGTTTCAGATATTTTTTTCCCTGATGCTTTTATCCATACTAAAAAAAGTTCCAAACATGAAGAAATAGTTGCCTTTACTTCTGATATACATGTTGGCAGTGATAAATTTTTAAGAGAAAATTTCGAAAAGTTTATTCGGTGGTTAAATGGAGAGGTTGGTAATAAAGAACAAAAAGAAGAAGCACTCAAAATTAAATATTTATTTATTACAGGTGATACTGTTGATGGTGTTGGAGTTTATCCTGGTCAAGAGACTCAACTGTTATTAAAAGATGTTAAGGAACAATATAGGGAATTAGCTTCTCTTCTTTCTAAAATAAGGAGTGATATAACTATTATAATGTGTGCAGGACAGCACGATGCCGTGAGGGTTGCTGAACCTCAACCTATTATTACTGAGAATTATGCTCAGCCGCTTTATTTTTTAAAAAATATTAAGTTAGTTACAAACCCTTCAGTTATTGATATAGGTCAGGACACTAAATTTAAGGTTTTGATGTATCACGGGGCAAGTATGCACGGAATAATTAATAGTATTGAGAAATTAAGATTAGGAAAGGGACATGATTCTCCTACAGATGTTGTAAAATACCTTCTTAAGAAAAGACATTTAGCTCCAAGTCATTCCTTGGTAACTTATACCCCTTTAGATGGAATTGATGCCCTATTAATTCATGAGGTTCCAGATATTGTTACAACAGGCGATTTACATAGGCCTGAAGTAAGTGATTACAATGGTGTTACTCTTATTGCAAGTAGTTGTTGGCAGTCTAGAACCCCCTTTGAAGAAAAAGTAGGAAATAATCCTGATCCATGTAAAGTTCCAATATTAAACTTGAAAACTAGAGAGATTAAGATAATTGATTTTAATGATTAGGATTTAATAATATGCCTTCACAAACAGAAAAGTACTTTGAAAATTTGCAAAAAGAAATAAATAAAAACTACTCTGTAGCTAAAGCTGCAAGATCAAAAGGATTAGACCCTACAAGTAATGTGGAAGTTCCTCTTGCAAGAAACCTTGCTGAAAAAGTAGTAGGTTTAATTTCAACACTTTACCCTCAAATACAAAATGAAAGTATTATTAATAGGATTCTTGATTTAGAAAAAGAGTATGGTAGCTTAGATTTAGCGGTATGTTTAAAGATTGCAGAAGAGATAGCAAGAGAAAAATATTGTAAATTTAGCAATCAATTAGAGGCTATTGAGGCAGGAGTTAGAATTGGATTTGCCTATATTACTTTGGGAGTTGTTTCAAGTCCTATAGAGGGTTTTACTTTTTTGAAAATAAATAAGACTAGGGATGGAAAAGATTATTTTGCGCCTTACTTTTCAGGCCCTTTAAGAAGTGCTGGTGGGACTGGAGCTACTTATTCTTTAATTATTATTGACCATTTAAGAGAGATATTTGGATTTGCACCATATGACCCTACAGAAGAGGAAATTAAAAGATCAGTTATGGAAATATATGATTTTCATGAAAGAATTACTAATCTACAATATCTTCCAACAGCTGAAGAAGCAGAGTTTTTAGCTAGACATATCCCAGTACAGATTTGTGGAGAGGCTAGTGAGAAAATAGAAGTAAGTAATTATAAAGATCTTCCAAGAGTAGATACTAACTTTTTAAGAAGTGGGGTTTGTTTAATGTTAGCAGAAGGTATTGCACAAAAAGCTCCAAAAGCCCTAAGAGTTTTAAAAGGACTTAGAAATAAAGGATTTAAGCTAAGTTCTTGGGATTTTTTGGAAAAGTATTGTGAACTACATGAAAAAGCTAAATCTGGAACTAAAGATACAACTGCTACATATATGAAAGATCTTGTTGCCGGCAGACCTATATTTGGACATCCGTCCAGGAGTGGCTCATTTAGGTTTAGATATGGAAGATCAAGGGTTGCAGGTTTTTCTGCTGTGAGTATCCATCCTGCTACAATGGCTATTTCTGACGGTTTTTTAGCAATAGGAACCCAATTAAAAATAGAAAAACCAACTAAAGGCTGTGTTATTTCAGTTTGTGATGATATTAATGGGCCTATTGTTAAATTAAAGGATGGGAGTGTAAAAGTAATAAATGATTATGATGAGGCTAAAAAAATTTATAATGATGTTGATGAAATAATTTATTTTGGAGATATTTTGTTTCCTTTTGGAGATGTTGCAAATAGAAATAGCCAATTACTAAAACCAGGATATGTTGAAGAGTGGTGGAATTTAGAGTTAAAAAAAGTAAACATTAGTGTTGAAGATCCTAAAAATATTTCTTTAGATCAGGCGCTAGAATACTCTAAGATTTTTAAGGTGCCTTTACACCCAGAATATATTTATTTTTGGACGCAGATATCTTACCAAGAGTTTTTAGAATTCTTAAGATGGATGAGTTATGCAAGAATAAATGAAAAAATAATTTTACCTTATAGCCACACTGATAGGATCAAATTTCAAAAAGGAAAAAGAGCACTTGAGTTGTTAGGAGTAGAACATCAAGTAACTACAGAAAATGTTGTAATATCTAAATTAGATAGTAAGGCAATTTTTGTTAATTTAAATTTACCTCTAGAAATTTTAAAAGAAGAAAATTATATGATAGAAAGTGAAGTAAATGAGATTGCTGAAAAATGTGTTAGTTCTAATGAAAAAGATGTTTTGAGTTTGATTAATGATCTTTCAGATTTTATCATTAAGGATAAAGCAGGGGATTTTATAGGTACTAGAATGGGTAGGCCTGAGAAAGCAAAGCTGAGAAAACTTACTGGAAATCCACATATTTTATTTCCTGTTGGAGAAGAAGGTGGAAGATTTAGAAGTATACAAGAGGCTTGTCAGAGAGGATTTGTTAATGCAGAGTTTCCAGTTTATTATTGTGACACTTGTAAGGAAGAAACTATTTATCCTCTTTGTGAAAGATGCAATAATAAGAGTATTTTGCAAGAGGTAGAACATAAATTTTATAATATGAATAAAAAAACAAACTTTTCAAAAAGGAAAATTAATGTTGAATATTATTTGCAATCTGCAATAAAATCTCTTGGTTTAAGTAATAATGAAGTGCCTGTTTTAATTAAAGGTATTAGGGGTACAAGTTCTGAAAAACATAACTTAGAAAATTTAGCTAAAGGAGTGCTTAGGGCTAAATTTAATTTAGCTGTGAATAAAGATGGAACTATAAGATATGATATGACTGAGTTACCTATAACTCATTTTAAACCTAAAGAGATATTTGTGTCAATTAAAAAACTTAAAGAGTTAGGCTATGAAAAAGATATATATGGAGCTAATATTGAAAATGACAACCAGGTTATTGAATTGATGCCACATGATATCATAATTCCTTGTTGCCCAGAATCAGGAGATGAACAAGCTGATGATGTATTTATTAACACAGCTAATTTTATTGATTCACTTCTTGAAAGATTGTATAAAATACCTACATTTTATAATATTAGAAATAGAGAGGATTTGATAGGACAATTGGCTGTATGTATGGCTCCACATAATTGTGCAGGAGTTATTGCTAGAGTTATTGGATTTTCAAAAACTCAAGGGCTGTTGGCAAGTCCTTATATGCATGCAGCAATGAGGAGAGATTGTGATGGAGATGAAGCAGCTATGATGTTACTTCTTGATGTTTTGATTAACTTTTCAAGAAAGTATCTCCCAAGCCATAGGGGAGGAACTCAAGATGCTCCTTTAGTTTTAAATGGAAGAATAGTTGCAGGAGAAGTGGATGATCAGATTTTAGATTTTGAATTAGTTAATGAATATCCTTTAGAATTATATGAAAAATCAGAACAAAGATTACATAGCTCTGAAATTAAGGTCGAAATGGTAAAAAATAGGTTGAAAGAAAATAAAGACCCATTTACCAATATAGGATTTACTCACAAAACAAGTGATTTTAATCAAGGAATTTTATGTAGTTCTTATAAAAAATTACCAACTATGAAGGAAAAAGTAAAAAAAGAGATGGAGTTAGTTAAAAAAATAAGAGCTGTTGATACTTCAGATGTTGCTAGATTAATAATAGAAAGACATTTTATAAGGGATATAAGAGGTAATTTAAGAAAATTTTCTATGCAGGGATTTAGATGTGTGAAATGTAATGAAAAATTCAGGAGACCTCCTTTGCAAGGTAGTTGTAGTAAATGTGGCGGCAAAATAATCTTTACTATTTCTGAAGGAGGTATTGTTAAATATCTTGAACCAGCTTTGGATTTAGCAAATGAATATGACATCCCTGTTTATGTTAAACAAAATCTAGAACTAACTAAAAAATATATTGAAAGTATTTTTGGAAGAGAGGAAACTAAACAGATTAGTTTAAAACAGTGGTTTTAACTTAAGAAGAACAAAAATATCCTAAGAGATTGACCTTTAATACCTATTTTCACAAATTCTAAGTAGTAAGATAACTTTAAATAAAATTAATCCCTTGTGAAATTATGAAAAAAGAGATATTGATTTTCTTGTGCAAATAAAGTAGAAAATTTATGAATATGGAAAATAAGGTTACACTTGATAAAAAAAATGCAGAAGTTTGTATTGAAAATCTAACAATATCAAACCCAGATACATATAACTTTCTAAAAGACAAAGAAAATTTAGTCGACTGGACAACAAAGGCATTAATTATTGGATGCATAGGCTTAAGGCAGATGATACTGACTGAAAATGTAGACTTTGTTGAAAAGGAATTCAACAAATTTATAGCTAAAGCAAAAGAAACTTTTGAGAAGCAGACAAACAATATTAATGAAAAAATTGAGACTACTTTTAGTTTGAATAATACTCAAAGCCCTTTATTTCAGATGAAAGAGTTGATTGACAGCTACTTTAATAAAGATAAAGGTCAGATAAAAAGAATAATAGATGAAACATTTAATATCAATAATAAAAAAAGTGCTTTGTCTCTTTTAATCGAAGAACTGAAAAGAAATTCAGAAATGGACGAAAAAAAGTTACAAGAACTACTCGACCCAAATAAAACAGATTCGCCTGCTAGACAACTCAAAGAGCAGATATTAAACAAATTAAATGAAATTAGAGACAAAGAAATAAAAGATATAAGAGACCAAGTATTAAAAGAAAATGCAATCAATATCGAAAAACAAAAGGGAACTTCAAAAGGATTTGTATTTGAAGAAGAAGTTTACAAAACATTACAAACTTTAGCTAGCTACTATGAGAATACTATTAGTGTTGTTGGAGATAAATCAGGCATCGAAAGTAAAAAAGGGGATATTCTAATAGAATTAGAAAATAAAAAGAGTATTATTATTGAATGCAAGGATAGTTCGAGCTATTCTTCTAAAAAAACAATAGATGAAATAAACGATGCTATACAGAATAGGAACGCATCTTTTGGGATATTCATATTTGCAAAAAGAGATGAAATGCCTAAAGAACTTTGTCCTATTAAAATAACTGATAAATATCTCATAACTTACCACGATGAAGATAATCTATATTTATCTTATCGTATTGCTAGACTTTTCGTTCTTAGAAAAAGAGAAGATTCTGAAGATAAAATAAACTTCGAGACGATTTCGTCAGAATTAAATACTATAGAAGATAATTTTAAGAATATCAATGCTATTCAAACAAAAGTTAGCACAATTATTAATTCTGGTGAATTTATCAGAGAGAATTTGAAGTTATTAAGAGATGGTATAGATGAAAGTGTTGTAAAGATAAAAAAGGCTCTTGGAGAAAAATTTGAGGAAGAAGTGTTTAGTAGTGTAAAAAAATAGCAAATTTAAAGCCTTAATGTCTTTTATAATAGCCTAATTTTATGACAGATAGACTTCAAAAGGTGAAACTGCAAATTGTAGGTGCAAAGCACATAATTAGTTTTTAGAAGTATTTTTATATTTATAATTTCTTGATTTAAAATGGAAGGATATTGGCTTTGGCCTGGAATTGTATTTATTATTGTACTTGTTTTATGTAACAAGGCATTTAATCTTAGTACTGGTATATCTTTAGTTATTTCAATTCTTATAACAGTTATTATTGGGCTTATAATCTGGAGAAGAGAAAATTAAACTAAGTAAAATAAAACTACTGGAACTATTAAGCATCCCATAAGATTAATTCTTCTTACTCCCGAAAGGATTCCATATAATCCAACTAGTGTTGATAAAATGAAAATTCCAAATCCTAAAAATCCAGAGAAAATTAAAACAACTATGCTATTTATAACTAGGACAAGTATTGATATTTTTGTGTAATTTATCCTTGAAACAATATTTGAAAACTTTTTTCCAAGGAATAGTGTCCAGTGGAAACATAAAATTCCCGTAATTATAATAGTTATTAAGATTATTATAACATGATTAATGTTTATTTTTTCTAGTATGTCATTTACAAATACAGCTGACCCTGTTCTTGATTTTCCAATTGTATAAAGAACTATGAAACTTATTCCTAAAACTATTGTGTTTGTAGCTCCTAGTAAGATTAAGAATTGTTTTCTTGAGAGTTTTTTAAAGCTGCTTCCAAGAACAGCTGCCTGTCCTGAACCTAAACCTGGAAGAAAACCACACAATGAAGATGAAACCATTGAAGCAAAGAATGGAAGTTTTATATCTTTCCATTTTATTTTTGAATGTGAAATTTTTTGTTTTGGAATTTTTACTTTGCTGTTTATACTTATAATCATTGAAGATGCACCAAATAAACCTGTTAAAAGTGGAAGTAATGGCTGTTCTAGATTAGAATTTAAAACTATTACTCCTAAAAATCCAGAAATAATAAATACTATTAAAGCTATTAACTTTTTTCCATCTTTTGAAATTAGAAATATGCTTGATGCTATTAATAAATATGGGGTAAAGATTTTTATCAACGGATTTATTTTATCTAAAAATAAAATAAAAACTATTGACATTATAATTATTATCGGCAAAGCTATTAGACTTCCTATCGATGAGAGATAAATGGCTTCATAACCTCTTCCTAATTTTAACAATTCATGTCCTGGTAAAACTGACAAAACAGTATCATCATCAGGAGCTCCTAAAAAAATACTTGGAATAAAGTCCAGGAAAGTATGTGCTATTGACATTGATACTATGAATATAACTATTGTTATTGGAGTAAATATCCCTAATAACATTGCAGATAAAGATATTAGTATAGAACCAACTAAATTAATATGTATTCCAGGAGTTAAGCCTGTTAGAGTGCCAAAGGCAATTCCAAGCACTAGTGCCAAGATTATTTCAATTAGCATTAACTTTATTGAATTTGTGACAAATTAAATTTTTGCATATTTTTTCTAGCTGCCTTTATAACATTAATTTTAAAAACATTGGAATTAGTTTATGGTTATGGAGCTTGCACAAATTTTAGGATGGACAGCTACTATTTTATTTTCAGTAATGATAATTCCACAAATAATCAAAACAATAAAATCTAGAGATACAAAAGGAGTCAGTCTTTTACTATTTATAATTTATTTAGTAGCAAATATAATCGCCATAATATATGCCCTTTTAATTAATCAATATCCATTGATAATAAAATATGCTATTGCTATTGTTACAACAGTATTTTATATAGGGATATTTTTTTATTATTGGAAAAATAGTAAGTGACTCATTTTTTATATTTTCAAAAAGATTTATAAACCTCAATTTACTATTTTTTATTATTAAGTAATTAAGGTAATTAAAAAGATGGTGAAAAAAACTAATAAAAAAATTCTGTTAAGTATTTTAATTTCTATTATTCTGGTTTCATTTGCAGTTTTAGTAATTGCTTTATCTATTCAAAATGCAGAAATAAATGTTGTTGGTCCTGGAACTGGAACTAATTGGTCTGGTTTAGCACCATTTAATGTTAGCTTTAACAATGCAACTCTCAACTTTAGTGGTGCTAAAGTAGTATTAAACGCAACTTTTTGGACAAATATTTCTGGCGGTGCTGCAGGTAATTGGTATATAATTGGAAATGCAAGCCAGTGTTTTATTAACAGTCCTTTAGGATCTGGTTCTTCATGTTCTGGTACTATTAATGCAACTGCACTTTCTAACGGTACATTACTTTCTGATGGATATTATTATATTAACGCTACTCTACATAATCAAAGTACAGGAGATGTTTCACAAGGAACTGGTCATGCTAATTTAACTTTAATCCTTATTGATACTACACAGCCAAAAACAGCCAACTTCACATTTTTGACAAGCGGAAATAACCATTCCACAAAAAGTAGTTCAGGGAATCTAACATTAAATATAACAGCAGATGATAATCTTGCAAATATTAGCTCAGTTATATTTGTTATCATAAACAGCACAGGGCAGGTTAATGGTACACTTAGTGCAGTAAAAGAGGGCACAACGACACGTTGGAGTACAACAATAAATACTTCTCATTACCCTAATGGTAAAATAAACATAACTCTACTTGTCAACGATACAGCTGGGAACTACAATGTATCAGCGAATAATAGTGGAGCAGCGCCATTAAAAGATTTAATATTCGATAATGCTTTACCAAGTGTTTCATTTAGCTGTACTCCAACAACACTTACAAGTGGAGATACTGTAACTTGTAGTTGTTCTGGATCAGCTACTTCAGGAGTTAATTCAACTTCTTTCACAGCAAGTCCAAGTACTTCTAGTACTGGAACATATACCCAAACTTGTGAAGTAATCAGTAAGTCAGGAGTTACAAATACTGCATCAGCTAGTTATACTATTGAGCTATCTGGAAGTGGAAGTCCTGGTGGTGGAAGTGCAACAACTACAACAGTTCCTTCTATAACTGGTAGTGTAGCTGTTTCGGAAACTAAATTATCTTCTGGTTATAGAGCTAAATTCTCAAATAATGCTCAAGTAGAAAGTTCTTTTACAACTTCTTCTGGAAGTAAAGAAAAACATAGTGTTAAGGTAACAAGTATTACTACTAGCAAAGTTATGATAACGGTTAGTTCAGATCCTGTAAATTTAGAGCTTAGTCTTGGAGAAACAAAAAAAGTTGATTTAGATAGTGATAAAATTTATGATTTATCTTTAACTTTCAATGAAGTAGTAACTGGAAAAGCAGACATTAGTGTTAAAAAGATATCTGAAGCCGCTCCTACAGGACAAGAAGGGCCTGTTTCAGCTGGTGAAACACCTGGAGCAACAAATAATACTACTGGTGGAGAAACAACTTCTAAGACAAATAATGTTTACTTGTGGGTAATTTTAGTTGTTGTAGTTATAGTTATAATTTGTGTTATTGTTTATTATGTAACAAAAAAGAAAAAGAAGTAGTTTTCTATAATAAAATAATCAACAAACCACAACATTTATAATTTAAAACTCTTTTTTTATTTTATGGATATTCAGAATAGACTGGAGTTAATTAAAAGAAATACAGAAGAGATTGTTTCTGAAGAAGAACTTATTAAATTATTAAAAACAAAGAAAAAACCAGTTGTTTATTTAGGAACAGCTATTACTGGGAGACCTCATATAGGTTATTATATGTGGGTATTAAAATTAGGAGATTTTCTTAGAGCTGGATTTAAAGTTAAAATACTACTTGCAGATCTTCATGGAGCGCTTGATAACACTCCTTGGGAGGTCTTAGAACGAAGATATGACTATTACAAGGAAGTTATTCCATTAATGTTTAAATCTATTGGTGTTGACACTAAAGATTTAGAATTTGTTAAAGGCAGTGAATTTCAATTAAAACCAGAATATATGTATGATGTTCTTAAGATGTCAACATTTAATTCAATAAATGATTGTAAAAGGGCAGCTTCAGAAGTTGTTAAATTTGGAGATAATCCAAAACTAGCTGGTTTAATTTATCCTATTATGCAGGCTTTAGACGAAGTTTATCTTGGAGTAGATGTGCAGTATGGTGGGATTGATCAGAGAAAAATTCTTATGTTTGCTAGAGAAAACTTGCCAAAGATAGGTTATGATTCTAGAGTAGAAGTTATGACTCCTTTAATAGCTGGTCTTATTGGTAGAAAAATGAGTGCTAGTGACCCTAAATCTAAGATTGATTTGTTAGATGATGAAAAAGCAGTTAGAGATAAAATAAATAAAGCAGATTGTGTAGCTGGAGATCTTGATAATGGTTTACTTCCATTTATTAAGTATATTATTATGACATTAAAACAAGATAATAAAACTAAATTTATTATTAAAAGAGATAAAAAATATGGTGGAAATTTAGTTTATAGTAATTATGAAGAATTGGAAAAAGATTTTAAAAATAATAAAATACATCCTTTAGATTTAAAGAATGCACTTTCTGATGAAATAAATGATTTACTATCAATATTCAGGAAGAATAAGTCTAAAATAGATAAGATAGAAAAACTCGCTTATTCATAATTACCTTGTTTTAAATTCAACTATATCTTTGTCTTTAACAATATGTGAAAGTCCGACCTTTTGATTCGGAAATTTTGATGATGGACCCCAAATATGAACCTCTTTTATGTTTTGAGCCATTTGCTTACTTATCTTTTTTGCAACATCTAGTATTGTTGAGTTTGGGCGTATTATCAAAGGTTTATCTGTATGACCTTTTCCAGGCTCTTTTAGATATATTCTTGTTATATTGAAACTCTGAAATATTTTTTCTTTTAATTCTTCGATGTTTTGTTTATTTCTACAAGAAATCATTATAAAATTATATTTTTTAGACCTAAGATTTTCAGATATCTTCCTTTTTTCTTTTTCATTTAATTGGTCTATTTTATTAAAAACTATTAGTTTTTTTCCTGCTGCTTTAGGTATGAATTTCTTTATTTCTTCAATTTGGGAGAGTTCTGTTATTACTAATAAATTTAGGTCGGCAGTGTTAGCTATTCCTACGTCGAAGTTTTCATTTTTTACAGATGGTAAGTCTATTATTTGTATTTGCACTCCACTATATTCCATTATTCCCTGAATAGGTATTTTTGTAGAAAATTTATTTTCAGATATTTTTGAATTAGCATTTGTTATTGAAGAGATTATTGATGATTTGCCAGAATTTGTTTCACCAATTAAAGCTACTTGCATATCATATTTTTTTATTGTTTCCTGTGAACTTCCACTTGACTTTTTAGACTTTTTTATCCTTTCTATTTTTTCAACTAACTTTATTCTCCTAGTTTTGAGGTTTGCTAACATTTTTTCAGAAGACTTATGTTTTGGACACTCTCTTATCATTTCTTCAAGCCAGTTTAGTCTTTCTTCATCTGTTTTAGCACTTAGAAAATTTTCCTCTGCTTTTTTGTAAAAAGGTGACTGATTTGTTGATGCCATAGGATTTTTAAGATAGTTGTTTTTATAATGTTTATGGATAAAGATATTTATGATAAAATTGTGAAGAAAAAAGAATTTTCTGAAATTCCTATTGAAGATATAGAAAGAATTTGGAATAGTTTTGATGGTAAAGACTTAGTTGATGAAGAGAGAATAAAAAAAGTCAGAGATTTACTTAGGATTATATATTCTGGCTTTGGAGGGAGGAAGATATTAGTTTGGAAAAATAAAAGTGCTGAAGAAATTCTTAAGAAACATCTTTCTACAAGAGAACGTTATGATTATTATAAGGAAATTTATGAAAGGTTACTTAAAAATATTGATAAAAACAAAGAACTAAGCATAATAGACTTAGGTTGTGGGGTTAATGGTTTTTCCTACGATTTTTTCAAGGAATTAGGTTATGATGTTAATTATATTGGTGTAGAAGCATTAGGACAATTAGTTAATATTACCAATTTATTTTTTAAAACTAACAAAATTAAAGGTATAGTTTACCATAAGAGTTTGTTCGAAAAAGATAAAGTTATAGAGATGATTAATAGGACTAAAAAACCTAAAATTATCTTTATGTTTAAAGTTATTGATGCTCTTGAAACACTTGAAAGAAATTATACCCTTAAATTTCTAGAATCTATTAAAAATACTGGTGCTGATAAGGTAGTAGTAAGCTTTGCAACAGAAAGCTGGATTAAAAGGAAAAAATTCTTTGCCCAAAGAACATGGTTAATTAATTTCTTGAAAGATAATTTTGAGATAATAGATGATTTTACTTTAGGTGGAGAAAGGTACCTTGTTTTTTCTAAACAGCAAAAATAATATAAATGCCGTATTTTTAGGTGTTTTATGATTAAGAGAAAAGTTTTGAAAAATGGGATGACTGTTGTCTTCAAGGAAAGAAAGAATGAAGTTGTCGCTATTTCTTTTGCAGTTCGTTATGGTGGGATAAATGAAAAAGCAGAACATAAAGGAATAGCTCATTTTATTGAGCATATGTTATATAAAGGAACTCCAAAAAGAAATGCACAACAAATTTCTATGGATATTGAAAGAAATGGTGGAGAGCTTAATGGCTTTACAAGTGAGCAATGTACTGCATTTTGGTGTAAGATTCCATCTAAACACCTTAATGTTGCACTTGATGTTTTAAGTGATATGGTTAAAAATCCTTTATTTGATGAAAGTGAAATTAATAAAGAACGCCAGGTAATTTTTGAAGAGATGAAAATGTATCAAGATAATCCCCAGATGCATGTTTTTAATAAAATAAAAGAATTAATGTATAGAGGTGATTTTTCTATACCACTTATAGGAACTAGAGAGTCTATGAATTCTAATACTCAAGATAGACTTAAAGAATTTTTTTCAAAGATTTATGTCCCACAGAATATGATTTTATGTGTTGTTGGGGAAGCAGATTTTGATTATATTTGTGAATTTGCAGAGAAGAATTTCATAAAAGAAGGCGTTAAAATAAATTACCCTGATGTTGAAATCTCTAAAGGTGAGGAAACTAAAAAAAGAAAAGGTATTGATCAGGCTAATTTGATTTTAGCCTATCATGTTCCTTTAAATGACAGCATGGAATTTGCAGCTCAAGTGCTTAGTGTGCTTATGGCTGGAGGGATGTCTTCACGTTTATTTTCAGAAATAAGAGAAAAAAGAAATTTAGCTTATGCAATTAAAGCTTTTTATGATTCTGGAGGAAAGTATGCTTATTCTGGAGTATATGTTGGTACAACTCCTGAAAATGTTAATCAAGTTAAAGAGTTGATAATTAAAGAATTTGAACAGGTTAGTAAGGAACTTAAAGAAGAAGAATTGAAATCTGTAAAAGACCAAATAGTTGGAAATTACTTTATATCTCAAGAAGATTCTTTTTCTTTAATGTATGATTTACTTATGTTTGAAATTAAGGGAGATGCTCAAGAGGTTGAAAAATTTGTTGAAAAGATAAAGAATGTTAAATTAGAAGATGTTAAGAAGCTTGCTAGTGTAAAAGACTGGAGTTTTTTTGCATTAGTTCCTGAATAAAATTAAAATGAGTATAATTTTTCAGCAAAAAGATAATCTTGTCCTGAAAGAATTAGAAAAAGTCAGAGACCTTTCAACTATAAACTTAAAATATAATTTAGAAAGCAATGATTTTGATCATGATAAACTATTTTTTGTAGGAGATGATGAAACTAAATTTTTAAAATTGTTTAGAGGGAGATTTACAAATAATTTGGTCATTGTCTTTGATTCAAGGGCTTTATCTATTAAGAATTTTTTATCTTCAGGTTTTTCTCACGACTCAATTATAGCATTTGGTTTAAGAAACTTAACTCTTAGTGATAGACAATTTTTAGATTCTAATAAAATTAAGTATCATGAAATAAAAAATGTTGAAGATATAGAGTTTGCTTGTGATAGTTTAATGGAATTTATAAACAAACCAGGAAGTAATGCTGTAATTTCTTTTGATATGTCTGTAGTTGATCCCTCATTTGCACCATCTTTAACTGAGTTGGTACCTGGTGGTTTATCAAGCAGAGAAATTATTTATTTTTCTAAAAGACTTTCTTTAGTTAAAAATGTGAAAGCTGTAATACTTAAGGGAATAGATTACGAACATGACAAAAATAATAAAATGGTTACTTCTAAGCTTGGAGCTATGGTTCTTGGTGAATTTTTAAAATAATCACTGACTAGAAATATAAAATAATAAGACTTTTTTTATTTATAAGATTATCGTTCTCTAAAGTATATATTGCATAATGATTTTGCTTTTAAGATAACTTTTGTTTTATAGATTTTGATGGTTAATCAAAATTTTTATTCAGTTCTTAAATTAGCAAATTCTGTTAAAAGTATTGAAAGTGAAAGAAGTACCTTAAGGAATTTTTCTCTAGAAGAATTTGTTAAAACATACATAGAAGAAGCTAATAAACTTTCAGTATTAAGACTGCATACAGATAGGTTTGATAGAAGACTTAGACAAAATGTTGCTTCTAGGCTTAAAATAAGGAGAGAAGTAGTTAGGTATTTAGAGCATCCATTTTATTGGGATTTTTTATATTATAATTCTCCAACAGTAATTGGTGTGAAACCATTTATAACCTTTTTAAGCCCATTTTCATCTACTAATAATACAGAACAAACATCTAGAGAATTTATTAAAAAGTATGGGTTATATCTTAGATCTCGTCTTTGTAATCTATGTAATTCTTATTAACAATTTTAAAAATTTCTGACTTTTTACCTATTACTTTTCTTATTTCATCTTCTTCTGCGTTTATTATATTTTTAATTGTTTTAAAATGGTTAAGCAGTTTTCTCGCTGTTTTTAGGCCTATACCTGGAAAGCCTTCAATTATATACTGCATTTGCTCATTAACATCTTGAGATTTCTTTTTTAGTTTTAATGAAACTTCATTTGGCAGTTTTTTAGCTAGAACTGTTAAAAATTTTGCTGTATCTTCTGAATTTTTTGTAAGAATTATTGGAACATTATAACTTAAAATTATTGAAAGTATAAAACCACGAATTGCATTTTCATTTATCCCTGATTTTTCATGATAGAGTTCATTTTCTTCAATTCCTTCAATTATGAGGATTTTTTTATCTACTTTTTGAAGATGTTGTAATTGGTTTAATAGCCTTTTGTTTACCATTGAACTTAGAAAATCTGAAATTGTTTTTCTTTCTATTACAACATCATTAATAATATAGTCTCCAATACTTAAATTCTGAAACTCTATTTCACAACCATTAGCCATTAGTTCAGAAGGTATCATTGAGTTTTTTTCCCGATAATCAACTATTATTTTTGGTTTTTCTTCAATTTTTTCTTTCTTTTTGCTGAAAATATCTAAAATAGGCATTTTATATAACTATTATTTTATTTTTTAATGAATTGACATATTTTCTAAATTCTGAATTCTTTAATTCAATTGTTTCTGTGTTTATATTTGGATGAAAATTAAGAATTTCTGATTCCCATACTTTTTTGCTAAAAACTAAAGTTATTTTAAACTCTTTATCTCTTATTATTGCAAATGGAGAAACAGAGCCTGGCTTTATTTTTAGTAAATTTTCCAAATCTTCTGCACTTGCAAATGTTATTTCTTCTATAATTTTTTCTTTTAATTCATTTCTATTTATTCTTTCATTACATGGAATTATTATCATGTAAAAATTTTTAGTTGTTTTTCCTTTTACTAATAGAGATTTAGCATGCATACCTCTTATGGTAACTTTTAGTTTTTCTGATTCTTCACAAGTATAAACTGGAGGATGTTCATGTAACTTATACTTTATTTTTAGATTTTTTAGGTAATCTTTTATTTCCATTTAAAGATTAAATTAGAAAGATATATATATCTTTTTTTATTTTATTATAAGATATTATAATTAAGACAAGTGAAAGGAGGTAAATTTAAAGTTAAATAACTATGGACAAAAAAGCAATTTTATTTTTTTCTGTATTGATTATCCTAATTTTTACGACTGGAGTTTTTGCATTTAATTTTCCATGGACTACTGGAAATGCAGTAGTGACTCCTAGTGAGTATAAGACTGGAAACAAACAAGTTACTGAGACAGTTACTTGCTATTTTAGTGATGATACTAATACTCAAAAATGTTATTCATCAGATAGTAAATGGAGTTGTAGTGGAGTTGGGAAATGTGAAGTTAAAGTTAAAGCTAAGCAAGGTCAAAAAATTGAATGGAAAAGCACATGTGGAGGATATGAATATACTAAGGTAGATGGTAAAGATGAGTATATTAAATTTGATTGTACTCCAATAGTTTCGGATAATGTTAAATGTGTATTCACTGATTCTACAACAACTCAAATATGCTATTCTGAAAATGGAGACTCATGTAAGGGTGAAGAAACTTGTGTTACAACTGTTAGTGGAAGAAAGGGTGAACAAATAACCTGGAAAAGCACATGTGGAGGTTATGCCTATACAGTAATGGATGGTCAAAATGACTATGCTGAGTTTAAATGCGGTGCAGATGCAGATATAAAAGAACAAGTTAAATGTGTTTTTGACGATACAACTGAAAAACAAGAATGTTATTCAGAGAAGGGAAGTTGTACTGGTATTGGAGCTTGTATAGTTGATGTTTCCGGTAAAAACGGAACAGGAGTAACTTGGAAGAGTTCTTGTGGAGGTTATGCTTATACAATAATTGATGGGCAGAATGAGTATGCAAAGTTTGCTTGTGGAGTAATTTCTCCGACAGAATTTTATAAAGCAAGATGGGAGTGTTATGATGGATATGACATAACTGCACAAAATAAGGTACCTTTATCGTCTGAAACATGGAGAAAGTACGCAGAAGAAGATTGTAAAGGACATTGTAATCCGGATGGTACTAAATGCGGAGTTAATTCTTTTTCAGTTTTTAATAAGTAATTTATTTTTATTTTTAATTTTATTTTTCTTCTTTTATTTTTAAAACAATCTCTTTTGTTTATTTTCTTCATTTATATTTGTGTTGAATTTACCCGTGTTTAAATCGTTTTTTATTTCATCTATTGCTTTATGCATTTTTTTCTCTTTTCTTATTGAAGCCCAGTAAAATATTTCATCTCTTGTATTTTGTGTTACTAGCATAATTATCTCTCCAGGCATCATTCTAGCAGTACGTCCAGCCCTTTGAATTCTTCTTATTGCACTTGGGACAGGCTCATAAAATATAACTGTATTAACTTCAGGTATATCTAGACCTTCTTCTCCAATTGATGTTGCACATAAAACATTAAATTTACCTTCTGAAAAATCCCTAATTACTTCTTGCTGCTCTTTTTGGCTTAGACCACTAGCATTTTCATTACCTGTAGATTTTTTTGTTTGACCAACAAATACTTTTGCTGATACGTTGTTTATTAAATTAAGTTCTTTAGATATTTTTACTATGCTGTCTCTATACTGGCAGAATACAATTGTTTTGTTTTTTTCATTTACTTTTAACTTATCTTCTATTATCGTTTTTAGTTCTAGCAGTTTAGGATGCTCTAAATTTTCTTTTACAAGTTGGTTTAAGAGATTATATGCTTGAGTAAACTCTACACTTGATACTATTTTCTTAACTGCTTTGCTTTTGTTTTTTTCTGCCTGGTCTTTCATATCATTCAAGTAATTATTACAAGATTGTAATGTTTGTGTTTCCAAAAGTTCAATAGCATGTTGCATTTTTAGTGCTTGAGCGCATGATGAAGCTCCATGGAAGAGATTTGGGTTTTTACCCCCTGTAGCTAGAGACTTCATTATTTTTTTCTGGCATTCTATAAGAGTTATTTTGTTTATTGGACCAAAAATTAAATTTCGACCTTTCAAGTCTTGTGCACTTTTAGTATAAATTTTATTCATAAGTTCCCTAATTTCATTGAATCTATCTGGAAAAGGAATTTTTATTACTTTTATTTCCAAATCTTTTAAATATGGTTTAACATCTTCACTTTCTCTTGTACGCAATTCAACTTCTTCTATTAGCAAGTTTTCACATATTTTTTTTATTGTTGCTTTATCTGTTCCTGGAGAAGCAGTCATCCCAAGAATTCTTATGTTATTTGCCTGTTCTGTATATTTTTTTGCAACATATGTGTATGAATAATTTTTAACACATCTATGGGCTTCATCTTCTACTAATAATGATACATTTTCTAAATTATACAGTTTATTTCTTACATCATTTCCTATACATTGGGGTGTTGAAAATACTATGTCTGATCTTTCCCATGTTTTTTTTCGTGTTTCAGCAGGTATTTTTCCTGTAAATAAATCCATCTGTCCAAATAATTCTGGAAGATGTTTTTTGAAATAATTGAAGTGTTGTTCAGCTAAAGGTCTTGTTGGAGCTAAAAAAAGAATCTTTTCCATAGGATATTTATGCATTCTTTCTATGGCCAACATTAATGCTATGAGTGTTTTACCAATTCCTGTAGGAAGGACTACAAGACAATTTTTATCCTTACATTTTTCAAGTATTTTTTTTTGATATTCTCTTGGAGAAATGTCGATTAGAAATTTTTCGTACATAAAAACTCAAAATATGATAAGTATATAAGTTTTTATTTAAGGAAGAAATAAAGCGTATAAGACAAAAATCATTACTATTGCCCCTAAAATTGCCCAGATATTTTTGTTCGCAAAAAATATTTTTGTTCCATCTAAGTTCCATAATGGAAGCATACAATAAAATGCATAATATATGTTTAATTTTGCGAATAAACTAAATCCTAATAAGTAACCTATAACTGCAAATATTAAGTTAAGTACAACTCCTGATGCTGCAATAACTCCAAGGTGGATATCAGTTATATCTGTAAACTTATACCACTCATGTCTTTTACTAACTCTTGTTGTTAAGGTTTTTACATCAAATTCCAAAGCTGCTAAAAACAAAAAATTACCTAATGAAGCAAGAGCTGCAAGAAATGGTATAATGATTCCGAAAGGAATTTTGTTTTTGAAGGTGTCTTTTCTTCTTATCCAGTATCTGTCTATTAACCATATTTTATGTTCAATACTTGTTTCAAAGTAGTATGCAACTAACTTTTTAGTAAATATATTAATTAAAACAACTAAGATTATTGATAATGCAGCAATTAACATTAAATTATACCCATCTTTTATTATGAATGGTTTAAGGATAACTGCGAAAATTAATACTATTAATACAAGTAAGATATGTGATATCTCTTGAGTTTTCATAAATAACAATAGCAGGTCATTCTTATAAATTCTTTGTTTTATTTTCTTAAATTTTTAATTAAAGTAGTATAATCTATAGATTTTCAAAAGAGTTTTTCTGCTATAGAAAAGTATATAAAGAAAAAATTTCCATAATTAGTATGTTAAAGATAAAAAAGATAAGTGATGTAATGGGAAAGAAAGTTTACACTGATGAAGGAAATTATTTCGGTGAAATTGAAGAAGTTAACTTACTTAACAATAAGATAGACAGTTGGAGAATAAGACTTTCTTCTACAACTGCTAGAAACTTTAATGGAGCTAGAGGAGTTATAATTCCCCACAATTATGTAAGATCTGTTGGAGATGTTTTTGTTATCAGTCAGGTGGGTATGCCAGACCAGGAAGAAGGAGTGTCGGAGATTTTAGAATAAATCCCCATATATTAATTTGAATGGTTTTAGAGACTATTTTATCTAGTGAACTAGCAATTAGAATAGTTTATCCTTTCTTGCTTATCTTTGTTTTAGTGTTTGCTATTCTTGAGAAGAGTAAGATTCTTGGAGAGGAAAAACATCAGATTAATTCTATTATCGCTTTAGTTATTGGTTTGATAACTATTGCATTTTCATGGGCTACAAATATTATAATAAATTTAATGCCATTTTTAGCTATTAGTGCTGTTGTTTTATTGGTTTTCCTTATATTATACGGTTTTGTTGCAAGTACAAATAAAGATGGATTACAATTAGATAAAAATCTCCAGGTAGCTTTAGGTGTTCTTGCTGGTATTGTTGTTATTATTGCTTTAATTGTAGCAACAGGTCAGTGGGATAGAGTTTATAATTGGATGTTTGTGGATTATGGTTCTGGCCCAATATGGGGAAATATTTTATTATTTGCAATTGTTATTGGAGCTTTAATTCTTGTTTGGACTTCTGGAAGAGGTAAAAAGCCTGGAGAGTAATTTTTTATTTCTTAATAATAAAATAGATTATTAGAAAGGTATTTAAATAATATTTATCTTTTACATACATGTCACAGCCACTAGGGGTAGTATTACAACAGTTAGCAGATATGGACATATTTTTTTATGTTCTACCATTTTTATTAATATTTGCTTTAGTCTTTGGAATTTTAGAAAAAGCTAATATTCTTGGAGCTAAGAAAGCTGATGGTAAAAGTGATAACAGAAATATTAACGCTGTTATTGCTTTAGCTGTTGGATTACTAGCAATTCAGTTTGATCAGGTACCAATATTTTTTTCAGTTATATTCCCTAAATTAGGAATTGCTCTTTCAATATTATTAGCTGCTTTAATACTTGTTGGTTTATTTGTTGACTTAAATAAAAACGGAGGGCCAGCGTTGATATTTTTTGGATTAGGAGCTATTTCATTTATAGTAATTGTTCTTTATAGTTTTCAAGATTACTCTTGGTGGCAAGGAGGATGGTGGTCGGATAATTTCTCCGCGTTAGTTGCAGCAGGAGTTGTAATTGCTTTTGTATTTTTAGTTATTACATCAGGACATCATGATTCTGATAAACCACCTTATCTTATGAGGTATTGGGAGCAGCCTGGAGGAAAACCTTAACGGTATGGTAAATGGCTATTGATTTTTCCTGGTTGGGTTATTATGTACCAATATTTGGTTTTTTATTTGTTTTTGTTGTAATGTATGCTGTTCTTTCTAAAACTAAAGTTTTAGGAGAGAGTGGTTTTGTTAACTCTATAATTAGTTTTGTTTTTGCAATTATCTTTGTAACTTTTTTACCAGCTGTAAATTATGTCCAGACAATTATCCCCTGGTTTGTAATACTTATAATTTGTTTATTTTTCTTCCTAGTTATAGTTGGTTTTTCTCAGAAAGATATTGATAAGTTTATGAAGCCATGGATTGCATGGGTTTTCATAGGATTTTTAGCTCTAGTATTTTTAATATCAGCTATATATGTATTTAATCCTGTTTTTGTAAAGGGGATTGCAGATTTGACTGGAAGTAGTCAGGACCAGGTTTTTGAAAATTTTAGGAAGTTTGTCATTTCTGAAAAGTTCTTTGGAGGAATATTTCTTTTAGTTATTGCTGCAGTTACTTCATGGGTTTTAACAAAGAAGAGTAAATAATTACTTTTAGAATTTTAAATAGAAACCTTTAAAAATACTTAAAAAATGCATGATGTATGGAGAATGTTATCCCATTTTATAGAGGGCATGAAGGCTTTCAAGAAGTACTTGCAGATGAAAGGCTTTCCATTCCTGGCAGAGCGATAAGAGTTTACAATTATGGGACTAGGTCTGGAGATGAAGCATTATATGTAATTGGAACTAATGGGCAATTATTTGAAGTTAAAACAGGAAAGAAAGTTGAAGCTAAAGATGTTCTTTCTAGAGAATCTGCTCCTGATGGTTGGAGTGTTGAAGGATTAGAATTAGCCTTACTTCCTGAAGAAGAACTAAAAATAATTATTTCAAGATTAAACCCAATATATAAGTAATTACTTTTTCTTTGCTTTCTTTTTATGAGTTGTTTTAGCATATGTTTTATGATGAACATGATGCTCTCTTGATCTATCCACCATTGGATTTATTATTTTACTAAATCCTGTTTGCATACCATGCAGCTCTGTTTTTATATCGGAAATATTTTGTTCTTGCTCTGATGTTTTTCTTATTAATGAAGTTTGCAAAGAATCTATAATTGATTCAATTCTTGTTAATCTTTCATCTATTTTTCTAACTTGAACGTCTAAAATTGATTTCATATCTGTTAGATCTTTTAAAGCACCTGTAATTTTCATTATTTTTTCATCCATTAATTGAGAGGCAATTTCAGTCATTGTTTCTGTATTTACAGCATTATATTGTTGATATTCTTGTCCCTGATTTTGATAACCCTGCCCTTGATTTTCATAACCCTGATAATTTGAATATGCTTCAGGTATTGTTTGCCCAGAATCTGTACTACTTGCTTCCCCAGGCATTTCTTGAGTTTGTTTTTTATAGCTTCCTTGAGAATTTTGGTTTTCATAACCAGGATATTGTTCTTGGTATTGATTTTGTTGGACTTGTGAATTTGGATTCATTATTGATGATTGCATTCCTGCTCCAAAATCCTCAGAAAATTCTTCAGTTTGCTGTTGACCATTAAAAACAGCCTCTTTCACTTTTGACCTTGATAAAACATCATTTATTTCTCTAGGATTTAATCCTTGTTCTTGTAAATCAGCAATTATTTCCCCATCTGTTTTCCCAGACATTCTAAGTTGCCTAACCTGATCTATTGTTGACATTTTATGTTTTTCCCACCCAGAAGTGCTTTTCATTTTTTACTTCTTCAGATTCTTTATGACGATGATTTTTAATTTTTTCATCTAGTAATTTGTCTAAATCTTGAATTCTTATATATTCTAATGGCTCAAACATTTTATACTGTCTATTTAAGATAGCCAATTCTTCTTTTCTTGCAGATTTTGATATTTCTTCTGATAGTGACTCAATAACTGATTTTATTCTTTTAGCATCTGATTCAAGTATATATAGTGTTTTTTTGATATCAAGAATTTCTTTCCTATTATGTTCTTGAGATTCTATAAGATTTTGCCCAATAAGTAGAATTCTTTCTTTCATAAGCCTATTATTTTCTTCTAAGTCTCTTAGTTTAAGGGCTAATTCATATGAAATATCTTCATTAGGTTGTTGTTGGGCCATATTGCTCTCTTTTTTATTATTTATTGAAGCGAATTGGGTTTAAAATTGTTTTCTTTAAAATAAAACTTATCTAACTAACATAGAAAACTATTTTAATCATTTTTTACTTTTGTTCGTAATTATACTTGAGGTGAAAAATGAAAATGGAGCTGACTAATGATTTTTGAAAATAAAAACCACCAGCGGGTTTTTAATCCTGCAACCATTCAAATATCTGATTTAAAAGAGGTTATTTATATTTATGATATTTGAAAAGAATACTAAACTTTACTCTTATGAAGTTAGAAGAGAGGGTGGCGAAAATGTTGCATATGTTAATTACCTTGGTTCTAATGAAATTCCTAATATAGCATATTCACCACTTGTTATGGCTAGAGTTATTGATCTTTTAATAGAATCTTCTAATGTTTCAAGAATAGTTTTAGTTCAACAAAGGAATTATAATTACTCTTCTGATAAGATTATGGCTTTAGCTGAAATTGTAAATCTTTATGTTTTTTTAGTTAGGCAGGAAAGAGTTCTATCACCTGATAAAATTTCTTCCAGACCTGAGAATGCCTCAAGAAAATATGAGTTTATGCAGTACTTTCTTAATTTACTTAAACAAGATCCATTACAAGCGTATAATAAAATTAAGACTGCTCTTTTTGAAGAAAAATCAAAAAGTGAAAATGAACATGATTTGATTTATCAAAGAGTTTTAACTAAAATTGTTGGTTTATTGGAAAATACTAAAGTAATAAGGGATCTTCAGCAAGATTATACTCTTGGAAGAGATGCCTATTCTAGACTTTTTCTTCCAGATATTGTTCCGAATTTTGCATTTGCAAGACTTGTAGCACATATTCCAAGTGATTCAACTATAGTTGATCAGTATGAAATTGGAGAAGATTTAGATAAAAGTACTGTGACTGTTTTAAAAAAATCAGATGAACTAAAGTATTTTTATCATTTAATGCCTCCTGAATATTTTTTAAATGAAGATTTTCAAATTTTGTTAAATTTAGCAAGAAATGTTTTAATTGAACATCAACCTAAGGCTGAAGAATTTATAGATCCTCAAAGAACAAGGCAGGTTTTTTTTAATGTAGCTAGAGATTTATTAAATGATCTTGCTGAGACTAAGCAGATAAAAGTATCTTATCAAGATTTGAATAAATTAGCAAGAATTTTAGTTAGACATACAATTGGTTTCGGTTTAATGGAAGTTTTACTACAAGATGAAAATATCCAAGATATAGTACTTAATGCTCCTGTTAGCCAAAATCCTATTTTTTTAAGGCATAGTAAGTATGATGAGTGTTTTACAAATATTGTTCTTAGTCCTGAAGATGGTGAGTCTTGGGCAGCTAAGTTTCGTATGATAAGTGGTAGGCCTTTAGATGAAGCAAATCCTATTTTAGATACTGACTTATCTCTTGAAAATATTAGGGCAAGAATTGCTGTTGTTCAAAGACCGCTTTCACCTAATGGTTTATCTTACGCTATAAGGAGGCACAGAGACTATCCTTGGACACTTCCATTATTTATTAAGAATAGAATGTTGAATTCTTTTTCTGCAGGTTTAATGAGTTTTTTAATAGACGGTTCTAGAACTATGTTGGTTGCAGGAACTAGAAGCAGTGGAAAAACCTCTTTACTTGGAAGTTTAATGTTAGAGATTAAACCATTATATAGGGTTATTTTAATTGAAGATACTTTGGAACTTCCTGCTGATTATTTTAGAAAGTTAGGATATGATATTTTAAGCATGAAAGTACGTTCATCTCTTTTAGAAAAAAGCAATGAAGTTTCTGCAGAAGATGGAATAAGAACAAGTTTAAGACTTGGAGATTCTAGTTTAATCATTGGTGAAATTAGAAGTAATGAGGCTAAAGCATTATATGAAGCGATGAGAGTTGGAGCTTTAGCAAATGTTGTTGCAGGAACTGTTCATGGAGCAAGTCCTTATGCAGTTTTTGATAGAATTGTAAATGATTTGCAAGTACCTGTAACTAGTTTTAAGGCGACAGACATAGTTGTTGTTGCAAATCCTGTTAAAACTCCTGATGGTTTACATAGTAACAGAAGAGTTGTACAATTAACTGAAGTAAGAAAGCACTGGACAAAAGATCCTTTAGAGGAAAAGGGTTTTGTTGATTTATTAAAATATAATGTTGAGAAAGATGAATTAGAGCCAAGTGATGAATTAATAAATGGAAACTCTGAAATTATAAAAGATATTGCTTCCGGAGTGAAAGGCTGGGCTGGAAATTGGGACGCTGTTTATGATAATATTTTGCTCAGAGGAATGGTAAAAGAAGAAATTGTTAAACTCGCTGAGAAACATAAAAGATCAGAGTTATTAGAAGCAAAGTTTGTTAGTTTAGCTAGCTCTCATTTTCATAAGATTTCTGATGAAGTAACTCAAGAAGTTGGTATTCCACAAAGTGAAAAGGTATTCCCTAAATGGGTTAAGAAAATGGATGAAGAAATAAAAAAGTTCCAAGGTTAGGTTTATTAATTATGTTTTCTTGTTTTTTATGAGGTGAAATTATTAATTTATGAGCAATATAGATGATCTTTTGAAAAAGTATTCTGGCAAGTTATCAAAAGAAATTGATACTAATTACACTCCTGGAGATATAAGTAAGGAGTACTTAACTTTTAAAAAAGAAATGATGCCTCAGCTTTCTAGATATGAAAAGCTTGCTAAAGCATTTGGTTCTTTTATGAAGGTTAGGATTTCTGAAAAAGACAGTTTGAAAGTTCAGAAAAAACTTGATATGGCTCATTTAGATATAACTCCTAGCCAGGTAGCTGTTTTTTCTTTTGTATCGATGTTCTTTGTTTTTTTCTTAGGACTTCTTGTTTTTTTATTAGCTTATTTTATGCAAGGAGTAAGTTTTGATTTTTCAAAAGGATTATTATTTTTATTTTTAGTTTTAATTGCAAGTTTCTTTGTTTTTTATTATTCTTATACTAGTCCTTCTAGACTTGCAAATAATCTTAGACTTAAAGCCAGTAGCCAGATGGTTCCTTGTGTGCTTTACGTTGTTGTTTATATGAAACATACTTCTAACTTAGAGAGGGCTATTGCTTTTGCTTCGCAACATTTGCAGGCACCTCTTTCTTTAGATTTGAAAAAAATATTCTGGGATGTAGAAACTGGGAAATATAGTACTATTAAAGAGAGTTTAGATAACTATCTTAAAACATGGGAAAAAGATGCTATAGAATTTGTAGAAGCATTCCACTTAATTGAATCAAGTTTATATGAACCATCTAATGATAGAAGAATTCAGACCCTTGAAAAATCTTTACAGGTTATTTTGGAAGGAGTTTATGAAAAAATGCTTGCTTATTCTAGAGATGTTAGGAGTCCTTTAACTAATGTTTACATGCTTGGAGTTGTATTGCCTACTTTAGGATTAGCATTATTACCTTTAGCTTCTGCTCTTCTTGGAGGATTAATAAAGTGGTACCATGTTTTTATCTTGTTTAATATTATTGTTCCATTTCTTGTGTTTTATATGACAAATAATATTATGATGAAACGTCCAGGTGGTTATGGCGAAAATAATATTTTAGAATTAAATCCTAAATACCCTAAATATGTTTCTAAAAAACCTTATTTTATTGCAGCAGCTATTTGCCTGCCTTTCTTTTTATTAAGTTTAGTTCCATTTTTATTTCAATGGCCATTTTTTCTTGAAACATTTGGAATAAGTCCTGATATTAATCTAGGAGCTTTTGGCCTTAGTTTTTTACAAGATGTAAGACTTTTTGATTTTAAGGATGCGTCTACAGGAGCTGCAGTTACTAGTGTTAATGCTTTAAGATCTGGAGTTGTTGGTCCTTTTGGCATTGGGGCATTACTTTTAGGATTGTTTTTGCCGTTATCTATAGCAATGTTTTTTGCAATTGCATTTAAAATGAAAACTAAAGAATTGATAAAAGATAGAAATAACACAAAAGAACTTGAGATGGAATTTACAAATTCATTATTTCAACTAGGGAATAGATTAGGTGATGGAATTCCTGCTGAAATTGCCTTTGCAAGAGTTGCTGAGTCTACTAGAGGACAGAGAACAGAGGATTTTTTCAGAAAAGTAAATCTTAATTTGCATCAAGCAGGAATGTCTCTGGATGAGGCAATATTTAATCCTAAAAGAGGAGCAATAATAGATTATCCTTCTAATTTAATTAGTACAAGTATGAGGATTCTTTTAGAATCTAGTAAAAAAGGTCTTAAAGTTGCTGCCGAGAGTTTAATGAGTATTTCAGAGTATATTAAAAATATTCATAAAGTAGAATCTAGACTTAGGGATTTATTAGCTGAAGTTATAAGTGATATGAGAAGTAATATGACTTTCCTTGCACCATTATTAGCCGGGATTGTTGTAGGATTATCAGGAATGATTGCCTTTATACTTAATAAATTGTCAAGTATTTTTACAGATGTTCAGGCAAGTGGAACACAGAATGTTGGTTTTGATCTGGGAACTTTTTTAAATATTTTTAGAATTGAACAAATTATACCCCCATATTATATTCAGGTAGCTGTTGGTATTTATCTTATACAAATTATATTTATTTTAACTAATGTTTTAGTTACAATTGATTCTGGATCTGACAAATTAAAAAGAACTGCTGATATTGGCAAGTATTTGAAAATAGGAATTATTGTTTATACTGTTGTTTCATTTATTTCAATAATAATCCTTTCTGTACTTGCTGGATTTTCTCTCGGAGGGCTTGCTTAATAAAGACAACCAAGGTTTTCTTTATGAGTTTTCCTTTTGAAAGCCAAGCTTATTTACAATCTTCCTTTTAATAGCCAATGGTTTCCTTTATGAACTTTCTTTTATTAAAACAATATCTTTATTAATTATATTCTTCTGTTTTGTTTAGGATGTTAAATAAAAAAGGTATTACAAGACAGGAACTACTTGTTGGAATTATTGTTCTTTTAGTGCTTATGGGAATTGTATTAATCTCTTATTTTTTACTAGGTGATAGATTAACAGGATATTTACAAACAGCTAAAGATTTTTTAAGATTTGGAAGATGAAAAATAAACTTTTAAAAAGTTTAACAAACCAAAACATGGACAAAAAAGGAGATATTGTTATAGAGGAACACCTTAATTGGATAATCGCAGCAGTTTTACTTTTTGTTCTACTTATTTTTTTAATAAGCATCCCATTTTCAAAATGGATTAGTTTTTTTCCTGATTATACTTATAATCAGAATGATACTTATGTTGGAGATGTTCCTTCTGATTTTAAGCTTCCAGATGGTCAGGTAAGATACTGTCCTGGAAAGATTGGAGATATTTCAAGTAGTAAGATAAATCCTTTTGCAAGTCCGACACAGTATGTCTCATTTTGGAATTCTAATACTAAAGAACATAGTATAGGGACAAGTCTTTATTTGAAAGGAAGTTCTGAAGAAGGAACTATTTATTTTAAAGAAGCAAATGATATTGCTATTGCTGATGTTGTTAATGGAGCTGTTTTATTAAGACCTGAGATATTAGATTCTACCTCTAAAGAAAGGTATATGATATGGTTTTATTTTCTTTCAAATAAACCTAGGTCTTTTAGAATTGAATTTTTAGCAAGACTAACAAGTTTAGATAAATCTATTATTTATTCTGGTAATTATATATGTCATCCAGATAATTGGAGAATACCTGTTTACAATGATTTATGGCCTGGACAAGATGTTATTTTTATAAGTAGTGGTGAAAAAAATGCTGAAGGAGAGTATGTAATTGATTTAAACCCTTATTTTGATGTAAAAAAAGAAGGTTTTGAATATTTGTATTTACAGAATGACCAAGGAATATTAGATTTTAATGATAATAAAATTTCTTTTCAAGGATATTACTTGACCATTTATGGTAAAAAATTAGGTTGGTTTGGAGTTGATATGTTTGGAGAGGATAAACCTGTAGGAATTGTTTTAAGAGATGGAAGTATTTTAATTAATCCACAGGTTTTTAATAATTTAGACAGCAATTTATTTGATCCTTATGTAAGTATAGGAAGAGATTCCATTGTTAATCAACTTTCATTAAATTATCCTAGAATTGAATCAAATTCTTACACTCTAAGGTATTTTTACAAAACTAATATTTTTATTAGTGAGTCAAAAGTTTCAGAGTTATTTGAAAACGTAAATTAAAATGAACAAAAAAGGAGATTGGTTTGTTGAAGAGGTTGCTAAAATTATAGTTGCGATAATTCTTATTTTACTTTTAGGATATTTAGCATTTACACTTTATGAGTCAATTACTCAAAAATCACAATTAGAGCAGGCAAGAGTGCATTTAGATAATATTGAAAATATAATTAAAGAGTTAAAAGATGGAGATTCTCAGAGTTATTTAGTTAGTTCCCCAAAAGATTGGTTTTTGATTTATATTCATAATTCTAACACTCAAGGAGTACCTGCTCAGTGTGTTTTAAATGGTTGTTTATGTTTCTGTATTAATAAAAAACAATATTTTAGTGATACTTCTGGAGATTCTGTTTATTGTGAAAAAAACAATATTTGTAAAGTTATAAAAGAAGCCAATATAACTGAATCTGCTGAAATTTCTAATGGTATACAAATCACCCCTAGTTTAGTTTATTTTTCAAAAAGTGATAATAAATTGCTAATTTCTAGTAAAGATGTTAGCTATACTGATGTTAAGAATACTTTTGCCGAATTTTTAAATTTCAAAAATACAGATTCTCAAAGTATTGAAGAGCTTTCTACTAATTATTTAGAAGGGTCAAATGTTAAATCAGAATTAAATAACTTATTAGGTGAATATTTTAATTCTAATAATTTACAAGGCTCATATATTATTATGGACTTGGAAAAACAGACTTTGATTTTTGAGTATTATAATCCTTATTTTCCAGGTAGTATTGGTGTTGAAAATTTAATTGATCCGCAAAGAAAAGAAGTTAAAGTAAATGGTAAAGATTATGCTTTGATATTTAGGTTATTTGAAATAAAATGAATAAGAAAGCAAAACTTGAACCGGAAGAAATTGCAAAAATAATACTTTGGTTAGTGATATTTAGTATTCTTGTTTATGGAGTTTATTATTTTTTTAATAAATTTGTTTTTTCAGGCGTATAATATAAAAACTCACAATTCTTTATTTTTATGTTATGGATAAAAGAGGATTTTTAGCTGTTGAATGGGTTGTGTCAATAATATTAATTTTAGTAGGGCTTGGAATACTTATTTTTGCAGTAACTAATTTATTTACTCAGAATGATGTTGATAAAAATACATGTCATTTCTCTGTTATTTCTCGAGGTAGCACTCCTTCATTAGCAAAAGGTTATGTGCCTTTAAGATGTAAAACTGATAAGATTTGCGTTACTGGTAAGCTTTTTGGAGGAGAGTGCGATGAATTTAAAGGAGAAAAAGGAGTTACTAAAATTAGAGTTTCTAATAGTGCTGTACAGGGTTTAGAACAAGTCCAGAAGATATATGCCCAGTCAATGTTAGAATGTTGGGAGCTTATGGGTAAGGGTAAAGTAAGCTTATTTTCTCAGGGAGCAGCTGAAAATTTTGGTGTTGGTTTAGTCTATCCTAGCTGTGTTGTTTGTTCAAGAATTGCAATTGATAAGAATTCTTTAGATGGTGTTCAGTTTGAAAATATGAATATAAATGAATATATGAAAAGTCATTTAGTTCCAAAAACTGAGAAAACTTATTTTGACTATATGCTTGGAGAGGATTATGCAGCAAGTTATACTATAGATAATAATTTGCTTAATTTACCAGATTTTAATTCAAAAAAAGATGATGCTGGAAATGATATTGATTTAATTAAAAAAGATCAGGGTACTTTGGTTGAGCTTGCCGACTCTTCTACAATAAGTAATACTAGAGAGGATAATTTGAAAGAAACTGCAATTGTCTTTATGCAGATAACTTCTCCTAGCCATGGAGGAGTTATTGCTAATTCTGCAGGAGCAGTTGCAGGAATTGGAACTGCAGGATATTTTGCATTTGGACCAGCATTTTTAGCTGTTGGTGGAAAAGCTATACAAGGTATTTTTTCATTACCTGGTTTGGTAATTGCAACAATTTTAGGAGTTGCTCAGCAAGGAAGTGTTACAGTTAGTAGAGGAGTTAGTGCAGGTTATTGCGGTGATGTAGAAGTTTCTAGTGATGCTAGAAGTGGATGTTCAGCTGTGAGAACTATAAATTATGATTTAGAGTCTATTGCAGAATATTGTCAGGTTATAGAAGGACTTCCTTAAAATGATGAATAAAAGAGGTAATGTTCCATTAGAAGAGGTCATTTTTGTTTTAGTAAACTTAGTATTTTTTTCAATGCTTTTTATTTTTGTTTATAACACAAGTCATAGCGTTTTTTTAACTGAAAGGCTTTATGCAAAAGAAATCGCACTAAGTATTGATAGTGCCAAACCTGGAACTCAGGTAAATATTGATATAAGTGAATTGTATAAAGTTGCTAGTAAAAATAACTTTGATATAAATAATGCTTTTTATTTTAAAGATAATTTAGTTAGTGTTAAAGTTTCTCAAGGAGATGGATATTCTTATTATTATTTTACAGATTATAACATAGATTCTGCTGTAAGCTTTCCTGAAGGGGGTAAAGCAGTACTTAATATAAGGGTTATTGAAAATAATGGTGCTTAAAAAAATGGATAAAAAAGGAGAGAAACTTTTCTCTATTTGGTGGTTTATAATTATAATAATAATTGGGCTTGGTATTGCTGCAGGAGTTAGTTTATTTTACTCTTCAAATTTAGATATTAGGTCTTTAGAAGCAGATGCTCTTTCAAGCAAGGTTGTAAAGTGTATTTCTAGTTCAGATGGAATAAATCCTATAATACTAGAAAGTAACTTTGATATTTTTAGTGAGTGTGGCTTATCTCAGAGTGTTTTTGATAATGGAAAATTTTTTATTAAAATAAGTGTTTCAGATTTTTTCAAAGGAGAAAATGTAATTAAACATAGTTTTGGAAATAATGCTTTTGAAAAAAACTGCGATATAAAATCTAAAATAACTGCAGTTAAATATCCTGAATGTTCTAGTAAAAGTGTTTATGTAATAGATAAAGATAATAAGAAATATCTTGTAAATGTTTTAGCTGCCTCTAATTATAAAGGAGGAAAAAATTAGATGACTAATTTTAGTAAATTAAATAAAAAGGCCCAGTTCGGAGATTTTTTAGGTTGGGTTTCTGTAACTATAATTATATTTTTTATTATGGCTTTATTTGGAGCTTTAATCCTTTTATTAAATTTTCAAATTAATAAAGAAGATATAAAAATTAGCGAGATAAATAATAATTTAGACTATGAAAAAACAATTAGTTTAATTAATTTTTATCAAACTCATTACAAATCTTTTTCAGACTGGGCTGATGATCCTAATTTTTTGACTGGATTTGATTTAGATAGGGTTAGTAGAGAAAATCAGCTTTTAGGAGATTATCCTATAACTCAAGAGCAAATTGATAAACTTATCCAGGAAAAAGATGTTTTAAATGAATTTTATGATGCTTATTTCAAGAAATTAAATATTACTAATGCTCAAGTTTACATTTATACTGGTAAAGATTCAGATAAAAAAAGACTTTTGACAAGTTATGATTATGGTAATTATATTTCAAATCCCCCAAAACTTGTGAAAGATAACGAGATATTTTTACCTGCTGATAGAGAAAATCTAAAGGCAGAGTTTTTTATCTTATCTAAAAATGGAAATGTTGTAGGAGTAAAATACTATGAATAGTAAAAAAGCACAATCACTGGCAAATTTTTTGTTAGTTTTTCTAACTTTAGTTATAGTTACAACAAGTTTATTTTATATTTCAATTAAAGAGAATAACTACGGGAAGAATTTTAACTCTCCTTATGCTTTGGATTTTGTTTATTCTAGAGAAGGAATTATTAATTTTTATTTGCAAGATATGGTAAATCATGCCCATATTAATGTTAAAGATAAACAAGAAATAGTGAGTAATTTAAGATTAATTGCTTTAAAATATGAAGAAAGTGATGAAAACGTTGCAGTTGTTTTGAAAAGTATTGAAAACCTTAAAGAAGAAGATATTGAACTTGTTGAAAATAATGGAAAAATAGAAAGTGCTAATGTAAAATTTAATGTAGAGATTTATTATGCTGATGATTCTTTGAATTCAGTTAAGTATGTTTATACTAAGAATTTTACTGCTAGTACTATTGAAACAAATTCTTTAGAGGCATAAAAACTTGATAAAACAAAAAGTGAAGAAAACTTTATAAAGAGGTTTTATGTTTATACTTGAGAAGATGGTGATGTTAAAACAAAAAAGAGGAGCGGCAGAAATGGATTGGATTACAGTAGCAGTTATATCACTCGTTTTCTTATTAATTGTTCTTGGAGGAATTTGGTATGTTTCTAGCTCAGGAGGAAAAGTTTTAGCTGAGGTTAATAGGGAAGATTTAGATACTAAGATAAGTTTGGGATGTACTCCTGCATATAAAGAAGGAGGGTTTGATGCTAAAATAAGTTTTTGTCAAAAATTTGATCCAATTGGAGGTTCTTTATTATTTGGAAGTAATAATTTTATAAGCTGTCAGTACAGACCTGTAGTTGAAATTATGCTTCAAAATGGAGATATTGATGCAGCTGATTTAGCTGGTGCTGCTCAAAGGATTAATAGCTTTTGTGCAACTGATTTAATTATAGGTGCAAAAGATGGAGATGAATTAGCTTTTGCAACCAAATTCTGTTCAACTGAAAAAGCTAGAGCTAATAATTTTAAAGATGGGTTGTGGGTAAATGGATTTATATTTGATAAAGAGTGTAAGGTTACAAAATACCCTGACTGGTATTCTGCTCCTCAAGGTACTTTAAGTGATTTTATAACTAGTACTGGTAGAGTATCAATAGAAGCTTTTACAAATGGAGGCAAATATAAACTTGCAGGAGTAGAAGGAGTAATAACAGGTAACTCTCAAGCCTCTACATTTGTTCCAAGTAATGGTTCTAATGGAGTTGATATTACTCAAGAAAATATCGTAAGATTACAAGCTGTTGATGATAGTAAAATGCCAAGTGCTTAATTCTTTTTACTAAAATTTAAAAATACTTAATTCCTTTTGTTATTATGAGTGATGATTATGCCTTTGGAGGAAAGAGAAAGAGTAAAAATGATAAAAGAGCTAAAGGAAGATATAATACTTATAAAAAAGGCGGAAGTAATAGAACTAAACAGAAAAAAAATTAATAGCTTATTACTTCTTTGTAGGGATGTTTTCTATTATTGTTATTAATATACTTAGTATTAAAGGACCAATTACAAATCCCATTATCCCAAAGAGTTTAATTCCCCCAAGTAAACCAAATAACAGTATTACTGGATGCATTTTTGTTTTCTTACCGAGTATTCTTATTCTTAATAGATAATCAATTCCAAGGCTTAGTATTAATCCTAAGATAATTACCCCTGTAAATAATGTATATTTTCCACCTATGAAGAAGATAATTGCCATAGGTATCCATATAAGAGCTGGTCCTAGTGCAGGAATTAGTGCAAGTATGCCAATTATTAATCCCAGTATTAAGTACAATTTTATTCCTAATATCCAAAATCCTATCATTGCTATTATCGCCTCTAAAACTGCAACTATTAGTGTAGCTAGCAATATTTCTCTAGTAGTTTTTTCAATTTTTTCTACTATTAATTTTTTGTTTTCAAAAGGTATTATTTTTATTATTTTTTCTCTTAAGCTTTCCCATTCAATTAAAAGATAAAATGTTGTAAAAAATACAATAAATATGTTAAGAACTAGTCCAGGTATGTACCAGGCTGTTGATGAAACTAAATTTAATAAATAACCCCCTAATTTTTCAGTTATTAAGTTTATATTTTGTGTTATTATGTTACTATACTTTGTATGTGAGAAATAACTTAGTATTTGAGATGTTGTGTCTTCGTTAGCTACTTTAACTAATTGGTCTGTCAAAGAAGTTATAACTATTGCAAGAATAGCTACTATTATTATAATTGAGATAAGAACTGTAATAAATGATGCAAGTTTCTTTGGGATTTTTTTACTTAGCCTGTCATATATTGGTTTTATTAAATAAGCTAAAACAAACGCAGATAGTATTGCAGTTATAAAATCTTTAAGTAAAAAGTATGAGACAATTATTATTACAGCAAGTATTCCCCAGAATAAATACCTCTTCACCTCGTCTTTTTCCATCATAAAAACTTCCTGCTGATTTTTATGAACTCAGCAACTATCATTTTATCATAATGGTTAGTTAAAAAGATTAATAAAGCTTTTTATGCATTTATTGTTATGAAATTAGAGGTCATAGATTTTCTTATTGTATTAACTTTAATTTGGATTTTAATAGCTATATATAAAGATTTTAAAAAAAGAGAGATACCTAATTGGCTTAACTTTAGCTTATTGATTTTTGCACTGGCATTTAGGCTGTTTTATAGTATTTTTTCAAATGATTATAATTATATATTATGGGGATTAATTGGATTTGGAGTTTTTTTTGTAATTGCTAATATTTTTTATTATGGAAGATTGTTTGCAGGAGGAGATGCTAAGCTAATGATGGCTATTGGGGCAGTAATTCCATTTACTAATTCTTGGTTTGATAATTTATTAATTGGTATTTTATTTGTAATTTGTTTGTTATCTTTTGGAGCTCTATATAGCACATTTTACAGTGTTGGCCTTGCTTTTGGAAATATAACTGGCTTTTCAAATGATTTCAAAAAAAGAATAAACAAAAATAAGCTGTATATTTTATTAGACTTTTTAATATTTGGTTTATTCTTAATCTTTGGTTTTTTTACAGGAGAAAATATGTTATTTTTAGTTGGAGCAATTATTTTTGCTTTACCATTTGTTTATTATTATACTAAATCTGTTGAGCAATCCTGTCTTGTGAAATATACTCCTCCAAATGAAATTACAGTAGGGGATTGGTTAGCTAAAGAAATTAAGATTAAGGGCAAAACTATTTTGCCTAGTTGGGATGGTTTAAGTGAGAGTGAGATTGTATTAATTAAAAAATATTATAAGAAAAATGTGCTTATTAAGCAAGGTATTCCTTTTTCACCTGCATTTTTAATAGCTTTTATTGTTCTTGTATTATTAAAATACCTATGGGCGTCTGACTGGGGCCTTTGGCAATTTTTTTGATTTGACTTCCTTTTTGATTTCTTCCTTTGTAATGGGCTTTTCAATTTTTTCTGCATAATTGCTCATTTTGTTCTGAATTTCCTTTAGCTCATTTTCATCTGCTTTTCTTCTACTTGAATTAAGAGTTTCATTTGTATAAACTGGGAGTATTTGGATTACTTTCTCCCCCAAAATTTCTGTTGAAGTTATACTTACAGTATTTGGGTTAAAAATGCTTTTTATCCTGTCTGATATTTCATTTGCAAGATTAAGTATTTCACTAGGCATATCTCCTGATTTTAATGCTCTTTTTGGTATAATTATTGTATGGGCTTTAGATATAGGGTTTATTTCTAGTACTGCAATTGCATCTTTGTTTTCTCCCACTTTAAATGAAGGTATTTTTCCGCTTATTATAAGACGAAAAGGACTCTGAGTTTCAAATTCTTTTGAATCCCCCATACTTTCTGAGGTTTTTATAAGATTATTTTTTTGTAAGAACTCTACTAATTCTTCATTATTTAATGAATTAATCTGTTCTTTAGCATTTTCTCTTTGTGATTCTGGCCAGGACTCTATTTGTTTTAGTAACTGAGCTTTTACCTGTTCTATCTGTTCTTTAGATAACATTTCAATACAAACTTATAACGATATAAAAAGCTTTATATATTTTAATTTCTTTGTAAAGAAATCATATAGGAAAAGAGGAACGAAATGCAAAAAATACCAAGTTATATTTTGATAGTTATTGGAATAGTTATTTTATTAGCTGGAGTTAAACCTACTAATACTTATTTTGTTTCTTTAATACCTTTTTTAGGTTCAATTAACTATATAATTATCATAGTTATTGGAGCTGTAGTACTTGCTGCAGGAGTATTTCTTTTGAGATCTTCTAGTTCAGGTAAACAAGCACCTGAAGTTCCAATTTATCAAGGAAAAAATATAGTTGGTTATAGAAGAGGTTAATTAAATTTAATCTAATCTAGATATTGCTTTTTGAATTCTACCTTTTTCTTCCCTTAATTTATTTGCGTCTGGCGAGCTTAGTCCAGGATTTGCTAAAGCTCTATCTATTGCAGTTAATTCTTTTTGTAAATCACTTTTTAATAAAATTCTTTGAGTATCATCTCCCTTTTTTATCGCTGAAACTATTAATGCTCTATGTATTTTTCTTTCAAATACTAATATTATTATTGAAACTACTGCTATTCCAACATACATCATTGCAAGATTTTGCCACCATTCACCACCTATAGAAAAATCAGACCATCTAGAGTATGCAAGTCCAAAATATATGAATGTAAATGCAACCCACCCTACTTTTCTTAAGAAATCAGCCCCAAAGCTTTCTATTAAAAAGAAAAATATGATTAATGGTAAGAGTGAAGTAAGTAAAATCCCTAATGTTCCATAAGGAAGCCAAACTAGATTTACTAAAGCATCTGTTGTTAAGTATCTTGATGCAAGTAGAGCAATTATCAAAGCAATTACTCTATTAACTCTTTCATTTTCTCCAATTGTTGGAACTCTTTTTAGTGCAGTAATTAGTATAACAAGTGTTAGTAGGAATATTAAGAATTTTATAAATAATAATTCTTCAGAATATATATCATTTCCACCAAGGATAAACATGAGAATTATTTGGATATTTTGCCACACACCCTCTACCATATAATCAAATGAACTTGGAAATCCAAATGGTTGAGCACTAATTAACTTTGTTAAAAGAATAATTAAGAAAGTGGTTAACGATCCTAGTATTCCGAACCAAACTCTTTTTTTCATTATTTATAAATTGTTAAGAAACTTTATAAAGATTTATGCCAGGTCTTTTATTCTGTCTTCTAGCCTTTTTATTTCTTTTTTTAACTTATCAGCTTGATCACCACTAGCTTCACTTAGTAAACTTCTCTTCTCTTTTATTTGCCTTTTTATAGTTAGTATATCTGATAAGCTTTCTTCACTTATTTTTTGCATAATTCTATTTGCAGTTACCATTTTCTTTATTTTATCATCAAATAAGAAAGCTAGTATTGATAATACAAATATTAATATGTATAACCAGCCTAAATTATATCCTTGATCAGTTACTAAATCTGGCCATCTGATTATTGCTAAGCCTAAATATATAACTCCAAATGTGATCCAACCTACCTTTCTTATCATTCCTTGGTCAAAACCTTGGATGAAGAAAAAATAGATTATAAATGGAAGAATACTTGCTAGAGCTACTCCTAAAACTCCTGTTGGAAGCCAAATGAAAGTAACAATTGCCTCACTTGTTAAATATCTTACTGCTAGTATTGATGCTATAATTGCTATAAGCCATGATAATGATTTGTTTTCTCCAATTGTAGGAACATGTCTAACTGCTTGATATATTACTCCTAAAAGAAGTATCAAAAATAATAATTTAACTAGAAGGAATTCCCCAGTTGGAGTACTTCCCAATATATATTTTAGAACTGGTTCAAAGGTGTTTGTTACTGAATCCAGCCCACTTGTTATACTATCTGATAGTGCAGCAGATACAAATGATGTCATTGACATAAAAATTAATAATGATATTATAATGCTAAAAAACAACACACCCTTTTTCATTTCATAATTAGTAATACGGTGTTTTTAAACATTTCTTTCATTTATCATTATATAATAGAGAAATCTTTATAAATAACATTTAGGTATTCTAGATATGGATAAAAAGAGAAAGGGGATTTTTTATAGTTCTATTTTATTATTACTGATTTTATCATTTACTTTTAGTCTTGCATTGGTTAGTGCTCAAAATGGTGGTGTTGATATTAACACAGGTGGAGGAGATATTAACATATTTACTAGCATTGGTGAAAATTTAAGAAGTGGGACAATACCTATAACTGATTTTTTTGCAGATTGGCAAAGTGGAGATATTAACACTGGTCTTGCAAAAGTATTATTCCTTATCCTTCTTTCATTAGTTATTTATTCAGTTGTAGAAACTATTCCATTCCTTGGAAAAGATAGAAATGTTGCTGTAAAAGTTATTGTTACAGCTATAGTTGCATTTTTTGCAACAGCTTATTTAACTCCTCAAGAAATTTATGCAATTATACTTTCTTATACTTCTTTAGGATTTGTTCTTGCAGCATTAATTCCTTTTGTTATACTAGTATTTTTTTCAATAACTTTGGCTAAAGAGCATGGTGGCGGTGCAAAGGTATTTTTGAAAGTTGTGTGGGTTGCATTTATCTTCTTTTTGATATATAAACTTATTTTATTCTGGATGCAAGGAAACATTAGTACAACTTTGTTTATTGGTTATCTTTTAATGATAATTTTATCAATACTTTATATTTTCTTTTTACAAGACACTCTTATCAAAAACTGGTTTGAAGAAGATGTTAAGATGGCTAAACTCAGATATGAACAGTTAAGTAAGTGGAGAAGAGCAAAAAGTAAAAAAGAAAGGGAAGAGTTTGAAGACTTTACTGGAGGGGGACATACTCCATAACCCCTAAATAAGTTTAAAATCTTAATTTTCTTTGTTTATTAATGAAAAAAAGTATTTTTGTTTTGTTTATTTTATGCATGTTTTTATTTGGCTTGTATTATTCTAATTTTGTGAGTGCTGTTGACAGTAATCCTTTATCTCCTGATAATGTTGTTAAAGGAGTTACAGGTGTTGATCCTAATGAAATTTCTCCAAATAATATTCAGTCAAGTTCAGAAGCTAAGTGGCAGTACTTAAAAGAGGAGTGGAAAAAAATAATTTTTAAAAATCAACTTATATCAGGAGTTGATAGTTTTTTTAGAAAAATAAGTTTTTTGTTTAAAGTTTTATTCAACGAGGAGTATAGCCTTATTTCGTTTAAGATGTGGATAGCTATAATTATTTGGTTTGTTATAGCAAGTATTTCATTTGATTTTATAAGGTTATATGGACATATTAAAATAGGATGGAGTATCCTCGCTTCTCTTATTGTCAGCATAATTTTGGCTCATGTATACTTTATCACCTTAATTTATATTTTACTAGTAAAAATAACAAGTACTTTAGATTATTGGATAGCTAGATTAATTTTATGGATTATTATTATAGCCATTCTTTTTGTTATTTATTATTTTGAAAAATCATGGGTCCAGTACGTTAAACTTTCAAGAAAAGCATATAAACAAAGGGAATTTGAAAAAAAGTATGATAATTTTATGAGAATTTTTATAGATAAAAATAGTGGCTTAGGTATTTAGTTTTTATTTTATACATCTTCATATTTATCTGTTTCTTCAGCTATTTTTATTAATTTTGCAAGACTTCTACCTTTTTTCTTTGTTTCTTCTTTAATATAATTTTCTGATAATACTTTCACTACTAAAGTTGTTCCCCATATAATTATCGCAATTATTATTAAAGTAATTATTAAAGCTATAATAGGATTACTTTCTTTTACCCCGAATACATCTGCGATACTTAAAAATAAACTAGCTACGCTTACAAAAACATTTGATAGCCCTATTATTAATGATATAACTATTGCCATGACTACTTTTGCAGGCCATTTTATTATAGGAAAAAATACCAAAACTTTGTATATTATAAATATAAATGATACAAAAAGAATTAAAGTTACTATGCCTTCAGATATACTTGTTTCTGTATTGATTTTTAAAAACATTTCGGCAAGTTTATCTATTGGATCAGGTATTTTCCCAAGAATATTTGAATTTAATTTTTCATTAACATTATTTAACCCATTTGTTAGATCTTCGCTTGTATTTAGCTGAGCAGATACTAGTGGGAAGAAAAATAATACTAAAATTATGGTTAGTGTGAATAAACCAATCTTTTTCATAGTTTAACATAGAATACAATATTTAAAATGCTTTCCTTATTTTAGAATCCTATTCTTCTGAAGTCTATTATTTCAGCAGAGCTTACTTTGTCTATTTTTCTAATAGCATCAAGTAAAGGATCTTGTTCAAAGTTTTCATCTATACTTAGAGTTATTATTATTGCTTTAAGACCAAAAGCTACCGGTTCTTGTTCCATAGAAGCTACTTCACCATCCTTATCAGTTATTATTTCTTTTGCCTTTGCCTCTATTTCTCCTAAATCTACGTCTGGAGCATCAGGCATTATTCTAATTTTTACAGCTGCTAAACTCATTGGTTTGTTTGTGAACTAGTGTTTTTAAAAGTTGTTGTTTTTTTCACATAATCTTTAAAAACAACCTTTTTGTAGAAGGATTAGATTAAATAATAAAGAGGTAAAATGACAAATTATAATCAACTTGTAGAAAAAATTGCTAAGTCTTCTGGACTTTCTGTAGAAGACATTAATAGGAGAGTTGAAGCTAAATGTGCTAAATTATCTGGATTGATAAGTAAAGAAGGTAGTGCACAGATTGTAGCATCTGAATTAGGTATTAGTTTTGATAAAGAAAAGCTAAAAATAAATGAATTAATGTCTGGTATGAAAAAGGTTAATCTTATTGGTAAGATACTAAGTACTGCACCAATAAGAAATTTTACTACAAAGAATGGAGTTGAAAGTAAGGTTATGGCAATGGCACTTGCTGATGAAACAGGAAATATTAGAACAGTTTTATGGGATACTAATCATATATCTTTATTTGAAACAAGTAAGATAAAAGAAGGAGATGTGATTGAAGTAAGTAATGGAAGTATAAGAAACGACGAATTACATTTAGGCAGCTTTTCTGATATAAAAATAAGTGAAGAACAGATAACCAATGTTAAGACAGAGAGCTTTACTCCTGAAAGAAGTTTAGACTCTGTTAAACCTGGACAAAATATTAAAAATAGGGCGTTTATAGTACAAATTTTTGAACCTAGATTTTTTGAAGTATGCCCAAAATGCAATAAAAAGGCAGTTAATAACGAGTGTGGAGAACATGGCACAATTGTTCCTGTTAAAAGAGCTTTAATGACTTTAGTTTTAGATGATGGAAGTGAAAATATAAGGGGAGTTGTTTTTAGTGAAGGTATAAAGTCTTTAGGTATTGAGGATAATGAACTTGAAAATAAAGAGTTATTTGAGAAGAAGAAAAATGAGTTACTTGGAGAAGAGTTTATTTTTGAAGGAAGTATGAGAAGTAATAGTGTTTTTAATACAACTGAACTTATGGTTAATAAAGTGAATAAAATTGAAGTAGATTCTTTGATTGAAAGTTTAAGAGTATAATATTAAATAGATTTAGTATTGAAACAATCTTTATATATACGTGATTTTTTGAGTGAATATGGATAAAGAAGAGGTAGAAAAAGTTAAGGAAGCTGTGGAAGAGACTAAACTAGCTGATCTTCCTGGAATTGGACCAGCAGCAGTTGCGAAGCTTGAAGCTGCAGGTGTTTTTGATATTATGGGAGTAGCTACAATGTCACCTCCTGTTTTGTCTGAAGTAACAGGTATTGGAGAAGCTGTTTGCAGAAAAGCTATTCAGGCAGCTAGAAAGATGTTAGATCTTGGTTTTATGGATGGGTCTGAATATGAAAAGAAAAGAAAAGATATTATTTATATTCCTACTGGTAGTAAAAACATAGATAATCTTTTAGGGGGAAAAGGAGTTGAAAGTAAATCTATTACTGAAGTTTTTGGAGCTTTTGGGTCTGGAAAAACACAATTAGCTTTATCTTTAGCTGTACATGTGCAGTTACCTAAAGAAAAAGGAGGGCCTAATGGAAAAGCTGTTTATATTGATACAGAAGGAACTTTTAGGCCTGAAAGAATTAAACAGTTTGCTGCAGGTATAGGGGCTAACCCTGAAAAAGTATTAAAAAATATTTTTGTTGCAAGAGCTTTTAACAGTGACCATCAGATTTTACTTGTGGAAAAGATAAATGAGATGATTAAAAATGGAGAACCAATAAAATTAGTCATAATTGATTCTTTAACAGCCCATTTCAGAGCTGAATTTGCAGGAAGAGGAATGTTAGCAGATAGACAGCAAAGATTGAATAAGTATTTACATGATTTAATGAAATTAGCAGAGCAGAGAAATTTAGCTGTTTTTGTTACAAATCAGGTAATGTCAAATCCTGCAATGATGTTTGGAGATCCAACAACTGCTATTGGTGGAAATATTGTTGGACATGCTTCTACATATAGAATGTATTTAAGAAGAAGTAAGAAAGACACAAGAGTTGCTAAATTAATTGATTCTCCTAACTTGCCTGACAATGAAACTGTTTTCCAGGTAACTCAAGATGGTTTGAAGGATGTTATTTTGAAAAGTGAAGATTAGCTAAATCTTTTTATATTATTGTTTTTTAGAATTTTTACTAAGAGGTGAATTATGGAGATAATTGCAGACTTACAAATACATTCTAAGCATGCTAGAGCAACTTCTAAAGATCTGAGTTTTGAAAATCTGGAAAAATTTGGAAGAATAAAAGGAGTTAATTTATTTGGAGTTGGAGACTTTCAACATCCTGAACATAGAAAAGAAATTTCTAAGAAATTAAAAGAAGATGATAAAGGTATTTTATGGACTAAAACAGGATTTCCTTTTTTATGGCAAACTGAAGTTTCTTTAATGTATTCTGAGGATGGAAAAAGAAGAGCTGTTCATTTACTTATATTTGCTCCTAATGGGATTATTGCAGATAAAATAATTTCTTATTTAGGAAGTAAAGGAAGATTGGATTATGATGGCAGACCTATTTTTGGAATACAATGCAAAGATTTAGTTAAAGATCTTAAAGATATAGATGATAAAATTGAAATTATTCCTGCACATTGTATGACTCCATGGTTTGGTTTATTTGGATCTAAAAGTGGATTTGATTCTTTAAAAGAGTGTTTTGGAGATCAAATGAAACATATTTATGCAATTGAATCAGGGATGAGTGCAGATCCTTCAATGTTGTGGAGGTTTGAAGAAATAGCTAGTGGAAAAGCAAGAGTTGTTAGTTTTTCAGATGCACATAGTTTTTGGCCATGGCGTATAGGAAGAGAGGCAACTATATTTGACATCCCTGAATTAAGTTATGATAATATTATAAAAGCAATTCGTACTGGTGAAGGTTTGAAAGGAACTATTGAAACTCCACCGGAATATGGAAGATATCATTGGGATGGGCATAGGAATTGTAATTTTTCATGCGGTTCTGAAGAAACAAAAAAATTAAATGGAAAATGCCCCAAATGTGGAGGTAATTTAATTATTGGTGTTGAATATAGGGTTGAAGAATTAGCTAAAAAACCTAAAGGCTTCAAACCTAAAAATGCTGTAAAGTTTCATAAATTATTACCTTTACACGAGCTTATTGTTCTTTATAATAATACAGGAATAAATAGCAAGGGTAACTGGGAGATTTATAATAGTTTAATTGAAAAGTTTGAAAATGAGTTTAATATTTTGTTAAAAGTTAGCAAGGAAGAATTAGTTGAAAAAGAAATTAAACCAAAACTTATTGATTTAATTATGAGAAACAGAGAAGATAAAATAAAAATTAAACCAGGATATGATGGAGAGTATGGGGTTGCTTTATTAGAAGAGCAGAAGAAATTATTTTAAGTAACACACCCCACGATTACTTAATCCTAAGGATTAATGCCCACCCCACGAGATGATTAACTAGGTATCTTTTTCCTTATTCCTCACAAACCTTTCCCTGTATTTTACACCTGCTTCTTTTGTGTCAGAGTTACATTTTGAACATTTATCCTTAAATGTGTAATTATTGCATAATTTATTAGAACATTTTTTTAATAACATTTTATCTTACTTATTTTTTAGAACAAAAGTACATTTTGATTTCTCAGCACTTTCTTCTATTATTTTAGTAATTTCTCTTATTTCTTGATCAGCCTTTTTCAAATCTGGAGATTTTTTTGTTATAACATAATTTGAATTTCCAAGATATTTTATCCCTTCATATTTTCCAAGTATATTTTTTATTATTTCTAACCCATTAGGAGAAACACATGTCATTGAGAACTCTTTTTTTATTTCTTTATCTTTACCTTTTTTAGATGAGATTATTTTCCCCAATTTTTCAGCTTCTTCTTCTGTAAAAAATTCTAACAGTATTTTTGGATTTTCTTTTGAGTCATCTAAAAATTCCCTTAACGAGTATTCTTTATTTATTTTTTTTATTAATTCTTCAGAGTTTTTTGAAATTGTTTTGATTATTCCTTCATAACTTTTTTCTTTTTTATAATACTCTAAAACTTCTTTTTGCTCACTTAATTTTACTCTTCTTAAACTCAAAAAAAGATGATTATCTCTTATACTCATTACTTTACATGCAATAATTTTATTTGGAACAACATAATCTCTTATATTTCTTATTCTACCAGGAGCTATCTCACTCATTACTATACTTCCCTTTAAACCATCTAGAGTTTCTACAAAAACATTTGTTTTAACTATGTCAATTACTCTACAAAGTATTATGTCTCCTTCTTGATAATTTATTTCATTTACCATTATTATAGGATAAAATGGGTCTTTAAAAGTCTTTTTAATCGTAAAAATTAGATTTTAATTAATTCAATTTCTAACTTTTTCTTTAATTCTAGTATAAATTCGCCTTCTTTATTTTTTTCTATTAGACATCCTGCAGCAGCTTTATGCCCTCCAACTTCTCCTCCCACTATTTCAATTACTGAATTTAACAGCTCACGAATATTTCTTCCTGATTTGCCAACCATTCTTGCAGATACTTTTATTTTATCTTCATTATAAGCCATAGCAATTATGGCTTTTCCTTGATGGTATTCTTTTGAATTTGAGATAATACTTGCTATTGTCCCTATCAAAGTATCTTTTATTTTATCTTCTGCGTTTATTATTACATAATTATCATTTTCTATTTTTTTTAATATTGGCAATGAGTTTAGAGCTTTTACTATGTTTTGTTTATGTTTTGTATAAATACTATCGGCTTTTTCTTTGGAGCTTCTTTTTTGTAAACAAAATGAAATAGCTACTGCACTTTCTCCTAACCTGCTGCAAGCATTAATCATCGCACTTATTTGCCTTGCATCTTCTAAACGATTAAAAAAATTTACTAAAAATATATTCCCTATTAGATCTTCGGTAGATCCATTATCTGTCCTGTGAACTGTTATGGCTGTTATTAGTTTAGATGTCTCTTCTTCATTTAAATCAATTATACTTTTATATTGGCCATTTATTGTCCCTATACCAATGTCTCTTAGAAAGTTTGCAGAACCTTCTGAAGAACCTGTTACTTCTGGGATAAATATGTCTGAACTATACTCTAGTATTTTATTTAATGGTCTTGTGGCAGGATATAGTGTAACCCCCTTTTTTACTTCTATACTTGCATCTTTTAAAATTTGATTATATATTTTACCAATATTTTTATCCATCTGATCTCCGACCATTCCTATAATAGCTAAATATGCCAAATCTGTATTTTCTTCACTCATTTCCTTTGCAAATAAGTATGCAAGTCCAGCCCCACTTATTTCTTCTTCATTAAATAGATGTGGGTTTATTATAGAAACATTTTCAGGTATTTCAGAATTTATCTCATGATGGTCTAAAATAAAGACTTTATTTTTTATTTCTTTTATGTAATTAAAGCTATTTGATGCAAGGTCTACAAAAAGTATTACATGCCCTTCAGGAAGCTCCTTTATTACTGATTCTTCTAATTGCTTAACAATTGTCAAGGAAAATTCAAGGTCAAGTCTTTGCAAAGTTTTTGTAATTATTGATGCTGAGGTTATACCATCAGTGTCATGGTGACTTATGACCTTTATTGGTGTGTTTTTAGTTTCCTTAAGGAATTGATAAGCAAATTCTTTTATTGCTTTTATCATCCTCTTTGTTTAGTTTATTTATTCTTTTTTGATTCGTAGATTTCAAGCTTTCTTCTTAATCCAACAAATTTGACAAGCTCTCTTTTAGCTCTTTTGTCTTGTTTGTTTTTGCTTATATGCCCTTCTAATTTTGATATTTTTTTACCTACTGTTTTTAAATCATTATCATGATCAACTTTATTTTTTTCAAGGATTTTAGTTATACTTGCCCCAAGAGTTTTAATTTTGTCTACTCCGTAATTTTTTTTCAATTCAATTCCTATTCTAGACGGAGTCAACCCTTTTTTACCAAAGTCTACAATTACTTTTTCAATGTCTTCTAATTTAGCTCTTTCAGTTGTTTTTTCTTTGTTTACTTTAGTTGGCGCTTTTTTTACCATTTTTACATTCTTCTTTCTTTTTCTTGGTTTTTAAAGATTTGGTTTTTGGTTTATTTCTTGGAATTTTTGGATAATTTACATAATAGTAAGATTTTTTAATGCTCTAAATTTAGGTTTTAATATAGCCCTGTAGGATAGCGGTCAAGTCTACGAGCCTTTGGAGCTTGTGACCCAGGTTCGAATCCTGGCAGGGCTATAAAAACTACTTCATGTTTTTTATCCTGGGATCAACCATACCTTGGCTATTATTTTCATAAAAATATTTATATAGCCAGTTTATTTCTTCTTAGTAATGGGTAATAAAGAGGGATTGTTAGTTTTAGGTATTATACTTATTGTACTTTTATCTGTTATTTTCATTAATTTTTCTATAACTGGTAATGTTACTTTTAATGGAGGGTATAGTTCTTGTTATGATTCTGATAAGACTGATTTTTCAAATCCTGATGATGTTAGCCAGTTTACTTTTAGTTCTATTATTTACAAATTTAATAGCAAACATGAAATAAGAAGATATGATTCTTGTTTTAATGAAAATATTTTATTTGAAAGGTATTGTAAGAATAATGTTAGATCTTCAATTGGAACTAAAATTGTAAGATGTGAAAATGGCTGTTATTTAGGTGCTTGTAAGCCTGCTGGAGAAAATAATTCAGTTCCACAAAGTAATACTAGTTTTAATGTTATTGTTATTGGATGGGATGGAACTCAAAGAGATCATTTCTGGCAGTGTTATAATAAACAATTGCCTGGATGTGAAAATGGATTACCTAACTTACAAGAATTATCTAAAGGAAAGATTTTCAATACTACAATTACTAATGGAGTAACTGCTACAAAACCTGGTTGGACACAAATACTTTCTGGTTATGATGCAGAGATAACTGGAGTTTATAGTAATGAAAACTTTACAGCAATACCTGAAGGATATACTGTATTTGAAAAACTAGAAAATAATTTTGGAGATGATAATATTGTTACTATATTTTTAGGAGCTAAAGGACATAATTTGGGTGATTTATGTAAAGGAGATACATGGACTACAAACAAAGGTAATGTAAAAACTGCTAAAGAGTCAGAACCTTGGTGTAATGCAAAAAATAAAATAGATATATTTGAAAACTATTTAAAAGAAAATGATAATGTTGTTAGTGAAGCGCTACCTTTATTAGAACAAAACAAAAATAAAAGAATGTTTGCATTTATCCATTTTTATGGACCTGATCATTTAGGACATCATTACGGCGAAAATTCTCAAGAGTATACAGATGCTATCTTGAATGATGATAAAGATTTAGGTATATTAATAGATAAACTAAAAGAACTTGGAATTTATGACAGAACTTATATTTATGTTACCACAGATCATGGTTTTGATGAAGATCAGGAAACACATAGAAATGCTCCTTATACTTTTTTAGCAACTAATGATCCTTCAGTTGTTCGTGGAGGAGATAGAAAAGATATTGCTCCTACAATATTATCTAAATTTGGAATTGAATCTAGTAAAACAAAAAATACCCCACCTTTAAGTGGATCTTCATTATACTCAATACCTACAGGCTGTATTCCTCAAGGAGAGGCCTTTGTTGATTATTCTGGAGCTCCTCAATGTTGTTCTGGGTTGCAAGTAGCTCCAATAAATAAATATGTTAAGGATTGTTTAGATCCTACAGGTGGACAGGATGATAATTCTGGATATTGTACTATTTTAGGAAATGGTGTTTGCGGTCCTGGAGAAAGTATTTGTAATTCTAACGATTGTTCTTCTAATGATATTTGTGGAGATGGTATTTGTAGCAATTCAGAAAGTTATTCGTCTTGTACTATTGATTGTTCTAATTTAGATACTGAAGAAGATATTGAATTAGATTAGTATTTTTCTTTGTATCTGCCTCTAGATTCTACTTTTTTAAGTTTTTCTAAAACCTTATTTGAATTTTTAGATGATTTATATCCTGATGTTATAAACTTCCAGTAATTTTCCCAATTAGAAAAATGTTTTGCTTCCAAAGCTTGTTTTATTAAGTGTAAATCAACTGCTTTGTCTTCTTCTCTTATAGAATTAAATCCCAAGCCAAAGTCAATAAACCAGACGTTATTATTTTTATCTAAAATTATATTTGAAGTTGTTAAATCTCCATGAATTATATTGTTATCATGAAGTTTTGCTATGCTTTGTCCTATTTTTTTGCATGTTTCTTGTGCTAATTTCTTTGGCAACTTATCCAAATGTTCTGAAAGTTTTTTCCCTTTAATATAAGGCATTTTTATCTCAAATTTATTTTTATCGGGTAATGGTTTTGGAGAGTTTATTATTTTAGATGCTTTTTCAAGCAAATTAGTTTCTCTTTTAGTCCTTGTTTTTCTAAGCTTTTCATCTATTTCTTGAATCCTATAAGATTTTCTCTCGCGTTTTTTAATCACATTATTCTTTTCAAGAACTATTACTGCTTCTGCTCCCTGCTGGATAATTTTTTGGTTATGTACCATTGAAAAATCTAAAATCGAAATATATATATATATATCTTTTCTTTAACATTTTAAATTTTAACAAATTTTTAAAGATTTGAAAGGAGGTGACGATTAATGAAAGGAAAAGAATGGGGAATTGTGATTGGTGTTGTAGTTTTAATTGCTCTTGTTGTCTCTCTTTTAAGTGTTAGTATAACTGGAAATGCTATTTTCGGTATCGGTAAAAAATCAGCAAGTATATCAAGTGATGATGTTGTTGCAAAGAAAGCTATGGACAGATTAAATAAAGCAAGCATTGTTGGAGGAAGTTTCCCTTCGGGAAATCATAGTTGCGATACTTTATGTAATCAATATGGAAAAGTTTGTGTTACTGCTGGAACAATGCGACCTTTTTCTAATAGTTCTTCTCTCGCATCTCTAGAAATTTATACTCCTGGCCAGTGTAACTTTGCCTTTGGATTTTCAGAGAACACTCATCTAGCCTTATCTTGTAGGTGTGCTTAATTTATTTAATTTACTTTTTCTTATTCTTTTATTTTTTAACTCATAGAAAGATTTATATATTTGGTAAGACGCGTCTTACTATGGAATTTGAGATAGTAAAACTTAGCTCTAAAGGACAGGTAGTTATACCTTCTGAATTAAGAAATGGATTTAATGAAGGAGATAAACTTCTAATAATAAGAAGTGGAGATAAAATAATTATTGAGAGAGCTAGTGAACTTGATAAAAAGTTAAATGAAGATTTAGAATTTGCTAAAAGGACAGAAGAGGCCTGGAAAGAAATAGAAGCTGGAAAGGGAAAATCTTATACTTCTGAAGAATTTATTAAAAGATTAAGAAAAGATGGTAAAAATAAGAACTTCTGATAAGTTTGAAAGAGCCATTGACAAATTAGATAATAGTATAAAAGTTCAAATTGAAAAATTAACCCTTAAGATTATTAGTGATCCGGAACTAGGAAAGCCAATGAGATTTGATCGAAAGGGAACAAGAGAAGTTTATGCTGGCTCTTTTAGACTTTCTTATGCATATGATAAAGAAAAGGATACTCTGTATTTACTAGGGATTTACCACAAAGATAGCCAATAATTTTTCTTTTTACTTAAACTTGAATTTCTTTTTACCAAACTTCTTGGCAAGTTTCATCATGTCTTTTTGAGACATTTGAGATGGATCAGAAATATTTCCTAATGAGCCTGCTCCTTTTGCTAAATCTTTAATCATTTTATATTGTTTTAATAATTGTCTAATTTCTCCTGTAGTTGTACCAGATCCTTTTGCTATTCTACTTAAACGAGGTGTTTGCTTTTCCAATATTTCTGGATTTTCTCTTTCTTCTTCAGTCATTGAATCAATTGCATGCTTCCATTTTTTTAATTTTTCTTCTTGTCCTGAAAGCATTTCGTCTGGAATTTTTACTTTACCAAATCCTGGAATTAACTCTTTTATTTTGCTTAAAGAACCAATTGATTGCATGCCTTTTAGTTGCTCATAAAAATCATTTAGGGTGAATTTCCCTTCTTCTAAATTCTTAAGAGTCTTTTTTTGAGATTTTTCATCTGTTACTGAACGTACTTTTTCAAGTAAACTTTCTAAATCTCCCATTCCTAAAAGCCTTGAAACAAATGATTTAGGATTAAATGGTTCTATATCTCCTACATGTTCCCCTGTTCCTATAAAATAAACAGGGGCATTTACTTCATGACATGCTGTTAAAGCACCACCTGCTTTAGCACTTGAGTCCATACGTGTTATTATAACTCCATCAACTTTTGCAGATTCTTTAAATTTTTGAGCTTGAGTTTTAGCTGCCTGACCTATATCTGCAGCAATTACTAAAATAGCATGAGTTGGGTTTATCTTTTTTGAAAGTAATTGTATTTCTTTTATTAGTGATTCTTCTAAAGCATCTCTTCCAGCAGTGTCTACTAATATTAAATCATATTTTTCCAGTTTATTTTCATATTTTTCCCATATTGATATAGGATTTTTCATTTCTTTATCTATAAATACTGGAACATCAATTTTTTTACCCAATTGTTCTAATTGTTCTGAAGCTGCTGGTCTATGAACATCCAAACCTAAAATTGCTACACTTCTTCCCCTTTTTTTATAATAGGCAGCTAGCTTTGAAATTGTTGTTGTTTTTCCAGTACCATACAAACCTACAAACATAATTTTTTCTTTTTTTCCTAAACTAAGCTCTTTTTTTTCTCCCCCAAGAATATTTATTATTTCATCATTCAGTAATTTTATAAGATGCTCTTTTTTCTCTATTCCTTTAGTGTATTTTTCACCTTCTTTTTTTATTTTGTCAGATATTTCTTTTACTAAAGAGAGGTTTATATCTGCCATGATTAAAGCTCTTTGTAGGTCTTTTGCTATTGAATCTACAAGAGCTTTATCTACAAATATTGCAGAACTAATTTTATCTACCGATTTTTTTAGTATATTTCCTAATCCTTCTAACATAATAAAAACCTCCTGCGGGTTTTTATGAATTCAGTATCTAATGTCATAGAAAATATAGTAAAATGTGTATTAATAAAGTTGTGGTTTTTATTTACTCACTAGTTTGTGTTCTTTTACTTCTTTGCAAGAGACTTTCAACTCTAGCCATTTTCGAATTTGCAGAAGATATTGATCTTTTATATGAATCTTCAAATTCATTCAAATAATCAACATATGTTTTGTATTCTATGTATTCTGGAAAGTTTATATCTTTGTTATCAATTTCAGTTTTATACCTTGAATATAAGAAATTCATTCTAGAAATAATATCTCCTAATGATTCATTGATCATATATTATATTAACTAATTAAGTATATATTAATTTGTATTAACCAAACTCTCCGTTAATGTATTTTTTTGTTAACTTATTTTTTGGGTTATTAAAAAGACTTTTTGTTTCGGAGAATTCAATTATACTTCCATTTAACAAATAAGCTGTATAATCTGAAACTCTTTTTGCTTGATGCATATTATGAGTTACTATTATTATAGTCATTTCATTTTTAAGCTTTTTTAATAATGACTCTATTTTTGCAGTAGCTATTGGATCAAGAGCTGAACATGGTTCATCCATTAGTATAACTTCTGGATTAATTGCAAGTGCTCTTGCAATGCATAATCTTTGTTGTTGTCCTCCTGATAGTTTGAATGCTGAGCTATTTAATCTATCTTTTACTTCATCCCACAAATCAGCTTTTTTTAGAGATTTTTCTACTATTTTTACTATTTCTTTTTTTTCTTTAATTCCTTGAACTCTCAGTCCGTAAGCAACATTTTCAAATATTGACATTGGAAACGGATTTGGCTTTTGAAAAACCATACCTATTTTTTTCCTTAGTTCTGTTACATCTATTGATTCATTGTATATATTTTTAGAATTAAATAATATATTACCATTTATTTTTGAGATAGTTATTAAATCATTCATTCTGTTCATACATCTTAATAATGTAGATTTTCCACATCCTGAAGGCCCTATAAGTGCGGTTATCTTATTTTCTGAAAAATTTAAATCAACTTTTGAAAGAATTTGTTTTTCTCCATACCAAAAGTCTAAATTTTCAATTTTTATTTTTTCTACCATTCTTTTTTACCCCTAATTTTATATCTTATTATAAATGCGCTTAAATTCATTATAAATATAACCGATATTAAAACAAGTGCAGTTCCTAGTGCATATTGTTGAGCATAAGGACTTGAGTGTTGTGTTGCTAATATAAATATATGATATGGGAGTGCCATAAATTTGTCAAGAGGAGAATATGAAAGATAGCTGATAAAAAAAGTTGCCCCAACAATAATTATTGGTGCTGTTTCTCCTAATGATCTTGATATTCCTAGTATTGAACCAGTTATAATTCCTCCAGAAGCATTTGGGAGAACATTTTTCTTTATTGTCTGCCATTTTGTCGCTCCAAGAGCATAACTTCCCTCTCTAAATGAATCAGGAACAGCTTTAAGTGCTTCTTCTGTTGAAGTTATTATCCAAGGTAGAGTCATACATCCTAGTGTTAGTGAAGCAGATAGGACTGATCCTCCTAATTTTAGAAATAAAACAAAAAATGCAAGTCCAAATAACCCATAAATAACAGAGGGAACACCTGCAAGATTTCTTATAGATAATTTAATTGATTTAGTTAGAATATTATTCGGAGCATATTCATGTAAATATATTGCAGTGCAAACTCCTAAAGGAATAGAAATAATTGATACTCCAATTCCAAGCATTATTGTTCCAATTATTGCTTGAATTATTCCACCTTGAGTTATATCATTATGTGACCATATGCTTGTTAAAAATGTCAGATTAATTACTCCTATACCTTTTAATATTATAAATGAAATTATGAAAATTAGTATTGCTAGAGAAACAAAACCACTTATTCTTAATAAATTAATGTAAATTATTTCCTTTATTTTTTCTTTTTTATTTACCATTTGTATTTATCTGCCCTTTTTTTATAATTGCATCTGAAATTAGATTAACTATAAACGTTATACTGAATAATACAAGTCCCATTGCAAAAAGAGCTTCATAATGAAGACTTCCCTTTACAACTTCTTTTATTTCTATAGCTATATTTGCTGTTATTGGTCTAATTGGATCAAAAAATGAATTTGGAAATGCAATCGAATTTCCAGCAACCATTAAAACAGCCATTGTTTCTCCAACTATTCTACCTAAACCTAACATTACAGCTGCTATTAATCCTGAAATAGAAGCTGGGATTATTACCATTTTTATTGTTTGCCATTTTGTAGCTCCAAGAGATAAACTTGCTTCTTTGAAATCTTTTGGTAGAGAAGTAATAATATCTTCTGAGATACTTATAATGGTTGGCAGAGCCATTATGCTAACAATTATAGAAGAAGTTAATGCGTTTAAACCACTAGATAAATTAAATATTTTGGCTATTAATGGTGCGAGAACTAAAAGTCCAATTAATCCAAGAACTACTGATGGAACACCTGCAAGCATTTCTATTGCTGGCTTTATTATTTCTTTTGTTTTTTTTGGAGCTATTTCTGCAATATATATTGCAGAAGCAATTCCTAGTGGAACAGATATAATAAGAGAACCAATTACAATCATTAATGTACTCATTATTAATCCAAGAATTCCCCATTTAGGTCCTGAATATGAGGTTGGATTCCATTCTTTTTCAAGAAAAAATTTTTTTAAACCTATTTCAGAAAATGCATGAATTCCAGTTGTAAAAAGAAAGGCAAATATTCCTAGTAATATAAAAAGAGTTATCAAACTTACAAATAAAAAAGTAAATTCAATATTTTTTTCTTTTGACATTTCATAAGGTTATATTTTAGAGATTAATTCTTGATTATGTTCTTTATCAGATGGTAATAATTTATCAAATCCTGAGTTTTCAACTATTTTTTCACCTTCTTCACTTAGTTCAAAATTTATAAACTTAAATACTTCAGAATTTTTTTCAGGTTTTTTTGCAGTATATTGGTATAAAGGTCTTGAAATTGAGTATTTATCTATTTTTGATTTATCTATCGGAGATATATATTCTGAATTTTCATTTTCTGCAACTTTTATTATTCTTATTTCATTTTGTTTGTCTGCTACATAACCAACTCCTACATAACCTATCCCTGATTTATCTTGTTTTACAGAATCTAATATTGCTTGGTTTCCTTCTAAATTTCTCATTTCAGGAGAATAATCTCCCTTTATTACATGTTCCATAAAAAAGACATAAGTTCCAGATGTACTTTGTCTTCCATAGAGAGTTATTTTTTGATCATTTCCTCCTAGTTCTTTCCAGTTAGTTATCTGACCTGAATATATTTTTGCTAATTGATCTTTTGTAAGTTTATCTATAGGATTATCTTTATTTATTATTAATGAAAGCATGTCTCTTGCAATAATAAATTCCCATACGTCCATTCCATTTTTTTCTGCATTTGCTAATTCTTCATCTTTTATTTTTCTTGAAGCATCTGCAATGTTTATCTCACCATTTATAAGAGAAGCTATTCCTCCACCAGAACCTCCCCCTGTTACTGATAATTTTATGCCTTTATTTTCATTAGAGTATGACTCTGCTAAATTTGAAACCACTTGTAATAAAGTATCTGAGCCCTTTATTTCAAGTGAATCTGAGTTTTTTACAGCATTTCCTGTTAGTGGTGATTTATTATTTATTATATAGAAACCAGATATTAAAAGAATCAAAAGAATTATTCCTACCCCTAAGTATTTGTAATTCATAAAATTATTTAGAAAAATGGATTTATATAGCTATTCTATATAAACTATATAGTTAACAAAATATTTATATAGTTAAATCTTCTTAATTTATTATGGAAATAAGAAAAATTCAATTAATTGCGGGAACTACTTATACTGTTTCTCTTCCAAAATCTTGGATAAAGAAAAATAATCTTAAAGAAGGTAATGATATATCTATTATTGAAAAAAGTGACAATAACTTAATTCTTTCTCATAGACCTGTCAAAGAAAAAAAACTTAATGAAATATCTTTAGATGCCGAAGATTATATAAAAAATGATGAAAATGTGCAGAATTTAAGCCAAATTCTTTTTGGTTGTTATTATTTGGGTATAGAAAAGATTACTCTTTTTTCAAAAAAATCCCTTTCAAAGAATATTAAGACCAAGGTAAGGAAGACTTTACTTAATATGAGTGGAACTGAGATTAGCTATGAAGATGATAATAAGATAACTATTAGGGTGTTGCTTGATAAGTCTAAGATAGAATTTTCACAGATTATATATAGAATTGGACTTTTAATTGAGTATTCTATTTCTAATTTGGTTGATCAGTTAAACATTAATGAGATAAGGCTTAATGAGAATGAAATAGATAGGTTATATCATTTATCAACAAAAATGATTTCTCTTTCACTTATAGATTCAAATATTCTCGACTCTTCAAAAATAAAAAATAACTCTTTAATACCTTCTTATTTTCTTATGAGTAAAAAACTTGAAAACTTAGCAGACATGATATATTATTTAAGCGAGTATATTAACAAGAACAAAATAAAATATGATAATAAGAAAATTTTAGAATTTATTAAAAGCGAAATAAATCGTGGGGTTAAATATGTTATTAGTGATCATTTATCTATTTTTGAAAGAGTTGGAGGAGAAAAACTTGATAACATCAATGAATTAATTTCAAAAATAAAAGATAAAACTATCCGGAGATATTTTGAAGATATTATAAGGTATTTGAAAGATATTGAAGATGAGATAGTTAATATTTCATTTTATAGTCAATTAATAAGAAAGGGTTCCCTTTAATTAATCCAAACCTAGATTAGAGATTATTTCCTCTTTTGAAAACACTTCCAAGTCGTCATAGTTTTGGCCTGTTCCAAGCATTAGTATTGGTTTACCTGTGATAAAACCAACTGAAATTGCTGTGCCTCCTTTTTCATCAACATCAGCTTTTGTTAGTATGGTGCCGTCAATACCAAAACTTTCATTGAATATTTTTGCTTGTTCTGTTGCGTCATTTCCTGTAATTGATTCTGCTACAAATATTTTCATATCTGGTTTTGTTACCCTGATGATTTTTTCCATTTCTTTAATTAAATTATCTTTAGTATGCATTCTTCCAGCAGTATCTATTAAAACTACTTTAAGTCCATGTGATGTAGCATATTTTATTGCATCAAATGCCACAGCAGCAGGGTCTGCACCATAATCCTGACTTATAACTTTAATTCCAAGTTTTTCACCATGCTTGTTTAGTTGTTCAATTGATGCTGCTCTGAAAGTATCTCCTGCAGCTAAAACACATGGAATATTATTCTTTTGTAATTTATGAGCTAATTTTGCAATACTAGTAGTTTTCCCACTACCATTTATCCCAAAAAATAATATGATGAAAGGACCTTCTTTTTTTAACTTGATTTTTTCTATTATATCAAATGGATCTACAAGGATTCTTTCAATTGAATTTTTTAATGATTTTTTAACTTCATTTTCTATGTTTTCCTTTTTTATTTCTATATTTACTAAGTCTTTTTCCATATCTTCTCTAATTTTGTCTACAACACTTAAAGCAACATTATTTTCAAGAAGAATTTGTTCAAGCTTTTCAAAGAAATTATTAAATGTTTCTTGATCTAATTTAGAAGTAAATTTTTTCTTAAATTTTGAAAAGAAACTAGTTTTTTCTTCTATTTCTGGGTTGACTATTTCATTAGCTTCTTCAATTATTTTTTCTTCTAGTTCATTTATTTCAGGTTTTCCTTCTATTTTTTCAGCTGAGTATACAACTTCTTCTTTATTTTTTTCCTTTATCTCTTGTTTTTCAACCTGTTTTTTTTCCTTTTTTTCCAGCCTTTCTGCTTTTATTTCTTTCTTTTTAACTTCTTTTACTGACTTTGCCTTTTTTACTTCTTCAGTTTCCTTACTACCTTTTATTAGATTACTTAGCTTTTCTTTTAAGAATTTAAACATTTAACTATAATAAACACATTACTTATAAAGGTTGTTTTGTCTACTAGACAACCATAATTGTTTTAAATTTTCTAATCATGGCTGAACTGAAAATGGTGACATATAATGATATATATGAGTGTTTAAGGAAGGAAAGGTATAGTGAGCAACTTCAGCCTCTACCTAAAAAATTTGTAGGTCAGACAGCTGAGTATATTCAAGAAAAGAAAAAACTTGCAAATCAACCAGGGGATTTGTTTTCTGATGAAATTTTAAAGACTAAAAAACAACTTGAAAATGCTGTTTCTATATTTAAAGAGCTTTTGTTAATTAGAAAAAAGAAGCTTCTAAGTCTTGTGTTTGTTGCTTCTGAAACCGGTATAAATAAGAGAGATTTTGAGAATATGTTACCTTTTGAAAAAGAGCTTTTTGATAATGTGATGATTTCAATAGAACAAGCAGAAAAAGTTGTTTCTAAAGAGTTTGCCAATGGTAATGGAGTTATAACTGAAGAAAGAGAACTTAAATTAATCTTATTTCTTGAAGATATGGAGAAATTTGTTGGTTTAGAGGGTAAGGATTTTGGGCCATATAAAAAAGGAGATATTGTTAATATTCCTAAGAAAGTAGCAGATATACTTACTGGTAGTGGTAAAACTGAATTAGTTATAGATGATTAATCTTTTCTTTCAAATCTTTGATTATCTCGTCTGTATAATCTTTCGTCCATTCTTTCAACCCATGCTTTTTGTAAATCAATGCCTTCTCTATTTGCTATACATGCAACTACAAATAACACGTCAATTAATTCTTTAGCTATTGACCCTTCAATCTCTGACTCTTTTTTTCTTTTTGGACCATAGTTATGATTTGCTTCCCTAGCAATCTCTCCTACTTCTTCTTGTAATTGAGCTAACTGCCATTCTATTGGCCAGTATGGGTCTTTAAATTGCTGCGCCCATGCATCTACTTCTTTTTGAATTTCATAAAGGCTCATAAAATTATATAATTTTATCAATTATAACTCTTTCTAATTTTTTTAACTTATTTTGAGTAATAAATATCTATACTAATGTTGTATCAAAAAGTAGTAGTAAATATTTATATATAAAATTCATTACTTTTAATTGATGAAAAAGTTAGTGTTAATTATGCCTTTATTTATACTACTTTTAATCGGAGTTTTTGCATATCATGATTCTATTCCTATTGTAATCAAAGCTGGAAGTTCTGGATATACTAATGGTGAGTTTTCTATTAGATACACTGACTTTAATCTAAATGAGGTTAATTTATATGTCAATAATGAAAAAATAGATAGTTTTGATTACTGTGATTCTGGTAGAAATGTAGAGTGTGAAATAAATAGTGATTTATCTGATTTTAATGGAGAAAAAATAAAATACTTTTTTGAGTTGATTGATGAAGATGGTAATATACAATATTCAAAAACTTATTCAGCTGTAGTTGATACAGAAGAATCTGAGATAATATCTGATAGTGTTGATGTTATTGGAAGATATGTTTATTTTAGTTTTCAGGTTGAAGAAGATAACCCTTTAAAAATTGAGTATAGTGATAATGGAAAACCTTGGAAAACTTTGTGTTCTGGAAGTTATGTTATTAACTGTAACAAAAAAAGAACTTTTAGTGAGGGTTACCATAATATTTTAGTAAAGGTGAGTGATAAAGCTGGTAATTATATTGAAGAGAGTTTTCTAGTTGATATATAATTTTTTGTAAGAATATTTATATAATATTAATTATTTATTAACTAATGATAAACAGTAGAGATATTTGTTCATTGATTTCTTCTGGCTTAAAAATAGGTATTATCAGCTATTTAGTTATGGGTAGCTATGGTTGTGTTACAAAAGGTCAAGATAATTATAATATTGCTCCAAGACATTGGCAACATGATGGAATGTGGAAAGGTCATCCCAAAGGTCATTGGGTTTATGATTCTATACCAGAAAAAAAAGCCTCCAGATAAACCTTTTGCGAAAGGTTCCGAAAGGGAACCGAGCCTAATAACTCAAAGGTTTTCAAAATACTTTTATAAAAGTAACAAAACTAAACCATTGAAAAATTTATAAAATTAGATCAATATAAAAGCCTCCAGAGGGAATTGAACCCTCAACCTACAGTTTACAAAACTGCCGCTCTACCATTGAGCTATGGAGGCATATGAGAAACAATAAAATAAGGTTTAAAAGTTTTAGTATAAGCCCATTATAGGAGTTTTTTTATATTCTGTTGAACTTAAAATATAATGAAAGAGTATATTTATTCTGTCGAGGGTATTGTTGATGATTTTGAAAAGAGTTCGGCTTTATTTAAGGCTAGAACTGAATTTTTTTATGATTCTAGTGAAGAAGGAGATGTATGCTCCTTTATAGAAGGAGATTACACCTTTATAGCTACTTTTGGAGATCATGGAGATGGTTATTTGGTTACACATCTTTCTGTTCAGGGCCCTGATAAATATAGCGTAGAAGGTTATTTAGCAGAATTTATGGTTTGGATGGATCTTAAAAATAAGAGAAATTGTAAATCACATATTAATGAGTATGACCCTGAAAAAATATTTAATAATTTAAGGAAACATCTTGGACTTTAGTATATATGTTTTTCATGACTTAGTTCATATTCATGAATTTCATCTTCTGAAAACCATAAAACTAGTTCTTTTTTTGCATCTTCTTCATTTTCAGAAGCATGAATTAAATTATGTAATCTATTCTCTGTTTTAGCATATTGTTTAGGAGTATGGGAAAAATCTCCCCTAATTGTTCCTATTTCTGCTTCATCAGGATATGTTGATCCTACTATTTTTCTTACATTTGACACAGCATTTAATCCTTGAATTACAATCGCCACTACTGGACCCATTGTAACATAATCTAATAAATAATCTCTTACATGTTTTCCATGTTTTGTTGCTATTGATTCAGGATAATGGCTTTCAGCTAATGATCTTTCAACATTGACCATTTTCATACCAACTATTTTTAGTCCTCTTTGTTCGAACCTTTTTACAATTTCTCCAACTAATCCTCTTTCTACTCCATCGGGTTTTATAAGAACTAGCGTTTGTTGCAACATTTTATTCTTCTTCAGTTTTTTTAGCTTTCTTTTTTGTCAGCGGTTTTTCTTCAATATCTTCTATTTTTTTAGCCTCTTGTTGTTTTTCATAAATTTCATGTTCTTTTAGTTCATCAATACCAAAGAATCTAATTTCACATAAACTTAGAGGATATATTTTTTTTAGTTTAGTATTAAGCTCTTTTTGCACTTTTCCATTTATTATTTCTATTATTATTTCTTCGAATTTTTTATCCTTTACATACTCAGTAAGTACTTCTTTTGATAACTTTCTTAAACCATTTAGAACTTTCTTAGTAACTCTTTTTCTTGTTACTAGTAGAGGTTTTATTTTTACTCTTTTATCTTTTACTTTTACTATAAATGAGTCTTCACAATAATCAGTGCCCTTTCTTACAGCTCTCCTTACATAATATCCTAAAAGTTGAATTTGAATTGCTTCTGCACTAGCCTTATTATCTTTAACATTTACCTTTAGCTTAATTTCTAAAGCCTTTCCTTTTAATTGGTGAGTTAAATCTAATTTAACATATCTATTATTAAGCTCTCCTATTTCCCCTCCAAATAAACTAATTTCGGTGTTTAAAATAGGTACTTCTACAGGAAAAAATTTCTTTTTAATTTGTTTTTTTATTTTTAATGCCATTTTATTCAAATACTACCTTGCTTGTTCTTAATCCTTTTTTAGATTGATGTGCTTTTCCACAAGTTTGACAAGTATATATAAAAACAGCTTTTTTAGTATTTTTAGTTTTTCTTTTCCATTTATTTATTGGTGGTTTACTTCCTCTACCTTTGTTTCCCATTCCAGGTAAAGCTCCTCTTGCTTTCATTCTTGTAAGAGAACCACGAGTAAGAGTTCCTCTCTTAATTCCTGTTGATAACTGCTTTATTTTGTGATTTGTCTTTTTTTTACAAAAAGGGCAGAATCTATTGGTTGCTTTTGGTTTTTTCATAAGATTTACTGATTTATTAGCTTTAAAAAGCTTTTTATATCTTGGCCACACAGTTATTTGATAACAAGAATGAGAGTTAATTTTATAGGGAAAAATAATCAAAAGAATTTTTTAAAAAAAGTACTAGTGAATACTAATTGTCCATCTGTGAAAGATTTTATGCAGTTTGGTCTTGATGTTAATTACTCTGCACTTAAAAATTATTTTTCTGGTTTAAGGCTTCTTCCAAAAGATTTGTTTGAAAATATGTGTCATCTTGCTAAAATAAAGAAAGAAGAGTTAAATTTTGAATATGTGGGTGATAGCTGGGGGCAAGTTAAAGGTGGGAAAAAGAGTAAGAGAAAGAAATTTAAATAACTTCAATACACTTTATAACTATGGCCCTGTAGTCCAACGGCTAAGACACGTCCTTGACGTGGATGAAACCCAGGTTCAACTCCCGGCAGGGCCATATTATATAAATCTTTAAATAATTCTATAAAATACAAATCAGATGAGTCATGATTTAACAATTAAACTAGGAGATTTTGTTACTTTTCCATTAGAAAGAAAAAGCTCTACAAATCCTCAAAATATAGTTAAGATTGCATTTGTTAGATATGACGGAATGCCTAAAGGATCTGAAGGAGATGTGTATGTTATTGAGGTTGGAAGATATGATCCTAACAACAATAATCAAAGTGCAAATCCAGTTTATGTTCCTACAGACTCTAAAGAGTTTATATATAGAGTTGATAACTATGGTAGGACTGTTAAATTTGAAATTGTTGAAATAACTCCTTTGGAGCTTAAGGTAATTAATCATACTCATCTTCCTTCAGCTGTTGATGATTAATTCTCTTAGTTATTAACTAACTTACTTAGTAAGTTAATAAGAAACATTTATAAATTATAATCTGTTTTATTTTTTCAGGTAAAAAAGAGATGAAAAAATACCTTTTGCTTATTGAAGATGAAAAACTTTGGGATAAGTTTAAGGATTCTATTAAAAATGATATAAACACTGAAATAATAGATCTCATAAAAAAGAAAATAAATTATGGAGGTAAAAAAAGTGAATAAAAAAGCTCAAGTCACTTTGTTTATTATTATAGCAATTGTTATTGTTGTAGCAATTGTTGGAATTTTTGCTTTTAGGGATAAAATATTTGTTAATACAAGTAGTAGTGAGTTTAAGGAAGTTTATGATTACTTTGATTCTTGTATTGAGAGAGTTACCTTAGATGGAATTAAGATAGCTGAAAGCCAGGGCGGTTATATACAAATTCCTAATTTTGAACCTGGAAGTGAGTATGCCCCTTTTTCAAATCAATTAGACTTTTTAGGCCAGCCAGTTCCTTATTGGTATTATATTTCTAACAATGGGGTTATGAAAGAGCAAATTCCTACAATAAAAGAAATTGAAAACCAACTTGGAAATTATATAGAAATGAACATTAAAACTTGTGATTTTTCAACTTTAAGAGAAAAAGGTTATGAAATAAATACTAGTAATGTAAAAACAAGTATTTCTATTAGTAAAAATATTGTAGGAGTAAATGTTGATATGCATCTTAGTGTGAGTAGAAATGAAAAAGCAGAGATAAAATCTAGGCATAGTGTTAGTGTTTTTAGTAAATTAGGCAAATTTTATGATTTAGCAAATGAGATATACAATAAAGAGAAAGAAAATTCTTTCTTAGAAAATTATTCTATAGATGTAATGTATAATTATGCTCCTGTTACAGATGTAGAAATATCATGTTCTCCTAAAGTTTGGAATGCTCAGGATGTTGCTAACGACTTGAAGTCTGGATTAAGTGCAAACATAGGTGCTATTAAACTAGAAGGAGATTACTATTCTTTAAAAAATAAAAACAGCAAATATTTTGTTGTACCTGTTAAAACAGATGAAAATGTTAATTTTATTTATGATCAGAGATGGCCTAGCAGGGTGGAAATCTGGCCTGCTGAAAATAATATTTTAGTTGCCGAACCAGTAGGATTAGAACAAGGATTAGGATTACTAGGATTTTGTTATGTTCCATATCACTTTGTTTATGATATTTATTATCCTGTTTTAGTACAGGTTTATGATGAAAAAGAAATATTTCAATTTCCTTTAGCAGTTGTTATAGATAAAAGTAATCCTAGACAATCTTTAGAAACTCAAAATAATTTTCCTGATGAGACTGGAATTTGTCAATATCAAACTACTCCTATTGATGTTTATACTTTTGATTCTAATTTACAACCTGTAGAAAGTAGTATTGACTTTCAGTGTTTTAATGATCTATGTAACATTGGAAGTACATCTATTAAAGAAGGAGATGCACATATTCAGGCAAATTTCCCTTCTTGTATAAATGGTAAAATTATTACAAAAGCAGAAGGTTATGTTAACCAGGAATATTTAATTTCAACAAATGAACCTGGAGTTGCAAATATTTTAATGGACAAACTTTATGATCTTAATTTAGAGATTGTTGCAGGAGGATTAGATGTGAAAGATAGGAAAGCTCAGGCTTTGATTTCATTCCAAGGTGAAAAGTATTCTGCTAGTGCATTTTATCCTGAACAGACAAGTATTAAGTTAGCTGAAGGATTTTATAATATAAGTGTACAAGTTTTTTCAGATAGCTCTTTGACTATTCCTGCTAGTACTATAAGTAATTGTGTGCAGGTTCCTAAACCTGGAATATTTGGATTTTTTGGTCAGACACAAGAACAATGCTTTACAGTTAACATTCCTGCACAAACACTTGGTAGTGCTTTAAGTGCTGGAGGTAAAAGTACTGATTTTATTTTAGAAAGTGATTTGAGAAGTTCTAAAAATGTTAAGATTAGCGTACCTAATTTACCACCTGTTACAAGTTTAGATCAGTTACAGGCAAACTATCAGTTAATTGACTATCAAAATATAGCTCTGGAGTTTACATGAATAATAAATTATTTTTTATAGTTATTGGAATTTTAATTTTGTTTAGTTTAAGTTTTATTACAGCACAAAATTTTGGAGGAAATAGTTTAGGTCAGAGTTTTTCTTCAGGAAGTGCTAGTTTTACAAATGTGCAGTATTTTAGCCCGGGATATTTTCCTGGAGCAAGTGCTTATGGTTATAGTGGAGTTTCGAAAGAAGAGTTTGATCAGGTTTGTAGAAATAGACAGGATTTTGTAATTCAAATAGCTCCTGGAAGCTGTACTCCTGTTGTTGTAAGAAGTGATTTATTGGCAGAACAAAATGTTCCTGTTTTTTGTCAGTTAACTGCTACTCAAGTAAATCCTTTAATAAATACTCAAAATATAAGAAATATAAGGTTAGTAAGTAATGGAAATATTTCACAAGATATTCTTGGTGTTAGTTATTATAGGCCTCAAAGAGAGATATTTGCAAAACAAGATACTAATGGATTTTTAAGTTTTGATAATATTGGTTATGCTGTAATAATTTTAAAAAGACAGCCAAATGAAAATGTTCAACCTGATTTTATTTATGGAAATTTGACTGCTTATTTAAGTTATGGAACTTCAGGGCAATTAGGAGCACAGTTAAATGAAAAATTAATTCCTGTTCTTGATGATTCAGAATGGAACAATAACTATCAAGAATACTCTTTCTTAGATGGTAGGGGTTTTTTCAGATTAGAAGATTTGTCAGGAGATAGAGCAAAAATAAGTGTTTATCGTGATGCAAATACAAAGATGGATTCTTTTATTGTTGAGAAAGGAAAAAAAAGCAACGAGAGGTATTTATCTGGAGGTTATTGTAATGCAGGATATACTGTTGAATTATTAGATAGTGTTCAAACTCAGGAAAAAGCAAGTATTTTATTTGATGGAGATGAGTATCAGGTGTTTCAAGGAAGTAAATTTGGAGATAATTGTTTAGTTAAAAAATTAGATGATAGTGGTTTTGGAACTGGAAAGGTAGATATAAAATGTTCTGGAACAAAAGATTTTTCACTTGAAATAAAGCATAAACCAGTTAAGCTAAATTTTGATAGCTCTGATAAAGATTTTGAAACTGGAGAAAAATTATATTCTAATGAAGATATGAATGTATACTTAGGTTCAATTAGTAAACAAACTAAAGAAAATGGCGAGTTTTTTGTTGTTTTAATTAGTGCAAAAGATTTTACTAGCAGTTTGAAAACAAACATGGGTAAGTTTACATCTGAAATTTCTGCTGGTAAAGATCGAAATCCTGCAAAAGAGAAATATCTTAAAGATAATGAAGTTTTGGTTTTGTATAAAGGGAATAAAGGAATTTTAGGTGGGAAAGAAGTTAGCTTTGTCGACTTTACAGATATTAAAGATACTGAAACTCAAAGCAAAGAATTTGATAAATATTTCAAAGCTTCTATTGATTCATATAAAAATTTAGAAGAACAGTATGGTAAATATGAATATCCTAAAGATACAACTTTACCTAACCCAAATCAGTATGATAAATATGGGGTTGCTGCTGTTTCTAGAACAGTTGATCTTGCCAAAACTAGGGGACAGGTTGGAACTGAATTAGAATTTTCTAAAATTGCTAAGGATAATTATAATATATTGTTAAGTGATAAAATTTCTTCAATTGAAACTTTTAATTACAAAGATGCTAGCTATGAATTTGAGATAGATGGAGTTACACATAGAATTTCTTTAGAAAAAATAACTGGTGTTGATTCTGATAAAATTAAGGTTACTATATCTGTTAATGGGGAGGATAAGATATTACATAAATTTGGAGAGTATCTTGTTCAACCAGATGGATCTAAAAGTATTATGCTAAGGGCATTTGATGATAATTCTGTAACTTTAGATGCTGATTGTGGCGGGAAAAAAACAGAGACAATTTCGCTTGGTAAAAGAGCACCAGTTTGTAATATGGATGTATATGTCAAAGAAATTAAGACTGAACAATTGGCAAAGTTTAGAATAACTCCTGTTCAAAGAACTAGTGATGGAGTTGCTAATTTAAGTTATGGAATTGGTATTGAAAAAAGAGCAATACAATTATCTCCGGAAAAGTCTTTAGAAAGAATAAAAAGATTAAATGAAAGTATAGAAAAATGGCAAAACATAAATGATAATTTGGGTAAACTTGTAAAAGCTGGAAAAGCTGCGTGTTTCACAACTAGTGCTGTTCTTCAGGTTAAAAATTTAGTTTCTGGTTTAAGTGGAGGAGCTATTGCAAGGGAAGTGGTTATGAAAAGTGATGGAGGATGGGACAGCATTTGTCAAGAACAGGTTGCTAAAGGAAAATATTCAAGTTTAGATTCTTGTTTTAGAGAAAATTCAGATAAAATTGAAGCTGATGTTAGTTCAGTTAGCAATATTGTAAAACAACAGAATGATGAAAATAAAAATATCGATAATGCAAATAAAATAGAAGAAGGTATTTTTTCTAATAATATAGATGGAGATAAAGCTTATAGTGATTATTTTTCAAATATTAAATCAAGATATTCAAGCTCAGATGTTGTTGTTAAAAATGAAAAAGGTGATAAAAGTATTAATGTTGGAGAGGTATTATCTGGTTTACCCCCTGGAAGTGTAAGTAGAGAAGACTTAAGAGAGATAGATTTGAACATGAGAATACTAAAAGAAAGTAATAGCGATTCTCTTAAAGCAATTTCACAAAAATCACTTTATGATAAATTACAACCAATTCAACAAGAGTCTTTAGATAACAAAGATAAAACTAGTTATGTTTCTACACTTGAAGGTCAAGGAGTTGTGAATGTTGGAAATGTTGAAATTGTGTCTTCTAATAGGAGATCTAAGATAGGTGAGTATAATGGAGAGGTCACTTCTGAACAAATTGGACAGATTCCTAAAGGATCTAATGTAAAGCCTGTTATTTTTGATGGAAAAAAATATTTACTTAAGTTAGATTCTGTTGATGATGCTAAGTTTACAGTTGGTAAAATCAATGGAGAGTCGCAAGTTTTTGACGAAGATGGAAATTTAATTAAAGATAAAAAAGAGGCTGAGTTAGTTGCAAGTTATTTCACTCAGTTTGTTAAATATGATATTGATACTTATAGAAATGGGTATGATAGTCCTTTAGTAAGATATTATGAACATGAACCTTACAAAGGTATGCCTGCGATTGTGCCTTTTGATACTCAGAATGGATGGTATGTTGGAACTAAACAAACTCTTGGCACTTTTAATAATATAGCTCCTTATGATGCAAGTGGAAGAGTATCAAGTTTTTGGTTATGTAATGTTGGAACTAATCATAGAGAAGAGTTTACAACAGGATTTGGAGATGATATTTGTCAGCAGTTTAATCTTAATACTGGTCAGCCTTTAGATCAATTCCCAGGATTAAATCAACAAGAAGCTACAAAACTTGTTAAAAATGCTGTTCAGGCTTTAGAACAAGCATCACAACAATATAGTTCTGGTGTTAGGAAAGTTAAAATCCTTGGAAAGTCTTATGATGTTGGTACTCCGGCTGTTTCATCTCCTAGTGCACAATGTCAAGATTTTATGAGTCCTAAAGATTGTCAATTAATGTTTAATGTTTGTGATCCTGTTATATGTCCTTCAAGCAGATGTAACCTTGGTGGAAAATACCAGGTTGATGATGTTGTTCAAACAGGAATTGTGGGAAGTATTTTTATGTGTTTGCCAAATGTAAAAGAAGGGATTATAGTTCCAATATGTTTAACAGGAGTTAATGCAGGAGTTGAAAATTTTGTATCAATACTTAAAGCTTCTAGAGATTGTTTACAAGAAAGTGTAGATACTGGGCAGTATGTTGGAATATGTGATGAAATTACTGCTGTGTATAAATGTGAATTTTTTTGGAACCAGATAAGTCCTGCTTTGAATGTTATTTTACCTAAATTACTTGAAAGTGTTGCTGGGCAAGGAGTAAGAGGTGGAGGAGAGTATTTAAGTGTGCAATCTTCATGGGATAATTTCCAGAATTCTATTGATTATTTTAAGAACCAGTATAGTGTAAATGCACTTAAAGCATTTAAAATTCGTTCTACTCAAGAAGTTGGAACTCCTATATGTAAGTCATTTGTATCTGCAAGATTCCCTAATAAATTTAAATCTTTGATAGAACCTGATTCACCTTATCAGTTTAGTGCATGGTTTGATGAGATTCCGTTTACAACTGCTACAACACCAAGTTTAAGTCAGTATAAAGTATTTTATCATATTTATGCTGGAAATGATCAGGGAATTTATTATAGTGTTTATTTGAAAGATCCAACTGGAAGTTCATTTATTCAGTCAAGTGGTATAGTAACTGTTGATACTGGATTTGTTGGTAGGGGAGAGTATAACAGCCAGACAAAAGATTTCACAGCTCCATCTGGATTTAAACAACTATGTGTAAGAATAAATGGAGAGGAAAAATGTGGATTTAAACAAGTTTCGACTAGTTTTGCAGTAAATTACCTTAGAGATAAGTATGTACAAGATCAGTTAAATCAAACTAACATTAAAACAGAAAGAGAATGCATATCTGGAAGTCCAGGAGCTTTAGCTTTAGCTAATCCTAATTTACAAGCTGGAGTTGAAGATGCTGCAATTCCAAATATTTACGAAAGAGGTATTGTAAGAGTTTGTTCAAGTGGTAATCCTGGAAGTGCTGTTGATCCTTCTAGATGGGTTGAAGTAGGATATTGTGATGATAAAAGTATTAGCTGTTGGTTAGATAAAGAAAGTGTTGATAGAGCTATTACTCCTGGAAACATTGGAGTGAAAAATCAAACTATTAGTGATTTAAATGCAATAGCAAGTAATCTTGCTCAGAGAGATACTAATGGCATATTAATAGAAAGTTCCGGAGGTAATCTAGTTTTTGAAAGCTTTGAAAAAGAAATAAGTTCACTGGATTCTCAAGATCTTAATTTTGCAGATGCAGAAACTCAGTCAAAAATTATTTTTGCTAAAATAAGTGAAGTTGAAAATAAGTATCAATTACTTGACAAAGATTATGCAAGATTATTTTTTGATAGAGCATGGGCTTATGAAATGCTTGCAAGAAAAGCTCCTTATCCTGAAAAAGAGGTTCCTCTAGAGTCAAATACCTCAACTGCTACAACTAATACAATAACAGATAATGGAACAACTAATATTAATAATAATGTAAGTAAAGTACAAAAATCTCTTGAAGGATTAGATATTAGTGTTGAAAAAACTACAAATGTGGAATCTCTTAGCGTTGAAAGTTTGTGGGTTTTGTATAGTATTAGAAAAGTAAATACTAGGGGTAATTTACAAATTATTTCAGCTTCTGTTGATTCTTTTAGTATTGATGGTGATGTTGCAAAATCTTTTTATGATGAATGGAAAAATGCGGAAAATTTAAATCAAGAGTCAAACACACCAAATACTGGAACAGTGGCAGTTATATTTCCTTTAGTTAATGCTATAACTTATAATGATTTTGAAAGTAAATATGGTTTTCCAAGAAATAGTATAAGTATTAAAGAAAATGGCCTTATCTTTAAATCATATGGAATAAGTGTTACTAAAGATGTTTTTAATTATGCCCCAAATCCTGATGTTGATGATAATAAGAATAAATTTGCTTCATATTTTACCTTTGTAAATGTCCCAGTTTTAGTAAATCCAAACCCTATTGATTTAAGTAGTGATGATAATAAAATAAAATTTGCCTGCAATTATTTTACAGTTCAGGGATACAAAAATATTCATACAGCTGGAATTATTGGGAATTTAATGCAAGAATCTTCTTTAAAAACAGGAGCAGTTGGAGATGGTGGAATATCTTTTGGTTTAGCTCAATGGAATGGCCTAAGAAGAACTAATCTTAACAATTTCGCATCTTCTAAAGGGAAATCTCCAGATGATTTTTCTGTCCAATTAGAATTTATTAATCATGAGTTAAAAGAAAGTGGAGATAATGGTGGTGGATCTGAAAGTAAAGCTTATTTGGCTTTATTGACTACTAAAAATATTGAAGATTCAACAAGAATATTTATGTTACAGTATGAAAGACCAAATCCTGATTATGCTAATTTGCCCGCAAGATTAATTTATGCAAATAAAGTTGCAGATACTTGTTTTTAATTTATGATTATTATGCAGGGAACAGGATTCGAACCTGTGAACCCACTAAGAGACGAGATTTTGAGTCTCGCGCGTTTGACCACTTCGCTACCCCTGCTTCTATATATTATTAGGCTTCAACTAAGTATTTAAAAATTCTCCTTTCTTCAAATAAAAATGATAAAAAGAGGACAGGTAACTATATTTATTATAATAGCTATTGTTATTGTTGCAGGAATTGTTTTAGTTTTTAGTTTAAATAATAATGCTAAAAATTTGTTTACTAGTGTTTTTAATTCTGAGTCTAAATATCCTCAAACTGTACAAAATATTAAATTAAATGTACAGGATTGTTTAGATGAATCTTTAAAAATTGTTGTAGAGAAAAATGCCTTACAAGGAGGTTATTATTTTACTCCAGAAGATTCTGTTTATTATAATCCTGGAAATTTAAGTTTGGCAAGAAATATACCCTTTTATTTTGATGAAAAATATTATGTGCCTAGTATTGCCATTTTAAAAGATCAGATTTCACAAGGCGTTGCTTATGAATTAGCTAGTTGTATTAATTCTGAACAGTATGTTGCCGGACCTATAGAAATTAATAATGCCAAAGTAGATATTGATTTTTCTAGATATAATGCAAAAATAATAATAGATAATGAAAATGTTAAGATTGATATTAAATTTCCTGTTGAAATTAGCTTTCAAGATGTTGTATACAATGTAGAAGATTATTCATCTATTGTTAAAACTAATTATCTTAAAAGATATGAATTAGCTAGTAAAATTAGTCAGACTCAAACTCAGTATGGAAATGAAATTTGTTTAACTTGTAATTCTGAACTTGCTGATCAGTACAATGCACAATTACTAAATGAAGATTATTATGAAGATGATGGTAACTATGTGATTATATATAATATCTTAATGTCTGACCCATTAGATGATAAAGTTGAGGTATGGAGCTTTGCTCATAGACTTGTAAAATGAAAAAATTAGCTGTTTTATTTTTAATTTCTGTTTTTTTATTTGGATTAGTAAGTGCTCAATCAGGAATTGCTGGAGTTATAACAAATCAGGGTTTGCAATTTTTGGGATTACCTTCTTCTTTGCAAACTTTGATTCAAACAAGTATATGTGCTTCAAGCGGAGGAGTTAGTTGTTTTGGAGATATAATTAAAGGCCAGGTAACTGGACAAATTCTTAGTATTGTATCACAAGCTAGTCCTGAAATGGGAAAAATTATTGGAGTTTACAATAAACTTCAACCTTTAATAGAGTCTGGAAAGGTTGATGTAAAACAAGATATAAAAGTTAATAGTCAAGGTGAAGCTGAATCTGGATCTTTTAGTATTAAGTCAGGAGAAACAGCTGATGTTAGTAAATTTATTGGTAGTGATTTAAAAGATGGAAGTGTTCAAATTTCTGGTTTAACATTTAGTAAAAAAGATGGAATTACAACATTTAGTTTTGATAAAGATAATGGATTTTTAAAAATTGGAGATAATAAATTTGAAAATATAGCTACAGATAGTTCTGGAAACTCTTTTATTAAAGTTAATAAAAAAGGAGATATATCTCAGGCTAGTTTTTTAACTAATGAAAAAGGTGGAGTGTATGATTTTAATGGTATGAAATTTAATGCACCTGCAAATTCCAAAGTGGATTATAAACAAGGAGTTTTAACACCATCGAAAGCTAGTTTAGAAGTTGCAGACGGTGGAAAAGTTTTAACACCAGAATTTAAAGATGGAACTTTTGGAACTTTAGAAGTTAAAAGTTCTGGAGAAGGTAGTTTTTATCTTGCTGATGGAACCAAAGTTTCTGGAACTATTAAATATTCAGAAGCTATTCAAGAAGGATTTATCCCTCCTAAAGAAACAGTTATTTTTAATGACGGCATAGTTGTTAATGCTGGAAATGAACCTGTTCATTTAACAACTGAAATAAATTATGATTATAGCAGTTTTTATCCTGCTTATGATAATTATTATACTGGTTTTGCAACAAAAAATGGTGCTTATAATATTAATTATTTTGACGGAAAAGGTAATATTGATGTTTATTTAGAAAATTCTGGAGTTTTCTTAGATTTAAACAGAAAAGAAGTTAGTACATGGATTACTAACGGTGGAAGAACAGATTTAACAGTTGGTGATAATACTTATTATTATAGTTCTAGTGAAAAATTTATTAGTAATCCATTTGATGCTATTGGAAAACCAGAATTAGCTGGAGATTACAAGTTGATTGGATATGAAACTCAAGATGGAAAATATGTTCCAGGAGATACGAGAACTATTAAAGGAACTCAAGAAGTTAGTGTTCTTGAGTCTGGTGTTGAAGGAGCTAAAACTGGTGATAATAAAAATCTAATCCAAAGAGTTATTAGTGACCCTGTTGAAGCAATATCTCACCCAATAAAAACAATTAAAGGAACTCAAGTAACTGGAGATGGAAGTGCTACAACAAATGTCAAACCAGAAAAAGTAACTGGTGATGATCCTTATAGGAGTATAGTTAGTGGTTCTTACCAAATAACTCGTGGAACTAAAGGACATGGTTATCCTGCAATTGATATTGCAGCTAAAGAAGGAACTAAAATTGAATCATTAGAAGCTGGAAAAGTGATTTATTCTGGTTCTGCTAAGGATTATGGTAATGTAGTTATTGTTGATCATGGAAAGTATCAGACATTGTACGCACATAATTTTGATAATGTTGCTAAGGTAGGAGATACAATTATTAAAGGTCAGGAAATAGCAGAGGTAGGTCATACTGGAAGAACAAGCAGAAATACTGGTAAAGGTAAAACAGGAGATCACTCTCATTTTGAAGTGAGACAAGGAAGTACTTTAAGTAATCCTTTTGTAGGAAAAAGGCTTGAGCCTGTTGATTTTATAACTGGAACTAAGACTCTTAATTAATTATCTTCTTTTTAGAAAAACTAAGATTATCAGTATTAAAGATATTATAATTAAGATTATCAGTATTAAAGACATTACGAACAAAGAATTGTTGTTTTGTTTTCCTTCATTTAATGAAACTCCACATAAACCACCATATTCTATTTCTTCCATACCTTGCACAATATTTGTTCTTTGTAATCTGTTATTTATACAAGTCCATTCTCCATACTGGATATTATACAGCTCATTTTCAATTTCCATATCCTTAATTAATTGTGGATTTCTAAATGTATCATCATTTTCACCATCATCATTATTTCCGTTAGTATTTCCTGTTGAAAAATGAACAGTTGTTGGATATGACCATATTATATCTGCAGATACAAATGCTAAATTTAGAAGTAATATTGCTACTAAACTCAAAACCATAATTTGATTTCTCATTAATAATCCGGATATAATCTGATTTATAAATCTTTCTATTTTGTCACCACTTAATAAATACTACAAATACAACTCAGTCCGAAAAGTAAATAATGTCCGATTAGTGTCCGATTAGTCAAAATTTAAAAATTTCCAATCTTCCCCTAAATTTTCCTCGTCAAAATTATATTTCTTAGAATCATTATATCTGGAAGTTATGATTCTGGAAACTTAGATTATGGGAGTGATATTGTCTCAAATTTACTAAAAGAGTAAAATTATTTATTCTTACTTCCTTTTTTTTTCTCAACTTCTTGGATCTTCATTTTTTCTTCTAAGCCAAGTTTTTCTATTAACTCTTTATAACGATTTCTTATTGTTACTTCTGTTATTCCTGCAACATCTGCAACTTCTCTCTGAGTTTTCTTTTCATCGTTTAGTAGCGCAGCTACGTATAACGCTGCTGCTGCAATTCCTGCAGGACCTCTACCACTAGTTAGTTCTTCATCACTTGCCCTTTTTAGAATTTTAAGAGCATGATTTTGAGTTTTTGGAGATAGTTTTAGTATTGATGAAAATCTTGATATGTAATCATTTGGAGAACTTGGAGTTATTTTTATTGTCATTCTTCTTATTATGAATCTGTAAGTTCTTCCAATTTCTTTTCTTTCAATATCTGACGCATGTGCTATTTCGTCTAGTGTTCTTGGTATGTTATAAGATCTACATGCTGCGTAAATACATGCTGCTATAACTGATTCCATACTTCTTCCTCTTACAAATCCCCTTTGTAGAACATAATTGTATAATCTTGCAGCTTCATCACCTACTACTGTTGGTAAATTAAGATATGCTGAAACTCTTCTTAGTTCTGCCATTGCAAGTCTTAAATTTCTTTCAATACTTGTTGAAACTCTTTCTTGCCATTTTTTTAATCTTAAGAATTTACGTGTTTGTTTTGCGTCTAATTTGTATATATCTGAGATTTCTCCAACATTAGTTGTTAATCCTTTATCGAACTTTTGTATAGACATAGGAGCTCCTCCACGCCCTTTTTTCTCTGATTTATCGAATTTACCAGATAGATCAATTCCTGTGTCAACCATCTTTTCTTCGACGATAAGACCACAATCATTACATATTATTTCTCCTTTTTCTTCATCATGTGTAAGATTTACGCTATTACACTCAGGACATCTTTGAACACTTGACATTTTAAAATAGATTTATAAACTTAACTAAGAAAGCTTTAAAAATGTTTTGGTGATAAATTTACTTACTCAATAAGAATGCCCTGAACAGACCCTTCTTGTCCTGGACGATTTGTTATCCTTGCTTTTCCAGATTCTGTTTGGACTATTGCTCCCTTTGTCAAAACATTTTGTCTTGCTAAGAACTTATTTGATGGTGTTTCTAAAACATTTAAGATTTTTACTTTTTTTACTTTTTTTGTTTTCTTATCAATTAAATTAATTATATTTCCAGTAAGCAGAACTACTTTTTTATTTCCACCTCTTACTCTTAAAATTTTCTTTTTATTCTCTTTTAGTTTTACTACTCTTGCTTGATGCCCTAACTGGTGTTTCTTTTTTTTACTTCCTTTTTTATACTTTCCACCAGATATTTTTCTTCCTAAACTTCTTCTTTTTCTATTTTTCTTCTCAGCCATTGAATAAATCTACTAAAATCGGTTTAAATATCTTTCCAATTCATAAAAATATAAAGATTTAAAAACTTAGTTTTAGAAATGAGATTATGGTTAACGGTATTGAAAGACCACTTGACCTTTTGAATCAATCAAAAGGTAAGGAAATCTTAGTGCAGTTGAAAAGCGATAAGCAATTAGTAGGAACATTGCTTGCATTCGATATCCATATAAACATTGTCTTAGACAATGCAAAGGAAATACAAAGCAATGAAGTAAAGAGAAGCATAGGGTTAACCTTCTTAAGGGGAGACACAATTGTTTTTATATCTCCTGCGTCAACTGCTCTTAAAGAGTAAAAGTAGTCCAGTTTTTTTATTTATTTCATGGGCACCGAATTCTAATGGTGTCATGAGCTACTGGTAAGTTTAGATAATTTTATAAAAGGTTAATTTGAGCTTCTATTATGACTAATAAGTATATTTTGGGTGTTGCCCATTATGATGGAGAAGAAGATAAGGCTATTGAGGTTTTTAAAAAACATTCAAGACCTGGAGATGTAGTTGCAATTGAACTTGAACCTCTTACTGCTAAAGTTGTGAGAGCTACTTTGAGTGAAACTATCACTAATCCTAATAGACTAAGAGAAATATTAGATGATTGTGATGTTCCATTTTCTTTTTATTGGGCAAATTTAATCAGGCTTAGTTATATTAATAATTTGAGACTGAGATTTCTTCCTATAGAAAATAGAAAAGTTTTGGAAGAAGCTTTACCTTATTTGGATGAGTATGAAAAGCGAGATGGTAATATGGGTAGGAGAAAAATGGATGAATTTATACAAAGGTATATTTTTGACAGGGAAAAATGTTTTGGCCAAGCTGTTAAGACACATAATCCTAACGGAATAATTGTTGGGACAGAACATTTAGATTATTTTAGGGATAATTTTCCAGGATATAGAAAAGTTTATGAGTATAAAGGAGAATTTTCAGCAGAAGAAAGCCTTGTTAATAGGATAAAAGTTTTAAGGAAGAGACAGAGGTAATTTATTAACATATTTAAACTAATTTTAACTTATTCTTATATGGCAGATAAACCTTTTGAAAGGTTCCGAAAGGGAACCGAGCCTAATGACTCAAAGGTTTCTAAACCATAACTTTACAATGGCAGAAAAAATAGAAATTTTGTTTTTAGGAAGTGGAAGTGCTATTCCTACTACTAAGAGGAATCACCCCGGAATACTTCTTAATTATAAGAATGAAAGTATTTTGTTTGATTGCGGAGAGGGAATACAAAGGCAGTTTAGAATAGCTAATGAAAATCCTTGTAAGTTAACAAAACTATTTATTACTCATTGGCATGGAGATCATGTTTTAGGCATCCCAGGATTATTACAGACATTAGCACTTAATGATTATAAAAAAACTTTAGAGATTTATGGTCCTAAAGGAACTAAAACATATATGGATAAGATTCTTAATTTGTTTCATAATGTCAATAAAATTAAGATAAATATTAAAGAAATTTCTACAGGAAAAATTGTTGATAAAGATGATTTTTATATTGAGGCTTTTCCAATGGAACATAACATGAATTGTTTAGCATATAGATTTGTTGAAAAAGATAAACTTAGAATCAAGAAAGAAAAAATTCTCAAATTTAAAATTGGGCATGATCCTAAACTTTCCTTATTGAAAAAAGGAAAAGATATAGTTATTAATGGCAAAAAAATAAAATATAAAGATGTTACATACCTTGAAAAAGGTAAAAAGTTGGGAATTGTTTTAGATACTAGGATTAATAAAAATATTTCTAAAGTTGCTAAAGACGTTGATTTGTTTATTTGTGAGTCTACATTTATGGATGAAACTGAAATTGCTAAAGATTATTATCATTTAACTGCCGAACAATCTGCAAGCATATCTAAAAAATCCAAAGTTAAAAAACTTATTTTAATGCATTTAAGTCAGAGATATGGTAAAAATGAGAATGATGTTCTTAATACTGCAAAGAAGGTTTTTAAAAGTACAGAACTTGCAAGAGATTTTATGAGGGTTCAAATATAAATTAATAATCCCAATGAGATCTATCATTCATTCTAGAATCTATTTCAAAACCATACCATTTCATGAGATGTAAATTTCTTGGTGATGTAAAATGATGTGATAATCTTTGGAAATCGTAACCATTTGGCAATTGTCTTTCTGAAAAAGTTAGCAGCCTTTCTGTTTTTGCTTCTATTGTTGGAACTGGTTTAATACCTTGGCTTACTTCAAAAGATACTGAAAATCCAAAATTTGTTGAAGTTGGGTATATTACTAGATCATCTCTTTTTTCAACTACTTCTAATATCTTGAGTAATTCTTCTTCTGATAATTTTTTGTCATATTTACAATCAAGTCTTTTCATTCCACGGTAAAAACCTTCAGTACATTCAACTACTTCACACGTCCTTTTATCTAATTGTTTTAAGAATTCAATATCTTCTTCTACTTGAGTTTCTAGTGTTGCAATCATTATTCTTTTTGGTTTTTTTTATTTTTAAGTATTATTGTTGTTTAGGCTTAGTTCAGTTGAGATTTTCAACTAAGCCTGTTGTTTAGGCAAATTTTTATATAGTGTTTTTCTAGATATCTTTATAGAAGCTCCTGTAGCTCAGCCTGGATAGAGCACTAGCCTTCTAAGCTAGGGGTCGCAGGTTCAAATCCTGTCGGGAGCGTTTAAACAATGGAACTTAAAGAGAGAATAGAAAGAACTAAACATTATCTTTCAGGTTTTGAGAGATTTAACTTTCCATATCAAGAATGTGTTGCTTCAGTTGAAAGAAGTCGAGATGAATCTAGGAAATACTTAAGTTATGCTTTAGGTAATGGTTTTGCTCAAGAAGAGTTAACAACACTAGTAATTCTTCATAATTTGACTTGGGATGACCCCAAATGGACATTAGATTTTGTCAGTAAAAATGCTGGAGAAATGACATCTAAACCTAAGATTAAGAAAGCATTTAAACATCTTTTATGATAATTTATAAATATTAGATTACTATACTTTTCATGGATCAGGAAATTAAAAGAAGGAGTTATCAATTAGACCCCGTAATTACTGAAAAACATATTTGGAATCAAGGAAATTTATTGGTTGCATTTATTATTGGTATTTTTGTTGTAATATTTGAGTTTATTGCAGTATTTTTTATAGGATTGTTACGCCCCTATGCTTTATTCTTAGGGTTTACGCTTATTATTGTTTATGTAATAATTTTATTTTTTCTTTTAGAACCTAAGTTAGTTAAGGAAATAACTAGGACTGAGGTTGTGACATTAGAAAAACCATATATAAAAGAAATAATCAAACCTGTTATAAGAGAAGTTCCTAAAGAAGTTATAAGAACTATTGAAAAGCCCGTTACTCAGGAAGTTACAAGGACAGTTTATGTTCAGACTCCTAGAAAAAGATTAGATATACCAAAATATGATTATGTTGCTAGTTCTGAAACAAAAACATTTCATACTAGGAATTGTAGACTTGGAAAGTTAATAAAGAAAAAATACAAAGTTAGTAATAATTCTAAAGCTTACTTTACTGGAAAGAAGTATAAAGCGTGTAAAGTTTGTATTCTTAAACAGAAAAAAGTTTAATTAGTTTCTAATTATTAGATGATATAAGAACCTTTAAATAAAGTTCTTTTTTGATATTTTTAGTTTTGTGCGGGGATGGCACAATGGTACTGCGTTCGCCTGCAGAGCGAATTTTCCCGGGTTCGATTCCCGGTCCCCGCTTACAATCTTTTATAAACAATATTTTATTCTGTATTAAGTAAAAAAGAATTAAAATGAAAATCCTTTTTGGAGTTTTAGACTGGGGTTTAGGTCATGCTACGAGAGATATACCACTTATTGAAGGTCTTTTAAGTAAAGGATATAGTGTTGATATAGTATCAACAGGAAGAGCACTTAAAATTTTAAAGGAAAAATTTGGAGGAAGGTGCAATTATTATGATGTTCCTAGTCTTTATGTACCTCAAATATATTCAAGTTATTTCTTATTATCATGTGCAATGAATCTTCATAAGATGGCTGCTTCTATTCTTAAAGCAAGGAAAGGTGTAAACAAAATAATTAAAAAAGGAAAATATGACCTTATTATTAGTGATAATAGATTTGAACTTTATGACAAAAAAGAAAATTCTATCATGATTATCCATACCCTCAATTTTGAGAATAATCTTTTGAAATATCCCATTACGAAAGTTATGGAATTTGTTACAAAACCATATGGAACTCTGATTGTCCCTGATTTTCCAAAAAAAGGTATTGCTGATGTTATGAGTCAAAATAAAAATATTCACCATAAAAACATATATCACATAGGCTTACTTTCACAAATTAGGAAGAAGAGGTATAAAAAAGATATAGATTATTTTATTTCTCTTTCAGGGCCTGAGCCACAGAGAACAATTCTTGAAAATAAACTTATCAAACAATGTCTAAAACTTAAAGGAAATATAGTTATTGCTGGAGCTAATCCAGATGTTAATGAGACTAAGAATTTAAGTAAAAATATAAAATTTTATAGTTTTTTGAATACGCAGTATCAAGAGGAAATGATGAATAGAGCAAAATTCATTATTACTAGGAGTGGTTTTACAACAACTGCAAATATGATAGAACTTGGTAAAAAGAAAGCTCTTCTTATTCCTTGTCCTGGACAACCTGAACAAGAATATTTAGCAGATTTATATGAAAGAAAAAAATATTTTCATCATGTACATCAAGGAGAAGTTGATTTAGAGAAAGATATTAAAGTAGCTATGAAAGGTTTTAAGGGGTTTAGGCCACCTTGGAGAACAAAAAAATCTGTTAAAAAATTTTTAAAGATTATTAAGAAAAATAAACTTGAATAACTTTAAATAATTAGTAGTGTGTAATTCTTTATGTATATTGTTAAGAAAACAATTAATGGAAAAGATTATTTTTATATTAGGGAAAGTAAGAGAAAAGCAGATAAAGTTATGAGTAAAAATGTTGCTTATGGCGGAAAAACTAGGGAAGAAGCTGAAAAAAAGCTTTTGGGATTAAAAAATAATATTGCAGAAAACAATAAAAAGCCTGATTTTGAAGAAAAAGTTATGGAAGAGAAAAAGAATATTAGTATAGAGGAACTTGCTAATTTTTGCAAAGCTAAAGGGTTTGTTTTCCCTTCTAGTGTTATTTATGGAGGATTAGCAGGATTTTGGGATTTTGGACCTTTAGGAGTTGAATTATTTAATAATATTAAACAAGATTGGTGGAATTTTTTTGTAAGACAGAGAGATAATATTGTTGGTATGGAAGGAAGTATTATTTCGCATCCACGAACTTGGAAAGCTTCAGGGCATATAGCTAATTTTTCAGATGTAGCTGTTGTATGTAAAAAATGTGGAAAAGCAACTAAAATCGATAAGAGTGAGGTTGGAAAAGTAAAATGTGAGTGTGGGGGAGAGTATGAAATTAAAGGAGAGTTTAGTTTAATGTTTAAAACTTCTATTGGAGCTTTAAACCCTGTAGATGCTTATTTAAGGGGAGAGACAGCTCAGGGGATGTTTTTAGATTTTAAACTAATTCAACAAACTTCAAGAATGCAATTACCTTTTGGAATTGCTCAACTTGGAAGGTGTTTTAGAAATGAAATTGCTCCAAGAGATTTTCTTTTTAGGAGTAGAGAGTTTCACATAGGAGAATTTGAATTTTTTATACATCCTGAAGAAAAAAAATGTAATCTATTAAAAGATGAGCATCTTGATATTAAATTCATGTTTTTAGATGAAGAAACTCAAAAATCTGGAAAAGATGAATTAAAAGAAGTAAGTATGAAAGAACTTATTAAAAAAAATAAACTAGAAGAATGGCATGCTTATTGGCTAGCTGAACAAATAAAATGGTTTTATTCTTTAGGTTTAAAGGAAATAAAGATAAGAGAACATACTAAAGATGAATTAAGTCATTATTCTTCTGCTACCTTTGATATTGATTATATGTACCCATTTGGTTCTTTAGAAGTTGCAGGTAATGCTAATAGGGGGCAGTATGACTTAAAACAACATGAAAAGGAAAGCAAAGAAGATATGTCTATATTTGATGAGTCTACAAAAACTAAAGTAATCCCTAGAGTTATTGAGCCTACTTTTGGTATGGAAAGAGTTTTTTTAGCTGTATTAACTAATGCTTATACTTATGATAATTCAAGAGAAAATATTGTTTTGAAAATTCCCGCTAAACTTGCTCCTATAAAAGCAGCTGTTTTTCCAATAATAAAGAAAGATGAATATGAGTTAATAGCTCAAAAAATAGTTAATGATTTAAGAGAAGAATATAATGTTTCATATGATAAATCTGGAAGTATTGGAAGAAGGTATGCTAGGAATGATGAAATAGGAACTCCTATGTGTATAACTATTGATGATAAAACTCCTGAAGATCATACAGTTACTATAAGGGATAGAGATACAACAGAACAAGTAAGAGTTAAAATTAGTGATTTGAAAAATGTTGTGAATAGAGTTATTCATGGAGAAAGTCTTACAAATTTAGGTAAGTTAGTTAAAACAAGAGTTAAATAAAAATAAAAGAGAATTAGAATATTAAAAGTAAAATTATTTTCTTTTTTTGCTTATAACCTTTGAACCCATTGGACTCATCCAGTTATGCTTATGCCATAGTTCATGTATTATAAGTAATACAGAAGCTATTACTACAATCCATTTCGAATATATAGTTTGCCATAGAGCAAAAACTATAATTATTATTCCTAACACAATGTTACTTATACTGCAATTGCACTTCATTTTTCTACCTCCTTTTTGTCTTTATTAGTGTATTAAATATAATATAAAATAAATAAAAATTTAAAATAATTTTGTTCTATTATCTTCTCTTCTTCTTCGCAGCTTTCTTTTTTGCAGCCATTTTACACCTCCATTTTGTAAAGATATATTAACAAATAAATCAAATTATTTTAGAAAAATATTTTTAGTATCTTACACCTCTTATTAAAATTAATCTGTTTAAGTTTATAAATTTATGCAATTTTTAATTCTAGAATTTTTCCATAAATTTTTTCTGGACCTGCCGAGAATCGAACTCGGATCTCTCGACTGCCAGCCGAACATAATAACCATTATACGACAAGCCCTTAATCTTACTTTTAATTTGTTTAAACAAAACCAAATAAACTTTTATAAACTATCTTATTTTTCAATATTTATGGTAATAAAAAAAGATTGTATATTTTGTAAAATTACAGCCAAGGAAATTCCAAAAGATTTTATTTATGAAAATGCTAACTTTGTATCTTTTTTAGATGATAACCCTAGAGTAAAAGGCCATACTTTGATTATACCTAAAAAACATTATGTTAATTCTTTTGATTTGCCTTCTAGTCTTGGAGTAGAATTTTTAGATACTATAAAAAATGTAGCTGAAATTCATTCTAAAGATAAAGATGTTGGTGGATTTAATTTATTGCAAAATAACTTTCCTGTAGCAGGCCAGGTTGTTATGCATTTTCATTTGCATTTTCTACCTAGAAGAGAAGGAGATGGATTTACTTTTTTTGGTTGAATGAAAATAAATAAAATAATAATTTAAATTATTATGGGTTTTACATACCTATCATTTCATACCATATATTTTGTCTTTCTATATAGTCTTTTTGAGTTTCAGACCTAAGAGTAACAGAGGATTTGTTACTTGCATATACTGGCCAGATACAGGTTCATATATTTGATATTTAGGTTTTATTTCTTTTTCGTTTTTTGTTCTTTGTATTTTCATTTTTTCTCCATTTTATTTATATATTTTTGACTTTTACCTAATAAGATACATGCAGAATTTCTTTATTGCTTAATATTCAAGAATTAACTGCATGCTTTTATTTAAGCTAGCAGTCTTTGCAGTAAAAGTAAGTTTATTAAAAGACACTTATTTTTTACTTGCATATTAAGATTAGAATTTTAATGTTTTTAAGTTTTATTATAAAATGGCTATACCGAGAGTTGAACTTAAAAACCTCCTGCGGGTTTTTTATCCAGCAACCAGTCAACTCTTTTAAAATGGCTATACCGAGAGTTGAACTCGGAGCCTCCTGCTTATGAGACAGGCGTTCTACCGCTGAACTATATAGCCGTATAAAAGATACCAAGGTTTCTTTTATGAATCTTCCCTTTAAGGATATCTTAAGCAAATTTGAAGAGTTTAAAAAGTTATTCTTAGAAGTGTTTTTAAATTATAATTGCTTATTCTCTTAATGGTTTTTATGCAAGTGATAAGTGCAGTTGGAGATTTAGATGGCAGTTTTAGTAATTTAGTGCGCCTTTTACAAATTATTGGAGGAATATTTGGAATTTATGTTATTTTATGGATAATAAGTACTATTATAAATTTAAGAAGAACAATATTGCTTAAAAGGATAATAATCAAACTTGAAGAAAACAATAAAAAATTAGATCGTTTAATAAAACCTAAAAAAAGGAAAAGTTAACTTATTTTATTAGCTTCTTTTTAATGAGATATCTATAGTTGAAACATTTATTTTCTTACCTTCTTCACCTTCAAATGCATCTGTTCCTATAATAATTTCCTGAGATAAAGGAGTTTCACTTTTTTCTTTTAACCTTTTTTTTACAACTTCTGCAACGTCAACGCCACGAGATATAAATTTACCTCTTGCTTTAATTATTACAGAATTATTTTGTTCAAGCTGCATCATTGTTGCTATTACATATTTCATAAAAGGTTTACTTCCAATAAAAATTTCGTTAGTATCAGTTGTTAATTTTTCTTTATTATTGTTTGTCATTTTCTCTAACAGTTCTTGGCTTAGGTATATCTCCAGCTCTTTTAAGCCTTGTGATATAACCTGCAATCTTGTTCCTTGTTCCTTTATCCGGCAAGGTATAATTTTGTAGAACTTCTTTATTTTTATTAAAATCTATAGTAAAATCAGAGTTGTCTCTCATTAGATTCTTTCCAGCTCTCTTGATCTGTAGTGATTTTATCCTTCCCATTTATATGAATTTTTAGGATAGTATTTAAAGCTTTTGTTGAGCAAATGTTTAAATAATTTCTCATGTTACTACTGGAATGAATAAAAAAATAATATCTAAAAAATCAAGTAACAAGAAAAATCACGAAATAAAAGCTGTATTGTCCGATGGAGAGGTAGCTAGTGCATCTAAAGAAGCTTTAGACCTTTATAGCAATAGGTTATTTGGGGAATATTCAGGCAAAAGAGTTAGATATTCTTTAAGTGAGGCTATTTATTTACTAGATAAAAGAAAGATTAGCGTTTACAAAAAGTCTAAAAAATTAAGTTTAAACCAATTGATTGATGAATGTAAAAAAGTTGATAAAAATATATACATTAAATTTTTAGTGTTTAAAGATTTAAGAGATAAGGGATATTTATTAAAAACAGCTTTGAAATTTGGGGCTGATTTTAGAGTTTATGACAAAGGCCATAAACCAGGTAAGGAACATGCAAAGTGGATTTTGTACCCTGTTTCAGAGTCTAATGAAATGACATGGCATGATTTTTCTGCTAAAAATAGGGTTGCTCATTCGACTAAAAAGAACTTGCTTATAGCTGTTGTGGATACTGAAGGGGATATTACTTACTATGAAATTACCTGGAGAAAACCTTAACCTTCTTTTTTCTTAACTGTGAAGAATGATTTACTTGCTACTGGTACTTGGAATATTTGACCACATTGTTCACATTGAGCTGTTACAATTGTAGTCATGGCAGTAAGTATTTTAGCTCCTTTAGAGATAATTTTAGCTCCTAGTTTTATTTCATATTCCTGGCCACATTTATTACACTTCATAATGATTTTATTAAGCATAAGTTATTAAGCCTTGCTATGGGATTTAGGTATAACAAAATTTATAATCACTGTCTATTTTGAGTTATAATGGAAAGAGGTAATAGTGTTCTAGATCAGAGAGAAAAGATTATTAGTTTTATTAAAATAAGAGGGCCTTGCTTGCCAGTACATATCTCTCAACATTTAAAGATTGATAGTTTATTGGCTAGTGCTATGCTTGCTGAATTATTATCTGATAAAAGACTAAAATTAAGTAATCTAAGGGTGGGTAATTCTCCTTTATATTATTTAGTTGGGCAAGAATTTCAAATTGAAAATTTTTATCAGTATTTACCTAATAAGGAAAAAGAAGCATTTGAAATTTTAAAAGATAAAGGTGTTTTAAAAGATGCTGATCAGCTACCTGCAATTAGGGTGGCTTTGAGAAGTATAAAGGATTTTGCTTTTACTTTTCAACATAACAATGAGCTTTACTGGAGATTTATTAAAATTAATGAAGGAAATGCATTAGAATTAATTCAGAATACTTTAACGACACAAATTAAACCTGTGCAAATGGAAATACCAATAGTTAGAAAAATTCTGCCAGAACATATTGAAAGAGTTAGAGAATTACCTGTTGCAAAATCTATTCAGCCTATTCAGAAAGCTGTTGAAATGATAATTCCTGAGTCAATCTTTACAAAAGAAGAACCTAAAAAAGCTTCTTTAATACTTGAAAGAAAAGTTCAGGAAAACGTACTTAAATCAACTAAGTCAAAGAAAGAAAAAGATAAATCAGAATTTGTTTCTAAAGTGTATGAATTCTTTGAAAATAATAGTCTTAAGCTAGTGAAAGAAATTTCTGCTAAGAAAAAAGAATTTACTGGAATAATAAATGTAGAAAATAATGGTAAGTTTGATAGCTACCTTTGTATTGCTAAAGAGAAAAAAAGTGTTAGTGATAAGGACTTAATGAAGCAGCTGCAAGTTGGCCAAAAAGAAAATCTTCCTGTGCTGTTTATTTCAAATGGGGATGCTAGCAAGAAAGCTGTTGAATGGCTTGATTATTTAGGAAATGTGATAATTTATAGAAAATTAGAATAGAAATACTTATAAATTCTTTAATTCCACTTTTTAAATGGTAGATCACTCTACAACTAATAAGAAAATATTTGATGATGGAACTAGATTGATTAATGCAGGTCTTGCTCAAGGAGTTACTGATGCTCAATTTGCTGTCAAAAATTTAAGGATAAAAACTTACTCTTCAAGGATTTTTTATATTCCTAGTAAGTTAGTTAGTAATGCTATTGATTCAGCTTTTGATTATTTGGGAGACATTAGTTCTTATGAGCGTACTGATCTGAAGACTGGAAAGGTTGAAGCTGGGAGAATTGGAAGACTAAAAGATATTTTTGGAATTGCTTTGGGAGAAGTAGTTAAATTTGAATCAAGAGATAAATCAGAGACTTATCCTGTTGTTCGTGTGCATTATGCTTATGAGGATAAGAATGGTTTTTTCTTAACTCCCCACCACTATGATGGTGATAGGGAAGATGGTAAAAAACTAGTTGATGAAAGAGAGAATTTACATAGGATTGAATTTGACCGTTTTATAGAAAATTATGTTTTGGGAATGTTTGTTGCTTGGAAAGAAGAAAGTCCAATACCAAGTGTTCCGTTAGTTTTGTACGCTGATTTAAGTTTAGATAAACTACTTGGAATAGAAGAAAAATAGACAAATTTTAAATATATCATAAAATTCTGATTTCTATGGTAGATTACAATTTTAACAAAATAGAGAAAAAATGGCAGAAAGCTTGGGAGACTAAAAAGATATTTGAAGTTGGTGAAAAGTCTAAGAAAAAAAAATATTATGTTTTAGATATGTTTCCTTATCCTTCTGGAGCAGGCTTGCATATGGGACATGCATTTGTTTTTTCCTTAGGAGATATTTTTGCTAGGTTTAAAAGACTACAAGGATATAATGTTCTTTATCCTATTGGTTACGATTCTTTAGGACTTCCGGCTGAAAATGCTGCAATTAAAGCTGGGACTCATCCAAAAGAGTATACAGAAAAATCAATTGCTAATTTTATGAAACAGCAAAAGGCTATGGGTTGGAGTTATGATTGGAGTAGGATGGTGAAAACAAGTGACCCAGAATTTTATAAGTGGGATCAATGGATTTTTTTACAGATGTTAAAAAGAGGAATTGCTTATAGAAAAAAAGCTCCTGTTAACTGGTGTAGTAAATGTGCAAGTGTTTTGGCAAATGAACAGGTTATTAATGGTTGCTGCTGGAGACATGAAGATACTAATGTTGAGATTAAACATTTAGAACAATGGTTTTTCAAAATTACAAATTATGCTGAAGAGTTGTTAAATGGTTTAGATAAAGTTGATTGGCCTGAAAACGCAAAAAAGCTTCAAAGAAACTGGATCGGAAAATCTTTTGGAGCTGAAATTGAATTTAGTATAAGTGATAAACCTTGGAAAATATTTACAACAAGACCAGATACTATTTTTGGAGTTACATTTATGGTTGTTTCAGCTCAACATTCTAAGCTTATGGAATTAGTGACTGATAAACAGAAGAAAGAAGTTGAAAAATTTTTGAAGAAAATTAAAAGTGTTTCTATGAAATCAATGAAAGATGTTGAAAATCTTGATAAAGAAGGTGTTTTTACTGGAAGTTATGCTGTTAATCCAATGAATAATGAAAAAGTCCCTGTTTATGCAGGAAATTTTGTTTTAGCAGATTATGGTAGTGGTATGGTTATGGCTGTACCTGCGCACGATCAGAGAGACTTTGAATTCGCTAAAAAATATAAGATTCCTATTAAAATAGTCATTAAGCCTAAAGATCAAAAATTAGATATTAAAAATTTGAAGGAGGCTTTTACTGATCTAGGAGTACTTATTAACTCTCAAGGATTTAATGATTTAGAAAGTAGTGAAGCTAAGGAACATATTGTTAAAGCACTTGAATTTAAAAAACTTGGAAAGAAAACTATACAGTATAAGCTGAGAGACTGGCTTATATCTAGACAGAGATATTGGGGTACTCCAATACCTGTTGTTTATTGTGATAAGTGTGGCATTATTCCTGTGAATGAAAAAGACCTTCCTGTTAAGCTTCCCGATAAAGTAAAATTTGGAGAGGGAAATCCTTTAGCAACAAATAAAGAATTTGTTAATGTTAGTTGTCCTAAATGTGGTGGAAAGGGTAGAAGAGAAACTGATACAATGGATACTTTTGTTAATTCTTCTTGGTATTATCTTAGATATACTGATCCTAAAAATTCAAGAAAAATATTTGATGAAAAAAAAGTTTTTTACTGGACTCCTATAGATCAGTATATTGGTGGACCAGAGCATATAACTATGCACTTAATTTATATTAGATTTTATGCCAAATTTTTAAAAGATTTAGGGTTGATAAAATTTGATGAACCTGCTTTAAGATACTTTACGCAAGGAATTGTACACGGTAGTGATGGAGATAGAATGTCTAAGTCTAAAGGAAATGTTGTTGAGCCTTTAGATACAATTGAAAAATTTGGAGCAGATACTTTAAGGCTGGCTTTAGTTTCTTTTGCATCTCCTGATAGTAATACTAACTGGGATGAGAAGACAGTTTTGGGAAGTCACAAATTTTTGAATAAGGTTTTTGAACATTTTTCTAATATTAAATATTTGAAAAGTAGTAAAGCAGACCCAAGAATTGAAAGTAAAATAAATAAATTGGTTAAGGAAGTAACTGTTGATATTGAAAACTTTAAACATAATCTTGCTGTTATAAAACTAAGAACATTTTTTGATTTTATGCAAGATAAAAATATTGATAAAGAAAATGCTAAAAAATTTATAGTTTTATTGAGTGTTTATTGCCCTTTTATCTCTGAGGAGCTCTGGGAGAATATTGGAGGAAAGGGATTTGTTTCTTTGGCTTCATGGCCAGAAGTAGATGAGAAAAAAATAGATTTAAAATTAGAACAAGCTGAAGAAGCTTTTGAGAAAACTATAAGTGATGTGTTGAATATACTTAAAATTATTAAAGAAAAGAATGGAAAAGTTATGGGTAGAGTTTACTTATATGTTCTACCAAATGAGCTAAAGAGTTATAATGAAGAAATATTAAGTAAGAGGATTGGAAAAGAAGTTAAAGTATATGTTGTTAATGACAAAAATAAATATGATCCTGAAGGTAAAAGTAATAAAGTTAAACCTGGGAGACCTGGAGTTTTTGTTGAGTAATTTGTTAAAATGAAGGATAAAGAGATTATTTTGAAAGAACTTGAAAAAAATTATTTAGAAGCATCTAAGAAATTTGGTATAAAAACTTCTCTTGATGATTTAGATAGTTGTTTTTTTGTAAGAGATTATATTTTATCTTCTGGTTTTGTTAGTGATAGTGTTTTAAGGCAGATTTCTGCTAGGATGATTGAGGCACTTCATTCCTGGAATGGTTTTTTCCATAGTTTAATTGTTCCTAATCCAAATGATTTTGTTAATGTTAATGAGTCTAAGATGTTTTCAGAGGAAGAAAAAAAGAAGGCTTTAAAATTAATGTCAAAAATTATGTATTTTATGAGAAGAAACAATCATGCTAATTTAACTAATGATAATAGCTTAAGAGCTAAGTTTATAGATGATTCATTTACTTTCTGGAAAAAAAATTTATCACCTTATTTAATTGATATAAGTAAAAAACTTTCTGGTGAATGGGATAAAAAATCATCTTAGTTGAAAAGATTTATAAACATCTTTAGCTTTAATGTCTTAACAAAGAGGGGAAAAAGAGGTGAATATTTTTTTCCCCTTCCTTAGATAAATTTTTATACATACAAATTATTTTTTATTAATGGAGTTTAAAATATCACCCTCATCTATTAGCTTAATGGAAGAGTGTCCAAGATGTTTCTGGTTAGACAAACACTATGTTTGGAAAAGACCAAGTGGTATTTTTCCATCTCTTCCTAGCGGTATGGATGGTATTTTGAAGAAACACTTTAATAAATTTAGAGATCGTGGTTTACTTCCACCAGAGTTGTGTAATAATGATGAGTGTGATAAAATGGAGTTATTCGGAAGAAATGAAGATGAAAAAGAGTTACTTAAAACCTGGCAAAATAATCTCAAAGGAATAAAATGGAAAGATAAAAAAGGAAATATTTTATTTGGAGCTTTGGATAATATTCTTGTAAAAGATAATAGACTTATTGTTTTGGATTATAAGACAAGAGGGTATAAACTTAAAGAAAATACTCAAGATTATTATAAAAATCAGTTAGACATTTATAATTTATTATTATTAAAAAATGGATTTATGACTGAAGAGTATTCTTTTCTTCTTTTTTATGTTCCTTCTGAAGTAACTGAAACTGGGGAGGTTATATTTGATACAACTTTAAAAAAAATACCTGTAAATATTAAAAATGCTGAAATGTTATTTGAAAAAGCATTGAAAATTTTGCAAGGTGAGTGTCCTGATAAAAAATGCTCTTGGTGTGAGAATATAATTTTATGATAGTTCTATAGGTTTTTCTTTTATTGTGTTAAGTATAAGATTGGTTTGTGTTCTTTCAACAAATTCATATACTTGAATTGTCTTTAGATAGTTGTCAAGCGCCTTTTTATTTTTGAACCTAGCTATGACTAAAACATCAAATTCTCCAGTTGTGTCATAAATTGCAGTAACATTTGGATTGTTAAAAAGTTTTTTTTCAACTGCAACTTCTTTTCCTTGAGAAACTCTTATGTTTATCATTACATGAAGGTCATAGTCTAATTTGTCATAATCAATTAGAGTTGTATGCCCATTTATTACTCCTTCTTTCCTAAATAACTTTATTTTGTTTGCAATAGTTGCTAGACTTACTTTAGATTCTTTTGCCAGCTCTCTGTATGATTGCCTTGAATTTCTTATTAATGAATTGATTATTCTTTTTTCAGATTCAGTGAGATTCATTTCATATGTTCAATTTATTTAGCTATTATTATGTTAAATATAACATATATTTAAATTTTGCTATTATTTATTATCATTTGTTCATAAAAATGCAGGTAAATTATATATATGTCTTTCCCTTATCCATATTATGAAAACAGACACATCTACAGAAACTAATGAAGAATTAGTAGAAGCTATTGAAAGGGCAGGTTTTGGTAAATTCCAGAGTTATCTTGTAGAGAGAAGAGAAAGAGAGGAAAGAGAGCTTAGGGAAAGTAATGGGGAACATATTTCTTCTAAGCCAAGCGTAGATTTACTTTTACATTATGTGATTAATGGGCTATATACTTGTGCTCATGATGTTTTGAGTAGATTTGAATACCCTAGAGAAATGAACTCTTGTCTAGCTAATGTAAGGCAAGCATAAGACAAGCGTCTTTATTAAGAATAGCAGTTTGAGAAATAAAATGGTAAGAAAAACTATAACTTTAGATGATATGCATGAGTTAGTTAAGTCTGGAGAACTAGAAGAAGGAGTTGTTTTAGATTTTTCTGAAAGAGATAATCCTGAAGCAGTACTTTTTGTTAATCACACAAGAAAAGTTCTTACTGCAAGAAGAGGAGCTAATAGGGGAAAGTATATTGAAGTTGTAGAGTATACAGAATTAAATCAGTCACCCTGTATAATTACTTTTAGAGAAGGATCTGATGATTATACAAGAATGAGTAAAAGGCTAGATGAGTATGGAATTTAATTAGGGAAAAGATTAAATATCGTTAGTTTTTATTCTTTTTATGGAAGTTCAAAGATTAACAGAAGATGAACTTAGGATAGTAGATAATCCAGAAGATGTACCTTATTTAGAAATGATCAAAGGAATGTCTTTACTTGAGATGGATTCCTTTAAATGCTATAGACCAAGATATTTGGAACATTATAATAGGAAACAAAATGATTGGCTTGCTAGAGAGATGCACCTTATTAGAGCTCGACCTGGTCACCCAGATAATTTATCACATGATGCACTTCAACAAGAGCTTGTTGATGATATGGTTGCTAGTCATAATGGTCAAAGATTTAAAGTATGGTATGTTTTGAAATATCCTGGATTTGTGGAAAGAATTGAAAAAAAAGTTTCAACACAGGTACCTGTTATTGTTTCTGTAGGTTAATTATTATTTATCATGTATAACTTTAAATAAAAGCCTTGTATTTTGTTGTTATGAAAAAATTAATATTTCCTTTGTTCTTTATGATTTTATTATTTAGTATTTTTATTGTTTTTGCAGTTGAAGATAATGTGCCTATTGAAAAAAGAATAAATAAACTACAATGGGTGAGTTATGCTCCTACTAATTTTAATCCTGAAATTGGATTATTTCCAAGTGATGATAGTATAAGAGCTGATATGAGAGTTTTAAGAGCTGATGGATTTAATGGAATAATTACTTATGCTTCTGATGGGACTTTATATCGTATCCCAAAAATTGCTAAAGAAGAAGGTTTTAAGAGTGTTATAATGGGTGTTTGGGATGTTAAAAATAATGTTGAATTACAAAATGCAAAAAATCAGGCTTATTATGTTTCTGCATATAGTATTGGTAACGAGGGACTTTATGGAAGATATACTCTTAATGATTTGAATAATGCTTATGATTTTTTGTCTGTAACTGGTAAACCTATAACTACGACTGAAGAAAGAAATGATTATTTAATTGATGCTAATGTTTTAAATTTTGGGGATTTTTTACTTCCAAATATTCATCCTTATTGGGATGGAGTTGTTGATGCAAAAGATGGAGCAAATCATGTTAAAGATGAATATATGAAAATTAAAGCACTTACTAATAAATCTATTTTAATAAAAGAAACAGGATATCCTACTGCAGGAGATGTTAGAGTTAATGAGAACTTGCAAAAAAGTTTTTATGCAAAACTTGCAACTAAGAAGAAAGTAAAGTTTTCTTATTTTGAGGCATTTGATCAGCCATGGAAAGATAATCTAGCTGTTGAACCTCATTGGGGATTATTTAAAAGTGATAGAACTCCAAAGAAGGTTGTTTCTTTGTTCAATTGAATTTATTCTATTACGGCTTTCTCTATACAAAAGTTTAAATATGTGATTACACATAAATAAGTATGGTAAATATGACGCTAGCAATTCCTGATGAACTGGCTAAAAGGATGAAAACCTTTTCAGAAATACGCTGGAGCGAGATAGCTAGGCAAGCATTTGAAAAAAGAGTTAATGATTTAGAAATAATGAATAATATTGCTTCGAAAAGCAAACTTACTCAAAAAGATGTAGATGAAATAAGCAAAAGAATAAAAAGATCTTCAGCTAGTAAATTAAATGGATATCGTAGTTGATACGAATATTATTATTTCTGCTTTATTAAAAGATAGCAAAATTAGAGAGATAATTGTTAGTTCTAAAGATAAATTACTTGTCCCTGAAATTACTTTTCAAGAAATTGAAGATCATAAAAATGAATTAATAGAAAAATCTGAATTATCTGATAAAGATTTTAGTATATTAATATTAAAACTCAAAGAGTATTTAACAATTGTTCCTAATGAGAAATTAGTAATATATTGGAATGAAGCTAAGTCAATTATTGGAAATATAGATGAAGATGATATATTCATAATCGCTTCTTCTCTTGTTAATAATAATTGTCCTATTTGGAGTAATGATAAACACTTTCAAATGCAAAGTATCATTAGTATTTTTAATACAGAAGAGATGATTAAAAGAATAAGTGAAGAGATTAATGGATAATCTATTCATTCAACAACAGCTTTAATTCGTCGAATTCCTGCTGCAACTGATTCTTCTTTGATTATTTTAAACTTTCCAATTTCTTTTGTATTTGATACATGTGGACCTGTGCAGATTTCTTTACTGAAAAATCCCTTTTTATCTTTTTTATCAATAATTGTATAGACACTTACAACATCCGGATATTTTAATCCGAATTCTGATTGAGCTCCTAAAGTTATGGCCTTTTTTAGAGGCATTTCTTCTCTAGTTATTTCTAAATTTTCTTTAATTTTTTGATTAATAAGATTTTCTATTTTTTTAATTTCTTCTTCAGTTAGTTTTCTATTGAAGTTAAAATCAAATCTTAATCTTTCTGGAGTTATGTTAGAGCCTTTTTGTTTAACTTCTCTTCCTAATACTATTCTAAGAGCTTCATTTAACATGTGAGTTGCAGTATGCAACTTTCTTGTTTGTTCGCTGTGATCTGCTAATCCTGACTTGAATACTCCTGAACTGGAAGTTCTTGAAAGCTCTTGGTGCTTTTCATATTCTACTTTATATTCTGCTAGATTAACTTTTAACTTGTTTTCAATTGCTAGCTCTTGAGTTATTTCTATTGGAAATCCATAACTTTGGAACAGCAAGAAAGCATCTTTTCCATGGATTTCTTTTTTTCCTTTAGATATTTCTTTAAATTTTTTCAGACCTTTTTCTAAAGTTAAATTAAACTTTTCTTCTTCGAGATTTAATTCATCTATAATAAATTTTTTATTTTGCTTTAATTCTGAACAATCTGGATAAATTGGCAAAACACTTTCTGCTACTTTTCCTGTAAATTTATTATTTATTCCTAGAATTTTTCCATATCTTACAGCTCTTCTGATCAGTCTTCTAAGAACATAACCCTGTCCTGCATTGCTTGGTTTTATAGCTCTTGGGTCTCCAAGGATAAAAGTAGCTGCCCTTATGTGATCTGCAATTATTCTCATTGCTCTTGTTTCTTCTTTATTTTTTCCGTATTTTTTCCCAGAGATTTTTTCTATTTCTTTTATTACTGGTTGAAATATTGTTGTTAAGTATACGTCATCTAATCCATTTAATACTAAGAGAGTTCTTTCAACTCCTCCTCCAAAATCAACATTTTTTTGAGAGGCTTTTTCATAACCTTTTTTTGTTTTATTGTATTCCATTAAAACATCATTTCCAATTTCTACCCAATTTTTATCTTTTGGATCAAATGTTTTTGGAGCTTTTTCTTTTCCTGTCCAAAAAAATTGTTCTGTGTCTGGGCCGCAAGGACCAAATTCGCCTGCAGGACCCCACCAGTTATCATCTTTTTCTAAATAAGCAATTCTATCTTCTTTAATTCCAAGTGACTTCCAGATTTTTGCAGATTCATCATCTTTTGGAGCGTCTTTATCTCCTTTGAAAACTGACACTGCATATCTTTCTAGCGGAATTCCTAAAATTTTTGTGTGAAATTCAAATGTAAATTTAATAGCTTCTTCTTTCCAATAATCTCCTAAAGACCAGTTACCTAGCATTTCAAAGAAAGTATTATGTGTAGGATCACCAACTTCATCTATATCTTGAGTTCTTATGCATTTTTGCACATCTACTATTCTTTTTCCCAAAGGGTGTTTTTGTCCTAAAAGAAATGGAACTAAAGGATGCATACCTGCTGTTGTAAATAAAACAGTTGGATCATTTTCAGGAATAAGTGAAGAGCTAGGAATTATAGCATGTTTTTTAGATTTATAAAAATCTAGATATAATTTAATTAGCTCTTGTCGTGTTTTAACTTGTTTCATTTTATTTTGTCTGTTAGTTTTAAAAGTTTATTTATTATACTTTTTATTGATTTTTCATTATTTATAAAGAAATCTCCACTTTCCTTTTTTCCATAATAAATAGTTCCGTGCCTGAATTTTCTCATTTGGTCAATAATAGATATTTCCTCCCTTGAAAATTCTCTATATTTTTTAAGATATTGAATTAAACCTATATGGTCTAAGCTTTTTAATCCTTCATTATACATAAGGGCTGTTATTAATTGAACAGTAGTTTCATAATATTCTTCTAATAATTTATACATTGTTGCTTTTGGTGTAGAAGGAATTATTATTTCTAATCTTTCTTTAGCCATTTCCACAAGACTTTTAGCTCTTAGTTTATCTGGAGTTTTTTTAATATTACTAATATCCGCCATAAATTATTACACCTCTTTTTGCATTTTCCTTAACATGAATATCAAGTTCATTAATATTATTTAAGTAAGTTATATGTATTTTTCTCCCAAGTTCTTTTTCAAATTTTTCAAGATTAATCTCTTTTTTTGTTTTTCTTAAAACTATTAAATCAACATCACTATTTTCAACATCTTCTCCTCTACTATATGAACCAAAAAGAATTATTCCACTTGGAGCAATGGAATTTATTAATGTTTCTCTTAATTTGAATAGAGAAAAAAGATTAAATGATCTCTTATAAAAAATAAATTTGTCATTATCTAAATTAGCAACAAGTCCATTAAAAGGAGAAGATTCTTTTTCTATTATCATCCCCTCTTTTTTTAGATATTTAATGTGATTTCTTATTGAAGTTGGAGCTAGATTTATTTTTCTGCTTATTTCTTTAATGAAATGAACTTTAGTCGGCTCTTTAAAGAAAACTTCGGTTACATTAATAAGGCTACATTTTTGTACCATATGGTATATTTATGTATCTTTAGGTATATAAATGTTTCTATAAGTTATTTTATAAAACTTTTATGGGGGGATGGTTAAAAAATTGTTGGATTATTTTTCCCCCTTTTCCCATAATTGATAGAAAAAGTTCATAAATGATGTTGCAGTATTTTTATCATATATTAAGATGGTTGTTCCATTTTCATTATAATTTAAAATTAAGACTATTTCATCACCAAAAATATCAACAGTTACAGGTGTTATTCCTTCTAAAACTCTGTTTTCAGTAAGTTTTAACTTTTTATATTCTTTTAAAAAATCACTTCTTTCTGAAAATAAGTTTTTTGCTTTTATTCCTTTCTTAACTCTTTCTTCTCCCATTTTTATCCAAAATTCGTTAAATCGCTCGTCTTTTTTACTTGTAATTCCCATTCCTAAAATTTCATCACCCTTTTTTAATTTAGAAAAAGCTTCTTCCACAGCTGTTTTTAGTCCTTTAAATCCTTTGTATGTCATAGCTATTGATTCTTTTTTACCAACATTTTGAAACTTCTCTAAGTTTTTTAATTCATTTTTTATTGTTTTCTCTTCTTCAACTATTTCTTGTTTCTTTTTGTCTAAGTATTCTAAAATTTGTCTTGGAGAAGCGGCACTGAAATATTTAATGTTGTTAATTGTTGATTCACTTACAAGCCCTTTATTTTTAAGGCTTTCAAGTATTTCATAAATTTTTCCAGAATTTAGCCCCGAGTTCTTCAATATACTACCTGTCTTAGAAATTCCTATTTTAAGAAGTGTCAAATAAACAATACTTTCATTATGTGTTAATCCTATATTTTCTAATATTTTAGTATCCATTAAAGTTTTAACATTATTATCTATTTAATTCTTTCTATTACTCTACACTAAGTGGGGGGCTATATTTAAATAGTTTATTATTGATATTACTATATAGTAGTTAACTTACTATGGAGGAAAAGAAAATGATAAGCAAATTAATCAGAAGCATTAAAACAAAGATTGATGAAAGAAATAGAAGAGCTAAAGAGAAAGCTGAGGAAAGAAGAAAATGGATTGAATATCATAATCATTTAATTAGTGATGCTAGAGAATTTATTGATAATAATTATTCTCCTATAGGAGATACTAAATTAATGCATTATGCTGATGAAAATACATTTAGATCAAATTTGGAAAGTTTTTTGGAAAATGGTCTTTTGCCTAAAGATAAAACTGGTGTTAATGGAGTATTTAATTCTTCTTATTTCCCAAATAAGGTTAGTCTATCGGCAGATGGCCTAGGTATGGGGGCTTATTGTATGGGTTTTATAGTTCCTTTTGATTATGTTAAAGAAAATACTGGTAAGTTTTGTATACCTTATAGAATTCCTTTCAGATATAATCCTGAATATCTTAGTCCTGAATTTAATTTTGAATATGTCGATAAGTCATGTGGGCCATATATTGAAGCAGGAGTAAAAACATTCTTGACTCAAGAACCATATTATGATGGTGAGGTTCTTGCAGATAATATTCCTTGGAAAGCTATATCTGGAATTAGAGTACCTGAAAAACTATACCCCTTTGTTCGTGAATGTATGGAAGAAATACTTAAAAAAGATCCAAGTAAAACTAAACCTATTTATTCGTCAAAGGTAGTTGGCGCTATTGAAACTGAAGATAGTTATACTCCTGGAACTTTTGTTGAAGAAAGAGTTTGGCCTTAGTAATATTTTTATAGCCCTGTTATTTAAGGTATATATGTGGAGCCTGAAATTTAAGGTTAAGAATGTTGATGGGGTTTATTTTTTCTATAATTAAATTTTAGTTTAGAATTTTTAATTTAGTTTATTTAGAAAGTTCTTCTAATTTGTTTTGAATTTCCTTAAGGTCATTTTCTATTTTTGATTTCTTTGTTTCTTTAAAGTTTTTTTCAGTTTCAATTTTGTTAACTTTCATAGCTTTTTCCCCATTAGGGTGTGGCAAGCTTTCATTTATTTGATTCATTTTATCTTTAGCTTCTTTTAGAGTATTTTTTAGCTTTAATTTTATTACGAATTCTTTTTTTCTTAATGATTGATAATTCCCAATTTTTTGCATTATACTAAGAAAACCCCTTTCTATTTCTAAGATATCTTTTTTTGCAGCCAGAGCACTTTCAAAATCTATTTGAGAGTACAGAACATCATTTTTATTTTGCATTTTATAATTTGTTAAATATGTCTTTATCAATCTGATCTAAACGAGCTTTTATGGTTTCTATTTCATTTTCCCATTCTTCTAATTCTGCTTCTTCTTTTCTTTTAACTTCTCTTATGTCTTTTAGTAAAGAATCAATTTCTCCTATACGAAGTCTTATTTCATTAAAAGTAGATAATGCACTTTCAAATTTTTCTAATTTTACAAATATTGGTTCTGTTCTTTTAATTCTTGTTTCAGTATTTTGATTTTGCCAGTTTGACATTTCTAGTGATCTTGGTGTTGATCGTGGCATTCTTGGAATAATGCTCGGAGTCATTTGAGAAAATTCATCTTCTGATATTTTATTATTATGTTCTTCCACGGCTTCCTTTATTGTTGACTGATTCATCTTATTTCCAAAGTTAGAAGTTGGAAAAGAAGGAAGTGTTGTACTTCTTGAAACATCATTATTGGGGTTTAGAGGAATATCTTGAATTTTAGATGTATTTTGAAAAGGAATTTGAGGTAATTTTGGTAGTTGTGGAAGTTCAGGTGCTTCTTTTTCATCTTTTTTTCTACTAAATAGTCCCATATTAACCTCTTTGTGATATATATTTTATAGTATATAATTGTTTTTGATAGTTTAAAAAGTTATCCAACTTTAGTTTTTCCTAAAAATATTTTAAGAGTATAATTTTTAAACTATGATTTTTTATTAATTAACATGGCTAAAACAACTAATATGGGTTTAAGTGATTATAAAATTGAATTACTAAGGGATATATCTATTATTGTTGGAGGTAAAAATTCTTCTAATATTGTTGATTTATTACTTGGCAAAAGTAATGTTAATGAATTTATAATTGCTAAAAAATTAGTACTTACTATTAATCAAACTAGGAATATTCTCTATAAACTAAGTGATGAAGGTCTTGTCTCTTTCATTAGGAAGAAAGACAAAAAGAAAGGGTGGTACACTTATTTTTGGACATTTAATGAAGAAAGAGCTTTCCTTCTTTTAAAAAAGAATTTATTTATTGAGATAACTCAATTAGAAAATCAACTTAAAAGCAGGGAAGAAAAAAGATACTATATATGTAAGCAGTGTAATATTGAGGTAACTGAAGAAACTGCTTTACTTCATGATTTTATTTGTCCAGAATGTGGAGAGGTTTATGAGCTTCAAGATAATAGTAAATCGATAAAAGATGTTAATCTAAATATTAATAAGATAAAACTAAAACTTAAGGAAGTTGAATCTGAATTAGAGGTTATTGGTGGCAAGAAAGAGAAGAAAATAAAGAAAGAGGCTATTAGGTTTGCTAAGGAGAAAAAAGATACTAGAAATATGAATAGAGCTAAAACTATGGCTAATAAAAAGAAAGTTATTAAAAATGAAAAATTTACTAAAAATAAAAAAAAGAAACTGGCCAAAAAGAAAGCACCTAAGAAAAAAGGAAAAAATATTAAAAAGAAATAATTATGAAGACAAATTTAAGGAGATATACAAAAAAGAACATAAAGAGGTTTAGTTTACCAGCATTTAATGTTACAACTTGGTTAATAATTATTAATGTTATATTTTTTGCAATTGCTTTTCCTTTAATATTGTACAATGCTGATTATTCAAAATATATAGCTTTACAGCCTAGTTATATTTTACAGGGAAAATATTTGTGGACTTTTGTTACAAGTATGTTTATGCATGGTGGGATTGCTCATCTTTTAGTTAATATGTTTGTTTTGTTTTCTTTAGGAGGATTTTGTGAGAGAATTATAGGTAAGAAAAGATTTTTTTGGTTTTATATTATGTCTGGTTTGTTAGCTGGAGTTGCATTTGTTTTATTATCAGGATTTTTAGGAAATACTGATTTAGGAGCTAAAATATTTGGTAGCCCACTTATAGCTGGAGTTGGTGCTAGTGGAGCTATTTTTGCAATTGCAGGATTATTTGTTATTTTAACACCTAAACTAAAATTTTCAATAATATTTTTACCATTTTTTTCTCTACCAGCTTATATTATGATCCCTCTAGTACTTTTTGCTACATGGCTAGTTAGTGCAGGTACAGGATTGCCAATAGGTAATACAGCTCATTTTGGAGGATTTTTAGTAGGAATAATTTATGGAATTTATCTTAGAAAAAAATATCCAAGGAAAATTCAATTATTAAATCAGCATATAAATTGAAGATGCAAAGAAAAAAAAAGAGGTACAGTATATTTAATGAATATAAGGAAACATGGAATTTTCTTAAAAAATCTAAGTATTACTTACTGGGAGTTGTTCTTGCATTTATTTTGTTTTTTATTATCGGCTTTTTTGTTCCTGTACCTGAATTTATTTTAAGCATGATAAAAGAATGGGTAAGTGAAATACTAAAACAAACTGAAGGACTTGGTTTTTTTGGAATGTGGTTTTTCATTTTTAAGAATAATGTTAGTATCGCATTTTTAGCAATTTTTCTTGGTTTATTCTTTGGATTGTTTCCTGCTTTGTCTTTGATTTTTAATGCATATTTTGTTGGAGCTGTTACAAGCATGGTGGTCAAAGAAACAAACATTAGTGAAATTTGGAGATTAGTTCCTCATGGAATATTTGAATTACCAGCTATATTTATTTCATTTGCAATTGGAATTAAAATCGGAACTTTTATACTTTATAGAAATCCGTGGGAGAAAATGAAGGAATATTTGAAAAATGGATTTAAAATTTTCATTTATTTTGTTGTCCCATTACTTATAATTGCAGCAATAATAGAAGCAGCTCTTATTGTTTTTATTTAATTTATTAATATATTTTTAATTCCAATCAGTTAATTTCTTTTGCTTACCATGATCTTTTAGAAGTATTGATTGCTCTACAAAATTTACAACTGGTTGTTTTAATCTTTCTTCTGCTTTTTTTAAGGCTTCACTTACAGACTGGAATTTTTCCGGATATTTTGTAAAAGCATCTCTTGAAACCTCTCTTAATATTCCTACTCCAAGTGGAACATTATATTCTGGTCTAACTTCCCTTAATATTATGCATTTTGCCTGTCTTCTTATTTCATTTAGATATTCACATACTGCCAGTCTGTTTGCATAATATGCTCCTGTGACATCTTCAGCATATTTTTTTCTGCCAAAAATACTTTCATGATCTTTCCAAACACCATTATTTTTTAGAGATATTTCTATAACTTCAAAAGAAAATGTATCAGGTATTAGAAGTATTTCATAATGATTGCCTAAGTATTCGCTATTAAATAATCTTATTTCACTCATTTCTGGATAATACTTTATTTTTTCTAATAATTCCCTTGACAAAGTGTCATCAACTGCAGTTATTGCCCATCTTGTAGGAACCATTTTTCTCTGTTCTTTTATTCCAAGTAAACCTGCTGATAGAATTTTTACTATATTAGTTATTGTGACATTAGATTCATATAAATACTTGATACCTTCATTTGATTTTAGCTTTTCATCACCAACTACATAATCTACATTTTTTTCTATTTTTGGATTTTCTTCTAGTCTTAGTTTTTTTAGTGGAGCAGGATTTCCTATTAATGGTACACTTGCTTCATGTATTGGGGCAAATCTTGCAGGTCTTTCTAAGAAAAATTCAGCTGATACTGATTTATTAGACATTGCAATTTCTGATAATGGTTTAACTAAAGGATTTGCCTGAACTGATTTAATATTTGTTTTAAACCTAGAATAGATAAGTTTAGATCTATATTCCATAATTTGTTCTATTTTATACTTGTGTTTAAACCAGCTTTCTGGTGAGCTGAACTTTTCCGTATTACCATGTTCAACAGGAGAAAGTATGCCTGAATAAACATTTGGGTAATCTTGTCTCCCGATGAATATTTCTGGTGGAGATGAACCTGAGAAATGAGTTTTCTTATCTAAATTCAACTCTTTAACTCTTGATATTAATCCTTGATTCAACATTTCAACCTTCTTTTTTTTAAACTTAAAGAATAAAATACTCTTCTTAATTTAAACTTTGGTTACCTCTCAAGAGTTAATCGTGTTTTTATGCGGAAAAATACTAATTAGTTAGAAAAATAGATTAAATAAAAATTAGAATAAATTTTTAGTTTTTTAAGTCACTTATACCTAATAGTAAGAATAATAGGCCGAGGAAAAATACTCCCCAGATTACTGCTCCTTTGATTGTTACCCATGCAGCACTTCCAAAGTCCCATGATAGACCTAGAAATGTCCATGATTGCACATGAGAGTACCAAGCTATTAGTATCATACCTATGACTAAAATAAGTCCTATTAAGATCTCAGCCCATTTATTCATTGTAAAATTTAGAGTGTTTTGGCATTTAAAAAGATATTTGTTGTTTATTTTATATATCAAAATGTAATGTCAAACAGATTTGAACCCTTCAAACTCTTTAAATATAAGGTTTTTTTATATTATTTATGACTAATAAAAAATATATTATGCTTGAATTAGATGATGAGAAACTAAAAGTACTTACAGATGTGCTATCTAATAAAACTGCTAAAAAGATTCTTGAGTATTTGGCTGATAAAGAAGCAAGTGAAACAGAGATATCTAATGAACTGAAAATACCTGCAAATACTGTTAATTATAATATTAGGAATCTTATTGAAGCAGGATTAATTGAAAGTTCTAAGAACTGGATGTGGAGTGTTAAAGGTAAAAAAGTTCTGAAATATAAAGTAGCAAATAAAAAGATTATAATTTCTCCTAAAAATTCTTCAACTAATAATAAAATCCTTGGAGCTTTTGTAGTTACTGGAATTGCAGCTCTTTTGATTAAAATATTTAGCAGCAATTTTGTTTCTTTACCAAATACTAGTCCTAGTTATGCAGCTGATTCTGGGATGGAAGCTGCTAAAATTGCTTCAGATACAGCTGTTTCTGGAGTTAGTGGAGGTTCTGGAGTAGCTCAGGCTGTTCAGGTAATACAAGCTTCCAATAATATATGGATTTGGTTTTTATTTGGAGGAATTGCAGCTCTGATTATTTTTATGATATTAAATTGGAAGAAAATGGAATAATGAAAGGAGGTTTGTTAAAATAATGGAATTTGGAAAAAACGCAGTACTTGTAATATTGGTTGTAGCTTTGTTAGCTATTGGAGCTTATGTATATACAAATACAGGATTCCAAAGAGAAACAGTAAGTGTTTCTGGCAGTTCTGAAGTAACATCACAACCTGATTTAGTTTCAGTTTACTTCAGTATAGAAACAACTAATTTAAGTGCAGATGATTCAAAGAATGAAAATGCTGAAATTAGTGAAAAGGTTACTAGAGAACTAAGGTATTTGGGATTTAAAGATTCTGAAATTGAAAGTGTTCAGTATAATATCTATCCTGATTATTCATATAGTAATGGCGAGCAAAAGTTGAAAGGTTATAAAACTACTAACCAATTGAAAGTTAAAACAGATGATTTTGATTTAACTGGAAAGATAGTTGATGCTGCTGTTGATAATGGAGCTTTGATTAGCTATATTAACTTTGAATTTTCAAAAGATACAGAAAACACTTTGAAAGCTCAAGCAATTGAAGAAGCTACTAAAGATGCTAAGATCAAGGCAGAAGCTGTTGCTAAGGGTTCTGGAAAGAAAATAGGTAAGTTAGTTAGTATTAGTACTAACGATTATTACTATAGTCCTTATCCTTTGTATGCAATGGCTGAAGGAGCTAGTGCAAGTGATAGTGGAGTAGATGCAAGAAAAGCTGCAACTCAGATAAATCCTCAACAGTTAACAGTTAGTTCAAGTGTTCAGGCTGTTTATGAAATAAGATAAAGTATTTTTTTCTTTTTATTATCTTATTTTGTTACTACTTGTAAATTAATATATAGAAATGTTTATAAACTAACTTATTATTCAATTTTTATGGAAGTTATAGACTTAAAAGGTAATGGACAAGTGAGAATTGCAGGAATAGAAATGGATGTTCCTTATTTAGGTAAAACTATAACTTATACTTTGCCTTTAATTGGACCTAACTTTCATCAAAATGTTATGGGTTCAATAGACAAAGCAAAGTTATTAAGACCAACAACTGCTCAAACACTTTCTTTAGTTGATTTAGCATTGCAAAATCCAGAAGAAGCAAATTGCCAGGAAGTTTTAACAAGATTTAAGAAAAATTATTTATGGACTTCTACAGAAGGATTATCTTTTTCAGATGGATATATAGCTTATGATAACATAGACGGTAAGATGCCTCAAACAAGTCAAAAGTTGACTAAAATGCTTGATGCTAAAGACCCAAGGGTAAGATTTGTTAAACCTGGATTTAAAACAGGATATTTACCTATGAATGAATTTTTAAAACATCCAGTTTTAACTGCCCATGTTGGAGAAGAAATGATTCCTGTTGTTGAAAGAATTGCTAAAAAGTTTAATAAAAGTAGAGGTTATGTTTTTGCTGTTGATAAATCTGAGAGTGATGCAAAAAGACTTTCCGCGGTTGTTTCCGGCAGGTACGTTGGTCTTGGCCTCGTTGGTGACTATGGTGCCACCGTCAGGGACGGGTATGCTTCTGGGGTACGTCCGTGAGTGCCGAAGGCACTCGCACACTCGCGCCGGAAAATAAGTAAGTTTATTAATTAATAATTCTAAGATTATTAGTCTTAGTGAGAGGTAAGATGCCTTAAACTATGGCTACACGTCAGTTTATTAGCACATTATTTAGATTTATTTTAAGTTATAAAATACAGAAGTTTCTTGCGAGGAATTTCAGTGAAGAAATTCGTTATGAATTTCCCAATTGGTAAATTGGCTACATAACTTTCCGCGGTTAATTCCAACAGGAACGATGATAGACTTAACCTCAATGGTAACTATGATGACACCAACAGGAACGGGTATGCTTCTGAAATAGCCTATCTCCTAAGATTTTTATTTTTAATATGGAATATAATAATCTTTATCCTAAAATATATAATTTTAATAATTTACTTTTAGCATGGAGGAAAGCAAGAAAAGGCAAAACTAAAAAGCTTTATGTAAAGGAATTTGAGAAAGATACCATTGGAAATTTATTAGCTTTACATGAAGAACTAAAAAATGGAACATATTATCCTAGACAATTAAAGATATTTGTTTTACGAGACCCAAAAACTAGAAAAATATCTAAATCAGCTTTTAGAGACAGAATTGTTCACCATGCTATTGTTAATATTTTAGAGCCTATTTTTGATAAATTTTTCTTTTATGATTCTTGTGCAAATAGAAAAGGTAAAGGAAATTTATTTGCTTTAAAAAGATTTGAATTATTTAAGAGACAAATTACTAATAATTTAAAGTCAGAAGCTTTTTGTTTGAAAGCAGACATAAAGCATTATTTTCAAGAGGTTAATCATGAAATCCTAATTAAAATAATTCAAAGAAAGATAAAAGATGAAGAAGTTATGCATCTTATAAAAAATATTTTGGAAAATAATTTAATTGGTGGGAGCGAAAAGGCTAAAGGAATGCCTTTAGGTAATCTAACTTCACAATTTTTTGCTAACATTTATCTTAATGAATTAGATTATTTTGTAAAGCACAAATTAAATGCAAAATATTATATAAGGTATGTTGATGACTTTGTTATTCTACACAATTCTAAAGAACAACTTGAAGAATGGAAAAAGAAAATTGAAGAATTTTTAAACTCTGAATTAAAATTAGAATTACATCCTCAAAAATCTAAAATTACTTCATTATCTCAAGGAATAGATTTTGTAGGTTTTAGAAATTTTTACTATTTCAGACTTTTAAGAAAGAGAAATATAAGAAATATGGAGAGAAAGATAAAAATGTATAAGAGTGAGTTAATCACAAAAGATAAATTAAATGAGAGTTTTCAAGGTTGGCAGGCTTATGCAAAGTGGGCAGATAGTTATAAGCTAATTTGTAGGTTTTCCAAAGGTTTATTAATGTTCTTTTTTCTCTTTATTTTATGTTAAGTCAGGAACAAATCTCTGAAATAAGAGAACATTTAGAAAAAGCTCAGAATCCAGTATTCTTTTTTGATAATGATGCAGATGGTCTTATCTCTTTTGTTTTATTAAGGAGATTTATTAATCGTGGTAAGGGTGTTGCTATAAAAAGTTTTCCCGAACTTGACGAAAGTTATATTAAAAGAATAGATGAATTTAATGCAGATTATGTTTTTATTTTAGACAAACCTAGTGTCTCAAAAAGATTTTTAGAAGAAGTAAAATTAAGAAATCTTCCTGTTGTATGGATAGATCATCATGATGTTCCATCTCCAAGTGAATTTTCAAATTTATCATATTATAATTCTCTTAAAAAAAGTAATCTTGGAGAACCAATAAGTTATATTTCATATATAGTATCAAGAAAAAAAGAAGATTCCTGGCTTTCTGTTATAGGATGTATATCAGATAATTATCTTCCAGATTTTTATAATGATTTTGCTAAAGAGTACCCTAATTTAACTAGGAAAAATCCTGATTCTGCATTTGAAGTTTTATATGAAACAGAGATTGGCAAAATGGTTTTAATGTTGAGTTTTGCTTTGAAAGATAGAACAAGTAGTGTTATGGCTATGATTAATTTTTTATTTAGTGTAAAGTCCCCATTTGATTTATTAAAAGAAGACACAAGAAATGCTAATATATTCAAAAGATTTAATCAGATAAATAAATTTTATACTAAAATACTTGAGAAAGCTAAGAGGGTTGCTAGGTCGCATAAAAAATTAGTTTTTTTCCAGTATGGTGGAGAAATGAGTTTAAGTGCAGATATTGCAAATGAACTTTCATATAGATTTCCTGGAAAAGTAATTATGGTTGCTTTTGTTAAAGGAAATAATGCTAATGTATCTATAAGAGGGAGTATTGATGTTAGAAAAATAACTCTTGATATTCTTAAGGAAATTCCTAATTCTTCTGGTGGAGGACATAAACATGCTACTGGATGTAAGATGTCTCTTGATGATTTGCACAAATTCAGAGATTTATTTGAAGAGAAAGTTGAGAGATATCAATAACTTCTAGCAATATAAACTTCAAATTTTGCTTTTTCTTTGCATATAACACATCTTGAATCTTTTTTTGGATTTGAATCAAGAGGAATGCAACGAGTTGAAGCTCCTTCTGCTTTATCTTTTAGTTCATCTTCACATTTTTCATTTCCACAGAAAGGAGCTAGCACTATTTTTTTATTTTTTATTGCTTTTTGTACTTCAGGTAAAGTATTAGTTTTTATTATTGAATTATCTAAGAATTTTTTTGCTTTGTTATACATTTCTTGCTGCATATTTTTCAGTTCTAAATCAATATATTTCTTTAAAGCTGATACTTTTACTTCTTGCTTTTTGCCATTATCTCTTCTTGCTACAATTGCTTGGTTTTTTCCAAGATCTTTTGGGCCAACTTCAATTCTTATTGGAATTCCTTTAAGTTCCCATTCATTGTATTTAAAACCAGGAGTGTAATCTTCTCTATTGTCTAAAATTGGATTTAAGGATTTAAGATTTAATTTTATTTCTTCACATTTTTTTAAAACTTTATTTTTCGATTCTTCTTTTATTATTGGTATTATAACTATTTTATTTTCTGCAATTTCTGGAGGTAATACAAGACCTTTATCATCACTGTGAGTCATTACTAGTGCTCCTATTAAACGGGTTGAAAGCCCCCAGGAGTTTTGCCATGGCAAATGCTTTTTTTCATCTTTTCCAATAAAATTTATATTAAATGCTTTTGCAAAACCCTGGCTTAAAACATGACTTGTTCCACATTGAAGTCCTTTACCATCTGGCATAAATGCTTCTATTGTATATGTTGTTTCTGCTCCTGCAAATTTTTCTGAATCTGTTTTTTTACCAATTAATACTGGAAGTGCTAGAAGATCTTTACAAAGTTTTTCATATAACTTAATGTACATTATTGTTTCTTTTTCACATTCTTCTTTAGTTTCATAAACACAATGCCCTTCTTGCCACAAAAATTCTCTTGATCTTAAAAATAATTTTGTAGCTTTTGTTTCCCAACGCACTATGTTACACCACTGATTTATTTTTAATGGAAGATCTTTGTAAGAACGTAGCCATTTACTGTATGAATCATATATAATTGTTTCTGATGTTGGTCTTATAGCTAATCTTTCTCCTTCTCCACTTACAGATTTGTCAATCCATGCTACTTCTGGAGTAAAACCTTTTGCGTGACTTGCTTCCTTTTTGAAAAATGATTCTGGAATAAAAAGTGGAAAATAAGCATTTCTTGTTCCGGTTTTTTTAACTATATTTTCATTGAAATAGTCTTGGATCAATTGCCATATGGAATAACCATTTGGTTTTATTACCATTGTTCCTTTCACAGTTCCATAATCTGCTAGTTCTGCTTTTAGGCATACTTGTGAGTACCATTCAGAAATATCATCGTCTTTCTTTACTGTTATCCCTTGTTCTTTTGCCATTGTTGTTTTTAACTCTCTAAGTTATTTAAATTTATCTTGTTAAAAATGGCAATAAATATGGTTTAATCATTTCAAAATATTCGCATTCTTTACGAACTAAAGATTCTGGATTATTTTCAATAATTTCTTTAAGTCTTAGTTTTTTCTTTTCCGATAAATTTTTGTCTTCAATTAAGTCTTGTACAGCTAATTCTAAATCACTAATAGAAATTTTGTTTTTAGAACTATTTTTAAGAAAGCCTACAAGGAATATAATCATGTCTTTCCAAACACCCAGCTCCAGATATTTCATAAACCATTTTAAACACTAACTGTTAAATTTTGTTCTTTAAATATTTTGTTAATGGTTTCAACAGCATAATTAGATTCTAAGGCAAAACCTATATTTTCCCCACCTTGAATTTTAAAGTTATTTATCCCAATTACTTTCCCTTTTTTGTTTATTAGAGGTCCACCTGAATTACCTCTATTTAGAGGAGCATCTATTTGTATGTATGCAGGTAAATTATTACTACCTTCTCTTTTCAAACCACTAATTATCCCTTCAGTTACTGAAAATGATAATCCTAGCGGATTGCCCAAAGCAATTACTTTTTCCCCTATAACTAAACTGTCTGAATCATCAAAATTAAGATAGTCATGTCCATTACCACTAATTTTTATTACTGCTACATCCATAGTATTATCATATCCTATTAGTTCTGCAGATTTCCATGAGTCAGCTTCATACGTTAATACTTTTACATAGTGTCCTCCAGAAAGAACATGGGCGTTTGTTATGATGTAACCATCAGAGCTTATTATAAAACCAGAACCTTGCGCTACATCTGTGCCTACAGATACAACTCCTGGAATAACTCCTGCTATAATAGCTGAAAAGTCACTTCCTGCTTCTGCTTTTATTTCATTTAGTTGAGTTGAAATGTCTGATTTTGTTGCTAATAAATTGTTTGATAATTCTTGTATTTGCTCATGGGTTTGTGCTTTGTTGTCTAGAATTTGCTTTTGCAAATCATCTTTTGTTTGCTGAAGATTATTATTTAAATCGTTTTTTAGAGTTACTATTGTGATAGCTAAATAGATTACTGAAATTATTAGAATTACTTTTATTATTAAGAAAATTGTTATCCCTGTTACTATATGCTTCTTTTTCATTTTTTTACTAGTTAATTTAATTTATTAAACTTTATTAAGTTCTATTCTAGGTATATTTTTGAATATTTTTTATTAAGGTATGAAATATATTTATCAGGATTTAACCCTTCTTCACAGACCATTTTTATTATTTCTTCAGTTAGTAATTTTCTACCATATTTATGAATATTATCATTTAGCCATAGCCTAATCTTTGAATAATCTCCTTTTTCTATGTCTTGTTCTATTTTTGGATATTTTTTCTTAAGTGCTTCATATAACTGGGAAGCATATATTGTTCCTAAAGCATAGGTTGGGAAATAACCAAAATTTCCCCATCCCCAGTGGATATCTTGAAGAACTCCTTCAGAATCATTTTTAACAACTAAACCAAAAAATTCTTTCATTTTTTTATTCCATACTAATGGGAGATCTTTTACTTTTATACTGCCTTCTATTAAACCTAATTCAATTTCAAATCTTAGTATTACATGTAGACAATAGTGTACTTCGTCTGAGTCAACTCTTATAAATCCTGCAGAGACATTATTAATTTCTTTATACCATTGATTCAAATTTCCATTTAAATTTAGTTTAGCATCAAATTTTGGATAGTAAAATATCCAGAAAGGTTTACTTAGGCCTATCATATTTTCCCAGAATCTTGATTGAGATTCATGTATTCCTAAACTTGGAGCATCTCCTAAAATATCATACTTATGGTTTTCAGGCATGTTTAATTCATATAAAGCATGCCCTGCCTCATGTATTGAAGAACCAAAAGAAGATAATGAGTCATGTTTTTTTATTATAGTTGTTATTCTAACATCATTAAAACCGGTTTTTGTTGTAAATGGATGTTCTGAAAAGTCTATTCTTGAACACTCTTCATTTAAACCAATTCTTTTAATTACATCTTTAATAAAATACATTTGCATTTCTTCAGGTATATTTTTTTTTGTTAGTTTTATTTCTCTTTTTTTGTATTCTTCTGATTTTTTTATTCTGCTTAGTAAATCAAGCAGATCTATTTTTAATTTTTCAAATTTAGGCTTTAATTTTTCTGCAGTCATACCTTCTTCATAGCTGTCTAGTAAACTATTATATATGTGCCCTGGAATTTTTATGTAATTTGCTTCTTTTATTTTTAGTTTTACCAATTTTTCTAAATGCGGCTGGAATATTTTAAAATTAGATTTTGTTTTTGCTTCTTTCCAGGCTTTTACTGCTAAAGACTGGGTTTTTGATAATTCACGAACGAAATCATTTGGTATTTTTCTTGCTTTTAGAAGATCTTTATATAATTTTTCAATCATTATTTTATCGTCGCCTTTTATTGATTTGTTATTTCTTAACTTTTTGACTGCATCAAATAATTTTTCAGAAGTTAGCTTTTCATGAATTAAAGAACTAAGCAGAGAAACCTGTTCTGATCTTGATTCTATTGCTTTTGAAGGCATATAAGTTTCTTGATCCCATCCTAATAGGGCAGTTGCATTACTTAAGAGAATTATTTCTTTTTGATACTCTTTTACTAATTCTAATAGTTTGTTCTCTTTTTTCATTTTGTAAAATAGATTTTTAAGATTAAAAACATTACGGGCCTACTAGGAATCGAACCTAGATCAACAGGGCCGAAACCTGTAATTCTATCCGTTGAACTATAGGCCCATAAAAACTTTATAATAGTCTTACTTCTAAATCTTAGAACATATTTAAAAACTTGTTTTTGCTATTTTTTGAGATGGTGAAGGGAAAAGAGGTTTTTAATAAAAAATTTTGGGCTGCTACGTTTACTTTAACTGGAACAGTAATAGGGGCAGGAATTCTTGGATTGCCTTATGTTTTTTCTAAGTCAGGATTTTTTGTAGGGTTATTTTGGATATTATTTCTTGGAGCTGTCATCATACTATCAAAGTTATATCTTGGAGAGGTTATTTTAAGAACAAAATCAACTCATCAGCTTCCAGGATATGCAGAGAAATATCTTGGTAAATGGGGAAAAAGGTTTATGGTTTTTGAAATGGTTTTTGGCGTTTATTCTGCAATGATTGCTTATCTAATTGGTGAGGGGCAAAGTTTTTCTAAATTATTTACAGGAGGGATAGGATATGCATTGTTTTTTGCTATAGCATTCTGGCTTGTAATGACAATTTTATTAAGAGAAGGTCTTAGAGGTTTGAAAAAAGTTGAGTCATGGGGAGTTTTAGCAATACTATTAATTGTTATAGGAATGTTTATTTGGTATTTACCTGGTGTGAAAATTGAAAATGTTTATTCTTTTGATGTTAATTACATTTTTTTACCATTTGGGATTGTTCTTTTTGCATTACTTGGTTTTTCTGCAATTCCTGAATTAAAAAGGGAGTTAAAAGGAAGTGAAAAGTTAATGAAAAAAGCTATTTTTATCGGAGCTTTGATACCTGTTATTGTGTATATTTTATTTAGTTTTATTTTTGTTGCTACACTTGGACAAGATGTACCTGAGGTTGCTACACTTGCTTTTGGCAAAGTTGTTTTATTTTTAGGGGTGTTTACAATGCTGACAAGTTATTTTGTTCTAAGTTTTGCATTAAAAGATATGTTTATATTTGATTTTAACTATTCTAAAAGCAAGACATTTATTTTAGTTTCAGTTATTCCGTTAATTATTTTTATTATACTTTATTTCCTTAATATGCTTAAGTTTGTAAGTATTTTAGGATTTGCAGGAGTTATTTCTGCAGGAGTAACTGGAATTTTAATTTTATTGATGAATCGTAAGGCAAAGAAGAAAGGAGACAGAAAACCAGAATATTCTATAAAAATAAATAAACCAATTATTATAGGAATTATTATTGTCTTTATACTTGGAGTTTTATCAGAATTAGGATATCTTAAGCTTTTCCTGGATTTTATTTTGGATGTGGTTAAGTGATTATTTTTAAAGAAAGGGTAAAGTATTAATGTAATTTTCTTGATTAATTAGAACGAGATCATTTTCTATTGCATTATTTCTTAAAATTTTTGATTAGTCCTAACATAAACTCTCTTAGAGACTTACCGATGCAAATAAATTAATGGTTTTTGTTTTCTTAAATTCTGAGAAAAATAGTAAATAATTGTTAAGGATTGATTATTTGTAATAATATAACTATTATTGAGTAGTTACTAAGCAAAGATTTAAATAAAGAAAAAGTTAGTATTTTTTATGAAAAAAGGATTAGAAATGGTATGCTCAGGAAATATTGGGAGAAGCCCTGTAATGAGACTTTTAGCCTTGCGTAGTTTACAAGAAATTGGTAATAAGGGTTATTTTGTAGACTCTTCTGGAACTTACGTTGATAAGATAAACAAATGTGATTTTTCAAGAGACGAAATGATTCCAACCATAGATCTTGCTCTTAAGAGAAGAATGTATACAGCACAAGAAATGTCTGAATTAGATAATTTACTTAGATCTGGTGAAGGCGATTTAATACCTTATTTTAAGAAAGTTCTGCCATTATTTATAGATGATGAAGGAAGTTATAGAACTCGAGCTTTACAATCAATAGGATTAAATCCTATAGAAGTACAACCAGTTAAACAAACAATTCCTAGGGGAGACATTGTAGCAGTTGTAACTGCTGATCAATCTAATGTAGAAAGAGTAAAGAGAATGTATGCCGAATCTGAAAAAGGATATACTCCATTAATTGCTAGCATTTCAGAACTAGCAGGTATGCCTGAAATAACAATTGTTAAAGATAGATTTGATTATGATGTTTATATGTTAATTATCAATGATTTAGTGGCCAGAATGCCCAAAGCAGTTAATGAAGCTATAAGAACAACTAATTAGATTTCTTTATTAATTTTACAATTCCTGTATTAGTGTCAACTTCTATTTCATCTCCATCTTTCAATATTTTAGTTGCTATGCCTGTTCCAATAACACAAGGAATACCAAATTCCCTAGAAACAATTGCTGCGTGGCAAGTTATCCCTCCCCCATCAGTTACCATTGCGCTGGCTTTTCTAATTGCAGGCATCAAAACAGGCATTGTTAAGTTAGCTATTAAAATAGCTCCTTTTGGAAATTTAGATATTCTTTCAACAAAATCTGGAGAACCATATCTGAATGTAAATACTTTGCCTCTTACAATTCCTTTTCTGCATGCTACATCTCCTTTGAAACTCTGTGGATTTTCTAACTTAGTTTCGTGTCCGACTTCTGAATAAAATCTATTCTTTGCTTCTACTCCTAACAGTACCTCAAAGCCTTTTTCAGGAGTAGAAATTTGAAGCAGGTTAGTATTTTTTCTTTGATTAATATTTTTTTTGAGTTCGCCACTTACCTCAAAATTATTGTCTAGAAGATCTATAAATTCATCATAGGTCAAACTGTTTATCTCTAATTCTGATAATTTTGCTTTTTTGGAACAGAGGTTTAGCAATGTAATTAATATGTATACGTAATATGACCAAGACATAACTCTTAAATCTAATCTCAAGTTTGCTAACTTTCCTAGAACATAAGCTTTCTTAACTAAATCTGAAGGTATATTGAATTTCTTTATTATTTTCTGTTTCTTAATCTTATTAATTTCAGCTTTATTTTTCAGACTCAAATATTCATCTCTTAATTCTTTCTTATTTTTTTTTAAATCTTCGTTAACCAGTTTTAAATAATAATCCATACTCCACATCTCCATTCCAAATCCAGCAGAATAACTTTTATAATAGTTAAAATGTTCTTCAACTTTATTTATTAAATGTTTATCTTTTTTTACTCCTTGAGGATTTATTTCTTTTTCTAGGACAGGTAAAATTACTTCCTTAAGCCAAGAATATCTCTCGTTTTCTAAAGAGTCCCTTTCTTCTTGCAATACTAATGTTCCAAGTACATTCTCAAATTCTTCTTTTGGCAAGATTTTTGATAAGTCATCCTTTAGGTTTTTCTCAATTTTCCATGAATAAGGGTCAATTGTAAAGTAAACTAAAACCTTAGACTGCCAGAGATTTTTTATGTCTTTAGTAAATATCTCTTTTAAATCAGGGAGTGATATTTTTTCCAAAGCGAGTTTATCTAATTTATCTCTAAACTTCTTAGACTTCTTATAGACTTCTTTGACTTCATTTAAGAATTTATTGAATTTATCTGTATTTAAGAAAAATTCATATCCCCACTCACCTCTTTTATTATCTTGAGAAGTATAAACTTTATTTATCTTTTCTTCTCTATCTATATAAGAAATTACGCCTTCTGATATTCCTGTTCTTTTTTCCACTCTTGAGGTTATAGGATAAAGCAGGATATCATTTAGTAGAAACAAATTTTTATTATCTCCCAATGGAATTTCTCCTTCCTTAATCCACAAACTTTTAGCATTTTGCTTTTCTAATATCTTTACAATACCTTTATCTGCATCAACTTCGACTAAATCTTCATTTTTTAGAAGTTTTGTAGCTCCTTTTACTCCAACTATACAAGGAATCTTTAGTTCTCTTGAAGTAATTGCTGCATGAGATATTGCTCCTCCATTTTCAGAAATTATTCCTGAAGCTAGTTTCATAGCTGGCAAAAAGTCAGGAGTTGTCGTAGAGGCAACTAAAATCTCTCCTTTCTTAAAATTTTTAATCTCTTCTCTTCTTTCGATTATTCTAACTTTTCCTTTAACATTTCCAGGATAAGCTGTCTGACCTTTAAGAAAATTCGTCTTAGAACTTTTATCTATTAGTTGAATATTATATTTATCAAAAATTTCTTCATTTGAATCAAACAATTTACTATTTGTATAAGCATAATATTTTAATCTTTTGTTTAAGATAGAATCTTTTGGCAGGATATTTTTCTCAATTTCACTCAATAACAACACTCCAGAATATTTCTTCTTTTCAGGATAGATATCCTTTAAAGATTTTTTAAATACAGAAATTATCCCCGGAGTAAAATGTTCTGTATATTTTCTTATCTTTATTAAATCTTTAATAGATTCCTTATTTTTATCTTTGTATTCTATTGCCCACCACATATAATTCATCCAAGGCCAGAGGTTACGGAGATTTGTTAAAAATTTCATGAAATCTTTTTTATTCAATGTTTTTTCTTTCTCAACTATATCTTTTATTTTATCATAACTTTTTTTATTATTTCTATGGCAAATTTTTCTTTTTTATAATGCCCTGCAGTTCTCATTTGCCATTCTATCCCTTTGTTATCATAGAATAAATATGTTAGATTATCTTTTCTCTCGTAGAAAATATATGGTTTTATTGTAAATTTTTCTTTTGTCCAGGGCACACTTGATGCAGATTCCTGTTCATAGTGTAATTCAACTAAACTAAGGGGTAGATCAAGATGAACCAATTTAGAATATTCTTTTTTAACTACTGCTTCTTGATTATTAGACAACGTCGTAATCGGCCGGCTTTGCACAATATAGAATTTTCCTTTCTCTTTAGCCCATTCGATATCAACTGGAAAACCATAATGTTGCTCTATCTTTAAAATTAATTCACTCAATTCTAAAATTTCTTTATCACTTAACTTTTGTTTTTCACCATCCCTAACATTTTTCCATTCATTACCACCTTTATCAATTCTATACAATCCTTTTTCTTGTTTTACCACGTTCTTATCAATAATTCTTCTTGGTTCTTTTTCAACAACATAACTATCAGGAGTAATTTGTCCAGATACAATAGCTTCTCCTAAACCATAACCTGCTTCAATAATAAGTTGATTTTCGTCTTGTGTTACAGGATGAACAGAGAAAGCTATACCACTTATCTCAGATTCAATCATTTTTTGAACAACAACCGCCACAGAAACTTTTTCTTTATGTAATTTCTTTTCAAATCTATAAAATATAGCTCTTGGTGTAAATAAGGATGCCCAACATCTCTTAACATTTTCAATCAGATTTTTTTCTGTTGTATTAAGATAAGAATCTAATTGTCCTGCCCATGCAGCACTTGCTGAGTCTTCGGAAGTAGCTGAGGAACGAACAGCTACATACTTAGAATTTAATTCCTTAAAGTTTCTTGAGATTTCTTTCTTTATATTATTAGGCATTTCAGAACTAAGAATAAGGGCATTTATCTCTTCAGAAGCTTTTTCAACACTATTAATATCTTCATGTTTAACTTTATGAAGTATAGAATCAATCTCGACATTTAAATCCGTTTCTTTTATGAATTGTTCAAAAGCATCGGATAAAACAACATATCCATCAGGAACCGGGATTCCAGCATTTAACATCTCTCCTAATGAAGCTCCCTTTCCTCCAGCTATTACTACATCTGATTTTGATAGTTTACCGAAAGTTTTTACTATTTCCATAATTTTATTTCAATAATTTCAATAATTCTTCTTTTGCTATTTTAAAATCAGCTCTTTTGTTACTTAAAGACATTACTTTACCTATAAGGAAATTAAGAGATTTTTCTTCCCCGTTTTTATAATCCTGAACTGCTTTTGGATTTTCTTTTATTACTTTTATACAAAGAGGTTTTATTTCAGAATCCTTTATTTTCGAAATGTTTTTTTTATTTTTTATTGAAAATGATTTTGGAATATATTCATTCATTATTTGTTTAGCTTTAAGTTCTGTTATATTTTTATCTTTGACAGCTTTTATTAGTTCTCCAATATGTTTTGCTTCTATCTCTACTTCATCAAGAGTCTTTTTGCTATAGTGTAATACCCTTAATAACTCAATTGTAATCCAAGAAATATGATTTTTTACATCTACATATTTAGAAAGCTCTTCAACTAACTCAACTAATTCTAGATTTTTAGTTAGTATTTTTGCATCTTTTTCAGCAATTTTATGTTTTTTAATTAACTTTTTCAGCTTTTCTTCTGGAGTTTCCGGTAAACTACTTTTTATTTTTTCAACTTCTTTTTCTAGAATTTTTATTGCTGGTAAATCAGGATCACTTATAAAACGATAGTCTGCCTGAGATTCTTTTGTTCTCATTGGTTCTGTTATATTTTTTTGCGAATTCCAACGTCTTGTTTCTTTAAATTTAGGTTTATCTTTTTCATGCCTTTTTAGTTCATATTCTATTGCTTTAGTTATGTCTGATATAGAATGGATATTTTTTATTTCAGCTCTTTCACTCTTACCCCTTATGTTAACATTTACATCTGCTTTTATTCCAGATGATTTTTTTATTGATTTTATGTATGATAAAGTTATTATTAGATTTTTCAACCAGTCAGCTACTTGTTCACTTGATGTGAAGTCTGGCTCTGTTACTATTTCTATTAAAGGTAATCCAGATCTGTTGTAATCTATTTGCCCTGTAACAGGATCCCATGCAGCTGGATCTTCTTCTAAATGTAGTTCTCTTATTCTTACACCTAAAAATTTGCCATTTTCTCCTATTGGAACTGCATAGCTTCCAGATAGAGTATTTTGGTATCCTTTAGGCAAGTCTGGCCAGCTGTAGTGTTTTCTCTGCCATATTAAGTTCTTTTTATTTTCAGAAGTGTTAATTTTTGTGCTTAACATTAGTCCTATCTGAATTGATTTTTTTATTGCTTCTTTGTTTGGAAGCATTGGTTTTGATCCAGGCTGGCCAGTACATATAGGACATATACTTGTATTAGGTTTTTCACTATTAGTAGAACAATTGCAGAATAGTTTTTCTTTAGTATCCAGATACCCGTGTATTTCAAGGCCTATAAGACTCATTTTTATAATAAATTTGATTAGTTTTTAATTCTTTTTATTTTTATAATTAACAATAGTTAAGCATAAGGTATATATAGTTCTTAGCATTAAAACTTTAACACCTTTTTATGTTAAATCAGCCTTTTTTTAAGTAAAGCTGGAAAGAGACATCTGCGTATGGATAGAATTATCAAAGAAAAAATAAGTGCGGACCACCTTCTTTATGTGAGTTTGAAGTATACTAAGACATCTGAGGTAATTGTCAATCTTATCTTAAGATGGACAACTATGATGGATTATTCCTTTGAAAGAATGTTACAACATGCTAAAAAGAAAAAAATGATTAAATTAATACCTAATTCTCCTAAACCTAAAATAGACCTTTTGAAAGAAATTTTTAAAAATAAAAAAGAAGTTATGGATACTATTGAATTATATGATATGTTTAGAAGGATAGATGAACTCAAAAAAGAGTCAGAAGGGGAGTTTAGAAAAAATGTTGCACTTAAAGTTTATTACAGGGGGGATATTATTAAGGTAAATTTAGATAAATTAAAAGAATATTCTATAATTTTAGAAAAGTTTATAAATTATCTTAAACAGTTTCTTTCGTCTTAATCTGAGTAAATAAGACTACTATAAGTGAAATGACAAGATCTATTATTATAACATCTGGTAAAGGAGGTGTTGGCAAAACTACAACTGCTGTTAACTTAGCTACAGCAATGAATTCTATGAATGAAGATGTTACTTTAATTGATTTAAACCTAACAACACCTAATGTTGGTTTGCATTTAGGAGCACCTGTTGTGCCTATAACTCTTAATCATGTTCTTAATGGTAAAGCTGACTTAGTTGATGCTATATATGAACACGAGTCTGGTACTAAGATTATTCCAAGTTCTCTTTCTGTAAGAGAGTTAAAAAAACTAAATCATAAAAATTTGAATTCTATTAGTAAAGATGTTAAGAAAATTTCAGATATGGTTATTTTTGATGGTGCTGCTGGATTAGGACAAGAAGCAACTAGTGCAATGGCTTTGGCTGAAGATGTTATAATTGTTACAAATCCAGAGATGCCTTCTGTTACAGATGCATTAAAAACAGCTAAAATTGCTGAAGAAATGGATAAAAATATTCTCGGTGTTATTATTACAAGAGTTAAAGGCAAAAGAAGTGAAATGTCTTTACAAAGTATTAATGAAATGTTAGAATTACCTATACTTGGAGTTGTGCCAGAAGATGACAATATTCAAGAAGCTTTGTCTATGAGAAATGCTATTACAATTACTCATCCAAGGAGTAAGGCTTCAAAGGCATATAATCAGATAGCTGCTAAGATTCTTGGTAAAGAATATAAAGAAGAAAAAGGATTTTTTTCTAGGCTTTTTGGAAGATAAATTACTAAGTTTGAAGAAGTATGAGTTAAACGCCCCCCGAAATTCATTCATAAAAAGTTTATATTCACGGTGTTAACGCTCTTGCGGGAGCGTTTAACCATTTTAGCATAATTTTGGCTTGTTTTTACACATAAAGTCATGCTAATGTTAACCTTAGGTAACACGCCCCCACGATTACTTAAAACCCCTCCCTTTCTCTTATTATATAATAAATCTTGTTTTCTTACCAAGTAAGAATAATTCTTAGTTTTGGTGTTATTTTCTTACCAGGTATGAAAGGGTTTAAATAGGTCGAGTTATTTTCTTACCTAGTATGAATAAAGAAGAAATCTTAATTAAATCAGGAAAAGAGTATTTTTATTCTGGTAATGATGAATTTAATAAAGGCAGATATAATTCTGCTGTTGTTTTATATTTTAAAGCATTAGTTAGCTTTTGTGATTTATATGTTTTGCAAAAAACAGGAAATACCCCTTCTTCACATATTGATAGATTTAAAATAACTAAAGAAAAATTTCCAGAAGTTTATGATTTGTTAGACAAAGATTTTCCTTTTTATCAGAGTTCTTATGTTCAAATAATGACTAAAGAATTGGCGGAGGTAATTAAAGATGATGCAAAAATTATGGCTGAAAAAACTAACACTAAGACATAGCAAGAATGTTTTTGACATTGTGCAGTTTGGCTCTTCTGTAGAAGAAGGAAAAACTCCAAATGATGTAGATATAGCTGTAATATTTAATAAAATTACTTTAAAAGAGCAGCTTGAAGAAGCACAAGAAATTAAAAAACAATTGGAAAAGTTTCTTGAACTTCCTATTCATATAAATTCTTTTGATTTTTATAGCCTGTTTGATAGTTCTAACTTTGCAAAAGAGAGCATTTTGTTTTCTGGAAAAAGCATTATTCATGGAGATGATTTTGCAAAAAGATTTGGATTTTCTCCAAAAACACAAATTTATTATTCTTTGGAAAAACTAAAGAAAAAAGATAAGATAAGGTTCAATTATATGTTAAACGGAAGAGGTGGAGAGTATGGATTGTTAAGAGAGCATAAAGGGAAATTGTTAAAGCCAGGTTTAATTGAAATAAATCCTGAATCTGAAAATATTTTTGTTAGTTCAATAAAAGAGTTTAAGGTAGATTTTAAAGTTAAGAAAGTGCTGATAGGATAAATGCCCCCCACGATTACTTAATCCTAAGTATTAACTCCTTGACGTTTTCTTTGATATTAACTATTTTTTACATCTCGTCCAATCAAATAGATCATAAGAAAGAGGAATATTGCTATCACTAAATCTAAGATAGTTTTAGTTTTAAATATAGGTAATAAGAGTTCAGTTAATGCAACACGAGTTATAAGACCTCCAGCAAATAATGAAACTGCTACGGCAGGTCTTTCTAGAATTTGTTTAGAAAGGATAGCATAAATTCCTCCAATTAGAAAAATTATCCCAAAAAGTAATCCTACTCTAAAAGCAGAACCAATCAATGCAATAAACATTAGTATCCCTACAATTGTTTTAGAGATGTCTTTCATTTTTAACTCCAAGCAGGAAAAACATATTTCCAGATAGCATAAAGAAATATCGTACTTAGAATTACTGCAATAGAGAGTTTAACCCAAAATTTAAAATTCATTTTATCTTTTTATAAAATTTGTTTCCTTCTTTCTTATAAATATAATGCTCACCATTTATCTTATTTGTTTTCTTTCTTTTCATTTTTTCAAATGCCCAATCAGGCAGTCTTTCAATTTCTTCCCATTCTTTTTGATTAATCTTAGAATTATTTTTGTTAAATCCTTCTGGGTTTCCAGAAGCAATATCTAAAGCAATTCTATCTAAACCTCCTCTTTTGTGAACCTCATCAACATTCATTTGCCAATTACAAGCATCACAACCGAATATCTTTCTAGAGTTAATGAAAGGGATACCTTTATTTCTTGTATACAATCTTGAACCACAAACAGGGCATTCTGCCATACTTAAGTTAACAAAACGAACTTTATAAGTATTTTTAATAAATATCTTAGAATTATCTTATTCTACTACCGATTTCAATGTTTTTTTAGGGTTATATGATTGAATTATTATCCCTACTATAATTAATATTAATCCAATAACTGATGAAATCAAAATTTTTTCTCTTAGTAAAAAGAAAATGTATATTAATGAAACGAACGGAGTTAAGAAAATCAGATTTGACATTTTAGCAGTATCTCCATATTTTAGGGCTAACTGCCAAAATAAAAATGCTAAACCACTTGGAAATATTCCCAACCATAATAATCCAATAATTTGTTCTAAACTAATACTTGGTATTTTGAAGAATATCATTATAATACCAAAATAAATTGATGTAAAAAAGTAAAAGAATAACATAGAGGTTGTTCTTTCATAATTTTTTCTTTTAGTTATTACTGAAAATAGTCCATAACAAACTCCACCTAGTAAGGCAAGTATTATTCCAATAAAGTTATTTATAGAATTAATGTTAAAATTTCCATGAGTTATGACAAGATAAACACCTATAAATCCCAGTATTATTGCAATTATTTTTTTTAAGCTGAATTTTTCATATTTTAAAAAAATTGAGAAAATTACTATCCAGATAGGCCAAGTATAATTAACAATAAATGCTTCCTGGGCAGATGAAAACATTAAAGACCCATAAAAGAATATATAATAAAGAAATATTCCAATAAATCCCATCAATGCAAAGTAGAGGTAGTCCTTGAATTTATATTTTTTAATAAAATTTAGCTTCTTCTGGAATAAAGTTATGAAGAATAAAGTTAAAAAAGCAATAATAGAAACGAAAAATGAAATCTGAATATTATTAAGGTTTGTCAATAGCAACTTTGCTACGGCTGCTGTTGAACCCCATAAAATTATTGAAAGCAAGACATATATGTAAGCTTTGTTTTTCATAATTATCTTATTCTACTACCGATTTCAATGTCTTTTTCTGGTGAGATAAGTATTACTTTTGATTCGTCTTCGTTGACAGCTGCAAGTACCATTCCCTGAGACTCTATCCCTTTCATCATTCTTGGAGCTAAATTGACAAAAAGAATTACTTTTTTACCTTCAAGTTCTTTTTTTGAATAGAATTTTTTTAATCCTGCACATACAGTTTTGTTTCCTATTTTTTTACCTAAGTTTAATGTCAGCTTGTATAATTTATCAGCACCTTCAATATCTTCTACTTTAGTTATTTGACCTATTCTAAGCTCTATTTTTTCCCATTCTTGAAAATTTATCTGTGACATTTGAATAATCCCTTCAATTTTATTATTAGTTTTAGTATTTATTTCTTTTTGTTTATCTGTTTTTTCTTTCATATCAATTTTTTGAAATAAAATTGGAGATTTTTTTATTTTGCTCGGTTTTAATGGAGATTTTAAATCTTTAATGGAGATTTTAAAGTTGAAAACTTTTGATATTTTGTCTGATGTGTTTGGAATAAAAGGGCTTAACAAAATAGCAATTGCTTTTATTGAGTCTGATAATTCATAGATAATCTCTTGTTTGCCTTTTGTTTTATCTTCCCAAGGTTTTTTATTTTGTACATATTCATTACATGTATCAACAAATGCAAATATTTCATTTAACACTTTGTCTAATTCATAATTTTCAAAGTGTTTTTCTATTTTTTTAAGATTAAGCTTTTTTATTAGTTTGTTTGAAGCTTTTTTTATACCATTAGTTTCTGCTAAAGCTGAAATTCTTGAAACTAAATTGCCTAGTTTATTTGCTAGTTCGTTGTTATGCCTTTCAATTAGTGTTTGTTCTGAAAAATCTCCATCATTACCAAAAGGAGTTTCTCTAAATAAGAAATAACGTGCTGAATCAACTCCCGCTATTGAAATTAATTCATTTACGTTTAGCACTTTTCCTCTAGACTTAGAGATTTTTTCTTTATCAAAAGTCCACCAACCATGTGCAAATACTGTTTTAGGTGTTTTAATGCCGGCTGAAATTAACATTGCAGGCCAGATTACAGAATGAAACCATAAAATATCTTTTCCAACTATGTGTATATCTGCAGGCCAGAATTTTTTGAACTGCTTTTTATTATTTGAATATCCTATTCCTGAAATATAGTTTGTAAGTGCATCAAACCAGACATAAGTAATATGTTTTTTATCAAATGGTATTTCAATTCCCCATTTAAAACTTGTTCTTGATATGCTTAAATCATTAAGACCTTCTTTTACTCTGTTAATTATCTCTTTTTTCCTATAATCTGGCTGAATAAATTTAGGGTTTTTTTCATATAATTCTAATAGTTTTTTTTGATACTTACTTAGCTTGAAAAAATACGATTTTTCTTTTAATAATTCAAGAGGCTTTTTATGTATTGGACATTCATTATTTTGAACATCTCTTTCTAAATAATAAGCTTCACATGCAGTGCAATATAATCCTTCATACTCTCCTAAATAAATATCTCCTTTTTTATGAACTATCTTAAGCAAATCTTGAACTGTTTTTTTATGATCCGGATCTGTTGTTCTTATGAATCTATTGTAATTTATCTCCAATTTTTTCCAGTCTTCTTTAAATTTTGGAACAAGTTCATCAACAAATTTTCTTGTTTCCTTACCATGTTTTTGAGCTGTAGATTCTATTTTTTTACCATGTTCGTCTGTTCCTGTAAGCAAAAATACATCTTCTTCAAGTAATTTATGCCATCTGGCAAGTATATCTGCCGCTATAGTTGTATATGCATGACCCACATGAGCTATATCATTTGGGTAGTAGATTGGTGTTGTTACATAAAATTTTTTCGTCATTTTCCTTTTATAATCTATATTCATAAGCTTTTTAAAGTTATTTTGCTCCCTATAGACATGTTTAGCAATAAGTGTGGTAGATGCGGCAAGAAAGTTAGAAAGAGTCATGACTTTTGCCCTAGCTGTGGAACTAATTTGAAAAGTAGCCCAAATGATATGGGCTATGGTTTTTTAGGTAAAAATGATATTAATGATTTAGATATGAAACTTCCATTTGGATTTAATATGTTATTCAAACCATTACTTAAAGAGTTACAGAAACAAATGTTTGAGTTAGATAAGGAATTGAAAAAAGAATCAAAAGATCCCAAGAAAAATGGAATTAATCATACTAGTTTTAGCATCCATGTAAAAGCTCTTGGTCAAAAACCTATGAAATTAACTACACATGAATTTCCAGGAATTATGGCTGGAAATATTATGGAAAATAAAAGCAAAGATTCTCAGACACTTGTTTTACCAAAGATTTCTAAAGACTTGATTGATAGAGCTAAAGATTTTCCTAGAAAAGAACCTGGGACAAGTGTTAGAAGATTGGCTGATAAAATAGTTTATGAACTTTCTATTCCTGGAGTTAGTTCATTGTCAGGAGTTAACATAAGGAAATTAGATTCTGCTTTTGAAGTTAAAGCAGTTGCAAAAAAAGAAGTTTTCAATAAATCTATAAGTATTAACCTTCCGTTAAATAATTATTATTTAGCTAATGAAAAATTAGTTCTTGAATTCTTAAATGAATAAAAACTTCCAGCTGGTTTTTATGAATTCAGCAACCAAAATTTTATCAAACTTTCCTTATTTTATCAAAATTAATTCTTGAGAAAGCCTTATAAATGAAATTCTTTTAGAAGTTTCATGAGCCTGTAGCTCAGCCCGGTAGAGCACTGCTCTGATAAGGCAGGGGTCCACGGTTCAAATCCGTGCAGGCTCATATTAATATTGGTAAAGATTTAAAAACCAATTTTATCTCAAAACTAGACAATAAACCTTTTAAAAAAGTTCAGAAAATGAACCGAGCCTAGTGGCTCAAAGGTTTCCAAAACGAAGAGAAAAATGGCAAAAGGAATGTATCATTATATAGGAGAAGCTTGGAAAAAGCCAGACAAAAAAGTACTTAGAGAAAGAATGATTGCTTGGAGAAGGAGTAATGCTATTGTTAAAGTTGATAAACCTTTAAGGTTAGATAGAGCAAGATCTTTAGGATATAAAGATAAAAAAGGATTTGTTGTTGTAAGAGTAAGATTAATTAGGGGAGGACATAAACGTTCAAGACCTAAAAAAGCAAGAATGGTTAAAAATCTTACAATAAGAAAAAATCTTGTTTTAAATTATAGATCTATAGCAGAACAAAGGGCTACTAGAAAATATAAAAATTTAGAAGTTTTGAATTCATATAATATTGGTAAAGATGGTGTTTATGCTTTTTTTGAAGTAATTCTTGTTGATCCGCATAAACAAGAAATTCAGAGTGATAAAACAATTAACTGGATTGCACTTCCTAAAAACAGGGGAAGAGCTTATAGAGGATTAACTTCTGCAAATAGAAGTTCTAGAGGATTAAGAGCTTAATTGTTTTTAATTTTCAAATATTTTACTTTTGTAAAATAGTTAAAATCCCGAAATGTTTTTAAACATTAATTACAATTATTAAATAATGAAAAAGGGTGTGTTGGTTTTAGTTTTAATTTTATCGACGTTATTTTTGATAAGTTTTGTTTCTGCTAGTTTTTGGGATTTGTTTGGAATTACTGGAAAAGCAATAACTGATACAAATAATGCAAATTTAGTTACATACTATCCTTTTGATATAAATGCAAACGACCAAAGCGGGCATGGAAATAATCTGGGTTGCTCTTCAGTAAGTGTTTGCCCTGGAGTAACTAATGGGAAAATATCAAAAGCTTATAATTTTGATGGAAGTAATGACCAGTATACAGATTATTCTACTTCAAACTTAGATATTAATCAATATTCTGCAAGTGCATGGATAAAAAGTTCAATGAAACAGGGAAGAATGTCTGTTATTGAGTTTACAAGAGGTTCTGCAAATGGAAATAATAGAAGAGGAATTGCTGTAAGTGGAAATGATAACTTTGGTAAGCCTATTATATATTATGGTAATGATAAGATGAGAACTGGAAATACTGGAGATTTAAGAGATGGTGTTTGGCATCATATTCTTGTTTTGTATAATGGAACAAGTCCTATTATATATGTTGACGGAAATGTTGCCAGTTTAAGCGCTGAAGATACTACTAATGTGGGAAATGCTTCATCTTATTTAAGAGTTGGAAATTCTATTACTTCTGATTCAAAGAATTATTTTTCAGGAATTATTGATGATGTTAGAATATATAATAAGGCATTAAGTTATTCTGAAGTTCAGGAAATATATCAGTATGGGATAAGTACAACTTGTACCCCTTCTTGGAGTTGTACTGCTTGGAGCACTTGTTCAAATGGACAGCAGACAAGAACTTGTACAGATTCTAATAATTGTGGAACAACTTCTGGAAAGCCTGCAGAATCACAAAGTTGTTTATATGGCTGTGATCCTTTAACTTGTTCACAACTTGGAAAGCAATGTGGTTCTTGGGATAATGGATGTGGAGAAATGTTGAATTGTGGAGTTTGTACTTATGGATATAGTTGTTCTAGTAATGGACAGTGTGTTCAAAATTCAACTCAACAAAACTGTACAGATACAGATGGTGGAATTAATTATTATGTAAAAGGAAATGCAGGTATAGAAGGTTCTACTACTATTATGGATCTTTGTTTAAATTATTCAACTCTTGCAGAAGCTTTTTGTAATAATGGTGGAAGTCCAATTGTAAAATCAGTAAATTATAATTGTCAGTATGGTTGTAGTAATGGAGCTTGTTTATCTGAGACTTTATGTGAAGGAGTTTATCTTGATACTGGTGGTACTAAATTATATGTTGGAGATAAGATAAATAATGCTAGAAATGTTTTAACAAAAATACATTTACCTACTTTATTAGCTCAAGATACTATTAAGAACTCTAATGGGCAACTAATTGAAGTTTCTCCTGGATATTACTATGAATATGTTCAATATCTTTACATTGGAAATAGTAATATATTAGATATTAATAACCCCTATATTTTTATTAATACTAACCCAAGCATTCCAGTTTATAATTATTCAATTCAGTTTTCAACACCTGTAGATTTTTCATCTTCAAAGTTTCATGGTTCGAGTTTACAATTATTGGGTGATAAGTTTATTATCCGTGATAGTTCAACCAACAATAATATAATTTTGTATAATAAAGATAAAAATTATAATTTAACTATTTCAAATAATAATAACTTAAAGTTAAATGATTATTCTTTAGTTGGTACGAAGTCTGTTATATCTGGTTCTGGAGGAGTTTATGCAATTTCTATTTCTTTTGCAGCTGAAGATACAGATCATTGGAAACTATATTCTGGGCAGACATTTAAAAATGAAGCTTTTCAAAGATTGAAACTTATTTTTGAAACTTATGATTCTGTGAACGGAGCTAAAATAAAAGTTGGAGGTGATTGTATAAATACAAATCAAACTCAAACTTGTACTGATAGCGATGGAGGAAAAGAAAGTTATATTAAAGGGATAGTTAAATTGAGTAATGGTAGAACTGAATCTGATTATTGTGTTCCTGTTGCTGCAGATCCTGCAGATTTTATTGGAGTTAATGAATGGTATTGTAGTGGAAGTAATATTAATCAAACAATAATAGACTGTCCTAACGGCTGTAGTGATGGAGCTTGTTTAGAAAGTAATAATACTCAAATAAATAAAACATGTTTAGATTTAGTAGCTCAGGTAAAAAATCCAACATCATTTGAAAATAATGGTGTTAAATATGATTTAAATTGGAATTCATCTTATTCTGGAAATTGGAGAGATGGAGAAAGTTATTCAGAGTATGATGCTGGATGGACACTTAGTTATAACGACGGAGATAATTACAAATATGGTTATTTGGATAAGAGTACACTAGTTTTTGATAATCCAGATTTTAATGCAATTGATGTTATGGATGACTTCACTCAGTATGGAGTCTGTCAGGTTCATACATATGGAAGTAGTGATTGGAATCAAGATTATAGAGTTTATGTTTGTAACTGGAATGTATTTGATAAAGGAGTTAGTGTAGATAGGTATTCTTATGAAAATAGAGAAATTGTTTGGGCTAGTGATAATGTTATATTAAGAATGAGTTATGGAACTGGACAGTATTTAACGGACGAGCAATTATCTCAAATTATTGAAAAAGGAACAGTAAATTTCCTTAATGCTTTAATTGACAACCGTGGGAGATATCTTGGATGGGAAAACTTTAATATTGATTGGCCATTTGATATTCAGATATTTGATGCACTTGTTTACTGTCCTTCTGATGTTCCAGAAGATACTTGCAGTCCTTACTGGGAGTGTGTTACAGAACCTGCTATATGTCCAGAATATGGAACTCAACAACAAACATGCAGAGATGCATCTTGTGGAAATGAAGATATAACAAGTATAATTTCTTGTAATCCTGGAATATGTTCAGGTTGTTTAGTTCCTAAATGGCTTGACTCAAAATCTTTTGCAGATAACAAATGTATTCCCTATGGTTTTAGATTTGAAAATCAAATAGGGTTTGGAGAAGATGTTGTAAGTGATCAAGAAGATGCAATTTTAAGTGTTGCTCAAGCATCTAATTCAAAAGGAGAATTAAATTTATCAATTTCTTCTGATGGAGTTGCTAGTTTAAGAGTTGATGACTGGGGAGGAAATAAAACTTATACATTTTCAAAAGGAGACAAAGTTGAAATAGATGTTAGTGAATGGGGAGGAGATTATATTAGTGCTACTTTATTTGCTAATGATGTAGTTTACAATTCTGAAAATTATGAAGAAAGTTATATTGATGTTAGTTTCGAAGTAACTTATAAGGGACAGACTATCAAAACTGCTAATTCTTATTGTGAGATTGATGGAAATGTAAAAGTTCAGAAACCAAGTGTTCCTGGACAAGAATGGCCAAAATGTCAAAATAATTATGAGTGTGAGAGTAATGTTTGTTCTGGAGGAGAGTGTATACCTGTTTCACAGTATATAAAAGAAGGTGGTAGATTAAAAGGATTTTTCTTTAACCTTTTGTGTAATATTGCTTACCCAATTAATGAAGATAAAAGAGCTCAGTGTGTTGCTAATTTTTTAGGAGCATAATTTAAAAACTTGTTTTGGTTTTAATACTAATAAAATGAAATATTCTGAATTATGTGAGGTGTATGAATCTCTTGGCGGAACTACTAAAAGATTAGAGAAAATTGATATTCTTTCTAAATTCTTAAAAAAACTTGCGAAGAGCAAGGGAGATAATAGATGGATATATTTAATTCGTGGAAGGGTTTTACCAGATTATGATGCTCGAGAGTTTGGTATATCTAGACAATTAATAATTAAAGTTATTTCAAAAGCTTCTGGAGTTTCTTCTGACCAAATAACTAAAGATTTTAATAAAATTGGAGATTTGGGAGAAGTTGCTGAGATGTTAATGGCTAAAAAGAAACAACACACTTTATATTCTTCTTCTTTAAATGTAGAAAAGGTTTTTACTAATTTAAAAAAAATATTTGAAATGGAAGGTAAGGGTAGTGTTGATAAAAAAGTAAGTTTAGTTGCAGAACTTTTAGTTAATGCAAATGGTTTAGAAGCTAAATATCTTATAAGAACAGTTTTAAATGATTTGAGAATCGGCGTTGCCGATTCTACTTTAAGAGAGTCTATTGCAGAAGCATTTTTTCCTGATGAGAGAAAAGAAGTTTTAAACAAAATTGAGGAAGTTTATGATTTAGCTAATGATTTTGCTCAAATTTTTGAGGCAGCAATAAAAGGTAAAAAAGCATTTGATGAAATTGAAATTATTCCTGGAAAAGCAATGAATGTAATGCTTCCAGTTAAAGTAACTGAAATTAGTGAGGCATTTAGAATGTGTGGTAAACCTGCAGCTATAGAGCATAAGTATGATGGTTTTAGAGTTGTTATTTCAAAAAATAAAAATGGGAATGTAAAATTATTTACAAGAAGATTGGAAGATGTAACAAATCAGTTTCCTGATGTTGTAAGTGTTGCTGGAAAAAATATTAAAGCAGAGAGTTTTATCGTCGATTCTGAGGTAGTGGGTTATGATCCTAAAACTAAAAAGTATAAACCATTTGAATCAATAAGCCAGAGAATTAAAAGAAAATATCATATTGAAAAATTAATTGATGAACTTCCTGTTGAGATAAATGCTTTTGATGTAATTTATTTAAATGGAAAAAGTTTAGTGAATTTACCTTTCATTGAAAGAAGAAAACATCTTGAAAAGATAATTAAAGTTGAAAAATTAAAAGTAAGAACTGCAGAACAGATAATAACTGATAGCGAAAAAAAAGCTTTAGAGTTTTATAAAAATGCTTTAAAAATTGGTGAAGAAGGGATAATGGTGAAAAGTCTAAATTCTATTTACAAACCTGGTCGTCGGGTAGGACATATGGTTAAAATGAAGCCTTCTTCTAGGGATTTTGATTTAGTGATAGTTGGAGCAATGCATGGGACTGGTAAAAGGGCTGGTTGGTTGACAAGTTATATTGTTGCTTGTAGAAATACTAAAGATGGTAAGGATAAATTTTTAGAAGTTGGAATGGTTTCTTCTGGATTGAAAGAAAAAGAATCAGAAGGAACAACTTATAAAGAGATGACTAAAATGTTAAAACCTTTGATTACTAGTGAAAAAGGAAGAATTGTAAGAGTTAAACCTAAATTAGTTGTTTCAGTTACTTATCAGAATATTCAGAAATCTCCTACTTATTCTTCTGGTTATGCTATGAGATTTCCTAGAATAACTGTATATAGACCTGATAGAAATACAAGTGATATAGCAAGTATTAGTGATGTAAAGAAAGAAGCTAATTAATTAACTTTAAAGTGATAACTGTGTGATTATTTGCAATAATCTTTATAAACAGTTTTTGCGATAGTTTTTTATGGGTTTTAAGGGATTGAGTAAGCACAATTATTTGTTACTATCTTTACTTAGTTTAGTATTCCTAGTTTTTTTATTAAGTATTTCTGGTGTTTCAGCACAGAGTTCTTGTACTAATGATTTACAGTGTGGATTTACTGGTTTTTTTGGAAGTGAATTTTGTAAGAATAATGATGTTTACAAAAATTATCAAACAGCTGGATGTAACTCAAATATTTGCAGTGTTTTAGTAGAAGAAAAATTAGTTAATGATTGTGATGATGGAGATAATTCTACTTTAGATACATGTATCAATGGAAATAATTTAGCTTATTGTAAACATGATCTAGTGCAGTGTAGTGATAATGATGAGTGTGGAAGTCCAACAGAACACTTTTTTTGTCAGAGTGGAGATGTTTGGCACCAGGTAAACAATCCTGTTTGTGATATTAATGCAAGTCAGTGTGCATTTAGCTCTTTTGATGAGTTGTATGAAAATTGTCAGTATGGATGTAACAATGCAGCATGTATAGCTCAAATTTCATGTAGCTCTAATGCTGACTGTCCAGGTTCAACTATTTCAGATAATTTTTGCTTTAGTGATGATGTTATAAGGGAAAATGTTAGTTATAACTGTGTATATCCAGGTACACCTGCAAGTTATTGCCAACAAACTACACAACAAGAATTAGTTCAGACATGCTCAGATAGTTGTTCTAATGGAAAATGTGTTAATAATAATGATAATGATAAAAAAACTAATCGTGGTGGAATCCAAGATTTTAATGATTTAGATCCTTTATTTTTTGAGAAAAAACAAGAACCACAAACTTATGGAATTATAATTCCTGCTAATGAGATAAATGAAAGTGTTTCTAAAGTAACTAAAACTTCTAACCCTAATTTGTGGTTATTATTTTGGTTATTTTTATTATTAGTTTTAATATTACTTTTACTTTTGATAATTGTGGTTTTTAGAAAAAGATAGTGATTTAAGATATAAATTTTTATAATATAATATTTTTTTATTCTTTAATGGCTGAAAAAAGAGTTGATTTATAAATACCTTATATAAACTAGACGAAAGCTTTATAAATAGACCTCCTTTATAAATCTCATGACTAAGGGAAATTTGTCTGTACAAAATATTGTTGCTACAGCTTCTCTTGGAAAACCTGTTTCTTTGACAAAATTAGCAAGAACTCAGAGTAATACTGAATATAATCCAGAACAATTCCCAGGATTAGTATTAAGAGTAAAAAAGCCGAAATCAGCTGTTTTAGTCTTTAGTTCAGGAAATTTAGTATGTACAGGAACAAAGTCAATTGCCCAGGTTAAAGAGGTAATTAACCAGGTAATTAAGCAATTGGCTAAAATTGGAGTGAAAATTACTGATAAACCTAAGATTACTGTTCAGAATATAGTTGCTTCTGGTAGTATTGATTTAAAGCTAAATTTAAACTATTTAGCTTTGGCGTTGGAAAATACAGAGTATGAACCAGAACAATTCCCAGGATTAGTGTATAAATTAGCTGAGCCTAATGCAACTTTCTTATTATTTAGTAATGGTAAGCTTGTTTGTACAGGAACAAAGAATAAGCAACAGCTTGATGAAAGTATGGTTATACTTAACAAGAACATAAAAGAAGCTCTTAAAGATTATAAATAACTATTCTAAAGTTACTTACAAACTTTTATTTTACTTTAATTTCTATATCTCTGGATAGAAATTATTATAAACATATCATATTTCCATAAGAAATGGAGGTTTTGAAAAAAGAGGAGTTTATAGCTGAATCAAAAAATTTCTTTAATACTTATAAGAAAAAGATAGGTGAAGCTATAAGGGAATCTGAAAGAGTAATTTTTGTTAGTTTTAATGATCTGGTAAGCTTTTCTCCTGATCTTTCAGAAGCTATTTTGGAGAAACCAGAAGAAATGCTTTCTTCTTTAGAACTTGCTTTAGATGAAATAGGGTTAGTTAAAAATCCAAGAATAAGATTTTTAGATTTGCCACCTAATAGTTTTATTAAAGTAAGGAATATAAGATCTAAACATCTGAACAAATTTATCTGGATTGAAGGTATTGTAAGGCAAGCTTCTGATGTTAGACCTCAAGTTGTAAGTGCTAAATTTGAGTGCCCTTCTTGTGGAACTTTAATTTCTGTTTTACAATTAGACAAAAAATTCAAAGAACCTTCAAGATGTTCATGTGGTAGAAAAGGATTTTTTAAATTAGTAAGTAAACAAATGGTAGATGCTCAAAGATTAGTAATTGAAGAGTCTCCTGAAAGTTTATCAGGTGGAGAACAGCCTAGAAGAGTTAATGTTTTTCTTAAAGAAGATTTAGTAGAACCAAGAATGGAAGAGAGAACAACTCCTGGAAGTAAAATAAGGGTTTTTGGAATTTTAAATGAAGTGCCTGTTCCTTTACCTACTGGAAATGTTAGTACTAGGTTTGATCTTGCAATTGATGCAAATAATGTTATTCCTTTAGAAGAAACTTATGAAGATTTAAAAATAAGTGAAGAAGATGAACTCCAAATAAAAGAATTATCTTTAGATCCACATGTTTTTAAGAAACTGGCAGAAAATATTGCGCCAAGTATTTATGGTTATGAAGAAGTTAAACAAGCTTTAGTTTTACAATTATTTGGGGGAGTTAGGAAAGAAAAATTAGATAGAACTGTTTTTAGAGGAGATATCCATGTTTTACTTGTTGGAGATCCGGGAGTAGCTAAATCAGTTACTTTAAAATTTGTTTCAATGATAGCTCCTAGAGGAAGATATGTTGTTGGTAAAAGTGCTTCAGGAGCTGGACTTACAGCTACTGTTGTAAGAGATGAGTTTTTGAGAGGATGGTCTTTAGAAGCAGGAGCTATGGTGCTTAGCAATAAAGGAATTGTTTGTATTGATGAGATTGAAAAAATGGATCCTAATGATAGAAGTGCAATGCATGAAGCAATGGAGCAGCAAACAGTAACTATTAGTAAAGCAAATGTACAGGCAAGTTTAAGAGCTGAAACCTCTGTTTTAGCTGCAGGAAACCCAAAATTTGGAAGATTTGATCCTTATCAGACAATTGCTTCTCAGATTGATATCCAACCAACTTTATTAAATAGGTTTGATGTTATTTTTATTTTAAGAGATAATCCTGATAAAGCAAAAGATGATGCAATTGCTTCACATGTTTTGTTTGAACATAAAGATACAAAAGCAAGAGGTAGTATTGATGTAGAATTATTTAGAAAATATATTGCATATGCTAAAAAAATAATTCAGCCAAAATTAAGTGATGAAGCTATAGAAGAAATTAAAAAGTTTTATGTTACTTTGAGAAATGCTCCTACTGCAGCTGATTTGCCTTTAAGACCAATACCAATAACTGCAAGACAACTAGAAGCTTTAGTAAGATTAAGTGAAGCTTCTGCTAAAACTAGGCTGAGTGAAAAAGTTGAAAAACAAGACGCAATAAGAGCTATTAATTTAATGAAATATTATTTAATGCAAGCAGGTTATGATTATGAAACAAAAAGTTTTGATATTGACAAAATAGTTACAGGTGTTACAGCAAGCAAAAGAGGAAAAATTCTTGAAGTTAAAGAGTCAATTATTAGGTTGGAATCTAAAATTGGAAAATTAATACCTGTAGAAGAAATTGAAAAAGAGCTAGAAGGTAAGATGCAGAAAACTGACTTAGATGATGTTTTAGATAAATTAGCTTTAAGCGGGGATATTTTTCATCCTAAAAAAGGTTATATCCAGAGAGTTTAGTTTTACTTTTTATTTCTAAAAAATCCTATTGAGAAAATTACTAGGGAAATTATTGTTAGTATTAGTGGAATTACTATTCCTATAAATAATATAGAAAGTAATGCCCAACCAGCACCTTCATCACCTACTATTGGTTTTTTAAGAAAATTAAATAAGTTATAAGAGGTAAAAATTAATATTATAAAGCTTATAATATTTAATATAAAAGATGATTTAAACCACTGGTTATTTAATTTAACTTCTCTAAAGGCATATGCATAAAATATTAATGTAACCACCCAGAGAAGAGGAAGTAATATCATAAAACCTCCCTTCCAGATTTCAAACTCTTTACCAAACAAAAAAAGATATATTCCAAGAAGCAATAAGACCGTGATAATATTTAAGATATGGACTAATTTCTCCTTTTCCATAACTTATAGAATTTATCTTTACTTAAATATCTTTTGTAGTTTTATAATCTTGTGATATACCAACCAAATCTTTCTTGTTCTATTCCTTCTGATACAAAAGTTTCAAAACCTGGTCTTCCACCTATTTCTTTAGTATTTTTAACTGCTCTTTCATAAACATCTTTAGCTGGTTCTCCATCATGTTCTTTATGGAAGTCATAACCATATCCTATACAATTGCCAAAAATAACCCTAAGTTTTGCTTCACTACTAACATTTATTTTTCCAGTAGCTTCAATTATTCCTGCTCCAGTTTCTATTTCTCCATCACAAAATACACTAAAAGAAGGATCACTATTAATGAGGAAGTTAGATAAAGATTCTAGCGTTGATCTAGTAAGTTCTTTGTTTAAAACCATTTATTTTAATTAGTATTGATGCTTATAAATAATCTTGTGGTATAAAGTATATTTTATTAAATAAACCTTTATGTTGATAAATTCAGTTTTACTTTTTATTTCTAAAAAATCCTATTGAGAAAATTACTAGGGAAATTATTGTTAATATTGCCGAGACTGCAAATATTATAATAAATACATAGGCTAGTACAAAAATTGTTTGAGCTCCTTGAATTATTGTTAGATTTGCTGTTTTTAATAGTAGATATCCTGCTACTAAGAATGATATTACATCAATAATGTTTAGTGCAAAAGCTGCTTTAAACCAGATATTATTTAATTTTGTTTCCCAAAAAGCAGCTATATATAATAAAAAAGTAACTATCCATACTAAGATAAATGATACAAAAAATATTAAATCATTAGGATTAGAAAAGTTCAATGACCCTTTAGTGAGCAAAGAAAAATATATGACAATTATTAGTACAACTGTTATTGTGTTTAGTATATGAATTAATCCCCCTTTTCCCATTATTTATATAGATTATTTTGGTTTAAATATGTTGTTTTTAGTACTCTAAAATTTATTGCCTTCCATTAAATAAAACTTTAAATAGCCTTCAGATTTCTTAGATTTAGTTAATAAAAAAGAGAATATGGCAGACTATAAAAGACATGTTGCGTATAAGTTAAAAATAGGAGATGTTCTACAAGGTAAAAGGATATTTGATGCTGATAAATTCAGTTTTATTGAACTGGGTGATAAAAAAATAAGTAGAGTTAATGTTATTGCAAATGTGGTTGATAGGTATTCTTCTGTTGAAAAATCATATATAAGTCTAACAGTTGATGATGCTTCTGGACAGATTAGAATTAAAATTTTTGGAGATGATGTAAATAAATTTGCTGATATTTCCCAGGGAGATACTATTTTAATAATGGGTTTAATCAGAGTTTATAATGATGAACTTTATATTACTCCTGAAATCATAAGAAAAAAAGATCCTAAGTATCTTTTAGTAAGAAAATTAGAGTTTGATAAAATAAAGCCTAAAGAAGTTAATAAAGAAGTGATACTGGCTTTGTCTGATAAAATAATGGACAAAATAAAAAATTCTGAACCAAATGGAATTGGAAGTGATAAATTAATGGAAGAGTTTAAAGAAATTGAACCTTCATTAATAAATCAAGAAATTAAAAAAGCACTTGAAGACGGCATTATTTATGAGCCTCGCCCAGGAATTGTGAGATATTTGGGTTAAAGATTGTAAATTTGAGTGGTAATAAAGTTTTAAATAGAATTTATATTTATTTATCAAATGTCAAAAAGAGATGAGGAATATATTAATAATTTTAGAACTAATCTTTCTTCTTTAAGGGAAAAAGTTCAGGAACATCAAGGTAGACCTGTTTTACTTGTTAATGTGACTGAAGATGATGCAATAAAATATTTACACGGGCATGGACATCATGGATGCTTTGGAGGACATAACAATTGGAAAGTTCAACGCCATAGATATTCTTTAGGAATTCTTGACGGGCAATTGCCTGAAGCAGAAGATGTTAAAGCACATTTTAGCATTTCATCTGAAATGAAACTTCCTACAAAGAAACATGTTTCAAAAAGAGACCATTTTGATAAAAAATGGGAAGTTAATGATGGTGGAATACCTTTCCCAGATTATACTTTAGTAGAAAGATTAGGAATACTTCAGTTAGGTTATGTTGGAAGATATCCAGGAGCTAATTTCATATTATTTGGAGATGAAGAAGTTGAGGGTTATTTTTCTTTACCTCATGATTATGTTTTTGAATATATTGAAAAATTAAGAAGTGGTGGAATGAGTGAAGAAGATTTTGATAGATTAAAAGTAGTTTTTAAAGACCTTCATTCTGATGTAAGAACTTATGTTTCAGGATTAAAACTTTTGGGTTATAGGGCGCCTGAAGAATTTGAAGAAGTTTATGATGCAGAGATATTAAAAGAAAAAGAGGAAATTATCAGAAGACTAATTGGTTTGAAAAAAGAAGAAGGAGAATTACTAGGAATAATAAGGGGAGTTGAACAAATAGCTAAATCAGGTAGTGATATTATTGATGATGTTGCAGCTGTTTTAACAACTGGAGGAGAAAGAGATAGAGTTGATGATATAAGAAGGACAATTTTAGGACATTTAGATAGAGCTCAAGAATTAGAGATGTATGGAGGAGATTTTAAAGTAACTCTTGAAAGAGGAATTGATGTAAATGTTCCAGATTATTTATCTTCTTTAAGAGAAGAAGCAAATCTTAGGGAAGAAAGGAAGAAAAAAAGAGCTTAAATCTCAATCAATAAAAGAACTGCCATTACTAAAATTCCTAAGAGGAATAATATTAATTGTGCTAGAGAAATTTTTAGTTTTGTTTCTTTATGTAATTCCGGTATAAGATCAGAGCAAGCAATGTAGATAAAATTTCCTGCAGCAAATGGAATTAAGAACAAAAGTAATTTTTCAGATTTTATTCCAATTAACAATGTGAGTATAGCTCCTAAGATTGATGTTAAAGCTATTAAGAAATTTGACATAAGTGCTTTCTTTTTTGAATATCCTCCATAAACTAGAACTCCAAAATCAGATATTTCTTGAGGTATTTCATGTAAAACAACTGCTAGAGTTGTTGCAAGGCCTACTGGAATTGAAATTAGATAAGATGCGGCAATTATTATGCCATCTATAAAATTATGTACACCATCTCCAACTAAATTCATTGTAGATAAATGATGAGGATGTTTAGATGTTGTAGGATGATGGCAATGCCTCCAGTGAATTACTTTTTCAGCTGTGAATGAAAATCCAATTCCTATTAAAACTGATAGGGAGATCATTATTGTAAATCCTGAAGTTTTTACAGCTTCTGGAAGCAAATGGATAAAAGCATCTCCTAGTAATGCTCCTGCAGAAAATGAAATCATATAAACTAATAACTTTTCTAATTTTTCAGATTTAATTGAAAGAAAAAATATGCCAATTAAACCAATAATACTTACAGCTAATACACTAATAATTGTATATAACCATACTGATAACATTAAATGAATAGTTTAATTTAGTTTTTAAAGTTGGTTATTTCTTCGATTTAAATTTGCTAATTATGAAACCTATAAGGGCTCCAATTATAAAAAAAGATATTGAGGATAAAAATAAAATCTTAGTAAAATTAAACCATACATTACTTCCATAAAATCCCCCAAATCCCCAAAATAAATATGTTAAGGGGTTTGTAAGTAAAACAAATTGTACAAGTAAAAATAATGGGGTTGTAATATAATCAGGAAGGTTTGCTTCTAATAATATAAATATATAATTAACTAATATTAAGATTATAGAAATTATTATCCCAATCAATCCACCCTTCAACCAATAAGGTAATTTTTTCCAACCCATTTTATCTTCTTTTTCTTTTGATTAATTTTTTAAAGAAACCTTTATTTTTCTCTTTATACTTTTTATTTATCCAGTACGCAAGTATTATTACTAATACTAAACCTGCTAAGGAAATTATGAAACGAATCATGTTATTTGCATTTGGCCAGTAATTAGCAGCCCCATAAATTAGAGTTACAATTCCTGCTAACATTATTCCTGCACCTACTGCTTCTAGAGCAAACAAAGCTGCTCCAACAACTATTAGAATTACTCCTACTGGAACTGTTATTATAAACAACGTTCTGGAATAAGATTCTTGAGATTTTTGCAATTGTAAATTACAATCATAGTATAAATCACAATATCCTACAAGACCTGATTTAACAGGCGTTGGAGCGTATCTCCCATCAGTGTATGTAGGATTCCATTTTCCGTTTAAATCTGAACATTGCTGGGAAGTATTAATTTCATATAATGGTTGTAGTATGCTTCCGCAATATTTGTCCCATTGAGGAGCTTCTCCGTAAAATGCTAAGATACCATAAATTGCAACAAAACTTCCAAGTATTGTTATTGCTAAGCCTATTAGAATATTTTTAATTAACATGCTTAAGTTAAGATTCTTGTATATTTAAAACTATTTTTTTGATCTTATATAAAAATATATTGGCAAAATAATTCCTAAAACAAAAATAATTACTCCTATCCACAATAAATTTCTAAGTGTATAAATAATTATCAATCCTATAGGAATTAAAAGTAAAATAATATGGAATTTCTAAATCTTTTTTAAATGCACTCATAAAAATAAGCACAGATTGTCTAATATAATAATAAATGTATTACTTATTAAGGTATTCGTGCTACTGATTCTTGGCTTTTTTCACTATAAGAATCTATAGAATTGATAGAAGTTTCAGCAATATCACATTCATTATAAAATAAAAACTTATCATTTCCAAATCTTATAAAAGGTTTATTATCAATTTTATCTAAATGTACTACCATTTCTCCCCCAAACATATAATTACCTACAGATGATTCACCGCTTGATATTCTAGCGTTTTCTTCAGTTCCACTAAAACACCACCCTTCAAGTAATGTATCATTATTTGAGTCTATTGCCAGCCATATAGAATTATTAAATAATTCTTTTGAGACATTGTAATTATTTTTATCATCTTTACCAGGCAAATTAGTTCTTACTAAAACTAATTCTTTTCTTGGTTTTACATTACTACAATAACACCTACAATCTCTTTCTTCACAATCCCCCAAATATTTCTTAACATATTCATCTCCATCATCACATTTTCCTGCCTCAATGATTTTATCCATATTTTGAAAATATTTGAATTTAACTGAAGAAGATTCTATACACTCACTATATTCATATTTTTTATCTAAACAATAATTACTACATGAAGAAACATTCATTTTTGAAGAAACATCCATTTTGGAATTGGCTGAATTATAAAGAATTATTGTTATAATGATTGAAACCAGAAAGATAGTAATAATTAAAACAAAAAAACTCTTTTTCATTAAATTTAATATTTTCATATTAATATAAACCTTACTGTATTATTAATGTATTTAACTTTCGAATTGTTTGTAAAACATACTTTTTTAAACTAACATTAATCTTACTAATAATGGAAAATTATGAGGAATTGCTTGAAGAAGCATATGGTAAAGTTAAAAGAATAGACACTAAATCTGAAAGATTTGAAATACCAAAAGTAGATGTTCAAAATGTTGGGAATAAAACAGTTTTTTCTAATTTTATACAGGTTGTTTCATACATAAGAAGAACTCCTGAACAAGTCTGTAAATTTTTAACTAAAGAACTTGCTAGCTTAGGGAAAATAGAGAATGACAGATTGATACTCAACAGAAAAATTTCTTCAGTGCAAGTTCAAGATAAATTTAGTCTTTATGTTAAAAAATATGTTTTATGCAATCAGTGTGGTAAACCTGATACAGAAATAACTAAACAAGACAATTTACAATTCATCCATTGTCTTGCTTGCGGAGCAAAACAGTCTCTTGGAAGATGATTTACTTATATTTTAAAAGTAATAATGGACAACAAAAGGATTTTTAAATGCAAAAAACAATCAAAATAAATGGTAGAAATTAAAATTACAAAGGAGGTAGCTTAATGGCAGAGGGATATTGTGTTAAATGTAAAGCAAAGTCTCAGATGAAAAACCCAGTGGTAAGTAAAACTTCCAGAGGGGGATATATGTGCCAGGGTACATGTAGCAAGTGTGGGACTAAGATGAGTGCTATGATGTCTGAAGATAATGCAATGAAGGCAATCAAAGAAGGCGCTAAAAAGTCTTTTTAATTTAATTTAATTTTTTTAATTCTCTTTTAATTTTTTTGTAAAATGAAAAAACATAAAAAAGTTTTACCAAGTGGACCACCAGAACAAATAACTAGAGTTAGGCTTCCCAGGGGAAAGGAAATACTTGGACTTGTTGATCAGAGAGTTGGTGGTGGAAGAATGTTGATAAGATGTAGTGATGGAAAAACCAGAAACTGCAGAGTTCCAGGTAGATTAAAAAGAGAGTTATGGATAAGAGAGGGCAATATTGTTATTATAGAACCATGGGAATTTGATAATGATAAAGGAGATATTTTATTTAAGTATAATCCTGCTCAAACTGACTTTTTAAGAAGAAATGGTCATTTAGGGTCACTTGAAGAGATATAGGAATATTTTTTAATGCTCATTTTCTGGAATAATAGATGAAGAAATTATTTGTTTCTAAAGTAAGGAAGATTTCTCAAAATAAGAATGAATTAGAGAAAAACCTAGATGTTAAAATTAGTATTAGCGGAAGAAATGTTAGTATTAGTGGAAAAGAAATTGATGAGTATTTTGCTTCTAGAGTTATAGAAGCTTTAGATTATCCTTTTCTTCCTGAAGATGCTCTTTTGCTAAAGGATGAAAATTATATGATGGAAGTTATAGATATAAAAGATCATACAAGAAGGAAAGACTTTAGTGTTATTAGAGGGAGGATTATTGGTACTCAAGGAAAAACTCTTAAAGTTCTTGGAGATTTAACTGGTTGCGAGATAGTTGTTGAAGATAATAATGTTGCGATAATTGGAAAGGCAGAGCACATCTTAGATGCTGTTCAGGCAGTTATTTCTTTGATACAAGGAAGCAAGCAAGGAAATGTATATGCTCGTCTTGAGCATAGGAATAAAGAATAGTTTTATAAATCATTTTCTCTGGATATTATTATGCCTCGGTAGCTCAGTTGGTAGAGCATACGGCTGTAAGACAAGAAGTTTAAAGTGAAAGATCCAAGAAACTTACAAAGATCGAAGAAAGTATAACATTGAAGCTGTTTCAAGACGAAGCAAACAAATTCGTCTTAAAGCAATTTTGCACCTTGGAGGAAAATGTTTGAAATGTGGATATTCAAAATATCCTGAAGTATTAGAATTTCATCATAGAGATCCATTGCAAAAAGATTTCAATGTTTCAAGTAAAGGTCATAGTAGAAGTTGGGATAGAGTAAAATCAGAAATAGAAAAATGTGACTTGCTATGCGCAAATTGTCACAGAGAAACTCACGTTGAACTTCATAAGTTAGCAGCTTCCGAAAGAAATTTCGGAATGAACAGCGAGTAAATTCAGGGAAACCCTACATTAAGTTGAGGGCAATCCTGAGCCAAGCCAGAAATGGAAGGTGCAGAGACTAGACACTCGCCACCTAAAGCAAGCGTGTTATGGTGAAGGTATAGTCCTACCCTCTAAGTAATTGGAGAAGGTTGTAACCGTAGGGTCAGAGGTTCGAGTCCTCTCCGAGGCGTTTTTTCTTTTTATATAAATGCTTAAATTAATATTTTATATAATAAAGAACTAATTTTATAGAAGAATTTATCTCATCATATCCCAGCCACTAATATCTTCATGTATTAGGGGAGTTGATTCTGAATGAACTGTTTTAGAACTATGGGTTTTAGTTGCACTTGTTTGATCATAATTAGTAGTTCTATTAGTAATTCTATAAGCTCCTCCTGAATCTTGGGTAAGCACTTCAGTTACATATTCTCCAGAAGGTTTTTTTTCTGTTCTTACAATGCAATTGCCAACCATATTTTCAATTTCATAAGTCATAAAAAAACATAAAACAATGAGTATTTAAATCTTTCTTCATTCCTTACTTTTGACCAATAATAAATATCATTTATTTTACATACTCGACATTTTCAATGTCTTGAAATCCTTTATCTCCAGTAAGAAATGGGATATTCATCAATTTTGCCGTAATATATCCAAGACAGTCTATATAAGATAATTTTTTATCTTTGTTCTGCATTTTAAATTCATTAGAAAGTTTAATTGTTTTATCATCAAATTCAACTGAAAATTTAACAAACTGATCATAATATTCGTCAGCTTTTTCTTTTCCATGTAAAAGCATTAGACCATAATGTAATTCCATTAAATTTAATTTTGTTGTTACAATTACAATATTACTTGAGTATTCTGTATAATTAGGATTACCATTAATTAATTCATAAAAAGCATAAGTATCAAAGAAATAAGTTTTTATTTCTCCCATTCTTTTTTCACCATATTTTTGAATTCTTGACCAGACATTTTACGCTTTAAAGAACCAACTAAATGGCTTATATTTGCCCTTTTTACTACATTAACAATTACAATGTCATTTTCTTCTAATTTCTTTTCCTCTACAAAATTTTTAGGTAAAATAATTCCCATAGAATTTCCCCATTTTTTTACACTTGTTTGAATTGCCATTTTAGTTATATAATAATTATATTTAAGTATAACTAATATATAAATCTTTCTATGATAAAAAATTCTCTAAGGAGTATATTTTTATATAAATGCTTAAAAACTTTCTGGAGATAATAAAATAAAATGGTTGCAGTATTAGAAACAGAAACACAACATGGTATTAGAAAAACTGATGAAAGAGAAAGACAAAGAATAATTGACGGATTATTTTATGCTCCTTTTGAGGATGAAGTAGCTCAATTTACTGGAGTTTTTCATTATTTTAGAGGAGATGATTCTGATGCTATTGAAGGATTAGTTGAAGATTGTTATGGACGTTCAAGAATTGAAGGGTTATTATCTGAGCAAAAGACTCTTAGTTTTAATAAAACTTATGGGAGAAGACCCCATATAGAATATAAATTCTCATTTGATAAAGAGATGGGATTATATGTTGGAACATGGAAAGGGAAAGATGCTTTTGAAGGTCATTCAGTTTGTAGATTAGATGGTCAACTTGTTCAAGCAAATGTAGATTTCATAATCAAATATTTCAAATCTTTTGATCCAGTAAGTGTTGAGAAAAAGTCAAAAGCAGTTTTAGATTATATGGTTAGAAAAGGACATTTAGATGTTTCACGAGATCCAAGAAGTGGAAAAGAAATGTTAAGTCTTAGTGAAAAGGGTAAAAAATTAGCACGTGAAGCAGAAAGAACAATAACTCCTGAAGAAAAAAGACTTATAAAAAGAGCTGTTGAGAAAACCCTAGAAGATGATGATATTCCTTTCTAGTTTTCTATAATATAATTTTATGTGACTACTTTATAATTGTTACAAATGGTAAGATTTATAAATAGTTTCTTTGTTTATTTTTTATGGGAGAAAATGCATATCTGGATGTAGAAACTTTTAGAGTTAAGTCTACTAGCAAGGATGTTGGAGATTTATATTGTGATATTAATTCTGAAGGTTTTGATAAAGATAAATTTTTAGAAGTGGTTAGTGTAGGTGTTGATTTAGGACATCCAGGGGTTATTTTTTACGCATGTTCTAAATCTGGAGCTAAAATTTCAACAGGTGCAGTTTATAATGCTTTGAATAATGCCCTTGGTTTAAGGGGTTGGGATATTTCTAATCCAAACATTGCAGTTGGAGAACTTTATCAGACTCTTTATAGTAGAGATTTTGAACAAATTTCTTCTAAAACACCTGTCTTTGACGAAGATGGTAAACCTGTAATGGAAGGAGAAGAACAAAAAGTCGAGGTTACACCTTATGCACATTTTCATCCTGTAGAAAAAATAATGATTCAATTTGCATTACTTGATCAAAAAGGTTTTGATATTAGGGATAAATTAATAGCTTCTAGAAATTCAATAAAATCTAAAGGAAGAATGTTATCTTTAGAAGATAGTTTCTTTGTTGATGCTACAGACTTGTTTTTTAGTAGATTTCCATTAAGTACTGAAGAATCAGAACATTAATAAATAATATTTTCTTATTTTAATTATGGATTTTGACAAAGTTATTAGAGATAGAAAAAGTACTAGGAAATTTAAGAAAAAAAGGCCTGATTGGAGAGATATTCTTGAATGTATAGAAGCTGCAAGATATGCACCCAGTGCAGGCAATTTACATGCAACTAAATTTATTTTAGTTGATAATCCTGAAATAATTGCAGATTTATCTGAGGCAGCTGACCATGATTTTATACTAGATGCTCATTATGTTGTTGTTGTGTGTAGTGATCCGACACAGGTTGAAAGAGCTTATTATGAAAGGGGAGAGAAATATTTAAGACAGCAGTCTGGAGCTGCAATTGAAAATTTTCTTTTGAAATTAACTGATTTAGGATTAGGAGGGTGTTGGATTGGAGCTTTTGTAGATGATCATGTAAAAAGAGTTTTAAAAATCCCAGATAGGGTTAGTGTTGAAGCTTTGATTCCTATTGGATATTCTGCCGATATTTCAAGAAGATCAAAAAAACCAGATCAAGATTCATTCTTTTATTTCAATAAGTATGGTCAGAAGTTTCTCAAACCAAGAAGAGTTGTAGAAGAGAAATAATAGAAATTTTTATTAAGTGCTATTTTTATGTATTTGAATGAAAGTTATTATTGACAATAAAAAAGAATTAGCAAGAAAAATTAAAGAATTTAGAAAAAGTGGAAGAAATAAAATTCATGTTTTATCTGACTTTGATAGAACATTAACTAAAGCATTTGTGAATGGACAAAAAGTTCCATCAGCTATTTCTATAATAAGGGATGGAAGTTATATTTCTAAGGACTATGCTAAAAAGGCTAATGCTCTAGCTGAAAAGTATCATCCAGTTGAAATTGATTCAAATATTTCTATTGAAGAAAAAAAGAAAGCTATGGATAAATGGTGGAGAGAACATTTTGACCTTTTAATTAAATCAGGTCTTTCAAAGAGTGATATTGAAAGAGCTACTAAATCTCATTTAATTCAATTAAGATATGGTAGCAAAGAATTTTTGCATAAATTAAATGAAAATACTATTCCTTTAGTTATATTGTCTTCTTCCGGGCTTGGTGGAGATTCTATTTCAATGATTTTAAAAAATAATAATATTCAGTATAATAACATAAGTATTCTTTCTAATACTTATAAATGGGATAAAAAAGGAAAAGCAATAGGTATTAAGGAACCAGTAATTCACGTTTTTAATAAAGATGAAACAACTTTAGAAGGATTACCAATTTATGATAAATTAATTGATAGGCCTTATATTGTTCTGCTTGGAGATAGCTTAGGAGATTTAGGTATGATTGAAGGTTTTCCATATAAAGAAGTAATTAAGATTGGATTTTTAGATGATGGATATGGTGATTTAGAAAAATATAAAGAATCTTTTGATGTTGTAATAACTGAAGATGGAGATTTTTCAGAAGTTAATAAAATTTTGAAAGAAATATTAGATTAAATGTGTACTTTATATCTTAGTATAGCACCAACACCTGAGAGATTTGTGAATTGCTTACCTTCATCTGTTTCATCACTTACTAAAATAACTGTTGTACCCATTTGTTCTGCTATTGTTGTAAGCTCTTTTATTATTGGCCTTTCTAAAGTTTCTGATAATAATAAAGTATCTACAGCACCCATTTCAAGAGCCTTTTTCACTTTTGGGTATTTGTAAAATCCTTTATCAGGATCTTTCCCTAAAATAGTAAAAAATCTTTCCATTATTTTTTTCTCCTTTGTAATATCTTGCTCTGCTAATTCATCTTGTGATGCTTCAACTAATAATTCTAAACCATGTTCATCTGCGTAACCAATATCTTTTACAGCAATTACTTTGTTTTTTAGTGATGTAGCTAATTGCCCTTCTTCTAAAAATTCTTCTTTTGTCGGAATAGGACCTCCAACTAAAATACCCTTAAGTTTTTTCATTTCAAAAAACTCTGATTTCATTACTTCTGCAACTCTCCTATAAAATTCTTTTGCCATACCTTCTGTTATTCTCGCAAATCTCTGTGATGAATTGTGGACTATAAGGCCATTTGCTATAAAATTATGATTTTTTGTTTCTATATCAATAGTTTTTTTAATTCCTATTGATTCAATTTTTGATATTTTTACAGCTATTAAGTTAGATGAATAGAATAATTCCAGCCTTTTTTTAAGGTCCTGGTTTCCAATTTTATCTAATATGTTTTTCTTAAACACTTCTTTACTTAACTGTTTTTTATTATTGAAGAAGTCTGGACAATTGAATTGTGTTGTGTTTAAACCTGAATTTCTTATTATTCTTGCTACTTCCTTTCCTGTAACAACAATCTGTCTTACTTTGTTTCTATTACTTCTATTATCAATCAAATAATTTACCTTTTCTCTTTTTTCTATTGAAGTGAAATTAATTAATTCTCTAAATTTTTTTAATGATTCTAGATCATCTATTGCTAGAGTGTATCTTGTATTTCTTGAATAAGGATTTCGCCTATTATCATAGGTGTTGATAGAAGATATTATACCTAATCTTAATAGCGATATTTGGATTTGTTTAGATAGTTTTTCATTATTTATTCCAAAAGCCACTCTATTTTCTGAGACATAACCTTCTGCATCAAAAAATCCTGCAATAAATGAGGCTAAAACATTATCTGGAGATTTCATAATTATTTTGGGCATTCCCTGATTAAGTGTTTTGTCCTTTTCTGGGAATATTTCTTTGAAAAATTGAGAAATTATTCTACTTCCTAACCTTATTTGATAATATCCTTTATTTTCTCTGAATTTTAATGAAGGTTTTACTTTAAAATAGTTTTCTATAAATGTTAAGTAATATTCTGCCACTTCTTTTCTCTGCTCTGAAAAACTAATCCTATCTTTTTCATAATTTCTATCACCAAGATAATATCCTAATATCTTGGCTAATTTTACATCTAATATATTTGGTATAAACACTTTTTTTGTATTCCATTCCTGTTTTATAATCGGTTTAAAGTTGATAATTTGTTCTTTTAGATTAAGGTTTATTTTTTCAGGCATTACTAAATATTCTCCTTCTTTTATTCTAGAAAGGGGCTTTTCTTCTATCCCATTTTCACTTCTTATAAAAAACAAATGGTCTTTTGAAGATTTTATTTCAAACATTGGATAACTAGTTGTTATTTTAAATAGTTCCTTATTATTTTCCCACTTTGTTATAACTGGAGTTATTTCTGTTTTTTCAACATTGAAATTTTCAGACATTACAAATAATGGATTGTGAGATTCATTTATTTCTATTAACTCGCCATTATCTTTCATTATCAAAGTATCTGGAGAAAGGCACTGTCCTCCCGCCCTTATTTTTCCAGGAACTCCTGATGTCATTTTTTGTAATACTTTTATTCTTGTTCCTTCTAATAATCCAATAGTTGCTTCTTTTCTTTCAATTACTAATAAACCGTAAACTTCAGCTATTTCAGTCATTTCAAGTAAAGGATCTGCAACAAAAACTTGATCACAACGATATAACCTAGTATTAAGTGGTCGAGGAGGTTTAAGTGCAAAAAACTCTATATTTGGTTTTCCTTCATCCATACTTGTGTTGCCACAAAATATTGCCATTCCATTAGTATATTTCTGAGGTCCTTGTTTTAGTTCACGAATTATTTTTTCTAAAGCTTCTATAACATTATTTCTAGTAGAACGTGATTTAATGTTATTTGCAGTTGATTTTTCAGCTTCTAATTGTGAAACTACAGCATTTACATTATAATCTGCAGGTATTAACACAGTTACAAGTTCTGTATGTCTCCCCCTATAACTTGCAATTTTCTCAACAAATTCTTTGAAATCTTTTAATTCTTGATCAACCATTTTAAATTATAAGAATAGTAGCTTAATAATCCTTTTAGTTTAAGCTAAAGAACGTCAATCTTAAACTTTCCTTCTTTTAGCTCTTTGCTGTTTGTAACAGCAATGAAATCTTTTAGGACTGGTTTTAGTAATTTGTGATTTTCTTTACTTAGTGTTAGTATTATTTCTGCTTTCATTGATTTCTTTGCTTCTGATTTTGCTTGTCTTACACTTGCTATTATTTCTATTAATTTATTCCAAACTTTATCATCTTCTTTACTCTTTTTTGATGATATTTTAAATTGTTCTGGCCAATTAGAGATGTGAATTGATGAAATTTTTTCATATTTCTTAAAATGTTCTTGGTATAAATGTTCTGTGATATAAGGCGTTATGGGAGCCATTAGTTTTAAGATTGTAAATAAAGAATGGTATAAAGTGTAATATGCTGATGCTTTTTCTTGCTCGTTTCCATTGTAAACTCTATTTTTAACAATTTCTAGATAATTGTCAGCCATGGTTTTCCAGAAAAAATTATCTGCTTCAAATTTTGCCTTTGAATAGCTGTACTCATCAAATGCTTTAGTACATTGAGATATTGTTTTATTTAGTTGCTCCAAAAACAATTTATCTACTTCTTCTAATTTAGGAATTTTATCTTGATATTTTAAATTAAGAAAAACAAAATTAGTTGCATTAAGTATCTTTGTCACAAATTTTTTACCAGTAACTACATCTTTTTCCTGATAATCTAGATCTTCTCCCAACTTAGATGCAGAAGCCCAGTATCTTAAAGCATCTACCCCATACACGCTCATTACTTGTTTTGGATCTATAACATTTCCTTTAGATTTAGACATTTTTTCTCCTCCTAGAGAAACATTGCCAGAAATTGCTATGTTTTCCCATGGGATTGTTTTTTCATGTAGTAAACTTCTTACAATTGTGTAAAATGCCCATGTTCTTATTATGTCATGTGCTTGAGGTCTTAATGAGTATGGTATTTTTATTTTATTATTTGAACTAACTAAGTCTCTTGCTATCTGAGGTGTTAAAGAAGATGTTGCCCAGGTATCAAGAACTTTATCCTCTCCAACACATTCTTTTTTGCATTTCGGGCAGTTTTTCTTTGTTTCTATTGGGTCTACTGGAAGCTCTTTTTCATTTGCTAAAACAATTTCATTACAATTAATACAATACCATACTGGAATTGGAATACCAAAATGTCTTTCTCTAGAGATATTCCAGTCCCATTCAAGACCTTCAACCCACTGCTTATATCTTTTTTGCATATGTTCTGGGTACCATTTTATTTTTTTACCATTTGTTAATAACTGGGATTTTTTATCTAGTATTTTTATAAACCATTGTTCTGTTGGTAAAAACTCAATTTCAACTCCTGATTTTTCATAAACATTTACAACATGAGAAATCTTTTTTTGTTCAGTTATAAGGTTTTTAGATTTTAAATCTTCAAGAATTTTTGCTCTTGCTTGTTTTATTTTTAATCCATGATAATGAGTATTTGGAAGGTTTAGATGACCATTTTTTGTAAAAATAACTCTTGGTTTTAGTTTATGTTTTTGTACTGCCTCTACGTCATATTTATCTCCATAAGAACATACCATTAAAATTCCTGTCCCTTTGTCTAGTTGAGCTGATTCATCTCCAAGAATTGGAACTTCATGATTAAAAATAGGAACTCTTGCTTTCTTACCAATTAGTTTATTGTACCTTTTATCTTTTGGGTTTATGAAAACTGCTACACATGCTCCCAGAAGTTCTGGTCGAGTTGTTGCTATTAATAAGTCTTTATTATCACATTTGAATTTTAGAGTTGAAAATAAAGTTTCCTGTTCTTTATCTTCTAATTCTGCTTGAGAAACTGGTGTTTGGAACTCAATATCCCATATTGTTGGGAATTCTTTTTTGTATATATGTCCTTTTTTGTATAAATCTAAAAAATATGATTGAGATATTTTTTGAGTTTGTTTATCTATTGTTGAGTAAAAAATTCCGTAGTCACATGAAATACCAAGATTTTTCCAGGATTGAATAAACATAGGTGAGATTTCTCTTAAAGTATCTTGACAGATTTTTGTGAATTCTTGTCTTGATAATTCTTTGCTTTTGATGTTTTTTGTTCTTTCAATTAACTTTTCTGTTGGAATTCCATTATCATCTGTTCCAAACGGATAAAACACATTAAACCCTTTCATTCTTTTGTATCTGGCTATAAAGTCTTCCTGAGCATAAGAAAATGCATGTCCTATATGCATTGCTCCTGAAACAGTTGGTGGAGGAGTGTCTATAGAGTATATTTTTGCTTTAGAACTTGTGTTAAATTTGTAAGTCTTGTTTTTTTCCCATAATTCTCTTATTTTTTCTTCTGTTTCTTTAATATTAAAATCAGTCATGTTTTATAGAGAAAAAGCTGGATTAAAAAACTTTGTCTTATCTTAAGTACTCTAAATCTTGTTCCGACAAATAAATATAATCTTCAGTTTTTTTCAACCCCTTTTTATTTGTTATATGAATACAATAAAATGGATATTTAGATGAAATTTTTCTAATATGTTTGGTCTTCCCAGCATATTTTGAAGCTATGTATTCTAAATCTTTGTCAAATTTCATTAAATTCCTTATTTCTTGCATTTATTAATATTATAGTAAGATTTTTATATAGTAATTTAATTGTATTTTTAAGGTAATTTTGTAAAATGGCAAAAGATGGATCAATAAGCATGCCCGGAGTTTTCGGCGGGTTAATGAGATATAACGAGGAGTATGATAGCAAGATAAAAATAACTCCTATACAGGTTATTATTTTTGTTGTTGTTTTTGCTGTAGGTGTTGTTCTTCTCAGGCTATTTTTGCCTGCTTAAATATTAAAATGATGCCAGGAATAGACCCCAAAAAGATGCAGGCCCTAATGAAACAAATGGGCATTAAGCAAGAAGATATTGATGCTTCTAGAGTTATTATTGAAAAATCTGATGGTGGTAAAATACTAATTAATAACCCTTCTGTTGTTAAAGTTAATATGTCTGGGAATGAGAGTTTTCAGATAACTGGAGATGTGTCTGAAGAGGAAGAAGCTATAACTAATGATGATGTTAACATTGTCATGGAAAAAACTGGAGCTTCAGAAGAAGATTCAAGAAAGGCTTTGGAAAACAGCAATGGAGATTTAACAGAAGCTATATTGAGTTTAAGTGGATAGTTTTTTATACTAATTCCTTCTTTTTGGTTTGATAAATATGGAAATTAAAAATTTAAAACCTAACACTAAAGTTAAGCTACATACTAAAACTGGAGATTTTGAATGTGTTATTCTTGAAAGTCCTAACCCAGAGATTATTCTTGTTAAATTAAACTCAGGATATAATATTGGTATTAGAGAAGAGGATATTTTAGATGCTAAAATTTTAAAGAATGAAAAAGTTAAACCTGTAAAAAACAAGGTATTAAAATCAAATAAAAATCTTAAAAATATTGCTCTTATAATAACTGGAGGGACTATTTCAAGTAAATTAGATTATAAAACAGGAGCAGTTAGATGGCTAACAGATCCCCAAGAGCTTTTAGATTTTTATCCAGAACTTTTGGAAATTGCAAATGTTAAAAAAATAGTTGTACCATTTATGAAGGCTTCTGAAAATATGGATCTTAAAGATTGGAAATTAATTTCTGAAAGTGTTGCTAAACTATGTAATGATTCTAGTATTGATGGAGTTATTGTTACACATGGAACAGATACTTTGCATTACACAGCAAGTGCACTTTCTTTTGCTTTGAAAAATTTAAACAAACCAGTTGTATTAACATATAGTCAGAGAAGTAGTGATAGGGCTTCAAGTGATGCAAGACTTAATTTAGCATGTGCTGCTAGAGCAGCTATTTCAGATGCAGCTGAAGTTATGTTAGTTGGACATGCATCTATTAACGATGATTTTTGCTATGCTTTAAAGGGTAGTAAAGTCAGAAAAATGCATACATCTAGAAGAGATACATTTAGACCTATAAACACTGATCCTTTGGCTAAAGTAACTCCTGAAAAATTTGAAGCTTTGTCTAAATATAAACTAAGAAATAATGGTAAAACTGAAACAAAAGCTCATTTTAATGGGAAAGTTGCTTTGATTAAGTTTTATCCTGGTCAAGATCCTGATATTATAGAATATTATCTTAAAAAAGGATATAAAGGTCTTGTTATAGAAATGACTGGGTTAGGACATGTGCCAACAGGAGAGAGTAGAGATAGCTGGATACCTAATTTGAAAAAAGCAATAAAGTCTGGAATGGTTATTTGTGCAGCTCCTCAGACTCTTTATGGTAGATTACATCCTTTAACTTATAGTGTTGGTAGAGAGTTAGAAAAAACTGGAATTATTTATTTAAAAGATATTTTACCTGAAACTGCTTTTGTTAAGTTATCTTGGGTTTTAGGAGATAGTAAAATGGCAAAAAAACCAAAAGAACACTTATTAAAAAATTACTCAGGAGAATTTTCTGATTATATGAAAGTAGAGAATTTTCTTAACTAACTAAATATTTTTAAAATACATATCCAAGTTTTTTTATGGTAGCTAGTGTTAATTTTACTAGTTCTAGGATTGGATCAAATCCTGGAGGTCGGTGTTATTTTGTAAGTGATAGACTTGATTTTAATGGATATATTAAATATTGCTTTGGTTCTCATATAAATGGGTTTAGTTCATTTAGGGCTGATCATCAACCTGTTTATGAAGCTATGACTTTTGAATTAGCAAGAAAATTTGGTTTAAAAACAGTTGATTCTTTTTTGATAACTAATTCTAATAAAGACTTATATTTCGATAAGTTTAAAGATGTTGGAGAGCCTGATCCTTCAGGTAGACTTTTTTACTTTATAAGTAGATTATCTCAAAATCCTCCATGTGAAAATGGATCTCAGAATTGCTGTGATATTCCAGAAACTGAACATATTTATTTAGATAGTTTACTTATTACTGATATTATTGGGAAAAAGCAGAATTATATTTTATGTCCTGCAATAAGTCAACAACCTATTTATCTTGATTTAGGATGTAGTTTTGTTCATGCTCATGAAGGTTTTATTCATCATCCTCATAAAATGAAAGTTGATGAAAAAGATCTAAGAAGGGCTAGGAAAAGGATTCAAGGCAGAAATATTATTGGTGCAGATAATGAAACAATTGTAAGCTTTGATGAAATTATTGATATGCCATTTTCAATGAGTTTGACTTGTTTAAACCCGTGGAGAGTTGTTCCTGTTAGTCAACTAATTGGTGAAGAAGAGAGTTTAGAAATACAGAATCATCTTATCGGCTCACTTTATACTAATTTAAAAAGATATCAAGCTCAAAATTTGTTGTTATAATAAGTTTTAATAACCTTTTGTCTTATTATAAATTATGGATTATAATAAGTTGGGACTTAAAAGCGGATTAGAAATACATCAGCAGTTAGATACAAAAAAATTATTTTGTAATACTTCTAGTTTTCTAAGAAGTGATGAACCAACATATTCTGTTAAGAGGAAATTACATGCAATTGCTGGAGAAACAGGGATTATTGACGAAGCTGTTAAACATGAAGCAAGTTTGGACAGAGAATTTATTTATCAAGGATATGATTCTATAAGTTTAATTGAATTAGATGAAGAGCCTCCTTTGGCTATTAATGAAGAAGCTCTTGAAATTGGACTTCATATTGCTTTGCTTTTGAATTGTGATATTCTTCCTGTAAGCCAGGTTATGAGAAAAACTGTTATTGATGGTTCTAACACCAGTGGTTTTCAGAGAAGTGTTTTAATTGCTAGAAATGGTTATATTGAAACTAAAGATGGCAAAGTTAAAATTGATACAGTTGTTTTAGAAGAAGATGCTGCTAGAATTATTTCTAGAGAAAAAGATAAAACAATATACAGATTAGACAGATTAGGAATACCTTTAGTTGAGATTGCAACTGCTCCTGATATAAAAACTCCTGAGCAGTTTAAAGAAGTGGCTTTACATATTGGAGATATATTAAGAGCTTGTAAGGTGAAAAGAGGAATAGGAACTATTAGACAGGATGTTAATCTTAGTATTAAAGGACATCCAAGAATTGAAATTAAGGGTTTTCAGGATGTTAAAATGTTTATACCAACAATTAATAAAGAAATAGAAAGACAGATTAAAAATTTAAATTCAAAAGCACTTAAGTCTGAAGTTAGAAAAGCTAATTCTGATGGAAGTACTGAATTTTTAAGACCAATGCCAGGAAGTGCAAGAATGTACCCTGAAACAGACCTGCCACTTTTGTTTTTGTCTAAAGATCAGATTGATAAAGCTAGAAGAAACATTCCAAAACTAAGGTCAAATATTCGTGAAGAGTTGAAAAAACAAGGGCTTAATGATGAGATGATTAATTTAATAGTTGGAGAGAATTTACTTGAAGAATTTAAATCTTTAGTTCATTTAAGTAAAGATGCTAACCTTATAGCTAAAATACTAGTTTTATGGCCTAAAGATATTTCTAAAAAATTAAACAAAGATATAGGAGAAACTTATGAAATTTTAAGTTTAGACGTTTTTGAGTATGTTATAAAAGAATCTATAAAAAATAATTTTAGTAGCAGTGAAATTCAAGACGTTTTAACTAAAATTGTACAGGGATTAAGTGTTCAAGAAGCTTTGAAAGTAGAAAAAAAATCATTAGACGAAATTGAAGAGTTTGTTTCAAAACTTGTTAAAGAAAAGCCTGGATTAAGTGCTGGAGGATATATGGGGCTAATTATGGAAAAGTTTAAGGGGAAAGTTTCTGGAAAGGAAGCTGGAGAAATACTTAAAAAGTACATAAAATAAAGGTTAATATGACTAAAGTTAAATCTAAAGAAATAGAAAGAACATATGTCCAAGATGCTTTTTCTAAAAAAGGAAAAGTATTATTAAAAGGTTGGGTTCATGAAATTAGAGATTTAAGCAAAGTTAGATTTATTATTCTTAGAGATGTTTCAGGGCAAATACAAACTGTAGGTATTAATTCTAAAACAGATAAAGAAAGCTTTGAATTAATGAAAACTATTAATAGAGAAAGTGTTATTTCAGTTGTTGGAGAGGTTAAAGAAAGTAAACAAGCTCCTGGTGGGAAAGAAGTTTTAATTGAAAAAATTGAGCTTATTGCTAAAGCAGAAAATCCATTGCCAATAGATGTAAGTGATTTTTCAAAAACTGAATTGCCTAAAAGACTGGATTATAGATTTTTAGATTTACATAGGAAAGAAACACAGACAATTTTTAAAATTCAGTCAACTATTCAACAAGCTTATGTTGAATTTATGATTAAAGAAGGAGCTATTATGGCCCAATTTCCTTCTATAATTGGAAGTAGTAGTGAAGGAGGAACTGATTTGTTTAATGTCCAGTATTTCGAGAAAAAAGCCTGTTTGTCTCAAAGCTGTCAGTTGTATAAACAGATGTTAGCTTGTTCAATGGAAAAAGTTTTTGCAATATTCACTGTGTGGAGAGCTGAGAAACATAATACTGTTAGACATTTAAATGAATCAAGACAGTTTGATTATGAGCAGGCATTTGCAGATGACAAAATTGTTATGGAAGTTTTAGGTAGATGTGTGCAGTATATTGTTAAAAGAGTTGATGAATTAAATAAAAAAGAACTTGAAACTTTAAATGTTAAATTAAAAGTCCCTTCTACAAAATACATTACATTTCATGAAGTTTCTGAAATGATGAAAAAATATAAGATCCATATTGGAAAAGATGATTTGTCTGGAGAGGCTGAAAAAAAACTTGGAGAGTTATATCCAGATACTATTGTTTTTGTTTATGATTGGCCATTATCTGGAAAGCCATTTTATATAATGCCAAATGGAAAAGATCTTAGTTATGGTTTTGATGCAATTTATCAAGGAATGGAAATAAGCTCTGGAGGACAGAGAGTTCATCTCCCTGAGTTATTAATTGAAAGATTAAAAGCAAAGGGGTTAAATCCCAAAGATTTTAAGTCTTATGTGGATAGTTTTAGATTTGGGGCTCCTCCTCATGCAGGATGGGGTGTTGGATTGGAAAGATTAACAATGTTAATTTTAGGTTTACCTAATATAAGAGAAGCTGTTTTATTCCCAAGAGATAGAGATAGACTAACTCCTTGATTTTTACTTTTAGATCATTTTAAAAATTATTCTTCGTTCATTATACTAAAAGGTTTTTAAGTTTGTTTTTTCTTTAGTTATTATGAGAATTTTAGTTTTAGGTGATTTTCACGGAAAATTTCAAAATAAATGGAAGAAAATTATAAACCAAAAGAAAATTGACTTGGTTATAAGTAATGGAGATTATTTGCCATTTGCATATAGGAAATTATGGTTTAAACATTGTTTTGGAAAAGATATTGGTTTGTGGGAAGTAATAGGAATGAATAAATACAAAAAATTAATTTTAGAAGATTTAAGATCTGGTGAGCAAGTTTTAAAGGAAATGAATAAGCTTCCAGTTCCAGTTTTTACTGTTCTTGGTAATATTGACTGGCCAATGCCAGATGATGTTACAGAGTATGTTAGTTCTAATGTAAAAAGTAAGACTAAAAATAATAACCCTAGTTTTGATAGAAAAGAAAACTTTTCAAAGATTATTCTTAAATATAAGAACATAAAAATAATTGATTATTCTTATGCTGAATTCCAAGATTATATCTTTATTGGGATGAGAGGACATAGTTTTCCAGGACATGTTAAAAGCAAGAATTTTAGAATTCATAGAAAAAAACTTGATAAGCTTTTTAAAAAATTTAGAGAAGAAAATAAAGATAAAAAGCTGATTTTTATTTCTCATAATGTTCCATATAATACCAAGTTAGACAAAATTACTTCAAAAAAAGCTGATAAAAGAGTTAAGGGGAAGCATTATGGTAGTAAATTAGCCAGAAGAATTATTGACTTTTATCAACCTGTGCTAGCAATTGGAGGCCATATTCATGAATCTAAAGGCGTTCAGAAATTGGGAAAAACTTTAGTTGTAAATCCTGGGGCTGCACATGAGGGTTATGGAATGATTGTTGATGTTAATTCTGGGAAAGCTAAAGTAAAAGTTGTTAGGTGAAACCTTTTAAACTTCTGCTTTTTCTAATTAATAAGGTATATTAAAATGGTAAGTGAAATGACTTGGAGAAGGCTTTCTGATAAGGAAAGAAAAGAAGTTGAACTGAAAGCTAAGAATGTTATGCTAGAATTTGGTAAAACTTTAGAAAAACTTCCTGATATTCCTGAAGCAATTGTTGAGCGTGAAAGATTTGATAGAGAAGAGAATGCAAAAATTAGTGAATGTGAAACTACTTTTAGAGAAATTATGCTTGAAAATGCTCCTAAAAAGAACAGCGATTTTATAATTGCTGAAAAAGGGGAGTGGACGAAATGAATGAAGAATTAAATGAAGCAATTAAAAGGTTTATATTAACTGGTACAGAGAATAATGGTTATAGGCACAAGTATAATGTTGTTAAAAATGAATCATTTAAACAAGCTTTTCTAGGATTTATGAAGGATTTAGGATTTGATAAAGACAAAATTAAGAAAGAATTTGTTTATCAAGAAACTAAGTATAATGAAGGTAGAAGCGATGAAGAAATTGTAAATATTATTAAAATATTAGATTTAACTGATGTTTGTAGACATTATCAAAATGAAAAATATGATATCGATGTTTTTTATGGTAAGGACAAGATAGTTATTTTAGTAAGAGTTATTGATAGAAAAAAATTAGTTGAGGAAATTACTAAACATAAATGGAAAGATTTTTCCAAAGAAAATATCGAGAAATTGTTTGATACTAGTAAGGATAAACAGTTTATTAAGAACAGGATGAAAGTAAAATGAATGCGATTGAAAAAGTTAAACTCATAAAATCTGGGAAGTTAAAAGCGGTAGACAATATTAAGAATTTTTTAAGTGCAATTGAAAAAAATAATAAAAAAGGTAAGGGGATTAATGCAGTGCTTGTTTTAAATGATCAAGCTGTTGAAGAAGCTAAAAAAATTGACGAAAAAATTAAGAAAGGAGAAAAAACTGGAAGGCTTGCCGGTCTTGGATTAATAATCAAGGCAAATATATGTGTAGAAGGAATTGAATGTAATTGTGCTTCAAAAACTTTGGAAGGATGGATAGCTCCTTATGATGCTACAGTTATTTCTAAAATTAAAAAAGAAGATGGTATAATTTTAGGAATGGCTAATATGGATGAGTTTGCTTGTGGAGGAAGTGGAGAAACCTCAGCTTTTGGCCCCACAAAAAATCCTGTAAAGAATGATTTAATTCCTGGAGGTACTTCTTCAGGTAGTGCTGCTAGTGTTGCAGCTGAATTTTGTGATTTAGCTTTAGGAAGTGATACAGGAGGAAGTATAAGAAATCCTGCTTCGCATTGTGGAGTTGTTGGAGTAAAACCAAGCTATGGTTTCGTTTCTAGATATGGTTTAGTTGATATGGCAATGAGTTTTGATCAGATAGGACCTTTAGCTAAAGATGTTGAATCAGTTAGTTTATTACTAGATGTGATTAAAGGAAGAGATGAAAAAGATCCTGTGAGTTATAAAAATTCAGATATTAAAATAGAACCTATGAAAAATAAAAAAATTACAGTTGGGGTTTTAAAACCTTTAGCTAAACCTGAAATTCAAAAGTTAATAGATAATAAAATTGAAGAAGCAATTAAAAAATTTTCATGGAATAAAAAATTAATAGAAATTAAATATATTGACGTGGCTGTGCAGACTTATTATCCTATTGTTTATACTGAAGTTTATTCTGGTACAAGAAAATTTGATGGTAGACGTTTTGGAAAGAAAATAGAAGATGTTGCTGGTCCTGAATTATTAAGAAGAATTTTAGGAGGAAGTGAAATAACTAAAGCAGAGTATGAAGGAAGATATTATAAAAAAGCTTTACAAGTTAAAGAATTAATCAAAGAAGAATTTGAAAAAGCTTTCAAAAATGTTGACTGTATTATTGTTCCAACTTGTCCTGGTTTGCCCTGGAAAATTGGAGAAAGTATGGCTTTAGAAGAGGTTTATGCTTATGATGCCCTTACAATTCCTGCTAATTTAGCTGAGATTTGTGCTGTTAGTATACCTGCTGGAAAAATTAATGGTATTTCAGTAGGACTTCAGATATTTTGTGGAAAAGGACAAGAATCTAAGATGTTATCAATTGCTAAAGAGATTGAGAGATTGAGTTAAGATTAATATAAATTTTTAAATACTATTACTGAATTCTTTAGAATTACTTATGAGAACATCCCAGTTAACTAAAAGGTTAGATCAAGCATTAGAAAGACTTCTGCCTTTATTTGAAGTAACTACAGATGAATTTGCAATCTTTAAAGAATATTCAATTAGAGTTAAACTAAATGAACATGAATTTCCTAAACATCCTCGGTATAGTCCAGCATATAATTCTGATGAAAATTATTTTTATTTTCCAAATGCAAGTGTTGTTTTACCAAAATGGTGTGATCCTTTTAATGAATTTAGTTTTTGTCATGAAATGGGACATTATATTCATAACATGATAAATCCTAATAATCAAATTTGGCTGAACATATTAAAGAGTACTAGAAAATACCCTCAAGGAGTTTTTGACTTAAAAGAAAGAGTAGCTGATTATCCATGTTTTATGCTTAAGTTAATAGAAGATGATGATAAATGGCTTCTTCAAGATTCTAAGTTAGTTTATGATAAGTTTGGTCCTACTTTTTTACCTAGGTTAGCACGAATGGATTTAGATGAAGCGAGATCAATAGGTGTTATAAAATCATAGTTGTTAGCATTTAAGTTAAATTTATTAATACTCTTAATCTTTAATTAAAATGAAAAAGAGTGATAGAGATAAGTTATTAAGAGGAATTTTGTGGGCACTTGCTGTAATTGCTATGATATTATTAGCTTGGGGAATAATTAAGACTTTTATTTAATATGAATTTAACTGATGAATTACTAACTTGGTCTGGTAATTTCCTTAATTTTTTGATTTTAATCTTATTGATAAGATTAAGCTTTACTTCAGGAACATTTGATTTATTTCAAACTTTTATTGCATCACTTGGACTATTTGTTTCAATACTAATTCATCTTTATACTTCTTTGAAAAATAGATAACAATTAATTTTTTAAATGAACTTTTACTTATTGTGTTATGAGAATAGGTGATTTAAATCTTAAATTTTTAGGGCATGATGGATTTTTAATTGAATATCTGGATAAAAGGATTTTTATTGATCCGTTTAAGATTCCTAGTAATAATAAAATTGGAAAGGCTGATTTAATTCTTATAACTCACAGCCATTATGATCATTGTTCTATTGAGGATATTTCTAAGATAATTAAAGAAGGGACTGAGATTGTAATTCCTGTTGACTGCCAGAGCAAATTAAACAGACTTGAAAATGTTAAAATAAGAATTGCTACTACTGGGATAAAAATGAAAGCTATTGGAATTAATGTTTATCCTTTTCCAGCTTATAACATAGGTAAAAACTTTCATCCTAAAGATGAAAATTGGATGGGTTTTATACTAAAATTCGGAGATGTAATAATCTATCATGCAGGGGATACAGATAAAATTCCTGAAATGGATTTTCTTCCAAATTTAGCTCAAGAAGGAGAAAAAGTTGTTGCTTTGCTTCCTGTAACTGGAAAAGTTGTTATGAATGCTGAAGAAGCTGTAGAAGCAGCTTTAATTATAAATCCTTTTTTGGCAATACCAATGCATTATAGTGCCGGAGTTGTTAAAAATCCTGAAGAAGAAATAAAAGATGCTGAAAAATTTGTTAGTTTATGTAAGGAGAAAGGAATTAATGCTAAAATTCTAGAAAAATATGAATAAAATAAACTTTTTAGCTGGAAATGAGGCTAAAGCAATTGGGTTTTTAGAAAATATTTCATCTAAGGATAGAGTTGCTATTTTAAGTCATACTGATTTAGATGGAATTGTAAGTGCAAAAGTTGTTTCTATGTATGTTAAACCAAAATTGCTACTTTTTTTAGATTACGAAGATTTAAGAAATGGTCTTAGTGATAAATTAAGGAAAAATAAAATAAATAAAGTTATTATTAGTGACTTAAGTATAAATGATATTTATGTTTTAAGAAAAATAAATAAATTTGCTGAAATACTTATTATAGATCATCATGAATTTAAACATGATTTTAATGATGCTAAAACTATTTTTATGAATGCAAAAGGTTATTGCGCTGCTTATTTATGTTATTATATTATTAGTAAAATAAAAGATATTAGTGAAATTGACTGGATTGTTGCTTGTTCCTCAATAAGTGATTTTCAGTATTTTAATAATACAGAATTTATGGAAAAAACACTTTCTAAGTATGGAGATAAATTTGAAGTAAAAGGAGATTATATAAGGAAAGATGGTAAATTCTGGGATTTACAATATAGTTTATCCTTAGCTATTGTATACTTTAAATCTAAGAATAAATTGGAAAAAGTTTACTCTTCTATTGGTAAAAAATTTGAAGATGTTGGAGATTTAATGAAACATTCAAAAATTATCCAGGATGAAATTGATAGAAATATTGAAAAATTTTGGAAACAAAAAGAAAGTTTTAATGATATTTATCTTTGGTATTTCAAACAAAAATTTCCAGTATCAAGCATTTTAATAAACATTATAAGTGTTAAAGAGCCTAGTAAAACATTTATTCTTATTAGAGTAGAAGGAAAATATTTGCATATTAGTACAAGAAGGCAAGATGGCAAGGTTGATTTACCAGTTTTATTAAAAAAAGCAACTAAAGGATTGAAAGATGCAGATGGTGGAGGGCATAGAAAGGCTGCAGGAGCAATTATTTTGCTAAAAGATTTAGGTAAGTTTAAAGAAAACTTAAAAAAATTAAGTTAAAATTTTAAAAATGAAAGAGATGATTGGTGGTTTAGAGAAAACATTTTCAGAGTTTGTAAATTATCTTGCTGATGAGGTTAATTATTTTAATAAAAAATATTTTATTCCTGGACTTGTATTTATGGGAATTGTAGGATTTTCATTACTGTATACTGTTCAGCCGCTTGTTAAAAATGTTATCCCTAAAATTGATTCTTACCTTAATTCTGGGAATCAATTATATTATGATGGTAGATTATACCACTCGAAAAAAGAAGTTGAAGAGGTAAAAAAACAAGAATTTTTATTTGAAGAAGAAAATAGAGAGAAAAAAAGATTATTAAAAGTTAAAGAAGCTTTTAGAGTTGAATTAAAAAACCTTGATGATGTTAAAAACCCTAAAACTAAAATGGAATTAACTGAACAATTAATGGATAATTATGAGAGATTAAGAGATAATAAGTAATATTTTTTCATAATAAACTATATAAAGAATCGATTTTTTAATTTAAACATTATTGAATGAACACAGACGCTCTCCACCTTTCTATAACTAAGTGTGATGAAAAGTTACTTCTTGGAAAAGAATTAATAACAATTTAACTAAATTTAAAAAAATATTAAAAAAATATTAAACAAATGAGCTAGTTTATGCTAAGAATATTATTTTCTAAATAATTCTTCTAAACATTTTCCAATTTGATCTCTACATTCTGAATATGCTCGCATTCTTACTACTGGGTCAATCACCCAAATATGATTACTTAATTTAACTTCATATGCTTCATCACTTAGATAATCTTCCAGATCGTTTTCTACTAAATATGATTTTGGCCACTCTCCTGCACTAAATGGGTCTGCAATATCTAAACCAGTTACATCTTCTAAATCTGCTAGACCAGTGTATTCTCTTAAAGTAAAAACTTTTCCTCTAAAAAAAGGTCTTTTAATACCTTCAAGAAGTTTTTGTTTATGGCTATTTGTCATAGTTAGAACTAAATTATTTCTAAAGTAATCAAAAAAACCAAAACTTTGAGGCTTATGTTGATAAATATCAGATAAAGGATACAACTCTGATACAACTTGACAAGCTTCTTTAGAAATTGGAGAGCTATTTACAGCTAATCCTCTAGAACTAAAATTAATAGTCCTTCCTTTTTCTTTTGCTATATCCTTAGCCATATACTCTGCCATTGGACTTCTACAAGTATTTCCTGTGCATACAAAAACAATGTTTTTTTCTTTTTTTGCCATTGTATGAGTATTAATTAAGTGTTTTATAAATCTTCCTAATGTTATTACTTTATAGTTATAATAAAAATAACAAAATATTTTTTACTTTTATTTACTGAGATTTAAATTGAAAAAATGTAATTTATAGATTCTTCACAAGAATAAACTATATAAAGAAGTGATTTTTTAATTTAAACATTATTGAATGAACCTTTTAAAAAAAGGTTCCCAAAAATACTTACATTGAATGAAAGGAGGTATGAATAAAAGAGATGGTATTAGATTTTGCTAAGGAAGCATTAGAACATTCTGAAACACATAGCATTAACTTTAATGAATTAAAAGCCGGAAAAGCTAATATTAAAGTTTTTGGTGTTGGTGGAGCAGGATGTAATGCTGTTACTTGGCTTTTTAACAAAGGAATCAATGGAGCAACAATTTATGGAATGAACACAGACGCTCTCCACCTTTCTATAACTAAGTGTGATGAAAAGTTACTTCTTGGAAAAGAGCTAACTAAAGGACTTGGTTGTGGAGGATATCCTAATAAGGGAAGAGAGGCAGCCAAAGAGTCTGTTTCAGATATAAAAAAGGCAGTTAGTAGTTCTGATATGACTTTCATCATAGGTGGTGAAGGTGGAGGAACAGGAACTGGAGCAATGCCAGTAGTAGCCCAGATGTCTAAAGAAGCTGGTGCTGTAGTTATTGGAGTTGTTACAATGCCTTTTGAAGCTGAAAAATCCAGAATTGATAAAGCTGAATTTGGTTTACAAGAATTGAGAGAGTCTGTAGATACATGTATTGTTATAGATAATAATAGACTTGTTGATATTGCTGGAAATCTACCTATTGAACAAGCTTTTGCTGTTGCCAATGAGTTGGTTAGTACAATGATTAAAGGAATCGTGGAAACAATTACCTTGCCTTCATTAATTAACCTTGACTATGCAGATGTTGCCGCTATTATGAAAAACGGAGATGTTGCAGTTATTGGTATTGGAGAAAGTGATACTTCAAATAGAGTTGATGAGTCAGTTAGACAGGCTTTGACTCACCCATTACTTGATGTAGATTATAGAGGAGCTACTGGAGCTTTAATCCACATTACTTGCGGGCAGGATTTGAAGTTAGAGGAATTTGATAATATTGGAAGACTTATTACTGAAAACTTAAACCCTGAAGCTCAGGTAATTATTGGAGCTAGAATTAATAAAGAGTTTAATGGAAGAGTAAGAGTTATAACAATAATGACTGGAGTCAAATCCCCTTACATTCTTGGTAGGCCTGCATTTGAGGCAGCTCCTATGAGATCTGAAGTTTCTGATTTAGGTATTAGAACTTTTAGGTAAATAAATTAAATTTAAATGAAGGTTTTGTTTTTTCCTTCTTCTTTCTTTTTATAATAATGTTTAAATAATTACAAATGTTATTTTAATTATGGGTTTATTAAAACTTCTTGGATTTGGAAAAAAAGAAGAAACTTCTCAAATTAGCGAAAGTGAATTATGGTTAGATGAATATACAACAAGACATGCTAGATTAATGAGACAGCAGGTTAGGTATAATATAGCTTGTCTTAGTCAATTTAATATAGCTATGTCTGAATCAGCTAGACATTGTAAATATTCTACAGTGATGAGATTGTCATATTCTAAATTAAGTTAGATATTCTACTATTCTCCCAGTTACACAAGTCTTTTAAATTATAGAAGGTTTAGGGTTTATAGGTGAGATTATGGATTTAACAAATGAACCTTTTGAAAAGGTTCCCAAATTTGGAAATACGAGAGAAACACAAGAAGAGATAGATAATGCAAGAGATGTTGAAAATCTTAAAAGAGTTGAAGCTGCGCTTTTTATTTCTGGTAAGTTTTTGAGTGCTCAGGAATTAGTTGCTTTAACTGATCTGAATCCTATTCTTTTAAACCAGGCTTTGCAAGCTTTGCAAGATAAATATAATGATGGGAGTGCTGTTGAAGTTGTTAATAAAGGAGAGCTATGGAAGATGGATGTTAAAAATGAGTATATGGATATAGTTAATAGATTAGCAACTGGTAGTGAAGAATTTAGCAAAGCAGAACAAGAGACACTAGCTGTTATTGCTCATAAAAATCCAATAACTCAGAGTAAGATAGTTCATATGAGGGGGAATAAATCTTATGATCATATTAAAAAATTCTTAAGTTTAGGATTGGTTAAAAGCAAAAAAGCTGGGAGAACTAAAGAGCTTTCTTTAAGCAGCGAGTTTTATGATTATTTTAACGTGAAGCAAAAAAATACTCTTGAGAAAAATAGTGAAAATTCTGAAAAATCTGATGTTGAAGTTAATGATGAGATTAATGATCAAGCTAACGAGGAAAACTAGATAAAATGGTTGAGTTTATCACTTGGATATATATTGTCATGTTCTTTTTTGGAAATTTTTTCTTGGTAATGTTTCTTTTGCTTTATATAAGAAATAAAGAAAAATTATTTGATTATCCTAAACTTGAAAAATACCCTGAAATAACTTTTTTAGTTCCTGCATATAATGAAGGGGAGTCTATACTTGGAACTCTTAAAGCTTTGATTGATGTTAAATATCCTAAAGATAAAAAAAAGATTTTAGTAATAAATGATGGCAGTACAGATAATACATCTGAAATTGTTAAAAAGTTTATGAAGAGTCATAAAGAGATAATGCTTTTTGACAAACCTAATTCTGGGAAAGCAGATTCTTTGAATCAGGCTTTGAAAAAAGTTACTACAGAACTTTTTGCAGTTGTTGACGCTGATTCTTATCCAGATAAAGAAGCAGTTATGCAAATGGTAGGTTATTTTGAATCAGATAATGATATAGCTGCAGTTACGTCAAGAGTTTTAGTTAAAAATAGAAAAAATTTCATAGAAAAATTTCAGGCAGTTGATTATGCTATTATTGCTTGGGGAAGAAAAATACTAGATTTTGTTGATTCTGTTTATGTTACTAACGGTCCTTTAAGCATATATAGAACTATTTTTGTTAAAAAAGTTGGAGGTTTTGATCCCAAAAATCTTACAGAAGATATAGAGCTGACATGGAATTTATTAAGTCATAATTACAAGACTAAAATGTCTTATTCTGCTAAAGTTCATACTGTTGTTCCCAATACTCTGAAGCAATGGATAAAACAAAGGGTTAGATGGAATCTTGGAGGAATACAAACTGTTTATAAATATAGGTCTAAAATTTTTAGGGGGGAAAATATTTTTGGGTATTTTGTTGTTACTTATGTTGCCCTTTCATTTATATTAGCTCTTATTGGTTTTTTACTTGTTGCCAGGTTTGTTTACCTTAAGACTTATTTTTATTTACTTTCCATCCCATTTGTTGCTAAAGGATATGGTTTGATTAATTTTCTTAGTGTTGATTTTAGCTTTGGTCTACTTTTTATAATGGGTGGAATGTTTTTTATTTTGTCTTTTACTTATTATAAAGTTTCTATAAGAAATGATGATCTTGAAAGCAAAAGTATTTTAACTATTTTAATTTATTTGATGATATACAGACCGTTGTATTTAATCCCATTACTTACGGCTTTGTATAAAATTGCTAAAAGAGATATAAGATGGTACACAAAGTAATTATGACAAGCAAGTATAAAGTATTTTTTGAAAGCCTAGTTTTATCTTTACTTATTTTAATGATAGGTATTTCATTAGGCTTTCTTATAGAATCTAATAGGTTAAGCAAAGTTACAGAAGAATATAAATTATTTGAGATAAGTGCTTTAGATTTAAGATTGCAAAATTATTATTATCAGATAATGGATAGTGCTTCTTGTGATTTAGCTATAAAGTCTAATTTGAAGTTTGCAGACCAGTTATATTCTGAAGGTTTAGTACTTGAGAAATATGAACAGACAGAAGAATTTTCAGAGAATTTACTTTTGTCTAAGAAAAAATATGTTTTGTTGAAAACAGAGCTATGGCTAAATAGTATAGTTTTAAAGAAAAAATGTAAAAATTCATTTCATGTAGTAGTATATATTTATTCTCAAACTGATGGCTTTAAAAAAGCTGCAGAACAGGAAATAATTTCTAAAGAATTAAAAAACTTAAAAGATAAATATGGAAATGAAATAATATTAATACCTATTGCAGGAGATATAGGATTAGATTCTGTTGATTTACAAATGCAGTTGTATAATGTTAGTTATCTGCCTTCTACAATTATTGACGAAAAATATGTTTTGGAAGGGTTTCATACAGTAGAAGAACTTGAAAAATACCTTAAATAAATGACTTATTTTAGTACCATAATATTAAAAAACACCTAAATGTTTTATTTTCAATGGAAGCTTGTGTTTTTTGCGGAAATCCTGATAACTTGATTGAAGCAATAGGAGAAAAAGAGATAATTCTTGTGTGTCAAAGCTGTGCTAATGATAGAGGTATACCCCTTATAAGAAGACCTAGTGTTGATCAAATAAAGAATACTTATAGAACTCCAAAGCTAAATGCAAATGATGAATTTGTAATAAAGAAAAAAGACCCTGAAACTCTGAAATTAGAAAAAGAGCTTAAAGATATGGTTAAAAAAAGTGTTTCTAAGGACTATGGTAACTTAGTTGATAATTTCCATTGGCATGTGCAGCAGGGAAGAAGACATAAAAAGCTTTCAGTTAAACAGCTTTCAGAAGCAATTGCAGAGCCTGAAGTTCTTATAGAAATGATTGAAAATGGGCAGTTACCTGAGAATTATAGTAAAGTTATAACAAAACTTGAGCAGTTCTTTAGAATTAAACTAAGAAAAATAGATGATAAGAAAGAGGGCGATGTTTTGAATATTAAGAAGTTAGACACAAATGAGGTTACTGTAGGTGATTTAAAAGAGATAAATGAGAAAAAGAAAGGTATATTTGCAGGATTATTTGGAAGGAAAAACAAAGAAGATAATATTTCAGAGGAAAAGACTGAAAAAGAAAACTTAAAAGAAGATCGGGTAGAAGAGATTAAATAAATCTTATAAAGGAAAGATTTAAAAGTCTAATTTTTAACTTATTATTATAAGATGGAAGTTAAAATATTAAGTGAAGATAAGAATGTTATTGAAGTAGAGATAGATAATTTGACTGTTACTGAAACTTTAAGAGAATACTTGAATAAGGATAAAACTGTTGAATTTGTTGCCTGGAAAAGGTCTCATCCAAATAACCCTCCTATGCTGAGAGTTCAGACAAAAGGAAAATCACCTATTAAGGCAATACAAGATGCAATTGATTCTATAACTAAGGATATTAACAGCATTGTTTCTGAGGCTAAGAAAGCTTAATTATTTATAATTAATAACCTTTTTAAGTTGTATATCTCTTTTGAAGTTATGTTTAAACTGTTTAAATCTATATTTAAGTCAATAGTAAATGCAGTATATAATGACCCGCAAGTTAATGATTTATCTAAAAAATATCCTAATACTTTTGGATTTTTTAAAAATAGATTAAGCCCAAGAAAAAAATTTGGACTTTACCTTACTCTTGGAATAATAGTTTCTTTAGTATTTGTTTTTATGTTTTTTTCATTTGTTGAAAATGTAATACATACTGAATCAATTGTTAGAGCAGATGTAAGAGTTATAAATCTTCTACAAATGCTTAGAACACCTGAGTTTAGTAATTTGATGCTTTTTTTTACATATCTTGGTAATTGGGAAGTTGTTTTTTTTGGAGCATTATTACTTTGCATTGCTTTTGCTTTTTATACAAAATATAATTATATCAAAGCTATTTTAGTATCTATTATATTTGGTGAGTTATTTGTCTGGTTAGTAAAGAATATTGTTCAAAGACCTAGGCCATTATTAGTTAATGCTTTAATACAGGAAAAAAGTTTTAGTTTTCCAAGCGGACATGCTTTTATCTCTATTTCTTTTTACGGATTACTTACTTATTTTTTATATAAAAATTCTAAGACAAAACTTAAGAAGTTTTTAGTTTTGCTTTTAGGTTTGGGTCTTATTGTTCTTATTGGTTTTTCAAGAGTTTATCTTGGAGTTCACTGGCCTTCTGATGTTTTAGCAAGTTATTTTGCTGGGTTATCTTTTCTCGCTATCATAATTACAATCTTTGAAATTAAAGATAAATTTGAACCATATAATAACTTTAAATCACATTTAAGCAAAAAATCTTCAAAAAATCTTATTATGCTTCTTTTCTTGTTTTGGGTTATTTTTTTAGTATTTTTCTTTCAAATGCATCCACTTAATTTTCATTCTCCTACTAAGAATATAAGTTTAATATCTGAAGATGAAATACTAAATAATCTTTTTTTAAATATGTCAAAAACAAGTGAAGATCTTATGGGTAATCCTATAGAACCAATTAATATAATTATTGTAGGAAATGAAACTAGTCTTAGAAATACTTTTGAAGAAGCTGGCTGGCATGAAAATGATAAAATAAATATAAAGACTATTATTCTTGCTATACGTGCTCTAATTTTTAATATTTCCTATCCACAATCTCCTGGTGTACCATCTTTTTGGAATGCTGAGCCCAATAATTTTGCATTTGAACAGCCAACTACAAAAAATTCAATTCATGAGAGACATCATATTCACTTTTGGAAAACATCTTTAGTTACAGATACTGGAAAAGATATTTGGTTTGCAACTGCCCATTTTGATAAAAAAATTATTATAAAATCAAGCAGTGTACTTATTATCCATGATATTGATCCTTTTATAGACAATGAACGTGATAAAGTTAAGGAAGACCTTTTGAAAACTAATGGAGTTATTTCTGTTAAAGAGATAAATGTTGTTAATCAAACACTTGGCGCAAATGCTGCAGGTAGCTCTTTTTATACAGATGGAAAGGCAGAAGTTATATTTTTGAGATGATTTTTATTAATAAATTTTAGTTGTAATTAAATTCCTTGCCTGTCTAATTCATTATTTATAATTGTTACAACTTGTGATGCAAAGTATGTTTCACTACCAATTGATACTGTCTCACCATAAGATTTTAGTTTTTTAAACTCTTTTTTATTAAAACCTTCATGATCTCCTATAACTAACACAGAATTTTCCGAAAACTTTACCTTTCTTAGGTCTTCTCCTTTAGAATCTAAGATATATATTGCTTTTCCATCTTTTTCCATTTCATCAAGAACTTTGAATACTGATTTTTTTTCTATTTCATAACCTTCTTCAACTTTAGTTATTTTATTTGGATTAGACTTATATAACATTTTTTTAATTAATCCTGCAACATCTTTTTTACTTAATTGTATCTTTCCTGATGATTTTTTTCCATCTGGAAAAATTATTAAGTGTTGTGGTGGATTTGGAGGACCATTAAAAATTAAATGGATTTTAGTTTTTTCTCTTATTTTATGGCTTAGAAATAAAGAATTAATTAGTACATGGATTGCTATGTCCATTCTTCCAGCATGCATTAGATTCCCAGATAAATACTTTCCAGAAGTTACTGCTTTATTTGAAAAGTAAACAAATTCTCTCATTTTATTATTAGTAATTTTATGTACTTAAACTTATTTTATTGGCTGAAAAACATATTCTGACCTTGCTAGTATGGTTTCTTCATTTGTTGTTCTAAATACGCCTATAAAAGTGTTATCATTAAAAACAGCTACTTTTTCTTCTTTAGATATGTCACTTTTAATATATTCATTTATTAAAGGAGATCCATGCTGTAATTTTTTAATATACTCTTTTTTAACTTCTATAATTGGCAGTACATTAGATATTATCTCGCCAGGTATTAGAATATTTCTTAAAAATAATTCATTTCCATTATTATACTCTTCAACTATTTCTAAAAATCTATAAATATCTACTGAATTTTCTTCATTGAAAATACTTGCCTGTGTTCTTCTTAATTCTAACATATGTGCTCCTCCAATTAGTATACCTAAATCATGTATTAATTTCCTAATATAAGTTCCAGCTTCTACTTTAGCTTCAAAAATAAAGTTATTTTTGTTGTTTTCATCTTGTTCAGTTATTTTAAAATTATACACAGTTCTTTTCCTTTCTACTCTTTTTACTCTTGACTTTCTAGGAGGCGTTTGATTTATTTTTCCAGTAAACTTATCGGCAGTTTTTTGTAGATTTTCTAGAGAAATTTCTTTGTGGACTCTTAAAATACCAACATAAGTTTTATCTTTACCTATGAAATAAGGCATTAGTTTACATGCTCTAGATAAAGCTACTGGAAGAACTCCTGTGACTCCGGGGTCTAAAGTTCCAAAATGAGATGTTTTTTCTATATTAAGAGCCTTTTTTATTATTTGGTCAACTCCAAAAGATGTTGGTCCAGATGGTTTGTCTATGTTAATTATAGAAAATTCTAGAAGTTCTTTAATTGATTTTTCAGCTTTTATTTTTTCTATGTTTACCATGTTATATTAAAATTTTATCTATATTTTATCATTGTCTTCCATTCAACAAAGGTTTTTAAAATTCCTGGAATAATCCCAGTTATTACCATATTTTTATACTGCAAAATACCATTAAATCTTCCAAGACTTATGATCATTATTCTTGGCTTTGAATTATATTTTTCTAGAGTTTTATTTTCTTTTATATTTATAAGGTTTTTTATTACAATATCTGCCTGTTTTTCTGCATTTTGAGCTAGTTTTTCCTCTTTAATATTAGTTATATCTCCAGCTGCAAATATGTTTTCATGATTTTCTAACTGTAAGAATTCGTTAACTTTCACTTTTTTACCCTTTGTTAGACTATTTTTGAAATTTTTTTCAAGTGATTCTGAGTTTGGTTTTATTCCTGTGCAGGAAAATATGATATCTGCATTTATTTTTGTTCCTTTGTTAGTTTTTATTATCTTATTACCATATTTTATTACTTTTTCATTAAATATAATTTTAATTCCTTTATTTGAAAGAAATTTATTACTATAATTTATTGTTTTCTCATGATTCCTTTCCATTAGTTTATCATGCTTGTGCATAATTGTTATTTCTTTATTTTTGTAGAAATCTATTATTTCACCAGCTAGTTCAACTCCAACTATTCCTCCACCAATTATAACTACTTTATCTGCTTCACATAATTTATTATAATAATTCCTTAAATGATTTCCACGGGTTAGAATAATTACACCTTTTTCTTTAAATGGAGAATTATAACTAGAACCTAGTGCAATTACAAGATAATCAAATTTTATTTTACTTTTATCAGTTAGTACGTAATTTTTACTAACTTCTTTTATACATTCTACAATTACTTTAGCCTTTTTTAAATAATGATTATGTATAACTTGTATTTTTTTCAAGTGATCTGGTTTTACAATAGATCTTAAAATTCCAGGGGTAAACTCATAGTAACCTTTACTATCAATTAAAGTAACTTCAAATTTATTTTCAAGAGCTTTTGCAATCTTTGCTCCTGCAAAACCTCCACCTAAAATAACTAGTTTCTTCATTTTATTATTTAATTAACTTAGCTTAAAAAACTTAAGAAAGATAGATTTAGAATTCTACCTTAGGTTTAAATGCTCTTTGATATGCATCTACGAAAGAATCTTGATATGATTTTGGAACTTCAAAAACTATTGTTAAATCTCTGTTTTTTGGCCAGGTTATTGTTGAGGTCATACCTTTAATTGGATAATCAGGTTTTAAGAGATCTACATTATCGGTTAGAGGGTAGGCTTTATGAGATTCATCTTTTCCATTATAAACTAAATATTCTTCAATTAATTTCTTTTGAGAGTCCTCGGGTATATTTATGCTAAGCATATAAATTCCTTCTTTTTCTCCTTCCAAAACTTGGACACTCCAGTATGGAAATGGCCATTCAGGTATTACAATTCTTTTATTTTTTTTATCTTTATAAGCCATAAATCTTATATCATATTCTTTTTTATCATCACTTATCTTAAAACCATTTCTTAACCTTGTTGGTTTTTCATAGATTCTAGTTTCTATAGCTTTTCTTTTATGAGATTCAATATGTTGCTTTGAGTTTAATTCTACTTGTTTTCCTAATGAGGAAACTGTTAAAAGTAGTGCTAGTCCTCCAGAAATTAAACTATTTCTTATAGATTTCATAAAATCTTTTTTGTTTTACTCTTTTTAAACATTTATTTAGTTTACTTTTCCTAATAAATAATCCTTTCTTTCTTTTTCAGGAAACTTCTCTATAGAATATCTTAACATTGTTCTTGGCATATTTTTATAGTGTTTTTTAAGAAAATCTACTAAAGTTTTTTTATCTCTTTTTCCAACTTCTCTTAACATCCAACCAACTGCCTTATGAATTAGATCGTGTTTATCTCCTAAAAGTGATTCAGAGATAATTATTGTTGGTTTGAAATTATTATTTTTTATGAAATAAAAAGTTGAAACTATTGAAGTTCTTTTTTCCCATAAATTATTAGATTTTGCTAAATTGTATAACTCAGGCATTCTGTTTATATTATTATAATAATAATGTCCAATTATTTTATCTGCGCTTAAATCAACTAAATCCCAGTTGTTTATTTTTTTATTGTGTTTTTTATAGAAAAGAAATATTTTATTGTCATTTGTTTTTTGATATTTTTTCACAAGGATTAAAACTCCAAGGAGCCTTTCTTCATGTATCTTGCTTCCAAGTAATTTTTCTATTACACTTAATTCAGAATCTTTGTATTTCCCAGCTATTTTTCTTGTATTTGGAACTGAAACTCCTATAAATATATCTCCTTCTCCATACTGCCCCTTTTTTGTCTTAAAAAAATTCTGATAAATTGATATTTTTTCTTTTCTTGCTAACTTCCTTAAATCTTTTTTTATTTTTTCTATTTGCATCATTTGCTTATTTTAGTTTTTAAACATATAAAAGGTTTTATAAATTTGAAATAAAGGTCTTTTTTATTAGAAAATGACAAAACAAGGAAAAAAAAGACAGTATATAAGAAGCAGGAAAGTTACAAGTTCAGATCCCCAGCTTTATGATATACTTGCCGATCTAGCAGAGGCTGTTTTAATTGATTGGAATGTTACAGTTAAAAGAACTGAGCAAAGGACAGCTTTTTCAGTTTGTTTTAACTCTCTTCCAGGTTATAATGGTGAAGGTAAAGAAAGGTTTGTAGTCCATCCTTATCATAATGAGATAGATATTTTTAATGATGAACATGTATGGCCTGCAAATATTTTAGCTGAATTATATAAACAAGAGACTAAGAATGACTTTCTTATTAATTCAGAACATGGTGATTATGAAAAGCTCAAGAAATTAGGATACTAAAAATTATTTTTTAGGAAGAGTTTTAATCTGTATTCTTTCAGTTTTCATTGGTTTTTGCTTTGATGTATGTTTTTGTTCTTTAGCTTGCATTTCAGCTTGAAGTTCTTTTGAAGCCATTACTGAAGCTTCTTTTTCTTTTTCTTCTCTTGCTTCCTCTTTTGATTTTTCATCAACATTTTCTTTCTTTTCTTCTACAGGTTTCTTTTTCTTCTCTTGGTCTTTCTTGTCTTTATTTTCTCTTTCTATAATATATTTTATTTTCTCTGGTATATTTACTAAGCTAACTTTTACAATATCCCCTTCTTTTATTACTTTTACTTTTATTTTATTTGGAGGGTTTTTTATTCCCCTAAACCATAATTCATTATTTAACCATTTGTCCACCTTTACCTTTTTTAAATCTCTGTTTTCTATTTTCATGTGTTTCGCTATAAATTGTTTAACAGCTTTTACAGCTTTAGGAGTTCTTTTATGTCTTTTAACTTTCATAAACTCCCTTCTAAGTGGAATTGTGTATTCTCTTTCAATAACTTCCTTTTTTTCTTTTTTTGCCATTTTATTGAACTACCTGTATTTTGTTTGAAATTACTATATTTTCTAATGCTCTTTTTATTCTTTCATTATTATTTTTATCTAATGAAGTATATGTTAAACTTGAGCCTTTTCCATTTTCACTATGATCATTTACTTTTCCTGTAATTGTTACTTCTCCTAAAACTTCTTCATTTTCTCTGATAACTGCATGATAAACTTTAACTTCAGATGGATTTCTTGTTACATATGAAGGTTCTATTCCAAGCATTTTAGCTATTACTTGGTCTGGTTCATTTAGAGTTCTTATTATCAGATCATATTCTTCTCTTGGGTAAAAAACTGTTTCTTTTGCCATTTTATCCCAGATGCCTCTTTCTGTCAATTCTTGGTTTAATTTTTAGCTTTCTTGTTCTCCAGTTTCTTCTTATTCTTGTTATTGAAGCAGGATGAACTCTTTTTCCTGAACCAACTTTACGCACAACAATCCATACAGGAGCCCATTTAGTTCTTCGATTATGTTTTGCTAATTGTATTTTCTTTTGCCTTTGTTGTTTTGCCTTTACCATATTATTTTATACTTTCTAGTAATTTAATTCCTTTTTCAGTTAGTTTTCTTCCTTTTTTACCAGTTTCAACTTTTATAATTAATCCTGCTTTTTCAGCCTGTTGTAGTATTGTTCTTATAATTTTTCCTCCACCTTTTCTAAATTCTGATGGTCTAGCTCCTCTGTCTTTTAGACCTCCATATCTATTTCTTAGTCTATTTACTCCAACTAATTTCTTTATGTATATTTGTCTTAGAATGCTTGCTGATCTTTTATGCCAAAAATCTGGATCTTGAGTAGGTCTTTCTCTTGCTACTGACGTTTTAACATATAAGCTCCATTCTGGTATACTAAATTCAGGAATTTTTTTTAGTTCTTCAGCTAGTTTTTTATTAAATTCTCTTGTATCTAGATTGTAAATACTCATTTTATTTTATGTAACCTTGCTTTACAGCAATAGAACGATCTTAGATCGTCGAGTTATTATTATCTTGATTAGGCGGTTTATAAATCTATCTCATGGGTTTTCGCCATTTTTTCAAGAAAACTGTAAAGCCAACTACTCTATAAGTGTAGTTGTTTCCTAACTCAGAAACTATTTTTTCAGCATCTTTTTTTATTGATTTACTATCTCTTCCTGATCCTTTTAAAAATACTACTTTTACATTTAAATGATTCTTAAAGTGAGTTTTTATTGTTTCAATGGTATTTTCAGTTATACCATTTTTCCCTATTTGAACACTTGAAACTAATTGCATGATAAAAACCACCTCCGGGTTTTTATGAATCCTGGAACCATTGCTTTCAGCATGTTTGAAAACCCCCTGTTGGTAAGGCATTAAGAATTTCTTCCATAGGGATGTCTAGTTTAATTGATAACTGCTCTGCGAATTTGTCTTTAGATATTTTTCCAGGAATAATTGAAATAGAATTCTTTGCATTAAATGGTATAGCTCTTAGCTTACCATTTTGTTTTGTTAGGTATAATTTTAATTTCACTGGTTTTCTGTCTATTTTCCCTATAACTCCAAAAGTGCCTGTTTTCATATTTTTGTTCTTTACTATTTGTTCAACAAGGAATACATCTATTATAACACTTTTCTTTTTCTCTCTCCAGGCTCTTGAAAAACAACCTGTAAATATTGCTGTTTCTTCAAGGTCTTTTTTGTCATATTTGTCTGACATGATTATCGAAAAAGGACTTCCTGGGGTTTTTGTGTGCATAACAACATATTTTGAGAATTTTAAGTCATTTTTATAACTATTAACTACTTCTTCATTTTGTTCAGCACTTTTGCCGCCTATAACAATTTTATCATTAGAAGTTATGAACCATTTGTACTTTTCATAATCATTTTTTGATTTTTTAGAGCTGATAAGTTTTTTTACCATAAAATACCATAAAGAATCAGGCTTTTAAAGCTTATTACTGGCCTAAAGAAGCAATAGCATTGTCTATTTCATTAAAGACATTATCTGAATTATTTAAGTCTGTGAATTCAGCACTCAGAGCAGTATCTATATTAGAACTTCCAGAATCTTGGTTATTGTTTATAATGTTAAATACATAAATTCCACCAAGTACAACAAGTATTATAATTACTATTGATATTATTAGTTTAATCATTGTAAAAACCACCTCCGGCTTTTTAATCCTGTTTTCATTTTATTGTGTTTCATTACTCCCTTGGTTTGTTTCATTATTTTCTATTTCAGTTGAATTATTTTCTTCATTTTCTGAATTATCATCTTGAATTCCTCCAATAGCTAGTCTGTAAGCTTGTTTGAAAGCTATTATTTTTGGTTGGATTATTTCTCTAGAATCTCCATTTAGTATGCTTTCTTTAATGTCTGTTATTTGGCTTATTAAATCAGCTCCAGTTGTATCATTTATTCTTCCAGATTCTACTTTATCCTCAATTTTTTGCTGAAGCTCTTCTAAAAGAGATACTATGTATATTCTGCCTTTTTCAGATTTGTTAGAACGTTCATCGTTTAAATTACTATTAATAAAACCAGCTACTTTTTTAAAACATCTATCTTTTTCTCTTCCTTCTTTTTCAAAACAATTATTAATTGCCTTATGCAATTTTCTACACTCTTCTTTTCTGTTAGTATTTAAATTTCTACAGGCTTCTGGAGTTTCATCTTTATTTTGTTCTTTCCAAGCTTGCACTATTTTTCTTGTTGCTATTTGCTTTATTTTAAGTCTACACTCTATTCTTTCTGTTCTGTTTTCTTTTTCTTCACAATTCTGAAGATGTGCCCGTATTCTTTGAGCTAGCTCTGTTCCAAGTGTAATATTAGAAGACGCGTTTCTTGTTTGTAATTGTTCTCTAATTTCATTTCTTGCTTCCCTGGCATTTGTATTATAATCTCCTAAATTTATTGCAAGCACTAAAGAAGTAGCTAATATTAGTATAAGTATTGAAGCACCTATTTTTCTCATGCAACATTTAGTTTTTTTCAGTATTTAAATTTTTATGATTTTTTGACAATAGGTCCTTCAGAAGTATCTGAAACTGAATACCCTAAAGAATTTATTTTATTTCTTAATTCATCTGATAATTTGAAATCTTTATTTTTTCTCGCCTGTTCTCTTTTTTCAATTAAGGACTGAACTTCTTTAGGTATTTTTATATGGTCTTTAATTAGAAGGTTTAAAGCGAAAACTTCATCTATTTTCCTCACAGTTTCTTTCTTACCTTTTGCTTTTTTATCTCTTAGAAGATTCCATAAAATTTGTAATGCTTTAACTGTGTTTAGATCATCATTTATTGCTTTTTGAAATTCATCCAGGTATTTTTTATTTTCATTGCCATCATCTTCTAGAGATTGACAGATATTTTTTAGTCTTTCATAAGCATTTCTTGCTGATTTTAACTTTTCAATTGAGAAGTCCAACTGTTTTCTGTAACTTGTTGTTAAACAAAAATATCTGTAGTCTAAGGCACTAAAACCTATTTCTTCTAATTCTGACAAAGTGTACAGTCCACCTTTACTTTTACTTATTTTTTCTCCTTTAAATGTTAAAAATGCTCCATGCATCCAGTAGTTTACAAATGGTTTGCCTGTTGCACATTCTGATTGAGCAATTTCATTTGTATGATGGACTGAGATATGATCTTCTCCTCCTGTATGTATGTCAAATTTATCTCCTAGGTATTTCATTGACATAGCAGAACACTCTATATGCCAGCCAGGAAATCCAATTCCCCATGGAGAGTCCCATTCTTGCTGCCTTACTCCCACTGGATTTGAAAATTTCCATAAGGCAAAGTCAGTTTTGCTTTTTTTATCTCCAAAAGATACTCTTTTACCTGCTTGTAATCCTTTGATATTTAGTCTTGCTAATTTACCATAATTTTTAAATTTTGAAGTATCAAAATATATACCATCTTCTGTTTTATATGTGTATCCTTTTGATTCTAATTTTTCTATTAGTCCAATTTGTTCTTCTATATGTTCAGAAGCTTTTGGCCAAACATCTGGCATTATTATATTGAGTTTTTCTAAATCATTTTTGAATACAGAAAAATAATGATCAGCTATTTGTTTAGCTGTTTTACCTTCTTTAGATGCAGCTTTTTCCATTTTATCTTCTCCTGTATCTGCGTCACTTGTTAAATGTCCTACATCTGTTATGTTAATTACATGACGGACATTATAACTATTAAATAAAATAATTCTTTTTAGAACATCTGAAAAAATATAACTTCTTAAGTTTCCTATATGCTGATACCAGTAAACTGTTGGTCCGCAGGAATAGATAGAAACATGTGATTTTTTAATAGTTTTTAATATTTGTTTTTTTCTTGTTAGGGTGTTGTAAAGTTTTATTTCCATAAGAGAATTAGAAATTAAATACTTATTAAGGTTTTTGTTTTAATTAAGTTTATTAATTGGTTATTTCTAGTATATTTATGAGTAAAAAAGGAGTAAGTGATGTTATAACAACTGTTCTTATGATTTTAATTGTATTAGCAGCTATTGGAATTGTATGGGCTGTTGTTTCAAGTTTTTTAAATAATAGTACTGAACAGATTGATTTAGGAGCTGGATTTTCACAAATAGATATTGTTGATAACTC